>JAESFV010000005.1_pt1 | contig 786302 bp, 664 predicted proteins | sample 9269471 | NCBI WGS metagenome assembly JAESFV01 (sample SAMN14502647, study PRJNA617108) | algae metagenome | isolation source: Symplocastrum torsivum CPER-KK1 and co-occurring heterotrophs from... | place: USA: Central Plains Experimental Range, Colorado | collected 2001-01-01
AGCGTCCTGTTTGAGGGACTTCTCCTGCGGAGTTGATGCCGCGGACAGGGCTGTGGGGTAGGCCTGTGGCTGGCAGGAGAAGTCCGTTCAGCAGGATGCCGGGGTGCCGAGCGTCCTGTTTGAGGGATTCCTCCTGCGGAGTCGAGGCGCGAACCGCGGGGCTACTGCTCGAAGACCTGGACGAAGCGCTCGTGCCATCCGGTCGCGCCGTCCGGCACGACGCCCGCGCGCTCGGCGGTCTGCGTCCCACCGTCGGCGGAGATCGCACGGCAGCGCAGCACGTGGTCGCCGGGCTCGGCGGTCCACGGGAGGCTCCACTGCACCCACGTGTCGTCCGAGATCGGGGTGGCGAGCTCGGCGCGCTGCCACGGCTCGTCATCGATCTGCACCTCGACCCCGGCGACGCCGACGTGCTGCTGCCATGCGACACCCGCGATCACGGTGTCGCCCGCGCTCAGCCCCTGCCGGTCGCGCGGCACGTCGATGCGCGACTGCAGCTTGACGGGTCCGCGCTCCGACCATCCGCGATCGGTCCAGTAGGACGTCACCTGGTCGAATCGCGTGACCTCGAGCGACGTCACCCACTTCGTCGCCGACACGTATCCATAGAGACCGGGAACGACCATCCGCACGGGGAAGCCGTGCGCGAGCGGAAGCGGCTCGCCGTTCATGCCGACCGCGAGGATCGCGTTGCGGTCGTCGGTGAGCGCCTCGATGGGAGTGGATGCCGTGAAGCCGTCGCGCGATCCCGACAGCACCATGTCGGCGTCGGGGAGCGGCTTCGCGCGTGCGAGGATCTCGCGGAGCGGATATCCGAGCCACACGGCGTTCCCGATGAGGTCGCCGCCGACGGGGTTCGAGACGCACGCGAGCGTCGTGACGCTCTCCTCGAGCGGGAGCGCCAGGAGTTCGTCCCACGACAGGAAGAACTCGTTCTCGACCATCCCGTGGACGCGCAGAGCCCAATCGGCGGGGTCGATCTCGGGCACGATGAGCGCCGTGTCGATGCGGTAGAACGACGAGTTCGGCGTGATGACGGGCGCGAGTCCCGGAATGTCGAGCTCGGCGCCGGCGGGGAGGGGCGGCGCGGTCACGGCGGCGGCGGGCAGCCGCAGGGCGCTCCGCACGCTCTCGACCGCGACGGTCGCCGCCGTGCGGACGCCGCCGACGATCGCGGCACCTACTCCCACGACGATCGCGCCGGCCGACCAGAGCAGGAAGGTGCGCCGACTGGATGCCGCGGCCCCGGCCTCCGCGCGGATCTCGCCGCCGTTCGGCTCGCCGTCTTCCGCCGTGCGGAAGGTTCCGCCGGCCCCGACGAGGGCGGGTTCCGTCACGCGTGCGCGCGCCCGGGCGGCCGTCGCGGCGCGAGCCAGAGTGATCAGGAGCCGAAGCGCGAAGATGCTCGCCGCTCCCGCGAGTCCTGCGGGGATCCACGCGCTCGCGGGGTCGTCGGCGCGCAGGAGCGCCGCCACGACGCCGACGACGCCGAGCCCCGCCACGATGACGACGCCCCACGGCGGACGCCGCAGCTCGAGCTGACCCGCGACCGCCGCGACGACGATCAGGACGAGCGCGATGCCCGCGACGAGGGCGATCTTGTCGGCCGTGCCGAAGAGGGCGATCGCGGTGTCCTTCGCCCACGGCGGGGCCAGGTCGATGAGGCCACCGCCGATGGCGGCGATGGGACTCGACTCCGGCGAGATGAAGCGCGCGACGAGTTCACCGAGACCCGCTCCGAAGACGACCGCCGCCACGCCGGACAGCCACCCCAGCGGGGCGCCTCCGGGTCGACGTTCCGACGCTGTGGCCACGCAGTCAGCGTACGTCCGAAACCCCAGGTCGAGGTCTTACAGAGTGCTGACAGCCGCGTGCGGCACGCGGCATCCGGGAAACACTTCCGCAACATGCCCGCGACTAGAGTCTTTCCATGGGTGATCTCTTCGACGGATACGGGTCGACGCTCGCGCCGCGCAAGACGCCTTCGGGCGTTCCGGCGTTCGACGAGATGTTCGCCGTATCGGCCGAAGCGAGCGGCCCCGTCGAGTCGCGCGATGCCTACCGGGAGCTGTATCAGGCGCTCGCCAAGATGACGCAGGACGAGCTGCGAGGTCGCACCGATTCGCTCGCGAGCTCGTATCTCGCGCAGGGCGTCACGTTCGACTTCGCCGGCGAGGAGCGGCCCTTCCCCCTCGATGCCGTGCCGCGGATCATCGCGTACGACGAGTGGTCCCGCGTCGAAGCGGGCGTCAAGCAGCGCGTGCGTGCGCTGGAGGCGTTCCTCGACGATGCGTACGGCCGTCAGCACTGCGTGCGCGACGGAGTCCTGCCGGCGGCGCTCATCGCGTCGTCGCAGTACTTCTACCGGCAGGCAGCCGGCATTCATTCGGCCAACGGCGTGCGCATCCAGGTCTCGGGCATCGACCTCATCCGCGACGAGCACGGCGAGATGCGAGTGCTCGAAGACAACGTGCGCGTCCCGTCGGGCGTCAGCTACGTCATCTCCAACCGGCGCGTCATGGCCCAGACCCTTCCTGAGCTGTTCGTCTCGATGCGCGTCCGCCCCGTCGGCGACTACCCCAACAAGCTGCTCGCGGCCCTGCGGGCGTCGGCCCCCGCGGGCATCGAGGAACCGAACGTCGTCGTGCTGACGCCCGGCGTCTACAACTCGGCGTACTTCGAGCACACACTCCTGGCGCGCCTCATGGGCATCGAGCTCGTCGAGGGCCGCGATCTCCTGTGCATCGGCGGCAAGGTGTTCATGCGCACGACGCGGGGCCCCAAGCGCGTCGACGTCATCTATCGCCGCGTCGACGACGACTTCCTGGATCCGCTCCAGTTCCGCGCCGACTCGATGCTCGGCGCTCCGGGTCTCATGCTCGCGGCGCGCCTCGGCAACGTGACGATCGCGAACGCCGTCGGCAACGGTGTCGCCGACGACAAGCTCCTCTACACGTATGTTCCCGATCTCATCCGCTACTACCTCGCGGAAGAGCCCATCCTCAAGAACGTCGACACGTGGCGGCTGGAAGATCCCGGCGCGCTGGAAGAAGTCCTCGACCGCCTCGACGAACTCGTCGTGAAGCCCGTCGACGGTTCGGGCGGCAAAGGTCTCGTCGTCGGACCGGATGCCTCGAAGGCGGAGCTCGCGGATCTGCGGACACGTCTCCTCGCTGACCCGCGCGGCTGGATCGCGCAGCCCGTCGTGATGCTCTCGACCATTCCGACGCTCGTCGAGGACGGCATGCGGCCGCGCCACGCGGATCTGCGTCCTTTCGCCGTCAACGACGGCGACGACATCTGGGTGCTTCCCGGCGGCCTCACACGCGTCGCCCTTCCGGAAGGGCAGCTCGTCGTCAACTCGAGTCAGGGCGGCGGCTCGAAGGACACGTGGATCGTCGGCGGTTCCGCCCCCTCCCATGTCGAGTACGGACAGGGGGACGGCCTCGCGGGACTCGTCGCCGATCAGGCGGCGATCACCTCGGCCATCCCGATCATCTACGACGACCAGCCCGAGCCCGCACACTCGCCCCAGGACCGCCCGCGCGACCACCACGAGCAGCAGGAGCAGCAGCAGCAGCAAGCGGCATCCCTCTCCTCACCGCCCGCGGCATCCCCCTCCCCGGCGAGACTGCATACGGGCGACGAGACTGCAGCCTCCGACCGCAGTCTCGGCCGGAGCATGCAGTCTCGCGGCGAAGAGGGGCGATCGGGATGCTGAGCCGCATCGCAGAATCTCTGTTCTGGATCGGGCGGTACATCGAGCGGAGCGACGGCACGGCCCGCATCCTCGACGTCCATCTCCAGCTGCTGCTCGAAGACCCGTGGATCGATGAGGACACGGCCTGCCGGTCGCTCTTGAGCGTCATGGGCTCCACTCCGGCCGACGCGGGGCAGCTCGTCACGCGCCAGGACGTCCTGGAGCGTCTCGCGGTCGACCGCGGCAATCCGTCCAGCATCGCCTACGCGCTGACCGCGGCGCGCGAGAACGCCCGCCGGGCCCGTGAGATCGTGTCGACCGAATTGTGGGAGACGCTCAACACGACGAATGCACGGATGCCGCGACGCATCAACAACGAGAAGGTGCACGAGTTCTTCCAGTGGGCGCGCGAACGTGCGGCGCTCGCCGTGGGACTCGTCGACTCCTCGACGAGTCGCGACGAGGCATGGCAGTTCTTCACACTCGGTCGGAGCATCGAGCGCACCGACATGACGGCGCGGCTCCTGGCGACGCGGTCGCTCACCGAGGTCTCGGGGCCGTCGTGGACCACGATCCTGCGCTCGTGCGGAGCCTACGAAGCGTATCTGCGCACGTACCGGGGCATGCCGAGCGCCCGTAACGCCGCCGAGTTCCTCCTCCTCGACCGCCTCTTCCCGCGCTCGATCATCTACTCGATCCAGCGCGCCGAGGATTGCATGAGCGCCATCGATCCCCGTGCTGACCGCGTCGGTCACTCCAACACGGTGCTGCGTGCGCTCGGCCGGATCCGCAACGACCTCGAGTACCGGCCGATCAGCGAGATCCTCAACGAGCTGCCGCAGCACATGGACCAAGTGCAGAAGGTCACGCGGGAAGCATCCGAGGCCATCCGGCAGCGGTTCTTCCCGACGCAGGCCGAGCCGAGCTGGATCGGAGAGATCTCATGAGGGGGTGCCGCGCATGAAACGACTCCGCATCGAGCACACGACCGGCTTCTCATACCAGGGCGACGTCTCGGCGTCGTACAACGAGGCGCGCATGCTCCCCGGCTCGACCGACAGCCAGTTCGTGCTGAGCTCTGCCCTCGACATCGAGCCGCAGGCCGCCGTCAATCAATACGTCGACTACTTCGGGACGCGCGTCGCGTCGTTCGACGTGCTCTCCCCGCACTCCGACCTCAAGATCACGGCGCGCTCGCTCGTCGAGGTGCGCCCGCGCCCGCTCGAGCACATCGACGTCGCCTGGCACGCCCTCCACAGGGAGGCGTCGCGGTCCATCGAGACCGTCGAGCAGCTGGGCCAGACGGTCCGCACGCGTCCGCACCCCGAGGTCGTCGAGATCGCGCGGGCCATCGCCTCGCAGCACGATCACCCCGGCCGGGCGGCGCACGCGATCGCGGAGGCGGTCGGCGATGCCGTCGAGTACATGCAGGGCATCACGGGCGTGCACTCGGCTGCGGAAGAAGCCTGGGTCGAGCGCAAGGGCGTGTGCCAGGACATCGCGCACATCACGCTCGGCGCCCTGCGCGAGGTCGGTATCCCGGCGCGGTACGTCTCGGGCTACCTGCACCCCCGCCCCGAGACGGTCGTCGGTGAGGCCGTCCCGGGCGAGTCGCACGCGTGGGTCGAGTGGTTCGCCGGCGAGTGGCAGGGGTTCGATCCGACGAACGGCATCGAGATCGGCGACCGCCACGTTCTCGTCGGCCGCGGGCGCGACTACAACGACATCCCGCCCCTGCGCGGTGTGTACGCCGGTCCCTTCAAGTCGCACCTCCACGTGAAGGTCACGATCACACGCGAAGCGTGACCGGCCGCGGGCCCTCTTGCCGACATCCCGGTCATTCGCCGAGACACCCCGTCGTTTGCGCGCAACGACGGGGTCACTCGGCGACTGACCGGGGTGTCGACGAGGGGAGGCGGAGTCGTCAGGCGGGGGCGTCGCCGGGGTCGAGGGTCTTGAGCATGTCCTCCTCGACGGCGTTGTCGGCCTCGAGTTCGTCTTCCGTCTGCTGATCGCCGCCGGTCGGGGCGTCCTGCTCGATGGGCTGGTCTTCCGCGTGCCGTTCCTGATCCATAGCCTCACGTTAGGCGCTCGGGTCGCGTACACGCAGGGGTTGACAGTGCGGATGCCGCGGCATCCCGCCCGCCGGGATCTCGGCCTCCCGGTTAGTCGCCGGGAGCCGTGCGTGTCAACTCCTGCGGAGGTGACGGCAGCCGATCGATAGAATCGGTCACCGTGCGATCGACGCGGGAGGGGACGCATGAGTGACGAATCGGCGGTGAACACGGCGTACTGGTACGACGACCCCGAAGACGTCCGTGCGACGTCGCTCATGGAGGCCCTCCGTTCGTACCGCGCCGCCGAGGTCGCGATGCGGCGGCGGACGCGACAGTCGATGGACATGGGCGAGAACGAGCTCCTCGTCCTGAGATACCTCACGCGGGCGCGCCGGCGCGGGGAGCACGTCACCCCCGTCGTTCTCGCGAAGTACCTCGGGATCACGTCGGCATCGACGACCGCGGTCCTGGACCGGCTCGAGAAGAGCGGCCACATCGCCCGCATCCCGAACCCCACCGACCGTCGGAGCGTGCGCATCGAAGCGAGCGACAAGACGGAGGAGGAGATCCGGCGGACGCTCTCCGAGATGCACGCGCGCATGATGGAGGTCGTGCGCCCGATGAGCGCAGCCGATCGGCGCGTCGTCGTCGACTTCCTGGATGCGATGCGCGACGCCGTCGATCACATCGACGAGTAGCGTCAGGCGGTCGTGGACACGGCGACGCCGTCCGCTGCGTCGGTGAGCGCGCCGAGGAAGCTCAGGACGGCACGCCGGGCGTCGGTGTCGAGCGACGAGACGGCGTCCTGCAGGAGCCCCTCGTATACGTCCACCGTGCGCGCGAGTGCCTCTTGCCCGGCCGCCGTCGGGGCGACCAGGATGCTCCGCCGGTCGGTCGGGTGACTCAATCGCTCCAGAAGACCCGTGCGCTCGAGGCGATCGAGGAGGGCCGTCGTCGAGGCCGACGAGATCCCGAGATGCCGCGTGAGCTCGCTCGGCATGACGTCGTGGCCTTCCCGCGACGCGTCTACGAGGTAACGCACGAGCCTGATCTCGTTCTCGCCCATGTGGGTGCTGGCGCGGATGCGGGCCTGGCAGGCCGTATCGGCGGCGCGGAAACGACGGTACGCCTCCACGAGGGTCCGCGTATCCGGGGAATCGGCTGCCTCTGCGAGTGTCATCGTCACCGCCTCAATGATGTTCGAGACACCACAATACAGCTTCTCGTAATGCTAGTTTGCCTAAATAGAAAAACGGCTAGTAAGGTTTGTGACGTCAGACCCCGACAAGTGAAGGAGCGATCATGGGCAAGCTGCACTACGGATACGGTTCAGAGGCGGTCATCGTGCCGGATGAGCTGCTCGCTCACGTCCAGGCCTTGGTGACGACGAAGCTCCGGCGCTCCGAGAGCTTCACCCTTTCGTGGAAGCAGGGGTCCGACCCGAACGCGGGACGATCGACGATCTGGCTCCACTGCTCGATTCCGCTGCGATTCGAGTTCGACACGGCCGAGGCCATTCAGCTCGATCGCGGTTACCTGTCCGAACTGGCCGAATCGGCTGCCCGGGGCGGCGTCCTCATCGACCTCGACGATCAGGGTGCCCGGATCAACGACATCGCGCGCAAGACGCTGGAGAAGGCGGCGTGACGACGCTGGCGGCGCCGCTCACGCGGCTGTCGTCCCGCCGCATCACGTGGAGCACGGTCGACACCGGATTCCGGGTCGCGTCGCGGTCGGGTGAGTTCGTCGGATCGATCGACGAGACGGCGGATGGACGCTTCGTCGCGTTCGACGGGCGGTCGACCCCTATCGGGCTCTTCGCGACGCTCCGCGATGCTCAGCGTGCCGTCACGGGCGCCGCCGGCGAAACGACCGCCGCCCGTCTCGCGCGCATCGCCCGGCCCGTCGCTGCGGCGTCCGGCATCGTCGCGGGCGCGCTGCTCGTCGGCGTCGGATCCTGGGTCGCGTAGAGGTCTACGCGTCGGCTGTGGCGCGCCGAGCGACTGCTTCGTCGGTCTTGTTCTGCAGGTGGGTGCACAACCGGCCGATCGCGGCGAGGTCTTCCGCGAGGCGCGTGACGCCAGGGCCATCGAGATCGAAGCTCTCGGAGCGCGACTCGAACGTGACGACCCAGCGCGGCACCCCGGAATCGATGACCGGCTGGATGTAGGTCAAGGTCGAGGCGTTGCGCAGCGATACCGCGACGAGCCCGGAGTCGTTTCCGGATTCGATGTCCATCTCGAGGACGGAGACCTCGGCAGGCATATCGGGGCTCGCGGCGAAGAACTCCTTCACCCACGCCTCCACCGTTGCGTGATCGCGGTAGGGCATCGACACACCATCCATATCGTCGTGCCGAAGTGGCACAACCCATATTATGCGTCCTGCCCCCGACACCGCGTCCGAGGGAGATGGATAATTCTCTGATATTCGCGCGAGGACGGAGCCTCACTGGCTCGCGCGCGTGGTTCTGACGGGATCCATCGCCTGCGCACGGCGACCGGAACCGAGGGAAGCCGTCGCGGCGAGCCCGAGCACGAGGAATCCGGCCGCGGCGAAGCTCGCGTACTTCGTCCCGTCGGAAAGCGCTGCCTTCGCGTCTTCAGCGATCGCCGCCGTCTCGGGTGACGCTTCGAGCCCCGCGATCGCTCCGCCGGCGCTGTCGACGACCGCGGCGACCACCTGATCGCGCTGCGCGTCCGGCACGCCTCTTTCGTCGAGCTTGGCACCGAGGACCCCCGCCGTCGTCGTGAAGAGGATCGTCCCGAGGACGGCGATGCCGAGCGCTGCGCCGAGCTGGCGCGACGTCGACTGCGTACCGGAGGCCTGACCGCTCTCTCGCACGTCGACGTCGGCGAGGACGACACCCGTCAGCTGGGCAGTCGCGAGGCCGACGCCGAACCCGTACACGAACAGCGCCGGGATGAGCGGCACCCACGAGGCATCCGGTGCGATGACGAAGCCGACCGCCGCGACGCCGATGATCTCCGCCACGAGCCCGGCGCGGACGATCCACACCGCCGACAGGCGCGACGACATCGCGCCCGCGAAGCCGCTCGCGACGAACGAGCCGAGGGCGAGGGCGAGGAGGATGAGACCCGTCTGCACCGCCTCGAAGCCCAGCGCGAACTGCAGCCACAGCGGGAGGGCGAGGATGATGCCGAACTCGCCGAGCGACACCACGAGCGCCGCGATGTTGCCGTTGCGGAAGGACGGTATCCGGAACAGGCCGAAGGCGATGAGCGTCGGCTTGCCGTGCCGGCGACGCCGGAGGCCCCACAGCACGAAGGCGGCGATCCCGACGGCCGCGATCGCGAAGGCGAACGGGATGGGCGAGATCGCCCACGGCCAGGTCCAGTCTCCGACGACGGGGGCGTTGTCGGTCTCCCACCAGCCGTAGGAGCGTCCTTCGATGAGCGCGAACACGAGCGCGCCCGTCGCGACGATCGAGATGAGGGCTCCCACGACATCGAGTCCTCGGCTGTCACCGCGGGACTCGTCGACGGTCAGCAGAACACCCACGATGATGAGCAGGCCGAGCGGGATGTTGATCCCGAAGGCCCAGTGCCACGAGAACGACGTCGTGAGCCAGCCTCCGAGGAGCGGTCCGACAGCCGCCATGCCGCCGATGGTCGAGCCCCAGACGGCGAAGGCGATGCCGCGTTCTCGACCGCGGAACGTCGCATTGATGAGCGACAGCGTCGTGGGGAGGATCATCGCGCCGCCGACGCCCTGCACGAACCGCGCGAGGATGAGGGCCCCGCCCGAATCGGAGAGGGCGGCGCCGATCGAGGAGATCGTGAAGATGACGACGCCGATCACGAGCATCCTCCGGCGCCCGACCCGGTCGGCGATACTGCCGAAGAGCAACAGGAGCGCGGCGAAGACGAGGGTGTAGGCCTCCTGCACCCACTGCACTTCCGTGGACGTGATGCCGAGGTCGTCGACGATCGACGGAATCGCGACATTGACGATCGTCGAGTCGACGATGATCAGGGCGACGGCGATGCTGATGAAGACGAGACCCGCCCAACGGCGGCGTGCCGAAGCTGCCATTTCGCTAGAATAGCTAGCTATCTCGTCTCGTCAAGAGTTCCAGGCGAGTTCATATCCGGGGCTCGTAGCGCCGCGGCGAGTGCGTGCGCGCGACGAGATCCCGCAGCGTCTCGATCGACCCGGGCACGAGCTGCAGCGCCCTCGCCTGGACGAGGATGTTGCCGAGCGCCGTCGCCTCGACGGGCCCCGCCAGCACGGGAAGACCCGCGCGATCGGCCGTGCGCTGACACAGGAGCTCGTTGAGCGAGCCGCCCCCGACGATGTGGATCGTCCGGACGTCGACGCCGCCGATCCGTCCCGCCTCGTGCGCGGCATCGGCGAACGCCTGCGCGAGCGACTCGACGATCGAGCGCGCGTACTCGGCGCGCGTGCGCGGAGGGGCCACGCCGTGCTCGTCGCACCACGCGTCGATCCGCGACGGCATGTCGCCCGGCGCGAGGAAGCGCGGATCGTTGACGTCGAAGACGGGTACGGTCGCGGTCACCTCCTCTGCGGCGTCGAGGAGGGTCGGAAGGTCGACGGGGTGTCCTGCCCTCTCCCACGTGCGGACCGCTTCGCTCAGCACCCACAGGCCCATGACGTTGTGCAGCAGGCGCACGCGTCCGTCGACGCCGCCCTCGTTCGTGAAGTTCGCCGCGAGCGCCTCGGGCGTCAGGACGACGTCGTCGACCTCGACGCCGACGAGGCCCCACGTTCCGCACGAGATGTAGGCCGCGGCATCCGGATTCATCGGCACGGCAAGGACGGCCGACGCCGTGTCGTGCGAGCCGACCGCCGTCACGCCCACCCCCGCCGGGGCGCCGATCGACGCCGAGACGGCGGGGAGCAGGTCTCCGAGGCGCTCCCCCGCGGCGATGAGGGGCGGAAGGATGCCGCGAGGGACCCCTGCCGCCGCGAGCAGCGCGTCGTCCCACTCGCCCTCGTGCAGGAGGCCCGTCGTCGACGCGTTCGTGCGCTCGGCCCGCGCGATCCCCGTGAGCCAGTACCCGACGAGGTCGGGGATCAGGAGCGCCGTGTCGGCGAAGGCGAGCATCTCGGCCGGCTCCGCCGCGAACTGGTACAGCGTGTTGAACGGGAGGAACTGGAGGCCGTTGCGCGCGAAGAGCTCGGCATGCGGCATCCGCTCGTGGACGCGCGAGACGCCGGTCGCCGTCCGCGCGTCGCGGTAGTGGAACGGGTTGCCGAGAAGACGCCCGTCGCGGACGAGACCGTAGTCGACGGCCCACGAGTCCACGCCGATGCTGCGCGCGGCGGGTGCCTGCCGGAATGCCTCGCGGAGACCGTCGAGCACCGAGCCGTACAGCCCCAGGATGTTCCAGTGGAGCCCGTCGGAGGTCTCGACGGGGCTGTTCGGGAAGCGAGCGACACTCGTGGCATCCAGATCGTCCGGACCGACGCGTCCGACGATGACCCGGCCGCTCGTCGCGCCGAGGTCGACGGCTGCGACGGTTCCCGTCCCGCTCACCGCAGGCCCCCGGCCGCGCGGCGGGGCGCGGACGCGAGTGCGGCGCTCATCGCAGGAACGCGGCGGCGACGCCGGAGTCGACGGGGATGTGCAGGCCCGTCGTGCGGGACAGTTCGGGGCCCGTGAGGACGTAGACGGCGTCCGCGACGTTCTCGGGCACGACCTCGCGCTTGAGGATCGTGCGGTTGGCGTAGAACTGCCCGAGGTCCTCTTCCTTGACGCCGTAGGTCGCGGCGCGGTTCGCGCCCCATCCCGCCGCGAAGATGCCCGAGCCCCGGACGACGCCGTCGGGGTTGATGCCGTTGACCTTGACGCCGTGCTCGCCGAGCTCGACGGCCAGCAGGCGCACCTGGTGGGCCTGGTCGGCCTTCGTCGCCGAGTACGCGATGTTGTTCGGTCCCGCGAAGACGGAGTTCTTCGACGAGATGTAGATGACGTCGCCACCCATCCCCTGCTCGATGAGCGCCTTGGCCGCGGCTTTCGAAACGAGGAACGAGCCCTTCGCCATGACGTCGTGCTGCAGGTCCCAGTCCTTCTCGGTCGTCTCGAGCAGCGGCTTCGAGAGCGACAGTCCGGCGTTGTTGACGACGAGGTCGATGCCGCCGAAGGCGAGGAGGGTCGCATCGATCGCGGCCTGGACGCCCTCGGCATCCGCGACGTTCGCCGCGACGCCGATCGCGACGTCCGTGCCGCCGAGCTCGGCGGCGGCCGCCCGCGCCTTCTCGAGATCGAGGTCGGCGACGACGACGCACGCGCCCTCCGCGGCCAGGCGCGTCGCGATGGCCTTCCCGATTCCGGATGCTGCGCCGGTGACGAACGCGATCCGGCCCTGGTGCGACTTCGGCTTCGGCATCCGCTGCAGCTTCGCCTCTTCCAGCGCCCAGTACTCGATGCGGAACTTCTCGGCGTCCGAGATGGGGGAGTACGTCGACAGCGCCTCGGCTCCGCGCATGACGTTGATCGCGTTGACGTAGAACTCGCCCGCGACGCGCGCGGTCTGCTTGTTCGCACCGTACGAGAACATGCCGACGCCCGGCACGAGCACGATGAGCGGGTCGGCGCCGCGGATCGCGGGGGAATCGGCGGTCGCGTGTGCGTCGTAGTACGCCTGGTAGTCGGCGCGGTAGGCCTCGTGGAGCTCTTTCAGACGAGCGATCGCGTCGTCGACCGGGGCGTCGGCGGGCAGGTCGAGCAGCATCGGCTTGACCTTCGTGCGCAGGAAGTGATCGGGGCAGCTCGTGCCGAGGGCCGCGAGCTCGGGCGCCCGCTCGGACGCGAGGAAGTCGAGCACGACGTCGGAGTCGGTGAAGTGACCGACCATCGGCTTGTCGGTCGACGCCAATCCGCGGATCGTCGCTGCCAGGGCGGCCGCCTTCGCGCGCCGGTCCGTCTCGGGGAGCGCCGCGAACCCGGGTCGTACGGGACCGAAGGGCTCGGCCGTGCCGTTGGCCGCGATGTAGGCCGCGGCGGTCTCGATGATCCACAGCGAGTTCGCCTCGGACTCCTCGGACGTGTCGCCCCACGCCGTGATGCCGTGGCCGCCCAGGATGCAGCCGATCGCCTGCGGGTTCTCGGCCTTGATCGCCGCGATGTCCAGGCCGAGCTGGAAGCCGGGGCGGCGCCAGGGCACCCACACGACCTTGTCGCCGAAGATCTTCGTCGTGAGCGCCTCGCCATCGGCGGCGGTCGCGATCGCGATGCCCGAATCGGGATGCAGGTGATCGACGTGCGCGGCATCGACGAGCCCGTGCATGGCCGTGTCGATCGAGGGTGCCGCGCCGCCCTTGCCGTGCAGGCAGTAGTCGAACGCCGCGACCATCTCGTCTTCGCGGTCGACCCCCGGGTAGACGTCGACGAGCGCGCGCATGCGGTCGAGGCGCAGGACGGCCAGGCCCGACTCCGTGAGCGTGCCGAGATCCCCGCCCGAGCCCTTCACCCACAGGAGCTCCACGGGCTCACCCGTCACGGGATCGGTCTCGGTGCCCTTCGCCGACGTGTTGCCGCCGGCGTAGTTGGTGTTCTTCGGGTCGGCGCCGAGGCGGTTCGACCGGGCGATCAGGTCGGAGACGGCCGGGTTGGTCATGAGGGTGTTCCTTCGCTGGCGGTGGCGGTGTCGGTTGCGGGTGGGATGGAGGCGAGGGCGGCGAGGCGCGTCGCGATGAGATCGAGAGACGCGGATGCCGCGCCCCCGGGCTCATTGAGGTGTCCGTGGGTCGTGCCGGGTTCGATGACGACGTCGACGTCGCGCCCTGCCGTGGTGAGGGTCGCCGCGAAGACCTCGCCGGATACGCGGAGCTCGTCGACGTCGCCGTTGATCATCAGGACGGGCGGGAATCGCGCGACATCGCCGGGAGTCGCGAGGCCGGGAACCGCCGCGAGCGGCGCGTCGTCGACGGGGCCGCCGAGGAAATCCTCGTACATCGCGCGGACGACCGCGGGCGTGAAACGGTCGGCGCCCGGGTCGGCGTCGAGCGCGGCGCGCAGCTCCGCGCCGGGTTCGGGCTGGACGGCGAGCAGCGTCGGGTAGGCGAGGACGACGAGCGCCGGCAGCGCCGCGTCCGCTTCGAGGAGTCGCAGGACGGCACCGGTCGCGAGGTTGGCGCCGGCGCTCGCGCCGCCGATCGCGAGTCGCTCGATCCCGAGTTCGCGCGCGGCGGCGAGGGCCCAGTCCCACGCGGCGAGGATGTCGTCGGACGGCGCCGGGTAGCGGCATCCCTCACCCACGAGCCGGTAGTCGACCGAGACCACCGTCGTGCCGCGAGCCGCGAGAACGCGTGCGGCGCCGTCGGCTTCGTGCATGTCGAGGTCGCCCGCGGCGAATCCTCCGCCGTGGGCCCACACGAGTCCAGCGCCGTGCGGCTCGCGCGCGGGGTAGACGCGCACGAGTCCCTCCGCGGCGGCGTACGGTTCGATCATGGTGTCCTCGGGGAGATGGTGCACCGGGGGCGAGCGATCGGCATCCTCGCCCCCGGCGGGTCGTGTAGGTCTGTGAGACGTGGGGGCTACGCGCCCCAGCCTGCCTGGACGCCGCCGACGCGATCTGCCTCGATGCGCTCCTGGTATCCGGACGCCGCGTAGGCGGCCATCGGGTCGGCGGGAAGTCCGCGTGACTCGCGCCACTCGGCGAGGGCGGGGCGCACGTCCGTGTAGAACGCGTCCATGAAGACGGCATTGGCGGCGAGCACGTCGCCCGAGACCTGTGCCGCGCGCAGTGCATCGGCATCGACGAGGAGAGCGCGCGCCGTCATCTCCTGCACGTTGAGCACCGAGCGGATCTGGCCGGGGATCTTCTTCTCGATGTTGTGGCACTGGTCGAGCATGAACGCGACGTCGGGGTTGTTGAGCCCGCCCCCGCGGACGACCTCGAAGAGGATGCGGAAGAGCTGGAACGGGTCTGCGGCCCCGACGATGAGGTCGTCGTCGGCGTAGAAGCGCGAGTTGAAGTCGAACGAGCCGAGCTTGCCGAGGCGAAGCAGCTGCATGACGATGAACTCGATGTTCGTGCCCGGAGCGTGGTGACCCGTGTCGAGGCAGACCATGGCGCGCTCGCCGAGGGCGGCGACCTGGACGTACGACGTGCCCCAGTCGGGAACATCGGTGTGATAGAAGGCCGGCTCGAAGAACTTGTACTCGAGCACGAGGCGCTGCTCGCCGCTCAGGCGCGCGTAGATCTCCTGAAGAGATTCGTGGAGGCGGTCCTGGCGGCCGCGCAGGTCCGCCTGTCCCGGATAGTTGGAGCCCTCCGCGAGCCAGATCTTCAAGTCGCGCGACCCCGTGGCATCCATGATGTCGATGCACTCGAGATGGTGATCGATCGCCTTGCGTCTCACGGCCGCATCTTCGTGGGTGAGGGCGCCGAACTTGTAGTCGTCGTCCTGGAAGGTGTTCGAGTTGATGGTGCCGAGCTCGACGCCGAGGTCTTGAGCGTGGCGACGGAGCGCGGCGTAGTCGTCGACCTTGTCCCACGGGATGTGCAGCGCGACGCTCGGGGCGAGGGCCGTGACGCGGTTGACCTCCGCGGCATCGGCGATCTTCTCGAACGGGTCGCGCGGCGTTCCGGGGGTGCCGAAGACCTTGAAGCGGGTGCCGGAATTGCCGAACGCCCAGGACGGCAGTTCGATGCCCTGCCCCTCGAGCTGCGTGAGTTTTTCGGGGGACAACGTCGTCATGATGCCGTGCTTTCGTTCTCGGTCGCCGATGCGGCGAGCTGGTCGTGCAGATGGAAGATCTCGGTGAGCGGGGTGGCCGCCTGATCGGGTCGGCCCTCGAGCCCGACGAAGAAGCGGCCCATCTCGGCCTCCCACTTCGCGGCGACGGGTGAGGCCGCGAGGTATGCCTGGGCGGCGGCGTCGTCATCGGTCTCGTAGTAGCCGATGAGCTGTCCGCCCTCGCCGAGGAAGAGGGAGTAGTTGCGTCGTCCTGATGCCGCGATCTCCGCGAGCATCTCGGGCCACACCGGCGTGTGTCGGGCGATGTACTCGTCGAGGAGTTCGGGACGGACGCGCAACTGGAAGCACACCCGCGTCGGTGCGGTCTGGCTCGTCATCGAGGTAGCCCCTTCTGGTCCCCTGAGTGGGCACGCGGGGCGCTCCAGAGGGAACCGACTGTGAATCGTTTCAAGAATAGGGGTGTCGCGGATGATACGCAAGCGGAAAGCGCCTGCCGCGGAGTGGGATCGCTCACGAGCCTGTGCCCGAGGCCATAAGCTCTGGCCAGCACGACGATGAGGGGGAGTCCATGTCGGTGAGCGTGAAGGATGTCGCGACCGCGGCATCCGTCTCGGTGGGCACCGTCTCGAACGTGCTCAATCGGCCCGACCGTGTGGCTCCCGCGACGGTCGAGCGCGTGCACGCGGCGATCGCCGAACTCGGATTCGTGCGCAACGACGCGGCGCGACAGTTGAGAGCAGGACGCAGCCGCAGCATCGGGCTCGTCGTTCTGGATGTGCGCAACCCCTTCTTCACCGACGTCGCGCGCGGTGCGGAGGCGCGGGCGACGCAGAGCAAGCTCGTCGTCCTCCTCGGCAACAGCGACGACGACCGGGAACGCGAGTCCGGCTATCTCGACCTGTTCGAGGAGCAGCGCGTGCACGGGGTGCTGATCACGCCCGTCGGCGACATCGACGCGCGTCTCGCGCGGCTGCGCCAGCGCGGCATCCCGACGGTTCTGGTGGACCGATCGAGCGATGCGGACGTCTCGTCGGTCTCGGTCGACGACGTCGCGGGAGGCCGCTTGGCCGCCGAGCATCTGCTCGCGACCGGACGCCGCCGCCTCGCCTTCGTCGGGGGGCCCGGCGCCGTCCGACAGGTCGCCGACCGCCTCGAGGGCGCACGGCAGGCCGTCGAGGCTCACTCCGATGCGACCCTCGAGGTCATCGACACACCGGCCCTCACCGTTCTGGCGGGGCGCGCGGCCGGGGAGCAGCTGCGCCGACGCGAGAGGTCCGAGCGCCCTGACGCGATCTTCGCCGCGAACGACCTCCTCGCCGTGGGAGTCCTCCAGGCGCTCGTCATGCTCGGGCACATCGCGGTGCCCGACGAGATCGCCATCATCGGCTACGACGACATCGACTTCGCCGCTGCCGCGGTCGTTCCGCTGTCGTCGATCCGGCAGCCGAGCGAGCTCATCGGTTCGCGTGCTGTCGAACTCCTCCTCGCGGAGATCGACGGACAGCCTCGCGAACGGGTCGTCTTCCAGCCGGAACTCGTCGTGCGGGAGTCGACCGCGCGGCCCGCCGGCTGAAGCCTGGCGTCAGCCGGCGAGCCGCGAAGCCGCGGCGGAACGGCGGTCCTTCCGTGTCAGGTCGACGGGCGTCGTCGATGCGACCTCGTCGCTGAACTCCTCGGGAGGGACGACGGAGAGCGGACGGGTCTCGTCGATCGTGAGGCGGAAGCGGCGCGAGTCCTGGCGGTGCAGGCGACCCGAGACGATGAGCCACGTCGCGCCGATCGCGAACGCCACGAAACCCGCGACGGCGCCCAGGCCGATGGCGGCGCGCGGCCCGAACTCCGCCGCGACCCAGCCGACGATGGGCGCGCCGACGGGCGTTCCGCCCATGAGGATCGCGACGTAGAGGGCGAGGACGCGGCCGCGGAGCGCGGGGTCGGTCGTCGTCTGGACGAAGCCGTTCGCCGTCGTCAGCATCGTGACGACGGCGAAGCCCGTGAACATGAGCGTCGCGGCATATGTCCAGTAGGTCGGCATGAAGGCCGAGACGGCGGCAGCTGTCGCGAACAGCGCCGTGCCGCCGATGACGACGCGGATGCGGGCGCGATCGCGTCGGGCCGCCAAGAGTGCGCCGGCGAGCGAGCCGATCGCGAGGATCGAGCTGAGGAGCCCGTAGCCGTCGGCCGCCTGGCCGAACTCCAGCGCCATCGTCGAGGCGAAGATGGGGAAGTTCATGCCGAAGGCGCCCACGAGGAAGACCATCGCGAACGTCACGACGAGGTCGGGGCGGCCCGCGACGTAGCGGAACCCGTCGGCGAGGCGCGACGCGCCGGGCGACTTCACGCGGGGGATGAGTTCGGCGGGGCGGATGAGGGTCAGCGCGACGATCATCCCGATGAACGTCACGGCGTTGATGACGAAGACCCATCCCGTGCCGACCGCGACGATGACGATGCCCGCGACCGCGGGGCCGATCATGCGGGCGCCGTTGAAAGACGCCGCGTTGAGGGCGACGGCGTTCGACGCGTTCTCGCGCGCGACGAGATCGGACACGAACGCCTGCCGAGCCGGGTTGTCGAACGCGGCGATGACGCCGAGGACGAGGGCGAAGGCGTACATGAGCCACAGCGTCATGACGCCCGTCAGCACGAGGATGCCGATCGCGACGCCGAGCGTCAGGAGGAGCGCCTGCGTCACCATGAGGAGCCGGCGACGGTCGAAGCGGTCGGCGACCCATCCCGTGACGCTCACGAGCAGGAGCGGCGGAGCGAACTGGAGCGCCATCGTGATCCCCATGGCGCCGGCGTCGTTCGCGGTGAGCTCCGTGAGCACGACCCAGCTGAGCGCGGTGGCCTGCATCCACGCGCCGATGTTCGACACGAGCGCGCCGATGAACCACACGCGGTAGTTGAAGACGGAGAAGGAGCGGAACATGGCGGGGCCCGTGCGCTCAGCCCGCGCGCGGATCATCGATCCACCATCCGCTGCATGATCTCGGCGGCGCGCGCGAGCGTCTCGCGTTCGTCGGCGCTCAGCGACGCGAGGGCTTCCTCGACCCATGCGTCGCGTCTGCGGGCGGTCTCGGCCACGACGGTGCGGCCTTCGTCGGTGAGGTCGATGACGACCTTGCGACCGTCGCTCTCGTCGGCCGCGCGGGTGAGGTAGCCGTCTCCCTCGAGGCAGTTGACGGTGCGGGTCATCGCGGGGGCCGACACGCGCTCGCGCTCCGCGAGCTCACCGAGCGTGTGAGGCCCGTGGACCCACAGCCCCGCGAGGACGGCGAACTGTCCGTCGCTCATCGAGTCGACGGCGCGCTGCGTGCGCATGCGGCGGGCGAGGCGGAACGTGGCGATGCGCAGATCTGATGCCTCTCGTGAGAGGTCGGGGGTCGTGGCATCCGGTTCAGGCATAGATCCTTAGCATAGTTCATTATCCTTGTTAAGTAAATCGGCGCACTCGCAGGCGCGGCGTCGTGCCGTCGAGACCGGGGACCTCGCCGAAACCCGGTGACATGCCGCCCGGTGTGGGCGAGATCCCCGGTCTCGAGGAGGGGGCGAACGGATGCCGCGGACCTAGACTCGTCGGCATGCCCGAGTACATCGACGCCCACGGGATCGCCATCGTCTACGACGTCCATCCCGCGGCGGGCGAAGCCCGGGCGGTCGTGCAGCTGCTCCACGGCGTCGGCGAGCACGCGGGACGCTACGCGGCACTCGTCGAGGCGCTCACCGCCGATGGGTACACGGTCTACGCCGACGATCACCGCGGGCACGGCCGGACGGGAATGAAGCAGCACGGCGGCGACGCGTCGAAGCTCGGGACGCTGGGGCCGGGAGGCATGCCCGCGACCCTCGCCGCGGTGTGGCAGCTGACGCAGCTCATCCGCGCGGAGAACCCCGGCCTGCCCCTCGTCCTGCTCGGGCACTCGTGGGGGTCGTTCCTCGCGCAGATGCTGCTGAACGAGCATCCCGACGCCTACGACGCCCTCGTGCTGTCGGGGTCGGCGCTGCGCTGGCCCGGGTCGCTCAATTCGGGAGACCTCAACGCCCCGTGGAAGGCGGAGACCGCCTCGGGGACGGAGTGGCTCTCATCCGACCTCGCGGTCGGGCGCGCCTTCGTCGACGACCCGCTGACGACGACGAAGCCGCTCCTCCAGCTCTTCGGCGTCGTCGACACGCTGCGCATCATCGGGCGTCCGCGGCGAGACCTCGGTCATGACGTGCCGGTGCTCCTCATGGTCGGGCGGGACGACACCGTCGGGGGTCCGCGGAGCGTCCACCGCCTCGCCGACGCCTACCGTTCGCGTTCACGCCTCACCGACGTGACGACCCTCGTCTATCCCGACACGCGCCACGAGATCTTCAACGACGTCACGCAGGCCGACGCGCGCGCCGACCTCCTCGCGTGGCTCGCCCCGCGCTTCCCCGCTCGCGACTGACGCGCGTGCCCGCCCGCCCCGCGATCTGACCAGCGAGACTGCCCGCGAGGCTCCCCTCGCCGAGCCACCCCGCGAGGCTCCCCTCGTCGAGACCCCGGGTTGTCGCCGAGCCACCCCGCTAATGCGCGCAAACGACGGGGTGTTTCGTTGACAACCCGGGGTCTCGACGAAGGGGTGGGGCGTCGACGAAGGTGCGGGAACGACGGATGCCGGGGCCTGACGCGAGAAGGGCGCTGAGGCACCGGCATCCGGTGTCGGTGAAGGTCAGCCGCGCGCGCGACGGTTCGGCGTGCGATTGCCGCGGCTGATGTCGGAGACCGTGGCCCCAGTCGTGAAGCGCTGCGCCGCTGACGTCCCCGTGCGCGGGGTCGCGGGCTGCGCGTTCGAACGTCCGCCCTTGCGGCCGGCACCCTGACCCTGGCCCGAGCGCTGGCCGCCCGCAGCCTGGCTGCGGTCGCCCGAGCCCTGGCCGCGCTGGCCGGCGGGACGCCCCGAACGGGCGGGGCGGTCCGACCGGTCGGGCTCGCCGCTGCGAACATCCTGACGCGATGCGGAGGAGGGGCGGCCGCCACGGCGACGCGATCCGCCGCCTTCGCCGGCGGCCGCCTTCTTGCGCGGGGCCTGACGCTGCGGTGCTGCGAGCGGCGCGGGGGTCACGTGCGGCGCGGCTGCGCCGACGAGCTCCGCGACGGCGGCGTGCTCGGAGTGAACGGGCTCGAGCGCCGCCGACACCTTCGCGAGGCGGAGGAGGTCCTTGACCTCGCCGCGCTGCGAGTCGGTTGCGACGGTCACGACGATGCCCGCGGCACCGGCGCGCGCCGTGCGGCCCGAGCGGTGCAGGTACGCCTTGTGCTCGACGGGCGGGTCGACGTGGACGACGAGCTCGACGTTGTCGACGTGCACGCCGCGCGCCGCGACGTCGGTTGCGACGAGGACCCGGACGCCACCGGCATCCGCGTCCGCACCGAAGGCGGCGAGGTTGCGCTCGCGGGCGTTCTGGCTGAGGTTGCCGTGGAGGTCGACAGCGGGGATGCCGGATGCCGTGAGCTTGCGCGCGAGGTTCTTCGCCTGGTGCTTCGTGCGCGTGAAGAGGATACGGCGTCCGTGTCCCGACGCGAGGCTCCGCACGAGCGCGGGCTTGTCATCGGCCGACGTGACGAACACGCGGTGCGTCATGACGCCCTGCGGGACGCTCTCCTCGTCGACCTCGTGCAGCACCTGGTTGCTGAGGAAGCGCTTGACGAGCGAGTCGACACCACGGTCGAGCGTCGCGCTGAAGAGCAGGCGCTGGCCGCCCCGCGGGGTCGCCGTGAGGATGCGGGTGACACCCGGGAGGAAGCCGAGGTCGGCCATGTGGTCGGCTTCGTCGAGCACGGCGATCTCGACGGCGTCGAGACGAACGTGCCCCTGCTTCATGAGGTCTTCGAGGCGGCCGGGGCACGCGACGACGATGTCGACGCCGCGCGAGAGGGCCTGCTCCTGGGGACGCTGGCTGACGCCGCCGAAGATCGTCGTGACGGTCAGGCCCGCGGCATCCGCCAACGGACGGATCGTCGCGGCGATCTGGGTCGCCAGCTCACGGGTCGGGGCGAGCACGAGGCCGCGCGGGTGGTTCGCCCGACGGCGCCCGCCCTCGAGCTTGGCGACGAGGGGAAGCGCGAAGGCGATCGTCTTGCCGCTGCCGGTGCGGCCGCGGCCGAGCACGTCGCGGCCCGCGAGCGAGTCGGGGAGCGTGTCGCGCTGGATCGCGAAGGGTTCGGTCTTGCCGTCCGCCGCAAGGACGGCGGCGAGGTTCTCGGGCACACCGAGGGAAAGGAAGGAAGTCATGTGTGCTTTCAGTGCATGCACGTGCGCACGGCTGTGCGCATCTGTGCGGAGGTGGCGACGGCGTGGGATCACGCATCGGTTCGCCGTTCGAAAAGAGCCGCGGCTTCGGATGCCGGGAGCGTGACGACGACGCAGCAGCTCGATGAGCCGCGTGACAACCGTAGCAGGCTCGGCGGGGCGGAGGATGTGAGCGCGCCATAGGCTGGTGCCATGCACGGTGAGTACAAGGTCCCAGGCGGCAAGCTCGTCGTGGTCGACCTCGAGGAGCGCGACGGCCGTATTGCGGAGTTCCACCTCGCGGGCGACTTCTTCCTCGAGCCCGACGATGCGCTCGCCGACATCGACGCCGCCGTCGAGGGACTCCCGGTCGAAGCCGACGTCGCGACGATCGCCGCCGCCGTGCGTGCCGCCCTTCCCGACGGCGCACAGCTGCTCGGCTTCACGCCGGAGGCCGTCGGGACCGCGGTGCGCCGTGCCCTCGTGACCGCGCCGGGCTGGAGCGACTTCGACTGGGAGATCGTGCACGATCGCCCCGTGTCTCCTCAGATGAACCTCGCCCTCGACGAAGTCCTCACGACGCGTGTCGGTGACGGCCGCCGCCGCCCGACGCTGCGCCTGTGGGAGTGGAACGAGTCGGCCGTCGTGATCGGCTCCTTCCAATCCCTCCGCAACGAGGTCGATCCCGAGGGCGCCGCGCGGCACGGATTCGACGTCGTCCGCCGTATCTCGGGCGGCGGGGCGATGCTCATGGCGGCGAACTCGATCGTCACGTACTCGCTCTACGTCCCGGCATCCCTCGTGTCGGGAATGACGTTCGCCGACTCCTACGCCTTCCTCGACGACTGGGTGCTGCACGCGCTCCGATCGCTCGGTGTCGAGGCGACGTACCAGCCACTCAACGACATCTCCTCTCCGCAGGGAAAGATCGGCGGCGCGGCCCAGAAGCGGCTTGCGAACGGGGGAGTGCTGCATCACGCGACCCTGAGCTATGACATGGACGGTCAGGTAATGACCGAGGTGCTCCGCATCGGGCGCGAGAAGCTCAGCGACAAGGGTACGACGTCGGCCGCCAAGCGCGTCGACCCGCTCCGTCGCCAGACGGGGCTTCCGCGCGAAGCTGTGATCGAGCGGCTCAAGGACACCTTCGCGAGCCTCTACGGCGCCGTGCCCGGAGAGATCACCGCCGACGAATACGCCGAGGCGGAGGCGCTCGTGGCGTCGAAGTTCGCCACCGATGCATGGCTGCGTCGCGTGCCGTGACGCTCGGTCCCAGAACGCCGCCGTCGACGACGACGGGTGGTGCGGCCCCGGCCCTCGGGCAGGTCGCGATCCACCACGGCGACAACCTCGAGGTGACCCGGGCGATGCCGGACGCGTCGTTCACCCTCATCTACCTCGACCCGCCGTTCAACACGGGCCGCGTGCGTGAACGCACGCTCGATACCGCCCGTTCGACGTTCAGAATTCAGTCTGCGGACGGGGCCGGGCCGGAGGCTGCCCCGGAATCCGGGGTGACCGGCACGACGCCCTCCGCATCGGGACTGAATTCTGAACCGCCGATCGCCGCGCCGGTCGTCCGGCGCGGGTTCCACGGCCGCGAGTACGAAAGACTGCGCGGCGACCTGCGCGTGTACGACGACCGGTTCGACGACTACTGGGGGTTCCTCGAGCCGCGCCTCGAAGAGGCCTGGCGCCTCCTGGGTTCCGACGGCACGCTCTACCTCCACCTCGACTACCGCGAAGCGCACTACGCGAAGGTGCTGCTCGATGCCCTCTTCGGCCGCGACCGGTTCCTCAACGAGCTCGTGTGGGCGTACGACTACGGGGCGAAGTCGCGGCGCCGGTGGCCCACGAAGCACGACACGATTCTCGTCTACGTCAAGGATCCTGCGCGGTACTGGTTCGACTCCGAGGCGGTCGATCGCGAGCCGTACATGGCGCCCGGCCTCGTGACGCCCGAGAAGGCCGAACGCGGCAAGCTCCCGACCGATGTCTGGTGGCACACGATCGTCCCCACGACGGGACGCGAGAAGACGGGCTACCCGACGCAGAAGCCCGAAGGGGTGCTGCGGCGCATCGTGCAGGCGTCGTCACGTCCGGGAGACAGCGTGCTGGACTTCTTCGCGGGTTCCGGCACGACGGGCGCCGTCGCCTCGGCGCTCGGGCGCCATGCCGTGCTCGTCGACGACAACCCCGAGGCGATCGAGGTCATGAGGCGACGGATGCCGCACGCCGAGGTGCACACGACGGCGTGACGCCGCGCAAGCCCCCGGGCTGCGGCATCCGATCCGCCTAGGCTGGCGAACATGCGATTCGGAATCTTCGTCCCCCAGGGCTGGCGCTTCGACCTCGTCGGGATCGATCCCGCACAGCAGTGGGACGTCATGCGCTCCCTCGCCGCGCACGCGGATGCCGGTGAGTGGGAGACGCTCTTCGTCTACGACCACTTCCACACGACGCCCGTGCACAGCGCCGAGGCGACGCACGAGGCGTGGACGCTCATGGCCGCGTTCGCCGCGTCGACCGATCGCATCCGTCTCGGACAGATGTGCACGTGCATGAGCTACCGCAATCCCGCGTACCTCGCGAAGGTCGCGGCGACCGTCGACATCGTGTCGGGCGGGCGCGCCGAGATGGGGATCGGGGGCGGATGGTACGAGCACGAGTGGCGTGCGTACGGCTACGGGTTCCCGCCCATCAAGGAGCGGCTCGGGCGCCTGCGCGAAGGCGTCGAGATCATGCACCAGGCGTGGACGACGGGATCGGCGACGCTCGACGGCGAGTACTACCAGGTCGACGGCGCGATCGTGGAGCCGCGTCCGCTGCAGCAGGGCGGCATCCCCCTGTGGATCGCGGGCGGCGGTGAGAAGGTGACGCTACGCATCGCCGCGAAGTACGCGAATTACACCAACTACTCCGCGACGCTCGAGGAATTCGACCGCAAGAGCGAGATCCTCGCGGGGCACTGCGCCGATCTCGGACGCGACATGGACGAGATCACGCGGTCCGCGAGCCTGAACACGATCATCGCGCCGACCGAGGCGGAGGCTCGCGACCGGCTCGCTGCCGTCATCGCGCGGCTGCTCCCGCACGTCGGGCAGGAGCGCGCCGACGTGATCGAGCGCGACTACCTGGCATCCCCCGGATTCGGGACTCCCGAGCAGGTCGCCGAGCGTCTGTCGGAGCTGTCGGCGCACGGCATGGGATACGCGATCCACTACTTCCCCGAGGCGGCGTACGACCGCAGCGGCATCGAGCTCTTCGAGCGCGAGGTCATGCCCGCGGTCTCCTGACGGTAGCGAGCCGAATCCTCCGACGGGATGAGGTATCTCCGACGCGCGGGCGCGACTCATAGACAGTACTCAGGGAGAGTCCAGCGGATCAAGAGCCTGGTGTGAATGCCGGAACAGGCCTAGGGTCACTTCATCGACGGGGCGCGGCACGGTATCCCAGGCTCGGTGCGCCTCGCAGGACACCTCAGAGGAGTGCCATGCGCAATTCCCGTTTCCGCCTCGCGCGCCCGCTCATCGTGGGCGCAGCCGTGGCAGGTCTCCTGGTCGGATCGCTCGTCGCATACCCCGCGACGGCGGCGCCGGAGACGCCCGACTTCACCGCGACGCCGCTCGCACCGGACGGGCCGGCCGAGGAGGGCGCCAAGTCGCCGTCGGGTCAGCTCGCCCAGAGCGACCCGGCACTTCTCGCCCGATCGGATGCCGCGGCGGTCCCCGTCCTCGTGAAGGTCGATGTCGATCCCGTCGCGTCCTACGCGGGCGGGCTCGAGGGCTTCGCGGCGACGAGTCCCGAGGTCACCGGGAAGGCGCTCGCGGACAATCGTGCGGCGGTCGACGCGTATGAGGCTTTCGTCGCGCAGCAGATCGCCGCGGCGCAGGCCGAGGCCGCGACGCTCATCCCGACCGCGCGGATGCTGACGACGTATCCCGTCGTGTACGGCGGTTTCGCGATGGTCATCCCGGCCAACCGCGCGAAGGACATCGCCCAGCTCGGATCGGTCGCCGCCGTGCAGTCGAACGAGCTTCGCCATGCGGCGTCCACTACGCCGTCTCCCACCCCCAGCCTCACCCCGGCTCCGGGCCTCAGCCCCTCAGCGACGACACCCGTCTCGCCCGACAAGAGCAAGCCGAAGAAGAGCCCGAAGCCGTCGGCGTCGCCGAGCACGAGCGCATCTCCCTCTCCCTCGCCGTCGCCGAGCGTCTCGCTGCCTCCGACGACGCCCGCTCCCGACACCGACGCGACGACCTTCATCGGCGCCGACAAGGTGTGGCCGAGTCTCGGCGGACGCGACAAGGCCGGCGAAGGCGTCATCGTCGGCGTCATCGACACGGGCATCTGGCCCGAGCATCCGATGCTGCAGGACAACGGCATCGCGAAGCCCGCGGGCGGCCCGTGGGCCTGTGAGTTCGGCGACGGCACGCAGGGTGCGGCCTTCGCGTGCAACGACAAGCTCATCGGCGCGTACGCCTTCCTCGACCAGTACGCCGCCCTGTCGGAGTTCCTCCCCGGCGAATACTGCAGCGTCGAGGTCTGCTCGGCGCGCGACTCCGACGGACACGGCACCCACACCGCCACGACGGCCGCGGGAAGCCAGGTCTCCACGACCCCGATCTTCGGCGTCGACCGCGGTCCGATCAGCGGCGTCGCTCCCGGTGCGTCGGTCATCGCGTACCGCGCGCTCGCCGCGGGCGGCGGCTACACGGGCGACCTGCTCGCCGCGATCGGACAGGCGGTGCTCGACGGCGTCGACGTCATCAACTACTCCGTCAGCGGCAGCCAGAACCCCTACGACTCGGTGGAGCTCGCGTTCCTCGACGCCGTTGCGGCCGGCATCACCGTCAACGCGTCGGCGGGCAACTCCGGCCCCGGCGCGTCGACTCTCGACCACGCGAGCCCGTGGACGACGACGGTCGCCGCATCGACGTCGGACCGCGCGTTCACGTCGGCGCTCGTGCTGGCCTCGACCGACGGAGCGACCTACGTCAAGCAGGGCACGACCATCACGGACGGCGTCACGAACGCGCCGGTCGTGCGGACCTCGGATGTGGCCGGATACCCCGGCACGGAGTACTGCGATGAGCCGTTCGCGCCGGGATCCGTCGCGGGCAAAGTCGTGCTCTGCATCCGCGGCGGCGCGAACAGCGGCGGTCGTGTCGAGAAGGGCTACTACGCGAGCCTCGGCGGCGCGGCGGGGATGATCCTCGCCAACCCGACGCCGCAGGACCTGCAGACCGACAACCACTTCCTGCCGACCATTCAGCTCGAGGGTCCGAACGATGACCTGGCCGCCTTCCTGGCAGCGCACCCCGGGGTGACGGCGACCTGGGCGCGAGGAACGGCCACCGTATCGCCGGGTGACGTCATGGCGGCGTTCAGCTCCCGTGGTCCCGTCGGCGACTTCCTCAAGCCCGACATCACGGCGCCGGGCGTGCAGGTCATCGCCGGCACGACGCCGACGCCCGTCGAGATCGCAAGCGGTCCTCCGGGAGAGCTGTACATGGCGATCGCGGGAACCTCGATGTCGTCGCCCCACGCGGCGGGAGTGTCGGCGCTCGTCAAGGCTGCGCACCCGTCGTGGACGCCCGGACAGATCAAGTCCGCGCTCATGACGTCGTCGCTGCAGAGCGTCGTCAATGTCGATGGATCCCCCGCGGGGGTCTTCGACCGGGGCGCGGGATCCATCCGCGCCGACCGCGCTGTGGCACCCGTCCTGACGATCAGCGAGACGGCGGAGGACTTCGCCGCGAGCGCGGCCGACCCGCTCCACCGCATCGACCTCAACATCCCGAGCGTCTACCTCGACCCGCTTCCGGGAGCCGTGTCGACGAAGCGCACCGTGACGAACGTCTCGGGCAAGACCCAGCTGTTCACGGTCAAGGCGAAGAGCGACGCGGGGCTGCGCATCACGGTCGTCCCGTCGACGTTCTCGCTCGCCCCGGGAAAGTCGCGTGACCTCACGGTCGTGCTCGACGCGTTGAGCGCCGAGGACGGATGGCACGAGGGTCAGATCACGATCACTCCTCGATCGGGCAACCCCGCGGTGGTCCCCGTCGCGGCGAACGTCGGCGAGGCCGAGGTCACGTTCACGCAGACGTGCGACCCGACGACGATCAAGCGCGGCGCGACGACGACCTGTACGGTCACGGCCGCGAACTACCTGCCGGTGCCGGTCGAGGCGGAGATCGATGTCGCCGCCAACCCGCTTCTCCAGGTGCGCTCCGTGACGGCGCCCGCGAAGAAGACGCTCCTCGGGGCGAAGTGGAGCGGCACCCTGGCGCCGGCGGTTCCGCCGACGGTGGAGTCCGTCGAGCTCACGCCGGGGTCGACGCCGGCGGGCGGATACCTCCCGCTGTCGGGCTTCGGAGCGGCACCGATCGCGATGGGCGACGAGTCGATCGTGAACTTCACGGTGCCGGCTTTCCTCTACGGCGGTGAGTCGTACACGAGCATCGCGATCGACTCGAACGGCTACATCGTGGTCGGCGGCGGGGGCGCGGGAGACAACTCGATCGAGCCGAGCATCCCGAACCCCGCAGCGCCGAACAACGTTCTGGCTCCGCTGTGGACCGACCTCGACCCCTCGCAGGCTCCCGCCGGCGGAGGTGTGCGGGTGTCGACCCTCACAGACGGTGTCACGACGTGGCTCGTCGTCGAATGGGACCGCGTTCCGCTGTTCGGAACATCGGCGCTGAACTCGTTCCAGGTCTGGATCGAGACGGGCGGCTCGGAAGACGCGACGTTCGCGTACGGTGCGCTCAACCTCGCGCCGTACCCGGCCGAGTGGATCGGCGTCGGGGCGGAGAACCGCGACGGCACGAGCGGCGCGACCCTCGCGGGCCTTCCCGCCGCGGGCGACGAGGTGCAGGTCACGACGGCGCCTCCGACGGCCGGCGGCACGGTCTCGTTCGACTACACGCTGCGGGGTCTCCTGCGGGGAACGTGGTCGACCTTCGCGGCGCTGCAGTCGGATCAGCTGCGCGCGATTCCCGCGGAGCAGACGAAGATCACGGTGCAATAGCCGGGTGAGTCAGGGGAGGGGGCGTCCGGCAGGGCGCCCCCTTTTCCGTTACTCGATCCGTCCGCGCTCTGCGGGGCCAACACCCACGCCGGAGCGTCAGGCAACCGTACTAACTACACGGACGAGTACACCGCCCCGGGAGCCAGCACTCCTACGACGACGCAGACCACATATTGCTACGACTGGGCAGACAGGCTCACCTCCTCGACCGTCATCGGCGCCACCCCGGGCGCGAACACCGTCACCGCCGGTCTCGCCCCGACCGAGATCGTGTACGACGCTCGAGGGAATACGACGCGGTTGGCTGACATGCAGTTCGCGTACGACGCGTCAAATCAGCACGCGCGCACCGAGTACGACGACGGCACGGTCATCACCATCACGAGGGACGCCGGCGGCCGCATCGTCGCACGAACCACCGACCCCGCAGGATCCGCGCCGGCGTCCACCACGCGGATGCTCTACGCAGGCGAGGCGGACACCCCATGGGCGATCGTCCCGGCGTCCGGGAGCGCGAGCATCCGCCATGCGCTTCCCGGTGGGGTGCTCGTGGAGACCACGGTCGGAGGAGACGCCGTGTGGTCTTCCCCGTCGCTCCTCGGCCACACCCTCTTCACGACCACCGCCGACACCGTCAGCGATGTGCTGCTGTACGACCCCTACGGTCAACCCCTGCACCCCGACACCCTCGAGATTGGCACGACCGCCTCCGACGACACCGGCACCACCAGCAACACCACCGGGTGGCACCAGACCGGGCAGAAACTCGTCGAGCCCTATGGATCGACGGCCGTCATCGAGATGGGTGCGCGGCTCTACGTCCCCGCGCTCGGGCGGTTCCTCCAGGTTGACCCCGTCGAAGGTGGCGTCGACAACGACTACGTCTGGCCCACCGACCCGATTGGCAGCAGCGATCTCACTGGCAGAGAAGATCTACCATGGGGAGCAATCGACCAGGCCGCCGAGGTGGCAGCTGGCTTCTTGGCGATCGCAGGCCTGTTCGGATGCGTGATCTGCGCAGGTGCAAGTGTTGCGATCACAGTTGTTCGAGCGACGGTCCGTCTCGCCAACAACGACGTTGCAGGTGCCATGGGGGTCTCTGTAGGACTCATCGGGGGAGGCGCGATCTCCCTGGCCGGTCGGGGCGTCGCCAAGGCAGTCTCGACGATCGGGGCACGCAAGATCGCAAACGTGAGAGCAGGGCAGATTGTCCCCGCAAGAGTTCGTGCGCAGGAGAAGAAGGTCGTTCGAGCCCAGGTGCAGAAGGCTCAAAGTAAGGTCAACTCGACGACCCAGAGACTCCTCAAGGGGTATGCGATCGCAGAGAGTGCCATCTTCGCTAGTGAGATGATTATCCGTGCACATGGATGGAGGAGGTCGCTGAAGTGAAGGACTTCCTGTCGTGGGTCGTTTGGACTCCGTATCCCTACGCCGCGGTCGCGTTGCCGGTCATCGTCCTCATCCGCGATCCCTCCGTGGATACAGTTGCGAGCGCGCTGGTCGTCGGGGTGGTTCTGTTCGGTCTTGCCGGGTGGGTGAACTACCGATACTGGGTACAGGACCGCGGTGAGTTCTCGGCCGCCCGATCGCGGGCTCGCATAGGGGGTCGTCGCCCCTCGGAAGAGGAAGTGCGGCGCGATCAGTTCGCGGCGGGGGTGATTCGCGGCGATTCGCGGAGGCGCGCGCACTACCTGATCTTGGCGCCCTCCGTCGATGAGATGTGGCGGTGTGTGCGTGAGCCGTCCCGGCGAGGTCGCATTCAAGCGACCTCCTACTCGGGATTCGATGCGATGATCCGCGACCTGAACGCTCGAGGTGTTTTCGTTCTGCCGCTCTCAGGCTACTCGCGAGGATTGGCCAGTCAGCTTCGGCGACAGCTTGAGGCCCGCGGAGTCCAGACGGCGACACTCGCCGCAGGTGAGCATCGGGTCGAACACCGGAACACACTTGTGATTGGCGAGAGCCTGACGGGCTCTGGACCCCGCTATGCCGAGTTCGATCGCCGGGTCCCTACCCGAGCGGAGGCCGAACAGATCATCGCTGATGGGTTAGGGCTCGCGCTCATTAGGGTTCCAAAGCAACACCAAGGTCTGGAGTTTCTCGAGTGGTTTCCGAGTCTTCGGGGTCTGTTCGTCTCGGGACGGGTGGATCCCGGCCGAATCGGTGAACTCGTCGAGCTCCGACGCCTGTCGTTGATCTCCACCGGCAACCTCGGGGTGGACTTGTCGAGGTTGCGGAACCTCGTGCTCTACGAGGGGGAGCTGAAAGGCAGAGAGTCCGTCCTGGAGCTGCCGGTGCGCGAGCTCTACCTGGAGCGCGTGAGCGAGGGAATTCTGTCGCCGCTGCCTCCAACCGTTGAGGAGGTCTCGCTCAGCGGGGCCGAGAAGCTCGAAACGCTCGATCTCCTGGTGCCTGCAGGGGGCCTGCGGGAGCTCACCATCGACGGCTCCCGAGTACTCGATCTAGGTTCCATTACGGCGCTGAAGGAGCTACGGAGCGTGTCGCTGATGGATATTGGCAAGATCACTGGCGTCGGAGCGCTTGAGCAACTTCGAAAACTCCGAGAGCTGACCCTCATCGGAGTGGAAGCGGTCGACGACATCAGCGTCCTCGACCGGCTGACTGACAAACAAGTCATGGTCAATGCCGATGAACTCGATATCAGGACCACCTAAATGATCGCGAGCCTCGCGCAGTAGTCGATTCGCCAGGGAAGAGAATGGCGCGATCGGCGGTATCGCCAGCATCGTAGTTTCTGACGTCAAGCGGAGCTCGTGTCCTTCCCGAAGGGGCAGTACGCCGAAGACACGAGACTAAGTGCCCTCGGCCGAAGCGGCTTCGAGGCGTTGGTGACCGGTGTGGCCGTCACTGTCGCAGAGGCGGAACGCGCCGAACTCCCGGTCAACGAGGTAGGGGAGATGGTAGTCGATGACCTCGCGGATGAAGATGTGAAGCGAGGGTACGCCCTTGCCGCCGGTGAGCATGAGTGTGTACTCGTCGTAGATCGCCGCGAGTCGATGAACGGCGTCGGGGTGTTCCGCCCAGAGCGTGCACCACCGCTTAGTTCCGGTCTTCCCGGCCGCGGTAAAGCAGTCCTGCAAGGTACCCTCAACGAACGCGATCAACTCCGGCGGCGGTGCACCGAGGGGGACTCGCTCGACGAGCAACGCGACGAATTGGCCTTCGTCGTCGCCAGTGAGCTCGTCCTCGAAGTCAGACATTGGCGCCGCCGCCCGTGCTGGCTGCGGGTCGAGTGAAGCCTTCGGTCTTGATGAGTGCGCGGAGACGTTTGTCGGTGAACCAGGGGCGTGTGCGGACGAGAGTGGGACGGCAGCTGGAGGCGAGCACGATCATGCGGCCGAGGGAGAGGGCGTCGAGGTCGCGGACGTCCATGATGCGTTCGGTGCGGCGGCTGATCTGGGTGGAGCTACCGCGGCTGCTGGCGCTGGTGGATCTCTCGGTGTACTCGTAGTCCCCGATCCGTTCGGAGAGGTCGCGGTAGAAGCTGGGGGAAGCGTTCCCGCCGGCGTACACCTGGACGCTGCTGGCGGTCCACATCTTCCCAAACCCGCCGTTAGGCCACACCTGTTCGCCTTGTTCCTGGGACTGCAGGATTGTCATGACGGCGATGCCGCGGGAGCCGTAGTGGCTGTATCGGCAGGTAGCCTGCACATCTATCACTAATCCGGTAGGAAGACCTGATCATGCCAGTGCCATCGATCGCTGTGGGGGATGTGGGAGTAGCGGTCCGCGGCCCACACGCGGGTCATTTTGTTGTCGTGAGCCAGCCGTTTTCCCTCTCAGACCCGGATCTGATGTACGAAGTGCTGCTCTTTGCGCCAGAGAGGTATCACCTCGCGTACGACTGGGACGTTGTCTATGCGGTCGGGGTTCTCGCACCGCACGAGGTCGAGTGGGCACCACCGGAACTACGCTCGGGTGTCGAGTGGGTTGTGTTCGGGGACCGGCGTTCTGGGTCACCATATGTCGCATCGATGGGCTTGGAGCAGGCGACAGAGTGGGTTCGTGGGAAGTGGTTCGGCACTCCGTTCGCGCGTGGTGGAGCAGTGGTGAACGCAGTGCAGGTGCGCACGGAATCTCGGCCGGCGTTGTCCGCGGAGGCGACAGTGATCCTCGAGACGGCCGAAGGCCTGCTTCGGGAGTGGGTACCCCGGATCGTCGATTCGCCGAGCGAGTGGAAGACGGCGACCGGACGAATCTCGCATGCGCTATCCGCGATGACGATGCGCGAGGAGCGCGACCTGTGCCGTTTCCCGGTAATTTCCATCGCCACGTGGTTCTCGTCGGTCGCCGGTGCCCTTCTCAATTCTTTCGTCGAGGACACCGAAGCCCGGCACGATGTTCTCGCCTTCGTCCGATGGCTCAACGGGGGTGAGCCCTGGGTGGACTCAACATGGTCCGAAGGGCTTGTGCGCGCAGTTCGAGGTGCGACAGAGTCCTGAGCATCCGCGACGTCGGGTGGGGCGACGCCGTGTCCCCGGGACGCGGCGGGTCTCAGCGGGAGGTGACGAGGGCGGCGACGCTCGCGTAGCCGTCGAGATCGACGTCGGGTTCGGATACCGGTCCGCCGAAGATCCTCGTCGTGCCGGGGCGCGTGCTCCAGGCGGGCCATCCCGGGTGGCCGTCGCGGATGAACTCCGCCGCCGACCCGTGCATGGCCGCGGCGAGCGCGCGTGGCGGGGCGTCGCCCGCGATGACGTCGACGCCGTCGGCATCGAGGCAGTCGAACCAGAACGGCACGTCGAGGCAGTGCACCGCCCACCGTTTCGTCGGTGACGCCCACGAGAACCGGTACGTCCACGTGGGGGCATCGCCCCGCGCTCGTGCCGTCCTCACGACGGTCGACCGGAAGACGGCGTCGGTGACGTAGCGACCGAGAAGAGGCCCGGTGCCGAGCCGCCGCCGCGCGGCGTTGGCGGCGAGGTACGCGCGACGGGTCGCGCGGTCGAGGGCGAGGCGTCCGAGTGCGAGCGCGGGCGGCACGACGCGGAGCACGGGGCCCGCGGTATCCGTCAGCATCGTGAACTCGTCGTCGGTCGTGCCGATGACGAGCGGCTTTTCGCTGCCGACGCCCTCGGCGATCGACTCGAGCGTCGGGCGGGCGAGCAGGTCGCCGTCGAGCACGGGCCCCCACGGCAGGTCGCCCGCGAGGAGCTCGATCGCTGTGCCGATGCGGTCGGTCGAATCGGATGCCGCGGCCTTCTCTTCGAGCTCGCGCAGGCGCTCTTCCGGCACGCTCGAGAAGCCCGCATGGTCGGGGGCGACGCCCGCGAGGTTCGCGAGGCGCGCGGCCGTCGTGCGGGCCCGCTCGGGTGAGACGTCGACGAGGGCCGCCGAGAGCGCCCACGCTGAGTGGAAGAGGTGCTGTGCAGCGGGCATCCCGAGGAGAGTCAGCACGGCGCCGCCGCCCGCCGACTGGCCCGCGATCGTGACACGGCCGGGATCCCCGCCGAACGCCGCGATGTTGTCCTGCACCCATTCGAGCGCGGCGAGCCAGTCGCGGACGCCCCGGTTCGACGGCGCGCCCGGAATGTGGCCGAAGCCGTCGAAGCCGAGGCGATACGAGATGCTGACCGTGACGATGCCGGCGCGATTGAACGCCCGTCCGTCGTACCAGGGGCTCGCGGGTGACCCTGAGATGTAGCCGCCGCCGTGGATCCAGACGAGCACGGGCAGGTCCGCCGCCGCGGGATCGGGCGTGAAGACGTTGACGTTGAGGGTCGACTCCCCCGGAACGCTCGGCTCGGGGATGAGCGTGATGCCCGTGTCGCCCCGCTGCGGCGTGGCGCCGAAGGCGGTGGCATCCCGCACGTCCTCCCACGGCTCGTGTGGAACGGGCGCCGCGAACCGTAGCGGCCCGACGGGAGGCTGGGCGAACGGGATTCCGAGGAAGGCGGCGGAGGCCCCGGGAGCGCCGGGCGTGCCGCGCCAGACCCCACGCACAGCGCCGGCTCTCGTCGTCACGACGGGGGCGTCGGGGTGCGGCATCCGTCCTCCAGGTCAGGGGCGCCTGCCATCCTACGGTTCGCGCCTGCCGCGGCGCCGACCGATCAGCCGGAGCAGCGGATGCCGCGGCGCAGCAGTGCGCGCCGCGGCATCCTTCAGATCAGTCCTGGGCGAGGAACGCCAGAAGCGCTTCGTTGACCTCGTCGCCGTGCGTCCACAGGAGGCCGTGCGGCGCCCCCTCGAGTTCGACGTACGTCGCGTGCGGAACGAGCTCGCGGAACCGGCGAGCCGTCGCGTCGATCGGCAGGATGTTGTCGGCGGTTCCGTGCAGGATGAGGGTGGGCACGGTGATGGCGGGGATGTCGTCGCGGAAGTCCGTCGGCCACGTGTGCGGCGCAGCGGCGATCCCCGCGTTCCCCGCCTGGTTCGCGACCTGGATGCTGGCATCCACCGCCTCCTGCGAAATGCGCGAGCCGAGGTTGTCGTCGAGGTTGTAGAAGTCGGCGAAGAAGCCCTTCACGAACGCGTAGCGGTCCTTGCGGACGTCGGCGGCGATCCCGTCGAAGAACTCCTGCGGGCCCGCGCCCTCGGGGTTGTCGTCGGTCTTGAGGAGGTACGGCTCGAGCGAACCGAGGAAGGCCGCCTTCGCGACGCGCGACGCACCGTAGCGGGACAGGTAGCGTGCGATCTCGCCGGTGCCCATCGAGAAGCCCACGAGCGTGACTTCCGTGACGTCGAGGTCTTCCAGGAGGGCGTGCAGGTCGGCCGCGAACGTGTCGTAGTCGAAGCCCGAGGCCACCTTCGAGGACTGCCCGAAGCCGCGCCGGTCGTACGCGATGACGCGGTAGCCGGCGTCGAGGAGGGCCGCCTGCTGCTTGCCCCACGACTCGCCGTTGAGGGGGAAGCCGTGGATGAGGACGACGGGCTCGCCCGTGCCCTGATCCGTGTAGAAGAGGTCGATGTCGGCCGAGTTCTCGGTTCCGACGGTGATGAATGCCACGATCGCTCCTTCCGCCGGCGGCGCCGGCCCTTATCTCGACGCTAGCCGCGTCGCCGGACCCCGCGCGAGGGGTTGACGCGGTCGCGCGCCGCCTGCCGGGAGTGACCCTCTCCTGTCGAGACCCCGCGACGTCGCCGACCCACCCCGTTGTCTGCGCGCAACGTCGGGGTGCCTCGGCGAGTAACCGGGGTCTCGACAAGGAGGGGGGCGGGCCAGGTGCGGGGTGCGGGTCAGGCGTCGCGTGCGGCGCCGGGGGAGGGAGTCACCGTGAAGATCGAGGGCGGGGCGAATCCGGATGCCGCGAACGCCGCCATCGCGGCATCCGTCACCGCCGGGACCTCCGCGTGCGGCACGAGGGCGATCGCCGCGCCGCCGAACCCGCCGCCCGTCATGCGCGCGCCGATCGCGCCGGCACCGAGCGCCGCCTCGACGGCGGTGTCGAGCTCGGGGACCGAGATCTCGAAGTCGTCGCGCATCGACGCGTGGGATGCCACGAGTAGCTCGCCGATCGCGCGCGGACCCTCTTCGCGGAGTGTCCGCACGGTGTCGAGCACCCGCTGATTCTCTGTCACGACGTGACGGACGCGCCGGAACGTGACGTCGTCCATGAGCTCCTGCGCCCGCGGGAGGTCGTCGACCGACAGGTCGCGGAGCGCCGGCACCCCCATGATCGCGGCGCCGCGTTCGCATGCCGCACGACGTTCGCCGTACCCGCCCGTCGAGTGCGCGTGCGTGACACCCGTGTCGATCACGACGAGGTCGAGGCCCGCCGCGGCGAATCCGAGGTCGACCACGTTCGCATCCAGGCTGCGGCAGTCGAGGAAGATCGCGGCATCCGCTCGACCGAGCATCGATGCCATCTGGTCCATGATTCCCGTCGGGGCGCCGACGGCCTCGTTCTCGGCGCGGCGCCCGGCCTGGGCGAGGTCGACCCGGTCGAGTCCGAGCTGCCACACGTCGTCGAGCGCGACGGCCGTCGCGTTCTCGATCGCGGCCGACGACGACAGTCCGGCACCCACCGGGACGTCGGAGGAGAAGGCGAGGTCGACACCGACGTGGCCCGCGGCGCCCAGGGCGGACGAAAGCAGGGCCCATGCGACGCCGAGCGGGTAGCGCGCCCACTCCACGACCTCGTCGCGCCGCTCGGGGAACAAGGCGTCGAGCTCCGCGAGGGCAACCTCGACAGGCTCGGTGTCGAACGTCGACACGACGCGGATGCGTCCATCGTCGCGTGTGCCGAGGGCGACACGTGTGCGGTGCTCGATCGCGAACGGCAGGACGAACCCGTCGTTGTAGTCGGTGTGCTCCCCGATGAGGTTGGCGCGCCCCGGCGCCGACCAGACGCCGGACGGCTCGTAGCCGAACGTGTCGAGGAAGAGACGGACGGCGTCGGTCACGACAGCACCTCCGGAACGGATGCGACGGCTTCGCGGAGGCGCGCGGCGGAGGTCTCGGGCGGGATGTCGCCGATCCACGCGCCCATCGCCGCTTCGGAGCCCGCGAGGAACTTGAGCTTGTCGGCCGCGCGCCGCGGCGACGTCAGCTGCAGGTGGAGGCGCGCCGTGTCGCGCCCGTGGCGGACGGGAGCCTGATGCCACGCGGCGATGTACGGCGTCGGGGTGTCGTACAGCGCGTCGACCCCGCGAAGGAGGCGCAGATAAAGGGGCGCGAGCTCGTCTCTTTCGGCATCCGTCGTCTCTGCCAGGTCGGCGACGTGCCGATGCGGAAGGAGGTGCACCTCGAGGGGCCAGCGGGCTGCGAATGGCACGAAGGCGGTCCAGTGCTCGCCCTCGAGGATGACGCGCTCGGAGGCTCGTTCCATCTCGAGGATGCGGGCGAACAGGTCGGGACCCTCGCGGCCGATCGAGGCGAGGAGCGTCTGCGTGCGGGGCGTCACATACGGGTAGGCGTAGATCTGTCCGTGCGGATGGGCGAGCGTGACGCCGATCGCCTCGCCCCGATTCTCGAAGGGGAACACCTGCTCGACGCCCGGGAGGGCGGACAGTGCCGCGGTGCGGTCCGCCCACGCCTCGATGACGGTGCGCGCGCGTGTGCGGGACTGCGTGCCGAACGAACCCTCGTGCTCGGGGCTGAAGCACACGACCTCGCAGCGGCCGACGGACGTTCGAGTGAGGCCGAGGCCGCGGGGAGCGGGATCGGCGGGTGTGCCGTCGCCGAGGTCGGGACCGAACGACGGCGACTTGTTCTCGAAGACCGCGACGTCGTAGCGCGAGGGGATCTCGGAGGGATTGGTCGGCGTCTGCGGCGCGAGCGGGTCGAGTTCGGCCGGGGGGAGGAAAGCACGGTTCTGGCGCGCAGCGGCGACCGAAATCCAGTCTCCCGTCAGGACGTCGCGGCGCATCGTCGCGGTTGCGGGCCGAGGAGTGGCTTCTCGGGTGTCGACGCCCCGCTCGGGGCCGAGGGCCGTGTCGGGGTCGTCGTAGTAGATGAGTTCGCGGCCGTCGGCGAGCCGCGTGGGCCGCTTGACGACCCCCGCGCCGAGGGTCTGAGGGGGTTCGGGGGTTCGGGAGTCCACCATGTTCACGTCAACACGGTAGCTGGTCGGCCATGGTAACGTCAACATCCACCGGCGAGACTGAGTTATGGACGGCGCCGGCACGGCACCGGGACCGGGAGGCTCTGTGGACGAGGAGATGCGGGCCCTCGAGCGGCTCGAGCGGGAGTACGCGCGATCGCCCGAGAAGTACCGGTCCGGCCGGGCCGAGCCGCGGGAGCGGCGGCGGCAGACGGCCCCCGGCGCCGGAACACGCCGCGTGTCGATGGCGGATGTCGCCCTCCGCGCGGGGGTGTCGGGCCAGACCGTCTCGCGCGTCGTCAACGCCAGCCCGCGCGTCGACCCCGCGACCCGTGCGCGCGTCGAGTCCGCCATGGCCGAGCTCGGCTACCGGCCGCACCGCGCCGCCCGCGCCCTGCGCACGGGTCGCAGCAGCACGATCGGGATCGTTGTCTCGACGCTTTCCACCGTCGGGAACTTCCGGATGCTGCAGGCCGTCGCCGACGCGGCGGATGTCCGAGGCTACGCGCTCGGCGTCGTGACGGCGACGGGACCGCAGTCGCTCTCGGACGCCTTCGCGCGTCTCCAGGAGCAGGGCGTCGACGGCGCCATCGTGCTCAACGAAGCGACGGCGATCGCCCGCGACGTCGGCACACCGGCGGGACTCCGCCTCGTCGTGGTCGACTCACCGCCCGACGAGCGATTCGGCGTCGTCGCGTCCGACCACGTGGGCGGGGCCGAGGCGGCGACGCGTCATCTGCTCGCGGGCGGTCGCGACACCGTCTGGCATCTGGCGGGACCCGCGGACTCGTTCGCCGCGTCCGAGCGCGAGCGCGGATGGCGCCTCGCACTCGCCGACCGCGAAGCGCCTCCCGCCGTTCGAGGAGACTGGAGCGCGGCATCCGGATACACCGCCGGCCGTGAGCTGGCCGCTCGCGACGACGTCACCGCCGTCTTCGCGGCGAACGACCAGATGGCGCTCGGCCTGCTCCGCGCGCTCGCCGACGCCGGACGGCGGGTGCCCGAGGACGTCGCGGTCGTGGGGTTCGACGACATCGCGGATGCCGCGAACTTCCGTCCCCCGCTCGCGACGGTGCACCAGGACTTCGATGCGCTGGGGGAACGGGCGCTCGCCGCCCTCGTGGCGCTGATCGACGGCGGCTCCCCGACCGCCGAGGTGACGCCGACGACCCTCGTCCCCCGCGACACCGCCCCCGCCCGCTGATCGAGTGCCCGCGATGCGGGACCCCCGCCCGCTGATCGAGTGCCCGCGATGCGGGACCCCCGCCCGCTGATCGAGTGCCCGCGAAGCGGGTGTATCGAGATCGACGCTCGCGTGGAGGTCGGTCTCGATACGCGGTCCTCCGGACCGCTACTCGACCAGCGGCGGCTGGGCGGTCCTTCGAACCGCTACTCGATCACCGGCGAGGCAGAGTCACGGCGCGCCAGGGACCGCGGGACGTCACGCGCACGCGGTCGAGCGCGAGGAGCGGGGCCGCGCCTGCCCGACGGCGGCGCTCGGCCGTGGGTTCGGGCAGCCACACGGTCGAGTCGGCCGCCAGCGGAAGCAGCAAGACGTCGACCGAGTCCGCGAGCCCGAGGTCCTGCACGCTCAGCGACCAGGTCGAGCCGTCCCAGTACCGGTCGTCGACGATCCTGCCGTCGATGCGCACCTGGCCGGCATCCCCCGCCCACTCGATCTCGACGACGGCGTCGTGCGCGGGATCGAGCGCCCAGTCCGGCAAGCCGAGGCGGTAGATCGCGGCGAGATCCTCGATCGCGTCGCACGTCGGCGCCGAATGGCGTTCCCCCGCGAAGCCGTAGTCCGACGGGACGTCCTCGGCCTCCGCGACACACACCGCCGCGATGTCCGCCTGGCGCGCCGGGACACCGCGCAGAGCGACGTCGCACACTCGCCATGACCGCGAGACCGGGTCGTAGGCACGCACGACGGCGTCATCGGGCCGCGAGCGCACGACGACCCCGGAGTCGTCCCACGCGAGCTCGCCCTCCGACAGGAGCAGCATCCGCTCGTCCTGAGAACCAGACCGCACCCACACGGGAGCCTCGGGTGGCAGCACGAGCAGATCCGCCCCCTCGAGGTGCAGCGGATCGAACGACGGCTCGACCACCCGAACCTCCGCGTCCTCGACGGCGAGCTCGACGGGCACCCCCGCGTCGGCGACGAGCACGAGCGTCGGGACGCCCGACGGCGGCGCGGGCAGGAGAGTCAGCGCGGATGCCGTCGCCCACCGCACCCGCGTCGCGCCGATGCGCGTGCCGAGCGGCCACCGCGCGAGGGTTCCGGCCGGGATGTCGACGGGATGCTCCGGCAGCACGACGTCGCCGACGGAGAACTGCGCACGTTCGTACGTGCGCAGGGGAACGTGCGGCTGATGCCACGAGACGAACAGGAATCCCTCGTCGGCGTCGCCGCGGACCGCCCACCGCAGCGTGCGCGAATCGTCGACGTCCGCGGGGAGGTCGTCGGGCAACGCCGACGGGAGGTCGGCCAGGCGCGCGCCGAAGGCGTCGAGGAAGGCGTGCTGCCCGCGTAGCAGCGCGGAGCTCTCGGCGAGGTCGCCGGCCTGCCCGATCGGAGCGTGAAAGTCGTAGCTGAGCCGGCTCATGTCGTTCGGGTAGCCCGTCGCGTGCGACTCCTCGAGGTCGATCCCCGGGTTCGTGCCGCCCGCGTACATGTAGTAGCCCTGCCACGCCGATCCGTTGCCGATCTTGGTGTGCGCGACAGCGGCGACGTCGAGGCCCGATGGCCACGGTCGGCGGTGGTACGCCGTCGCCATCCCTCCGGCGAGCTCGCACGTCGCGGGCGGGAACGGCGACGCGGCGGAGGCCGTGACGGATGCCGCGGCGAACCCCTGCGACGCGCGCACGTCGGCGCCGACGCCGGGGTCGTCCCACACGTGCGAGAAGAAGTAGTGCGAACGGAACGTGGCATCCCACGGCGCGTCGGGTTCGGTCCAGAAGCCGTCGCCGTAACCGCCGTAGAGCGGGAACACCTCGGCGGCGGGCAGCTCGGCACCTCCCCACGCCGTCGCGGTCCACAAGGGAGCCGCCATTCCCGCTTCGCGGGCGAGACGCTTGAGCGTCACGAGATGCTCGGGCCGGTCGTAGAGCTCGTTCTCGAGCTGTATCGCGACGACGGGACCACCCGGTTGCACGCGCCCCGCGAGAGCCGCGGCGAGCTGCCCGAACCACTCGGCGACGAGCTCGAGGTAGGCGGGGTCGTCGCTGCGGTGCTCGACGGGAGCGTTCTGCACCCAGTCGGGGAAGCCGCCGTTGCGCGCCTCGCCGTGCGCCCACGGGCCGATCCGCAGAGCGACGTCGAGACCGGCATCCGCGCATTCGTCGATGAACGCCCCCACGTCGAGTCCGCCGTCGAAGCGCGGTGCCCCTCGTTCGGGCACGTGGTGGAGCCAGAAGACGTAGGTCGAGGCGATCGTGACCCCGCCTGCTCGAAGTTGCCGCGCGCGCTCGCGCCAGCGGTCGCGGGGCACGCGGCTGTAGTGGATCTCGCCCGAGACGGGGATCCAGGGGATGCCGCGACGCAGCAGCGCCCGATCTGTCACCTCGATGTCGTGAGCCGCCTCCCGGGGGGTCGGCATCGGGGCGGGAACCGCGGCTGACGGCCTCGCGGCGGGGGTGAGCGAGAGGGGCATGAGCTCCGAGGGGTCGGCGGGTGTCGGTTCGGCGGGAGGGGTCAGAGGGACCCGATGACGGCGTTGTCGAGCGCGTCGGTGTCGAGGTCGGGGAGGGCCGCGTTCGTGAGCAGGATGTAGGCGACGCCGGCGCCGGGGTGCACCATGAACTGAGCCCCCGACCATCCCCCGTGCCCGTACGCATCGCGGTCGATGAGTCCGGGGGCGCGCGTGGGGAGGTTCCACGTGAAGCCCCAGTCCTGTCCACGCTCGGCGGGATACGGATCGAGGCGCGGGATGTCTCCCGTCAGCGGCCGGCGCATCATCGCGAGGGTCGCGGGCCGCAGGATGCGCCCGCCGTCCTGCAGCAGCTCGGTCGCGATCGCGAGCAGATCGCCGGCGCGTCCGATGAGCCCGGCACCTGGATGCTGCAGGGCGGCGAACCGGTCGATGTCGAGACCTTCGTCGGCTGCCCCGACGACTTCGTGCGGATCGGACGACTCGTCGAGCGTCAGTCCGTCGGCTCCGATCTCCGTTGCCCATGCAGCCAGGTCGTCGGCCCAGTGCCGTCCGGTCGCATGTTCGAGAAGCGCCGCGATGCCCTCGAAGGCGAGCGTCGAGTAGCGCGACATCGTGCCGGCGCGGAAGTCACGACCTCGCGTCAGCAGCTCGTGGCGCAGGGGCTTCGCGGTGTCGAGGTCGGGTTCCGCGATGCCCGAGGTGTGACTCGCGAGGTGGCGCAGCCGCACGGCGTCGTCGCGCTTTGCGCCGAACGCGGGCAGGGCATCGGTGAGGGGCGTCTCGGGGGTGAGCAGTCCGCGTTCGATCGCTCGCGCCGCCGTGATCCCGACGAGGGGCTTCGTCACCGAGAACAGTCGATAGTGGTCGTCGGTGCGGGCGGTGCGGCCGCCCGTCGCACCGAAGGCGTCGAGGGCCGCGACACCATCGGCCGTCGCGACGCCGAGCACGGCCGTCGGAAGTCTCCCCTCGGTCACCTGCCGGCGAGTCCAGTCGAACGCGTTCGAGAACGTCATCGTCACTCCACTTCGTGGCCGAGGTCGGGGCGCGCGACGAATCGGGCCGCGGCATCCGTCATCGTCTCCAGCTCGACGACGACGATCCGATTCTCCCCCGCGCGCGTCGCGGGACCGGGCACGAAGAGGGTGCGCTGTGGTCCGCGCCGCCAGTACCGGCCGAGGAAGAATCCGTTGATCCAGACGTACCCCTTTCCCCATCCGCGGGTGTCGAGGAAGAGGTCGGCGGGTGCATCGAGCTCGAACGTCGCGCGGAGACCGGCCGGTCCGGCCACGCGGCCGCCGACGATGCCGCCGGGATCGGATGCCGCCGCCTCGACGGCGCGATCCAGGGTCGCCACGTCGATCGTCCGCACCGTCCAGGGGCCCGGCAGCTCGGTGCCGTCGAGGCGGACGCCGCCGATGAGGCCTTTGGGTTCGCCGATCTTCGTGTCGTAGTTGACGCGACCGGTCTCCTCGACGAGCAGGCGCAGGTCCCGGCCGGGCGGGACGATGAGCGCGTGGTCGCCGACGGTGCGCTGCAGGACGCCGACAGGGGCGTCATCGGCGCGCACCCACGCGTAGTCGCGCACCTCGCCGACCTCGAGCACGGCGGGTCGCGACGAGCCGAGGGCGGACGAGTACTCGACGAGGACGACGTCGGGTCCGAGTTCGTCCATCGTCGGCGGGTAGGGGAAATCGCCGCGGTCGTGCGCCGCCGCCGCGAGCACGCCTCCGACGCTCTCGAAGGGCACGTCGAACGCGGGCGCGTCGACCGGCTCGGGGAGCGGCTCGTCGGGAACGGGGGCGTGCCGCGCGATGACGTCGCGGAAGGCGCGGAACTTCTCGGTGACGTCACCCGACTCGGTGATCGGGGCGTCGTAGTCGTACGACGTCACCATCGGCAGATACCTGCCGGAGTCGTTGGCGCCCGCCGTCAGGGCGAAGTTCGTGCCGCCGTGCACCATGTAGATGTTCACGGACGCGCCGGCCGTCAGGAGCTCGTCGAGGTCGCGAGCGCTGTCGGCGAACGTGGTCGTGTGGTGCTTTTCGCCCCAGTGGTCGAACCACCCGCACCAGAACTCCATACACATGAGCGGGCCGGTCTTCTGGTGCTCCCGCAGCGCTGCGAGGCGCTCGCCGATCCGCGACCCGAACGATCCGGTCGTGTGCAGACCCTCGTGCCATCCGTTGCGGAGCATGTGCGGGATGGGCTGGTCGACCTGCGTGAGCGGCACCGTGATGCCGGCGTCACGCGTGAGGCGGATGAGCTCCGCGAGGTACTGGGCATCGGATCCGTACGCGCCGTACTCGTTCTCGATCTGGACGAGGATGACCGATCCGCCCGTGTCGATCTGCCGCGGCACGATGATCTCGTTGACGCGCTCCAGATACGACGTGACCGCCGCGAGGTACCCCGGGTCGGAGCTGCGCAGCCGCATCGTCGGGTCGGACGTGAGCCACGTCGGCAGGCCGCCGTTGTGCCACTCGGCGCACACGTAGGGGCCGGGGCGGACGATCGCGTGGAGTCCCGCGTCGGCAATGAGGTCGAGGAACCGTCCGAGGTCGCGCGGGCCCGTGGCATCCCATTCCCCTCGGACGGGCTCGTGCGCGTTCCACATGACGTACGTCTCGATCGCGTTGAGGCCCATGAGCTTCGCCGTGCGGATCCGGTCGGCCCACTGGTCGGGGTGGACGCGGGCGTAGTGCATCGCGCCGGAGATGATCCGGTGCGGCGCCCCGTCGAGCAGGAAGTCGGTCTCGCCGATCTGGAAGCGAGAGGGGGAGTTCGTCATCGTCATCCTCGGGTTTCGTCCCTCCACCCTATGCGTCTTCGCTCCCGTTGCGGCAAGCGCTTTCCCACTCTCCCTCGGTGTTGACATCCCGGCATCTCGCCGAGGCACCCCCTTGTTTGACGCACATAGCGGGGTGTCTCGGTGACAACCCGGAGTCTCGACGAGCAGGGGAGCGAGTGGGACGAGGGCGAGGGACAGGGGGAGGGTGCAGGTCAGGGGAGGTAGGGGATGCCGTTGCGGCGGTGCGGGAGTTGCCGCAGCGACTCGTCGCGCAGCGGGGCGGGGAGAAGGTGCTGCGGGCCGGACTGGTAGGCGACGGCGCGGAGGAACCGGCGGATCGCCGTCGCGCCGACCGACGTGTGGAGCGACGTCGTGGCGGGCCACGGTCCCCCGTGCTGTTGCGACCACGTCACGGCGACGCCCGTCGGCCAGCCGGCGAAGAGCACGCGCCCGGCGCGGGCCTGGAGCAGCTCCAGGATGCCGGTGACGTCGTCGCCCTGCTCGGAGTGGAGTGTCGCGGTGAGGCTCCCCGGGACCACCCGCAGCGCCGCGAGGAGCTCCTCATCGGACGAGTACCGTACGAGGAGCGTGACAGGACCGAAGCACTCCTCGAGGAGCGTCTCGGGCCGGGCGGCGACCGCAGTGGCATCCGTCGCCAGCACGATCGGCGCGGCACCGCCGTCGGGTGCCGTGCCGTTCGCGATCACCTCGACGGACGGGTCGGCCTCGAGGTGCGCGATGCCGTCGGGGAAGGCCGCCGTGATGCGGTCGGTGAGGAGCGGTCCGCCCGTCGTCCCCGGAACGAGCGCAGCGACGGATGCCTCGAACCCGGCGCCCACGGGGATGAACACGACCCCTGGCTTCGTGCAGAACTGGCCGACTCCCAGGGTGAACGAGCCGGTGAGGCCCTCCGCGAGCTCCGCGCCCCGTGCGGCGATCGCGGCGGGGGTCACGACGACGGGGTTGACGCTTCCGAGCTCACCGTAGAACGGGATGGGGTCGGGGCGTCCGCTCGCGAGGTCGAAGAGCGCGCGGCCTCCCGAGAGCGACCCCGTGAAACCCGCGGCCTTGATGACGGGATGCTGCACGAGGGCGTTCCCCGCTTCGCGTCCCTCGACGAGCTGCAGCGATCCCGCGGGCGCTCCCGCGGCTTCGAGCGCCGACGCGACGATCTCGGCCGTGCGGCGCGACAGCTCGGGATGCCCCGAGTGGGCCTTCACGACGACGGGGGCGCCCGACGCGAGCGCCGAGGCGGTGTCACCGCCCGCGACCGAGAAGGCGAAGGGGAAGTTCGACGCCGAGAAGACGGCGACCGGCCCGACGGGCACGAGCATGCGGCGGAGCTCCGGGCGGGGCGGAACCGCCGTGGCATCCGCGTCGTCCACGATGATCTCGAGATACGACCCCTCCTCGACGACCGACGCGAAGAGCCGCAGCTGACCCGTCGTCCGGCCGGCCTCGCCGCGCAGGCGCGTCTCGCCGAGGCGCGTCTCACGGTCGGCGATCGGCACGAGCTCGTCAGCGGCCGCGTCGAGGGCGTCGGCGGCCGCGCGGAGCCACGCGGCCCGCTCGACGGCGGTCGATCGCGCCCATGCGGGGGACGCGTCGGCGGCCGACGCCATGACCTGCTCGAGCTGGTCGGTCGTCGTGGTCATCGTCGATCCTTTCGGAGAGGGGCGGGAGGGCGGAGGGAATCAGCGGAAACGCAGGCCGATGCCGTCGTGGGGGACCACCGTCAGCATTCCATGCGCGACGGCGACCGGGGCCGCGTCGGTCAGCGCGCCGAGGTCGGCGAACCCGGCGTCCTCGACGTCTTCGGCCCACGGGTCGCCGTCGAGCGTCAGGGCGAGCTGGCCCGAGAGCTCGGGGAGGAGATGCGGATGCAGCGGCACACCGTGCGACGACGCGAGCTTCGCGATGCGGCGGAACGGCGTGATGCCGCCGACCCGCACGATGTTCGGCTGCACGATCTGCGCCGCCCCCGCGCGCAGGTACTCCTCGAAACGGTAGGCGGTGTGCAGGTTCTCGCCCACCGCGATCGGCACCTCGATGCGGCGCGCGAGCTCGGCGTGGCCCGCGAGGTCGTCGGCGCGAAGGGGCTCCTCGATCCAGGCGGGGTCGAACCGAGCGAGTGCCTCCATCGCGGCTGTCGCGCGCTCCAGGTCCCACCGCTGATTGGCGTCGATCATGAGGTCGCGGTCGGGGCCGAGAAGCTCCCGTACGGCCGCGACCCGCTCGACGTCCTCGCGCAGGTCGGGCTTGCCGACCTTGATCTTCACGGCCCTGAAGCCCGCGGCGATCCAACGCTCCACCTGCGCGACGAGCTCGTCGAGCCGATAGTGGAGGTTCACGCCGCTGCCGTACACGCGCACGGCGTCGCGCCGACGGCCGATGTGATCGGCGATCCCCTCGCCGGCCGCGCGGGCCGCGGCATCCCACAGCGCCAGATCGAGTCCCGCGAGCGCGATCGTCGTGACACCGCCGCCGCCGGCTTCGTGGAGGTGCTGCCAGCGGGGAGTCCAGGCCGCCTCGGGGTCGGCGTCCGACCCGATCGACGCGGGCGCGATGTCGTGCGTCAGGAGGGCGTGCACGGCCTCGGCGCCGATCTGCGGCGTCCATGAGAAGCCCCATCCCTCGGCGCCGTCGGAGCGCACGATATGCGTCGCGATGACGCCCACCGACGTGACGTCCGCTCCCCAGGGACGGGTCAGCGGCACGCGCACGAGGCGCGCGTCGAACGCGGCGATCGTCGTCACAGCAGCGCTCGTCCTGCCTCGAGGATCGCCGCGAGCCGCGCTTCCTGCTCGGGAGTCGGGTCGACGAGCGGCGCCCGCACGCTGCCGACCGGCAGGCCGCCGAGCCGGAGCCCCGCCTTGATGAGCGAGACCCCGAAACCGGGGGTCTCGTCGCGTAGAGCCACGAGGGGCGTGTAGAAGCCGTCGAGGATCTCGAGGCGTCGGGCCTCGTCGCCATCGATGTAGGCGCGGTAGTACGCGTTGGCCACATCGGGGATCATCGCGAACGCCGCCGACGAGTAAAGCGGGATGCCGACGCCGCGGTACGCCGCCTGCGTCAGCTCGGCCGTCAGCAGTCCGTTGAAGAAGGCGAAGTCGGTGCGCCCTTCGGCCGCGACGGCGCGCACGATCAGCTGGGCCGTCGCGAGGTCGCCGACGCCGTCCTTGAACCCGACGACGCGGGGGTTCGCGGTGAGCCGGCGCATCGTGTCGACCGAGTACTGCGCCGTGCCGCGGTGATACACGACGACGGGCATTTCGGATGCCGCGGCGATCGCCTCGACGTAGGCGACGAGCCCCGACAGGGTGCCGCCCACGAGGTACGGCGGCAGGACGAGGAGTGCGTCCGCGCCGGCATCCGCGGCAGCCTGTCCGACCTCGATGGCGTGTCCGAGTGTGCCGCCTGCGCCCGCGATGACGGGGACACGTCGGCCGACGGCCTCGACCGCCGTGCCGACGACGGAGGCCGCCTCGCCCGCCGACAGCGCGTGGTACTCGCCCGTGCCGCACGCGGGGAAGACGCCGCCCGCGCCCGCCTCGACGCCGGTGGCGACGTGCCGCGCGAGCAGGTCGTGGTCGATCGTTCCGTTCTCGCGGAACGGCGTGACGGGGAAGAAGAGGATGCCGTCGAAGTTCATGCGGGGACGTCCGATCGTTCGTGCGCGAGTTCCGTGCGCCAGGAGTGTGCGGGCTGCCACCCGAGGAGGCGCCGCGCTTTGGCCGACGAGAAGGCCGAGGTCGTGCCGGTGAGTGCCTGCGCGACGAGCTCCGTGCCGGGGAAGAACTCCGGGACGAGCTCCGCGAGCGGGCGTCGGGCGAGCGCGTCGTCGGCCGAGACGAAGAACACCTCGCCGTTCGGGATGTCGCCGAGCGCCTCGAGCAGCCGGTGTGTGAAGGCTGCGACGTCGCGCGCGTCGACGTAGTTGAAGAGGGCCGGAGCCGACAGCGCGGGGTCGTCGAGGCGCTCGCGCACTGTGTGGCCCTGCTGGGTCGGCGCCCCGGCCCACTCTTCGGGCGCGATGACGTAGCAGGGGCGGAACGCGGCGAAGCGGACCGCATCGCCGGTCTGACGCTGCAGCATCCGGATCGACTGCTCGATCACGAGCTTCGACAGCGCATAGGCGTTCCAGGGCCGCGGCTCGGTCTCCTCGTCGAGCGGGAAGCGCTCGGGCACCCAGCCTGCGGGCGCGCCGTAGCCCAGCACCGTCGGGCTCGAGGCGGCGACGATGTTCGGGATCCCGGCGGCGACGCCGCCCCCCAGAACGGATGCCGCGAGGCCCGTGTTCGTGCGCAGGATGACGTCTTCGGGTGCGCTGAACGGCACGGCGATCGCCGCGAGGTGCACGAGCGCGTCGGCGCGCGCGGCGCGGAGCGCGCCGCGCGTCGCGTCGGCGTCGGCGAGGTCGAGGGCGACCTGTTCGACGCCGTCGAGCTCCGCGGCATCCGTCACGATCCGGTCGAGCGAGACGAGCTCGTGCCCCCGAGCCGCGAGGCCCGCGACGAGGCTCCGGCCGAGGCGTCCTGCACCGCCCGTCACGACGATGCGGCTCACGGTGCCGCCAGCAGGCGCACGCCGAGGTCGGCGACCTCGACGGGCAGGCCCGTCTCGAGGGAGCGGTTGCCCGCGATGCCGACGGCGATCGACTGCACGCCGTCGCGCCAGTTCGCGGGGCGGCCGAGCGGGTCGTCGCCGGGACCGACGAAGACATCGGAGAGGAGGATCGCGTCGCCGCCGCCGTGCCCGCCTTCGCCGCCGGTGATCTCGACCTCGACGGGCGCCTCCCAGTGGCGCTGGAGCAGGAGGCGCTCGCCTTCGGGGCGGAGCGACCCCGATGCGCCGGCGTCGACGGCGCTCGGATCGAGGACAGGGTGGAGGCCTTCCGCTTCGAGGACGGCACCGCGCTCGACGACCTCGAGTTCGACGCGACCCTTCGTGCCGTTGACGGCGACGCGGTAGCCCTCCCACGGGGCGTGCGCATTGAGCGAGTAGCTGAGGGTCGCGCCGCTCCGGTAGTCGACGACGAGCGCGAGGTTGTCCTCGATCGTGATGCCCTCGCCGAAGACGTCGCGGTCGCGAAGGTACCCGTCGTGTCCTTCGGCGTCGAGATACAGCTCGGCGAGGTGCGGATGCTCGCGCAGATCGAGGTCGAAGCCGTCGTGTGCTCCGTCGTGCGTGCCGCGTGCGGCGCGTGGCGCCTCGCCGCGGGCGGCGGCGTTCTCGGCGCCGTAGAAGCGCAGGCCGCCCGAGGCGTAGACACGCCGCGGTGTCGAGCGGATCCACCAGTTCACGAGGTCGAAGTGGTGGCTCGACTTGTGCACGAGGAGTCCCCCCGAGTGCTCCTTCTCGCGGTGCCAGCGGCGGAAGTAGTCCGCGCCGTGCTTCGTGTCGAGCATCCACTGGAAGTCGATCGACGTGACGTCGCCGATGAGGCCGTCCTGGATGACCTGGCGCAGGGCGCTGTTTCGCGGAGAGTAGCGGTAGTTGAACGTCAGGAGGACGTCGCCGCCCGTGCGCTCGACGGCATCCTCGATCGCCGCGGCGCTGTCGGCGTCGATCGTCAGCGGCTTCTCGACGACGACGTCGGCGCCCGCGTCGAGGGAGCGCACGATGAGCGGCGCGTGGAGGTCGTCGCGGGCGGTGATGACGACGCGGTCGATGCGCTCGTCGCGGATCAGGTCCTCGAGGCGATCGGGATGCCACGTGCTCGGCGCCGGCGCCCCCTGTGCGACGGCGCGCTCGACTGCGCGCGCCGCGCGGACCGGGTTCGGCTCGCAGATCGCGACGAGTTCGGCGTGCTCGGCGTAGATGCCCGAGATGGCATCGACGTACATCTGGGAACGGTGGCCGGCTCCGACGACGGCATACCGCGTGCGGGTCATGAGTGCTCTCCGAATCTGAGGAAACGTTTTCTCAGCGTAGCATCCGTCTCTCCTCGCGTTCACTTGTCTCAAAGTGCGAGGTCCCGGGCGCGGAGGCCGCCATATGCGACAAGTGAGCGGTGGGGGTGGGGCGTTGCTCCGCGGCCCGGGGTGCCGCGGGGCCGGGGTCCTCCATGCTCACTTGTCTCAAAGTGCGAGCTCCCGGGCGCGGAGGCCGCCATATGCGACAAGTGAACGGTGGGGGTGAGGTGTTGCTCCGCGGGCCGGGATGCCGCGGGGCCGGGGTCTTCCATGCTCACTTGTCTGAAAGTGCGAGCTCCCGGGCGCGGAGGCCGCCATATGCGCCAAGTGAGCGGGCCGAGGCTGGGGTCCTACGCGGGCCGGGATGCCGCGGGGCCCGTGCTTTCGCGCACGACGACGTCGGGAACCAGCGACACGAACGGCTCCGGGTCGGCGCCGGTGAGGAGGGCGTGCAGCGCCGCCCAGGCCCGCGCGCCGAGGTCGGCGGCCGGAACGGCGGCCGTCGTGAGCGCCGGAGACGTGTAGCGGGCGAACGGGATGTCGTCGAAGCCCGCAACCGAGAGGTCATCGGGCACACGGATGCCGCGAGCCGCGAGAGACGAGAGCAGCCCCATGGCGACGAGGTCGTTGAACGCCAGGACGGCCGTCGCGTCCGCCGCGAGCACGCTGTCGGCGGAGGCGGCTCCGCTGTCGAAGTCCACACCCGACGGGACCTCGACGATCTCGAGGTCGGGGTGCGCGGCGCGTGCGTCGGCGAGGGCGGCGAGACGCGCGGCGTTCGAAGCGCTGCGGGCGACGCCCGCGAGGAACGCGACGCGGCGGTGTCCGAGCCCGTACAGGTGCTCGACGAGACCCCCGAGGGCGTGCCGATAGTCGGCGGCGACGACCGGCGTGGCATCCTGACGGCCCCGGTTGATGACGACGACCGGATCGAGTCGTGTCAGCAGCGGCGCGAGCTCGTCCTGGGCGAGACGCGGTGCGCAGAGGATGACGCCGTCGGTGCGGCGCCGCGTCTCCTCGGCGAGCACCCGCTCCTCGGCGACCTGCTCGGCGGAGTCGGCGATGAGCACGTGGTACCCGTCGGCCGCGGCCGCCCGGCTGATGCCGCGGAGCACCGCCTGGAAGGTCGGGTTCGCGAGGTCGGGAACGACGACCGCGATGGTCTGGGTGCGGCCGAGGACGAGGCTCCGGGCGAGCGGGCTCGCGCTGTAGCCGAGGTCCGCGGCGGTCGATCGCACGCGTTCGGCGAGACGCTCGTCGACGGTCGCATTGCCGTTCATGACCCGCGAGACCGTGGCGAGCGAGACGCCGGCCGCCTTGGCGACATCCGTGATCCGCACGCGGCGGGAAGTCTCTGCCATGTCGCCTCCGATCGCCCCGTCAGCCTACCGAGCCAGGAAACGCTTTCGCCGAAGGTTCACTTGTCTCAAAGGGTGGGCTCGTCGGCAGCGAGGTCGCCATTCGAGACAAGTGAGCGGATGCCGCAGGCGCGGGTGCCGGCGTAGGTCCCGCGCCGAGGGGCGGGGGAGTGGCGACTCCGCGGCAAAAGGCACTGCGGCGGACCGTGGATCCGCGTACGATGGAGGCGTGGCAAGGAAAGCGTTTTCCAGTCCTGCGGACCTGATCGACGGCGAGCATCCGACGCGATCGGTGCTGCGGCTGCTCGCGCGTCGGCCATGGCGCATCACGATCGCGCTCGTCGCCTTCACGATGAAGGAGATACCCCTCTGGTTCCTGCCGGTCGCGACGGCGGCGATCATCGACATCGTCGCCGACCGGGGTGATGTCACGGTCGTGCTGTGGTGGTTCGCGCTCGCCGTTGTCCTGCTGTTGCAGAACTACCCCAACCACATCCTCTACACGCGCAGCTTCATGCGCGTCGTGCGCGACACCGGCGCCGACCTCCGCAACGCGCTCGCGGCGCGACTGCAGAGTCTCTCGATCGGTTACCACACGAGGGTGAGCTCCTCGATCGTGCAGACCAAGGTCGTGCGCGACGTCGAGAACGTCGAGCTCATGCTGCAGCAGGTGACGCATCCCCTGCTGTCGGCAACCATGGTGATGATCGGCGCCATCTCGATGACGGCGATCCTCGTGCCGGAGTTCCTTCCCGTGTACGCCCTCGCGGTGCCGATCGCCATCGGCATCCGGTACGGGATGCGCAACCGCTCGCAGGTGCGCAACGAGGCGTTCCGTCGTGAGGTCGAAACCCTCTCGGCGCGGGTCGGCGAGATGGCATCCCTCATTCCCGTCACACGCGCGCACGGGCTCGAGGAGACGGCCGTCTCCCGTGTCGCGCACGGTGCCGACGGCGTCCGCAAGGCCGGGTTCCGGCTCGACCTGCTCAACGGCCACGTCGCCTCGCTGTCGTGGGTGTCGATGCAGCTCCTCGGCGTCGGCTGCCTCGTGCTCGCGGCGGTGTTCTCGCTCACCGGCATCCTGCCCATCACGCCGGGAGAGGTCGTGCTCCTCTCGACCTACTTCACCCTCCTCACCCAGGGGCTCACCCAGCTGCTCATGCTCATCCCGGTCGGTGCCCGCGGACTCGAGTCGGTGCGGTCGATCGCCGAGGTGATGCAGGAGCCCGACCTCGAGCAGAACGAAGGCAAGCGCGTCGTGGACCGCGTCGCCGGCGGCATCCGACTCGACCGCGCGTCGCATCGCTACGCGGGATCCGATCGCGATGCCCTGCACGAGATCGACCTCGACATCGCGCCCGGCGAGACCGTCGCGTTCGTCGGCTCGTCGGGGTCGGGCAAGTCGACGCTCCTCAACCTCGTGCTGGGGTTCGTTCGGCCGACGGGTGGGCGACTCCTCCTCGACGACGTCGACACGAGCGAGCTCGACCTGCGGACGGCGCGACGGTTCGTGTCGGTCGTACCGCAGGAGTCGGTCCTGTTCGAGGGCACGATCCGCGAGAACATCGCGTATGGGATGCCGCATCCCGACGACGAGCGCATCCGCCAAGCGCTCCGCGACGCGAACGCGCTCGAGTTCGTCGAGGCGCAGCCGCACGGATGGGACACGGTCGTCGGCGAACGCGGAGCGCGACTCTCGGGCGGTCAGCGGCAGCGGCTCGCGATCGCGCGTGCTCTCGTGCGCGACCCGCGCATCCTTCTTCTCGACGAGGCGACGTCTGCGCTCGACCCCGAGTCCGAGGGGCTCGTGAAGGAGGCGCTCGCGCGTCTCATGCGCGGGCGGACGACCCTCGTCGTCGCGCATCGGCTCTCGACCATCCGCCAGGCCGACCGCATCGTCGTGCTGGAGGACGGCCGCATCGTCGAGCAGGGGAGCCATGCCGAGCTCCTCGACGCCGACGGCCGCTACGCCCGCCTCCACCTCACCCAGTCCGGCCTCGTCTGAGTCCCCCTCCACCCGCCGAGAAGACCCGAACTGCTGCGATTCGGCGCCGGAATCGACGTTCCGCGTCTTTTCGCCCGACGTGGGCAACCCCCGCGTCGGGCTGGCTCCATCCGCCGAGAAGACCCGAACTGCTCGATTCTGCGGCGTTTGGCAGCAGTTTGGGTCTTCTCGGCATTGGGGGCTCGGCCTGGCGAGGGCAAGGCAAGGGCAAGGCGAGGGCTGGCGAGGGCTGGCGAGGATAGGACCGTTCGCTTGGATAGCGCTTTCCGAGTGAAGCTCGTAGAGTGGCAGGGTCCCCTCATGGCGGAGGTTCCATGCACTTCCACGACGACGGCGCCGACCGCCTCGTGCTTCGCGACGGCGCGCGCGAGCTGCTCGAGTACGTCTACCGGCCGACGGATGCCGCGATCGAATCGAGGCGCCCGTACGCGCTGCTGCGCACTCCCGCGGGGCGTGACGTCACGGCGTACCGGCCCGCCGACCACGTCTGGCACAAGGGTCTCTCGCTCGCACTGCCCCACGTCGGCGAGCACAACTTCTGGGGCGGCCCGACCTACACCGCCGGCGAGGGCTACGTGCAGCTTCCCAACAACGGCGCGCAAGAGCACCGCTCGTTCGAGCTCCGCGGCGCGACGGCGCTCGAGCGCCTCGACTGGACCTCGCAGGCCGGCGACCTCGTCCTCACGGAGCGCCGCACCCTCGTCGCGCACGAGGTCGACGACTCCGCCTGGGCACTCACGTGGCACAGCGCCCTGCGCAACGGGACCGACGCACCCATCGCCTTCGGCTCCCCGACGTCGAAAGGACGCCCCGACGCCGGCTACGCGGGGATCTTCTGGCGCGGCCCCGCCGCCTTCACGGGAGCCCCGATCCTCGGCCCCGACGGACGCGTCGACGACGCAGCCCGCGGCAGGCCGTCCCGGTGGCTCGCGGCGCAGGCGGCAGATGCCGGCGTCGTCATGATCGCCACGGATGCCGCGACCCCGTGGTTCGCGCGGACGGCGGAGTACCCCGGGCTCAGTCCCGCGCCCTTCTTCTTCGACGAGACGGTTCTCGCGGCCGGGTCGACGCTCGACCTGTCGGCGGCGATCCTCGTCACCGACGGAGCGGTCGCCCCCTACGTGACCGACGCACACCTCATCGCGCGGCTGCGGTCCGCCGCATCCGCCCCTGTCCAGGAGAGCCCTCGATGACCCCGTCACTGCGCGTCGCCCTCGTCGGCACGGGTGCCGTCGCCCACCTCCACGCGCGCGCCGTCGCGGCGCATCCCCGCGCCGAGATCGTCGCCGTCACGAACCTCACGCGTCCGCCGGCGGAGGATTTCGCCGCCCGATACGCCGTACCGGCGGTCTACGACGACCTCGCGGAACTCCTCGCAGCGGAGCATCCCGACGTCGTGCTCATCTGCACGCCTCCCGGTGTCCACCGCGACCAGACCGTCCAAGCTTTTGCCGCGGGCGCCCACGTCGTCGTCGAGAAGCCGCCGGCCTCGTCGCTCGACGAGCTGGACGAGATGCGCGCGGCCGCTGCGGCGGCGGGCAGGCAGCTCGCGGTGGTGTTCCAGCAGCGGACGGGCACGGCCGCGGCGCACGTTCGGCGGCTCCTGCAGTCCGGCGCCCTCGGTCGCCCGCTCCTCGCGGTGTGCCAGACACTGTGGTTCCGCGGAGACGACTACTTCGCCGTGCCGTGGCGCGGCAAGTGGGAGACCGAGGGCGGGGGGACGACCCTGGGCCACGGCATCCATCAGCTGGATCTCCTCGCCTATCTCCTCGGTGACTGGGCGAGCGTGCAGGGGCGGCTGTGGCGGCTGGATCGCGAGACCCAGACCGAGGACGTCTCGACGGCGACCGTCACATTCGCGAACGGTGTCGTCGCACAGGTCACGACGAGCACGGTCTCGCCGCGCGAGACGAGTTCGATCCGCATCGACACGCAGAAGGCGACGGTGACCGTCGATCACCTCTACGGGCACGGCCACGAGAACTGGAGCATCACTCCGGCGCCGGGATTCGAAGAGGATACCGCAGCCTGGAGCCTTCCGGAGGTCGAGGAGCGCAGCGATCACGCTCCCCTGCTCCGCGACGTCTTCGATGCGCTCCTCGACGGGACGCCGCTCCCCGACACGGCATCCGATCCGGCGCGCTCGTTCGAGATCGTCGCGGCGATCTACGCCTCGGCCGCTGCCGACGGCGCCGTCTTGACGCCGGAGCTGCTGGCGCAGCACCCGACGCATCGGCGAGGCTTCGAGAGCCCTGTCACGGATCTGCGCCCGGGACGCGGCGCGGACGGCGCGCACGAGTGACGTCACGAGAGCTCTACCGCGACCCCGTCTATGACGGGGCGACTGACCCCGTCGTCGTCATCGCGCCCGACGGCTGGTGGATGTTCTACACGCAGCGTCGCGCGACGCATCCCGATCCGGGGCCGGGCGTCGCGTGGGTCCATGGATCCCGGATCGGCGTGGCCCGGTCCGAGGATGGCCTCGCGTGGTCGTACGCCGGAACCCTCGAACCGGATGCCGCGGGCTTCACCCTCGACGCCGGTGGTCCGCCCGAGCGGGTCGACCGCACGTACTGGGCGCCCGATGTCATCCACGAGGGCACCGGATGGCGCATGTACGTGACCGAGATCGACGGCGTTCCCGACCGCTGGCCGGGCTTCGCACGCGAGATCGTCGAGTACCGCTCGCCCGATCTGCGTCGCTGGGAGCGTCGCGGTCCGCTTCTGCTGTCGAGTGACCGCGTCATCGACGCCGCCGTCGCGCGCACGCCCGATGGACTCTGGCGACTGTGGTTCAAGGATGAGGCGGCGGAGTCGGTGACCGGGGTCGCGGCATCCGCAGATCTCGAGCACTGGCGCGTCGAAGGCGTCGCGATCAGCGGACGCCCCCACGAGGGGCCGTGCGTCTTCGAGCTCGGCGGCGCGTGGTGGATGATCGTCGACGAATGGCGCGGGATGGCCGTGTACCGCTCGGCCGACGCCGTGTCGTGGTCGCGCCAGGACGGTCCGGATGCCGTCATCCTCGGTGCGGGTGAGGTCGCGGGTCCCGGGTTCGGACACCACGGCGCGGCGGTACGTGACGGCGACAACGTGTGGTTCTACTACTTCGGGCATCCGACCGCCGCCTACGTGCCCGATGTCGAGGCGGAATCCATCGACGAACGACGGTGTGCGGTGTACCGCACGCAGCTCGTCGTCGACGCCGGACGGCTCGTCGCGCTCGGCTGATTCCCAGCGCGAACGGCGCAGAATCACGAGCGGGAAACGTTTTCCCTCTGATGCTTGCGAAACGATTCACCGCGTAGTACCGTTACCGGCAAGCGCTTTCCCGACCCGTATCACGGGACCAGCGCCACACTGCACCACGGACAATGGATGTCGGCGGACGACAACGGAACGCAGACGTTCACAAGAAAGGACAAGGATGTTCAGCAAGAAGCGGACCCTGTCGGTCGCAGCACTCGCGACCGGTGCCGCGTTGGTCCTCGCCGGCTGCGCCGGCGGCAGCGCCGAGCCGGCCGACACCTACGACCCGAACGAAGAGGTCACACTCGACTTCGCGTTCTGGGGCAACGACGTGCGTGCCGAGATGTATGACGAGGCCATCGCGGCGTTCAACGAGGAATACCCCAACATCACGGTCAACGTGTCGTTCCTCGGCTTCCCCGAGTTCTGGGAGAAGCGTCAGGTCGAGGCGGCCGGTGGCGACCTCCCCGACGTCATGCAGTTCGACTACTCGTACATGCGCCAGTACTCGCAGAACGGTCTGCTCCTCGACCTCGACCCCTACCTCGGCAACATCATCGACACCGAGCCGCTGAGCGAGAACATCCTCGGCATCGGCGTCGTCGACGGCGTCACCACCGGCATCGCGACCTCCACCAATGCGTGGGGCATGTACCTCAACCCGACGCTCCTCGAGCAGGTCGGCGTCGAGTCCTACGAGGGCGGCGGCAGCTGGGAAGACTACGACGACTGGATGGAAGAGGTCACGGCCGCCGGCGGTGGCACGATCTACGGCGGCACCGACTACACGGGCCGCATCCAGAACTTCGAGATCCAGCAGCGCGCCAACGGCAAGGACCTCTTCACCGAAGAGGGCGAGCCGAACTTCACGGAAGAGGAACTCGCCGCGTTCTGGGAGTCCGGCGCGAACGTCCGTGACGGCATCGGCGTTCCGCAGCAGACCCTCGAAGAGTCCTACCCCCTGTCGGGCTTCGACTCGGCCAAGGCCGCGAGCGAGCTCACGTGGGACAACTTCGGTGCGGGCTACCTCGGCAACCTCGGTGAGGCGTACACGGAGCTCGGCCTCGTCGCCCCGCCCGTCACGGTCGAAGGATCGCAGGACCTCTACCTGAAGCCCTCGATGCTGCACACCGTCGCGGCGAACACGGACCACCCCGAGGCAGCGGTCACGCTGCTCAACTTCCTCGTGAACTCGCCCGCCACGGGTGCTGCCTTCGGCACCAACCGCGGGCTCCCCGCGTCGACGACGGCTCTCGAAGGCGCCGACCTCGATGCGCTCGGCGAGCAGATCGCCGCATACGAGGAGTCGATCTCCGACCGCCTGGGCGACGCCCCGCCCGTGCCGATCGTCGGCTACGGCTCGCTCGAGGAGAAGTTCCGCCTGCTGGGCATCGAGCTCGGCTTCGGGACGATCACCGTCGAGGATGCCGTCTCGCAGTTCTTCACCGAGATGGACGTCGTCCTCAGTTCCTGAGTCCCTCCGGGTCCGGATGCCGCGAAGCGCCGGTGTCCGGACCCGGACCTCTGTCAACATCGTTCCCGGGAGTGTCGACGTGAGTACAACTGCGACCAGAGTCATCGTGACGGGGAAGCCGTCGCGCAGGTCCCTTTTCCGCCGGAATCGCCCGGAGAGTTCGGCCGACCGGCCGCAGGCCCGCGCTCGCGCTCGCAAGGAGACGTTCGCCGGCTACGGATTCCTCGTGCCGTGGCTCATCGGCTTCTTCGGTCTGACGATCGTGCCGATGGTGTACTCGCTCTACCTGTCGTTCACTCGCTACAACATCTTCACGCCGCCGCGCTGGGTCGGATTCGACAACTACGTCCGCCTCTTCACGAACGACCCGAACTTCATCCAGTCGGCGCAGATCACGCTCGTCTACGTCCTGATCGGCACGCCGATCATGCTCGCCGCGGCGCTCGCGGTCGCGATGCTCCTCAACTTCCGCGACAAGGGGGCCGGCTTCTTCCGCTCCGCCTTCTACGCCCCCTCGCTCATCGGCGGGTCGGTGTCGGTCGCGATCGTCTGGCGCGCGATGTTCGCCAACGAAGGTCCCGTCGACACGTCGCTGTCGTTCTTCGGCATCAACCTCGGCGGCTGGATCGGAAACCCGTCGCTCGTCCTCCCCGCGATGATCCTTCTCGCCGTGTGGCAGTTCGGGGCGACGATGGTCATCTTCCTCGCGGGCCTCAAGCAGATCCCGCGTGAGCTCTACGAAGCCGCGGAGATGGACGGCGCGAACGCATGGCACCGGTTCCGCGCCGTGACGCTGCCGATGCTGTCGCCTGTCATCTTCTTCAATCTGCTGCTCGGCCTCATCAACGCCTTCCAGGTGTTCGCGTCGGCGTACATCATCTCGAACGGCTCCGGCGGCCCTGCCGGCATGACGAACTTCATCACCCTGTACCTCTACAAGCGCGGGTTCAGCGACGGCCAGATGGGGTATGCCGCGGCGATCGCCTGGGTGCTCCTGGTCGTCGTCGCGATCATCGCCTTCATCCTGTTCCGCACGCAGCGTAACTGGGTCCACTACGCGGGAGACAACCGATGAGCACCGCATCCTTCGCCGAGAACGCCCTCGTCCAGGTCGAGAACCAGGTCGATCCCGACGCCAAGCAGGGTCCCGCTCCGCAGCGTCGACGGCTGAAGCGCGGCACATGGCAGACGGTCGTCTGGTTCGTCGTCCTGATCGCGATCACCGCGGTCGTCCTCTACCCGCTCGTGTGGCTGCTCTTCTCGACCTTCAAGCCCAACAGCGAGTTCGGATCGAACCTGGGCCTCCTGCCGAACGCCCCGACCGTCGACAACTACATCAAGGTCATGGAGGGGATCGCGGGCGTGCCGATGTGGCGCTTCTTCGCGAACAGCCTCATCATCGCCGTCGGCACGGTCATCGGGACCGTCTTCTCGGCATCGCTTGCCGCGTACGCGTTCGGTCGCATCCAGTTCAAGGGTCTCGGGATCTTCTTCGCCGCCATGATCGGCACGCTCCTGCTGCCGTTCCACGTCGTGATCATTCCGCAGTACCTCATCTTCAATCAGCTCGATCTGATCGACACCTTCGTGCCTCTGCTGCTGCCGAAGTTCCTCGCGACCGAGGCGTTCTTCGTCTTCCTGCTCGTGCAGTTCATCCGTCAGCTGCCGCGAGACATGGACGAAGCGGCGCGCATCGACGGGGCGGGACACATCCGGATCTTCTGGTCCGTCATCCTTCCCCTCATCAAGCCGGCGCTCATCACGTGCGCGATCTTCGCGTTCATCTGGTCGTGGAACGACTTCCTCGGTCCGCTGCTCTACTTGACGAGCCCCGACAACTATCCGCTCCCGATCGCCCTGCGGCTGTACAACGACCAGACGTCGACGAGCGACTACGGCGCGACGGTCACGGCATCCTTCATCGCTCTGATCCCGGTGCTGCTGTTCTTCCTCGTCTTCCAGCGCTTCCTCGTCAACGGCGTCGCGACGCAGGGACTCAAGGGGTAGGGCCATGGGCGCCATCACGACAAGACGCGAGCACCGTGCCGCCGTGCGGGCCGACATCAGCGGCAGCGGGCCGACCCTCGACGAGCGGCCTCCCGCGCGGTTCCCCGGGGCTGCGGCGAAGTTCGCCCTCTTCGGAGAGGTGCTCATGATCGGGCTCCTCATCGCCCTCGTCGGCATCGTCGTCGTGACGCTCCCCGCGGGTCTCGCGGCGGGGATGCGCCATCTGCGGCGGTTCATCAGGGGTGAGGACTCGGCGCTCGCGCTGTTCTGGCGGGACGTGCGTTCGTCGCTTGCGGGCGGCGCGGTCGTCGGCATCGCCGGGGTCGTGCTGACGCTCCTCCTCCTGCTCGACATCGATCTCGCGCGGAGCGGCTTCCTGCCGGGTGGCCTCGTGGTCGAGGCCGTCGGGTGGACGGGGCTCGCCGCCATCGCGATCGTCCTCCTCTCCGCGAGCGCGGCGTGGACTCCCGAGACCGGCTGGCGCGGTGCCTTCCGTGCCGTCCCTGGCGTCCTCCGGGCCGACGTGCGCGGCGTCCTCTACCTCGCTGCGACCGCCGTCTTCGTGGGGGTCGTGACGTGGGCGCTGCCCCCGCTGCTCCTCCCCGCACTGGGCCTTGCGGCCCTCGCCGCTGTGGCGATTCCGGAGCGTCTCAGAATCTGACCACGTCCGCGGTTGCGGGTGCTCCCGCGGCTGTGGTTCACTATTGGAAAGCGTTTACCCGCTGACGTCGCCGTCACGCGGGCCAACCGAAGAAAGCAGGAACGCGTGAGCGACACGACTCTCACCTCCGTCCCCGTCGAGGCGGCATCCCGCCCCCGCGTGCGCGAGGTCGGCATCATCATGAACGGTGTCTCGGGCCGTATGGGATACCGGCAGCACCTCGTGCGCTCGATCCTCGCGATCCGCGACGCCGGGGGCATCGACCTGCCCGACGGCACGAAGCTCACGGTCAAGCCGCTCCTCGTCGGCCGGAGCGAGGCGAAGCTCGCCGAGCTCGCCGAGAAGCACGGCATCGAGGACTACACGACGGATCTGGATGCCGCTCTGGCCGATCCGCGATGGGAGATCTACGCCGACTTCCTCGTGACGAAGGCTCGCGCGTCGGCGCTCCGTCGCGCGATCGCGGCCGGCAAGACGATCTACACGGAGAAGCCGACGGCCGAGACCGCCGATGAGGCGCTCGAGCTCGCGAAGCTTGCCGCCGCCGCGGGCGTCAAGACCGGCGTCGTGCACGACAAGCTGTACCTTCCGGGCCTGCAGAAGCTCAAACGCCTCATCGACTCGGGCTTCTTCGGCCGCATCCTGTCGGTCCGCGGCGAGTTCGGGTACTGGGTCTTCGAGGGCGACTGGCAGCCTGCGCAGCGCCCCTCGTGGAACTACCGGGCCGAAGACGGCGGCGGCATCATCGTCGACATGTTCCCGCACTGGAACTACGTGCTCGAGAACCTGTTCGGCGAGGTGAAGTCGGTCTACGCGCAGGCGGCGATCCACATCGCCGACCGCTGGGATGAGAACGGCGAGCACTACACGGCGACCGCCGAAGACGCCGCGTACGGCATCTTCGAGCTCGAGGGCGACATCGTCGCGCAGATCAACTCGTCGTGGACCGTGCGGGTCAACCGTGACGAGCTCGTCGAGTTCCACGTCGACGGCACGCACGGCTCTGCCGTCGTGGGTCTGTTCGGCGCGAAGATCCAGCACCGCAACGCCACCCCCAAGCCCGTGTGGAACCCCGACCTCGCCGACGACCACGACTACGACGCCGACTGGGCCGGAGTGCCCACGAACGAGGTGTTCCAGAACGGATTCCGCCAGCAATGGGAGGAGTTCCTCCTCTCCTTCGCGCTCGACACCCCGTACGAGTTCGACTTGCTGTCGGGTGCGCGCGGCGTTCTGCTCGCCGAGGCGGGTCTGCAGTCGAGCCGCGAGGGCCGCAAGGTCGAGATCCCGTCGCTGACGCTGGGCTGAGCCATGCCGCAGCTGACGCTCCTCACCGCCGAGGGGGCCACCCCGACGGCGACGCTCAACGAATCCCCTGGCTACACGAAGCCCGACGGACCGCTGCGCAGTCGCGTGGCCTATGCCGCAGCTCACGTCGTGCCGCTCATGTGGGCCGATAACACTCCGGGGCGACCCGCCGAGGTCGACTGGGATGCGACGCTCGACTTCCGCCGCGCCGTGTACTCGTGGGGTCTCGGCGTCGCCGACGCGATGGACACCGCGCAGCGCAACATGGGACTGGATGCCGCGGCGACGCGTGAACTCATCGCGCGGTCGGCCGAGGTCGCCCGCGAAGAGGGCGGTTCGGTCGTCGTCGGCGTCAACACCGACCACGTAGAAGCGGAGCACATCTCGATCGACGAGGTCATCGACGCCTACAAGACGCAGCTCCACTTCACGGAGGAGCAGGGCGCGGGCCCGGTCCTCATGGCGTCGCGTCACCTGGCGCGCGCCGCGGAGTCGGCCGACGACTACCGCCGCGTCTACCGCGAAGTTCTCGGGGCGGCGTCCGGGCCGGTCGTGCTGCACTGGCTCGGCACGGCGTTCGATCCGTCGCTCGAAGGCTACTTCACTTCGACGAAGCTCAGTACAAGCGGTTCGGCGGACTGGCGCGCGGCATCCGATGTCCTTCTCGAGATCATCGGCGAGAACGTCGACAAGGTCGCGGGCGTCAAGATGAGCCTGCTGGATGCCGCGTCGGAGATCTCCGTGCGCGAGCGTCTGCCCGCGGGCGTCCGGATGTTCACGGGCGACGACTTCAACTACGTCGGACTCATCGGCGGCGACACCGTCGGGCAGGGTGACAGCCACTCCGACGCGCTCCTCGGGGCGTTCGCGGCGCTGACGCCCGTGGCATCCGCGGCCATTCAGGCCCTCGATGCGGGGGATCCGGCGCGCTATCTCGAGATCCTCGGACCGACGGAGGAGCTCAGCCGTCAGGTCTTCGCCGCGCCGACGTTCTACTACAAGACGGGCGTGGCGTTCCTCGCGTGGCTCAATGGGCATCAGCCGGCGTTCCAGATGGTGGGCGGGCTGCACTCGGCGCGAAGCCTTCCGCACCTCAGCCGCATCGTCGAGCTCGCCAACGACGCGCGCGCCCTCGAGCGGCCGGAGCTCGCGATGCTCCGCTGGCACGGGATGCTGCGCCACAACGGCATCGACGTGCCGGGGGTGCTCGCATGACCGGCGGCGGGGTCGACCCGCGGCTGTCGATCAACCAGGCGACGATCAAGCACGCCGACCTCGCGACGGCGCTGCGGGTCACGGCGGAGGCGGGCGTCCAGGCCATCGGACTGTGGCGAGAGCCCGTGAACGACGTCGGTCTCGACGTCGCGGCGCGGATGCTCGCCGACTCGGGGCTCCGCTTCACGACGCACTGCCGCGGCGGCTTCTTCACGCTCCCGGCGGGGTCGGAGCGCCGCGCCGCGCTCGACGACAACCGCCGCGCGATCGAAGAGACCGCGGCCCTCGCTGCCGCCGGCGCCGACGGGTCGACCGCGATCCTCGTGCTCGTGGCGGGCGGACTCCCCGAGGGATCGCGCGACCTCGCGGGCGCCCGGGAGCGCGTGCGCGATGCGATCGGAGAGCTGGCACCGGATGCCGCGGCGGCCGGCGTGACGCTCGCGATCGAGCCGCTGCATCCCATGTACGTCTCGGATCGTGCGGTCGTCTCGACGCTCGGCCAGGCCCTCGACATCGCGGCCGACTTCGACGCCGCCGTCGTCGGCACGGCCGTCGACACGTTCCACATCTTCTGGGACCCCGACGTCCTGACGCAGATCGAGCGCGCTGGCCGCGAGGGCCGCATCGCGACGTACCAGGTGTGCGACTGGAAGACGCCGCTCCCCGCCGACGTGCTGCTGAGCCGGCACTACCCGGGCGACGGTGTCATCGACTTCGCGACGCTCACGCGAGCCGTCGAGTCCGCGGGCTACACGGGCGATATCGAGGTCGAGATCTTCAATGCCGACGTCTGGGCCGACGACCCCGCCCGCGTCGTCCGGCGCACGGCGGAGACCTTCGGCGCGGCCGTCTCACCGCACCTCGCGGCGGTCCTAGACTCAGCGTGATGACCGACACGACCGTCGACGCGGGCAAGGGCCGCCCGCGCACCGCCGCCGCGACGCTCCACGACGTCGCGCGTGAGGCCGGCGTGTCCCTCGCGACGGCGTCGCGCGTGCTCAACGGCTCTACCCGCAAGGTCGCGGAGTCGTACCGCGACCGTGTCGAGGCCGCCGCCGCTGCGCTCGGCTACACCGCGAACCTCTCCGCGCAGGCGACGGCGCGCGGCACCTCGGCCATCATCGCGCTGCTCGTCGCCGACATCGCGGACCCCTACTTCGGTCAGATCGCCTCGGGTGTCGCGCGCGGCGCCGACGAAGCGGGGCTCGTCGTGACGATCGCGATCACCGAGCGCGATCCCGTCCGCGAGATCCGGCTCGTCCGGGCGCTCCGCGGGCAGCGTCCGCGCGGCCTCATCCTCGCGGGATCCCGCAGCAGCACGTCGTCGGGCGACGAGCTGCAGCGCGAGCTCGATGCGCTCATCGCGAACGGCGGCGCCGTCGTCGCGTTCGGTCCCGGTGCGGGCGACGTCCGCTCGATCGGCATCGACAACCTCGGTGGGTCGCGGGCGCTCGCCGTCGCGCTCGCGGAGCGCGGGTATCGCCGCGCGATCATCCTGGGCGCCGAAGAGGGGCTGCGCACGTCGGACGACCGCATCGAGGGCTTCAGCGCGGGGTTCACCTCGGCGGGCGGGTCCGTCGACCGGATCTACCGCGGTGCGTTCAACCGCGACGAGGGCGAGCGGCTCATGGGTGTCGCTCTCGCCGATGGCGTCGAGCCGGGCACGGTCGTCTTCGGGGTCAACGATGTCATCGCGATCGGTGCCCTCACGGCGCTGCGCGCGGCGGGTCGCGAGGCGGGATCGGACATCGCCCTCGCGGGCTTCGACGACATCCCGACGAGCCGCGATGTCACGCCCGCGCTCACGACCGTGCACGTGCCCCTTGAAGAGTTCGGCTACCAGAGCCTGCACGCCGCGATCGACGACGAATGGGTCCCCGGTTCCGCGTCGCTCGAACTGAGGGTGCAGCTGCGCGACAGCACGCCGGGGCTGTGACGCGCGTCGTCGTCGCCCTCGACAGTTTCAAGGGCTCGATCTCTGCCGCGGCCGCTTCGCGCGCGTTCTCCGAGGGTTGGCGGTCCGTCGAACCGGATGCGAGCGTCGTCGCGCGCCCCATGGCCGACGGTGGCGAGGGGACGCTCGACGCGTTCGCCGTCGCTGTCGACGCGGCGGAGCGCATCCCGGTGCTCGTCTCCGGTCCTGACGGTGAGCTGAGGGATGCCGCGTGGCTGCGGCTTCCCGGGAGCCCCGTCACGGCCGTCGTCGAACTCGCGTCGACGTCGGGAATCGAGCTGCTTCGCGATGGTTTGCGCCCCTGGGATGCCGACACGACCGGGTTCGGCCAGGCGATCCGCGCGGCGCTCGCCGCGGGTGCAGAGCGCCTCGTGCTCGGAATCGGGTCGAGTGCGTCGACCGACGGCGGGTCCGGCCTCCTGCGTGTGCTCGGGGCGTCGTTCACCAGCGCCGCGGGTGGTGCGACCGTGGCCGGAGCCCGAGGCCTCGCCGACATCGCGCGGGCCGATCTCTCCGGGCTCGTGCCGCTTCCGGCCGCGGGGGTCGTGGTGCTCACGGACGTGACCAACCCGCTCTTGGGTGACCGGGGTGCGGCGGCTGTCTTCGGTCCGCAGAAGGGGCTGGATGCTGTGGGGGTCGCGTCGGTGGACGCCGCGCTCGCGCGCTACGCCGCGCTGCTGCCCGCGGATCCATCGGAGCCCGGCACCGGCGCGGCGGGAGGCGCCGGTTACGCCCTGCGGGCATGGGGTGCCCGGCTCGTGCCGGGAGCTCCCGAGGTGGCCGAACTCATCCGACTCGAGGAAGCCGTGGCATCCGCCGACCTCGTCGTGACGGGCGAGGGGTCGTTCGACGGCCAGTCGGCGGCGGGCAAGGTCCCGTCGTTCGTGGCCGAGCTGGCGTCGCACCACGGTGTGCCGGTCGCGCTCGTGGCCGGTCGGATCGCGCCGGATGCCGACACCTCGGCCTTCGCGGCATCCCTCTCGCTCACCACCCTCGCGGGCTCCCCCGCCGCGTCGCTCGCCACCCCGGCTCTCTGGCTCCGCGCCGCCGCCACACACCTGGCGCGCACCCGCTGACCCGGGGAACGGCCACCGCTGACCGGGGGAACGGCCACCGCTGATCGAGTAGCGCCGGAGGCGCACCCCACCGCTGATCGAGTAGCGCCGGAGGCGCGTATCGAGATCGACCTTCCATCGGGGGGTGGTCTCGATACGCCGCTAAGCGGCTACTCGACCAGCGGTGCGGTGTCGGGTCTTGCTGGCCGGTCCCCCCACCGCTGATCGAGTAGCGCCGGAGGCGCGTATCGAGATCCGACCTTCCATCGCGGGGTGGTCTCGATACGCCGCTAAGCGGCTACTCGACCAGCGGTGGGGGTCCCGCGCCGGTGATCGAGTAGCGCCGCAGGCGCGTATCGAGATCGACCTTCCATCGCAGGATGGGTCTCGATACGCCGCGTCGCGGCTACTCGACCAGCGGGGGTGGGCCGCTGCGCGGCTACTCGACCAGCGGGGGTGGGCCGCTGCGCGGCTACTCGACCAGCGGGGCGGCTGCTGCGGGGGCGGGACCTCGACCAGCGTGGGGATCGTAGGATTGTCCAGGTAGTCCAGAGCATCTCCCATGTGAACACTGGCATCGCGCGGCTTAGCCTCGGGAGGCACCATCCGAGATTCCGGTGTTCCGCACCGCATTGCAAGGGAGCAAGAATGTCCACAATCGCACGGAGGCGCCGCGGCACAGCAGCCCTTCTGGGCGCTGCCGGCCTGACCGCAGCGCTCGTCCTGTCCGGCTGCACGAGCGGGGGCGGCGACGCCGACCAGCCCGCCGACGGTGAGCCCGTCGAGATCACGTTCCAGTCCTGGGTTCCCAACATCGACCGCGCCGTCGACGCGTTCAACGAGTCGCACGACGACATCCAGGTCAACCTCGAGACCATCACCGCCGGACCCGACGGCGGCTACGCGACGATGCTCGCCGCCGTCCAGGCCGGCAACCCCGCCGACGTCGTGCAGCTCGGCTACGACGCGATCCCCGACTTCCTCATCAACGACGCGCTCGAAGACATCTCGCCGTACGTCTCCGACTCGGCCGACCTGTTCGTCCCGTGGCAGTGGGAGACGGGCGTCTTCGGCGACGGCGTCTACGCCATCCCGCAGGCGTCGGGTCCGCTCGGCCAGTTCTACCGCAAGGACATCTTCGACTCACTGGGCCTCGAGCACCCCGAGACGTGGGAGGACTACTACGAGGCGGCCAAGGTCATCCGCGCCTCCGACCCGAACCGCTACATCGCGGCCTTCGCGTTCAACCAGGCGCCGTGGCTCATCGGCCTCTCGCAGCAGGGTGGCGCGAACTGGTTCACGGCCGAGAACGACGCCTGGACCGTCGACATCGACGGCGAAGAGACCCTCAAGGTCGCCGAGTTCTGGCAGCGCATGATCGACGAGGACCTCGTCAAGATCGTCGCCGACATGTCCAGCGAATGGAACGCCGACATCCAGAACGGCAACATCGTCTCGTGGATCTCGGGCTCGTGGGCCGACGCCATCGTGCGCGGCACGGCACCCGACACCGCGGGCAGCTGGGCCGTCGGAGCCATGCCGCAGTGGGAAGCCGGCGAGAACGTCTCGGCCACGTGGGCCGGCGGATCCGCGAGCGCCGTCCTGAAGGGCTCCTCGAATCCCGAGGCCGCGGCCGAGTTCGCCGTCTGGCTCAACTCCGACCCCGAGAGCGTCAACATCCTCACGAACATCGGTGCCGGATGGCCCGCGATCGCCGACACCAGCGAGATCACGTCGCTGCAGGACGACCCCGAGGTCTTCGCGTTCTACGGCGGGCAGGACATCTGGGACGTCTTCGCCGAGTCGGATGCCGCGGTCGACACGTCCTGGACCTGGCCGCCGCTGTCGTCGACGCTCTTCGCGTCGCTGAGCGACAATGTCTCCGCCGCCGTCGACGCAGGCACTCCGATCGCGGATGCCTTCGTCAAGACGCAGACTGACATGGTCGCCGCGCTCGAGGAGCGCGGGATCGCGGTCGACTGACCGACGTCGAACGGGGGAGGAGCGCCCGAACGCTCCTCCCCCTCTCACCGAGAGACCTCCCGTGACTTCCGTACCCTCCGTGGGCAGCGCGCCGCCCGCCGCCACACCCGTGGCCCGCCGCCGCCAGGGCCCCCGACGCCGCAGCTCCGTCGCGATCTGGGTGCTCGTGCTCCCGTTCGTCGTGATGTTCCTGCTGTTCTTCGTGGCGCCGATCGTCTACGCGATCGTCCAGAGCCTCTTCACGACCCGCTCAAGCGGCCTGGGCTTCGGTCCGCCCGAGACGACGTTCGTCTTCTTCGACAACTACGCCCGGGCCCTGTCGAACTCCGAATTCGTCGCGAGCCTCGGCCGGCTCGTGCTCTTCTCGGCGATCCTCGTGCCGTCGATGGTCGTCACGGCGCTGGGTCTCGCGCTGCTGCTCGACTCGGGCAAGGCCCTCGCGCCGCGCTTCTTCCGCGTCCTCTACTTCGCGCCGTACGGCGTTCCCGGCGTCGTCGCGACGCTCCTGTGGGGCTTCCTCTACATCCCCGCGACGAGTCCTGTCCTCCAGGTGCTGTCGTCCGTCGGGGTCGACGTCAATCCACTCTCGTCGGGCAACGTCCTGTTCGCGATCGCGAACATCGCCCTGTGGGGGTTCGCGGGCTACAACATGGTCATCCTCATGGCCGCCCTCCACGCGATCCCGTCCGAGCTCTACGAGGCCGCCCGCATGGACGGCGCATCGGCCTGGTCGATCGTCTGGCACATCAAGCTGCCGCTCGTCCGGCCCTCGATCATCCTCGTGACCGTCTTCACGATCATCGGCACGCTGCAGCTGTTCGTCGAGCCGCTCGTGCTGCAACCGCTCACGACCGCGATCAGTTCGACGTTCACCCCGAACCTCGCCGCCTACAACCAGGCGTTCGCGCAGGGCAACCCGAACCTCGCTGCCGCGATGGCCGTCATCGTCGCCGTTCTCGGGTTCATCTTCTCGTTCGGATTCCTTCGTATCGTCAACCGGAAGGGGAACCGCGCATGGTGACCCGCCGCCGCTCCACGGCAGACCCGGTCGGCACGACCGCCGTCACGATCGTCCTCGCCGTCGCGGGCATCTACTTCGCCCTCCCGCTCGTCTGGGTGCTCATCGCCGCGACGAAGTCGCCGGGCGACCTGTTCTCGTCCTTCGGACTCTGGTTCTCCGACTCGCCGCAGGCGTGGCAGAACCTCACGGCGTTGTTCACGCAGGAGAACGGCGCCTTCGTCCGCTGGATCCTCAACAGCATCCTCTACTCGGGGGTCGGCGCGTTCGTCGCGATGGTTCTCTCCGCCGCGTGCGGCTACGCGATCGCGAAGTTCCCGTTCCGCGGGCGCGAGCTGCTCTTCTCGACGATCCTCGGCGGCGTGCTCGTACCGGCGACCGTCATCGCGCTCCCGCTCTACTTCCTCCTCAACACGGTGGGACTCACGGGCACCTACTGGGCGGTGCTCCTGCCGAGCATGGTGAGCCCGTTCGGGGTCTACCTCGCCCGCATCCATGCGAACGCGAGCGTCCCGGACGAGGTCGTCGAGGCGGCGCGGCTCGACGGCGCGGGCGACATCCGGATCTTCGGGACGATCGCGGCGCGCATGATGGCGCCGGCGCTCGTGACGATCTTCCTGTTCCAGTTCGTCACGATCTGGAACAACTACCTGCTCCCGCTCGTCATGCTCAACGACACCAAGACGTTCCCCGTGACGCTGGGATTGACCCTCTGGAACTCGCAGACGCAGCGCGATCCCATGTTCTACCAGCTCGTCGTGACGGGCTCGGCGGTCTCGGCGATCCTCCTCGTCGCGCTCATGATCGCGCTGCAGAGGTTCTGGCGCGCAGACCTCACCGCCGGAGCGACGAAGGGCTGACGCCTTCCGCCTGCCGCGCTCAGCCCTTGCGGGTGTCGCGGTAGGCGGTGGGGCTCGCGCCGTGGATCTTGCGGAACTGTCGCGAGAAGTAGAACGGATCGTCCATTCCGACCTGTCGCGCGATCTCGGCGACGGTCAGGTCGGTCGTGTCGAGCAGGCGCCTCGCGCGCGCCATCTTGAGCGACAGGTGGTGCGCGAGCACCCCGCCGCCCGTCGCCTGGCGGAAGAGGGCGGCGAGGTGCGACGGCGAAATCCCGACGAGCGAGGCGAGCTCGGCGACCTGGACGTGCCCGTCGACGCGCTCCTGCAGATAGCGCATCGCGCGCTCGAGGGGCGTTCCGTCTTCGGGGAGCAGCCGGTCGACCGCGAGCTGCGTGAGCAGCCGCCACGCCATGCCGCTCGTCGCGACGAGGCGCGCGGGGGTCATGTCGCGTTCGAGGGAGGTCACGATCTCGTCGAGGAGCGACGTGATCCGGTCGATCGAGCGCAGCGACAGCACGAGATTGCCGGGACGGATGCCGCTCGCCTCGACGAGCTCGGCGACATCGGTGCCGCGCACGTGCGCCCACCAGATCGTCCAGGGGTCCGTCTCGCTCGCCCCGTACGAGTGCGGCGTGCCGCCGGGGATGACGACGGCGCCGCCCGGCCCGACGCGCGTGAGGACGCCGTCGCTCTCGAGCCATCCCGAGCCGCCGACGCACACGATGACGATCGTCTCCGGGGCACCCGCGAGACGATGCCGACCGTGGTGGTCCGCGCGCGGGAAGTAGCCCGCGTCGGTCACGAGGATGCGGCGGGTCACTCCACGCGCGAGCGCCGCATCCACGAGGGGCCGGGGCACGACCTCGAGGCGCTGGTGTTCGAATCCGTCGGCGCGTTCCATGGCGGCATCCTCTCACGACACCGATCAGCGGATCATCCATGCCTGACGTTCGATCAGCCATGGTCGCGACCGTTGTCCGCTGCCTAGAGTTGCCCCGTGACTCCAGACGACGACGCCCCGAGCCGCATCCAGCTCCCTCCCGCACCCCGTGATCAGCAAGCTCTCCTCGACGCCGGCGGCGTGGCGTGCTGGTCCGAGGCGGTGTCGATCGACACGTACGACGCGGGCCACCCCGACCGCTATCCGCTCTTCCTCGACCGCCGTGTCTACCAGGGGTCAAGCGGGCGGGTCTATCCGCTGCCGATGACCGACGCCGTCTCGCACACGAAGCGGCCGCGCGAATGGCAGGCGATCCACCTCGAGAATGCCTACGTGCGCCTCATGCTGCTGCCCGAGATCGGCGGACGCATCCACATCGGGTACGACAAGGTCGCCGGCTACGACTTCTTCTACCGCAACAACGTCATCAAGCCCGCGCTCGTCGGACTCGCGGGTCCGTGGATCTCGGGCGGCGTCGAGTTCAACTGGCCCCAGCACCACCGCCCTGCCACCTATCTGCCCGTCGACGCCCGCATCGAGCGGGAAGAAGACGGCGCCGTCGTCGTGTGGCACAGCGACCTGGATCCGCTCCAGCGCATGCGCGGGACTCACGGCATCCGCCTGCGGCCGGGCTCGTCGCTCATCGAGGCCGATGTCGAGCTGCACAACCGCACCGACACGACGCAGACGTTCCTGTGGTGGGCCAACGTCGCCGCTCGGTCGCACGAGCAGTATCAGTCGTTCTTCCCCGACGACGTCGCCTACGTCGCCGACCACGCGCGCCGCGCCATGACAGCCTTTCCGCGCGCCGACCGTCCGTACTACGGCGTCGACTACCCGGCCCTCGCGCTTGAACGCCCCGACGCCGACCGCATCGACATCTACAGCAACATCCCGGTGCCGACGTCGTACATGATCACCGACACCGACGAAGCCTTCTTCGGCGGCTACGACCACGCGGTCGACGCGGGCTTCGTGCACTGGGCCGACCGCGCCGTCTCGCCCGGCAAGAAGCAGTGGACGTGGGGCACGGGCGAGATCGGTCAGGCGTGGGACGCGCAGCTCACCGACGACGACGGTCCCTACGTCGAGCTCATGGCGGGCGTCTACACCGACAATCAGCCCGACTTCGCGTGGCTCGTGCCCGGAGAGACGAAGCGGTTCAGCCAGTTCTGGTACCCGATCCACGCGATCGGTCCCGCGCGGCAGGCGACGACGGATGCCGCGGTCTCGGTCGACCAGGATGCGCATCGCGTCGGGGTCGTCGCGACGCGGGTGGTCGCCGACGCCGAGATCGTCGTGGGTGTCGATGACGGACGGGAGTTCACGGCACGCGTCGTGCTCGGCCCCGAGGCGCCGGTCGTGCAGACCTTCGCCGAGGTCGGAGAGGCGCCGATCGTCCGGGTGGAGGTGCGGGACGCGGCATCCGGGAACGTCCTCGTCGAGTGGATCGAGCGCACCGAGAAGGCCGCCGAGCCCTGGGTCGCAGCAGCGCCGCCGCAGCCCGACGAGATCTCGGGTTCCGACGAGCTGTACGTCACCGCGACGCACCTCGACCAGTACCGTCACCCCACGCGGTCGGCGGTCCCGTACCTGCGTGAGGCGCTCGCGCGCGACGCCGGTGACGCGCGCGCGGCGACGGCCCTCGGTGCGTGGCACTTTCGACGAGGGGAGTATGCGGATGCCGCGGAGCTCCTCGAACGCGCACTCGCCCGCGAGACGCGCCGCAACCTCAACCCGCGCGACGGCGAGACGCTGTACTTGCTGGGGCTCGTGCGCGAGCGGCAGGGCGACCTCGCCGACGCCGACCGCCGGCTGGCGCGCGCCGCGTGGAACGCCGTGTGGGCCGCTCCCGCGAATCTCGCTCGCGCGCGGATCGCGCTGCGGCAGGGTCGAGCGGCCGATGCGCTGAAGCTCGCGGATGCGGCTGCCCCGATTCCCGAGGCGGGGCGGGTCGCGGTGCTCGCGCTGCTGGGTGCGGGCCGGCGCGAGGTTGCCGGGGAACGTCTGCGCGCCCTCGCCGAGCGCGCTCCGCTCGATGCGGCGACGGCGGCGCTGGCCCGGGCCACGGGCATCGACGTGCCGGGGGCGGATCGTGTGCCCGTCGACCCGCGCGCCCTGCTCGACGTCGCGTGCGAGTTCGCCCGCGCGGGGGCCTACGCCGAGGCGCTCGCCGCGACGGCGGACTCGCCTGGGGAGGCTCCCGCGGCGCTCGGCAATAGTGAGCCGCTCCGCCGCGTCCTGCGTGCGGCCTGGGCGACGTGCGCCGGTGACGCCGACGCGGTGGCCGTCGAGAGTGCCGCGCTGGAGGCGGCATCCCTCGACCTCGCCTTTCCCGCGGGCCTCGACCAGTACGACGCGCTCACGCACCTCGCGACCACTGGCTCGGCAGTCGCGTGGGCGCTGCGGGGCATGTGGCTGCTCGACGCAGGACGGGATGCCGACGCGCTCGCCGACCTCGCGGCGGCGACCTCCGCGGGTATCGGCGACCCCGTCGCGTGGCGGAACCTCGGCCTTGCGATCGTCCGCACCGGCGGCGCGCTCGCCGATGCCGACGCCGCGTATGTCCGCGCGCTGGAGCTCAGCGCGGACGGACGTCTCGTGTTCGAGCGGGATCTCCTCGCGCGGATCGCCGGGGTCGCGGCATCCGATCGGCTCGCGCTGCTCGAGGAGCACGCCGACCTGCTCGCGACGCGCGACGACCTCGCGCTGACGCACGTGACCCTCCTGCTCGACGTCGGTCGCGTCGACGAGGCCTGGGCGATCCTGACGGGCCGCGTCTTCCGGGCCTTCGAGGGCGGCGAGGGCCGGGTGATCGCTGCGTACGATCGTGCCGCGTGCGCCATCGCGCGGCGCCTTCTCGCGGAAGGGGAGCCGGATGCCGCGGCGGGCCTGCTTCGTGCGGGGGTGGCCGCTCCCGCGAACCTCGGCGAGGGGCGGCATCCCGCGGTTCCTCAGGCGGAGCGATTCGTGCTGCTCGGCGATGCGCTCGCGGCTGCGGGCGACGCCGTCGGTGCGCGCGACGCGTGGCAGACGGCGCGCGCGACGACGCCTCTCGCGGTCGACGAGCGTCCCGCCGACGAGGCCGACGAATGGATCGGGGTCGCCCACGTGCGGCTGGGTGAGCTCGAGGCTGCGCGCCTGGTGTGGCGCCGTCTCGAGGACCGCGCCGACGAGCTCGAGCGCGCGCGCGACGATATCGACTACTTCGCGACGTCGCTTCCTGAGCTCGTCGTGTTCGACACCGACACGTCGGCCGCGCGCCGTGACGTCGCTCGGCGTCTGCGCGAGGCCGCAGCCGCGGGGCGCGCCCTGATCGACGACGAGGCCGTGCTCGCGACGACCGACAGCGAGAGGATGGACGCATGACGGAGCGCTACCTGGGCTCGGGGACGATCGCCGAGACACACGAGGGGCTGACCGGTGCCGTCCCCGCCCACCTGCCGCAGCGCCTGACGATCACGCTGTGGGATTTCTCCTGGTACACGCGAGCCGGCGAAGGGGAGCCGTACGCCGACCTCGACGCGGCGGTGGCCGACGCGGCATCCCTCGGCTACAACGCGATCCGCATCTGCGCCGCGCCGCTGCTGCTCTTCGGAGAGCTCGGACTCGACGACCTCGCGCGAGATCTCGGGATCGAAGGCCTCGGGCCGGCGCCCGACGGGGGCTACTACGGGCAGCGGACGCGGTGGTACGACGCCCCGGGCGGGTACGCGATCGACCTGCGCGCGCGGCTCCTCGCGCTGTTCGACGCCGCCGAGCGGCACGGCGTCGTCATCATCCTCGCGAGCTGGGAGTATCAGCAGTCGCCGTCGTTCGCCGCGTCGCCGCGGTGGTTCGAGGCGATCGACGCGGTGCCGCTGAAGGAGCGGTACCGCGTGCTCGCCGATGCGTGGGACCGCCTCCTCGGCTTCCTCACGGAGCACGGGCACCGTGAGCGGGTCGCGCTCGTCGAGCTCCACAACGAGGTCGACTTCTCGATCCTCCCGGCCCTCGCCGACGGCGGCAGCCATCAGGTGGCGCGCCTTGCGTCGAAGCATCCCGATCTGCTTGTCACCGCGAGCTACGGCAAGCCGCCGCACCTCGCGATGCACCGCCTGCCCGATGGGCTCGGCGCCGCGCAGTTCCACGTCTACAGCTACGGCGTCCTCGACGCGCTGCAGAAGCGCATCGACATCCGCTCCGAGGGGAGCGCCGACTTCCCCAACGCCGAGTTGCGGGCGCTGCTGCGCGCCGACGCCCCGAGCGTCGCGGAGTACGGACGCGCGGCCGAGTGGAAGTACCGCGCGACCGTCATCACCGACCAGATGGTCTACGGATACGACTGGGTCGACGCCGACGCGTGGGACACGTGGCTGCTCGAGCACTACGGCCCCTACCGCGAAGTCATGCGGCGGGAGATAGAGTCGCGCGTCATCGCGATCGCCGAGTGGGCTCGGGCGCATGGCGTCCCGGCTCTCGTCGGTGAGGGATGGGTGGGGTACACGCCGCTGCAGGGCACCTTCGAGGAGGGGCCGGTCGGCCGCGCGCTCGCCGAGCACGGCATCGACACGGCCCTCGACCGCGGCGTGTGGGGCGTCGTGCTGTGCTCGAACGCCGCCCCGCACCATCCGATGTGGCAGCTGCGCGACTGGCAGCGCGCCCAGAACGCCCGGATCCTCGCCGCTCCCGCCCGCTGATCGGGGAGCGCCGGAGGGGCCCCCTCCCCGCTGATCGAGTAGCGCCGTAGGCGCGTATCGAGATCCGACCTTCCATCGCGTGTCCGGCCTCGATACGCCGCTGCGCTCCTCCTCGATGAGCGGTGGCGGGTCGCTGCGCGGTGTCCGGGGCGCGCTCCGTCGCTCGGGGCGTGAAACACGCGCCCCGGAACGCCGACGCGCGCCCCGGGCGAGGGCCGGGCCGGCACGGGGCGAGGACCGACCGCTTGGGTCGCACTCCGTAGCTCGGGGCGTGGAGTGCGCGCCCCGGAACGCCGATACGCGCCCCGGGCGTGGGCCACAGTGGCATCCGTGCCGGGGTTCGACGTTCGGGGCGCGCTCCGTCGCGTGGGGCGTGAATCACGCGCCCCGGAACGCCGACACACGCCCCGGGCGTGGGCCACAGTGGCATCCGTGCCGGGGTTCGACGTTCGGGGCGCGCTCCGTCGCGTGGGGCGTGAATCACGCGCCCCGGGAGGCCGACACGCGCCCCGGGCGCGGGCCACGTGGCGTCCGTGGCGGGGACCGACGTTCGGGGCGCACCCCGTCCCCGGGGTCACCGGCCATCGGCTGGCGGAAGCGAGCCTTCGGGCGAGGACCGACCGCTCGGGGCGCACTCCGTCGCGTGGGGCGTGAATCACGCGCCCCGGGAGGGTGACACGCGCCCCGGGCGCGGGCGACGTGGCGTCCGTGGCGGGGACCGACGTTCGGGGCGCACCTCGTCCCCGGGGTCACCGGCCATCGGCTGGCGGAAGCGAGCCTTCGGGCGAGGACCCACCGCTCGGGGCGCACTCCGTCGCGTGGGGCGTGAATCACGCGCCCCGGGAGGCCGACACGCGCCCCGGGCGCGGGCCACGTGGCGTCCGTGGCGGGGACCGACGTTCGGGGCGCACCCCGTCCCCGGGGTCACCGGCCATCGGCTGGCGGAAGCGAGCCTTCGGGGCGAGGACCGACCGCTCGGGGCGCACTCCGTCGCGTGGGGCGTGAATCACGCGCCCCGGGAGGGCGACACGCGCCCCAGTAGGCCGAAATGCGCCACAGGAGGCCGACATGCGCCCCGGAACACCGACGCGCGCCCCGAGTTGCGCCTCAGGAGGCCGAAATGCGCCACAGGAGGCCGACGCGCGCCCCTCGACACGCGCCCCAAGTTCGGGCTCCGCACCGGGGCGGGTGCCGGTGTCAGTCGCCGAGCGCCTCCGACACGACGGCGCGGGCCTCGGCCTGCACTTCGGCGAGGTGCTCTGGGCCGCGGAGCGACTCGGCGTAGAGCTTGTAGACGTCCTCCGTGCCCGAGGGGCGAGCCGCGAACCACGCGCTCTCCGTCTGCACCTTGAGGCCGCCGATCGCCGCGCCGTTTCCGGGAGCGTGCGAGAGCTTCTCCGTGATCGGTTCGCCGGCGAGCTCGGTGGCGGTCACGGCATCCGGCGAGAGCTTCGCGAGCTGCGCCTTCTGGGCAGGGGATGCCGGTGCGTCGACGCGCTGATACGCCGACGAGCCGTACTCGGCCTCGAGCTCCGCGTAGCGCTGCGACGGCGTCTTGCCTGTCACCGCGAGGATCTCGGCGGCGAGGAGGCACAGGAGGATGCCGTCCTTGTCGGTCGTCCACACCGAGCCGTCGAAGCGCAGGAACGACGCGCCCGCAGACTCCTCGCCACCGAAGGCGATCGAGCCGTCGAGAAGTCCCGGCACGAACCACTTGAAGCCGACGGGCACTTCGTAGAGCGTCCGCCCGAGCGCTGCGGCGACCTTGTCGATGATCATCGACGACACGAGGGTCTTGCCCACGGCGGCATCCGTCGGCCAGTTCTCACGGTGCGAGTACAGGTAGTCGATCGCGACGGCCAGGTAGTGGTTGGGGTTCATGAGGCCCGCGTCGGGCGTCACGATGCCGTGCCGGTCGGCGTCGGCGTCGTTGCCCGTGAGGATGTCGTACTCGTCGCGGCGGGCCACGAGCGACGCCATCGCCGAGGGAGACGACGGGTCCATGCGGATCTTCTCGTCCCAGTCGAGGGTCATGAACCGCCACGTCGGGTCGACGTCGGGGTTGACGACCGTGAGGTCGAGCCCGAAGACCTCGGCGATGAGCGCCCAGTACTCGACCGATGCGCCACCCAGGGGGTCTGCGCCGATCCGCACGCCTGCCTTCGCGATCGCGTCGACGTCGATGATCGTCGCGAGGTCGCGGACGTACGCGTCGCGGAAGTCGTACTGGCCGAGCGCGTCGGCGTCGAGGTCGGCGAACCGCGTGCGGGCGACGCCGTCGAGCCCGGCCGCGATGAGCGCGTTCGCCCGGTCGGCGATCCAGCTCGTGGCATCCGTGTCGGCCGGTCCGCCGTTCGGCGGGTTGTACTTGAAGCCGCCGTCGCGCGGAGGGTTGTGCGAGGGAGTGACCACGATGCCGTCGGCGCGGCCTGGGTCGTCGAGGGCACGACCGCGGTTGTAGGCGAGGATCGCGTGCGACAGGGCGGGGGTCGGAACCCACGAGTCGCGGCTGTCGATGCGCACGTCGATGCCGTTCGCGACGAGCACCTCGATCGCGCTCCGCTCGGCGGGAAGCGACAGGCCGTGCGTGTCGCGCCCGAGGAACAAGGGCCCCTCGATTCCCTGAGCGCGGCGGTAGTCGACGATCGCCTGCGTCGTGGCGAGGATGTGGTCTTCGTTGAAGCTGGTCGACAGCGAGGAGCCGCGGTGGCCGCTCGTGCCGAACGCGACGCGCTGCTCGGGCACCGACGCATCCGGCTTTCGGTCGTAGTAGGCGGCGATCAGTTCATCGATATCGATGAGGTCGGATGCTTCGGCTGGCAGTCCTGCGCGAGTCATGTCCCTAGTCTGCCTCCCGCGTGCCGTCGTGCGCACCCGCGCGTCACAATCGTCAGGCGATTCAGACGGCGGCGGGCTGCGCGCCGTCGGGAGCACCGTGTGCGACGAAGGCCTCGAGCGTGGCGCGCAGCGCGGGGGAATCCGCCTGAGTGCGGCGATGCACAGCGAGCACGTCACGGGTCGAGGCGGGGTCGACCGTCGGGATCGCCACCAGCTCAGGACCGAGATCCCCGCGCCCGAGCCGCGGCACGAGTGCGACCGCCAGATCCGCGCGGGCCAGTTCGAGGTGATTGGCGAACTCCATCGACTCGTGCACGATCCGAGGTGCGTTCGGCACGCCGTCGAACAGGCGACGCAGCCACTGGCGGCAGATGGTGGCTTCGAACGTGGCCACCCATCTCTCCTCGGCGAGCTCGTGGGGGTGAAGGACTGTGCGGTCGGCCAGCGGATGATCGCGATGCAGGATCACGTCGGCGACGTCGGTGAACAGGGGAGTCGCCACGAGGTGGTCGGGCATGGCCAGGGCGACGCCGCCCCACCGGTGCACGATCCCGAGGTCGCGCTGTCCCGATGCGACGAGCGCGATCGACTCCCACGGCTCGCTCTCTCGCAACGGCACTCGGAGATCGGGATGCCGCTCGCCGAGGCCGGCGAGCACGGGCACGACCAGTCCCCGCACGACGGTCGAGAACGCCGCCAGACGGATCTCGCCCGTGACCCGCTCGGGCTCGAGCGCCGTCGCGTGGAGGTCGGCTCGCAACCGTTCGAGGTCGGCGAGGATCGGTGTCGACGCCACGACGAGCCGCGTCCCGGCATCCGTCAGCACGATGCCCCTGCCCGCGCGTTCGACGAGTGCGACGCCCGTCTCGCGCTCCAGTCGTTTGACCTGCTGAGAGATCGCGGAGGGCGTGAAACCGAGGTGCCCGGCGGCCGCGACGACGCTCCCCTGCGTTGCGACGGCGCGGAGGGCGACGACGGCTTCGAGATCGATCATGAACGAATGCTACCGATTCTGCGGAAAATAGCATTGCTTGTCCTTCATCCGTGAAGGGGGTGGGATGAATACGTGACTCGCCGTGACATGCTCCTCGCCGCCTTCGTCGCGACCCTCTGGGGCGTGAACTTCGTCGTGATCGACTGGGGGATGACGGGCATCCCGCCACTGCTGTTCGTGGCGATCCGGTTCCTCATCGTCGCCGCGCTCGTGGTCGTCGTGCCTCGGCCTGCGGCGTCGTGGCGCGTCATCGTGGGCGTCGGGCTGTTCATGAGCCTCGGGCAGTTCGGCCTCCTCTACACCTCGATGGCTCTCGGACTCCAGCCCGGACTCGCCGCCCTCCTCCTGCAGGCGCAGGCCGTGTTCACGATCGTGATCGCCGCAGGTGCTCTGCGCGAGCGGCCGACGAAGGCGCAGCTGGTCGGCGTCGTCGTCGCCACCGCGGGACTCGGGATCGTCGCCGCCGGACGCGGCGGAAGCGCCCCCGTCCTCGCCGTGTGCCTCGCTCTCGCCGCCGCGCTCTCATGGGCCGTCGGCAACGTGATCTCGCGGAAGGCGGGCGTTGTCAGCGGCCGAGGCCCCCTCGGGGCGCTGTCGCTCACCGTCTGGTCCGCCCTCGTGGTGCCCGTGCCCGCTCTCGCGCTCGCCGCGGTCGTCGACGGACCCGAGGCGATCGCGGCCGGCCTGGCGGCTTTCGGCTGGCGCCCCGTCCTCTCGACGCTCTACACCGCCGTCCTGTGCACCGTGGTCGGATACGCCATCTTCAACAGCCTCCTCGCCCGCAACCGGTCCGCTGCCGTCGTGCCCTGGGTGCTGCTGGCGCCGGTCGTCGCGATGGTCTCCGCTGCGCTCCTCCTCGCCCAGATCCCCACGCCGGCCGAGGCCGTGGGCGGGCTGATCCTCGTCGCCGGGGTGCTCGTCGCGAGTGTACGGCGACCCGCGCGTTCAGAATTCAGTCTGCGCGGAGGTCGGCGGGGCGTCCGGTCGCGGCGTTCCGGCAGTCCGGCTGTTGCGGCCCCCGTCCGAGACTGAATCCTGAACGCCCTGCGGTCGGCCTGGCCGCGACTCCGCCGTCGACGGCGCGGCCGGCCCGTGAGCGGCGGGCGGCGCGCGCGTTCAGAATTCAGTCTGCGCGGAGGTCTGCGGGGCGCCCGGTCGCGGCGTTCCGGCAGTCCGGCTGTTGCGACCCCCGTCCGAGACTGAATCCTGAACGCCCTGCGGTCGGCCTGGACGACACAGGCGGAGTTGTGACACAGCTCCCACCCGGGAGCCCGGGACGGTGGTTAGGCTGAAGCGCGTGACTGCCGACGCCGGACTTCGCACCTACAGCTTCCTGGGACCCGCCGGGACGTTCACCGAGGCGGCGCTCGCGCAGGTCCCCGAGGCTCGTGGCCAGCGCTGGCGCCCCGTCCGGAACGTGGGTGAAGCGCTCGCCGATGTCGTCGACGGGCGGTCGGATGCCGCGATGATCGCCATCGAGAACTCGGTCGACGGCGGGGTCTCGACGGCGCAAGACGCTCTCGCGACGGTTCCGGGACTCAGGATCGTCGGCGAGTACCTCGTCCCCGTCGAGTTCGTCCTGGTCGGACGCCGCGGCTCGACGCTCGCCGATGTCTCGCTCATCTCGGCCCACCCCGTCGCCTACGCGCAGTGCCTGCAGTGGCTGACCGCGACGCTCCCCGCGCACGCCCACATCCCCGCCGCGAGCAACGTCGCGAGCGCCGTGGGTCTCATCGACGGAACGAGCGATGCGGATGCCGCGATCGCCCCGCCCGGCATCCTCGAGCATCACGATGTCGAGCTCCTGGCGTCGGGCATCGGAGACAACGCGAAGGCCATGACGCGCTTCTTCCTCGTGAGCCGCACCGTCGCCCCGCCGCCCCCGACGGGCGCCGACAAGACGTCCCTCATCGTCGAGCTCCCCGACGACCATCCCGGTGCACTGCTGGAGATGCTCGAGCAGTTCGCGACGCGCGGCATCAACCTGTCGCTCCTCGCGTCGCGGCCGATCGGCGACGAGATCGGCCGGTACCGGTTCGTCATCGACGCCGATGGGCACATCCAGGACGAGCGGATGGCGGATGCCCTCCTCGGCCTCCGCCGGTTCAGCCCGCGGGTGACGTTCCTCGGGTCGTATCCCCGCGCCGACCGTCAGGTCGTGCACTACCCCGACCGCTACTCCGACGACGTGTTCGTCGAAGCGCGCGATTGGCTGCGCGGCATCCTGAGCGGAGAACCCGGCCTGTGAGCGTCTTCGATCCCGCCGACGCGCGGCACCAGCACGCCCTCGACCTCCTCCGCACGCGTGAAATCGGCTGGCTCGGCACGAACGGCCGCAACGGGTATCCGCACGCCGTGCCCGTCTGGTTCCTGTGGCACGACGACGCCGTCTTGACCTTCAGCCAGCCGCACGCGGCGAAGGCGCGCAACCTCGCGGAGGATTCGCGCGCGATGTTCCAGCTCGAGACGGCCGAGGATGGCGAGGACTGGCTGCTCCTGCAGGGCGTCGTCGAGTTCTCCGACGAGTCGACGGAGGCTTGGATGGACCGCGTGGGCGAGGCCTACCTCGCGAAGTACCAGGCGGGACTTGACGCGCTCGGCTGGTCGCTCGCGCGCATGACGGGCGATTTCTCGCTCGCGCTGATCCTCCGCCCGAACCGGCTCATCCTCGGGTAGCGGCCGCCAGCAGCTCGAGCGTCTGGCGGCGGCCGGTCGCGGCATCCATCGGCTCGGCATCGAACGAGCCCGCGACGGGCGAGACCATGATCTCGTCCACGCCGTGGCGTGCTGCGAAGTCCGTGAGTTCTGCGGCGACCGACGCGCCCGTTCCGACGAACCACGTCGCGCGCGTGCTCTGCATGACGGATGCCGCGAGTCCGTCGAAGTCGTCGGCTCCGGCGATCGACTGCTCGACCGACTCGAGCGGGGTCAGTGGCATGTTGCTGCGCAGCCGCGCCATCATCCGCAGCTGGGGGAGCGCGCGCTGCTCGGCCTCATCGGCGGTCTCGGCGGCGATGACGTTCGCGGTGAGGAACGTGCGCGGCGCGTCGAGTGTCGCGGACGGCTGAAACTGCGTGCGGTACAGCTGGAGGGCGCGCTCGAGACCCGATCCCGAGAAGTGGTTCGCGAAAACGTAAGGGAGTCCGAGCGATGCCGCGAGCTGAGCCGAGTAGTCGCTCGACCCGAGGAGCCACACCTCGGGGGTCGTCGTCGCGGCCGGCGTCGCGCGCACGTCGTACGTGCCGCCCGACGTGAAGCGCACGGAGGCTCCGTCGGGGGCGACGAGCCGCAGGATGTCGTTGATGTGCTCGGGGAACCGCTCCACGTCGCTCGTCGTGCCCGACATGCGCAGGAGCTGCGTGATGACGGGGTCGCTGCCGGGTGCGCGGCCGAGGCCGAGGTCGATGCGTCCGGGCGCGATCGCCTCGAGCGCCGCGAACTGCTCGGCGACGACGAGCGGGGAGTGGTTCGGGAGCATGACGCCGCCCGACCCCACCCGGATGCGGGATGTGCGGGAGGCCGCGGCCGCGATGAGCACGGGCGGCGTCGTCGACGCGACGGCGGGCATGTTGTGGTGCTCGGCGAACCAGTAGCGCCGGTAGCCGAGCTCGTCGGCGAGGGAGACCAGGTCGAGGGATGCCGCGATCGCCTGGGCCGACGTCTGGCCGGCGCGCACGCCGACGAGGTCGAGAACGGAGAGGGCGGGGGCAGGTGTGGCAGACATCGAGGTGGTCAACCCGTGCGACCTTCCCCGCATTCCGGCACCTAGGCGGATTCGCGCCAGACGACGGGGCAGGCCAGCACGCGGCTCTGCGCGTCGGGCGCTTCGCCGCGGATCTGGCGCAGCACCGACTCGGCGGCGGCGCGCCCCAGTTCCCCGGCGGGCTGGTGCACCGTCGAGAGGGGTGGGTCGCAGCGGAGGGCCCACGAGCTGTCGTCGAAGCCGACGATGCCGACGTCGTCGGGGATGCGGCGGCCCGCCGCCTGCAGGACGTCCATCGCTCCCGCGGCGACGGCGTCGCTCGAGGCGAAGACGCCGTCGATGTCGGGGCAGCGAGCGAGGAGGGCGCGCATGCCCTCCTGCCCGTCGGAGAACGAGTACAGGGGAACGCGCTCGACGAGCTGCGGGTCGAAGCGGTTGCCGAGGGCATCGACGAACCCCGCGAGGCGGTCCGATCCCGAGTCGCGGTCGAGCGCGGCCGCGATCATCCCGATCTTCGTGCGACCCGTGCCGGCAAGCCGCGTCGTGATCTCGCGTGCCGCCGCGCGGTTGTCGATCGCGACGTAGGCGGCGTCGCCGATGTCGCGAGGGTGCCCGACGAAGGCGGCGGGAAGCTGCAGCTGTGAGACGGCGCGTGTGATGGGATCGCCGACGCGCGCGGAGACGACGATGACCCCGTCGATGAGGCCCGCGCCGAGGAACTTCGACAGCCGTTCGATGTCGCGCGGGCTGTCGGCGATGAGGGAGGCCATCTGGTAGTCGGCGTCGGAGAGCGCGGAGTTGGCGCCGAGGAGGATCGAGGCGATGTTCGGGTCCTCGACGAACAGCGAGTGCGGCTCGTGGATGATGAGGCCGATCGCCTGCGAGCTCTGCATCACGAGGCTCCGCGCGGCGCGGTTGGGCACGAATCCGACCTTCTCGATGGCGGCGTCGATGGCCGCACGCGCCTCGTCGGAGACATAGGGCTGGCCATTGAGGACGCGGCTGACGGTACCCCGAGAGACCCCCGCCTCGAGGGCGACGTCCTTCACTGTCGCGCGGCGTCGTCGTCCGTTCGTCTCCACGGCACCATCGTATGTGCACGAGCACAATCCGGTAACGGTGTGTTGACAGTCATCTGGAGTCTGCATACTCTGTTCACGTTCACAGAACCTCAGCGCGGAGGAATTGCGCTCGGAACTGTGCACGTTCACAGAACTGAGGAGACGATGACGGCCCCCGCCCGAGCATTCGAACACGACGGCATCGCGTTCGGCTGCGACTACAACCCGGAGCAGTGGACCCCTGAGGTCTGGGACGAGGACATCGCCCTCATGATCGAGGCGAAGGTCGACCTCGTCGCGATCAACATCTTCGGGTGGTCGCACATCGAGCCGCGTCCGGGCGAGTACGACTTCGACCGGCTCGACGACGTCATCGGCCGCCTCCACGCCGCCGGCATCCGCGTCAACCTCGGCACCGGCACCGCCTCACCGCCCGCGTGGCTCACTCGGCGGCATCCCGAGATCCTCCCCGTCGTCGCCGATGGCACGCGGCGCTACCCCGGCGGACGCCAGGCGTTCTGCCCCAGCTCCCGCAGCTTCCGCGATGCCGCACTGCGCCTCGTCGAACAGGTCGCGCGGCGCTACGGCGACCACCCCGCGGTCGAGCTGTGGCACGTCTCGAACGAGCTGGGATGCCACAACGCGCTCTGCTACTGCGACGAGAGCGCCGCGGCGTTCCGCGTGTGGCTGCGCGAACGCTACACCGACATCGACGCGCTCAACGCCGCGTGGGGCACCGCCTTCTGGAGCCAGACGTATCGCGAATGGGACGAGATCCTGCCGCCCCTCGCCACCCTGTCGCTCGGCAACCCCGGCCAGGCGCTCGACTTCCACCGCTTCAGCTCCGACCAGCTCCTCGACTACTACCGCGCCGAGGCCGACGTCATCCGCCCCCTGAGCGACCGGCCGCTCACGACGAACTTCATGGTGACGGCCCACATCGAGAACCTCGACTACTGGTCGTGGGCGCGCGACATGGACATCGTCGCCAACGACCACTACCTCGACAACCGCTTGGCCGACCCGACGTCGGAGCTGGCCTTCGCCGCCGACCTGTCGCGCGGACTCGGCGGCGGCGCGCCGTGGATCCTCATGGAGCACTCGACGGGCGCCGTCAACTGGCAGCCGCTCAACGTGCCGAAGGCGCCGGGACAGATCCTCCGCAACTCGCTGACGCACGTCGCGCGCGGTGCCGACGGCGTGTGCTTCTTCCAGTGGCGCGCGTCCGTCCAGGGCGCGGAGAAGTTCCACTCCGCGATGCTCCCGCACGCGGGCACAGACTCCGCCGTCTGGCGGGAGGTCGTCGAGCTCGGCGGCATCGTCGATCGCCTCGCCGAGGTCGCGGGATCGCGTGTGGATGCCGATGTCGCTCTCGTCTTCTCGTGGGAGGCGTGGTGGGCGACGCAGTCCCTGTCGCGCCCCAGCCAGTTCGTCGGCTACCTCGACCAGGTGCACGCGTGCTACGCCGCCGCTCATTCGCTCGGCCTGACGGTCGACGTCGTCCGCCCCGGCGCCGACCTCTCGGGGTACTCCCTCGTGCTCGTTCCGGGTCTTCACCTCGTCCGCGCCGAGGAGGCCGCCGTGATCGCCGACAGCGTCGCCGACGGGGCCACGGCGCTCGTCACGTTCTTCAGCGGAACCGTCGACGCCGCGGACCGCGTGTGGACGGGCGGCTACACGGGTCCGTTCCGCGACCTCCTCGGCGTCCAGGTCGAGGAGTTCGCCCCCGTCGCCCCGGGCCAGGCGGTGACCCTCGACGACGGCAGCCGCGGGTCGCTGTGGTCGGAGCGCGGGCACGCGACGACGGCCGAGGTCGTGGCATCCTTCACCGACGGCCCGTCCGCCGGAGCTCCCGCCGTCACCCGCAACGCTCACGGACGCGGTGCCGCGTGGTACCTCGCAACGCAGCTCGAGCCGGCGGCGTACCGCGACCTCATCGCGCGCCTCGCGAGCGAAGCCGGCGTGCAGTCGCCCGTCGCCGTGCACGACGGCGACGTCTCGACCCTCGAGCTCGTGCGCCGCCGGAGCGCCGAGGCGTCGTATCTCTTCGCCATCAATCACGGGACCGCCCCAGCGACCCTCGGCACGATGGGTCACGAGCTCGTCACGGGTGTCGCCGTGCAGGGCCCGCTCGAGGTTCCCGCCGGATCCGTACGGATCGTCAGAGAGGAGGCGGCCGCATGACCGCCACAGAAGTACTCGTCACGCGGGGGCGCCGAAGCCCTGCGCGCGCCGAGCGCACCCCGAAGCGCAAGACGCCGCACAAGGGCGCCATTGCGATCTTCGCGGGCCCGTTCGGCATCCTGTTCCTGCTCTTCTACCTGATCCCGATCGGCTACGCCGTCTGGCAGTCGCTGCTCGTCGTCGAGCGGGACGGCACCTATGGGGCGCCGCAGGAGGTGTTCGGCGGCCTCACGCAGTACCTGCTGGTCTTCCAGAACGCCCCCTTCTGGGAGTCGGTCGGCCGCGTGCTTCTCTTCGGCATCGTGCAGGTGCCCGTCATGCTGGGCCTCGCGCTCATCTTCGCGCTCCTGCTCGACTCGCCGGCGCTCAAGGGCAAGAAGTTCTTCCGTCTCGCCTTCTTCGCGCCCTACGCCGTGCCCGGCGTCATCGCCGCGATCATGTGGGGCTTCCTCTACTCGCCCAACCTCTCGCCGTTCACCGATGTGACGCGCACGATCGACTTCCTCTCTCCGGAACTCGTGCTGTGGTCGATCGCGAACGTCGTGACGTGGGTGTTCGTCGGATACAACATGCTCATCATCTACTCGGCGCTCCTCGCGATCCCGTCGGAGGTGTACGAGGCGGCGCGACTGGACGGTGCCGGGCAGATCCGCATCGCGTGGTCGATCAAGATCCCGATGGTCGCCCCCGCGATCGTCCTCACAGCCGTCTTCTCGATCATCGGAACGCTGCAGCTCCTCGCCGAGCCCCAGGTGTTCCGCTCCTTCAGCGCCGCTGTCTCATCGACCTACACGCCCAACATGACGATCTACGCGACGAACGCGATCCCCAACACGCATCTCGCCGCCGCATTCTCGGTCGTGCTGGCGCTCGCGACGTTCGCGCTCTCCTTCACGTTCCTCAAGGCCACCCAACGGAAGGCGAGCCAATGAGCCTCCTGACCCGCACCGCCGGAGCGACGCCCGACGACCTCGCGCCGACGCGCAAGCGGGGTCCTCGCGAGAGCATCCTCTCCCGCGGCGCCTCCCTCCTCGTCATGGGCGTCTTCACGCTCTACTTCCTCGTGCCGATCTGGTGGCTGTTCATCGCCTCGACGAAGGACCGCGGCGATCTGCTCACGACACCCGCGCTGTGGTTCGCGGACTGGAACTTCTTCGAGAACGTCGGCGACCTCGTCTCCTACAACAACGGGATCTACCTGCGCTGGCTGCTCAACAGCCTCGGCTATGCGGGGATCGGCGCGCTCCTCGCGACGATCGTCGCGGGCATGTGCGGCTACGCCCTCGCGAAGTACCGGTTCCGCGGCCGCGAGACCTTCTTCAACATCGTCCTCGGGGGTGTCCTCGTGCCGGCGACGGCGCTCGCGCTGCCGCTCTTCCTCCTCTTCAGCCAGGTCAACCTGACGAACACGTTCTGGGCGGTGCTCCTCCCGAGCATCGTGAGCCCCTTCGGCGTCTACCTCAGCCGCATCTACGCCGCGTCATCGGTCCCCGACGAACTCATCGAGGCGGGACGGATCGACGGAGCCGGTGAGGTCCGCACGTTCTTCACCGTGTCGGTGCGGCTCATGACACCGGCGCTCGTGACGGTCTTCCTCTTCCAGTTCGTCACCATCTGGAACAACTTCTTCCTGCCGCTCATCATGCTGCGCAGCCAAGAGCTGTTCCCCGTCACGTTCGGCCTCTACGGCTGGAACACGCAGCTCAACCAGATCCCCGAGCTGCGCACGTACGTGCTCGTCGGGTCGTTCCTCTCGATCGTCCCGCTCATCATCGCGTTCCTGATCCTGCAGCGCTTCTGGCGCAACGGACTGGGAACCGGCTCCGTGAAATGACCGCCGCCCGGCCCCGGCTGGACAGCACACCCGAAACACCCACCCCCACCAAGTAAGGAACATCATGCAGCACACCAAGAGGGCAGTCGCCACGGGCGTCGCACTGCTCACCGCGCTCGCACTCGCCGGCTGCGCCGGCGGAGGATCCACCGGAGGCGGAGGGGATGCTGCCGCGTGCACCCCTGCCGACGGTGACGTCACGCTCGAGTTCACCTCGTGGATCCCCGGCATCGAAGACGTCGTCGCCACGTGGAACGAACAGAACCCCGACATCCAGGTCGAGGTCCAGACGGGCCCCAACGGCAACTCGGGCACCTACGCCAACTTCTTCAGCCAGCTCGAGGCCGGGAACGCCCCCGACCTCGGCCAGATCGAGTACGACGCGCTGTCGAGCTTCCGCGTGCAGGACGGTCTCGAGAACCTCGCGGCGTGCGAAGACGTCGTCGCGGCGGAGGCCGACTTCATCCCGTGGACGTGGGGCCAGGTCACGCTCGGTACGTCCGACGGCGTCTACGGCGTGCCGCAGGACTCCGGTCCCATGGCGCTCTTCTACCGCGCCGACCTGTTCGAGCAGAACGGCATCGAGGTGCCGACGACGTGGGACGAGTACAAGGAAGCCGCCGTCAAGGTGCGCGAGGCCGGTGGCTACATCACCAACTTCTCGACCGCCGACATCAACCAGTTCGCGGGCTTCGTCTGGCAGGCGGGCGGCGATTGGTTCACGAACGACGGCGACGCCTGGACGGTCGATCTGACCGGCGAGCAGTCGACGACGGTCGCCGACTACTGGCAGGAGCTCCTCGACGAGGACCTCGTCGCGACGTACCCCGCGTGGACCGAGGAGTGGAACAACGCCTACAACTCGGGCGAGGTCTGGACGTGGAACTCCGCCGTCTGGGGCGCCAACTCGATCGCGAGCGGCGCACCCGACACGGCCGGCAACTGGGCCGTCGCACCGTCGCCGCAGTGGGCAGCCGGTGAGCAGAGCTCGGGCAACTGGGGCGGCTCGTCGGTCGCGGTCTTCAAGGGCTCCGAGCACGTATACGAAGCGGCTAAGTTCGCACTGTGGCTCAACACGTCCGACGAGGCGCTCACGGCCCTCAACGAATCGGCCAACATCTACCCCGCGACGACGGCCGGACTCTCCCTGCCCTCGCTGCAGGAGGGTGTCGAGTTCTACGGCGGGCAGAAGATCTACGACGTCTTCGCCGAGGCAGCCGAGCAGGTCAACCCCGACTTCGTATGGGGTCCGACCATGACGCAGACCTACGCCGACGTGTCCGACGGGTTCCAGTCGGCCGTGACCGGCCGGGGAACGCTGCTCGAGGCGCTCGAGTCGGCTCAGGCGTCGACGATCTCGACGCTCGAGGCCCAGTCGATCCCCGTCGCGGAGTAGCCACCGCATGATCCACCACCTCCGCGCCGCGGGAGTCAGCCTCGTGCTCGACTCCCGCGGCGCGGGCGTGCCCGTCATCGTCCACTGGGGCGCCGACCTCGGTGCCCTCGACGATGCGGACCTCGCCGCGCTCGCAGATGCCTCCGTCCCCGCCGTCGGCCCTAGCTCCGTCGATGTCCCGCTCAGGTTGAGCCTGCTCCCCGCGCTCGCCGAGGGGTGGTCCGGCCAGCCGGCCGTGGCTCTCGCAGGGGCGCCGGGCCGCGGCATCCCGCGCCAGATCGCGACGGAACGCGAGGGTGACGTCCTCACGATCGCGAGTGCGTGGGGGGATGCCGCGATCACGACGCGCCTCGCGCTGACGCCGCAGGGCGTGCTCCTCGTCTCGCACGACATCCGCAACGACGGGCGCGACGTGCTGCGCGTGACGGACGCCGACGTCGCACTCCCCGTACCGGATCGCGCACGCGAGGTGCTCGATTTCTCGGGGCGCTGGGCGCTCGAGCGCGAGCCGCAGCGCGTCGTGCCGGGTCATGGCGCGTGGGTGCGCGAAACGCGTCACGGTCGCGGTGGCCACGACGATCCGTTCCTCATGATGGCCGGCACCTCCGGGTTCGGGTTCGGATTCGGCGAAGTGTGGGCGACGCACGTCGCCTGGAGCGGCGACCGGCGCCAGTGGTTCGAGCGGACGGAGCTCGGCCCCGCGGTCCTCGGTGCCGGCGCTCGCACGGGCGTCGTCGAGCTCGCACCTGGCGAGACCTGCTCGTCGGCGGTCGTCGTCGCCGCGTGGTCGGGGGCGGGGATCGACGGGCTCTCCGACCGGCTGCATCCCTGGATCCGGTCGTGGTCGACGATCGCGACGCCGCGTCCCCTGACACTCAACACGTGGGAAGCGGTCTACTTCGACCACTCTCTGGAACGGATCGCGCCGCTCGTCGATCGGGCCGTCGAGGTCGGTGTCGAGCGTTTCGTGCTCGACGACGGCTGGTTCCGGGGCCGCGCCGACGACCGCCGCGCGCTCGGCGACTGGGAGGTCGACGCCGCGAAGTGGCCCGAGGGCCTCGATCCCCTCATCCGCCGCGTCAACGACGGCGGCATGCAGTTCGGCCTGTGGGTCGAGCCCGAGATGGTGAGCGCCGACTCGGACCTCGCGCGCGCGCATCCCGAGTGGGTGCTGACGGATGCCGTGACCCCGACGTGGCGATGGCAGCACGTACTCGATCTCGCCAATCCTGCCGTCACCGACCACCTCTTCGAGCGCCTCGACGCCCTCTTGAGCGCGCACGCGATCTCGTACCTCAAGTGGGATCACAACCGAGACGTGCTCGTCGACGGCGGTCGCCGCCAGGTCGATGGACTCTACCGGCTGCTCGACCGCCTGCGCGCCGCGCACCCTCGCGTCGAGATCGAGTCGTGCGCTTCTGGCGGCGCCCGCATCGACCTCGAGATGCTGCGACGCGTCGACCGCGTCTGGCCGAGCGACTCGAACGATCCGCTCGTGCGCCAGGTGATCCAGCGGTGGACAGGCGTCCTCGTCCCGCCCGAGTACCTCGGCTCGCACGTCGGCGACGCCCGCGCGCACACGACAGGTCGCGTCTCGACGCTGAGCTTCCGCCTCGCGACGGCCCTCTTCGGCCACGCGGGCGTCGAGTCTGACATCACGGCGGTGTCGCCCGAGGACCGCGCGGCGCTGACGCAGTGGACCGCCCTGTACCGATCGAAGCGCGCGCTCCTGCACTCCGGCCGGGTCGTTCGCGTCGACAGCGCCGACGACGCGATCCTGGTGCACGGTGTCGTCGCCGATGACCGTGCGGAGGCACTGTTCTCCTACGCCGTCGTCGGGGCGACGGATGCCGCGATCCCCGCCCCCTTCCGCCCCGCCGGGCTCGATCCGGACGCGCGCTACCGCGTCGAGGCGCTCGATCTCGGCGCGCCGTGGGAGGCGCTGCAGGACACGCCGCCGCCGTGGATCGCCGACGGCGTCGAGCTCACGGGCGCGCTGCTCATGCGGGTGGGTCTGCCGATGCCGCTGCTGCTACCCGGCAACGCCATCGTGCTCTCGTTCGCGCAGGTGCCGTAGCGTCGCGCCGGGCGCCTACGCGCGGAGGGCGTCGTATGTCGCGATCGGCACGATGCCCGACGCCGCCGCGGCGATCACGGGGTCGCCGGCGACGAGCACGTCGGCCTGGAGGGAAGCGACGGCGAGGTACTCGGCCGACGACGTGTCATCCCAGTCGAGCTGCCGGGCGATCTTCCACGCGGTCGCTCGAGACACGCGGTCGCCGAGCAGCCGGATCTTGAGGCCTGCGAGCCCTTCGAGCTCGGCGCGTGCGGACTTCTCGTCGAGCGTCCCGTCGCGCACCTCGCGGTAGAGCATCGACAGGACATGGCTGCGGAGGACCGCCGGACCGACGAGGCGGCGCCGAGTCCCGATCTCGGGGTCGTCGCGCACGATGCGGAGCGCCGTGATCGCATCTATCGCGAAGCGCCGTGTCTCGGGGTTCGTCATGCCTCACGCTAACCCGGTGCACGTGCCGGTCTCTAGGAGCGAGCGGCGTGCTTGACCTCTTCGTAGGCGTTGAGGGCGGCTTTCCGCGTCGCCCCGAGGTCGACGATCGGGTCCTTCGGGGCGTCCGAAGCCCACTCCGAGATGTAGAGCCCCTTCGGGTCGAACTTCTTCGCCTGCAGTTCGGGATTGAAGATGCGGAAGTAGGGCGCGGCATCCGCCCCCGACCCCGCGACCCACTGCCAGTTGAAGGGGTTGTTCGCGGCATCCGCGTCGACGAGCGTGTCCCAGAACCACTCCTCACCGCGTCGCCAGTCGATCATGAGGTTCTTGATCAGGAAGGATGCCGTCACCATGCGCACGCGATTGTGCATGTAGCCCGACTTCCAGAGCTCGCGCATGCCGGCATCGACGAGCGGGATGCCGGTCTCGCCCTTCTGCCAGGCTTCGAGGTGCGACGGCTTGAGCCGCGGCCACGGGAAGGCGTCGAACTCGGGCCGGAGGTTCTTCGAGGCGAGATCGGGGAAGCGGTAGAGCGTGTGCCACGCGAACTCGCGCCAGCCCACCTCCGAGAGGAAGCCGCCGGAGTTGCCCGCCTCGACGGCCTCATGCCACACCGTGTACGGGCTCAGCTCTCCCCACCGCAGGCGCGGAGACAGCAGCGACGTCGCGCCGGCCGAGGGCTCGTCGCGGGCCCGGTCGTACGAGCCGAGGTCTTCGTCGAGGAATGTTCGAAGCCGTCGGCGCGCGGCGGGTTCGCCCGGCTCCCACGTCTCGCGGAGTCCGCCCGCCCAGTCCGGCGTCGTGGGCAGCAGCGCCCAGTCGTCGAGGTCATCGGATGCCGGGGGTCGCGGCATACCCTCGATCTCCCTCGGCTCGGGGAAGGGCTGTCGAGGGGCGGGGAGCGCTCGGCAGGCTCGCCAGAAGGGCGTGAAGACCGAGAACGGGGTGCCGGCGCCGGTTGTGACCGTCCACGGCTCGAACAGGAGCGAGCCGGCGAAGGATGCCACCTCGACGCCGTCGTCGCGGAGCGCCGACTTGATGCCGGTGTCGATGTCGCGCTCGGGCCCCGAGTAGCGGCGGTTCCAGAAGACGGCCCCCGCTCCGGCATCCGACACGACCTCGCGCACGACATCGGCGGCGCGACCACGGCGAAGGACGAGGTCACCGCCGCGCTCGCGCAGGCGCTCGCCGAGCGACGCGAGCGAGTGGTGCAGCCACCATCGCGCCGCCCCGCCGAGTGGTCGGACACGGGGCGACTCCTCGTCGAGCACGTAAAGGACGACGATCGGCTCGCCCCGGTCGACAGCCGCGCGCAGGGCGGGGTTGTCGGCGAGCCGGAGGTCGTCGCGGAGCCACACGATCGAGGGAGAGGCCATGCCTTCATCTTGCCGCGGGGCACGGACAGCAGCGATGGGGTTGTGCTCGGGGGTGTGCCTGGTCAACCGCGAGGCTCTGATCAGCCAGCCGACACGAACCGACACGAACCGAACGAGCCGAGCCGACACGAACCGGACGAGCCGACACGAACCGAACGAGCCGATAGGGCGCGAACGCCCGTGGCGTAGCGGCTCGTACGGGTCGCACCGTTTCGGCGCGGCTGAGACCTCACGAGGGGCGATCGCGAGTCTTCTTACGCGCCGCCGGGCTCCACGGCCACAAGACCGCACTTCTGATTAACAACGGGCAAAAGATGTCAGGCGTTCCGGCATCTAATGCCACCGAGGCGTTGACATTGCACTGTCACTCGGAATAGAGTTCCCACGAATAAGTCGCGTCAGGCAACATATCCCGTCGCCCGCGACATAGGTCCACTCGAAGGAGAGAAAGACCCGTGAGATCCAGATCGCTCAGAGCGTTGTCCATCACTGCGGCAGTGGGGGTGGCCGCCAGTCTCGGGATCGCGGCTGTTCCCGCGGCCGCCGAAGAAGACCCCTACAAGGTGCTGGTCGTCGGCAAGACGCTCGGCTTCCGCCACTCCCACATCGACGACACGACGAACGCCGTCACGCTGCTCGGTCAGCAGAACGGCTTCACCGTCGACGTGTGGGATCCCGCCCAGGCATCCGTCACTCTGCCGTCGACGCCGTTCACGACGACCGCCGACCTGCAGAAGTACGCGACCATCATCTTCGCGTCGCCCGTCGACGGCACGAACAACATGGACCCCGCCCGCCCGCGTCTGCTCAACGACTCCGAGCTCGCCGCGTTCCAGGGCTACATCCGCTCCGGCGGCGGCTTCGTCGGCCTCCACGCGGCGACCGACGCGATGCACGCCGTGCCGTGGTACAGCCAGCTGACCGGCGGCGGCGCGCGCTTCCGCAACCACCCGCAGCAGCAGACGGCGACGATGCGGGTCGAGAACCCCACCCACCCGTCGACGACGATGCTCCCGGCGGAGTGGGTGCGGTTCGACGAGTGGTATAACTTCACGACGAACCCCCGCGAAGACGTGCACGTGCTCATCACGCTCGATGAGTCGACGTACAACCCCGGCAACGGACGGATGGGTGCCGACCACCCGCTCGCATGGTGCAAGAACTTCGAGGGCGGTCGCAGCTGGTACGAGGGTGCCGGACACACGGATGCCTCGTGGACCGACCCCCTCTTCCTCTCGCACATCCTCAAGGGAATCGAGTGGACCGCGGGTCTCGTCACCGGCGGTGGCGACTGCGTCACGTTCCGCGAGGTCGGCGGGATCCTCGACGGCGTCGCGAACGGCGGCAACGCCTCGACGGTCGCCGCCGTGCGGGCGGGGCTCGACGCCGCGAAGGTCTCGGCCGACGCGAAGGACCACGTCGCCGCCGCGAAGACTCTGCGCCAGACGCAGGAGACCGCCGGTGCGCTCGGAAGCACGACCCTCGTGGAGAAGATCGACGACCTCGTCGAGTGGCAGCGCGGCATGTCCGGCGACGCCACGGGACCGGACATCCGCATCACGTCCCCCGCGGTCGACTCGGTCCAGCGCGGCAACATCGTCATCACGGGCACGGCGACCGACGCCGGATCGGGGATCGACGAGGTCACGGTGCACGTCCGCAAGCTCAAGGACAACGGCAAGCTCGACGGCTTCCTCACGAACATCGAGGTGCCCGTCCTGAACGGCGTGTGGTCGACGTCGGTCCCGGCTTCGCAGTTCCCCGACGGCCGCTACGGCGTCACGGTGCTCGGCACCGACGGCGTCGGCAACTCGGTCTCGGCCGGCGGCGCCCACCTGAAGTCGTTCTTCATCGACACGAAGCGCCCGGCACTGACCGTGGATGCACCGGCCTCGGTGGTGCGCGGTGCCGCGGCATCCGTCGCCCTGTCGGCGAGCGACGGCAGCGGCCTCAACCGCATCGCGGCAAACCTCTACGACGCCAACAACGCGACGATGTTGAAGGCGCTGGGCTCGACGTCGGGCTCGAGCGCCATCGGATCGGCGACGTGGGCCGGGTCGTACGCCCTGCCGACCAACCTCGCGGCGGGTGAGTACACCGTCCGCGTGAGCGTCTCCGACCTGTCGGGATGGTCGACGACCCTCACGAAGAAGGTCGTCGTCACGGGCTGACCCGGGTAGGCGAGCCGACACGATACGAACGAGCCGGTATGCCCCGCACGCACGGGGCATGCCGGCTCGTTCATTTCGTGTCGGGTGCCGCGGGGCGCGTGCCCGGCGGGGTTGCGCCGTGCGCTCGTGGGGTTGGGGCGCGTGCTGTGCGGGGTTGCGCCGTGCGCTCGTGGGGTTGGGGCGCGTGCTGGGGTTTCGGGGCGGAGGTTCCGCGCCCCGACCGACGGATCGCGCCCCGGGCGACGGGGCGGCGGGGCGTGGGATGCCGCGAGGCTTCGGTTCGCGCCCCGAGGAGTCGGATCACGCCCCGAGCAGTCGGCTCGCGCCCCGAGGCGGAGCCGCGTGGGGTTGGGGCGCGTACCGGTGATTCGGGGCGGAGGTTCCGCGCCCCGACTGACGGGTCGCGCCCCGGGCGACGGGGCGGCGGGGCGTGGGATGCCGCGAGGCTTCGCGCCCCGAGCAGTCGGATCGCGCCCCGAGGCAGGGCCGCGTGAGGTTGGGGCGCGTGCTGGGGTTTCGGGGCGGAGGTTCCGCGTCCCGACCGGCGGATCGCGCCCCGGGCGAGGGGGCGGCGGGGCGTGGGATGCCGCGAGGCTTCGGTTCGCGCCCCGAGGAGTCGGTTCGCGCCCCCGAGGCAGGGCCGCGTGAGGTTGGGGCGCGTACCGGTGTTTCGGGGCGGAGGTTCCGCGCCCCGACTGACGGATCGCGCCCCGGGCGACGGGGCGGCGGGACGTGGGATGCCGCGAGGCTGCGGACCGCGCCCCGAGGCTTCGGCTCGCGCCCCGAGGCAGAGCCGCGTGAGGTTGGGGCGCGTGCTGGTGTTTCGGGGCGGAGGTTCCGCGCCCCGACTGACGGATCGCGCCCCAACCGACGGATCGGACCCCGACCGACCCCCGATCGCGCCACGACCGCGCCCCGACCGCCCCGATCGCGCCGGGCGGCCCCCGCGCCCGGACCGCCCCGGCGGCGCACCCGTCACTGGGCGCGGATGCTGCGGAGGCTAGAGCCCCGAGATGTCGTGGCCGTGCGGAATCGCGATGAGGAGTGCTCCGGCGTCGACGCGTGTATCGACCTCGATGGCCTCGCCGAACTCGTCGCCGTCGAGCTGGACGGGATGCGGCTCGCTCGTGCCGATCTCGATCCCGGTGCCGCGGGAGTAGATGACGGAGTTGTCCTTCGTGCGCAGGGACAGCACGCGACGTCCGGCGCGGAAGCGGCGTAGGAAGCTGTTGTCCCATGCCACGCGACGCCACACGAAGACCCAGCCGAAGGCGCCCTTGGGCTGGAAGATCACGATGTCGAGCTGGCCGTCCGAGACCGAGGCATCCGGCACGAGCTCGAGCCCCGCGGGCAGCGAACCGCAGTTCGCGAACAGGACGCTCTGCACGCGCGCCGAATGGAGGCGCCGGCCGGCGAGCTGGTACATGACGCGGAACGGCTTGGCGCTCGCGAGCGACCGCGCCGCGCCGTCGACGTACGCGACCCAGCCGACGGTCTTCTTGAGGGTCGGGTTGGTGTTCGCGATCATCGCGGCATCCAGTCCGATGCCCCCCATGACGACGAACGCGTGCTCGGCGCGCTCGCCGTCGGCGCGGCGGATGTTCGCCCAGCCGACGTCCATCGGAAGTGTGTCGCCGTCGAAGGCCGCCCGGATCATGGTGTCGGGCTCCGTCAGCGGCAGGCGCAGGTTGCGGGCGAGAAGATTCCCCGTTCCGCTCGGCACGATCGCGAGGCGCACGCCCGAGCCCGACATGGCCTCCGAGACGGCACGCACGGTTCCGTCTCCGCCCGCGACGAGCACGACGTCGACGTTCTCGGAGAGGGCCTGCCGGGTGACGTCGTCGCCGAGATCCGACACCGTCGTCTCGTAGAAGAGGGGCTCCGACCATCCCGCCTCTGCCGCGAGATCCGCGACCGTCTGGCGCAGTTCGTCCGCATCGACCTTCGTCGGGTTGTAGACGAGGGCGGCTTTCGGATTGGGTCGCCCCTCGTCCTCGATGGGCTGCGGCTCGCCCTCGACGTCGACGCGTCGCGCCTCGCCGGATGCCTCTTCGTCGGTGCGGTCGGGTTCGACGTCTTCGGGCTCCCGGATCACGTCGTCGGGCGCAGCGGCCTCGACGGGATCGGGGGAGTCCGCGGGTCGGTCGTGATCGTCGGCGCTCGCCATGTGTACAGAGTAAGTCCCGTGAAGCGCGGATGCCGCCGCGAAGCGGGCATGCGAGGATTGACGGGTGATCGATCCCGCCGTTCTCCGTGACAATCCCGAGCTGGTCAAGCGCTCGCAGGAAGCCCGCGGCGAGTCGCCCGACACCGTCGACGAGGCTCTCGAGGCCGATCGCGCACGTCGTGCCGCGATCACGGCGTTCGAAGAGCTCCGTGCCGAGCAGAACGCGTACGGCAAGCGCGTCGCCCAGGCTCCGAAAGAAGAGAAGGCCGCACTCGTCGCCGAAGCGAAGCAGCTCAGCGAGCGGGTCAAAGAGGCACAGCACGCCGTGACGGCGGCGGAAGAGGCATCCGATGCCGCTCTCGCGAAGATCGAGAACATCGTCATCGAGGGAGTGCCGGCGGGCGGCGAGGACGACTTCGTGACGCTCCGCACGCACGGTGAGCCTCCCGTCTTCGACTTCGAGCCGCTTGACCACCTCGCTCTCGGCGAGAAGCTCGGTGCGATCGACATGGAGCGCGGCACGAAGGTATCCGGCAGCCGTTTCTTCTTCCTCACGGGGATCGGCGCCCGCCTCGAGCTCGCGCTCATGACGCTCGCACTCGACCGCGCCCTGCAGGCCGGCTTCATCCCGCTCATCCCGCCGACGCTCGTGCGTCCTGAGGTCATGCGCGGAACAGGATTCCTCGGCCAGCACGCCGCCGAGGTGTACCACCTCGAAGACGACGACCTCTACCTCGTCGGCACGAGCGAAGTGCCCCTCGCGGGCTACCACATGGACGAGATCATCGACCTCGGTGCCGGCGCGAAGCGCTACGCCGGGTGGTCGACGTGCTACCGCCGCGAAGCGGGATCGTACGGCAAGGACACGCGCGGCATCATCCGCGTGCACCAGTTCAACAAGCTGGAGATGTTCGTCTACACCGCTCCGGATGCCGCAGAGCAGGAGCACCTGCATCTCGTCGGGCTGCAGGAGCAGCTCCTTCAGGACCTCGGCTTGAGCTACCGCGTCATCGACGTCGCGGCCGGCGACCTCGGATCCAGCGCGGCGCGCAAGTACGACGTCGAGGCCTGGGTTCCGACACAGGGCGCATATCGCGAGCTCACGAGCACCTCGAACTGCACGACCTATCAGGCACGGCGCCTCGACATCCGCCATCGACCCGACGGTGCCAAGACGCAGCATGTCGCGACGCTCAACGGAACGCTCGCGACGACCCGGTGGATCGTCGCACTCCTCGAGACGCATCAGCGCGCCGACGGCTCCGTCACGGTGCCCGAGGTGCTGCGGCCGTACCTCGGCGGACTGGAAGTCATGGAGCCGATCGCGTGAGTCGTCTTCCCGAGACGGGCGAGGTCGAGGTCGTCGGTCGTGACGAGGCGACCGAGATCGTCGAGGAAGTCGCACGCGACACCGAGGATCCTTCGACGCCCGTCGAGCGGCTGCTCATCGCACTCGACATCGACGGCACGGTGCTGCTCGAGGACGAGAGCCTGAGCCCCGGCGTCGTCGACGCCGTGGAACACGCCCGCAGGGCCGGTCACGAGGTCATGATCGCGACGGGCCGCAGTTGGGAGGGCACGCGCGGCATCCTGCGCGTCCTCCAGATCGCGCCGGAGTACGTCGTCTGCTCGAACGGCGCCGTCGTGCTGCGGTTGGTCGATGCCGACGACCTCGAGTACGAGAGGTGGCACATCGAGACGTTCGACGCCTCCGAAGTGCTGCAGCTGCTGCGGGAGCACCTTCCCGACGCGCGGTACCTCGTCGAGCTTCCCGACGGCCGTCGCCTGTACACCGAATACCTCGAGGACTGGAACCTCGTCGAGGCGGCACGAGTGCCGTTCGAAGAACTCGGAGCGCAACCCGTCTGCCGCGTCGTCGTGGTCGCGCCCGAGCAGGGTGAGGGCGAGTTCGTCGACCTCGTCTCGCGGATCGGCCTTCACCAGGTGTCGTACTCGGTCGGCTGGTCGGCGTGGCTCGACATCGCGCCGCAGGGCGTCGACAAGAGCACGGGTCTCGAACTCGTACGCACGAATCTCGGGATCGACCCCCAGCACGTACTCGTCATCGGTGACGGACGCAACGACGTCGGCATGTTCCGCTGGGCGCTCGAGAACGGCGGTCGCGCCGTCGCGATGGAGCAAGGGCCGCAAGAGGTCCGGGATGCCGCGGGCGAACTGACCACGTCGGTCCAGGTCGGCGGCGTCGCGGCCATCCTCCGCGCGCTCTGACCCTCTCGCCCCTTCCCCGTCTCCGCTCACTCGTCTCGAATAGCGGCCTGTGGCTGGGCTTCGTCGCCATGTGCGACAAGTGAGCGGGATGCCGCGCGGCATCCTTCCCTCTCGTCTCACCCTGCTCACTTGTCTCAAAAGGCGGCCTGAACCGGCTCGGCCTCGCCATTTGCGACAAGTGAACGGGGGTGCGCGCGCCGCGAGGAGACACGCCGCGCGCCGAAAGCCGAGATACAGGACTCGTCCAGCCGTCGTTGCGAGAATGGCCGCGACCGTGTGTCGGCTAGACTCGACGCCGTTCGGCGGGTGCTTCGGCTCCTGTCCGGGAGGGTTGTCCGAGCGGCCGATGGACCTGGTCTTGAAAACCAGTGGGCAGAAATGTCCCGTGGGTTCGAATCCCACACCCTCCGCAGGTGAGGTGTGCAAAGGGGAGCGGACCTGACTTCGACCCTCGAGAGGACCCCTGTGACGAAGACGACCCCGCGCGGCCGCCGCCGCACCGTGGCCCGTCACGGCGCCCTCTCGTCGCCGCATCCCGCGACCTTCCTGCTCAAGGTCGTGGGGATCGTCGCGGCTGTCGCTCTCGTCTCCGTGGGGGGTGTCGCGGCCTATGCCGCGATCGATCTGACAGCGGGGGTCGCGTCGGAAGCCGTTGAGCTCGAGGGTCAGGATGCCGTTCCGCCCGATATCGGCGCGATCGAGACGGGCGTCGATCTGCTCGTCGTCGGGACGGACGAGTGCGAACCCGAGTACGCGTACATGTTCGGCGACCGCTGCACGGGAGCCGACGCCGAGGGCCAGCTCAACGACGTCAACATGCTCGTCCACATCTCGAACAACCCGCGACGCGTCACCGTCGTGTCGTTCCCCCGCGACCTCATGGTGCCGATCCCCTCGTGCACGCGCGAGGACGGGTCGACGACGAGCGCGATGAGCAAGCAGCAGATCAACACGGCGTGGTCGTACGGCGGCCTGTCGTGCGTCGCGAAGACCATCTCCGCGCTCAGCGAGCAGAGCATCCCGATGGCGGCCAAGGTCAGCTTCGGAAACGTCATCAACATCACCGATGCGATCGGCGGTGTCGACGTGTGCATCGGCAACGGCGGCATCCGCGACTGGTACACCGGCATCGACTGGCCCGCGGGCATGCGGAACGTCCAGGGCATGGAGGCCCTGCAGTTCCTCCGCACGCGTCACGGCCTCGAGAACGGCAGCGACCTCGCGCGCATCTCGAACCAGCAGCAGTACATGTCGCGTCTGGCACGCAAGCTCGTGAGCGAGGAGGTGCTGAGCGACTTCGGCCAGCTCTACCGCCTCGCCGTGACCGCCGTCGACAACGTGACCTTGAGCGAGAGCCTCACGAACCCCGTGACGCTCGCGCAGATCGGACTCGCCGTCAAGGACGTGCCGTTCGACCAGATCGTCTTCGTGCAGTACCCCGTCAACGCCGACCCGGCAGACCCCGACCGTGTCGTTCCCAATTACGCGGCTGCCGACCAGCTGTGGGCGGCGCTCGCGGCCAACGAGCCGATCGCCGTCACGAACGACCCGAACCGTGGAGGCGGAGTCGTGACGGTCGAGCCGACGGATCCCCCGGCCCCGACCGAGACGACGGCGCCTGATCCGGATGCCACGGAGTCGGCGCCTCCCGTCGACGAAGCGGTCGTCGAGCTTCCTGACTCGATCCCGGGAACCTCCGCGGCCGACCAGACCTGTTCCGCCGGAAACCTGCGGGCCAGCGGTTGATGTCCTCGGCGGTGCGGCCGCGAGGCCGGGACACTGTGGCGCGCCATGGGCGGCTGCCGTCGCGGCATCCTCTGGTCAACGTTCTCGCGATCCTCGGCGTCATGCTCGCCGTCATCGGGATCAGCGCCGGGGGAGTCGGTGCCTTCGCGCTGTGGAATGCGGCTCAGGCCGTCGGCGACAACGCCGTGGTGCTCGATCCCGATGAGGTGATCCCCCCGTCCCTCGGCGCGATCGAGGGCGGTGTGAATCTGCTCGTGACGGGGACGGACTCGTGCGACGGGCCCAACGCCGCGCTCTCGGGCGCCTGCCAGAACGGCGACACCGACGGCGAACGCAACGACGTCACGATGCTGGTGAACATCTCCGACGAGCCGCGACGAGTCACTGTCGTGTCGTTCCCCCGCGACATGATCGTGCCGATTCCGGCCTGCCCGCGCGAAGACGGCAGCGGCGACTACTCCGCCATGAGCGCGCAGATGCTCAACGCGTCGTACATGTACGGCGGACTGCCGTGCACGGTGAAGACCATCGAAGAGCTGACCGGCGTCGACATCCAGTTCGCGGCGTCCATTCGCTGGACGGGCGTCATCAACATGTCCGACGCGATCGGCGGCGTCGACGTCTGCGTCGCGGGCGAGATCAACGACCCCCACACGGGCCTTCACCTGACCGAAGGGGCGCACACGCTCGAGGGCGCAGAGGCGCTGCAGTTCCTGCGGATCCGGCACGGCATCGGCGACGGGTCCGACCTCGGCCGCATCTCGAATCAGCAGCAGTTCATGTCGTCGATGGTGCGGAAGCTCCAGAGCGACGGGGTGCTGGCGAATCCGTCGGTGCTGTTCAACCTCGCCACGACCGCGATCGCACAGGTGACGCAGGGGCAGCTGACGCTCAGTCAATCGCTCGCCAACCCGACACTCATGGCCCAGATCGCGATGGCGGTCAAAGACGTGCCGTACGAAGACATCGTCTTCGTGCAGTACCCGACGCAGTACGGCTCGGGGCCCGGAGCCGATCGGGTGCTTCCTGTGACGGATACCGCCGACGTGCTCTTCGCGGCGATCGCGGCGAATCAGCCCCTCAATCTGACGGGCGACGCGAGTCAGGGGTATGGCGTCGAGGTGACGGGCGAGGCCACGAAGCCGGCCGTCGAACCGACGGATGCCGCGACGCCCGAGCCGTCCGACTCCGACGCGCCCGAGCCCTCTGACCCGGAGACGCCCGCGCCGACCGAGACCCGCGTCGACCTCCCATCGAACATCGCGGGCCAGACCGCGGCGCAGGTGACCTGCACCGTCCCACAGGACTGATCGCTGCCCCGGTTCGGATCGGACACGACGAACGGTTATGATTGCCGGGTGCATCCGCGCGCCGTCGGGTTCCGGATGCCTGGAGACGTCGCATAGTCAGGCCTAGTGCACCACCCTGCTAAGGTGGAGTCCCCTCACGGGGACCGAGGGTTCAAATCCCTCCGTCTCCGCCATGTGATGTCTCAGGACATCATGAACGGATGAACCCCCGGTTTCGGGGGTTCATCCGTTTTTGCGTTGGCAGCCGCGTGCAGGGTCGAGAGTCAAGTCGGCGAGGATTTCGCCGGTGTCTCGGGTGCTGATGATGCACACGCGCGGGGGATCAGGCTGAGATCGAGCCGCGAGTCCTGCGCGTTGACAGAACCTGCTGCCGCGCGCAGCCGGGATGCCCGCATCCGCGGCAAAGGGCGGTGTCGCGAGAATGGTGTCCCACAAGACAGTAATGTGATACTGTCTTCTGGGACGGTATCTTCGGCCGTCGGGCCACCTGCCCGACGGCCGTCGTCCGCCTCTCCTCACTCACGCGGACGAGTTGCCTCGTCGAAGAAGGGACACACAATGAGCAAGGAATTCACGGCCGCAGAACTCCCCGCAGCAGTGGACGGATTCGTCGACGGATGGCAGTCGGCTGATGCGGACAAGGTCGAAGCGCTGTTCACGGAGGACGCGGTGGTCACCGATGAGGGCCACACTCACCGCGGCAAGGACGAAATCCGTTCCTGGGTGCGCAACTCGATCAACCTCTTCTCCACGACCCTCACGTTCCTGGGTCGACGAGAGGTGGATGGAATGGTCGGGGTGTCGTATCGCCTCGAGGGCGACTTCCCCGGCGGTGTCGTCGAACTGGAGTACCAGTTCCGACTGGACGACGAGGGTCGGATCGTCCAGTTGGACTTCGCCGAGGCGGCCGTCTGACCGGCCGTCGATGAGAGACCGGTTCACGGATGAGGCTGCCTCCACCCCGGTGGCAGCCTCTTCTGTGCGCCGGTAACGCACCTCGTGCCGAACAATCCGCCCGGGAATGTCGACGCGCCTGCCGACTGCGCTCCGGGGTGCCCGCTGTCCGCCAGGACGGCGTCTCAGGATTCGGAGGGGAGGAGACCTCGTTCGAGCATTCGATCGGCCGAAGCGATCGCATCCTTCACGAATCTCTCGGTCAGTGCGGTGTATCGACGAATGTCGGCAGCGGACCAGCCCTCGAGTACTTCCGCGATCATCCGGTCGCCGAGGGCGTATACACCGCGTGCCGCCTCTTCGCCCGCTTCGGTGAGGCTGATCAGGGTCGCGCGTCGGTCAGTCGGATCGGTCTTCCGTTCGACGAGCCCGTCGCTTTCGAGCCGTCGCACGATCTTGCTGACGTATGACGCCCCGGTCGCGAGCACCTCCGCGAGGGCCGTAGGTCGCATCGGACCCCAGGCGAGAAGATGCCTGAGCGTCGCGTGGGACGGCTGGTCGATCGTCTCCCCGCTCTTGGCGAGGATTTCTCCTTGGAGGGCGGGGGAGTCCCACAGGAGGATCAGGGCGCTCAGATTGGCGAGCAGCTCTGACCGGTAGGGGAAATCGCTCGCGTGCAGCGATCGTGAGCCGTCGCCCTTTCCGCTCTTCTCCACGCCGCGATCCTATCGACATTGCTCCCGGGGACAGTTCTTCAAGACGGCATACGCAGCAACAGAACGCGATATCCTGTCGCCTAGGACATTAATTCGTGTCGGTTTGACTGGAGCTTTGGCGTCCTGCGCCCACGCCATGCTCACCTTCGAACTCGCGGATCCGACGTCGATACTTCACGAGCGTGGCGCCCCCGGCGACGATCCAGCTGACCCACAACACCATCTGAAACCACGCTGTCCATTGCCCGTTGCCGAGACCGACCATCACGAGACTCAGCGCCGCGCCGATTCCACCGACTACGAGCGCTGCGACCGCTGCCAAGCGCTGTCGGTCGATCGCCATGCGCTGCTGAATCAGACCCGGAGCCATAGACCGACCGTAGATCGACGGCAGGCTGGAGCGCGAGGGGTTGCGCTCAGTGAGAACCACCTGCCAGATGCAGAGAACGACCCGCACCGTATCCGGGTACGCATTGCGGGTGTGAGCCGAAGCCGAGTCGGTCGATTCCCATCGCCCGTGGGCGCGCGTCCTGCAGATGCGACGCCGGTGAACGCCGGCAGCGTGCTTGTTGTGCACGGCGGCGGGCGGCAGGATACGGGGATGGGCGACGAGAAGAGCATCGTGCGGATGTGGCGCGGGGTCATTCGCACAGCGCAGCGCGACGAATATGTGAGCTATGTGGAGCGCACGGGAATCGAGCAGTACGCGTCGACGCCGGGGAATCTGGATGCCTGGACGCTGACGCGCGAACTCCCGGATGGGCTGACGGAGATCGTCACCGTGTCGCGGTGGGAGAGTCTCGACAGCATCCGGGGGTTCGCGGGCGACGATATCGACGTCGCTGTGTTCTACCCCGAGGACGACCGCTATCTGGTGGAGCGAGACGAGACGGTGCAGCACTTCGTGCAGCAGAGTTGAGCACCTCGCGTCGACGCCGCCACGCTGTGTCAAGCCCCGGCATCCGGTTCCGATGGTTCCTCGGCGCCGGTCTAGTGTGGCGGCATGGGTGAAGAGGTCACGGCACAGGAGTTCACCGGGGCGGACCGCACTCGCCACCGCGAGAAGATCCGGCGCAACCTCGACGTGTTCGCTCGAATGCTCCGCGAAGCGCAGTTCGACACCGAGGATCCGCTGACGGGACTCGAGCTCGAGTTGAACCTCATCGACGATGTCGGCGACCCGGCGATGCGCAACGAGGAGGCGCTTCAGGAGATCGCCGACCCGTCTTTCGTCACGGAGCTCGGCCGCTTCAACATCGAGATCAACGTCCCGCCGGCGCGACTCAGCGATGGCGGGCTCGCGACCTTCGAGAACACGCTGCGGGCGGATCTCAACACCGCCGATGCGCGGTCGTCGCGCGTCGGGGCGCACCTGGTGATGATCGGCATCCTCCCCACTCTCGCCGAAGGCCACCTGAGCCGCCGTGCGATCACCGCCAATCCCCGCTACCGTCTGCTCAGCGAGCAGGTGCTCGATGCCCGCGGCGAGGACATCGCGATCGACATCGCGGGCCCTGACCGCCTGACGACCACGGCGGACTCGATCGTGCCCGAGGCGGCGTGCACGAGTGCGCAGTTCCACATCCAGACCTCGCCGGCCGATTTCGCGGCGTACTGGAACGCGTCGCAGGCGATCGCGGGCGTGCAACTCGCCGTGGCGGCCAACTCGCCCTATCTCTTCGGCCGCGAACTCTGGCGCGAGACTCGGATCCCGCTCTTCGAGCAGGCCACGGATACTCGCAGCGACGAGCTCAAGGCGCAGGGGGTGCGTCCTCGAGTCTGGTTCGGCGAGCGCTGGATCACGAGCGTGTTCGACCTCTTCGAGGAGAACGTGCGCTATTTTCCCGCGTTGCTGCCGATCGTCGACGACGAAGACCCGATCGCGGTGCTCGACGAGGGCGGAGTGCCGAACCTCGCCGAGCTTCGGCTGCACAACGGCACCGTCTACCGCTGGAACCGTCCGGTCTACGACATCGCCGACGGGATGCCGCATCTGCGCGTCGAGAACCGGTTGCTCGCCGCAGGCCCCACGGTCGCCGACACCGTCGCCAACGCCGCCTTCTATTTCGGGCTCGCTCGCGCGCTCGCCGAAAGCAGCCGGCCGGTGTGGTCCCAGATGTCGTTCGCGACCGCCAGGGACAACTTCTCCGCCGCCGCGCGCCACGGCATCGACGCCGAACTGCGCTGGCCGGGTGCAGGCCAGGTGCGCGCGACCGACCTGATCCTGCGGACGCTCCTTCCTCTCGCAGTCGAGGGTCTGAACGCGTGGGGCGTGCCGGCTGCGGAGCGGGATCGGTACCTGGGGATCATCGAGCAGCGGTGTCTCACCGGTGTGAACGGCGCCAGTTGGTTCGTGGGGAGGATGGACGCCCGGGCGAAGATGGAGCGCTTCGACGCGCTCCGCGCCACGGTGCTCGAGTACCGCGAGGCCATGCACACCAACGATCCCGTCCACACATGGGAGCGATGACGCCGACGTCCCCCGCCCCAGCCGTGCGACACTGCCAGGGTGCGTAGGGACATCTTTCGCCAGCCTCCGGTCGTTGCGCTGAGCCCACGTGACGACGAGGTCGCCGGCGACCGCAGCCGCTGGCCTGCCACTGTTCCTGCAGTCGCGCAGCTGCTCGACGAAGGGCTCGCCCTCGACTCCGGTGTCACGTTCCTCGTGGGCGAGAACGGCTCGGGCAAGTCCACCATCGTCGAGGCGGTCGCGATGGCCTATGGGTTCTCCGCGGAGGGCGGCTCGGCTTCCGCTCGTCACAGCACGCGGCCCAGCGAGTCGGACCTGTCGGAGCGGCTGCGCCTGCAACGCGGCGTCGGTGGCCCCAGATGGGGCTACTTCCTGCGCGCCGAGACGATGCACTCCTTCTACACGTACCTCGAGGAGAACCCGTCATTCCGTCCCGAGCCGACATTCCATGAGATGAGCCATGGCGAGTCCTTCCTCGCCATCCTCGACACGCGTTTCGACTCGCCGGGCTTCTATTGTCTCGACGAGCCGGAAGCGGCCCTGTCGTTCGGATCGACGCTCACCCTCATGGCCAAGCTGCACGACATCGCATCCGAAAGGGGCCAGGTTCTGTGTGCCACGCACTCTCCGATCCTCGCTTCGCTTCCCGGCGCCAAGATCATCGAACTCGGTGAGTGGGGCATGCGTCCGTCGCGCTGGGAAGACCTCGAACTGGTCACCCAGTGGAGGACGTACCTCGCGGCGCCGGGGCGATACCTTCGGCACCTGCTCGACTGAGCGCTGCCACGACGCTCGATGAAACATATGTCGGAGCTTTCTGAGTGCACCGTCCTTCGGTCGAGGTCGTGGCGCAAAGGTCCGCGACGCCCGGTACTCTTTCGTCAGTCAAGCGGCGGCAGTCGAAGGAGCGGCATGGGAATTCTGCGCAAGTTCTTGTATCTCGACGAGGGTCAGCTCAATCAGTACATCAGTCAGGTTGAAGACGGTCTGCGGCAGCACGCCGAGCGCTCCCTCAGTTCGGATAAGGATTAGAAGGCCGAAGTAGATGCGAAGCTCCTCAAATTCGGTCTAGCGAGGAAAGACGTCGAGGCCGAGTCCCTCAACTACAGTGATAACGGCCCGGCAAGATTCGATCGTCTTCTGGCCCTCGTCGAGGGGATTGAAGACGAGTTCGGTTGGAAGGATCTCCAAGAGACTGAGGTCGAAATGGGGTTTCTCAGGCCCGGGCATGTGCTGGCCTGCGCCGCAGAGCTGTACGAGTCGGATGTCTCAAAGCTGTCGGCAGCATCCGGCATTCTGAGCATGCTTCCGCTGTTGAAGAGCATCAGCCAGATGACAGGCAAGCCCTTGCAGGGCATGGAGCACTTTGATGACAACACGGTCGAGGCGGTCGGCGCTTTTGGTTCAGCTATGAAGGGCAGTTCGGTAGTTCTGGGCGACATTCTCGATAGCGACTGGAAGTTGGTCTTTTCGGTTCCTTCTGAAACTGACATCGAGGGTGACGCATATGTAGTCGGTAAGGTCTCCAAGGTGTGGGGAGCAGGAGAATGGCGTCCCCTCCCGGGCCTGCCCGTATTCTCGCAGCTCCCGCGTGCCCAGCGCCGAGAGATGGAGCGTAAGGGACCCGCGTCCGACGGAAAGATGATGTGGCAGGAAGGACCTGCGGTCTTGCTCGACGTTCTCGCTGTCTATCGGTGAGTGCCCAGCGAGGATCGGCGGGTCTGGAGGCTCGGCGAGTATGTGCCTGCAGGTGCCGTACCGGGGTCGGGATCCCCACCGAAACACCGCATTCGGCTCCCTCCTCTGGGAGCCCTCAGGTCCCCTTGCGAGCACTACGCGTGGAGAACTGACGTGCTCGCTTGGGGAGTGTCCTGTCGTGGTCCCTCAGGTGGACGATGGTCGCGATGCAGGAGGCCGCTGATTTCCGGACAGTAGCAAGTGATGGTCCTCATTGGCTTGAGTCGATATAGATTGTGATCTATTCTGAGGATGATGACCTGGGATGTGCGGCTCTGGAGCGATGTGGAGTCGTGGCTTCTCGGGCTAGACGACAACTCCTACGACTTGATTGCAGCGGCCATCGATCATCTGGCCGACCAAGGCCCGGTCCTCGGCCGGCCGCTGGTCGATCGAATAAAGGGGTCCCGTCACCACAACATGAAAGAGCTGCGACCGGGCTCGGCCGGTGCGACCGAGATTCGGGTGCTGTTTGCGTTCGATGCGAAGCGGCGAGCGATCCTGCTGATTGCTGGTGACAAGTCGGGCCAGTGGAAGAAGTGGTACGACCTGAGCATCCCGATCGCGGATGACCGATTCGACGAATGGCTCGAGGGTAAGGAGGGCTGAGATGAGCAGGACCACGAGCTGGAGCGAGGTGCGCGCGAAGCGTGCGCCGGACGAGGCGTCCATCGCACGCCACCGGCATCGGTTCGATGCGGAGGAGCGGGCCTATCGCCTGCGCGAGGTGCGCGAAGAGCAGGGCATCACGCAGAAGGAACTCGCCGAACGGATGGCGCTCACGCAGCCCACCATCTCGGCGCTCGAGTCCGGCGACCTGGACCGGTCAGGACTCGCCACCCTTCGTGCCTACGTCGAAGCTCTCGGCGGCACTGTCGAGATCACCGCGACGTTCGGCGAACGCAAGGTCGTGCTTTCGGATGGGCACGATTCTGCTGCGTAGGCTTTTTCGATTCCACCCTCTGGCGACACCCGGTGCCGGGACCTCCGTCATCCGAGCGTGGCGGTGAGAAGTTCGTCGATGGTCCTCTCGTCGAGGCGCTGATGTCCGAGTATGCGGACGACGATCGTGCCGAGGATCATGTCGGCGATCATGTGCATCGGGGTATCCGGGCGCAGGTTGGGCGTTTCTCCGCGAGATCGATCGAGGCGGTCCTCGAGGGCACTCGCTGGGATCACGATGTCACGCAGGTGATCCGCGATGTCGGGGTTGTGGGTCGCCGCAGTGATGATGGACCGAACGGTCTCGGCGCGCGTTTCGTCCTCGATGACGGAAGCGACATCGCGAAGCCATGCCCTGAGATCGGCGCGGATGTCACCCGAGTCGGGGACGAGGAGCTGATCGGGCAGGATCACGCCTTCGATGAGCGCCTCGGCGACGATCGCGCTCCGCGATGGCCACCATCGGTAGATGGTCTGCTTCCCCACTCCCGCGCGTGCCGCGATCCCTTCGATGGTCATCTTGTCGTAGCCGACCTCGTGGAGCATGTCGGATGCCGCTTTCAGGATCGCGGCGTGCGCCGCTTCGCTCCTGACGGGTCCGCTGTGGGGGTGAGCCATGGGCCGATGATATAAGACGAGACGGACCGTATAGGCTAGGTCCGATCGTCCGGCCTGCGCCCGCTGTCGGCGCCCCCGTCGAAGGATTCTCTTGGCTGAGCTGCTGCACCGTATCGGTCGATTCGCCGCACACCGGGCATGGTTCGTGATCGCCGCGTGGCTCGTGCTCGTCGCGGTCGCCGGGGCCGGCTTCGCCGTGGGTTTCAAGGGCGTGAGCTCGAGTATCGACATCCCCGGAACGCCCGCGGGTGACGTGGTGACCGAACTGCAGGAGAGACTGCCGTCCTTCAGTGGGGGATCGGGCACGATCGTCTACCGGACCGCAGACGGGTCCGCGTTCTCGCCCGACCAGGAAGACGCGATCACCGAGGTGGTGGAATCGGCGCGAGACCTGCCGAACGTCGCGGACGTCGTCGATCCCTTCGCGACGCAGAGCCAGATCGCCGACCAGAGACAGCAGCTCGAAGACGGCCGAGCGCAACTGGACGCCGCACGCACGCAGCTCGCGGAAGGTCAGGCCCAGCTCGACGCGAACAGTGCGGAACTGGATGCTGCTCAGACGCAGCTCGATGCGGCGCGGACGCAGTTCGAGGCATCCGGCCTCCCCGCCGATGTCCTGCAGCAGCAGCTCGCGCGACTGGATGCTCAGCAGGCGGAGCTGACCGCGGGCCGCACGCAGCTCGAGGCGGCGCAGGCTGAGCTCGACGACTCCGCCGCGCAGCTCGAGGAGCAGAGCGCTGCGGCGGAACGAGGCGCCGAGCTGCTGTCGTTCGCGGACGAGATCCGCACGGTGTCCGACGACGGCGCGACGGCCCTGGTCGCGGTGATGTTCGACACCCCCCAGCTCGAGCTTCCCGAGGAGTCGAAGCAGGCCGTCGTCGACCACTTCACCGGTGAGGTCGTCGCGGGCACCGAGGCCGCCGTGTCGAACGAGATCGCGCAGGGCATCCCCGAGGTGTTCGGCATCGGAGAGCTCATCGGCGTCGCGATCGCCGCGGTCGTCCTGCTCATCGTCCTCGGATCGGTCATCGCCGCGTCGTTCCCCATCATCACCGCGCTGGTCGGCGTGGCGACCGCCCTGATGGGGACTCTCGCGTTCTCGGGCGTCGTCGACATGGCGTCGTTCACCCCTGTGCTCGCGCTGATGCTCGGTCTCGCCGTCGGCATCGACTACAGCCTGTTCATCCTCTACCGGCACCGCAAGCAGCTGCTGTCCGGCAGTGACGTGACCGACTCCATCGCGCTCGCCAACGGCACTGCCGGCAACGCCGTGGTGTTCGCCGGCTCGACGGTGATCGTGGCGCTGCTGGCGCTCAACGTCGTGGGCATCCCGTTCCTCGGCCTGATGGGCACGGTCGGCGCGATCGCCGTCGCGATCGCAGTGCTCGTCGCCGTCACCCTCACTCCGGCGCTGGCGGGGCTGCTCGGCGAACGGGTCCTGACGAGACGGGCCCGCGCGCGACTGGTCGAACCGAAGACCGCCTCACGACGTGAGCGGAGGAGTCAGGGCAGGGCGCCGCGCCCCATGTCCACCCTGAGGGCGGTCGTCGTCTCGGCGGTGTCCGTCATCGCGCTCCTGATCATCGCGATTCCTGCGATGTCGATGAGGCTCGGGTTGCCCGACGGCGGCTCGGAAGCGGGGGACTCGACGGCGTACCTGGCCTACACGTGGACGGAGGACGCCTTCGGCGAAGGGGTGACCGGTCCGCTGCTCGTCACGGCTGACTTCCCGGAGGGCCTCGACGACGTCGAGCGGCAAGAAGCGCAGCTCGTCGTGGCCCGCGAACTCGCAGACCAGGACGACGTGGTCGCGATCGCGCCCATCGGGATCTCCGACGACGGGACTCTCGCGGCCTTCCAGCTCGTGCCCGCCGAGGGGCCGAACAGCGAGAGCACGGAGCGCCTCGTCCGCGATCTTCGCGAACTCCCGCCCGTCGACGGGAACATCGAGCTGGGAGTCTCCGGACAGGCGGCGATCAACATCGATATCTCGACGGTCCTCGCCGATGCCCTGCCGATCTATCTGCTCGTCGTCGTGGGCTTGTCGTTCCTCATCATGGTCATGGTCTTCCGATCGTTCGTCGTGCCGCTGCTCGCGACCGCCGGATTCGTCCTGTCGCTGCTGGCCACCTACGGAGCGCTCACCGCCGTCTTCCAGTGGGGATGGTTCGGCTGGCTCTTCGGCATCCAGGATCCCGGCCCCGTCCTCAGCTTCTTGCCCGTCATCCTCGTCGGGATCCTGTTCGGGCTCGCGATGGACTACACCCTCTTCCTCACCACCGGCATGCGCGAGGCGTACGTCCATGGCGCGGAAGCGCGTCTCGCGGTCGCGACCGGATATCGAGCGGGCAGAACCGTCGTCATCGCGGCGGCCATCATCATGATGGCGGTCTTCGGCGGCTTCATCTCGTCCGAGTCGATCCTCGTCAAGGGCTTCGGCTTCGGGCTCGCCGTCGGCGTGCTCCTCGACGCCGTCGTCATCCGCATGCTGCTCCTGCCCTCGCTCATGCACCTCTTCGGCCGGAGCGCCTGGTGGCTGCCCCGCTGGCTCGACCGCATCATCCCCAACGTCGACGTCGAGGGTGCAGCCCTCGAGCGCCGGCACCCCACCCGTCCCGGGCACTGACCCGAGCGGACGCTCAGCGACGGAACTCCTCAGGGCGCTCCGTCCGTATCCGCTCGACGGCCGCGGCATCCTCGTCGTCGACTCTGCGTGCTTCGGCGAGCACCCGATCGATGCTGCCGGCCGGAATCACGACGGCGCCCGCGGCGTCGGCATAGACGTAGTCGCCGGGAACGACCGTGACACCGGCCACCTCGACGGCGATGTTCGCCGCGTAGGGCATCACGGTGGCTCCACCCCACTGCGTCGCCTCGCCCCGGCACCAGACGGGGAAGTCGTACTCGGCGAGCTGCGCGAAGTCTCTCAACCGCCCGTCGGCGAGAACGCCCGCGATGCGGGTGCGATTGCCACGCGAGAGCTTCGTGCCGCCCCCGTGAGAGGTGTCGGGATATCCGCCGCTGGAGAGCACCAGCACTCGCCCTTCGGGTTCGGGTCCGAGAGCGTCGTAGAAGAGATGGGCGAAGTCGGTCTGAGGGAGGTCGTCGCGGTAGGGCACGTAGGCGATCGTGGCCGCCCGTCCGAACAGCGGTCGGGCCGGGTCGGGGCTCGTGAAGGGGAGCGTGTGAGCTCGATGCGGGTGGAGGCGGCCCATCGCATCCACCAGGGCGGCGCAGCCCACGTCGGCAGCGTGTGCGGCACGGTCATCGTCGATCATCGTGGGGACCTCTCGTCGCTGCGTTCGGCCGGTGTCCTAGCGCAGGTGGTTCCATCGGCCGGGATCGTCTTCCAGCGCCTCTCTGTCCCAGCCGCCGTGTTCGGCGGCGGCCCGGTACGTGGCGTGGAGGAACTCCAGCACGGCCGCGTCGGGATCGTCCGCCGTCGCGACCGCCTCGTAAGGCAGGAGGAACTGGCCGTTCTCGACGCTGTAGTACGCACCGTCGGGCCCGACCGGATAGTCGGCGAAGCCTTCGGGTTCGGGGTAGGCGTAGGCGTAGAACGCGCCCTCGTCGCCCCCTCCGGGCCAGAAGCCGCAGCTGAAGAGCTCTCGCGAATAGCCCTCCACCATGACCCAGTCGCCGACGTTCGGGGCACCACCCGGGTGCTCCGGCGCGTCGCGCCCCGAGAACCGGGTGCAGGCGAGGTCCATCGAGCCCCAGAAGAAGTGGACGGGGCTCACCTTCCCGACGAAGTGCGAGCGGAACTCCTCCATCACGCGGTGCGCCTGCATGAGCTGTTCCCAGAAGAGACGCGCTGCCGCGGGATCGTACGATGCGTGCTCGGTGTCTTGCGCGAAGGGGATGGCGGGATCCACCTCGTTCGGCGTGGAGGAGATCTCGGCGTCGACTCCCAGCTCGTGCAGCGCCTGCAGCGTCTGCGCATGGAACTCCGCCACCGGCTTCGGCTCGAGTCGGATGCTCCGCGCTCCACCGTCACTCGTGCGGATACGCAGCTCGTGCGCGATGAAGTCGAACTCGAGATCGAACAGCCGGCGCCCGTCCGGAATGCTCCCGGTGCTGAGCCCGCGTGGAGTGACGTAGAGCGTCACCTGCCACCAGTGATTGATCAGCGGGGCATGCACGAGCCGGACCTTGCCCACGATCTGCGTCCACAGGTGCAGGGTGTCTCTCGTCGCGGTCCAGTCATCGACCCTCAGCTGGGGCCAGGTGCGATTCTGCGTCGTCTGCGTGCTCATGGCGTGTCCGTTCCCGCTCATCGGTACTCGGGGTTCTGCTGATGCGGTGAGCATCCGGCATCCCATTCGCTGCGCCTGTTGCCGAACGCCGGGAAGCCCCCGGCAGCCTTCAGCATCGCTGCGAGATGGAGCAGGTTGTACGTCATGAAGGTCGTGTTGCGGTTGGTGAAGTCGTTCTCCGGCCCGCCCGAGCCGGGGTCCAGGTAGCCGGGTCCGGGCCCCGCCGGCCCGACCCACCCTGCGTCGGCCTGCGGCGGGATGGCGAATCCGAGATGCTGCATGCTGTAGAGCACGTTCATCGCGCAGTGCTTGACACCGTCCTCGTTGCCGGTGATGAGGCATCCCCCCACCTGGCCGTAATAGGCGTACTGTCCGGACTCGTTGAGCAGTGCCGAACTCGCGTAAAGCCTCTCGATGACCTTCTTCATGACGGAGCTGTTGTCGCCGAGCCAGATCGGGCCCGCGAGCACGAGGATGTCGGCGGCGAGGACCTTCTTGTACAGCTCCGGCCAGTCGTCGGCAGGCCAACCGTGCTCGGTCATGTCCGGCCACACGCCGGTGGCGATGTCGAGATCGATCGCCCGCACCTCTTCGACCTGAGCGCCGTGGTCGCGCATGATCCGGCTGCTGAGCTGCACGAGACCGTCGGTGTTGCTCGGCTCGGGGGAGCGCTTCAACGTCGCATTGATGAAGAGCGCCGTGATCCCCTCGAAGCTCGGCGTCGACCCGGCATCCGTGACTTCTGTCATCTTCTCGCGTTCCCCTTCGAAGGACTCGTGCTGCGATGTCGCCACTCCACACTGTGTGCTGGGCACAGAGTCAAGACGTCGGCGCGGGATGCCGCGGCCGGCTGCCTGCTGCCATGCCAGTGTCCGCGTCGAACTCCGCCATGACAAGAGCCGCCGTGCTGGTGAGTCCCGCCGCGAGCACGAGAAGAAGCGAAGGAATGAATGACGCCGCAGGCGGAACCCATCCTCCGAGCATCCATGGAAGGACCGACGACAGCAGCACCACGGCGGTCGTCGCCCATTCGTTGACTTTGAGCGTGCGGGACGTGCCCGAGGCGCGTCGCGGCAGCATGTGCCGCACGGTGTCGAACGTCATCGCGAGGAGAACGAGGGTCAGGGCGATGAACGTGGCAGCGCCCCACACCGGTGGAAGCGAGGCGAGAGTCAGCGCGACGAGCACCGGGATCGCGTAGGCCGCGAAGATCCACCGCATGCCGGAACGCCAGTACTCGTCGACCGGCGACGGCGCCCCGGGCCGCCGATGCGTGTCCGATCCGATGTAGAAGACCGCCGCGACGATGAAGGTGCCCAGCAGAGTCGCAGCGACGCCCGCGAGCGTGAGGAAGAAGTCCTGACCTGAATCGTCCACGTGGTCTCCCGTCGGCCCGTCCGGATCGATGCGCGGCCCCGCGAGCAACCTCAGACCGTGTGCCCAGCACAAGGTCAAGGCGGTCGCCGGATCGTGTGCGGATCACGTGCTCTCCTGTTGACCTGGTCCCGGGCACACGGTCTGTGCTCGGTGGATCGTCACACCGTCGAAAGGAACGAGGTCCATCGTGATACTTCCCCGCCAGCGAGTCGCCCTCATCACGGGCGCCGGGAGCGCGCACGGCATCGGGTTCGCCGCCGCGCGTCTTCTCGGTGCCGCGGGAATGCGGGTGGTCGTCGCCTCGACGACCGATCGGATCTTCGCTCGAGTAGGCGAATTGCGCGCCGACGGCATCGAGGCCGAGGGCGTCGTGGCAGATCTGACGAAGCAGAGCGGAGTCGACGCCGTCGTCGCTCGCGCCGAAGCCGTATACGGCGCGGTCGAGGTGCTCGTCAACAACGCCGGCATGACGTCGATCTCGGAGCGCTACCCGTCCGGCGCGGTCGCTCGCTGGCACGCGTCGCTGGACCGCAACCTGACGACCACGTTCTTGATGACCCGCGCGGTCGTCGGCGGCATGCAGTCCGCAGGCTACGGCCGGATCGTCAACGTGTCGTCGGTGTCGGGTCCGGTCGCCGCCTATCCGGGAGACGTCGCCTACCACGCGGCGAAGGCGGGGATCGTCGGACTCACTCGAGCCATGGCGATCGAGACCGCCGCGAACGGCGTCACCGTGAATGCCGTGGCGCCGGGATGGATCGACACGGCCTCCGCATCCGACCACGAGCGTGTCATGGGCGCCGCGACGCCCGTCGGCCGCTCCGGTACCGCCGCCGAAGTGGGCTCCGTGATCGCCTTCCTCGCCGGGGAGGGGGCGTCGTACATCACCGGCCAGTTGATCACGGTCGATGGGGCGAACTCCATCAGTGAAGAGCGCGGTCGCTGATCCGCGAGGGAGGCTTCAGCTGTGGGTGGGCCTTGACCGTGTCCCTGCCACACGGTGTCGACTGTCGGTATGGCACGAGCACGAGCGGACGGTTCCGGCGCATCGATGCGTCCGTTCCTGGACAAGGCGTCACCCGAAGCGTGGCGTGCCGCGACGACGCTCGCCTCCATCGTGGGAACGGTCGCCCGCGAGCGCGGACTCTCGGCGGCGGAGTCGGAGCTCATCAAGGTGCGCGCGTCGCAGATCAACGGTTGCGCGTTCTGCCTCGACCTGCACTCGCGCGAGGCACGGCAGGCCGGAGTATCCCAGCAGCTGCTGGATCTGCTGTCTGCATGGCGGGAGACCTCGGTGCTCGACGAGCGCGAGAAGGCGGTCCTCGCCATCGCCGACGCATCCACGGCCCTCCCGCTCAACGAGCGTTCCACGACCGAGCTGTCGGCGGCGCGGGCGATCCTCGGCGACGATGCCTTCGCTGCAGCGGAGTGGATCGCGGTGACCATCAACATCTTCAACCGGATCTCGATCCTCAGCGGTCACCCCGTGCGGCCGCGCGACGCCGAGGGCAAGCTCGTGCGCTGACGCCGTGTCGGAGGTGAAGGGAGAACAGGGAGCTATCACGCCCGAGGCTCCGTCTTGCTCGCCTGCGCTCGCTCCCAGATGCGGTACCCGGCGTGAGCGAGGATCAGCGCGAGACCGAGCGCGCCGAGCGGAACACCCACCATCGCCAGGAAGCCCGCTCCGATGTTCGCGTCCGCTGCCGTCGGATCCCAGATGAGCACCACCCCGACCAGCATTGCGAAGCCGGCGGCGAGAAGCGCCGTCCCCGTGTAGTGAGTCTTCATGCGGATCCCTTCGTCGACAAGATGTGTCGAACCAGTCGACGTCATGTTCCAGGGACAGGGTCAAGATCCGGCACATCCCTCTCCGCGGGTCTTGAGCGTGTGGCAACCACGTGGTTTTCCATGAAGGACAGGACTCCAGCAGACGGCTGGGCGACACGCAGAAGGGCATGATGATGGGGCACATTACGGTGGGGACCGAGAACAGTACGCCGATCGAGGTGTACTACGAAGACCAGGGGCAGGGACAGCCGGTCGTTCTGATCCATGGATACCCGCTCAACGGTCACAGCTGGGAGCGTCAGACGCGCGAGCTGCTCGCGGCGGGCTACCGCGTCGTGACGTACGACCGGCGGGGGTTCGGCCAGTCGTCGAAGGTCGGGTCGGGGTACGACTACGACACCTTCGCCTCCGACCTCAACGTCGTGCTGGAGACCCTGGACCTGCGGGATGTCGTGCTGGTGGGCTTTTCGATGGGAACGGGTGAGCTGGCGCGGTACGTGTCGCTGTTCGGTCACGAGCGCGTCGCCAAGCTCGCCTTCCTCGCGTCGATCGAGCCGTTCCTCGTCGCCCGTGACGACAATCCGGAAGGCGTGCCGCAGGAGGTCTTCGACGGGATCGCCGCCGCCGCCAAGGGCGACCGCTACGCGTGGTTCACGCAGTTCTACCGCGACTTCTACAACCTCGACGAGACTCTCGGTTCGCGAATCAGCGCTGAAGCCGTCACCGCGAGCTGGAATGTCGCGATCGCCAGCGCCCCCGTCGCCGCCTACGCCGTCGTTCCCTCGTGGATCGAGGACTTCCGAGCCGACATCGAAGCGGTGCGCGCCAGCGGCAAGCCGTCGATGATCCTCCACGGGACGAAGGACAACATCCTTCCGATCGACGCCACCGGTCGACGCTTCCATGCCGCCTTCCCCGAGGCGGACTATGTCGAGGTAGAGGGTGCGCCGCACGGGCTGCTCTGGACGCACGCCGACGAGGTGAACACGGCGCTGCGGACCTTCCTGGCCGGCTGATGCGCCGAGAGGAGGGCGGCGCGGGCTGTGACCCCGCCGCCCTCCTCTCGCCATCCGCGTATCGGGGTCAGGCGGCGATCAGCGACGCTGCCCGACGCAGGACGTCGAGTTGCACCGGTCGATACAACTCGGCGACGGCGCTCGCGAGGAAGGACTGCATCGCGGTCGGCGCGGAATCGGGCGTTCGCCAGTGCGCACCCCCGTCCGCCAGGCCGGATGCCACGCGAGCGCGAGCGTCGTCGGAGGCATCAGGATGCAGCTCGTAGAAGGCGCTCCTGGCGCGGGGGGATTCGCGCGCGATCCTGGCGCGAAGCGTCGACTGCTCGGCCGGGTCGTAGAGCCGGGCGAGGATCTGGATGAGGGACCTGTCCGCATCGGACATGCCCCCGACCACCGCCTCGAAGCCGCGCGGCGTCTCTGGCGGCGCGTTCTCGCGAAGGATCGCCGCGACGTCGGAACGCGCACGCTGGAGTCGCTCGATGTCCGCCTCGAGCGCGGTGTCGATCGCGTGCAAGGTCGTGGTCCCCGCGTGATCGAGTTCCTGGATGCGGCCGAGCGGAACGCCGAGCTCGGCGAATCGGCGCAACCTGATCAGCTCGACGAGGTGCTCCACCCGGTACTGCTTGTATCCGTTGTATCGACGGCTGGGAAGCGGGAGCAGACCGACTTCGTGGTAGTGCCTGACCGTGTTGACGGTCGTCCCCGCGAGATCCGCGAGTTCCCGTGTGCTCCACGCCACGACATCCTCCTCACCGACCGGCGCCCCGGCCCGCCACCCTGGTACCTTCTCAACGAAGGCACCTCCCCGGCATCGGTGACGAATACGTAGTCGCAGCACGTATCCCTTGCGTAACCTTCTGCTCTCGCGACGGAGGAAGGACAATCCGTGCGTCTCTTCGGACGAGAAGACGAGCGAGCGCTTCTCGCGCGACTGCTCGACGAGGCCCGGGCGGGGCGCAGCGGTGCGCTCGTCATCCTCGGCGAGGCGGGAGTGGGGAAGACGGCGCTCCTGGACCACGCAGCCGACGCTGGGGAGGCTGCCGGATTCACCGTCGCGCGTGTCATCGGACACGAGGCGGAGCAGCAGTTCGCGTTCGCGGGCGTCCATCGATTGTGTGCGCCGTTCCTGGATCACCTGGACGCACTGCCGGTGCCGCAGCGAAGCGCTCTCGAAGTGGCGCTCGGGATCGGAAGCGGCTCGCGACCGGACATCTTCCTCGTCGGACTCGCTGTCCTGACCTTGCTCGCCGAGAGCGCGGAGGAGCGGCCTCTGCTGTGCCTCGTCGATGACGCGCCGTGGCTGGATGCCGCTTCGGCACAGGTCATCGCCTTCGTCGCGCGGCGGGTGTCGGCGGAGCGACTTGCGCTGATCATCACGGCGCGGGAGCTCACATCCGGACAGGGGCCGGCCTTCGCCGGGCTGTCCGCGATCACGGTGGACGGGCTGGCTGACGCCGACGCCCGGGCCCTCCTGGCGACAGCGGTGCGCACGCCGATCGACGATGTGCTCCGAGACCGCGTCGTCGCCGAAGCGCGCGGCAACCCGCTCGCACTGCTGGAACTGCCCCGACTGTCGGGCGCGAGACAGATGGCACGCGGCTTCGCGGTTCCCGAGCCCGCCAACGCCACGCGCCTCGTCGAGGCGGCCTACTTCGACCGCTTCGAGGCGCTCCCGAGGAGCAGCCGTCTGCTCGTTCTCGCTGCGGCCGCCGAGCCGACCGGTGATCCGATGCTGCTGTGGTCGGCGGCGACGCACCTCGGCATCGCCGCCGAGGCGGCGACGCAAGCGGAGACGGCGGGGCTGCTCGAGATTGCAACGAGCGTGCGATTCCCGCATCCGCTCGCCCGGTCGGCGGTGTACAGCGGTGCCCGGGCCGCAGACCGTCGTCGCATCCACGCGGCTCTCGCGGAGGCGACGGATCCTCTCGTCGACCCCGACCGTCGCGCGTGGCATCGGGCGCGCGCGCTCCTCGGGCCGGAAGAGGACGTGGCGGCCGAATCGGAGGCCGCCGCGTTCCGCGCGCTCGAACGGGGAAGTATGGCCGATGCGGCGGCACTTCTCGCGCGCGCGACCGAGCTCACGCCAGATGCCGCGGCCCGCGCCCGTAGAGCCCTCATGGCAGCTCAGGCGGCGCATGAGACCGGTGGTTCCGATGAGGCGCTCCGCCTGCTGACCCTCGCCCAATCAGGTCCGCTCGACGACCTCGCGCAGGCTCGCGCTCGCCTGTATCGAGCCATGATCGAGTTCGATCTCACGTCGAGCCCTGATGCAGCGGCGCAGATGGCGGATGCTGCGCGGGATCTCGCACCCCTCGACCAGGGCATCTCCCGCGAGGCCTACCTCGTGGCCATCAACAGTGCGATCCGCGCCGCCGCCCCCGGCCGGCTGAGCGTCGTCGACGTGGCCTCGGCAGCGCGCGACGCTCCGGCAGCCCCTGGACCGCCCGAGCCGGCCGATCTTCTGCTCGACGGACTCATCGCCGCGTACACGCGAGGGTTCGCCGCGGCAGCACCCGAGCTCGAGCGCGCGCTCGCCGCCTTCCGGGAGTCCGACCCCGACGACGATGATCACGACAGGCGCCGACGTACCGGCCGCTGGCTCGCCCTCGCCGCGCGCACGGCGGGCGCGATGTTCGATGACGATCTCGCGCGGGCCCTCATCACCCGCAACGTCGAGCGCGTCCGGTTCTCCGGTTCGCTGTCGTCCCTGCCCGGGGCGCTCATCGACCTCGCGTCCGTTCTCGTCCTCGGAGGAGAGCTGGGAAGGGCAGCCGACGTCGCGGTCGAGAGCGAGTCGATCGCGCGCGCAGCCGGCGTCGCGGCATCCCCGTTCGCCCACCTGTTCCTCGCGGCGTGGCGCGGGCGGGAGAGCGATGTCCGTCACCTCGAGGAGTTGTCGCGGCGATCCACGGAGGAGGCCGGCACCGGGATCGTGCAGTACGCGCTCGCCGTCTCGCGCGTCAGCCGGGGCGATTACGCGGGCGCGGCCGACGCAGCGGATCGGGCCGGCAGATCGGACGAGCTCGTCGTCGCATCCCTCGCTCTTCCCGAACTCGTCGAGGCGGCGGTGCGCGCCGGACGACCCGAGCAGGCGGTCGACGCGCTCGATCGCCTGGTCGCACGCACCTCGGCGTGCGGCAGCGCCCTCGCGGCCGGGCTCGCCGCATCCGCTCGCGCGCTCGTCGCGGACGACCCGGAGCCGCACCATCTCGAAGCCATCGCCGCGCTCAGCGACACCCGTGCCGCGATCTTTCTCGCCCGCGCGCACCTCACCTATGGAGAGTGGCTGCGCAGGCGGGGACGCCGGCAGTCCGCGCGCACCTACCTCCACCTCGCGTACGAGTCGTTCGACAGGATCGGCGCCGAGCTCTTCGCCGATCGCGCCGCTCGCGAGCTCCGAGCGACCGGTGAACACCCGCAGTCCCGCGGCGCCGGGCCGAGCACGTCGCTCACCGACCACGAACTCCACATCGCGCGGCTCGTGGCGGCGGGAGCGACGTCGCGAGAGGTCGCGGCGGAGCTCTTCCTGAGCCCGCGCACGATCGATGCGCATCTTCGCAACATCTACCGCAAGCTCGGGATCACGTCGCGCCGTCAGCTCCGCGAGCTGCTGCGGTGAGGGCGCTCGAGATCTCGTCGCGGCTGTTGACTCTGTGCCCACCACACGCTCTTCCCTGACGTGAGGCGCGCCTCCCTGGGTGCCGTGTGGATCGGAGAGATTTCATGAGCAGTCCTGTCGTCGTCCTCGTCCACGGAGCGTTCGTGGACTCGTCGAGCTGGAACGAGGTGATCGCCCGACTCGGAGAGGAGTCCGTTCCCGCCCTGGGCGTCGCGAGCCCTCTCCAGACCCTCTCAGGCGATGCGGATCACCTGTCCGACATCCTCGACTCGATCGGCGAGAGCACGATTCTCGTCGGTCACTCCTACGGGGGCATGGTCATCACCGAGGCGGGGCACCACGATTCGGTCGCGGCGCTGGTCTACGTCGCGGGGTTCGCGCCGGACCAGGGCGAGAGCGCGTCATCCTTGGCCGGCGTCCCCGGCAGCGCGCTCGCGGAGGCGATGTCGGGGTACCCCGTGCGCCACGGCGACACCGAGTGGATGATCCGGCAGGACGCCTACGCGGAGTGTTTCGCCGCCGACGTTCCGCGGTTCCTCGCCGAGGCGATGAGCCGGACCCAGCGCCCCATCGCCGACGAGGCTCTGACCGCCGCACTGACTGCCGACACACCGGCATGGCGAGTGCGCCCGAGCTGGTTCGTGTACGGCGACGAGGATCGCATCGTGCCGCCCGCAGGGCATCGGCGGATGGCCGAGCGCGCCGAGCCGCGCCTTCACCGGGTGCTTCGCGGGGGATCGCACGCGGTCGGCGTCTCTCAGCCGGATGCCGTGGCCGACGTCATCCTGCACGCCGTGGCCTCCGTCAGCTGATGCGGCGCTGACCGGCGTCGGTCTGTCGAGTGTCGGGGCGCACGCCATCGCCGCGGGGCGCACATTCGCCGCCCCAGCCGGATGAAGCGCGCCCCACACGCTGCTCGCCCGGGGTGGCGCGACCGCCGCATCGCGGTTCCCGGTCCCGCATAGAGCCCGGTCTCCAGTTCGCCGAAAAGACCCAATCCGCGCGATGGGAGCCGAAATCCAAGCAGTTTGGGTCTTCTCGGCGGGGGGAGGAGCGGATGCCGCGGCCTGGGGCTTGCGGGAGGAGCGGATGCCGCGGCCTGAGGCCTGCCGGAGGGCTCGGGCGGGCGGCGGCTACGGGCGGGGGGCGAGCCTACGGGCGGGAGGTCGAGGAGCGGGGGATCAGCGTCGGCATGGCGCGGCGGATGGCCGGACCGGCATCCGGACCCGCGAGCACGAGCTCCAGCGCGGTCGCTGCGATGAGGTCGAAGGGCGTCCGCACCGTCGTCAGCGGCACGGGGAGCCGCGCCGCCAGCGGGATGTCGTTGTAGCCGACGACCGAGATCTGCTCGCCCACAGCCATGCCCAGGCTCTGCGCGACCGAGCAGACTCCGATGGCGATGTTGTCGTTGGCGGCGAAGATCGCTGTCGGACGGTCGTCGCGCGTCAGCAGATCGCGGCCCGCGGCAATGCCATCGTCGATTCCGTAACCGCCCGAGACGATGCGATCGTCGATCAGCTCGATTCCGGCTTCGCGCAGAGCACCTCGCGCGCCGTCGAGTCGCGCCCGAGCGCTCGAGGTGAACCACGGTCCCGTGATGACCGCGATGTCGCGGTGGCCCAGATCGATGAGGTGGCGAGCGGCGAGGTAACCGCCGGCCTCGTCGTCGCCGAGCGATGAGGGGCTGACGCCGTCTGTGCGCAGCACGAGCGCGTGCGGGATCCGTCGATCCCTCAGCGAGGCGGGAAGAGCATCGTCGAGGCGCGCCGTCGCGAGGATGAGGCCGTCGACGCCTCTGTCCAGAAGCGTCTCGGTCGCGCGCGCCTCATCGTCGGGCTCGTCTCCGCACGTCGCGACGACGGCGAACTGGCTGCGGCTGCGCGCGGCGTGCTCGACCGCTTCGAACATGAGCGCCATGACGGTGTCGGTCAGCCGCGGGACGAGGACTCCGATCGTGCCGGTGGCACCGCGCCGAAGGCTCGACGCGTTGACATTGCGGCGGTAGCCGAGGGTGTCGGCGGTCTCCCGGACGCGCCGGGCCGTTTCGGACCGCGACGACGGCGTGCGCTCGTCGAGGATGCGGCTGACCGTCGAGATGCTCACGCCTGACGCGAGGGCGACGTCCTTGAGGGTCACCACGCGGCGATCGGTGCCCGCTTCCATCGTGATCCCTTCGCCTTTCCCCCGAGTGTATCCAGCGTCGTGACGGTACCCGCCGATGAGAGTTTTCATCGAGCTCTTGACTCGATGGCCCCGTCCGAGCATACTTGCAATCGTTCCTGCAAACGTTCCCGCAAACGTTCCCACAACACTCGACGAAGAGAAAGAAGGATGCCATGACCATCGACCTCCGCGGTCTGAACCCCGCCCCCGTCACCCCGTTCACAGAAGCCGGCGACATCGACTTCGACGCGATCCAGCGCCTCGGCGCATGGCTCGGATCGATCGACGGCGTCAAGAGCCTCACGGTCCTCGGTCACGCCGGCGAGGGCACGTTCCTTACGGTCGACGAGCAGCTCGCCGTCATCGGTGCCTTCCGCGACGCCGTCGACGGCAGCATCCCGATCATCGCGGGAATCACGGGAGAGGGAAACAAGGTCGCGGCCCTCGAGGCGAAGCGCGCAGTGGATGCCGGGGCGTCGGCCGGCCTCGTCTACCCGTCGCACGGGTGGCTCCGCTTCGGCTACCAGGACGGCGCTCCGCAGACCCGGTACAAGGAGATCTACGAGACGAGCGGCCTCCCGCTCATCCTCTTCCAGTACCCCGACAACACCAAGGCGACGTACAACCTCGACACGCAGCTCGAGATCGCGGGCCAGGAAGGCGTCTTCGCCACCAAGAACGGCGTCCGCAACATGAAGCGCTGGTACACCGAGATCCCCGCGCTCCGGGCGGCGTACCCGGAGTTGCAGATTCTCTCGTGCCACGACGAGTACCTGCTGCCGACGATGTTCGACGTCGATGGTCTCCTCGTCGGCTACGGCAACATCGCCCCCGAGCTGCTCGTCGAGCTGATCGCGGCGGGCAAGGCCCAGGACTACCCCCGCGCACACGCGATCCACGAGCAGCTCCTGCCCGTGACGAAGAACGTGTACCACCGCGGCTCCCACATGGAGGGCACTGTCGCCCTGAAGTGGGGCCTCGTGCATCGCGGCATCCTGGACCACGCGACGGTTCGCCCGCCGCTGCTCCCCCTCGCCGACGGCGCCGATGCCGAGATCGCCGCGGCCTTCGCGTCGGCCGGTCTGTCGAAGGTCACCGTCTCCGCGTGATCGCCCGGGGGTGGCCGGTCCGACGGCCGGTCACCCCCGCACCCGCCGCCGGAGGGCTCCGCAGCGGCATCCAGTCAATGACGACTTCGCGGCCCCGTGGCCGCACTCCGACGAAGGAGACCCCATGAGCGAGCGCACCACACACCGTCCCCCCTCGACACCGGGCACCGGACATGGTCGAATCTCGACAGAGACCATGAGAACGATCGTCGATTCGCGCACGAAGCGCCGTACCTTCTGGCAGCAGCTCGCGCTCATCGGTCCGGCGTTCGTCGCCGGCGCCTGGCAGTTCGGGCCCGGCAATCTCACCACGGCGGTCCAAGCCGGAAGCGGCTTCCAGTACACCCTCATCTGGGTCATCGTCGTCTCGACGATCCTGATGATCTTCCTGACCGACATGAGCGTCCGCCTCGGCATCAAGTCGCCCGTGTCACTCATCGCCTCCATCAAGGATCACCTCGGCAAGGCGGTCGGGGTGATCGCGGGCATCGGCATCTTCCTCATCACGCTGTGCTTCTCGGTCGGCAATGCCGTCGGATCCGGCCTCGGCCTCTCGATGCTCTTCGGTGGCGCGCCGGTCATGTGGACCGTCATCTGCAGCGTCGCCGTCGCGGGGATCCTGCTGCTGCGCAACGTCTACCGCGTCGTCGAGAAGGTCCTCGTCGTCATCGTCGCGCTCATGGCGATCGCCTTCGTGGCGAGCGCCTTCATCTCCAACCCGGATTGGATCGCCGCTGCCTCGGGCCTCATCCCCTCCGCACCCGACGGCTCCTGGCTCCTGATCGTGGCGCTCGTCGGCACGAACTTCAGCATCAACGCCGCGTTCTACACCGCGTACGGCACGAAGGAGCGCCGCCGCACGGAAGAGCAGTACCGCGATGTCACGATCGTCGACACGATCCCCGGCATCGTCGCTCCGGGGGTCATGACCGCTCTCGTCATCGTGGTCGCAGCGTCGGTTCTCGGCCAGACGGGGGAGGCGGCCGGAACGATCGTGGCTCTCGCCGGCATCTTCGAACCCCTCGCGGGGCCTGTCGGGTCGACCATCTTCGCGCTCGGGTTCTTCGGGGCAGCCTTCTCATCGATGGTGGCGAACGCGACCGCCGGTGGCACGATGCTCTCCGACGGCCTCGGTCGCGGCGCCTCGTCGGGATCGCTGACGGCCAAGATCGTGTCGGGATCGATCCTGGCGTTCGGGGTCGTCATCGCGCTGGTCTTCCAGGCCTCGCCGATCCAGCTGATCGTGATCGCTCAGGCTCTGACCATCTTCGTCGCCCCCGTGCTGGCTGCGCTGATCATCATCATGGCGAACCGTCGCTCGCTCATGGGGAGCATGCGCAACAAGTGGTGGCAGAACCTGTTCGGCGTCATCGGGCTCGTTGCGGTGCTCGCCCTCTCGGTGAGGCTGCTCATGAGCCTCCTGGCGGGCTGAGACCTCGTCCTTCCCGCCGAGACGGCGCATCCATTTCGCTGGGTGCGCCGTTTCGTCGGTCGTGCCGGATCGGTCATTTCAGGATGAGGAAGACAGTGACGAGGTCCGCGACGCTATGGGGCCTGTGCTGCCTCGCACGATGAAGTCGACGGGCGGCAACGCCTGAGTCTCAGGCTCTCGCCCTTCGACGATGGCGACGAGCATCCGTGCGCACACCGCGCCCCAGGAGAAGACGTCCTGACGCACGGTCGTGAGCGGTGGAACGATGTAGGGCGCGAGAGGGATGTCGTCGAAGCCGACGACGGAGAGGTCCGCCGGAACACGCACGCCCCTGTCGGCGGCTGCACTCATCCCCGCGATGGCCATCAGGTCGTTGGCATAGACGATAGCGGTAGGTGTGTTCGGGAGATCGAGGAGCTCATGGGTCGCCCTGGCGCCCGCGGCGCCGGTGAAGTCCGCGTCGACGATCGGACCGGCTTCGAGTCCGAGCGCCGTCATCTCCTCCATCCAGGCGCGACGTCGCACGTCGGAGTGGACATAATTCGGGGCACCGGCGACATGCGCGATGCGACGATGCCCGAGGGCGTAGAGATGGCGGACGGCGCGACGGACGCCGGCGGCGTCGTCGACGCCGATCGCCTCCGTGCTGCTGCCGTCGGGAGTCGTCGGCCCGACCAGGACATAAGGCAGTCCCAGCGAGGTCAGGTCGGCGGGACGCCGGTCGGTCGTGCGCAGGTCGGTGAGGAACACGCCGTCCACTCGCGCTTCGTGGGCGAACCTCTCGTAGGCTTTGCGTTCCGTCTGGCCGCTGTCTACGACTTGCAGCACGAGAGCGTAGGCGACTTCGGACAGACCGCTTTCCACCCCGGCGACGAACTGCGGGAAGAAGGGATCGGTGCTCAGAAGCTCGGGGTCTCTTCTCACGACGAGTCCCAGCGCCTGGGCCCGGCTCCGGGAGAGCGCGCGGGCGCGCGCGTCGGGCCGCCACCCCAGGTCTCGGGCTGCTTCCAGGATTCGCTCGCGCGCCGCATCTCCGACTCCGGGTCGCCCGTTGAAGACGAAAGACACCGCGCTCTTGGATACGCCGGCACGTGCGGCGACATCGCCGATGGTCGTGCGCCGGTCGCTCCGCGTGCTCGCGCCGTCGACGGACGGGGTCGATGCGGGTGCGTCGCCTGCCGGATCATTCACATGCCGAGCATAGTCCCCGTTTAGCGCCTCTTTAGACCCGCTGTCGCGAATCCACGCCCAGGAAAACGCATGTGTCTACCTCGGCGTGATGGTGTTTGACGATCGCGCACAAAACCGGTTTACTTGCAGAGCCGACGCGGAGGAGCAGTTGGCAATCGGTCCCCTGCCGGTCAGAAGCGAGGAGATGAGCGCGATGGAGCGTACTGGCGCACCGCCACTGTTGAACGTCGACGCCCCCGCATCGGCGCCCGCGCCCGCATCGCCCTCGATGCGTCGGCCGCGACGCCTGCAGCGTTGGCTCGGGGACAGTCCGCTCGGCGTGCTGCTCAGTTCGCCGTACGTGGCATTTGTGATCGTGATCTTCCTGGTGCCGTTCGGATACGGCATCTGGATGTCTCTCCACGACTTCTACTTCACGGCGCCGGGCGTGGAGGTGCCGCATCCGTTCGTCGGTCTCGAGAACTACGTCACGATCCTCGAGGATCCCGCTGTTCGACAGGCGTTCCTCAACCTCGGCATCTTCCTCGTCATCAACGTGCCGCTCACGGTGGCTCTGGGGCTTCTCTTCGCATCGGGGCTGGACGCGGTGGTGCACTGGAAGGGCTTCTTCCGCGTCGCGTACTACATCCCGTACGTGACAGCATCCGTTGCGACGATCTCGATCTGGATCTTCCTCTTCAGCGGCAACGGCGTCATCAACACATTCCTCGGAAGTCTCGCTCCCGAACCCTCCTGGCTCGCCAACCCGGTGCTGATCATGCCGCTCATCGCGGTCTACGTCACCTGGAAGAACCTCGGGTTCTACATCCTCCTCTATCTCGCCGCGCTCCAGAACGTCCCGAAGGAGCTGCACGAGGCGGCTCAGCTCGACGGCGCCGGGCGATGGGATCGATTCCGTTCAGTGACGCTCCCCTCCGTCCGACCCGTCACCTCGCTCGTCGTGCTCCTGTCCATCATCACGACGGGGCAGATCTTCACCGAGCCCTACCTGCTGACCGGCGGCGGGCCGAACGGGGCATCGATGACCCCCGCGCTCCTGATGTACCAGAAGGGAATCCAGCAGGGGCAGCCGGACATCGCAGCCGCGATCGGCATGGTGCTGGTCCTCGGCGTCATGATCTTCTCGCTCGTCGCTCGGCGCATCACGGAAGGAAAGAACTCGTGACCGCGGCTTCGTCATCGACGACCCGGGCCGTTCCGCCGACCCGACGTCGCACCCCGGGGCGCGGCGTGGCTGGTCTGCGCTTCGCCTTCCTCTTGATCGGGTCTCTTGCGGCGCTCGTGCCCTTCTACTACATGGTGATCGGCGCGCTGCAGAAGGAGCGGGACACCACGTTCATCGGGTTGCTCCCGCTTCCGGGCAATCTGACGCTCGAGAACTTCGCCGCCGTCAACGGCGCGATCGATCTGGCGAGGTCGTTGCTGAACTCGCTCATCATGACGGCGGGAGTCGTGGGCTGCACACTCGTCTTCGGCCTCCTCGTCGGGTACGCACTGGCCGTCCTGTCGTTCCGCGGGCGGGGGCTCGTCTTTGCGCTCGTGCTCCTCGTGCAGGCCATTCCCTTCCAGCTGCTCATGATCCCGCTCTACGTGATGGTCGTCCGCTACTTCAATCTGGCCGACACCTTCGTCGGCATGATCCTCCCCTTCGCGATCAATTCCGTCGCTGTCCTGATATTCCGTCAGTACTTCCTGCAGATCCCGCGAGATGTCTTCGACGCCGCGCGGATCGATGGCGCGAGCGAGGTCCGCATCCTCGTTTCCGTCGCTGTTCCGCTCGTGCGGCCTGCGGTTCTGACGGCGATGCTCGTGACGTTCATCGGACCGTGGAACGAGTTCCTGTGGCCGTTCCTGGTGACGAAGGAAGCGGCGATGCAGCCGCTCGCGGTGAGTCTCGCGAACTTCTCGCAGTCCAACAGCGCCTTCATGGCGAACCCGGTGGGGGCGGTGCTCGCCGGAGCCTGCGTGCTCGCCGTCCCGGTCGTCGTCTTGTTCCTGCTCTTCCAGCGGCACTTCACGTCCGCGAACCTCGGCTCCGCCATCAAAGGCTGAGCCGGCATCCATGACCCGGGTGCCCTGCACCCATGAACCGAGGTGAGACGAAATGACCGACGTCCAGACCATTCAGCCCAGCCGCACGCCCGCGGGCATCCCTTACTCGCTGCGTCGGGTCGGGACCATCATGACCGCCGATGTCAACGACCCGCTCGAGGTCGAAGGCGTCCTGAATCCCGGCACTGCGTGGGGTCCCGACGGCCATCTCTATCTCTACCCGCGGCTCGTCGCCGCGGGGAACGTCTCCCGCATCGCCCGAGCGCGTGTTCTGATCGAGGACGGAGTCCCCGTCGGAGTCGAGCGACTCGGCGTGGTGCTCTCTCCCGACGAGGGGTGGGAGCACGGACGCCAGAACGCGGGCGTCGAGGACCCGCGGATCACCTTCCTGGAACCGCTCGGTGTGCACGTCATGTCGTACATCGCGTACGGACCGCTCGGGCCCAAGCCCGCGCTGGCAGTGTCGCGCGACACCGTCACCTGGCAGCGGCTCGGACCCCTCACGTTCGCCTATCAGCCCGAACTCGACATGGATCTCAACCTCTTCCCCAATAAGGACATCGTCTTCTTCCCGACGACGGTGACGGGTCCTGACGGACGCGCGAAGATCGCCCTCCTCCACCGTCCCATGTGGGACCTCGACTGGCTCCGGCCGGGCGAAGGGCTTCGGCTGCCGGCGGGGATCGAAGACGACCGGCTGTCGATCTGGATCGGGTTCATCGATCTCGAAGCTGCCGAGCGGGACCTGTCGGCGCTGACTCGTGTCGAAGACTCATCCCTGCTCGCAGCACCGGAGTTCGAGTACGAGGCGGCGAAGATCGGTGCAGGGCCGTCCCCGCTGCGGGTGCCGGAGGGGTGGCTCGTCCTCCACCACGGCGTGAACGGCCCGGTGCCGCACGGATTCGAGTTGGCATACGGTTCGTGCTATTCGGCGGGGGGCATCCTCCTGGATGCCGACGACCCGCGTCGTGTGCTCGCTCGGACCCCCGAGCCTCTCCTCACGCCCGAGACCGAGGAAGAGACCAGTGGAACGCTCGCCAACGTCGTCTTCCCCACGGCGATCGAGCGCATCGGAGATCGGCACTTCGTGTTCTACGGCATGGCCGATTCGTCCATCGGTGTCGCGGAGCTCGTCCGCGAGGGGGAGTGACGCCTTCCGAGGACGTGAAGGGCGTCGCCCCGGTCACCGCTCCCGAGGGTCTGCTCGCGGTGGACGCCGGTCAGACCGGTGTGCGGCTCAGGTATGCCGACGCCGCCGACCGTCTCATCGAGGGTGCGGAGCGGGGAGTTCTCACGGATCGGCCGATTCTCCCGCAGATCGCGGACATCGCAGCACGCTTCATCGTCGCGTCCTCTGTCCGCCCCGAACGCGTCGCGGTGGGCACGACGGGACTCACGGGCGGCGATCGTGCGGAAGATCTCCTCGGTCTCCTCTCGCGGTTCGGTGTGCACACGGTGCACCTCGCGCACGACTCCGTCACGGGCTACCTCGGTGCTGTGGGGCTTCGTGACGGCGTGATGATCGCGGCCGGGACGGGAGTCGTCACGCTTGCAGCCGGGATCGCGGGCGTTGCCCGTGTCGACGGGTGGGGACATGTGATCGGGGATGCGGGAAGTGCCTACTGGATCGGGCAGCACGCCCTGATCGCGGCGATGCGGGCGCACGACGGCCGTGGCGAGCCGACGGCACTCCTTCCCCTGCTGCAGCGCCGGTGGCCCGACCCCGAGACCGCATACATGACCCTGCAGGCGTCGCCGGACAGAGTCGCCATCGTCGCGTCGTACGCCCGCCATGTCGACGAGCTCGCGGATCACGGGGATGCTGTCGCGCAGGGCATTCGTCGTCATGCTGCGCAGGCTCTCGTGGAGTCGGGCCTCACCGCGCTCCGGCGTGCCGGTGGTGCTCGGACAGGCGCTCGGGGTGTCGCTCTCATCGGCGGAGTCTTCCAATCGGCGGAGCTTCGCCGCGGGGTCGCCGCCGGTCTGGAGAGGAGCGTCCCGGGTCTCGATGTGCTGACGACGGTGGGGAGCGGCCTTGACGGCGCCGCCCGTCTCTCCGACGTGCGAGATTCGGATCCGCTCTCGCCGATGCTGCGGTCTGCGCGCACTTTCGGCGAGCTGTCACGTTCAGTTTAGTTCTGTTTAGTGTCCATGACATCGCTCCCAACCCTGCTTAACGGCCGCAAATCGGCGGTTACTGAATTGAGACCATCCATGGTTGACACGAGATTAATGAACCGGTTTACTACGAGTGTCGGCACTACCCGGCACCGACGAGAATCGCCGACCGGCGCCCTGTGGGCCGTTCGCATCAAGTAGACATGACGTCCGCCTCGGGCGGACTTCGGACGAAGGAGTTCCTCGCAATGAAGCGCTACGTAGGCGTCACAGCCCTTGTCGCACTCGCCTTGCCGCTTGCGGCGTGTGCATCGAACAGCGGGGGTGGAGCGCCCGCCGAATCCGAGCTGACCTCGGGCCCGATCAAGATCTGGTACTCGACGAACGAGCAGGAGATCGCGTGGGGTGAGGCGGTCGTCGAGGCGTGGAACGCCGACCACCCGGACGAACAGATCACGGCCGAAGCGCTCCCGTCGGGCAAGTCCTCCGAGGACGCCATCTCGGCGGCGATCACGGCAGGCAACACGCCGTGCCTCGTCTACAACACGGCTCCCGCTGCCGTTCCGGCGTTCCAGAAGCAGGGTGGACTCGTCAACATCTCCACGACGTTCGAGGACGGCGAGTCCTTCGTGACCGAACGGTCCGGGTCTGCTGCCGACGGCTTCCGGTCGCCCGACGGCGACCTCTATCAGGTGCCGTGGAAGGCGAATCCCTTCATGCTCTACTACAACAAGGACGTCTTCGAGGCGGCCGGCCTCGACCCCGAGAGCCCGCAGCTCGAGACGTACGACGACGTCCTGGCCGCTGCGGAGGCCATCAAGGGTGCGGGCGCTGCCGACTTCGCGATCTATCCCCCCGCGTCGAGCGACTACACGAACTCGCTCTTCGACTTCTACCCCTTCTTCCTCGCGAATTCGGGGGGAACGCAACTGGTCGTCGACAACGAGGCGATGTTCACGAGCCCCGAAGGGATGGAGACGTTGGAGTTCTGGAAGACCCTCTACGGCGAGGGCTACGCGTCAGCGGAGGCGTACAGCGGTGATGCGTGGGCTGGGCCGTTCGCAGACGGCGTCGCAGCCATGGGTATGGCCGGGCCGTGGGGTGCCGGACTCTTCGATGGGAAGGTCGACTACGGCATCGTTCCGCTCCCGACCGCCGGGGGCACCCCGGCCGGAGACACCTACACGTTCGGCGATTCGAAGAACGTCGGTCTGTACACGTCGTGTGAGAACAAGCAGACCGCGTGGGACTTCCTGAAGTTCTCGATGGACGCCGACAACGACCTCGCCTTGCTGGAAGCGACGGGGCAGTTCCCGATCCGTACCGACATCTCCGAGATCGGCGCCGACTACCTCTCGACCAATCCCGTGCTCGAGACGTTCTCGGCATCGGTCCCGCTGACCGTCGATGTGCCGAACATTCCCAACGCGACGGAGATCTGGCAGACCTTCCGTGACGCCTGGAGCGGTGCGGTGATGTCGGGTGACGGCGACCTGGCCGAAGTCATGCAGACCGCCGCCGACAAGATCGACGCCCTCGCTTCGCAGGGCTGACCCCCCACCCTGCGCCGCGACGTACCCGCGACGCGGCGCAGGGTCACCCCCGGCCCACCCGAGGACGAACAGTCGTCCGGCCGGCACGCCGCGGCGTGCACGAATTGGCAAAGGAGCCCCCATGAAGAACGTCCGGGCCGCAGTAGGCCTCGTCATCGCATTCGTTCTTGCACTATCCGCCCTGGTCGCCGCGCCGGCCACAGCCGCGACGGTCGATGAGGACATCGATGTCATCATCTCGCGCCTGCAGGAGTACTACCTCGGGCAGGGTGACGAGATCCTCCTCGCCAACGGCATCTATCTGGCGCGGACGTCCGAGGCGCTTGACTACGTCGCCTCGCAGAAGGCTGACGGATCGTGGCCTGACGTCGACTACGCCGACCGTACGAGCTCTGCGAACGGCTCGACGTGGTCTGCATACATCGCGCTCTACCGCATGCTCGCTCTCACGCAGGCGTTCGTGGACCCGCGCTCGGACGGATTCGACGATCCGACGGTTCTCGCGGCCGTCGAGCGTGCTCTCCTCCACTGGGACATCGTCAATCCCGGAAACGCGAACTGGTGGGAGACCGAGGTGGGAGAGTCCATCGCGATGGGTCGCATCTCGATGTTCCTTCGCGGCGACCTCAGCCCGGCGGCGTTCGACGTGGCGCTGAAGCACAACACCGGACGGTTGGATCCGGTGGGGGCGAACGGCGCATGGCGGACCTCGAACTTCATCTTCGAGGCGCTCTCGACGGGAAACGAGGAGAACATCCGCTCCGGATTCGCGACGATCGTCGCCACCATCACGGTCGATGAGTCGGGTGGCGTGAACGAGGCGGTGCAGCCGGATGCCAGCTTCTGGGCTCACGGGGCGCAGTTGTACAGCGAGGGCTACGGCATGGTCCTTTTCACTTACGCGGCGCTGTGGGCCGATGTCGCGCGGGGCACGTCGTTGGCGTTCGCGCGAGATCAGTTGGATTCCATCGCGTTCTACATCGTGGATGGTACGCGGTGGTTGATCCGCGGCGAGGTCGGGATGCTCTACCTGAACTACCGGCCGTCGAAGACGGTCGAGGGAGTCTCGAGCGACGCCTCGGAGTTCATCGAGCCGCTACGCCGGATGGCGCGCACGGATGCGGTCTACGCATCCGCGTACCAAGCCCTGTTGGACAACATCCTGGGCGAGACCCGCACGAACGGTGCGACAGGCAACAAGTACTTCTGGCGGTCCGAGTTCTCCTCGCACCTGCGCGACGACTACGGCATCTTCACGCGAGTGAACTCTTCGCGCACCTTCGGGGGCGAGCTGCGAACCGCCTACCGAGACGAGATCGGCAACCCGGTCTTCTGGAACTCGATGGGGGCCACGGCGATCCAGGTGAACAACCGCGAGTACCTCGACGTCGGTGCAGCCTTCGATTGGAACCACTACCCGGGTGTGACTGCACCGTATGAGAAGCGCACGGAGCGGGGTGTGGAGAACCGCACCCGCAACGGCGATGGCGCCGGGTTCACCGGCGGCGTGTCCGACGGTCGGTTCGGTGCGACCGTTCTGACGCTGGACGCGGCTCGGACGACGGCGCTGAAGAGCTACTTCTCGTTCGACGAGGGCATGGTCGCCCTGGGCGCGGGAATCCGATCCTCGAGCGATGCGCCCGTGCATTCCGTACTCAATCAGACGGCGGGGAAGCAGAACGCATCCGTCGGTGGCGAGCCGATCGCGCTGGGTGCCGATGGCGAGGACGTCGGGGACGCGCGCTGGGCGTTCAACGACGAGGTGGGCTACGTCTTCCCCGCGGGGCAGGACATGAAGGTCTCGTACAAGACGCAGACCGGCAACTGGATCGATCGCGACCCGGTGGAACGGGACGCCTTCACGTTGTACATCGATCATGGTGGCGCCCCCTCGGATGCGGGATACGAGTACACGGTGCTGCCCGGCGCGACGCCCGCGCAGGTCCAGGCCTACGCGGCGAAGCCTGCGGTGCGCACGATACGTAACGACGCCGAGGTCCAGGCAGTCCGCCACGACGGGCGGGAGATCACCATGGCGACGTTCGCCCGCGCCGGGTCCGTGGATCTGGGCGCAGGTCGCTCTCTCGTCGTCGACGGACAGGCTGTTGTGATGCTCGACGAAAGTGGCGACGTGCCGGTGGCGAGTCTTTCCACGCCCGGTCGTGCGGCTCTCGTCACCGTCTCGGTGACCGGCGGCAACGCCGCCTGGCACGGCACCTATGCGACAGCGGGGGCGGCAAACCTCGGCAAGACCATATCGGCACCGCTGGTGACGGGTGCGGCCGCCGTGACATCGCCCTTCTCGGCGAGTGGCACGGCCGACGGCAGCGATGTCGCGTCGCTCGGTGACGGCGACCCTGCGACGGAGTGGACCTCGCCTGCGGGCGCACCGGCATGGGTCGCGACGCGGGTTCCGCGCGGGTCATGGGTGACGAAGGTCTCGATCGACTGGGCAGACGATTTGTTCGCCTCCGACTTCCTGGTGCAGACCTCCACCGACGGCGTCGCGTGGACTGATCACGCACGGGTGACCGATGGCGCCGGCGGAGTGTCGGAGGTTCCCGTGACGCCGATCGCCGCAGAGCACGTGCGCGTGGTCATGGTGGGCGGTCCGGGCGAACGGTTCGGGATCGGAGAGGTGACTGTTGCGTCGTCGGTGAACCTCGCCTTGGAAGCGCCGACTCGCGCCTCGGGATACTCGGGGACGAGTCTGGTCCATCTGATGAACGACGGTGACCCGGAGAGCCGGTGGCGCGGTAACAACGCCAACGGTGCGTGGGCGCAGGTCGATCTGGGCGCGACGCAGCCCGTATCGGTCGTGCGGTTGTCGTGGGAGGCGGCGTACGCCAAGACCTACAAGATCCAGCTCTCCGACGACGGCGCGACGTGGCGCGATGTCTACACCACGCCCGCCGCGGGCAGCGATGGCGGCGTCGATGTCATCACGCTGACGGGCCAGAGCGCGAGGTTCGTGCGGATGCAGACCCTGACGCGATCGCTGAACTACGGCCCGTCGATCTGGGAGTTCGAGGTGTTCGGCGACAGATCGGTCATCGACGCGCCGATCGCTCCCGCGGCCGGCGGAAACCTCGCGCTGAACCGCCCGACCACAGCCGACAGCTTCCACAACAACAACGCGACCATCGCACCCGTCTACGCGACGGACGGCTCGATGTCCACGCGCTGGGCAAGCGCCCGTGCGATGTCGGAGCATTGGCTGCGGGTCGACCTGGGCAAGGTGCGACCAGTGTCGCGCGCGGCGGTGAGCTGGGAGACCGGAACCTCCAACAACTACCGCATCGAGGGATCGGTGAATGGAACCGACTGGACCGAGCTGGCGAGGATCGACACGGTGCAGCCGACGTTGAACCACACTCTGTCGTTCGCCTCCGCCGATGTCCGGTACGTCCGACTGATTGGGCTTCCCGCCACGCAGTACGGGCTGAACGTCTACGAGTTCGAGCTCTACGGCGGATCCACATTCGCGTGTACCGAGCCGGTCACCGTGCCTGCTGGTGGAACGGCGACCCTCGCGGGGACACTCACGCCCGTCCCCGAAGGAGCTGCGATCACTGCCATGTCGCTCCGCCCGGATGTCGTTCAGGCCAGCGGCGGTGGACGCATCGATGGCGACGGGAACGTCGCGGTGGACGTGATCGCCGGCCGACCCGGCGTAGCATCCGTCCTCCTCACCCGCACGGGTGGCGACGAGATCGCCTGGTGCCCCGTTACGGTCAACGGCGACACGCGCGCGCTCGAGGATGCGATCGGGCAGGTGCATGGACTCGACAGCATGGAATACACGCTGGAGACCTGGACGCCCGTCCTGGCGGCGCTGCAAACTGCCAAGCGCCTTCTCAAGACCCCCGGTGCCGCTCAGGACCTGATCGACCGGGCCGCTGCCGACGTGCGTGGCGCGCTCGCGGCCGCTCAGCTCGTCGATACCAGCCGCTTGGATGTGTCGGGCTCGGTCGAGCCGAAGATGCTGGGCGGAAAGGTCTATCTCTCCGTAGCGGCGACCAACGGCGGGAGCGTCCCGGTGACGATCGTGATCGCGAACGCCTACGGCAGCAAGACGTACACCGCCGTGCAGCCGGGCAAGACCGTGAGCGTCTCCCTCAACACGCGGGCGTCGAGCATCCCCGCCGGAGAGACGACGATCACCGCCACCGGAACGATCGACGGCTACGAGGTCACGGAGATCACCACCGTGACACACACGGCCCACCCCACCCCGTAAGCCCCCGAACGACTCGTCCCGGGTGAGGATCCTCGCCCGGGACGAGTCACCACACGCCCGAAAACCGGGAAGAGGAGAGTCACATGACCATGCACAACGCCGGCAGAATCGCCGTCGCCGCCTTCGGTGCCCTGATCCTCGCGACCGCCGGTGCCGCGGCAGCGACCGCGGATGTCGTCGATGACAACCAGGTGGACGTGACAGTCGAGATCACCGACCAGGAACAGGGCGTGCTCGCGCTCAGTGTCGCGGCCGACTCCACCACGCTCACCGAACAGGACAGCGGCGACCCGCTCGTTCGCGAGTTCACGGGCTCCCTGCCCGAGGTGACCGTCATCGACACGCGAACGCAAGTGCCCGACCAGCCCTGGTACGTCCTCGGCACGGCCGCGGATTTCGTCTCGTCGGAGAGCACCATCACGGCGGACCACCTGGGCTGGACCCCGGTGCTCAGCGGCGACTACGGTCCCGAGGTCGAGCCGGGCGGTGACATCCCCACGGTGGTGGACGACCCCGACAGTGCTGGGCTCGGCTACGCCGACGGCGAGCTGCTGTACGTCAACTACGACCCGAACGGTACCCACCAGCAGGGCTCATGGTCGGCCACGGCCGGGCTTCAGCTCAAGGTCGACACTGCCTCGCTGGTCCCCGGAACCTACACCTCGGTCCTCACGCTGTCGCTCTTCGGATAGTCGCCGCCGAGAGGCGGTCCCGCCCAACGCAGGCTGCGAGGGGCGGGGCCGCAGTCACGGCGCGACGACGAAGTCGATGATCAGATCGTCCTCGAGGGGTTCCTCTCGACTGGGGTAAGGGTCACGCGGCGCTTCCGGTGCGAGACGCACCGGGTCAGGACGCCGCGAGCGCGTTCTCCGCCGCAGTCGCGATCACGTCGGAGACCACGCCCGACTGCGTCAGGTAGACGGCGTGGCTGCCGGGTGTCTTCGTGACGCTGGCACCGGCGCGGTCGGCCATGTGGTGGAGCATCGCCTGGTCGAAGGCGTTGTCCTCCGTCGCGATGACCGCCCAGCTGGGCTTCTCATGCCACGCGGCGGTGGTCACGGCCTCCGAGAACACCGCCATGTTGACGGGCACTTGAGCATCCCGGAGGAAGGCGGCGTCTGCCTGGCTCGCGTCGGCCGCGAAGGCGACGGCGAATGCGTCGCGATTGAGAAACCCGAACCCGTCGTCGCCGATGTCGATGACGAACTTCGGGGTGGGGGCGAAGCCCTCGTACTGCTGGCCGGAGGTCTCGCCCGAGTCGGGAATCAGCGCGGCCACGTAGACGAGTCCCGCGACCTTGTCATGGTTTCCCGCTTCCGTGATGACTGTGCCGCCCCACGAGTGGCCGACGAGGATCGTCGGACCATCCTGCTGATCCAGCACGCGCGTGGTCGCAGCGACGTCGTCAGCCAACGACGTGAGCGGATTCTGGACGATCGTGACGCGGTAGCCGCGCGCGGTGAGATTGTCGTACACGTCGCGCCATCCCGATCCGTCGGCGAACGCGCCATGTACGAGAACGACGTTGGTGATTCCTTCGGCAGTAGTGCTCATGATGCCTTCCCTTCTTCTGGGTCGACCCGATCGGCGACCTGCAATGTGCAATATATTGCAGGGCGCAGTTATTCCCTAGGCTTTGTTCGAATTTGCGCGGCAGGTCCGGCTGTGCGCAACATATTGCATGCCGATCCCCTCCCACTCCGCCGGTGTCGACCGGTCGCTGCTTCGCGACGATGTCTTCCGCCGCCTGCGCGATGCCATCGTCGACGGGACGTTCCAGCCCGGCGAGCAGCTCAAGGATGCCGAGCTCGCCGAGTGGCTCGGGGTCAGCCGCACGCCGGTGCGGGAGGCACTGCTGCGTCTTGGAACAAGTGGACTCGTCGCGGCGATCCCGGGGCGCTCGACGACCGTCACGCCGATCGACTCGAAGGCGGCAGCGGATGCTCGCGACGTCATCGGCGCGATGCACGCCATGGCCGTCCGCGAAGTCGCGGGAAAGCTCAGCGACGATCAGCTTCAGCAGATGCGCGACGCCAACAGGCGCTTCGCCGACGCCGTCTCTGCCGGAGATGTGGATGCCGCGCTCGACGCCGACGACGAGGTGCACCGCGTACCGGTCGTCGCCCTCGGCAACTCGGCTCTCGAGTCGGTGCTCGACCACTTCGATCCGCTCGTGCGCCGCGCGGAGCGGCAGCGGTTCCGGCGCGACGGCGGCTCGTCCGTGGCGGTGCACGAGAAGCTCATCGATCTGCTCGCGGCCGGGGACGCCGACGAGGCATCCGCCGTCGCGTTCGACATCTGGCACGCCCTGTCCACGGAGGACCAATAGCGCCGAGTCGGACTCACGCGGGAGGCGCACCCGCCGGTCGCGTCGCCGCGGCAACCCTCGCGAGCGCGGCGAGGTTCACGGCATACTCCGCTGCAGCCGCAGCCACGACCTCGTCGAGCTTGTCCATCTGGCTGAGTGCGAGGTAGAACCCGTGCCCCGGGACGGTGGCTCCGAGCTCCGCCAGGAGCGGCGCGAGCGTGAACGTCGGGCCCATGGAGTGCGTGAAGTCCGCGCCGGTGTGCACGGGGATCGCCGTCACTCCCGACAGTCCGTTCGCCGGATAGCGGTCGAGGAACGCCTTCAACAGACCGGTGTAGGTGGCCTTGTAGGTCGGTGAGGCGAACACCACGAGGTCGCTGTCGGCGACGGCGGCGTTCATCGCCGACATCCCCTCGGACGGCCACGCGAAGATCTCGCCCGTGTGGTCGGCGAGGTCGATGACCTCGAGATCGTACGATCCCGGGGCCAGCAGCTTGTCGACGAGAAGCTCCGCGACTTTGCGCGTGCGGGACGCCGGCTTGGGGTTTCCGACGACGACCATGACCTTGAGAGGCATCTGTAGCTCACATCCGTATCGAGTGGAAGGGGACGGGGATGCCGGTCGTCCACAGGCCGAGCGGGCTGCGGGGCGTGCGACACCTCCACGCGCCGCCAGGATCTTTTGGCCCGGAGCGCCCGCAACGACTCACGCTGCATCCCCGATTATGCCGCGCTCGTGTTACGTCTCCGTGAAGGCGCGACACTCGGCGTCTCATCCGGCCCGCGGAAACAAGGGCTTTACATTCGCGTGACCGCCGGGCAATCCCGCACCCTGCATACTGGTGGGGCAGCGTAAGCCGCTGCGGACCCTCTCGGGACACAAGACCCCGGGGGCAAGCATCGGGTCTGGATGTAGACCGTTTCGCTGCATGCCGCCGATCGACTCGATGCTCACCATCTCAGCAATCTTGTCGAGGGAGTCCGCATGTCTCTGCTGTCCCAGCCCGTTCCCCCGTCTCTCCGCGACTCTGCGCGGTTGAATGCCGATCCCGAGCACATGCGCACCGCGATGGGTCGCTTCCCGTCGGGAGTCGCCGCGATCTGCGCCATGGTCGACGGACGCCCCGTCGGCATGGTCGTCTCGTCGTTCTCGGCGGGGGTCTCGCACAGCCCGCCGATGGTGATGTTCTCGGTGCAGAACTCGTCGTCGACCTGGCCGCAGCTGAGCGCCGCGCCGCGACTCGGCGTCAGCGTGCTGGGGTCCGATCAGTCCGACGCCTGTTTGCAGCTCGCCTCGCGCAGCCGTGACAGGTTCGAAGGGCTTTCGCTCGGCGTCGGTGCTCAGGGAGCCGTGCTCCTCGACGGGGCGACGATGTGGCTCGAATGCGACGTCGTCAGCACGACTCCCGCGGGCGACCACCAGATCATCGTCATGCAGGTCCACGGGATGTGCGCCGACCCGGATCGAGCGCCGCTTGTCTACCACGAGCGCCGGTTCCACTCGCTGCGTGCGATCGGCGGGCGGTGAGAGCCTCGTGCTCGAACCTCCGTCCCGAGCGCGTGCGTTCGAGCTCGACCCCGATCTGACGCCCCTCGTCGCGGCGCGCTGGAGCGTGAGGGCGTTCGACAGCACGCGGGCGGTCGGCGCATCGGATGTCGGTGCTCTCGTGGATGCCGCGAGGACAGCGCCCTCCGCCCACAATCTGCAACCGTGGCGGCTGTGGATCGCGGAGCGCGACACGGAGCAGTTCGACCTGATCCTCGCGTCGCTCGCCGAGTACAACGCCGTCTGGGCGTCGCGGGCGGCGCTCCTCGTCGTGGGCGTGGCGCGGGATGCCGCGGCCGATGGCACGCCGTGTCCGTGGGCCGACTACGACCTCGGGCAGGCGACAGCGCTCCTCACGGTCGAGGCCACGGCGAGGGGTCTCGGTGTCTGCCAGATGGCGGGCCGAGACGAATCCGCCCTCGCCTCGGTCGTCTCATGTGCTCCGGGGGAGCGCGTCGCGATCGTCAGCGCCGTGGGCTATCCAGGTGACGAGCGCGACCTCGACCCCGCCGCCACGGCGATCCATCGAGGTGGTCGCGTGCGGCGCACGCGGGACGAGGTCGCGACGGTGGCCCTTTCGGCAGGCTCGTGAAACGCGCTCGAAACGACGGGTGACGTCGTCGAAACCTGTGTCTGAGATCTTAGATCTCAAGGAGGTTGGTCGATGACATCGGAATCGCACGCATCTGCACCCGACGAAGAGAGGCTTCTGCACCTCAATCTCTTCATGCGCCTGTACGGTCACCATCCTTCCGCATGGCAGCGGCCCGGAGCATCCGCTGACGCGGCATTCGATCCCGACTGGTTCGCTGACCTCGCCATGACGTGCGAGCGCGGCCTCTTCGATGCCGTGTTCCTGGCCGACTCGCAGCAGGCGATCTATCAGCGCGCGGATGTCTCGACGGCGTCGCTTTTCGAGCCGCTCACGCTGCTGTCGTACATCGCGGCCAAGACGAGTCGGATCGGTCTGATCGGCACCGTGTCGAGCACCCTCCACCATCCCGTCAACGTCGCCCGGTCGATGGCTTCTCTCCACCTCCTCAGCCGGGGGCGCGCCGGTATCAACCTCGTGACGTCGCAGAGCGACGCCGAGCCGCGACTGCACGGGATGCCGGGACTCCCGGACCCCGATGCCCGCTACGGCAGAGCCCGGGAGTTCGCGGAGCTGCTCTTCGACCTCTGGGACACGTATCCGCAGTCGGCGATCCTCATGGACAAGGTCGACGAGATCTTCATCGACGAGCCGGCGCTCGGGCGCATCGAGCACAGCGGGCAGAACTTCCGGGTCTCCGGGACGCTCAATGTGCCGCAGACCTCGGCGGGTCGCCCCCTCCTCGTCCAGGCCGGCGCTTCTCCGCAGGGCCGCGACCTCGCTGCGCAGTACGCCGAGGCGATCTACGGCATCGGCTCGACCATCGAAGACGCGCGCGACTACTACGCGGACATCAAGCGGCGGACGGTCGCGCACGGTCGTCCGGAATCCGCCATCACGGTGCTCCCCGGCGTCGTGACGGTCATCGGCGACACCCACGCTGAAGCGGTCGACAAGAAGCGCTACCTGGACTCGCTCAAGTCGCTGTCGAAGCAGCTCGACACCCTCAGCGGCTACATCTCGATGGACTGCTCGCGCCTCGATCCGAACGACGTCATGCCCGAGCTGCCCCCGATCGAGGAGTTCGCGGGGCCGAAGGGTCGCTACGTCATGATGCAGACGCTGTCGGTCGACGACGACGGCCGCCGGGTGACGGTGGGGGAGATGCTCGGCCGCATCTCTGCGGGGGGCGGTCACTTCACGTGCGTCGGCACGGCGGACGAGATCGCGGACGAACTCGTCCGCTGGTTCGAGGGTCGCGCTGCCGACGGCTTCAACATCAATGCCTCCACGCTCCCCGAGGGGATCGAAGAGTTCGTCGACCTCGTCGTGCCGGCGCTGCAGGAGCGGGGCGTCTACCGCACCGCGTACACGGCGGAGACGATCCGCGGTCACTTCACGCAGACGAAGGAGCTCGTCCGATGACGGTCCCCGGCACGAGCGACGAATTCCGCGCGAGCGTCGGAGGGCTCTGGGATGCGCTCGTCGAGCACGACTTCCCGAGGACACTCGCCGACGGCACACTTCCGCCCGAGCGATTCCGCTTCTACATCTCGCAGAACATCATGTATCTGCCCGAGTACGCGCGCATGATCGCCGTCGGAGCCTCGAGGACCCCCGACCTGCGCGGGCTGGAGGAGTCCACTCGCGCCATGGCGAACATCGTCGATGTCGAGATCCCGCAGAACCTCCGCATGCGCGAGGCGATCGTCGAGATCGCCGGACCCGTGACGGATGCCGATCTCGTCCTGGCACCGGCGACGGCGGCCTACACGTCGTGGCTCCTCGCGATCGCCGCGACGGGAAGCGCCCTCGACATCCAAGCGGCTCTTCTGCCCTGCGCGTGGAGCTACGGCGTCATTGCGCGACGTCTCGTCGGCGGAGCATCCGAGCATCCCGTCTATTCGGAATGGGTGCGCTTCTTCGCCTCCGACGACTACGACGCCGTCGTGGTGGCCCTGCGCGAGGCCTTCGACCGCGACCTCGCCGAGGCGCCGGCGCCGGTGCGTGAGCGCCTCGCCGCCATCTTCCTCATGGGATGCCGCATGGAGCGGCAGTTCTGGGATCAGGGGCTGACCGGATCCCACTGGCCGGACCTGACCGAAACCGACTTCGCCGAATAGAGGCATGGATGCAGATCGACGCCCACACCCACATCCTCTCGCTCGCGAGCGACGCCGACTTCACGAAGCAGTACGGACGCGAAGGCTCCCTCTGCATCTATCGCGCGGACGGACGGCTGCCCTCCCATCGCTGCCCGACCCACGACGAGTGGGAGCACGTCGAGGAAGAGGACGGCAAAGACGGGTTCGGTGTGTACGGCCCCGACGAGGCGGTCGCGGCGCACCCCGGATTCGACAAGATGGTCGCGCTCTCGATCAGCCCGCAGTGGCTCGAGGGCAAACTCATCGGCACCGTCGATGTCTACGGCGTCACCGACGTCGAGGGCGAGCGGCATCCCGAGCGGTGCAACGAGTACATCGCGGGGTGCGTGCGCGCGCAGCCCGACAAGATCATCGGCTTCGCGTCGGTGAACCCCCGGTACCGCGGCGTGAAGGCGGCGGTCGACGAGCTCGGCCGCGCCGTCGAGCAGGACGGCTTGTCGGGAGTGAAGCTCTACCCGATGTATCAGCACTGGTCGCCTGCCGACCGCGAGTTCGCCTTCCCGATCTATGCGGCCGCCCGAGATCTCGGCATCCCCGTCATGATCCACCAGGCCGGCTCGACGCGCATCGACGCGAAGCTGGAGTACGCGCGGCCGGCGATGCTCGACGACCTCGGGCGCGAGTTCCGTGATCTGAAAGTCATCATCGCCCACTGCGGCACGCCGTGGGTCGACGAGGCGATGTTCATGCTCACGAAGCATCCGAACTTCTACACCGAGATCAGCTACCACATCGCCACGGTGACCCGGCGCGACCTCTTCCTGTATCTCCACCGCGCCGAGCCCATGTTCGTCCCGCTCGAGAAGATCATGTTCGGCACCGACTCGCCGGGATTCCTCTACGACCCCGTCGTGCTGCGCGAGAAGCTCCTCACGGTCAACGAAGAGGCGGCCGTCCTCGACCTGCCGCCGATCCCCGACGACAAGATCGCCGGGATCCTGGGCGACAACTTCGCCCGCGTGACGGGCCTCGTGCCGGAGGGAGCGACCGCATGAAGCCTCGCGTCATCATCGTGGGCGGTGGCAACGGCGGACTGCTGACAGCGCATCGGATCGCCGACGTCACCGACGTCATGCTTCTCGAAGCCGGGATCGATCCCGGCGATCCCGTGCCGTCCGCTTTCCTCCACGAGCACGGGTATCCCGATCACGACTGGGACTACACGAACCTCGACAGCGGCCAGCACCTCGTCCGTGGTCGGGTCCTCGGCGGGGGGTCGACAGTCAATGCCGCGGCGGGGTCGCGTGGTCAGCCCTCCGGCTTCGAAGGCTGGGGTCCCGGGTGGCAGTGGGACGATCTGCTGCCGGCGATGCGGGCGATCGAGACCGACGAGCAGTACGGCGACGAGCCCTATCACGGTGATTCGGGACCCATTCGCATCACGCGACTGGCACCCGGCCCGCTCGACGATGCCTTCTATGCCGCGTCGGCCGGCGCGGGGCACCCCCTCTGCGCCGACCACAACGCGCCGGGATCGCGCGGCTACGGCCCGTGGCCGACGAACCGCGTCGACGGCGGACGATGGGGCGCGCTCGCGGCGGTCGCCCCACTCGTGCGCGACCGGATCACCCTGCGCGACCGCACGCTTGTGCGCCGCGTGCTGGTGCAGGACGGGCGTGCCGTCGGGGTCGAGGTCGACGGACCCGGCGGGCGCGAAGAGCTCTTCGCTGACCTCGTCGTGATCAGCTGCGGTGCGTTCGGAACCCCCGAACTGCTCTGGCGATCCGGCATCGAGGCTCCCGGGATCGGCGAGGGTCTCCAAGACCATCCCTGGCTCATGATGAACGTGCTCGCCCGCGATGAGGCCGACGTCTTCGCCCGGCCCGTGAGCGGCTCGCTCCTGCGAGCACCCGTCGCCGACGACCCCGCCGACGAGTTCCAGGTCTTCCCCTTCTCGACGTGGCTCTACGACCACAGCGCTCCGCGCGCGTCCTACAGCGTCTCGGTCGCTCTCATGCAGCCCGTGAGCCGCGGATCGGTCGGCCGTGCCGACGACGATTCGGCGCGCATCCGCCTCGGTCATCTCGACGACCCGAGCGATCTCGACCGGATGGTCCGCGCTGTCTCGCACACGGCGGATCTGATCGATGAGATGGCATCTTCGGGCATCGTCACGATCCCCGAAGGCGCGTGGTGGCGCACGCGCAACCTCCCCGCCGCGGTGCGGCAGCGCGTCGAGACCTACAACCACCCCGTCGCCTCGTGCGGAATCGATCGCACGGTCGATCGGCGCCTGAACGTGGACGGCGTCGCGGGCCTCAAGATCATCGATGCGTCCGTCATGCCGAAGATCCCGGACGGGGGACCGAACCTCGTCACGATGGCGATCGGCTGGCTCGGCGGCGGCATCATCCTCGACGAAATCGCGTAGCTCGAGCCGAGCGGCGAACCCCTCGCGGCACTGTGTTTCCGTGCGCCCACGCGCCGCCGGCCCCGTTTCTATGCGCGCTGTTTCCGGCCCGTTACAGCCTGGAAAAGATCGGTCGAACGGGTTGGTGGAGGCCGTTCGAGGGAGTTAGTTTTCAGGACATGGGATCTGAGATCTCAAATCCGACGGCCCTCAGAGCCTGATTCCCGAACCCGAACAAGGGAGCCGATTGATGTCCCGACTGGTCCTCCGCGGCGGAATGATCCTCACCCTCGACGATGCGGGAACGTACTTCGAGCGCGGAACCGTCGTCATCGAAGACGATCGGATCGCGTGGCTCGGCCCCGCCGATCTCGAGCCACCGGCCGGTGGCGCCGAGATCATCGATGCGACCGACAAGATCATCATGCCGGGTCTCGTCGACCTTCACTTCCACACGGCACTCGGCAAGGGGTACAACGACCACCTCCCGCTCTGGGAGTACCTCGACGAGTGCTGGTATCCCATGATCCGTGCGCTCGACTTCGACGCCGCGTACTGGGCCGCCATGGCGAGCTACGCCGAGGCGATCAAGGCGGGCGTCACGACGGTCAACGACATGTACCGTCGGCTCGATGCGCTCGCCGTCGCGGCGGAGGAGATCGGGATCCGCGCCGTCCTCTCCAACGACGTCGCCCTCGACGAGCACGACCTCGACACGCTTCAGGACAACGTCGACGCGTTCCACCGCAGCAACGGCGCCGCGAACGGCCGCATCAAGGTGTGGATGGGGATCGAGTGGCTGCCCCTCGCATCGCCCGAGATGCTTCGCGACACCCGCGCCCTCGCCGACGAGCTGGGCATCGGCATCCACATCCACCTCAACGAGTCGATGTCGGAGGTGGAGAACAGCATCGAGCGCTTCGGCAAGCGCCCGACGGAGCTCGCGTACGAGGTCGGGATGCTCGGGCCGGACGTCGTCGCAGCGCACTGCGTGCACCTCAGCGATGACGAGATCCGGATGATGGCCGAGACGGGCACCAACATCTCGCACAATCCCAGTTCCAACGCGAAGCTCGGCAACGGCATCGCTCGCGTGCCCGAAATGCTCGCCGCCGGCATCAACGTCGGCCTCGGTCACGACGCCGTCGAGTGCAACAACAGCGGCGACATGTTCGAGGTGATGAAGTTCGCGTCGCTCATGCACCGCGCGAAGCGAGAAGACGCGAGCCTCATGCCCGCCGACTTCGTGCTGCGCATGGCGACGCGGCACGGGGCGCAGGCCCTCGGCACGGGGTCGGGCATGCTCGCCCCCGGCGAGAAGGCCGACATCATCCTCGTCGAGACCAACTCGGTCGAGTTCACCCCGCTCCTCCGCGACACCCCCGTGCACATGACGTCGCACCTCGTCTTCGCCGCCAACGGCTCGGCCGTGGACACGACGATCATCGACGGCCGCGTGGTCATGCGGGGTCGCACCCTCACTGCCGTCGATGAGAGCCGCATCGTCCACGAAGCCAACATCGCGTTCCGTCGCACCATCGAGCGGATGGAAATCGTCCGGCGTCCGCATTGAGCCGGCCTGCACCACACAGCACGCCCCCTGCACCCCACCTGAAAGAGGACCCCATGAAGAAAACGCGACTGATCGCCGTCGGCGCAGCCGCCGCGGTCACCGCCCTCACCCTGACGTCGTGCGCGTCGGGCGACACCTCTGCCGCCGGATCCGACGCCTCCGGCGGCAGCGAGACCACGACCGTGCGGTTCGCACTGGACTGGACCCCCAACACGAACCACACGGGCCTGTTCGTCGCGGAAGCGGAGGGCTACTTCGCCGACGCGGGTCTGAACGTCGAGATCCTCCCCTACAACGGCTCCTACCCCGACACGCTCGTCGACGCGGGATCGGCCGAATGCGGCATCGGCTTCCAGGAGAGCTCGACGGTCAACATGGCCGCGGGTGCCAAGGTGAAGTCCGTTCTCGCGCTCATCCAGCACTGGGTGACGGCGATCGGCGTCCGCGCCGACGACGACTCGATCCAGACGCCCGCCGACCTCGACGGCAAGATCTACGCGGGCTTCGGCGCCCCCGCCGAGGTGCCGATGCTGTCGACCGTCATCCAGGCCGACGGCGGGACGGGCGAGTTCGAGACGGTCACTCTCAGCACGAGCGCTTACGAGGCCGTGTACGCCGAGACGGCCGACTTCACGATCCCGTTCGAGACGTGGGAGAGCATCGAGGCCGAGATTCGCGGCACGCCGTTCAAGCACTTCGAGTTCACCGACTTCGGGATGCCGGACAACTACGCCGTGCTCGTCAACTGCAACACCGACTGGCTCGAGGAGAACCCCGAAGCGGCCGCCGCGTTCGTGCAGGCGGTGCAGAAGGGCTACGAGTTCACTCAGGAGAACCCGATCGAGGCCGGCGACATGCTCATCGAGGCCAACCCCGACGCCTTCTCCACAGAGGAGGGCACGGAGCTCGTGCACCAGAGCCAGGAGATGATCTCGGGCGAGTACATGCTCGACGAGAGCGGCGCGTTCGGTGTCATGACCGAGGAGCGGTGGGCTGCTCTGGGCGAGTGGCTGCTCGACAACGGCCTCCTGGCCGACGTCGACGGCGAGCCGCTGACGGAAGCTCCCGACTGGTCCGCGTTCTTCACGAACGAGTACATCACCCCGTGACGGAGTGGACGGGCCGGTTCCTCCGGTGCCGGCCCGTCCACCCCTCCCGACGACGAAGGATGCCCGGTATGACGACGACGGACTCGCTCTCGCAGGCGCTGCGCGATCGCATCGCCACCGCTGCCGCGGCATGGGTGGAGCTGCCGATGCTCTCGGCGGTGAGGGCGGGAACCCTCGAACGAGAGGTCTTCCGGAACTATCTCGAGCAGGACTTCGTCTACCTGCGCTACTACGCGCGCATCTATGCACGACTGGCTGCGGCATCCCGCACCGACGATGAGCTCGAGCACTTCATCGCCCTGGCCCACGGAGTCCTCACGGTCGAGCTCGACCACCACCGCCGGGCCGCCGAGCCGTTCGGATGCGACTTCGACAGCGTCTCCCCGTCACCGGCGCTCGACGACTACGTGGCCTTCTACGAGGAGCTCGCGGACGACCGCGAGGCGACGCTCGTCGCGATGCTGCCCTGTATCTACGGCTACGAGATCGCCCTGAGCCTCGTCCGCGAGGCAGTGCCTCCCGGCTCCGCGTACGCGGACTGGATCGACATCTACACGGCCGCGGACTACGGCGCGCTGATGGACCTCCACTTCACCCTCATCGATGAAGCCGACATCCCCCTCGACCGTGCACTCGAGATCGCCGAGCGGGGTCTGGCACTGGAGATCCAGTTCTGGAATCAGGAACCGGCGAGAAAGGAGACGGCGGCATGATCGCCGAGCCCATGATCGATTCGACGATCGCACGACCACCGCAGCTGTCCACGACGCAGCGGAAGAAGCGCCGCCGGGGACCCAAGGGGGTCCTCCAGACGGTCATCCCTCCGCTCGTGATCGTCTCGATCGTCCTCATCGCGTGGGAGATCGCCGTCAATGTCTTCGGCCTCCGCCCGCAGGTCCTGCCGACGCCCTCCCGCGTCGTGGCGCAGGGGCTCGAGCAGATGGACGTCATCATCCCGCACGCCCTCGCGACCCTTCAGGTCACGCTCGTCGGATTCAGTGTGTCCCTCGTCGTCGCGTGGATCCTCGCGATCGCGATCGACTTCTGGATGCCGCTGCGCCGGGGCCTCCTCCCGCTCCTGATCGCCTCTCAGACCATCCCGATCATCGCGATCGCGCCCCTCATGATCATCTGGTTCGGCTTCGGTCTGCTCCCGAAGGTCCTCGTCGTCGCGCTCGTGACGTTCTTCCCCATCGTCGTGGGGCTCATCGAGGGCTTCAACAAGGCCGACCACGAAGCGAGCAGTCTGCTGCGCTCGATGGGTGCGGGCCGGCTGAAGGAGTTCTGGTACGTGCGGCTCCCCTCGGCGCTTCCCTCGTTCTTCACGGCTTTGCGCATCAGCATCACGTACGCCGTCGTCGGAGCGATCTTCGCGGAGTACGTCGGTGCCCAGATGGGTCTCGGCATCTACATGAGCATGCAGAAGAACGCCTTCCGCACCGACCTCGTGCTGGCGGCCGTCGCCGTCACGGCGATCCTCAGCATCGCGCTCTATCTGTCGACATTCCTGCTCGAGCGGCTCGTGATCCCGTGGAGCTTCAAGGAGAGGAAGGCCCGCAATGCCAAGTGACGTCCCCCGCATCCATCTCGACCACCTCACGAAGGAGTTCCCGATCGGCGGCGGCGACGTGCGCCAGGTCGTCGACGACATCTCCTTCTCCGTCCGTGCGGGCGAGTTCGTGTCGGTCATCGGTCCGTCCGGCTGCGGCAAGAGCACGATGTTCAACATCATCGCCGGCCTCGAGACGCCGACGACGGGTGACATCCGCGTCGACGGCGAATCCGCGATCGGAGAACGCCACCACACCGCCTACATGCCGCAGAAGGACCTCCTCTTCCCGTGGCGCACGGTCGGCAAGAACACGGCTCTCGGCCTCGAGGTTGCGGGGATGCCGAAGAAGGAGGCCCTCGCGAAAGCGACCGCCCTCTTCCCCACGTTCGGCCTCGCCGGATTCGAGAACGCCTACCCGTTCGAGCTCTCGGGCGGGATGCGCCAGCGTGCGGCGCTCCTTCGCACCGTCGTGCAGGGACGGGAGATCCTCCTGCTCGACGAGCCGTTCGGAGCGCTCGACTCGCTCACGCGCATCGAGATGCAGAACTGGCTGCAGGGCATGTGGTCGGAGCATTCGTGGACGGCGGTCCTCATCACCCACGACATCCGGGAGGCGATCTACCTCGCCGATCGCGTCATCGTCCTGAGTGCTCGGCCGGCCACCGTCCGGCTCGACGTCGAGGTGCCGCTTCCGCGTCCGCGCGAGCTGACCATGACGACGGCTCCCGAGTTCGTCGCGATCGAGGAGCAGCTCATCGAGGTGCTTCACGAGGAATCGAGGCGGGCATTCGCACAGCAGAGCTCAGCGGCGCGGGTCGCGTGAGGGGACGACGATGAAGGACATCGAATACGGCATCTTCATGCCCGTCGGAAGCGGCGGGTGGATCCCGTCGGGGAACATCCCGCTCCTCGACGGCAGCTACTCCTACAACCGCCGCGTCGCGGAGCTCTCGGAGAGCCTCGGGTTCGACTTCACGCTCTCTCAGGCGGTCTGGCGAGGGTACGGCGGAACCTCGAAACACTTCGACGTCAACCTCGAGTCGCTCATCACGAGCGCGGGTCTCGCCGAGGTGACGGAGGACATCGGGGTGTGGTCGACGGTCAACACGGCCATGATCCACCCCGCGATCGCCGCGAAGATGGTCGCGACGCAGAGCCAGATCAGCAACGGACGGACGGGCCTCAACATCGTCGCCGGCGGCAACCGCAGGTCGGAGACCCAGATGGGACTCGGGCGCGACCTCGACAATTCGACGAAGTACCGCCGGGCGACCGAGTGGGTCGAAGTGGTCAAAGCGCTGTGGACGGAGAAGACGGTCGACTACGACGGCGAGTACTTCCAGCTGCAGGACTGTCAGTCCGATCCCAAGCCCGTCGGCGGCATCCCGCAGATGATCTGCGCCGCGACCTCCGATACGGGCATGGCGTTCGTCGCGAAGAACCTCGACGGCGTCCTCTTCGAAGGCACGTCCCGGGACTCCGTGGTCGCCATCGGACAGCGCGCGCGTCGTATCTCGCAAGAGAACGGCGACCGGCTGAAGACGTACTGCGTCTTCATGATCATCCCGGGAGAGACCGATGCCGACGCCCAGCGCCGCATCGACTTCTACAACGAGGGGCGCGACGTCGTCGCTCTGCAGAACATGGCGCGTGAGTGGGGTGCTGTCTCGCACGACGCGTCTGCCCACAACCCCGACAACGAGGGATGGCTCGAGGCCACCGCGATCTCGACGGGAACCGTCGCGGGCTCCCCCACGACGATCGCGGAGCAGCTTGCAGACATGATCGACAACGCCGACATCGACGGCGCGGTGTTCATCATGCCGGACTTCATCGACGACCTCACCGTGCTCGGCGAAGAGATCGTCCCCCTGCTCGAAAAGGAAGGCTTCGGGCGCTCGGCCGCCTGAGATCGCCATGTCCGACGTCGATCGTCCCTTCCACCTGGGCTACTTCACGGGATTCGTGCCCGACGAATGGAACGGGCCGCTCGCATCGGGCGGCGGCGACTTCTGGAACGGCCACTTCTACGTCGAGCTCGCGCAGGCGCTCGAGCGCGCGAAGTTCGACTTCCTCATGTTCGAGGATGCCGTCGCGATCCCGGACACGTTCGGCGGATCCCGCGATCTATACCTGCGCTACAACTTCGTCGCGCCAAAGGGCGACCCCGTCCCGCTCGCCGCCATCATCGGCTACCTGACCCGGCATCTGGGCGTCGGCGTGACGATGAGCACGACCTTCACGCTGCCGTACCACGTCGCACGGCTCTGCTCGACGATGGACTCGCTGCTGGGCGGCCGTTTCGGATGGAACCTCGTCACGACGGCCGGCGCCGGCATCGCGGAGAATTACGGCCTCGACAAGCTCCCCGACCACGACGAGCGCTACGAGATCGCCGACGAGACGGTGTCCATCGCGAAGGCGCTGTGGAACTCGTGGGAAGAGGACGCCGTCGTCCGCGACCGCGAGAACTGGGTCTATGCGGATGCTTCCAAGGTCCACGAGATCAATTACCGCGGCACGCACTTCTCCTCGCGCGGACCTCTCAACACCGTCCGCTCGCCGCAGGGCCAGCCGGTCCTCATCCAGGCGGGTGCATCGCCTGCCGGAATGGACTTCGCCGCCAAACACGCGGAGGTCATCGTTACGGCGGTCCGCGGCACCGAGGCGATGAAGGCGTATCGCGACGAGATCCGTGGGCGCATGATGACGTACGGACGCGATCCCGACACGTGCAAGGTGCTCTTCGTCGTGACCCCCATCGTCGGCCGGACCGATGAAGAGGCGCAGGCCACCTATGAAACGCTCCTGTCGAGCGAGCGTACGGCTCTCGACGTGCTCGCGCGGGTCTCGGGATGGTCGGGGCACGACCTGTCGCAGTACGACCTCGACGAACCGCTTCCCGAGATGCACACGGAGGCCAGTCGCGGCATCCTCGAGCGACTCGCCCAGTGGGGGACGGGGAAGACGCTCCGCCAATGCGTCCGTGAGATGGGCTTCTCACACGACTGCATCGATCTCGTCGGATCTCCCGACACCGTCGCCGATGCGATGTGCGCGGCGATCGACGAGGTGGGCGGCGACGGCTACTTGATCGAGTCGCCGGGGTTCCAGCCCAGCCGCGCCTTCACAGCGAGCATCACGGACGGCCTCGTGCCCGCCCTGCAACGCCGCGGCCGCGTTCGCACCGAGTATCGCGGCACGACATTCCGGGACCACCTGCTGGAGTTCTGACCGTGGTCAGGACGCGGCGTCGGCCTCTTCCAGGACTGCCAGCTGCGTCTCCAGGACGCTGCGAAGGTGGGTCCTCAGGAGAGAGTCGGCCTTCGCGGCAGAGCCCGCTGCGATGGCATCGACGATGAGTTCGTGCTGGTCGATCGAGACCGCGAACCGTTCCGCACTTCGCCCGACCTGCCCGACGCGGCGTAGGTGCGCCCCCAGGCGACGCTGGATGTCTTCCAGGAGCGAGTTCTGCAGTCCCGCGAAGAGGACCTCGTCGAACTCGTCCAGCGCGGCGCCGGCACCGTCGAGGTCGCCTTGGGCCAGAGCCGCACGAGAGGCAGCGATGTTCTCTCGGAGTCTGCCGACGACGACCGGGTCCTTGCTCCGCGCTGCGCGTCGCACGCATTCCGCCTCGAGGATCTCGCGCGCCGCGTAGATCTCGTGCAGATCCGAGGGTGAGTACTTCTTGGCCCGGGCTCCGCGGTAGGGCGCGATCTCGACGAGACCGTCTTGCTCGAGCCGCACGAGCGCTTCTCGGATGGGCGTCTTGGAAACCCCGAACCTCTCTGTGAGCGCCGCTTCCCGCAGCGGCTCACCCGCCGCGAAGGTCTGGTCGATGATCGCCGTGCGGAGCTTCTCGTACACGAGATCCTTGATCTGAAGGGGACTCAGCTGCTCGCTCTCGGGCGTCGGCATCCAGATTCTCTCTCTCCGTCCGGCCCCGGACCGGTCATCCGCCGAGGTCGATCCAGACTGTCTTGGTCTGAAGGTAGGGGTCAAGCGCTTCACGGCCCAATTCCTTGCCGTATCCACTCGCTTTGAAGCCACCGTAGGGAATCGCGACGTCGAACATGCCGTACGTGTTGACCCAGACGACGCCGGCGTGGATCTGCGGCACGACGCGGTGGGTCCGCGTCACATCGCTCGTCCAGAGTCCGGATGCCAGGCCGAACGGTGTCGCGTTGGCCAGCTCGATCGCCTCGTCTTCGGTGTCGAACACTCCGACCATACCGACGGGGCCGAAGATCTCGCGGCGCATGATCTCCATGTCGGCGGCGACGTCGGTGAACAGTGTCGGCTGGACGAAGTAGCCGTCGGCGAGTTCGGGTGCGCTGACGGTGCCGCCGCCGACGACGGCGCGCGCGCCCGCGGCGACTCCGGAGGCGATGAGGCCGTCCACTCGCGCCTGCTGCTCGGCGCTGACGACGGGACCCATCGTCGTCTCGGGGTCGAGGCCGTTGCCGAGACGGATGTCGGCGACCTTCGCGGCGAGGCCGTCGACGAAGCGGTCGTACACCGTGCGCTCGACGAAGACGCGCGCGCCCGCGATGCAGCACTGCCCCTGATTGAAGTAGATCGCGCCGAACGTTCCGTCGATGGCCTTGTCGATGTCGGCATCCGCGAAGATGAGGCTCGGAGACTTGCCGCCCAGTTCGAGCGACAGCCGCTTCATGTTCCCCTTCGAGGCCTCCAGGATCTTCTGGCCCGTCGCGTTCTCGCCCGTGAACGTGATCTTGTCCACGTCGAGGTGTGCGGCCAGCGGAGCGCCGGCTCCCGGTCCGTCGCCCGTGACGACGTTGACGACGCCGGGCGGGAAGCCGATCTCGAGCATGAGCTCGACGAGCCGGATGGCGGAGAGCGGCGTCTGCTCGGCGGGCTTGAGCACCATGGTGTTGCCCGCAGCCAGCGCAGGGCCGAGCTTGTAGCCGGCCATGAGGAGGGGGAAGTTCCACGGGATGATGGCCCCGACGACGCCGACGGGCTCCCTGCGCGTGAAGACGTGGAAGGCGCCGCCGCCCGACGGCGTCATCGATTCGCCCTCGATCTTCGTCGCCCATCCCGCGTAGTACTTGAACAGCGACGCGCAGAGGGGCACGTCCAGGACGCCCGACTCCGACGTCGGCTTGCCGTTGTCGAGCGTTTCCAGCTGCCCGAACTCCTCCGCGCGCTTCGCGATCTCGTCGCCGAGGCGCCACAGGAGGTCCGCGCGATCGGCGGGGGCCAGCGCGTTCCACGCCGGGAGTGCCGCGCGCGCGGCGGCGACCGCGGCGTCCACGTCGGTCGCCGTGGCCGACGCGACGCGTGTGAGGAGCCGGCCGTTCGCGGGATCGAAGACATCGATGAGGCCGCCGTCGGATGCCGGGGGGCGGTCGGCGCCGATGATGAGACCGTGGTCGGTGTCGAGGAAGCGCGCTACTTCGGGGAGCAGGGCGACGGTCGCAGTGGGCATGGGTGCTCCTGAGCGTCGGATGAGATCTAATATGCGATCCTACGAGGATGCCGCTCCCGCTCCGCGCTCCGAGAGGTTTGGTAACGCGGAATTTACACACTGCGACCCGGAGGCGCGGCTGAGATTTCGGATACCATATCCGAGCGATGGCGTGAGGTCGTCGTGACGAATCCGAGAGGGACCCGACATCGCCATCCACGAAGTAGAACCCGTGCAGATCAAGGAACTGGTCTACCTGCGGCTGCGCGATGCGCTCATCGAGCATGAGTACGCCCCGGGGGATTCGCTGCGCGAGGTCGCGCTGTCCGCTCGGTACGGCGTGAGCAAGACGCCGATCCGAGAGGCCCTCGTCCGCCTCGAGCACGATGGCCTCGTCGAGATCGCACCGTATAAAGGTGCGCGTGCGCGCACGTATACACCGGACGATGCGCGCGAGCTCTTCGAAGCCCGTGAGCTGCTCGAGTCCGAGGGTCTGCGGATGACGGCCGACGATCCGGATGCCATCGCACGTCTGCGCGCGAACGTCGAAGAGACGCGCTCGGCGCTGACGGCGGGGATGCTCTCCGAGGTGTCGGCCCGCCTCGACGAATTCGACGACCTCCTGCTCGCGCAGCTCGACAACCGACTGCTCGCGGGAGTCGTCGAGAAACTCACTCTCCACCTTCGTCGACTGGGAAAGCTCGGAGCGGGACGCGCCCGGTTCGAGGAGTCCATCCAGCAGCACGAGCAGATCGTCGACGCGCTCGAGCGCGGGGATGAGGTGAGCGCTCGGCGGGTGCTGACCGCGCATCTCGGCAGCGTCGCGGCGGCACAGGCGCGGGCTCTGCAGGTCGTCGACGCGCGCGAGCAGTGACGCCTCCCGCTTCGTAACGCAGAGTTTACGTAGGGCCCCGCTCTCGGGTCGAACTGTAATATCCGAGAGATAAGATCTCATATATCAACTTGAGATGAAGGGCCCGCGCTCCATGACCACACTCATCGATGCCGACGTCTACCAGAGGATCGCGGCGCACATCGACACCGACCGACTCGTCCGCCTGGTGCAGGAAGTGTGCCGCATCCCCAGCATCCTGGGAGAAGAGGGACCCCTCGCCGCCTACCTCGCCGACGTCATGCGCGAGTCGGGATTCGACGGCGTCGCGCTGCAGCCGGTCCTCCCGGAGCGCCCCAACGCGGTCGGCCACATCGACTTCGGTGACCCCGCTCTCGGAGGGAAGACGGTCGTCCTGACGGGTCACATGGACACGAAGCCCGTGTCGCACGGCTGGACGAAGACCGAGCCGTTCTCGGGCGACCTCATCGACGGCGCCGTCTACGGCCACGGGATCATGGACATGAAGGCGGCGCTCGTCTGCCAGATCGTCGCCGCCGAGGCGTTGCGCGCGTCGGGCATCGCGGTCCAGGGCCGCGTCGCGATCGCTGCCGTCTCCGACCACATGGGCGACCAGATCGGGTCGATCGAGTACTTCAAGGAGTACACCGCCGACTACTGCGTGCTCGGCGAGCTCTCCGACAACGAGATCTTCCTCGGGCATCGCGGCCGCTACTACTTCGACATCCTCGTGCGGGGCGTCTCGGCCCACACGTGCCACAAGCCGCTCGCGATCAACGCCAACATGCTCGCGGCCTACGCGATCATCGAGCTCGACAAGTCGAAGCTCGAACCCGTGCTCGAGGACTGGGTCGTCGACCTGTTCGGCCCCGAGACGTACATGGCGCCCGGTCGCGTGTACGGCGGGCTGCCCCCGGGAGGGCCGTCGATGATCCCCGACGAGTGCGTCATCCGCGTCGACTGCCGCCCGCAGCCCGGTGTGACGATCGAAGAGGTGCGTGCCGAGATCGACGCGTGCCTCGCCCGCGCGAAGGAGAAGGAACCGCGCTTCGAGGCGGAGGTCGTGCTCGCCGACGTGAAGGCGGGCTACCTGGCATCCCCCGACGACGAGGTGACGACCCTCATGCGCCGCGCCGTCGGGTCGGTCCGCGGGACGGAGCCCGAACTGCAGGCCGCGGGATGGCTGGGCGATACCGCCAGCTTCGGCGAGGACATCCCCACGATCATCTTCGGACCGGGCGGTGAGCCGGTCTACTGCCCCGACGAGCACCTCTCCGTCGACGACATCATCGAGGCCACGCGGGTCTACGCGACGTTCGCGGCCATCGCGCTCGGCGCCCAGTGACGCCGGTACCGTCGCACTCCCGCCTTCTCGATCGAGGTTCCGCATGAAATCCGGCGTCGCACTCCAGCCCGTCTACCCCTCTCAGCAATTCGGCGACATGGTCGAAACGATCGAAGGGCTGGGCTACGACGAGTTCTGGCTCACCGACTCGTCGCTGCACTCCAAATACAGCTACATGTACTTGACGATCGCCGCGCTGCGCAGTCGGCGCATGTCGATCGGGACGGCCGTGACGAATCCCGTCACCCGTCATCCCGCCCTCGGCGCGGTCGCCGCGGCGACGCTCGACGAGATCTCGGGTGGTCGGGCCGTCTACGGCATCGGCGCGGGCGACCGTCCGCTTCTCGCGCTCGGGCTCGCCCCCGCTCGCCTGGCGCTCCTCGAAGACGCGATCGTCGCCGCGCGGCGCCTCTGGACGGGGGAGTCCGTGACGTGGAAGGCGCGCGGCTTCGAGCTCGACGACGCCCACATGCGCTACGACGTCCCGACCGAGATCCCCGTGTACATCTCCGCGAGCGGGCCGAAGACGCTCGAGCTCGCGGGGCGGATCGCCGACGGCGTCGTCCTGCTCGCGGGTCTGCACCCGGAGGGACTGCAGTACGCGCTCGACCACATCGATCGCGGAGTGGAGGCCGCCGGTCGCGACAAGCGCCCGGAGATCTCGGTCTTCGCCTACGGCGCGATCGACGACGACGAGTCGGTGGCGATGGAGGCGGCCCGCACGATCGCCGCGTGGTTCCCGCAGACGGCCCCCATGTACTGCGAGCTCGCGGGCCTCGACCGCGACCTCATCGCCACCGTGCAGGGGATGTACGCGGGTGGGGAGTTCCAGGAGGCCGCCGAAGCGGCCCGCCTCCTCCCCGACGATTTCGTCAAGCGGATGGCGCTCGCGGGCGACAAAGCGAGCGTCAAGACCCACGTCGACAACCTTCGGGAGCTCGGGGTCGACTGCATGACGGTCTTCCCGCTGGGCGGCGACGCCGACTCCCGCATGAAGACGATCGCCGACTTCTCCGACGCGTTCGCGCTCGCGGAGGACTCGCAGTGAGCCTGCTTCCGGCGCACACCGTGGCGCGCGCCCTCGACACGTGCCTGGGTCTCGCGCGCGGCGAGAGGGTCGTGCTGCTGACGGATGCCGGGACGGATGCCGTCGTCGTGGAGGGCCTCGCACTCGGGATCGAGGAGCGCGGCGGCATTCCGATCGTCCGCGTCCTGCCCCGGTACGACCTGCCGGGGAGCGAGCCGCCGGATGACATCGCCGAGGAGCTGTCCGCCGTCGACTGCGGCATCGAGCTCACGTCGACGTTCATCGGATCCAGCAAGGCGCGCCGCGACGCGTCGGCCGCCGGCACGCGGTACCTGTGCATGCCCGGCGTCGTGGCGGACACCTTCCGCATCGGAGGACCGTTCGACGTCGACTTCGATGCGCTCGCCGTCGTGACGCAGGTCCTCGCGCGAGCGTGGGAGGGTGCGTCGACCTACCGCATCGTGACGCCCGCCGGCACCGACCTCCGTGGATCGGTGGAGGGACGGAAGGGGCGCGCCCTCACGGGCGTCGCCCGCAACCCCGGCGACTACATGGCGCCGCCCGACATCGAGTCCGGCACTGCCCCCGTCGAGGGGTCGAGCTCGGGCACCGTCGTGATCGACGGGGACTACCTGTTCATGGGCCAGGGGCCTGCCGCCGCGGCATCCGCTCTCCACATCCGTGACGGAGTGCTCGTGTCGACGGACGGCGCCGAGGCCGAACGCCTCACGCACATGATCGAGGCGTGCCGCGACCCCCGGATGGGCAACCTGGCCGAGGTCTCGGTCGGCCTCAATCCGCAGGGCTCCGTCTGCGGCGTGCCGATGGAGACCGAGTCGACGCTCGGCAGCGCCCACATCGCGTTCGGCAACTCGATCGCCTACGGCGGCACCGTCGCGGCGGTCGCCCACTTGGACTGCGTCATGAAGGACGCCACCGTCTACCTCGACGGTGTCCCTCGCATCGTCGAGGGCACACTCGTCGACGCGTGACGTCGCGCACGCAATCGAAAGGAATCCACGGTATGGCCGCCAGCTTCGAGCAGCTGCTCGCATCCCCGGACATCATCTGGATGGGGCAGAACACGACGCACCTCGAGCCTCCGACTGCTGTCGTCGAGGCCATGGAGTCATCGCTCCACGCGCGCGATTTCCAGCTGTACGCGCCTCCGGGCGGATTCGCCGAGCTCCGCGAGCTCGTCGTCGAGGATCTCGGCCTCACCGGATTCGACGCATGGATTACGGATGGCGCGGTCGCCGGCCTGCATCAGATCTGCACGGTCTTGGGCGGCGAGGTGTCACGCCTCATCACGACGGATCCGGGATGGCCGTGGCCGGGCCGGTTCCTCGGGCGGAACGGCATCCCCTTGTCGGCGCTCGACGTCTACGACAACCCGGGGCGGACGCTGCGGGCAGCGCAGGTGGCCGACGTCATCGAGCCCCGATCGATCATCTACCTCATCGATCCGCTCAACCCGCTCGGAAGCCGCTACGGCAGGGACGAGCTCGAGGCGATCGTCGCGCTCGCGCGCGAGACCGACTCGTACATCGTCCACGACTGCACGTACCGCCACTTCGCCTCGGGCCACACGCTCGTCGCAGACCTCTATCCCGACCGCACGTTCACGACGTACAGCTTCTCGAAATGGCTCGGTCTCGCCGGCATGCGCCTCGGCGCCGTCGTTGCGCGGCCCGAACTGCTCGCGTCGATCATGTCCGTTCCGGCCAATCCGCTCGGCTCTTCGATCGTCGGGCAGCGCGGCGCGATCGCCGGGCTCCGCGGACGCGAGCCGTGGCTCGAGTACGTCCGTTCGGTGAACCGCGCGAACATCGAACGCGTCGAGGCGGTCGTCGCCGAGACCGGACTCGGCGACGTGGTCGTGCCCGGATCGCACGGCAACTTCCTCGCGGTCGACGTGAGTGGATCGGGTCTTCTCGCCGACGACGTGTGCGAGCGGCTGCTCGACGAAGCGAACGTCTTCATCCGTCCCGGCACGTATCAATCGCCGCGCTTCGGAGAGCGGTTCGTCAAGATCAGCACCTCCGTTCCGACGGAGTGGGTCGAGCGGTTCGCCGATGCCTGGCGCGCGCTGGCCCTGGAGCCCGTGCGATGAACCTCGGAGGCACGTACCTCGACCTCGACGAAGCGGCCTACCGCGCGGCATCCGGACTCGACCTCGCCCGCGGCGTCGCGGACGGCACGCTGTCGCCGGTCATGCTCGCGGAGCTCGCCCTGTCCCTCGCGAAGAAGGACGACGTCGACATCAACGCCTACGTCGCCTTCCGCGACGACGCCGCCCACCGCGAAGCGGTCGACCGCGAGCGCGAGGCGCGCAGCGGGATGCTCCGCAGTGCCCTGCATGGTGTTCCGATCGCGTCGAAGGACAACATGTACATCGCGGGGGAGCCCGCGCTCAAGGGATCCCGCACGACGACGGACGCTCCGGCGACGACGGCATCGCCCATGGTGCAGCGCCTCGTCGATGCGGGCACCGTCATCATCGGACGCACGACGACGCCCGAGTTCGGCTGGAAAGGCACGGGTATCTCGCCGCTCACGGGCGTGACGCGCAACCCCTGGGATCCGTCTCGCAACAGCGGCGGTTCCTCCGCCGGGTCGGGGGCGACTGTCGGTGCCGGTGCCGTGCCGATCGCGACCGGGTCGGATGCCGGTGGCTCGATCCGCATCCCCGCCGCGTTCTGCGGGACGGTCGGCCTCAAGCCCACCCTCAGCGCGATCCCGGTGTGGCCGGGGACGGTCAACGAGTCGCTCTCGCACGCGGGACCCTTGACGCGCTCGGTCGCCGACGCGCGCGCGGTCCTTCACATCACGCGGGGCGCGGATCCGCGCGATCCGCAGTCCGCCTTCGCCGAGCCCGTCCCGCTTCCCCTCGGGCGTCCGTGGCGGATCGGCATCGTGCGGGAGCCGTGGGGGATCGCGCCCTGCGACGAGGTCGCAGAGCGCCTCCGGCCCGTCTTCTCGGCGCTTCCCGGATCGGGACTCGGCGTCGTGGAGGAGGTCGACCTGAGCATCCCCGTTCCGCGAGCCGTCTTCGAGGCCCTGTGGGTCACGGGGCGCGGCTTCGGCTTCGCGGAGCTGTCACGGAGCGTCGGCGACATCATGGACCCCGGACTCGCGCGGCTCACGGGCCTCGCCGAGGAGTACTCGCTCGCGGGCTTCCTCGACGCTCTGCAGGCCCGGCGCGCGTTCAACGCGCGGATCTTCGACGTGCTGTCGCGGTACGACGTCCTCATCATGCCGACGATGCCGCTCACGGCGTTCGAGGCGGACGCCGAAGTACCGGTCGGCGGCGAAGCGGATGCTCCTCTGCCGTGGATCACCTGGACGCCGTACACCTACCCGTTCAACATCTCGGGTCAGCCGGCGATCACGGTGCCGGTGGATCTGGGCGCGGGGCGGCTGCCGGTCGGACTGCAGGTCGTCGGCGGATGGGCTGCGGACGACCTCGTGCTCGCCGTCGCCGAGCGCCTCGAGCAGGTGGTCGCTCCCACGATCGAACGGCGCACGGCCCGGTAGTGCCCGCTCTCGAGCCGCGCGGGGCTCGCGAGGCGCATCCGCCCCCGAGCCGTGCGCGCTCGCGTCAGTGTCCGCCGAAGTAGCGCTCGCCGGCTTCGCGCAGCGACCGTGCGACGCCCTCGGAGATCGCGTCCTCGTCGACGGTCGTGAGTCTGCCGCCGCGCATGACGATCTGGCCGTCGATGATGCTCGTGTCGACATCCGCGCCGTTCGCCTGATTGACGACGAACTCCGTCACCTCGTCGGCGTTCGTGCGGTCCATCATGGCGAACTTGACCTTGTCGACGTCGATGAGGATGAGGTCGGCCTTCATCCCCGCCTTCAGGACGCCGGTCTCCTGGCCGAGTGCGCGCGATCCGTTGCGTGTCGCCATGACGAGCGATTCGGCACTCGAGCGCGCGTGGATGTCGTGGCTGGTCGCGCGATGCAGGTACGCCGCCCACCGCATGATCTCGAAGAGGTCGGAGCAGAAGCCGGCATCCGTGCCGATGCCGACGTTGATCCCTGCCCGCTGGAAGTCGTTGAGCCGCGCGATGCCGTTGCCGAGATACGCGTTCGAGCCGGGGTTGTGCGAGATGTGCGTGCCCGTGTCGGCCATGAACCCGATCTCGGCGTCGTCGAGGTGGACGCAGTGCGCCGCCACGACGTCGGGACCCAGGAACCCGAGCTCGTACGCGAGCTCGGTGGGCCGCTTGCCGAAGCGGCGGAGGGAATCCTCGACTTCGGAGAGGGACTCGTTCAAGTGGATGTGGATCCCCGTTCCGAGCTCCGTCGCCGCCTGGCGCGTCTCGCGCAGGATCTCCGGTGTCGCGCACGGGAGCCATTCGATGCCGAAGAACACGCGCACGAGGTCGTCGGAGCCGCGATCGATGGCCTGGAAGGCTGCGATGTTGTCGGCGACGGTGTCGATGCCCGTCTCGGGGGTGGCGATCTCGTTCGAGAGGATCGCCCGCAGGCCGATCTCCCGCGCAGCCTTCGCCCGAGCGGGGCTCAGGACGTACATGTCGTTGACGGTCGTCGTGCCGTTCCGGATCGACTCGGCGTAGCTCGCGAGCGACGCCCAATAGGCCTCTTCCTCGGTCAGCTGGCCGAGGAACGGATACCAGTCGTCGAAGAGCAGATCCCACATGGGCTTGCGCTCGTTCGACTCGCCGGCGGCCTTCCCAAGGTCGACGTGGTAGTGGAGATTGACGAGGCCCGGCGTCGCCACCAGCCGTGACCCGTCGATGACCGTGTCGTCGGCGCGCACCTCGACGACATGTTCGGACACGTCGCCGATGTATCCGTTCTCGACGACGACGGTCCCCTTCTCGAGGAACGGGCGCTCGTCGTCCTGCGTGAGGATCGTCGCATCGGTGATCAGTAGTCGGCTCATCGCGCATCCCGCCTTTGAGATCTGAAATATCGGATCGCATCAGTATGCCCCGCGCGTGTTACCGCGGTGTGACGGCGTTCCCGCCCGGTTCACTCGTCGCGAATGGCGGCTCCGCCCGTCGCGAGACCGCCATTCGCGACAAGTGAGCGGGCCTGCTCGGCGCATCGCGCCGCCGTTCGCGGCATCACGTAAGGGCATCCGGAACGGAACATACTGCGCTCGCGGTACTCCAGATGCTGCGGGCGGGTGATGCCTCGGCGCTGCCCGGGCGCGAGCCTGGAGACATGACTCGCACGGACTCGCCCGCGACCGACGGCGTGGCCGTCCAGAGCACCCCCGCGACCGCTCCGACGGACAAACGGAGGATCCTCCTCGTCTTCGCCGGCCTCCTTGTCGCGATGCTGTTGTCGTCGCTCGATCAGACCATCTTCTCCACGGCCCTTCCGACGATCGTCGGCGAGCTCGACGGGGTCGACCACATGCTGTGGGTCACGACCGTCTACCTGCTCGCGGCGACGATCATGATGCCGATCTACGGAAAGCTCGGTGACCTCGTCGGGCGCAAAGGACTGTTCCTCGGAGCCCTCGGACTGTTCCTGGCGGGATCGATCGTGGGCGGACTCGCTCCCGACATGACGTGGTTGATCGTCGGCCGCGGCATCCAGGGCCTCGGCGGCGGGGGGCTGATGATCCTTGCGCAGGCGATCATCGCCGACGTCGTCCCTGTCCGTGAGCGCTCCAAGTACATGGGCGTGATGGGTGCCGTCTTCGGTCTCTCGAGCGTGGCCGGCCCGCTTCTCGGAGGCTGGTTCACGGAGGGCATCGGCTGGCGCTGGGCGTTCTGGATCAACATCCCGCTCGCCCTGCTCGCGATCGCCTTCGCCGCCTTCTTCCTCAAGCTGCCGCGGCACCGTGTGAAGGTGCGCTTCGACGTCGCGGGTGTCGCCACGATGGCGATCGCGGTGACCTCGATCATCCTCATCACTTCGTGGGGCGGTACCCAGTACGACTGGAACTCGCCGACGATCGTCGCCCTCATCGTGATCGCCGTGCTGGCCGCTGCCGCGTTCGTGTGGGCGGAGAGCCGCGCCGCTGAGCCGATCATTCCGCTGGCGCTCTTCCGCAATCGCAACTTCGTACTCGCGACCGCCGCGGGCCTCGTCATCGGCATCTCGATGTTCGGCACGCTTGCCTACCTGCCGACCTACCTCCAGATGGTGACGGGCGTCAACGCGACGGTCTCAGGGTTCATGCTGATCCCGATGATCGTCGGGATGATGATCACCGCGATCACGACGGGACAGTTGGCTGCCCGGACCGGTCGGTATAAGTGGATGCCGATCGCCAGCATGATCGTCCTGGGGATCGGGATGTGGCTTCTCTCGACGCTGCAGGTCGACACGGCGCTTCCCCTCCTTCTCAGCTATCTGTTCCTGATGGGGGTCGGAATCGGCTTCGGAATGCAGATCCTCGTCCTCATCGTGCAGAACTCGTTCCCTGATCGGATGGTCGGAACAGCCACCGCATCGAACAACTTCTTCCGCGAGATCGGCGCTTCCGTGGGTTCGGCGATCGTGGGTGCCCTGTTCACGAGCCGCCTGACGGGACTGCTCGCCGATCGACTGCCTGCCGGCGGCACGGGTGGCGACAGCAATGCGCTCACCCCGGCGGCCGTGGCCGCTCTGCCCGACGGGCTCCGAGAGGTGGTCGTCGGCGCTTACAACGACGCGCTCACGCCCGTGTTCCTCATGCTGGTGCCGCTGGTCGTCGTCGGCCTCATCCTGCTCGTCTTCGTCAAAGAGGTACCGCTTCGGTCGACCCTCGAACCCGCCGACGCGGTCACCGTCGACTGACCGCAGCGCACTCAGCCGCGTCGGCGTGCGACGCGATGGCGGGCGAAGAAGACGAAGGCAAGGCCCAGGGAGATGAGCGCCAAGGAGACGATGCCCGTGGGGGCAGTGACGACACCGCTCTCGGCGAGGCGAGGGCCTGTTCCCGGTGCAGCGCCGGCGCCGGCACCGGTACCGGTACCGGGTGATACGACGGGTGCGGGCGAGGCCGCGGCCGCGATCGTCACGGTGTAGCCAGCGGTGTCATCGGGCGCCGTGCCGTTGGAGACCGTGATGTCGAAGTCGTAGTCGCCCGGTGTCGTGGGTACTCCGGTGATCGCGCCCGTCGCGTTATCGAGCGTCAGCCCCGACGGAAGCGACCCGGTCGAGACGGCGAACGACGGCGCGGGTGTTCCGGATGCCGTGACCGTGTAGCTGTAGTCATCGCCGGTCGTTCCGGTGGGCGGAGCCTCGGACGTGATGGTGGGGCTCGTGCTCACGGTCCCCGGCTCGCAGCCCTCGGGTGCCGTGATGGTGTTGGTGTCGAGCGTCACGGCGCCGTTGCGTGCCAGGAGGCGACCGGCGATCGTCGCGGCGGTCTCGGCCGTGATGGACTCGGCAGCCATCACGGTGCCGACGAACTGTGCGCCGCCCTGAATCGTCGCGGAGCTGCCGATCTGCCAGAAGACGTTGCACGCGCTCGCGCCGCCGGTGATCGTGATGATCGAGCCCGTGGCGATCGTGAGTGTAGAGGCGGCCTGGAAGACCCACACCGATTCGGCGGTTCCCGCCAGAGTCAGCGCGCCGGTGAGGGAGAGTGCGCCGCCGGAGTAGACCCCCGGTGTGAGCGACTGGCCGACGAGGTCACCGAGGCCGGTTGCCGTGGGTGTGAGGCTCGCCGCGACGTTGTACGCCGTGGTGACGTCGATCTGGGCTTGCGCCGCCACCGCGTTGGTCGGGTGGATGGTCCCGTTGACGATTCCCGGCGGGAAGCCGGTGATGGAGGTCTGCGGGCTGAGCCCGAGATCGCCGTTGAGGACGGAGGGGCCGGTGTTGGTGACGGTCGATGCTCCGAGGACGGAGAAGGGGGTCGCCGTCCCGAGGTTGATCGGTCCGTCGATCGTTGTGTCGGCGTGCGCTGCGGAGGGCAGGAGGACGACGGCGAGGATGGTGGCGGCGGTGACGAGGGTCACCAGACGGCGCGGGCGCTGGATCATGGCGTGATCGCTTTCGATTCGTAGGAACAAAGATCATCGACGGTGATCCCCAAAATCGGCGCCTATGCCTAGGTCTAGCATCTAAACGACGCTGCTCCCGGATCGGCGGAAAGCGTGTAGCCAATCGTGACGTCGGAAGGACGGACATGATCGAACGATGGGCGGCCTTCGCCGAGAGCCCTGCGTCGGGAAATCCTGCGGGGGTGGTTCTCGATGCGCACGACCTCACAGCATCCGATATGCAACGGATCGCCGCCGAGGTCGGATACAGCGAGACGGCATTCCTCATGGCCCCGCCTGCGTCGGAACGCCTGGTCGTCCGCTACTTCGCCCCTGACGGCGAGGTGGACTTCTGTGGGCACGCGACGATTGCGACGGCCGTCGCCCTCTACCGCGCGCACGGCCTCGAGGAAGCCGTGATCGAGACCCGCGCCGGATCCGTTCCCATCTCGGCCGGGCGCGACGGCATCCGCTTCGTCGGGTCCTTCCTGAGTCCGGCCGTGTCGAGTCGTTCTCTCTCGCCCGACCTCCGCGAGAAGCTCCTCGGCCTACTGGGGTGGGCTGAGAGCGACCTCGACCCGGACTTCCCCGCGGCTCTCGGCTTCGGCGGGAATCTCCACCCCGTCCTCGTCGCTCGGAGCGTGGACAGGCTCGCCGAGCTCGACTACGACTTCGATGCTCTTCGCGCGCTCTGCCGAGCGGAGGACTGGGTCACCGTCCAGCTCGTCGCGCCGGTCGGTGCGGGTCAGTGGCATTCCCGGAACCCGTTCCCCTGGGGTGGTGTGCGAGAAGATCCGGCGACGGGCGCCGCCGCCGCGGCCTTCGCCGGCTATCTGCGCGACGCGGGACGGTTGTCCGACGGCGACGCGTTCACGATTCATCAAGGCTTCGAGATGGGGCGCCCCAGCCGAATCGAAGTGCGGCTGGAGCAGGAGTCGGCGCGGATCGCGGGGCCGGCCGTCCCCATCACGACCTGACGGGGAGGGTCGGCCCTTCCCGCCCCGCCCCGCCCCGTCCGACGTCTCTGCTACTCGTAGCGGAGGGATGCCACGGGGTCGGCCCTCGCGGCACGCGCTGCCGGGAGTGTCCCCGCGAGGAAGGCGATCCCCATCACGAGCAGGACCACGATCGCGATCGACGCGGGATCGAAGGCGATGAGTGTGAGACCCGGGAGGTCGGGGAGTGCCGTGCTGGCGAGGGAGCTCACCCCCGTGCCCACGAGCATCCCGACGCCGACTCCGATCGCGCTGCCGAGGAATCCGATGAACACCGCCTCGAGGCTGAACAGGCTGAAGACGCGTCCACTGCCCATTCCCATCGCCTTCATGAGCCCGATCTCGCGCGTTCGTTCCTGCACCGACATGTACAGCGTGTTGACGATTCCGAAGCTCGCAGCCAGGAGCGCGATGATCGCGAACGCGTTGAGGACAAGCACGATGCCGTCGATGACCGCCTTGAACGTGCCCAACTGGTCAGCCACCGTCGTTCCGGAGTAGCCCGCGTCCTCGAGGCGTTCCTTCAGGGCGTCGATCTGTTCGGGTGTCGCATCGGGGTCGAACCAGATGCTCGCCTGCGCATACTTGCCCTGATCCGCCTCGGGAACCCCGATGCTCTGGACGGCGAGCAGCTCCTCCGTCAGTGCGCTGTTGGGGATGGTCGTGGTCGTCGGGCCCGTGAAGGACTCCTCCGTGACACCGGACACCGTCGCATCGACGGTGTGGCTCTGGCCTTCGGCATCCGTCAATCCGATCGTGAGGGTCTCGCCGACCGCGGCCTCGGCGTCGTCGAACCCGAGCGGTTCGACGAGGGAGTCCGGGAGAGCGATCTCCCGCGCGGAGGACGTGTCGTCGGGCGCGGCGCCCGCCGCGAGCTGGAGAGACTGGCCCGGTACGAGCGCCCCTACCCCCGAGACGTACTTCGTGCCATCCGCGTACTGGATGAAGTCGGCGGCGATCGACTCGGTCGGCTCGACGCGAAGCACGCCGTCGATCTCGCCGAGCGCTTCGATGTCGCTCTCGTCCAACGCCACGACCGTGGACCCGGGAATCGCGTTGGGTCCCGCAGCGATCGCGTCGGGGTCGTATTCCACGGGGTCCGTCGGACTCGCAGACGCCGAACTCGACGGCTTGGTCACCGTCATGACGTCCTCGGCTCCGATCGAGCTCACGGTGTCGTCGATGTACTGGTTGATCCCGGTGCCGAGCCCGTTCGTGAGCGTCAATGTGAAGGCGCCGACGAAGATCGCGAGGATCGTCAAGGTCGTTCGGACTTTCGAGCGGAAGGTCTGGGAGACCGCGGTGGCGATCAGGTCTGACGTCTTCATGCCGCCACCGCCTCGTCCTGGACGATGAGGCCGTCACGGATCAGGATGCGCCGATCGCACCGTGCTGCCAGGTCTTCGTCGTGGGTCACGACGATCAGTGTGATGCCGTGCTCCCGGTTGAGGCTGAACAGGATGTCCTCGACGACTCCGCCGGTCGTGGTGTCGAGGTTGCCGGTCGGTTCGTCGGCGAAGATGACGCGAGGGTTGTTCACGAGTGCGCGGGCGATGACGGTCCGCTGCTTCTGACCACCTGAGAGGTCGAGCGCCTTGTTGCGGGCTTTGTCATCGAGTTCGAGCTGAGCGAGGGCCGCCATGCCGCGGTTCTTGCGCTCGCGACGCCCTACGCCGGCGATCTTCATCGGGAGCACGACGTTGTCGAGCACCGTCGTGTTGGAGGTCAGGAAGAACTGCTGGAAGACGAAGCCGAAGGTGCGGTTGCGGGTGCTGTTGAGCGCTCGGCCCCGAAGAGTGCGCGTGTCGGTTCCCGCGAGGTCGATCCGGCCGCTGGTGGGTTGATCGAGCAGTGCGAGGAGGTGCATGAGGGTCGACTTGCCGGATCCGCTCTTGCCGACGATCGCGACGCTCTCGCCTTCGTGGATGTCGAGGCTGACGCCGCGAAGCGCGTCGAACCGGTTGGCCCCGCGGCCGTAGGACTTTCGGACGTCCTTCACCGAGAGCAGCGGTGCGCTCCCGGAAGGTTCCTTCGTGAGTGAGGTCATGCCTCCAGCGTCATCCGTCGTCCGCACTCTCGCGTCGCCTCAGCGCAGGCATCCCGGTACCGCGTTCGCAGTATCCGCGCTGCCGCGTGGGAGTGACGCGCAGAGGCCCTGATGCGCGCGACACTTGAGGCATGCGCACCTTCGACGGCGACCTGGAGGCGTGGCCCCATCCTCGCCCGCCGGCGTGGGTCGGGGATGCGATCGCCGCGGTGCTCGTGGTGACGGCGGCGATCCTGCCCTTCCCGTGGCAGGAGTTTCGTCCGAGCAGCCCCCTCACCTTCGCCATCGTTCTGCTGCCCGCCGTCCTCCTGCCGCTTCGACGTCGCTGGCCGGTGGCCGTCCTTGTGGCGTGCCTCGGATGCTACGGAGCTGCGGCACTGCTCGGCACGGTCGCCCCGGGGGTCGTCCTCGCGGCCGCCATTGCGATGTTCGGGTTCGCGACGCGTTCGACCCGCCGAGCGACCCTCATCGCGGGAGCCGCCAGCACGCTGGCGATCAGCGCGCTCAGCCTCCTGGCATCCATCGGGGGCGTTTTCGAGCCTCGGACGTTCCAGTTCGCCGTGATGATCGCGTTCGCAGCTGCCGCGGGCGATGCCACACGATTCCGTCGGGAGTTCATCCTGGCCGTCACCGAGCGAGCCCGAAAGGCCGAACAGGACCGAGAGACGGAGGCGCAGCGGCGCGTCACGGAAGAGCGCCTTCGCATCGCACGCGACCTGCATGACGCCGTGGCGCACCAGATCTCGGTCATCAGTCTCAACGCGGGAGTCGCGTCGACGTCGCTCGAGACGAGGCCCGAGAAGACCCGCGAGGCATTGGCGAATATTCGGGAGGCCTCGCGCTCCGTCCTGAGCGAGATCGGAGACCTCCTCGAGATGCTGCGTCGTGCCGATGATGCCGCTGACGAGGTCGTTCGTGCGCCGCAGCCCGGTCTGGATCGTCTGGACGACCTGCTCGGGCGTTTCCGGGTGTCGGGCCTCGATGTCGTCCTGCGCAGGGAGGGACCGCTCACGGATATGCCGGTCGCCGTCGATCGTGTGGCGTATCGCGTTGTGCAGGAAGGGTTGACCAACGCCCATAAGCACGGCGCGGACCATCGGGCGCACGTCTTGCTCAGCGCCGATGCGGATGCCGTGCACGTCGTCGTCACGAATCCGTCGAGACCCGCTGTGCCGGCCCCGGCGCCCGAGCGTGGAGGACATGGATTGATCGGACTGCGCGAGCGGGTCGCGCTCGTCCGCGGCACTGTCGAGGCCGGGTCGACTCCCGGCGGCTACCGGCTGGCGGCGACCCTTCCCCTCACGAGAGCGGAGGATGGCCTGTGACCACCGTGCTCGTCGTGGACGATCAGTCCCTCATCCGTTCGGCCGTCCGGGACCTTCTGGAGAGCGCGCCAGGCATGACGGTCGTCGGCGAAGCAGCGGACGGCGCCCAAGCGGCACGGCTCGCCCGCGAGCTGCGACCCGACATCGTGCTGATGGACATCCGCATGCCGGAGGTCGACGGCATCGCCGCGACCGAGGCGATCTGCGCCGACCCGGAGCTCGCTGACACGCGCGTCCTGATCCTGACGACGTTCGAGGAGGACGAATACCTCGTCGCAGCACTGCGCGCGGGCGCGAGCGGCTTCATCGGCAAGGGGGCCGAGCCCGACGAGATCGTGCGTGCGGTCCGTTCCGTGGATGCCGGTGATGCCCTGCTCTCACCGACGGCGACGCGGAGGCTCATCACGCGATTCGTCCTCCCCGCAACGGCCGCCCCGACGGGCCCCCTCCCCGTCGAGTACGCGCAGCTCACCGAGCGCGAGCGGGAAGTGCTGCTCCTCGTCGCCCGTGGCGGTTCGAATCAGGACATCGCCGACGAGCTCTTCATCTCGCCTCACACCGCCAAGACGCACGTCAACCGCATCATGTCGAAGCTGTACGCGCACGACCGCGCGCAGCTCGTCATCTTCGCGTACGAGAACGGACTGCTGACGCCCGGCGCGTAGCATCCCGCCCCCCTTCGCCTCGCCGGCGCCTCTGCCTTGAGGCTGCGGGAAAGTGGTGCCGTGAGGAAATTCGGGGCGGGATGCATCCAGATCGGGGTTTCCGGGAGAAGAACTTAACGGCAAGGCGCAATGACCCCCTGAAATCGCGATCCGTCGCGAGAATCGAGGCGCATCATGGCACGACGGCGTGACCTGACCACTGTCATCGAGTACGACCGCGTCGGCGGGCCCGACGTGCTCGACGTGCGATCGGTGGCGCTCGCGCCGCCGGGTCCCGGAGAAGTCACCGTCGAGGTCGTCACGGCCGGTCTCAACCACATCGACGGGTTCATTCGGGAGGGACGCGAGGAGACGTGGAGCGAAGACCCCTGGCCGCGCCGGTCGGGGAGCGACTTCGCGGGGATCGTCGTGGCGGTGGGATCCGATGTGCGTGGATTTTCCCGTGGTGCCGAGGTCGTCGGGCACGTGCGGTCGGGGGCCCAGGCGACGTTCTTCAACGTCCCCGCGGGCGCGCTCGTCAGAAAGCCGCCGCGCCTGGGGTGGGAGGCAGCGGGAGGGCTGTTCCTCGCCGGCGCGACGGCGCTCGACACCCTCGACGAGCTTCGCATCGCGGCGGGTGATGTCCTCGTCGTGTCCGCGGCGGCGGGCGGCGTCGGGAGCATCGAGGCGCAGGTTGCGAAGCATCTCGGCGCCACGGTCATCGGCACGTGCGGCGACAGGAACTTCGACTACCTCCGGCAGCTCGGTATCAAACCCGTCCGCTACGGCGAGGGGATCGTCGAACGCATCCGGGCGGCGGCGGGTCGGGCTCCCGTGACGGCGATGATCGACAACTTCGGGCAGGACGGGAGCGGCCTCGCAGAAGAGCTCGGCGTGCCGGCATCCCGCTACCGTTCGAGCGAGGATCGCCGCGAGACCGAGATCCGGCTGCTGCACGACGACCCCGTATCCACGGCCCGCGGCACAGCGCTCCTCGAGCGATTGTGCCGGCTCGCCGAATCGCGCGCCTTCACGCTCCTCGTCTCGGGCTACTACCCGCTCGAGGACGTCGCCGAGGCGTACTCCGACCTCGGGCGCATGCACGCGCGCGGCAAGGTCATCCTCGGAACGCATCCTGTCACGACGTTCCGCACCCTCAAGGCGCGAGAGCTGTTCGAAGCCGCGAGCTGATCCGGACGCAGAAGGGGCTCCGGTCGCATCGAGTGTGCGACCGGAGCCCCTCCCTCTGTGCCGGTGAGCGTCAGGAACCCGGGACGAGCACGCGATCTATCGTGTGGATGACGCCGTTGGATGCCGGGATGTCGATCTTCCACAGGATGAGCTTGGGATCGGCGAGCGCAGGACTGGTGTCGCGGAGGGTGATGCCACGCGGCTTCACGACCCCGCCGTTGGCCATCGTGAGCGATCCTGCGAGCAGCACCTGCAACGGGCGCAGCTTCGCGCCAGGCACGACGTGGTACAGCAGGATGTTCTTGATCTCATCGATCGTGAAGGCGCTCGTGATCGTCGCGAGCGCCGCTGCCTCCGACGCAGGGGCCGCGCCCGTCAGATCGGTCACGAGCCGCAGGAAGGCGCGATCGTTCGGGGCGAAGACGGTGTACTTCGCGCCGGCGTCGGACAGCGTGCCAGCGAGGCCGGTCGCGAGGACCGCCTGCACGAGCAGGTCGTAGTCGTTCGGGTTGTGGTCGGGTGCACCCCCGCCGGATGCGGCGACGGCGACGTCGACGATGTTCCCTCGGGGTGCGCCGCCGGTCGCGTGCGCGGGCGCCGCCGCGAGCACGAGGCCGGCGGTCGCGACGGCGGCGATGGCGAGGCGGAATCTGATCTTCATCGTTCTGCTCCTTCGTAGAAGAGGACGGCGTCCGAGCTCCATCGGCCGGGCGTCATCGAGTTATTCCGCGCGAGGAGCGCATACGGATGCACGCGGTGCCGCCTCTTCTGCCGCCCGTGCTCGGGCGCGTCGTCACGGCCGTCGTCGGAGGGCTGCCCGGAGGCTGCGCAGGAGCAGGAGAAGGCCCCCGAGGCCGACGATGCTGCCGAGGAACGCGAACGCCGGGACGTTCCCGGTGAGCATCGGGCCGCCGTCGTCGACTCCCAGCAGGATGCCGCTGATGACGAGCGCGATGCCGATGAGCGTCGTCGTCACACGGCCGAGCAGCCCATCGACCCATCGGCGTTCGTCGGGGGACTCGAAGCTGCGGAGCCTGACCGAGAGCGTTCCCTGCTCGAGGGCGCGAGACACGTTCTCGACGCGCCGGGGGAGTCGCCGCACCTGCTCGCCGATCAGCATCGACCACGTCTGCGCGGTCAGCGCCATACCGCGCACCGAGAGCAATGACGAGGCGATCCGCGGTGCCGTCGTCAAGGCGCGGGAGACCATGTCGTACCCCGGCACGAGCTTGCGCAGTGTCCCTTCCAGCGACGTGAGCGTGCGGAACACGAGCAGAAGCGATGGCGGCATCGCGATGCGCTGACGACGCAGCACGTCGAGGAGGAGCCGGAAGATGTTCTCGTCCATCCCGGAGTTGTGCACGCGGGTCAGGATCACGCCGATATCGCGCTGCAGCGCCGTGGCATCCACCTCCCCATCGGCCGGCTGGCACAGCATGAGCACGATGTCGGTGACCGCGACGTCGTCTTCGTTCGCCATGCCGATCAGCATCGGGAGCAGGAGGCGCCGGACGCTTCGTTCGACGATGCCGACGGATCCGAAGTCGATGAGCGTGAGGGTGCCGCGACCTGTCTCTACGTCCTCGTCGAGGATCACGTTGCCGGGATGCAGATCGGCGTGGAAGATCCCTCGCACCGCGATGTGGTCGATGACGGCGTCCACGAGGGCGTCGGCGAGCGCGGTCGCCCGATCGAGCGGCAGCGACCCGGGTTCGAGGCGACTGAGGGGGATGCCGGTCACCCGCTCCTGCACGATCATCTGCCGCGTCGAGTACTCCTTGTAGACCCTCGGGATCCGCAGGCGCGACCCCGCCGCCGCGACGGTCGAGCGGAGCATCTCGGTGTTGCTGACCTCGGTGCCGTAGTCGAGTTCCTCGCGCAGGCCGCGGGCGAATTCCTGGACGAGCGCGTAGGCGCCGTACGCTTTCGCCCAGTCGGTGCGGCGCTCTGCCTCGGCGGCGAGGCGATCGAGGATGTCGAGGTCGGTCGTGACCTGCGCTCGCGCGCGCGGTCGCTGGATCTTCACGACCACCTCATCGCCGTCGACGAGTCGCGCCGCGTGCACCTGGGCGACGGATGCCGCGGCGAGAGGCTCCGGGTCGATCTCGCCGAAGACCTCGTCGAGGGGACGCCCGAGCTGTTCGATGATGGCCGCCTCGGCCTCCGGCCACGGGATGGGGGTGGAGTCCATCTGCAGTGTCGACAGCGCGCGGATGAGGGGCGGCGGCAGGACGTCTTCGCGCGTCGAGAGCACCTGGCCGAGTTTGACGAAGGTCACGCCGGCTTCGTTCATCGCCGAGACGAGGGCGGAGGGGAGCTCTCCTTCGTCGCCGTGTCGCCTGCTCTCGTAGAACGTCAGCCCGTGCCGGGATCCGATCGCGAGGATCTGGGCGTATCGGCGCGCGCGATCGCGCCGGCGTATCGCGTCGCGTACGACCGAGATCGGATTGCGCCAGCGGCGTGACGGCCAGAGGAACTCGAGCGTCATCACGACGATGAAGACCGCCGCGAACATCCATCCGATGTTGAGGGCGACGAACCCGAGAGCGATGGGACCGGCGACGATGAAGGTGCCGTCGTCGTACACGTCGGCTTCCGTCAGAGCCCAGATCGCCACCGGCGTCGCGAAGAGGAAGACGACGAGAGCCGTCAGCCACGCGCGCAGCCACCCGATCTCGGTATCGAGGAGCCGCCGGACGATCCACGCGGCGACGAGCGAGAAGGACAGGACGACCGCCGCGAAGATGAGCCAGTTGGGCATGCGCCGATTCTGACAGCGGAGGCCGGAACGCAGAAGCACCGCGCGGCGATCCGCGCCGCCCTGGTCACCCGATGATGGGGCGCTCCTCGGGGTGGTTGTACAGGACGTTCCGCTGGCGCACGGCGAGTGCGGCCGCGAGACCCGCGGGGCCGATGCGCCCGGCCAGCATGAGCACGCTGAGCGCGATCTTCCCGAACGGATCGAGTTCTGCGCTCAGACCCACCGAGAGCCCGCACGTCGCGAATGCCGAGATGACCTCGAACAGGATGCGGTCGAGGGACGCGTCCGTCACGAGCGTCAGGAGGAGGACCGTCGACAGTACGAGCGTCGCACCCAGGAAGGTGACGCTGATCGCGAGGCGGAGGGTGCCGTCGGGGATCACCCGTCCCGCCACCATGAGCCGCTTGTCGCCGCGCGCCTCGGCGATGATGGCGAGGAACAGGACCGCGAGCGTCGCGACCTTGATGCCGCCGGCCGTCGATGCCGAGCCCCCACCGACGAACATGAGGGCGTCGCTGGCGACGAGAGTGGCCGACGTCGAGTGTGCCGTGTCGACGAGCGAGAACCCTCCCGAGCGCATCATCGTCGAGGCGAAGAGCGCATGGAAGATCTTCTCCGGGATGCTCATCTCTCCGACGGTCTCGACGTTCGACCATTCGAAGGCACCCCACGCGACGGCCCCCGCCACCAGGAGGATGCTCGTCGTGGCAAGGGTGAGCTTCGTGTGGAGCGTCCACCGGCGGGTGTTCCCGCGCGCACTCAGGAGGATGAGGAACACCGGGAACCCGAGGCTCCCGATGAAGACGCCCACCATGATCGGGATGAGGATCCACATATCTCCGTCGTACGGCTCGAGCCCGTCGACGGTGGAGACGAAACCGGCGTTGTTGAAGGCGGAGATGGCATAGAAGAGCCCGTGCCAGACGCCCTCCCACCAGTGCTCGTCGAGCATGATGAAGCGCGGGATCAGGATGGCGGCGAGGATGGCCTCGATGCTGAGCGTCGTGAGCACGACGGTGCGCAGCAGCGCGCCGACCTCGCCGAGCTTCGAAGTGCCGATGCTCTGCTGGGCGAACACCTTGCTGCGAACGCCGAGGTGGCGACTGACGGCGCGCGCGAGCAGCAGCGCGATCGTGACGATCCCGAGACCGCCCGCCTGGATCGCGACGAGGATGACCGCTTGGCCGAAGAACGACCAGTGCGTCGCCGTGTCGACAGTCGTGAGACCCGTCACCGTGACGGCGGAGACGGCGGTGAACATCGCGTCCTGCAGAGGCGTGGCGCGACCGCTCGCCGAAGCGATGGGCAGGCTCAAGAGTCCCGTGAACACGAGACCGGCCAAGATGAAGATGCCGGCGGCGGCACGTGCCGGTGAGCGCTTGACGAGCTCCTTGAGGAGCCCGCTCCCCAGGCGACCGGTTCTCCGCATGGAGGGGTCCCGAGGCAGACGGGTGGTGCGCGGCATGCAGACAGTCTGCATCGGCAGTCGTCGGATCCGAAGCGGAACGACCGCGTCGCGTCAGATGGCCCAGTGCATCCCGCCGTCGATGCTGACGGTGTCTCCCGTGATGTAGCCGGCCGCGCCCGAAGCGAGGAAGGTCACGAGCGCCGCAGCCTCTTCCGGTGTGCCGAAGCGTCCGGCGGGAATGCGGCGGCGGATGAACTCGTCCTTCGCATCGCCGTCGGGGAGCGCCCGCCGCACCTGCTCGCTGTCGACGCGTCCCGGCGCGATGCAGTTGACGGTGATCCCGTCGGTCGCCACGACGCGCGAGAGCGCCTTGGACCACAGCGTGCATGCCGCCACGGCTGCTTGCGCGGCCGAGACGACCGTCGGTTCGAGCAGGCCCACGAAGTTCACGACTCGTCCTCGACGGCTCGCGGTGAGGAGCGGAAGGGATGCCTCGACAAGTCGCCGCTTCGCATGGAAGTTGAGGTCGAACTGCCGTTGCCAGAGCTCTTCCGTGAGCGACGCTCCTGGTGGTTCGGCTGCGCCCGCGGCGTTGACCACGATGTCGAGCCGGCCGTACGCCTGTTCGACCGCGTCGACGATCTGCCGTGGTGCCGCCGCCTCGACGAGATCCGCCTCGACGACGAGGGGACGTCGGCCCTGCCGATCCTCGATGACGTCGGCAACGCCGCGCAGGGCGTCGCCACGGCGGGCGACGATGACGACGTCGGCGCCCTCGTCGCTCAACGCGAGGGCTGTTGCTCGGCCGATGCCCGCGCTCGCGCCCGTGACGACGGCGACGCAGTCGGTCAGCTGCAGATCCATGGCTCTCCTTCGACCCGGGTGCTCCCGGTGGGAGCGTACGGCGCGGAGGCCGGTGTGTCGAGCAAGCGCTTGATGAATCCGGCTTCTCGCCCGTGTTCACGCGGTATCGGCGAGGAGACATCGCCCCGAGGAGGTTGACACGGCGGGCCCCCGATGACATAAACTGACTCCGCTGACATTGAAGTCAAGCGAGCGCTTGATTGAGATTCCACCCGAACCGACGAGCGCACAGGAAAGAGGCCATCCGTGCAACTCCTGATCCAGCAACTGATGAACGGCGTTGCGCTCGGTTCGATCTACGCCATCTTCGCCGTCGGCTTCTCGTTGATCATGGCGCGCATGGGCATCCTGAACGTCGCCCACGGCACCTTCGCCACGTGGGGAGCCCTGTCGTCGTACTGGCTCGTCTCGCAGTTCGGCGTCAACTTCTGGGTCGCGCTCCTTGCGGGTGTCATCTTCGCGGGAATTCTGGGCGTGGCATCCGATGTCCTGGCATTCGAGCCGCTGCGCCGACGCAAGGCGGGGACCTTCGCCCCCATCATCGCGAGCATCGGCATATGGATCGTGCTCCTGACGGTGGCGGAGGCCTTCGCAGGACCCTCCGCGACCAGCTACCCCGCGGGGTCGGTCCAGACCGAGGCGATCAGGATCGCCGGACTCGTGATCCTGCCTGCCCAGCTCTACAGCATCATCGCCCTCATCATCGTCGTCACAGGTGTGCACCTGCTGCTCACCAAGACCCGCTTCGGCGCCGCGGTTCGTGCCGTGTCGTCCGACACCCGTTCGGCGACGATCGTCGGCGTCAACGCCCGCAACACCCTCATCGCCGTCGCGTTCCTCGCGGGAGCCATCGCGGGCCTCGCCGGCGTCCTCGCCGCTCTCGCCGACAACAACGTCTCGTTCAACTTGGGCGAAGCTCTGCTTCTCAAGGGCTTCGCGGCCGTCGTCGTCGGCGGATGGGGCGACATCCGAGGCGCCGCGATCGTCGGGGTGGCGATCGGCGTGCTCGAGGTCATGAGCGCCCAGTACATCTCGTCGGGATTCCGCGACGCCATCACATTCGGCATCCTGCTGCTCGTCCTCGTCGCGTGGCCGCGCGGCATCTTCCGCGAACGACAGTTCGTCCGAGCCTGACGCCCCCGAGCCTGACGATGGAGACCCACTCGTGAGTACCGCAGCCTGGCTGACGACACTGCAGTTCGCCGGTGTCAGCGCCCTCTTCGCCCTCGCCATCTACGCGTCGCTGTGGACCGGCGTCCTGAGCCTCGCCCCTGTCTTCTTCGGGGCCTTCAGCGCCTTCACGTTCGCCTACATCGTGTCGTCGCTCGGGCTGCCGCCCGTCGTCGCCTTCGTCATCTGCATCGTGCTGGGAGCCGTCGTCGGCGCGATCACGGCAGCCCTCCTGATCAGGCTCGAAAGCCACTACCTCGCGATGGCGACGATCGCCATGGTGCTCATCGGTCGCGTCCTCATCCTCAACATGCCCGACCTCACGGGCGGCGCGACGGGCACACGCGTGTCGGGAGAGCTCGGGTCCTGGCTGTGGCTCATCGGCACGCTCGTCGTCGCGGGATACATCATGGGCCGGCTCGGCGGTTCGCGCTTCGGTCTCGCGGCCGATGCCGTCCGCGAGGACCCGGCTGTCGCGGAGACCCTCGGCGTCTCCCCCCGGCGGATCCAGTTCGTGGGCATGGTCATCTCGGGCGCGCTCGGCGGAGCGGCGGGAGTCATGCAGGCGAGCTTCCTGCAGTACATCGGGCCGGATACGTTCTACACCCACCTGGGGTTCGTGAGCCTGGCGGCCGTCGTCCTCGGCGGTGCGTTCTACTGGCTCGGCCCCATCGTCGGTGCGATCGTCTTCACGATCCTCCCCGAACTCCTTCGTGGGCCGATGGGCGAGTACGACCGCGTCGTGACAGGCGTCCTTCTCGTCGTCATCATCATCTACATGCCGCGCGGACTCGTCGACATGCGGCGCATGCGGCTCCTCAGAGCGAAGTGGGCGGCACGGCGCAAGCGCGGCGATGGCGATCCGGCAGCGGACGGCGCAGACCGTCCCCACGAAGACATCACGGCGGGAGCGAGGTCATGACCGATACGAGCGGCAGCGTTCCGGCTGAAGAGGTGCTCGCCGTCGACATCGTCGACCTCACGAAGACCTTCGGTGGGCTCAAGGCGGTCGACGACGTCACGATCAAAGTGCCGCGCCAGCGTGTTCACGGCATCCTCGGTCCGAACGGCGCCGGAAAGACGACCGTCCTCAACATGATCAGCGGGTTCATCCGTGCGGATTCAGGGCGCATCGACGTCTTCGGTGAGGATGTGACGCGGATGGCGCCGTTCCACATCGCGCGGCGGGGTGTCGCCCGCACCTACCAGAACATCCGGCTGTTCCCCGGGCTGACCGTCATCGAGACCGTCATCGCGGGAGCGTATATGCAGCGCCGGTCGACGATCGCGGGCGCGATCTTCCTGAGCCCGATCGAGCGCAAGGAGCGCAAGGCCGTGCGCGCCCGCGCCGCGGAGCTGCTCGACATGGTGGGATGCACGGCGCCGCACTCCGCGCTCGCGGAGACCCTCTCGTACGGCGATCAGCGCCGCGTCGAGATCGCGCGTGCACTCGCGACCGACCCGAAGATCCTCCTGCTCGACGAGCCGACGGCAGGCATGAACGATGTCGAGTCCGAGCAGGTCGGTCGGCTCCTCGTCCAGCTGAAGGATCTCGGGCTGACCCTCATCCTCATCGAACACAACATGCGACTGGTCGAGGAGTTCTGCGAGTCCGTCTCGGTCATGAACTCGGGTGCCCTCCTCGCGGAAGGGCCGCCGACCTGGTGCCTGGAACAGGAAGACGTGAAGGAGGCCTACTTTGGCAAACGATCCGATGCTGCGCGTATCGCGACTCTCCGCCGGGTACGGCGCGATCCCGGCGGTTCGTGAGGTCGACATCGAGGTTGCTCAAGGCACCCTCGTCGCTCTCATCGGCTCGAACGGAGCGGGCAAGACCACGACACTGAACACGATCGCAGGCCTCCACAAGCCATCCGGCGGAACCGTCACGGTCGGTGGCCGCAACATCACGGGGTGGGCGTGCCACCGCGTCGTGCGGTCCGGCGTCGCACTCGTCGCGGAGGGGCGACGTGTCGCTCCGCCGCTGACGGTGCTGGAGAACCTCGAGCTCTCGGCCTATAGCGGGCGGGGGACGCGCACGGAACGCAAGGACGAGCTCTCTCGCGTCTTCGAGCTCTTTCCGCGCCTGGCCGATCGCAAGAACCAGTTCGCCGCGTCGCTGAGCGGCGGCGAGCAGCAGATGCTCGCCTTCGGGCGCGCTCTCATGACGCAGCCGCAGGTGCTCCTTCTCGACGAGCCCTCGATGGGTCTCGCGCCGTCGATCGTCGACGTGCTCTTCGAGACCATCGAGACGCTCCACAACAGCGGTGCGACGATCCTCCTCGTCGAGCAGAACGCCGAGCTCGCCCTCGAGGTGAGCGACGAGGTCTACGTCATGCAGCGCGGGCGCATCGTCTCGCATGGAACAGCCGACGAGGTCAGAGCGAGCCCCGAGGTCATGTCGGCGCTGTTCGGCTGACCCCCACGCTTCGGACCCCACGACAAGGAGCACGAACCACATGAGCGATATCAGTCTCCATGGCCGCGTCGCGATCGTCACCGGCGCGGGCCGCGGTCTCGGTCGCGAGCACGCGCTCGCCCTCGCGTCACGCGGCGCGACGGTCGTCGTCAACGATCGCGGCGGCGCGCTCGACGGAAGCTCCGACGAAGCATCCCCGGCAGAGCAGGTCGTTGCGGAGATCCGCGCGGCGGGAGGAACCGCCGTCGCCGACACGAACGACGTCAGCACGCTCGAAAGCGCCAGCGCGATCGTCGAGCTCGCGACCTCGACGTACGGCCGCCTGGACATCCTCGTCAACAACGCCGGGATCCTGCGCGACAAGTCCTTCGCGAAGCTCACGGAAGAGGAATGGAATCCCGTCCTGGCGGTCCACCTCGGCGGGACCGTCTGGATGAGCAAGGCCGCGTGGCCCGTCATGGTGCAGCAGGGCTACGGCCGCATCGTCAACACGACCTCCGCAGCCGGCATCTTCGGCAACTTCGGGCAGGCCAACTACGGCGCCGCCAAGGCCGCCATCTGGGGCGTGACGAAGACCCTCGCGATCGAGGGCGCGCGTCACGGCATCCACGTCAACGCGATCGAGCCCGGCGCCCGCACCCGCATGACCGAGAACCTCCTCGGCGATTACGCCGACCGGCTCGACCCGAGCCTCGTCTCGCCCGTCGTCGCATGGCTGAGTGCCGAGGCCTGCGAGACGACCGGTGAGATCTACAACGTCGGCGGGGGCCGCGTCGCGCGTGTCGTCATCGCACAGACGCCGGGGTACTTCTCGCCCGCACTGACCCCCGAAGACGTCCGCGACAACTGGGCCGCCTTGAACGACCCTGACGGAGCCGAGGTGATGGTCTCGTTCCAGCAGGAGTTCGAGGTGCTCATCGGGATGCTGAGCGCACAGGACCCCGTCGAAGCGACGACCTGACGCACGACTCACCGTTAATCCCTCACGGCGCCGACCGGATCGAGGCGTGGAAGCAGCTCGAGCTGGAGGTCTCGTCGTGACGCGGTCGCGGAGGCCACCGGCGCGAAGCGCGACCGGGTCAAGACCGGTCTCGCCGTCGCGACGAGCGTCACGAGGGCTGCTCTCATCGGGCGGGGCGCGCTCACCCTCGACCAGGCCGCGGTGCCCCTGGAGTTCGAGGCCGACAGCGAGCTGGCCGTCTCGCTCAGAGGGTGACACCCGAAGAGAGGTCGGGTGAGCGGGTGGGTTCATTTCGGGCCTAACGACGCGCACGCTCGCGACGAAGTCCATTCTCACTTCTCCGCAGGGGCATGAGAAATGAACAGGATATGCATCTTGTGTCATCTGAGTGGATGGGGGTTCGCGTGAGATCTCGTCGTGTTCTTATGTTGGTGTTGGGCGTGGTAACGGGGTCGCTGGTGCTGCTCGCTGGCTGTGCATCAGGATCGAACCTCCCTCTGCCTGCGGGGGGCGGTCCGGTCCAGCGGCCCGTTGCAGAACTTGCGTTTCAGCAGGAATCGTTTGACCCTCTACTCGAGGATGGCCTTCCGGAGGAGGAGCCCTCTGGCGAGATCCTGACACCCACGTTGGATGAAGAGCAAGCGCTTGACGAGATCGACGATCTTGCTGCAGCGCTAGAGGTCTCTCCGTCCATAGAGGAAGCGTTCGAGCAGGAGTTTCTTGCGCTGGACGCGGAAGCTCAGGACTCGTTCATCGCCGCGTTGCAGGAGGATCCACTTTCCGTCATCGAGTTTGGCGACGCTGTCACGGAGCCGATTCCCGTTTCCGCACTGGCTCCGGGAACAGCGAGCCAGTCTCAGCGTGGCGAGATTCTCACCGCGCTGTACGTCTCAGCGAATGATCCTCTGGGATCGCAGACTGTCGCAGTCAAGGCGTACGGACTCAGGAATGTGCAGCTCGTTCAGATGCTCGGTGTCACGTTTGGAAGCTTCACTCTCGAGTACAAGTACGAAGCGAATACCACAGCAGTCACAAGGAACCTCCACTGCGATGGCTGGTGGTCGGGCTACGGGCTCTCCGGCTCAACCAAGGAATCGCAGTACGTCTCCGGTGGAAGGGGGACCTGTAGCGCCCGCCACAGCATGTCAGTCTTCTTCAAGGGGTTCCCGCTGACCTTTAACAAGCTCCACACGGTCTCGACGGTCGCGGGTAAGCCGAAGTCAGTTACCGGATACATCAAGACTGTCTAGTTTGGTAGGCGCACAATGAATGGGAGCAGTTCCGAGCAGTTGGCTCAGCGGCGGAGCCACTGGTGGGTCTTCGGGCTCGTGGTGGCATCCTGTCTGCTGAGTTTCTTTACCCTATGGGCGGTTGCTCTGCAGATCCTCTGTCTTGCTGTGGTGATCTTCTTGCTGACGCGGCGGGCAGCAAAGGCTCAAAGAGCTGTTCTGTTGGTTGCCATGCTCATTCTCGTTCTCACCTTGATTTCGACACCGATCGTTGCGGGTGTCACGGCGTACAACCTGGACGGCACGTTCGACGGGACAACGGGAGAGCTCAACGAATAGAGCCGGCTCGATGGGTGGATAGGTCCCCACGACCTCGAAGCGGGCGCGTTCGAACGGGCCTGGTACATGATCAGCGGAGACTGAGATCATCGAAGGAAGAGGTTAACGACCATGGACAATTCCGCGTTCAGCCCGGTGAACGCAGTGGTCGTCACGGTGCTGGTCCTCAGTCTCATTGCGTTCGTGTCAGCCGTCGCGACGGTGACAGTTGTCGCGCTCCGTCGCCGCGCCAGGAGACGCTCCGAGACGAGACCGTCGGCTGCTGGCGCTGACGCGTGAAGACGACCTCTTGAGGGCCCGCTCACTCCTTGCGTGCTCAGCGATGCGCGGGCATCCGCCAGGGAGAGTACCGTCATGCACAGATTCTCGCGCGAATGAGCCGGTGGCCGCTGGTGTCGCCGTTTCCCGTTCTCCCCGGATCAGCCCCGCGCTGACGGATCGCCGGCGCCTCGTCCTCCCCGGGTGAAGATCCCCGGAGGGTACGCGAGGGCGGCGTCGACGTCGGCGGCATCCAGATCGTGGACGAAGGTGCGCTCGTGGATGCGCCAGTCGCCCGCGACGCACGTGAAGACGTCGAGGTATCGGCCGTGGAGGTACTCGATCGTGCGCGTAGCACCCGAGACCTCGTGGACGGCCAGGACGTTCGACTCGACCCGCACGGTGCTGTCGTCGATCCAGTCGAAGGTCGACGGTCCGAGCAGGTGCACCGTCGACGTCGTGCGTTCGAGAAGACGCTCGAGCGCCGCCGTCAGATGCTCGTGCGCAACACCGTCCCACGTGCCGTGGTGGTCGACGCCGTCGGGGTGGTAGGCGCTCAGCGCCCGCGCGGCATCCCCTCGGTCCACTCCGCGGCAGTACTCCAGGAGGGCTCGGCGGATGGCGTCCTCCGCGAGGAGGCGCTCGACGCTCGAGACCGTCGTCACCGCCGTCAGAGGTCCATGATCTCGGCGTATCGCCGCATGTCCCGCTCGTAATGCTCGTCGCCGATCCGGGGAGACACGACGACTTCGTCGATCCCGAGGGACAGGACGTGGTCGATGTACGCGCGGTCGTCCTCCCAGTCCTTCTCGGTCTTGCCCTTGCTGCGCCGGCCGACCTTGAGGGAGAGTTCCGACATCTGTCGTCCCGCCGCCTCCATCGCCGTCGACAACTTCGCGATGAACGCCTCGATGTCATCGAACGTCTGGCTGTAGCCGGCCCAGCCGTCGCCGTACTCGACGATCCGGCGCAGCGACGCGTCGCTGTTGCCGCCCACGATGATCGGGAGGCGGGGTTGCGCGGGCTTCGGGAAGCAGTACAGGGGCGGGAACTCGACGAACTCGCCCGAGAACTCCGTGAGCTCCTCGGGTGCCCACAGCGCGCGCATCGCGGCGAGGTACTCGTTCATGCGTGCGCCGCGTCGGGCGAACGGCACATCGAGGGCCGCGTACTCCTCTTCGGCCCAGCCGACACCGACGCCGAACTCGAAACGGCCACCCGTCAGCTGATCGATGCTCGCGACCTGGCGTGCCGTGATGATGGGATTCCGCTGGGGCACGACGAAGACGTAGGTGCCGATGCGGAGAGTCTTCGTGGCCGCTCCGATGCTCGCAGCCAGCACGAGCGGGTCGATGACTCCCAGCATCCGGTTCACTTCTTGCGCGCCGCCGGACTCGTACGGGTACTGCGAGCGGTACTCGGGGAAGAACACGACATGCTCGGGGAGCCAGACGGAGGTGAACCCGATCTCCTCGATGAGCTGAGCCGCGTCGGTCGACCACGACCCCGCGCGCGCATCGGAGCCCGTGAAGAGCTCGCTGATCCCGAGCTTCATGCGCCGACCTTCTTCTCGTCCGTGCGCGCAGCATCGATGCGCGGTGCCAGCTCGTCTTTCAGTACGTGCTTCATGACCTTCATCCCGGCGTTCCGCGGCAGCTGGTCGACGACGAAGATGTGAACGGGCTTCTTGTATCCCGCCAGGTGTCCGCGTGTGAAGGAGCGGATGTCGTCGTGCGTGACGGTGGACTCCGCAGCCATCACGAGAGCGCACGAGACGGCTTCGCCCCAGCGCTCGTCGGGAAGGCCGAACACCGCGGCATCCACGATCTCGTCCATGAGGAGCAGGACCCGCTCCACCTCGGCCGCGTAGACGTTGGCGCCGCCGCTCACGATGAGGTCCTGCGCGCGACCGGTCAGGTAGTAGTAATGCTGCTCGTCGCGGTAGCCCAAGTCGCCCGTGAAGTACTCGCCGTCGCGCAGGACCGCAGCCGTCTTCTCGGGAGCGTTGTGGTACCCCGAGAACATCGTGTCGGCCGAGATCACGAGCTCGCCGATCTCGCCAGGCCCGAGGGTCCGGCCCTCCGCATCGACGACGCGCATCGACGACGTCGGAAGAGGGCGTCCGACCGATTCGAAGATGTGCTCCGGCCCGCCCGCGCGGTAGTCGGAGCGGTTCGTGATCGTGATGGGCCCGACGACCTCGGTCATCCCGTAGGTCTCGACGAGCCGGTCGCCGATGACTCCGACGAGCTTCTCGGCGTACTCGGGCGGCAGTGGTCCGCCCGAGTGGAGGACCGACTGGAGGGTGTCGAGGATGCCAGGGTGGAGGCGGATCGCCTCGAGGAGGCCGGGGATGAGGGGCGTGAGGCCCAGCGTGAACGTCGATCCGCGCTCGACCATGTGCCGGCCCAGTTCGTCGGGCGTCGCTCCGGGGAGGAACGAGACCGTGCCGCCCGTGTAGAAGTGCGGGAAGATGACGCCCCACAGTCCCGACACGAACGACCACCCGCCCGGGAACGCGGCGTGACCCTGCAACGGCAGGCGGTATGCGAAGGGGACGAGCTTGATGCAGTTGACGACGGCCCGGTGGCTCACGAGCACGCCCTTGGGGAACCCCGTCGTGCCGCTCGTGTACCCGATGAGGGCGATGTCCTCGGGCTCGGCATCGATCGGCAGAGGCGTGTCGGATGCCGCATCCAGAGCATCCTGGAAGGACTCCGCTCCCTGCGGAGCCTCGCCCTGGATGGTGAGCCATGCCGCGAGCTGCCCGTGGCACGAGAGGCCCGCGGCGACGGCGTTCGCCGTGTCCGTGTTGATGAGCGCCGTCGCGCCGGAGTCGATGAGGACGTAGTCGACCTCGGCCGACGTGAGCCGGTCGTTCACGTGCACGGTCGTATATCCGCCGAGCGCGAGCCCGACGTACACCTCGAGAGACTCGACGCGATTGCCGAGGAGCGCTGCGACGCGGGAGCCGGGTGGGAGTCCCCTGTCGCGCAGCGCGTGGACGAGGCGCCATCCCCTCTCGATGACCTCGCCGAAGGTCTTCTGCTGACCGCAGGATTCGATGGCGATGTTGTCGTGGAACCGCTCACCCGCGTTGGCGAAGAGCTGACCGAGGTTGGCACTCATGCGAACTCCTTGAGATCGAACAGCCGGACGGCGTTGTCGGCGAGGAAGAGCGTGAGCTCCTCGGGTGAGAGCACGGCGGGCTCGCCTTCCCAGGGTGCGGCGAGACCTTGTGCCATGTCCACCCAGCGAGCGAGATCCTCGCCCTCTGGGTCGTGCTTGACTCCGCGCACGATGTCGGAGCCGAACACCAGGCGATGGGCGCCGAGCTGATCGCGCATGAGGCGGACGCGCCGGCGGAACTCGCGATAGTCGCGCGCCGCGAGACGCTGCCACAGCGACAGCTCGAGGTAGGCGTGCTGCCACCCCGTCGCGCAATCGAGCGCCTCGGCCCACCAGGCCTCGATACCGGCGTGAGCGAATGAGACGCGAAGGGTGGGATGCATCGCCAGGAGCGCCGCCACTTCGGCGGGGCGCGAGCGGATCGTCTGGAGCGGGTCGCCGCCGAGCGGGCTGCAGTGGACGACGGCAGGGAGCTCGCGCTCCACGAGGGCGTCGAAGAGCCACGCGTGCCCAGGGTCGCGGAGGTCCCATCCCGCGGCGGGGTAGAGCTTCACGCCGCGGCAGTGCGGGTGGGTGACCGCCTCGTCGAAGAGCTCGCGCGCGTTGTCGTGTCGCGGGTCGATGCCCGCCGCGAAGAACAGGCGCCCCTCATGCGTCGTGCACAGCTCCTCGTACTGGCGGTTGAAGCGGTCGATCGGGAGGTGCTCTCCTACGGGACGACCGACGATCGTCCAATCGACGACGGGGATGAACCCGGCGGCGACGCCTGCACGGTCGAACGCGCGCATCGTCATCGTGGCATCCGGATCGCTTTCGCCCGTCGCGACGCGAGGCAGAAGCTCCTGGGGGTCGCGGGAGGGGAATCGCCGTCCCGCGCCCTGCCGCGCCCAGGCGAGGCGCAGTCCTTCCGGCAGCCACGACGGATCCCACACATGCATGTGGGCGTCGATGACGAGGTCCGCGGTCACGGGTCAGCCCTTCCCCAGGATGTGCACGCTCGAGGCGGCCGTGAGCCAGTCGACGACACCGCCGCCGATCTGGACGAGGGCGCGCTGCGGGTCGGTGAGCTGGAGGTCACCGGCTTCGCCGCGCAGCTGCTGGACGACGTCGTGCACCTGGGCGAGTCCGCTCGCGCCGAGCGCGTGCCCGCGGCCCACCAGACCGCCCGAGCGATTGACGGGCATGCTGCCCGTGGCATCCGTGACGCCCTCCATCGCCCATCGCTGCTCGTCGCCCGGGGCACACAGGCCCGTGTCGGTCCACGCCATGAGTTCGTACGCGACGGAGGCGTCGTGAACTTCGGCGAGGTCCATGTCCTCGGGGCCGAGGCCCGCCTGCTCGTAGGCGAGGCGCGTCGACGCCTCCACGGCGTTGGGTGCATCGGGCTGGTCCTTCGGCGGACGCGTCGCCATGCGCGACGCGAGGATCGGCACGGCCCGAGCCGAGCGGGCGACTTCGGGTCTGCTCGTCACGACGACCGCCGCGGCCCCGTCGCTGATGGGCGAGCTCATGAGCGACGTCAGGGGCTCGACGACGACGCGGGCGTTGAGGACGTCCTCCGGCGAAGCGCCGAAACGGCGGTGCGCGAACGGGTTAAGGCGAGCGGCCTCGAGCGAGCGGGACGCGACGCGGGCGAGTCCCTCGAGCGTGACCCCTCGCTCGTCGAAGAGCGTCGAGGCGAGGCGCGCCTGCCGATCGACGAAGGGACTCCGCTCCTGCCCGGCGCCGTCGCCCGTCGCGAACCCCTCCTCGACGTCCATTCCGGCGGCGTAGGCGCTGAACGTGCGCTGGCGGTCTTCGAGGTTCGTCTTCTCGACCCCGACGGCGAGCACGGTGTCGTACATGCCCGAGGCCACGGCCATCCATGCGAGATGAAGCGCGTTCCCGCCCGACGCGCACGCGTTCTCGACGTTGTGGATCGGGATGCCGGCGAGGCCGAGCGGATACAGCGTCACTTCGCCGCGGATGCATTCCTGCCCCGTGATGAGGCCCGCGAGTGCATTGGAGAAGAAGACCGCCTGCACGTCCGCAACACCGATCGATGCGTCGGCGAGGGCCGCGTCGACGGCGACCCGCGCCATGTCCTTCATGGACAGATCGAGGTGCTTTCCGAACGGGTGCATCCCGACACCGCTGATCACTGCGTCGCTGTTCACGGGAGCTCCTTCGTCGGGGTTGTCGTCACGGTCGGGGAACCGGCCAGGCGGCGCTGACACCGCCGTCGACGACGAGACTCTGGCCGGTGATGTATCCGGCGTCGTCGCTCGCGAGGAAGGCGACCGCCGCTGCGGCCTCCTCGGGGCGACCTTCGCGGGCCATCGGCACGACCTGTGCGCGGGCTTTCGACCCGTCGGCGCCGAACTCGCGCCGCACGAGGGCGGAGTCGATGTTGCCGAGGACGACGGCGTTGGATCGGATGCCGCGATCGGCGTACCGGACGGCGACGTGGCGCATGACGGCGAGCTGCGCGGCTTTCGTCGCCTCGTACGAGAGCGACCGCCTGCTGCTCAGGACCCCGGCCGTCGAGCCGACGAAGACGAACGCGCCGCATCGGTTCTCGAGCATCCCGGGAAGGGCTGCCTGGGCCGTCAGCCAGTGCGAGCGGACGTTGACGTCGCTCGCGAAGCTCCAGTCCTCGAGGGACTGCACCTTGAGAGGTTCACGGCCCGAGACCCCGACGTTGCACACGACGATGTCGAGCCCGCCGGCGAAGTCGGCCGCGACGGCGACGGCAGCTGCACAGGATGCCGCATCCGCCGCGTCGACCTCGACGGCGAGCCCTGATCCGTCGAGGTGCTCGACGGTGGTCTGTGCACGCTCGAGGATCTTGTCGCCGACGACGACGGTGGCGCCCTCGGCACTCAGGCGCATCGCGATCGCGCGGCCGTTGCCCATCGGAAGGCTCTCGCCGCTGCGGGCGGGGCCATCGCTGCCGCCACCCAGGACATATGCGACCTTGCCGCTGAAGCGACCGGTCATCGCCGTGCCGCCCGGTGCGCAGGAGCCGCGGAAGCAGGCAGCTCGCGGCAGCGGAAGGTCGGGATCATGAGTGTCCTCGGTCGGCATCTTTGACGGTGTTCCGACTGTAGAGCAAGTGCTTGATCTACGCAATGCGCGATCGTTTCGTGGGGGCCCAGCGACGCCGGTGAAGGGTGCCGACATCCCGCCCTCCGGTCGCCGAGAAGACTCCAACTGCTCCGTTTTCTGCCCGTTCGCAGCAGTTTGAGTCTTCTCGGCGACTGGGCGGCGACCCTGCGCAAACCGGGCGGGGCGATCGCGCGGTGACCTCGCCGCATCCCGGTCCCGGAGTCGGCGTCCGAAGCAAGCTCGACTCGCTCAGCCGAGAAGACGCGAACGGTTGGGAATACGGCCCATACGCAGCAGTTCGGGTCTTTTCGGCGTTTTGGCGGCTCCCGTCGGCTCGGAGGATCGCGTCGGCTCGGATCAGCGCGGGTCGGGGCGCGGGTAGCGCTCGAAGCGGTCGGGGAGAGTTTCAGTGGTCGTCGTCTTCGCGCCCGCGGGCCTGACGCGACGGGCGGCGATCCGCCAGCGGTCGCCGTCGTCGACGAGTTCGTCCTCGTAGCATCCCCACACGTGGAAGTGCGCGTCGCCCGTATCGTGGAAGGCGTAGACGTAGGTGATCGTCGAGGCGGTCCCGTCGTCCATCCGTACGTAGTTGATCGTCGACACGTGATGGCTCGTCGCGGTGTACTTGCCCGTCGCGGCGACGAACAGCCCGCGCAGATTCTCCCTGCCCTGGGTGACGTTGCCGTGGCCGTAGTCGAACGTCGCGTCCGCCGTGAAGAGGTCCGCGAGGAGGTCGATGTCCCTGCGGTCGACGCCCCTGCTGTAGGCGTTCAGGGTGTCGGCGATCTCCGCTCTCGCCACCAGCTGCTCGGGTGTCACTCTGCTCATGCGCGTTCCTCCTCGGATTGGGGAGCGCGCTCATCATGGAAGCGCGCCAGGATCTCGGCGAGGCGGTCGGGGTCGTCGACGGGCCAGCCGTAGTACGACGAGACGCGGTCCACCCTCCCGCCGAACCGTGCGCGGCAGAGGTCGGGCATCTCTTCGGGCGTTCCCGTCAACGCGATCGCATCGAGCAGGCCGTCGTCGATCAGGTCGGCCATCTCGGCCCATCTGCCCTCGCGCGACAGCGACTGCAGCTCCGGCTGCAGATTCTCGTACCCGACGCTCTCCAGGACCTTCACGTAGGCGGGCGTCGAGGCATAGAAGGCGATCTGCTCGCGCGTCTTCCGAGCCGCGGCATCCCTTTCCTCCTCCGTATCGCCCATGACCATGAAGAGAGGCACGTACAGTTCGACGGCGTCGCGTTCACGACCGGATGCCGCGAGCCCCCTCTCGACCGCGGGAAGGGTCACCTCGTCGAGGTATCCCGTCGTCGTCATCCCGTGGAGGAGGAGGCCGTCGCACAACTCGGCGCCCAGTGCCGTCATGCGCTCGCCGACGGCGGCGATCATGACGGGGATGCGGTGCTCGTGGTGATGCGGCGTGAAGACGGGTGTCATGAGGGTGTGCTGGTAGATCGGGCCGCGGTAGTCGAGCTTCGTGCCGTCGCGCCACGCCGTGAAGATCGCGTCGAGTGCCAGCAGGTAGTCGCGCATGCGGGGCGCGGGCGCCGACCACGGCATCGAGAAGCGGCGCTCGATGTGCGGCTGGATCTGACTCCCGAGCCCGAGGACGAACCGTCCGCCCGACATCCCGGCCAGGTCCCACGCGGCGTAGGCGGTCGACATCGGATTGCGGGCGAAGGCGACGGCGATAGCCGTGCCGACCGTGAGCTTCGACGTCGAGAGGAGCGCCGCCTGCGACTGCAGGAACGCATCTGTCACGCTCTCGCTCGCCCAGACGGCGTCGAACCCCTGCTCCTCGGCCGCCGCGGCGACGGGTCCGCACTCCGCTCCGGATGCGCCGATGAGTCCCATGTCGATCTTCATCGCGCATCCTTCGGAAGGTGGAGCACTCGCTCGCCGATCGTGTTCTTCAGGATCTCGTCCGTCCCGCCGCCGATCCGCAGGCCCGGGAGCCCGAGGGTCAGCTCCGACCACGCGTACGTCCCCCACTCGCCGGTGTCGGCGACATGGGCGGCCTGCAGGATGTCGGAGGCGACGTCGCTCATCTGCGCGAGCAGATCCGTCGTGAGGAGCTTGGCGAGCGAGAGTTCGGGGCCAGGTGCTCCCTCGCCGAGCAGCCGTTCGGTCGTGAGGCGCGCAGCCCACGCGCGCACGACGACGTCGGCGACGGCGTCGCGGGTGCGGTCGTCGACGGGATGCCGGGAGGTGCGCGCGAGATCGACGAGCCGGTCGACGAGGGCGTCGTCGACACCGACCTCTCGTCCGATGGCGGACCTCTCGTTGAGGAGCGACGTGACGACGACCTTCCAGCCGGCGTTCACGTCGCCGATCCTGCGGGAATCGGGCACGTAGACGTCGGTCAGGAAGACCTCGTCGAATGACGCGCCGCCCGTCAGCTGACGGATGGGACGCACCTCGATGCCTTCGGAGCGCATGTCGAGGAGGAACGTCGTGAGGCCCGCGTGCTTCGGAGCCTCGGGATCGGTGCGCGCGATGCACAGGCCGAGGTCGCTGAAGTGGGCGCCCGAGCTCCATACCTTCTGTCCGGTGATCCGCCAGCCGTCGCCGTCGCGGACGGCTCGGGTCGACAGTCCCGCGAGGTCGGATCCCGCGCCGGGTTCGCTGTACAACTGGCATGCGATGAGCTCTGCCGTCCGCAGGCGCGGGAGGAACTCCTCCTGCTGCGCCGCCGTTCCGTGCGCGAGGAGAGTGGGGGAGAGGGTGGAGACGCTGAAGCGGAGGTACCCGTCGTCGGGGAGCGCGAAGTGCCCCTCGATCTCGCGCACGATCTCGGCGTAGGCGGCGGGCAGTGCGCGGCCGCCATAGGCCTCGGGACCGTCGACCCACGCAAGACCGCGCTCAGCGAGGTGCGCGCGATAGCGTCGGAGCGCCGCCAGCTCTTCGGCCTCTCCGTCCGACCGCTCCGCCACGACCGAGACACGGTCGTCCGGGGGGCCGCTCGTCCCCTCATCGGCCCGCCGTGCGGCGAACGCGGCGAGCGCCGATTCCACCTCGCTGCGGAACTCCGTCTCGCTCACGCTCGTCATGGTCCTCCCTCGGGCAGTCCGTTCTGCCATCGGTTGCGTTACCGTGATGGTGTTCGTATGCTAGCAAAGCAAGTGCTTGATTTAAACGTCCTTACCCAACGGAGGGAGTGTCGTGGTCGGCATCGAGAGCTACAGCGCCTACGTTCCCGCACCACGGCTCGACCTGGCAGAAGCTTCGACCGTCATGGGCGCCCGGGCTCGGGGACGGCGCCCCGTCGCATCCTTTGACGAGGACACTACAACCATGGCCGTCGAAGCGGCACGGCCCGCCCTCCGCGGTGCCGACGGCGTCCGCACGCTCTGGTTCGCGACGAGTCGCCCCGCCTACCTCGAGAAGTCGAACGCGACGACCATCGCTGTCGCGGCGGGGCTGCCGGACTCGGTCGGCGCCTACGACGTCTCGGGGGCGCTCCGCGGTGGCGTGGGTGCACTGCGCGCCGGACTCGACAGCGGCTCCGCGGTCGTCGTCGTGAGCGACGTCCGCTACGGGCTCCCCGGATCGACCGACGAGATCGGCGGATCCGACGGGGCTGCAGCCTTCGTCCTCGGCGACGACCCGATCGCGGAACTCATCGCCGAAGCATCCGTCACGAGCGAGTTCCTCGAGCGCTGGCGCGAACCAGGTGCGGTGCGCACGCGCACGTGGGAGGAGCGCTTCGGGACGGAGGAGTACGTTCCCCTCATGCAGCGCGTCGCGCAGGAGGCACTCGATCGGGCAGGTCTCGATGCTGCGCGCGTCGACCACGTCGTCATCAGCGTTCCTCACACGCGCTCGGGCGCCACCGTGAGGAAGGGCTTCACGCCCGAGCAGCTGGCCGCGGCCGACCGCGCCGGAGCGGGTTTCGCCGGCGCGGCCGACGCAGCGCTCCGACTGACCGCGGCCCTCGACGCCGCCGGCCCCGAGCAGACGGTTCTCGTCGTGGCGGGCGCCGACGGCGCCGACGCCTTCGTCTTCCGCACGACAGCCAAGCATGCGCGGCGCGAGCGTGGCGGGATCGCCGACGCCGTGCCGGGCGGCTACAGCGTGTCGTACGGCGACTTCCTGAATTGGCGCGGACTCCTTCCGCGCGAACCCGCTCGCCGACCCGATGTGCGCCCGCCCGTGCCTCCGGCATCCCGGCGCAGCGCCGGGTGGAAATTCGCCTTCGTCGCGGGTGAGTGCACCTCCTGCGGTTACCGCAACCTCCCGCCCCGCCGCGTGTGCCTCCGGTGCTCGGCGACCGACGGCTTCGTGCCGATCTCGATGGTCGACGTGCCGGGCCGGGTCGCGACCTTCACCGACGACTGGCTGTCGGAGTCGGTGCAGCTCCCCGCGAAGGTCGTCGCCGTGGACTTCGAGGGCGGCGGACGCTTCGAGTTCGAGATGGCGGATGCCGTGGGCCGGGCGTTCGAGATCGGCGACCGCGTGCGGGCGACGTTCCGCCTCGCGAGCGTCGCCGGCAACGGAGTACGCAACTACGTGTGGAAGGTCCGCCCGTTCGATGAGGAGGACTCCTGATGGGAGCACACGCGCTCAAGAATCCCGTCGCCATCGTGGGGATGGCGTGCACGCGCTTCGGGGAGCACTGGGATCGGGACGTCGACGATCTCCTCGTCGAGGCGACGCACGGCGCCCTCGCATCAGCGGGCGGACTCGACGTGCAGGACATCGATGCCTTCTGGCTCGGGTCCATGGTCTCGGGCGTTTCCGGACTCACGCTCACGCGACCGCTCAACATCCGGCACAAGCCCGTCACACGCGTCGAGAACATGTGCGCGACGGGCTCGGAGACGATCCGCAATGCGTGCTTCGCCGTCTCCTCCGGTGCCTATGACGTCGTCATGGCCGTCGGTGGCGAGAAGCTGAAGGATGCCGGATACTCGGGCCTCGAGATGCCGAGTGTCCCCAACGACGGTACGCTCGCCGTGCTCAGCGCGCCCGCCATGTACTCGATGATCGTCCCCGCGTACGCGCGCAGGTACGGCGTCTCGGAGGAGCGGATCAAGGAGGCGATGACGCACATCGCCTGGAAGAACCACGGCAACGGTGTGCTCAATCCCCGCGCGCAGTTCCGCAAGCGGGTCTCGAAGGAGACGATCGCCGCCGCCCCCGCGCTCGCCGGCAACCTCAGCGTCTTCGACTGCTCGGGTGTCGCAGACGGCGCCGCGGCGGCCGTCATCGTCCGGGCCGAGGACGCCCTGAAATACACCGACCGTCCTCTCTACATCCACGCGCTCGCGCTCGATGCGGGCGCAGCCACGGGCAGGCACGACAGCGACTACGACTACTCCGACCTCTCGGAGGCCGCCGTCTCCGCGCGCCAGGCCTACGCGCAGGCGGGGATCACGGATCCGGCATCCCAGATCTCGCTCGCCGAAGTGCACGACTGCTTCACTCCGACGGAACTCGTGCTGATGGAGGAACTCGGCTTCTCCGAGCGGGGGCGGGCCTGGAACGACGTCCTCGAGGGGCGGTTCGACCGCGGCGGCGCTCTGCCGGTCAACGTCGACGGAGGACTCAAGAGCTTCGGTCACCCCGTGGGCGCGAGCGGCCTGCGCATGATGTTCGAGATGTGGCTGCAGTTCCGCGGCGAAGCCGGAGACCGTCAGGTCGCCGACCCGAAGTACGGTCTCATCCAGAATCAGGGCGGAAGCCCCGGCGAACTCGTCAGCGCGGTCACGATCGTCTCGGGAACGGCGTGAGCCTTCGCGATCGCCTCGGAGTGTCGGCGTGCTCCTCGGATAGTCTTTGTCAGAATTCGGACACGTGACAGATAGGAAGCGCACAGTGACAACGACCCGTCGCCGCTCCGCGGGATCTCCCGCGGGGGTCGCGCGCAAAGAGGTCATCATCAAGGCGGCCGCGAAGGTCTTCGCCGAGAATGGATTCTCGGTCGCGACGGTGCGTGACGTCGCCGACGAGGCCGACATGCTGTCCGGTAGCCTCTACTACTACTTCGACTCGAAAGAGGCGATCGTCGAGCAGGTGCTCATCGAGTACCTGGATCGTCAGATCCGTGCCTACGAGCGCGCGCTCGAAGAGGCCGATGGGCCCGTCGAGCGCCTCGAGCGGCTCGTGGCCGAGGCGCTCCGCGGCACCGTCACGCACCGCGAGCATCTGACGATCCTGCAGAACGACTGGCAGTACGTCGGGCCGATGCCCGGAATCCTCGAGCGGCAGCGCCAGGTCGAGCAGCTCTGGATGCGAACGATCCAAGAGGGCGTCGACAGCGGGGCGCTCCGCGCCGACTTCGATTCGCGCATGGTGTACCGCACGATCATGGGTGCCGTTCAGGCCGTCATCCGCTGGTACGACCCTCGCGGTCGAGTGAGCATCGACGACATCATCGAGATCCAGACCTCCATCCTTCTCGACGGCGTGCGCCGCTCGAGCTGAGGTGCCACCGGCCCGTGAGGGCCCTTCACGAAAGCTGATCGTCTCGGAATAAAAGCAAGCGCTTGTTCGAGACAGGGAGGAGAACCCGATCGTGTTCCCGCACATCAGCCCCGACCTGACGCCGGTCTTCGGGCGGTTCGTCGACGAACGAAGCCCGTGGGAGGTGAGTCGCGCGGGAGGTGCGGAACGGCCTGCCCTGTGGACAGCCCTCGTCGAAGAGGTCGGGGCGGCAGGCCTCCTCGTCGGAGAGGACCACGGCGGTCAGGGGGCGACCCTCGTCGAGCTCGCGTCCGCCGTGGCAGAGACCGCCCGGTGCGGCTGGTCGGGCCCACTCGTCGCGACAGCGGGAGTCGCTGTCGCCCTTCTGCAGTTCCTCGATCCCGACGACGCTTCGGGTCTTCTCAGGGCGATCTCCGAAGACGGAGGCATCATCGTCGCGGCCCTGAACGAGGACGCACACGGAGCATCGCTTGATGTCGCGGTGCGCGCGACCCCCGCGGCGGCGGGTGTCATCCTCGACGGCCGCAAGACCTTCGTGGACAGCGGCATGCACGCCGACATCCTGCTCATTCCCGCGGTCGATTCGGACGGAACCCTCCTGGTCGCGCGGGTCGACGCCGATGCCGCCGGCGTGACCCGCCAGGCGATGGATGCCGTCGACCCCGGCCGGGGTCTCGCGATCGTCGACCTGACGGGCGTCGAAGCCGCCGTCGTCGCCCGTGGCGATGGGATTCTGGAGGCGCTTCACGACGCGTGGCTCATCGGAGCGCTCCTGACGAGCGTCGACCTGCTCGCGGCATCCGAGCGCGCCCTGACCCTCTCGCTCGACTACGCCCGGATCCGCGAGCAGTTCGGTCGACCCGTGGCATCCTTCCAGAGCATCAAGCACAAGCTCGTCGACATGTGGGGCGATCACCAGACGGCTCTGAGCGCCGTGCACGCCGCCGTCGCCCTCGCCGCCGAGCCGGATTCGCGGACCGGTGTCGACTGGAGGTTCGCGGCATCCGCCGCGAAGGCGCGCGCGGGGGATGCCGCGCTGCACGTCTTGCGCGAGTCCGTCCACGTTCACGGCGGCATCGGCTTCACGTGGGAGCACGAGGTGTCGCACCACTTCCGACGCGTCGTCGCCGGCCGGAACCTCTACGGGACGCCGGCGGATCACCGCTCGCTCATCGCCGCTTCGCGCGGACTCTGACGATCGCCGCGGCCGCGGCATCCTGACCAATGGAGGTCTCATGGCACTCGATCCCTCTCGCGTCGGTCTCGTGACCGAACCCCATCGCGTTCGATGGACGACGACCGAGTCTCTTCTCTATGCGCTCGCCGTCGGCGCCGGCCAAGCCGATCCTCTTCGCGAGCTGTCCCTGACGACCGAGAACAGCGCGGAGATCGAGCAGGAGGTGCTTCCGAGCTTTGCGGTCGTGCTCGGCTTCGGTCAGGGCCTTCCCGACATCGGCGACTACGACCCCACGCGGGCGGTGCACGCGGAGCAGAGCATCGAGGTCGAGGCGCCGCTCGCACCCGAAGGGGAGGCCGACGTGTCGACGGCTCTCACCGAGATGTGGGACAAAGACCCCCATGCGATGGTCTGGACCGAGACCGAGCTGCGCGACCCCGCCTCGGGCCGGGTCCTCGCGCGCACGCGAACGGGTGCCTTCCTCGGGGGTGCGGGCGGCTTCGGCGGCGAGCGGGGTCCGAGCTCGGCGTGGGCCCCGCCGGAGCGCGCCGCCGACGCGGACATCGCCTTCGCGACACGCCCCGACCAGGCGCTCCTGTATCGCCTGACGGGCGATCGCAATCCCCTGCATTCCGACCCGGCTTTCGCGGCGCGCGGAGGCTTCGAGCGGCCCATCCTCCACGGCATGTGCACCTACGGGTTCGCAACGCGACTCCTGCTCGCGGAGCTGTGCGGAGGGAGCGTCGCGCGATTCCGGCGGATCTCGGGGCGTTTCGCGCGACCGGCGTATCCCGGGGATCCGATGCGTCTGCGCATCTGGCGTGATGAAGACGGCGCGGCGTTCCAGGTCCTGTCGCAGAACGGCGACGTCGTGATCGACCGCGGCCGACTGGATCTGCGGCCCGCCGACGACTCTGATCGCGGAGCGGAGGGACAGAGATGACGAACGCGAAACGGAACCTGGGCCGGCATGCATCCGTGCTCGCCCTCCTCTCGACGGTCGTCGCCCTGGCGGCGTGTACACCGGGAGACGGAACCGAGGACGCCGACGGCGCGACCGTCTATTCGGTCGTCGCGCCTCTCGTGCAGTCGGGTCCCGGCGCCTTCGCCGGCATCCCGGTCACGCAGGGCATCGAACTTGCGATCGCCGAAGTCAACGCCTCGGACTTCCTCGGAGACGGTTCGACGATCGAGGTCGAGTTCGTCGACACGGCGGGAGATCCCGCGAAGGCGATCGCCGCGTATCGCGAAGCTGAGGCGTCCGATGCTGCGGGTGTGCTGTGCTGCACTCTCGGCGGCGAGGCGGGCGCCCTGCAGCCGCTCCTCGCAGACAGCACGCTCCCGGGCGTCGTGACGGTGTCGATCCTCGACGGCCTGGCCGATCCGCCCCATCTGTTCCGGCCCTTCGAAGTGCCGTCGGCGCCCGGTGGCACGTACGACGAGTTCCTCGATGCCGTCTTCGGCGCTGCCGAGTACTCGTCGGCCGTCATGGTCGTCAACAACGACAACGATGCGATGGTGCAGGACTCATCCATCTACGCCGATGGTCTCGACCGGAACGGCGTCGAACTGCGGGAGACCATCGAGGTGCCGGTCGTGGAGACGTCGTATGTGGGACCCGCGACGCAGATCATCGATCTCGATCCCGATGTCGTGATTGCCAGCACGATCGGGTCGTCGACGGCCAATCTCGCCAAGGCGCTGCGCGAACGCGGCTTCGACCGGCCCATCGTCTCGAACGTCGGGGCGGACAGCCGCGCGGCATACGACGCCTCGGCCGGCGCGATGGCGGGCACGATCTTCCCCACGCCATTCCACGCCGACTACCCCGTCAACGATCTCGGTGCCGCGTTCGCCACGGCGTACGAGGCCGAGTACGGCACGGCCCCCGACATGTTCGCCGCTCAGGGCTACACGGCAGCGTGGCTTCTCGCGACGGCGATCCGCGATGCGGGATCGGGTGATCCGGCGGCGGTCGGGGAGGCTCTCTCGGCGATCGAGGAGCAGGAGAGCGTCTACGGCCGGATCCTGTACGTCGACGGACAGGCAGAGGTCGAAGAGACGGCACTGCATCTCGTGTGGGGGGATGCGGGAGATCCTCAGCTTCTCGCTCCCTAATCGTTAGCGAAGGGCATTGCGCCCGTCCCGCGCGCATGTCAAAATCAAGTGCTTGCTTCACATGACCGAGCACAACCCGAAGAAGGGACGACGATGTTCCAGTTCACCACCACACGCCGAATGCGGACGCGAGGCCTCGTTGCCGTGGTCGCCGCAGCATCGCTGGTCGCGCTCGCCGGATGCGCCTCCGGCGATGAGCCGTCCGGCGAGGGCAGCGAAGCCGTCGAGTATGTCGTCGGCTTCCCTGCGATCCTGTCGGGCCCCGCCGCCTTCGCCGGTGTTCCCATCGCAGACGGAGCCAAGCTCGCGGTCAAGGAGATCAACGAGAGCGGCTTCCTCGGCGAAGGCTCCTCGATCGATCTCAAGATCGATGACATCAAGGGCGACCCCGCCCAGGCGATCGCCCTGTTCAACCAGTACGCGGCCGACGGAGCCTCCGGCATCCTGTGCTGTGGTCTCTCCTCCGAGGCGGGCGCGCTCGCTCCCGTCATCACGGACCGTTCGACGCCCGCCGTCGTGACGTCGGCGATCCTCGCGGGCCTCGCCGACCCGCCCTACATCTACCGCTCGGTCATCCTGCCCTCGGAGCCGGGCGGCATGTACGACCAGTTCGTCGACGCCATCGTTCCCGGCGAGGACATCGAGACGGCCGTCGTGGTCGTCACCGCCGACAACGACGGCATGGTGGGCGACGCAAAGGTCTGGACGGAAGCGCTCGAGCGCAACGGTGTCGAGATCCTCAAGACGATCGAGACCTCGGGCGCCGATACGAACTACACGCAGGCCGCGACCGAGATCGAAGCGCTGAACCCGGACGCCGTCATCGGCTCGACGCTCGGAACCCCGTCGGCGCTGCTGGCGAAGTCCATGCGCGAGCGCGGCTACGACAAGCCCTTCCTCACCACCTACGGCGTCGACAGTGAAGAGCTCTTCACGACGTCGGGTGGTGGCCTTGCCGGCACGATCTTCATGTCGCCCTTCCACGCGGGCTTCAACACCAACGAAGAGGCCGTCACGTTCGTCGAGGCGTACGAGGCCGAGTACGGCGAGATGCCCGACATGTACGGAGCGCAGGGATACACCGCCATGTGGCTCCTGGCCGAAGGTCTGAAGGCCTCGGGCGACCCCGACCCGCAGAAGGTCGCGGAGGCCCTCGAAGCGATCACGTCGCAGAACTCGGTCTACGGTCCTCTCACCTACAGCGGCGGACAGGCGAGCCTCGATGGCCCCGGCGTCTACCTCGTATGGCAGGAAGACGGCACTCTCGAGGAGTGGAACGGCTGAGAGTGAGAACGAGGATGTCACCGGAGACAGGTCTCGCATGCAGCTTCCGAACCACCCAGGACGCGTCGCTGACCGAAGCCCTCGAAAGAGCGGCCCGCGCAGCGGATGCCACGACACTCACGTCGTGGTGGAGCCTCGGGGATCGGGACGCCGCGGCGGACGGGAGCCACGACCCGATGCTCGGCCTGCAGGTCGTCGCCACGGCGACGCGCAGACTGCGCGTGGTGGTCTCCGGTGACATCCCCTCTCTCTACAGCGCGCCGGTGCGTGCGAAGCAGGTAGCGACGCTCGATTGGTTCAGCAGCGGTCGTGCCGAGCACGGTATCGATCTCGGACCGGCCCCCGCCGCGCTCGTGGACCCGCTCCGCTCCCGTCCCGAGGATCACGTCGGGCACGCGCTCGACCAGATCGGTGCCATGCGAGCGCTCTGGACCGCGCGTCGCGCGACCCACACCGGACCGTTCATCTCGTTCACCGGCGCGATCGCGCTGCCGAAGCCGAAAGGGGACCGCGTGCCCGTCACTCATGTCCGCGCGACGAGCGCCGACGACCTCGCCCGCTTCGCGGCAACCTGCGGAGTGCCCGGTGGCTGGGTCGTCTGGTCGGCCGACGTCGGCGATGTCGAACGCGCGAACTTCGTCCTCGACGGAGTGTTCGCCGATCGGGCGGGCGCCGTCCGCCGGACATGGGTGGTGCCCGCGGCGGAGATCGACCGCGCACGGGGCGCCGCACCCGACCTCGGCGTCGACGAGGTCGTGGGCTTCTTCGATCACGTGCCGGCACCCGACGACATCCGCGCGCTGGCGGCCTGACATGGTGGCCATGACGGTGAAGGGGCGCCACGTCGAGATCGGCGTCGTCGATCTCTTCGACGGGAGCCCCGAGCGCGATGCCGAGTTCATCCAGAGCTTCGCCCGAACCGCCGAGGATCTCGGCTTCTCGGGGATCTGGCTGCCGGAGCACATCCTCTTCTTCGACCAGTACGAGTCGGAGTACCCCTATCCCTCGGCGCCGTCGGCGGCGGATCCGACGCGGTCCGAGGTGCACAACGCGACCGTCGACGGCAAGCCGCGCGTCGAGGTGTCCGACGACCAAGGTCTGCTCGACCTCTTCCAGACGGCTGTGCAGGTGTGCCGCGCGACGACGCGGATCCGCTTCGGCAGCTCCGTCCTCCTCCTGCCGCTGCGCAATCCCTCCGTCATCGCGCGCGAACTGCTGACGGTCGGCGAGCTGACCGGCGACCGGTTCGATCTCGGCGTCGGCGTCGGATGGTCGTCGGAGGAGCTCGAGGCGTGCGAGACCGACTTCGCCTCGCGCGGGCGGCGGAACGAAGACATGATGGTCGATCTGCGACAGCGATGGCCGAAGGATGCCGCGGAACCCTCGGCCGCCGGGCGGATGCCGCGGATGCTCGTCGGCGGGCACTCTCCCGCCGCGATCCGCCGGGCGGCGCAGGTCGCCGACGGGTGGTATCCCTGGAATCTGACGCTGCCGCAGTTCGAGCAGCACTACGCGACCTACGCGCGCCGCGTCCGCGAAGCCGGGCGCGAACTCGCCGATCAACACGTCATCGCGGGACTGCGGTTCAGCGGCGACCTCGAAGCGCTGCCCGCCGTCGTCGAGGGCTACGCACGCCTCGGCGCCGACGGCGTGAACGTCTCGCTGCGCACCGACGCCCGATCGTACGCCGAGACGCTGGCAACGGCGTCGCGAATCCTGGAGCTTGCCGCATGAGCGACGACACTGCATCCCTCGACGACTTCCGCCACGAGGTGCGGGAATGGCTGACCTCGCACGTCCCCGCTCGTCCCCTGACGTCGTGGACCGACCCCGAGGGATTCGCGGCCCACCGCGAGTGGGAGCGCGTCCTGTACGAAGGCGGCTATGCCGCGATCGACTGGCCCGCCGAGTACGGAGGGCAGGACGCGGGACTCCTCCGCTCCATCGTGTTCGGCGAGGAGTACTACCGCGCGGGCGCTCCCGAGCGCATCAACATGGGGGGCCTGTACCTCCTCGGTCCCGTGCTCATGCAGCACGGGACGCCGGAGCAGTGCGCGCGTTGGATCCCGGACATCCTGAGCTGCCGCACGATCTGGTGCCAGGGCTTCAGCGAACCCGAATCGGGCTCCGACCTCGCGTCGCTGCGGACCCGCGCCGAACGCGACGGCGACGAGTTCGTCGTCAACGGTCAGAAGATCTGGACGTCGATGGGTGCGTACTCGGACTGGATCTTCGCGCTCGTTCGCACGTCGCCTGTGGGAGAGGGCCGCCGCAAGCACGACGGCATCACGTTCCTGTGCATCGATCTGCGCTCGCCCGGCGTCGAAGTGCGTCCGCTCACGATGGTCGATGGCACGCGCGGTTTCGCGGAGATCTTCTTCACGGACGTGCGGGTTCCCGTCGAGAACGTCGTCGGCGAGATCGACGGTGGCTGGGCCGTCGCGATGTCGACGCTGGGATTCGAGCGCGGCGCCGTCTTCGGCGACCATGCGAAGTACTCGAAGGACGTCGCGAACCTCGCGCGGCTCGTGCGGGCCCGCGATCTCGCCGACGACTCGTCGGCACTGGACGAGCTCGGACGCGTCTTCGTCGAGACGGAGGTCTATCGCGCGAACGTCTATCGCCTCGCTGAGATGGCCGAGCGCGGCGTGGACCTCACATCGACCGCCAGCATCAACAAGGTGTTCTGGACGCAGATGCAGCACGACATCTTCGACACCGGTCTTCGCCTCATGGAGGACGACGGCGTCGTCGTGGGCGATCCGTCGGCGCTCCCCGGCGCCGACGAAGTCACGGCCCGGGCCTGGGCGGACTGGCACCACCGGTACTGGTACTCGCGCGCCGCGATGATCTTCGGCGGCACGAACGAGATCCAGCGAAACATCATCAGCGAGCGCGTGCTCGGACTTCCCATGGAGCCCAGGAAATGACACAGGCAACAGCGAGTCTCGCGGCGGAGCGGCAGGAGCTCCTCGATCTCGGTGAGGAGCTGCTCTCGCGATCGTGCACAGTGGACCACCTGCGCGCGCGGCTCGAGGAGGGCACCGCGCACACGCCGGTCCTGTGGGGGCGTCTCGCCGAGTCCGGCATCCTGTCCGCTCTCATCCCGGAGGAACACGGCGGGATCGCGCTGTCTCCCGCGCACCTCTCGACGACGCTCGCCGCCTTCGGCCGGAATGCCGTGCCGGAGCCCTTCCTCGAGACGTCCGTCATCGCCGCATCGATCCTCACGGCGACGTCGTGGGCGGAAGCACCGTCGTGGCTCGAGCGCATCGCCGGCGGCGACGCGCTCGTGGCGATCAGGATGGATGACGCACCCCACGTCGCTTTCGCGCACGACGCCGACCTGCTCCTCGAACTGCGCGCAGACGACTCCGTGCATGCCTTCACCCCGGACGAGCTCGACGTGCGGGAGCTCGCGTCGCTCGATCCGCTGCGACCGCTCGCGGCGGTCACTCCCATAGGGTCGGGAACGGCCCTCGAGGTCGCAGCCGACGACATCGAGCGCATCCGCGCGATCGCGATCGCGGGGGCTGCCTGCATGCTCGCCGGCGCTTCGCGGCGACTCCTCGACCTCACCGTCGACTACATCGTCGTGCGCAGGCAGTTCGATCGACCGGTCGGCTCGTTCCAGGCGGTCAAGCACAAGGTCGCCGACGTCGCCGTCATGGTCGACCTCGCCGAGGCCGCAGCCCTCTCGGCGCTCGACCGCGTCGCCGAGCCCGATGCCTTCCGTCGCGCCGCGGCCGCCAAGGCCTACGCCGGCGACGCCGCACACCTCGCCAACCTCCACGCGCTGCAGCTGCACGGCGGCATCGGGTTCACGTGGGAGTACGAGCTGCACATCTGGCTCAAGCGGGTCATGAGCCTGTCGGCGGACTACGGCACGACGCGATCCCTTCGCCGGCGTCTCGCCGCCGACCTCCTCGCGTCGCTGGACGAGGTTCCGTCGTCGTGAGCGGCCTCGGCTTCTGGCGTCTCGCCGCGGCGGATCCCGGCGCGACCGGCGTCGTCGGCGCGGACGGCGTCGTCGTCTCGCGCGGCGAGCTCCTGTCGTGGTGCAACGGGATCGTGCACCTCCTGCGGGCGCGGGGTGCCCGCGTCGGCGACCGCGTCGTGGGGGTCGTGGCGAACGAGCCGCTCGCCCTCGCGCTGGCACTCGCGTGCCAGCAGTCGGGCTACTACTACGTCCCGGTCAACACGGCGCTCACAGCGGGCGAGATCTCCTACATCATCGGAGACGCGCAACCCATCGCGGTCTTCACGTCGGCGCGGTTCGCCGACGTCGTCGGTACGGCCGCGGATGCCGCGGGGCTCGACGCCGACGCGCGGTTCTCGTTCGCGGCATCCGACGGCTTCCTGAACCTGCCCCGCGTCCTCGAGACGCATCCGACGGAGACCCCCGACGCGCGGACTCCTGGCGCCTTCCTGGGCTACACCTCGGGCACGACGGGGCGGCCGAAGGGCGTCGCCCGTGCACTCGCACAGGGCGACCCCGACGACGTCTTCGCGGCGGGCGCGCAGTGGCAGCTCGGCATGTTCGGCATCGAGCCACTGGCATCCGGTGTCCACCTCGTGACCTCACCGCTGAGCCACACCGCCGTGAGTGGGCTCGCCGTGACCTCGCTCCACTTCGGGCACGCGATCGTCCTCATGGAGCGTTTCGAGGCGGAGCGCGCGCTTCAGCTCATCCAGGCCCACACCGTGACGACGACGCACATGGTGCCCACACAACTCCATCGGCTGCTGCGTCTGCCGGCGGAGGTGCGCGAGCGCTACGACGTCAGCTCGATGCGCAATCTCGTGCACGGCGCAGGCCCCTGCCCGGAGTCGGTCAAGCGCGACATGCTCGCGTGGTTCGGCCCTGTCATCTGGGAGTACTACGGGGCGACCGAGGCGGCTGGAACCGTCATCGACTCGGCGGAGTGGCTCGCGCGTCCGGGCAGTGTCGGCCGCCCGCAGCCGGGCGCCGACGTGCGCATCCTCGACGCCGACCGCAACGATGTCGCCGCCGGAGAGTCGGGCGCCGTGTTCCTGCGCATGGGCGCGCACGCCTTCGTGTACCGGGGCGACCCCGACAAGACCCTCGCGGGGCGCCATGGTGACTATGTGACGGTGGGCGACATCGGACGCATCGACGAGGACGGATACCTCTACCTCTTGGCCCGCATGTCAGAGGTCATCGTCTCGGGCGGAGTGAACGTCTACCCCGCCGAAGTGGAGGCCGCGCTCCTCGAGCATCCCGACGTCCGCGACGCGGGCGTCATCGGACTGCCCGATCCGGAGTGGGGTGAGACCGTCTGCGCCGTCATCGAGGCCGTTCCGGGCACGGCGCTCGCCGAGTCGCGCTCCGAGGCGACGGTGCTGCTCGTGCCCTTCCTCCAGGAGCGGCTGGCCCGGTACAAGGTGCCGCGCCGTGTCGAGGTCGTCGACGCGCTTCCTCGTGGAGAGAACGGCAAGCTCCGCAAACACCTCCTGCCCGCCCTCGTCGAGAAGGTCTCGTCATGAAGCCCGTCGCCCAGCCCACGCCCGATACGCGCGACTGGTTCGCGCTCATCGACGAAGGGCGCCTGACCGTGCCTCGCTGCCTCGACTGCCGCGCGTTCTTCCTGTATCCCCGGAGCTTCTGTCCGCGGTGCGGGCATCGCGCGGTGGAGCTCGTGGATGCCGCGGGCACGGGCACGCTCCTCTCGTTCGTCATCAACCACCGCGGACCCGAAGGGTTCGAGCCGCCCTACGCCCTCGCGATCGTCGAGCTCGCGGAAGGGCCGCATCTGACGGGCGCGCTGCGTGCTCCCGACCTCGCGGCCGTCGAGGTGGACACGCCGGTCCGGGTCGCCTTCGAGCAGCGCGGTGACCGCCGCGTCGTCTGCTTCGACGTGGAGCAGGCCGCGTGAGCCTCCGCGGAGCGGTCGCGATCGTCGGCGCGGCGGAGACCACCGACCTCGGCCGCGTCCCCGACAAGTCGGCGCTGGAACTGCACGCGGACGCCGCGCTCAACGCGCTCGCCGACTGCGGCCTGACTCCCGCGGACGTCGACGGCGTGGCATCCGCGGGGGAGATGCCCGTCGATGTCGCCGACTACCTCGGCATCGTCCCGGAGTACCTCGACGGCACGAACGTCGGCGGCTCGTCGTTCATGCTGCACGTGCGGCACGCGATGGCGGCCATCACGGCGGGGCTGTGCGAGACGGTCCTCGTGACGCACGGCGAGTCCGGGCGATCGCGCGTCGGAATGGTGCCGTGGGCACCCGCTCCGCAGTCGCTCATGGGTCAGCTCGAGGTGCCGTACGGCCCCGTCGGTGCGCCGTCGCTCTTCCCGATCGGCGTGCGTCAGTACATGGCGCGGTATGGGATGACACGCGAACAGCTCGCACTCGTGCCCGTCATCCAGCGCGAGTGGGCGGCGATGAACCCGCGCGCGAAGCTCCGCGACCGCATCACCGTCGAGGACGTCTTCGCCTCGCCCGTCATCGCCGATCCCGTTCATCTCCTCCACTGCTGCCTCGTCACGGATGGCGGCGGTGCGCTCGTACTGACCTCCGCCGAGCGGGCGAAGGACCTGCACCCCTCACCCGTGTATGTCCTCGGAGCGGGGGAGTCGAGCGAGTCCTCGGTCGTCTCGGGGCTCGAGAGCCTCACGTCGTCCCGCGCGATCCGCATCGGCGGCGAGCGGGCGTTCGCCCAGTCCGGCATCCGTCACGACGATGTCGACCACCTCATGATCTACGACGCGTTTGCGCACGTGCCGATCTACGGACTGGAAGACCTCGGCTTCGTCGGCCGCGGCGAGGCGCCGGCCTTCATCGAGGAGCGCAACACGGCCCCAGGTGGGCGGCTTCCCCTCAACACGAACGGCGGCGGCCTGTCGTATACGCACACCGGAATGTACGGGATGTTCGCCATCCAGGAGTCGGTGCGGCAGATCCGCGGCATCGCGCCCGCCCAGGTGCCCGGGGTGGACGTGAGCGTCGCGACGGGAGTCGGTGGGATGTTCATGAGCTCCGGCACCCTCGTCCTCGGAAGCGCTGCCACCCTCTGACCCCCGGCGACGCGGTTCGCGCGGCGCGCGCTCCGTCGGTTGGGGCGTAGTTCGGCGCGCGCTCCGTCGGTTGGAGCGTGGTTCGTTGTCTCGGGGCGGGTATTCCGCGCCCCGGGGCGACGGTCTGCGCCCCGCCGCGTGGGGTCGGTGTTTGGGGCGTGGTTCGGGGCGCGCTCTGTCGATTGGGGCGTGGTTCGTTGTCTCGGGGCGGGTATTCCGCGCCCCGGGGCGACGGTCTGCGCCCCGCCGCGCGGAGGTCGGCGCCCCGCCGCGCGGAGGTCGGCGCCCCGCCGCGCGGAGGTCGGGCTATCGGGGCGCAGTCCGTCGATGAGGGCGCCATTCCGCGCTTGCTGCAATCCTGGGGCATGATCCGTCGTTCGGGGCGCACTTACTGCGCCCCGACGCGACGGTCTGCGCCCCGGCGCGTGGGGGTCGGCGTTCGGGGCGTGTTTCGTCGCTTGGGGCGTGTTTCCGCGTCTGCTGCAATTCGGGGCGCGATGTGTCGTTCGGGGCGGGTATTTCGCGCCCCGACCCGACGGTCAGCGCCCCGCGAGACGGATCGCGGTCGTGGTCACCGCGGAAGTGCGGGGGCGAGGCGCTCCCAGTCGTCGACCGGAAGGGGAAAGTCCCGCCAGTCCGCGTGGCGGTCGAGGATGCTGATGCACACGTGGTCGGCGCCGGCGTCGAGGTGTTCGTGGAGGCGTGCGGCGACGGCATCCGCATCGCCCCACGCGACCATCGCGTCGATGAGCCGGTCCGATCCGCCGTCGGCGGCGTCGTCTTCGGTGAACCCGAGGCGCAGCCAATTCGCGACGTAGTTGGGCTGGTCGAGGTACAGCGCCAGATGGCGCCGTGCGGCAGCCCGCGCGGTCGTGGCATCCGGATCGAGCACGACCATCTGGGTCGGTGCCAGGAACGGCGCAGGTCCGAGCACCTCGCGAGCGCGCTGCGTGTGCGCCGGGGTCGTGAGGTACGGGTGCGCGCCGCCCGCGCGCGTGGCCGAGAGCTCGAGCATCCGTGGTCCGAGCGCAGCCAGAACGCGCCGACGCGTGACGCCTCCGGAATCGACGGCGTCGAGCTCGTCGAGATAGCGGCGCATCGCCGTCAGTGGGCGGCGGTAGCGACCGGGATCCCCGCGATCGACGAGCGACGCGTGACTGACGCCGAGGCCCAGCACGAAGCGCTCGCGGTCGGCAGGCGTCAGGGTCTCGAGTTCGGAGACGACCTCAGCCGGACGCATCGTCCAGATGCTCAGGATGCCGGTGGCCACAGCCATGCGTGAGGTCGCGGCGAGCAACTTCCCGACGCGAGGGAAGGGGGTCGACATGCCGCCCGTCATCCACAGGGCGCTGTACCCGGCCGCCTCGAGGCGCTGCGCGGCCGCGGTCGTGGAAGCCGCGTCCTGGACGCGGAGCCCGGTCGACCACACGCCCCACGGGCCGCCGGGGATCATCGCGGATCGTCGGCGTCGGTCGACAGCACCGAACCGTGCGCGAGGTCGGCGACCCACGACGCGAATCTCCAGCCCGCTGCCGTGCGGACGAAGCGCCCTGTGTAGGTGCCGACGACGACGTGGCTGCCGCCACCGCGGCGGTAGTAGGCGATGCCCGTGAACCGCCCGCCGGCGGCGTCCTCGTCGAGCTCGATGTCGCTGTTGGTGAAGGTGTGGAGGATCCACGGCATCGAGGTTTGCAGGCGCACGAACTGCTCGCGGATCTCGGTGCGCCCGCGGCACGGCGGTCGCGCGGGGTTGATGCTGTAGACGCCGTCAGCCGCCCACAGGTCGGCGAGCGCATCGGGATCCGAATGGCTCGGGCCCGACCATCCGCCGTCGCACAGCGCGTGGTAGCGCGCGACGAGTCCTTCGATCGCACGGACGTCCTCGAGCTCCTGCACGCGCTGCTCGAGCGCGTCGATGCGGGCCATTGCGTCGGTCATGGTGGCCCGTCGGGTCAGCTCAGCGGGGTGGCGTCGTCGGGGAGGCAGCGGACGAGCGCTGTCCGGACGGCTCTGCAGACGAGCGTGCCGTCCTGATTGTGCCCGCGGTGCTCGAGCGTCACGATGCCCTGACCGGGGCGCGAGGCCGAGAGGCGCTTCTCGCCGATCTCGGTCTCGCAGTAGAGAGTGTCGCCGATGAAGACGGGAGCGGGGAACTGGATCGTCCCGAAGCCCAGGTTCGCGATCGTGGTCTTCTGGGTCAGGTCGGGGACGCCGATGCTGCACACGATCGACAGCGTCAGGAGGCTGTTGACGAGCCGTTGCCCGAACTCCGACTCCGCCGACTTCTCGGCGTCGAGGTGCAGCGTCTGGGTGTTGAGCGTCATGCTGCAGAAGAAGACGTTGTCGGCCTCCGTGATCGTGCGTCCCGGTTCGTGCCGGAAGACGTCACCCGTGACCATCTCCTCGTAGTAGCGGCCACGCCGCGTGTGCACTGTCATCGCTGCTCCTTCAGTTCGGGGTTCGGGGGATCAGGCGTCCTGCGATGCGAGCGCGCGGACGACGCTCGATGTCGAAGGGCGGCCGAGCAGGTCGGCCATCCACGTGCTCGTCCGCGCGAGCGCGGCGACGTCGACACCGCTTCGGATGCCGAGACCGTCGAGCATCCACACGAGGTCTTCCGTTGCGAGGTTGCCCGCGGCGCCCGGCGCGTACGGGCATCCGCCGAGCCCTCCCGCAGACGCGTCGAACGTCCGGATGCCGGCCTCGAGCGCCGCGTAGGAGTTGGCGAGCGCCTGGCCGTACGTGTCGTGGAAGTGCACCGCGAGGACGTCGGGTCCGAGCCCCGCAGAGCCGAAGGCGTCGATCAGGTCGTGGACGCGGCCGGGGGTCGCAAGGCCCAGCGTGTCTCCGATCGACAGCTGCGACGCTCCGAGGTCGTAGAGGCGGCGACCGACCTCCACGACCTGCGACACGGGAACGTCGCCCTCCCACGGGTCACCGAAGCACATCGACACGTACGCGCGGACATCCATGCCCTCATCGCGTGCGCGGCTCACGGTCGGTGCGAACATCTCGAACTGCTCCTCGACCGAGCGGTTGAGGTTCTTCTGCGCGAAGGACTCCGTCGCGCTGCCGAAGATCGCGATGTGGCGGACACCCGCCGCGACCGCGCGGTCGAGCCCCCGGGGATTCGGGACGAGGACGGGGTAGGAGACCGCGCCGTCGAGGTCGAGCTCCCGCAGGACGCCTTCCGCATCGGCCAGCTGCGGCACCCAGGTCGGATGGACGAAGCTCGTCGCCTCGATCGTCGTGAGTCCGGATGCCACGAGCCGGTGGATGAACGCGACCTTGTCGGCCGTCGAGATCGCGGTGGCCTCGTTCTGGAGTCCGTCGCGTGCGCCGACCTCGTAGACGGTCACGCTCTCGGGCATCTGCGTCGTCATGCTCGTTCCTTCTGCGGGTTCAGGTGCGCGGACGCACGGTGGGTCGGGTGCGCGAACGCGCGCTGTGTCAGGTGCGAGAACGCACGAGGGCGACAGGTTCGCCGAGGAGCTCGGGGTACTCGGTCACGACGTGCGCGGCCATCGCCTCGAGGTGCGTGCGCATGGCAGCCTCCGCCGTGTCCGCATCACCCGCAACGATCGCCTTGAGGATCTTGCGATGTGCGGCTTCAGCGTCGTGGAGCGAATGCGCGGGGTAGCGGACGCCCGCGTCGTGCCCGTCGGCGATCATGCTCAAGACATCCCACATGACCGCGAGGGGCCGATTGGCGGCGGCCTCGGCGATCGCGGTGTGGAACTCGCGGTTCATCCGCCGCCACTCCTCGCCGCCCTCATCGAGCAGTTCGAGTGCCGCCGCGGCATCCTGAAGCTGCGTCGCCTGCTCGGTCGTGCGGTGAACCGCCGCGGATGCCGCAAGAGCCGGCTCGATGAGGAGGCGCGCATCGAGGATCTCGCGCAGCCCGATGTCGCTCATCCGCATGAGGACCGAGAGCGGGCGGGCGATCGACTCTCGTCGAGGGGATGCCACGAAGGCGCCGCCGCCGGCGCCGACGCGCGTCTCGACGATGCCTTCCGCCTCGAGGATGCGCAGGGCCTCGCGGATCGACGCTCGTCCCGCGCCGTACTGGAGCACCATGGCGGCCTCGACCGGCAGTCGGTCGCCGGGGCGCATCCGCGCGTCCACGATCCCTTCCGCGATCGCCTCGGCGAGCACGATGGCTTTGCGCGGACGGCGCGGATCGCGCGCGGGGGATTCCGAGCCGAGGCCGGTCATGTCAGTACGAGCGCGGGAGGGACAGGACGTGCTCCGCGATGTAGTTGAGCACCATCTGCTGCGACACGGGAGCGCTCTTCATGAGGCGCGACTCGACCCAGTAGCGGCCGACGTCGTACTCCTTCGCGTAGGCGAAACCGCCGAGCGTCTGCATCGCGCAGTCTGCGGCGAAGAACGCGGCATCCGAGGCGAGGAACTTCGCCGCGTTGGCGTGCTCTCCGCAGGGGAGCCCGTTGTCGTAGCGCCAGGAGGCCTCGCGGACGGCGAGCTCGGCTGCGCGCAGCCGCATGTGGGCCTCGGCGAGCGGGAACGAGATCCCCTGGTTCTTGCCGATGGGGCGGCCGAAGACGACGCGTTCGCGTGCGTACTGCGTCGCCGTCCGGAGTGCCGCGCGACCGATGCCGATCGCTTCCCCGGCGATGAGGATGCGTTCGGGGTTCAGGCCGTCGAGAAGGTAGGAGAAGCCGCGGCCCTCTTCACCCACGAGGTCGTCCGCCGAGACCCGCAGCCCGTCGAAGCGGATCTCGCACGACCCGACGGCGTTGCGGCCGATCTTGTCGATGAGCTCGATGTCGACCCCGGGCGCCTTCAGATCGGCGAGGAAGAGCGACATGCCCTTCGTCCTCTTGTCTACCTGATCGAGCGGGGTCGTGCGGGCCAGCAGCAGCACCTTCTCGGAGATGTGCGCCTTCGTGATCCACACCTTCTGGCCCGAGACGACGTACTCGTCGCCGTCGCGCACGGCGCGTGTCGTGATCGACGGCGTGTCCGTTCCGGCGTCCGGCTCTGTGACGCCGAACGAGACGTGCAGCTCTCCCGAGGCGACGCGTGCGAGATAGGTCTCCTTGAGCGCATCGGATCCGTGCTTGACGACGGGGTTCATCCCGAAGATCGAGATGTGGAGGGCGCTCGCGCCGTTCATTGCCGCTCCGGATGCCGCGACCTCCTCCAGCACGACGGAGGCTTCCGTGATGCCGGCGCCGCCGCCGCCGAACTCCTCGGGGATCGAGATCCCGACCCAGCCCGCGCGAGCCATGGCGTCGTAGAAATCCCACGGGAACTCGTGCTGCTCGTCGCAGCGGCGCCAGTACTCCGCGCCGAATCCCTCGCAGACGTCGCGGACGGCCTGGCGGATGTCTCGGATGTGTTCCGGCTCTTCGAAATCCATCGTCTTCCACTCTGAATATGCGGATGTTTCGAGATGCCAGCATATCAAGCGCTTGCTTTATTCTGTCAAGTGGGTAGCATCCGAAGATATGACCGCCTCGACGCCGGACTTCGTCCCCGCCGCAGACGCCCTCGCCGACCTCGTTCCCGGCTCGCGGATCGTCGCGGGCAATGCGTGCGGCACGCCCCTGACGCTCTTGCGCGCGCTCGGGGAGCGAGGTCCCGGCGCTGCCCGGGTCGGGCTCACGATGGGGCTGACGCTCGGCGACCCCGGGCTTCGACCTGCCGTCGAGGCCGGAACGCTCGGCATCCGAAGCTGGCACCTGCACGGCGAGATCCGTGCGATGCATCGCGACGGACTCGTCGAGTACCTGCCGCTACGGCTCGTCGACGTGCCGCGTGTCGTCCTCTCGCACGCCGACGTCGCGCTCGTGCGGCTCGGGACGCCCGATGTCGACGGATACTGCAGCCTCGGCCCGTCGGCGAGCTTCACGCGGGACGCCATCCGGCTCGCGGACCTCGTCATCGCCGAGATCGCCGACGACGTACCGCGCACGGCGGGCGACAGACGCGTGCACGTCTCCGAGATCGACCGCTTCGTCGCCTCGACCGTCGGGATGCCGCGGTATGAGCCGAGCGAGCCGACGGCAGCCGCCATCGCGGTGGCGCGGCTCGTGGGCGGCGTCATCCCCGACGGCGCGACCGTGCAGCTGGGCATCGGCGCGATCGGCGACGCCCTCGCGGCGGAGCTCTCACAGACGGGTGCCGAGCGATCTTTGCGTATTCACGGCATGGTCTCCGACCCGATGGTCCCGCTCGTCGAGGCGATCGCCGCACGCGGCGATGCGCCCGTTCAGGCCGTCGAGCTGCTCGGGTCGGCAGAGCTCATGGACTGGGCCGATGGCAACCCCGCGATCGAGATGCGGGACTCCCAGAGCATCCATCATCCCGCCGTGATCGCGGGAATCCCGTCGTTCGTCTCGGTCAACTCCGCCGTCGCCGTCGATGTGCGCGGGCAGGTCGTCGCCGAGACCGTCCGGGGCGGTGTCATCTCGGGCGTCGGGGGGAGTGCGGACTTCTCCGAAGGTGCGCACCTGTCGCCGGGCGGCATGCGGATCATCGCGCTCGCCGCGACGACGGCGAAGGGTCAGTCGACGATCGTCGCCTCCCACGGCACAGGAGACCTCGTCACGGCCGCGCACCACAGCGTCGACGCCGTCGTCACGGAGCACGGCGTCGCGTGGCTCCGCGGACGCACGGCCGCCGAGCGCCGCGCCAACCTCATCTCGGTGGCAGCTCCCGAGCACCGCGACGCGCTCGCCGCCACCGCCGCGTCGCTTCGGATCTGAGGCGTGCAGGAGGTGCGGCCTCGAGGATCTGAGACCTCGAGGAGCTGCGGCCTCGTGGATCGGTGGCCCCGCGGATCTAGCCGGCGGTGACCGCCGCACGCTCGAGGTCGAAGCTCGGGTATCCCTCCGCGGTCTCCTGCGCGAGGCGACGGCGATAGCGAGGTCCGCCGCCGAGGTAGACCATCGCGCGAGGTTCCTCGTCGCGGTCGAGATTCTTGTTGTGTCCGTTGAACCAGGACTTCGTCTTCGACATGAGGAGCTTGGCGTTGACCTCGTGGACGTGCGCTGTCCACTCCTGCTCGGCGTCGGCGCGCGCCTCGACGCGGACGATCCCGCTCGCCTGGATCTCGGTCACGAATCCTGTCATCCAGTTCACGACGTCTTCGATGCCGCGGGGGAAGTTGGCCGACGCCGACCCCGACTGGGGGCCGGCCAGGATGAAGAGGTTCGGGAAGCCGTGCACCTGGACTCCGAGAGCGGTGACGGGACCGCGCGTCCACTTGTCGCGCAGGCGCTGGCCGTCGACGCCCACGATGTCGATGCGGTCGAAGGGGCCCGTGACGGCGTCGAACCCCGTCGCGTAGACGATGACGTCGACGTCGATCGGGGGTCGTGCGGCCTCTCCTTCCCCGTCGAAGCGGATGCCGTCGGGCGTGATCTCCGAAACGGGAGTCGTCTTGAGGTCGATGAGTTCGACGTTGTCGCGATTGAAGACCTCGTAGAACCCAGACTCACCGGCCACCCGTTTCGTGCCGAACCCGTGGTCCTTCGGCGTCAGGAGGTCGGCGACGCGCGGATCCTTGACGCGCTCGCGGATGCGCTCCGCGATGAACTCCGTGAGCTCGGCGTTGGGTCCTGGCTCCATCATCGTGTCGCGGTAGTTGCCCATGTACATGCCGGCGCCGGAGCCGCGGTAAAGCTCATGCCAGTGCGCGATGCGTTCTTCGCGCGTGACGTCGGTGCTCAGGACGCGGTCGGGGCGGTGGATGAACCCTGCCGGCGTCTCGCTGCACCATTTGAAGATCTCGTCGTAGCGGGAGCGCAGATCGGCCATCTCGTCGGCGAGGATCGGCGAATTGCCGAGCGGTGCGCACCAGTTCGCTCCGCGCTGCAGAACGTAAAGCTGCTCTACGGATGCCGCGATGTCGGTGATCACCTGGACGCCGCTCGCGCCGGTTCCGATCACGGCGACGCGCTTGCCCGTCACGTCGAGGTCTTCGGGCCAGTCGAACGTGTGCACGGCGTCGCCCGCGAACGTGTCCATCCCGGCGATGCGCGGGTAGGTCGGTGCAGAGAGGATGCCGATGGCGGAGAGCACGAAGCGGGTGCGGATGCTCCGTCCGTTCTGGAAAGTGACCGTCCACTCGTCGTCGCGCTCATTCCACACCATCGACACGACCGAGAGGTTGTAGCGAATGTGGGGGCGGAGCGAGTACTTGTCGGCGAAGTAGTTGAGGTACGAGAGGGTCTCGGGCTGCGCGGCGAAGCGCTCCGACCAGTCCCACTCCTGCAGCATCTCGGGCGAGAAGGAGTACTGGTACGTATACGACTCGGAGTCGAACCGGCATCCGGGATACCGATTCTTGTACCAGGTGCCGCCGAGTCCGCTGTTGGCATCGACGAGGAGGACGTCGGCGTCGAGATCGAGCAGACGCTGCAACTGGCAGAGGCCGCAGACGCCGGCACCGACGACGAGATACTCCACGAACTCGGGGAGCGGCTGGGCCTGTGCGGCTTCTGAGATCGAGCTCACGATTCCTCCATAAATCAAGCGCTTGCTCTAGACTATCACGCAGACGCCTTCTCGCCGAGGAGAGGACCCCGCGATGGCAGATCCACGCACGGTGCGCGCCGAGATCCGGGGACGGGTGGGCTGGATCATTCTCGATCGCCCTGAAGTGCTCAACGCGCTCAACGACGTCGTGCAGACAGAGGTGCTCGAGGCGGCGGCGAGATACGACGCGGATCCCGGCATCGGCGCGATCGTCGTGACCGGGTCGGACCGCGCGTTCGCCGCGGGCGCCGACATCGGCGATCTGGCGGACGTGTCCGGCACGGAAGCCATCGTTTCGGGGGTCTTCGACGGCTGGGGGGCGTTCGCGGCGCTGCGGAAGCCCGTCATCGCGGCCGTCGCGGGATACGCCCTCGGTGGGGGATGCGAGCTCGCCATGATGTGCGACATCATCGTCGCGGCGGACACGGCGCGGTTCGGTCAGCCGGAGATCACCCTCGCGCTCATTCCCGGTATGGGTGGGACGCAGCGGCTCGCCCGCGCGATCGGCTTCTACCGTGCCGCCGACCTCGTCCTCACGGGACGCATGATGGATGCCGTCGAAGCCGAGCGGGCGGGGTTGGTCTCGCGCGTCGTGCCGGCTGCCGACCTGCTCGACGAGGCGGCGTCGATCGCCGACGGGATCGCGGCGCGATCGCTTCCGTCGGTCCTCGCCGCGAAGGAAGCGCTCCGAGTCGCGCTCGAGACGCCGCTCGCCGAGGGTCTTCGGTTCGAAAGGCGCGCCTTCGCCGCGCTGTTCGACACGATGGATCAGAAAGAAGGCATGGCCGCTTTCCGCGAGAAGCGCGCGCCCCGCTTCGAGAACAGATGACCGTCGGCAGAGCCGGCACCGAGAGGAACAGCGTCATGCAGACCCCCAACGAGCGCACGTCGTCGTGGACGACCCTTGCCACGCGCGTTCTGGCGCCGAACCCCGGGCCCATGACGCTCGACGGGACCAACACCTACGTTCTGCGGGCCGCGGGATCGGCGGGCGTCGTCGTCGTCGACCCGGGACCGAGCGATCCGGAGCATCGGGAGCGCATCCTCGCGCTGGGCCATGTGGAGCTCGTCCTCGTGACGCACCACCACCGGGACCACACGGAGTCGGCCGCATCGTTCGATGCTCCCGTCCGCGCGGCGGATCCCGCCCTGTGCGTCGACGCTCTGCCGCTGCGGCACGACGATCAGTTCGAGGCGGCGGGAGTGCGCATCCGCGTCGTCGCGACGCCGGGGCACACGGCCGATTCCGTGTGCCTTCTCCTGCCGGATGACACGGCGATCGACGTTCCGTCTGCCGGTGGGGCCGGGTCGATGCTCACGGGCGACACGATTCTCGGCCGCGGGACCACGGTCCTCGACGGCGCCGGTGGGGGAACGCTCGGCGACTACCTGCGTACCCTTCGTGCGCTCATCGACGTCGGTCCCGCGATCCTGCTTCCCGGACACGGCGACCGAGGCGATGACCTCTCGGTCGTCGCCGGCACGTATCTGACACATCGCGAGAAGCGGCTCACCGAGGTCGAGAGAGCGGTGGCGCGTCTCGTGGGCGCCGAGCCCCGGCATCCCGTCACGGTCGACGCCGTCACGGACCTCGTCTACGGCGATGTGCCCGCGAACGTGCGGGGCGCCGCCGAAGCGAGTGTCGCGGTACAGCTCGCCTACCTCGACGGGCGGGAAGCCTGAGTGTGGAGGGTGGGAGGCGAATGGTCGACCTCGGCGTCCTGAAGACCTTCATCGCGGTCATCGATACGGGATCGGTCGTCGCGGCGGCGAGGGAGCGCGGATACTCGCCCGCGGCGGTATCGCGGCAGATGGCGTGGCTCCAGCGCCGGCTCGACGTGCGCTTCTTCGAGCCGGCGGGACGGTCCATCCGGCCGACGACGGACGCGCTCGAGTTCGCCCTCCGCGCCCGCGAGCTCGTCGACGAGGCCGACCGTTTCGAGCGCTACTCCCGCCGCTTCAGCGCCGCGCGCGACCGCGCCTGACCCCCTTCCCGGCCGATCCTCCCCGGCCGATCCCCCCCCGGGCCGATCCCCCCGGGCCGATCCCCCCCGGGCCGACGCACCCCGGCCGAGAAGACCCGAACTGCTGCGAAATCGTCTGATTCGCAGCAGTTCGGGTCTTCTCGGCAAGTGGGGAGGTGGCGCCGTCGGAGGCTGTGTACAACGGTGTTGCCCCGACGTGTCGTCATTCTGAGGGATGACACGGGGATCAGCCGCTGTGCCGACGATCCGCCGACGTCGCGCTCGTAGCGTCGAAGCATGCTCTCCACAGGTCCTGCGGTCGCGCCCACCCTCGCGGCCCGCACTCCGTCTTCGCTCCTCATCTCGCCCGCGGCTCTCGCGGCCAACGCGGCACTCGTGCGCGACCTGTGCGGCACGCCCGTCATGGCCGTCGTGAAGGCCGACGGATTCGGGCTCGGCGCCGAGATCGTCGCTCGTGCCGTGCTCGCGGGCGGCGCGACCGAATTGGGGGTCGCGACGTGCGACGAGGCGCTGGCGCTGCGAGCGGCGGGCATCGCCGTGCCGATCCTCGTGTGGATGCTGCATCCCGGCGCGCCGCTCGCCGAGGCGATCGCCGCCGACGTGACGTTGTCGTGCGCCTCACTCGCCATGCTCGAGTCGATCATCGCCGCGACGGAGCACGTGGGGGTCCCGGCGCGCATCGAGCTCGAAGTGGAGACGGGGATGCATCGGTCGGGATGCCCGCCGCACGAGTGGCTGCAGCTGTGCGAGGCGGCCGACGCCGCCGCGCGGCGCGGCGCGGTCGAGGTCACGGGGGTGTGGACGCACTCGGGTGTCACCGACCCGCGTCCCGAGGCCTTCGACGAGCCGCTCGAGCGCCTGGACCGCGCGTGGCGAGAAGCGCAGGATGCCGGGCTCGCGCGCCTCCGTCGCCATGCCGCGTCGTCGCTCGCGGCGGTCGCCGTTCCGGCCGCGCGCCTGGACGTCGTGCGCGTCGGGGCGGCGCTGTTCGGCATCGAGCCGGTGGCGTCGCGGCCCGTGGGCCTCCGTCCGGTCGTGCGTTGGGAGACGGTGGTCACGCAGATGCGCGACATCGGTCCCGGCGACGCGGTGGGATACGGCGAGCAGTATCGCAGCGCTCGCCGGAGCCGTCTCGCGCTTCTTCCCGTGGGATACGCCGACGGTGTTCCCCGAGCCGCGTGGCCGGGCATCACGGTGTGGATCGACGGACGGCGGCATCCGCTGGTCGGAGCCGTCTCGATGGATCAGTGCGTCGTCGACATCGGCGACGCGGAGGTCGGGATCGGCTCGCGCGTCGTCCTGCTCGGGGATTCGGCATCCGGGCAGCCGACCCTGCGGGAGTGGTCGCTCATCCTGGGGACCATCCCGCAGGAGGTGCTGACGGGGATCGGACCTCGAGTGGCTCGCGCAGTCGACCGGGAGGTGCGCGCATGAGGCGGCCCGTCGTCGTGGTGTCCGGTGGGGCGAGCAGCGAGCACGACGTGTCGCGCGCGTCCGGCCGCGACGTGTCGGAGGCACTCGCCCGCAACCCCCGGTACCTCGTCGTCGACGCGTTCGTCGATCGCCTTGGCGGGTGGCACGTCGGGGGCGAGGATGCGCCGGGCGGGGACGTCGCCGACGTGCTCGACGACATGCCGGCCGATGCCATCGTGTTCCCCGCCCTCCACGGCGGCTGGGGAGAAGGCGGCGGTCTCCAGCGTGAGCTCGAGCTGCGCGGCATCCGCTTCGTGGGGAGCGGCGCCGACGCGTCACGGACAGCGCTGTCGAAGCGAACCACTCTGCGACTGTGCGCCGAGGCGGGCGTCCGGGTCATCCCGACGCGGAGCATCGAGCGCGCACGCTACCTCGCCGACCCCGACCTCGTCGCCGGTACCGTCCGCAGGGCTGTGGATGACGTCGTCGTGAAGCCCGACACGGGCGGATCCAGCATCGGCGTCCACGTCGTGAAGGCCGGTGCCTCGCTGCGTACAGCCCTCGCGGACGCGTTCGCCGACGACGCCGTCGCGCTCGTCCAGCCGCTCGTGACGGGAGACGAAGTGAGCGTCGGCGTGTGGCAGGACGCGGACGGAGGGACGCACGCGACCGGCGCCTCTCTTCTGCACCTGCCCGACGACGCGCGCCACGAGGGGTTCTCGTACGCGCACAAGTACGAGGGTGCCGGCGCCGTGCTCGAGATCCCGGCGGCCCTCCCGACCGACACGCTCGAGGGACTGCAGGCCGCCGCGCTGCGCTGCTTCCGGGCGATCGGCGGCCGGGGGATGGCTCGCGTCGACTTCTTCGTCGAAGAAGGAGGCGGCATCCTTCTCAACGAGATCAACACGATTCCGGGGCTCCGCCACCATTCGCACTTCCCGCGACTGGTGGCGGCCGCCGGAACGCCCTACCCGCGGTTGCTCGAGCTGCTCGTGGATGCCGCGACCACGCGCGCAACCGCGACGCGGTGCTAGCGACGGCCGGCGGGGCCGATCGAAGATCAACTATCGCGTTGGTCGTCGAGGCGCTCTTGCGCAATGTCTACTTCTGTTGCGCTAACGTTGTTCGCGACTCGAAGGAGAGGACGACAATGACGATTCCGGATGCTGCAACCGCCGCCGAGGCGGTCGTGGACGAACTCGATCGTGGGGGCATCGCCATCGTGCCGCTGGATGTCGCGTACGCCGTGCTCGCGACGCATGGCAAGGCGATCGAGCGGGTTTTCGCCGCCAAGCAGCGCAGCGCCGACAAACCCAACGGGATGATGGCCGACGGTGAGATCTTCGCCGAGGTTCACCAGGTCGGGGCGAGGGAGCGGGACATCGTACGGGCCATCACGGTCGACCTCGACCTCCCTCTGTCGGTCGTCGCACCCTTCCGCGCCGACCATCCGCTTCTCGCCTCGGCTGATCCGGCCACGCTCCGACGCTCGACGAAGATCGGCACGTTGGATCTCCTGCTCAATGCCGGTCCCGTCCACGCCGAGATCGCGCGCCTGAGCCGCGAGCGGGGAACCGCCGTCTTCGGGTCGTCGGCGAACACCTCCATGACGGGGAGCAAGTTCCGTCTGGAGGACGTCGACGCGCCGGTCCGCCAGGTCGCGACGATCGAGGTCGACCGCGGCCTCGTCACCTACGCCAACACCCGCGCCATCTCGTCGACGATCATCGACCTCGGCACCTGGCAGGTGCATCGCTACGGGGTGTGCTTCGACCAGATCGCCGACGCGCTCCAGCGCTGGTTCGGGATCGAGCTCCCGCGCTCGACGGAGGCCGCCGCGTGAGCGCCGGACGCACGACCCCGCCCGTCTTCGACGTCACAGGGGACGCTGAGCGCGCCTTCGAGGTGCTCCGCTCCGGCGGGGTCGCCGTCGTGCCGAACACGATCGGGTACTCCGCCCTGGGGGCATCCCCCGACGCGCTCGACCTCATCTTCCGCACGAAAGGCCGCGCGCCGCAGAAGCTCAATGCGATGGTCGGCGACATGCAGACGCACCGTTCGCTGCACGTCTGCAGCGAACGCGGGCGCCGCATCGTGGAGACCATCGTGTACGACTACGGTCTGCCGCTCGGCTGCATCGCGCCGTATAGCACCGACCACCCGCTCATGACGGCTCTGCCACCCGAGGTGGTGGCCGCCAGCACGCGGGCCGACACCCTGGTCATGCTGCTGAACGCGGGCGACTTCCACGCCGAACTCACCCGCATCGCGCGAGAGAACGGCGTCGCGCTCTTCGGCTCCTCGGCCAACCTCACGCTGGGCGGCACGAAGTTCCGCGTCGAGGACATCGAGCAGGAGATCCTCGACATCGCCGGCATCGTCGTCGACCACGGGCTGCAGAAGTACCACCCCTACGGCTCGTCGTCGACCCTCATCAACGTCGAGACCCTCGAGGTCGTGCGCCGGGGGTCGTGCTTCGACGACATCGCCTACGTGCTCCAGCGGCACTTCGGCGAGGACATCACGCGCTAGGCGACCTCGCCTGCCGCGACGGTCTCCGCGAGAGCGTGGACCCGCGGCAGGTGATGGGCGCCGTAGAAGTCGGCCAGGGTCAGGCGACGCGCCGCGTCGTCGTCGGACCGGTCCGACACCAGGACGGCCTCGACCGCGAGACCGTGCATCCAGCCACCCGCCAGGACGCCCAGCAGGAAGAGGTAGGGCACGCTCGTCCCGTACACGTCGCGCGATCCCGCGCCGCGCCCGACCATGTCGGCGGTCGCTCGCCGCGCGGCATCCACGGCCCGATCGAGCCGCTCCGCGGTCCGCTGCGCCACGGGACTACCGGTCTCGCTCAGTGCGGCCGTCGTCTCGCGGATGCGCCGCAGCAGGTCCTCGACCGTCGCTCCGCCGTCGCGGATCACCTTGCGTCCGACGAGGTCGTTCGACTGGATAGCGGTCGTCCCCTCGTAGATGGGCATGATGCGGGCATCGCGGTAGTGCTGCGCGACGCCCGTCTCCTCGATGAATCCCATACCGCCGTGCACCTGGATCGCGTCACTGGCGATGTGGACGGCATCCTCGGTCGACCATCCCTTGAGGATCGGCACGAAGAGCTCCCCCAGAGCGGTCCGGGTCTCGTCTTGGGCGGCGCCGTGGTCGAGAAGGTCGGCGACGTAGACACCCAGGGCGCGCATCGCGAAGACATCGCTGTCCATCGACAGCAGCAGCCGCCGCACGTCGGGATGCTCGCCGATCGCGGTTCCGTCAGGACGTTCCAGGACATGACCCTGCCGGCGCTCGGCGGCGTATGCGGCCGCGTGCTGACGAGCCCGCTCGGCGATCCCCGTCGCCTGGAACCCCATTCCCGCGCGCGCGGAGTTCATCATGACGAACATGCCGGCGAGTCCTGCGTGCAGCTCTCCCACGAGGTATCCCGTGGCGTCTTCGTAGGTCAGGGTGCAGGTCGGGCTGCCGTGGATCCCGAGCTTGTGCTCGACGGCGATCGTCGTGACCGCATTGCGCGCGCCGAGCGTGCCGTCGGCCTCGACGAGGATGCGCGGGACGACGAACAGCGACAGTCCGCGCGCGCCCTCGGGGGCCCCTGGAGTGCGGGCGAGGACGAGGTGCACGATGTTCTCGGCGACGTCATGGTCGCCCCACGTGATGAAGATCTTCTGACCCGTGACCGCCCACGATCCGTCGTCGCGGGGACGGGCGATCGTGGTGATCGCGCCCAGGTCGGTTCCCGCGCCGGGTTCGGTGAGGTTCATCGTGCCGGTCCACTCGCCCGAGACGAGGCGCGACAGATAAGTCCGGCGGATCTCGTCGGATGCCGCGGCGTCGAGCGCGTGGATCTGGCTGGCCGTGAGGAGCCAGCACAGCGCGAATGCAGCGTTCGAGCCGTTCCAGATCTCGCCGAGGGCAGCTCGAACGGCTCCGGGCAGCCCGTCGCCACCCGCACTGACGGGTGCCTCCGCTGTGACCCAGCCGGCGTCGGCGAATGCCCGGTACGCGTCGCCGAAGCCGTCGGGGAGACGCACCTGTCCGTCGACGAGCCGGGCTCCGATCCGGTCGCCTGCCACCTGAAGCGGCGCCAGCACCGACGAGGCGAAGTCGCCGGCGGCGCGGACGACATCCACCGCGTCGTCCGCCGTCAGTTCGCCGTCGGTCGACCGCGCGACGATGTCCGTGCCGAAGGCCTCGGCGAACAGGAACGCGTAATCGTCGGCGGGAGCGGTGTAGGGCAGGTGCATGCGGGTGGCATCCTTCTTCGTCGGTGGACGGCACGTTCCGCGCCGACCGCGGGGTCTCAGGAGACGTCGGCGCGCAGTTGATCCTTGCGCGTCTTCCCCGTCGAGGTCTTCGGCAGCGCCTCGACGAAGTCGAAGACGCGCGGTGCTTTGAAGGCGGCGAGCCGCTCGCGCACGTGCTGATGCAGATCGTCGCCGGTCACTGCGGCGCCCTCCGCCGTGACGACGAACGCCCGCGGCCGCTCGCCCCACGTGTCGTCCTTCATGCCGATGACGGCGGCGTCCACCACGTGCGGGTGGCTGAGCAAAGCCTGCTCCACCTCGATCGTCGAGATGTTCTCACCGCCCGAGATGATGATGTCCTTCGAGCGATCGAGCAGCTGGACGTAGCCGTCGGGATGCACCACGCCGAGATCGCCGGAGTGGAACCACCCTCCGCGGAAGGCGGCGGCCGTGGCATCCTCGTTGCGGTAGTAGCCGGCCATGACCGAGTTCCCGCGCATCACGAGCTCGCCCATCTCCACGCCGTCGGTGGCGACGTCGGCGAGGTCAGGATCGTCGCCGACGCGCACGACGCGCAGGCGATCCGACGTGAGCATCCCCACGCCTTGACGCGCGATGAGCGCCGCGACGCGATCGGGTCCTTCCGAGGTCCATGCGGGCTTCAGCTCGCACACCGAGTACGGTCCGTACGTCTCGGTGAGTCCGTAGACGTGGATGACGCGGATTCCGAGCGCGTGCATGCGCACGATGATCGTGGGACTCGGCGGCGCGCCGGCGGTCGTGACCGTGACGGGACGCTCCAGCGTGTGCGCTTCGGACGCCGCTGAGAGTACCGACAACACGGTCGGAGCGCCCGCGAGATGCGTGATCCGCTCGTCGTCGATCAGCCGCCACATCTCGGGTCCGCGCACGGCGGGCAGGCACACGTGTGTGCCCGCGGCCGCCGTCAGCGCCCACGTCGTGCACCATCCGTTGCAGTGGAACATCGGAAGAGTCCACAGGTAGCGGGCGCCCTCCGGTTCGGTCGTGAACCCCTGGTGGACGACCTCGCCGAGTGCGTTCAGATAGGCGCCGCGATGCGTATAGACGACGCCTTTCGGCCGCCCGGTCGTCCCCGATGTGTAGTTGATCGAGATCGTCCGCGTCTCGTCGTCGACCTCCCAGGCCACGGCCCGGTCCTGGCCTGTCGCGAGGAACGCCTCGAATCCCTCGCCCTGCCCGGCGGCGTCTCCGCCACGCGACAGGATGCGGGGGAGCCGCGACAGCACGTCGTCTCCGAGAGCTGTGAGCAGATCGTCGTCGCCGATGACGAGCGAGGCGCCGCTGTGCTCCACGATGTACTCGATCTCGGCGGGGGCGAGCCGCGTGTTGACCGCGACCAGCACGCCGCGCAGCACCGGGACCGCATAGTGCGCTGCGAGCATCGGGAGGGAGTTGACTCCGAGGTAGAGCACGCGCTGGCCGGGCTCGATGCCCGCCTGGGTGAGGGCATCGGCGAAGCGGCGCACGTACGCGCCGAATTCGGCGTAGGTCAGACGGATATCGCCGTCGACGACAGCCGTCTGCTCGGGATGCACCTCGAGTGCGCGCTCGAGGAAGCGCAGCGGGGTCAAGGGGGTGTCGAGTCCGCTCATGTCACAGGCCCGCACTCAGACGGTCGTCGGCAGCCAGGCGGGGCGACGGGCTTCGAAGTCCGTGATCGCGTCGGCGCTTCGCAGCGTGATGCCGACGTCGTCGAGTCCTTCGAGCAGGCGCCACCGGGTGTAGTCGTCGATCTCGAACGGGTGGACGTCATCGCCGACGGTCACGGTGCGCGCGACAAGATCGACCGTCGCCTCGGTTCCCGGCGCGGCCGTCAGACGCGCCTGAATCTGCTGGATGACCTCCTCGTCGAGCGTTGCGACGAGGAGTCCCTGCTTGCCGGCGTTGCCGCGGAAGATGTCGCCGAACCGCGACGAGAGGACAGCGCGGAAGCCGAAGTCGCGCAGCGCCCACACCGCGTGCTCACGACTCGACCCGGTGCCGAAGTTCGGTCCCGCGACGAGGATCTTCGCCCCTCGGTAGGCGGGACGGTTGAGGACGAAGTCGGGGTCCTGGCGCCACCGGGAGAACAGCGCGTCGTCGAACCCCGTCTTGGTGATCCGCTTGAGGTACACCGCCGGGATGATCTGATCGGTGTCGACGTTGGCGTAGTCGAAGGGGACCGCGATGCCCCTGACCTGCGAGACGGATTCCATCAGCTGACCTTTTCCGAGGTGGGGATGTGGGTGGGGGAGGTGAGGCGACCGGTGATCGCCGTGGCCGCCGCGACGAGCGGAGAGACGAGGTGCGTGCGTCCGCCCTTGCCCTGTCGGCCCTCGAAGTTGCGGTTGCTCGTGGAGGCGCAGCGCTCGCCGGGAGCGAGTTGATCGGGATTCATGCCCAGGCACATCGAGCAGCCCGCGAACCTCCACTCGGCGCCGAAGTCGGTGATGATCTTGTCCAGCCCCTCCGCTTCGGCCTCGAGGCGCACCCGGGCTGAACCGGGCACGACCATGACCCGGACCCCGTCGGCCTTTCGCCGACCCTGGATCACGGAGGCGAACGCGCGGAGGTCTTCGATGCGGCTGTTGGTGCAGGAGCCCATGAACACCGCATCCACGGGGATCTCGGAGATCGGTGTCCCCGCCACGAGCCCCATGTACTCCAGAGCGCGCTCGGTCGCGGCGCGCTCGTTCGGGTCGGAGAACTCGTCGGGGTGCGGCACGACTCCCGACAACGACACCCCCTGACCGGGGTTCGTGCCCCACGTCACGAACGGTTCGATCGTCGCGGCATCAAGGAACACCTCGGCGTCGAACACGGCGCCCTCGTCGGTGGGCAGCGTCTTCCAGTACGCCACCGCGGCGTCCCAGTCCTCTCCGACCGGTGCATGGGGCTTGCCCTTCACGTACGCGAACGTGGTGTCATCCGGGGCGATCATCCCCGCCCGGGCCCCGGCTTCGATCGACATGTTGCACACCGTCATGCGGCCCTCCATCGACAGGGACCGGATGGCACTGCCGCGGAACTCCAGAACATAGCCCTGCGCTCCGTTGGCGCCCACCTGGGCGATGATCGCCAGCACGACGTCCTTGGCCGTGACGCCGGGACCGAGGTCGCCCTCGACCGTGACCGCCATCGTCTTGAACGGCCTCAGGGGCAGGGTCTGCGTCGCCAGGACGTGCTCGACCTCGCTCGTGCCGATTCCGAAGGCCATGGCCCCGAAGGCTCCGTGCGTCGACGTGTGGGAGTCGCCGCAGACCACCGTCACGCCGGGCATCGTGAGACCCAGCTGCGGACCGACCACGTGGACGATGCCCTGCTCGGCATCTCCCAGCGGGTGCAGCCGCACGCCGAACTCCGCGGCGTTCGCCCGGAGCGCCTCGATCTGGATGCGGCTCGTCACATCCGCGATGGGTTTGTCGATATCGACCGTCGGAGTGTTGTGGTCCTCGGTCGCGATGGTCAAGTCCAGCCGTCGCACGCCGCGGCCCTCCGAGCGCAGCCCTTCGAACGCCTGGGGGCTCGTGACCTCGTGCAGGAGGTGCAGGTCGATGTAGATGAGATCCGGTTCGTCGGTTTCCCCGCGCACCACGATGTGGTCATCCCACACCTTCTCGGCCAGCGTGCGAGGGCGGGGAGTCGAGTTCTCGATGTCGGGCACGGATGCTCCTGAGGGTCGTCGATCATGTGTGCGGCAGCGCACACGATCGACACTCTACATGCAGAAATCGGCCTGGCAAGCGGCTAGAGGCGCTCTCCGGTCAGTTTTGCATCCAAAAACTAATCGCGCAGTGTCCTCAGGAAGACCAACGCACCCTGGATGTGCATGTCCATGACGGCGCGCGCCATCTGCACTTCGCCGTCGCGGAAGGCCGTAGCCAGTTCCCGATGGCAGAAGAGCGACTGGCGGCGGAACTCTGCGTCCTGCCAGAACCGGCGGCGGAACTCCAACGGCACTCCCTCCACCGCGGCCAAGGACGCAGCGATGCTGCCCGAGCCCGCGGCGCGGACGACGAGTCCGTGGAACTCGGCATTGAGGGCGACGTGGCGGGCGATCGCCGCATCATCGTCGCCGTCGATCTGCTCCTGTTCGTCGCAGATGGCGAAGAGGCGCGCGACCGTGTCGGCGTCGGCGCGCTCGGCGGCCCGCGCGGCGGCGTGGGGTTCGAGGAGTGATCGAACCTCGTACAGGTCGTGCACATCGTCGAAGGCGAAGGGCCTCACGATCGCCCCACGACGCGGGATGACGTCGACGATGCCCTCCTTGCCGAGCAGCACGATCGCCTCTCGCGCGGGAGTGCGGGAGACATCGAACATCTCGGCGACCGCAGCGGCGCGCAGTCGGGTGCCGGGCTCGATGCTCCCCTCGAGGATCGCGGTGCGCAGCTGGTCGCGGACGCGCAGTGTCGTCGTGCCGCCCTCGGCGGCGTCGTCGAGTTGGTCTCCCATGGGGTGCATCGCCCTTCGCGCGTGTCACTGCGATCGTACGGCCGTCGGGGTGGTGACGCAGGAAGAACGGCAGTATGCATGCGAAAGGAACGCTAGCGCTTCGTTGTCGGCGTATTTGCGTGCATACTGAGTTGAAACTGCATGCAAAACCTGAATGGAGCCTCATGGCCGACCTGCTTCGCCGTCGCGACAGCGGCGCCGCGCGACTGCGCGAGCTCATCTCCCGCCCCGACGTCGCGTGCGCGCCCGGAGTGTACGACGCCCTGAGTGCCCGGCTCGCCGAGGCCGGTGGCGCGGACGTGTTGTACATGACGGGCTTCGGGGTTGCCGCTGCGCGTCTCGGGCGACCCGACGTGGGACTCCTCACGATGACGGAGATGGCTCAGCAGGCGGCGGCGATCGCGAACGCCGTCGACGTGCCGCTCATCGCCGACGCCGACACGGGGTACGGGAACCCGATCAATGTCATCCGGACGATCCAGACGTACGAGCAGGCGGGGGTGGCCGGCATCCAGCTCGAGGATCAGACCTGGCCCAAGAAGTGCGGTCACATGGCGGACAAGTCTGTGATCGCCGCCGAGGAGATGGCGCGCAAGATCGAGGCCGCCGTCGAGGCGCGCGAGAACCCCGACACGGTCATCATCGCGCGCACGGACGCCATCGCGCCCATCGGCTACGACGAGGCCATCCGCCGCGCGCGCATGTACCGTGATGCGGGCGCCGACGTCCTCTTCGTGGAGGCTCTGCGTTCCGAAGAGCAGATGCGACAGGCCCGCGCTGACCTGAACGGTGTCGATCTGCTGTTCAACTGGGTCGAGGGGGGCAAGTCCCCGACGCCGTCGACCCAGGAGCTTGAGGAACTCGGGTTCGCGCTGGCCATCTACCCGATCAGCGGCCTCCTCTCGGTTGCTCGCGCGCTCCAGCAGACGTACGCGACGGTGCCGCCGGTGTCGTCCGGCATGCAGTTCTCCGAGTTCACCGACGCGATCGGGCTCGACGAGATCCTCGAGCTGAACGCGCGCTTCGCCTGATCGGATTGCTCCAACGCGGCCGATGATCTACCCTCGTGTAAACATCAGACATTAGGAGCGACACCGTGGTCGACACCGGCGAATCCATCTCCCGCAGCCTCGCGCGCTTCAGCGTGGCGACGCACTTCGATGCGCTGCCGGCCGATGTCGTGGAGCGGGCGAAGCTGTTCCTGCTCGATTCGATCGGGATCGCGCTCGCCTCGACGACACACCGCTTCGCGCGTGTGGCTCAGGATGCGGCGGTGGAGCTGGGGGCCGGGGCCGGGAGCAGCACTGTGATCGGCAGCGCGCAGACCCTTCCCCTGCGTGACGCGGTGCTCCTCAACGGCGTGCTCGTGCACGGCCTCGACTACGACGACACGCACCCGGAGGGCGTCGTGCACGCCTCCGCGAGCGCCGTGCCGACGAGCCTGGCGGTCGGGGAGGCTCTCGGAACGAGCGGACGCGACGTGCTCGCCGCCTACGTGATCGGCCTCGAGGCGACCGCTCGCCTCGGCATCGCCGCCCAGGGCGGCTTCCACGCCGTCGGCTTCCATCCCACCGGCCTCCTCGGTGCGTTCGGAAGTGCGCTCATCGCTGCGAAGCTGCGCGGCGACGACATCGACGTCACGACGGCGGCGCAGGGCGTCGTGGGCAGCTTCGCCTCGGGGTCGCTGGAGTTCCTGGACTCCGGCGCGTGGACCAAGCGCGTCCATCCCGGCTGGGCGGGCGTTGCGGGCGTCACTGCCGAGAGCCTGGCGCGTCACGGTCTCGTGGCGCCCGAGCTCGTCTACGAGGGGAGATTCGGTCTCTACGCGTCGCACCTCGGCGTCCGGCCCGTCGACATCGAGGCTGCGCGGCGCGACCTCGGGCGCACGTGGGAGACCCTCAGCGTGGCCGTGAAGCCCTTCCCCGCCTGCCACTTCACTCATGCCTTCGCCGATGCGGCGCTGGCCCTGCGTTCCGAAGGGCTGCGGCCCGACGACGTGGAGTCCATCACCTGCCTGATCGGAGAGGGGCAGATCGAGACCGTCTGCGAGCCCCGCGCGAACAAGCTGTCGCCCCGATCGTCATACGACGCGCAGTTCTCCCTGCCCTACGTGGTCGCTGCGAGCCTCGTGCACGGCGAGTTCGGGCTGCGCCAGCTCGAGGACGACGCTCTGGCGGACCCCACGACACTCGCCCTCGCGCAGCGCGTAACCCACGAGGCGGATCCCGATTCCGCATTCCCGCGGGCGTTCTCGGGCGAGATCATCGTGCGTCGCACCGACGGAACCACGTTGCGGCACCGCGAACGGATCAACCGGGGGGCCGGCGACCGTCCGCTGCCCGCGGGGGACATCGAGGAGAAGTTCCGGTCGAATGCGCGCCTGGCCGTGCGCGAGGAGCAGATCGAGGCGATCGTCGGTGGAGTCCGAGACCTCGAGGCGTTCGACGACGTCGGGGAGTTCACCGCGCTACTGTCCGTAGCATGACGCCTGCACCCCCTCGTGACCTCGCGGTCAGCAGACTGCGCCCCGCCTACGAACAGGTCGCCGATCAATTGCGCCAGCTGATCCTCAGCGGTGACCTCAAGCCCGGCGAACAGTTGCCGGTCGAAGGGCGCATGTGCGAGATCTTCGGGGTCAGCCGCAGCACGGTCCGCGAAGCGGTACGGCTGCTGTCGGCGCAAGACCTCGTGCACACGACGCGCGGGGTCCAGGGTGGAACGTTCGTCTCGGTCGTGGCGCCCGAGACCGTCTCGGCGTACCTTCGGGTCCGGCTGAGCCTGCTCTCGCACTCCGAGGCGATCAGCGTCGACGAGATGCTCGAGGCCCGCGAGATCGTCGAGGTGCCCGCCGCCCGGTTCGCCGCAGACCGGGCGACGCCGGAGGAGGCTGCGGCGCTGCGCGAAGCCGCCGACGGCGAGGCGCGCGCACGGCAGGATCCGCATTCGTTCGCGCAGCACAAGGAGTTCCACGAGCTGCTCGTCGAGGCATCCCACAACGGCCTGCTGTCGATCATCAACACCCCCAACTTCCAGGTGCTCCAGCAGTCGCACGTCGTGCGTCTGGAGCGCACGCCCGAGTTCTGGGCGGCCGTCGACGACGACCACCGGCGGATCGCCGATTTCGTTGCGGCGCGTGACGCGGACGCCGCAGCCACCGCGACCCGGGAGCACCTGCACCGGTTGCGCGACCTGTACGTCGTCACGGACGACGCCGCCCGGACTTAGCCGCCCCAGAGAGGACATCGCATGCGCATCGCCGTCGGAGGCATCCATCAGGAGGGTGCGGGGTTCTCGAGCCACCGCTCCGCAGACGACTTCTTCGACTGGCGCGAGGGCGAGCGTGTGCGGGAGGCCTATCCGAGCATCCCCGACCTCGGTGACGACATCGAGTGGGTGCCGCTCGTCGTGGCGATGGGCGGGGCGGGCGGCCCCGTCACGTCGCCGTTCTTCGAGCGCTTCCTGGACGCCACACGGCGCGCGCTGGATGACGCGGGCGACCTCGACGGTGTCTACCTCGACATGCACGGTGCTCTGCTCGTGGAGGATCGGGAGGACGCGGACGGCGAGTACGTCCGTCTGGTGAGGGATGCCGTCGGCCCGGACGTGCCGATCTCGCTCTCCATGGACCCGCACGGCAACCTCTCACGAGAGCTCGTCGAGGCCATCGACCTCGCGGCGTGCCATCGGCATGCGCCGCACATCGACAACGCGCAGACCCGGGAGCGCGCTCTGGCGGGTCTGGTCGATCTCGTGCGCTCGGGCGAGCGGCCCTACCGGGCGTGGATCCCCGTGCCCGTGCTGTTCGGCGGTGAGATGACGAGCACGACGGTGTCTCCCGGCCGTGAGGTGTTCGGGCGCGTGCCCGACCTGATGGAGAGCTACGGCGTCCTCGACGCCGGCATCTGGGTGGGGTTCGCGTGGGCTGATGAGCCTCGCAACCGGGCAGCGGTGCTCGTCAGCGGGCACGATGCCGCGTCGGTCGCCGCCTGCGCCGTGGATGTCGCACGCGGATACTGGGAGGCGCGGACGAGCTTCGGCATCGTCGCCCCGCATTCGGGCGACTGGGACGCCGCGCTCAGCTTCGTGCTCGACGGCGCACCGCGGCCGGTCTTCATCTCGGACTCGGGCGACAACCAGACCGCCGGGGCCGGAAGCGACAGTCCCTACGCGCTGGCCCGCACGATCGACCGGACGGATCTGGGGGAGCTCCGCATCCTCTTCGGCGGCTTCTACGAGCCCCGCGCCGTGGACGCCGCGGTCGATGCCGGCGAGGGGAGCGTCATCCGCGCCGCCGTGGGCGGGGTCATCGGCGCAGAGCCACCCGTCGAGCGGGACTGGGTGGTGGACGTCCTCGTTCCCGGGCGAAGCGGCGAGGACGAGGTCGTCGCGGCGCTGCTGCGGTCGGGCAACGTGACGGTCGCCGCGCAGAGACACCGCTACCGCTTCGTGGTCCCGACGGGCGACACGGCGACACCCCTCTACGGCACGCAGGGGGCCGCGTATTTCGACATCGCGGGCTACGACGTCATCGTGGTCAAGAACGGCTACCTGTTCCCGTCGCAGGCCGAGGCCGCGGCGAGCTGGTTCATGGCTCTGACCCCCGGGGCGACGGATCTGCGGTACGACGAGCGGCTCGAGTACTGCCGCCTCTCCCGGCCGCTGTTCCCGTTCGATGCGGACGCCTTCACAGACCTCCAGCCGACGGTCTTCCGAGGGCGCTCAGAGGTTGACGTGTAAACCTCAGACATTTAAACTCGACACACACCACAACGGAGCGGGAGTGTGTCATGGCGATGGAGCAGGGCTGGACCGGACGGTTCTACGAGGATTTCGAGATCGGCGCGATCTACCAGCATCCGCTGGGTCGAACCATCACCGAGGCGGACAACATCTGGTTCTCGCTGCTCACGATGAACACGAACCAGATGCACTTCAACGCGGAGTACGCCTCGAAGTCGGAGTTCGGCAAGCCGATCGTCGTCTCGCCCCTCACCGTCGCGATCGCCGTGGGGCAGAGCGTGACCGACCTCACCCAGAACGCGTTCGCGAACCTGGGATGGGATGACATCCGGATGACGCATCCGGTCTTCGCCGGCGACACGATCTACAGCGAGTCGATCGTGCTGGAGAAGCGGGAGTCGGCCAGCAGACCGAAGGCGGGGATCGTCACGGTGAAGACCCGCACACTCAATCAGGACGGCGTCGAGGTGTGCTCTTTCCGGCGCACGTTCTACGTCTACAAGAAGGGCGCGGAGCAGCTCGCCGAGATCTTCCCCGTCGGCCGCACCCCCCTTGCGGACCCGTCATGATGCGCCCGCTCGAGGACGTCCGCGTTCTGGCGATCGAGCAGTACGGCGCCGGCCCGTGGGGCAGCGTGCATCTGGCCGACCTCGGGGCGGAGATCATCAAGATCGAGGACCCGCGCGTCGGCGGCGATGTCGGCCGGTACGTGCCTCCCTACAACGGCGGCGAGGATTCGCTCTTCTTCGAGGCCTTCAATCGCAACAAGCGCAGCCTGTCGCTCGATCTGACCACGCCGGCGGGACGCGCGGTGTTCGAGGATCTCGTGCGCGAGAGCGACGTCGTCTACTCGAACCTGCGCGGAGACGTCCCCGCAAAGATGAGGATCCTCTACGACGACCTCAAGCACCTCAACCCGGCGATCGTCTGCTGTTCGCTGACGGGCTTCGGGATGACGGGACCGCGCAGCACCGAGCCGGGCTACGACTACGTGTTGCAGGGGCTGGCCGGCTGGATGGACATCACGGGCGAACCTGGGGGACCCCCGGTCAAATCGGGGCTGTCTCTCGTCGACTTCACCGGCGGCTTCGTCGCGGCGATCTCCCTTCTCGCGGCACTGCACGCCGCCCGTCGGGACGGCGTGGGCATGGACTGCGACGTGAGCCTGTACGACACGGCGATCGCCCTGCTGAACTATCCCGCCGCATGGCACCTCAACGAGGGCTACGAGCCGCACCGCACGCGCCACTCGGCCCACCCCTCCCTCGTCCCCTTCCAGGCATTCGAGGCGGCGGACCACTGGATCATCGTCGGGTGCGCGAAGGAGAAGTTCTGGCTCCGCCTGGCGCATTGTCTCGGGCGAGCGGAGTGGATCGACGATCCCCGATTCACGACGTTCGCCGCGCGCCGCGAGAACCGTGATGCCCTCATCCCTCTGATCGAGGACATCATCCGCACCCGCACCGCGGCGGAGTGGCTGGAGGATCTCCGGGCGGCCGGCATCCCTTCCGGACCGATCAACACCGTCGCCGACGCCCTGACCGAACCGCACACCGTCGCTCGCGATCTCGTGGTCGACACCGACCACCCGCGGTGGGGGAGCCTGCGCCAGGTCGCCTCACCCGTGCGGGTGGGCACTCAGAAGCCGCAGTACCGCCGGGCTCCGCAGCGCAACGAGGACTTCTCGCACGTGCTCGAGCAGATCGCCGGCTACACCCCTGACCGGATCGACGCGGCCCGCACCGCGGGCGCGTTCGGTGCGCTCGAGACGACGAGGAGCTGAGAGATGGACTTTTCCTTCACCGAGGAGCAGCAGGAGTTCCGCGCGCTGTTGCGCAGTTTCGTGGACCGGGAGATCATCCCGGTGGCGCGCGAGTGGGAGCGCGAGGGGCGGTACCCCACCGAGATCGTGGACCAGCTGAAAGAGCTGGGGCTTTTCGGCATGACGGTCTCCGAGGAGTACGGGGGGCTGGCGCTGGACCCGGTGTCCTTCGCGATCGTCTTCGAGGAGCTCTCGCGCGGCTGGATGGGGATCGCGGGCGTGCTGGGCAGCCACTCGCTGTCCTGCCGCATGATCGAGATGCACGGGACCGAGGAGCAGAAGCGCACGTATCTGCCCGACCTGGCTGCGGGCATCCGTCGCACGGGGCTGGGGCTCACGGAGCCCGACGCCGGCACCGACCTCCAGGGGATCCGCACACGCGCGGTGCGCGACGGTGACGAATACGTGATCAGCGGCACGAAGACGTGGATCACGAACGCGCGCCACGCGGATCCGCTGCCCGTCCTGGTCAAGACCGATCCGAGCGCGGATCCCGCGCATCGGGGGATGAGCGTGCTGCTGGTCGAGCAGGGGACCCCGGGGTTCGAGGTCCAGAAGGACATCGGCAAGCTCGGGTACAAGGGCACCGAGTCGTGCGAGATACTCTTTCGCGATGTGCGCGTTCCTGCGGCGAATCTGCTCGGCGGCGTCGAGGGTCGCGGGATGCAGCAGGTGCTGTCGGCACTGGAGTGGGGTCGCGTCAACATCGCAGCCCGATCGGTCGGTCTCGCGCAGCGCGCCTTCGACGAAGCTCTCGCCTACTCGTCTCAGCGGGTCGCGTTCGACAAGCCGATCAATGAATTCCAAGCGATCCAGCTGACGCTCGCGTCGATGGCGACGAACCTGCAGGCCGCGCGTCTCATGGCCTACTGGGCGGCGAGCGCCGTTGCTGCGGGGCGCGCAGACGGCGAGACGGGTATGGCGAAGATCTTCTGCTCCGAGGTCGCCCTGACGGCGACGCTGGATGCGATGAAGGTCCATGGCGGGTACGGGTACTCGACCGAGTACGAGATCGAGCGCCTGTACCGGGATGCGCCCCTGATGAGCATCGGTGAGGGAACCAACGACGTGTTGCGCACGGTCGTCGCGAAGTCGCTCGTCGCCGGTCGCACCCGGATCGGCTGAGCCGTGATCGCTCGGTCGTACCTGTACGTCCCCGGCAACCGGCCCGCGCTGTTCGACAAGGCGGATGCCGGTCGCGCCGATGCGCTCATCCTCGATCTGGAGGATGCCGTGCCGGTCGCGCAGAAGGCGGAGGCGCGCGGAATCGTCTCCGAGTGGCTCACGGCACGCGCCGTGGATGCGAAGCCGGTCTGGGTTCGCATCAATGCGGGCGAAGAGCAGGCGGCCGACCTCGCCGCGGTCGGCGCCGTCCGCCCCGCGGGAATCGTCCTCGCGAAGGGCGACGCCGACGGGCTGGAGCGCGTGCGGGCGGTCTGGACAGGGGATCCGGTCGCCCTCAGTCCTCTCTTGGAGACGCCCGCCGCCGTGCTCGACGTGCGCGCCGTGGCCGCCGTCCCCGGCGTCGCGTTCCTCCAGATCGGCGAGTACGACCTCGCGGCCGAGGTGGGAGTGCACGCATCCGCCGATGAGTCCGAGCTGCTATGGGCGCGGTCGCGCATCGTCTTCGCGAGTGCGGCGGCCGGGCTCGCGCCACCCGTCGCGCCGGTGTCGGTGGAGATCGCCGACCTCGACCGGTTCGAGCACACGACCCGTCGCCTGGCGGGCTTGGGCTTCGTCGGCCGCGCCTGCATCCACCCCGCCCAGGTCGATGTCGTCAACCGTGTCTTCACCCCGGACGACGATGCGGTCACGCGCGCACGGAGTGCCGTCGCCCTCTTCGAAAGCGCGGTCGCCGAGGGGGCGGGTGTCGTGAAGGATGCCGACGGCCGGCTCGTGGACGAGGCGACGATCCGCAGCAGCCGGGCCGTCCTCGCGCTTTCGGAAGCCGCTCGGCGATCAGAGGCGCGCTCTTAACCGTTGCGTGATATTGCGCTACGTTGTCAGGTAAGCGCGACAAAGAACGTCGAGAAGGAGAATCCGTGCAGGAGAAGATCGGGATCGGCATCATCGGGTCGGGGTCCGTCGTCCAAGGCATACACCTCCCGACCCTCGCGAGGCTCGGCGAGGAATTCCGCGTGCGCCACATCATGGATGTCGATCTCGACGCGGCGCAGAGCGTCGCCTCCCGCATCGGTGCCCGGGCGAGCGCGAGCGTCGACGACCTGCTGGCAGATCCCGACGTCGATGTCGTGGCGGTCTGCAGCCCTCACTCCTTCCACAGTGAGCACGTCATCGCCGCGTGCCGCGCCGGCGTCTCGGTCGTGCTCTGCGAAAAGCCGTTCGCCACCACGACCGCCCAGGCGCGGACCATGGCGGACGAGGCGGCACGCAGCGGAACGCGCGTCGTCGTCGGAGCGATGCACACATTCGATCCCGCGTGGGCGTTCGCGAAGGAGAGGGCGGGCGACCTTCTCACGCAGGCCGGCGTGATCAGGTCGTCCATCGTGCTGCCGTTCAACGGCCGCTACGAGGACTGGTCCACCGAGGTCGCGCAGCCCGTGGGCATCCCGCCCCGCGACGTCTCGACGCCCGAGGCACGCGCCACCCAGATCACCGCGCGCGTCCTCGGGCTCGGCATCCACGACATCCCGCTCGTTCGCAGCGTGCTGCCCGATTGGAGGAACGTCGAGGTGTCGTCGGCCGAGCTGCTGACTCCCCTCGGGTACGCTGTCACCCTCCGATCCGGCGACCGAGCCGTGCAGCTCGTCGGTTCGTTCCGCGACTACGGCTCGCCCGAGTGGGAGTTCGAGGCCACGGCATCGAGCGGCTCCGTCCACATCGCCTTCGCCCCGTCGTACGTGCAGGCGGGGTCGGGTGTCACCACGGTCCGTCGCGGAGAGACAGCGGACGTCTTCACCGGTGCGGCCGAGAACGGATACGAGAGGGAATGGCGGCACGTGGCCGACCTCGCCCGCGATCCGGGGAGATCCACGACGTCGCTGGACGACCTGGTGGACGACCTCGCGTTCGCGATCGACGTCGCCGAGCGTGCAGGCACCCACATGCGCCACGCCGCTCTCGCGGAGAAGGTCGCCCGATGAGCATCACCGTTTCCGCGTCCGGCCCGGCCGGCTTCCGCACGGTCGTGAGTGCGCTGCTGTCCAGCCTGCCGCGCACGTTCGCGGCAGCCGATCCGCAGCAGCGCGGCGCCGTCACGATCGTCGACGGTGCCGGCGAGTGGGTCGCCGCGGCGCGTCTGGCGATCTCGGAAGGGGCTACCGGCATCCTCGTCATCGAGCCCTGTCCGGTGCCTTCAGCCGACGTGCTCGCGCTCGCCGAGGAGGCTGCCGTGCAACGGGCCTCCGTCCGTCTGGGGCGGCAGTGGGCGGGCGACCCAGCCGTTGCCGCGCTCCGCGCCGTTCCTGCCCCCGACGGCGAGACGACCCTCATCGACAGCACCGCCGTCACGGCGGCCGGCGAGGTCCTCGCCCACGTTCTCACCGCGCAGGTCGACCTCGTCCGCACGGTCGTGGGGGGAGACGTGCGCATCGAGTCGCTCATCCCCGTGACCGATGGCTACATCGCGTCGGGACGACGACGGCTCGGCGGCGAGAGCGCTCCGCTCTTGCTCACCGGAGCGCGGGCGGCCGTCGGCGGTCCGCGAGCAATCGTGCGTGAACTGAGCCACCGTGGCCGCCGTTCGGTCGCCGTCGCGGACGGGACCATCGCCCGCGCGTCGCTCGCGCGCGTGGGGAGCGACGCAGGCGAACTCGCGCTCCCGCCCATCAACGAGACCGCGTACCGCGTCGCGCTGCGAGCACTCGGCACGGATGCAGCGGCGGGACAGCCGTCGACACAAGACCTCGCGTCGTACGCGGCCACCCTCGAGGTGACCGCCGAGTGGGCAGGGGTCCTGACGTGACCGTCGTGCGGTGGGGCGTCCTCGCCCCCGGTCGCATCGCCCGCCGCTTCGCCGCGGCGCTGCCCGAGACGGAGAGCGGCTCGCTGCACGCCGTGGCAAGCAGGGAGACCGCGCGGGCGCGGGCGTTCGCCGACGAGTTCGGTGCAGAGCGGGTCCATCGCACGTACGAGGATCTCCTCGCGGATCCCGACGTCGACGCCGTGTACATCGCCGCGCCGCACACCGAGCACGCGCGGTGGACCATCGCCGCCCTGGACGCGGGGAAGGCCGTGCTGTGCGAGAAGCCGCTCACGGCGCACCCCGCGCACACCATGGTCGTGCTGGAGTCCGCGCACGTGAACGAACGCCTTCTGCTCGAGGCCTACATGTACCGCTTCCACCCGCAGATCGCATTCGCGCTCGAGGCGGTCGCCGCCGGCCGGATCGGGACGCTGCAGCACATCGAGGCCTCGTTCGCATTCTCTGTCCCGCCGGACGATGGGCGACTGTTCGATCCCGACCTGGCGGGAGGGGGCATCCTCGACGTGGGCGGGTATCCCCTCTCCTTCGTACGTTTCGCGATGCGCGCGGCCGGGGCGGTCGATACGGCGCCGCGGTTCGATGCGGCGGGGAGCGTCGGGGACGACGGAGTGGACGAGTGGGCGACGGCGTCGCTGCGCTTCGACGAAGGCATCACGGCCCAGGTGACGTGCGGCATCCGCAATCGCGACGAGAACCGGGTGCGCATCTTCGGCTCGCGCGGGGTGCTCACGATCGCGCATCCGTGGGTCGTCGCGGCCGGGGACGTCGCCACGGTCGAGCTCCGTATCGTGGGCGAGGAGCCGCACGTCCAGGCATTCGCCGATGCCTCTCCGTACGCTCGCGAGGCGGACGCGGTCTCCGCCGCTCTCGCCCGCGGCGCCCGCGAGACACCCGAGGTGACGTGGGCCGATTCCGCCGTCATCGCGACGTGGCAGGCGCGATGGCGCGAGGCGATCGGTGCGCGGTACGCACGCGACGCCGTCGGCGTCCTCGTACCGCCCGTGGCCGGACGCCTGCAGTCGGCATCACGAGGCACCATGCCGCGAGGGCGCGTCCCCGGCGTCTCGAAGGACATCAGCAGGCTCGTCCTGGGCTGCGACAACCAGACCGATCCCTCGCACGCCGCGGCGATGTTCGACGATTTCGTCGAGCGCGGCGGGAATGCGTTCGACACGGCATTCACCTACGGTCGCGGCCTCCAGGAGAAGCTGCTGGGCAGCTGGATGGAAGCACGCGGCATCCGCGACGACGTCGTCGTGATCGGAAAGGGAGCTCACACGCCCTATTGCGACCCCGATTCGGTGGGTGCCGAGCTCGTGATCAGCCTCGAGCGCCTGCGCACCGACCACGTCGATCTGTACTTCCTCCACCGGGACAACCCGCAGATCCCCGTCGCGGAGTTCGTGGATGCTCTCGACGAGCATGTGCGCGCCGGGCGGATCCGCGCGTTCGGGGGCTCCAACTGGACGACGGCGCGCATGGACGAGGCGAACGCCTACGCCGCGGCCACCGGCAAGCAGGGATTCGCCGCGCTGAGCAACCACTTCGGTCTCGCCCGCGCACAGGAGCTGCCCTGGAAGGGCTGCGAGCACGCCACGGACGCCGCATCCAAAGCGTGGCTCGCCCGTACCGGCATGCCGCTGTTCCCCTGGTCTTCCCAAGCACGGGGGTTCTTCAGCCGCGCGGACCCTCGCGATCGATCGGACGAGCAGCTCGTGCGCTGCTACTACGTCCCCGACAACTTCGAGCGTCTCACCAGGACGCGGACGCTCGCCGATCGCCTCGGCGTGCAGCCCACCGCGATCGCGCTCGCCTACGTGTTGGCGCAGGATTTCCCGACGTTCCCGCTGATCGGTCCGAGGTCGGTCGCCGAGACGAGGACGTCGCTGGAGGCGCTCGCCGTGGATCTGACGGTCGATGACGTACGCTTCCTCGATCTGACCCCCGCCTGACGAGCGCCAGCGTGTCACAGTCAAGCAACAATGCGTGCGCAATTTGTCAAGCATTGCGTCAGGCTCGATAGCCTGGTTTTCACCCGAATCCCGCTAGATGCCTGTAGATCACAACAAGATCGGGACATCTGCGAAACAATGATGTAACCTGCACAGTGTTGAATAGCGCAACGTAGCGCAACGCAGTTCAAGGCGCTACGCGGCAACACACGACATAGCCAACAGAAGCGGATCCCTCAGTGGTACGGATAATCCTTGGACGCATCGGCCTCGCCGTGCCCATCTTCTTCGTGATGACGATGCTGACATTCTTCCTCGCATCGCTCGTTCCGGGAGATGCGGCGACGACGATCCTCGGTGAGAACGCGACGCCCGAGCGGATCGCCGCGCTGAACGAAGAACTCGGACTCAACCGCCCGGTCTTCGTGCAGTATCTGGACTGGCTCGGCGGGCTCTTCCGCGGAGACCTCGGTGTCTCGCTGTACACGGGAGAAGCTGTCACCACGACGCTCTCCCAGCGCATCGGCCCCACGCTCTCGCTGGCCTTCCTCTCCACCCTCTTCGCTTCCATCGTCGGCGTCACGCTCGGTGTCGTCGCGGCGGTGCGCAAGGGATGGGCCGCTCGCGTCGTCGACAGCATCTCGATGCTCGGCGTCTCCCTCCCCAACTTCTGGGTGGGCCTGCTGCTCATCTCGTTCTTCGCCGGAACGCTGCGCCTCCTGCCCTCCGTGGGTTACGTGGCACCGCAGGTGTCGGTGAGCGAATGGCTGCTGCACCTGGTCATGCCCGTCATCGCCCTGTCGTTCGCGGGACTCGCCCTGATCGCCAAGCAGACGCGCGAGACGGTCTCGGAGGCGCTCAGCCGGGACTTCATGCGGTTCCTGCAGGCGAACGGGATCCCTCGTCGCACGCTGATCTACAAGTACGGACTCCGCTACTCGGCGATCCCGATCCTGTCCGCGATCTCTGCGACGTTCATCACGCAGACAGCGGGAACCGTCGTGCTGGAATCCGTCTTCGCGATCCCCGGCATGGGCTCGCTCGTCGCCCGCGCGACGCTCAACCACGACCTCGCGGTCCTCCAGGGGGCCGTCCTGGCGTTCACGATCATCATCCTGCTCGCGAACGTCATCACCGACATCCTCTACTCGCTCCTCAACCCGAAGGTGACGGCCCTCGCATGAGCAACACCACCGTCAACGTCGTCGTGCCCAAGGCCGCACCTCAGCCGGGTGGCCGGTTCCGGTTCCGCAAGCCGTCTGCCGCCGTCGTCCTGTCCATCACGTGGATCGTGGTCGTCGTGGGTGCAGCCCTGCTCGCACCCGTGCTCGCTCCCTACCCGCCGCTGCAGAACGACCTCATGGCCACATCGCAGGGTCCGTCCTGGGCGCATCTGCTCGGCACCGACCAGCTCGGGCGCGACGTCCTCTCCCGGCTCATGTACGGAGCCGGTCCGACGCTCGCGGCCGTCGCGGCATCCGTCCTGGTCTACGTCACTCTGGGCCTGGTCTTCGGGCTCATCGCCGGCTACGCGGGTGGGTGGACCGACCGCATCTCGATGGCCGTCGTCGCGATCGTCATCGCGCTGCCGAACATCATCGTGCTCTTCGTCGTGCTGTCGATCTTCCGCGGCAACACGATGCTCGCGATGGCGCTCTTCGGTGCGCTCGCGGCCCCGGTGCTCGTCATCCTCGTGAGAGCCTCGACCATCGCGGTGCGACACGAACTGTTCGTCGATGCCGCCCGCGTGTCGGGTCTGAACCCCGCCTACATCGTGTTCTCGCACGTCCTTCCCCGGGCGCGCGGCGTCATCATCGTGCAGGGCGCGGTCTTCGCCGCGATGGCGCTCATCGTCGAGAGCTCGCTGAGCTTCCTCGGATTCGGCGTCCAGCCCCCGTACCCGAGCTGGGGAAACATGATCTCCGCTGCGGCAGCGGTCATCGCCTCCGACCCGTGGCTGCTGTGGCCTCCGGGGATCGCGATCGCCCTCACGGCGCTCGCCTTCGGCGTGATCGGCGACTCCGTACGCGACGTCAGTGCGTTCGGCTGGGGGCAGTCCAAGCTCACGAAGGCGCCCGCGCACGCGACCCCGGCCGCGCGCGTCGATGAGGCCATGGCCTCCGACGTGCTCCTGAGCGTCCGCGGCCTCGACGTGGGGTACCGGTCGGGCGATGAGATCGTGCCGATCGTGAAAGAGGTGTCGTTCGACATCGCCCGCGGGCAGACGGTCGGGGTCGCGGGCGAGTCGGGCTCGGGCAAGACGACGGTCGCGTTCGGGATCCTCGGCGTCGTGGGCGAGGGTGCGGTCGTCACGGGCGGCAGCGTCCGCTTCGACGGGACCGAGCTGCGCGGACAGGACGAGGCGACGCTGACGAAGTTCCGCGGCAAGCGCATCGCGTACGTCGCGCAGGAGCCGATGGTCGCCCTCGGACCCAGCCACCGCGTCGGCAAGCAGCTCTACGAGGCCGTCAAGCTCAACGACGGCATCACCGGCGAAGCAGCGTGGGCACGGGTCCACGAGCTGCTCGCCCAGACCGACCTGCCCAACCCCGAGGTCGTCGCCCGCAAGTACCTCCACGAACTGTCGGGCGGGATGGCGCAGCGCGTCTCCATCGCGTTCGCTCTGGCGGGTCGGCCCGAATTGCTCGTCGCCGACGAGCCCACGACAGCGCTGGACGTCACGGTGCAGGCCGGGATCCTCGGCCTGTTGCGCAAACTGCGCGACGAGACGGGGATGTCGATCCTGCTCATCACCCACGACTGGGGAGTCATCGCAGATCTCTGCGACCGCGTCGTCGTGATGTACAAGGGCGAGATCGTCGAACAGGGCGATGTCGATCAGATGTTCTCGGCCCCGCGGCATCCGTACACGGAGGCGCTGCTGAAGTCGAACCCGCACGGCGCCGAGCCCGGCAAGGACCTGCCCGTCATCACGGGCACCTTCATGACCCCGACGATGGCGCGCGAGCTCGCCGAGGATGCCGCACTGGATGTAGAGGTGAGTGCCCGATGACCGAGAACCTTCTGACCGTCGAGAACCTCGAGGTCACCTACGGAACGGGCCGCCGTGCCTTCACGGCCGTGCGCGACATCAGTCTCGAAGTCGGTGTCGGCGAGACGCTCGGCGTCGTCGGCGAGTCGGGCTCGGGCAAGTCCACCGTGGGTCGCGCGATCCTCGGGCTGGCCCGCCCGACGGCCGGTCGCATCATCTTCGACGGCAAGGACATCACCCACATCGGGCGTCGAGAGCGACGGCACATCAGCCGAGACCTCCAGGTCGTCTTCCAGGATCCCCGCAGCTCGCTCAACGAGGCGAAGCGCGTCGGCCAGATCCTCACGGAGCCCCTCGTCGCGAACCGCCTCATGAGTCGCAAAGCCGCGGAGGCGCGAGCGGAGGAGCTTCTGGAGAAGGTCGGTCTGGGAGCCGCGGCCGTCAAGCGGATGCCGGGAAGCTTCTCCGGCGGCCAGCGCCAGCGCATCGCGATCGCGCGGGCCCTCATGGCGAGCCCGAAGCTCGTCGTATGCGACGAGCCGGTGTCGGCGCTCGACCTCTCCGTCCAGGCGCAGATCACGAACCTCTTCCGCAAGCTCCAGGCCGAGACCGGTGTGTCCTACCTGTTCATCGCGCACGACCTGTCGGTGGTGCGTCTGCTGTCGCAGCGCGTCGCCGTCATGAGCAAGGGGAGCATCGTCGAGCAGGGTTCCGCGGAGGACGTCTACCTGCACCCGACCGAGCTCTACACCAAGCGTCTGCTCGCAGCGGAGCCCTATCCGGACCCGAAGGTCCAGAGAGAGCGCCGCCTCGCGTGGGAGAAGCTCGAGCCTCCCGTCCCCGCTGCCTGACCCCGTTCACCCGAAGCCGAAGCCGGAAGGAGCCCTCGTACTTCTCTCACACGTCGACGAGCCGCTGGAACCGGCGCGCCGACACCGTCACATCACATGGAGGAAAAGGATGTTCGCATCTCACACAATAGGCGCAGGGCGGCGCAAGCGCGCACTCCTCGCCGCTGCCGGGCTCATCGCCGCGTCAGCACTCGCTCTCACGGCGTGCTCCGGAGGAGAGCCCGCTGACGACACCGACGGCGACAGCGGGGAGCCGCAGATCCTGACCGTCGCCTCGACGGCGCCGCCCGTCAGCCTCGACCCGTACCTGCAGAACGTCGACCCGCAGAACAACTGGTACATCAACCTGGCCTACGACGCCCTGATCCGCGTCGACCCCGAGGGCAACCTCGAGCCCGACCTGGCAACGGAGTGGGAATTCCTGGACGACGAGAACCGTGAGCTCGAGCTCACGCTGCGCGACGACGTGACGTTCTCCGACGGCGAGGAGCTCACGGCCGAAGGCGTCGTGGCGTCCCTCGAATACGCCAAGGAGAACGGCGTCAACGCCGCGAGCTACTGGGGTTCCCTCGAGACCATCGAGGTCTCGGGTGAGAACACCGTGAAGTTCACGAGCGCCTCACCGAACCCGTCGCTTCCGACGATGCTCAGCAACCGCGTGCTGCTCGGATCCATCATCAGCCCGGCCGGCCTCGAAGACCCCGAGGCCCTCAAGAGCAACACCTACGGTGCCGGACCGTACATCCTCGACTCCGAGCGCACGGTCGTCAACGACACCTACTACTACACCCCGAACGCGGACTACTGGGCCCCCGAGAAGATCGCGTGGGACGAAGTGGTCATCAAGGTGGTTCCCAACGCTGCTGCAGCGCTCCAGGCGGTGCAGAACGGCGAGGCTCAGCTCACCCGCGGCGACGCGGCATCCTACGAGGCGGCCATCAACACCGACCTCACGGTCGAGCTCGTCGATCTCGGCCTCTTCGGCATCAACTACCTCGACCGCGCCGGCGAACTCGTGCCGGAGCTGGCGAACCCCGAGGTCCGCAAGGCTCTGAACTACGCCATCAACCGTGACGCCGTCACGACCGCCACATTCGGCGAGACGGCGACCCCGGGCGGGATGCTCGCTCTGCCGGGAACGCTCGGCTACAACGAGGAGGTCGACAGCCTCTACGAATACGACCCCGACCGCGCGCGGGAGATCCTCGAGGAGGAGGGTGTCACCAACCTGACGTTCGACGTGGCCGTGGACACCACGAGTCCGACCTCCCAGATCACCCTCGAGGCGATCGCGGCGAACTGGGCCGAGGTCGGCGTGACCGCCAACCTCGTCTCGTACAGCGACCGCGGGCAGGCCGTGACCGACATCATCGCGAAGAAGTTCCCCGTCGCGCTGTACGCCTACGGCCAGCTGACCGCGTACACGGTGATCAACAGCTTCTTCGGGCCGGCGAACCAGTTCAACCCCTGGGAGTCGACCGACCCCGAGCTGCAGACGCTCATCGACGAAGCCTTCGCCGCGTCGCCGGATGATGCACAGGATGCCGTCGAGGCGGTCTACCGCTACGCGTACGAAGACCTCGCGTGGCAGGGCGGCGTGCTGCACAGCGCATACCCGTACATCTCGGACGGGGCAAAGATCACGGGCACCGCGCACGCTCCCCTGAGCGGCACGGCTGACATCGCCTGGTACGTCGTACCGGTCGAGTAACCCATCAGAGCACCCGGGCCCGGCGCGTCGTGCGCCGGGCCCGGGTCACCACCGTCATGCTCGCCCACGGTCCGAAGGAATCCATGTACACGGTCCTCAGCACGCGCCGGCTGCTCTTCGACGCCTCGCCCGAACGTCTCGTCTATCTCGGCAAAGTGCACGGCTTCGACGCCGTCGACGCCTTCGTGCCCTTCTTCCAGGACGCGTCCACGCGGGAGCGGTTCGTGCACCTCGTGTCGGAGGCGGGTCTGCGATTCGGGCTCGCGGGTCTTCCCGTGCCGCTGGGCACCCGGACCGACGACGACGACTTCGCGCGGCTCGTGAGCATCGTGTCCGAGCTCGCCCCCGCACTCGCCGAGGCAGGCGCCACGACGATGTCGGCCTGGCTCGCCCCCGCGAACGACGAGTCCCCGTTCGACGACACCTTCGATCTCCACCGGCGGCGGCTCGACGCCCTCGCCCCCATCCTGCGCGCACACGGACTGCGTCTCGCTCTCGAATACGTCGGACCCGCCACGTGGCGCGCGCCCTTCCGGCATCCGTTCATCAGCGATCTCGACGGGATGCGCGCGCTCATCGCGTCGCTCGACGACCCGGCGTCGTTCGGCTTCCTGCTCGACACGTTCCACTGGTACACCGCCGGCGAGACGCTCGACCAGATCGCGGCCCTCGATCCCGCAGAGATCCTCGCGGTCGATCTCAACGATGCCCCTGTCGGGGTGGCGCGTCATGACCAGCTCGACATGGAGCGCGCGCAGCCCGGCGCCACCGGCGTCATCGACGCGGCCGGCTTCGTCGAGGTGCTCGCGCGCATCGGCTACACCGGTCCCGTCCAGAGCGAGCCGTTCAGCGCAGGTCTGCGCGAGCAACCCGAGGAGGAGCGCGTCGTCGAGGCGCGCGCCGCGCTCACGAGCGTGGGGGTGCCCGCGTGACCGTGCGCATCGCCGTCGCCGGCTTCGTGCAGGAGACGCTTGCGCGCTCTCCCTTCCTCACCGACTCCTCGATGATCCAGATCCGCCGCGGCGACGAACTCTTCTCGACCACGAACTACCGGGGCACGATCGGGGCTCTGGACCGCCTTCGGGAAGACCCCGACGTGGAGACGGTGCCGCTGATCTTCGCTCGCGCGCTGTCCGGCGGGAGCGTGGATGCCGATGTGTATCGCGCGATCAGGGAGGAGACGGTCGCGCTGCTGCGCGACGCGGGGCCGCTCGACGGTCTCGTGCTCATGAACCACGGCGCACTCGAGGTCGACGGGTTCGACGTGCACGGCGACACGGACTTCACCCTGGCCGTGCGGGAGGCCGTCGGCCCCGGCGTGCCGATCGGTGTGCCGTTCGACATGCACGGCCAGCTGACGGGCGAGATGCTCGCGCAGCTGCAGGCCGTCACGGTGCTGCGCACGGCACCGCACCGCGACCAGTACGAAGCGGGCTACCGCGTCGCGGGCCACGTCGTCGATGCCGCGCTCGGGCGCACTCGGCCGACGCGGGCGTACGCGCACCTGCCCATGTTCATCCCGGGTGAGAAGTGCATGACGGACTACTCGCCCGCCCGCGAGCTGTGGGGTTCGCTGCCCTCGTACGATGAGCGGCCCGGGGTCATCGAGGCGAACATCCTGCTGGGGTTCGGCTGGAACGACCGCCCGTGGGTGGGAACCCAGGCCGTCGTCGTCACGGACGGCGACGAGGAGCTCGCGCGTGCAGTCGCCGCCGAGATCGCGCGCGACGTGTGGGCCCATCGCCACGAGTTCGCGCTGCGGATGGAGAACCTGGCACTCGACGAGGGCCTCGCTGCCGCCGCCGCGGCGACGGAGCGGCCGACCTACGTCACCGACTCGGGCGACAACGTCTCGGCGGGAGCAGGGGGAGACCTCACCGTCGTCCTCCAGCACGTCCTCGATCATCCCGAGCTGGACGACGTCGTGGTCGCCGGCATCCTCGCCCCACAGGCTGTCGACCTGTGCCGGCGCGCCGGTGTCGGCGCGACCGTGCGCCTCGAACTGGGTGCCGAGCACCTGGACGGGACGGGTCCGCGCCGCGTCGTGGATGCCGTCGTCGAGGCGGAGGGCGACGAGATCGTCATCCCCCATCCGGTCGCCGAGAGCTCCACTCCGACGCGGTCGGAAGGCGCGTGGGTGCGGGTGCGGATCGGCGCGGCTACCGTGACGTTCCACGCTGTGCGCCTGTACATCGGGCAGCCGGGGATGCTCGAGGCGATGGGCATCGATCCCGTGGGGCACGCCGTCTACGTCATGAAGTTCGGCTATCTGCTGCCGCAACTCGAGGACGTGGCCGCGCGCTTCATCCTGTTGCGCAGCCCTGGTCCGTCGGCGATGGACTTCGATGCCCTCACGTGGGAGCGCATCGCGCGGCCCGCGATCCCCATGGATCCGGATGCCGAGTGGGACGAGGACGCGAGCGTGCATAGCTTCGGGGGCGGGGCAGCGTGAGTCGCGCGCTCCGCCGGGCTCGCGCAACACGGCGCTACACTGACACGGATCCCCGGGACGCTCGCGGACCCTCGACAGCGTGCTCCTCACGACTCGAACGGATTCATCCATGACAACACCGCGCAACGGCGTTGCGGACCGTCAGCCGAGCCTCCACGACATCGCGGCGGCCGCCGACGTGTCGGTCTCGACCGTCTCGCGCTACCTGGCCGGTCAGCTCGCCCTCAAGCCCGCCACCGAGACGCGCGTGCAAGAGGCGATCAGCCGGCTCGGATACTCCCGGGCCCCGAAGTCGACCAAGGAGCGGCGCACGCGCAACGGTGTCATCGGACTCATCGTCCCGCAGGTCGGCAACACGTACTTCGGCCGGATCGCCGACGCCGTCGTGAAGGTCGCGGAGCGACAGGGGCTGTCGGTGCTCATCTGCTCGACGCTGAGCCACGCGCGCAAACAGCTGGACTACGTCGATCTCCTCGTCTCCCAGGATGTCTCGGGGATCATCTACGCCGGCCAGTACTCGAGCAACCGATCCCTCGCGAACGTCATCGCCAACGGGCGCCCGGTGGTCGTCATCGACGAGGCGCTGACGACGGCGCCTCCCGTGGACTCCGTGCTCGTCGACGATTACGCCGGTGCCTATCAGGCCACGACGTACCTGACGAACCTGGGCCACCGGCGCATCGCTCTCGTGACAGGACCCGTCGGTCTGAACTCGGTCCAGGAACGCACGCGCGGCTACACCGATGCGTTGCGCAAGGCCGGTCTCGACATCGAGGATCAGCTGGTGCTCCGCGGCAGCTTCAACGAGGAGTTCGGCGTCTCGGTGATGTCGCATCTGCTCGCCGCCGAGGAGTCGCCGACCGCCGTCTTCGCGGCGAGCGACACGATCGCGCTCGGCATCCTCACGGCCGCCAGGTCGCTCGGCGTCCGTGTGCCGGAAGACCTCTCCGTCGTCGGCTTCGATGACGTCCCGGATGCCGCGGTCGTGACGCCCGCGCTGACGACGTTGCGGACGCCGATCGACCGCATGGCGGGAGCGGCCGTCGAGCTGCTCACGAATCGCATCGACGACCCGGGGCGCCCCGTGACGAATTCGATCACGGGTGTCGCGCTCATCGAGAGGGAGTCGGCGGCGCCGCCGCCACGCGCAGACTGACGCGACCGCAAATCGTTGCGTAAATTTTGACAACAGAGCAACATTGCGCAAAACTTGTACCAGTGCGACACGTCGTCGTACTGGGGCTCCACGGCCCCCGGTTCACACAGGAGGCCAAGAATGACGCCGCAGGGATTCGAGCTCCGGGAGATCTCGCTGCCGCAGATCGACCTGCCGCGTGACCTTCCTCGTGTACCGGGTGCGACGTACGAAGCACGGATCGCGGCGGTCCACCGCGCGATGGCAGACCGAGGGCTCGACGCCCTCGTCGTCTACGCCGACCGCGAGCACTTCGCCAATCTCGCTTCCCTCACGGGCTTCGACCCCCGATACGAAGAGGCGCTCCTCGTGCTCGTCCCCGGTCGCACTCCGCGCCTCCTCGTCGGCAATGAAGACGTCGCGTACGCCGACATCATCGAGTACGACATCGACGTCGTCCGCTTCTCCAAGCTCAGCCTGACCGGACAGCCCGACCCCGAGGATCTCGCGCTCGGCGAGGTCTTCGCCGAGGCGGGCCTGGCGGGCGTCGGCACGATCGGCGTCGTGGGATGGAAGTGGTACCAGGGCGCCGGCACGGAGGGGTGGATCGATGTCCCGCACTACATCGTCGTCGAACTCGCCCGCACCGCTCAGCGCGTCGTCAACGCGACGGACATCTTCACCGGCTTCGACGGTGGCCTCCGATACCAGAACGAAGTCGACCAGATCGCCTACTTCGAGTTCGTCGGCGCCCACGGCTCCCAGTCGGTCATCAACCTCATCGACGGCATCCGCCCGGGCATGACGGAGCTGGAGGCATCGCAACTGCTCCGGCCGCTCATGCTCCCCTTCAACTACCACCCCACGATGCTCGGCGGACCGAACACGCGATTCGGCGTCGCGAGCGCGGGAAGCCGGGAATTGCAGGTCGGCGATCGCGTCGCCTCGGGGCTCGGTTACTGGGGCAGCAACACCGCCCGCGCGGGGTACCTCGTCGAGAGCGCAGAGCAGCTCCCCGACGATGCCAAGGGCTACGTCGACGAACTCGTCATCCCCTATTTCGCCACCGCGGCGGCCTGGTACGAGAACGTGCGCATCGGCATGACGGCCGGCGAGATGTACGACGTCACGTTCGACCGCATCGGCGACCCGTTCTTCGGGATCTTCCTCAACCCCGGGCACTTCATCCACCTCGACGAGTGGCCCGGTTCGCCGGTCGCGAAGGGGTCCGAGGTGGTCTTCCGCTCGGGCAACGCCATCCAGCTCGACATCATCCCCATGGTCTCCAGCTCCGCGCACCACACGTCGCAGATCGAGGACGGCATCGTCCTGGCCGATGAGAGCCTGCGGGCGGAGCTGGCCGAGAAGTATCCCGGCGCATGGCAGCGCATCCAGGCGCGCCGCGACATGCTGAAGGGCACGTTCGGCATCGATCTGCACGACGAGGTGCTGCCGCTGTCGAACGCGGCGGGGTACCTGCCGCCGTACTGGCTCGCGCCGAACCTCGCGGTCACCCGTGCCTGACCATCGGATCGCGATCGCCGGGTTCCACAGCGAGCAGAGCACGTTCTCGCTGCGGACCGTCGACGAGAGCTTCTACGCGATCACGCGCGGCGACGAGATGCTCCCGCAGTACGACTTCGACGCGCGCCTCGGCGACACGGTCGCGGGCATCACCTGGGTTCCCGCCGTCCGTGCGATGGGTGCGGCGAGCGGGCCGTTGCTGCCGGGGTCGTTCGACGCGATCCTCGCCGAGACCAGGGCGGCTCTCACGGCAGGCCTGCCCTACGACGGGGTGTACCTCGAGATGCACGGCGCAGCCAACGTCCTCGGCAGGCAGCACGCGGAGGAGACGTACGTCGCGATGGTCCGCGAGGTCGTGGGGCCGGATGCCGTGATCTCGCTGTCGATGGACACGCACGGCAACTTCTCCGAGGAGCTCATGCGCCTCGTCGATCTCGCGGCGTGTCACCGCCACGCACCTCACATCGACAATCTGCTGACCCGCGATCGGGCCGTGACGAACCTCATCGCCGTGCTCGATCGGGGAGAGAAGCCCGTGAAGGCGTGGGTGCGGGTGCCCGTGCTGCTCCCTGGCGAGCGGACGAGCACCGTCGTCGAGCCGGGTCGCACCGTCTTCGCCGCACTGGAGCCGCTCATGGCGCAGCACGGCGTCCTCGACGCGGCGCTCTGGGTGGGATTCGCGTGGGCTGACGAGGACCGCAACGCCGCTGCCGTCCTCGTCACGGGTTGGGATGCCGCGGCCGCAGCCGCGTGCGCGCGCTCGCTCGCCGAGGCGTATTGGAACGCGCGCGAGGACTTCGTGATCGTCGTGGACGATGTCGGCGAGTGGGACGACGCGCTGGACTTCGTCCACGGGGGCGCCGCGCGTCCCGTCTTCGTGAGCGACTCCGGCGATAACGTGCGTGCGGGGGGATCGGGCGATGTCACATTCGCGCTCGAAGCCACACGCCGGTCGCAACGTCTGCGCGAGGAAGGCGTCCGCGCCCTGTTCGCGGGCCTCGTCGACGTCGACGCGTTCGATGCTGCGATCCGGGCCGGCCTGGGCGGAGTGATCGAACGCCCGCTCGGTGCTCGCGTCGACGCGCGATACGCGGATCCCGTCGAGGGGTCGTGGACCGTCGAGCGCTACATCGAGGGGGCCTACGGCGAGGGGACGGCGGGCGTGCTCGTGCGCGACGGTCTCGTCTCGGTGATCGTGCAGCGCAACGCCGCGCCGTTCATCGCGCCGGATGACCCGTCGAGTCCTGCGCTGCGGTGGGAGGGGTGCATCCACCTCGAGACGTCGGCCTACGACCTCGTCGTCGTGAAGAACGGCTACCAGTTCCCCAGCCAGCTTGCGGCCGCCGGCAGTTCGTTCATGGCGATCACCCCCGGCGGCACCGATCTGGACATGGACCGCCTGGCTTTCGAGCAGGTCTGGCGTCCCATCTATCCGCTCGACCGCGACACCGTCGCCGACCTCGAGCCCGTCATCATCGAGGGGGCGACCCCCTAGCCGATGTCACTGATCGCGCGCGACGGTGGCAGGTCCACCCTCCTCATCTCGATCGGGGCCACTGTCGTCTCCGGGATCCCCGCTTTCCTCATCGGGGCGCTGTTCACACAGATCAACGGGGATATCGGCATCCCGTCATGGTCGCTCGGCGTCATCGTCGCGACGTACTGGGTGTTCGCGGCGCTGAGCTCCACGCCGTCAGGAAGACTCACGGCGAACATCGGCAGCCGCAAGGTCATCATCCTGACGATCGTCGTGGCGATGCTGAGCCTCGGCGGCGCGGCGCTCGTGACCCCCAGCTGGCAGTGGTTCCTCGTCTGGGCGGCCGTCGGCGGGGTCGCGACGGGACTGTGCCATCCGTCGACGAACCACCTCATCAACCTGCGCGTGTCGGGTGAGCGCCGCGCGCTCGCCTACGGCGTCAAGCAGTCGGCCATCCCTCTTGCCTCGTTCCTCGCGGGGCTCGCGATCCCCGCCATCGCCCTCACGCTCGGCTGGCGGTGGGCCTACGCGCTCGCGGCCGGCATCGCCGCGATGGTGCTGGTCGTCTTCTTCCTCGTCGGTCCGCGTCGCCTTCCCAAGGGAACGGTGCGCAAGAACTCCAGTGCCCCGCTCACGCGTGAGCAGCGTGTGTACTTCCTCACGCTCGCCTCCGTCACGACACTCGGGGCCGGATCGGCCGCGTGCGCGTCCACGTTCGGCGTCGTCTCCGCCATCGAGCACGGCATGCACCCGGCCGTTGCGGGTGTGCTGTTCGCGGCAGCGAGCCTCACGGGCGCGTTCATGCGCATCGCCGTGGGAGCTCTCGAACGCGGCGGCGGCAACACCATGCGCACGATCACGGTCATGCTGGCCGCTGGTCTCGTCGGCTCGGTCCTCATGGCCTTCACGCGAGAGTGGGCCTTCGGTATCGGGCTCGTGCTCGTGCTCGGCGTCGGGTGGGGATGGACGGGCCTGACGCACTACGTCGTCTCGAGCACGGCGGGGCGGGCGACCCCCGCCGCGACGGGGCTCGTGCAGACGGGGTCCTACCTCGGCTGCGCCATCCTCCCGATCGTCGGCGGCGCACTGTTCGCCGTCTGGGGATCCACCCCCATCTGGTATCTGTCCGGCGTCGGATTCCTCGTCGCCACGACGCTCGCGATCGTCGTCTGGCGACGTGGAGCACCGGCAACCGTCTGAAGCGAAGGAGCTTGTGCGATGTCTCTGAAGGTCCTGTTCATCGGAGGGACGGGAACCATCTCGGCCGCCGCGACCGCGGAGGCGGTCGCGCGGGGGATGGATCTGACGATCCTCACGCGCGGCGAGAGCACGCTGCGACCGGCGCCGGACGGCGTGCGCCGGGTCACGGCGTCGGTGAGCGACGCGGCGTCGCTGCGTGCGGCCATCGGCGATGAGCGCTTCGACGTCGCCGTCGACTTCATCTCCTACTCGACCGACCACGCGCGTCGCGACATCGAGGTGTTCGCGGGACGGGTCGGGCATTACGTCTACATCAGCTCGGCGTCCGTATACGCGAAGCCGCCGACGTTCCTGCCGATCACCGAGGCGGCGCCGCTGCGGAACCCCTTCTGGCAGTACTCCCGCGACAAGATCGCCAGCGAGTTCGTGCTGCAGGAGGCGTACCGCGAGCGCGGGTTCCCGATCACGATCGTGCGACCGTCGCACACCTACGATCAGACCCGCATCCCCGTCGCGGGCGGGTGGACGACGATCGAACGGATGCGCCGCGGTGCGCCCGTGATCGTGCACGGCGACGGGTCGTCGCTGTGGACGCTGACGCACGCCCGCGACTTCGCTCGGGCCTTCGTCTCGATCCTCGGTGACACGAGGGCGATCGGTTCGGCCGTGCACATCACGGCGGACGAGGTGCTCACGTGGGATCAGATCACGACGATCATGGCGCGCGCGGCGGGTGTCGATGCGCCCGACATCGTCCACGTGGCCTCCGAGGAGCTCGTGCGAGCGATTCCGGCCCAAGAAGGGCTGCACCTCGGCGACCGGACGCACAGCCACGTGTTCGACAACTCCTTCATCCGATTCCTCGTCCCGGGCTTCGTTGCCGGGACGGGCTTCGACGCGGGTGCTCGCGAAATCATCGCGTGGCACGATGCGGACCCCTCGCGGCGGGTCGTCGACCCCGAGCTGGACGCGGTGTACGACCGTCTCGCGGAGCGCGCCCGATGAGCGGCCTGCGGTGGGGCATCCTCGGCACGGGGGGCATCGCGCACAAGCAGACCGCCGATCTGACGGGCAATGGGTTCACGGTCTCCGCCGTCGGGTCGCGCTCGCACGAGTCCGCTCGCGCGTTCGCCGACGAGCACGGCATCTCGCGGGCGCACGGGTCGTACCAGGCTCTCGTCGAAGACCCCGAGGTGGACGTCGTCTACGTCGCCACGCCCGCGCACATTCATCACGAGAACGGGCTGCTCGCGATCGCGGCGGGCAAGCACGTCCTGATGGAGAAGCCCTTCACAGTCGACGCTGCCCAGGCCCGTGAACTCGTCGCCGCCGCGGATGCCGCGGACGTCGTTCTGCTGGAGGCCTTGTGGACACGGTTCCTCCCGCACATGGCGCGGATCCGCGAGATCGTGCGCAGCGGCATCCTCGGCGAGGTCCGCACCGTCATCGCCGAGAGCGGCCAGCGGCTTCCGACGGATCCGGATTTCCGCCTGAACCGCACCGACCTGGCCGGCGGGTCGCTCCTGGACATCGGCCTGTATCCGATCTCGTTCGCGGTCGATCTGCTCGGTATGCCGAGCGCCGTCACCGCGACCGCGACGCTGAGCGGCACGGGGGTCGACAGTCAGACGAGCGCGATCCTCGCGTTCCCCTCGGGTGCCCATGCCCTCTGTCACACCGCGATCGACGTGAAGGGCCCGAACCGGGCGGCGGTCCTCGGGACCGAGGCGCGCCTCGAGGTCGACGCGACCTTCTACGCGCCGACGTCGTTCAGAGTCATCGGGAACGACGGTGAGGAGATCGAGCGGTGGACGAACGATGTCCGGCCGCGCGGGATGCAGTATCAGGTGGCCGAGCTCGAACGGCTCGTATCCGCGGGTGAGCGACGCAGTCCTCTGCTGCCTCTCGAGGAGTCGATCGCGCTGATGGAGATCCTGGACGGCATCCGCCGCCAGAACGGAATCGTCCTCGCCGGTCGGTGAGGGGCAGGGAGAGACACATGCGGATCGGCATCACGGGATTCGGAGCGGAGTCGAGCACGTTCTCGACCTACGTCATGCGGATCGACGACTTCTCGGTCCATCGTGGCTCGGACCAGCTCGCGCTCTACGATCTGGCGGGCTGGTTCCCCGAGGTGGAGGACATCGAGTGGCTCCCGACCGTGCGCGCGCACGGGGGAGCGGGCGGGCCCATCGACCCGGCCGCGTTCGACCAGGTCGCCGACGAGATCGTCGAGCGGCTCAGTGCGATCGCGCCCCTCGACGGGCTCTACATCGACCTGCACGGCGCGGCCCACGTCGATGGGCGCGACGGCGCCGAGGAGGAGCTCCTGCGCCGCATCCGCGAAGTGGTCGGGGACGACACGGTCATCTCGATGTCGATGGACACCCACGGCAACTTCTCGCGCGAGTTGGCTGAGCAGGCCGACCTCGCGGTCTGCTTCCGCCATGCGCCGCACATCGACTCGGGGGAGATCCGCGAGCGCGCGGTGCGGAAGCTCGTCGCTGTGCTGCGCGACGGCCGACGCCCCCACCGGGCGTGGGTGCGCGTGCCGGTGCTCCTGCCGGGCGAGCGCACCTCGACCGTCGTCGAACCCGGGCGATCGGTCTTCGGCGGTCTCCTGCCCGCGATCGAGCGTCACGGGGTCGTCGATGCCAGCCTGTGGGTCGGCTTCGCGTGGGCCGACGAGGACCGCAACGCCGCTGCAGTCATGGTCACCGCGTACGACCCGGATTCCGCGGTCGCGTGCGCCCGCGAGATCGCACGGGGGTACTGGGATGCGCGACACGACTTCACGATCGTCGCCGAGAACTCCGGCTCGTGGGAAGAGGCTCTCGACTTCGCGCTCGCCGGCGCGCCCGCGCCGCTCTTCGTCAGCGATTCCGGGGACAACGTCACCGCGGGCTCCGCGGGCGACATCACGTACGCGCTGACCCGGACGCTCGCTCGTGAAGATGTCGTGACGTCGGGCAAGCGATTCCTCTTCGCGGGGATCGTGGACCCGGATTCCGTAGAGGCCGCGGTGGATGCCGGGGTCGGCTCGACCCTCGTGCGCGGCGTCGGTGCCCGGTTGGACGACCGCTTCGCGGGGCCCGTGGAGCATCCGTGGGTCGTCGAGCGCCTGATCCCCGGGCTCGTGGAGGGCGAGGGCGTCGTGGGTGCCGTCCTCGCGGCGGGCGACATTCACGCCATGGTTCAGCGCGGTCGCTCGTACTTCATGGATCCGAAGGTCTTCGCCGCGGTGACGTCGCGCGGTTCCCTGACGAACCACGCCTATATCCCGTCCGACGGCTACGACGTCGTCGTCGTCAAGGTCGGGTACCTGTTTCCCGGCCAGACCGACGAGGCGGCCAGCTGGTTCATGGCGCTGACACCGGGCGGGACCGACCTCGACACGGACCGCCTGACCTTCGACCGCGTCTGGCGTCCCATCTTCCCGCTCGACGTCGACTTCGAGGCCGACCTCGAGCCCGTCCTCCTCCCCACCCGTTGACCGAAAGGACCCCCATGCGTATCGCGATCGCCGGTGTATCCGGAGAATGCAGCACGTTTTCGCACGACATCATGCGCGAGCCGATCTTCGAGGTCCTGCGCGGACCCGACCTGCTCGAGCACTATCACTGGGACGAGCGCCTCGGTGATCTCGTCGCCGATGTCGAGTGGGTGCCCGTCATGCGGGCCGCGACGGGAGCCGGAGGTCCCGTCGACCCCGAGTTCTACGACCGTGCGGAAGCGGAGATCCTCGACGGCCTCGCTGCCGGGCTCCCGTACGACGGTGTGTACCTCGACATCCACGGCGCGCTCAACGTCTTGGGGCGCGAACGGCTGGAAGAGCGGTTCGTGGGCCGGGTGCGCGAGATCGTGGGCCCGGACACGGTGATCTCGGTGTCGATGGACCCCCATGGGAACTTCTCGCAGGAGCTGGCGGGCTACGTCGACCTCGCCGCCTGCTACCGGCACGCACCCCACATCGACCGCCTGCAGACCCGCGACCGCGCGGTCACGCAGCTCGTCGAGACGATCAGGCGCGGGGTCAAGCCCAAGAAGGCGTGGGTGCGGGTTCCCGTGCTGCTCCCCGGTGAGCGGACCTCCACCGTCTTCGAGCCGGCCACGTCGGTCTTCGGCGCCCTGATCCCGGCCATCGAGCGCTTCGGCATCCTGGATGTGAACCTGTGGTGCGGCTTCCCCTGGGCCGATGAGGACCGCAACGCCGCCGCCGTCTTCGCCACAGGGGACGACGTCGATGCCATCGTGGCGGCGGCGGAGCACATCGCGAGGGGGTATTGGGATGCGCGCGCGGACTTCGGCATCACGAGCCCGAACTACGGAACATGGGACGAAGCGCTCGACTTCGTGCTCTCCGGGGCCGAGCGGCCCGTGTACCTGAGCGATGCGGGCGACAATGTCACCGCCGGTGGGTCGGGGGACATCACCGCGGCGCTCACCCGCACGCTCGAGCGCAGCGACGTCATCGCGTCGGGTGCCACCTTCCTCTTCGCGGGTCTCGTCGACGAACCCAGCCTCGACGTCATGATCGAGGCGGGCGTGGGGGCGACGGTGTCGCGCGCGATCGGCGCCGTGGTCGACGAGCGGTACGCCCCGCCCGTGTCGGGCGTCTGGACGGTGGAGAAGCTGATCGAGGGCATCTACGGCGAGGGCGTCGTCGGAGCCGTCATCTCGTCCGGGACGATCTCGGTGAGCCTCCAGCGCTACCGCCAGCGCTTCGTGGGTGCGGCGGATCCCGCAACGCCCGCGTTCGCGATGATCGGTCTGGCGTACACCGATGTGTCGCCCTATGACGTCGTGGTCGTCAAGAACGGCTACCTCTTCCCCAACCAGCGCGAGACGTCCGGCAGCGAGTTCATGGCCTTCACTCCGGGGGGAACCGATCTCGACTTCGACCGGCTCACGTTCGAGCGTGTGTGGCGACCGATCTTCCCGCTGGACAAGGAGTTCGAAGCAGACCTCACACCGATCGTTCTCTGAGCTGCCTCGATTCGAATCCTGAACGCCATTCAGTATATGCTGAATGGCGTTCAGGATTCAGGGGAGGATGCGACGGTGTCTGATCGGGCCACCCGGAGAGAACGTCGCCGCATCGACCCGCAGACGACGGTGAGCGTCAGCTTCGGCCTCATGGCCTCCCTCACGGCCATCATGTCGATGACGGCCTACAGCGTGGACTCGTTCCTCCCCGCCTTCCCGGTCGCCGCCGACGCCTTCGGTGTCCGGCCCAGCGCGCTTCAGCTCACGCTCAGCGCCTTCCTCATCGGCATCGCGGCCGGACAGTTGATCTTCGGACCCCTGAGCGATCGTCTGGGGCGACGGGGGCCGCTCATCACGGGCGCCGCGGTGTGTGCGGCGGCGGCCATCGTCGCGGCCATCGCCCCCGACGTCACGACACTCATCGTCGCGCGCTTCATCCAAGGATTCGCCGGGTCGTCGGGAACGGTCATCAGCCGCGCGATCATCCGCGACCGGACGGTGGGAGACGCGACCGCGCGCACGCTCGCGTCTCTGGCGGTCGGTGTCGGGGCGTTGAACGTGTTCTCGCCGATGATCGGCGGACTGCTCGTGCAGTTGTTCGGATGGCGTGGCCCCCTGTGGTTCCTCGCCGCCGTGGCCGTGCTGCTGCTCATCGTCGTCGTGGCGGTCGTTCCCGAGACCCATCAGCAGCACCACCGCGAGACGCACGCCAGGTGGCTGGGGCTCCCCGGCATCGCGCGGCATCTGCGCAACCGCGTGTTCCTCATCTACGTCATCGTCCAGGCAGGGTCGTACGCGACGCTCATGGCCTACGTCTCGGCGTCGCCCTTCGTCTACCAGGACCTCCTCGGATTCGACGGGGCCCAGTTCGGACTGCTCTTCTCCCTCAATGCCGCCGCCGCCGTCACGGTGAACTTCGCTGCCAACCGGTGGCTGCGTCGCTGGGGCGCGAAGCGGCTCGTGCTCGTCGGCCTGGGTCTGTCCTTCGTCGGCGCCGCCGCGGTAGCGGTGCTGTGGACAGCCGGGGCGCCCGCCCCAGCCGTCGCGGGCGCGATCACCTGCGCGATGGCGCCCCTCGCCCTCAACGGCCCGAACCTCATCGGCCTCGCCCTCAACCGGGTCTCCACGGCCACCGGCTCCGCAGCGGCCACGATCGGCTTCGTCCAGTTCTGCGCGGGATCCGCCGTCGCCCCGTTCGTCGGCATCTGGGGAACGACGTCGCTCCTGCCGATGTGTCTGACCATGATGGGACTCGCCGCGGCATCCATGCTCGCGCTCGTCCTCTCCCGCCGCAGCGAACGCGCGATCGCCGCCGCCGCACGCGCCGCTCGAGGGCCGCAGTGAGGCCTGCAGGCGACGGTACGGTGGAGACATGACAGCGCGGGGCGAATACGCGAAGGGCGCGCTGCGCCGCGAGGAGATCCTGGAGGCGGCTCTGACCGTCTTCGCCCGCTCCGGCTATCAGGGCACGTCACTGCGCGAGGTCGCCGACCTCACCGGGATGACGCCGGCCGGTCTCCTGCACTACTTCGGCACCCGCGAGGCCATGCTGACCGAGGTCGTGCGGCGCAAAGAGGAACTCGCTCGGTCGACGGCGAACGGAGCGTCCGTGCTCCCCCGCATGGGCAGGTCACTGCGTACGAACGCCGACGTCCCGGGTCTCGTGCAGCTGCAGGCGGTCCTCGCCGCGCAGGCGTCGGACCCGCAGCATGCAGCCCACGACTATTTTGTCGAGCGCTACAACGGGATCCGGGAGCGCCTCGAGCAAGATCTGCGCGAACGCATCGCCGCTCGCGGCCTCGACCTCGACGCACCGAAGATCGCCGCGCTCCTCATCGCCGCCGCCGACGGCATGCAGCTGCAGTGGATGCTCGATCCCCGCATCGGCATGGCCGACCACTTCGACTATCTGCTCAGGGCGCTGGGCCTCGGCGACGCCGGCGACGCGTCCTCCGACGCCTCGTGACAGGTTCACTGCAGGCGGTGCTGTTCGACATGGACGGCACGATCGCCGACACCGAGGCGCTGTGGGTGAGGGCGAAGGACGACGTCGCGCGACGGCACGACATCCGGTGGGATGCTGCGGACGGCGCGTGGGCGACGGGTAAGCCGACCCCGGTCTACGCAGCCGAGTTCGTCCGCCGCGGGGCGCGCGGATCGGTCGACACCATCGCAGACGAGATCACCGCGCACGTCGCCGAGGCCGTCGCGACCGAGGTCACGTGGATGCCGGGAGCCCGCGACCTGCTCGGCCAGCTGGCCGACGCGGGCATCCGCACGGCGCTGGTCACGATGGCCTACCGACCCGTCGCCGAGGCGGTCGCCAAGGCGACCCGTCTCGCGGTCTTCGACGTCGTCGTGGCCGGCGACGACGTCGTCCACTCCAAACCGCATCCCGAGCCGTATCTGACCGCGCTGCGGCGCCTCGGCGAACGCGGAGTCGACCCCGCCCTGTGCGTTGCCGTCGAGGACACCGTGACGGGTGCGACAAGCGCCGCCGCGGCGGGACTTCCGACGCTCTTCGTCCCCAGCCCTTACGAGTCGGTGGTCGTGGAGCAGGCACCGTGGCACGCCGTCCGCTCTTCACTCGCCGACCTGCGGCTCGACGACCTTCGCGCCCTCGTGACCGCCGGGGGCTAAGCCGGCGGGAGAAGATCGGTCGGCGCGTTCTGCCAGGATACGGCGCGCTGGAAGCGCGCCAGCCCCGTCGGGCCGACCGACGTCGCCTCGACCGTATCGAGAGTGGTCGCCGGCCACGGGCCCCCGTGGTGCTGAGCGGGAGTCGCGTAGACCGCACCGGGCCACTCGTCGACGACGATCCGTCCGGCGTGGTCCTGGAGACCGCGCACGGTGTCCCGGAGCGCCGTGCGCTCGTGACCCGCGAGATGAATGCTGACGGTCAGAGATCCCGGCACCCAAGTGAACAGGTCCGCGGTGGCATCGGCGACGTCGTCGTACTCCACGACGATCGACAGCGGTCCGAACACCTCCTCGGCGACGACAGCGGCATGGGCGCGCGCGACCTCGTACGGCATCGCGACGATGGTCGGCGAGGCGTGCACGTGACCGTCGCCGTCGCGCCGGATCCCGCCGACGTGCATGGCATGCGCGCCGGGGATCGAGAGCACCTCATCGCGTCGCTCGGCGTAGCGCTCGCCGAGGCCGGGATACAACAGGCGGTGCTCGGCGACGGCGGCGGCGTGCGCGGCGATCCGGTCATGGAGGCCGTGCGGCTGCGGGACGAGCAGCAGGCCGGGCTTGACGCAGACCTGACCGCCCGAGAAGGCGACCTCGGCGACGTACTCCCCGGCGAGGTGCTCTCCGCGCGCGGCGATCGCACCCGGCGTCAGGATGACCGGATTGATGCTGCCCAGCTCGCCGTAGAACGGGATCGGACGCGGGCGGGCGGCGGCGATCGAGGCCAGGAGCCGGCCACCCGCGGCCGAGCCGGTGAAGGTCGCGACGGCGACGCGAGGGTCGCGGAGTGCCGCGATGCCTTCCTTGTCGCCTTCGATGAGCTGCAGGGGTGCCGAGGCCTCGCCGAACACCCGTGTCGACGCACGCTGCACGGCGGCCGCTGTCGCGCGCGACGTGAGGGGATGGCCCGGGTGCGCCTTGACGACGACGGGGCAGCCGACCGCGAGCGCCGCCGCCGAGTCGACGCCGGCCACCGAGAACGCGAACGGGAAGTTGCTCGCCGCGAAGTTGAGCGCCACACCGACGGGGATGCGCACGCGACGCATGTCGGGGCGGGGCCCCGTCGGAAACTCGGCGTCCGCGGGATCGTGGACGACGACGCGCTCGCGCCCCTCGCGCACCCACGCCGCCAGCAGCCCGAGGGTGATGCGGGTCTGCGCGATCTCGCCGCGCAGACGGTCCGGTCCGAGCCCCGTCTCGGTCGCACCCAGGGCGCCGAGCTCGTCGGCGACTGCGCCGAGCTCGGCGGCGATGGCGTCCAGGAAGTCGGCGCGCTGCGCGCCGGTCGCCTGGCGATACCACCCGAAGGCCGCGTGAGCAGCGGAGACGGCGGTGTCGGCACGGAAGGTGTCAAAGGGCATCGATGAGCTCCCAGGGTGAGGGGAATTCCCCGACGACGGCTTCGACGAGGACCGGTTCCTCGGCGGCGATCCCTTCAGCGACGGCTGCGTGAAGCTCGTCCGAGGTCGTGACGCGCCGGGAGCGCACGCCATACGCGGCGGCGAGCGCCGGGAAGTCGGGGTTCGTGAGCGTGCTGGCGATGTAGCGGCCGCCCCAGTCGTCGCGCTGCATCCGGCGCACGTTGCCGTAGTGGCCGTCGTTGAACACCACCGCGACGAGGGGGATGCTCTCGCGTCGCGCCGTCGCCAGCTCGGGAAGTGTCCAGGCGAAACCCCCGTCGCCGGACACCGAGACGACGGCGCGGTCGCCGGAGCCCACTCGGGCGCCGAGGGCTGTCGCGAACCCGTACCCGAGCGTGCCCTGGTATCCCGGACTGATGAACCCGCCGGGCGCATGGGTGGGGAACGACACGCTCGCGACGTACCCGACCTGCGTGTACTCACTGACGAACACGCCGTCGTCCGGAAGAGCGCGGCGGATGGCGGAGAGGTAGGCGTTCTGCGGCGCGAGCACGCGGAACTCGCCCTGCGTCCACGCGCGCGCCGCGTCGCACTCCGCCGCCCGGTCCGCCGGCTCGTGCCCGGCGGCGCGCAGCGCACCGGTCAGGTCGCGAGCGAACGTCCCGGCGTCCGCGCGGACGGCGAGGTCGGGATGCCGCGGGGCGACGAACATGCGGGGGTCGAGGTCGACCACGACGAGTTTCGCCCGGTCGCCGATCTCGACCTGTCCGCCGTCGGTGCTGCCCAGGCGCGTGCCGATGGCGATCACGAGATCGGCGGTGCGACGCAGCATCCGGAAGGCGAGAGGATCGAGGACGAGCGGGTGTCGGGAATCGAACGCGCCACGGCCGTTGCGCGTCATGACCACGGGTGCCCCGAGCCGCGCCGCGAGCTCGAGGACGGCGTCGCCGGCCCGCGACGATCGCACGCCGCCGCCCGCGACGATGACAGGGCTCCGCGCCGACCGGACAAGATCGACCGCATCGGCGAGGACCGCGGCGGGTGGGCCTGCGGGCGACACCGACCGGGCTGCGAGGGGTGTCGCGCGGGCCGTGGCTCGGAGCACGTCGGGCGGAACCTCCAGTGCGGCGGGCCGGATGATCCCGGAGCGCATGGCGTGGAAGGCGTCTGCGACCGCCTCGGGGATCTCGTCGGGGTGGCGCAGGCATCGGTGCCAACCCGTCAGGGAGCGCAGGATGCCGCTCTGGTCCCGGATCTCGTGCAGCGCGCCGAATCCGCGGCCGATGAGATCGGACCGGATCTGGCCGACGACCGCGAGCACCGGGCTCCCGCACGCATCTGCGGTGGCCAGCCCTGCCGTCGCGTTGAGCATCCCGGGCCCGGGGACGACCATGGCCACTCCCGGGCGCCCGCTCGTGCGCGCATAGCCGTCAGCCATGTACGTCGCGGACTGCTCGTGTGCGACGGCGTGGAAGCGCACGCGGTCGGCGGCGTCGTACAGGGCGGCCATCGCCGGGTCGAGCTGCAGGCCGGGGAGGCCGAAGACGTCGTCGACGCCTTCGGCCACGAGGCAGTCGACGAGGAGTTGCGCGCCCGTGGTCGTCGTCATCACAGATCACGCACGAACGTCGTATAGAACTGTAGGCCTTCGATGAAGCTCGACAGCGCCAGGCGCTCGTCGACCGCGTGGAGGCTCTCGCGTTCCGCGAGCGACATGCGGTACGGGCTGAACCGGTAGACGTTGTCGCTGATCCCCGTGTAGTTGCGGCTGTCGGTTCCTCCGTTGTTGACGTAGGGGACGATGACGACGTCGTCGCCGTAGGTCGAGCGGATGTGGCGCACGATGAGATCCCACTCGGGCCCGTCCGACGGGGAGACGGGCGAGGCATCGCGCAGTTCGACGACATCGACCGCGATGCCGTGATCCGACACGATCCGCCGGATCGACTCGACGACGCGATCGGGGGAGTCGCCCGGGGCTATGCGCAGGCTGACGGTGGCTCCGGCCCGCTCCGGGATGGCGTTGGCCGTCATCCCCGCGGACATCATGGTCACGACCGGGATCGTGTGCACCATCGCGCGGGCGTTGAGGCTCGCGCCCGCGAAAGCCTCGATCGCGGCATCCTCGTCCCCCGCCGCGAGGAGCCGCGCGGCGTCGGACACCGGGCCCGGCGCGTGCGGTCCCAGCGTCTGGATGAGACGGCGGTTGACGTCGCTCAGCAGCGGCGTGATCGTCTGCTCGTGGATGGCGACGACCGCGCGAGACAGGGTCACCGTCGCCTCCTCGACGGGGGGAACGGCCGAGTGCCCGCCAGGGGCGCTCAGCGACAGCCTGAGCGTCCCCGTGCCCTTCTCGCTGACGCCGATGCAGATGACGTCGGCGTCGATGGGGCCCAGGATGCTCTCGCCGACGATGCCGCCCTCGTCGATGACGAGACGCGGCCGGATCCCCCGCGAACGCAGGAGCTCAACGATCGCGGGCGTGCCGTCGCCGAGCACTTCTTCGTTGTGGGTGAGGGCGACATACACGTCGTGGCGCGGACGGAATCCCTCCGTCACGGCGTGCTCGACGGCTTCGAGGATGCCGGTCAGCGAGGCCTTATCGTCGATGCTGCCTCGTGCGACGAGAGACGGTTCGCCGTCGACGTCGACGATCTCGGCGGCGAAGGGAGGAACGCGCCATCCGTCATCGTCGGCGGGCACGACGTCGTAGTGCGCCATCAGCACGGCCGCAGGCCCCTGCGTCGTTCCGCGCCAGTGGTAGAGCAGGGCCCAGTCCTGCACGACCTCGCGGGAGAGCTCGCCGTGCAGGGCAGGGTAGCGCGCGGCGATCTCGCTGCCGAAAAGTGCGAAGGGCGCCCAGTCCGTGCCCTCGCCGTCGATGTGCGACACGGTCGGGATGCGAACGAGGGCTCGGTAGTTCTCGATGGAGCGCTCGACGAGATCGGCGTCGAGACGCGGCGGAATGCGGATCATGGCGAAAGCCTAACGCTGTTCAGCTAAAAACTGAACAGCGTTCAGCGATCACGTCTCGACTGCGCTTCCCGCGTGCGTGCGATAGACGCGGACGACGCCCTCGAGGTAGGTCGTGATCGTCTGCTGCTGCTCGGCCGTGAAGTTGTCGAGTTCGGCGTCGATCTCGAAGATCATGGGCATGAGGACCGACAGGGCGCGCGCACGTGAGGTGTCGGTCGGAACGACCAAGACGCTCCGCCGATCGGTGGGATGGTCCTCGCGCGTCACGTGACCGAGCTCGACCAGTCGATCCACGACCTTCGTGGTGGATGCCGTCGAGATGTTCAATCGCCGTGACAGCTCGCTCGGTCCGAGCGGCCCCGACATCAGCAGATGCTCCATCGCTTCGAGGTCGGTGGGGTTGACGGAGAGTTCGTGCCCGAGCCGCCGTTCGAAGTCGTCGCTGAGTTCGAGGAGCTCCCGGAGGAGCACGGTCGAGCGGCGCATCATCGGGACGGACGTGCCCCCTGTGGGGGGATCGGCCGTTCTCGTGGCATCCGTCGCGTCATCCACCTTCCACAGCATACAAGAGTTGTGCTAGAAAGGCTCGTATCTAGCTAAGCTAGACATAAGTCTTTCTAGGAATGGGGCAATCGTGGCCGGGCTCTTGAGATTCATCACCTCCGCCAAGACGTCGTGGATCGTCCTCGTGCTCGCCGCCATAGGCGTGGGCTCGCTCTTCGCCTTCGCCTTCGCCGGTGGCGACGGGACGGAGACGGCCCCGCCCGTCGGGCTCCCCGACTCTGCAGAGTCGGTACAGGTCGAGCACCTGCTCGAGGATTTCCCGAGCGCCGACACGACATCGGCCCTCCTGGTCTTCGCAGCAGAGGACGGCGAGCTGTCGGCAGACGACACGGCTGCGATCGACGCGAAGGTCTTCGGCGATCTCACGGAGTTCACGCCCGATGGCTTCGTGCCGCCCGCGCAGGTCTCCGACGACGGCACGGTTGCGCTCGTCGTGGTTCCCCTCGAGCCCGTGTCCGACGTCGAGCGCCAGGCCGAGCGGGCGCAGGAGATCCGGGATGCCGCCTCCGCCGACCTGGATGGAGTCCGGGTCTACCTCACCGGTGCGGAGGGCTTCGAGGTCGACGTGGCGGCGGTCTTCGCCGGCGCCGACGTGACACTCCTCCTCGTGACGGTCATCGTCGTCGCGGTCCTCCTCCTCGTCACCTACCGCAGCCCGTGGCTGTGGCTCGTGCCGCTCGTCGTCATCGGCGTCGCGGATGCCTCCGCCGGAGCCGTCGCCCGTCAGGTCGCTGCTGCCGCCGGAGTCCAGCTCGACGCCTCGACCACCGGCATCCTCTCGGTCCTCGTCTTCGGTGCCGGCACCAACTACGCCCTGCTGCTGATCGCGCGCTATCGCGACGAGCTGCGGCTCCACGAGGATCGCCGCGAGGCGATGCGCAGAGCCGTGCGCGGGGCCGGGCCCGCGATCATCGCGAGCGGATCGACGGTCGCTCTCGCTCTGGCGACGCTCCTGCTCGGCGAGCTGGCGGGCAACCGGGCGCTCGGACTCGCGTGCGCCGTCGGCATCATCGTCGCGATGGCCTTCGCGCTTCTCGTACTTCCCGCCGCCCTCGTGCTCTTCGGGCGCGGGCTCTTCTGGCCCTACGTCCCGCGGTTCGGTTCAGCGGACGCCATCTCCCGAAGCCCCTGGGGAAAGCTCGGCCTCGCGGTGTCGCGCCGACCCGTCGTCGTCGCGATCGCGGGCTTCGCGGTGCTCGGTGCTCTCGCGAGCGGCCTCTTCTTCGTCCAGACGGGCCTCTCGCAGAACGACCGTTTCCTGCAGAAGCCCGAGGCGGTGCAGGGCCAGGAGATCCTCGCCGACGCGTTCTCCGCGGGGACGACATCGCCCGCGGTGGTCGTCGCTCCGATCGAGGATGCCGACGCGGTCGTCGCGGCGCTGACCGACCTCGACGGAGTCGATGCGGCGACCATCAGTGAGGAATCCGACGATGTCGCGCGCATCGACGTGACGCTCTCGGCGAGCCCGGAAACCTCCGAGGCATTCGCGGCGATCGAGCTCATGCGCGATGAACTCGACGGTGTCGGATCGGGTGAGGCGCTCGTGGGCGGGCTCGATGCCCGGGCGCTCGACGTCTCGGACGCGCAGTCGAGGGATCAGGCGCTCATCATCCCGTTGATCCTCGTCCTCGTCCTGATCGTGCTCATCATCCTGCTGCGGGCGATCCTCGCGCCCGTCCTCCTCCTCGTCGCCGTCGTTGCGAGCTTCTTCTCCGCCGTCGGCGCGAGCTGGTGGCTGTTCCAGACTCCGCTCTTCGGCTTCCCCGCGATCGACGTCAACGTCCTGTTGTTCAGCTTCCTCTTCCTTGTGGCGCTCGGGGTCGACTACAGCATCTTCCTCGTGACGAGAGCCAAGGAGGAGGCAGAGCGACTCGGGATCACGCAGGGAATGATCCGCGCGCTCGCCGCGACGGGTGCCGTCATCACGAGCGCCGGAATCCTCCTCGCCGCCGTCTTCGCGGTCCTCGGCGTTCTGCCGCTCATCACGCTGACCCAGATCGGCATCATCGTCTGCATCGGCGTGCTCATCGACACGCTGCTCGTTCGCACAGTGATCGTGCCGGCGATGGCGTTCATCGCGAAGGACCGGTTCTGGTGGCCGCGGCGTCCGGAGATGACCGACGTGCGGGCGCGCCGGCTCGGTGCCGACGCCCTCGCCGACCCCGCGAAGCCGGTCGCCGCCGAGGCGACGCCCGAGGAGGTGCCGGTGGGACGCTAGCGGTTCTTCCCCGACCTCAGCCGATCGCCGGCAGCTGGAAGAGAGCCGGGGCCTCAGCGAACGGCGAGACCTCGCCGGGGTTGGAGGAGCCGATGAAGGCGAGCGCAGCCGGAGGCTCGGCATCCCACGTCACGATGAAGCAGCCGTTGGACACGGCACCCTCGACGTTGCGGCCGTTGTTGGCGCTGAACGAGGCGCCTGCACGGCAGAAGTCGATCGACCCCACCGGGCTGTACGCGGTGATGCCCGCGGAGCTGCCGTCGGCGAGCACGGGATCGAAGAGCTCGTTGCCGCCACCGGCGACGTAGCCGTCGGGGAAGTCGGTCAGCAACTGGACGGTGTAGGTGAGGAGGCCGACGTCGCCCTCCGCGAGCGTGGGTTCGATCTCGGTGAGGACCGCCCGCTGTTCGTCGGTCACGGCGACGAGGTCACCCGACGCGATCTGGATCGATGCCGGCAGCGTGTCCTCGATGTCGGATGCGTTCCGCGCCTCGACATCGGTGATGGCCCACTGTCCCGCCTCGATCACGTCGCCAGGGTTCAGTGGCACGCCGCCCGGGTAGACCTCTTCGACGTAGACCGGCGCGGGAGCCGGAGTGAAGGCATCGTCGGATGTCGCCGGGTCGGCGCTCGTGCTCGAGCATCCGGCGAGCACTGCCAGGGACGACAAGGCGACGACGAGGGTGAGTGGACGACGCGACACGAGACCTCCGGAGAGCAACAAGGGTCGCTCGTGCGACCCGTGGCATCCAGCCTAAGCGCGCTCGGCGTCTCTGGCCGAGGCGGCCTCCCGCGCGACGTCATCCGCGCCGAGACTGCAGCCGCCGGCCGAGACTGCACGTTCCGCCCGCAGTCTCGGCCGGAAGGTGCAGTCTCGCGGGGGCCTAGGCTCGAGGAGATGGCTGTAGGTAAGAGACGACGAGTGAAGCCCGGCGACGGGCATCCGCTGCCGAAATACCGCTGGTGGCAGGCCTTCTCGAGGGCCCTCTTCCACCTGCGGCTGATGGACGCGAACGGCGTGGTCGAGACCTGGTCGGTGGACGTGCGACTGTGGGGCGACTCCAACGGTGAGGTCATCGCGCAGCTCTACCAGGACGGGGTCAACCGGGCCAGGTCCAAGCTCCCCGCGTCGTTCGCCGTGCCGGGCGGGACGATCGAGGTCGCCGCGAGCGGGTTCGGACTGAAGCGGTGCCACTACGTCTCCGACGACGGCAGGACGCGCCAGCTCACGCCCGACCCGCGATCCGCCGAGGGGCGTCGAGCGCGACTGGATCACGACCACCCGGGCGTGAGTCGGGGGATCGGCGCGGCATCCGTTCTCGTCCTCGTCGCGGGACTCGTGCTCGGCGTGCCTCAGATCATCGAGCAGATCACGGCCATCCCGGTCGTGGCCGACAACATCGGCACCTTCGTGAGTCCGATCCATCTGCCGGCCTGGGCCAACATCTCGCTGCTCGTGGGCACACTCGCCGCGAGCACCGAGCGCGCCTTGCGCCTGCGCTACAACTGGCTGCTCGACGGCGGCCTCTTCGACGGCGAGCTGGACACCTGACCCGCGAGACTGCACGCTCCGGCCGAGACAGCGGCCTACACCGGCAGTCTCGGCGGGACGGTGCAGTCTCGGCGGGATGAGGCCGTGTCGCAGGGGCGAGGGATGCCGCGGACGCTGGCGAGCGCGATGAGGGTGACGGTGCGTGGATACGCGGATGAGAACACGGGCGAATAGCACGGTGTCCGCGATCGCGCCATGGGGTGCTCTGATGACGCGGCGGTACGTATCGTTCGAGTCATGGACACCACCGGATCGGACGGATCGAACGTCGACGACATGACGGCGGATGAGAAGCGCCGCGACCAGCTGCTCGCTGCGCCCGGTGCCGTCGAGAGTGACGCGGATCCCCGCATCGAGGTGACCGAGCACGACGGAGTCACCCGCATCGACATCGCACCCGACGCCGCTGTGCGCCCGGGCAACCCGTATGAGAACCCGACCGAAGGAGATCGCGCATGAGGGCACTGACGTGGCAGGGCAGACGATCCGTGAGCATCGAGACGGTTCCGGATCCCGTCATTCAGGCACCGACCGATGCGATCGTCAAGATCACCTCGTCGGCCATCTGCGGATCGGACCTCCATCTCTACGAAGTCTTCGGCCCCTTCCTGGATGCCGGTGACATCCTCGGCCACGAGCCGATGGGCGTCGTCGTCGACGTCGGTTCCGAGGTGACGACGCTCAAGGTCGGCGATCGCGTCGTCGTTCCGTTCAACATCGCGTGCGGTCATTGCTTCATGTGCCGGAACGGCCTGCAGTCGCAGTGCGAGACGACGCAGGTCACCGAGTACGGCAGCGGCGCGTCACTCTTCGGCTTCACCAAACTGTACGGTCAGGTGCCGGGTGGCCAGGCTGAGTACCTTCGTGTTCCGCTGGCCGAGTACAACACCGTCATCGTGGGGAAGGACCTCCCCGACGAGCGGTACCTCTTCCTCAGCGACATCCTGCCGACCGCGTGGCAGGGCGTGGAGTACGCCAACGTTCCCGAGGGTGGCACTCTCGCCGTCATGGGTCTCGGACCGGTCGGTCAGTTCGCCGCGCGCATCGGCGTGCAGCGCGGATACCGCGTGCTCGCAGTCGACCCCGTCCCCGAGCGCCGCGCGATGGCCGATCGTCACGGAGTCGACACGTACGACCTCACCGACTCCGTCGTCGACGAGCTGCGCGATTTCACGGACGGACGCGGGGTGGATTCCGTCGTCGACGCCGTGGGCTTGGAGGCGCATGGCAACCCGGGCATCGCCTTCGCGCAGAACGCCATCGGGCTGCTTCCCGATGGAATCGCCCAGAAGATCATGGACACCGCGGGCATGGACCGGCTCTCGGCGCTCTACGCCGGCATCGACGCCGTCCGCCGAGGGGGCACGGTCTCGGTGAGCGGCGTCTACGCCGGAGACGCCGACCTCATGCCCATGAAGACCATGTTCGACAAGCAGCTGTCGCTGCGCATGGGACAGTGCAACGTGAAGCGCTGGACCGACGAACTGCTTCCCTATGTCGAGGACCCGGCCGATCCGTTCGGGGTCATGGACCTCGTGACGCACACCGTGCCGCTCGAGGACGCTCCGGCACTCTACGAGACCTTCCAGAAGAAGGAGGACGGCTGCATCAAGGTCGTGCTCCGTCCCTGATCCCGGGCCGCACAGTCGCCGCTTCCCCGCTCGATGTAGCATGGCGCCACATCGAGGGGAAGGGGAGTCCACGAGATGGATCAGTCGGCAACCATCGGCGGGACGGGCGGCGGGGGAAACTCGAACGTTTCAGCGCTCGCGCCACGGCAGAGTCTGCGAGAGCGCGTCGAGCAGGCGCTCGCGAGCGCCATCATCTCGGGCGAGATGGCTCCGGGGCAGTTGTACAGCGCTCCGGTTCTCGCGGAGGAGTTCGCCGTCTCGGCGACCCCCGTGCGCGAAGCGATGATGAACCTCGAGAAGCGCGGGTTCGTCAAGATCGTGCGGAACAAGGGATTCCGCGTCACGCCCGTCAGCGATGAGTCGCTGCGGGACATCGTCGACGTCCGGCTCATGCTCGAGCCTCCCGCGATGCGCCGGCTGGCCGGACACGTGCCGGACTCTCAGATCCCGGCGCTGACGGAGCTCGCTGATCGGATCGTGACGGCGGCCGAGCGCGGCGACTTCACGAACTACCTCACGGCGGACACCGACTTCCACGCGGCATTGACGACGTTGCTGGGGAACAACCGACTGACGTCGCTCGTGAGCGAGCTGCGTTCCCAGACGCGTCTGCCCGGTCTCATCGGGCTCGTCGCGAGCGAAGAGCTGCGGCAATCCGCCCGCGAGCACCATGAACTCCTGCAGTATCTCGTGCAGGGTGACGGCGAGGCCGCGGAGCGTGTCATGCGACGGCATGTCGAGCACGTGCTCGGGTGGTGGGCCGGGCGGAGCGAAGCTCAGACGGTGGACCGGAACTGACGTCGGGGCTGAAGGGCCATGTGACATAGTATTGCGCCTGAGCATGCCGCGAGGAGGGTACGTGGTCTACGACGCCATCGTCATCGGGGCAGGAATCGTCGGTGCCGCGATCGCCCGCGACCTCGCTCGCGATGGTCTGGCGGTCGCCATCGTGGAACGACACTCCGCAGCATCGGGTTCGTCCGGTCGCGGCGAAGGAAACATCCTCGTGTCGGACAAGGCCCCGGGTCCTGAGCTCGAGCTGGCCCTCATCGCGCGTGCGCGATGGACGGAGGTCGCCGAGGAGCTTCGCGACGAGCTCGCCGGCGACCTGCCCGACATCGAGTTCGAGCACAAGGGCGGTGTCGTCGTCGCGACGGGAGCGGCCGACATCGCGCCGTTGCTGGCCTTCGCCGAGGCTCAACGGAATGCCGGGGTCCGCTGCCGCGTGCTCGATCCCGCGGAGACCCTCGAACTCGAGCCCCACCTGAATCCCGCGATCGCCGCGGCCGTCCACTATCCCGACGACGCGCAGGTGCAGCCCGTCATCGCGACGGAGGCGCTTCTCCTGTCCGCGCGGCGAGCGGGAGCCGTCGTCGTCACGGGTGCCGACGTCCTCGGCCCCGTGACGGACGCGGCCGGACGTATCCGGGGGGTGCGAACGAGCACGGGCACCGTGCACGCGTCCGTCGTGATCAATGCAGCGGGACCGTGGAGCGGTGAGGTGGGCATGCGTCTCGGCGCGCCGATCCCCGTGCAGCCGCGGCGCGGGATCGTCCTCGTCACGACGCGGATGCCGCCGCGCGTGCATCACAAGGTGTACGACGCGGACTACGTGGGAGCGGTCGGATCGGACTCCGACGAGCTGCAGACATCGAGTGTCGTGGAGTCGACGAGGGCGGGCACCGTCCTCATCGGGTCGTCTCGTCAGCGCGTCGGGTTCGCCGACGAACTGCGCGCCGACCTCATCGGCGAACTGTGTCGCAAGGCGCTCACGCTCTTCCCCTTCTTGCGCGAGGCATCCGTCATGCGCTCCTACTCCGGGTTCCGTCCTTTCACGCCCGACCACCTCCCGCTCATCGGGGAGGACCCGCGCGTCGAAGGCCTGTGGCATGCGACAGGGCACGAAGGAGCCGGCGTCGGACTCTCCCTCGCCACGGCCGCCTTCGTCGCCGATGCGCTGGCGGGGCGGACGCCGGCGCTCGATCCGCGCGTCGTCGGGCTCATCCGTCCCGGCATCCTCGAGGCGGCGGAGATCGCGTCGTGAGCGTCGTTCGGATCGAGGTCGACGGAGAACCCGTCGAGGGAGCGGAGGGTCAATCGATCGCGGGGGTCCTCCTCGCGGCCGGTCGCATCGACGGCTTCTTCTGCGGGATCGGCGTGTGCTTCGCGTGCGTCGCGACCGTCAACGGCCTCGCCGACGTGCGGCTGTGCCGTCGAGACGCGCAGGACGGCGACGTCGTCGCCTGGCAGCCGACCCGGCCGGGGAGCGCGGAGGCATGAGGAACGTCGTCGTCGTCGGCGCAGGACCCGCAGGGCTCGCGGCCGCCGTCTCCGCACTGGACGCGGGGGCCCGCGTCACCCTCATCGACGCGGACAGGTCGCTCGGAGGACAGTACTGGAGGACACCACCGCCGGAGCGCGGTCTCCCCGAGCGCGCGTCGCAGCACGGCCGGAGCCGCTTCATGACACTGCGATCGCGCGTCCGGAGCGATGACGCGTGCGACGTCCTCACCCGGACACAGGTCTGGTCCATCGAACGGACGACCGCGAGCGGGTCGGGTCTCGCGCTGAACATCGCGACGGGTCCTGCAGACGGCATCGGGCAGGAACTCCGAACGGTTCTGCCCGACGCACTCGTCCTCGCGACCGGGGCGCACGACCGTACGCTCCCCTTCCCCGGGTGGGAGTTGCCGGGCGTCGTCACGGCCGGCGCCGCTCAGGCCATGGCCAAGGCCGAGCGGGTCCGTGTGGGGACCGACGTCGTCATCGCGGGTGCGGGGCCGTTCCTCCTTCCTGTCGCGAAAGCCGTCGCCGAATCCGGCAGCCGGGTCCGCGGCGTCTTCGAGGCTTCGCGTGCGTCGACGGCGCTCAGGGGATGGGCCCTGCCGGCGCCGGCGCGGCTGCTCGGCGCACCCTCGAAGCTCGTCGAACTCGCGGGATACTCCGCGGTCTTCGTCAGCCGCGGCATCCCGTATCGGACGGGGACGGGAATCGTCGCCGCGCACGGAAGCAGCCGCGTCGAGAGCGTGACGATCGCGCGACTCACTCCGCGCTGGACGCCCATCGCGGGCACGGAGCGCACGATCACCGCGGATGCCGTGTGCGTCAGCCACGGGTTCACGCCGCGCACGGAGCTCGCTCTCGCGGCCGGCTGCGCCATGACGACGGCCGGGTTCGTCCGGGTCGACGCCGCGCAGCAGACGTCGGTGCGGGGGGTCTACGCCGCCGGCGAGGTGACCGGCATCGGCGGGGCACAGCTCGCGCTCGCCGAGGGTGCGATCGCGGGGGCAGCAGCAGCGGGGGCTGCCACTCCCGCGTCGCCCCGCACCCGGCGTGCGCGAGGCGTCCACGCCGATCTCGCCCTGCGCATCGAGCGCGCCCACGGGATCCCCGCGGGCTGGACGCAGTCGGTGCCGGACGACACCGTCATCTGCCGCTGCGAGGGCGTCACATGTGGCGAGATCCGACGCGCGGCGAGCACTCTCGACGACCCGGGACTGCGTTCGATCAAGCTGACGACCCGCGCGACGCTCGGACTCTGCCAGGGGCGGATCTGCGGCCGTTCCGTGGAGCAGCTGCTCGCCACCGGCCCGTCGCGCGACGGAGCGACGACCGACCGGCGACCCCTCGTCACTCCGCAGCGGATCGGCGACCTCGCCGCGCTCGCTCCGGACGCGAACTCCGACCGCCGCTGAGGCGGGCGGAAACATGAAAGGAAGCACCATGGACAGTGCGCTCTCGCTGGGCGGTGTCGTCGTCGCGACGGCCCTCCCCTTCACCGCGGATCCGTCGGCACCGGCAGGCCTCGCGGTCGACTACGACCGGTTCGCCGAGCACTGCGACTGGCTCATGTCGCAGGGATGCCGCGGCGTCGGCCCCAACGGGTCCCTCGGCGAGTACTCCTCGCTGACGGACGAAGAGCGCAGGACCGTCGTCCAGGTCGCCGTCGAGGCGGTCGGCGATCGCGGCATCGTCGTGGCGGGAGTCCACGGCGCAGGCTGGCATCAGGCCAAGAAGTGGGCCGAGCTCGCCGCCGAGGACGGCGCGCACGCGGTGCTGGCTCTCCCCCCGACGCTCTACCGCGCCAGCAACGCGGAAGTGATCGAGCATTACACCAGGATCGCGGGCGTCGGTCTCCCCGTCATGGCGTACAACAACCCCTTCGACACGAAGGTCGACCTCGTGCCGTCCCTCGTCGCCGAACTCGCGGCGATCGAGAACATCGTGGCGATCAAGGAGTTCTCGGGCGACGTGCGCCGCGCGTTCGAGATCGCCGAGCTCTGCGAGATCGACGTCATCGCGGGTGCCGACGACGTGCTGTTCGAGCTCATGCTCGATGGAGCGGTCGGGTGGTTCGCAGGGTTCCCCAACGCGTTCCCGGCCGAGTCGGTCGAGATCTACGACCTCGTCCGCGCCGGGCGCATCGCAGAGGCGCGCGAGCTGTACCGTCATCTCGTGGCCGTCTTCCGCTGGGACTCGCGCACGGAATTCGTGCAGGCGATCAAGCTGGGCATGGAAATGGTCGGCCGATACGGAGGACCCTGTCGCCCGCCGCGCGGACCGTTGACGCCCGATCACGACCGCCGCGTGCGCGCCGACATGCAGCGCGCGATCGATCACCTCGAGAGCCGGGAGCGGGTGCCGGCCTGACATGCGTGCGAGCCGGATGTACTCCGCTGTCGACTCCCACACCGAAGGGATGCCGACGCGGGTCGTGACGGGCGGGATCGGCGTCATCCCCGGCGCCACGATGAACGAGCGCCGCCTGCACTTCATCGAGCACCTCGACCACATCCGGAAGCTGCTCGTCAACGAGCCGCGCGGGCATGCCGCCATGAGCGGCGCCATCCTGCAGCCTCCGACGCGCCCCGATGCCGACTACGGAGTGCTGTTCATCGAGGTGTCGGGATGCCTCCCGATGTGCGGCCACGGCACGATCGGGGTCGCGACGGTGCTCGTCGAGACGGGCATGGTCGACGTCGTCGAGCCCGTCACCGTCGTCCGCCTGGATACGCCGGCGGGACTCGTCGTGGCGACGGTCGCGGTCCGCGACGGCCACGCCGAGTCGGTCACGATCGAGAACGTCCCGGCATACTGCGAGCGCCTCGACGAGGTTCTCGTCGTCCCGGGACTGGGGGATGTTCCCTACAGCCTCGCCTTCGGCGGCAACTTCTACGCGATGGTGGATCTCGACGACATCGGTCTGCCGTTCGATCGTGCGGCGGGACCGCGCATCCTCGACGCGGGTCTTCGCATCATGGACGCGATCAATAGCCAGGCGCCGCCGCGGCATCCCGAGATCGACGGTGTCGATCACTGCCATCATGTCGAGTTCATCGCTCCCGGTTCGGATGCCGCGCACTCGCGCCACGCGATGGCCATCCATCCCGGATGGTTCGACCGCTCGCCCTGCGGGACGGGGACCTCGGCGAGGATGGCGGAGCTGTGGGCGCGCGGTGAGCTGGCACTCGGCGCCGACTTCGTCAACGAGTCGTTCATCGGGTCGTCGTTCACGGGACGACTCGTGCGTGAGACGACGGTCGCCGGAATCCCCGCGGTCATCCCGACGGTGACGGGACGCGCGTGGATCACGGCGATCGGTCAGTACGTGCTCGATCCGACCGATCCGTTCCCCGAAGGTTTCGCCTTCTGACGTTGTCGTTGCTTTTCGGCGATGTGTACGGCATGATCGCCGCATCGTCGAACGCCGCGCGGGCGGGTCACAAACCTCACCGTCGCGGCGACGTCTTCCGGGGGGAGGGTGCGTCGATGCGGTCCGAGACCCATGGACGACGGGGCCGGAGCGCCCACAGTGAAGGCGGCGTCGGGGGAGGGCGAGATGTTCGCTCGGGAGTATGCAGCGCAGGATCTCGTGCTGTTCGTGTGGCCACCGAGAACCGGCTCTGATCCGCCGGCTCGCGGAGAGGCGTCGCGGAATGAGGCCGCATCGTCGTCGTGGGCGATGGAGGCCGCCAAGGCGGAGCGGGTTCGGGTGCTGGTTTCGGTGTTCGAGGACACGATCGTCGGTGCGTGGCGGGTGACGGGGAGCGTCAGCACGCTCACGCAACCCGCGGGGAAGAGTCGCAGGGTGAATCGTGCGACCTTCTCGACGGTCGACGATCCGCGCCTGCACTACCTGTGGGGACAGCCGTCGCAAGTGCGACGTCGGCGCAACCCTCAGACGACGATCGAGCTCCGCGATCTGTGGGGCGCGCAGACGCTTCTGCAGTCCGAGGGGGCGACGCCCGGATTCGGCGTCGCGCGCATCGGCGACTTCACCCTGACCGTGCGCCAGGACGGCACGGCCGACCTGCTGTACCCCGCCCGTTCTCCTGTGACCCTGCGTCCCGAGCGGGCGGGCGGAGGGCGCCCGTCAGTCGGCGCTCGCCGTGATCTCGATCGGACCGCCGTCGAAGTGACCCGAGACGAGGACGATCCCACCCGACGAGTGGGCTGAGTTGGCGAGCTCCTCGAGCCAGTCGCGGCTCAGCTCCGGTGGCTCGGCCTCATCGAAGGTGAAGCGCAACGGGATCGAGGGGTGGAGCCACAGGGTCGTGCGGCCCCCGGGGTGGTCGTCGGGGTGGGTCCACGACACCGTGAAGCTCTCGCCGCGGCGGAGCTTCGTCGCGATGACGACTTTGAGGTGCGCGAGCGCACGGTCGTCGATGTCGATGGGCGTTGCAGAACCGCCGTAGTAGATCGTGCCCACGCTGCCACCCTACCGGGGGATAGCAGTGCGCGTCTCTATCGTCAACCGGGTGCATCCTCTGGTCTTCGGATGCGACGCTAGCGTGATCGACACGTAGACGACGAAGACGCGCGGATCCCCCTTCGGATGCTGCGGCAACCGGATCGGATCTCGAGGAGAATCATGAAGGACCTGCTGATCAACGGCATCCGATTTCTGACGACCGACGACATCGCGGATGCGACGCTCGAGTACTCCGCTCTCCTCGCTCAATTCCGGCGCGTCGACACCGTCCGGTTCCCCGCCGTCGTCGAGGGGACTGCCGCCCAGACGGCGGTCGCCGTCGGTGCCGGCGCGCAGGTCGCCGTCGTCGACGCGCCCGATGTCATCTCGGTGCGCCTCCCGGGCGCCCCGGAGGCAGCCGCGAGGATCCGCCGCAGCCGCGCAGATTACGACGTCGACTTCGCCGAGTAAACTCGGCCGTATGGGCAGATTCATCTACGACACGATGGCGAACTCGGTCGACCTCGAAGACCGGACCCTCGCACATCTGCGCATCGTCATCATGAACAAGCTGCGGCGGTCCGAGCCGTTCATGTTCGACGTAGAACTCAACGACGGCACTGGGCGCCGATCCTTCTGGATCCACCCCTCGATCCCGATCCAGCTGCACTTCTTCGGCACGCGTCACCCCCGCATCAACCGGCTCTGGGTCGAAGAGCTCATGCTCGCGGCGAGCGGGCCGAACGGTCTGACGATCGTTCCCGAGCCGACCGAATCCGACGCCGACTCCGACGAAGGCTGACGACCCGGGCACCTACGACGGTGCCTGTCAAGGGGCTGAGGCGATACACCCACGCCTTTCTAGAGTGGGACTCCGACGAGAGGAGTTCTCATGACCGATCAGGCCATGCAAGACCCGCGCGACGCGCATCGCGCGGAAGGGTTCCCCGGTCAGGGCCAGACCCAGCCGGGCACGACCGACGAGACCCACCCGTCCCCGGACCACGGCGAAGAGTCCTATCGTGGAGCCGGTCTCCTCACCGGTCGCCGTGCGCTCATCACGGGAGGCGACTCGGGTATCGGACGGGCCGTCGCGATCGCCTTCGCCCGCGAGGGCGCAGACGTCTCGATCGTGCATCTTCCCGAGGAGCAGGGAGACGGCGATGAGACCGTCCGGCTCATCACCGACGCCGGGCGACGCAGCCTCAGCCTCGCGGGAGACATCCGCGACGAGGAGTTCGCGACGTCGATCGTCCCCGCGACGATCGACGCACTGGGCGGACTCGACATCGTCGTGCTCAACGCCGCCTACCAGAAGGACCGGGAGAGCCTCGCGACCATCGAGACCCAGGAGTTCCAGCGCGTCTTCCGCACGAACCTCGACGGCATGATGTTCACGGCGCGCGCCGCCATCCCCCACCTGTCAGCGGGTGCGTCCATCATCGTGACCTCCTCGGTCCAGGCGTTCAACCCCTCGCCGGGGCTCATCGACTACGCCATGACGAAGGCCGCGCAGGTCGCTTTCGTCAAGGCGCTCGCCGAGCAGCTCGGGCCCGACGGCATCCGCGTGAACGCAGTGGCGCCGGGGCCGATCTGGACCCCGCTCATCCCCGCGACGGGCTGGGACGAGGAGCGCCTCGCCACCTTCGGCAAGGACACGCCCCTCGGACGAGCCGGTCAGCCCGCGGAGCTCGCAGGCGCGTACGTGTATCTGGCCTCGGATGCGGCGTCCTACGTCTCGGGGGCGGTGCTGCCCGTCACGGGCGGCAAGCCGCTGTGAGGTGACGTCGTCGCTGCGACGCCGGTTCTTGGTCGAGGGGGCTCGGGGTGGCACATCTCCACGCACGCCGTTCGGCGGCATCCGTTCTAGTCGTCGTCCTCGTGCTGTTCGCGTCGGCGTGCGGCATCCCGCGGGACCCCGACGGGACTCTCGATCGTGTGACGGGCGGAACGCTGCGGGTCGGTGCCTCGCCGCATGACGGACTCGTCATCGTCGACGACGGTGTCGTGTCGGGGTCGCTCGCGACACTGATCGAGGGATTCGCGACCGACCGGGACGCCGAGATCGACTGGACGGTCGACAGCGAGGAGGGCCTCGTCGACCGGCTCGAACGGGGGTCGCTCGACCTCGCGATCGGCGGCATGACGGATGCCACGCCGTGGGCGGATCGAGTCGGCGTCACGCGGGGATACCCCGATCTGCCGGGCAGTGCGGGCTCGAACGTCGTCGTCCTCCTTCCGATGGGCGAGAACGCGCTGCAGGCGGCACTCGAGACGTACCTCGATCGCGAGGCGCGGCCGTGAGATCGCTCGGGCGCACCGATCTCCCGGCCGAACAGCGCGAGGCCCTGCATTCCGCCATCCGGTGGGAGTGGTTCACGATCGGCTACACGTGCGTCACGATCGCGCTGATCGCCTTCGTCGTCGGAGGATCGCAGGCGATGAAGACCGCCTGGATCGAAGACATGCTCTCGCTCATCCCGCAGGTCTCCTTCCTCGTCGCGCTGCTGCTCATCCGTCACCGGCCGACGCGCCGGTTCCCCTACGGGCTTCATCGGGCGATGGGTGTCGGGCACTTGGTCGCGGGAGTCGCGCTCGTCGCGATCGGCGGCAACCTCGCCGTCGAAGCGATCATCGCTCTCGTGACCGCAGAACATCCCGCCATCGGGACCGTCAACCTCTTCGGGACGACGGTATGGATGGGGTGGCTCATGATCGGCGTCATGGTCGTCATCGTGATCGGACCGCTCTTCTACGGCCCGGCGAAGGCGAGGCTCGCCCCCGTCATCCACAACAAGGTCCTCTACGCCGACGCCGATATGGCGCGGGCGGACTGGCACACCAATGCCGCATCGATCGTCGGAGTCCTCGGGATAGGCATCGGATGGTGGTGGCTCGACGGCGCGGCGGCTCTCTTCATCTCACTCGGGATCGTGTGGGACGGGTACCGCAACACCCGCTCGGCCGTCCGTGATCTGATGGACCAGCGCGCACTGACGCACGACGATTCCGAGCCCGATCCGCTCTTCGGCCGCATCGTCGATGCCCTGGTGGCGCAGCCGTGGATCGATCAGGCCTCGGTGCGGATGCGCGACATGGGGCAGGTCTTCCACGTCGAGGCGTTCGTCGTTCCCGTACGCAGCCGCGTCCGGATCGACCAGCTCGACGCGGCGCGCGAAGCGATCGCGGCCCTCGACTGGAAGGTGCAGGACGTCGTCGTCGTTCCCGTGCCGTCGCTGCCCGATGAATCGGAGCGCTGAGCCGGAGCGCTGAGTCGGAGCGCTGGCGTCGCGACGCGCGTTGCCGCGTGGCATCCGTCCTCCTATCGTTGAGCGGGGCCGTCCGCGCCCCCGACAGGAGCTGGAATGAGCGACGCCGCTGCGCCCCGCCGCATGCACGAGATCTCGGATGAGACGCACGCCGTCGTGGACGTCGTCCTCGACTATGCGCGCAGGCGTGCGCTGTACGAGGACATCCCGCTCGACAAGCCGCTGTCGCCCCGCGAGCTGTCACGTCTGGCCTCGGGATCCATCACGGCGGACGGCATCGGCGCACGCCGTGCGACGGCCCTGTGGGAGAACGTGCTCGCGCCCGCGTGCGTCACGACCGACCATCCCACGTACTTGTCGTTCATCCCGTCGGCACCGAGCAAGGCCGCGAGCGCATTCGATCTCGTCGTGTCGGCCTCGGCGATCTACGGCGGCTCCTGGATCGAAGGGTCCGGTGCCGTCTTCGCCGAGAACGAAGTGCTGCACTGGCTCGCGTCGGAGTTCGGCCTGCCCGCGGGAGCCGGCGGCGTCTTCGTCCAGGGAGGCACGGTCGGCAACCTGTCGGCATTGGTGACGGCACGGGATGCTGCGCGCCGCAGCCGGCGCGAGACGGGCCGCGCGATGCCCGACCGCTGGGTCGTCGTGTGCAGCGCCGAAGCGCACTCGTCGATCGCGTCGGCGGCGGCCGTCATGGACGTCGAGGTAGCGACGGCTGCCCCCGATGAGCACGGACGGCTTCGAGGCGACGCCGTCGAAGCCGTGCTCGACGCGCACGGCGACGCCGTCTTCGCTGTCGTCGCGACCGGCGGCACGACGAACTTCGGCATCGTCGACGACATCGCCTCGGTCGCCGAGGTCACGAAGGCGCGCGATATCTGGCTCCATATCGACGGCGCATACGGGCTCGCGGCGATGCTCGTCGACCGGATGCGGCCCGCGTTCGCGGGCGTCGAGCGGGCGGATTCGGTCATTGTCGATCCGCACAAGTGGCTGTTCGCGCCGTTCGACGCGTGTGCCCTGATCTACCGTGATCCGGGCGTTGCCCGCATCGCCCACACCCAGCACGCCGAGTATCTGGACACCCTCACCGACAAGGCCGACTGGAACCCGTCCGACCTCGCGATCCAGCTCACGCGCCGCGCGCGAGGGCTTCCGCTGTGGTTCTCGATCGCCACGTACGGCACGGACGAGTACCGCTCCGCGATCGCCTACGGCATCGACCTCGCGCGGCGGATCGCCGACGAGATCGCGAGCCGTCCCGGGCTCTCGCTCGTGCGCCAGCCGGAGCTCTCGGTCGTCGTCTTCCGCCGCGAGGGCTGGACCCTCTCCGACTACCAGGCGTGGTCGGAGAGGCTCCTCGAGGAGCAGATCGGCTTCGTCGTGCCGTCGTCGCACGCGGGCGAGCCCGTCCTGCGCTTCGCGATCCTGAGCCCCCTCACGACGTTCGACACCCTCACCGGCATCCTCGACACCCTCGCCTGACCTCCCCCTCTGCCTTCGCCGTCGCCCTGCCTTCGCCCTGCCCTGCCTTCGTCGAGACCCCGGGTTGTCGCCCAGTGACCCCGTTGTTCGCGCGCATTGTCGGGGTGTCTCAGCGAGAACCCGGAGTCTCGACACAGGGGAGGGGGGAGGGGGAGGGGGGAGGGGGAGTCAGAGGCGCGGGGTGTGCGGGGGCGGGGTGCGGCGGGGGCGCAGCGACTCGAACGCGGACGCGAGACGAAGAAGGTCGACGTCGTCGTAGGCGCGGCCCGCGAAGGTCAGGCCCACCGGCATCCCGATGTCGGCCATCGTGCCCATCGGAACCGTCACGGTCGGGATGCCGAGATGCCGGATCGCGAGGTTGCCGTTCGCGACCCACACGCCGTTCCGCCAACCGAGGTCGGCGGATTCCGTGTTGACGTCCATGTCGGCGGGACCGACGTCGGCGACGGCCGGGAAGACGACGGCATCGAGCCCGAGTCCGTCCATCCACTCCTCGAGATCGATGCGGCGGGTCTCCTCGAGGCCCGCGAGTCCCGCCGCGAGTTCTGGCATGTTCTCCGGCGCGACTCCGGGGTGGGCGCGCACCCAGTCGGGGTACTCCGCGATGTCGTCGTCGAACCCCGTGTAGCGGTCGGGGAGTGCGCCGGGCGGATGCGGGAAGATCGTCGCGCCGTCGACGACGGCCAGGGTCGAGAGTGCCGGGTCGCCGTTCGCGGCGAGGAAGTCCTCCCACGACCACGCCGACAGATCGACGATCTCGCGCTTCAAGTAGCCCGGCGAGACGAGGCCCCGCGTCGCGATCATCGGGGCACCGGGGCGGTCGCCTTCGTAGTTCGACACGACGGGGAAGTCGACGTCGATGACCTCGGCGCCCGCGTCCTCGAGATCGCGGCGCGCCACCTCCCACAGGGCGAGCACCGACGCACGGGTGCGGATGCGCGTGCCGGTCGGACCACCGATCCCTCCCCCGTCGGGCTCGTCGTCGGCGTTGATGTACATGCGCGGAACGCCGACCCGGCGGCCCGCGAGCGCTGACCCCGATGCCGCGAGGCCCGGGTACGACGCGGGCCGGTGGGTCGCGGCATCCGGGATCTCGACCCAGCCCTGCGTGCGCCAGAAGTCACCGCGCGTCTCGGGATCGGGGACGACGATGACGTCGAGCACCTCGAGGAGGTCGGCCATCGTGCGGGTGTGCGGCACGACGACGTCCATCGTCGGGACGAGCGGCCAATTGCCGCGCACAGAGATGACTCCGCGCGAGGGCGTGTAGGCGCAGAGGGCGTTGTTCGACGCCGGACCTCGTCCGCTCGACCACGTCTCCTCGCCCAGGCCGAACGCCGCGAAGCTCGCCGCCGTCGCGGTGCCCGAGCCGTTCGACGAGCCCGACCCGAACGGCGCCGTGAGGAACGCGGGGTTGTACGGGCTCTCGGCACGCCCGTAGAGCCCGCGCTGCATGCCGCCGTTGGCCATGGGCGGCATGTTCGTGAGGCCCAGGCAGATCGCGCCGCCCGCGCGCAGACGCTCGATCGTGAAGGCGTCGCGCTGCGCGACGAGGTCGGCGAAGGCGGGGCTTCCCGCGGCGGCGGTGAGGCCCTTCACGAGGTACGAGTCCTTCGCCGTGTAGGGGATCCCGTCGAGAGGGCCGAGCGTCTCGCCGCGTGACCGGCGCAGATCGGATGCCGCGGCCTCGGCCCTCGCGGCAGGGTTGCGCACGACGACGGCGTTGAGTTCGCCGTCGTACGCCTCGATGCGCGCGAGGTAGGCCTCGACGAGGTCCGTTGCCGTTGCCGTGCCGGACTCGAGGGGAGCGCGCAGTTCGGCGATGCTGCGCTCGACGACATCGAACACCGTTCAGGCTCCCGCAAGCGCGGGCTGCTGCTGCGTGATGCAGTGGATGCCGCCGCCCCGGGCGAAGATCTCTCGCGCGTCGACGGTGACCACTCGCCTGCCGGGATAGGCGTCTTCGAGGATGCCCCGGGCCGTGGCATCCGCTCGCTCCTCGCCGAACCCGCACGCGATGACGCCGCCGTTGACGACGAGGTGATTGACGTAGCTCCAGTCGACGAAGCCCTCGTGGTCCCGGAGCGTCTCGGGAGCGGGGAGGTCGATGATCTCGAAGCGTCGGCCCGCGGCATCCGTCTCGTTCTCGAGCTGGGCGCGCAGCTCGCGAGTCACGTCGTGGTCGGGATGCGCGGGGTCGTTCTGCGCGTGCAGGAGGAGGCGGCCGGGCGAGGGGATCGTCGCGACGATGTCGACGTGCCCGTTGGTGCCGAAGTCGTCGTAATCGCGCGTGAGTCCGCGGGGGAGCCAGATCGTCTTGTCGGTGCCGAGAGTGCGGGCGAACTCCGCCTCGACGCGCGCCCGATCGGCGTACGGGTTGCGGCGAGGGTCGAGCTGGACCGTCTGGGTCGCGAGCACGGTCCCCTCGCCGTCGACGTGGATGCCGCCGCCCTCGTTGACGAGGACGGAGCTTACGAGCTCCGACCCGACGAGGCCGCTCACGAACCGCGCGATCTCGGCGGACTTGTGCCACTCGGCCCACTCCGGCGCGCCCCACCCGTTGAAGATCCAGTCGACGGCGCCGAGGATGCCGGGGCGCTCGTCGTCGACGACGAAGGTGGGTCCGAAGTCGCGCATCCAGAACTCGTCGAGCGGTGCCTCGACGAGGTCGACGGCACCGCCCAGCATCCGCCGGGCTCGCGCGGTCTCGGTCGGGTCGACGACCATCGTGACGGGTTCGAACTCGGCTGTCGCGAGGGCCACGGCTGTCCACGCGGCGTAGCACGCGCCGGCCTCGGCGGCGGTCGAGCCGAGGGTGAGACCCTCGCGCGGGAACGCCATCCACGTGCGGTCGTGCGGAGCCGTCTCCGCGGGCATGCGCCAGGCCATCGATCCCCCTTCAGCGGGTGCTGAACTGAGGGTACCGCTCGGATGCCGGGGCTCAGTGGTTCAGAATTCAGTCTCGGTGTGCGGGACGGTGCCCGGGTTCGGTGGGAATCCGGGCGCTCGGTATGCGGGCGATGTCGCGCAGACTGAATTCTGAACGCGTCGGACCTCGGAGTTATGGCACGGGGTCGAAGCGGGAGTGCTCCCCGAGGCGGTGCCACGTGCGGTTGTGGTACACGAGGGCGTCGCTGTCGTCGCGGGCCACGTGGGACTGCAGCGCGTGGGCCGCGATGACGGTGGAGCCGCCCGCGTCCATCCGGTCGACGACGGCGCACCGCACCCACGCACGGACGTCGCGGTAGACGGGCTCGCCCGTCACGAGCCGCGACCACCGGTGCGTCTCGGCGAAGCGGTCGATGCCGCTCGTGGCACCGAGCTGCGCGACCTCGAGGTCGTGCGCGTCGAGCAGGTGCACGACGACTGTCTCGGCCCGGGAGAGGACGGATGCCGCGGATGACAGCGCCGAGATCGAGAACACGAGGAGCGGCGGGTCGGCGCTCACCGATGAGACCGAGGTCGCGGTCAACGCGACCGGTCCGTCGCCCGCGTCGGCGGTGATGACGGCAACACCCCCGGGATGTCCTCGGAACAGGGCCTTGTACTCGTCAGGGGGGAGGGATGCCGCGAAGGCGCGCGGCGACGCGGGGGCGGAGGCGTGGAGCGTCATCGTCTTGTCCTTCAGGCGGGTTGCAGGGCGGATGCTTCGTCGCGCAGGCGTGCACCCTCGCGCAGGAGCGGGATGAGCTCGTCGCCCCACTCGACGACGTCGCCGAGGGGATCGAACCCGCGGATGAGGAACTTCGTGACGCCGAGGTCGTAATACTTCAAGAGCGCCTCGGCGACCTGCGCGGGAGTCCCGACGGGTGCGGTCGAGTTGCCGCTCGGGCCGGTCAGGCGCGTGATGCCGAGCCACAGCCGTTCGTCGTGGACGTCGGATACCCGCGCGTGCTGCTGCAACAGGTCGGCCGACACGGACACCTCTTCGCGCTTCGAGGGCGCCGTGAAGGCGAGCGTGTTGCCCGTCGCGTTCTGCGCGATGAGCGCCTCGGTCTCGTCGTAGATGCGCTGCGCCTTGGCCCACGCCTCGTCCTCGGTCGCCGCGACGATGGGGCGGGTCGAGAGGCTGAACTCGACCTCGCGCCCGTGCGCGGCCGCCGCGGCGCGGACGGTCCTGATTCGTTCCGCGACGTCGGCGAGCGGCTCGCCGAAGAGCATGTAGACGTCGGCGTGTGCAGCCCCGACTTCGACGGCGCCGTCAGAGAGCCCTCCGAAGTAGATGGGGATGCCGGCATCCGTCGCGGGTTTCACGGCCGAGAATCCACCCTGCACGCGGTAGAACTCGCCGTCGTGATCGAAGGGCGTCGATGCCGTGAGCGCGGTGCGCAGGACCTCGATGAACTCACCGGTCCGCCGGTAGCGGTCGCGCTTCTCGCTGAAGTCGCCGTCGCGTCGCTGATCCGCGTCGCTGCCGCCCGAGATGTGGTGGATGGCGACGCGGCCTCCACCTGTCAGATGATCGAGCGTCGCGAGCTTGCGGGCAACGACAGTGGGGGCGACGAATCCGGGCCGGTGGGCGATGAGGACCTTGAGGTCGTCGGTCGCGTGGAGCGCTGCCGCGGCGACGGCGAACCCGTCGGGTGCGCTCGCGCTGTAGCCGATGAGGACGCGGTCGAACCCGGCCGCTTCATGGGCGCGGGAGAAGTCGCGCACGTAGGCGGGGTCGACGAGCGGGCCGTCGAGGCGGCGCGACTCCGATCCGGCCGTCGTCGCGATCATTCCGAGGATCTCAATGGGCATGGTGTCTCCTTCTGTCGTGCGATATCTGTCGTGTGTTCAGGCGTCGATCGCCGCGCGCAGGGCGGCTCGTTCGGCGCGATCCGGGCCCGCGGCGCCGATCACGGGCACGGAGGCGATGAGCAGTCGGGTGTACGGATGCTGCGGGCGTGCGACGACCTGACGGGTCGGGCCGTCTTCGACGATGCGCCCCCGGTAGAGCACGACGAGGCGGTCGCTCAGCGCGGCGAGCGAGCCGATGTCGTGCGAGATGACGAGCATGCCGAGGTGTTCGCGGTGGGCGTCGCGCAGCGTGACGAGGGTACGGATGATCCGGTCGCGACTCGCCGCGTCGAGGGCGCTGACGGGCTCGTCCAGGATCAGCAGGCGCGGCTGCATGACGAGCGCACGGGCGATCGCGGCACGCTGCCGCTGCCCTCCTGACAGACGCCCGGGCAGGCGCTCGGCCAGCTCGGGGTGGAGACCCACATCGCGGAGCGCCTCGGCGACGCGCCGCGTGCGCTCTTGCGACGGGACCCGCGCGATGCGCAGTCCCTCCGCGATCGAGTCGACGATCCGCACGCCGGGATCGAGGGAGCGAAGCGGGTCTTGGAAGACATACTGGACCGCGCCCTCGCGTCGCCACGCGCGCAGCGCGCGACCGCGGAGCCCCGGACATCGCGGTCGCCGATGCGGAGGGAGCCGGCGGCGACCGGGACGGAGCGCAGGATGGACCGCGCGAGCGTCGTCTTGCCCGACCCCGATTCGCCCACGACGCCCACGACCTCTCCGGCCCGCAGCGTCAGCGAGATGCCGTCGAGCACACGTGTCCGTGGGGCCCGGCCGAGGTCGACGTTCACGCGGTCGATGTCGAGGAGGCTCATACGATGCTCCCCAGGTAGCGCTCGAGCCCGTAGGCGGAGTGAGCGGCGAGAAGCCCGCGCGTGTACGGGTGACCTGGAGCGGTCAGGACGCGCGCCGTGCCGCCACCCTCGACGACACGGCCCTCCTGGAACACGAGCACCCGCTCGCAGACGTCCGACACGACGGCGAGGTCGTGCGAGACGAGGATGAGCGCGAGCCCGCGCTCGGCGCGGAGGTCGCGCAGGAGGTCGAGGAGCTCGGCCTGCACCGTGACATCGAGGGCCGTCGTGGCTTCGTCGGCGATCAGCACATCGGGATCGGTCGCCAGCGCGAGGGCGATGAGGATGCGTTGCAGCATCCCGCCTGAGAGCTCACCGACGCGCTGGCGCAGGACGCGGTCGACGTCGCGAAGCCCGAGCTGGGTGAGGAGGTCGCGCGCACGCTCGCGCGTCTCACGGCGGGGGACCCGCGCCGTGACCCGGAGCACCTCTTCGAGCTGCGCTCCGATGCGCGCGGCGGGGTTGAGGTACGACGCGGGGTCTTGGAAGACGGCGGAGATCCGGTGCCCGCGGATGCCGCGCCACTCGCGCTCCGACGCGTGCGCCAGGTCGACGCCGTCGACGAGGACGCGTCCGCCGCTGACGTGCGTTCCCGCCGGGAGGATGCCGATCAGGGAGCGGCACGTGAGGCTCTTGCCGCTCCCCGACTCCCCGACGATCCCGAGCATCTCGCCCCGGCGGAGGGTGAGATCGACCCCGTGCACGAGTTCCGTGCCGTCCGACGTCGAGATGCGCAGGCCCTGGACCGCCACGAGGGGAGGTGCGATGAGGGATGCCTCGTCGAACGAGGGGCCGAGCGCCTCTCCTCGCGTCGCGGAGGTCGAGCGGGAACGGGCGAGGATGTCAGACGGTGAGGCCATGAGGTGCCTTCCGGGGGTGGGGTGTCGCGTCGACCCCGAAGGCGTCGCGCGCGGCATCCGCGAGCAGATTGAGGGAGCCGACCGTCACGATGATGACGAGCGCCGGGGCGACGGGACCGAGAGGACGCTGCGTCAGGTACTCGAGGTCGCTCGCGAGCATCCCGCCCCATGTCGGGGTCGGGGGGACGACGCCGATCCCGAGGAAGGTGAGCGACGACACGACGAGGAGCGAGCCGCCCAGTGCCCCGATCGCCGTCACGACGACGGTCGGGGTCACGTGGCGCCACAGGTGCGTGCGCACGAGCCAGCCGGGCGACGCGCCCAGGAGCGTCGCCGCCTCGATGTACGGGGCTGTGCTCACCGAGAGTGCCGCGGCCCTGGCGACGCGGAAGAAACCGGGCGCGAGAAGGATGCCGATCGCGACCATCGCGGGAATGAGGCCGTTCCCGAGCAGGGCCGCGAACACGATCGCGAAGAGGATGAAGGGGAGTGCGAGGACCGCATCGGCCAGGCGCAGGCTCACCCACTCGACGGGCCGCGGCGCGAACACCGAGAGGACACCGGGGATGACCCCCAGCAGGAACCCGATCGTGGTCGCGAGGAGCGCCGCGAGCAGCGACAGCGGAGCGCCCGCGATGAGCCTGCTGAACACGTCGCGCCCGACGTAGTCGGTGCCGAGGAGGTGTGCCCACGACGGCCCCTGGAGGGCAGCGGCCGTGTCCTGCGCGAGCGGGTCGTACGGGGCAAGCCAGGGTCCGAAGACGCCCGCGATCGCGACGAGGCCGAGGACGACGAGGGCGATGCGCAGGGTCCAACCCGCGCTCCAGAGGCGTCTCATGCGACGCTCCTCTCGTTCGCGCCGAGTCGGCCCAGCACGATCCCGACCACGATTCCGGATGCCACGACGAGCGCGACGCTCACGAGCAGGACGCCCTGCACGACCGGCACGTCACCCGACAGGGCCGCCTGGCGTGCGAGCATCCCCAGACCCGGCATCCCGAACACGGCCTCGGTGATGACGGCGCCGCCGACGAGCCGGGGGACGTGCAGCCCGAGCGTCGCGACGGCGGGACCGACCGCGTTCGGGAGAGCATGGCCGAGGACGATGCGCGGGCGTCCGAGCCCGTGGACGGTCGCGGCGACGACGTAGTTCTGGGCGAGGCTCCCCACGAGGCTCGTGCGCAGCTGCCGGGAGAGGTCGGCCGCGGCGTCGAGGCTCAGGGCGATCGACGGGAGGACGAGGCACGCGAGCCACGCGCCGACGCTGATCGTCGGCGGGACGTATCCGCCCACGGGAAGGATCGGGAGCGCGAGGGCGAAGACGAGGATGAGGGCGATGCCCGCGACGAACGCGGGGATCGTCGCGAGCACGGCGCAGACGGCTGTGATGCCCCGGTCGATCCAGCTCCCTCGCGTGACGGCGGCGAGGATCCCCGTGGAGGCGCCCACGATCACCGCGACGAGCGTCGCGCCGACGGCGATCGACAGGCTCACGGGAAACGACTGCGCGATCGACTGGGCGACGGGGATGCCGCTGAACCACGCCGTTCCGAGGTCGCCCGTGAGCGCCGACGCGAGCCAGTCGAGGTAGCGGATGAGGAACGGCTGATCGAGGCCGTACACGGCGTTGAGCCGTTCGATGTCCTCGGGGGTCGCCTGGTCGCCGAGCGCGACCGCCGCGGGATTCGATCCGCTCCATGCGCCGAGCGCGAAGGTGAGGAGGGTCGCGATGACGAAGACGGTCGCCGCCTGCGCCGCGATCGCGAGCACCGACCGTGATCCCCGCCGTGTCCGGACCCCGAACCCGGGGACCGGACCGCGGGCGGTGATCGTGCCGCCCGCGGCCTCGGCCTGCGTGAGGGTCATCCGCTCACTCCTCGATCGTGACGTCCTCCCAGCGCTGCACGTCGATCCAGTGCTGGATCCCCGTGACCTTCGCCGGGTGGACGAGAATGCGCGGCCAGGTGAAGAGGAAGGTGTTGGGCATCTGCTCGACGGCGATCGCGACGGCGTCTTGCAGCTTCTCTTCGTAGTCGTCGGCGTCCGTCGGTGTCGCGCGGGCCGCGTCGATCGCCGCGATGAGCTCATCAGGGGTGTTGCGACCCAGGTTCATGAGTCCCTCGGGTCCGTAGAGCACTTCGAGTGCCTGCAACGGTGACTGGCGCCCTGAAAAGCTGTCCAGGACGAAGGGATACGTCCGGTTGATGTAGTTGTTGGCGTTGGGCGGCAGAACCGTGAGGGTCGCACGGATGCCGGCATCCGCCCACTGCGCCTGCAGGACCTCGGCGATCGCGCTGTCGGCTTCGCTGATGCCGAGCTCGACGTCGATCCCGTCGGGATGCCCCGCTTCGGCCAGCAGTGCGCGCGCTTCATCGGGGTCGTAGGGGTAGAGGTCCTCGAGGTCGGCGTCGTAGGCGCTGTATCCCTCGGGGAACGGCTGGAAGTTCGGCGCTCCCTGTCCGAAATAGGCGCCGTCGACGAGCGCCTGACGGTCGGTCGCGTGGCTGATCGCCTGCAGGACCCGGGGGTCGTCGTACGGCGCGACGGTGTTGTTCACGTCGATCGTGCGCACCGTGAGCGCTGTGATCCGCTCGACCTCGAGTCCCGCGGACTCGGACGCCTGCACTTGTGACGGCGGGATCAGCGCGAGGTCCCACTGCCCGGTCTGGACGCCGGCGACGACCGTCGCAGGGTCGGTGACGGGCGCGATGCGGAATTCGTCGATGTGGATGCGGTCGGCGTTCCAGTACTCCTCGCTCTTGACGAGGTCGGCGTGCGCGTTGGGGACGTACTCCACGAGCTCGAACGGTCCGGAGCCCTCCGGCCGAGTCGCGAGCGTCGACGGGTCGTCGAACGCGACGGGGTTCACGATGAACCCCGTCTTGCCCGCGAAGAGATAGGGCACCTGATAGTCGGCCTGGTCGAGCTGCACGGTGACTGTCCGCTCGTCGACCACGTCGACGCCCGTCACGACCTTGAGTTGGCCCGCGAGCGTCGAGTCGGCCTGGTCCCGACCGCGTTCGAGGTTCGCCTTGACGGCATCCGCATCGATCGGCGTGCCGTCGGCGAAGACGATCCCTTCGCGCAGGGTGAACGTCACAGCCGTGCCGTCGTCGGCGTACGTCCACGACTCGGCGAGTCCCGGAACGACGTCTCCCTCGGGATCGAGCTGCGTGAGTCCGTCGTAGACGAGGGCGAGCGCGTGGGTGTCCCACCCCGCGACGGAGGTCACCGGGTCCCAGCTCGTGGGCAGCGCCCACCCCCACGTGAGGCTCGTGGGCTCGGACGTGTCGTCGGCAGCGGGCTGGGTCGCGCAGCCGGAGAGGGCGAGTGCGGCGACGGCGAGCGTCGCAGCGAGAGAACGGGTGGTCGAGGTCATGGTCAGCGACGGTAGGCGTCTGGTTCGCCCGTGTGACGACGCCATGACCATCGCGTTCATCCGGTGCAACACGGCGTCACATGCTTGCCACACCCGCCCTCATGCCGGGGACCATGAGCACCATGACCTCGACATCACTCGTCGCCCCTGCCCTGTGGAGCGCGCCGCCATCCGTGCGCGTGCGCGGCACCCTCGCCGTCGTGGGGGGTATCGGTGAGACTCCGCGCGTCTACGAGCGCTTCGGTCGCCGGCTCGCCGCGGATGGCTACATCGTCGGGGTGTTCGATCCGGATGCCGCGATGGACGCGGCGGAGTGGCTCGCGGCGCAGCAGGTCGGACCCCGCGTCCTGGTGGGCTCCGACAGCGGGGCGGCGGCCGTGCTCGCGCTCACCGAGGGTGTCGACGGCGTCATCGTCGCGGGCCTTCCCGTCACCGGGGCTGCCGGCGGGTCGGCGGAAGAGCGCACGGCGTGTCCCGTGCACCTGGGGGTACTGTCCGAAGCGACGGTCGCCGCCACGGGGCACGTCGAGATCCCGGATGCCGCGACCCTCGCCGCTCTCGCGGTGCCCGTCCTCGCGATCCACGGCGGCGCGGACCCCGTCGCGCCGTTCACGCAGGCGTCCGCCGTCCTCGGGGTCATCCCCGAGCTGGAGCTCGTCGAGACGGTCGACGGACTCCACGACGCCCTCAACGACCAGACGCACCGCTCCGTCGCGGCGCGGATCGTCCTGTGGCTCGAGCGCCTGCGCGGCGCCGGGGTGCGGCATCCGCTCGTCCGCGACGCCCGCCCGCAGGAGGACTCATGACGATCGATCTCGGCTACTGGACCCCCGTATACGGCGGCTTCCTGCGGAACGTGCGCGACGAGGAGGGCATGGCCGCGACGTGGGAGTCGATCCGCGAGGTATCGGTCACGGCCGACCGGCTCGGCTATCACACGACCCTCGTGCCCGAGCTCTATCTCAACGATCGCAAGGGCATCGACGCGCCGAGCCTCGAGGCGTGGTCGCTCTCGGCGGCGATCCTCGCCGTGACGAGCCGGTTGCGTGTCATGACGGCCGTCCGACCCGGATTCCATCTGCCGGCAGTTCTCGCGAAGACAGTGTCGACGCTCGACTCGATCGCGCCGGGCCGCGTCGCTCTCAACGTCGTCGCGGCATGGTGGGCCGAAGAGGCCCGCCAGTTCGGGGGCCGCTTCACGACGCACGACGCCCGCTACGTGCAGGCGGAAGAGTTCGTGCAGGTCCTGCGCGGACTGTGGGACCGGAGCCCCTTCACGTTCGCGGGCGACTACTACGAGCTCGAGGGCACGATCGTCGAGCCGAAGCCCTCGGCGAGCCCCGTCGTGTTCGCGGGCGGCGAGAGCGAAGCGGGCAAGGAGTCGATTGCGCGCTTCGCCGACGCCTACGTCATGCACGGGGGCACGCTCGACGAGGTTCGGGCCAACGTCGCCGACATCGACGAACGGTCGCTTCGGATACACGGCCGGCGGATCGCCGAGATCGGGATGCCGGCATATGTCATCGTGCGCGACACCGAAGCGGAGGCGCAGCGTGAGCTCGAACGCATCACGACGGTCGATCCCGGCTCTCCCGGGTACGCGTCGTTCGAGGAGTTCCAGCGCAACTCGAAGCTCTCGCTCGAGCTGACCAAGCGCGAGTACTCGGTGGGAACCCGGGGGCTCCGGCCGAATCTCGTCGGCACGCCCGAGCAGGTGGCCGAGCGCATCCGGGCGTATTCCGACGCGGGCATATCGCTCCTGCTCATCCAGTCGTCGCCCCTGAAGGAGGAGCTCGAGCGCATCGCGGAGCAGGTCTTCCCCCTCGTCCCGCAATCCGCCTCCGCCCTGGTGTAGCCGTCGCCGTACTGAGGAGATCCGCGATCCTGAGGGCGCCTGCGTGGCATCCCTCCTCAGGTTCGCGGATCTCCTCAGTTGCGCGCGCCCTCCCGGGACGCACGAAGGGGCGCACGTGCGGTACGGTGGACGGGTGCTGACCTGTCGCTGTTGTCGCTGAACGCGTTCGCGTTCCTTCGACGACCCCTGTCAGCCCGCGCATGACTGCGCGACACCCCGAGGACTCCCACCGTGCGATATGCCCGCAGCGTCGCTGAACTCGTCGGCAACACTCCGCTCGTCCAGCTCTCCCGCGTCACCGATGGCATCGCGGCCACCGTGCTCGCGAAGATCGAGTACTTCAATCCCGGCGGGTCGGCGAAGGACCGCATCGCCCGCAACATCATCGACGCCGCCGAGCGTGACGGCCTCCTGAAGCCCGGCGGCACGATCGTCGAACCGACGAGCGGGAACACCGGTGTCGGTCTCGCCCTCGTGGCCCTCGAACGCGGATACCGCATGGTCTTCGTCGTGCCCGACAAGTTCGACGGCGAGAAGGTCGCGGTCCTGAAGGCCTACGGCGCCGAGGTCGTCCTGACCGACACGCAGGTTCCGCCCGAGGATCCGCGCTCGTACTACAGCGTCTCGGACCGGCTCGCCCGCGAGATCCCCGGAGCCTTCAAGCCCGATCAGTTCGCCAACCAGAACGGCCCGCGCGGACACTTCGAGACGACCGGTCCCGAGATCTGGCGCGACACCGACGGCCGCGTGACGCACTTCGTCGCCGGCATCGGCACGGGCGGCACCATCACGGGAACGGGACGCTACCTCCGCGAGGTGTCGGGTGACGCGGTCCAGGTCATCGGCGTCGATCCGGAGGGCTCGATCTATTCGGGCGGTCCCGTACACGGCTATCTCGTCGAAGGCGTCGGCGAGGACTTCTGGCCCGAGACGTACGATCCCGCGGTCCCGCACGCGTTCGAACGCGTCGGCGACGCAGAGGCGTTCGCCATGACCCGGCGACTGGCCCGCGAAGAAGGTCTCCTCGTCGGCGGATCGAGTGGGATGGCCGTCGTCGGTGCGCTCCGCGTCGCCCGCGGTCTTCCCGCCGACGCCGTCGTCGTCGTCCTGCTCCCCGACCACGGGCGCGGCTACCTCAGCAAGATCTTCAACGACGATTGGATGCGCGAACGCGGCTTCGACGTCGACCCGAACACCTCCACGGAAGGATCCCGCGCATGAGCGGCTTCGACACGCGCGCGGTTCACGCGGGCCAGGACTTCGATCCGACGACGGGCGCGGTGATCCCGCCCCTGCACTTCTCCACGACGTACGCGCAGGACGGGATCGGCGGCCTCCGCGGCGGGTACGAATACGGCCGCAGCGGCAATCCGACGCGGACGGCGCTCGAGACGCAGCTCGCCGCGCTCGAGGGCGGACGGCACGGTCTCTCGTTCGCCTCGGGACTCGCGGCGGAGGATGCGCTCCTTCGCGCGGTCCTCACGCCCGCAGACGAAGTGCTTCTCGGCAACGATGTCTACGGCGGCACCTACCGCCTGCTGGCGCGCATCCTCGCGCCGTGGGGCATCGGGCTCCGCGTCGTCGAGATGAGCGACCTCGCCGCGGTCGAGGCTGCGCTCGCCGAGGGGCCCACCCGCATCCTGTGGGTCGAGACGCCGAGCAATCCGCTTCTCAAGGTGAGCGACATCTCCGAGCTCGCACGTCTGGGTCACGCGGCCGGAGCCCTCGTCGTCGTCGACAACACGTTCGCATCCCCCGCCCTGCAGCAGCCGCTGTCGCTCGGCGCCGATGTCGTCGTGCACTCGACGACGAAGTACATCGGCGGCCACTCCGACGTCGTCGGGGGAGCACTCGTCACCGACGACGACGAGCTCGCCGAGAAGGTGCGCTTCCTGCAGTTCGCCGCCGGCGCCGTCTCGGGGCCGATGGACGCGTGGCTCACGACCCGCGGGCTCAAGACTCTCGGCATCCGGATGCAGCGGCACAGCGAGAACGCGCAGGTCATCGCCGAGTTCCTCGACGCGCACGCGAAGGTGCAGGCCGTCTACTACCCCGGCCTGCCGCAGCATCCGGGTCACGAACTCGCCGCGCGGCAGATGACGGGATTCGGCGGCATCGTGTCGGTCGCGTTGGCGGATGCCGCGGCGGCACGCCGCTTCGCGGAGTCGACGCGCCTGTTCACCCTCGCGGAATCGCTCGGCGGCATCGAGTCGCTCATGAACTACCCCGACGCCATGACGCACGCGTCGGTGCGCGGCACCGAGCTCGCGGTGCCCGACAATGTCGTGCGCCTCTCGGTCGGGATCGAGTCGGTCGCCGACCTCGTGGCCGACCTGGAACAGGCGCTCGACGCGCTCTGACGTCGGGCCGGTGAGCCCGACCCGGTGATTGAGACCGGGGCCTTCGCCGGGACGGGGCGGTGTGCCGCTGGGTCTCGGCGATATCCCCGGTCTCGGCGGTGTCCCCGGGCGCGGAACCGGGGGAGGCGCGGAACCGGGATGCCGCGAACGGCGGCGGGCTACGCTGAGCGCGTGGACCCAATCGTCGCGACGCTGCTGATCCTCGTGCTCGCGGTCGCGGCGTTCGTGTCCAACCGCGTGCCCCTCGGGATCGTCGCGATCGGGGTCTCCCTCGCCCTCTTCTTCACGGGGGTCTTGACCCTTCCGCAAGCGTTCGCGGGGTTCGGTGATCCGACGGTGCTGTTCATCGCGGCGCTGTTCGTCGTCAGCGAGGCGCTCGATGCGTCGGGCGTCACAGCGTGGGCCGGTCAGATGGTCATCGGCCGTGCCGGGACGAAGCGGACGCGCCTTCTTCTCGTGATCGGAGTCCTCGTCGCGGTGCTGACGGCCTTCATCAGCATCAACGGCGCCGTCGCGGCGCTCCTGCCGCTCGTCGTCGTCGTGGCATCCCGCGCCGGGATCCGGACATCGCAGCTGCTGCTCCCGCTGGCCTTCTCGGCGCACGCGGGGTCGCTCCTGCTGCTCACGGGGACACCCGTCAACATCATCGTGTCCGAGATCGCAGCCGAGAACGGAGGGCGCGCGTTCGGCTACGCCGAATTCGCCCTCGTCGGTCTGCCGCTTCTCGCGGGCACCCTCATCATCATCGCCCTCTTCGGCTCGCGGCTGCTGCCCTCCCGCGACGGCGCGCTCATGCCGAAGGACCTCGTGCGGCACGCGCGACTCCTGCGCCAGCAGTACGAGGTCACTCTCGACACCGGTGTTCTCATGGGCCCGCTCAACGGCGTGACCGAGGTCGTCGTGCCACCGCGCTCGCCGCTCATCGGCGAACGGCTGTGCACGGGGATGGCGACGCCGAGCGGCGATCTCGTCCTCCTCGCCGCCCGCCGCGGATCGGAGCACCTCAAGGGGCAGGACATCGTCGTGCAGGCAGGCGACGCACTGCTCCTGCAGGGCACGTGGGACGACCTCGCCCGCCACACGGACGGGCCCGGCGCCAATCTGCTTCCCGTGGATTCGCCCGTGCAGCTGCGTCGCTCGGTCCCGCTCGGGCGCGGCGCGCGACGCGCGCTGATCGTGCTCGGCGCGATGGTCGTGCTCCTGGCGACGGGGCTCGTTCCGCCCGCCGTCGCGGCACTCCTCGCGGCATCCGCTCTCGTCCTCACGAAGGCCGTCACCGTCGCTCAGGCGTACCAGTCGATCTCGTGGACGACCATCGTGCTGATTGCCGGCATGATCCCCTTGTCGACGGCGTTCATCGAAACGGGCACGGCAGACCTCGTCGCCGGGTGGCTGATGGCCTTCCTCGGCGATGCGGGACCCCACGTGGTGCTGCTCACCCTGTGCGTCTTGACGATCCTGCTGGGCCAGCTGATCAGCAATACCGCCACGGTGCTCATCGTGGCGCCGATCGCCGTCTCCCTCTCGGCCACGCTCGGACTCTCCGTGCAGCCGTTCATGATGGCGTTGACGGTGGCGGGCGCTGCGGCCTTCTTCACTCCCATCGCGACGCCCGCGAACCTCATGGTCTTCGAGCCCGGCGGATACCGGTTCGGCGATTATTGGAAGCTCGGGCTTCCGCTCGCGCTCCTGTTCCTCGTCGTCGCCGTGTTCTACGTGCCTCTCGTGTGGCCGTTCTGATCCTCAGGCCGCCGACCACCCGCCATCGCTCGCGAGGATGACGCCGTTGACGTTGACGCCGTCGTCCGAGAGCAGGAAGGTGATGGATGCCGCGAGAGCATCCGCTTCCACGGGGTCGGGCATGACGGCCATCGCCGTCTGGATGCGGCCTGCGGCGAGGGGGGATCCGAACGACGCCTCGATGTTGGTGATGGTGGGCCCCGGAGCGACAGCGTTGACGCGGATGCCGCTCGGTCCGTAGATGAAGGCGCTCGACTTCGTGAGGCCCGCGACGGCGTGCTTCGACGCCGTGTAGGCGACGCCCGCGGCCGATCCGCGAAGGGCCGCTTCCGACGCGGTATTGACGATCGAGCCGCCGCCCTGCGCGAGCATTGCGGGGATGACGGCGCGCATGAGCTTCATCGTGCCGTCGACGTTGACGCGGAAGACCCGCTGCCACACGGCGTCGGACACTTCGCCGACGGGGGTCATGTCGTCCATGATCCCTGCGATGTTCGCGAGGCCGTCGATCGTGTCGCCGGCCGCCTCGACGATGCGCTCGACGCCCGCATCATCGGTGATGTCGGCCGTCAGGGCCACGATGTCGGCGTCCTCGTGCTCCGCGACGAAGGCGTCGAGTCGCTCCTGGCTGACGTCGACGGCGATGACGCGCCCGCCTTCGCGCGCGATGCGGGAGGCCGTCGCCCGACCGATGCCGGAGCCGGCGCCCGTGACGATGACGGTCTGTCCCGTGAAGCGGCCCGCGTCGATCCGCTCGGTCCATTCGCGGAGCTCGACGGCCGATGCCTCGGTCTCGTCGGGCGTTGCCGGTGCTGCCGCGACGGGCTCGCCGGAAGGAACATCGCCCTCCGCCACCCGGCGCACGAGGTCGTCGAGCATCTCCTGCGTGAACGCGCCGCGACTCATCTTGACGAGTCTCTTGATCGCGAGGCGGCGGACGGGCTTGAACACCTCGGGGGTCTGACCGCCCTGCGCGAGCATCTCCGTGAGGATCGCGTTGCCCGCGGGGTCGGCGAGCCAGTCGGCGATCGAGGAGTCGCCTGTGAGGGGCTTGTTGGCAGCCATGATGCATCCCTTTCTCTACCGGACAACCATGTCCGGTTATAGGCTACACCCGTGCCGACCGTCGCAGAAGAGTCCTCCCGCAGCAATCGCGGTCCCGCAGCCGGACCCGCCAACCGGCGGGCGCTCATCGCGGCCGCGCGCGAGGTGTACGGCGAGGACGGGCTCCAAGCGCCCTTCAGCGCGGTCGCGAAACGGGCAGGCGTCGGGCAGGGGAGTCTCTATCGCCACTTCCCGGACCGAACGGCGCTCGCCGTCGCCGTCTTCGACGAGAACCTCGGCGAACTCGAAGAGGCCACGGCGGCCGAGGACCGTACGATCGACGACCTGCTCGACGTCGTCGTCGCCCAGGCCGTCGTGTCGACGTCGTTCGTCGAGCTCATCACGGCGCACCTCCACGACCCGCGGGTGCGGGTGCTGGGCGAGCGTTACGGCGCGCTCGTCGACCGGCTCGTCGCACGCGAACGCGCCGCGGGACACCTCGGCGCGCACATCGACACCGCCGACGTCATGATGGCGACGGGGATGCTCGCGACCGAGCTCGCTCGCGCCGATCCCACCGAGCGCGCCGACGTCGCCCGCCGGGCCCGCGCCCTCTTCCGCGCCGCCTTCGCCCCTCGGTGACTCGCCCTCCTCCATCCACTTGTCGTATATGCGCTCCGCGAGCCGTCGCGGGGCGCCATATACGACAAGTCGATGGGATGCCGGGACGCCGGGGCCGCGTTCAGCCGGCGAGGCCAGGCCAGATCTTCGGCATCGCCTCGAGGATCTGCTGGACGCAGATCGCGAGCAGGATGAGGCCGAACAGCTTCTGGAAGATCTGCATCCCGGCAGGGCCCAGCAGCCTCGCGAGGTGCGGAGCGAAGTAGAAGATGACGGCGGTCGCGACAGCCGAGATGATCACGATGACAGCCCCGCCGACGTAGTCGATGAGGGCGGGGTTCTCCTTCGCGAACGCGATCACGAGCGCGATGGCGCCCGGGCCCGCGACGACCGGCATCGCGAGCGGCACGATCGCGGGCGATCCCGCGTTCGTCGTGGGGAGGATCGCACCCGTCCGCGTCATCATCGCCCACGCGATCGTCGCGACGAAGAGGAACCCCGCGATCTTGAGGGCCGGGACACCGATCCCGAAGAACCCCAGGATGAGCGAGCCCAGAATGAGCGACACGATCAGGACGGCGAAGACGCCGACACCCGTCATGAGGGCGATCCGCCGCTGCTCCGAGGCCGTCTTCCCCTGCGTGACGCTCAAGAACACCGGAATGGTGCCGATGGGGTTGCAGATCGTGAAGAGGGCGACGCCCGCCGTGATGAGTGTCGTCGTGTCGATGATGCGCTCCCGTCGTGACGCGCCTCATCGTAGCGACGCGCGGCATCCGCACTCATCGACTTGTCGTATATGTGGTCATCGACGCGTCAGCCGACGGCATGTACGACAAGTCGATGGGATGCCGCGCGCTCGGCGCTCAGCGGGTGGCGCGGGCGAGGTTCGCCTCGAGCTCGGGCTTCGTCTGGGACACGACGTACGCGGGCTGATCGCGCTCGACGCGCCAGCTTTCGGCGATCGGACCGACGTTGACGGTGTCGAACCCGAACTCGTCGTAGAGCTTCTCGACGACGGCGACCGCGTCGGCATCGTCGCCCGCGGTCGCGAGCGCCCGGCGATCGGGCGTGCCCGCGGGTGACCCGGTCGTGAGGATGTCGCCCGACATGATGTGGTTGAACGCCTTCGCGACGCGAGACGTCGGCAGGTGCTCCTGCAGCATCCCCGTCGTCGTCGTGCGCTTCTCGTCGAGGTCTGCGATCCGGCCGTCGCGCTCCCAGTAGTAGTTGTTCGTGTCGAGGACGATCTTGCCCGCGAGGGGCTCGACGGGAACCTCCTGGTACGCCTTGAGCGGGACGGTCACGATCGCGATGTCAGCGGCCGCCGCGGCATCCGTCGCCGTCGCTGCACGCGCACGCGGAGCGAGATCGGCCACGACATCGGCGAGCGTCTCAGGCCCGCGCGAGTTGCTGATCACGACGTCGTAGCCGCGGTCGACGAGCCCCCGCGCGAGGGTCTGGCCGATGTGTCCTGCTCCGATGATTCCGAACGTTGTCATTCCGGATGCAACGCGGCCGACGCCGCCGAGAATTCCCGGGACCTACAGTCGCGCCCAGGCCTCCGTGAGCACCGGGCGGAGGATCTGCTCGATCTGCTCGAACTCGGCCGGGCCCATCGTGAGCGGCGGGGCGAGCTGGATGACGGGGTCGCCGCGGTCGTCGGCGCGGCAGTAAAGACCCGCGTCGAAGAGCGCCTTCGAGAGGAACCCGCGCAGCAGTCGCTCGGACTCGTCGTCGTCGAAGGTCTCCTTCGTCGTCTTGTCCTTCACGAGCTCGATGCCGAAGAAGTAGCCGTCGCCGCGCACGTCGCCGACGATGGGGAGATCCGTGAGCTTCTCGAGCGTCGAGCGGAAGATGGGCGAGTTCTCGCGCACGCGCTCGTTGAGCCCCTCTTCTTCGAAGATGTCGAGGTTCTCGAGGGCGACCGCCGCCGAGACGGGGTGCCCGCCGAACGTGTAGCCGTGGTAGAACGCGCGGTCGCCGTGGGCGAAGGGCTCGTAGATCTTGTCACTCACGACCGTGCCGCCGAGGGGCGAGTACCCGCTCGTGACGGCCTTCGCGAACGTGATCATGTCGGGCTGGTAACCGTACGCATCGCACGCGAACATGTGGCCGATGCGGCCGAAGGCGCAGATCACCTCGTCGGAGACGAGCAGCACGTCGTACCGATCGCAGATCTCGCGGACGCGCTGGAAGTAGCCGGGCGGGGGAGGGAAGCATCCGCCCGAGTTCTGCACGGGCTCGAGGAAGACCGCCGCGACCGTGTCGGGCCCCTCGAACTGGATCATCTCCTCGATCCGGTCCGCGGCCCAGACGCCGAACTCCTCGAGGTTCTCCGACGGCGCGCCCATGTCGGAGGCGCGGTAGAAATTGGTGTTCGGCACGCGGAATCCACCGGGGGTCACGGGCTCGAACATCGCCTTCATGGCGGGGATGCCGGTGATGGCCAGGGCGCCCTGCGGGGTGCCGTGGTAGGCGACCGAGCGCGAGATGACCTTGTGCTTGTTCGGCTGGCCCTGGATCTTCCAGTAGTACTTCGCGAGCTTGAACGCCGTCTCGACGGCTTCGCCTCCGCCCGTCGAGAAGAAGACGTGGTTGAGGTCGCCGGGGGCGTAGTCGGCGATGCGGTCCGCGAGCTCGATCGCGGCGGGGTGCGCATACGACCAGATGGGGAAGAACGCGAGCTGCTCGGCCTGCTTCGCCGCTGCCTGCGCGAGCCGCTTGCGGCCGTGCCCCGCGTTGACGACGAAGAGTCCCGCGAGCCCGTCGAGGTACTCCTTGCCCGCGGAGTCCCATATCCGGTGGCCCTCGCCCTTGACGATGATGGGCACGCCGGGTCCGTCTGTCATGACCGATTGGCGTGCGAAGTGCATCCACAGGTGATCGCGGGCCATCGCCTGCAGTTCGGCCTCGGTGCGGTTCGCTCGTTCGGCGCTGGTCGACATGGTGGTGCCCTCCGTCGTGGTTGCTCCGACGATACCCGCCGCCGATCCCGCGCCGAAGGGGGCCGATTCGGTCGGACTGTGCGGAACTGCGGCCCTCTCCGGGCGAACGCGTCGGGTCGGTCGCCGTGTCACGCGGGGACGGAGGCCTCGCCGTCATGGGCCGCGAGTCGGGTCGAGCCACGCACGACGAGCGTCGTCGGCAGCACGACGGTCTCCGGGACGAGCTGCTCGCCGGATGCGGCGCGCACGAGCATCCCGACGGCTTCCGCCGCCATCTCGCGGATCGGCTGGTGCACGGTCGTGAGCGGCGGCGTCGCCGTGCGCGCACCGCGGAGGTCGTCGAAGCCGACGACGAGGATCGAGTCGGGGATGCCGCGGCCCGCGTCCCTCGCAGCGGCGTACACCCCCGCGGCGAGCGAGTCCGCGCAGACGAAGACACCGACGCGCTCGCCGTCGCCGTGGAGTCCGAGCGGGGCGTGACACGCACGCCGCACGCCTGCACCCAGCCAGTCGGTGTCGATGCGCACGACCTCGGCCTGCGGCATCCGCTCGTGAACGACCGACAGGAACCCCTCGATCCGCGCGCGGCCGAAGCGATAGGCCGGAGTGCCCGCGATGACGACGAAGCGCGTCGCGCCGGCGTCGATCAAGTGAGCCGCCGCGCCGGCACCGCCCGCGTGATCGGTCGTCCGCACGCTCGGCAGACCGTGGGCGTCGTCGGCCCGCGGGTCGAGGAGCACGACGGGGATCGAGGCGTCGCGGAGCAGAGAGAGCTGCGCGGTCGTGGGGACGACGAGCCCGAGCACGGCACCGGCCGAGCCGCGGCCCCGGATGCGCGCCGGCCAATCGTCGTCGGGGTCGTCGCGCTCCGCCGTCAGCACGAGATCGAAGCCCGCGGCGGCGGCGGCACTGCGGGCGCCGACCGTCACTTCGTCGGCATAGGGGTCGTGGAAGCCGCCGAGCACGAGGTCGATGAGTCCCGCTGTGCCGGTGCGCGGGCGTCCGCGTCGTTCGCCGGTGCGGGTGTAACCCAGGCGACGGGCTGCCTCGATGACGCGCGCGCGAGTCGCGGGAGCGAGTTCGCCGCGGCCGCCGAGCGCGCGCGAGACGGTCGCGACGCTCAGTCCCGTCGCCTCGGCGAGTTGGGCGAGAGTCGTCCGGGGCGCGGGCGGCTGCGGCATCCGTCTATTTTGCGCAATTTTCTCGCGCGTCGACAGGATCCTTGGCAATGTCTGCGGTGGACGATGAGGTCGTGCGGCCTCGGAGAGGACGATTTCCGATGACGAAACCCCTACGCGTCGCGCTCATCGGCACGGGCTTCATGGGCAAGGCGCACTCCCACGCGTGGCGCACGGCGCCGCGGTTCTTCGACCTCCCGCTCGACCCGCGCATGTCGGTCATCGTCGGGACGGACCCTGAGCGCACGGCGTCCGCCGCCGCGACATACGGGTGGGACGAGGCATCCACCGACTGGCGGGCGGTCGTCGAGCGTGACGACATCGACGCCGTCGACATCTGCTCGCCGGGCGACACGCACGCCGAGATCGCCGTCGCCGCCCTCGCTGCAGGCAAACACGTACTGTGCGAGAAGCCCCTCGCCAACACGCTCGAGGATGCCGCGGCGATGGCGTCTGCGGCGACCGCGGCTCTCGATCTCGTCGCGCTGTGCGGCTTCAGCTATCGCCGCACGCCGGCCCTGGGCCTCGCACGAAAGCTCATCGCGGACGGACGGATCGGCCAGGTGCGGCACGTCCGCGCCCAGTACCTGCAGGACTGGCTGACGGATCCCGACGCCCCGGCGACGTGGCGCCTCGACCGCGAACGCGCGGGATCGGGCGCCCTCGGCGACATCGGTGCGCACAGCATCGACACCGCCCAATGGCTCACGGGATCGCTCATCACGGAGGTGTCCGCTGTGCTGCGCACTTTCGTCGACGAGCGACCCGTCCGCACGGGCGTCGTGGGCCTCGGCGGGGTCGGCGACCGCGACGCGCCGCGCGTGCCCGTCACCGTCGACGATGCAGGCGCCTTCACGGCCCGCTTCGACGACGGGGCGATGGGCGTCTTCGAGTTCTCGCGGATGGCGACGGGGCGCCGCAACGCCAATCGCGTCGAGGTGAACGGGGAACGGGGTGCCATCGCGTTCGACTTCGAGCGGATGAACGAGCTCGAGTTCTACGACGCGACCGACGAAGAGGGAGTGCAGGGGTTCCGGCGCGTGCAGGCGACCGAGGCGGTGCATCCGTATCTCGAGGCCTGGTGGCCCGTCGGCCACGGCCTCGGCTACGAGCACACTTTCACGCACGAGATCGTCGACTTCGTCCGCGCCGTCGCGGGCGAAGCGCAGGCGGAACCCACCTTCCCCCAGGCTCTCCAGGTGCAGCGCGTGCTCGCCGCCGTCGAGGAGAGCGACCGAGACCGAGGACGACGAACGACCGTGGAGGCGACGCGATGACCAGGACAGCACTCGTGGTGCGAGGCGGATGGGAGGGCCATCATCCCGTCGAGGCGACGGAACTGTTTCTCCCCTTCCTCGCGGAGAGCGGCTTCGACGTGCGCGTCGAGTCGTCGAACGAGATCTACGCCGACGCCGAGGTCATGGCGGGGGTCGATCTGATCCTGCAGTCGGTGACGATGTCGGAGATCTCGAAGGAGGCGTTCCAGGGTCTTCGCGCAGCCGTCGAGGCGGGCACCGGGTTCGCGGGATGGCACGGGGGGATCGCCGATTCGTACCGCAACAACTCCGACTATCTGCAGCTCGTCGGCGGGCAGTTCGCGACGCATCCCGCCAAGGAGCCGTCGGGCCGCGTCGGTGATGAGACCGACAACTACCTGCCGTACACGGTCGAGCTCACCGACCTCGGGCGCGCGCACGAGATCACGGCAGGTCTCGACGACTTCACCCTCGAGACCGAGCAGTACTGGGTGCTGCACGACGACCTCATCGACGTGCTGGCGACCACGACGCATCCGGTTCAGCCGTACCATCCGTGGCATCGGCCGATCGTGTCGCCCGCCGTGTGGACGCGGCTGTGGGGTGACGGACGCGTGTTCGTGTGCACACCCGGGCACAGCGTCGACGTCCTCCAGGATGACAACGTGCGCACGATCGTCGAGCGCGGCCTGATCTGGGCGGCCCGCGCATGAGCTCGCACGGCATCGGCGTCGTCGGTCTCGGCGTCATCTCGAAGGCATACCTCGAGACTCTGACGGATGCCGCGGGGGTGCGCATCACCGCGGTCGCCGACCTCGACCACGAGCGCGCGACAGCGGTGGCCGCGACGGTCGAGGGTGCGCGGGCGCTGAGCCCCGCCGAGTTGTACGCCGACCCCTCCGTCGACACGCTCCTGAACCTCACGATCCCCGCCGCCCACGAGGAGGTCGCGCTCGCAGCGCTCGCCGCCGGCAAGGACGTGTACGGCGAAAAGCCGCTCGCGGCGACTCTGGATGCCGCGACGCGCGTGCTGTCGGCGGCTCGTCGATCCGGCGGGCGCGTCGGCTGCGCTCCCGATACGGTGCTCGGCACCGGCGTCCAGACGGCGCGCGCCGCCGTCGAGTCCGGCGTCATCGGCACGCCCGTCTCGGCGACGGCCACGTGGCTTTCGAGCGGCCACGAGGCGTGGCATCCGCATCCGGACTTCTACTACCGCGAGGGCGGGGGTCCGCTTCTCGACATGGGGCCGTACTATTTGACGGCGCTCGTGCACCTGCTCGGCCCCGTCGCGTGGGTGCAGGGGGCGAGCAGCCGGGCGCGAGACACCCGGATCATCGCGACCGGGCCGCGCGCAGGAGAGAGCATCCCCGTAGAGGTCGAGACGCACGTCACGGGCGTGCTCGGGCACGCGAACGGTGCACTGTCGACCGTGACGTTCAGCTTCGACGCTGCGGCGACCAGTGCCGCCCCGATCGAAGTGCACGGCGGCGAAGGGGTGCTGGTGCTCCCCGACCCCAACTACTTCTCGGGCCCCGTGCGGGTGCGCCGCAACGGCCGCGACGAGGGTGAGGAGTTGGCCGTGACGGCCGGGTACGTGGATGCTGCCCGGGGGGTCGGGCTCCTCGACTTCGTCGCGGGCGACGGCCGCGCATCGGGCGAGCTCGCGCTGCACGTCCTCGACATCATGACGGGTCTCCTCGACTCCGCCCGCGAGGGGCGGCGGCGGTCGTTGACCTCGACGGCAGCGGTGCCTCCGCTCGTGCCGCTCACACCGGCATCCCTCTGGCACGGTCCCGCGCGCGCCTGACCCGCCCTGGAGCCCGGCGCCACGGCGCGGGCCTGGGGCGTGGTCTGTCTGCGTGGGGCGGGGGGCGTTCGGCGGTTCGTTCGGCGGCCCGGGTCGCGCTCCGCCCACGGGGGGCGTGTTCTGCCCGGGTGGGGCGGGTTCTGCCGCGCCCCGCGCGCGGTCCCCGGGGCGGTCGGGGGTTCGTTCGGCGGCGCGGGGCGGGTTCTGCCCGGGTGGGGCGTGTTCTGCCCGCTCGGGGCGGGCTTTCCGCGCCCCGGGCGATGGATCGCGCCCCGGGCGTGGCCGTGGAGGGGCTGGATCGCGGAATGCGCCGAGCGACGGTTCGCGCCCCGGGTGCGGCCGGGCGGGGGCGGAGGGATGCCGCGGCGGGGCGGTGCTGGTCCGCCCTGGCGTGTGGGGCGTGTTCTGCCCGCGTGGGGCGGGATCGGCCCGCTCGGGGCGGGCTTTCCGCGCCCCGAGCGACGGATCGCGCCCCGGTTCGGGACGGATCGCACTCCGAGGGGGACGGATCGCGCCCCGGTTCGCGCCCCGAGCGAGACGGTTCGCGCCCCGAGCGACGGATCGCGCCCCGGGTGCGGCCGGGCGGGGGCGGAGGGATGCCGCGGCGGGGCGGTGCCGGTCCGCCGTGCGCTTGGGGCGTGTCCTGCCTGCGTGGGGCGGGATCCGCCTGTTCGGGGCGGGCTTTCCGCGCCCCGAGCGACGGATCACGCCCCAAGCGCGACGGTCCGCGCCCCGAACGACGCCCCGCGACCCAAACGGGACGGACCGCCCCGCCCCGCCCCACACGCACGGACCGTTCCGCCGCAGCGGGGGCGGCCTCAGACGGCAGGCGCGATGGCAGCCCGGGCGCCCGTCGTGACGGTCCGACGATCGACGCGGGCGCGCGCGAGGCGAGGAGCGTCGGCGCGCACCTCGTGCACCGCGCCCTCGATCGCGAGGCTCGCGGTGGCCTCGCGTTCGGCGCACGAGGGCCCCACCCACAGGGTGACGTCGCCCGGTTCGACGATGCGGATGCCGCGAAGTCCCGTGAACGCGAGGCGCTGCGTCGGCACGTCGAAGTGCACGACGGCCTCTTCGCCCGGTGCGAGGGTCACGCGCTCGAACGCGAGCAGCTGCGCAACGGGACGCGTGACGCTTGCGACCTCGTCACGCGCGTAGAGCTGCACGAGATCGGTCCCCTCGCGGTCGCCCGTATTGCGGACGCGAACGGATGCCGCGAACGAACCGCCCGCCGTGACGCGCTCGTCGACGACGAGATCGGTGCGTGCGAACGACGTGTAGGTCAGGCCGTGACCGAACGGCAGAGCGGGGTCGGAATCGGCGCTCGTGACATCGGAGGACCCGCCGAGAGTCGGATGCAGGTAGGAGTAGGGCTGCGCGCCGGCCGAACGGGGGAGGGACACGGGAAGGTGCCCCGATGGCGAGACCTCGCCCGCAAGTAGCGAGGCGATCGCGACCGCGCCCTCTTCCCCCGGGAAGAAGCCCTGAAGGACGGCGGCGGGCAGGGAGCCACCGGCATCCGCTCTGCCCACGGTGCGCACCGAGGTCGCGCCGAGCCCCGCGACGGCGCCGCGGTCGAGCCGACGCGGCGGCAGTGCCCACCCGATGGCGTACGGGCGACCCGTGAGCAGCACGAGGACGACCGGCGTGCCCGTCGCGCAGACCTCCTCGACGAGCCGGCGCTGAAGGCCCGGCAGTTCGAGGGACTCGACGTCGTTCCCCTCTCCGACGGTGCCGCGGCCGAAGAGTCCCGCCCGGTCTCCCACGACGACGACGGCGACGTCTGCGGTCGCTGCCGCCGCGACGGCGGCGGCGATGCCGGACTCGTCATCGCCTTCGACGTCGCACCCGCGCTCGTAGACGATCGCCGTGTCGCAGAAGGTGTCGGTGAGCGCCGCGCGCAGCGTCGGCAGCTCGATGCCGTACGGCGTGCCCTCGTGATGGGCGAGCACGTGATTGACGAACGAGTAGCAGCCCATGAGCGCTTCGGCGCTGTCGGCGTTCGGGCCGATGAGGGCGATCCTCCCGGCCGAGCGCGGGTCGAGGGGCAGCGTGCCGTCGTTGCTCAGCAGCACGAGCGACTCCTCCGCGAGACGCCGAGCGATCCTGCGGTGCTCAGCCGAGTCCAGATCGACCTCGACGGGAGGCGTGCTGAAGTCGGCATCCAGCAGCCCCAGCTCCTCCTTCTGCATCAGGACGCGCGCGACCGCCCGGTCCAGGACCTCGGGATCCAGCGCGCCCGCCCGGACGAGATCGGGCAGGGCCTCGTAGGCGTCGGAGCTGGGAAGCTCGACGTCGATCCCCGCGTCGATGGCGAGCTGCGCGGCCTGAGCGCGGTCGGCCGCCACCTGGTGCATCGACTCGAGGAAGGCGACGGCGAAATAGTCCGAGACGACGACGCCGTCGAAGCCCCACTCGTCGCGCAGGAGAGTCGTGAGGTACTCGGCCGTCGCCGCGACGGGCACGCCGTCGATCTCGGAGTACGAGTTCATGACGCTCCGCGCACCGCCGTCGCGCACCGCCATCTCGAAGGGCGGGAGCAGCACGTCGGCGAGCTCGCGCGGACCCGCGTGCACGGGGGCGTGATTGCGCCCTGCCCGCGACGCCGAGTACCCCACGAAGTGCTTGAGCGTCGCGTGGACGCCCGTGCTTTGAAGTCCTCGGACGTACGCCGTTCCCAGCACGCCGACGAGGTACGGATCCTCGCCGATGCACTCGTCGACGCGCCCCCAGCGTGGGTCGCGCACGACGTCGAGGACGGGGGCGAGGCCCTGGTGGATACCCAGATCGCGCATCGAGTGGCCGATCGCGGCCGCCATCTCCTCGACGAGGGCGGAGTCGAACGCCGCGCCCCACGCGAGCGGGGTCGGGAACGTTGCGGCTTTCCACGCCGCGAGGCCCGTGAGGCACTCCTCGTGCACGATCGCCGGGATGCCCAAGCGGGTCTCGGAGCGCAGTCGCCGCTGCTCGCCCCACAGCCACTCGGCCCGCTCGATCGGCTCGACGGGACGCGTACCGTACACCCGCGTGAGGTGCCCGATGCCGTGGGCGGTCGCTTCCTCGTAGCGCGTCGAGGTCTGCATCTCGCCCGCCATGGGGGCGACGACCTCGTCGCCCTGGTCGACCCAGAACCCCACCAATTGGGCGCGCTTCTCCTCGAGGGTCATGCGGTCGAGGATGTCTTGCACGCGCGGCGAGACCCGCGACGGGTGGTCTGATGACACGTCGTTCTCTTTCTGCAGGGGATGCCGCGGCATCCGGCGAAGCTCAGCCCTTGACCGCACCGGTCAGCCCGCCGACGATGCGGCGTTCGAACAGGCTGAAGAAGATGAGTGCGGGGATCATGGAGAGGGAGGTGAAGGCGAGCACTTTCGCCGTGTCTACCGAGTACTGCGACGAGAACGACTGCACGCCGAGGGGGAGGGTGAAGGCGGCCTCGTTGTTGAGGATGAACAGCGGCAACAGGTAGGCGTTCCAGCTGCCGACGAAGGCCAGGATGCCGGTCGTGATGACCCCGGGGAGGGACAACGGCAGCACCATCCTCCAGAAGAACCCGATCCGGCTCGCGCCGTCGATGAAGGCGGCTTCCTCGATCTCATCCGGGATCGCCCGCAGGAACGGCACGAGGATGATGATCGTCATGGGCAGCGCGAAGGCGATCTGCGGCAGGATGATGCCGCCGAGGGAGTTCATGAGCCCGAGGTTGCGGACGACGATGTAGAGCGGCGTGATCGCGACCGTCAGCGGGAACATGAGCCCCGCCGCGAAGACGGCGTAGAGGACCCCGCGACCGGCGAACTTGTACCGCGCCAGCACGTAGCTGGCCATGAGTCCGAGCGTCACGGCACCGACCGTCGTGGCGAGCGCGACGATCGTGGAGTTGACGACCTGGCGCCAGAAGATCCCTCCCGTGAGCACGTCGAGGTAGTTCTCGATCGCCCACGGGTCGGGGAAACCCGACGGGTCCGTCGTGATCTGCGCGTTCGTGCGGAAGCCGCCGATGATGATGTAGGCGACGGGAGCGAGCATGAGCCCGACGACGATGAGCGCCACGAGGTAGACGTACGGGCTCGCCCACGGCAGGGCCTTTCGCTCCCGCGGAGCGCGGCGGAAGCGCGCGATGCCCTTGGGGATCGGTGTCATGGGCATGGCGGTCATCGCTCACCCCTCCTGTTCTTCTTCGTGTCACCCGTGAGCGCACCCTCGGTGTCGCGACGCAGGACGAAGCGCTGATAGATGAGCGCGATCACGAGCGAGATCACGAAGATCACGACGGCGACGGCGTTGCCGTATCCGAAGTTGCCCGAGTTGCGGCCCTCCGCGACCATGTAGGTCGCCATGGTCGAGGTGCCGGCGGTCGCCGCGATGTACTGACCCCAGATGATGTAGACGAGGTCGAAGAGCTGCAGCGAGCCGATGATCGAGAGGAACGCCCAGATCCTGAGGGTCGGGCCGAGGAGCGGCAGCGTGATCTGCCACTGGATCTGCCAGAACGACGCACCGTCGATCGCGGCGGCCTCGGACAGTTCCTCGGGGATGCCCTGCAGTCCCGCGAGGAACAGGATGACGGCGAAGCCGATGTACTTCCACGTGATGATGACCATGAGCGTCCAGATCGCGATGTCCGGGTTCGAGAGCCAGTCGTTCGCGAGGAAGCCCAGTCCGATCTTCTCCAGCAGGTCGTTGAAGGCGCCGCTCGTCTGGAGCATGAGGCTCCAGCCGGTTCCGACGACGACCTCCGCGATGACGTACGGGATGAAGATCAGGACGCGGACGAGCGATTGCCCGCGCATGCGGCGGTTCAGCAGGAGCGCCAGGAGGATCGCCGCGGGTCCCTGCAGGATCAGCGAGAAGATCACGATGAAGCCGTTGTGACCGAGCGCCTGGAGGAAGGCGGGGTCCTGGATGATCGTGAGGTAGTTGCGCAGGCCGATGAAGTCAGTGGGCGGGCCGTATCCCTGCCAGCTGAAGAAGCCGTAGTAGGCGGCCATGACGACCGGGAAGATGACGAACCCGAGGAACATCACGAGGGCGGGGCCGACGAGGAGCAGGATCTCCAGCCGTCCGCGCCAGTCGGCCCGTCGCCGGGGGGCGGGCGGGAGCGACCGCGGTGCGTCGCCCCCGCCCGTCTGCGTGAGTTCCGCCGTCGCGTCACCCTGCTCGGCAGAGCTCACGCGTGTAGCCATGTCCGAACCTAGGCCTTCGCCGCGGCGTCCTGGACGGCCGTCACGATGTCCTCGGGCGTGCCGTTGCCCGCGAGCATGTCGACGACCGCGACGTTCAGCGCGTTGCCGACGTTCTGCCCGTAGACGGTGTCGAGCCACTGCGTCGCGTAGGGCGCCGCGTTGTAGGCCTCGAGGATCGCCTGGAGATAGGGCTCGGTGACGGCCTCCTGGGCCACGGTGTTGACGGGCGGCGCGTTGAACGCCTCGTAGTACGCCGTCTGCACCTCCGACGTGCCGAGGTAGTTGAGGAAGTCGACGCACGCCGGCGGAGCGTCGGCCGAGCACGAGTATCCGTCGACGCCGCCCATCATCGAGCCGGGCTCGCCCTCGCCGCCGGGAACCTCAGGGAAGGGGAACCACGCGAGGTCGGGGAGCGGCTGCTGGTCGGGCGTGAGCGACGCGATGACGCCCGGGTTCCAGGCGCCCATGAGTTCCATCGAGGCCTGGTGGTTGGCGAGGAGACCCGCCGAGCTGCCGGCGCCCTGCTGGGCCGACGTCGTCAGGAAGCCCGCGTTGAAGGGCTCGAGGTCGGCGAAGTCCTGCAGGTCTTCACCCGCGCGCACCCAGCAGTCGTCGTCGAAGGTCATCTCGTCGGCGGCCTTCGCGAGCGTGTCGGAGCTGCACTCGCGGAGGGCGAACCAGTAATACCAGTGCGCCGCCGGCCATGCGTCCTTCGCGCCGAGCGCGACGGGTTCGATGCCGGCGGCCTTGAGCTGCTCGACGGCTCCGTCCAGCTCCTCGATCGTGGTCGGGTTCTCCGTGATGCCGGCCTCGTCGAAGAGGTCCTGGCTGTAGAAGAGCCCACCGGGGAGGACCGCGACCGGGAGTGCGTAGATCTTCCCGTCGAGCGTGTTGGCCGAGAATGCGGCATCCGGAATCTCTTCCGCCGCCGGGCCGGTGATCTTGTCGGTCAGGTCCATGAGCTGGCCGGCCTTTACCATCGCCGCCATCTTGCCGCCGCCGCGCTGCAGGAAGATGTCGGGTGCGTCGCCCGAGTTGAGGGCCGTCTGGAGCTTTCCATCGAGGTCTTCGTTCTGGACCGACTGGACGTCGATCGTGACACCGGGGTTGGCCTCTTCGAAGTCGGCGACCGTCTGGTCCCAGAACTCCGTCCCGGGACCGGTCGTCGAGTTGTGCCACAGGCTCATCGAGACCGAGTCGCCGTCGCTGCCGCCGCCATCCGTGCCGCCCGCGCATCCGCTCAGCGCGAGGGCGCCGATCACGAGAGCTGCGGAGCCGGCGAGAATCCGCTTGCCGTGCATGTGATTCACCTTTTCTCCTCTTCGAGTGCCGCTGCTGATGCAGCGTCGGTATCCGCGTTCGTCCGACTCCGGGCCCGCGGTGTTTGGAAGTGTCGCAAGGGCCCATGGGGCTGTCAAACGTTTTCGAAAACGGTTTCCATGCGATAGGTTCGGCGTCACCATGACACGCCGCACCACGATCCACGATGTCGCCGCCGCAGCGGGTGTCTCCGTCGCCACAGTGTCCAAGGCCGTCAACGGCCGCTACGGAGTCGCCGAGGAGACCGTCTCGCGCGTCCTCGCCGCCGTCGAGAAGCTCGGCTACGAGTCGAGTCTCGTAGCCAGCAGCATGCGGTCGCGTCGTACGGGCGTCGTCGGTGTGCTCGTGCCCGACTTCGAGCCCTTCAGCGCCGAGGTGCTCAAGGGCGTGGGGGCCGCGCTCAACGGCTCCTCCTACGACGTCGTCGCGTACGCCGGCGTCCGTCACCATGCATCGACGGGGTGGGAGCGGCGCTCGCTCCAGCGGCTGTCGGGGACGCTCATCGACGCCGCGATCATGGTGACGCCGACGGTTCTGACGCCGTCCATCGACATCCCGGTCGTCGCGGTCGACCCGCACACGGGTGACGGGGACTTCCCGACCGTCGCATCGGACAGCTTCGGCGGTGCGCTCCAGGCGACCCGCTACCTTCTCGAGCTCGGACATCGCCGCATCGGATTCCTCGCGGGTCGCCCCGACCTGCGCTCGGCGCAGTTGCGTGAGGCCGGCTATCGGCAGGCGCTTGCCGATGCCGGCATCCCGTTCGATCCCGCTCTCGTGGCAGAAGGGCGATACGACGCGGATGCCGCGGCGGAAGCCGCCCGGACGCTGCTGTCTCACGTGCCGCCGACCGCTGTCTTCGCGGCGAACGACCTGTCGGCTCTCGCGGTCATGGACGTCGCGGCATCCCTCGGACTCGACGTCCCCCGCGACCTGTCGATCGTCGGGTTCGACGACATCCCCGAGGCATCCCGGCGCACACCCGCCATGACGACGGTTCGTCAGCCGATGCACCGTCTCGGCGTCGTCGCCGCCCAGTTCGCCTCGGCGATGCTCAACGGGCAGTCGCCCGAGCAGCCGCGCGTCATTCTGCCGACGAAGCTCATCCCGCGCGCGACGACGGCACCCCCTCGCGCCTGATCCCGGGCGTCGGGGCGTGCTTCGCGGGATGTGCGGGCGGGGTGGGGTGGGGATTCGGCGGGGCTCGCGGCCGTGTGGGGCGTGGTCTGGCGGGGTGGGGTGCGGAATGCCGGGGCTCGCGGCCGTGTGGGGCGTGGTTTGGCGGGGTGGGGTGCGGAATTTGCGCCCCGGCTGGGTGGAGTGCGCCCCGAGCGGGGAGAGGCGGCCTGCCGTGGCCGGTCGGGCGTGTGCGGTTGCGGTGGGGCGCGGATTGCCAGTGTTCGCGGCCGTGTGGGGCGTGGTTTGGGGTGGTGGGGCGTGGATTCGGCTGGGGATGGCGTGGCGCGGATTCGGCTGGGCTGTCGGCCGTGATGGGGCGCAGTTTGGGCTGGTGGGGCGCGGATCGCCGGGGCTCGCGGCCGTGTGGGGCGTGGTTTGGCGGGGTGGGGCGCGGATTGTGCGCCCCGGCTGGGTGGAGTGCGCCCCGAGCGGGGAGGGGCCGCCTGCCGTGGCCGGTCGGGCGCGTGCGGTTGCGGCGGGGACTCGCCGGTTGTGCGTCGGGGCGTGGTCTGTCTCGGCGGGGCGCGGATTGCCCGGGGTCGAGGCCGCGTGGGGCGTGGTTTGGGGTGGTGGGGCGCGGAATTCACGCCCCGGGTGGGCGGAGTGCGCCCCGAGCGCGGGAAAGGGCCGTCTGCCGTGGCCGGTCGGGCGCGTGCGGTTGCGGTGGGGACTCGCCGGTGGTGCGTCGGGGTGTGGTCTGTCTCGGCGGGGCGCGGATTGCCCGGGGTCGAGGCCGCGTGGGGCGTGGTTTGGGGTGGTGGGGCGCGGAATTCACGCCCCGGGTGGGCGGAGTGCGCCCCGAGCGAGTCAGGCGGCGGTCGGGTCGCGGAGCAGGTCGGCGAACGCGGCTTCCGCGGCCCCGATCAGCAGGCGGTCGTCGGCGAGGGCTGCGACGCGGATCTCGAGTCCTTCCATGTTGGCCGGCATCGCCTGCCCCGCGACTCCCGCGAGGAGCGCGTCGGGGTCGAGGCTCGCGAGCGTCGCGAGGAAGCCGCCGAGCACGACGACTGACGGATTGAGCACGTTGACGGCATTGGCGAGAGCTGTCGACAGGATGCGGCGCTGACGCCCGACCTCGTCCGCGACGTCCGCGTCGGACGACGCCACGAGGGCTGCGCCGAGGGCCGCGTCGTCCGCCGCGGGCAGCCGCAGCACGGCGAGCAGGCGGGCGCGGCTGACCTCGTCCTCCAGGACGCCGCCGTCGGCCCGCCGATCGCCGGCGGCGCCGATGCCGGGCCTGTTCTGTCCGAACTCGCCCGCGTATCCGCCGGCGCCGGGCACCGGCATCCCTCCGACGACGAGGCCGCCGCCGATACCGCTCGCGCCGCCGTTGAGGTACACGACGTCGTCGATGCCGCGTGCTGCGCCGAAGAGGTGCTCGGCGAGCACGCCGAGGCTCGCGTCGTTGCCGATCACCGTAGGAAGACCCGTCGCCGCGCTCACGAGTTCGCGCAGCGGCTCGTCGATCCACCCGAGGTGCGGGGCGTTGCGCACGAGTCCGTCGGAGGCGCGGACGAGTCCCGGGATCGCGAGGCCCGCGCTGATGACGCGCGCGTCGAGATTCGCGTCCCGCCATGCCGCGGTGCGCTCGGCGATGAGTTCCGCCGTCTCACCGGGGGTCAGGAGGTGGTCGACCTCGATGCGCTCACGATGACGGATGCCGCGGTCCAGGCCCACCACCGCGATCGAGAGGGCATCGACCTCGGGATTCGCGGCGATCGCGACGACGCGGGGGTCGGCGCCGACGACGGGGGACGGGCGACCGACGCGACGTGACGGGTCGGGTGCGCGCTCCTCGACGAGCTCCTCACGGACGAGCTCGCCCACGAGGTCGGCGATCGTGGATCGGTTGAGGCCCGTCGACTCCGTGAGGGCCGCTCGAGACAGCGGCCCATCGACGTGGACGAGTCGCAGGAGGCGCGCCAGGTTGCGCTGCCGGACGCCTTCGGCGGTGGGGACGGAGTCGCTCATCCTCTTCACTGTAGGGGTTGGCGCGGCATCCGTCATGGTATAGGTTGTTGGCAACAACAATTGTTCACCGACGAACTCAGGAGCATCATGCCCACCCCCACACGCGACGACAAGTTCTCGTTCGGACTCTGGACCGTCGGATACAACGGCACCGATCCGTTCGGCGGCCCCACGCGGCACCCGCTCGATGTCGTCCACGCCGTCGAGAAGCTCGCGGAGCTCGGCGCCTACGGACTCACGTTCCACGACGACGACCTCTTCCCGTTCGGCTCGACCGACGCCGAGCGACAGACGCAGATCGACCGGCTCAAGGGCGCGCTCGCCGACACGGGCCTCATCATCCCGATGGTGACGACGAACCTCTTCTCCGCGCCCGTCTTCAAGGACGGCGGCTTCACCGCCAACGATCGCGACGTGCGCCGCTTCGCGCTTCGCAAGGTGTTCCGCCAGCTCGACCTGGGCGCCGAGCTCGGCGCCAAGACCTTCGTCATGTGGGGCGGCCGCGAGGGTGCCGAGTACGACTCGGCGAAGGACATCCGCCAGGCGCTCGAGCGCTACCGCGAAGCGGTCAACCTCCTCGGCGACTATGTGACCGACAAGGGCTACGACATCCGCTTCGCGATCGAGCCGAAGCCCAACGAGCCCCGCGGCGACATCCTGCTGCCGACGCTCGGTCACGCGATCGCCTTCATCGATTCCCTCGAGCGCCCGGAGCTCGTCGGCCTCAACCCCGAGGTCGGGCACGAGCAGATGGCGGGCCTCAACTTCGCCGCGGGCATCGCGCAGGCGCTCTACCACGGCAAGCTCTTCCACATCGATCTCAACGGTCAGCGCGGAATCAAGTACGACCAGGACCTCGTCTTCGGTCATGGCGACCTGCACAACGCGTTCGCGCTCGTCGACCTGCTCGAGAACGGCGGCCCCGGTGGCATCCCGGCTTACGACGGTCCTCGCCACTTCGACTACAAGCCCTCGCGCACCGAGGACGAGGTCGGCGTCTGGGAGTCCGCCGCCGCCAACATGCGCACGTACCTGTTGCTGAAGGAGCGCGCTGCGGCCTTCCGCGCCGATCCCGAGGTGCAGGAGGCGCTCGCCGCCGCCAAGGTCGACGAGCTGTCGACCCCGACCCTCAACGAGGGTGAGACGTACGACGACTTCCTCGCGGACCGCTCCGCCTACGAGGACTTCGACCCGAGCGTCTACCTCGGCGGCAAGGGTGCGGGCTTCGTCCGTCTGCAGCAGCTGGCGACCGAGCACCTGCTCGGCGCTCGCTGATCCGACTCGGGTCCACCCCGCGCCGTACCCGGCCCCGCGCTCCACGCCGGGTCGGGTACGGCGCATCGGGCTCCGACCCGCAACGCAGATCCGCGAGACTGCACCCGGGCGCCGAGACTGCACCTGCCGACCGCTGTTTCGGCCGGCAGGTGCAGTCTCGCGGTCCAGCCGGGCTCGATAGGTCACAACAACGAGAGGGAGAGCGATGACGCTCGTCATGGGAGTCGACTCGTCGACGCAGTCATGCAAGGTCGTGATCACGGATGCCGCGACGGGCGCCGTCGTCCGCGAGGGGCGTGCCGTTCACCCCGCCGGTACGTCGGTCGACCCCGAGGCGTGGTGGGTCGCGCTGCGTGAGGCGATCGCCGCTGCGGGGGGACTCGACGACGTCGCCGCCTGGGCGATCGGCGGACAACAGCACGGGATGGTCGCCCTCGACGCCGCCGGGCACGTCATCCGCGACGCGCTCCTGTGGAACGACACGCGCTCGGCGGGGGCGGCGAAAGACCTCATCGCCGAGTTCGGCGCCGACGAGCTCGCGCGGCGGACGGGGCTCGTGCCCGTGGCATCCTTCACGATCACGAAGCTCCGGTGGCTGCGCGACAACGAACCCGACAACGCCGCCCGTGTCGCCGCCGTCGCCCTGCCGCACGACTGGCTCACGTGGCGACTGCGCGGCTTCGGCCCCGAGAACCCCAAGCTCGACGAGCTCATCACCGACCGCTCCGACGCGTCGGGCACCGGCTACTGGGACCCGGCGACGGGCGGCTACGACCGCGAACTGCTCGCCGCGGCCCTCGGACACGACGCCGTCCTGCCGCGCGTGCTCGACGCCGACGGGTTCGTGACGGATGCCGCGGGCCGCCGCGTCGGCGGAGGCGCCGGCGACAACGCGGGTGCGGCCCTCGGCCTCGGTGCCCGCGCGGGCGATGTCGTCGTCTCGATCGGCACAAGCGGAACCGTCTTCGCCGTGAGCGACGAGCGCACGATCGATCCCTCGGGGACGGTCGCCGGCTTCGCCGACTGCACGGGGCGGTTCCTCCCGCTCGTGGCCACGCTCAATGCGGCCCGCGTCCTCGACGCGATCGCGCGGCTCCTCGGCGTCGACCACGAGGAGCTCTCGCGGCTCGCGCTCGCGGCAGAGCCCGGCGCGGGCGGGCTGACGCTCGTCCCGTACTTCGAGGGAGAGCGGACGCCGAACCTTCCTGACGCCACGGCATCCCTCACGGGCATGACCCTCGCCTCGACGACCCGCGAGAACCTCGCCCGCGCAGCCGTCGAAGGCATGCTCTCGGGGCTCGGCGCGGGGCTCGAGGCCCTGCGGGCGCTCGGCGTCCCGCTCGAACGAGCACTCCTCATCGGAGGAGGCGCGCAGTCCGAGGCCGTCCGCCGCATCGCGCCGCACGTGCTGGGGCTCCCCGTCGAGCTCCCGCAGCCGGGCGAGTACGTCGCGCTGGGGGCCTCGCGGCAAGCCGCCGACGTGCTCGCGGTCTGACGTCAGCGGCATCCATGTGTCATAACTCCGCCTGAATGTCGGCGCCATCGGAGTGCGACCGCGGAATTCCGCGGGCCGGTGCAGGTGCGGCGACGAACGAGACTGAATTGTGAACGCGTAACGGGGGAGACAATGGGCTGATGGATGCCGCTGAGGTCGATGCCATCGCGGAAGAGCTCTACTCACTGCCGCCGGCGGAGTTCACCGCGGCGCGCAACGCGCGCGCGACCGGGGCCGAAGCCCGAGCAGTCAAGGCGCTTCGCAAGCCGACGGCTGCAGCCTGGGCCGTGAACCTCCTCGTACGCGATGGTCAGCTGGCCGACGCCGTGGAGCTCTCAGCAGCGCTCCGCGAGGCGCAGGACGATCTCGATGCGGCCGAGCTCGCGCGCCTCGGACGTCAGCGGCGCGCACTCGTCTCGGCGCTGGCCGACCGCGCGGCGGCGCTCGCGAAGGACGCGGGCGTCACGCTGAGCGCCGCGGCGCGTGACGATGTCGAGAAGACGATCAATGCCGCCGTCGTGGATGCCGCGGCGGCCGCCGCCGTGCTGACGGGTCGCCTCGTCAAGCCGCTCGAGGCGGGCTCCCTCGACGACCTCACGGATGCCGTCGGAGGGTCCCTCCCGGGGGCTGTGGCACCCCCGCCCCGCGACGACCTGTCCGAGCGCCGGGCGAGGAAGGCAGCCGAGAAGGCCGCGCGCGAGGCCGAGCGGATCGCGAACGAAGCCGAACGGGAGAAAGCCCGGGCCGCTGCGCAGCGCGACAAGGCGAGCGAGCGCCTCGATCACCTGCGCGAGCGCGTCGACGAGCTGCGCCGCGACCTCGAGCGCGTCGAGTCGGAGGCGGCTGACGCCGAGGAACGACTCGCGGTCCGCGAGAAGGAGTTGACGGATGCCGCTGCGGCCGCGCGCACAGCCGAGTCCGCCGCGCGCGCGGCCCGCCTCGACCCCCCGGGGTAGGGCGCCCGCGGAGGTGGGGCGCGCTTCGCGCGCTCCCCGCTCAGCGTGCGGCTGGTTTGGGGCGCGGGTTGGTGCGATGGGGCGCCACTTGTGCGCCCCGACCGGGCGGAGTGCGCCCCGAGTCGGGCGGCGGGGCCTGGCGGCTGGTTTGGGGCGCGGGCTGGTGCGATGGGGCGCCACTTGTGCGCCCCGACCGGGCGGAGTGCGCCCCGAGTCGGGCGGCGGGGCCTGGCGGCTGGTTTGGGGCGCGGGTTGGTGCGACGGGGCGCCACTTGTGCGCCCCGACCGGGCGGAGTGCGCCCCGAGTCGGGCGGGGAGGGGCCGAGATCGGTAGCATCCGGTCTGTGGAGAAGTTCGGGGACGCGTCAGCGTGAGGAACCGCCACCGGATTGTCGCCGGGTTCTTCGCCGCTGCGCTCGCCGTCGTCGGCGGGCTCGTGGCCGTCGAGGGCGTGCGGATCGCGGGCGATGCGCTCGAGCGTTCCGGCATCGACAGCTTCTACGAACAGCCCGACGGCGCTCTCGACGGCGCCCCGGGAACGATCGTGAAAGCCGACCAACTGCTGGGCGCCCCGCTCGTCTCGCGTGCCTGGCGCATCATGTACCGGACGACCGACGTCCACGGCGACCCGGCGATCTCGACGGGAGTGCTCGTCGTGCCGCTGACTCCCGCTCCTCCCGGCGGGCGGACAGTGCTGTCCTGGGGCCACCCTACGACGGGTGCCGCGCGGCAGTGCGCCCCGTCGTACGGGTTCGACCCGTTCCTCGGGATCGAAGGTCTCCGGTTCCTTCTCGATCGCGGATACGCCGTCGTGGCGACCGACTACGTCGGGATGGGCACCGACGGGCCGGACTCCTACCTCGTCGGGGTCACAGGCGGCAACGCCGTGCTCGACGCCGTCCGCGCCGCGCAGGCGATCCCGCAAAGTCAGGCGAGCGACCGCGTCGTGCTGTGGGGGCACTCGCAGGGCGGCGCCGCTGTCCTGTTCGCGGCGCAGCAGGCGCCCGCCTACGCGCCGGAGCTCGAGATCGAAGCCGTCGCTGCGGCAGCGCCCGCCGCCAACCTCGTCGACCTCATGCAGGCACACCTCGACGACATCTCCGGCGTCACGATCGGCTCGTACGCGTTCACGGCCTTCGCCGAGGTCTACGACGAGCCGATCGACGAGATCCTCACGCCCAAGGCCCTCGAGGTCGTGCCGAAGATGAACGACATCTGCCTTCTCGCGAACATCGGCGAGCTCCACGCGATGGGTGACTCGCTCGTCGGAGACTTCACCGTCGCCGACCCCACGACGACGGAACCGTGGAAATCGCTCCTGGAGCAGAACTCCGCCGGGGCGACCGCGTTCGACGCGCCGCTCTTCATCGCGCAGGGACTCGACGACGAACTCGTCGTGCCCGCCGACTCGAAGGCGTTCGCCGAGCACGAGGCATCCCTCGGCATGTCGGTGACCTACCACGAGATCTCTTTCGCGACCCACGGCACGGTCGCCTACCTCGCGCTCCCGGGCCTCCTGCAGTGGCTCGACCGCGTGGGGGCTCGCTGACGCGAACGGATGCCGCGGGCCGGCGCCGTACGCGGGGGTCGATCTCGATACGCGCGCTGCGCGCGCTACTCGATCAGCGGGGTCTGGCGCTGCGCGGGGCTACTCGATCAGCGGGGTCTGGCGCTGCGCGGGGCTCCTCGATCGACGGATGCCGCAGCCCGGGGCCGTACGCGGGGCGCGGCCCGGCCATACAGCGAGGTCAGTGGCGGAAGCCGGGAGCGGGCGCCACGACCGGCATGGGCGACGGGAGCGCATCGAGATAGGCGGTCTCGGCTTCGATGTCGGCCAGGAGCTGGGCGGCCAGGTCCATGCTGAGGCCGTTGCGCACGACGATCCGCTGCACCGTCAGATCGGACATGCCGTCGGGCAGGGGATAGGTCGGGACGAGCCAGCCCTTCATCCGCAGGCGGTCCGACAGATCGTAGAGGGTCCAGTTCGACGTGTGGCCCTCCTTGAGGCGCCACGCGAAGACCGGGATGTCGCTTCCGTCGTTCCACAGCTCGAACGCGTCGAGCTTCGCGATCCCCGCCGAGAGGTAGAGCGCGACATCCTGCGAAGACTTCTGCATCTCGACGTAGCCGCTGAATCCGAGCCGGAGGAACAGGTAGTACTGCAGCACGATCTGCGCGCCGGCACGCGAGAAGTTGAGGGCGAACGTCGGCATCTCGCCGCCGAGATAGCTGACCGTGAAGACGAGGTCGTCGGGCAGCCATTTCGCTTCGCGCCAGACGACCCAGCCGACGCCGGGATAGACGCCGCCGTACTTGTGCCCGGAGGTCGAGATCGAGTGGACCCGTTCGAGACGGAAGTCCCACACGAGGTCGGGCTGCAGGAACGGCGCGATCATCCCGCCCGATGCGCCGTCGATGTGGATCGGGATGTCGAGCCCCGTCGTGCGCTGCACCTCGTCGAGGGCTGCCGCGATCTCGGTCACGGGCTCGTACATGCCCGTATAGGTCACACCCATGATGGCGACGACGCCGATCGTGTTCTCGTCGATGTACGATGCGAGATCGTGCCCGTCGAGCACCTTGTGGTCGTCCGAGATGGGCACCATGCGCGCCTCGACGTCCCAGTAGTTGCAGAACTTCTCCCAGCACACCTGGACGGCGGCGCTCATGACGAGGTTGGGCTTCTCGGTCGAGGCGCCGGCCGCGCGCCGCGCGTGCTGCCAGTTGCGTTTGAGGGCGAGGCCCGCGAGCATGCAGGCTTCACTCGACCCCGTCGTCGACGTGCCGATCGTGTCGGCGGGGCTCGGTGCATGCCAAAGATCCGCGAGCATCTGCCAGCAGCGAGCCTCGATCGCCGCCGTGCTCGGGTACTCGTCCTTGTCGATCATGTTCTTGTCGTACGCCTCGGCGTAGAGGCGGTTGGCCTGGTCGTCCATCCAGGTCGTCACGAACGTCGCGAGGTTGAGCCGTGCATTGCCGTCGAGCATCGTCTCGTCGTGCACCACCTGATACGCCGTCGAGGGCAGCATCCCCTCGTCGGGAAACCGATCGGGCCGCCGGAGCGCTGTCTCACCGGGACGGTCGAACGTCGGGGGCAGGCCGTGGTACTCGGGCATCCGAGGCTCCTTTCGAGGGCATCCGGTTCCACCGTGGCATGACGGCGGTGCGAACGCGTACTGTTCCGTGCGGATCGGGCGCGCGCCGCTACCCTGATGCCGTGGACGACCTCGAGCCGACGCTGCTGCTCATCCCGCTCCTCGCGGTGCTGGCCCCGCTCGTCGCGCGCGGTCTCGGCCGGTGGGTGCGCGTCCCGATCGTCGTCTTCGAGCTTCTCCTGGGCATCGCGATCGGTCCGAGCCTGCTCGGGTGGGCGGAGCCCTCGGCGTTCATCGACGCCCTCGCCGAGTTCGGTGTCGCGATGCTGTTCTTCGTCGCGGGCACCGAGATCGAGTTCTCCGCCTTCCGCGGACGCACGGGTCGCAACGCCGGGTTCGGCTGGCTCATCAGCCTCGCCGCGGGTCTCGGACTCGGATGGGTGCTGGCCCCGGGGGAGGCGGCGGTCATCATCGGGATCGCATTGAGCTCCACGGCGCTCGGCACGATCCTCCCGATCCTGCGCGACAGCGGCGATCTGAGGACGCCGTTCGGCCGCTCCGTCGGCGCGATCGGAGCCGTCGGCGAGTTCGGTCCCCTGATCGCGATCTCGGTCTTCCTCGGTGGTCGCGATCCCGGGATCTCGACGATCATCCTCGCGCTCTTCGCCTTCGTGGCAGGACTCGCGATCCTCCTCGCCTTCCGGGTTCCGGCCGGCGCGATGCACCGCTTCGTGAACTCGACCCTGCACACGTCCGGTCAGTTCGCCATCCGTCTCGTCTTCCTGGTCCTGTCGGCGCTCGTCGCGCTCAGCATCGTGCTCGACCTCGACATCCTCCTCGGGGCGTTCACGGCCGGGATCGTCTGGCGCCTCATGATGAGGGATGCCGCTGAGTCCGACCGCGAGGCGGTCGAGAGCAAGATCGAGGGTGTCGCCTTCGGATTCCTCGTTCCCATCTTCTTCATCTACACGGGGGTCACGTTCGACCTGGAGGCGCTGCTCGAGGCGCCGGTCCTTCTCCTGGCCGTGCCGGTGACCGTCATCGGCCTCATCGTCGTCCGCGGCATCCCGTCGATGCTCGTCGCACCACCGGGTTCGTCGCGCTCCGATCGCGTCGCTGTGGGCCTCCTCGGCGCGACGGGGCTCCCGATCATCGTCGCCGTCACCGCCATCGGCGTCGAAGAAGAGGTCATCACGTCGGCGACGGCGTCGGTCCTCGTGGGTGCGGGCATGCTGTCGGTCCTCGTCCTGCCCCTCATCGCGACCACGTTGCGGCGGCGCTCGACGGGATCGGCGGAGCCCGTCCGGGAACCGGCCCAGGAGGACGACCTCGCGTGAGCACCGCCGAGCTCTTGCAGGCGGCTCGTGAGCGCCTGGCCGGCGTCGCGCGCGAGGGGCTCGGCGAGTTCGTCCAGCCGCGTCGGCTGCTCGGCATCCCGCGCGCTCCGCGCATCGTCCCGAGGGGAGCCGCGTGGCATCTCGGGGTACTCCTTCTGAGCGACGACGAGGTCTTCGCGGTCGGTGACATCCTGCGGGCGCAGGAAGAGGTTCGCCGGGGGTTCACGGCCGAATCGCAACGGCACCGCGCGGCGCTCGCCGCCGCCGCTTTCCGGGGTGGATTCGACGAAGGTGCGACGGTGCACATCGGCTGGCAGCTGCTCGATCCCGGCGCCGTCGACAGGGGAGCGGCATCCGGCCCACTCGCCCTCGTCGACGGGGTGCCGAGTGTGCGCTGGAGCGCGGCCGGAGGACTCGCCCCTCTCGCCGGATACCTCGACGAGAGGGTGTCCCTCGTCCGCGAACCTCCGCCCGGCGCGTGATCCGGAGTGTCAACCCCGTGACGATGGGGCTCGCGAGCGCGTACGGTCGAGACATGCAGACCTCAGGCAAGGACCTCGCCCGGCAGATCGTCGTCATCTCCACCGCGGTGTTCATGCTGATCGCGTCGCTCGTCGGCAGCGGCGTCCTCGGCGGGACACCCGTCGAGGAACTGCAGGACGGCGCCCTCGCCGCCGACGGCTCGCTCCTCGCCCCCGCGAGTCCCGCCTTCTCGATCTGGAGCGTCATCTACGTGCTCCTGATCGCCTACGCGATCTGGCAGGCGCTCCCGGGTCAGCGGTCGCGTGACCGTCAGCGCGGCCTCGGCTGGTGGATCGCCCTGTCGATGGTGCTGAACGGGCTGTGGCTCGTGCTCGCGCAATTCGCGACCCTCCCTCTGACGGTCGCGGGGATCGTCGCACTCCTCGTCGTGCTGTGCATCACGTTCCAGCGCACGGTGGCCTACCCCGCCGAGGGCTTCTTCGATTCGCTCCTCATCGACGGATCGACGGGCCTCCACCTCGGGTGGGTGTCGCTCGCGACCGTCGCCAACACGTCCGCATGGCTGACGGCAGAGGGCCCGTCGTCGTGGGAGTCGTTCGGCACGACGGCCGGTGTTCTCGTCGTCGTCGTCGTGGGTCTCATCGGCCTCGCCCTGACGTGGCGGAGCGGATGGCGGATCGCTCCCGCGCTCGCACTCGGATGGGGGCTGTCCTGGCTCGCGATCGGCCGTCTGCAGCTCGAGCCCCAGGACACGGCGATCGGGATCACGGCCGCCATCGTCGCCGTCGTCATCCCGTTCGTCGCGATCCTCGGTACCGTCGTCACCCGCCTCGTCGGCGCGCGGAACGCCGGCGCCTGACCGCCTCTGCGGTAGAGGTCAGACGGGCGCGAAAGTCTTCGCGAAGGCCCGGAGCAGACGGACGGGTTCGGTGAGGGATGCCGCGTGCACCCGGGCCGCGATCGCATCGAAGTCGCTCGCCGCGAAGTATCCGTCGTCGCGGTAGACCTCCATCCGCTCCGTGAACGCCTTCGCCGTCGGCTCGGGGTGGAACTGCGTCGCGTAGAGCCGGTCGCCTGCGCGGTAGGCCTGCACGGGGCAACCCTCGTTCGTTGCGAGCAGCGTCGCACCGGGAGGAAGGCTCTCCGAGCCCTCTTTGTGCGCCGTGAGGGCGGAGAAGCGGCGCGCGAGCCCACCGAAGAGCGGGTCGGTCGCGGCATCCGGAGTGAGCTCGATCGTGACGGGTCCCGTGTCTTCGGGATACGCGCGGCTCACGGTGCCGCCGAGCACCCGCGTCACGACGCCGATGCCGTAGCACGTGAACAGCGCAGCCGTGCGGCGTTCGAGGGCCGCCTCGGCGATCCGGGCGAGTTCGACTTCCAGGCGACGCTGCGCGTCGGTCTTCGTCGACTCCGGATCGGCGACGTTGAAGGGACTCCCGCCGACGACGATGCCGCTGAACCGGTCGAAGACGTCGTGGGGAAGCGGTTCGCGCACGAGGTCGTGCTGCGCGATCATGTCGGGCTCGAACCGCGTGGCGGCGCGGAACGACTCGTACTCCGCGGCAGCTGCGCCCTGCTGAGGACGGACGCAGACATAGAGGAGCGGCGCGGACGTCATATCGTGAGTCTAGGTCGGCGCCCATCGCGTCGCGAGGCGACGGACGCCGACAGACACACGAGTCAGCGCGCTTGCAGCGAGATTTGCAGCGAGTAGTCGCCGTACGAGCTGAAGCGGCGGACGATGTCGACCTTCTCGCCTCGCCGAGCGCGCGCGATCTCGTCTCCCGTCGGGGTCACGGCGACCGGCCGCCCGATGAGACGGTTGACGACGGCCGGTCCCGATACCGGTTCCACCGCGCCCGCGAACGCGCTGAGCGATTCCTCCACCACGCGGTCCCGCGGAGCGAGGGCTGTCGCGACCGCCGCGGCCTGTACGGCGGCAGCGCCGGCCGTCCGGGTGATGTCTGCGCTGACGTTGTCGTTCTCGAGCAGTGCGACGAGGAATGTCGGCACCTCGGGCTGCATCGAGCCCTGATAGAACGGCGCGTAGGGGAACGAGTGGTTCTCCTTGTCGTCCACGTCGTCCAATGGTCCGTAGAGCACGGTCCGTGTCGGTGTGACACCCCGATTGGCGGCACGCGCCGCGAAGTCGAGGGTCGCGACGACGGCGAACGGCTCGTCGCCCTCGCCGATGCCGAAACCCGGGGTCTCGGAATGGCAGCGCAGCCAGTCCACCCATGCCGTCACCGATGCTCCGCCGTTCAGCTGCACCCGCGTTCCCGTCGAGGGGGTCCAGAAGATCGTGCCGCCCTGGAAGACGCTGTGGCGTCCTGCGCCGTTGGTGCCGGGCGTGACGAGTTCGTCGGTCGTGGGGTATCCGAGCGCGCCCCGCTCCCAGCCGTCGCGCGCCCAGTGGTCGCGGATGGCTCCGAGCACGATGTGCGCTCCCGTCGCGGGTGTCCAGTAGATCGAGCCGCCCTCGAAGTGGTTGAAGTGACCCACCCCGTCAGGGGTTCCGGACTCGTCGGTGACGGGGAAGCCGAGGAACCCGCGGTCCCATCCCGTCTCTCCCCACTTGCTGTAGATCGCACCGTAGACGCTGAAGGCCTCACCGGCGCCGCGTCGCCAGATGATGGTGCCGTTGGTGAAGTTGTTGTATCGCCCGCGGCCGCTCCCCGCGTCTGCTTCGTCCGTCGTCGGGTACCCGTTCGGTCCTCTCTCCCAGCCGAGCCGTTCCCACTTGGCGCGGATGAGGCCGTAGATGAGGTGGGCTCCCGTCTGGGGGGTCCAGTAGATCGACCCGCCGTTCTGATAGTGGCGATGGCGCCCTACCCGGTCGGGACACGTGTTCTCGGGGGTGGTCGGTGTGCCCAGCCACGGATTGGCGCCGATGACCTCGGCATACTTCGCGTCGATCGCAGACATCGTGAACTCCTGATCGGTGAGGGATGGATGCCACGACAGAGGTTGCCGACGTGAGGCTGATACGCCGGCGGGGCCGCAGGAGAACGAATCCGAAGAATCCCGGCCGACATGTATCACGGGGGATCTATCGCGCTCCTGGCAGGTGTGGACAGAATGGGCGCTATGACGCACGCTGGGGCCGAGTCGTCCGCCTCCGACGCTGAGCCGACGCGGTGGGAACGCGCCGGCGACTTCTTCGAGAGGTGGCGAGAGGGCGACAGCCGGGCCATGGACGAGCTCGTCCGTCTGATGACGCCCGTGCTGTGGCACGTCGTGCGCGCGTACGGTCTCGACAGCGCGCTCGCGGAAGACGTCGTGCAGACCACCTGGATGACGCTCGTCCGCACGCACGCCTCGATCCACGAGCCGAAGGCGGTGTCGGGCTGGCTCACGATGTGCGCGCGACGCGAGGCCTGGCGCGTGGGCAAGCAGCACCGCCGCGCCGATGCGACCGAGGTCGAGAACCTCGAACCGCATCTGCCCGTCACGGAGTCCGCCGAGCAGACCGCCGCGCGCGACGACGAGTCCCGGCGCCTGTGGGATGCCGTCAGCCACCTGGATGCGCGATGCCAGCGCCTGCTGCGCGTCGTCGCGTTCGAGGAGCGGCCCGACTACGCACGGATCGCACAAGACCTGTCGATGCCCATCGGATCGATCGGACCGACACGCCAGCGCTGTCTGGGAAAGCTACGCACTCGCATCGAGAGCGACGGGTGGGGGGGAGACCGCCATGGACACTGAGGACTTCGCCGCGGACGCGGCGATCTTCGCACGACTGCGGGGAGTGTGGGAGGACGTCGATCCGATGCCCACCGACCTCGTCGACCGGATGGTCGCGGCCGTCGCCGTCGCCGACCTGACCCGCGAGTACGCCCTGCTGACTCTCGTCGAGGAGTCGCAGCTGGCCGCCGTCCGCGGCGAGACCGACACCGCGACGCTCCAGTTCAGCGACGGATCGACCACGGTGCTGCTGCATGTGACCGCGACCGACGGGCACCGTCGCGTCGACGGCTGGGTGGACGCGACGGCGCTCGCGATCCGTCTCGTGCAGGGCGACACCGAGATCTCCGCCGCGCCGACCGAGCACGGCCGCTTCGCCTTCGACGATGTGCCGCCCGGCGTCTGCCGCCTGCGGCTCGTCGTGAAGGACTCCGACGGCGACCTCCGCGACTTCCAGACCCCGCAGTTCGAGGTCTGACCACCCCCACCCGAGAGGCAACACCACGATGGCCGCAGTCGAACCAACCGGATCGTGGCGCGCGCGCGAGGCCGCGAGCGCTCCGAAGGGGGTCGTGCTCGACCCTCAGCGTGACTCCGTTCCGGGGATCACCTCTTTCCCGACTCTGTATGCGCGAGGACATCTCCTCATCTCGGGCGCGACGGATGCCGCTCGAGTGTCTCTGCAGGAGGCTGCGGAAGAGCTCGGGTGGGACGTCGAGCTCGAGCAGGTCCGGGACGGCGAGACGCCGCTGACGCGGGCGCGCATCGTCGAGTCTCCCAAGCCGCGTCGCGACGACGAGCCCGTCGCGCAGGTCGATGCGTGGCGCCTCCTGCAGCAAGCGCGCCGCAGGGTCCTCGAGCGGGCACTGCTGAAGCGGCAGTCGCGAGGCCGCGGTGCCGACGGAGAGGATGCCGTCGCCCGGGTCAAGCGTACGGTCGCGCTCGCGGCATCCCGCTCCCTCGATCCCGACGTCGATCCCCGCGAGTTCGCCGATGAGCGCGCGGCCATCATCGCCGATGAGACGCTCCGACGCGTCGGCCTCGATCACGTGCTCATCGTGGATCCCATCGGGGTGAATCCGCACGGACGGACCAATCCGCACGGACGCACGAACCCGCACGGGCGGACGAACCCGCACGGCAGGACGAACCCCGCAGGCACCGAGGGTTACGCGTATGCGGGCACGGGCGGCTTGGAGATCGTCGACTTCGTCGGTGCAGCACCGGTGCGCCGAGGGGTCGCGAAAGGCGGCCGACGGCCGGTCGTCGCCTACTTCGACACGGGCTGCGGAGCCCACTCCTGGTTCGTCGACGACATCGGCTCGGACCCCGTCGTCGTCACGAACGTGCCGTCTCCTACGCGGCCGGGCACGGTCATCGGCGTCGAGGATCCGGCAACCGATCCCGAAGTGCACGGCGACCAAGCGGGACCGCGCGACGGCTTCCTCGACGATGCGGCCGGGCACGGGACCTTCGTCGCCGGGATCATCCGGCAGGCGGCTCCCGACGCGCGCATCCTCGCGATCCGGGTCGCGGACAGCAACGGGACTGTGCTCGAGAGCGAGCTCATCGACGCCGTCGAAGAGCTCGCCGCGTGGACCGAGAAGGGAAACCCCGTCGATGTCGTGAACTTCTCGCTCGGCTATTACCACGAGACCCCCGAGGACGGACTCTTCAGCGAGCGGCTCTACGACGCGCTCCGGCGGCTCCGTGCGGGTGGCACGATCGTCGTCTGCTCGGCGGGCAACGACGCCACCGACCGTCCGTCGTTCCCCGCTGCGCTGTACGCGTGGGGCGATCCGGACCTCACCTTCGACGAGGACGGCCTTGCTGGGCGGCACGTCGCGGTCGGTGCGCTCAATCCGCAGCGCACGTCCGTCGCCCTGTACAGCAACATCGGGAAGTGGGTCACGACGTACGCGCCCGGCACGTCGGTCCTCAGCGCCTTCCCCTCGCTGACGGGAGGCGTCCAGGCCGGCTCCCGCGCCGATCTGTACGAACGCCGCAGACAGAGCCTGGATCCCGACGATCACTCGGGCGGCTTCGCGATCTGGAGCGGCACGTCGTTCGCGTCACCGTACGTCGCGGGCCGGATCGCGGCAGCCCTCGCCGACGGACTGCTGTCGGGCGCGATCAGCGCACCGACGTCGGACGCCCTCGAGGCCACCCTCGCCGCCCTCGACGAGGAGGATCGTTCACGGGTCTGATCCGGTGCCGTTTCGCCCGGGCGGTCGAGCGGCCATCATGGCACTGTGCCACCCGATGCTCAGGAGCTCTACGCACGCGGGGTCGACCTCGCCAACGCGGGACGCTTCTCCGACGCCCGCCGTATGCTGGCTGCCGCTGCGGATGCCGTCGCGGCCGGCGAGGAAGGTCTCGACCTGCGGGCACGCATCGACGGAACGACGGCGTATCTGCTGGGTCGTTCAGGAGACGTCGACGCCGGCATCGCGCTGTGCGCGACCGCGCTCGAGCGCGAGGGGCTCGGTGGTGCGACGCGCGCGATCCTCGCGGGTCAGATGGGCGCTCTGGAGTTGGAGAGAGGCGCTCTCGACCGGGCGGTGAGCTGGCTCACGCGCGCCATCGACGGGATGGGGTCAGACGACATCCGAACCGCCAACATGCGGATGAACCGCAGCCTCGCCAATATGCAGAGCGGACGGCTCGAGGCCGCGAGAGCCGACCTCGTCTCGGCCGAAGCGGCATTCCGCGCTGCGGGCGACATGCTCGCGGCCGATCAAGCGGTGCACAACCGCGGATACGTCTCGATGCTCGCGGGTGACCTCGTCGAGGCCCTCGCGACGATGCAATCGGTACGAGAACCGCTCGACGACGGATCGGACTTCTGGGCGGCGGTCAACGAGCTCGACCGTGCCGAAGTGCTCCGCGACGCCGGGCTCGTCACCGAGGCCGAGCGAAGCCTCGCGGGGGTCGCCCGCGTCTTCGGGCGTGAGCATGCTCCCGGAGACCGGGCGCGTGCCGAGTACCAGCTCGCGCGGTCGCTCCTGGATCACGATCCTGCCCGAGCGGCCACCGTGGCGGCGGCATCCGCTCGTCGGTTCCGAGGGCTCGGGAGCGAGTCATGGGCCGCCCGGGCCGATGCCGTACGACTGAGGGCCCGTCTATCGCGCGGCCGTCTCGACCGATCGGGAAGGCCCCTCGCGACGGGCCGTGCCCCCACCCGGGCGGCCGTCGACGAGGTTGTCTCGTCACTGAGATCGCACGGCTTCCCGCATGACGCCGCCGCCCTCCGCCTCACGGCGACGCTCGCCGCGCTCCGGGCCGGACGCGAGCCCGCCGGCGCCGACCCCCGGCTTCCGATAGGGTCGCCGATCGAGGTCGCGCTCCTCGCGCATGAGGTGGCGGTCGAACGCGCACGGCGTGCCGGTCGCGAAGCCGACGCACGGCGGCGTGCGGCTCGCGGCATCGACCTGCTCGAGTCGTCGGTCCAGGTGGGGGGAAGTCTCGAACAGCAAGGCTCGATCGTGCGCCAAGGGCTCGGACTCATGGCGGCGGGACTCGCATCTGCGGTCCGTTCGGGACGACCCGACGTCGTCTTCGAATGGTCTGAGCGCTCGCGCCACCTGACGGCGCAAGTGGTGCCGCTGCGCCCCCCTCCCGACCCCGTGCTGGCGGCCGACCTCGCGGAACTGCGGCGCCTTCGCGTCGCCGACCCCGACGGCGAATGGCTCGCGGATCCGCGCGCCGAAGTCCTGCGATCCCGCGCCCGGGAGCGGCAGTGGTCGGGGACGCAGGCGGCGGGTCTCCATGACCGCGTCGGGCTCGAATCCCTGCAGGGTGAACTCGGTGCCGGGACCGCTCTCGTGTCATATGTCTTCGACGGCATGTCGTTAGTGGCGCTGAGGGTGACGCGAGCGCAGGCCGAACTCGTCCGGCTGGACTGGCCGCGTGTGCGGGCCGCTCTCGATGGCCTGCGCGCTGACCTCGACGTCTCCGCAGCCGTGCGTGCGGGGCCGATGGTCGGCGTCGTGCAAGCCGCTCTCCGTGGGCGCCTCGAGGCGCTCTCGCGGGAACTGGTCGCTCCCATACTCGACGGTGCGGAGGATCCCGAACGCGTCGTGATCACGGCACCTGGCGTACTCGCCGGCATTCCGTGGGCGATGCTGCCCGCACTCCGTGGCACGCCCGTGAGTGTCGCAGCGTCGGCGTCGCGCTGGGTCGCTTCGCGAGCGACTCCGTACGCGCGCCCGGCTCGCGCCGCGCTCGCCGCGGGACCTCGGGTCGCACGCGGCGAGGAGGAGATCGCGCTGGGCTCGGCGGCGTGGAACTCCCCGACCGTTCTTCGTGCGCAGGATGCGACGGTGTCGGCCGTGACCGCCGCGGCATCCGGATCCGACGTGCTCCACATCGCCGCCCACGGGAAGCACGCCGCCGACCACCCGCTCTTCTCGGGTCTCGAACTCGCCGACGGCACGCTGTTCGGCTACGACATCGACCTCGTCCCGGAGGTCCCGCCTACGGTCGTGCTGTCGGCGTGCGAAGTGGGCCGGTCGACAGTGCGGTGGGGCGAAGAGGCCGTCGGCATGACGCGCGTGTGGCTCCACGCGGGTGCGCGCTGCGTCATCGCCGCCCCCGTCATCGTCGCCGACGACGTCGCGTGCGAACTGCTCGGCGCGATGCACACCAAGCTCGCCGGGGGGTTGCCGCCCGCGGACGCGCTGGCCGCCGCGGCATCCGACACCGGGATCGTCGCTCCGTTCCAGGCTCACGGCGCGGGATTCTGACCCGTCCGCGGAGCCATGTATCAGGCGATACCTGGACCGCTCCTACACCTCGGACGGCTCGTGCAGACGGGATCCGGGGGGCTCCTGACTGGGGGGCAGAACGACGTGGGGCGTACGCGAGTGCGAGTCGTTCGTGAGCCGATCCGCTCGGGGGATGTCGCGGAACGGATCCGGAACGCGACATCCCCCGGATCCGTGCGCCGCTATGCGGAAGCGCGGGCCACAACTCCGCCTCGCCGGACGCGTCACCTGGGCCGTGGCCCGGAATTCCGCGGCGGCGAGCGGGTGGGGAAGGCGCTGAGGCGGAGTTGTGGCACGCGCCCGCGGGGTCACCCGCGCGAGGAGTTCGCCGTCCGGCCCCGGACGATGCCAACGAAGGCCTCGACGGCAGGCGTCGTGCCGGCGACGGGCCATGCGAGGCCGACGGCCGACGGCGCGACCCCGCGGAGCGGTCGGTAGTCGGCATCCCGGCGGCGGTGCAGCCGCGCGAGCGACATCGGCACGACGACGATGCCGACCCCTGCCGCGACGGTCGCGATGGCGTCTGCCGTCGTCGCGGGTGGGGCGAACGCCGGGGTGATCGTGCCGGGGATTCCGATCGCGAGGACGTCGTCCGCCGGAACGATCAGCACCTCGCCCGCGAGGTCGGCGAGCTCGAGCTCGTCGGCGGCAGTGAGGTGCGAGTCCTTCGCCATGACGACGACCGGAAGCTCGTCGTACAGGGGGATGATGTGGAGCGCTTCGGCATCGATCGGGAGCCGCACGAGCGCGGCATCCACCGACCCATCGTCGAGGGCCCCGCGCTGCGTCGCGACCTCGATCGGCACGAGTTCGAGCGGCTGCGCCGGCATCCGCTCCTTCCACACGTCGATCCACTTGCCGGGGGTTGCGCCGGGGATCGCGCCGAGTCGGAAGGGTCCGGATGCCACGGGCTCGACGCTCGCGGGTGCTGCGGCGGGGGCGGCCTTGCGCGGGCGGGGCTTCGCGGGGGAGGGCTTGGCGGAGGGTCGCTTCTTCGCGGCATCCGTCGGTCTCTTGCCCGAGGAGCGTCGTCGTCCGTGCGAGCTCGCCATGCGGTCCAGGGTATCCGGGCGCTATGGTTCGGTCATGATCGCCATCATCGCCACGGTGCTCGGCTCGCTCGCCGCCCTCCTGCACGTGTACATCTTCGTCATGGAGAGCATCCAGTGGACGCAGCCTCGTGTGTGGAAGCGGTTCGGCGTCGCCGACCAGGCGGCCGCAGACGTCACGAAGCCGATGGCGTACAACCAGGGCTTCTACAACCTCTTCCTCGCGATCGGCGCGACTCTCGGCATGGTGCTGTTCTGGGTGGGGCAGCCCGATGCGCCCGCCGAGATCGCCGGCCGGGCCCTCGCCCTCTTCAGCCTTGGCTCGATGCTCGCCGCGTCCCTCGTGCTCGTGACATCGGGCCGCCGCTACCTCCGCCCGGCGCTCATCCAGGGCACCCTCCCCTTCTTCGCCTTCCTCCTCTTCTTCTTCGCCTGACCCCGCGTCCCCCCGGCGCCGGCGCCCCGGCCTCCTTCTGCCGAGAAGACCCGAACTGCGCGATTTCCGCGCTGACTTCGACGATCTGCGTCTTCTCGGCGGCGGGGCATCGAGGCGCCGCGCGGGCAGAGGGCCGTGGCATCCGGATGCCGAAAAGACCCGAACTGCGGCGATCCGGCGTTGAAGCCGACGTTCTGCGTCTCTTCGGCAGGGGCGCCGGAAGGCCGCGGCGGGGCGAGCCCCGATAGCCGAGAAGACGCAGACTGCGCGAATCGGGCGAGAATCGCGACAGTCTGGGTCTTCTCGGCAGATCGGAGGGCGGGCTCAGAGCAGCACCGGGTTGCGCCGAGAGTCGATAGATAGCTATCGTTTTTCGATAGATGCTCGCCGAATGTCGATAGGTGACCCATGCAGCGCTCTACGATCCTCGTTCTCAAGGTCTTGATCGGGGCGCTTCTCGCGCTCCTGGTCACGTGCCAGATCTTCGTCGTTCCGGCCGTCGCGGCGCAGTCGGCGTGGAGGTACCACGAGATCGCCTACCTCCAAGTACCGGGCATCATCGTCGGCATCCTTTTCCTCATCTGCGTGCAGGTCGTGCTCGTCTGCGTGTGGCGCCTGCTGTCGCTCGTACGCCGCGACGCGATCTTCAGCGAACGAGCCTTCCCCGACGTCGATGTGAGTCTCGGCGCCGTCGGCTTCGCAACCTTCCTCGTCGCGGTGACCCTCGTCACGTTCATGGTGACCGGCGTCGAGAATGCGTCGATCACGCTCCTGTGCGTCCTCGGTCTCGTCGTCGGCGGCGGGCTCTCCCTCCTCATCGTCGTCCTCCGCGGATTGCTCAAGAAGGCCTGGCAGCTCGAGCAGGACCTCTCGGAGGTCGTGTGATGGCGATCATCATCAACCTCGACGTCGAACTGGCGAAGAAGAAGATGTCGGTGGGCGAATTCGCCGCTGCGATCGACATCACGCCCGCGAACGTGTCCGTCCTCAAGAACGGGCGCGCGAAGGCCATCCGCTTCACGACGCTCGACGCGATCTGCCGCGTGCTCGAGTGCCAGCCCGGAGACATCCTGCAGTGGGTTCCCGACGAGGAGGGCGACGAATGACAACCCTCACTCCCCACCGTCAACGGTGGAGCGACGACGCCATCGCGCGTCTCGAGGACTCCCTGTCGTGCCCGCGCTGCGGCGCCGCGCTCAACGGACGCCGCTGTCACCGGTGCGGCGCCGACTACTCCGGCCCCATCGGCGGCGAGCTGTGGGACGCGTCGCTCGCCGCCGTCGAAGCCCTCCGCATGAGGCAGGAGGTGCTCGACCGCGTGCCGACGCAGGTGACGGATGCCGCGGCCCCCGCGCCCGCTCCCGTCGTCGTTCCTCGGGTCAGCGCCCCGTCCACGCCGCGCTCGAGCGCCACGGTGCAGTCCGTGCTCGCCGTCGCGGGGGCGGGACTTGTCGCGGTCGCGGCGATCGTGTTCACGTTCCTCAATCCGGACGTCACGGATCCGCTCGCGCGCGGCCTCATCGTCGGCGGCGTGACGCTCGTGTTCCTCGGGGGTGCCGCCGTGCTGCAGCGGCGCCGCCTGCGCTTCTCAGCCGAAGCGGTCGGGGCCCTCGGCGTCGTCTTCGTCGGACTCGACGTGCGCGCCGTCGCCGTCGCATCCGTCGGCTCCGAGTGGTTCGTCGCGGCCGTCGCGACCCTCGCCGTCGGCGCGGCGCTCGCGGGTCTCGCCCTCCTCCTGCGCCTCCGTGCCTGGCTGTGGTCGGGGGTCGTCGCCCTCGCGCTCGTGCCGGCCATGCTCGGGGTTGCGATGGACGCGCCGATCCTCGGCTTCCTCGGGATGGCGGTGCAGGCCTTCGCGCTCCTCCTGCTGACGACGCCGTTCGCGGACCGCATCGGCACGACGCTGCGCACAGAGCGCGCGACACTCACGACGCTGCAGGTGCTTGCGATCGTCGTCGCCGTCGCGCAGCCGGTGCTGTTCGGGGGCCTTCCGCCCGAGCAGCTGCCGGCCGGCGTATGCGGTGTGCTCGCGGCATCCGCTGTCCTGTCCGTCCTGTCGACCCGACACCCCGGCAGGCGCATGTGGAGCTTCTTCGGCGGCGGCTTCGGGGCGGCTGCCGTCGCGGTCCTGCCCCTCACGATCGGTGCTCCGGCGGGCCTGTGGTGGTGGACCGCGATCCCCGCGGCTGCCGTGCTGGGCGCCATCACGGTCGCGGCTCTCGCCCCGATGCCGCGGACGATCGATCCCGGATACCTCGCGGGCGGCGCCATCGTCGTCGTCGCGGTGACCGCCGCACCCCCGACCCTCGCGGCGATCGCGCTCGGTGCCTCCGCCGTCCTCCGCGGTGACCTGTACGTCACCGACGACGGCGGCTTCTCGGTCGTCGTGTGCGCGGCCCTCGGCGCCCTCGCTGCGGGACTCATCGCGTTCGGGATGCTGCGCGAGCGTCTGCGTCCCTCCGAGCCACGCCCCACTCCCGACCCCGGGACGGCGCCGGGCAGCACCGACACCCTTGCGGTGCCCGTCGGCATGCGCTGGGTCGCCTACCTCGGAGTCTGGTACGCGGGCCTCACGGCGCTCACGGTGCTGACGATCCCGATGATCGCCGTCTGGGGTCGCGTGGCGCTCGGTCTCGGTGCCGCGCTGCTCCTCAGCCTCGCCGTCGCACGCCTCGCGCCGCTTCGAGCGACCGCCCTGTTCCGACGCACCGCCGTCAGGATTCCGCTCACCGCGACGGCGCATGTCCTCGTGCTCTTCGCCGCGATCCTCTCGTGGCGAGACCTCGACCTCGCCGTCTGGGCGGGAGCGGCCGTCGTCGTCGCGGTGGGAGCGCTCGCGACGACCGTCCCGGCATCCGTCCGCTTCGTGCATGCCGGTGTGGGCTACGCCTATGCCCTCGTCGTCCTCGCGACGGGACTGTCGCTCGCGCGTCTCGACGATGTCGCGATCCTGTGCCTCACGACGTCGGCGGGGGCCCTCGTCGCGATCGCCGCGACTTTCGCGCGGCGGGTGCGCGTGCGGGACTGGTACGCCGTGCTCGCCGTCACCTCGGTTCCGTTCCTCCTCGGCGTCGCGCAAGTCGTCGTCGTGCGAAGCGGCTGGACGGCTCTGTCGACGAGCCTCATCTTCGCGCTGGCCCTCGCCCTCGTCGTGACGCGTCGAGCAGGGCTCGTCCTGCCGCTGCGTCTCGCCGCCGCGGGCGTGCTCGTCCCCGCGCTCGCCGTCGTGATCGTGTGCCTCGGCGCTCAGCTCCTCGCGGGCAGCGGCTCTCCCGTCGTGCTCCCCGTCATCGCGGTGCTCGTGGCGGTCGTGCTTCCGTCGGGTCCCCTCGTACGGGCCTTCCTCGCGCCGCGCATCGGCGCACGCGACGCCGCCCTCGTGCGGATCGCCGTCGAGGCGACGACTCTGCTCACGGCAGCGATCGCCGTCGGGCTCGCGCTCGTTCGGGATGCCGCGGGCCTCGGCACCTCCCTCATCGTCCTCGCCGTCCTGGGGGTCGCCGGAGCAGTGACAGCGCTATGGGGAGACCGCCGCTACGGATGGTGGCTCGCGGGCGCGGCGTTCACGGGTGCGCTCTGGTGCGGGTGGGGGCTCGCGGGCGTCGGGCTGCTCGAGGCCTACCTGCTGCCGCCGGCCCTCGCGGCGGCGCTCGTGGGCGCCGTCCTGACGGGCGCCCGGAGGCCCGCACGCGAACTGTACGCCGCGGGACTCGGGTCGGCGATCGTGCCCCTCGTCGCGGTGACGGCCCTCGCTGGGCCGCCGTCGCGTGCGCTCGCCCTCGTCGCAGCGGCGTGGGCGCTCGCCGGAGCGGGAGCCTTCCTTCGCGGACGGCTCGTGCCGCTTCGGACCGTGACGCTGGCGGCGGCGATCGTCGCAGCAGCAGCCGGCGCTGTGCAGGGCGTGCGCTTCGGACTCGGCGCAGACCTCGCCCCCGGCGGCATCCCGCTCATCGTGACATGCGCGGCTCTCGCGCTCGCGGGTTCCGGCGCAGCAGCGGTCGCGGCGCGGGCGATCCGCTCGACCCGCTCCGCCCCTGGGTCGCGCTGGCTCACTGCCCCCGCCTTCGCCTACCTCGCGGTGGGTGCGTGGGCGGGGATCGAACGCGACTGGTTCGCGATCTGGTCGATGTGGACGCTCCTGCTCGTCCTCCTTGGGACGGTCGTCGTCACAGCGTGGCGCGGCGTGCGCGGCCCGACGTCGCTGCCGCCGGTCTGGTTCGTGTTCGTCCTCGCCTTCGCGACCGCGGTCGTCGCGTGGAGTCCGCGCGACCTCCGCGTCGAGTGGTTCTCGCTGCCGATGGGCGCAGCACTCCTCGCGGCCGGCTGGATCGCCCTGCGGTCGACCGACCAGACGGATGCCACGGCTCGCGGCATCCGCTCACTGTCGGCGTGGCCCGCAGGGTTCTCCGGGTCGTGGGCGCTTCTCACGCCGGGCCTCGTCGTGCTCCTCAGTGCATCGATCGCGGCGACGTTCACGGATCCGCTCACGTGGCGCGCGATCCTCGTGATCGTGCTGGCGCTGCTGGCGATCCTCGTCGGGGCCACTCGCCGCCTCGCGGCGCCGTTCGTCATCGGGATCATCGTGCTTCCCGTGGAGAACGTGCTCGTGTTCCTCGTCCAGATCGGGCGTCGCATCGAAGCCATGCCGTGGTGGATCACCCTCGCGGTGGTCGGCGCCGTGCTTCTCATCATCGCCGTGACGTACGAGCGACGTGCAGGTGAGGGCATCGCCGCGCGGCTGCGCGACCTGGCGTAGGGGGGCTCAGGCTGCCAGACGGAGACCGCGCCGATCGGTTGCGACGTGCTCTCCATCGCCGACCGTCTCGTTGTCGCCGATGAGCGACCCGACGGCGACGTGCGCGCCCGTTCCGATCTGCGTGCGGATACCGATCTTGGCTCCCGCGCCGATCGCGGCTCCCGAGCCGATGTGCGCGAGCGGCTCGATCTTCACGTCCGGGCCGATGACGGCATCCGATTCGACCCATGCGCCACGGCCGACGTGCGCTCCGGCAGCGACCTGCGCGCCGGGCTCGACGTACGCGCCCGCTTCGACGACCGCGCTCGGGTGCACCTTCGCGCCGTGCGCGATGAGCCCCCGCCCGTTGACGTGCTTGCGGTATCGCAGCGTCTCGCCTCGGTCGTTCTCGATGTCGACGTAGTTCTTACCCACGTTCCCCTCCTGCGGCCCTTTCCCAGACCGGCTCTCATGCCAACGCATGGGGTGCGCTCCGCATTCCCGTTCGCGCGTCCGCTGCGGCATCCCTCTCGAGGCCTTCGGTCCCGTCGTTCGTTCTCCCGGTGTTCGTCACGGCGCACCGGCCGGATTGGGCGCATGGACGACGCCGCGGCGCGAGCGTGGGATACTCGCGCCGTGCCCGATATCGAGATGCGCGCGCTGCCGGCCGGGATGGTGACGATGCACGATGCGCGGCGGTCCCGGCGATGGACCGTCGAGCTCGACGCGTTCGAGATCGGCGTCTTCCCCGTCACCGAGGAGCAGCTCGCCGAGATCCTCGGTGAGCCGTCGCGGCATCCGCGGCGCCCCGCGGTCGACGTGAGCTGGCTCCGCGCCGTGCGGTTCTGCAACGCGGCGTCGGAGTGGGAAGGTCTCGACAGCGCCTACACGTTCGATGGCGAAGAGGTCACGTGGCACGTCGGCGCGGACGGCTTTCGACTCCCCACGGAGGCCGAGTGGGAGTACGCGTGCCGTGCCGGCTCGACCGGGCCGCATTACGGTCCGCTCGCCGAGATCGCGTGGACGAGCGCCGACGGCGTCACCTCACCGCAGGACGTCGGCGGGCGGCATCCGAATCTCTTCGGTCTCTTCGACACTCTCGGCAACGTGTGGGAGTGGTGCTGGGACCTCCTCGACCCGGCCCGCTACGACGCGTACCGCGTCTTCCGCGGCGGAGGATTCGCCGACGATGCGTGGAGCGTGCGCGCCTCGACGAGGCGCGGGGGCGCGCCGCGCATGCACCACGAGGATGTCGGCTTCCGGGTCGCGCGGGGCGGTTTCGACACGGATGCTGCGCAGGGCTGGTCCGCCGCCGAGGACCGCGAGCGCGCCGCCCTCGACGGCCCGACCCCTCCCGGCTGGACCCCGCGCCGCTGACCCGGGGCGCACCGGTTCACTTGTCTTGAATGGCGGGGTTGAGGCACGCGGGGTCGCCTTTTGCGGCAAGTGAGCTGTGAACGCTGACGCTCACTTGTCGTGAATGGCGGGGTTGTGGCGCGTGAGGTCGCCTTTTGCGACAAGTGAACGCGGGGATGCGCGGGTCAGGCGGTGTGCTCGTCGGCGACGTCGAGCGCGCGGTCGATGACCTCGAGGCCGCGGATGAGCTCGTCCTCCGTGATGACGAGGGGCGGCGCGACGTGCAGCCGGTTGAAGTGCGTGAAGGGCCAGACGCCCTCGCGCTTGCAGGCGGCTGCGACGGCCGCGACCGGCGCGGCATCCGCTCCCGCTGCATTGAACGGCACGAGAGGTTCGCGGGTCTCACGGTCCTTCACGAGCTCGATCGCCCAGAAGAGCCCCATCCCGCGGACCTCTCCGACAGACGGATGCCGCGACGCCATGGCGCGGAGGCGAGGCTCGACGACCCGCGTCCCGAGGTCGCGCACGCGCGCGAGGATCCCGTCGCGCTCGAACACCTCGAAGGTCGCGACTCCCGCGGCGCACGCGAGCGGGTGGCCCGAGTAGGTGAGGCCGCCGGGGAAGACCGTCGTGTCGAAGTGCGCCGCGATCCGGTCGGAGATGACGACGCCGCCGAGCGGCACGTAGCCGGAGTTGATGCCCTTCGCGAAGGTGATGAGGTCGGGCACGACGTCGAACGCTTGGAAGGCGAACCACTCGCCGACGCGTCCGAAGCCCACCATGACTTCGTCGGCGATCAGCAGGATGCCGTATCGGTCGCACAGCTCGCGCACGCCGGCGTAGTAGCCGGGCGGCGGGATGAGGACGCCGTTCGTGCCGACGATCGACTCGAGGATGATCGCGCCGATCGTCGACGCGCCCTCCAGCACGATCGTTTGCTCGAGGTGCTCGAGGGCGCGCGCGGACTCCTCCTCGGGAGTCGACGCGTGGAACGCCGAGCGGTAGGGGTACGGGCCGAAGAAGTGGGCGACGGATCCGTCCGCCGGCTCGTTCGCCCAGCGCCGTGGGTCGCCCGTGAGGGAGATCGCGGTCGTCGTGTTGCCGTGGTAGCTGCGATAGGCCGAGAGCACCTTGCGCTTGCCCGTCACGATCCGTGCCATGCGCACGGCGTTCTCGTTGGCGTCGGCGCCGCCGTTCGTGAAGAACACCTTCGAGAATCCGTCCGGCGCGACCTCGCAGATGCGCCGGGCGAGCTCGCCCCGCACGTCGTTGGCCATCGCGGGGGCGATCGTCGCGAGTCGTCCCGCCTGGTCCTGGATCGCTGCGACGAGATCCGGATGCTGGTGGCCCAGGTTGAGGTTGACGAGCTGCGACGAGAAGTCGAGGTAGCTGTTGCCCGCGTAGTCCCAGAACGTCGCTCCCGAGCCTCCCGCGATGGGCAGGGGGTCGATGAGCGCCTGCGCGCTCCATGAGTGGAAGACGTGGGCGCGATCGTCGGCGCGCACGCGGGCTTCGGCCTCGGCGTCGGCGAGCGAAGTGGACGATTCGACCATGAGCGGATCCTCTCGGGGGAAGCCGGCGGGGGCGTCCGGACAGATCGACCGGCATGACCTAGTCTGAACAGATCCCAGTGTGCCAAAGCAAGGGGGGCCGCGATGTTGCCCGAACGTCGTGAAGATCGCGTCACACAGACGGATCGTCCGACGCCGATGTCCGCGCGCGAGACGCTTCCGTCCGTGCGCGATGTGCTGGCGCTCGAGGCGTTCGCGGAAGGCGTGCCCGAAGTGCTCGTCGGCGACCGGGCGCTCGACGCGCGCGTGCGCTGGCTGCACGTCTCCGACAGCGCGGGGGTCGCACGGCTCCTCGACGGCGGCGAGATGCTCCTGACGACCGGCTCGGCCTGGCCCGAGGGTGCCGCGGAACGCTGCCGCTTCGCGCACGAGCTCGCCGACGTCGGCGTCGTCGGGGTCGTGCTCGAACTCGGCACCCACTTCACGGCGCCTCCGCCCGAGCTCGTCGATGTCGCTCGTGAGCGCGGCTTCGCGTTGGCCGTTCTGCACCGCGAGGTGAAGTTCGTCGGCCTCACACAGGCGGTCCACGGACGCATCATCTCGGATCAGAACGAGGCCCTCCGCGCTCGCGACGAAGTGCGCGAACGCTTCACGGCGCTCGCTCTGCGGGGGTCGCCCGCCGACTTCGTCGTCCACCAGCTGGCGCAGACCCTCGGTGCGCCCGTCGTGCTCGAGAACCGCGCCCACGAAGTGATCGCCGCCGAGGTGCCCCTCGCTCTGGAGGAGGAGCTGTTCTCGGAGTGGGAGCTGCGGTCGCGCTCCGCCCACCGTCGAGCCGGACAACGGCAGGAACGCGGCGGCGCCCCCGCAGCGGACGAATGGCTCGTCGTACCGGTCGAGGCCCGCGGCATCCGGTGGGGGCATCTCGTCGTGCTCCCGGGACCGCCTCACCCCGCCGGGCGCACCGCTGTGCTGGAGCAGGCCGCGATCGCGCTCGCGGTCGGACGACTCGCCGACGGCGATACCGACGAGTGGGGGCGGATCAGTCGGCGCCGCCTCGTGGACGGACTCGTGGCAGGACGCTTCGCGGGCATCGGCGGCGCGGCGGCGCGTCTCGAGGCCGCGGGACTGCCGTTGTCGGGCACGCAGCTGTTCGGGATCGTCGCATCCGGTGCCGTCGTCACTCCGGAGGCAGCGGATGCCGCGGCCCGCGGCCTGCGCGGACGCGCGCTCACGGGATCGGCTCCGGACGGTGTCGCACCGCCCGCGGCGACGCTGCTGCTCTCGCTTCCGGCGCAGGTCGACTTCACCGATGAGGCGGTGCTCGCCTTCGCGGGAGCTCTCGTCGACACGGCAGAGGAGCGGGATCGGCTGGTCGTGTCGATCGGGCGCAAGGCGGACGGCGTGGAGGCTGCACTCGTGTCGCTGCGCGAGGCGGTCGACCTCGCCCGCGGCCGCCGACGCAAGCCGGGCCGCGGGCCCGCGCTCCGTCGTGCGGAGGATCGGCCGCTCGTGCAGCTCGTGACGGCCTTGCGTGGCGACCATCGGGTCATCGAACACGGCGAGCGAATGCTTGCGCCGCTCATCGAACATGATCTGGAGCGAGGCGGCGATCTTCTCGACGTGCTCGAGGCGATGCTCGCTCACCCGGGCAATCGGACGGCGGCGGCCGCCGCATCGCACCTCTCACGGTCGGTGTTCTATCAGCGCATCGCCCTCATCGAGGACCTCCTGGGCGCCGACCTCGACGACGGGGAGATGCAGACCGCCCTCCACATCGCGCTGCTCGTCCGCCGTTCCGCGGGTCGCTGACCTCCGGCATCCGCCCCCTCTCGAGTCGCCGCGGCCCCGGGTGCCGCGGGCCCCGGGTGCCGCGGGCCCCGGTCGCCGCGGCCCCGGGTGCCGCGGGCCCCGGTCGCCGCGGGCCCCGGTCGCCGAAAAGACCCGAACTGCTCGAATCCGGGCGCTGGCCGAGCAGTTGGCGTCTTCTCGCCCGTCCGAGGGATGCCGCGGCCCAGGTCGCCGAGAAGACCCAAACCGCTCGGAATTCGGCGCAAAGAGCGCAGTTAGCGTCTTGTCGGCGAACAGGGCGTCCCGGTCGCGTGGGTGCCGCCGAGGTTGTCGAGAAGACGCCAAACGTCCGAAATCGGGCGCCGGCGCCGCAGTTCGGGTCTTCTCGGCACCCGGGCGGCGACCGAACCCGGGCGGCGACGGAACCCGGGCGGCGACCGAACCCGGGCGGCGACCGAACCCGGGCGTGCGACCGGGGCGGGGGCCCGCGACCGGGGCGGGGGCCTGCGACCGGGGCGGGTCAGGGGGAGACGTAGACCTTGCGGAGGGTCTCGCGGACGGTCCAGACGGTGCGCATGCCGGCCTCCAACCGGACGACCGAACCGGGCCGCAGCTCGATCGGCGGAAGCTCGGGGTGCTCGAACTCGACCGTCGCGGCACCCGCCAGCACGACGAAGACCTCGTCGGACTCGACGTCGCGCGAGGCGCCGGGCGAGTGCTCCCACACCCCGATCGCACGCTCGCCGGTTTCGTCGAGGTCGATGTAGCGCGTGAGCGGCGTCCCCTCGACGACCTGCTCGGGCGCGACCGCCGTGAACGGCACGGGGAGGCGCGCGGCGTCCGCCGCAACGCCGGACGTCAGCCTGGTCATGAGTCGAACCCGAGTCCGAGCGCGTCGAGGGTCTTCAGCAGAACGTTGCGGCGCCCCTCCGTGTGGTCGGCGCGATCGAGCGACCATCGCGTCGCCTGGATGCCGACGGATGCCGCGGGCTCGGGCGGGAACGGAAGCGGCCGCTGCCGCACCATCTCGAGCCGCGTGCGCTCGGTGTCCTCGCCGGCGAGAAGATCGAGCATCACCTCACCCGCGAACCGTGTCGCGGCCACGCCGAGGCCCGTGAAGCCGGCCGCGTACGCGACCCGCTCGCGGCGCGCCGTGCCGAAGAAGGCGCAGAACTGCGTCGAGGTGTCGATCGCCCCCGCCCACGCGTGGCTGAACCGGACGTCGTCGAGCTGCGGGAACATCGTGAAGAAGTGGCTCGCGAGCTTCTCCCACGACTCGGGGCGGTTCTCGTAGGCGGCGCGCACCTTGCGCCCGTAGTGGTAGACGGCGTCGTAGCCGCCGAAGAGGATCCGGTTGTCACGGCTCAGGCGGATGTAGTGGAACTGGTTCGCGAGGTCGCTGAGGCCTTCGCGTCCCGACCATCCGACCGCGGCGAGCTGGTCGTCGGACAGGGGTTCCGTCATGAGCACGTAGTCGTAGACCGGCACCGTCATGAGGCGGTTCCGCTTCAGGAGCGAAGGGAAGACGTTCGTCGCGAGCGCGACGCTCTTCGCCGTCACGCGCCCGCCCGCGGTCGTCACCGTGACGCGGGAGCCGTCGTCGTCGAGGGAGCGCACGAGCGAGTGCTCCAAGATGAGCACGCCGGCCTCTTCCGCCGCGTGCGCGAGTCCCGCCGCGAGCTTTCCCGGGTGCACGAGCGCCGTCGTATGCGACTCGCGCACGGCACCCAGGAGGATCGGCGACGCGATCGATGCCTGGACTTCTTCCGCCGTGAGGCGTGAGACCGAGTCGTCGCCCCGGTCGGCGGCATCCTTCGCCCACTCGTCGAGCCACTCGAGCTGGTGGGGCTCGGTCGCGACGCCGAAGGATCCCGTGCGCTCCCAGTCGGCGTCGATCCCGGCGTCCGCGATGTCTTCACCCATCGCGTCGAGGTTCGCAAGACCCAGTCGGTCGAGCTCGTCGATCTCGTCGGGCCAGCGCGAGAGTCCGTTCTCGCGGCCGTGCGTCAGGCTCGCTTCGCAGAACCCCCCGTTGCGTCCCGACGCAGCCCAGCCGACGGTGCGGGCTTCGAGAACGACGACGCGCGCGTCCGGGTCGCGGCGCTTGGCCAGCACCGCCGTCCACAGGCCCGTGTATCCGCCGCCCACGATGACCAGATCGGCCGACACGTCGCCCGAGAGAGTGGGCCGGTCCGGTTGCGGCGGCAGGTCGTCGAGCCAGAACACCCCCTGTCGAGTGCCGTCGAGACTTCGGGCGATGAGGGATGCCGCCGGCCGCTGCCGTTCGAAGATGGTGGTGCCCATGGGTGTGTCTCTCTTCAGGCGTCGGGGGCAGCGTAGACGCGCTCGCCCTCGACGAAGGTCTGCAGAACGCGGGTCGCGCCGATCTCGTCGGCAGGGCCCGCGAACGGATCGCGGTCGAGGATCGCGAGGTCGGCGTACTTCCCCGGCTCGATCGTGCCCGTCGTCGTGTCGAGGTGATTGACCCACGCGGAGCCGGCCGTGTACGCGACGAGCGACGTCGCGAGGTCGATCGCCTGCTCGGGGAGGAACGCGTCGTAGTCGCCTTCCTCGAACCCCGGAGCAGCCCTGCGATTGACGGCCGTGTGGATCGCGGCGAGGGGGTTCGGCGACGACACCGACCAGTCGCTGCCGGCGGCGAGGACGGCCCCCGACCGCAATAGGTCGCCGAACGGGTACTGCCATGCGTCGCGCGGCGACCCGAGGAAGGGGAGCGTCAGATCGACCATCTGCGGCTCGAGTGTCGCCCACAGCGACTGCATGTTCGCCGCGACGCCGAGCTCGCGGAACCGCGGGATGTCGTCGGGATGCACGACCTGGATGTGCGCGATGTGATGCCGGTTGTCTCCTCTGCCGTTGCGGGCGATGGCGCGCTCGACGGCGTCGAGGCACTCCCGCACCGCGCGGTCGCCGATCGCGTGGAAGTGCACTTGGAACCCCGCGGCATCGAGGAGCGGCACGGCCTCTGCGAGCACCTCGGGCGGAACGAACGAGATCCCGGAGTTGTCGGTGGGATGCCCGTGGCCGTCGCCGTACGGCTCGAGCATCGCGGCGGTGAAGTTCTCGGCGACGCCGTCCTGCATGATCTTCACCGAGGTCGCCGCGAACCGTCCGCCCCGATAGCGCTCGCGGCGGTCGAGGAGCGAGGGGATCTGCTCGACGCCCTTGGAGCGGTCCCACCAGATCGCGCCGACGACTCGTGCCGTGAGCGTCCCATCCGCGGCTGCGGCGAGATACGCGGGGGCGGGGTCTCCCGCGTCCCCGTACGGGCCGACGATGGCGTCCTGCCATGCCGTGATCCCGAAGGAGTGGAGATACCGCTGCCCGACGAGCAACGCCTCCGTCAGCCGCTCCACGGGCTCGTCGGGGAGCAGGCGGTTGACGAGCGTCATCGCGCCCTCGTGGAGCGTTCCGGTCGGGTTGCCCGCGGCATCCCGTTCGATCCGTCCGTCCGCAGGGTCGGGAGTGTCGCGGTCGATGCCGGCCAGGCGCAGGGCGGCGGAGTTCACCCAGGCGCCGTGTCCGTCGCGATTGGGGAAGAACGCCGGTCGGTCGGGAACGACCGCGTCGAGCGCCGCGGCCGTGGGGGTTCCGCCGGGGAAGGCGGACATCTGCCACCCGCCGCCGAGGATCCATTCGTCATCGGGATGCCGCACGGCGTAGCCCCCGATGGCATCGAGGTACTCCGTCGCCGTCGCGTACTCGGCGAGGTCGCACCGCAGCATGTCGAGACCGCCCCACACGGGGTGCACGTGCGCGTCCTGGAATCCGGGCACGAGCATCCGTCCGGCGAGGTCGACGATTTCGGTGCGGGGGCCGATCAGGTCGCGGGCGTCAGACGCGTCGACGGCGACGATGCGCCCGTCGATGACGGCGACGGTCCGCGCGCGCGACCTGACGGCGTCGGCCGTGAAGACCGGCCCGCCCGTGAAGAGCAGATCCGCGTGCGCCACGGGTCAGCCTCCTGTCATGGTGCGGGCGATCTGGGTCGCGGAGTCGCCCGCCCGCTTGAGGACGAGCGCGACGAGCGCGAGCGCGACGAGCGTCAGCAGAAGCATGATGGTCGACACGGCGGCGATCTCGGGGCGAAGGCCCGACCGCACGGCGCTCAGGACGTAGACGGGCCAGGGCGTCGTCCCCGAGACCTGCACGAACGCCGCGACGATCGTGTTGTCGAGGGCGAGCGTGAATGCGAGGAGGAACCCCGCGAGCACGGCGGGCATCGCGAGAGCGAGCGTCACGCGACGGAACGTCGTGAGCGGACGCGCGTACAGGTCGCCCGAGGCCTCTTCGAGGTTGGCGTCCTGCCCGACGAGGCGGGCGCGCACGATGTACGACACGACAGCGGTCGCGAAGAGCGACGAGCCGACCGACAGGCGCACGATGCCGTCGTTGAACATCGTGATACCCATGTCCTGCCCGAGCCATACGAGGAACGGGAGCAGAGCGACCGCGTCGACGATCTCGGGCGTGACCGACACGAGGAGGAGCAGTCCCAGGAACCACCACACCCACTTGCCGGGGTGGCGCGCCATCGCGATGCCGGCGAGGGTGCCGAGGATCGTCGCGATGACAGCCGAGATCACGGCCGTGATGAGCGACACGCGCACGGCGTTCTGGATCGCGGGTTTCTCGAGGATCGTGAGGAACGCGTCGAAGCCGAAGCCGTCCCACGAGACGAGCAGGCGACCGGTGTTGAACGAGTAGATGACGATGACGATGATCGGGGCGAACAGGAACAGCAGGACGAGGATGCCCCACACGTTGAGGGCGACATCGGTCCAGGAGCGGTGCGCGCGTGAGCGTCTCGACCCGCCGTCGCGCGCCCGCAGGATCGCCTCCGTCGTGGGCTGAGCAGTCATGCCTTCACCTCCTCACGAGCGGGCCGGGCTGCGGCATCCGTCTTGTCGGTATCGGGACCGGGACCCAGGACGAGTCGGTTGGACGAGCGGAACGGCAGGGCGATGAGCCAGATCACGACCGCCGCGGCGGCGATCGTGAGGGTGATCACGAGCATGAGCAGCACGGCCATCGCCGAGCCGAGCGCCCAGTTCTGCGCCGTCTGGAACTGGCTCGCGACGAGCTGCCCGACCATGTTGCCGCGGGCGCCGCCGAGGACCGTCGCGGTGATGTAGTCGCCCATGAGCGGGATGAACACGAGCAGAACACCCGCGATGACGCCGGGTTGGGACAGCGGCAGCGTCACGCGGAAGAACGTGCGGATCTTTCCCGCTCCGAGGTCCTTCGACGCTTCGCGCAGTGTCGGTCCGACCCGATCGAACGCGACGAAGAGGGGCAGGATCATGAGCGGCAGATAGTTGTAGACGACGCCGACGAGGACCGCCGTGCGCGTGTAGAGGATCTCGAGCGGGCCGTCGATGACGCCGATCGTCTGGAGGAGCCCCGACATCCATCCCTCGGGCGCGAAGATCACCTGCCATCCGATCGTCCGCACGAGGAAGTTCGTCCAGAAGGGGACGAGGACGAGCGCGATGAGAAGGCCGCGACGCTCGGGTCGCACCTTGAACGCCATCCAGTACGCGACGGGCGCGCCGATGAAGAAGCACAGGATGGTACCCAGGACGCCGACCCACAGCGTGTTCTGGAACGTCGCGAAGAACGTGGGAGACATCGCCTCGACGTAGCGGTCGAACGAGAGGATGTCGTTGGCGTGCGTTCCGAAGACGCCCGGCTTGTAGCCGAAGCTGAACCACACGACCATCGCGACGGGCGCGACGAAGAAGGCCGTGAGCCATGCCCACGCCGGTACCGCGAGGAAGGCTCCGGCGGAGCGGCTCCTACGCACCCGCGGCGGCCTTCATCTCGTTCCAGATGTTGACGCGCGTCGTCTGCGAGTCGTTGAGCGTCTGCTCGTGCATCGACTCGAGCTGCTCGGGGCTGAAGAAGATCATGTCGGTGAAGGGGATGCCGGCGGCTTCCGCTTCGCCCTCCATGTCCTTGCCGCCGACGTTGTAGCCGATGTAGTCGAGATTGAGGAACAGGTTCTCGGGCGTCATCGAGAAGTTGATGAAGGCGTGCGCCGCCTCGGGGTTGGGTGCCCCCGCCGCGATCGCCCAGTTGTCCATCCACAACTCGGTCACCGGGCCGGGGAGCACCCACTGCCAGCGGTCCGGCTCGCTCGACTCGGTGAGGCCGAGGCGCGCGTCTCCGTTCCACGCCTGCATGAGCACCTGCGTCCCCTGCGGGATCGCGTTCGTCCCGGGATACGAGTCGAAGGCCGAGATGTGCGGGGCGATCTGCTCGACGAGGAATGCCCGGCACTCCTCGAGCTGCGCCTCGTCCTCTGTGTTCCAGTCGAGGTCGTTCGCCCAGAAATACGCGCCGATGATGCCGGCGGGATCGTCGGACATCGAGGTCTTGCCGCTCGCCTCGTTCTGTGCGGCGTCGAAGAAGTCCGCCCACGTCGTGAGCTCGCGCGTGATGACGGTCTTGTCGTAGACGAACCCGGTCGTGCCCCAGGCCTTGCAGACGGAGTAGTCGTTCTCCGGATCCCACGCGCGGCCGAGGTACGCGGCATCCATGTTGGCGAGGTTCGGGAGCAGGTCCTTGTTGAACTTCATGAGGAGCTCGTTCTCGATCATCTGCGGGATGAAGACGCCCGTCGGAACGACGATGTCGTAGCCCGACGTGCCGCGAGCGGCGATGAGCTTCGCGATGAGCTCTTCATTCGATGAGTACGAGTCGAGCGTCACGCGCGGTCCGAGCTCGGCCGTGAACCCCTCGACGACGTCGGGAGAGTCGTAGTCGCCCCACGTGTAGATCGAGAGGCTGCTCTCGAGATCGCCGCCCGTCGCCTGCGGTGCGGGTGAGCCGCCGCCGCCCGGCGCGCAGGCCGCGAGGAAGGCGGTGCCACCGGCGATCGCGGCGAGTCCGAGGAATCTGCGCCGTGAGAGCTCGCGGGCGATCGTCGGGACGGCTTCGTGCGGAGCGAGGATGCGAAGGGCAGTGCGGGATTCGGGCATCGTGGTCTCTCCTGTGTCGGTCGGGTGCCGGCGTGCTGTGAGCGGGCTCGTGTCGTGTCGTGTCGTGCAGGGGTGGTCGGTTCAGGCGGTGGGAGGCGGGATGTAGCCGCCTTCCACCGCGGCGTCGTCGCGGGGGAAGAGCAGCACGTGGTCGGACCGCCATTCGCACGCGACGGCGTCTCCGACCGAGAGCTTGGGCGCGTCCGGGGTCGGGCGCCGCACGATGAGGCTCTGCTCGTCGCCGAGACGCACGAGGTACTGCATCGTGTCGCCGAGGTGCGAGACGCCGATGAGGTGCCCGAGGACGCTGTTGGCTTCCGTGGGCGTCGCGCCGACATCGCTCGCCGCCGAGATCCGGATGTTCTCGGGACGCACGGCTGCCTCGCCGGAGCCGCCACCCGTCAGACGGGCGTCGGTGGAGCGGACGATCCCGTGCGGAGTCGAGACCGCTGCGCCCCCTTCGGCGACCGAGCCGACGAAGAAGTTCTGCTGGCCCACGAACGCCGCGACGTACGCCGACGCGGGCCGGGCGTACACGGTGTCGGCATCCGCGAGCTGCTCGATGCGGCCCGCACGCATGATCGCGATGCGGTCGCTCATCGAGAGCGCCTCGCCCTGGTCGTGCGTCACGAAGACGAACGTGATTCCGAGTCGGGACTGCAGGAGCTTGAGTTCGAGCTGCATCTCTTCGCGCAGCTGCCGGTCGAGCGCGCCGAGGGGCTCGTCGAGGAGGAGAACCGCGGGACGGTTCACGAGCGCGCGGGCGAGGGCGACGCGCTGCTGCTGCCCGCCCGAGAGCTGCGTCGGCTTGCGGTCGGCGAAGCGCCGCATCTGCACGAGATCGAGCGCTTCCGAGACCCGCTCCCGGACCTCGGACTTCGGCGTGCGCTTCTGCTGCAGGCCGTACGCGACGTTCTCGGCGACGGAGAGGTGAGGGAACAGCGCATAGGCCTGGAACACCGTGTTGACGTCGCGCCGGTACGACGGCGCCGACAGCACAGAGTGTCCGGAGATGCGGATGTCGCCGGCATCCGGATGCTCGAAACCGGCGATCATCCGGAGCGTCGTCGTCTTACCGCACCCCGACGGGCCGAGGAACGAGATGAACTCGCCCGGCTGGACTTCGAGCGACAGGTCGTCGACGGCGGTCTGGTCGCCGTAGCGCTTCGTGACACCCTCGAGCACGACGGATCCGCGGCTCTCGAGCTCGACCTGGAGGGCACTGCGGGTATCGGTTGCCGTTGTCACTCGGGTGGCCTCCTGTTCGCGGCCGCGCCCCGTGGGGCAGGCGGTCGAATATTGGAGGTATTCAATACAGCGGAGGGGACCCACGCAATGGCGTGCGCCGCGAACCGGACGATCCGCGAGGCGCGCGCATCGCCCCCGACAGATCGTCCGGGCCAGCGTTACGGCCGCGTTTCGTCCGGGTTCCGTCGCGGTGGTCCCCCGTCGACACCCCGGGTTGTCGGCGAGCGACCCCGGGTTGTCCCCTGTCGACACTCCGGGTTGTCGGCGAGTGACCCCGTTGTGTGCGCGTAATGACGGGGTGGGTCGGCGAGTACCCGGGATCTCGACGTGGAATCGCGCGGGAGGTGCCGACGTCGGGGTCCGCGGCGGGTGATGTCGAGACTCCGGGTTGTCGGCGAGTGACCCCGTTGTGTGCGTGCAATGACGGGGTGGGTCGGCGAGTGACCGGGATGTCGACGTGGAATCGGGGCGGGAGAGTGCCGACGTGGGGTCAGGGCGGGGGCGGGACGGGGCCAGCGTTGTCGACACCCCGGGTTGTCGCCGAGGGACCCCGTTGTGTGCGCGTAATGACGGGGTGTGTCGGCGAGTAACCGGGATCTCGACGGGAGTCGGGGAGTGCCGACGGGAGGTCAGGCGGGAGTCGGCTGGCACACGGGGCACCAGAAGACGTTGCGTTCCCGAGTGGGGTCGGCTCCGAGGGATGTCGCGCGGATCGGCGTGCCGCAGCGGCGACAGGGGGCGTTCTCGCGGCCGTACACCCAGAACCGCCGCCCCGGTCGGTTCTCGCCCGTGAACGTGCGGGTCGATCGGTCGCGGTTCGCTCGGATCATGCGCGCCCCGAGATCGATGAGCGCCGCGGCGTCGACATCGGATGCCGGGGTGTCGGGTGCGGTGCCGCGGACGAAAAGCATCTCGTTGGCGTACACGTTGCCGAAGCCCGCGACGTTGCGCTGGTCGAGGATCGCGACGTGCACGGGGCGCTCATCGGCCTGCACGCGGCGCGCCGCTTCGGCGGGATCCCAATCCTCCCGGAGCGGATCGGGACCGAGGTAGTCCACGAGCTCGTGCTCGTGCGAACGCGGAACGACCGAGATGTCGGCGAGATCGAACCCCACCGTGTCGTGCGTGCGCGTGGACAGGACGGCGCGTGCCTTGAACGCGGGTGACCGCCACCGCTCGCCCCGGCGATACACGTGCCATTCGCCCTCCATCTTGAGGTGCGAGTGCAGCGTCCAGTCGCCGATACGGTGCAGCAAGTGCTTGCCGCGCGGCACGACGTGCTCGACCGTCATCCCCGTGAGGTCGATCGTGGCCGCTTGCGGCACACGCAGATCGAAGCGCTCGAGCACGGCTCCCGCGAGGACGTCGTCGAGTCGGCGGGCTGCGCGGAAGACGGTGTCACCTTCAGGCACGGGATGCCTCGCGAGCGGCGTCGCCCGCTGTCAGGCGACGCAATGTGAGCCCGCGCGGGGACTCGACGAAGCCGGCATCCCGCAACAGCCGACCGAGCGCTGTGCCGAAGACGAGAGCGCCGTTGACCTGCTCGATCGTGAGTGTGTCGAGGCGACGCGCGCGGGCTGTGCCGACGAGGTCGCGCGCGGCCGCCGCGAGCACGTCGTCGTCGCCCGTGAACGCGAGCGCGGACTTTCCGCCGCGCTCGAGGTACAGCGCGAGGTGGCCGTCGACGAGCACGACGAGCGCCCCCGCCTTGCGTCCGGGCCGGTGGGACACTCCCTCGAGCGCCGGCCAGCCGAGCGCTGCGCCGTAGGGGTTCGCGGGGTCGGTCGCGGCGAGGGTCACGGCGCGCCGGGGCGGCGGGTCGGAGAGCCCGGCGTATTCGCGCAGGCGGTCGACGGTCGTGGATGCCGCGAACTGGGCGGCTCCGAGCTTCTCGATGACGTATCCGCGGCGGCAGTGCCCGGCCTCTTCGAACCCGGCGAGGATGCGATACACCTGTGCGAAGCCACCCGGCACGCCCTCGGATTGGACGGCGCCGCGCGTCACGACGCCGTAGCGGTCGAGCAGGAGGCTCGCGCTGGCCGTCGCACGCAGCGTCGCATCGTCTTCTCGCGTGGGGAGGGTCGACCAGCGGCCTCCGAGAGCGGGGGGCCGGGCCGGAACGGATGCCGCGACGGAGCGCACCGACGCGCCGCGGTACAGCCGCGCACGCGGAGCGCGCCGGGCGACCCGGTGCGTCTGCGATCCGCCGCCGACGAGAGTGCGGATGGGGGCGAACGTGTCGTTGGTGACGGCGCCGCCCCACGTGAGGCTCCAGAGCGCCTCGACGACGGACTGCTCGTTCGCCGCGCCCGTCAGCGCGACGAGCTGGGAAGCGAAGTAGGCGCCTCCCGCGGACAGAGCCTCGAGGAGCTGATACTCGAGCGAACCGGGCGCGATCTCGAGTTCCGTCGGCGCGAGCGTCAGCGGCGCGGCATCCGCGGGGTGGAGTGCGATCCATCCGTCGCGTCCGGGGAGCGCGCCATGGCCCGACCAGACGACTTCGCCGCTCGCCGTGAGCTCGTCGAGGAGCGCGGGCGAGTAGTCGGACACGCGGGCGGGAAGGATGAGCGACTCCCACGCGCTCGCCGGGATGGGCACCCCCGCGAGCTGCTCGACGACGGCCGCGACGCCGTCGATCCCCTCGAGCGGGCGCGTGACGTGCTGCCAGACCGGGAGGAAGCGCGCGTACGCCGCGGGCGGGACGGGCTCGACGCTGCCGCGGATCGCCGCGAGCGATCGGAGCCGGAGGCGCCGCAGGACCTCGGAGTCGCACCACTCCGTGTCGTCGCCGCCTGTTCGGCCCTCGGGGAGGAAGAACCCGCTCGTGATGCGCCCCTGGGATTCGAGGCGCTGGAGCGTATGGCGTGCGACGGCGATCCCGATCCCGAGGCGGTCTGCCACAGCATCCGCCACGAAGGGTCCGTGCGTGCGGGCGTAGCGGGCGACGAGATCTCCGAGCGGATCCGCGACGGGCTCGACGAACGCCGTCGGGACCCCCACGGGAAGCGCCACCCCGAGCGCATCGCGCAACCGGCCGGCGTCTTCGATCGCGGCGTGACGCGCCACGCCCGCGATCGTGACGACGATCGCCCGCCGCGCCGTCACGAGCGCGTCGAGGTGCGCGGCGGCGGCGTCGAGCGGATTCGTCGTGTCGTCGGGCTGCAGGCGCTCGGCGACCTCGGCCGCGTCGAGCGGACCGAGCAGACGCAAGAGGTCGGCGACCCCTTCGAGTCCCTTCGCCCGCCGCTCCGGATCGAGCCGTTGCAGCTCCTGCTCGTACTGGGCGATGACGGCCGGATCGAGGAGCTCCCGCAGCTCGACCTTGCCGAGCAGCTCACCCAGCAGCGCGGGATCGACGGACAGCGCCGCCGCGCGACGTTCGGCCAGCGGCGAATCGCCCTCGTACATGAACGCGCCGACGTAGCCGAAGAGGAGGTCTCGAGCGAAGGGCGACGGCTGTGACGGCTCGGTCTCGATGAGGCGGATGCGCCGGTCGCCGATGGACCGCGCGACGCGGAGCAGCGCGGGAACGTCGTAGACGTCTTGCAGCACTTCGCGGAGGGTCTCGAGGATGATCGGGAACGTGGGATAGCGGCGCGCCACTTCGAGCAGCTGCGCCGAACGCTGGCGCTGCTGCCACAGCGGTGTGCGGCGGCCGGGATTGCGTCGCGGCATGAGGAGGGCGCGGGCGGCGCACTCGCGGAAGCGCGACGCGAACAGGGCGGAGCCCCCGACTTCGACGGTCACGAGCTGTTCGAGCTCGTCGGGATCGAAGACGAACAGCTCGGCGCCGGGAGGCTCTGCCGTGGCATCCGGAACGCGCGCGATGATGCCGTCGTCGCTTGCCACCGCTGACCCCTCGACCCCGAGCCGCTCGCGGATGCGGGCGTTGACGGCCAGCGCCCACGGCGCATGGACCTTCATGCCGTAGGGGGAATGGAGGATGACGCGCCAATCTCCCACCTCGTCGCGCCCGCGCTCGACCGTCAACTGCTTGTCGGTGGGGAGGGTTCCGGTCGCTTCGCGCTGCTCGGCCAGATACGACAGGAGGTTGCCCTGCGCGAGGGTGTCGAGCCCCGCGTCATGCAGACGTGCCTGGGCGGCGTCGGGCTGCGCGGCCTGCAGCTCGCGCGAGAACTTGCCGAGGGCCTCGCCGAGCTCGGCGGGGCGGCCGATCCCGTCGCCGTGCCAGAAAGGCACCTTGCCGGGCTGTCCGAATGCCGGGACGACATTGACTCGGTCGTGCGTGATCTCGACGATCCGCCAGCTCGTCGTGCCGAGCGTGAAGACGTCGTTGACCCGCGACTCGTACACCATCTCCTCGTCGAGCTCGCCGACGCGCGCGTTCTGCGATTCGCCCGCGATGAAGACGCCGAAGAGACCGCGGTCGGGGATCGTTCCGCCGCTCGTGACCGCGATGCGCTGCGAGCCGGGACGGCCCGTGAGCGTTCCGTGGTCTCTGTCCCACACGAGACGCGGGCGGAGCTCGGCGAACTCGTCGGAGGGGAAACGGCCCGCGAGCAGGTCGAGCGTCGCCTCATAAGCCGAGCGGGGGAGCGAGCGGAAGGGGGCCGAGCGCTTCAGCGTCTCGTACCAGCCTTCGACGTCGAGCGGTTCGAGAGCGGATGCCGCGACGGTCTGCTGCGCGAGGATGTCGAGCGGGTTCTGCGGCACCGAGATCGCCTCGATCTGACCCGCGAGCATCCGCTCGGTCACGATCGCCGTGTGAAGCACGTCGGCGCGGTGCTTGGGGAACAGCGCCGCGCGGCTCACTTCGCCGACCTGGTGACCCGCGCGTCCGATGCGCTGCAGTCCGGATGCCGCGCTCGGCGGCGCCTCCACTTGGATGACGAGATCCACCGCACCCATGTCGATGCCGAGCTCGAGGCTCGAGGTCGCCACGACGCACCGGAGCACGCCCGACTTGAGCTCTTCCTCGACCTGCGCGCGCTGCTCCTTCGACACCGATCCGTGGTGCGCCTTCGCGAGCACGGGATCCGCCCCGGCGGTCGCCCCCGCCTGCGCCATCATCGCGGCCGGCACCGCCTCGTCGGGAAGGTCGAGCCCCAGGCGTTCGGAGTAGATCTCGTTGAGCCGGCCCGTCAGCCGTTCGCCGAGGCGCCGCGAGTTGACGAAGACGATCGTCGAACGGTGCTGAAGGATGCGATCGACGATGGCCTCTTCGACGTGCGGCCAGACCGACCCCGTCATCTCGGTTTCGCCGAGCGACCCCGATGGCTTCCCGTCACCCTCGAACCAGTCGTCGTCGGTCGCGTCAGCCGGTTCGTCGGGAGTGCCGGGCGGCGGGGGCGGATTGAGCATGTCTTCGACAGGGACCACGACCGTCATGTCGAAGGCCTTCGTCGCGCGCGGGGCGACGATCTCGACGGGGGCCGATCCGCCGAGGAAGCGCGCGACCTCGTCGATCGGCCGGACGGTCGCGGATAGGCCGATCCGCTGCGCGGGCTTCGCGTCGGGTCCTTCGGAACGGCGCAGGTCGTCGAGCCGCTCGAGCGTCACGGCGAGATGCGCGCCGCGCTTCGTCGCCGCGACGGCGTGGACCTCGTCGACGATCACGGTGTGGACGTCGCGCAGCGTCTCGCGCGCCTGACTCGTGAGCATGAGGTAGAGCGACTCGGGCGTCGTGATGAGGATGTCGGGCGGATCGGAGACGAGCTTGCGCCGGTCGGACGACGTCGTATCCCCTGAACGGACCCCGACTGTCACGCTCGGCACGTCGAGGCCGAGCCGGCGGGCGGATTGCCCGATGCCCACGAGAGGCGAGCGGAGGTTGCGTTCGACGTCGACGCCGAGCGCTTTGAGGGGTGAGATGTAGAGGATGCGTGTGCGCCGGGTCTTCTCGGCGGGCCCGGCCTGCTTCTTCCGGCGCGCACCGGGCTCTGGTGCCGTGGTCGGCGCGAACGGCTCGCGGAACACCCGGTCGATCGCCCAGAGGAACGCCGACAGGGTCTTGCCGGAGCCCGTCGGCGCGACGACGAGGGCGTTCTTGCCGGCCGAGATGGCCTTCCACGCCCCCGCCTGGGCGTCGGTCGGGGCCGAGAAGGCGCCGCGGAACCAGTCCTGCGTCGCAGGACCGAACCGCTCGAGCACGTCGCTCATCCCTCCATCTTCGTCCGTGCCACCGACATGCGGGCGGGGAGGCGGTCCACAATTCCGTCTGGAGCGCGCGCGGCGCGGCGGTCGGGCCCGGGAACACGGGCCGGCCCCCGCGCCACGCGCGCCGTCCGGACTGAATCATGGACCGGTCGCCGCCAGCACCCCGTCGCGCAGCTCGAGCGTCAGATCGACGCCGATCCGGCGGAGGAAGCCGTCGTCGTGCGAGACGACGAGAACCGCGCCGCGGTACGCCGTGAGAGCGTCGACGAGCTGATCGACCGTGTCGAGGTCGAGGTTGTTCGTCGGCTCGTCGAGCACGAGCAGCTGAGGCGGAGGATCGGCCAGGAGCAGTCGGGCGAGAGCCACACGGAAGCGTTCACCACCCGACAGCGTCGAGACGCGCCGGGAGGCCGCGTCGCCGCGGATCAGGAACCGGGCCAGCCGGTTCCGCAGTTCGACGGCTCCCATGTGCGGCGCCGCCGCCTCGACGTTCTCCAGGACGGATGCCGCGTCGTCGAGCCCGTCGATCCGCTGCGGCAGGTAGCCGACGCGATCCGTATGAGCCGTTGCCACGAGCGCCGTCGCCGCGAGAACGGCGTCTTCCCCCCGCGCGGATGCCACGAGTCGCTCGAGCAGCGTGGTCTTGCCCGCCCCGTTGGGGCCGATGAGCGCGACGCGCTCCGGACCCTGCACGATCCACGCGCGCTCGCCGTCGCCGACCGTCGCGATGCGCCGCCCCGCGGCGACGCCGGGGTCGGGCAGATCGATCCGCACGGCGTCGTCGTCGCGCACGCGGCGGCCGGCGGCATCGAGCGCGGCGCGCGCCGACGCCTCCCGGTCCGCCTTCTCGCCGCGCAGCTTGCCCGCCGACACCTGCGCGGCGCGCGCGAGTCCGCCCGCCACGATGGGCGGAACGCGCTTCTCGAGCTGCGCCTTCCGGCCCATCGCGGCGCGGCGGGCGAGCTTCGTCTCGGCCTCGATCCGTTCCCGCTTCTCGCGCTTGACGAGCTGCGCCGCGGCACGTTCGGCCCCGCGGGCGGCATCCTGCTCCGTCTCGAGCCATGTCCGCCACTGCGAGTACGGCCCGCCGAACAACGACAGCTCGCCGTCGTAGAGCTCGGCGGTGTCGTCCATGAGGTCGAGGAGCGCCGTGTCGTGACTCACGACGACGAGGGCTCCCCGCCACGCGCGGACCATCTCGTGAAGGCGCGCCCGCGCATCGCGGTCGAGGTTGTTCGTCGGCTCGTCGAGGAGCGTGACGGATGCCGAACTCAGCCGTATCCCCGCGATCGCCGTGAGCACGGCCTCTCCGCCCGACAGCTCTCCGACGGTGCGCTCGAGCATCGCGGGGGCGAGTCCGGCGTCGGCGAGGGCGACGTGTGCGCGCGCCTCGACGTCCCAGTCGTCTCCGACGGCCTCGAAATGGCGTGGATCGGGATCGCCGGACTCGATCGCGCGAAGCGCTCGCAGCGCATCGCCGACGCCCAGGAGATCGGCGACGGGACGCGCGGTCGCCAAGGTCAGCCGCTGCGGCAGGTACGCGACGTCGGTCACGAGGATATGCCCCGACGACGGGACGAGCTTCCCCGCGATGAGTCGCAGGAGCGTCGACTTGCCGGAGCCGTTGCGGCCGACGAGGCCTGTGCGGCCCGCGCCGAAGGCGCCGGAGACCTCGGTCAGCGCGGGGGATCCATCGGGCCACGAGAACGAGACGCGGTCGAGGACGATGGATGGAGTGAGTGTGTGAGCGGGCATGGAGCCTCCTGTCGTGTCGGTGCGCTGACACGACAGACCGCAGGCATCCGCCATCGAGGGGATGGGTGCGGGAGATCGACGGTCAGCGCGGAATCGGTGCGCCGACGTCGAGGGGATCGACGAGGAACGGCGCGATTACTGCGCGGTCGCGTCGATGATCTCCAACGGAATTCCTCACACTCGGGACAAGGCCGACAGACACGATACCGCGCCCTGCCCGCGGAACCTACTCTCGGTACTCCCGTGCGACGAGCGGCGAGAGCCGCACGAGGATCTCTTCTCCGACCGTGTCGATCGCCTCCGCGAGCGTCGTGGCGGAGGATTCGCCCCGCGTGCCCGGCCCGAACACCGCGACGTCGTCGCCGATCGCGGCATCCGTCCACCCCTCGACCGTGATCGTCGCGAGGTCGACGGTGCGCAGCGCGCGAGATCCGGCGGGGGTTCCGACGTTCACGCGTCCCGCGAGTGTTGACGGGAGTCCGTCGAGCGAGCCGATCCCGATCCGCACGCTCGCGTCGCCGACCTCCACGACGGGCGCGAGAAGCGTCGCGGCCGGCGCGATGCCGTCGAGATCGGCGCCGTCCGCGGAACGGACGCCGTAGACGAACGCGCCGAAACGGACGACGTCGTGGCGGAACTCCGCCCTCGCGAACCCCGCGGCGCTCGCCGCGAGATGCCGCACGTCGGGGCGGAGGCCCGCGGCGCGCGCCTCGTCGATGGCCTTCTCGAACGCGGCGCGGGCGAGGTCGTCGTCGGCGTCGCTCGCTTCGGCGAGGTGGCTCCAGATGCCCGTCACGACGATGTCGCCGGCCCGCTCGTGCGCGGCGGCGCGGGCGACGAACGCGTCCCAGTCCTCGGGTCGGACCCCGTTGCGGTGAAGACCCGTGTCGATCTTGAGGTGGATCCGGATGCCGCGACCGGCGGACTCCGCCGCGACCGCCTCGAGCACATCGGCGTCGCCGATGCCGAGCTCGATGCCCGCCTCGACGGCCGCGGCGGCGTCACCCGGCTCGGGCGTCGCCCACGCGAAGATGCGGGCGTCGGGCGCGGCGGCGCGCACCGCCCGCCCCGTCGCGACGTCGAACGACCCGAACCACCCGACGCCGACGGATGCCGCGGCCCGCACGATCGCGTCGACCCCATGTCCGTAGGCGTCGTCCTTCACGACGACCATCACCTGGGCAGGCCCGATGCGTGCCCGGAGCGTCGCGAGATTGTCGCGGACCCGTGCGAGATCGACCCGCAGGCGCGGCGCGGTCACGCGGCGACCTCGCGATGCGCGCGCAGTCCGATGGCGCAGACGAGCTCGGCGGCGTCGAGTCCCGTCGCGGCCACCCACGCGCGGACGGCGTCGTGCGCGGGTCCGTCTCCGCCGAAGAGCACGACCCCGTCACCGGATGCCACGGCCGCACTCCCGACATCGACGACGAAGACGTCCATCGCCACGCGTCCGACGATGGGGTGGAGGTCGCCCGCGATCTCGACGGAGGCGCGGTTTCCCAGTGCCCGGACGACGCCCTGACCGTAGCCGCCCGACACGAGCGCGATGCGGGTGTCCTCCCTCGCGCGGTGCGTGTAGCCGTACGAGACGCCTTCGCCGCGACGCAACGTCTTGAGGGAGAGGACGCGCGACGAGGCGGTCATGACGGGCGCTGCCGCCGCTGCGGACGGACGGGGCAGACCGAACAGGTGCCGCCCGTCGACGGTGGCCGCGGCATCCGTCACCGCGACTCCCGCCGCGACCACGGCGCCGCGGTCGCGTTCATCGACGATGACACCGCCGACGGCGCAGTCCGCCAGGACGGGAAGGGTGAAGCGGATGCCGTGGCCCCACGCGTCGCGCCGCAGGTCGACGACAGCGCCGGTGACGCCCGCGGCGCGTGCGTTCGCCGCGAGCGCCGACGGTGAGAGGCGGGCGTGGATCATCCGGATGCCTCGTCGAGCCGCTTCGAGAGGAACGTGCGGATGTCGTCGACCTCTTCTGCGGAGACGCTGTGCGTGAGACCCGCGTACACGCGTCCGCTCAGGTCGACGTGATCGGGGAGCCACTGCGTCGTGTGCGTCACGAGGAACGGCGGGATGACGTCGTCGTGCGTGCCGCGACCCCAGAAGACGGGGGGCCGCCGGTCGGCGAGCTCGGCATCGCGAGGGAGAGGGCCGGGCGTCGCATAGCCGCTCAGAGCGACGGCGAACGCGAATCGGTCGGGGTGCAGCCGCATCGCCTGGAGCGCCACGGCGGCACCCTGCGAGAAGCCGAGGAGGCCGACGTGCGTCTGATCTCCCGAGGCGTCGATCCACTCGGCCAGACGGGACGCCGCCTCGGTGACCCGTCGAGGGTCGCGGCTCTCGAGGCCTTCGATCGGGTACCAGGAGTATCCGGGCGTGGGGAAGGGAGGGTCGAGCGGTGCCCGGACGGCGGCGAAGACGAACTCCGGCGGAAGGTACGGCGTGAGCCCGAAGAGGTCGTTCTCGTCTGCTCCGTAGCCGTGCAGCAGCACGAGGAGCGGCCGGCCCACGCGCTCCTCCGGGGGCGCCGACCACCGGACGAGGGTCGGATCCAGCGGTGGCGTCTCGGGTCCCGGGAACTGTGCCATGCGCCCATCTTTCCAGGGGAGCGTGAGGTATACAGGACACATGTCTGTTCGCACGCCCGATCCCGAGCCCACCGGTGACGAGCCGTTCGGTCCGCCGGGCGGCAGTGCATCCAACCCCGCGTGGCTGAGCGAGGTCGAGCTGGAGGAGACCCGCCGCCGGCTCCCGATGCTCTACGTCGAGGGCATCCCGGTCCGCGTCGACGGGATGGGACAGGTCATCCAGGTCGGCATCCTGCTGCGCGCCACTCCCGTCGGCGAGATGACGCGCACGATCGTGTCCGGACGCGTCCGCTACGGAGAGACGGTGCGCGACGCCCTCTTCCGCCACCTCGAGAACGACCTCGGGCCCATGGCTTTCCCGCTCCTTCCGACGCAGCCGACGCCCTTCACGGTGGCCGAGTACTTTCCGCTCCCCGGTGTCACGGCCTTCCACGACGATCGCCAGCATGCCGTCTCGCTCGCCTTCGTCGTGCCCGTGACCGGCACGTGCGAGCCGCGTCAGGACGCTCTGGAAGTCACGTGGCTCACGCCGGAGGAGGCCGCCTCCGATGCCGTCGCCGCCGAGATGGAAGGCGGTCGGGGCACGCTCATCCGCCTCGCTCTGGCGAGCGTCGGCGCTCTCCGCTGAGTCGTCCGGACACGTCTCGCCGGTCGAGGGCGAGGGTGAGGGCGACTGCCTCTTCACCCCGGGCGTGTCGGGCCGGTATCCTCTAGTCACCCGAAGCGCATCTCCCGACGTTCTGTGCGCCCGGCGCCACGCTCCTCTCTTGTTCTCGTCGCCCGACTGGGGGTGCGGCGAGGCCACGCGGACGCGCGCGCCGTCGCACCGTCGGAGATCTCCCGACGAAAGCAGATCGAGCATGTCCGACCCGTCGACGCCGTTCGATGAACTCCTGGCCACAGCGGGCTCCGCCGCGCCGGGAACCACCTTCGCCTCGGTCTTCCGCGGCTACGACAAGGTCGAGGTCGACAACGCCTTCCGCCATCTGACGGGGAAGCTCCGCACACAGGCGCAGCAGATCGCACTGCTCGATGAGCACCTCGATCGAGCCGACGACGCGAACGCGGAGCGCGCTGAGCGGATCGATCGGCTCGAAGCCGAGCTCGCCGCGAGCCGACGCCGCGCGGAAGAGGCCGAACGGCGCTCCGCCGAACTCGAGCACCGCGTCGAATCCGCCGCGTCGTCGGATGCCGCCGAGCAGATCGCCCGGCTGGAGGCCGAGCTCTCGGCGGCTCATGCCCGCCTCGTCGATGCCGACAACCGCCTCGATGCTCTGGCGCAAGAGCTCGCGACGGCGACGGACGAGACCCCCGGACGGCACCGCTTCGACGAGGTGCTGCGCGTCGCGGAGGAGCAGGCGAGCGTGCTGCTGCGCAACGCGAGCGTCCAGGGCGAGCGACTGCTCGCCGCAGCATCCGATGAGATCCTCGCGCGGCGCCGCGAGACGCAGGCCGATGCCGAGGCGATCGTCTCGCAGGCCCAGCACGAGGCGCAGCAGATCAGGCTGCGGATCGACACCGAGCTGACGGCGCACGAAGCCCGCCTGGAACGTGAGCTCGCGCATGCCGAGGAGAAGGTCGCGCAGGCGGAGCAGGAGGCGGCCGCGATCCGCTCGGAGGCCGAGAAGGGCGCAGCGGCACTGCGGTCGCTCGTCGCCCGCGAGACCTCGCAGCTGCGCGCCGAAGCCGAAGAGGCCGTCCGCGAGCTGAGGCTGCGCGCGATCGAGTTCGAAGAGTCGTTGACGCGGAGGCAGGACGATGCCCAGCAGGAGTTCCTCGCGCTGCACAATCAGGCCGTCGCGCACGCGGATCGGATCACGCAGGATGCCAACGACCAGGTCGCGCACTCGCTCGATCACGCGAAGCGGGTGTCGGCGAAGGCCGAGGACTTCGAGCGCCTCATGCGTGCGCAGGCACATCAGATCGAAGCGGATGCGCAACTGCGTGCGCGGGAGCGTCTCGATCGCGCTCGGGACAAGGCGCAGAGCATCATCGACACCGTCGTGACCCATTCGCAGGCTGTGCTGCGCGACGCGGAGGACCGCACGCGTCAGCTGCGGTGGCAGCAGCAGCAGCTCACGAGCTTCATGGCCGAGGTGAGGGAGCTCATCCGCCCCGAACCCCTCATCGATCCTTCGCTGGAGGCGGTTTCCTCGCCCGCCGACGACGAGGGCGCCGCCTAGGACGTCTCGCGGGCGAGAGCCGCGATGAACGCGTCGACGTCGGTCTCGCTCGTGTCGAAGGAGCACATCCAGCGCACTTCGTTCTTGGCGGCATCCCAGTCGTAGAAGCGGAACGACTCGCGAAGCCGATCCGCGACGCCGTCGGGCAGCGTCGCGAAGACGCCGTTGGCCTGCGTCGGCTGCGTGAACGCGACGCCGGAGATGGAACCGTCGGCGATGCCCGCCTCGACGCCCGCGCGCAGGCGCTGCGCCATCGCGTTGGAGTGCGACGCGTTGCGCTGCCACAGGTCCGACTCGAGGAGGGCGATGAGCTGGGCCGACACGAAGCGCATCTTGGACGACAGCTGCATGTCGAGCTTGCGGAGATAGGTCAGGCCCGTCGCGGCATCCGGATTCAGCACGACGATCGCCTCACCGATCATGGCGCCGTTCTTGGTACCGCCGAAGCTCAGGACGTCGACGCCGACATCGCGCGTGAACGCGCGCAGCGGCAGGTCGAGTGCGGCCGCGGCGTTCGAGATGCGCGCGCCGTCGAGGTGCACCCGCATCCCGAGTCCGTGGGCGTGATCGGCGATCGCGCGCAGTTCGTCGGGCGTATAGAGGGTGCCGAGCTCGGTCGACTGCGTGACGGACACGACGAGGGGCTGGGCTCGATGCTCATCGCCCCACCCCCATGCTTCGCGATCGATGAGCTCGGGTGTGAGCTTGCCGTCGTCGGTCGGGACCGTCAGCAGCTTGATGCCTCCCACGCGCTCGGGCGCACCGCCCTCGTCGACGTTGATGTGCGCCGTCCCCGCGGCGATGACGGCGCCCCATCGCGGGAGCATCGACTGCAGGCCCACGACGTTCGCACCCGTGCCGTTGAAGACGGGGAACGCCTCGACGCCTTCGCCGAAGTGCTGGCGGAAGACCTCCTGCAGGCGGTGCGTGTAGACGTCGTCGCCATACGCGACCTGGTGTCCGTCGTTCGCCGCGGCGATCGCGGCGAGGACTTCGGGGTGGATGCCGGAGTAGTTGTCCGACGCGAAACCGCGCACGGTCGGGTCATGCAGAGTCGTCACGGGGGTCCAATCTAGCTCGGTCTCGTGGGTCGGCCGTTCAGAATTCAGTCTGCGCCGGGCCCGGACGGCCCGCGCGGCACGGCTGGGGCCTCCGCGGCATGCGGGCAGACTGAATTCTGAACGTCAGAGCCCGATGACCTGGTCGTTCAGGTCGGCGGCGGGGGTGTCCCAGAGCCCGACGAACGCGTCGGCGAGCCGTCCTTCGAGGCCGTCGAGGGCCTTCACCCGGAAGATGACGGATGCCGCGGCGAGCGGTGCTGCGGCATCCCGGGCCGCCTTCGCGAAGCCCTGCGCGACCGCCCGCGACCACGCCTCGCTCGCGGCCTTGACGGCGGCGTAGTTCGCACCGCCTGCGAGAGGCCGCGCGACGGCGGTCGAGGACACGATCGCGAGGCGCCCCGCGGTCGATCCGCGCAGGTCGGCGTCGAACGTGCGCGAGACGTGCCGCAGCGCCGTCAGCGATCCGAGGAGGAAGGCGAAGTCGTCGTCGGACTGGCCGGCCAGCCCCCCGCCTCCGCGCCATCCGCCGACGAGATGCAGAACGCCGTCGACCGGCCCGTGCGCCTCGCGTACGCGCGTCCTGAGCCCGTCGACGGCGGCCTCGTTCGCGAGGTCGCAGACCTCGACGGACGCTCCGGCGTCGGCGAGCGGTGCGAGCTTGTCCGGGGTCCGCCCGACCGCGACGACGCGTGCTCCCGCCGATACGAGGGCACGCGTCGCGGCGAGGCCGCTCGTGCTCGTCGCTCCGGCGACGAGCACGAGCTTCCCGGCGACGCCGGGCTCAGGCGTCGGCATCGCCGCGGATTCCGACCGTCGACTCGATGACGGGTCGCATCTTCTTCTCGAGCGCCTCGAAGAACATCGACAGGGGGAACTCGTCGTCCATCACGGCATCCGTGAATCCCTTCGGCGCACCCGCGAGGATCTCCTCGGGAAGCCCGCGCGCCCACCGCGAGGCGGGGTGTGGCGTGACGGTCTGCCGCACGAGGTCGTAGGCGGCGAGCCAGTGCGCCGTCTTCGGGCGATCGATCGACCGCCAGTACAGGTCGTCGATGGCGTCGCCGAGTTCGACGACGGCGGCCGGAACGCGGTCCCAGTCGAACGCGAGGGCCGTGTCGGTCCAGTGCAGTACTCCGCGCTGGTGCAGCCACGCGAACAGCAACTGCCCGCCCAGTCCGTCGTAGTTGCGTACGCGGGAGCCCGTGATCGCGAAGCGGAAGATGCGGTCGAAGATGACGGCGTACTGCACGAGCACGGCGTATTCGAGCGTCTCCTGCTCGATCTCGTCGAGCGTCTCGCCCGCCGAGATCCGCGCACGAAGCCGCGCCGTGATGGCGACGCACTCGCGGAAGGCCGTCAGGTCGCAGCGCAGTTCTTCGAGCGAGTAGAGGAAGTACGGCATCCGCTGCTTGATCATGAAGGGATCGAACGGCAGGTCGCCGCGCATGTGGGTGCGGTCGTGGATGATGTCCCACATGACGAACGTCTTCTCGGCCAGCTCCTGGTCGTCGAGGAGGCGCTCCGCGTCGGCGGGAAGGTCGAGCTTCGTGATCTCGGATGCCGCGCGGCTCACGCGCCGGTAGCGCGCCGCCTCACGGTCTTGGAAGATCGCGCCCCACGTGAACGTCGGGATGGCGCGCATCGCGACGGTCTCGGGGAAGAGCACCGCCGAGTTCGTGTCGTAGCCGGGCGTGAAGTCGACGAGCCGCAGCGAGACGAAGAGCTTGTTGCCGTAGTCGCCCGCCTCGAGCCGGGCGATGAACTCGGGCCAGATCGCCTGCACGATGAGCGCCTCGACGAAGCGGTTCGACGAGCCGTTCTGCGTGTACATCGGGAAGACGACGAGGTGACGGATGCCGTCGATCCGGTGCTCCTGCGGCTGGAAGGCGACGAGCGAGTCGTAGAAGTCGGGCACGCCGAAGTCGTCATCGGCCCACCGCTCGAAGTCGTGGGCGCTCGCCGCGAGATACTCCGCGTCGTGGGGGAACCACGGGGTCAGCGCGCGGATCGACTCGACGATGACCCGCACGTGTTCGCGGGCTTCGGGGTGGTCGGACGGCTCGGGGATCGAGCCGTCCTTCACCTGCAGGCTCTGCAGCGCGATCGCGGCATCCTTCAGGCGGAGCCACTCCGCCGTTCGCTCGACGCCGATCGCGCGTCCGTCCTCGACGACCTCGGGTTCGCCGACGATGGGCGTCGCGACAGGGCGCGTCTGGCTCATGGACATGATGACCCTCCGATCTCGAGGTGCGGCCGCGGGCGTGCGGCGATCGAACTGACGTGGAGAACCCCACTCGGTTGACGATACTAACGGAAAGTTTACGGCCGGAAGATCCCATAGCCGTGAAGTTTCCGGCTGATACGCTCGCGGCATGACCTCGACCGATGAGCGACCCGCCGTGCCGCGGTTGGATGACGAGACGGATGCCGCGATCGTGCGCGAGATCTCGCTCGATGCCCGCGCGACTCTCGCCCAGCTCTCCGAGCGCGTCGGGCTGTCGGCATCCGCCGTGCAGGCGCGCCTCCGCCGCCTCGAGACGCGGGGAGTGATCGAGGGGTACCGGGCGCTCTTCAACGCCGAGGCCCTCGGCAAGCCCCTGGCCGCATTCATCGAGATCACGCCGCTCGATCCCGGTCAGCCCGACAACGCCCCCGAGATGCTCGCCCACCTGTCGGCGATCGAGGCCTGCCACTCCGTCGCGGGGGATGCCGCGTACATGCTCTTCGTGCGCGTGCCGACGCCGCGCGACCTCGAGGACCTCATCCGCGAGGTGCGGGCCGCGGCATCCGTCAATACGCGCACCACGATCGTGCTCCAGACCTTCTTCGAGAACCGGCCGATCGAGCCGGCCTGAGAGACGTCCGGGCAGAGCCGGGGCGTAGCCTCGGAGGATGCACGAGCGCGACAAGCAATCCGGGACGGGCGTGCTGATTGTGCGCAACTCAGCATCGGGGGCCTCCGTCGTGAGGTTCGACCCGGCGCCCGTCATCGCCGAACGGCTTCCCGGAGCGACGTTCCGTGAGCTGTCCGACGGCGAGGACTTCGCGACCGTCATCGCCGACGCCATGAAGGGTGACGCCCCCGATGTCCTCGGGATCTACGGCGGCGACGGGTCCGTCGCGCGGATGATCGAGCTCGCCCGCGAGTACGACAGGCCGCTCCTCGTGCTTCCCGGCGGCACCTTCAACCACTTCGCGCGTGCAGCGGGAATCGATGACGTGGATGCCGGGATCGACGCGTTCGAGCGCGGCCGGACGGTGCGCGTCGGGCTCATCGAGGCGGTCGTCGACGACGGCGAGCCCGTCACGGCCATCAACGCTGTCTCGCTCGGGACGTATCCCGAGTTCCTCGACGAGCGCGAGGGCCGTAACGCGCGGCTCGGCAAGTGGCTCGGGGGAGTCGTTGCGGCGTGGCGGACGATGCACACGGCGGAGCCGCTCACGATCGTGCGGAACGGTCGGCGCGCGCGCGTGTGGTCGGTGTTCATCGGGATCGGGGCCAACGACCCCGACCAGGTCGCGACGATGCAGCGCGGCGAGCTCGAGACTGCGACCCTCGACGTGCGCATCCATCACGCACGGGGCTCGCGTGTGCGCGCTGTCGCGGCGCTCGCCTTCGGGCGCAAGACCACCGCGGTCCTGCGCGCTCTCCGGCTCATGCCCTCGCGCGCCGACGTCGAGCGGATGCTGGTGTCGTCGATCGACCTCGTCGTGCGGCCCGACGCCGGGCATCCGTCCGTCTTCGTCCACGACGGCGAGCTGGAGGAGCTCGCCGTCGGCGAGTTCTCGCTCCGCTGCACCGCCGTCCCCGACGCCGTCGCCGTCTTCGCCTGACCCCGGCGCACGGCCACGCCGGGCCGGGCCCGCGCGCCGAGACCGGGGTCGTCGCCGAGCCCGGGTGGTATGCGGCCCTGCTTCGGCGGAATCCCCGGTCTCGACGGGGGCCGGGGGCCGCGATCAGTCGTGCTGCGGAAAGCCCAGGTTGAGGCCGCCGTGCGAGGGATCGAGCCACCGGGAGGTCACGGCCTTCTCGGCGGTGTAGAAGTCGAACCCGTGCGGGCCGTAGGCCTTCGCGTCGCCGAACAGGGAGGCCTTCCAGCCGCCGAACGAGTGGTACGCGACCGGCACGGGGATCGGCACGTTGATGCCGATCATGCCGACGCTCACTTCGCGCTGGAAGCGTCGGGCGGCACCGCCGTCGTTCGTGAAGATCGCCGTGCCGTTGCCGTAGCGGCTCGCGTTGATGATGTCGAGTCCTTCTTCGTAGCCCTCGACCCGCACGATCGACAGGACGGGACCGAAGATCTCGTCGGTGTAGACGGTCGACGACGTGGGGACCTTGTCGATGAGCGTCGGGCCGAGCCAGAATCCGTTCGGATCGCCGTCGATATCGACACCGCGCCCGTCGACGACGACGGTCGCCCCGTCGGATGCTGCGACGTCGATGTACGACGCGACCTTGTCTCGGTGCACCTTCGTGATGAGGGGTCCCATGTCGCAGCCGCGCGTGCCGTCGCCCGTGCGCAGCGTCGCCATCCGCTCGGACACCTTGGCGACGAGGGCATCGGCGACGGAGTCGACTGCGAGCACGACCGACACGGCCATGCAGCGCTCGCCGGCCGAGCCGAAGCCCGCGTTGACGGCGGCGTCGGCGGCGAGGTCGAGATCGGCGTCGGGGAGGACGAGCATGTGGTTCTTGGCGCCGCCGAGGGCCTGCACGCGCTTGCCGTGGCTCGTCGCGGTCTCGTAGACGTACTTCGCGATCGGGGTCGAGCCGACGAACGAGATGGCCGCGACGTCGGGGTGCGACAGCAGCGCGTCGACCGATTCCTTGTCTCCGTGGACGACGTTGAACACGCCGTCGGGAAGACCCGCTTCGGAGAAGAGCTCGGCCATCCAGTTCGCTGCCGTCGGGTCCTTCTCGCTCGGCTTGAGGACGACGGCGTTGCCCGCCGCGATCGCGATGGAGAAGAACCAGAGCGGAACCATCGCCGGGAAGTTGAAGGGGCTGATGATCCCGACCACTCCGAGGGGCTGACGGAGCGAGTAGACGTCGATGCCCGTCGAGGCGTTCTCCGAGTAGGCGCCCTTCGTGAGGTGACCGACGCCGCACGCGAACTCGACGACCTCCATGCCGCGAGCGATCTCGCCGAGCGCATCGGAGATGACCTTGCCGTGCTCGGCGGTCAGGATCGCCGCGAGGTCGTCCTTGCGCGCGTTGAGCAGCTCGCGGAACGCGAACATGACCTGCTGCCGCTTGGCGATCGAGGCGTTCCGCCACGCGGATGCCGCGTCGACCGCGACCGCGACGGCGTCGGAGACATCGGATGCCGTCGCCAGCCGCACGTGCTTCTGCACCGTTCCGAGCGCGGGGTTGTACACGTCGCCCGTGCGGGTCGAGGCGCCCGCCCACGCGGAACCTCCCACGTAATGGTCCAGGATCGCGGTCTCGGTCATGGGGTTCCTTCCTCGGTGGTGCGCCTTCGTGGGGCGCGACGACATCGGCGCTGCCATCGCCATGCTAGATCGAGCGCGTGCGCTGCGGTGCGGACGGATCGGCCTGAAGCGGGCGGCCTTCCGCACGGAACGCTCAGCCGCGCGGCATCCGTTACGACTTCGCCGTGATGTGGGCAGAGAGCGCCGGAATGACGGTCTCGCCGTAGACCCGGAGCGTCTCCTCCTTGTTGTCGTGCTGCAGATAGCCGGCGAACTGGGTGACGCCGAGCGCCTTCAATCGCAGGAGCTTCTCGATGTGGTCGTCGGCGGTTCCGAGGATGCAGAAGCGATCGACGATCTCGTCGGGCACGAAGTCGACGTGGTCGTTCTCCGACCTGCCGTGGGTGTTGTAGTCGTACCCGGTTCGCCCCGCGATGTACTCGGTGAGCGCCTCGGGAACCGCGCCGTGATGCCCGTACTTCGCGACGATGTCGGCAACGTGGTTGCCGACCATCCCGCCGAACCAGCGGCACTGATCGCGCATGTGCGCGTGATCCTCCCCGATGTACATCGGCGCGGCGACGCAGATCGCGAGGGTATCGGGGTCTCGGCCGGCCGCGGCCGCGGAATCCTTGACCGTCCGGATCATCCACTCCGCGATGTCGAGATCGGCCAGTTGCAGGATGAAGCCGTCTCCCACCTCACCCGTCAGTGCGAGTGCCATCGGGCCGTACGCGGCGACCCACACGTCGAGTGTCGAACCGCGGCTCCACGGGAACCGGAGCGTCGACCCTCTGTAGTCGACGGCGCGGGAGTTCGCCAGCTCCCGGATGACGTGGATCGACTCGCGCAGCTCCTTCATCGTCGTGGGGGTGCCGTTCGTGACGCGGACGGCCGAATCTCCCCGGCCGATGCCGCAGATCGTGCGGTTGCCGTACATCTCGTTGAGGGTCGCGAAGACGGATGCCGTCACGGTCCAGTCCCGTGTCGCGGGATTCGTCACGAACGGCCCGACGATGACCCGATTCGTCTGCGCGAGGATCGCCGAATGGATGACGTACGGCTCCTCCCACAGGAGGTGCGAATCGAAGGTCCAGACATGGCTGAAGCCGTGCGCTTCGGCGAGTTTCGCGAGCTGAACGGTTCGCGCCGCGGGAGGGTTGGTCTGCAGGACGACGCCGAAGTCCATGGCTGGCTCCTTTCGGTCGGGAGGCTCGGATCGCGCCGGCGCTCAGATGAGGTACTGCGACAGCCCTCGCTTGACGTAGCGGCCATGCCCCTTGGAGCCGAGGTACACGCCCCCGTCGACGACGATCGTCCCGCGGGACAGCACCGTGTCGACGTGCCCGTCGATCTCGAAACCCTCCCACGCCGAGTGGTCCATGTTCATGTGGTGCGTGCGGCCCGTCGGGTTGCCCGACTCGTCCACCGGCATCCCGATGGACGTGTGCCCGTTGGGGTCGTAGATGACGATGTCGCCATCGGCGCCGGGCTGGATGACCCCCTTGCGTCCGTACATGCCGAACATGCGCGCGGGTGTCGTCGAGGTCAGCTCGACCCAGCGCTCGAGCGTCAGCTTCCCCGTCACGACGCCCTGGTACATGAGGTCGATCCGGTGCTCGATCGACCCGATCCCGTTGGGGATCTTGCGGAAGTCGCCGCGTCCGAGCTCCTTCTGGTCCTTCATGCAGAACGGACAGTGGTCGGTCGACACCATCTGGAGGTCGTTCGTCCGCAGCGCCTGCCACATGTGGTCCTGGTGCCCCTCCTCGCGGGATCGCAGGGGCGTCGAGCAGACCCACTTGGCACCTTCGAACGAGCCCCACTCGGGGCTCGATGCGCCGAGCTGCTCCTCGAGCGAGAGATAGAGGTACTGCGGGCACGTCTCGCCGAAGACGTTCTGGCCGTTGTCGCGAGCCCACGCGAGCTGCTGCACGGCCTGCTTGGCGCTGACATGGACGACGTACAGCGGTGCGCCCGTGAGGTGAGCGAGCATGATGGCGCGGTGCGTCGCCTCTTCCTCCATCTGCCACGCGCGGGCGATCCCGTGGAAGTACGGATCCGTCTTGCCCTGCGCCACCAGTTGGGCGGCGAGCACGTCGATCGCGGGGCCGTTCTCGGCGTGCATCATCGTCAGGAGACCCGTGTCGCGCGACACCTGCATGGCTCGGAGGATCTGCGCGTCATCCGAGTAGAAGACACCCGGGTAAGCCATGAAGAGCTTGAAGCTCGTGATGCCCTCGTCGATGAGCGTCGGCATGACGGCGAGCGAATCGTCGTCGATGCCCCCGATGATCTGGTGGAAGCCGTAGTCGATCGCGCAGTTGCCCGCCGCGAGGTCGTGCCACGCAGCAAGGCCGTCCATCACCTTCGCACCGGTGGTCTGCACGGCGAAGTCGATGATCGTCGTCGTGCCGCCCCACGCGGCGGCGCGCGTGCCGGTCTCGAACGTGTCCGACGCGAACGTTCCGCCGAACGGCAGCTGCATGTGCGTGTGCGCATCGATCCCGCCGGGGATGACGTACTTGCCGGTCGCGTCGATGATGGTGTCGACGGATGCCGCGAGGTCGCCTCCCAGCAGCTCCGAACCGGGCGCCAGGACGGCCGCGATCGTCTCCCCGTCGATGAGCACGTCGGCCTGCACGCGCCCGGTCGCGGAGACGACCGTCCCGCCGGTGATGAGTGTCGTGGTCATGGACGATCCTTCCCTCGGCGGTGCTGTTGCTGCGGCATCCCGCCCCCTGAACCGCGAGACTGCATCTCGCGCCCGAGACTGCGGCTGCGGGATGCTGTCTCGGCCGCGCGCTGCAGTTTCGCGGCGACGCGGGCGGGCGCGGTGACGCGGGCGGGCGCGTGCACGTGAGCGTGGGCGGGCACGGTGGTCACGGGGCGACGATGTCCCCGTAGGTGTCGGGGCGACGATCCCGGTAGAACTGCCAGTCGTCGCGCATCTGCTGGACCATGTCCATGTCCAGGTCGCGGACGAGGAGCTCCTCGTGCTCGCTGGACCCGAGGGCGCCCACGAAGTTGCCCCGCGGATCGATCACCTGGCTCGTGCCGTAGAAGTTCACCGCCTCGTCGCCGTACTCGTTGTCCTCGAGGCCGACGCGGTTGGGCTGCAGCACGAAGTAGCCGTTGGCGACGGCGGCGCACGGGCCCTCGACCTCCCACAGGCGGTTCGACAGACCGGGCTTCGTCGCGTTGGGGTTGAAGACGATGTGCGCCCCGCGCAGGCCGTATTCGCGCCATCCCTCGGGGAAGTGCCGGTCGTAGCAGATGTACGTCCCGATCGTGCCGACGGCGGTCTCGAAGACGGGATAGCCGAGGTTCCCCGGACGGAAGTAGAACTTCTCCCAGAACTTCTCGACGTGCGGAAGATGGATCTTGCGGTACTTGCCGAGGATCGACCCGTCGGCATCCACGACGACGGTCGTGTTGTAGTAGACGCCCGTCTGCTCCTCCTCGTAGATCGGGAGGATCGTCACGACGCCGAGCTCCTTCGCGATCGATGCGAACCGCTGCACGATGGGTCCGTCGGCGGGCTCGGCGTAGCGGTAGTACTTCTTGTCCTGCGTGATGCCGAAGTAGGGGCCGTAGAAGAGCTCCTGGAAGCACATCACCTGCGCGCCGTCCGCCGCGGCATCCCGAAGGAACACCTCGTGGCGGTCGAGCATCGACTCTTTGTCGCCCGTCCAGGTCGTCTGCGAGATCGCCGCGCGTACCGTCGTCATCTGCCGTCCCCTGCCTCACCGTTCGCCCGTGTCGCGACAGTAAGGCCTTCCGAGGTCGTCCGCAATGGCCGCGGGGTGGATCCGTTCGGATACATCTCGAGACGGATGATGAGCGTGGGGTGCTCGCGTAACGTGAGGGCGTGTTCCGCCGCCTGACGACCCCCCAACTCGTTGTCGATGTGTCCATCGGCGTCGTCTTCTTCCTCATCGCGGCACCGATCGAAGTGGCGACGACGGGCGTCACCGGCCTTCCCGCGCGCTTCGGCCCGGGCCTGGAGGCCGGGCTCGCGGTTGTGATCGCCCTCCTGTTCTCGGCGGCGCTCGCAATCCGCCGCCTGTCCCCCGCGCTCGCGCTGGGAGCAGCCTGGACGGGCGCGATCGTCCAGATGGCGCTCGGGCGCCCGCCGAGCTTCGCCGACCTCGCGATCTTCGGCGTGCTCTATGTGACGGCCGCTTACGGAACGCGCGTCGTGTACTGGTCGGGGCTCGCCTCGGCGATCCTCGGGGCCGTCGTCATCACGGTGTATCTGCTCGTCGGACCTGTCTTCGCGGCGGGAGGGCTGTCGTGGCAGACGCTGCCGATCGCGCTCGTCATGCTCGTCGCGGCGGCCTTCGCGCTGGGGCTCTCCTGGACGACCGGTGCGCTCGTGCGGACCGCCGTGCGCGCACGCGAGAACCAGCGCGCGCAGCGGCGCGCAGAGGCCGAGGCCGTCGCCGAGCAGGAGCGCGTGCGGATCGCGCGCGACATGCACGACGTCGTCGCCCACTCGCTCGCCGTGATCGTCGCGCAGGCGGACGGCGCGCGGTACGCGCTCGCGGCAGGCGTGACGGATGCCTCGGCATCGGGTGCTGCGGCATCCGATCCCTCCGTCGCAGCTGAAGCGCTCGGCACGATCTCGTCGACGGCTCGCGCTGCCCTCTCCGACGTCCGCCTCCTCCTCACGCAGCTGCGGCACAGTCAGGGCGACGGCCCGCAGCCGACGCTCGCAGACCTCGAGCAGCTGTACACGCAAGTCCGGGCGGCGGGGGTCGCGCTCGCCGTCGACGTCGATCCCGCACCACCCGGTGTGCCCCCCGCGGCGGTGCAGCTCGCGGTCTACCGCATCCTGCAGGAAGCCCTGACGAACGCCCTCCGCCACGGCGGCGAAGGGGGAGTGAGGGTGCGGCTCGCGTGGCATCCCGACCGCGTCGGCCTCGAGGTGCGCAACGCCGTCGGCTCCCCGCAGGCGCCCGGCGGGTCGGGGCACGGACTCGTGGGGATGGCCGAGCGCGCGAAGCTCATCGGTGGCAGGCTCGACGCGGGGGTCTCCGGTGCCGAGTTCGTCGTCAGCGCGACCCTCCCGATCGGAGGTGCTCCGCGATGATCCGTGTCGTGCTGGTGGACGACCAGGCGCTGTTCCGCGCCGGCATCCGGATGCTCGTCGGCTCGCAGTCCGATCTCGAGGTCGTGGGTGAGGCCGCCGACGGGCGCGAGGCGATCGACGTCGTCCGCGCCACGAAGCCCGACGTCGTGCTCATGGACATCCGGATGCCGGTGATGGACGGTCTCACCGCGACGGCCGAGCTCCTCGACGATCCCGACCCGCCCCGCATCGTCATGCTCACGACGTTCGACCTCGACGAGGCGGCGGCCCGCGCGATCCGCCAGGGAGCCAGCGGGTTCCTTCTGAAGGACGCCGATCCCGAGTTCCTCCTCGCCGCGATCCGCACGGTGCACGCGGGATCGGCCGTCATCGCGGCGTCCGCGACGCGCGAGCTCTTCGCCCAGTCGTCCGGCCTGGCGTCACGGCCCGTGCCGCCCTCGTACGCCGGACTCACGGAGCGTGAGAAGGAGATCTTCGCGCTCGCCGCGCGCGGCCTGTCCAATTCCGAGATCGCTGCGCGCGAGTACCTCTCCGAGGCGACCGTCAAGACGCACATCAGCCGTATCCTCACGAAGCTCGCGCTCCGCGACCGCGTGCAGCTCGTCGTCTTCGCGTTCGACCACGGTCTGGCGTGACTTCCCTCCGCTCACTTGTCTCATATGGCGACCCCGGCCGGGTGATCCTCGCCTTTTGAGACAAGTGAACGAGGGAACGGGCGTTGCGAATCATCCTCGAGATGTAGACGGATGCGTCGCGGGGCCGACGCGGCGCGGCATCCCTCATCCCTAGCGTCGGAGTCATGGAACTTTCCTCTTCAGATCTCGGGCTCGCAGCCCGCGTCCAGCAGCTCACGAAGACCTACGGATCGGGTGCGAACACGGTGCGCGCGCTCGACGAGGTCAGCGTCGGCATCCGCCGTGGCGAGTTCACGGCCATCATGGGTCCGTCAGGCTCGGGCAAGTCGACCCTCATGCACGTCATGGCGGGGCTCGACGCCCCGACCAGCGGACGCGCCTGGATCGGCGACACCGACATCACGGGCCTCTCCGACCTCGAGCTGACGATCCTCCGGCGCCGTCGCGTCGGCTTCGTCTTCCAGGCGTTCAACCTCGTGCCGACGCTGGATGCGCGCGCGAACATCATGCTGCCGTTCGATCTCGACGGCCGTCGCCCGACGGCGCTCGAGCGATCGCGCATCGACGCCCTCGTCGAGACGCTGGGCCTGACGGCGCGCCTCTCCCATCGCCCGCACGAGTTGTCGGGCGGACAGCAGCAGCGGGTCGCGATCGCGCGCGCCCTCGCGACGGCCCCCGACCTGGTGTTCGCAGACGAGCCCACGGGGAACCTCGACTCCCGCAGCGGCCGCGATGTGCTGCGCCTCCTCGCCGAGGCGAGCGCGCAGCACGGGCAGTCCATCGCGATGGTGACGCACGATCCCGTCGCGGCGAGCCACGCCGACCGCGTGATCTTCCTCGGCGACGGACGCATCGTCGCCGACAAGCCGCGTCAGAGCGCGGAGGAGATCGCGGCCTACATGCTCGCTGCCGAGCTCGGCGCGGAGCAGGGTGCGGGGGTGTCGGCATGACCGCGACGACGATGGAGCGGATGCCGTGTCAGAGCGCCACCGCTGCCGAATCGGGCCGGTCGCTTGCCTGGCTCCGTGAGCGAGGCATGGGCGCGAGCATCCTCGTGTCGGCGATCTCGGCGGCCTTCGGTGTCCTCCTCATCACCGCGACCGCCTACATCGGAGCGATGCTCTCGGCCGATCCGTACATCGGCGACAGCGGGACGCTCGCCGTCGTCGTGATGATCCTGTCGGTCCTCCTGCTCGGCGTCGCGATCTACGTCGCGGCGATCGTGACGGCCAACACCTTCGCGACGGTCGTCGCAGGACGGACGCGCCGCATCGCACTCATGAGGCTGATCGGCGCGTCGGCCCGGTCTCAGCGTGCGCAGATCGCGCGGCAGGGGCTCGTCGTGGGGCTCATCGGGGCGGGCATCGGGCTCGTCGGGGGGCTTGCGCTGGCAATCGTGGGCGTATGGCTCGCGGGCGCGATGCTCGGACTGGCCGATCTGGACTTCTCGGTGGTCCGCCCTGAGCTCGTGCTCCCCGCGGCGATCGTCGCCCTCACCACGTGGATCGCCGCGTGGGCCGGGTCACGTCGTGTGCTGTCCGTCACGCCCCTGCAGGCTCTGGGCGGCGCCGTCGAGAAGACGCACGAGACGATCGCAGCGCGGTCGGGTCGCAACATCACGGCGATGGTGCTGCTGATCCTCGGCGCGGTGCTTCTCGCCCTCGGGATCGCGGCGGGACTCGTCACCCCGCTCGGGGTCATCGTGGCGTTCGCCGGCGGCATCCTGTCGTTCACGGGGCTGTCGCTCGGCGCGACGCTCGTCATGCCTCCCGTCCTGCGGCTCGTGGGCCGCTGGTTCGGTCGTTCGGCGACCGCCCGCCTCGCGGCGGAGAACGCGCTGCGGTATCCGGAGCGGTCCAGTCGCATGGCGATCGGCGTCGTGATGGGAGTCACCCTCGTGACGATGTTCGCCGTCGCGCTGGAATCGACGAAGTCGGTCATGGCGGCATCCGCCGGCGGTGAGGTGGACAACGACTTCGCCGTCGTGATGGATTCGTTCGCCGGGATCATGATGGGCCTCGTCGCGGTCTCGGCCGTCATCGCCGCGGTCGGTCTCGTCAACCTCCTGACGATCGGCGTCGTGCAGCGCCGGCGTGAACTGGGGCTTCTCCGGGCGCTCGGGGTCTCGAACGCCCAGGTGCGGCGCATGGTGCTCCTCGAAGCCGCGCACATCACGATCGCCTCGACGATCACGGGCCTCGTGCTCGGCGTCGTCTACGGCTGGGCGGGAGCGCAGTCGCTGCTGGGCTCGGTGTCGGTGCCGCCGCTGTGGCTCTCGCCGACGTTCGTGCCGCCGGCGATCCCAGTGTGGCCGGTCGTCGCGATCGTGCTCGCGACGGCGGTGCTCACGCTCGTCGCAGCGGTCACTCCGACGCGTCTCGCGACGCGTGTAGCCCCCGTCGCGGCGCTCGCGGAGTAGTGCAGGTCACTCGTCGGAGGTCGGCGGATCGTGCGCCCACGACGGCGCGAGGGCTCGGATCCGGGCCGCCCGCCACTGCCACGTCGCCCACAGGACGGGCCACAGGGCGGCGGCGGTCGGTCCGCCGATCACGAGGCGGTCGCGCCACAGTGTGCGGTCGGGGTGGCCGGCGACGGGTGAGATCGCCATCTGGTGGTCCCAGACGTCCAGGCTCGCGAGGGGTCCCGTCAGGGGGATGCCGCTGTCGCGGAAGATGCGCACCCGGCCCGAAGGCTCGTCGACGAAACGCTCGCTCATGTGGATGAGCTGCGTTCCGGCCGGAAAGACCCCGAGGGCCGAGAGCGCGACCGGCACGTCGTCGCCCGGCTCCCACGCGGTGGGGAGGCCGTCCGGCACCATCGGCTCCATGCCGAGCAGCGGTCCGTAGAGCTCTCCGACGGCCCGGGGCGAGTGGACGGCGCGCCACGCGGCATCCGGATCGCAGTCGATCTCGAACTTCAGCAGGATGCGCATGCTCCAGTGTCGCATCGACGCGGGCAGGTGCGGGTGCGCGTGCGGCGTGGGAAAGTGTCCTCGTGACGACGCCGCCCCCCGACTCCTCCGGCCCGCCCGCGCGGCAGCCGGAGTCCGCGGTCGATGCCCCCGCGGTCGACGTCCGCGTGCCGCGCGTGGCGTCCGACTTCGTGCGTCTCGCGATGGCGTGCGGCGCCGGCGTGAGTTCCGCGGTCATCACGGTCATCGTCGTGTTGATCGTGCGGGGCGGTCAGGTCGAGTCCGACGTCATCGTCATGTGCCTGTTCGCGTTCTCGGCCGGATGGTCCTTCGCCTACCTCTTGCACACGCTGCGCTTCTTCGGACGCCTCGACGCCGCGCGGCTGCGTGCTGTCCTCGTCGCGTCGGCGGCGCGGTCGCGGGCGGGCGAGCTGGGTGCGATCCTGTCGGGGACGGGGCCGACGATCGCCGTGCAATGGTCGATCATCGCCGTCGCCGCCGTGCTCGTGTTCACCCTCTGGCCGGGACTTCAGGCCGAACCCGTCACGGTGGCGCTCAGCATCCTCGTCGTGACCGCGTCGTGGGCCGTCACGCTCGTGGCGTACGCGCTCCATTACGCCCGCGCCGATGCCGCCGACGGCGACTTCGAGTTCCCGGACTCCCACCGCGGACGGATCTTCACCGACTACCTCTATCTCGCGACGCAGGTGCAGACGACGTTCTCGACCTCCGATGTGTCGTTGACCTCTCCGGCGGCGCGCCGGATCGTGACGGGCCACACCCTCGTCTCCTTCGCCTTCGCGACCGTCATCATCGCGATGCTCATCACGGTGCTCTTCATCGGGCAGTAACCCGGCCCCGGGGCCCGTTCACTTGTCTCGAATGGCGGGGTGTGCGGGCCGGGGGTCGCCATGTGCGACAAGTGAGCGGATGCCGCGGCCCCGGGGCTGTTCACTTGTCTCGAATGGCGGGGTGTGCGGGCCGGGGGTCGCCATGTGCGACAAGTGAGCGGATGCCGCGAGCGCGTCGAGGCGCTGTCGAGCGAGACAGCGGCAGACCGGAGGGCTCAGCGCGGCGTCATCGCCGAGAGGCGCGTCGCGGGCGTGATGACGCGACGCGTCCAGGTGAAGGCGAAGCGCTCATCGAACCGCGGGGCGCACAGCGCACACGATGTCGCGCGAGTCGGCCGGCGGTGGCGGTACGCGGTGTGCCCCGCTGCGCACACGCCCACCCATGGGGCGAGTTCGGTCGCCGTCTCGCCGTGGTGCGTCGTGCCGCCCACGTAGCCGAGCTCGCGGGCGATGCTGCGCCACCGGGCTCCGTGGCCCGCACCCGGTCCTGCCAGGGCGTGCGCGACTTCGTGCAGCAGCGTCTGATGGTTGTCGTCGTCGTCGTAGCGCGCAGCGAGGTATCGCGAGACCGAGATGCGCTTGCGGGAGTAGTCGCAGAGTCCGGCGCGACGCTTGGCATTGTCGAAGGCGAAGCTCCACGACGGGTCGAGGTGGGTGGTGATGAGCGCTTCTGCCCAGACGCGCACTCTCTGCAGTTCCGACATGACAGCGAGACTAGAACAGAGTTACGACACTCAGACGGCAAGCGATGCGGCGGCGCGCCGTCGGTCGACGGCGTCGATCGCGAGCAGCGTCGATTCGAGCGCGTCGTCCGTCGCGCCCGCTTCCTGGCGAAGGAACAGCGTGCGCTTGAAGTCGGCGCGCGCCGCGTCGAGTTCACCGGCTTCGAAGTTCGCCTTGCCGCGGTGCTGATAGGCGAAGGCGGCGATGCCCGACCATCCCTGACCCTCGGCCTCGTCGGCGCACATCGTCAGCTCCTGCTCGGCGGCGGCGTATGCGCCGCGGAAGTGCAGGACCGTCGCGTGCAGGATGCGTGCGCGCAGAAGATCCTTGCGGGTCCCGGCCATGCGGGCCACGCGGACCGACTGCTCGGACAGCACGAGCGAGTCGTCGAGGCGGCCGAGGACCTTGAGGAGCCACACGCGCTCGAGAAGCGCCGGAAGGCTCCGCTGCTCGCCGATCTCGTCGAGGCGTTCGCGGCACTCGGTGACATCGACGACCTCGCGCAGGGTCTCCGGGTCGAATCCCTTGATGTAGCTCACGACGACACTCCTCCCGCTGCGCTCGATGCCTCTGACAGTCTCACCCGCGACGCCCCCGGTCTCCGCATCGGCACGCCGCGTTGGTCCCGGTCAGCGATCGAAGATGGATGCCGCGGGCTTCGGTGACGCGGTCGAGTCGGCATCCGTGGCGATCCGCGCGCCGCGCGCGAACTCCTCGATCTCTCCTCCCTGCGCGACCTTCGCGGGGTGCGGACCCGCTGCCATGAGCCGCGGAAGCCATTCGGTCGGCAGTGGTGCGCGCGACGCCGCGATGACGAGGTTCCCGAAGCGGCGGCCCTTGAGCGTCTGCACCTCGGCGAGCACGATGACGTGCTCGAAGACCTCGCGCACCGTCGCCACCTGCCGCCGTGCGAAGTGCAGCCCCGAACCGTCCGCGACGTTGACGAGCAGCACGCCGTCGGGCGCGAGGACTGCTGCCGCTTCGCTGTAGAACTCCAGCGTCGTCAAGTGCGCGGGAGTCTGCGCTCCCGAGTACACGTCGGAGACGAGGAGGTCCGCGGCTCCGACGAGGCCGCCGGGCAAGCGCGCGAGTCCGATGCGGGCATCGCCCAGGCGTACGCGGATCGACGCGCTCCGGGGGAGGGGGAGGTGGTCCCGTACGAGGTCCCACAGTGCGGGCTCGAGTTCGATGACCTGCTGGCGCGATCCCGGACGCGTGGCCTCGATGTAGCGGGGGATCGTGAGCGCACCGGCGCCGAGGTGCACCGCCGTGAGGGGCTGTCCCGGCATCCGGAGTCGATCGATGACCGCACCCATGCGCGCGACGTACTCGAAGTGGAGGTGCGTCGGATCGTCGAGGTCGACGTGCGACTGCGGCGTGCCGTCGACGTCGAGTTCGAATCCACCGGTGATCCGGGATGCCGCGATGCGCGCGAGCGTCCCGTCCGACAGTCGCGCGTGCGGCGGTTCCTCGTACGTCGCCCGGGCCATCCGTCAACCGTACCGGGCAGGGGTGTCGAAACTGTGGTTAGCATTCTGAAGGGTGCACCGCCTGTGGAGTAAGCGATTTGTCGACCACGGTGGGGATTTATCGTGCCGAAACACAATTGATACGTGTGTGCAATGGTCCTGAACGCCGGTCACGGGTAGGTTCGGGGAAATCACATCCCGTAGGGTCGGCACCCAGGTCGGCCTGCATCCGTATGGAAGGTGCACAGCACATGCTCCACACTTCGAGAAGGCGCCGCCTGTTCGCCGGCGCCGCGACGATCGCCATCGGCGCTCTCGTCCTCACCGCTTGCGCGAGCCAGCGCGAGGACGGCGGCGACTCCGCCGAGCCGAGTGACGTCGATTCGACGTTCGTCTTCGCCGCGTCGGCCGACCTGTCCAGCCTCGACCCCGCTTTCGCGAACGACGGTGAGACGTTCCGCGTCGCACGCCAGATGTTCGAGGGTCTCGTCGGCACCGAGCCGGGAACGGCCGACCCGGCACCTCTGCTCGCGGAGAGCTGGGACCAGTCCGAGGACGGCCTGTCCTACACCTTCCAGCTCAAGGAGGGCGTGACGTTCCACGACGGCACCGACTTCAACGCCGAAGCGGTGTGCTTCAACTTCGACCGCCAGAACAACTTCACCGGCGTCGCGCAGTCCGAGAGCCTCTCGTACTACTGGGGCAAGCTCATGCGCGGCTACGCCGACACCGGCACCTCGATCTACGGCGGCTGCGAAGTGAACGGCGACTACGAGGCGACGATCACCTTGACGGAGCCGTTCGCCGGCTTCATCCCGGCCCTCTCCCTTCCGTCGTTCTCGATCCAGAGCCCCACGGCTCTCGAGGAGTACGCGGCCGACGAGGTCGGCGGCACGAGCGACGCTCCGACGCTCAGCGAGTATGCACAGGGCCACCCGACCGGCACCGGCCCGTTCAAGTTCGAGTCGTGGTCGCCGGGTGAGTCGTCGACCCTCAGCGCCTACGAGGACTACTGGGGCGAGCAGGGCGACGTCCAGGAGATCATCTTCCAGGTGATCGGCGAGACGACCGCCCGCCGTCAGGCTCTCGAGTCGGGCTCGATCGACGGCTACGACCTGGCTGCGCCCGCCGACCTCGGTGCGCTCGAAGATGCCGGCTTCACGCTCGTCAACCGTGAGCCGTTCAACGTGCTGTACCTCGCGATGAACCAGGCCGACCCGGCGCTCGCCGACATCCGCGTGCGCCAGGCGCTCGCCCACGCGATCGACAAGGAGCAGCTCGTGACGCAGGTGCTCCCCGAGGGCACCGAGATCGCGACGCAGTTCATGCCGCCGAGCGTCATCGGATGGAACGACTCGGTCACCGAGTACGAGTACGACCCCGAGGCCGCGACGGCCCTCCTCGCCGAGGCGGGCTTCACCGACGCGAACCCGCTCTCGATCACGTTCAACTACCCCGTGAACGTCTCGCGTCCGTACATGCCGAACCCCGAGCAGATCTACACGAACCTCGCGAGCCAGCTCGAAGCGGTCGGGATCCAGCTCACGCCGGTGTCCAACGAATGGGGCGAGTACCTCGACCTCATGCAGGGAAGCCCCGACCACGGCATCCATCTCCTCGGCTGGACCGGCGACTACAACGACCCCGACAACTTCGTGGGCACGTTCTTCGGCGCTCCCAGCAACGAGTGGGGCTTCGACAACGCCGAGCTCTTCTCGACGCTGACGGCCGCCCGTGGTCTGGCGACGGCGGAGGAGCAGGAGGCTGCGTACCTCGCCGCCAACGAGCAGATCATGGAGTTCCTCCCGGGCGTTCCGCTCGCGCACCCCGTCCCGACGCTGGCCTTCGCGCCGCGCGTGACGTCGTACCCCGCGAGCCCCGTCCAGGACGAGGTCTACAACATGGTGGAGCTCAGCGAGTAATCCGCTGAGGACGGATGCCGCGACCTGGCCGCGAGGCCGGGCCGCGGCATCCGTCACCACTGTCAGACCCCGCTGACGCACCCACCCGGAGAACCATCCCGTGCTACGCACTATCGGCAAGAGACTCCTCCTGCTCATACCCACGCTCATCGGCCTCTCGATCCTGCTGTTCCTGTGGGTTCGGGCTCTGCCCGGCGGGCCCGCCGTCGCGCTTCTCGGCGAGCGCGCGACCCCCGAGGCGATCGAGGAGATCAACCGCCTCTACGGCTTCGACCGCTCGCCGATCGAGCAGTACTTCATCTGGGCGGGCCGCCTCCTCTCGGGCGACTTCGGCCAGTCCATCCAGACGAGGGCGCCCGTCATCGAGGAGTTCCTGCGCCGCTTCCCCGCGACCTTCGAGCTGTCGGTGTTCGCGATCATCGTTGCGGTGGGCGTCGGCGTTCCGCTCGGCTACCTCGCCGCCCGCAAGCACGGCAAGGCGACCGACCACATCACCGTCGCGGCATCGCTCCTCGGGATCACGATCCCCGTCTTCTTCCTCGCGTTCATCCTCAAGTGGGTCTTCGCCGTCCAGCTCGGCTGGCTCCCGTCGGAAGGACGCCAGGACCCGCGCATCGATGCGACGCACTACACGGGCTTCTACGTGTTCGACGGCATCATCACAGGGGAGTGGGATGCCGCGTGGGACGCGTTCCTGCACTTGATCCTGCCAGGGCTCGCGCTCGCGTCCATCCCGCTCGCGATCATCGTGCGCATCACGCGTGCCTCGGTGCTCGAAGTGCAGAACTCGGACTACGTCCGCACCGGTATGGCCAAGGGCGTCTCGCGCGGAACCATCCGCCAGCGCTTCATCCTGCGCAATGCCCTCCTGCCCGTCGTCACGACGATCGGTCTTCAGGTCGGGCTCCTCATCTCCGGCGCGGTCCTGACCGAGACGGTCTTCGCCTATCCGGGCATCGGCTCGTTCCTGGCCAGGGCGATCTTCACGCGCGACTATCCCGTGCTGCAGGGCTTCATCATCTTCATCGCGATCGGATACGCCTTGATCAACCTGCTGGTGGACATCTCCTACAGCTTCATCGACCCGAGAGTGAGGGTCTCATGACCTCGGCGATGCTTCCCCCCGCCCCCGGTGGCGGGCCCGTCGACGACACGTCGGTCGACGATCGCGAGCTCCTGTCGGCCAAGACCGGCGGCGGCGGATTCTGGAGCGGCGTCTTCCGGCGTCTGCGCCGCAACCCGAGCGCGTGGGTCGGCGCAGCCATCATCGCGCTGTTCCTGCTGATCGCCGCGCTCGCGCCCTTGCTCGCCCCGTACGGGCCGACCGAGCTGCCCGGCCAGCGGTTCATCACGCCGACCCACATCCCCGGTCCCGGTGAGCTTCCCGAGTTCCCGCTCGGACTCGACCGCTTCGGCGGCGACGTCCTGTCCAAGCTCATCTGGGGTGCTCAGGCGACGCTCCTCATCGGAGTCGTCTCGACCGCGATCGGACTCGTCGGCGGCATGATCCTCGGCTTCCTCTGCGGGATGTTCGGCGGCTGGGTCGACACGCTCATCATGCGCTTCGTCGACATCCTGCTCTCGATCCCGAGCCTCCTCCTCGCGGTGTCGATCGCCGCGATCCTCGGACAGAATCAGCTGTCCGTCATGATCGCGATCGGTGCCGTCCAGGTGCCGATCTTCGCGCGCCTCCTGCGTGCATCGATGCTGCAGCAGCGCAACGCGGATTACGTGCTGTCGGCCCAGACGCTGGGCCTCGGTCGCGGGACCATCACGATGAGCCACGTCCTGCCGAACTCCGTCGGTCCCGTCATCGTGCAGGGAACGCTGTCGCTCGCGACGGCCGTCATCGAGGCTGCCGCGCTGTCGTACCTCGGACTCGGCGGAAGCGTGCCGCAGACCGCCGAGTGGGGGCGCATGCTGACGTACGCGCAACTCGAACTCGCGATCGCGCCGTGGCTCGCGTTCCTCCCCGGCGCGTGCATCACGATCACGGCGCTCGGCTTCACGCTCTTCGGCGAGGCCCTCCGCGAAGCGATGGACCCCCGCACCCGCAAGCGGTAGCCCGCGCTCACTTGTCGCGAATGGTGGGCTACACGCCAGCGTCGTCGCCATGTGCGACAAGTGAGCGGTCGGCCGGGGCTACCCCGAAGCAGCCGGGAGCCCAGAGCGTGCCGGCCCGTCCCGGTTCACCTGTCTCAAGTGGTGGGCTGGTGGCTATTTACCCCGCCTTGTGCGACAAGTGAGCGGGCGCCCGGGGCTGCCCCGAAGCAGCCGGGAGCTCAGAGCGCGGCGCCACCCACCCAGTTCGCTTGTCTCAAGTGGTGGGTTCGTGGCGTCTCACCTCGCCATGTGCGACAAGTGAGCGGAGAACGGATGCCGCGCGGCAGGGTCCGTGCCGAGGGGCCCCGCGAGCACGGTCCGCGGCGACTGCGCGCTCTCGCCGCGGCATCCCCCGGCTCACTTGTCTCAAAGGGCGGCTTCCCTCGCGCCGCGCCCACCATTCGCGACAAGTGAACGGATGCCGGGGGCCGAGCGCCGCACGCGGAGGGTCGCCTCCTGCTCGAGACCGGGTTGCTCGCCGAAACCCAGCGGCGTGCCACCCTGTCTCGGCGCGATCCCCGGTCTCGGCGCACCCGGCCACCCGGCCACCCGGCCACCCGGCTGCGCACCCGGCGCACCCGGCCACCCGGCCGCCCGGCGGCCACCCGGCCACCCGGTTGCCCGGGCGCCCGGCGGCGGAGTCGGGCGGGTCAGACGGCGATGTCGAGCTCGTTGCCGGGGATCGAGGCGAGGAGCTTGCGCGTGTACGGGTCGCGTGGGTTGGTGAAGATCTCCTCGGATGTCGCCGCCTCGACGAGCTTCCCGTCCTTCATGACGCAGACGTAGTCGCTGATGAGCCGAACGACGGCGAGATCGTGCGAGATGAAGAGGTAGCTGAGGCCGTACTCCCGCTGCAGATCGCGCAGCAGAGTGAGCACCTGGTCCTGCACGAGCACGTCGAGCGCCGACACGGGCTCGTCGCACACGATGACCTCGGGCGAGAGCGCGAGCGCACGGGCGATGGCGACGCGCTGGCGCTGCCCTCCCGAAAGCTCGGACGGATACCGCGTGAGCATCGTCTGCGGCAGGGCGACGTCGTCGAGGAGCTTGCGGACGCGCGCGCTGCGTTGCGCCGACGTGCCGCGCTTGTAGAACGTGAGGGGCTCCTCGATGATCCGCTCGATCGTGAACATGGGGTTCAGCGATGAGTAGGGATCCTGGAAGATCGGCTGCACTTTCTGCCGGAACTCCCGCAGCTGCGAGCCCTTGAGGCGCACGACGTCCTCGCCCTCGAAGCGGATCGACCCGCTCGTGGGCTCGATGACCTTGAGCAGCATCCGGGCCGTCGTCGTCTTGCCCGATCCCGACTCGCCGACGATCGCGACGGTCTCGCCGCGCGGGATCGAGAGCGAGACGTCGTCGACGGCGACGAAGTCGTCCTTCTGGCCCCGCACCGGGAAGACCTTGGTGAGGTTCTCGATGACGACGACATTGTCGACGGATGCCGCGGGCTCGGCCGCCTTCTCACGGACGGGCACAGACGGCAGCTCCGCGTCATCGGGGCGACGGAAGGCCTCGGGGCGCAGACGCACCGCCGCGACGGAGGGCGCTGCCTTCACGAGGGCCTGCGTGTACGGCTGTTGAGGGTCCTCGAGGATCTGGCGGGCGGGTCCCTGCTCGACGATGCGTCCGCGGTGCATGACGATGACGCGGGCGGCGCGCTCCGCCGCGAGGCCGAGGTCGTGCGTGATGAGCATGACGGCGGTGCCGAGCTCGCTCGTCATCCGCTCGAGCTGGTCGAGGATCGTCTTCTGCACCGTCACGTCGAGGGCGCTCGTGGGCTCGTCGGCGATGAGGAGCTTGGGGTTGCACGCGAGGCCGATCGCGATGAGCGCGCGCTGGCGCATGCCGCCCGAGAATTCGTGGGGATACTGCTTCGCCCGCTCTTCGGCATGGGGAAGGCCCGCGGCTGCGAGGGTCTCGACGACACGGCGGTCGACGTCTTTGTTCGTCGCCAGCCCGTGGGCGAGCAGTGTCTCGGCGATCTGCGTGCCGATCTTCGAGACGGGGTTCAGGTTCGACATGGGGTCCTGCGGCACGAGGCCGATGGAACGGCCCCGGATCGATCGCATGACGCTCTCGGGTGCGCCGACGAGATCCTCCCCCTCGAGCAGGATGCTGCCGCGCGTGACGCGTCCATTGCCGGGCAGGAGTCCGATGGTCGCCATCGCCGTCGTGGACTTGCCCGATCCGGACTCGCCGACGATCGCGAGGGTCTCGCCCGCGGCGAGGTCGAAGTCGACCGCCTCGACCGCGTGGACGGGGCCCTCGAGGGTCTGGAACTGGACGGCGACGTCGCGCACCTGCAGGAGGGGTGTTCCCGCGGCCGGACGATCGGTGGAGTATGCCATTGCACCATCCTGCCCTTTCCGCTTCTCGATCGCACCCGATACGGGCACCCTTTACGCATCCGTAACAGGTGCGCGTCCCGGCATCCCTTCCCGCTCACTTGTCGCGAATGGCGGGATGCCGCGCCTCCACCTCGCCCTTTGAGACAAGTGAACGGAGGCCCGTCCCCGCTCACTTGTCGCGAATGGCGGGATGCCGCGCCTCCACCTCGCCCTTTGAGACAAGTGAACGGACCTGCCGACGGCGCTACCGTGGAACGGTGGCCTCGATCGATCTGAACGCCGACCTCGGCGAGACGGTCGACGGCGTGCCGACCGCCGACGACGATGCCATGTTCGCCGTCGTTTCCAGCGCGAACATCGCGTGCGGCGGCCACGCGGGGGACGCCGCGTCGATGCGGGCCTCCGTCGAGCGCGCTGCCCGAACAGGGGTCGCCGTCGGTGCGCACCCTTCCTTCCCCGATCCGGCGAACTTCGGGCGCATCGACGTGCGGATGCCCGCCGACGTGCTCGAGGCCGAGGTCGCACGGCAACTCGCCCGACTCGCGGCGGCGGGCGCCGACATCCGCTACGTGAAGCCCCACGGCGCGCTCTACCACGCCGTGTCCCGTCGGCTCGAGGATGCGTCGGCCGTCGCGTCCGCCGTCGCCGCGCTGTCCGAGCAGCTGGGGCGCGCCCTTCCGATCCTCGGCATGCCGGGCCGGATCGAGACCGCGGCGCTCGCAGCAGGCCTCCCGTTCGTGCAGGAGGCGTTCCTCGATCGCGGGTATCGAGCCGACGGCACCCTCGTGCCCCGGGGAGAGCCGGGAGCCGTCCTCGATGATCCGGATGCCGCGGCGGCGCGTGCTCTCGACCTCGCGCACCGCCGCACGATCGTGACCGTCGAGGGCCGCGAGGTCGAGGTCGATGCGGTCTCGCTCTGCCTCCACGGCGATTCCCCCGCGGCTGTCGCGATGGCATCAGCCGTCCGGGCGGCACTCGAGTCCGGGGGAGTCGCGGTGCGCGCGCCGTGGTGATCCGGCCGATGGGGGAGCGCGCGTTCCTCGTCGAGGTCGCCTCCCTCGACGAGGTGCTCGCCCTGCACGCGAAGCTCGAGGCATCCCGACCTGACGGGGTCGTCGATCTGGTCCCTGCAGCCCGCACGGTGCTCGTGCGCATCGATCCCTCGGTGATGTCCCTCACGGCGGCGAAGACGTGGGCGTCGGGCCCCGGCGTCGGCGAAAAGGGTGAGTGGGCACCGAACCGCCTCGTCGAGATCGCGCTGACGTACGACGGTCCCGATCTCGCCGAGACGGCGGCACTTCTCGGCCTGGAAGCCGAAGAGCTCGTGCGCCGGCACGCGGACGCGGAGTGGACGGTCGCCTTCACGGGATTCGCCCCGGGCTTCGGCTATCTCGTGAGTCCCGAGTGGGGCTTCGACGTTCCGCGTCTCCCTCAGCCGCGGACACGTGTGCCGGCGGGCGCCGTCGGGCTCGCGGGAGGGTTCTCGGGTGCGTATCCGCGTGCGACACCGGGAGGCTGGCGGCTCATCGGGACGACCCGCGAGATCCTCTTCGATCCGGAAGCCGCGAACCCTGCGCTCCTCGTCCCGGGGACGCGCGTGCGGTTCCGTCCCGCCCCGGGGAGAGCGACGGCGGCGGCGAGCAGCCCCCGCGACGCCGCGACGCCGCACGAGCACGGCGCCGCGCCCGGCATCCGCGTCATCGAACCCGGCCTGCTGTCGACGATGCAGGACCTCGGTCGCCCGGGCGCCGCCGCGCTCGGCGTCGCCGTCTCGGGGGCCCTCGACCGTCGTGCGCTCCGCACGGCGAACCGGCTCGTCGGCAATCCCGAGGGTGTCGCGGGCATCGAAGTCACGATGGGCGGGTTCCGTGCCGTCGCGGACACCGACGCGTGGTTCGCCGTCGCGGGTGCATGGGGGCGGATCCTCCTCGACGGACACGACGTCGATCCGTATGTCGCCCACGCGTGGCCGGCGGGTGCGGAACTGCACGTGGACTGGTTCGCGCACGGCGCCCGCGCCTACCTCGCGCTGCGCGGGGGTGTCGCCGCGCACCCGGCGCTCGGGTCCGTCTCAGCCGACCTTCTCGCCGGGATCGGGCCCGCGCCCCTCGCTGCCGGCGACGCCGTCTCTCTCGGGCCCCCGCCGCGAGAGCCCGTCCCGGTCGCCGAGCTCGCGCCGTGGGGTGCTCCTTCGGACGACCTCGAACTCGACCTCGCGCCGGGCGCGCGGGCCGACTGGTTCGCGGCATCCGCCCTGCAGACCCTCTACGAGACGACGTGGGTCGTCGGGGCGGCCGCCGACCGGGTCGGCGTGCGGCTCGAAGGACCCGCGCTCGAACGCGTCCACGACGGCGAACTCCCCAGCGAGGGGATGGTCGCGGGCGCCCTGCAGGTGCCGCCCGACGGGCGGCCCACGATCCTGTGCGCGGACGGTCCCGTGACGGGCGGCTATCCCGTCATCGCGGTCGTGACGGATGCCGCGCTCGACCTGCTCGCGCAGGCTCGACCGGGCACCCGCATCCGCTTCCGCCACGCGCGCGTCGCGCTGTGAGCCTCATCGATCGCCGCGGGTTCACCACTGGCGCACCAGGTCGGCGACGCGCGCGAACTCCTCGTCGGGGAGTGCGATCCGGATCGCTTCCGCGATGGAGATCTCCGCGCCCGCATCCTCGCCCGCTGCGACGGTCGCGGCATCCCTACCGCGCAGGATCTCGAGGTAGGGGGTGTGGACCGTGAACGCCTCGACGTCGAAGATCCCGATCCGCCGTCGGATGACTCCCGCCGCGACCGCGAGCGCGGCGGCACGCCAGGCCTCGCCCCGGGCTGCCGCGACGGCGCAGATGCCTTCGAGTCCGTACGCGAGACCTTCTTCGTAGTGCAGGCCGATCGAGATCAGGAGCGTCTCGACGAACTCGGCCTCGGCGAGATCGATGTGCCCGAGCTGGAAGTTCAGCCGCGAGCGCAGATTGCCCGCGACGGAGCGGGTGAAGAGGTCGTCACGCGCTTCCGCGATCTCAGCCGCGCGATCGAAATGCGCGAGCGCCTCAGCCGTGGAGTCGCGGAACCACGCGAGACGGCCGAGCGACACCTCGGTGATGGTCTCCGCCCACCCGTTTCCCAGTTCGCGCAGTCGCGCCACCGCGTCGCGCAGTTCGGCCTCGGCCTTCTCGGCATCCGGATCCTGCAGCTGCACGCGGGCCGTCGCGCGGGCCGCGAGCGCCATCGCGGCCGCATCGGCGTCGCCCGCCTCGGTGAACAGCCGGACGCACTCCCCGAGACCCGCGACGACCTGCTCGCTGGGTCGCTGCCACATCTCGCCCCACAGAGCGAGGAACCACGCGACAGCCCGCGTGTGCTGAGTGATGGGGTGCGTGTGCTGCTTCTCGAGGAGCTCGAGCATCCACAGGCGCACTTCTGCGAAGAAGCCCGAGATCCACCAGTAGATGAGGAGCCGCCACGCGAAGTCGCCGGCGTCGTCGAGACGGTTCATGTAGACGAGGTGACGCACGGCGGCGCGGAGGTTGGGCAGTTCGAGTCCGAGTTGAAGGACGGCGTCGGCCTGGCCCTTGCCCCCGAGGCCCGGTGCGAGGCGCAGCACGAGGTCGCGATAGTAGTCCGCGTGGGCGGCGCGGGCCCGGTCGGCATCGCCACGCGCCTTGAGGCGTTCCAGGGCGTACTCGCGCACGACGGCGAGGAGCGAGAAGACCGAGCGTCGGCCGAGCTCGGTCTGCTTGACGAGCGATCCGTCGACGAGGGCCGTGAGCGCCTCGAGGGCGTGACCTTCCCACGAGCGTCCCTTCGCGAGCGCCTCGACGGCATCGAGCGTGAATCTCGTCGCGAAGACCCCGAGGTCTTCGAGAAGGTCGCGCTGCACCTCGGGAAGGAGGCTCACGCTCCAGTCGATCGTCGCCCGCATCGTGCGGTGCCGCTCCGGCAGGTCGCGCACGGATGCCGACAGGAGCGGAAGGCTCTTGCTCAGTCGTTCGGCGATCCCCGCGGGGGTGAGGATCCGCACCTTGGCCGCCGCGAGCTCGATCGCGAGCGGCATCCCCTCCAGGCGACGGCAGATATCGGCGAGGTCGCGTGCATTGGCCGCCGTGACCTCGAAATCGGGCTTGAGCGCCCGCGCTCGGTCGACGAACAAGGCGACGGCGGGCGAGCGCGTCTCGTGGTCGAGGCTCGCCGCGTTCTCGCCGACGGGGGTCGCGAGGGACGGCACGTCGTAGACGCGCTCCCCGCGGATGTGCAGCACGATGCGGCTCGTCACGAGGAACATCGCTGTGGGCGCGACGGTGTAGAGGCGCACGAGGACGGGCGCGGCATCGACGATCTGCTCGAAGTTGTCGAGCACGATGAGCACGCGCCGGTCGGCGAGCGCGAGTGCGATGCGTTCTTCGAGCGCGGCTTCTCCGTTGTCTCGGATGCCGAGACCGAAGGAGATGGTGGGCAGGAGGAGCCCTGGCTCGAGGACGCCCTCGAGCGGGATGAAGTACGTTCCGTCGGGGAAGAGGTCCTCCGCGGCGAGAGCCGTCTCGATCGCGAGCCGGCTCTTCCCGATGCCGCCGGGGCCGATGAGGCTGACGACGCGGTCGACGCCGCCCGCGAGCATCCCGCGCACCGCCGCGATGTCCTCGTCGCGCCCGATCGTGGTGGTGTACGGCACGGGGATGCGCGCGGCGAGCGGAGGCACGGCGACATCGGCTCCACCTTCGACGGCGGCTCGGGACTCGTCGAAGCGATCCGCGAGGAGCGTCGCGAGGTCGTTGGCCACCTGTTCTTCGAGGTCGTCTTCCGAATGGAAGTGCAGATACGCCGCCGTGTCGTCGCGCTGGATGCGCGCGATGAGGGCTGTGAGCCTCTCGTCGCGCTCCTTGACGCCCTTGATGTAGATGAGCTTCGGCATCGTCGCGGGAGCGAGACGGTACTCGTCTTCGAGCCCCGAGATCTCCTCGCCCGGAGCGACCCACCCGTAGCTCCCGCCGTAGATGCCGATGAACACATCGCTCTGCTCGAGGTACGAGCGGTAGAGGTCCCGCGGGGGATGGGGGCGGGCGCCGAGCTCGAACATGACCGGTGCCATGCGCAGGCGCTCGACGGCGGCGCGCACGGCATGCCGCTCGCCCGCGAGCTCATGAAGCGTCGAACTCACGAACACCCGGATCCGCTGGTCAGGCGTGCGGATCGCGGGGCTGTGATCCCCAGTCATGTCCCACATCTTGGCCCGTCGCGCGGGAAGATTCCACGGGATGCCACGGAATTCGACGCCGAGTGTCGCGGTTATACCGCAGCGACACGGACTCGTCAAGAATCAGACTGGACACAGTCGGGTTTACGACGTATAGTCGGTAGTTGCGCTTCGATTCCCCCTGCCTTCATATGGTGGTTGGCTGTGTCCGCGTGCCCCCCTGTCGCCCTTCGGTGCGATGCGGAGTGCGGCGCCGGGCTTTCGGGGAAGTGGCGGAGCACTCCACCTGACGACAAGGAAACAGGCCCCTCGGGCCTACGGAGGTTATCCCCTTGGCTGCTGCGAGCAACGCATCCAACCACACCACCATGAAGAGCGGTCGCGGAGTATCCCGCCTCTCGTTCGCCAAGATCTCCGACAAGCTCGAGGTGCCTGACCTCCTCGCGCTGCAGACGGAGTCCTTCGATTGGCTCGTCGGCAACGAGTCCTGGAAGGCTCGAGTCGCCGAGGCGAAGGCCCAGGGCCGCACCGACGTGCCCGAGATCAGCGGCCTCGAGGAGATCTTCGAAGAGATCTCGCCGATCGAAGACCTGAGCGAGACGATGCAGCTCTCGTTCACGAACCCCTATCTCGAGCCCGAGAAGTACTCGATCGACGAGTGCAAGGAGCGTGGCAAGACGTACGCCGCGCCTCTCTACGTCGAGGCCGAGTTCATGAACCACCAGACCGGTGAGATCAAGACGCAGACGGTCTTCATGGGCGACTTCCCGCTCCAGACCGACAAGGGCACGTTCATCATCAACGGCACCGAGCGTGTCGTCGTCTCGCAGCTCGTCCGTTCGCCCGGTGTCTACTTCGACAAGACGGCCGACAAGACGTCCGACAAGGACATCGTCTCGGCGCGCATCATCCCGAGCCGCGGTGCGTGGCTCGAGTTCGAGGTCGACAAGCGCGACCAGGTCGGTGTGCGCATCGACCGCAAGCGCAAGCAGTCCGTCACGGTCTTCCTCAAGGCGCTGGGCCTGACGAGCGAAGAGATCCTCAACGAGTTCGCCGGCTTCGACTCGATCGAGGAGACGCTGTCCAAGGACACGATCCTCTCGAAGGAAGACGCGCTCCGCGACATCTACCGCAAGCTCCGTCCGGGCGAGCAGGTCGCCGCCGAGGCCGCCCGTGCGCTGCTGGACAACTTCTACTTCAACCCGAAGCGCTACGACCTCGCGAAGGTCGGTCGGTACAAGATCAACCAGAAGCTCGGTCTCGACACTCCGCTGTCCGACTCCGTGCTGACGACCGCCGACATCGTCGCGACGATCAAGTACCTCGTGCGCCTGCACCGCGGCGACGTGACGTTCGACGGGGTTCGCGCGGGCAAGCCCGCCGAGATCCGTCTCGACGTCGACGACATCGACAACTTCGGCAACCGCCGCATCCGTGCCGTCGGCGAGCTCATCCAGAACCAGGTCCGCACGGGCCTGTCGCGGATGGAGCGCGTCGTCCGCGAGCGCATGACGACGCAGGACATCGAGGCCATCACGCCCCAGACGCTCATCAACGTGCGTCCCGTGGTCGCGGCGATCAAGGAGTTCTTCGGAACCTCGCAGCTGTCGCAGTTCATGGATCAGAACAACCCGCTCGCGGGCCTGACCCACAAGCGCCGCCTGTCGGCGCTCGGCCCCGGTGGTCTGTCGCGTGAGCGCGCCGGCGTCGAGGTCCGTGACGTCCACCCGTCGCACTACGGCCGCATGTGCCCGATCGAGACGCCGGAAGGCCCGAACATCGGTCTCATCGGCTCGCTCGCCTCGTTCGCGCGCATCAACGCGTTCGGCTTCATCGAGACGCCGTACCGCCGCGTCATCGACGGCAAGGTCAGCGACACGATCGACTACCTCACGGCGTCGGAGGAGAGCGACCACATCGTCGCCCAGGCCGGTGTCGAGCTCCGTCCCGACGGCAGCTTCGCGCAGGAGCGCGTTCTGGCCCGCCGCGGACAGGGTGGCGAGGTCGACCTCTTCCACGCGGAGGAGATCGGCTACATGGACGTCTCGCCGCGTCAGATGGTCTCGGTCGCGACGTCGCTCATCCCCTTCCTCGAGCACGACGACGCCAACCGCGCCCTCATGGGTGCCAACATGCAGCGTCAGGCCGTTCCGCTCCTGCGCTCCGACTCGCCTGTGGTCGGAACCGGTATGGAGGGCTACGCCGCGATCGACGCCGGTGACGTCGTCACCGCCGAGAAGGCCGGTGTCGTCGTCGAGGTCTCGGCCGACGTCGTGACGGTCCAGCTCGATGAGGGCGGCACGCAGGAGTACTACCTGCGCAAGTTCGACCGCTCCAACCAGGGCACGAGCTACAACCAGCGCGTCATCGTCTCGGCGGGCGACCGCATCGAGAAGGGCGAGGTCATCGCCGACGGGCCGGCGACGGAGAACGGCGAGCTCGCGCTCGGCAAGAACCTCCTCGTCGCGTTCATGACGTGGGAGGGCCACAACTTCGAGGACGCGATCATCCTCAGCCAGGACCTCGTGAAGGACGACACCCTCTCCTCGATCCACATCGAGGAGTACGAGGTCGACGCCCGTGACACGAAGCTCGGCAAGGAGGAGATCACGCGCGATCTCCCCAACGTCAGCCCCGACCTGCTGAAGGACCTCGACGAGCGCGGAATCATCCGCATCGGTGCCGAGGTGCGCCCCGGCGACATCCTCGTCGGCAAGGTCACGCCGAAGGGCGAGACCGAGCTGTCGGCCGAGGAGCGCCTGCTCCGCGCGATCTTCAACGAGAAGAGCCGCGAGGTGCGCGACACGTCGCTCAAGGTTCCCCACGGTGAGCAGGGCACGATCATCGCCGTCAAGGAGTTCAACGCCGAGGACGGCGACGACGAGCTCGGCTCGGGCGTCAACCGTCGCGTCGTGGTCTACATCGCCCAGAAGCGCAAGATCACCGAGGGTGACAAGCTCGCCGGCCGTCACGGCAACAAGGGCGTCATCGCGAAGATCCTCCCCGTCGAGGACATGCCGTTCCTCGCCGACGGCACGCCCGTTCAGGTGATCCTCAACCCGCTCGGCATCCCCGGTCGAATGAACTTCGGACAGGTGCTCGAGCTCCACCTCGGCTGGATCTCCCAGCAGGGCTGGAAGGTCGAGGGCAACCCCGAGTGGGCCGCGAGCCTGCCCGAGGCGGCGCGCGAAGCGGCACCCGGCACGAAGGTCGCCACCCCCGTGTTCGACGGTGCGTTCGAGGACGAGATCGCTGGTCTGCTCGACTCGACCCTGCCGACGCGCGACGGTGAGCGCCTCATCGACCGCACGGGCAAGACGCTCCTGTTCGACGGTCGCTCCGGCGAGCCGTTCCCGGCTCCCATCTCGGTCGGCTACATGTACATCCTGAAGCTGCACCACCTCGTGGACGACAAGATCCACGCACGGTCGACGGGCCCGTACTCGATGATCACCCAGCAGCCGCTCGGTGGTAAGGCGCAGTTCGGTGGCCAGCGATTCGGTGAGATGGAGGTGTGGGCACTCGAGGCCTACGGTGCCGCCTACGCACTGCAGGAGCTCCTCACGATCAAGTCCGACGACATCCTCGGCCGCGTCAAGGTGTACGAGGCGATCGTCAAGGGCGAGAACATCCAGGAGCCCGGCATCCCCGAGTCGTTCAAGGTCCTCATGAAGGAGATGCAGTCGCTCTGCCTGAACGTCGAGGTGCTCTCGGCCGACGGCACCGCGGTCAACCTCCGCGACACAGATGACGACGCCTTCCGCGCTGCGGAAGAGCTCGGCATCAACATCTCCACCCGGTTCGAGTCGTCGTCGATCGACGAGATCTGACCCGCGGCATCCGACCCACTGATCTCGATACGTCGCTTCGCGACTACTCGATCACCGGAATCTCACAGGAGTAAACACAAGTGCTCGACGCAACAACTTTCGATGAGCTTCGCATCGGTCTTGCCACAGCCGACGACATCCGTCGTTGGTCCTATGGCGAGGTCAAGAAGCCCGAGACCATCAACTACCGCACGCTGAAGCCCGAGAAGGACGGCCTCTTCGGAGAGCAGATCTTCGGGCCCTCCCGCGACTGGGAGTGCGCGTGCGGCAAGTACAAGCGAGTCCGCTTCAAGGGCATCGTGTGCGAGCGCTGCGGCGTGGAGGTCACGAAGTCCTCCGTCCGCCGCGAGCGCATGGGCCACATCGAGCTCGCCGCCCCCGTCACCCACATCTGGTACTTCAAGGGCGTCCCTTCGCGCCTCGGGTACCTGCTCGACATGGCGCCGAAGGACCTCGAGAAGGTCATCTACTTCGCCGCGTACATGGTGATCTCCGTCGACGAGGATGCGCGTCACCGCGACCTCGCGACGCAGGAGAACAACATCCGTCTCGAGATCAAGACGATCGGCGACCGCCGCGACGCGCGCATCGCAGCTCGCCTCCAGAAGCTGGAGGAGGAGCTCGCCGCGCTCGAGGAGGAGGGTGCCAAGGCCGACCAGAAGAAGAAGGTCAAGGACGCCGCCGAGAAGGAGATGGCCCAGGCGCGCAAGAGCGCTGACGACCAGATCGCCAAGCTCGAGCGCGTGTGGGAGGACTTCCGCACCCTCGAGGTCGGCTCGCTCAAGGGCGAGGACGAGATCTTCCACGAGCTCCAGGACCGCTTCGGTCAGTACTTCGAGGCCTACATGGGTGCCGAGTCGATCAAGCGTCGCCTCGAGGCGTTCGACCTCGCAGCCGAGTCCGAGAACCTGCACCTGCAGATCTCGGAGGGCAAGGGCCAGCGCAAGATCCGCGCGATCAAGCGCCTGAAGGTCGTCAACTCGTTCCTGCAGACCGGGATGTCTCCCGCGTCGATGGTGCTCGACGTCGTTCCGGTCATCCCGCCGGAGCTTCGCCCGATGGTCCAGCTCGACGGCGGCCGCTTCGCGACCTCCGACCTCAACGACCTGTACCGCCGCGTCATCAACCGCAACAACCGTCTTCGCCGCCTGATCGACCTCGGTGCCCCCGAGATCATCGTCAACAACGAGAAGCGGATGCTGCAGGAGGCCGTCGACGCACTGTTCGACAACGGCCGCCGCGGTCGCCCCGTCACCGGTACCGGCAACCGCGCCCTGAAGTCCCTGAGCGACATGCTCAAGGGAAAGCAGGGTCGTTTCCGCCAGAACCTGCTCGGCAAGCGCGTGGACTACTCGGGTCGTTCGGTCATCATCGTCGGACCCCAGCTCAAGCTCCACCAGTGCGGTCTGCCCAAGCAGATGGCTCTCGAGCTGTTCAAGCCGTTCGTCATCAAGCGCCTGATCGACCTCGGTCACTCGCAGAACATCAAGGCGGCCAAGCGCGCCGTCGAGCGCACGCGTCCCGAGGTCTGGGACGTGCTCGAGGAGATCATCCGCGAGCGCCCTGTGCTGCTCAACCGCGCGCCCACGCTTCACCGTCTCGGCATCCAGGCCTTCGAGCCTCAGCTCGTCGAGGGCAAGGCGATCCAGCTGCACCCGCTCGTCTGCGCCGCGTTCAACGCGGACTTCGACGGTGACCAGATGGCCGTCCACCTTCCCCTCTCGGTCGAGGCCCAGGCCGAGGCTCGCATCCTGATGCTCGCCTCGAACAACATCCTGAAGCCGTCCGACGGACGCCCCGTGACCCTGCCTTCGCAGGACATGATCATCGGCCTGCACCACCTGACCACGGTCAAGGAGGGTGCTGCCGGTGAGGGTCGCGTCTTCGGCTCCGTCGGCGAGGCGATCCTCGCGAAGGACGAGGGCACCCTCGACCTGCAGGCGAAGGTCCGCATCCGCGTTCCGGGTCTCACGTTCCTCGAGGGCGACGCTCCCGAGGGCTACGAGCGCCACGGTCTCGTCGACGCGTCGCTCGGTCAGGCGATCTTCAACGACACGCTCCCCAAGGGCTACCCGTTCGTTCGCGAGCAGGCAGACAAGGGCAAGCTGTCGCAGATCGTCAACAAGCTGGCCGAGGAGTACCCGAAGGTGGAGGTCGCGGCATCCCTCGACCGCATCAAGGACGCCGGCTTCTACTGGGCCACGCGCTCGGGTGTGACGGTCGCGCTCTCCGACATCCTCACGCCCCCCAACAAGGGCGAGATCGTCGCGAAGCACGAGAAGGCCGCCGCGAAGGCTCAGGCACAGTTCGAGAAGGGTCTCACGACCGACGCCGAGCGTCGTCAGGAGCTCATCAAGATCTGGACCGAGGCGACCGACGAGGTCCAGAAGGCGATGCGCGACAACTTCCCGGAAGACAACACCATCAACCGCATGGTGTCGTCGGGTGCACGTGGTAACTGGCTGCAGATCCGCAACATCGCGGGTATGCGCGGCCTCGTGAACAACCCCAAGGGTGAGATCATCCCGCGTCCGATCATCTCCTCGTACCGCGAGGGTCTGTCGGTGGCGGAGTACTTCATCGCGACGCACGGTGCCCGTAAGGGTCTGGCCGACACGGCCCTCCGTACGGCCGACTCGGGTTACCTCACGCGTCGTCTCGTCGACGTCTCGCAGGATGTCATCATCCGCGAAGAGGACTGCGGCACGACGAAGGGTCTCGAGTTCACGATCGCGGCTCCCGGAACGGACGGCACGCTCGTCAAGGACGCCAACGTGGAGAACTCCGTGTTCGCGCGTACCCTCGCCGAGCAGGTCGTCTCGCCCTCGGGTGAAGTGCTGGCGGATGCCGGTGACGACGTCGGCGACGTCCTCATCAACCGCCTCGTGGAGTCGGGTGTCGAGACGATCAAGGTGCGCTCGGTCCTCACGTGCGATTCCGCCGTGGGTGTCTGCGCGCAGTGCTACGGCCGTTCGCTCGCGACCGGCAAGATCGTCGACATCGGCGAGGCCGTCGGCATCATCGCGGCCCAGTCGATCGGTGAGCCCGGAACGCAGCTCACGATGCGTACCTTCCACACGGGTGGTTCGGCATCGGCCGACGACATCACGCAGGGTCTTCCCCGCGTGCAGGAGCTCTTCGAGGCCCGTACCCCCAAGGGTGCATCGCCGATCGCCGAGGCCGATGGCCGCATCACGATCGACGAGACGGACCGTTCGAAGAAGCTCATCCTGACGCCCGACAACGGCGACGAGCCGCACGTTTACCCCGTGCTCAAGCGTGCGACCCTCCTCGTCGAGGACGGTCAGCGCGTGACGGTCGGTCAGCAGCTCCAGGTCGGAACGCTCGACCCCAAGGAGGTCATGCGCGTGCAGGGTGCCCGCGAGGTGCAGAAGTACCTCGTCGGCGGCGTGCAGGGTGTGTACCGCTCGCAGGGTGTGCCGATCCACGACAAGCACATCGAGGTCATCGTCCGTCAGATGCTGCGGAAGGTCACGGTCGTCGACCACGGTGACACGACGTTGCTCCCGGGCGAGCTGGTCGACTTCAAGAAGTACCAGTCGATCAACCGCGAGGCCGTCGTCGAGGGCAAGCGCCCCGCGTCGGGTCGTCCCGAGCTGATGGGTATCACGAAGGCGTCGCTCGCGACGGAGTCGTGGCTGTCGGCCGCGTCGTTCCAGGAGACCACCCGCGTCCTGACGCAGGCGGCCATGGAAGGCAAGAGCGACCCGCTCGTCGGCCTCAAGGAGAACGTCATCATCGGAAAGCTCATCCCCGCCGGAACCGGACTTGCGAAGTACCGCAACGTCACGGTCGAGGCGACGGAAGAGGCCAAGAGCGAGCGGTACCCCAACCGCATCTTCGCCTCGGACGGTGCCTTCTCGGACGCCGACCTGAGCTACGTCGACTTCGACAGCTTCTCCACCGACGGCGACTTCACGTCCTACAACTAGACGCGACTCGGGTCCATGCGCGCGAAGCGCGCGTTGATGCGAGTCGGGTCTAGATCGAGTAGCCCGCAAAGCGGGCGTACCGAGATCTCTGTCCCGCTCGCACCCCGATCCGCCCGAAGGCCCCCGGCACCTGCCGGGGGCCTTCGTCGTCCCCCGCCAAGCGCCAACTCGCCCCACCCAGCGGGCGCAGCCCTCACCGCTGATCGAGTAGCCCGCGCAGCGGGCGTATCGAGATCCACCGCTCTACGCACGCGGGTGTGGTCGCTTATGAGACGCGAGGGATGTCGAGAGGTCGCGGGAAGACAAGCTCTGTGCTGGGCGATCCGGCATCGAGAGGAGATCGCGGTGGCTGGTCCCGGCGTGCGAGCGGGAACGGAGGCGATAACTTTATCGCCGTCGCAACCGGTTGATAAAGTTATCAACATGCGCAGCGCTGCGGGCCTGATCAGGCCGAAACGCACGTCCAGCGGATTCTCCAGCGACTTCCGGATCGGGAGCGCCAGTTCGTCGAGGCCATGGCAGACCTGCCCCCAGAAGAGCGCACGCTCAGTCGGATCGCCAAAGAGCTGGGCTTGAAGAAGGCATCCGACGCCGGCCCGACATCTCAGCGCCTCGACACCGTCCGGGGCATCATCAGCCGCGGCACGCAGTACAGCTTCCGCCACCGGGCCGCGGAGGCCTACCTCACGGGCGACTGGCCCTAGGTCGGTGAAGTACGGCCGATCCCCGCGCACAACGGCCTCCCCCGCGTGCCGGTAGGGTTCGCGAGGAGGAGGTGTCTAGCGTGGACGAGGGGAGGTCATGATGGCGCGTATCGGCGGGCGGAGCCTGTGGCTCGCGATCCCCGTCGGCATCCTCTCGATCGCCATCGTCGCTGCCCTCGTGTGGCTCGCGGTGCCCATGATCCCGGTCGCCGTCGCGTGGGTCGGCGACAGTCTGCGCGCGACGGCGGTGGCCGCCGACGAAGCCGCCGACGAGCCGAGCCCGTCCGAGGTCCTCGCCGGCGACGGCACGCTGGACTGCAGAGACCTCTACCCCGACCAGCTCTGGGCGGAACTCATCTGGCACGGTGACGTTCTGCTGTCGCAGGGCACCACGCGCCCGACCATCGCGTCGCCCGAGCTGCTCGACGCGCTCGGACCGACCGTCCGTCTCAGCTGCTCGTGGGCGCTGGGATCCGGCGGATCGATCACCTCGGCCCTCATGAGTGTCGCGGTCGACTCCGCGCCGATCGTCGAGGCATCCCTCGCCGCGCAGGGATTCTCGTGCACGAACGACGATTCGGGGCTCACGTGCACGCGATCCCGCGGCAGCGACACCGAGTCGCATGTCCTCCGGGACGGTCTCTGGCTGTCGAACGTCGCGACGGGCTGGTCGCCGGACGACTACGGTGCGCGCCTCGCGACGTCCATCTGGCGCTGACTGATCCCGATCCGGGGCTAGGAGCCGAAGATCTTCCCGACGATCGCGTCGGTGTATCCGGCCGGCGCGAGGTTCGAGTACTGCGTGTCGATGAGGATGTCGTCGCGCCAGAAAAGCGTGCGTCCGTCGGTCACCGGGTAGGTTTCGTTCTCCCACGTCTTCTCGCACCGAGTGCCGTCGTCCGGCGTGTAGCACGTGAAGCCCTCGTCGTCGGCGAGGGCGTTGAGCATGTCGAGGGCCGGGCCGCGCAGCATCCGGGAGATGGTCGTGATGAGACCCGTCGTGTCGGCCTGCGGATCGCGCCAGACGCAGATGAGCGTGCCGCCCGGCTGCACGCCGTTGGGCGCGAAGGCCGGATCGTTGAGCGGGGTATCGCCGAGTTCCGTGAGCACGGCCTCGCTCAGGATCTCGCGGCAGTCCGTGGGAAGCTCGGCGGACGTCGTGGTCGCGGACGGTGAAGGGGATGCCGTCGGGTCGGGCGTCCTCGTCGCCGTCGACCCCGAGATCGTCCACCCCGAGGTCTCCGCGGTCCCCGGCTCGCCGGCGCAGGCCGTCAGCCCGCCCGCGAGCATCAACGCGACGGAGGCGAGGGCGACTGTGCGGGCCCGGCGTGCGAAGAGGGAGGCCATGGTCCCGAAGATATCCCGACGTATCGTACGTCCGAGGCTGCCACGCCCGCGAGAGACCCGGACGAACACCGCGCCGCGCGATCGCGGCACGCCTGCGAGGCTGCGGGGCATCGAGGGGTTAGCCTCGGCCTGCGGATATCCACAACACCGTGAGGAGTGCCTCCCATGAGTGACCCCAAGTCTTCATACGGCGAGCCCGTCGACGAGCCGACCCCTGTCGACGATGTCGTCGTCCGTGCCCAAGAAGGCCTCGCGGATGCCGAGGCAGCCGGGCGGGAGGCGACCGACCGCCCCGTCGAGTCCGAGCCCGTCGTCTCCGAGACCGTCGTGTCCGAGACCGTCGTGACCGAGCCCGCAGCGCCTGCCGATGAGGCTCCCTCCGCCGCGAACGAGTGGGCCGCCGAGCCTCCCTCGTGGGCGGTCGATGCTCCGCTCGAGGACGAGCCGACCCGTGTCGAAGAGACCGTCGTCGTCGAGCAGGAGACGACGGCCTACGACGCCCCGACCACCGCCTACGAGCCCGCGGCCGTGCCGAGCGACGCGGTCGTCGCGGGAGCCGCGGCAGCCCCCGTCGTCGCGCCCCAGCCGATCTTCGTGCAGGCACCCGAAGCTCCCCGGCCCCGCGGCAATCGCGCGGCGGCCGGTGCGATCGGCCTGCTCGCGGCCCTGTGCTTCGCGTTCCTCTACCTCGCCGCCTGGCTGGGCTTCGGTACCATCGCGGGAGACGTGACGTTCGAGACCGTCGGCGCTGAGGCGCTCTCCGCACTCGCGACGTGGTCGCTGTGGGTGCCGACCGTCGTCTTCTTCCTCGCCTTCTGGTTCCTCGGTGCGATCATCAACCGTGGTCGCTGGGGCGTGTGGGTCGTGACGGGGCTCCTCGTCGGCGTCGCCGCCTATGGAGGGCACCTCCTCGGCGCCCTGTTCCAGGCTCCGTTCTGGCTCCTGACCGCGCGCGAGGGTGCCGAGCTCGTCGAGGGGCAGCTCCTCGCGCCGCTCGCGATCGCGGCGTTCGTCTTCGGCCGCGAGCTGACCATCTGGTTCGGAGCGTGGGTCGCTGCCCGCGGCAAGCGTGTCACCGAGCTGAACGCCGAGGCGCAGCGCGAATACGAGCGGACCCTCGAGGCCGGGCCGCAGCTCGTCCGTGCGTAGATGACGCCACCACCGCTGGGCGGCGCCTCCGACGGCTCATCGTCGGGCGGTGCCGTCGGTCCGGGACTTGCGGTCGTCTTCGCGACGACGGCGTTCGTCACGCTCGTCATCTTCGGCTGGGGGATGCTGTCGCTCGTGCTCGGCGAGGATGTCATCGAGACGCGCGGTCTCGGCCCTGTGCCCGGGGTCGTCGCGACGGTCGTGAGCCTCGTCGCCTTCGCCCTCTCCCTCCTCGGCGTCGTGCGGCAGCCGCATCCGTCGTTCTGGAATGCCGCGTGGGTCTCGATCTCCGCCGCCTTCGCTGCCATCGTCGGCGCGGGTCTGGGCGGTGTCTTCAGCGGGGCGGGACTCGGGGTCGCGATGGGCGTCTCGATACGCTTCGCGACGTCGTGGGTCGGGATCGTCGTCATCGCCGCCGGCGCGATCTGCGCATGGGGAGGCATCGCCCTCGTGCGCACTCGCTCACGGCGTCCGCAGTGGCCCTGGGAAGAGGACGAGACCTGACACCGTCCGCGCCGTACTGCTGATCGACGCCCGCGAGGGGCTACCGTTGATTCGTGGAGCGCTCGCTCGAGACGCAGGTCAGCCAGGCGGTGGACGCCTGGCTCGCGTGGCTTCCGCGCTGGGAGCCCGCGACGCACCGCGGCCGGGTGGCGCCGTGCCGCCGGTGCTTCGGCTCTCCGATCCTGTCCGCCGCGGGTCTGGGCGCCGACGTCCCGCACGGCGTCCAGCATGGTCTCTCGACGCGGATCAAATCGATCGTGGATCACGCCGTCAGCGCTTACACGGCTCTCAATCTGCCCATGCTGCAGGCCGAACTCGACCAGCAGGCGGCGCGGAACCGGGCTCGCAGCTATCGCCCGAGCGAGGGACTTCCGCCGGAATTCGACGGCTTGCCGCTCGACCCCGATCCGGTCCCCGGTTCGCCGTTCCTCTTCACGATCGCGGGTCTCGCGCAGGAAGCGGACAAGGGCGTTCCCGATCTTCCGCCTCTTTCTGAAGAGGCGAAAGCGGCGCTTCGTCAAGAAGTGGGGCTGGCCGACGACTACGCCAACATGGTCGGACGGGAGGTCTGCACGGTGCTCCTCCACCACCGCCTGCGGATCCAGGCCGCCGTCACCGAATACGTCGAACCGCAGATCGCGGCGATGCTGGAGGAGCTGTCGCGTTCGCTCGACGCCCCGTTCGATCCGGGAGACGCTTCTCCCTGAGCCGCGACGCGCCCAGGTTGTCCACAGTCGCCACCCAGTGTGCCCCGGGGTGCTTTGTTAGAGTTTCCTCACTCACGCACGTGTCGCGCGCGCAGTCGCGCTCGGGAAGCACGTCATCGATCGGCGTCACATTCTGGGAGAGGCGATCCGTTGGCCACACGCCTGCCTTCCGCCCCGCCGATCCTGCCGGGCCTCGCTTACATCCGTCCGCTCGGATCGGGCGGCTTCGCCGACGTGTTCCTGTACGAGCAGGACATGCCGCGCCGTGACGTCGCCGTGAAAGTGCTGCCGAGCGACGTGCGCGACGCCGATCTGCGGCGCATGTTCAACGCCGAGGCCGACGTTCTCGCGCGGCTGTCCGCGCATCCCGCGATCGTGACCGTCTATCAGGCGGGCATCTCGGCCGACGGGCGCCCCTACATCGTCATGGAGAACTGTCCGGGCTCCCTGGCGCGCCGTTACCGCCTGGAACGCATCCCCGTCGACGAAGTGCTGGCGATCGGTGTCCGGATGGCGGGAGCGATCGAGTCGGCGCACCGCGCGGGAGTGCTGCATCGCGACGTCAAGCCGAGCAACATCCTGATCACGACGTTCGGCGCACCCGTCCTGGCGGACTTCGGGATCTCGTCGTCGCTGTCGCGCGAGACAGCAGACGAGATGCTCGCGATGTCGATCCCGTGGAGTGCTCCCGAGGTCGTCGCCGAGCACACGGCGGGCACCGTCGCGAGCGAAGTGTGGAGTCTCGGCGCGACCGTCTACTCACTGCTGGCGGGACACTCCCCGTTCGAGCGCCGGGAGCGCGGCCAGAACACGAAGGAGCAGCTGCGCAGACGCATCGCGCGCGCGACCTACACCGACATCCCGCGGTCCGATGTCCCCGCGTCCCTCCAGCGTGTGCTCGCCCGCGCGATGACGCGGGATCCGGCGCAGCGCTATGCGTCGGCGGCCGAATTCGCGATCGCGCTGCAGCGCGTGCAAGTGGAGCTCGGCGGATCGCCGACGCCCGTCGAGCTCCCCGAGACGCAGTGGGCGGCTCCGACCGGCGTCGTGGACTTCGCCGACGAGACCCTCCGCGGACCCGCACGCTCGCGTGTCGAGCATGCGGGAACGCGCAAGACGAGACCGCAGCCCGGTGTCGCGGGTCTCGCCCGTGACGAGGACACGGCGATCTCCGCATCGTCGGCGCCCGGACCTCGGCCGCTCGTCGTCGTCGGCATCGTGGCGGGGGCGATGGTCGCGGCAGCCGCTGCGGTCGTCTCGGTGCTCTTCGCGACCGGGGTGCTCTGATGCGCCGGCGCACACTCGTCGGCCTCGTCGCGGCGGCTGCCGCTGTCACGCTCGTCACGACGGCGAGCATCGTGTGGCCGGGCCTCGACGCGAAGGAGACGCCGCCCGTCGATGCATCCGTCTGGGCTCTCCAGACGAGTGAAGGACGCCGCTACGCGCGCGTCAACACCGCGATCGGCGAGCTCGACACCGTTCGATCGATCAGCAATCCGGATCGGATCGCGCACAGCTCCGATGCCACCTACCTCTTCAGCGACAGCCTCAGCAAAGTGACGCGCATCGACGAGTCGCTCCCGGTGGATCTCGACGACGAAGCACTCAGCTCGTCGCGCTCGACCCCACCGGGCACGGTCGTCGTCGCCACGGCGGGCGACTTCGTGGCGTACCTCACAGACGCGGGAACCGTCTTCGCGGGACGGCTCTCCGACGAGAGCCCGGGTGCGCTCAATCCGTTCGCCGACGGAGCGGATGGTCCCTCGTACACCGCCCAGGCGATCGCGGTGGACGATCGCGGCATCCTCTTCGCCTACTCGCGCGCGGACGCGTCCGTCATGCGCTGGGACATCGTGTCATCGACGGCTCTCAGTCGCGATGAGCTGTCTGTCGGCGATCTGACCGATCCCGCGATCACGGCGGCCGGCGACGACTGGGCTGTCGTCGACACGGCGGACGGCCGGGTCTGGCGGCGCGGACAGGATTCGCCCGGCGTCATCGACGTGACGGGTGCCCTCGTCGTCGGCGAGCCCGACGCGGACGGCGACGCGATGTACGCGGCCGATGAGAGGTCGCTCGTGCGGATCCCCGGCGACGGCGGCGATCTCGGCGTCGCCTTCACGACGGCGGTCCCCGCGGCCGTCCCCGCCCGTCCGGTCGTGCACGACGGTGAGGTGTTCGCCGCCTGGCTCGGAAGCGGGGACGGGCCGGGCATCCTGTGGAGAGAGGGCGGGACGACGCAGGACCTGGAGTACGGCGATGCCGAGCTGCCCGACCAGCGAAGACCCACCTTCGTCGAGGGGCGCGATTCGATCCTCCTCAACGAGACGCGGTCGGGATGGGCGTGGACCGTCCCCGACGGCGAGCTCGTCGCCTCGAGCCAGGACTGGTCGCTCGATGATCGCATCGAGTCCGAAGCGATACCGAGCGATGAGCAGCTTCCGGTCCTCGTCGACCCCAAGCCGCCCGTCGCCGAGCCCGACACATTCGGGGTGCGGGCGGGGAGCCTCGCCACGCTGCCGGTCCTGATGAACGATCACGATCCCAACGAGGACGTGCTCAGCATCGACGCGGCATCCGTCACGGGACTCGATCCCGCTTTCGGGACGGTGACCATCACCGACGACGGACAGCGACTCGCCGTGCGCGTCGCGCCGGGGGCCCAGGGCACGACGACGTTCGGGTACGCCGTGACCGACGGGACGGCGGAAGGCGGCCTGCGGTCACCGCCGACGACCGTGACGCTGACGATCGTCCGCGCGGACGAGAACTCCGCGCCGCAGTGGTGCGCCGTTCCGCGGTGCCTTCTCGAGTGGCCCGAACCCGAGGTCGCACGCGGAGGCACCGTGACGGTGCCCGTCCTGCCCGGATGGGTGGATCCGGAGGGCGACCCGATCCTGCTGCTGTCGGCTGAGCGCACGTCGGGGAACGGCAAAGTGGCTGCGACTCCGGCGGGCGACGTCGTCTTCCAGCACAGCGATGACGGCTCGGGGAGCGACGAGAACGTCGAGATCGCCGTGACCGTCGCCGACACGCGCGGAGCGACGACGACGGAGCGGCTCGTCATCCGCGTCGCGTCGCAGCCGTCGATGTCGGTGCAGTCCTTCGCCGTCATCGATGTCATCGGCGCGGGGACGACGGTCGATGTCGCCCCGCACGTGACGGGCACGGCGGGCGCGATCTCGCTCGAATCGGTCCGCGTGCTCGACGATGCGCCCGCGACGGCGACCGTCGTCGGGGGCACGACCGAGTTCGACTTCAGTGCGCGCTCGCCGGGCACCTACCGCGTGGATTTCACCGTGACGGACGGCGTCGGCGACGCCAGCGGAACGACGAGGATCACCGTGCTTCCGGAGGACGCGCCCCCGCAGCTCGCGACGGCTCCCGTCGTGGCCTTCGTTCACCCGCAGCAGGATGCGACTATCGACGTCTTCTCGGCTGTCTCCAATCCCACGAGGCGCGTGCTCCTTCTGAGCGACATCGTCCCGACGCCCGACGCGGGTGCGTCGCTGTCGGTGGATGCCGTCGGTCAGAACCATCTCCGCGTGTCGGGGGCGACCGCGTCGGGGGAGCCCGGCCGCCTCGGCGTCGTCCGCTACACCGTGAGCGACGGCAGCGAGGACGCGGGAGCGAGCATCGAGGGCGAAGCGACGGTGTACCTCCTCCCCACCGCCCCCGAGCTCGCGCCGATCGCCGTCGATGACACCGTCGTCGTGCGCGCCGGCGCGCAGGTGGACATCCCGGTCCTCGAGAACGACATCTCCCCCTCGGGCGGGCGACCCACGCTGGACCCCTCCCGCGTCGTCGCGGACACCCCGGATGCGCTCGCCTTCGCGTCAGGCGACCTTCTGCGGTACCTCGCCCCGGGCGAGCCGGGGGAGTACTCCATCGAGTACGCCGTGTACTCCACAGGTGCCCCTGCGCTCGTGGACGTCGCGACGGTGCGCGTGCAGGTCCTCGCCGACGACGCCAACCGCGCGCCGCTTCCCGAGACGCTGGAAGGGCGCGTGCTGAGCGGGCAGTCGACCGTCGTCGAATTCGATCCGTTCGGCATGGACCCCGACGGCGATGTCGTGACGCTCGACCGGATCATGACGCAGCCCGAGCGGGGGTCGGCGGCGCTGTCCGCGGACGGCGCGTCCATCGTGTACTCGAGCGTGCCGGGCGACCGCGGACAGCATTCGTTCACCTACCGGGTCGTCGACCAGTTCGGCGAGACGGGCGAGGCCACCGTGCGGATCGGGGTGCTCGACGCGCAGTCGAATCCGAGCCCCATCACGTACACCGACTACGTGCAGGTCCAGGCGGGGGTCGGGAACACGATCCGCGTGAGTCCGCTCGCGAACGACGTCGATCCCGTCGGCGGCATCCTGACCCTCACCGATGTGCGCCCCGACGTTCCCGAGCTCCTCGACGACGGAACCCCGAGCCCTGATTTCACGAGACTCGAGGGTCAGATCCGCGCCCGCGACGACGCCTCCGTCGTCATCGCGGCGGGCACCTCCCCTGGAACGATGTCGTTCCTCTACGATCTCGAGTCGTCCTCGGGCAACACCGGGCGCGGCCTGATCGTGGTCAAGATCGTCCGCGAGACCGTGCCCGACTACCCCGTCGTCTCCGACACGATTCTCACCGCCGAGACGCGCGACGACTTCCCCACCGGTGTCGACGTCCTCACCGGCAAGGTCGCATGGTCGGGGGGAGACACCTCCGATCTCGAGCTGTCCCTGTGGGGCGAGGCACGCGGCATCGATGTCGACGGCTGGGAGCTGAGCGGCTCGCTCCCCGCACGCACGCGCATCATCCCGTTCGCGGCGACGGCGACGGGAACGGCCGGCGAGGTGACGACCTACGCGTTCCTCCGCGTCCCGGGCGACGACGAGCTGACCCTCGCGCTGCGCTCGTCGTTCGTCGCGCCCGAGGTCGTCGAGCTCGAATCGATCACCTTCGACATGCAGCGCCTCGTCGCCGGACCCCGCGGGAGCCGGATCGAGGTGGGAGACCAGGTCGCGGCATCCGGTGCGCGCGCCGACTCGACGTGTGCGGTCGAGTCGGGCACGGCCGTCCGCTACGACGCCGGCGCGGGAGCCCCGTGGACGGATGCGTGCCGCGTGCCGGTGCGGATCCAGGGTCAGGACGACTGGACGTTCCTGTCGGTCCCGATCCACGTGCGTGCTCGCGATCCGCAGCCGATCCTGCGCGCCGCCTCGATGATCGTGGGTCCCGGCGAGACCGCGACGTTCGAGCTGCGGAACCTCACGACGTGGCAGCTGCGCGACGACTGGGAGAACATCGTCTACGGGCTCGACTACGCCGGGGCGTCCTTCGACGTCTCGCTCGAGGGTTCGCTCGTCACCGTCACGGCAGCGGATGCCGCTGTCACGGGCACCGATGAGGCGGCGATCGTCTCGGTCACGAGCCACGCCGCCGTCGATCCCGTGCGTCTCATCCTGCGCGTCGGTCCCGCACCGTCGACGCTTCCCCGCGGAGGCACCGTGACACAGCAGTGCTCGCAGGCGAGCGGCGCGTCGTGCACGATCGACGTCGTCGGGGCTGCCGGCGAGATCAACCCCCTCCCGCGCACACCCCTGCAGGTCGTCGGTGTACGCGACGCCGGCGCGTGCGTCGGAGTGACGTTCACGGTGTCGTCGTCGCGTGCCGTCACGGCGGCGTGGGGGCCGGACGCTCCCGGCGCGACCTGCACGATCGGCTTCACGCTGCAGGACGCGCAGGCGCGCCGCACCGGCGGGGAGCGGGAAGGGCGCCTGACGCTCGATCTGCTGGGCTACCCGCAGGCGCCGGCGTCCGTCGTCCAGACGGGCTACGCCGACGGCTCCCTGACTCTCCGCGTCGATCCCGGGCAGGCCCAGCTCGCCTATCCCGCGGTCAGCGGCTTCGTCGTGACCTGGAACGGCAGCGAGGTGGCGCGGTGCGGCGCCGACGGCACGTGCCCGCCCATCATGGCGCCCAACGGCGAGCGACGCGTGTACGAGGTCGCGTCGCTCAACGCCGTCGGCTCCTCCCGCAGCTCCGTGCGCACGGCTGCGTGGGCGTACGATCCGCCCGCCGCGCCGACATCGGTCACGGCTCGCCCTGTTCCCGCCGCTCCCGGCGGTGGCGTCGTCGCACTGTCCATCGAGGGCATCGACGTCGCCGAAACGGGAAGCGTCGAGATCTCCAGCCCTTCCGGCGACGTCGTCCGCGTCGCCGTGGACGGCACAGCGCGGCTGGAGGTGCCGTCTTACCGTGTCGGGACGAACACGTCGTCTCCCATCAGCGTCACGCCCTACTCGAGGTTCGAGATCCCCCCGGGCCTGAGCGGCACGCCGACGGGCACGACTCTCGTCGGGCGGGGGAACGGGGTGGGGGCACCCCTCGCGCCGCAGCTCGTGCTGGAGTCGTCGTCCAACGGAGACGGCACATCGACGGTGTCGGCGCGGGCGACGGCGCAATCGGGCGGCGACGGATCGTCCCTGCGCTACGGCATCGTTCCGGACGGGGAGCGTTGCGCGGTCTCCACGAGGGGGGCGACGGCGAGCTTCCCGGGTCTTCGCGACGGCGAGGAGTATCGCTTCGTCATGTGCGTCGAGTCGTTCGTCGGCGATATCTCGTTCGGACGCGCCGAGACGGCCGCGAGCGTGCGGGCCCAGCAGGCGGGGCGCGCGCCGCGAGGCTACACGTTCGTCGTCGACTCCGCGCCCGACGTCGGCGACGGTCGCGCGCAGTGGGTCATCCGTGCCGCCCCGCAGTCGCCCGAGTCGCCGCCGAATCGCAATCGCGTGCAGTTCGAGGGCTTCCCGTCGGGAGTCTTCGGCGCAGATCCGCTCATCCGTGCCCGCTACGTCCATGAGATCTGGCAGACGGCGACCCCGTGGTCTCCCGTCGGGCCGCGAGCCGGCAGCGCGCCGTATCAAGTGCAGGCGAGTTGGAGCGTGGAGTCGTGCATAGGCGGCGGCGAGCTGATCCCGCGGGGGTCGTCGTCGAACGCTCCCGACGGCTCGGGTGCCACGATCACCTTCGGCCCGCAGGCGCTGCTCTACTACGACGTGAACGGCGCCCTGCTGCCGCACGACCCCGACACCTGGACGGTGCCCGTCGGGGCCGTGTACGTCGAAGGCATCTCCGTGACGGTCCAGTGGCTCCAGCCCTGGGGTCTCGCTCCCGCGTCGACGACCTTCGGCGCGACGTGCAACCCGAACATCCCCCCGCCGGCGGCCGGCGGATGACAGCCCTGACGACCACCGAACGAACGAGGATGCCGCGATGACCATCACCCACGATCAGGCGACGTGGTTCGCTCAGACGTTCTCCCAGCTCGCCGACAACGTCGAGCGGGCTGTGCTGGGCAAGCGCCTCGCCGTCGAGCTCGTGCTGACGGCGATGCTGAGCGACGGTCACGTGCTGCTGGAGGACGTCCCCGGCACGGGAAAGACGTCACTCGCGCGCGCGATGGCCCAGTCGGTCAGGGGCACGAACACCCGGATCCAGTTCACTCCCGATCTCCTTCCCGGCGACATCACGGGGATCAGCGTCTACGACCAGAAGCAGGGCGTCTTCGAGTTCCACGCGGGACCCGTCTTCGCCAACATCGTCCTGGCGGATGAGATCAACCGCGCGTCGCCCAAGACGCAGTCAGCCCTCCTCGAGGTCATGGAGGAAGGACGCGTCACGATCGACGGGATCTCCCGATCGGTGGGTGCCCCCTTCCTCGTGCTCGCGACCCAGAATCCGATCGAGCAGGCGGGCACCTACCGGCTTCCCGAGGCGCAGCTCGACCGCTTCATGATGCGGACGTCCCTCGGATATCCCGACCACGCCGCAACGGTGCGCATCCTGGACGGTGCGGCGATCCCGACGGAGGACCTTTCGCCCGTCATCACACCCGAGGCGCTCGTAGGCATGGCAGACCTCGCGGCCCAGGTCTACGTCGATGCGCTCGTCCTCGACTACATCGCACGTCTCGTGGATGCCACGCGATCGGCCGACGAAGTCCGGCTGGGCGTCAGCATCCGCGGCGCCCTGGCCCTCACGCGCTCGGTGCGTACGCGGGCAGCATCGCAGGCGCGCACCTACGCGACCCCCGACGACGTCAAGGCGCTCGCGGTCGCCGTCCTCGCGCACCGTCTGATCCTGCATCCGGAAGCCGAGTTCGACGGTGTGACGCAGGAAGCCGTCGTCGGTCAGGTGCTGCTCGACGTCGTCCCCCCGACGAGGCGTGAGAGCGAATGAGCCTCACCGAGACGCGACTCACGCGCACGTCCACGTCGTCCGGGACGGACGGCCGCACGCACGCGACGTCCGTCACGTCGACGTCCGTGGCATCCCGTCGCCTCGTCGGCGTGGCCGTCGCGGCGACGCGCGCGTGGCGAGCAGTCGCGGCGTGGTGGGCGCGGGCGTTCCAGTGGGCTCGGCGCACCGTCCGACCCGCGGGCGTCCTCGTCGTGCTGGGGGCGACGGGTGGACTCGGGTTCGGGATCCTCTTCGGGTGGGTGGAGTGGATGGTCGCCGGCGCGGCATCCCTCGTCCTCCTCGTGGCGAGCATCCCCTTCCTCTTCGGCTCGCGCTCCTACGATGTGGGTCTCGTGCTGGCGCACGAGCGGATCGTCTCGGGAGATGACCTCGCGGGAGAGGTCGTCGTGCGCAACAACGGGTCGCGTCTCGCGCTCCCCGGTCGCATCGACATCCCGGTCGGCGCGGGCCTCGTCGAGTTCGGAGTGCCGCTCTTGAGGCCGGGCCACACCGTGTCGCAGCCGCTCGAGATCCCGGGCCTCCGGCGCGGCGTCGTGGTCGTCGGGCCGGCGACCACGGTGCGCAGCGACCCGGTCGGCCTGTTCCGGCGCGAGCACGCCTTCGCCGACGAGCACGAGGTCTACGTCCACCCGCGCACGGTGACGCTCCCGTCGACGAGCTCGGGGCTCATCCGCGACCTCGAGGGCAGCGCGACGCGCCGGACGGTCGACGCCGACATGTCCTTCCACGCGATCCGGCCCTACGTCTCGGGTGACTCCCGTCGCCACATCCACTGGAAGTCGACCGCCAAGACGGGGCGTCTCATGGTGCGGCAGTACGAGGAGTCGCGGCGCTCCCACATGGCGATCGTGCTCGGGGTCGCACGGCCCGAATTCGCCGACGACGACGAGTTCGAGCTCGCCGTCTCCTGCGCCGCGTCGCTGGGCCTGCGGGCCGTGCGGGAGTCCCGCGACGTCGCGCTCGTCACCGGCTCGGAGATCCCCCGTGTCGTGAAGAGCCGCATGCGCGCCATCCGCCACCTCCCGGCGGACTCGCCACGGACGCTTCTGGACGGGTGCAGCACCATCGAGCAGTTCGACAACACCATGAACGTCGTCGACGTGTGCCGCCTGACCTCGGAGTCGACCGAACGCGTGTCGATCGCCTTCGTCGTCGTCGGCTCTCCCGTGTCGCTCTCGACGCTGCAGAAGGCGTCGCTCGCATTCGCGGCGGACACGGCAGTGGTCGCGGTCGTCTGCGACGAACGGGCCCATCCGCGCATGCAGACCCTCTCGTCCCTGACCGTCATGACGGTCGGGACGATCGATGACCTCTCGGGGCTGCTGCTGCGAGGAGCGTCGACGTGAGGCGGGCGACGAGGAGAGCGGATGCCGCGCCGCCGCGGTTGCGGTGGCAGCCGAGCATCGTGGCCGGTTCGCTCTTCACCATCGCGATCGTGACGACCTCGGCGGTCGCGGCCTGGCCGATCTACCGGTCGTCATCGTTTCTCATCCTCGTCGTGGCCGCGTCGCTCCTGGCCGCGGGCATCGCGACGGTCGCGCGCCTGCGACGGTGGAGCGGCTGGCTCGTGGCGTGCGTCGTCCTCGGCACGTTCCTCGTCGTCGGCGTACCGCTCGCTGTCCCGTCGCGTGCGGGAACCCCCGCCGCCTGGGTCACGGGACTCGGCGAGGTGCTCGCGGGGATCGCGGTCGCGTGGAAGGACCTCGTCACGGTCGACCTTCCTGTCGGCTCGTACCGGAATCTCCTCGTTCCCGCGCTCGTGATCTTCCTCGCGGGGACGTGCGCCGTGCTCCTCCTCTCATGGCTCGACGGGCGACGCGCGTACCTCGCACTTCCCGTCGCGCTCGCGATGGTGTCGTTCGGCCTCTTCTTCGGGCGGTCGGAGGTGAGCGCACCGCTCGCGATCGGCCCCGTCGTCCTCCACGCTCCCGTCGAGACGGCGCTGGGCGTCGCGAGCATGATCACGTGCCTGCTCTGGCTCTCCTGGCGCGCGTACGACGAGCGCAGGCATGCCCTCAAGCGGGCGGCCGTTTCGAGCGGCGTCCGCGTCTCGCGGCGCGCGACGCCCGCTGACCGCCGGCGCGCGGGACTGGGTGTCGGAATGCTAGCTGTCGCCGTGGTCGCCGCGGTCGCGGTCGTCCCGTTCGCGGCACGCGGAGCCGATCGCGACGTTCTGCGCAGCGCCGTGGGGCCCGACCTCGAACTGTCGCGCGAGCTGAGTCCTCTCGCCCAGTACCGCTCCTTCTTCGCCGACGATGCGATCGATCGCGTGCTCTTCTCGTTCACGTCCGACGACGTCGTGCCCGATCGCGTGCGGATCGCGACCCTGTCCGACTACGACGGCTCGGTGTTCCGCGTCGACGCGACCACAGACCGCTTCGTGCGCGTTCCGTCGGCCCTCGACGCGGGCAGGGGCAGCGCGTTCGAACTCGAACTCCAGATGGGGGAGTGGTCGGACCTCTGGATGCCGACCGCCGGCCGGCTGGCGAGCGCCGAATTCGGCGGCGACAGGTCGGCCCTGCTCGCGGACGGGTTCTACTACAGCGTCGACGCGGCGGCGGGGCTCGCGGTCAACGGTCTCGCGCCGGGCGATGCGATCCGCCTCGTCGGCGTGGAGCCGGAGACGCCCCCGCTCGCGTCTGTCGACGCCCCGGGAGCCGTCGAAGGCGTCGAGGTGCCGGAGAGTGTCGAGAGCTGGGTCGCCGCGCACGCGGAGGGAACGGGCGGTGCCGCGCTCGCGGGACTCGTCGAGCTTCTCCGCGACCGCGGGTACCTCAGTCACGGCTTGCGCGCCGACCCCGAGCAGGAACCCGCGTGGGCGCAGGTGCTGCCGGATTACGTCTTCCAGCCGAGCGCGTCGGGACACTCCCTCGCGCGCATGGACGCCCTCTTCTCGAGGCTCCTCGAGCGTGAGAACGACCCGCGGGCCGACAGCTCGGGCAACTACGTCGCCGCGATCGGCGACGACGAGCAGTTCGCCGTCGCCGTCGCTCTCATCGCACAGGAGCTGGACTTCCCGGCCCGGGTCGTGGTGGGCGCGCGGCTCGCATCCGATGATCCTTCCGTCGCGGTCTGCGACGACGGCATCTGCCGAGCGCAAGACCTGTCGGCGTGGACCGAGGTGCGCTCGGCGAGCGGCGAATGGATCCCGATCGACGTCACGCCGCAGTACGCGCAGTCGCCGAGCCTCGAAGTCACGCAGCAACGCGATCCCGAGGTCGTGACAGAAGTGCGGCCCGACGTCGTCGATGAGATCGTGCCGCCCGAGCCCGTCCAGCAGGACGCTCTCGTCCGCGATCCCGACGACGAGGAGGTGGCCGCCGATCTCTCATGGGTATGGCCGATCGTGCGCGTGACGACCATGGTGCTCCTCGTGCTGCTCCTCGCCGCCGGTCCCTTCATCGCCATCATCGTCATCAAGTCCGTCCGCCGCCGTTCTCGGCGCGCGGCCGGAACCCCGGCGGACCGCATCGCGGGCGGATGGGACGAGTATGTGGATGCCGCGATCGATGCGCGACGCGAACTCCCGGCGGCGGCGACCCGCGGCGAGGTCGCCCGCGTGATCGGGGCGGGTCCTGCCGAGCAGCTGGCCGTCACGGCCGACCGTGCCGTGTTCGCCGGCGACTCCGGGGCTGTCGGGCCGGACGACGCCACGGCGTACTGGACGATGGTCGAGGCCGGTCGGCATGCAATACTTCGAGACGACACCGCCTGGCGACGGCTGCGGGCGGCCGTATCGTTGAGATCGATCATCCGCCCGCTGGCGCCCGCATCGGGCACCCGCACGCTCTTCTCCGAGAGGGGGCGGCGCCGGGGCCTCCAGCCCGCGCGCCCGACGACATGAACGTCTTCGCAGACTCCACAACCGCTGCCACGGCCGGCGTGGTCACCTTCCTCGTGTTCGCCGCGGTCTACGTCTGGACTGCTCTGGCGCTGGGCGCCGTGTTCCGCAAGTCGGGCGAGGCGGGGTGGCAGGCATGGGTGCCGATCCTCAACCAGGTGGTGCTGTTCCGTCTCGGGGGCGTGTCACCGTGGCTGCTCCTGCTGCTGCTCGTTCCCGGTGCCGGGTGGATCGCGGTGTGGATCACGCAGATCGTCGCGTGCCATCGCGTCGGCCGGGCCTTCCAGGTGGGGGCCGGCATGACGGTGCTCGCCGCGCTCCTCTTCCCCGTGTGGGCGTCGGTCCTGGGATTCGGGGCGTCGCGCTGGGTGGGTGAGGAGGAGGAAGCGGGCCCGCGACGGCTCGGCGACACGGCTCCTCCCGTCGCGCCGGTCGAGCCCGACCCCGTCGACGAACCGGGGCGACCCGTCGCCGCGGCACGCGAGCCGGTCCCGCACTCCGATCCCGTCGCCCCCATCGACGGGTTGCCGTTCCACGCGCGTTCGACGCACGTCAGCGCACCCGACCCCGTGTTCTCGACATCCTCCGAGGCCGTCGCCCCTCCCGCTCCCGCTCCCGGACGCCCCACCCCCTTCGCGCCGACGGCACCCTCCGCCGATTCGTTCTCGGGTCCCGTGCCGCCGCGCGCCGTCCGGGCAGGGTCGCCCGTACCGCCCCCCGCGGGGGGCTGGGCGGCTCCCGCGCACGAGGATGCGCCCGTCGATGGGGATGCGGATGCCGCCGGTCCCGCTCGCCGCCGCGGCGCCTTCGACCCGGCAGTCCCGGTCGCGGAGGACACGGGCGAGGTGACGGGCGCCGTCACCGGCGCGCCGGCACCCCTCGCCGCGGTGCCGTCCGCAGAATCTCCGCTGCTTCCGCCCGTCACCCGTGTTCCGCTGTCCGAGCCGCGGTCGGCGGGTGCCGAACCGTGGGCGCCCTCGCGATCGTCGCTGTCGGAGTCGGACGCGTTCGCGGAGACCTCGGGTCCTGTCTCGGCGATCGCCGGCGCACCGGATGCCGGATCGCCGCGCTCCGCGCTCTCGTCGGTGTCCGCGCAGAACCGTCGTCCGCAGATCCCCGACGACATCATCGAAGAGACCGTCATCGCCCGTCGGCGGCGCACGGACTGGTCGCTCGTGCCTCCGTCGGGCGGACCCGTCGCGATCGGTGCCGAGACCGTGCTCCTCGGTCGGCGGCCGACAGCAGATCCCGCGCACCCCGGCGCACAGCTCATCTCGATCGACGACGGCACGGTCTCGAAGACCCACGCGCGCCTCGAGCTTCGCGACGACAAGTGGTACGTGACCGATCTGAACTCGACGAACGGCGTCGTCTTCGCGACGCTGCTCGGCACGGAAGTCGAGGCGACTCCGGGTGTCGCGATCGAAGCGGGAGATCGATTCCTGCTGGGCGACGCCGAGATCCGGCTCGTCCGGAGCACCGAGTGATCGACGACCCCGACGACGAGAAGACGGCTCCGTCCCGGCGGTCCGGATCGTCCCACGACGAGCCGGACGACCGGACGCATGTGCGGCGGCGCGTCTCCGGCGGGGCGCCGGGTCACGACCCCGACGACGGCTCGACCGTCGTGGCGCGCAGGGAGTCCCGGCGACGCGCATCGTCGCCGCCGCCGACGACGGGCAGCACTCTTCTCGCCGGATCTTCACCGCCGTCGCGACCGGGCGCGTCCGCTCCGGCATCCGGTCAGAAGGCGCAGGACTCTCCGCCGCCCGTCTACCGCCCGCGCGCCGTGCCGCCCACGGTCGCCCGAGAGAGGCCGTCGTCCCCGTCGTCTCTCCAGGCCCGGCAGTCGCCCGACACACGCGAGGTCAGCCGCGCGCGCCGGACGGGCCGCCGGTGGCGCCGTATCCGTCTCGCTGTCGGCGTAGGCGCCCTCGTCCTGGTCGCTCTCGTCGCGACTCTCATCGTGCTCATTGCGGTCTCCTGGGCCTGACGGCCATGTCGAGGCAGGTCGAGCGCGCGACGACGTGAGAATGTTGAGGTCGTCGTGCACGCTGCGACCGTGCCGATCCACCGGCGCGCGACACAAGGATGACCATGACTCAGCCCACTCCTCCGCTTCCCGGTGACGATCCCGACGAGACGACGCCGGAGTACGCCGCGATGCTCGGCCTCGTCGCGGCAGGGCCGGGCTACCGGTCGCTCGCGTTCGCGATCGACGCGGCCATCTGGCTCGCTCTCGCGTCGCCGGCCGTCATCGGCGGCTTCATGCTGGCGGGTGGCGCCGACACCGTCCTGAGCATCGTGCTACTGAGCGTCGGTGCCGCGGCGGCGCTCCTCTTCGGCCTCATCCAGCTCCTCCTCCACGGTCGCCGGGGCGTCACGGCGGGGAAAGCCGCTCTTCGCCTCCGCTCCGTCTCGGTCGCAGACTACGGACGCCCGGGTTTCTGGCGCATCGTCCTCCGCGCACTCGTGCTCGGCGCGAGCGGGATCGTGCTCGTCGCGGGGCCGGCCCTCATGTTCGCGTCGGGACTGTGGGATCCGCAGCGACGGGGTCGGAGCATCCTCGACCGGGTCGGCCGCTGCTGGCTCGTCGACTGCCGCGCGGGCATCGATCCGTTCGATGCGAAGGCCATGCGTCACGCGCGCAGAGCCCTTCGCGGGCGCCCCGACGACATCGAGGAGCTCCCGTCGATGGCGACGGGCGCCGATCCCGAGCGGGCGCTGCGGATCCCCGGGGCGCGCTCACGCGCGGGCGTCGTGGGCCCCGGCAGCACGGGCGCGCAGTGGCGCGCCGAGCCCGGCGAAGCGCCCATCATCGCGCAGGTTCCCGTCATGGCAGACGTCGCCGGAACGGATGCCGGAGGCCGCGGTCCGGAGGTGAGCGTGCTGCCCACCGCGACGCTCGCGCCCACCGTCGCGGTCGAGCCTGCCGCGGCGGCCCAGCCCGCCGTGAAGGCCGCCCCGCCTCGCGTCGAAGTCGATCCTCCCGCCGCGGCGCAGGGCTCGGCTCCCGCTCCGACCGTCGCGGCGGCGATGTCGGAGCCGGCGCCCCGGCGCCGCGCGCAGGCCATGCTCCGGTTCGACGACGGATCGATCGTGCGCGTCCCCGGGGTCGCGCTCATCGGTCGCGACCCCGCGCCCTCCGAGGGAGAGGCGGTCGACGCCCTCGTGCGGCTCGACGATCCCGAACGGCTCATGTCGAAGACGCACGCGGCGTTCGGACAGGACGCGGAGGGCGTCTGGCTCGCCGATCGCGGGTCGCGCAACGGGACGCAGCTGCGCGGCCCGGGCGGCGAGACCGTCGAGGTTCCCGCGGGGGAGCGCACAAGGATTCCGCTCGGTTGGACGGCGCACGTCGGCGGCCGATCGTTCGAGCTCGTGGCGAGAGGTGCTGATTCGTGAAGCTCAAACTGGGTCTGCGGCGAGGGGTCGGCTCGTCGGTCGATGTGCTCGTGACGACGGACGCGACGGCCACCGTGCAGGACGTCGCACGGGCCCTGTCTCAGGGCGACGCCCTCACGGCGGACGGCGGGGTCAACGCGAGCGATGTGCCGACGCTTCTCGTGGCGTCGCCCGCGGGTCAGCCCGTGCATCTCGATCCCGCGATGCCCATCGGCGACGCCGCGATCGGGTCGGGCTTCGACGCCTCGATCGTCCCGGCGGTGCCCGCCGCGGGAGACGGTGCCGCGACGGCGGCGCTCATGCACATCCTGAGCGGACCCGATGCCGGCAAGACCGTGCCGCTCGCGGCCGGGAGCACCGTCATCGGGCGCGTGGGGCCATCCCACGTGCTGCTCGACGACCCGCTCGTCTCGAAGCGCCACGCGCGCGTCGACGTCGACCAGGGGATCGAGCTCGTCGACCTGAACTCGGCGAACGGGCTCATCGTCGACGGCGGTCTCGTGCAGCGCGTCCGCGTCATTCCCGGGCAGCGCATCACGATCGGCGCGACCGATGTCGCGTTCTCCCTCGCTCCCCGCGTCACGACCGACGATTCCCGCGTGCTCGAGCGCGGCGGTGCGCTCATGTTCAACCGCTCCCCGCGCGTCGAAGACCGGTACGCGGGCCGCGAGTTCCGGCATCCGATCATCCCGAACGAAGCCGACCCCCGCATCTTCCCGTGGCCCATGATCATGGCGCCCGTCCTGCTGGGCTTCGGCATGTTCGCGCTGACGGGACGCGCGACCTCGCTCCTCATCGTCGCGATGGCCCCGCTCATGATGCTCGGCAACTTCGTCGGTCAGCGCACGCAGCAGGGCAAGAAGCTCAAGCTGGAGATCGAGACGTTCGAGACGCAGCTCGAGCAGCTCGACGACACGCTCGCCGACGAAGAGCTCGTCGAGCGCGAACGCCGCCGCGCGGAGGCACCCGCGACGGCGACCGTGTACGAGAACGCCTTGACGCTCGGGCCGCTCCTGTGGACGCGACGCCCCGAGCACTGGAACTTCCTCGGGCTGCGACTCGGCGTGGGCACCGGCACGAGCCGCAACACCGTTGCGGAGGCGAACGACCAGCGCGGCATCGCGCAGTACTCGCAGCAGGTCGAGGTCGTCCGGCAGCGCTACGCGCGCATCGAGGACGTGCCCGTCATCGAACTCCTCCCCTCGGCCGGAGCCATCGGGATCGCGGGTCCCCTCGACCGCGCAGCGGACGTCGTGCGCGGCCTCGGCGTGCAGCTGTTCGGACTCCACGCACCGAACGAGGTCGTCACCGCGGCCATCGTTGACCCGTCGTTCACGGCCGACATGGAGTGGATGAAGTGGCTGCCCCACACGACGAGCCCGCGTTCGCCGTTCGCCGAGATGGCGCTCGCAGACAGTCAGTCCGCGGGGACGGCCCTCCTCAACGGCCTCGAGGAGACGATCCTCGAACGCTTGTCGGGGTCGGCGACGCGGAGGGGGCCGCTCTCGGCGAAGGACGCCTCGATGACGCTCGGAAAGTTCGTCGGCGAGCAGGTCGGCGGCGCGGACTCGACGGTCGGCGACGTGTCGCTCGTGCTCTTCGTCACGCATGACGCCCCCGTCGACCGTCCGCGGCTCACCCAGGTCATCGAGCGCGGACCGGATGCCGGTGTGTACACGATCTTCGTGGCGCCGACCGTCGAGTCCCTCCCCGCCGCGTGCCGCACGTTCATCGACGTGACGGACGGCCTCGACAAGGCCCACGTCGGATGGGTCCGCGCGGGCGACCGCGCCGTCGACGTCGAGATCGAGGGAGTCTCGCGCGAGTATGCCGAGATCTTCGCCAAGCGCCTCGCGCCCGTCGTCGATTCGAGCTCGGTCGCCGCGGACTCCTCCGATCTGCCCGCGAGCGTCTCGCTCCTGCGGCTCATCGGGACCGATCTCGCGGCCGAGCCGCAGGCGGTCGTCGAGCGGTGGCGGCAGAACAACTCCATCGTCGACCGGACCCGCGGGCCGAGGCCGCGTCTCAAACGAGCCGGCACGCTCAAGGCGTACATCGGACAGGGGAGTCCCGACGCGATGTCGCTCGACCTGCGCACGCAGGGTCCGCACGCGCTCGTGGGCGGCACGACGGGATCGGGCAAATCGGAGTTCCTGCAGGCCTGGGTACTCGGGATGGCCGCCGAGTACAGCCCCGATCGGGTCACGTTCCTCTTCGTCGACTACAAGGGCGGCTCCGCGTTCGCGGACTGCGTCGAGCTGCCGCACTGCGTGGGACTCGTGACCGACCTCAGCCCTCACCTCGTGCGCCGCGCGCTGACGAGCCTGCGGGCCGAGCTCCATCACCGCGAGCACTTGTTCAACCGCAAGAAGGCCAAAGACCTGCTCGAGCTCGAGAAGCGGCAGGATCCCGAGACGCCGCCCGCCCTCGTCCTCGTCATCGACGAGTTCGCGGCCCTCGCGACCGAAGTGCCCGAGTTCGTCGACGGCGTCGTCGACATCGCGCAGCGCGGGCGCTCGCTCGGCATCCACCTCATCATGGCGACGCAGCGCCCCGCCGGCGTCATCAAGGACAACCTGCGCGCCAACACCAACCTCCGCGTCGCGCTGCGCATGGCGGATGCCGCCGACTCCAACGACGTCGTGGGCGATGTCGTCGCCTCGACGTTCGACCCCTCGATCCCCGGCCGCGGCATCGCCAAGACGGGACCCGGTCGCCTCGTGCCCTTCCAGTCCGGCTACGCGGGCGGGTGGACGACCGACGACCCCGACCGCGCCCAGGTGCGCGTCGCGGAGCTCCGCTTCGGCTCGGTCGCGCTGTGGGAGTCGGACGCCGAGTCCTCCGACTCCGACACGCACGACGAGGACCTCGGTCCGAACGACCAGAAGCGGCTCGTGGCCAATCTCGTGCGCGGCGCCGAGGAAGCCGGCATCCCCGCTCCTCGTCGTCCGTGGCTCGACGACCTCGCCTCGACGATCGACCTGCGCGCGCTTCCCCTCGACGGCGGCGACACGCGCATCCCGATCGGGCTCGCCGACATCCCGCAGCGGCAGCTGCAGGACGCCGTGTACTTCCTCCCGGACACCGACGGCCACATGCTCGTCTACGGCACGAGCGGCGCGGGGAAGAGCGCCGCGCTGCGCACGATCGGGATCGCCGCGGGAGCGCGCCCCGACCTCGGGCGCGCCGCCGTCTACGGCATCGACTTCGGCACGGGCGCGCTTCGCTCGCTCGAGACGATGCCCCACGTCGGCTCGGTCGTCTCGGGCGACGACGTCGAGCGCGTCCAACGACTGCTGCGGACGCTCCGCGGCATCCTCGACGACCGCGCCAAGCGCTACTCCGATGTCAACGCCGCGTCCATCACGGAATACCGGCAGATCACGGGCGACGCGTCGGAGCCGCGCATCCTGCTGCTGCTGGACGGTTTCGGCGTCTTCAAGCAGGACTGGGAGACGACGTCGGCACGCGCCTCCTACTACGCCATCTTCATGCGGATGCTGGGAGAAGGGCGCCCACTGGGGGTGCACGTCGTCGCGACGGCCGACCGCTACGGCGCCGTCCCGACGGCCGTGAGCGCCAACGTGACGAAGCGCATCGTGCTGCGCATGTCCGACGAGGGGGCGTACTCGATCCTCGGCGTCGCGAAGGACGTCCTCAACGAGCGGAGCGCACCGGGCCGGGCGATCGTCGACGGACTCGAGACGCAGGTCGCCGTCATCGGCGGCACGACCAACGTCGCCGAGCAGAACGCCGCAGCCGAGGCGTTCGCGGCCGATCTGCGAGCCGCAGGTGCCGTCGAGGCGAAGAACATCGGATCCCTCCCCACCGAGCTGTCCCAGGCCGAGCTCCCCGATCGCGTCAACGAGTTTCCCGTGCTCGGCATCGGCGACGACACCCTCGGACCCACGGGATTCGAGCCCATCGGCACGTTCGTCGTCGCGGGCCCTCCGCAGAGCGGCAAGACGACGGCCGTGCGCGGTCTCATCACGGCGCTCGAGCGGTTCGATCCCGCAGTGGAGCTCTTCCACATCGGCGGGCGGCGCGCGGCGCTGCGGGAGTTCCGCCCGTGGCGTCGGGCGGTCACGGGGATCGAGGACGCCCGTGCGCTCGCCAAGGAGCTGAAGGACATCGTCGCCGACGAGAGCCTCACGACCCGCATCGCGATCGTCGTCGAGAACGTCACCGAATTCGGAGACACCGACGCCGAGCGGCCCCTCAAGGAACTGTTCCAGGCGATCAACCGCAGCGATCACCTCCTCATCGCCGACGGCGACGTCTCGCAGCTCTCGAGCGGATACGGGCTCATCGGCGAGCTGAAGGCGGGGCGTCACGGCATCGCGCTGCGGCCGGAGAGCTACGACGGCGAGTCGCTGTTCAAGCTCGCCTTCCCCAAGGTGCAGCGCCACGAGTTCCCCCCGGGGCGCGGTCTCTTCGTCGAGAACGGCCGCTACGTCACCGTGCAGCTGCCCATCACCGCCGAGTAGCCCTGCTCTTCCCTTCCTCCCTCCCCTTCCCCCTTCCCACCCCACATCGACTTGTCGTATATGTCGCGGATGCCGCGCGTTGAGCCGCCATATACGACAAGTCGATGGGCGGAGGGGGCGTCGTTTGCCGACCCCCGGATTCCCGCGTATCATAGAGCGGGTGTGCGCATTGCGCGCCGTCAGCCGTGCCTCGGTGCGGACGACGGTTGCGTGACGCGCGCCATCTCAGGGATCGGTCTGCGAACAGGCCACCCCCACGGCATATCCACCACTCGAAGCGCGTCTGATCATTCTTGCGCGCGGTGGATGAATGTGAGCCCGCGGCGTCACGAATCGAAAGATGCGGATGCGGCGGGGGAGACACGAACGCTGTCACCGTGCAGCACCTGTGCGGAACCGAGAATCCGCGCAGAACAACAAGGAGAGAACGTGCCAACCATTCAGCAGTTGGTTCGCAAGGGTCGCTCGCCCAAGGTCTCGAAGACCAAGGCACCGGCGCTCAAGTCGAACCCGCAGCAGGCGGGAGTCTGCACCCGCGTGTACACGACCACGCCCAAGAAGCCCAACTCGGCGATGCGCAAGGTCGCCCGTGTCAAGCTCCGCAACGGCACCGAGGTCACCGCGTACATCCCCGGCGAAGGCCACAACCTTCAGGAGCACTCGCTCGTGCTCGTCCGCGGCGGTCGTGTCAAGGACCTCCCCGGTGTCCGCTACAAGATCGTCCGCGGTGCGCTCGACACGCAGGCCGTCAAGAACCGTAAGCAGGCTCGCAGCCGCTACGGCGCGAAGAAGGGTTGAGTTAGATGCCTCGTAAGGGACCCGCCCCGAAGCGCCCCGTCGTCAACGACCCGGTCTACGGCGCACCCATCGTCACGCAGCTCGTGAACAAGATCCTCGTCGACGGCAAGAAGTCGCTCGCCGAATCGATCGTCTACGACGCTCTCCGCGGCGTCGAGACGAAGAACGGCCAGGACGCCGTCGCGACGCTCAAGAAGGCTCTCGACAACGTGCGCCCGACCCTCGAGGTCAAGTCGCGCCGCGTCGGTGGCTCGACCTACCAGGTGCCGGTCGAGGTCAAGCCTCACCGTGCCAACACGCTGGCGCTGCGCTGGCTCGTGAGCTACGCGAAGGGCCGTCGTGAGAAGACGATGACCGAGCGTCTGCAGAACGAGATCCTCGACGCCTCGAACGGCCTCGGTGCCGCGGTCAAGCGCCGCGAGGACACCCACAAGATGGCCGAGTCGAACCGCGCCTTCGCTCACTACCGCTGGTAAGACCCTCGTGAGGCTCGGGGGCCCACCAGCCCCCGAGCCCTCCGCAGGGCCGCCCACCCGAATCCACACGTAAGGAAGACACCCCGTGGCACAAGAAGTGCTCACCGACCTCAACAAGGTCCGCAACATCGGCATCATGGCGCACATCGATGCCGGCAAGACGACGACGACCGAGCGCATCCTGTTCTACACGGGCGTCAACCACAAGATCGGCGAGACGCACGACGGTGCGGCCACGACCGACTGGATGGAGCAGGAGCAGGAGCGCGGCATCACGATCACGTCTGCCGCCGTGACCTGCTTCTGGGACAAGAACCAGATCAACATCATCGACACCCCCGGCCACGTCGACTTCACCGTCGAGGTCGAGCGCTCGCTCCGTGTGCTCGACGGCGCCGTCGCCGTCTTCGACGGCAAGGAGGGCGTCGAGCCCCAGTCCGAGACCGTGTGGCGTCAGGCCGACAAGTACGACGTCCCGCGCATCTGCTTCGTCAACAAGATGGACAAGCTGGGCGCCGACTTCTACTTCACGGTCGACACGATCGTCAACCGCCTCAAGGCGAAGCCCCTCGTGCTCCAGCTGCCGATCGGCTCCGAGAGCGACTTCGTCGGCGTCGTCGACCTCGTCGAGATGCGCGCACTCGTGTGGCCGGGCGATGCCAAGGGTGACGTGACGATGGGCGCCAAGTACGAGATCCAGGAGATCCCGGCCGACCTCGCCGACAAGGCTGCGGAGTACCGCGAGATCCTTCTCGAGACGGTCGCCGAGTCCGACGAGGAGCTTCTCGAGAAGCACTTCGGTGGCGAGCCCCTGACGGTGGCCGAGATCAAGGCCGCCATCCGCAAGCTCACGATCAACTCCGAGCTCTACCCCGTGCTGTGCGGGTCGGCGTTCAAGAACCGCGGCGTGCAGCCCATGCTCGACGCGGTCGTGGACTACCTCCCGTCGCCGCTCGACGTCCCCGCCATCGAGGCGAAGGACCCGAAGAACGAAGAGATCATCATCGAGCGCCACGCCGACCGTGAAGAGCCCTTCGCGGCCCTCGCGTTCAAGATCGTGACGCACCCGTTCTTCGGTCGCCTGACCTACATCCGCGTCTACTCGGGTCACCTCGACTCGGGTGCCCAGGTCGTCAACGCGACGAAGGGTAAGAAGGAGCGCATCGGGAAGATCTTCCAGATGCACGCCAACAAGGAGATGCCGGTCGATTCGGTCACGGCGGGCCACATCTACGCCGTCATCGGTCTCAAGGACACGACGACGGGCGACACGCTGTCCGACGCGCAGAACCAGGTCGTCCTCGAGTCGATGACGTTCCCCGAGCCGGTCATCGAGGTCGCCATCGAGCCCAAGACCAAGGCTGACCAGGAGAAGCTGGGTCTCGCGATCCAGAAGCTCGCCGAGGAAGACCCGACGTTCCGCGTCGAGCAGAACTCGGAGACCGGTCAGACGGTCATCCGCGGCATGGGCGAGCTTCACCTCGACATCCTCGTCGACCGCATGAAGCGCGAGTTCAAGGTCGAGGCGAACGTCGGAAAGCCCCAGGTGGCCTACCGTGAGACGATCCGCAAGGCCGTCGAGAAGCACGACTACACCCACAAGAAGCAGACGGGTGGATCGGGACAGTTCGCCAAGATCCAGTTCACGATCGAGCCTCTCGAGGTCACGGCCGACAAGACGTACGAGTTCGAGAACAAGGTCACCGGTGGCCGTATCCCGCGCGAGTACATCAGCCCCACCGATCAGGGATTCCAGGACGCCATGAACGTCGGCGTCCTCGCCGGCTACCCCATGGTGGGCGTCAAGGCGATCCTGCTCGACGGTGCGTCGCACGACGTCGACTCGTCCGAGATGGCGTTCAAGATCGCCGGATCGATGGGCTTCAAAGAGGCCGTGCGCCGCGCGAACCCCGTCATCCTCGAGCCGATCATGGCCGTCGAGGTGCGTACTCCCGAGGAGTACATGGGTGACGTCATCGGCGACCTGAACTCGCGCCGTGGACAGATCCAGTCGATGGAGGACGCCGCGGGCGTCAAGGTCGTGCGTGCGAACGTGCCGCTTTCCGAGATGTTCGGCTACATCGGCGACCTGCGTTCGAAGACCTCCGGCCGCGCCGTCTACTCCATGGAGTTCGACAGCTACGCGGAGGTCCCGCGCAACGTCATGGACGAGATCGTCCAGAAGACCAAGGGCGAGTAAGCAAGCCCTGAGGATGCCGGGGGCTCCGGCCCCCGGCATCCGAAAGTACAACTTCACACCGATACCAGCCCAGCGCAGGTCTCGACCAGCCGCCGCAGTATGTGACGCACCGAGACAGTAAGCTGGACAAATCCCCGTAGAGAACCGGTCGCAAACCAGTGCCCGGAACTTCTACACGACCGTCCTGAGGAGGACCCAGTGGCTAAGGCCAAGTTCGAGCGGACCAAGCCGCACGTGAACATCGGAACGATCGGTCACGTCGACCACGGCAAGACCACGCTCACCGCCGCGATCTCGAAGGTGCTCGCCGACAAGTACCCGTCGGCCACCAACGTTCAGCGCGACTTCGCGTCGATCGACTCCGCTCCCGAAGAGCGCCAGCGCGGTATCACGATCAACATCTCGCACGTCGAGTACGAGACCCCCAAGCGTCACTACGCGCACGTCGATGCGCCCGGTCACGCCGACTACATCAAGAACATGATCACGGGTGCCGCTCAGATGGACGGCGCAATCCTGGTCGTCGCGGCCACTGACGGCCCGATGGCTCAGACGCGTGAGCACGTTCTGCTCGCCAAGCAGGTCGGCGTTCCCTACCTGCTCGTCGCGCTGAACAAGTCCGACATGGTCGACGACGAAGAGATCCTGGAGCTCGTCGAGCTCGAGGTTCGCGAGCTTCTGTCGTCGCAGGACTTCGACGGTGACAACGCTCCTGTCGTCCGCGTCTCGGGCCTCAAGGCTCTCGAGGGCGACGCCGAGTGGGTCGAGAAGATCGTCGAGCTCATGGAGGCCGTCGACGAGTCGATCCCCGACCCCGTGCGTGACAAGGACAAGCCGTTCCTCATGCCCGTCGAGGACGTCTTCACGATCACCGGCCGTGGCACGGTCGTGACGGGTCGCGCCGAGCGCGGCACGCTCGCGATCAACTCCGAGGTCGAGATCGTCGGTCTGCGTCCGACGCAGAAGACGATCGTCACCGGTATCGAGATGTTCCACAAGCAGCTCGACGAGGCGTGGGCCGGCGAGAACTGTGGTCTGCTCCTTCGCGGCACCAAGCGTGACGACGTCGAGCGCGGCCAGGTCGTCGTGAAGCCCGGCTCGGTCACCCCGCACACCAACTTCGAGGGCACGGCGTACATCCTGTCCAAGGAGGAGGGCGGCCGTCACAACCCGTTCTTCACGAACTACCGTCCGCAGTTCTACTTCCGCACCACCGACGTCACCGGCGTCATCACGCTGCCCGAGGGCACCGAGATGGTCATGCCCGGTGACACCACCGACATGACGGTCGAGCTCATCCAGCCGATCGCCATGGAAGAGGGCCTCGGCTACGCGATCCGTGAGGGTGGCCGCACCGTCGGCGCCGGCACGGTCACGAAGATCCTGAAGTAACCGACTCCGGTCTGACAGAACGCCCTCGGCACAATGCCGGGGGCGTTCTGCATGTCCGCCCTACCGCGCCGGGGTGCGGCGCTCCAGAATGGTGCTGCGGGTGCCTGCCCGCACCGCGAAGAAGGGGACCACATGGGCATCGACGATCTCGTGAATCAGGGGAAGCAGTTCCTCGATCAGAACAAGGACAAGATCGGTGACGCGCTGAAGAGCGATCAGGCCGAGGATGTCAGCGACAAGGTGCTCGATGCGGCGGCCGAGTTCGTCAAGAAGGTGGCTCCCGACAGTGTCGACGAGCACGTCGACGGCGTCCGCGACAACATCGACAAAGCCATCGGCAACGACGCGAAGTAGCGTCAGCAGCGCGACGACCTCGAGGGGCGGACTCGGCTGATACCGTCCGCCCCTCACCCGTTCACTTGTCTTGAATGGTGGCCTGGGATGCCGCGGGGTCGCCATTTAGGACAAGTGAGCGCGTGGGTGTGCGGGGTCGTGGCGTGTCTGGGATGCCAGACGGGGGAGCGTTCCAGGGGGTACGGGCGGCGCGGGGACTGGGGTTGACTGGCGAGCGATCTCCCTGAAAGGAAGCCGATGACATCGACGACGGCGCCGCCTGCCGACATGCTCGCGGATCTCGCAGCACTCGGCCGCAACCCCGCGACGGGCGGGTACAACCGGTTCGCGTGGTCCGATCCCGAGCTCGCGGCTCGCGAGTGGTTCGTCGCCCGCGCCGAAGCAATCGGTCTCGACGTCGAAACCGACCGCAACGGCAACCTGTGGGCCTGGTGGCATGCCGACTTGCCGGGGACGGCGTTCGTGTGCGGGTCGCACCTTGACAGCGTTCCCGAGGGCGGGCTGTGGGACGGGCCGCTCGGCGTCGCAGCGGCGTTCGCCGCGGTCGCGGACCTGGTGGCTGACGGCATCCGTCCGCGCCGGCCGATCGCGATCGTGGCGTTCTCCGATGAGGAAGGGTCCCGGTTCGGAACGGCGTGCCTGGGCTCGCGCCTCATGACGGGAACGCTCGCGCCGGAGAACGCCCTCGGATTGAAGGATGCCGCGGGCGCATCGCTCGCGGACGTGCTCACCGCTCACGGACACGCGCCCGAACACATCGGGGCGGATCCCGAGAGGATCGCCCGCATCGGGGAGTTCGTCGAGGTGCATGTGGAACAGGGCCACATGCCGGTCGTCCGCGTCGAGCGGGCAGCAGGACTCATCTCGCTCGGCGAGCCGCTCGGGATCGCGACGCAGATCTGGCCGCACGGCAGATGGCGGCTCGACCTTCCGGGTGTCGCGAACCACGCCGGAACGACACCGCTCGCCGATCGGAGCGACCCCGTGCTGGGGATGGCGCGGGGGATCGTCGCGGTACGGGAAGCCGCGGAAGAGCTCGGCGTGCTGGCCACCGTCGGTCGGGTCGATGTCGAGCCCGGCGCCGTCAACGCGATCGCGTCGCTGGCGCGCATGTGGGTCGACGCCCGGGGAGCCGACGAGGAGCGCGTGCGCGCACTCATCGAGCGACTGGCCCACCGCACGGGGGAGCGTGCCATCGAGGAGAGCTGGACGCCTGTCGTCTCGTTCGACCCGGAACTCGCGCTCTCCATCGACGCAGCGGTCGGACGGACACTCCCGCGGTTGCCGTCGGGAGCCGGCCACGACGCCGGGGTCCTGGCGCTGGCAGGCATCCCCACCGCGATGATCCTGGTCCGCAACGTCACGGGCGTATCGCATTCGCCCGCCGAGCATGTGGACCTCCCGGATGCCGCGTCCGGCGTCGACGCCCTCCGCGCCGTCATGGCGGCGCGTGTGCTCTGACGCATCGCCTCCGAGTCGCGGGCGGGCCGGGGGAGGCGATCCGTGACGGGTTCGTCCGAGCTGTGCCACGAGGCATCGGCGGGTGTTGACGCGTGTGCGGGCCGGGGTTACCGTCGCCGTAGTGCCGTATCCGCCTTCGCGACTGGGGTCGTATCTTCGGGGGACTGCGGCCGGGCGCGCCGAGGGATGCGCGTGGGGATCGAGTCTGGGGATGGCACATGGATCTTTGCCGACGTTCCGCGCTTGCGCGCGTCGCGGCATCGCCGTGTGCGCGCCGATCATCCACCCACCTTCCGGCACCGCTCTGAGCGTGGATGAGGGCGGTGTCCCCCCAATGCCCGCCCTCATCCACCTCGAGCGCACGTCACCCCCGGCGACGCGCGACACGCCCGGGTTTGCGACACGCCCGGGCTGCACGTAGACTGTTGAGGTTCCACATTCCGGCGTGCCTTCATTGTGCGTGCTGGATCACTGCCAGGGCAGTGCATAGGCGGCGCGAAAGCGCAGGCGTCTAGGCCGCGGGCAGCAGAACAAGACCTCCAGATCCTCGAGCCCGCAAGGGTGCGAACGTCCGCGTGCGCGGGGGATCGCGGAACCGGATGCCGCGGCATCCGAGTTGACACGAGAACAGTGGTGCAGCAGATCCGGTGAGAACCCGGACGAAGTGCCCAGGCGCATCGCAGATGCGGTGCGCCGTGTGCGTCCGATGCCCGAGAGGTATGACGCGGAAAGAGAGTGATCAGATGGCGGGACAGAAGATCCGCATTCGCCTGAAGTCGTATGACCACGAGGTCATCGACTCGTCGGCACGGAAGATCGTCGACACCGTGACCCGTGCGGGCGCAACGGTCGTCGGCCCCGTGCCGCTTCCGACGGAGAAGAACGTGATCGCCGTGATCCGTTCCCCCCACAAGTACAAGGACAGCCGCGAGCACTTCGAGATGCGCACCCACAAGCGTCTGATCGACATCATCGATCCGACGCCCAAGGCGGTGGACTCGCTGATGCGTCTCGACCTCCCGGCCGACGTCAACATCGAGATCAAGCTCTGAGGTTCGACATGGCTGACATCAACTCCAAGATTTCCAAGGGCCTCCTGGGCACGAAGCTCGGCATGACCCAGGTCTGGGACGAGAACGGCAAGCTCGTTCCCGTCACCGTGATCGAGGTGGCGCCCAACGTCGTCACTCAGGTCCGCACTCCCGAGAAGGACGGCTACAACGCCGTCCAGGTGGCCTACGGCCAGATCGACCCCCGCAAGGTCAACAAGCCCCAGACGGCTCACTTCGAAGCGGCAGGCGTCACGCCCCGCCGTCACCTCACCGAGATCCGCACGGCGGATGCCGGTGACTACTCGCTCGGTCAGGAACTGACCGTCGATGCGACTTTCGAAGCCGGCCAGCTCGTCGACGTCGTCGGCACCAGCAAGGGCAAGGGCACCGCGGGTGTCATGAAGCGTCACAACTTCAAGGGCGTCTCCGCTTCGCACGGTGCGCACCGCAACCACCGCAAGCCCGGCTCGATCGGCGCGTCGTCGACCCCGAGCCGCGTCTTCAAGGGCATGCGCATGGCCGGCCGTATGGGTGGCGAGCGCGTGACCGTCCTCAACCTCACGGTGCACGCCGTCGACGCCGAGAAGGGTCTGCTGCTCGTCAAGGGCGCCGTCCCCGGTGCGCGCGGCCGCATCGTCTACGTCCGCAACGCAGTGAAGGGTGCCTGATCATGGCTGACTCGACTCTCGCGCTCGACGTCCGCAAGGCCGACGGTTCGGCTGCTGGTTCGGTCCAGCTGCCCGCGTCCCTCTTCGACGTCAAGACGAACATCCCGCTGATCCACCAGGTCGTCGTCGCGCAGCGCGCGGCGGCTCGCCAGGGCACGCACTCGACCAAGCGTCGCGGCGAGGTCTCCGGCGCCGGCCGCAAGCCCTTCAAGCAGAAGGGCACGGGTAACGCCCGTCAGGGCTCGATCCGCGCGCCGCACATGACCGGTGGTGGAATCGTGCACGGCCCCAAGCCGCGCGACTACTCGCAGCGCACGCCCAAGAAGATGATCGCCGCAGCGCTCCTCGGAGCCCTCAGCGACCGCGCTCGTGGCGAGCGCCTGCACGTCGTCGAGTCCTTCGGCATCGAGGGCGTTCCCTCGACGAAGGCCGCAGCCGCCGTGCTGACCGCTTTCGGCGCCGTCAAGAACGTCCTCGTGGTCATCGACCGCGACGATGACCTCAGCATCCTGAGCGTCCGCAACCTCGCGTACGTCCACGTGCTGTACTTCGACCAGCTGAACGCCTACGACGTGCTCGTCTCCGACGACATCGTCTTCACCAAGCCCGCGTTCGACGCGTTCGTCTCGTCGAAGTCGGCCACTGAGGAGGTCTCGGCATGAGCGCCGACAACGCCCTGCAGAGCGCAGTCAACAAGGATCCGCGCGACATCATCCTGAAGCCCGTCGTCTCCGAGAAGAGCTACGGACTGATCGACGAGGGCAAGTACACCTTCCTCGTCGACCCGCGCGCCTCGAAGACCGAGATCAAGCTCGCCATCGAGAAGATCTTCGGCGTCAAGGTCGCCGCGGTCAACACGATCAACCGCGTCGGCAAGGCGCGCCGCACCCGCTTCGGCACTGGCAAGCGCAAGGACACCAAGCGCGCCATCGTGACGCTCAAGTCGGGCACCATCGACATCTTCACGGCAGTCGGCTGACGGTCGGGATAGAGGACTAGAGAACATGGCTATTCGCAAGTACAAGCCCACGACCCCGGGTCGCCGCGGCTCGTCGGTGGCGGACTTCGCCGAGATCACCCGATCGACGCCCGAGAAGTCCCTCCTCCGCCCGCTCGCCAAGACCGGCGGACGCAACAACCAGGGCCGCATCACGACGCGCCACATCGGTGGCGGTCACAAGCGCCAGTACCGCGTCATCGACTTCCGTCGCCACGACAAGGACGGCATCGACGCGAAGGTCGCTCACATCGAGTACGACCCCAACCGCACGGCGCGCATCGCGCTCCTGCACTACGCCGACGGCGAGAAGCGCTACATCATCGCGCCGAACAAGCTGTCGCAGGGTGACATCGTCGAGTCGGGTGCCGGCGCCGACATCAAGCCCGGCAACAACCTGCCGCTGCGCAACATCCCCACGGGTACCGTGATCCACGCGATCGAGCTCCGCCCCGGTGGCGGTGCCAAGCTCGCGCGCTCGGCTGGTGTGTCGGTTCGCCTCGTGGCGAAGGACGGCCCCTACGCCCAGCTTCGTCTGCCCTCGGGCGAGATCCGCAACGTCGACGCGCGCTGCCGCGCGACCGTCGGCGAGGTCGGCAACGCGGAGCAGTCGAACATCAACTGGGGCAAGGCCGGCCGCAACCGCTGGAAGGGCATCCGCCCGACCGTCCGCGGTGTCGCCATGAACCCCGTCGATCACCCGCACGGTGGTGGTGAGGGCAAGACATCCGGTGGCCGTCACCCCGTCACTCCTTGGGGCCAGGCTGAGGGTCGCACCCGCCACGCCAACAAGGAAAGCGACAAGTACATCGTCCGTCGTCGCAACGCCGGCAAGAAGCGCAAGTAGGAGTAGAGGAAGATGCCTCGCAGCCTTAAGAAGGGCCCCTTCGTCGACGAGCACCTGCTTCGCAAGGTCGTCGTCCAGAACGAAGCCGGTTCCAAGAACGTCATCAAGACCTGGTCCCGTCGCTCGATGATCGTGCCGGCCATGCTCGGCCACACGATCGCCGTGCACGACGGTCGCAAGCACATCCCCGTGTTCGTGAGCGAGACCATGGTCGGTCACAAGCTGGGCGAGTTCGCCCCCACCCGCACCTTCCGCGGCCACGTGAAGGACGACAAGAAGGGCCGCCGCCGCTGACGCGGGGGCGTTCCTGGAAGCAGAGATAGGAGGAGAAGCAATGGTGGATTCCATCGCACGCGTGAAGCACATCCGCGTGACCCCTCAGAAGGCTCGCCGTGTCGTCGCTCTCATCAAGGGCAAGCAGGCTCAGGAGGCTCTCGCCATCCTGAAGTTCGCGCCCCAGAGTGCCAGTGAGCCGATCTACAAGCTCGTCGCGTCGGCGATCGCGAATGCTCGCGTGAAGGCCGACAAGGACGGCGAGTTCCTGGACGAGCAGGACCTGTACGTGGCCAACGCGTACGTCGACGAGGGCACGACGCTCAAGCGTTTCCAGCCCCGCGCACAGGGTCGGGCGTTCCAGATCAAGAAGCGCACGAGCCACATCACGGTCGTGCTCTCGACTCCCGAGGTGGCCGAGACGGCCGCTGCCCCCGCTAAGAGCAAGAAGGCGAGCAAGTAATGGGCCAGAAGGTCAACCCGTACGGCTTCCGCCTCGGCATCACCACGGACCACGTGTCGCGGTGGTTCTCGGACTCGACGAAGCCGGGCCAGCGCTACGCCGACTACGTCGCCGAGGACATCAAGATCCGCAAGCTTCTGCAGAAGAACCTGGATCGTGCCGGCGTCAGCAACATCGAGATCGAGCGCACGCGTGACCGTGTGCGCGTCGACATCCACACCGCCCGCCCGGGCATCGTGATCGGCCGCCGCGGCGCCGAGGCCGAGCGCATCCGCTCCGACCTCGAGAAGCTGACGGGCAAGCAGATCCAGCTGAACATCCTCGAGGTCAAGAACCCCGAGGCCGACGCTCAGCTGGTCGCCCAGGGCATCGCCGAGCAGCTCTCGGCTCGCGTGGCCTTCCGCCGCGCGATGCGCAAGGGACTGCAGGGCGCACAGCGCGCGGGCGCCAAGGGCGTCCGGATCCAGGTCTCGGGCCGCCTCGGCGGCGCCGAGATGAGCCGCTCGGAGTTCTACCGCGAGGGTCGTGTGCCGCTGCACACGCTGCGCGCGAACATCGACTACGGCTTCTACGAGGCCAAGACGACCTTCGGTCGCATCGGCGTGAAGGTCTGGATTTACAAGGGCGACCTCACCAACAAGGAGCTGGCTCGCGAGCAGGCGAACGCCCCGAAGTCGGACCGTCGTCGTGACGACCGCCCGCGCCGTGGCCCCCGCAACGAGGCCCCCGTCGCAGAAGGAGCACCGGCGTAATGCTTATTCCCCGCAAGGTCAAGTACCGCAAGCAGCACCACCCGGGCCGCTCTGGTCAGGCCACCGGCGGCACCACGGTGTCGTTCGGTGAGTTCGGCATCCAGGCGCTCACGCCCGCGTACGTGACGAACCGTCAGATCGAGTCCGCTCGTATCGCCATGACGCGTCACATCAAGCGTGGCGGCAAGGTGTGGATCAACATCTACCCCGACCGTCCCCTCACGAAGAAGCCCGCCGAAACCCGCATGGGTTCCGGTAAGGGTTCGCCGGAGTGGTGGGTCGCAAACGTCAAGCCGGGTCGCGTCCTCTTCGAGGTCGCCGGCGTCAACGAGGAACTCGCTCGCGAGGCCCTGACCCGTGCAATCCACAAGCTGCCTCTCAAGGCACGCATCATCAAGCGCGAGGAGGGCGACGCGTAATGGCGATCGGCACCAAGACGCTCGCCCCGAGCGAGCTCGACACGTTCGAAGACCAGCGTCTCGTCGAGGAGCTGCGCAAGGCCAAGGAAGAGCTGTTCAACCTGCGCTTCCAGTCGGCCACCGGCCAGCTCGAGAGCCACGGCCGCATCCGTGCCGTCAAGCGCGACATCGCGCGGCTCTACACCGTCATCCGGGAGCGCGAGCTCGGCATCCGTGCCACGCCCGCACCGCTCGAGACGGCGACGAAGAAGACCAAGACGAAGGCCAAGAAGGCGGATGCCGCCGACGAGGCCACCAAGGAAGAGGCTGAGTGATGGCCACGAAGAAGGCTGAAGAGGCCACGGTCGCGGGCCACGAGCACGCGGCGAACGACGTGCGTGACGAGGCTGCTCGCGGTTACCGCAAGTCGCGTCGTGGCTACGTCGTGAGCGACAAGATGGACAAGACGATCGTCGTCGAGGTCGAGGACCGCGTGAAGCACCCCCTCTACGGCAAGGTCATCCGTCGCACGTCCAAGGTCAAGGCGCACGACGAGGGCAACACTGCCGGGATCGGCGACCTCGTCGTCATCAACGAGACCCGCCCGCTGAGCGCCACGAAGCGCTGGCGCCTGGTCGAGATCCTCGAGAAGGCCAAGTAAGGCCCCGGCCTTCTTGGAACCCAAGGAGTAAGAAGTGATTCAGAACGAATCCCGCCTCAAGGTCGCCGACAACACCGGTGCGAAGGAGCTGCTCACCATCCGTGTGCTCGGCGGCTCCAACCGGCGCTACGCGGGCCTGGGCGACATCATCGTCGCCACGGTCAAGGACGCGATCCCGGGCGGCAACGTCAAGAAGGGCGACGTCGTCAAGGCGGTCGTCGTCCGCACCAAGAAGGAGACCCGTCGCCCCGACGGGTCGTACATCAAGTTCGACGAGAACGCCGCCGTCATCCTGAAGACCGACGGGGAGCCCCGCGGCACCCGCATCTTCGGCCCGGTCGGTCGTGAGCTTCGCGACAAGAAGTTCATGAAGATCGTCTCGCTCGCACCGGAGGTGATCTGACCCCATGGCCAAGATCAAGAAGGGTGACCTGGTTCAGGTCATCAACGGCAAGAAGCAGGACAAGGGCGGCTACCGCGGCAAGCAGGGCAAGGTGCTCGAGGTCCTGTCCGAGCAGAACCGCGTGATCGTCGAGGGCGTCAACTACGTCACGAAGCACAGCCGTGTCGGTCAGACCCAGCGCGGTACCAAGACGGGCGGCATCGAGACGATGGAAGCCCCGATCCACATCTCCAACGTCGCACTCGTCGACCCCTCGACCAAGAAGCCGACCCGTGTCGGTCACCGCGTCGAGGAGCAGACGAAGGACGGCGTCAAGCGCACCGTCCGTGTGCGCTACGCGAAGAAGTCAGGCAAGGACCTCTGAATATGAGCACTTCGACTGCTGCGCCGGCTGGCAAGATCCAGCCGCGCCTGAAGCAGAAGTACCAGAACGAGATCAAGAAGCAGCTGCAGGAAGAGTTCGGCTACGCCAACGTCATGCAGATCCCCGGTCTCGTGAAGGTCGTCGTCAACACCGGTGTCGGTGAGGCCGCCCGTGACAGCAAGGTGATCGATGGTGCGGTCGACGACCTCACCAAGATCACGGGCCAGAAGCCCCTCGTCACGAAGGCGCGCAAGTCGATCGCGCAGTTCAAGCTGCGCGAAGGACAGCCGATCGGCGCGCACGTCACGCTGCGCGGCGACCGTGCCTGGGAGTTCGTGGACCGTCTCGTGAACCTCGCGCTGCCCCGCATCCGCGACTTCCGCGGTCTGTCGCCCAAGCAGTTCGACGGCCACGGCAACTACACGTTCGGTCTCCAGGAGCAGGCTGTGTTCCACGAGATCAACCAGGACAAGATCGACCGCGTCCGCGGATTCGACATCACGATCGTCACCGGCGCGAAGACGGACGACGAGGGCCGCGCACTCCTGCGCCACCTCGGGTTCCCCTTCCGCGGCGAAGACGCTCAGGCTTGATCCTCGGATGCCGCGAGTCACCGCTCACGCGCTGCTCGCGGCATCCTGCTCTGCAACTGAACATCGCCACTCATCGAAGGTCGACCGTCGTGTAACGGCGTGGCGAAACCTCATGAACGAAGGAAACACTCCATGACAATGACAGACCCGGTCGCAGATATGCTGACCCGTCTGCGCAACGCGAACTCGGCGCACCACGACTCCGTCGCGCTGCCGAGCTCGAAGCTCAAGACTCACATCGCCGAGATCCTCCAGCAGGAGGGCTACATCGCCGGCTGGGAGGTCTCGGACGCCCGCGTCGGACAGACCCTCACGCTGACGCTCAAGTACGGCCCGAACCGCGAGCGGTCGATCGCCGGCATCAAGCGCGTGTCCAAGCCCGGACTCCGCGTGTACGCGAAGTCGACCGAGATCCCCACCGTGCTCGGTGGCCTCGGCGTCGCGATCCTGTCCACCTCCTCCGGTCTCCTCACCGACCGTCAGGCCGAGCAGAAGGGCGTAGGCGGAGAAGTCCTCGCCTACGTGTGGTGATCTGACATGTCGCGTATCGGACGTCTTCCCATCGACATCCCCTCCGGCGTGACCGTCACGGTCGCCGGACAGGACGTCGCTGTCAAGGGCCCCAAGGGCGAGCTCTCGCTCACCGTGGCGCGCCCCATCGAGGTCAAGGTCGAAGAGGGCCAGGTGCTCGTCACCCGTCCCGACGACGAGCGCGAGTCGCGCTCGCTGCACGGCCTGACCCGCACGCTCATCAACAACAACATCGTCGGTGTCACGCAGGGCTACACCAAGGGCCTCGAGGTCGTCGGCACGGGTTACCGCGTCGCGCAGAAGGGCGGCTCTGTCGAGTTCGCCCTCGGCTTCTCGCACCCCGTGCTCGTCGAGCCGCCTGCCGGCATCACGTTCACGGTCGAGGGCAACAACAAGCTCACCGTGAGCGGCATCGACAAGCAGGCCGTCGGTGAGGCCGCCGCGAACATCCGCAAGATCCGCAAGCCCGAGCCGTATAAGGGCAAGGGTGTGCGTTACGCGGGCGAGGTCGTCCGCCGCAAGGCCGGAAAGGCTGGTAAGTAACCATGGCTGTGAAGTCGAAGTCCGACGCACGTTCGCGTCGTCACGCCCGCCTTCGCAAGAAGGTCGTCGGTACCGCCGATCGTCCGCGCCTCGTCGTGACCCGCTCCGCGCGCCACGTCTTCGTGCAGCTCGTGGACGACAGCAAGGGGCACACGGTCGCCTCCGCCTCCACGCTCGAGACCGACCTGCGCGGTTTCGAGGGTGACAAGACCGCCAAGGCGCGCAAGGTCGGCGAACTCGTCGCCGAGCGCGCGAAGGCTGCCGGCGTCTCCGACGTCGTCTTCGACCGCGGTGGCAACCGCTATGCGGGTCGGGTCGCGGCAATCGCCGACGGCGCCCGCGAGGGAGGTCTGAACCTGTGACCGATAACAAGGAGAACAACGTGACCGTAGAGGCAGCTGCTGAGGCTCCGGCCGAGGCTCCCGCCGAGACCGCCACGGAGCGCGAGCCCCGCCGCGGTGGTCGCGAGCGCAACCCCAACCGTGGGGAGCGCGGCGGACGTGACCGCAACGAGAGCCAGTTCCTCGAGCGCGTCGTCACCATCAACCGCGTGTCGAAGGTCGTCAAGGGCGGTCGCCGCTTCAGCTTCACGGCGCTCGTCGTCGTGGGCGACGGCAACGGCGTCGTGGGTGTCGGCTACGGCAAGGCCCGCGAAGTGCCCCTCGCCATCTCGAAGGGTGTCGAAGAGGCCAAGCGCAACTTCTTCCGCGTGCCGCGCGTCGGCTCGACGATCCCGCACCCGACCCAGGGTGAGGCCGCTGCGGGCGTCGTGCTGCTGCGTCCCGCCGCTGCCGGTACCGGTGTCATCGCGGGTGGTCCCGTGCGTGCCGTGCTCGAGTGCGCCGGCATCCACGACGTCCTGTCGAAGTCGCTCGGCTCGTCGAACACGATCAACATCGTCCACGCGACGGTCCAGGCTCTGAAGCAGCTCGAGGAGCCCCGTGCGGTCGCCGCGCGTCGCGGTCTCGAGTTCGACCAGGTCGCTCCGGCCCGTCTTGTCCGTGCCGAGGCCGACGCCGCGGCTGCTGCGAAGGCAGGTGTCTGATGGCCGAGCGTCTGAAGGTCACGCAGGTCAAGTCCAAGGTGAGTGAGAAGCAGAACCAGCGCGACACGCTGCGTTCGCTCGGTCTCAAGCGGATCGGCGACTCGGTCGTCCGTCCCGACGACGCGCAGACGCGCGGCTACGTCAAGACCGTCGCACACCTCGTGAAGGTTGAGGAGATCGACTAATGGCCGAGAAGGCTGAGAAGAAGGACGACGTCGTCGAGGCGACGCCGCCCAAGAAGGCTGCCGCCAAGAAGCCGGCCGCCGCGAAGAAGCCCGCCGCCGAGAAGTCGGCCAAGGATGCGCCCAAGAAGACCGCGCCGAAGAACGACGCTCCTGTGTCGCGGCCCGGCGTGCTGAAGGTGCACCACTTGCGTCCGGTTCCCGGTGCGAACACCGCGAAGACCCGTGTGGGTCGCGGTGAAGGCTCCAAGGGTAAGACCGCCGGCCGTGGTACGAAGGGCACGAAGGCCCGCTACCAGGTCAAGGTCGGCTTCGAGGGTGGGCAGATGCCGCTGCACATGCGCACCCCGAAGCTCCGCGGATTCAAGAACCCGTTCCGTGTCGAGTACCAGGTCGTGAACCTCGAGAAGCTGGCCGAGCTCTACCCGGCCGGTGGCGACGTCACGATCGCAGATCTCGTCGCCAAGGGCGCCGTGCGCAAGAACGAGAAGGTCAAGGTGCTCGGCACCGGAGACGTCTCGGTCAAGCTCAATGTGACCGTCGATAAGGTCTCGGGATCAGCCGAGCAGAAGATCGTCGCAGCAGGCGGCACGGTCAAGTAGCAGCCTCAGCGGGGGCCGGAGGACGACCTCCGGCCCCCGCTGGGCTAATCTGGGTTCGCGGGTGCCGTGTGCGCATCCGCATCCCCCCTCTGGAGGCATCGTCTTGTTCAGCGCCATTGCGCGGGTCTTCCGTACACCCGACCTACGACGGAAGATCGCATTCACACTTGCGATCATCGCGATCTATCGCTTCGGTGCTCACGTGCCGGCGCCTTTCGTGGACTTCCCGAACGTGCAGTCCTGTCTGCGCGATTCGGCAGGAACCGAGGGGCTGCTCTCGCTCGTCAACCTGTTCTCGGGTGGCGCGCTCCTGCAGCTGTCGATCTTCGCGCTCGGCGTCATGCCGTACATCACCGCGACGATCATCGTGCAGCTGCTGCGCGTCGTCATCCCGCACTTCGAGACCCTCTACAAGGAGGGTCAGTCGGGCCAGGGCAAGCTGACGCAGTACACGCGGTACCTCACGATCGCGCTCGCGCTGCTCCAGTCGACGACGCTCGTGACGGTCGCGCGCAGCGGCCAGCTGTTCGGCGCCACCGGCATCCCCGAGTGCGAGCAGCTGCTGACCAACGACGTGTGGTGGGCGCAGCTGCTCATGATCGTCACGATGACCGCCGGTACCGGCCTCATCATGTGGTTCGCCGAGCTCGTGACCGAGCGCGGTGTCGGCAACGGCATGTCCCTCCTGATCTTCGTCTCGATCGCCGCGACGTTCCCCGGAGCCATGTGGGCCATCTGGCAGTCGCGCGGCTTCGAGGTCTTCCTCCTCGTCCTCGCGGTCGGAATCGTCGTCGTGGCTCTCGTCGTCTTCGTCGAGCAGTCTCAGCGGCGGATTCCCGTCCAGTACGCCAAGCGGATGGTCGGGCGACGCACGTACGGCGGCACGAACACGTACATCCCGATCAAGGTCAACATGGCCGGTGTCGTGCCCGTCATCTTCGCCTCGTCGCTGCTGTACATCCCGGCCCTCATCGCGCAGTTCAACCAGCCGCAGCCGGGTCAGGACGTTCCGGGCTGGGTCGCGTGGATCCAGCAGTATCTCGTCTCCGGCGACCACCCGCTCTACATGGCGATCTACTTCCTCCTGATCGTCGGCTTCACGTACTTCTACGTCGCGATCACGTTCAACCCGGTCGATGTCGCCGACAACATGAAGAAGTACGGCGGCTTCATCCCCGGCATCCGTGCGGGTCGCCCGACGGCCGAGTACCTCGACTACGTCCTGACGCGTATCACGCTCCCGGGTTCGCTCTACCTCGGTCTCATCGCGCTCATCCCGCTCGTGGCCCTCGCCACGGTGGGTGCCAACCAGAACTTCCCGTTCGGTGGCGCGTCGATCCTGATCATCGTCGGTGTCGGTCTCGAGACCGTCAAGCAGATCGATGCTCAGCTGCAGCAGCGCCACTATGAGGGGCTTCTGCGATGACGGCGGCCGCAGAGCACAACGACGCAGTGCGCCCCGCGAGGCTCGTCCTCGTCGGGCCGCAGGGCTCGGGCAAGGGCACGCAGGCGGAGCGCATCGCAGAACGCTTCGATATCGCAGCGATCTCGACAGGCGACGTGTTCCGGCAGAACATCAAGGACGAGACCGAACTCGGTCGCCAGGTCAAGTCGATCATCGACGCGGGCGACCTCGTGTCGGACGCGCTGACCTTCGAGGTCGTGCGTGACCGTCTCACGCAGCCCGACACGGCGTCGGGGTTCCTCCTCGACGGCTTCCCTCGCAACCTCGGGCAGCTCGGTCTCCTCGACGAGTACCTCGACGAGCGGGGTGCGCCTCTGACCGCGGTCCTCGAGCTCGGCGTCCCGCGGGCCGTGAGCATGGACCGGCTCATGCGCCGGGCATTCGAGCAGGGTCGCACCGACGACACCGAAGAGGCGATCGCGAACCGGCTCTCGATCTACGAGCGCGAGACGGCGCCGATCCTCGAGGTGTACCGCGACCACGGCCTCGTCGACTCGATCGACGGCGTCGGGTCCCTCGACGAAGTCACCGAGCGGATCTTCTCGGCGTTGGCCGCGCGCGGCATCGTCCCCGTCGCCGCCTGACGTGCTGCGCCGTTCGATCTACAAGACTCCCGCTCAGTTGCGGGCGATGGTCGAGCCCGGCCGCATCACCGCCGCTGCGCTCGACGCCGCGCGCGAGCTGATCGCACCGGGTGTCACGACGCAGGAACTGGATGCCGCGGCATCCGCCGTCGTCACGTCTCGCGGCGCGGTCTCGAACTTCCAGATGGTGCGGGGCTACCGCCACACCATCTGCGCCTCCGTCAACGAGCAGGTCGTCCACGGGATCCCGGGACCACGCGTGCTGGCCCCCGGCGACATCATCTCTGTCGACGCCGGGGCCGAGTATCGCGGGTGGAACGGCGACTCCGCGTTCACGGTCGTGATCCCCGACGAGACGCGCCCCGAGGTCGTCGCTGAACGCGAGCGACTCTCGCAGGTGACGGAGGGCTCGCTCTGGGCCGGCATCGCGGCGCTCGCGTCAGCTCGCCACCTCGCCGAGATCGGTGCGGCGATCGAGGATCACATCGACACGCATGCGCCTGACGGTGGCTACGGCATTCTTCGCGATTACGTCGGTCACGGCATCGGGCGCAAGATGCACGAGTCGCCTTCGGTCTTCAACTACCGCGTCTCGGATCCGGGCCCGGAGGTCCGGCCGGGGCTCGTGCTCGCGATCGAGCCGATGGTCGTCATCGGCGACCAGGAGACCTTCATCGAAGACGACGGATGGACGGTGTCTTCGCTCGACGGAACTGTCGGCTCGCACTGGGAACACAGCGTCGCGGTGCATGATGACGGTATCTGGGTCTTGACGGCTCACGATGGCGGCGCTGCGGGTCTTGCTCCCTTCGGCGTCACCCCCCGACCCATCGGCTGACGCCGGAGAGGAAGTCATGGCACAAGCACAGAAGACGAACTGGTTCGCGATCTGGATCAGTGTCGCAGTCGTCGCGGCGCTCGTGCTCGTGGGTGCCCTCGTCGTCTGGATGAACAACTCCGCGAGTGCGCCCGGACCGCGTCCCGCAGGGTCGGGCATCAATTCCGAGACCGGCGCGATCGAGGTCGGGAGCGGTTCGAACGAGCTCGACATCTGGTTCGACTTCTACTGCCCGCACTGCCAGGACTTCGAGCGCGAGTACGGGTCGACCGTCGATGACCTGCTCGAGCAGGGCGACGTGCAGGTGAACCTGTTCCCCGTGGCCCTCGCGAGCCTCAACGCCGCCTCCGGCACGGACTTCTCGAAGCGGTCGGCGAACGCGCTCTATTGCGTCGCCGAGGCTGAGCCCGACGCCGCGTACCCGTTCATGCAGGCCATCTTCGCGACGGATCCCACGGGTCCCGGGTTGACCGACGAGGAGCTCATCGCCGCGGCATCCGATGCCGGTGCCACGGGGATCGACGCGTGCGTGACGGATCGCGAGTTCGTCGACTTCGTCGATGCGCAGACTCGCGAGATCCCCGAGAACCCGACGTCGGGTGGCCAGGGGACTCCGACGGTCGTTTTGAACGGCGACTTCATCCAGCTGACGGGCGACCCTGAGGCCGACCTCGTCGCTCGCCTCGGCTGACCCGCCGCTACGGCGCCGGAGTCGCTCCGCGGCGGCTGACCCGCCACACCGCGTACGATCCGCTGCGCGGTGTGCGCCCGCGACATAGCGTTTCGCACGTCCCGTATGGCCTCGGCGAGCCGCCACGTCGCGTGCAGGGGCGGGATCGCGAGGCGCGTGCTGGGCGCCGGGGCCGCTCGGCGGTGGCCGACCCGCCACGGCGCGTACGATCCGCTGCGCCGTGTGCGCCCGCGCCATAGCGTCTCGCACGTCCCGTATGGCTTCGGCGAGCCGCCACGGCGCGTGCAGGGGCGGGATCGCGCCGGCGAGCCGCCACCGCGCGTGCTGGGCGGCGGGACCGTGGCGGCGACCCGATACCTCGCGTGCGAACCGATACCTCGCGTGCGCGCGCGGTGTGGCGGCTCGTACGCGGTGTAGCGGCTCGCCTGGACGCAGCGCGCCCGCTGCCGTGCGCCCCGGCCTGGTCGCCGCCGGACAGCCCGCCATGTTGCGACCTCGCGGTTGTGGGTGTCCTAGCCGGGAGGCGCACCGAGCCGCTATGAAAGGGACGAGACGACAGGACGCGGGCGCGCGCAGCGTGTCGCTCGGGCGGAGCCGTGGCGGGTCGTGGCATCCTCGCGACCCGTGCCAAGGGTGCAGTGACTCCTCCCCAGGGGAGTCTCCGGGAGAGTTCTGCACCGATTCGGCCGTGGCGCGTGGGGTCGATCACGTGGACGAGCAATCTGGGCTCATGGATGTCGATTCCGCGCGGCGCGCGCTGTTGTCACGGCGCGTCCTCGAGGAGCGCGGGCTGTCCAGCCGGCAGATCGCGAGAGCGGTCGATGCGGGCGAGATGGTGCGGGTGCATCACGGCGTCTAAGTCCCGCGCACGGTCTGGGACTCTGCGCACATCGAAGCACGCCACCTCCTGCGCGTCGTCGCGGCGGACGGCGTGCGGCGCGACGGCGATGCGGTCACCGCGTTCGTCTCTGCGGCTGTGCTGTGGAATCTGCCGCTCTATCGGCTCGACCCTCTACGCGTACATCTTGCAGGCCGCACTGCCGACGGCCATGTCGGCGCGGCGCGCGGCGTGGTCGCGCGCCACGACGTCGATGTCGACACATCCGACCGAGACGCCGTAGGAGGGATCGCCTGTACGGGGCTCGAACGCACCGTCGCCGATGTCATCAGGCTCGCGCCTGAAGAGGCGGGAACATCGATCGCTGACGCAGCGCTGAGAAGGGTCGCCTTCGACGAGCGCACCCGAGAGTATGACGAGGATGCCGCGGCTGCCTTCTCCGATGCTGTGACCGAGCGTCTGGAACGCATTCGCGGAGCGCGCGGGGTGCGCCGCGGTCGACGCATCCTGGCGATGGCGGACGGTCGGGCGCAGCTCCCGGGCGAAAGCGTCAGCAGACTGCAGCTCATTCGGCTCGGGTTTGCCACGCCGCGCCTCCAGGTGGCGATACCGGCACCCCACGGCGGCGACTACTACGTCGACTTCGGACTCGACGACGTCAATGCCTGGGGCGAGTTCGACGGCGATGTGAAGTACCGGGATACTGCCATGCGGCCCGACGGTCACGACGCGCTCGATGTGCTGTTCGCCGAGAAGGCTCGTGAGGACTGGATCAGGGGCACGACGAATCGACGGATGCCGCGCTGGGGGAGCGAGCATATCCTCACCCCTGAAGGCCTCGGCAGCCGGCTGTCAGCGTTCCACGTTCAGCCGCCGCGCTGACCCGCCCGCCGGCCACACGAAACGTCACTCCGCGCACGAAACGGTGCGGAACGTGCGCACGAGGAGTATCGGTTCGTGCGCCGAGTATCGTTTCGGCCAGGGCTGACTGGTGGGCGCCTCGGCGGCGACGCCGCAGCGGGAGGGGGTTGCGCTGCCGTGGTAGTTTGCCGCCCGCCCCGATATCACGTATAGTTGATCTTTGGTGCCTTGCGCCTTTATTGGCGTGTCGAAGTACCGAACCCCATCCATCCGCAGACCGGCCGGTCTGCTCAAGTGTTAGCGAGCGTATGGCGAAGAAAGACGGAGTCATCGAGATCGAGGGTGTGATCTCCGAGGCGCTGCCCAATGCGATGTTCCGCGTTGAGCTCAGCAACGGTCACAAGGTCCTCGCGACGATTTCCGGAAAGATGCGGCAGAACTACATCCGCATCATCCCCGAAGACCGCGTCGTCGTGGAGCTCTCGCCCTACGACCTCACTCGTGGTCGCATCGTCTACCGCTACCGCTAGACCGGTCGAGAAGTAACACCCCGTCCGGGACGATGCCGCGACCTGCGGCTCATCCGATCCGGATGCCGGTGAAGACAGCGAAACAGGAATACATCATGAAGGTCAAGCCCTCAGTCAAGCCCATCTGCGACCACTGCAAGGTCATCCGCCGCAACGGTCGCGTCATGGTCATCTGCAAGTCGAACCCGCGTCACAAGCAGCGCCAGGGCTGATCGGTGGCGGATGCCGCGGCATCCGCCCCGACGTACAACTCAATACGACAACGGCACCATCAGATCCCGCTCGGCGGGGGACACCTCGGGCGGAGGCCCGGGCACCGATGATGCTCCACACCTCCACAACTCCTAGGAGATTCGCATGGCACGTCTTGCCGGCGTAGACATCCCGCGCGACAAGCGCGTGGTGATCGCACTCACGTACATCTACGGCATCGGCCGTACCCGCTCGAACGAGATCCTCGCCGCTACCGAGGTCGACGAGAACATCCGCGTCAAGGACCTCACCGACGACCAGCTCGTCGCTCTCCGCGACTACATCGAGGGCACCTACAAGGTGGAGGGTGACCTTCGCCGCGAGGTGGCCGCCGACATCCGCCGCAAGGTCGAGATCGGTTCCTACGAGGGCCTGCGCCACCGCCGCGGCCTTCCCGTGCGCGGTCAGCGCACGAAGACGAACGCGCGTACCCGCAAGGGCCCGAAGCGCACGGTCGCCGGCAAGAAGAAGGCGCGCTAAGGCGCGGTCCCCAGGGTTTAGGAGAACAGAGCAATGGCACAGGCCAAGTCCGCCGCGCGCAAGCCGCGCCGCAAGGAGAAGAAGAACATCGCGTTGGGCCAGGCCCACATCAAGTCGACGTTCAACAACACGATCGTTTCGATCACCGACCCGTCGGGCGCCGTCATCAGCTGGGCGTCTTCGGGTGGCGTGGGCTTCAAGGGCTCGCGCAAGTCGACGCCGTACGCCGCCGGCATGGCCGCGGAGTCCGCTGCCCGCCAGGCGCAGGAGCACGGCGTCAAGAAGGTCGACGTCTTCGTGAAGGGCCCGGGTTCGGGCCGCGAGACCGCGATCCGTTCGCTCCAGGCCGCGGGCCTCGAGGTCGGTTCGATCAGCGATGTGACGCCCCAGGCGCACAACGGCTGCCGTCCGCCCAAGCGCCGCCGCGTCTAAGCACTTTCCGCGCGGCCTCGCGTCGCTCTCCTCGGTCCTCCGGACTCTGGGGAGCGCGCACAGGCCGTATCGAGACACGGATGCCCGACCCCGGGCATCCCACGAGAAAAACTCAACACCTCACCCACCGCACGTGTCATATAGCGGGCACGTGATCGAAAGGAACACATAGTGCTCATCGCACAGCGTCCCACTCTGACCGAGGAGAAGAACGGGGAGTTCCGCAGCCGTTTCGTCATCGAGCCGCTCGAGCCCGGCTTCGGTTACACGATCGGAAACGCGCTGCGTCGCAGCCTCCTGTCGTCGATCCCCGGCGCAGCCGTCACGTCGATCCGCATCGACGGCGTCCTGCACGAGTTCAGCACCATTCCGGGTGTCAAGGAGGATGTCACCGAGATCATCCTCAACATCAAGCAGCTCGTCGTCTCGTCCGAGCGCGACGAGCCCATCACGGCATACCTGCGCAAGACGGGTGCGGGTGAGGTCACCGCTGCCGACATCTCCGCTCCCGCGGGTGTCGAGGTGCATAACCCCGAGCTCGTGATCGCGACGCTCAACGACACGGCGCGCTTCGAGCTCGAGCTCACGATCGAGCGTGGCCGCGGCTACGTCTCGGCGACGCAGAACCGCAACGAGTACGCCGAGGCGGGCCAGATCCCGATCGACTCGATCTACTCGCCCGTGCTCAAGGTCTCGTACCGCGTCGACGCGACGCGTGCAGGAGAGCGCACCGACTTCGACAAGCTCGTCCTCGACGTCGAGACGAAGTCGAGCATCGCTCCCCGCGACGCCGTGGCTTCAGCTGGTCGCACCCTGACGGAGCTGTTCGGGCTCGCCCGCGAGCTGAACGTCGAGGCCGAGGGCATCGAGATCGGCCCCGCGCCGGTTGAGACCGTCCTCTCCAACGAGCTGTCGATGCCGATCGAGGATCTCGACCTCTCGGTCCGCTCCTACAACTGCCTCAAGCGTGAGGGCATCAACACGGTGTCCGAGCTCGTCGCCCTCTCGGAGACGCAGCTCATGAACATCCGCAACTTCGGCCAGAAGTCGGTCGACGAGGTGCGCGACAAGCTCGTCTCGCTCGGCCTGTCCCTGAAGGACTCGGTTCCCGGGTTCGACGGTGCGCACTTCTACGGCGGCTACGACGACGAGACCGTCTGATCTTTCGATCGACTTTGACACTGGAGTAATTGATAATGCCCAAGCCCACGAAGGGTCCCCGTCTCGGCGGCGGTCCTGCCCACGAACGCCTGATGCTCGCGAACCTCGCGGCAGCTCTGTTCACCCACAAGTCGATCAAGACGACCGAGACCAAGGCCAAGCGGCTCCGCCCGCTCGCTGAGCGCCTCGTGACGTTCGGCAAGCGCGGCGACCTGCACGCCCGCCGTCGCGTGCTGTCGGTCATCGGCGACAAGGACGTCGTGCACGTCCTCTTCACCGAGATCGCACCTCTCGTCGCCGACCGTGAGGGTGGCTACACCCGCATCACGAAGGTCGGAAACCGCAAGGGTGACAACGCCCCCATGGCGGTCATCGAGCTCGTCCTCGAGCCCGTGACGAAGAAGCCGAAGTCGGCGAAAAAGTCCGCTGCGGAGGCGCCCGCCGCTCCCGTCGCTGAAGAGCCCGCGGAGGAGACCGTCGAGGACGCTCCCGCCGAGGACGCTCCCGCCGAGGACAACGCGGCCGCCGCCGGCGCTGAGTCGCCGGAAGAGGGCGCTGCTGCCGAGGCCGACGCCGAGGACGCCGTCACGAACGACAAGGCGTAAGCGAACACGCTCATCACACGAACGAGGCCCGCGTCCGAAAGGATGCGGGCCTCGTTCGTCGTGTCGCAGCGACGGCGTGGTATTCACTCCGCCTGCGGAACGGGACGACTGCGCAGGTTCTCGTAGAGGCGCGCTTCGAGCTCATAACGCCGCTGGGCGCGCTCGTTCTCAGCGGCTTCGATGGTGTCGGCCACGACGTTGGCGAAGACGCGGCCGCCACCGGTGCCGGGATGGATCCGATCGCCCGCGAGCAGGTCTGTCCGGCCGCCGATCGCACCCGACCAGTCGGCGACGACGACATTCGGATGCCGCTGAGCAGCAGCTGCGAGGTCGGCGTTGACGCCGTCGATCCAGTCGCGCGGCGCATACGCATTGACGAGGACGACGAGCCGATCACGGCCGGCGATCTCGATCATCCGCTCGAGGGATTCGGCGTCGACGGGACCGTTCGTGCCGAGTGCGATGACGACGTAGCGCCGGAGCGCGCCGGAGGCCTCAAGCGACTCGAGCATCCCCGGCCCGGCCCAGGAGGACCGTGAGACAGCGGCATCCACCGAAATCCCGGGGAGTCTCTCGAGAAGCGCGGGAGCCGAGGCCAGCATGACGGAGTCGCCGATGGCCGTGACCTGGTCTCCCGTCACCACCACGGGCTCGAGCGTGGGCGCGGGAACCGAGGTCAAAGGCCCGCGCATCGTCTCGCGCGGCGCGGGGGCGGGGGGCGCCGGCGACGACGCGGTCGGCACGGCGCTCGGCTCAGCGGGCGGAGTCGTCGGCCTGGGTGTCGCCGTGAACGCGCGGTCGGCATCTTCGAGCGCGTCGACGCCGGCCTGGACGGCGGACTGTGCGCTGCCCGCGTCGGGTGCAGCAGCGATCGCCGCCGACGTTCCGCCGACCGCGAGTACGGCTGCCGTGATGACCGTCACGGCACCGAGACGCCGGACGGGATTTCCGCGCAGACGACGGACCAGCGCCCGCGCCGCGCCCAGGAAGCCGCGTCGCCGGATCGGCATCTCGAGGAGCCGATAGGACAGCTCGGCGACGACGAGCGTCACGACGAGCACGCCGAATCCGAGGACGGGGGAGAACCCTGCTTCGGGTCCTGACTGCTGAAGAGCTGCGACCGCCAGGACGAGGAGCGGCCAGTGCCAGAGGTAGATGCCGTACGAGCGATCGCCGGCCCAGCGCATGACGCGGTTGTCGAGGGCGGGCCCGAAGACCGACCCCGGCCAGACGGCGGCCGTCACGGCGGCGACGGATGCGAGGCTCGCGATCAGCACGGCACCCGGGAAGGTCGCCGGCGTCGGCGTCGCGGGGATGAGGGCCACCGCAAGCATGACGGCCAGAGCCGCGACGCCCACGGAGGTCGTCACGGTGCGCACGCGTGTGCGGGCGATGTCGACGTGCGGTGAGATGACCTTCCATCCGCCCGAGAGCACGACGACGGGTGGGGTTGCGGGTGCGCGATCGAGCACCGGTTCGAGGGCGAACGCGGCGGCGACGCCCAGCAGGATTCCGAACGCGTGGGTGTCGGTCCCGAAGTAGCCGCGGGTGATGCCTCCCGATGCGGTGACGACCCCCATCCAGACAGCGGATGCCGCGGCGAGGCCCGCGATCGTCGTGACGCGCGCCCACCGGCGGCCGACGAGCAGGAACAGTGGCAGCACGAGCGGCCAGAGCACATAGAACTGCTCTTCGACGGCGAGCGACCAGAAATTGCGGAAGAGCTCGGGGGCGGTCGCTGAGAAGTAGTCGGCTCCGGCGGCGACCGACAGCCAGTTGTAGCTGAAGGTGAATGCGCCCAGCACCTGCTCGCCCAGGCGTACGAGGATGTCGCCGCCGACGATCCAGGCTGTCGTGGCGCACACCGTGACGACGAGCGCGAGAGCGGGGAGGAGACGTCTCGCCCGGCGAAGCCAGAAGTGCCCCAGTCGGATCCGCCCCGTCGCGGCGCTCTCGCGAAGCAGAAGGGTCGTGATGAGGAATCCGCTGATGACGAAGAACACGTCGACGCCGATGAAGCCGCCGGGGAGCAGGAAGGGAGGGAAGAGGTGATAGATCACGACCAAGCCGACCGCGATGGCCCGTAGACCGTCGAGTCCCGCGTAGCGGGGAGTCGGGATCGTGGGCACGGGGAATCCTGATCGTCGGCGTGGGCGACCGACAGTCTATGTCGCGCACCCGACACTGCACCGCTCCCGCGCTGAAGCGAGGGCAGCACAGAGCACTTCCCCGGTGCGACAGCTGAATCCGGTCCGGCTCAGTACGCTGGGTTGGTGCGGATCCGGCTCGACATCGCGTATGACGGCACGAACTTCCGCGGGTGGGCACGCCAGCCCGGCTTGCGCACCGTGCAGGGAACGCTCGAGCACGCCCTGGCGCGCATCCTCGGCGGAGCGCCCCGGCTCGTCGTCGCGGGGCGGACCGATGCGGGCGTGCACGCGGCGGGTCAGGTCGCCCATCTCGATCTCGACGACGCCCAGAGCGCGAGGCTCGAAGCCCGCCGCGCGCCGGCGTCTGCCGTGGAGGCTCTCGCTGCGCGCGTGACGGGTGCGACGGGCACGTACTCCGACGTCGCCGTGCGGCGCGTGACGCCGGCGCCGGACGGCTTCGACGCCCGCTTCTCGGCCGTCTGGCGTCGCTACGAGTACCGCGTGGCCGACGAGGTGACCGGCTACGACCCGCTCGAGCGACTGCGGACGACGTCGGTGCGTTCTCGCCTCGACGTCGAGGCGATGGATGCCGCGGCTCGCTCGCTGACAGGACTGCACGACTTCGCGGCGTACTGCAAGCCACGCGACGAAGCGACGACGATCCGCACTCTTCTGGAGTTCGACTGGCGTCGCGACGATCGAGGCGTTCTCGTGGCGAACGTCAAGGCCGATGCCTTCTGTCACAGCATGGTCCGTGCGCTTGTGGGAGGGTGCGTCGCGGTCGGGGAAGGCAAGCTCGGCGTCGACGACGTGGCATCCATTCGGGATGCCGGTGAGCGCGTGCCGGATGTGAAAGTGCTCGCCGCGCGGGGACTCACCCTCACAGAGGTCGGCTATCCCGCCGACGATCTGCTCGCCGCCCGTGCCGAGCAGACGCGCGCTCGCCGCGACGCCGAGTAGCGAGGCGGCACGCCGCCGGTCGCCTCGCGGCGCCACCCCGCCGCGGGCCTGCCGCGGGGGATCCGTCGCGCCTCGCTAGACTTGCCGGACGCCCTGCCGTCGCGGCATCCGTCGAATCGGAGACCTATGCACGCCGTCCGTCGTTCTTGTCTTGCCGCCGTCGCGCTCCTCGCCGTTGCGGGCCTTGCGGCGTGCGGTCCCGCGCCGTGGGATCCCAGTGCGTCGCCGTCGCCGACCTCGACGAGCACGTCGACCTCGGTGCCGACTCCGGTCCCCAACGACCTCTCGACCGGCGCGACGCAGCGCGATCTGACGGCGGGTGCCGTGGCCGCGACGGTCGACTACTGGTCGAGCCTGTCGATGGATCGCTGGACGGCCGATGCCATCAAGCCCGTGAGTATCAGCATGACGACGACGGTGACCCCCGCCGACGGTCAGAAGGTGTACCTGCAGCGCGCGCAGATGCTCGCTGTGCCCGGCACGGGAGACGCGACGCTCGCGGCGCTCGATCCGCAGACGGACACCGCGACGGTCGCGCCCGGATACCTCGTCCTGTCGCCGTACAGCTACTCGCAGACGTTCAACGTCGGACCCGTGCCGGCTGAGGCGACGCATGTGACGCTGCAGTTCACCTACGACTTCCTCGTGCAGACGACGCCGACCTCGACCGAGTACGCGAAGCAGACGGTCAGCGACACTCTCACGGTTGCGCTGAGCGGCTGAGGATCCGGTCGGTGACGGTCACACCGACGCGCTCCCACCGGTCGCCGCCGTCCTGCGACGCGACCACGGCCGCTTCGCGCGCCATGTAGAGGAGCGCGTCGACTTCGTATCCGACGATCGAGGACGGTGCCCATCCGGCGCTCGCCGAGGGGTGAATCGGCAGCCGGCCCCCGGTGTCGAGGGTCGAGATCCGTTCGAGGAGAGTGCGCAGCCGGCTTCGGACCGCGGAGTCACCGAGCGTCACGAGCGCGACGGCAGACCCCGGACTCGGTGAATCGATGAGCGCGCTCGTGGGGAAGACCTCGCGCACCTCGTCGACGAACAACCGCGTCAGGCGCAGGACGATACCCGGGCCCTCGGCGCGACGGATGTCCTCGAGATCGTCCAATTGCAGGTAGATGGCGGAGAGCGGGTCGCCGCGGCGCACCGCCTCGCGCGAGTGCACGCCCGCGAGTTCGCGGAAGGCGTCCCAGTCGCCGACGGCCGCATCGCGTCGTGCAGCACGCGCGTGGCGTGTCGAGATCGCGACGACCGCGGCGCTCGCGCACGAGACGTAGAACAGCATGCCGACCGACGACGTGAGGCGGGCCAGCTCGAGGTCGCGCATGCCGGGGGCGTCGGATATCCAGCTGGCCGCGACGCCGAGCCCGACGGCGACGAAGGCGATGGATGCCGCGGCGAGCGGCGCAGTGAGAGGATCGCGCGTCCGCGATCCGACGCGCGCCCAGTCCACGACGAAGAGCCCCGCGAACAGCGCGGCGAGGAAGAACACACATCGGTAGAGCTCGGGGAAGTACGGCTGGAGCGCGGGAAGAGTGAGGAGGATGACGGATGCCGCGGTGACGGCGGGTCCGACCCAGGCCCGGGGGCGCAGGCCCCAGTGCGCCCGGAAACCGGACCACAGGAGCGCGGGCGCGCCCATGAGGATGCCGAGACCGGCGCGGCGCAGGGTCTCGTCGTCGTTCAGGTGTCCTGCCGCCACGGCGAAAGTGCCCGTCATGGCGACGGCGAAACCGATCGACCAGAGCAGAGTCGGTCGCCCGGGGCGCGAGAGGAAGCCGAGTCCGACTGTCGCGATGGTCCCCAGCGTCGTCACTGCCGCGAGGATGAGGACCAGCGCGGTGTCGACCGCGGGAGGGATGATCATCGCCGCTCCTCCTTCGCCGGAGCGCCCACCGTCGCGTGACGGCCGCGGGGGAGACGCACTTCGATCTTGGTCCCGGCGCCGAGCGTGCTCTCGATCGCGAGCGAGCCGCCGTGCGCCGTGACGATCTCCTTCGCGATGCTGAGCCCGAGGCCCGTTCCGCCGGCGGTGTCCTTCGCGGCATCCGTGCGGAAATACGGTGTCGTGATGCGGGAGATGTCGGCTTTCGAGATGCCGATGCCGGTGTCGGCGAAGACGAGCGAGACGTGGTCGCCGTCGCTGCGGCCTTCGACGCGGACGCCGCCGTTGGCGGGGGTGTATTTGATCGCGTTGCTGACGAGGTTGTCGATCACCTGCCGGAGCCGGAACCCGTCTGCGATGACGAGGAGCGGCTCGTCGGCGATGAGTCGCAGCTCGACATCGTGGGCTGCGGCGGTGGGTCGGAAGGAATCGACGGAGTCCCACAGCAGCTGTCGCAGATCGATGTCGTCTTGCGCATCGCGCGCGGAGAACGCCGTTCGCGAGGTGCGGAGCATGCTCGTCGTCATGTCGAGCATGCGCTCGCTCGCGTGGAGCATCGTCTCGAGGCGCTCGCGGATGCGGGGGGTCAGCTCGTCGCTTTCGAGCGCCAGATCGGCCGTGCTGATGAGGACCGTCAGCGGATGCTTGAGCTCGTGCGACGCGATGGCGGTCAGCCGCTCGCGCTCCCGCTGCGCGTGCGTGATCGCCGTGACGTCGTGTGCCAGGAGCAGCATCGTCGTGCCCTCGCTCTCGGTCGCCGCGAGTCGCTTCGACGTGACGGAGAGAACGCGCCATTCGCCGTCGGGTGTGAACAGCCAGACGCGGACGTCGGTGAAGATCTCACCCCGTCCGGCGCGCGCGAGCGGGCGCTCCGACGGAGGGATCGGCATGCCGCGCAAGCCGTCGTACTCGACGGAGCGCGCGGGTGCGGCGGTGTCGGCCGGATCGATCGCGTACAACTCGGCGTAGGCGTTGTTGATGGCGAGTACCCGGCCCGACAGTGTGATGCGAGCGACCGCTGTGTCGATGCCGTTGAGGATCTCTGTCGTCCGGCGGTCCTGGTCCGACCGGCGCTCGACGGTGCGATTCAGGCGGACCGCCTGACGACGCAGAAGCGCCCGAAGTGCGCGCGCCCGTCGGGTGGCGAGATGCGCTGTGATCCCGATGAACGAGAGGGAGAGGACCACGATGACGAGCCGCAGTGCCGCCTCGGGTGAGGGGTTGCCCCCGGCCACGACGATCAGGATGGCGCAGATCGTCGCGAGGAGGCCCGCGAGCGCATCGGCTCCGAAGTGCATCGCGACCCACATGACGGGCAGCACCCAGATGTATCCGAAACGCAGTTCGGTGTTGGCGGCGATGAGCCCGACCGCAAGTGCATCGAGGAAGGGAACCACCAGGACGTAGTTGCGGGGCAAGCGGCTCCACGGTACGGCGAGGGTCACGACCGTGAGGACGATGATGGCGACGACGCCTGCGCCGAAGTACCAGTGGCCCACCGTCTCGGGGCTCAGGGCGAGGACGAGGACCGTGATGATGACGATCGCCATCGTCAGCATCAGCTGCGTCAGCCAGATCGACCGCGTCCGTGAGTCCGGACGCTCGAGGCTGCCGGGCGCTGCGGTCGGGATCGTGCCCGAATCGAGCGTTGCGGTGATCTTGCGCAAACCTTGCGGCGATGCAGTGGATTCATCCGCATGGGCTTGCGTCGGTTCCGGAAGAGTCTTCTTTGTCAGCACGAGCACCCCCGATCGGATGGAAGAGACACATGGAGCGCATCACGGAGCACAGCGAGGCGGGCGAGATCGTCGCCGTCCGCTCTGCCGGGTTCGCCGAGGACTTCCAGGCGGTTCTCGACGACACGTCGGTCCACCGTTCGACGATCGGATGCATCATCCCGGCGTACAACGAGGAGGAGTCGATCGCGGATGTCATCCAGGGTCTTCTCGGACAGACCCGCGTGCCGGACGTCATCCACGTCGTGGTCAACAACACCTCCGACGCGACGGTCAAGCTCGCGTCGCAGTTCGCCGGTCCGCACGAGATCGTCACGGAGCTCGGCGAGCAGTTCACCGAGGTCTTCGTCCACGACATCGGCAAGAACCCCGACAAGAAGGTCGGCGCACTCAACTACGGCTACACGCTCGTCGAGGGCTACGACTACCTGCTCGGCGTCGACGGCGACACGGTCGCCGACGCGAAGGCCGTCGAGTACCTCGAGGCGGAGGCCGTCTCGGACACGCGCATCGGCGGCATCTCGGCCATCTACTCGATCGACGACCGGCCCATCAAGGGCTTCATCTCGAAGTTCCTCATCACGGGTCAGCGCTCGCAGTTCGCGGCGTTCAACATGCACAACCTGCTCCGCGGTCGCAACATGGCCGTCCTCGGAGGGCAGTTCTCGATCTTCTCGACGCAGGCTCTCCGCGAGGTCATGAAGGAGAACCACCAGTCGACCCCGTGGGTCAAGGACAGCGAGGTGGAGGATTCGCTCCTGTCGCTCCAGATCAAGAGCGCGGGATACCTGACGAAGATCAGCCCCTACGCGCGCGCCGACGTCGGCGGAATGACGACGCTCCGTGCTCTCGACGCCCAGCAGGTCAAGTGGACCTACGGCGCGATCGAGCTCATGTGGCCGGGGCAGCGCGGCGACACGAAGGGGCAGCCGTTCCACCCGAACCTGCGCGTGCGCTGGCTCGAGAACCTCGGGATGCTGACCAACCTCTTCGTGCGAGTCGCGTTCGTGACGCTTCTCGCGGGGTCGCTCTCGATCAACGCGTTCGTCTTCTCGGCGTGGTGGCTCATTCCGATCGGAATGGCGATGCTGCTCAACCTGCGCATGGCGATGACGATGAAGAACCGCAACGCGCGCGACATCCTCTTCGCCGTCACGCTGCTTCCCGCCGAGGTCTACATGTGGCTGCGGCTCAGCTACTTCGCACGGTCGTGGACGCGGTTCCTGTCGCACAAGAAGGTCGACAACTGGGCCATGCAGGCGAAGGCGGAGCGCGGGGCCGGTCTCGGCCACTGGACGCCGCTCATCGTGGTCGTCGCCGTGGTCGTCGCGCTCGCGGTGATCTGGTCGTTCCTCGGACCCATGGTCCAGTCGACGATCCTCTGGATCGGCTGGCCGATCGTGGGTGCCGTCACGGTGCTGCAGACACTGTCGATGTTCTTCAAACTCATCCGCCGTCAGCACGGATACAAGGTCTGACGAACGGAGATCACAAGCTTGGGGCTCCCGCGTCTGGGAGCGGTGGAGAGGAACCCGAATCCGATCCAGCGTGCGTGGGCCCGCCCCGAGAAAAGGGGGAGAGAACGATCGGGGCATCCTCTGGGGAGGGTGTCCCGGTCGTCCCTTCATGTTCCGCTGCTCTCAGACGTGAGGCGGTATCCGACGCCTCTGACGGTCTCGATGTAGCGCGGATTGGTCGGGTTGTCGCCGATCTTGCGGCGGAGGTTCGTCATGTGGGCCTCGACGGCGCGCTTGTCGGCATCGCCCACGTAGTAGCTCGTGACGTACGACTCGCCGCGGAGCACGAGCGTCAGATCGGCTTTGCTGCGAACGCGCCGTTTCGATTCGAGCAGCGTCGCCAGCAGATCGAACTCGGTCCGCGTCAGTTCGACGTCCTCGTCGCCGCGCCGGACGATCCGGCTGTCGGGGTCGAGCCGCAGATCGCGGTGCGTCATCCATCCACTGTCGGTGGGGAGCATCGCCACGTCGGATGCCGCCTCGGTGACGCGGATGACCTCTTGCGGTCCTCGCGGCGGTCCGCCGATGCGCGCGGCGGAGTCGAACGGAACGGACCGGTCGGTGCGATCGACGGGTGTCTCGTGGACCGTGGGGACCGTCGGGATCGTGCTCGTCGCGGGTCGCGCGCCGGGGAACGACGGACCGACGCGGCCCTGCGTCGGAGTCTGCGGGCTCGCAGCTGCGCCGTCGGTGATGCGGGTACGACGCATGAGCGCCTCGACTCGCGCTCGCAGTTCGCGGGGGCGAAAGGGTTTGAGCAGGTAGTCGTCGGCGCCGGCGCCCAGCCCCGTCACGACGTCGGCCTCATCCGACAGACCCGTCAGCATGATGATGTACGTGTCGGACTGGGCCCGGATGCGGCGGGCTGCTTCGAAGCCGTCGATGCCGGGCATGTTGACGTCGAGGGTCGTGAGCATCGGCTTGTAAGTGAGGACGGCGCGGACGCCGTCGATGCCGTTGCCGACCGAGACTGTCGAGAACCCCGCAGACTCCAGGACCTCCGACAGGACGTGTCGGATCTCGGGGTCGTCTTCGATGATGACCGCGGTTTTGAGCTGGTCGTCGCCAGAGGGGTTCATGTGCAGGTGCCTTCTCTCACGGATGCAAACCTGCGCGGTGCCCGACCCCAGTGGAATTCCACGCGTGGCCCGAGGATATCGCGAGAACGGGCGACCCCTCAAACCTGCCGGGCGTGTCTGTCAGCGGCGCGGAGCGGCTCGCGTCAGTTCGAGCGCCCCCTCCGGCCACCACTGCCCCGCGGCAGGGCCGCCGTTGCACGTGCCGTCGCTCTCGCCGGGCGGCTTGATCCAGAGGTTCGTGTCGACGATGTCGTCGCCGATCGTGCCGCCGGGTTCTCCCGTGCGGCGTCCCTCGGGATTGCACCACTCGCCGTTCGAGCCTGCTCCGTTCCGAGAGGTGTCGATGATCGCGTGAAGATCTCCGACGCGTGCCGACAGCGAGTGGGCGTAGCCGATCTCGTCGTCGGTGGCATTGAAGTTGGAGACGTTGGTCGCGAATCCCCGCACGGCATCCTGATTGCCCACCTGCCGGATGAGGTCGGCCATCTCGCTCACAGGGAGCCAATTCGAGTGGCCACCGTCGAGATAGATCCAGGTCGAATCGGATGCCAGTGTGTCGACGGCACGCGTGAGCTGCGCGACCCGCTCTTCGACGTTCCCGCACTCGGGCGCCAGCGCGAGGCTGTCGGGCTCGAGGATCACGATGGGCTCGACGTCGGCGGCATCCGTCAGAGCCTCGCCGATGACGCGCGTCCACTCCTCGTAGTCGGCAGGAGCGAGGCCGCCCGCGGAGAAGTTGCCGCAGTCGCGCCCGGGGAGGCCGTAGACGACGACGGCGAGCCGCGCCGACTGCGCGCGGGCTTCGTCGGCGAGACTCGCGATCCGCTGAGCGACGCTGCCGACGGGCTCGGCCTCGGGGGTCAGCCAGTACGCCGTCGGCTGCTCGGCGAGGTAGCTCGCCGCCTCGCGTTCAGAGCCCGCGGGGAGTTGCTCGGCCGCGAGGCTCGCCTTGGAGTGCGACGAGGCGAGGATCTTCGTCCCGGGTCCCGGAGCACCCGCCGCCGAGACAGCGGGCCAGAGGGTGATGGCGAGCCCGACGATCGCCCCGACGGCGACGACCGCGCCACCCACGAGCCAGAGAAGCTGGGGGCGGCTGATCCTGCGGCGCTGTCGAGGTGACGTCACGGGTGGGACTCTACCGCGACCGCCGCGCGTCGCCGGAGGGCCGATACCCGCCGTTCGCCTTTGAGTGTCCTGATCGTCGCCTGCGTGTCTCGCCGTCTCGCGCGAGCGCTCGTATTGTTGGTTCCGTCATGAAGGTCATCTCGTACAACCTGCGCAAGCACCGCGCCGTCGGCGAACTCGCCGCCCTCGTGGAGCGCTACTCGGCCGATGTGCTCTGCCTCCAAGAGGTCGACACGACCGACATCCCCGAGAACATCTCCGGACTCAAGCTGGCCGATTCGACGCAGCGCAACCGCCTCGGACTCGCTGTGTACTACAGCGAGAGCACCTTCCGTCCGCTCGAAGTGCGCTCGCTCGCGCTCAAGAAGTCGCTGCATGATCGCGTTCTCAAGCCCGCTGAGGAGCGGCTCCTCGGCGTGAGGCTGCACGACATCGACCAGAATCGCGAAGTCATCGTCGCGTCGTTTCACGCGGCGCCCCTGACGGCCCTGAATTCGCTCCGCCGCCATCAGATCCGCACAGCGCTCGCGGAACTGCAGCAGCTGGGTGAAGGCGTGCCCGCGCTCATGGTGGGCGACTACAACTACCCGGTGTTCAAAGAGAACCTCGGCCAGACCGTGCGGGCGCAGGGCTACGAGCTCAACCTCAGCGACTCGCGCACCTACACGCGCTACCGGTTCTTCCGCGGGCACTACGACTTCGCGACCTCGGTCGGCTTCGAGATCGATCGCGTTCGGACGCTCCCGCAGGGCCGCAGCGATCACCTGCCGATCCTCGTGACGGCTCACCCCGAGCCGGGTATCAGCCGTACCGTGACAGCTCAGGCCGTCATCGCCTCGTGATGATGGGATGCCGCACCGTGCGGCATCCGCTCTCTATCGACGCGCGATTCAGTCGGCGTGCGCGCGGCGACGCATGACGGCGGCGACTCCGAGCGCCAGTCCGGCAGCGACGAGCGCACCGCCGCCGACGAGGATGCCGAGCGTCGCGCTGCCGCCCAGACCGGTGACGGGGAGAGCGCCGTCGGCGGTCGCGATCGTGGCCGCTGCCGTGCCGCCGACCGACGTAGCCGAAAGGGCTGCGATGTTGTACGTGCCGCTCGCGTCGGAGGGCAAGGTGATCGGAACCGACCGGAGGGAACCGTCGGCCGAAGACTCGGCCGTGCCGCTCGCCGTGGTGATGGCGAAGCGCACCATTCCGATGCGGGCTCCGGCTCCGTTCTCGCCGGTCACGGTGATCGTGACGGTCTCGTTCGACGAGAAGGTCGCCGCCTGACAGGCGAACTGAAGGGTCTCACCGGGACCGACGGCGGCCGGAGAGGTCGTGCACGAACCCGACGGGGGGTAGATCGTCGCGGCGGATGCTGCCGCGGGCGCTGCGAGCATCGTCGCGGTCAGCGCGATGGCTGACGCGGTGTACAGATGTCGTGCGTGCATAGCTGTGTTCCCCCCGAAACAAGGCGCCGATCGCTGAAAAAGCGACGGCGCCTGGGATCGAGTCTACGGAGTGTCGCAGGATGCGGCAACCGCGTCGACCGGGGCGATGGTGGGGGTGCCGTCGACGAGGAGGGTCGGAGCGGAGGGTTCCACCGTGCGCGCCGTCAGGATGGCGCTCGCACTCTCGCCCGGCGCGAGGTCGACCGTGAAGCTCACGACGCGGTGGCCGTTGTGGATTCCACCGCCGAATCCGGCGCCCGTCGTGAGCTCGGATCCGATCAACTCGAAACCCTCGGGGAGGTACACGTACGTGATCGTGCGGGCCGTTCCGGCGGGAACGTCGTAGTTGCCGCCGCCCGTGATGTAGCGCGGGAGGGATGCGGCATCCGCGGGGGCCTCGTTTGCGAGCGTCACGGTCAGGTTCGCTTCGCCTGTCGTGCCGCTCGCGCCGGTCGCGCACGACTGCCACTCGATCGTGGTCGTCGCTCGCTGGTAGTAGTCCATCTTCGAACCCGTGCCGTCGTTGAGGAAGACCCCGAAGCGCGACGCACTGCGATCGCTCAGGGGGAGTCCCGCAGCAAGGGTTGTGTCGGCGAGCAGCGACTGGTCGGCCTCGTGCGCGCTCCACAGCATGAGGCGGCGCTCGTCGGCGGCGCGCGTGAGAGCCTCGACGAGCGCAGCCGGCTCGGCCTGGCCCGAGGCGAGTGCCCCGAAGACCGCCGCAGCGGCGCTCGCGAAGTACGCGTCCTGGTCGGCCGGGTCGGGATACCGCAGGTACACCTCGTTGAGGAGCATGCTGACTGCGTTCTCCGACGTGAGGACATCACCGCCGGCGAGGGTCACGGGACCGGTCGCCGAGAGCAGGTACGACAGCGAGACGGGATCGATCGAGATGACCCCGTCGACCTCCTGTCCATGCTCGCGCAGCCACATCTCACGAGCGAGCGAGGCCGACACGCTGAAGTCGGGCACCTGCGTCACGTTCTGCATCCAGCGGCCTGGGCGCTCGCCGTAGATCGCGGTCACCTCAGGACCGAGGTCGAGGACGGACTCGTCGTAACGGGGGAAGCCTTCTGTCGAATCCTGAGCCGCGAGCGTCAGGGCACCGTTGTCGGTGTGAATGAGCGCCATCGCGCCGGGAATGCCGCCGAGGGAGCGCCATTCCGCATTGTTCTGGAACAGCACGAGGTAGTCGCGGGGCCCGTCGGCTCCGAGCATCGCCGGCAGGAGCGCCGTCGTGCGGGCGGCAGCGTCAGCGGCGACGAGGCTGTCGTCGAGCAGATCTGCCACCTCGTCGACGGCGTCGCGCAAGGGAGCGAGGAGCGCCGGCCTGTCGAGCGCATCGACGGCCTGCGACGCGCCGCCGAGCCCGCGGGCGGCTGCCTGAGCGGCATCCTGCATCTCGACGAATCCGCTCAGATCGATGCGGCCGTCCTGGGGGCGCAGGGCGTCGATCGAGAACGATGCCGCCACGTCGACGAGCGGAGTGAGCGCCGTGCTCGCTACGTCATCAGCCGCGGCGGCGATGGTCGAGACGGCCGCGAGCTGAGGGCCGACCCACGGCAGGCCTTCGGCGAGCGACCACACGGGGTCGCTCGTGAGTCCGCGGGCAGCAGAGGTTTCACGCGAGATCGACTCGATGACGGATGCCGCGGCAGCAGGGTCGGCAAGCTGTTCGCGTGCTGTCGCCGTGTCTTCCTGGACCGCGCGGAGGTGGCCGTAGGCGAGCGCGCCGCGCGCTGCGATCCACACCGCGCCGATGAGCAGGAGGACGAGAAAGGCGCCGAGCGCCCACGCGAAAACACGGCCCGCGATGCGCATGGGCCGGGTGGTCGCGGACTCGGTCACCCGTCCACCATAGGCGGTTGTCTTCATGAAGTCGGGCGATATGTGTGCGGTCGCGGGCCGAGGGCGCTATGGTCTCAGTCATTGCGCGGCACCGCGGCCCCGCCCTCAGGAGGGGAGCCCGGGTGGATACGAACGCGTCAGCTGCTGTCCCTGATGCCGCTCGTTCCCGCCGCAGATCAGCATCGGCTTTGCTTGGTCTCTACGCTCTTGCGCTCGCCGCCGTCGCCTTCTGGCCTGTGCCGGTAGATCGTGGGAGTGCGCGACTGTTACGAGCGATCAGCGACGTGGTGCCATGGCTCACGTACCCGCGAATCGAGTTCGGCGCGAACGTGGTGATGTTCGTGCCCTTCGGCGTCCTGGTAGCACTCATCCTTCGCCGGTGGTGGCTGCTCGCCGTGCCGCTGGCGTTCGCTGCCAGCGGGCTCATCGAGGTCGGGCAGGGGTTGTTCCTCGCGCAGCGGACGGCGAGCCCGCTCGACGTGGTGGCGAACGTGCTCGGAGCGGCAGTGGGCGCCGTCCTCGTCGGCGTCACGTCTCGGAACATGGCAGATACGCGAGCACGATAGTGTCGCACCGGTCGGCGGCGTCGGCACGATCAGAGGAGTGTGGAGAGCCAGTGACAGACATCGGTGGGGTAGAGCTTTTCCATTGGAACCCACGACGCCCGATCATTCGCGGGCCGTTGGGTCGTCTTCTACCCGTGCGTCGACCAGTGAACAACTTCGGCGACATGCTCGGTCCCGCGGTCGCCGCGGCAGTTGCTCCGGGGGAGCCGTCGGCAGTGCGACGGGCTCGGCTTCTGTCCGTTGGCAGCGTGCTGCACTTTGCTCAAGACGGCGACGTCATCTGGGGGTCGGGTGTCAACGGCAAGGTGTCAGGAGAACTCGTCGGGTCGCGCGACATCGACGTGCGTGCGGTACGCGGCCCTTTGACGGCAGAAGCCCTCAGATCCCGGGGGATCGCCACTCCCGCCGTCTACGGCGACCCGGGGTTGCTGGCACCATCCCTCTTCGGGGTCGTCCGTGCGGAGAACCCGACGATCGAAGTCACGAGTCTGCCGAATCTGCACGACTTCGCCTCGTGGCGTGGAGCACCGGGGCTGCTCAGTCCTCGCCGCGATTTCATGACGGTGATGCGCACCATCGCGGACTCCAAGGCGGTCGTCACGTCGTCGCTGCACGGGATCGTGATCGCTGACGCACTCGGTGTCGCCGTATCTCCTGTGCGTCCGGGAGCGGAATCGATGTTCAAGTACGAGGACTACTACGAAGGGACCGGGCGGTCGTTGCCCACGTTCGGCGAGTCGGTCTCGGAAGCCCTCGACGCACGTGCCCCCGCCCTTGACTGGGATCCACAGCCCCTGCTGGACGCGTTTCCGAGTGACCTTTGGCTACGATCACGTGAATTCTGATCGCTTCTGGCCGTGACGGCCGTCACCAATGCCCTAGAGTGATGGCGGGCTACGGGCACTGTCGGCACAGCCGTTCGGCGTCGCTTGCGTTGCCCGGCCTGGGGGAGCTCGCATCATCTTTGGACCGTCAGAAAGGGCGGACGTTGCTAGCTCCCGAGGACCTTCAGCACCTTCAGAACGTGCGAAAGACGACGATGGATGCGCTTTCGGCGCAACTGGACGGTGTCACCGACGTTGCACTTATCGATGCGCCGAATCAGCGGAACATCGGCGATTCATTGATCTGGGCGGGCGAGGTCGCATACTTCGAAAGACTCGGTCTCAGGATTCGCTACATCTGCGACCTCTGGTCGTACGATCCCGATGCTCTTCGTCGAGCGATGCCCGAGGGAGTCGTGCTGCTTCATGGCGGGGGCAACTTCGGCGATCTCTGGCCCGGACACCAGATCCTCCGGGAGAAGGTCGCGCGAGATCTCGTCGATTACAAGGTGATCCAGCTTCCACAGTCGATCCTTTTCGGCGATGAGGACCGAGCTGCCAGTGCCAACGAGATCATCGGTGCGCACCCCGACTTTCATGTGCTGATCCGGGATTCTCTTTCAATGGAGAGGGCAGCGCAGCAGTTGCCGGATGTCAATGTCTCCTTCTGTCCCGACATGGCCCTCGGCTGGGACGCACCGACGACCGAGCACTCCGACGTGGAGTCCGATCGGGTCATCGTCATTGCGCGAGCCGATAAGGAAGCGTCCTCTGGACTGGCGTCGGTCACCGACGACTGGCTCCCTGGGGCTGATATCACGGTCACGGACTGGGTCGCATTGATGGACGACTCGAAGTCGTGGCGTCTATACCGATCTGCATCGATGGTCACGCGCTTCTATTCAAAGGCTCGCAAGCGGTTGCGCTTCATGCCTGTTGTGATGCCGAACCGCATCGCTCACTCGATCGTCTCATCGATAAACTCCGTCAACATCGCTTCAGCGGTCGAACTGTATAGCTCCGCGTCGATGGTCACGACAGATCGTCTTCACGCACATGTCCTCGCGGCTCTGATGGGGATTCCGCATGTCGTGCTCGACAACAGTTATCAGAAGGTGAGTCAGATCATGCGGGACTACTCGGGCGCGTTCTCGACAGCGAATCTCGTGTCGGACCTCGATGAAGCACGCTCCTTCCTTGCCGCGGCGGCTTCATGATCGCGTTCGTGACGTCCCTCCGTCATCCGCAGAACTCCGCCGATTACGGCAAGGTCGAGTCGCTCCTCGAGGAGACTCTGACCTCCGTCTGCGCGCAGGATGACGATGACTTTGTCGTGATCATCGTCGGCAATCAGCGGCCAGCCTTTCCGCTTCCCGCTCGTGTCGAGTTCGTGCATGTCGACTTCCCCGCGCCCGCGCCGCCGTCAGGTCCGCAGACCGACCTCAAGTCATTCGTTTGGGATAAAGGCACCAAGATCGGCCTCGGGTTGATCGCCGCCCAGGAGTACGCGCCCGACTACATCATGATCTTCGATGCCGACGACTATGTGAGCAATCGGCTCGTCAGCTTCACGAAGGCCAACTCGGGTCAGGCGGGTTGGGTGATCGAGCGAGGATGGATCTACTCACACTCCGCAGGTGTGTTTCGACAGGTCCGGGAGTTCAATCGAACCTGCGGAACATGCCACATCGTGAGCGTCGACGCATACGCAATACCGGCCGACCTCACTCGTGACGCCACCCAGGATGAGATCTCGGCAGCGTATGGCGAGCGACTGCCGCGCATCCTTGGCGCCCACCGCGATGCCCGCACGTGGCTGAGCGAGGCGGGGTGGAACTTGATGCCGTTGCCATTCCATGGCGCGGTCTACAACGTCGACACGGGCGAGAACCACTCAGGTAAGGCCCTGACAGGCATCTCTCGCCCTGCGGGGCGTCGTTTCGAGTCTGAATTCGGCGTTCGAGCACCCGGGACGCCGACCTCGCGATTCCTCGTGGCTCTTGGCCCGAGGGCGTTCCTCGACACAACGCGCCGGGTGGCTTCGCGCCTGTCTCGCAAAGTCTCCCGCTCCGCGTCGTGACACGGCTTGGCATCGCGGCATGAGTGACGACCTTCGCGGCCGCGCGACTCGTTCGATCGGGTGGGTTGTTCTCGAGCGTTGGTCCGTTCGGCTGATCTCGCTGCTCGTGCTGGTCATCCTGTCACGCGTGCTGACCCCTGCCGATTTCGGACTACTGGCGCTCGCCACCTCCGTCACCGCGGTTCTCCAGGTCGTCAGTGACTCCGGCTTCAGCCGGGCGCTGGTTCAACGGAAGTCGCTTGACGCTCGCGACGCATCGACAGCCTTCTGGACTTCGCTGGCGATCGCAGTCGTGCTCGCCGTCGCTCTTGCTGTAGCCGCTCCGCTCATCGCGTCCCTGCTCTCCGCGCCGACACTGGCACCGATTCTGCAAGTGTTGAGTCTCGCCCTCCCGATCAGCGCGCTCTCGCAGGTGCCCGCGGCGCTGCTGGAACGCAATCTCGACTTCAAACCCCTCTCGATTCGGCAGTTTGTCGGGGCGTTGTGCGGTGCGCTTGTGTCGATTCCCTTGGCTTTGGTCGGATGGGGTGTGTGGGCGCTGGTGGCGCAGACGCTCGTCGCAGCGCTGGCAGCGGTTATCGCTCTGTGGGCATCGACGGAATGGCGGCCCCGATTCGAGTACTCCTGGACTTCCCTTCGATCGCTGTGGAAGGTGGGTGGAGCGATCCTGGGCGTCGACTTGATGGACGCCATTCAGGCGAACATCGACAAGATCGTGATCGGCGCCCTCTTCAGCCCGACTGAGCTCGGCTACTACTTTCTCGCCCAGCGACTGGGCACGATACTCATCGAACTGGTGACGTCCGTCATCGCTCGCGTCTCGCTCACCACCTTCTCGCGTGTGCAGGACGACCCGATTCGCCTCAATCGCATCTTCCGTCAGCTCACCTTCGCTGCTTCCGCCGTCAGCGTCGGTATCTTCGGCCTCGTCGCGGTGCTCGCTGCGCAGATCGTTCCCGCGCTCTTCGGGCCCGGGTGGGCCGACGCTGTTCCGATCCTCTGGATCCTCGCACCGGGGTGGGCACTCGGAGCCGTGATGTATTTCGATCGGAACGCCCTTCTCGCTACGGGGAAAGCGGCCTCCGCGCTCTGGCTCGCAGTCCTCCAGAACGTCGTGAGTGTGCTTTTGGTGTTCGCGTTCGCGCCATTCGGGGTGCTGGGAGTGGCATTCTCACGCTTGGCGCGATTCGTCACATGGCCGGTTCGCCTCGTTGTGCTCAGGCGAGCCGTGGGCATTCACATCGGGAAGTACTTGCTTCAGATCGCGCGGTGCGTTCTGGCGGCCATTCTTCCGCTGGGAGCGATCCTCGCTCTGCAGTTCACGCCATTGGCCGAGGCATCGAGCGCGTTCTGGACCTTCGCGGTCCCAGCCGGCGTCGCCGGCCTCGCCTTCTATGCAGCATTGCTGTGGGTTCTTGCAGGAGCAGAGAACCGGAACCTGATGCGGTCGGCGGCAGGCTCTGTCACCGCTCGACTTCGTCGTCGGGGATAGTCAGTCGACGGTTTCGTTCGGCCTCACGGGTGACAAGAGCTCGTTCGCGATACGAAGGACCCGTTCTGCGGACGTACGCCAGCTGTACCGATCGGCGTTCTCAAGCCCGGATTGGTGAAGGGTGCCGCGCAGTTGCGTGTCCGAGTCGATCTCGATGAGGGCACTCGCGATCGACTCCGTGTCGAGCGGGTCGAAGTACAGGACACTCTCTCCCAGAACCTCCGGGAGCGATGCCGCATCAGACGACGCGACGGGCACTCCGCACTTCTGGGCCTCGATCGGCGGGATTCCGAATCCTTCGTAGAGGGAAGGGAAGACGAAGGCGTGGGCTCCTTGGTAGAGCTCGATGAGTTCCGCGTCAGACACACGGCCGGTGAAACGGACTCGTTCGGATTTTCTCGTGGCGTAGTCCTGCACTGAGAAACTCGAAGTCTGCTTCCCGATGATGAGGAGATCGGAGGAGATCGAATCCGCCACCGAGTCATAGGCGGTCAGGAGTCGCGCGAAGTTCTTGTGCTCGTTGGGTGACGAGACGGCGAGGATGTATGGCTGTCGAGGGGTTGAGGGCTCGCCTTGCGTGAATCTACTGTCGGCCGCGTTCGGCACGACCGCGATCTTGTCGGGGTCGATGTGATAGTGAGAGGAGATTTCGCGCTTCGAGAACTCGCTCACCGTGATGAGCGCTCGGCTCGACTTCAGGAACCTCGGCACGAGCACGCGGTAGAGGATCCGAAACGAACGAGAGAAGCTCGTCGGGTAGCGGACGTAGGTGATGTCGTGATGAGTGGCTATCTGGTTGGGATAGCTCATCGGCGCTGTACTGGCAAGGTTCAGCAAGAGAGGGCTTCCCGCTCCCCGCAATGCGCGAGGCAGGTCGATCTGTTCCCACGCGTGGCCACGCCGGCGACCGAGCACGACGAAGTTCGCCTCGGGAATCCACTCCGGACGAGGACATTCCGGAGGCGCGACGAACGCGATTCGAGGCTCGAGCTGGAGGAGCTCTCTGGAGATCTGATCTGCGAAACGCTGAACGCCCGTGGCAGGTTGAGTCAGGAAACGTGCGTTGACCCAGATCTGTGCGGAGCCACTCATCAACGAAGCCCCGATTTCACCAAGGTTGCGGCCTCCATGTATGCGTCCTCGAGTTGCCTTGCGAGATGGTCCCAGTCCCTCGACGACATGTCGAGTTCGTCTTCGCGGTGAGCGCCGCGGATCTGCGCGAGGGACTCGGCGAGACTGCTCGCGGTGAGTGGCCCGTCATACAGATGAACCCAGTTCTCGCCGAACTCGACTGAGAGCAGCTCGGTCGACGCCGACCGTGGGACGACGATCGGTCGATTCAGTGAAAGGGCGAGAAGCGCAGCCCCAGAGTTGTGGATGCCCTGATAGGGAAGCACGATGACTTCGGACCGTGCGATCTCGCGAGTCAGTTCGTCGTCTTCGAGGAATCTGAGATCCATGGAGACCGAGGATGCCCCCGCCGCAAGGCTCTCGAGGTCCTGCCGGTCCTGCTCGGTCGCCGGCTTGCCGCAGATCTTTAGCCACTGCTCGGCGGCGTCGATTTCTCGGAAGGCGCTGATGAGGGCGCCGGTTCCCTTGTACGAGCGTTGCATGCCGAAAGTCAGGACCTGGCCGGACCGGGCCGTCTCGGATGGCATCGAATACCAGTCTCGATAGTGGCCGTGGGGGACAAGCCGTGTGCGTCCGGCGTCTGTGGTCGCCGTTGTCGGGTTCAGGACGATCCAGAGGGTGGTCGCTCTGTCCAGTGCCGCTTGAACGATCGACTCGAGTCGAGTCCCCTCCTCGTGCGGTCGGACGTTGTGGACCGTTCTGACGACTGCGGATCTCGTCAGGCGCACCCGAAGAACGAAAGCCCAGAGGAGCATGCACTTCACGAAAGCGAGCGACTTGCGGCGGTGTCGCGTCATGTACTCGGGCCAGTGGAAGTGCACGATGTCGAACTTCGTCCAGAACACACGGCTCCACTGGAAGTACTCACTGCGGATCTTGGCGGGATCCAGGTTCTTCACGACGAGGGCGGTGTAGGGGTTCTCGACGGGACCCGGATACTTCTCCGGGTCCGGAAGCACATGGACGACGGTGAGGGGAGTTCCAGTTCGACGCATCAGGCTCCTTCTGAGGTTCTCGAGAGTCGTGTCGAATCGGCGAGGTTGGGCGGGAGGGAGGCGACGCTTCGAGGAGAGGCTCCGCGACGTGGGTAGGTGATCCAGAGAACGACCAGTCCCAGCGCAATGACGAGGAACCGCGATGAGCTGTAGTAGTAGATCCGGCTGAGCTCGAGTATCCCAACGGCGATGACCGAGTAGGTCAGGAAGCTGAGCACGCTTCCGCGTCGGACACCGCGCGCCAGAGCGACGATGAGGATCGCCAAGACTCCGAAGAACATCGCCCCGCCCCATACGCCGAGGGCGGCGAGTGGAACCGTGAGCCCTGAGATGTTGTTGAACTCAGGATTCGAGGTCGACTCGAGCAAAAGCTCGTACTGCCGGAAGCGGCTGGATCCCGCGACAAGCGGGATCTCACTCACGCCAGGTACGAGCGACGCGAAGTTAAAGTCCGGTGGGCTGGCCTGTCCGTACAGGACGCCGTTGTTCACCGCGGTCGCGTAGTAGCCGAGCAGACGGTTCCAAGCGAACGCGAGCAGTCCGTCATTGTCCTGTTCGGCGTAGTAGTTGAGCCAGGACCGGTTGTACTCGAGGGCAGCGAAGAAGACGACCAGCACCCCCCAGGCCAGGGCGAAGGATGCGATGGCGCGCGGCAGACTCGCGAGGAGCCAAGGTGGTCGCTCCCGAACCATGAGGAAGGCCACGAGCGTGGCGGCGCCGAGTTCAACCAGCGCGAGGCGCTCGCTCACGAAGAATGCGCGGAAGGCAGCCAACGCGAACAGAATCAACAGCGGGGCGGCGATGCTTCTGCCCGTCGCCCGCTTCCGTAGAACGAGGAGCGGCCCGAGGAGCACTCCCAGGTGCATCCACGTTGTCACTCCAGACACGGGGGCCAGGAACCGATTCTTGATCGTACTCATCACCCCGAACTCCCCGTTGAGTGCGCCGATGAGAACCGAGGGGGAGAGTCCGCGAACGACGCCTAGTCCGAGCCAGACGGCGTACGCGGCGAAGGTGACTGTGGCGATGATCACGACGGAGTGTGAGAGCCAGGTGACCTGCCGTTGCGTCATCCGGATCGTCGTCCGTCCGAGGTAGAGGGGCCCCGCTGCAGCGAAAAGCAACGCGATCACCAGGACGAGTACGAGCAAGGCGAGCGCGAAATCACCGGAGAGAAGCGACGGCTGGCCCCACATACTGCGGAAGTCTCGGCTCGGGATCAGCAACGACCCGATAAGGGACGGAAGGGGAATAACGAGGAGAAGTCCCAGTGGTGACCAGGTCCAGTGCATCAGCACAGGGATCTCGACAGCGGTTTCCGTCCCCGCTGGATCGTGGGGTCGCGCGGATCGACGCATCGAGTGCTGTCGCGATCTAGGGGGGGCTACCGTCATCACACGCCCATCTCGCTGACCAGCTCCGTGACGGCGTGATCGAACTGGGAGGCGAGTGCAGAGTCGCTCATGCGCTCGCTGTAGTGAGCGGCGTGAGTCGACAACGACCCGCTCAAGCCAGGTGTGCGGACGACACGCTGAATAGCATCGGCGAGCGAGCGAGCATCGCCGGCTCGGAAGGTCAGTCCGTTGTGCCCATTCGTCACCTGCTCGATGGCACCTCCCTGATCCGAGACGATGACCACGCAGCCATGCGAGATCGCTTGAGCAATCACCTGCCCGAACGGTTCCGGGTGCAGGGAGGGGACGACCACGATGTCTGCTTCCCGCATGTGCGGTGAAACGTCGGAGATATGACCGTGCAGGGTCACGCGGTAGGCGGCGCTCGATGCCCGTGCTCGGAGCGTGTCAGCGTACGAGCCATCGGTGTCGTGACTGCCGCCGAAGATGTCCACAGAGAGTTCCCGACCCAGACCGTCGCCATGGAGCATGTCCGTCGCATCCAGCAGGGTGTCCAGGCCCTTCCAGCGATCAAGTCGACTGAAGGAGGCGATCCGGACATGACTGCCGTCGGTGAGAGGCGGCCTTCGGCCTGCGCTGTCTGACGCACGTAGGCCCGAAAGGGGATACGCGACCCTCGACGGCCGCTCAGCGAGCTTGGGCGGAATGGCAGCTCTCGTCCAGTGGCTGTTCGCCAGATAGCCAGCGAATCGCGAGTACACGACGGTCGTGTCGAACCACTTCTTCATCGGGTGAGAGTCGGGCGGTGTCGGCTCTGTGCGCAGGTACGCCACGAGCCGGCGATGGGGAAGGCGTGCGAGTGCCAGGGCGAGCGACGCATACCCACTGTTCGACACGACGATGGCGTCATCGTCGATGGCTCGGAGTGTCGTCCGCAGACGAGGTATCGCTCGAAGCAGACCTAAACGGCTGTGCGATCGCTGGGGATCGAGCACGATTGTCTCTATCCCCGCGAGCGCTGCGCGGTCGGCGATTTCACCACCCGAAATGAAGATGGCGGTGCGCTCGTACTCGCTGGGCTGGGCGAGGTATCGCGCGAGCCCGAGCTGCCCGCCTCCGGGTGCGCCACTGTGGTCGACGAAGATCAGCCGATGGGGCGGCGCGGACGTCGACGCCTCCGCGGTCATTCCGGCCTCCCCGATGCGAGTTCCGGACGCCGGTCCGAACGGTCGTGGAACTCGCTCAGTACTGCATCGACTGCAGCTGCCTGCGCCTTTTCGTTCATCTGGTCCACGAGTGATGCAGCCGTCGACGTTGCGCGCTGATGTCCGCTTCCCCTCTCGATGACGGACAGAAGCGCACGCGCAGCTGACGACGGCGAATCGCAACGCCAGAGGTCGAGCCCTTCGAACGCCGGTATGTCACGGACGATGATGGGGTGCCCGAACGCGGCGGCGTCGAGGACGCTGAGTGGGAACCCCTCATAGCCGGCCGAATGAAAGTAGACGAATGGCCGGTCGAGGAAGTCACGCAACTGATTGCCGTTCAGCCATCCGGTGACCTCCACACCTGAAGCCTCCAGTTGATTTCGAAGTCGGACGTCGCCGTCACCGGCCCACACGAAGCGAGCGTCAGCGTTCTGTTCCCGAACGCGCGACGCGACATCGAGGAAGAACGCAGGGGACTTCTGCGAGGAGATTCGACCGATCATGGCGATGGTGTTGTCGACGTGGTCCCCGGGTGGCGGGTCGGCCCCGGGTGTCAGGGTCGATGCATTGGGAACTCGGCGCGTGCGTGCTCGCTGATCGAGAGACCGTGCGAGTGAGTCCTCGCGGGGGGTCAGTGTGACGGTGGCGTAGGTCCGCTTCGCCAGTATCGCCTCAGCACCTCGATAAGCAGCACGCAGGAGTGGATGCTGCAAGGGGTCCTCGAACTTGTATGCGTGGGGCGCGTAGAGCACGGGTGCGTTCAGAGGTCGCGCACGTACGTAAACGCCCGCCCAGCTGGAGTGGGCGACAACGACGTCGGGGTGGATATCGGCGACCATCTGCCGCACTGCGCGGGTCCGGGCGAAGATGCCGGTAGGCATGCGTCGATGAGACGTGACGCCTTCGACGTCATCCGGAGACTGCAGACCCTCCCAGAGGAGATGATGCTCATGCTGCGGGGACAGTGTGATCCATCGGTCGACCGCGCGGCCGACGCCCGCGTCGTAACACTCGACGACGTGGAGAACCCTTGTCACAGCCGACTTCCCAATCTCAATGTGCTGTCTCCCCGGGGGAGACGACGGTCTTCACGGTCTTGACAAGGATTGCGATGTCTCCCAACAGCGACCAGTTCTCGACGTAGTACAGGTCGAGTCGCACCGTCTGGTCCCAGTCGAGTGTCGATCGGCCGCTGACCTGCCACAGCCCCGTGATGCCGGGACGGGCAAGCAACCGGCGGCGGGCAGCGTCGGAGTAAAGTGCGACTTCCGCTGCAACCTGTGGGCGAGGGCCGACGAGACTCATCGAGCCTCCCAGCACGTTGAAGAGCTGCGGCAGCTCATCCAGCGAGTACTTGCGGATGACGCGGCCGATCGGCGTGATGCGCGGGTCGTTCTGGATCTTGAACAGAGGCTGGGCCGAAGTTCCCTGCGCCTTCAACAGAGCAGCGAGCTCGGCGTCTGCCCCCACGCGCATAGAGCGGAACTTGTGCATGTGGAACGGCTGTCCGTTGATGCCGACTCGCTCGTGGCTGAAGAGAAGCGGCCCCTTGCTCGTCAGCTTGACGGCGAGTGCCACAGCAATCAAGACCGGCGAGAGGAGGATGATCAAGACAGACGAGCTTGCGATGTCGAACGTCCGCTTGACAACTCGCTGTCCGCGAGAGAAACGCGGCGTCTCAACGTGGATCAGCGGAAGGCCCGCGACGGGGCGCGTGTGGATCCGTGGGCCGGCGATGTCGGTGATGTTCGGTGCGAGCACGAGGTGCTGGCGACCGGCCTCGAGACCCCACGAGATCTCCTTGACCTTCTGCGGCGGGAGATCGTCGGTGCTCGTGACGGCGACAGTGTCGGCCCCCGTGACTTCGATGGCGCTCTCCACGGCGTTGACGTTGCCCATGATCGGGATGGTCGTTCCGGGAATGGTGTCGGCCACCTTGCCCGACGGCACGCACGCGCCGACAACGCGGTAGCCGGCGTTCGGCGTGCGGGCGAGCTCGCTCGCGATCTGCGTGACGGATTCCAAGGATCCCACGAGGAGCACGCGAGCTGCGTATTCGCCCATCGTGCGCTGCGCACCGAGCCATCCTCGCCACAGCCACCGCGCGAGGATCAGCACGACGATTCCGAGGGGGAGGCTGATGAGTAGATAGCCACGCGCGACCTCGACTTGGAAGAGGAAGGCGAGGATCGCGACCAGCCCGAAGAGTCGGAAGCTCGCGTCGGCGATGCGGACGTACTCGGTGTTCCCGACGCCGATCACCCGGTCGCTGCGCGTGTCGGCGAGCGCCAGTGCAAGCATCCACGCGACGACGAGGCCCGCCGAGAACATCCAGTAAGAGACCATCGTGAGGCCGCGCACCTCGGGGGAGTCGTTGCCGAGCCACAGAAGTTGCGTGCCATACACGACCCAGACGAGCGCGAGGAAGTCGGTGATGATCAAGCGGCGCGCGTAGCGCCGTCGCCACCCGACCCTCGGACGCGGGGTGCGGCCGGCAGGGGTGGCGTTCGAGCCCCTGTCCGATTCGCCGTTCGGCGCATGCTCCGCAGACTTCGGAGCCACGTCAGAGATCGAGATATCCACTGCCGGAGGTACACCCTTCTGGATCGGGAGTCCTCGCCGACTCGATGAATCATTTCGCTCATCGCCGCGTGGATATCTCGGGTGATGTCACAGCGATGCTGAATGCGACGTTACCAAATGTTGGTCTTCCTCGCGCGCGATCTTCGTCGCTTGTAACACTGATTTAGCGGAAGCGTCATCGGAAATTCTTCGATGGCACTTCACCGTCGGCGGCAGGAATTGTCTCAGGGTGCCGTCGTGACGGCGTCGTCCGCCCACAGCACAATTCGTCCGTCGGTCGGGGAAGTGGTCAGTGCGGTTTCGGTCGGATCTGCGGCGACGCAGGCGAGCGAATCCGACGTGGAATTGGCGGGGCTCTCGAGGAAGACTTCGATGCCCGCGCACTCTTCTGTGCGTGCAGCCACAGCGATGAGCCCATTCGAGGGTGCGGCGTCGACAACGCCCACCGTCGGCGACGTCCACCACCCGGCCTCGGTGAGTGCGAGCGCGCGGCCGTCGCAGACGACGCTCATCACGTCACCCGACGTCTGAAGACCATGCGGATCGGCGCAGGGGGCCGGAACTTCGGTACCTCGCCGGTGAACGACGCTCCCACCGGCGGCGTCGAGGTAGGTCGATGCCGCGAGCACCTCCGGGTACGCGCTCCAGAACTCGCCCTGCGTGAAGGTGCGGAGCCCTTCGATCGCGCACCCCTCGCCTCGGGCGACGACCATCTCGGCCTCGCTGCCATCGAACGACGACAGGCTCAGGACTTGTCGGACATCGAGGTACCTCGGCGTGACATCGGTCCACGAGGCTCCGGCGTCCGTCGATCGCTCGAGTAGCGGCTCGCCTTCACCACAGGGTGGTGACGATGCCCGCCACCAGGCCGATGCGCCGATGGTCAGAAAGCGCTCGTCGTGCGGTGATTCAGGAGCGGTCGCGGGAGTTGTCGAAGGCGTGGCGGACACGTCTACGCCCAGGGTGAAGACCGGTGCGGGGTCTGCCGTCTGGGCCCGCAGCTCCGGGTTGCCGTGCTCGTACGCCATCACGGCAAGCACCCCTACGCACAGCGACAGCAGCACGATTCCGGCGACGGCGAAGCCGCGCGCGAGGGGCCGCTGAGCACTGCGTGTTCGGCGGGACATCAGGGTTATCGGCGAGACGTGCGCCCGCGCTCCGTCGGCGGGGAATCGGTGCCGCCGAAGGTGGAGTCCAGCCAGTCATCTGAAGGGTCGGTCGTGGCAGGTCCTGCCGCGGGGGCGGGGATGGACTGCACATCCAGCTGCGGCGCCGCCACGTCGACTGCCGGGACGGTCGCGATGGGCGCCGAGCGTCCGCGTCGTGTGCGCTTGCGCTCCGAGGCGGTCTTCTCCTGGCCGTACCCATACCCGTAGCCGTAGCCGTATCCGTAGCTGTAGTACGAATCGGGGCCCCGCATCGGGACCATCGTGAGAACGATTCCCGCGATCTTTGCGCCCACCGTTCCGAGGGCTTCGATAGCGCCCGAGAGCTGATGCCGGTTCGTGCGGCCCGCCGAGACGATGACGATCGCGCCGCTCGTCGCTTTCGCAAGGATCGCGGCATCCGTCACGGGGAGGAGCGGAGGAGCGTCGCAGAGCACGACGTCGAACTCTCGCTCGAGCAGTTCGAGCAATGACCGCATCTGCGATGAGCCGAGAAGCTCGCTCGGGTTGGGCGGAACCTTTCCGGCGGGCAGCACGTAAAGGCTGCGCTGACCCCACACCTGCATGACATCGCTGACCTGCGCGCGCCCGATCAGCACGTCGGTGAGACCGGCGCCGCCCTCGATTCCGAGGTACTCCGCGACCTTCGGCTTGCGGAGGTCGGTGTCGAGCAGCGCGACCCGCTTGCCGGCGTCCGCGAGGGCGATCGCAAGGTTGATGGTCGAGGTCGACTTGCCCTCGCTCGGCACGCTCGACGTGATGACGAACGACGATCGTCCCCCCATGTCGAGGAATTGAAGATTGGTCCGCAGGCCGCGGAAGGACTCCGCTCGCGGGCTCAGCGGGTCTGCGTGCACGATGAGCGGACGATCCTTGGCCTTCGGGTCGAACGCGATGGCTCCGATGATCGGGCGGTCTGTCACCTGCTCGATGTCGCGCGCTGTACGGATGCGAGTGTCGAGAACTGCTCGAAGTACAGCGATACCCAGGCCGGCGGCGAGTCCGAGGAGACCCCCCAGCGCGAGGTTCAGCGGAACGTTGGGACTTGAGGGACTCAACGGCGGCAGTGCGTCGCGTACGCGGGTCAGACGCACAGGGCTGCCTGTATCGCCCACCGTTTCGATCGACTCGACGGCAGCGGTGAGGCTCGCACCCAGCGCGTTCGCGATCTCGGCGGCGAGCACGGGATCGGCATCCGTCACGGTGATCGTGATGAGCGTCGTATTGACGGCGCTCGACGCCTCGACCTGCGACGCCAGAGCATTAGCAGTCATGCCGAGCCCGAGCTCAGCGATCACGGGATTCGTGACGATGGGCGTCGTGACGAGGTTTGCATACGTCGTCACGCGGGACTGCGTGAAGTTCGAGCCCTGCTGCAACTCGCCGATCGTGGCGCCGGTCTGGCTCGAGACGAACACCGTGCTCTGCGCCTCGTACTGGGGAGTGCGCGTCAGCGAGTAGCCGGCCGCGACGGCGACTCCGAGCAGCGTCGCCACGACGATGATGATCCAGTTCTTGCGAAGGATCCGGATGTAGTCGGTGAGCTCCATGGTGCCTCTCGGTGTCGCATCATTCGCGGCCCATCCTGACACAGCCATCCCAACGTCCTGTTGCGGGGATGTTTCGGGAGTTACGTGGTAACAGCCGCTTTCACGACGCCGACGACCGCCTCGATGGCGGGCAGCAGCTGAGCCGCAGACTGCTGATAGACCTCCCACGGCTGGCGAAACGGGTCGACCACATCGTCGTCGAGCGGGTCGCTCGGCGGGATGCTGAGACCCCGCGCTCCCGCGAGCGCCGACACGGCCGAACGCAGTCTGGCCGCGGCATCCGCCCCGCCTTCGTTGGCCGCCGCGACGACCTCGGACTCAGGAACGACAGCTGCGACGCGCGCGAACTCGCGGATGGTGAACGTCGATCGAAGACGCGACGGCGCCAGCTCGGCGACGGTGCGGCGATGCTCACGCGTCATCGTCAAGATGAGGTCGGGCGCGTCGAGATGCTGATCGGTGAGGAACCGCGACCTGTGGGCGTCGGCATCGGCGGCAGGGACACCGAGATGAACCGCGAGATGACGGGCTTCAGGCGTCATCTGCCACGACGCCAGCCCGCGTGTGCCGGCGCTCGAGACGACGGCGCCCAGCTCGCCCAGGCGAGTGCGCAGGAGTTGCTCCGCAAGCGGTGAGCGGCAGATGTTGCCGGTGCAGACCGTGAGGATCTGAAACATCAGCCGCCTTCCCGTGCCACGCTAACGTGGTCGCGTGGCTGACCACTCTAGCGATCGCACAGAGCGACGGGACGCGTCCGATTCCCCGCGCGGCCGGCCTGCCGAGACGGATGCCGCGACTCTCGACGCCTTCGCGATTCCAGCCCCAGGCGCTCCCGCCGCGGTCATCGAGACCGACGAGGCCGACCATTCAGGTCCGCGCCGCCCGCGCAGCTCGAGGCCGCCGCGCACGGACTGGCGGCTCGGTTCGCGCACCCTTCGTCGGTGGCGAGAGGGTCTGCTCGCCGTCGCGCTCATCACCCTCGCGGTTGCGCTGGGGGTGGCCACACTGCTCGAGATGGTGTGGCAATCGCCACTGGCAGGCATGGTCTCGCTCCTCGTGCTGTGGGTGGCGTTCGGTGGCGTGGCGACCTACGCGCTCGTTCGATCCCGGCCCGTCGGGCTGCTCAGCTTCCGGGCCGTGGACCTGCTGTTCGCCGCGGGTCTCGCGCTCGCCTTGCGCATCGTCCAGGGATGGGTCGAAGCTGCCGAGTATGGATCGGCGGCCTTCCCGTCGATGCCTCTCGTCGACGGGCGACCCAGCCCGGAGTGGGTGCTGACCGACGTGGTGGGCGCCGTCGTCATCGCCCCCGTGGTGGAGGAGTTCTTCTTCCGCGCCGTCATCCTGGTGACGGTCTACGGGCTCTTGCGACGTCGATTCGGTGAACTCGCCGCGGGCGTCGCCGGCGTCCTCGCCAGCACCGGGCTCTTCGTGCTCACCCACGCGCTCCTCCGCGACATGGACCTCACGGCGGCGATATCGGTGCTCCTGCTCGGGCTCGTATGCGGGGCTCTCGTCGTGCTCACGGGCCGGATCTGGGGAGCCGTCCTGCTGCACATCGGCTTCAACGCCACATACCTCGCGCTCGTCGCCGCGCACGCCGTTCTTTCCTGAAACACGGCGCCATCTGACGAAACAGACGGAATGCCGGTATTTGTCCTCCGAAGAGGGGACAAGGCGTCGGCAAACCGGGCTTCTGTGTCCCCCAAACGGATGACAAATGCGGGCAATTTGTCCCCCTAACGGCCTACATTAGCACCGTCTAATGTTCCTGATCGAGCGTCCCCCGAATGGCGGACACGCGTGGGAAAGCTGTTACCTGCTGGTAACTTAGGAGCCTGGAATTACCCCAGAGCGTCCTTTACAGTCGCTGTACAGGGAAATTCATTTGCCAGCGTCGCCGCCCCCCTCGTACCGAACTCCATGCTCCAATCTGTGAGGAATACACACATGCTGAAGAAGACACTCGCGGCTGCCGGCATCGCCGGTCTGCTGATCTTCGGCAGCGCTTCTGCGGCGCTCGCCGACTCGTACCCGCCCTCCGCTCCCGTGACCGCGTCGGACAACACCGTCACGCCGGGAACCCCCGTCACGATCACAGCCACCGGCCTCGGCGACTACGAGTTCGTGACCTTCTCCGTCACTCCGCCCACGGGCGCCACGCTCTCCTCGATCGTCCTGCTCGCCTCCGCGCCCGGCGCGACGGTGACCAAGCCGGTCGTGAACGGAACTGCTTCGGCCACACTGACCCCGACGGTGCCCGGCACCTACACGGTGTCGGTCGCCGCGCCCGACGGCACCGTCCTCGGCTCCACCGTCGTCTCGGTCGCCGCTGCTCCTGCACCGAGCCCCTCGGGCGGCGCCGCACTGCCGCCCACGGGTGGAGCGGTCCCGGCTGCTGCCATCTGGGCAGGCGTCGGCGCAGTCGGTCTCGGTGGCATCGCCGCCGCAGCCGCCGCGGCCCGTCGTCGCACCCAGAAGAGCTGACGGCCGAACTGAACGACCAACTGACGATGACCTCGGGCACGCGCCCGGGGTCATCGTCGTTCTATCGGCGACCGACGCGCACGCTCGTCGTCGCGCTGCTGGCGACGGTTGCGGGCGCGGTCTTCCTGCTCGCGTTGCGCACGCCGCCCGAGTGGCCGTTCTGGCTCGCGTCGCTCGTCTCCATCGTGGCGTTCTGCGCTCCGCTGGTGGTGGCTGTCGTCGTGGCATCCGTCTGGGCGGGCGCCGACCGCGTCCGCAGTCTGCTCTTCACATGGCGCTGGAGCGACGTCGCGCTGGGCCTCGCCGTCGGCCTCCTTCTTCGCGCGCTCGTCGAGTTGGTCGCGCCGACCACCGGCTCGTTCCGGACGGGATTCGTCGAGCTCTCGACGGCCGACCTCCTCGTGCTCGTGCTCGGCGCCGCGCTCGTGACCCCGGTCGTCGAGGAGCTGTTCTTCCGCGGCGTGGTCGTGGCCGCCCTCTCCGACGCCCTCCGCGGTCTCGGACGCGTGCTCGCCGGCATCCTCGCGATCGCCGTCTCGACCGTCGTCTTCGTGCTGCTGCACGCGCTGAGCCTCGGCGCGACGACGACCATGGCCGCGCTCCTCGGCCCGCTGCTCGTGAGTGTGGCCTGCGGCATCCTTCTTCTCTTCACGAGGCGTCTCGCCTCTGCTCTGCTTGCCCACGTCGTCTTCAACGCGATCGGTGTCGGGCTTCTCCTCGTCTGAGACGGACGGCGATGCACCGGGGGAGGGGCTCGCCGTCCGTCTCAGATCTCTCCGGTTTGGGACAGTGAACCGGATGCCGTAGGCTAAACCTTTGGTGTGTGGTCTTGCTGACCGCCTCCGCGAACGTGAGCCCTCCACTGGCGCCCTTCCCGATCCTCGATCGACGAAGCGCCCCGGAGCGGGATTCACGAACCTCTCCGTTCGAATCAAGAAAGCAGCACTACTGTGACGCGCACTTTCACCCCCAAGGCTGGCGAAGTCCAGCGCGACTGGCTCATCATCGACGCGACCGACGTCGTCCTGGGCCGTCTCGCCTCGCACACCGCGGCCCTCCTCCGCGGCAAGCACAAGGCGACCTTCGCCAACCACATGGACTCCGGCGACTTCGTCATCATCATCAACGCCGACAAGGTCGCCCTGACCGGTCAGAAGCTCCAGCAGAAGAAGGCGTACCGCCACTCGGGCTACCCGGGCGGCCTCTCGTCGGTCACCTACGCCGAGCTGCTCGAGAAGAACCCCGTCCGCGCCGTCGAGAAGGCCGTCCGCGGAATGCTCCCGAAGAACAGCCTGGGTGCGCAGCAGCTGCGCAAGCTCAAGGTCTACCGCGGCGCCGAGCACCCCCACGGTGCGCAGCAGCCGACGACGTACACCCTCGACCAGGTCGCCCAGTAAGCGCCGCCCACTATTAAGGACATACTCGTGGCGAACATCGAAGACACCAGCAGCAACTACTCGACCGAGACCCCCGTCGACCAGACCACCGTCGCAGCGGAGCGCCCCGTGCTCTCCGTCTCGGGTGCCGCGGTCGGCCGTCGCAAGGAGGCTATCGCGCGCGTGCGCGTCGTCCCCGGCTCCGGCACGATCACGATCAACGGACGCACGTTCGAGGACTACTTCCCCAACAAGCTGCACCAGCAGCTCGTGACCGACCCCTTCACGGTCCTCAACCTCACCGACGCGTACGACGTCGTCGCGCGCATCTCGGGTGGTGGCCCCTCGGGTCAGGCCGGCGCGCTCCGCCTCGGCATCGCCCGCGCGCTCAACGAGATCGACCTCGAGAACAACCGACCGACGCTGAAGAAGGCGGGCTTCCTGTCGCGCGACGCTCGCGTCAAGGAGCGCAAGAAGGCCGGTCTCAAGAAGGCCCGCAAGGCGCCTCAGTACTCGAAGCGCTGATCGGTCCGCATCCGATGCCGCTTTTCGGCACGGACGGCGTGCGGGGGCTGGCCAACGGCCCCCTCACGGCGGATCTCGCTCTCAACCTGGCCCAGGCGACTGCCGTCGTCCTGGGCCAGGGCCGGTCCGCCGAGGCGCGGAAGGCGGCAGGGCGACGACTCACCGCCGTCGTTGCACGCGATCCGCGTATCTCGGGGGAGTTCCTCTCCGCCGCCGTCGAGGCGGGCCTGGCCTCGTCCGGCGTCGACGTCTTCGACGCCGGTGTTCTGCCGACGCCGGCGGCAGCGTTCCTGATCGCCGACATCGACGCCGACTTCGGCGTCATGGTGTCGGCATCCCACAACCCTGCCCCTGACAACGGCATCAAGATCTTCGCCCGGGGCGGCGTGAAGCTCCCCGACGTCGTCGAGCAGCGGATCGAAGCCGCGCTGGATGCGCCGAAGCTTCAGCCGGTCGGTGCCGAAGTCGGCCGCATCCGTCGCTTCGCCGATGCCGAGGACCGCTACGTCATCCACCTCCTCGGCTCGCTCGACCACCGTCTCGACGGGATCCACGTCGTGCTCGACTGCGCGCATGGCGCGGCATCGGGAGTCTCACCCGAGACCTTCCGCGACGCCGGCGCGCAGGTGACGCTCATCGGGGCGGATCCCGACGGTCTCAACATCAATGACGGCGTCGGGTCGACGCACCTCGAGCAGCTCGCTGCGCACGTCGTCCGCGCGGGTGCCGACGTCGGCATCGCGCACGACGGCGACGCGGATCGCTGCCTCGCCGTGGATGCGAGCGGCAGGGTCGTCGACGGTGACCAGATCATGGCCATCCTCGCGGTGTCGATGAAGGAACGCGGACGCCTCGTCGACAACACCCTCGTCGCCACCGTCATGAGCAATCTCGGGCTTCACCGGGCGATGGCGGAGCAGGGCATCCACGTCGAGCAGACCGCCGTCGGCGACCGCTACGTCCTCGAGCGGATGACCGCCGGCGGATACTCCTTGGGCGGAGAGCAGTCCGGCCACGTGATCATGAGCGAGTTCGCCACAACCGGCGACGGCCTGCTCACGGGCCTCCACCTCGTAAGCGAGATGGCGCGGCAGGGCAAGACTCTGGCCGAACTGGCATCCGTCATGACCGTCTTCCCGCAGGTGCTCGTCAACGTCAAGGACGTCGACCGCACTCGCGTCGGCGACGCCGGCGTGGCGGACGCCGTGGCGGAAGCCCAGGCCGAGCTCGGAGACACCGGACGCGTCCTGCTCCGCGCCTCGGGCACTGAGCAGCTCGTCCGCGTCATGGTCGAGGCTGCTGACGCGCTCAAGGCGCAGGAGATCGCCGACCGGCTCGCCGACGTCGTGCGGGAGCGACTGGCTCTCTGATCTCGGCGCGAGAGCCGCGCCGCGCAGGAACTTATCCACAGATTCTCTCGAATCAAAATACGATACTGGCGGGCCTGCCATGCTTGAGGTATGGCATTTCTGAACGATCTCGAGCGACTCCTGAGTCGCCTGGGTGAGGTGCCGTGCCTCGATGTCGAGGCTGAGGGTCTTGTCGCGGCAGTCGAGTCGCTCAGCGACGACGACCTCGTCGCTGTGCTCGAGCGTTCGGCAGCATTGCGCACGAGCGTGGAACGCCTGTCGATCATCGCGGCCGGTGTCGCGGCGCGGCGCTCGCACCGTGACCGTGGCTACCGCGGGCTCGCCGGCACGCGGGGGCATCGCACGCCGGTGGCGATGATCCAGTCCCTGACGGGTGGCACGGCGGCCGACGCGAGAAAGGCCGTGCAGGCGGGTGAGTCTCTGCTTCCCACCCCCGTAATGCCCGCGGCTCAGCCGACACCGGGCACGGAACAGCTGGCGGATGCTGCGGAGTCGACCTCCGACGACGCAACCCCTGAACCGTGGCATGCGTCGCTGGGCACCGCACTTCTACGTGGTCGGATCACCCTCGACCAGCACGAGGCCATCCGCGGTGGCCTCGGAGAGCCCCCGACCGGTGACGCGGAATCCGCCGCAGAGGCGGTCCATGTCTGGTCCATCGCGGCGTCGCAGCTGTTGGCTGAGGCATCGGGCATCTCCGTCGAAGAGCTCCGCGCACGATCGCGTGCCGTGCGTGACGTCCTCGACCCCGCCGGCGCCGAACAACGCTTCGCCGACCGGTATCAAGCGAGGTCGTTTCGCATGTGGACCGATCGGGCGGGCCAGCATCACGGTCACCTCGTGTTCGACGACGACGCGGCGGCGTGGGTTCAGTCGATGATCGACGCCGCGCTCAGGCCGCGTCGCGGCGGCCCCCGATTCGTCGATTCCGAAGCGAAGGTTCAGGCCGACGAGCTGGCATCAGACGGGCGCTCGAACGAGCAGCTCGCGTATGACCTCGTCTTCGATGTGCTTCGGGCCGGGTCGCTGGCCAACGCCGAAGACGTCTTCGGCGCGCGCCAGCCCGGAGTCCGGCTCGTGGTGGTAAGCGACGGATCTTCGCAGCGCGACCTCTACGACAGGCTTCTCGCGACCGGCTACACAGAGGATCGGGGAGTGGCGGTCCCGGGCTCGCTGATCGATCGTGCGGTATGCGAGACCGGCACCGTCGCGGCGTACGTCGACACCGACGGCAACCCGCTCGAACTCGGCCGCGAACAGCGACTCTTCAGCCGCGCGCAGCGGGTCATGCTCGCGATTCGCGACGGCGGATGCCGATGGCCGGGGTGCGATCGTGCCGCTTCTTACACCGAGGCTCACCACAGCGACCATTGGGCTGCCGATCACGGTCGCACCGACATCGATCGTGGCATCCTCCTGTGTCGACACCATCACATGCTTCTCCATAACAACGGATGGAAGATCACGAGGCGCGGGCGGGAGGCATTCGTGCTCCACGGCCCGCCCGGAAGCGGTATCCCGTCGCAAGAGCTCCCCGCGAAGGCCCCGTGGTCGTGGGCTTGGAGGTTTCCACCCCCACCGGAGAGGCAAACGTGGCGCGCCACTGGGTCGCAGCGGTCTTCGGGTCCTTCGGAACAAGCTCGGGCTGCCGTTACCTCCGTCCGGCGGTCGGCGTAGCTTCACCGGCTCGTTCGTCGTGCGTGTGCGGTGCTGGGTTCGGTGATCTGCTGACCCCGGTGTGCGGATGGGGAGAAGCGGCGCGCGGTATCCCGGAGGTGCTCACAGGGGTGCCGGTGCGCGCGTGTGTACCGCGGTGCGCGCGGGCTGCTATACGGACGGGGAGGTCGCCGCGCGGAGGGCGGCGCCGGTGTGCGGGACGGCGGGACCGGTGCGCGGGATGGCGGGGCGGTGTGCGGGACGGCGGGGTCGGTGCGCGGGATGGCGGGGCGGTGTGCGGGACGGCGGGACCGGTGCGCGGGATGGCGGGGCGGTGTGCGTGCGGCGGGGTCGGTGCGCGGGATGGCGGGGTCGGTGCGCGGGACGGCGGGACCGGTGCGCGGGATGGCGGGGCGGTGTGCGTGCGGCGGGGTCGGTGCGCGGGACGGCGGGACCGGTGCGCGGGATGGCGGGGCGGTGTGCGTGCGGCGGGGTCGGTGCGCGGGACGGCGGGACCGGTGCGCGTGCGGCGGGCCGGTGCGCCATCGTCCGGGCGGGAGCCCGGCTGCACGTGCGGGGCGTGTGCCCAGACCTGCAGCCAGGCACGCGAGGCTAGACGCCGGGCGCGCTCCAGGACAGCGACTCGATGTAGCGCAACAGGACACCTTCGCGCAGAGCCCACGGCGACACTTCGAGCTCGTCGACGTCCATCGCCGTCATCGCCGTGTGCAAAACGACAGCGGCCGCCACGATCTGGAACGTCCGGTCCGCCGTGATTCCCGGAAGCTCCTGCCGCGCATCTGCGGGAATGCGTGCGAGTCGCGGAATCCACGAGCCCAGCGAGGCGCGGGGAAGCAGCATCCGCTCGATCCCCGACCATCCCGGAACCGGGTACCCGACGAGCTTCGCGAGAGAACGGATCGCCTTCGACGACCCGACCACATGGTCCGGACGCGGCTGCGACGAGAACGACTGCACGACCGGGATGAGCGTCGTCCGTGCATGCTCCCGAAGCCGTTCGACGGCCTCCTCGCCGGGCGGGTCCGCGGGAAGGAACTGGATCGTCGTGCGACCGGCGCCGAGAGGCACCGACGCCGCAGCATCCGGCAACTCGTCCGAGCCGGCCGCCAGTTCGAGCGAACCGCCACCGATGTCGAACAGCAGGATCTGGCCCGCCGCCCAGCCGAACCAGCGCCGCACCGCCAAGAAGGTGTAGCGCGCCTCGGTCTCTCCACCGAGAACCTGCAACGGCTGCCCGAGGGCCTCTTCGACCCGGGCGATCACCTCTACGCCGTTCGTTGCCTCGCGCACGGCGGATGTCGCCGTTGCGAGCAACTCGTCGACCTTCTCGGATGCCGCGACATCGCGCGCCGCCGACACCGCCGAGACGAGCGCCGACACCCCCTCTTCCGTGATCGAACCGTCCGGCGCGAGATACCGCATGAGCCGCAAGACCGTCCGCTTGCTCGTCGTCGCCAACGGACGCCCACCGGGTCGGACGTCGGCAACGAGAAGGTGGACGGTATTGGATCCGATGTCGAGGACTCCGAGGCGCACGAGTTCAGGCTATCGGGGCTACCCGTGTCACAATTCCGCCTGAACCGGCGCTGCACTCGCGGAGCGTCCCGTCGTCGCGCGCGAGAATCGCGTGACCGCGTTCGCGGATGCGGAGAAACGGCACGCCCCCCTTCGGCATCCGGCCGTACCCGCCGCGCTGCCCGCTACGATGGGCGCGATGTCTGCCGACGCCGCCACCGAGACCACCCGCGCCGACTCGCTCTACCGCGAGATTCCCCGCGCGGAGTGGGCTCGACTCGCGTCCGGCATGGCGCAGCCCCTCTCCGAGACCGAGATCGTCCAGATCCGAGGGCTCGGCGACCGGCTCGACATCGCGGAGGTGTCGCAGGTCCACCTTCCCCTGTCGCGGATGCTCTCGCTCTACGCAGAATCGACGAAACGTCTCGGCGCAGAGACATCGGCCTTCCTCGGGGAGCCCGATACGACGACCCCGTTCATCGTCGGAGTCGCAGGGTCGGTCGCTGTCGGCAAGTCGACGATCGCTCGACTGCTGCGCGAGCTCATGAGCAGATGGCCCGGCACGCCGCGGGTCGAACTCGTGACGACCGACGGGTTCCTCTACTCGAACGCCGAGCTGGAACGCCGGGGGCTCATGGACCGCAAGGGCTTCCCCGAGTCGTATGATCGGCGCGCTCTCGTCGAGTTCCTGACCGACGTCAAGAGCGGTGCTCCCGAAGTCCGTGCACCCTTCTATTCGCACATGCGATACGACATCGTGCCCGACGCCCACGTCACGGTGCGGCGTCCCGACGTCGTCATCGTCGAGGGACTCAACGTCCTGCAGCCGCCGCCGACGCCGAACGACGTCGCGGTGAGCGACCTGTTCGACTTCTCGATCTACGTCGACGCGGACGCCGAGCACATCACCCAGTGGTACATCGACCGCTTTCTCGCCCTCCGGCGTGCGGCGTTCAGCAACCCGAACTCGTTCTTCAACCGCCTCGCCGAGCTGACCGATGCGGAAGCCGTCGAGCGCGCCCTGTACTTCTGGAACACGATCAACCTCCCGAACCTGATCGAGAACGTGCTCCCCACACGACACCGCGCGACCCTCGTGCTTCAGAAGGCAGCCGACCACGCCGTCGAACGAGTCCTCCTGCGCAAGCTGTAATCCGCGGCATCCTCGCGGCGCCGGTTCGCCGCGCCGTGAACGGTTCGTTCAGCCTCCTCGCAAACCAACGCTCGTACGATTGTCGGCATGTGTGGAATCGTCGGATACGTAGGCCCCCGCGACAGTCGGCCGATCCTGCTCGCGGGTCTTGCCCGACTCGAGTACCGCGGCTACGACTCGGCGGGCATCGCCGTCATCGACACGGATGGCGATCTCGTCATGCGCAAGCGCGCGGGAAAGCTCCAAGTGCTGCGCGACGACCTCGAGGCGCACGAGCTCGCGGGAGGCACGACCGGCATCGGACACACCCGATGGGCGACGCACGGCGGGCCCACGGATGCCAATGCGCACCCCCACCTCGCAGATGACGACAAGCTCGCCGTCATCCACAACGGAATCGTCGAGAACTACGCCGAACTCAAGGCCGACCTCCTCAGCGAGGGCCACGACTTCCTCAGCGAGACGGACACCGAGGTGGCAGCGGTCCTCCTCGGACGCGAGTACCGCGCCAACGGCGGCGATCTCGTCGAGGCGTTCCGTTCGACCGTCAACCGGCTCGAGGGAGCCTTCACGCTCCTCGCGGTCCACGAGGACCACCCGGGACTCGTCGTCGGCGCACGCCGCAATTCGCCGCTCGTGATCGGACTCGGCGAGGGCGAGAACTTCCTCGGCTCCGACGTCGCGGCGTTCGTCGAGCACACCCGCAACGCCCTCGCGATCGGACAGGACGAGATCGTCGCGATCACGCCTGCCGGCGTCGAGGTCACCGACTTCACGGGCAACCCGGTCGAGGTCGAGCCGTTCGAGGTCACCTGGGATGCTTCCGCCGCAGAGAAGGGCGGATGGTCGAGCTTCATGGCCAAGGAGGTCTCGGAAGAGCCTGAAGCCGTTGCGAACACCCTCCGCGGGCGAGTGCGCGACGGCGTCGTCGCGATCCCGGAGCTCGACGGACTCGATGACCTCTTCCGCGACATCACCCGCATCGTCGTGATCGCGGCGGGAACCGCTGCGTACGCCGGCATGGTCGGCAAGTACGCGCTCGAGGCCTGGGCACGCGTGCCCGTGGATGTCGAGCTGGCTCACGAGTTCCACTATCGCGACCCCGTCATCGGTCCGAACACGCTCGTCGTGTCGATCAGCCAGTCCGGCGAGACGATGGACACGCTCATGGCGGTCAAGTACGCCCGCGAGCGGGGAGCGAAGACCCTCTCCATCTGCAACACGCAGGGCGCGACGATTCCGCGCGAGTCCGACGCCATCGTCTACACGCACGCCGGACCCGAAGTCGCCGTGGCATCCACCAAGGCCTTCGTGGCGCAGATCACGGCGCAGTTCCTGCTGGCGCTGCACATCGGACGCATCCGTGGCGAACTCTCCGCCACCGAGGTGGCTCAGCACGTCCTCGAACTCGAGGCCGTCCCCGAGAAGATCCAGCACATCCTCGACACCGAGCAGGCACGCATCGAAGAGTTCGCGCACTGGATGGCGGACACCCGCTCGGTGCTCTTCCTCGGGCGCCACGTCGGGTATCCGATCGCCCTCGAGGGTGCGCTCAAGCTCAAGGAGATCTCGTACATCCACGCCGAGGGCTTCGCGGCGGGCGAGCTCAAGCACGGCCCGATCGCGCTCATCGAGCCGGGTCAGCCCGTCTTCGTGATCGTGCCGTCGCCGCGGGAGTCGCCGCTGCTGCACTCCAAGGTCGTCTCGAACATCCGCGAGATCCACGCCCGCGGAGCGCGTGTCATCGCGATCGCAGAAGAGGGCGACGCGGCCGTTCTGCCGATCTCGGACGAGGTGCTGCGCGTCCCGCTGGCGAGCCCCATGGTGCAGGCACTCCTCACCGTGGTCCCGCTGCACATCTTCGCGATGGGCCTCGCGACGGCGAAGGGCCTCGACGTCGATCAGCCCCGCAATCTCGCGAAGTCGGTCACCGTCGAGTAGAGCGATAAGGTGACGGATGCCGCGTCCCGCCGCCTCCCCGTCCGCTGAGCACGCGGGGTGACGGCCGGAGAACGGCTTCAGCACGCGGTGCAGGCACGCTCCACACTCGCGCAGACGTCGTCGCGGAGGACAACATGATCGTCGGGATCGGCATCGACCTTGTCGACATCGCGCGGTTCGAGCGTTCCCTCGCCCGCACACCGCGCCTGCTCGATCGTCTCTTCACGCCCGGCGAGCGGCCCCTCGCGCCCCGCTCACTCGCCGCGCGGTACGCCGCGAAGGAAGCGCTCATCAAGGCCCTGGGCGGGTCGGACGGCGTGCACTGGACCGAGATCGACGTCACTCCCGAGCCGTCCGGGCGCCCGCGCTTCACGCTCACGGGGTCGACCGCGGCAGTCGTCGCGGGTCGTGGCATCACCGCCCTTCACCTCTCGATGTCGCACGATGCGGGTCTCGCAACCGCGTACGTCGTCGCAGAGTCGGTTGCGACTGCCGCGCCCGGCGCGAGCGCCGCGTCGGAGAATCGCGCCGACGTCGGAGAATCTGGCCAGGATGCTCCGGCGAACGCGCGAATCTCCGACCGGAACGACGCCGACCGGGACGACGCCGACGGGAGGGTCGTATGAGCACGCTTCCGGCAGGCACGATGCGCGAGGCGACGATCGACCTCGGCGCGATCGAAGACAACGTCCGGCACTTCCGCCGGCTGACCGGCGTCGACGTGCTCGCCGTCGTCAAGGCCGACGGGTACGGTCACGGCGCCGTCCGCTCGGCGGCCGCGGCCCTCGCCGGGGGAGCGGCGCGCCTCGGCGTCGCCGACATCGGCGAGGCGCTCGCCCTGCGGCGTGGCGGGATCGTCGCGCCCGTCGTCGCGTGGCTGCACGCGCCGGGTGCGGACTTCCGCGAGGCCGCAGCAGCGGGGATCGAGCTCGGCATCTCGTCGTACGACCAGCTCACGCGGGCCGCCGCCGCGGCATCCGGAGATCACCCCGTCACGGTGCACCTCAAGATCGAGACGGGACTCTCGCGGAACGGCATCGCCCCGGACGACTACCGTGTCGTGTTCGCCGAGGCGGCCCGCCTCGAGCGCATCGGGCGCCTCCGCGTCGTCGGCATCTTCAGTCATCTCTCCAACACGAGCCGCGAAGACGACCTGGCGGCGCTCCACGCCTTCATGGAAGGCGTGGCCGACGCGGCATCGCTGGGCCTGCGGCCGCCGATCCGTCACCTCGCCGCGACGCACGCCGCCGTCGACCTGCCGGAGGCCCGGCTCGACGCTGTGCGCGTGGGGATCGGCATCTACGGACTGTCGCCCTTCGCGGATCGGTCGTCGGCGGAGCTCGGCCTCCGCCCCGCGATGACGCTCCGCGCGTCGGTCGCCGCGGTGCGCAGAGTCCCCGCCGGAACGGGCGTCTCGTACGGCTACACCCACCGCACGGATCGCGAGACGACCCTCGTGCTCGTGCCGGTCGGCTATGCCGACGGCGTCCCGCGGCAGGCCTCTTCGCGAGGGCCCGTGCGGATCGGGGGGCGCGACTTCACCGTCGCCGGGCGTATCGCAATGGACCAGTTCGTCGTCGACGTGGGGGACCATCCCGTCGGAGTGGGCGACGAGGTCGTGCTGTTCGGCGATCCGACCCTCGGCGCGCCCGCCGCGAAGGACTGGGCGGATGCCGCCGGCACGATCGACTACGAGATCGTGACGCGCATCGGCCCCCGCGTCCCGCGGCGCCATCTTCCGGCATGAATATGGCCGTTCCGGTGTTGGAGGCAGTGTGAGCACGACAGATTTCGACACGCTCGTGGGGACCCGCGAGATCACTTCGGCGCACCAGATGGAGCAGCTCGGTGAAGAGATGGGACGGATGCTCCGGCCCGGCGACCTCGTCGTCCTGACGGGTCCGCTCGGTGCAGGCAAGACCACGCTCACCCGGGGGATCGCCGCGGGTCTGGGCGTGCGCGGACCGATCCAGAGCCCGACGTTCGTCATCGCCCGCACGCACCCGTCGCTCGTCGACGGCCCGCCGCTCGTGCACGTCGACGCGTACCGCCTCGGATCCGGCGCCGAGCTCGACGATCTCGACATCGACTTCCCCGGGTCGGTCGTCGTCGCCGAGTGGGGTGCGCCCTTCGCGGCAGCCGTCGCCGACCGCTGGTGGGAGGTCGAGATCGACCGGGAGTGGAACGGCCGCGGCGTCGACACCGCGTGCGGCGGCTACGGCCACGGAGAAGACCTCGACGCCGAGACCCCCCGCCTCGTCCGGATCTCGCGCCGCGATGCGCCTCGAACGGGCCGGTAGCCTGGACGGTGTGATCCTCGGCATCGACACGTCCCTCGGCACCGCCGTCGCGGTCGTCGAGCACGACGGGCTCGTGCGCTCCGAGGTCGCGAGCGCCAATCCGCTCGGTCACGCCGAGGTCATCGGCGAGCTCCTCGTGTCGGCGCTGGCGGACGCGAGGCTCGGCCCCGTCGGAGCGACGGTCGCGCCGACTCCCGTCACCCTGACTCATGTCGCCGCGGGCATGGGGCCCGGTCCCTTCACGGGCCTGCGGGTGGGCATCGCCGCCGCCCGCGCATTCGCGATGGGCCGCGGCATCCCGTTCGTGCCGGTGGTCAGCCATGATGCCGTCGGTCTCGCTGTCCTGCTGTCCGATCCCGACGCCGCCCGCTTCGCGGTGGTCACCGATGCGCGCCGCCGCGAGTTCGCGTACACGATCTACGAGGGTCTCGACGACGACGGACTCCCCGTGCGCGCAGCCGAACCGACTCTCGCGCCCCGCGACGACCTCGATGCCGTGCTCGCCCGACTCGGCGCGGAACGGCGCGACGCGGCATCCGTCTCCGCCGCCATGATCGCGCTCGTCGCGGGACGCGCGCTCGCGGCGGATCGGGTCGTCGCCCCCGAAGAGGCGCTGTACCTCCGTGCACCGGACGTCACCCTCTCGGCGGGACCGAAGAAGGTGGGCGTGTGACGATCCGCCCCGCCGCCCCCGCAGACCTCGACGCCATCATGGCCCTCGAGCGCGCCTCCTTCCCGTCCGATGCCTGGTCCGACGCGATGATGCGCGAGGAGCTCCGCTCTCCGCACGGCTACTACCTCGTCGACGTCCTCGCCGATCGCCTGATCGGCTACGCCGGCCTGCGGGCCGCCGCCGGGGCGAGGGATGCCGACATCCAGACCATCACGGTCGCAGACACCATGCGTGGGCGGGGCAGGGGTCGTGCGCTGCTCGCGGCCTTGCTCGAGGAAGCCGCCAGGCGGGAGGTCCGCGAGGTGTTCCTCGAAGTCCGCGCCGACAACCCCGTCGCTCACGCGCTCTATGCCTCCGAGGGGTTCCTCGAGATCGCACGTCGTCCGCACTACTACCAGCCCGACGACATCGACGCCGTCGTCATGAAGCTCGACCTGGCCGGGTGGCGTGCGCATCGCGCAGGCGCTGGACCGAGCAGTACTGGGGAGATCGGCGATCCTGAGGGTGCCGCGGGTGCGGAGCCTCCTCAGGATCGCGGATCTCCTCAGGATCGCGCCCGAAACGAGGCAGGGTGGTGCACATGACCGAGCCCCTGGTCCTCGGCATCGAGACGAGCTGCGACGAGACGGGCATCGGGATCGTCCGCGGCCGCACGCTGCTCTCCAACACGATCGCGAGCTCCATGGACGAGCACGCACGGTACGGCGGTGTCGTCCCCGAGGTCGCCGCTCGCGCCCACCTGGAGGCGCTGCAACCGGCCATCCGGGCGGCGCTCGCCGAAGCATCCGTCTCCCTGTCCGATCTCGACGCCGTCGCCGTGACGAGCGGCCCCGGACTCGCCGGTGCGCTCATGGTCGGCGTCGGGGCGGCGAAGGCGCTCGCCGTGTCGCTCGATCGTCCCCTCTACGCCGTCAACCACCTCGTCGGGCACATCGCGGCGGACATGCTGACGGGCGATGACGTCGAGTACCCCACGGTCGCGTTGCTCGTCTCGGGCGGTCACACGTCGCTTCTGCTCGTGCGCGACCTGACGAGCGATGTCGAGCTGCTCGGCGAGACGGTCGACGATGCCGCGGGTGAGGCGTTCGACAAGGTCGCCCGCGTGCTCGGTCTGCCGTACCCAGGCGGCCCCGAGATCGATCGTGCGGCCGCCGACGGCGATCCGACGGCGATCCGCTTCCCCCGTGGGCTGTCCCGCGCCTCCGACATGGCCGCGCACCGCTACGACTTCTCGTTCTCGGGGCTCAAGACCGCCGTCGCGCGCTGGATCGAGCAGCGGCAGGCGGCCGGTGAGGAGATTCCGGTCGCGGATGTCGCCGCCTCGTTCCGCGAAGCCGTCGTCGACGTTCTCGTCACGAAGGCCCTCGCCGCCTGCGCCGACAACGGTGTGCCCCGACTGCTGCTCGGAGGCGGCGTGATCGCCAACCGGCGTCTGCGGGATGTCGCGCTCGAGCGGGCGGCCGCGGCGGGCGTCGCGGTGCGGATCCCGCCGCTCTCGCTGTGCACCGACAACGGCGCGATGATCGCCGCGCTCGCGGCGGACCTCATCCGTTCCGGTCGCCGCCCGTCGACGCTCGCGTTCGGAGCGGACTCGACGCTTCCCGTCACCGAGATCCAGGTCGCCGAGGGGGCTGCGTGAGCGACGACATCAGTCCGACGCGCGAGCCGGAGCGGACGGATGCCGCGCCCTCCCGACGCCGCGCGCAGCCCGGGCCGTCGTCGCCTGACCCCGATTCCACGACGCGATCCACGGACGCGACACGGCCGGGGAGCGACGGCGCAGCACCGGCCGCTACCGGCGGACTGCGGCGCCGACCCCTCGAGCCCGGTGATCCGCCGCCCCTTCCTCCCCGCCCTCCGGCCCCCGTCATCGACCAGCCCTCTCCCGACGTCGAGCTGGGTCAGGCGACCGGCATGCCGGGCGTCCATCGCGGAGGCTTCCAGCGCCTTCCGACCGAACCCGTGGGCCTGACGGTCGAGTCGGCACCTGCTGAGCCCGGCACCGAGACCCGCCCGGTGGAGTGGCTCATGCCCGAGCCGCGGACCTCGCGCGGACTGGCCGGGTGGGCACTCGCGTTCGCCGTCGCGGGACTCGCGATGTCGCTCGTCGTGGGGTGGGGCTTCCCGCTCGGGCTCATCGGAATCATCGTCGCGATCGTGGCCCTTCGCCGACCGGACGAGAGCCGCGCCATCGCGACCTGGTCGCTGGTGCTGGCGGGCGTGTCGCTCCTGTACAGCGCCGGCTGGCTGCTGTGGGCGTCGAGCACCGGCACCCTCTTCACGTGACCCCGACCCTGTAGCCGTGCCGCGGTGCCGTGCGCGTCAGTCCGCCGCGTGGAGACCCAGCTCAGACGCGATCGGCGAGGATCGCGAGCCTCTTCGATCCCACCCGCGTGAGGATGAGCGTCGCCTCGTCGTCGCCCTTGAGCTTGAGCGTTCGACGCAGCACCGCAGGGTCGACGTCGACTCCCCGCTTCTTGATCTCGAGGCGGCCGATCCCGCGTGCACGCAGCGCCTGAGCGAGCTTCTTAGGGTCGGCCGGCAGCGTCTCGCGCACCCGGAACGTCTGCACGAACGGCGACGTCAGCGTGGCATCCGACGTGAGATAGGCGATCTTCTCGTCGAGGACGCCCGCCTCCAGCGAACGCGCGACCTCGCCGATGAGGCGCGCCCGGATGACGGCACCGTCGGGCTCGTGGAGGTAATCGCCGAGTGCGCGCGGTGGTTCGTCCGGGGAGTCCGCACTCGCCGTCAGCTCGTGCGCCGCCTCGCCCCGGATCACGAGCGCCGCCCGGCGAACCCCGTCGCGGGCGAGGGCACCGGACCACAGGACGAGTTCGATCGTCGAGCCGTCCGCGCTCACCCATTGAGCCTCGACATGATCCGGGATGCTCGTCCGGTCCAAGCCCGGTCCGAGCTTGATGCCGACGGGCATCCGCGCGGCGAGCTCGAAGCTCCAGTCGAGCGGAGGAGACCAGTCCTCGGGGCGTGTGCGGCTCGTGTCACCATGTCCTGCCGTGCGGCGGGCGGGGTCGAGCCAGACGGCGTCGACGGCCGACAGGTCCGTCTCCTCGGCTGTTCCGTGACGGACGGTCACGTCCGGGCCGAACGGCGCGAGGTTGTACGCGGCGATCGCCGAGGTGACGTCGTCGGCGTCGACAGCATCGACGTGCAGTCCCAGACCCGCGAGACCGAGCGCGTCACCGCCGATGCCGCACCCGAGGTCGGCCACACGGGTGAGGCTCGCGTCGCGGAACCGGGCGGCGTGGCGGACGGCGATGCCGAGCCGGGTCGCCTGCTCGAGACCGGCTCGGGTGAAGAGCATCCGCTCGGCGAGATCCCCGAACTTCGCGCGCCCGCGGGTGCGCAGGCGGGCTTGCGTCACGACGGCGGTGACGAGTTCGGGGGAGTGGCCCGCCGCGCGCAGACGCGAGACGACGCGGGCGACGTCGTCGGTCGTATCGACCGCGTCGACGCCGTCGAGCAGTCGGAGCCCTTCGGGTGTGAGCAGGGCGGTGAGCTCGGCCATCAGCATCCGGCCAGCCTACGACCGACACGCGGCGACACGGGATTGGCACTCACGTTGCGGGAGTGCCAACACGTCCCTAGACTTGTATCAGCACTCTCGACGTCAGAGTGCTAACGAGTCTTCAGTCTCAAGAAAGAAGAGGTAAACCGTGTCGGTTTCCATCAAGCCGCTCGAGGACCGCATCGTCATCAAGCAGGTCGAGGCAGAGCAGACCACCGCGAGTGGTCTCGTCATCCCCGACACTGCCAAGGAGAAGCCCCAGGAGGGCGAGGTCGTGGCCGTCGGTCCCGGTCGCATCGACGACAACGGCAACCGCGTCCCGGTCGACGTCTCCGTCGGCGACCGTGTTCTCTACAGCAAGTACGGCGGCACCGAGGTCAAGTTCGGCGCCGACGAGTACCTCGTGCTCTCGGCACGCGACGTGCTCGCGGTCGTCGTTCGCTGACACTCTTTCACGAAGGACCGGATGCTTCGGCGTCCGGTCCTTCGTCGTGTCCGGGAGCCTGCACCCTGCGTGGCAGAGATCGCACGGCAGACGGCAGTCGGGGCGGGCCGGGACGCGCCGTCATGTCGGCGCGCGGTCCTAGGCTGGATCGGTGACCCGCGAGACCGACCCGCCACCCCCGATGAGCGATCCTGTGCTCGACCGGATCGGTGCGGCGGCGGAAGCGGAAGGCGGCGTCCCGGTCACCGACACCGGCGCTGTCGCTCTCGCGACGCGGGAACGCACTCTCGGCGGCGTCTACGCCTTCTCGGCCTACCTCCTGTGGGGGTTCCTGCCGCTGTACTTCGTCCTCCTCGCCCCGACGGGCCCGTGGGAGCTCGTGGCGTGGCGCATCATCCTCTCGCTGGTCTTCTGCGCGCTGCTGCTCACCGTCACGCGCACATGGGCGGCGCTCATCCGCATCATGCGCCAGCCGCGTCTTCTCGGACTCACGGCTCTCGCCGGAGCGCTCATCTATGTCAACTGGCAGGTGTTCATGATCGGGGCGCTCACCGGTCATGTCATCGAGACGAGCCTCGGCTACTTCATCAACCCGATCGCCACAGTGCTGCTCGGCGTCTTCGTCCTGCGCGAAAAGCTGCGCACGACGCAATGGATCGCGATCGGCTTCGCGGCGGCGGCGGTCGTGGTGATCATCGTGGGCTACGGATCGTTCCCGTGGATCGCGCTGACTCTCGCCACGAGCTTCAGCATCTACGGCCTCGTGAAGAAGCGCGTCGGTCCGTCGGTCGACGCCGTGAGCGGGCTGACGCTCGAGTCCTTCTGGCTGCTTCCCGTCGCTGGAGTCCTGCTCACGATCGTCGGGCTGACAACGGGCTTCACGATGGGCACCGTGAGCGTGGAGCACACCCTCCTGCTCTCGCTCGCGGGCGCCATCACCGCCATCCCGTTGCTCTTCTTCGCCGCGGGGGCACGACGCACGACCCTCACCGTCATCGGCCTCCTGCAGTTCATCGCGCCGATCCTGCAGTTCATCACGGGCGCCTACATCCTGGGCGAACCGATGCCGGTCGAGCGGTGGATCGGCTTCGGACTCGTGTGGATCGCGCTCCTCGTGCTGACCGTCGACTCCCTGGTCCACGTTCGCCGGTCGCGCACCCGCCGGTGATCCTCAGCGCACGAGGCGAGCGATCGCCTGCGTCGCCTCGGTGATCTTCTCGTCGGCCTCGGCACCGCCGAGCCGGGCGGCATCGACGACGCAATGACGGAGGTGGTCGTCGAGAAGCCCCAGTGCGACGGCCTCGAGCGCGGAGGTCAGGGCGCTGATCTGCGTGAGGATGTCGATGCAGTACTTCTCGTCGTCCACCATCTTGTGGATGCCGCGGGCCTGGCCTTCGATCCGCTTGAGCCGGTTGAGGTACTTCTCCTTGTCGGTGATGTACCCGTGTGTGGCGTGGTCGTCTGTTGCGGGAGCGTCGATCATGGTGTCCTCCGAGGGGATCGGGATGCGGCACCCGGGGAGTGGGAGCGGAAGGATCGCAGCCGCAGGCTGTTGCCGACGACGAAGACGCTCGACAGCGCCATCGCCGCCCCGGCGATCATGGGGTTGAGCAGGCCGAGAGCGGCGAGGGGGAGTGCCGCGACGTTGTAGGCGAAGGCCCAGAAGAGGTTGCCCCGAATCGTCCGCAGCGTCGATCGAGACAGGCGGATGGCGTCGGCGGCGGCACCGAGATCTGCGCGCACGAGCGTGATGTCGGCGGCCTGCATCGCGGCATCCGTCCCCGTGCCCATCGCGATGCCGAGATCTGCCTGCGCGAGCGCCGCCGCGTCGTTGACGCCGTCGCCGACCATCGCGACCGAACGGCCCTCGCTCTGGAGCGCGCGGACGACCGCGACCTTCTCCGACGGCAGCACCCCCGCGTGCACGACCTCGATCCCGACCTCGTCGGCGACCGAACGCGCGGCCCGAGGGTTGTCGCCGGTCAGCAGGATGGGAGTCAGTCCGAGCGAACGCAGTCGGGCGACGGCCGCGCGGCTCGTGGGCTTGACGGTGTCGGCGAGGACCAGGATGCCGCGGGCCTCGCCGTCCCATGCGATCGCGATCGCCGTACGGCCCTTCTCCTCCGCAGCCGACATCGCTGTCTCGAGTCCCGCGGGGAGGGGGATCGACCATTCGGCGAGCAGCGTGCGACGACCGGCGATGACCGCGTGGCCGTCGACGATGCCCGTGACGCCCGCGCCCGCGATGCTCTGGAAGGCTTCGACCAGCGGATGCGCGCCGAACCGATCGGCGGCGGCCCGCGCGATGGCCGTCGCGAGGGGATGCTCGGACGCGTTCTCGACAGCGCCCGCGAGCCGGAGGAGCTCGGCGTGGTCGACGCCCTCAGCGGGGACGACGTCGGCGAGCTCCATGCGTCCTGACGTGACGGTGCCGGTCTTGTCGAGCACGATCGTGTCGAGCGCGCGGGAGTGTTCGAGGACGTCGGGGCCCTTGATGAGGATGCCGAGCTGGGCTCCCCGCCCTGTGCCGACCAGGAGTGCCGTCGGTGTCGCGAGCCCGAGAGCGCAGGGGCACGCGATGATGAGCACGGCGACAGCGGCGGTGAAGGCGGATGCCGCGTCGAAACCGAGCGCGAGCCACGTGACGAGGGTGCCGACGGCCAGCACGAGCACCATCGGGACGAAGATGCCCGAGATGCGATCGGCCAATCGCTGCGCGCGCGCCTTGCCCGACTGCGCCTCCTCGACCAGTCGCGCCATGTGAGCGAGCTGAGTATCGGCGCCGACGCGCGTCGCGCGGACGACGAGTCGTCCGCCCGCGTTGAGGGTCGCCCCGACAACGGGATCGCCCGGACGCGCTTCGACGGGCACCGACTCGCCGGTCACGAGGGAGGCGTCGATCGCGGAGACGCCGCTCACGACGACGCCGTCGGTCGCGATCTTCTCGCCGGGCCGCACGATGAACGCGTCTCCCGCGCGCAGATCGGCGATCGGGATCCGGCGCTCGGCGCCGTCTCTGAGCACCGCGACGTCTTTCGCGCCGAGTTCGAGCAGCGCGCGCAGGGCGGCACCCGCACGACGCTTGGAGCGCACTTCGACATAGCGGCCCGCGAGGACGAACATCGTCACTCCCGCCGCGACCTCGAGGTAGATCTGGCCGGCGCCGTCTCCGGGGCGGACGACCCACTCGAAGCCGTGGGTCATGCCGGGCATCCCGGCGTGCCCGAGGAACAGGGCGTAGAGCGACCACACGAATGCGGCCGAGACGCCGAGGGAGATGAGGGTGTCCATCGTCGCGGCGCCGTGACGCAGGTTGATCCACGCCGCGCGATGGAACGGCCAGGCACCCCACACGACGACGGGCGCCGCGAGGGCGAGGGATGCCCACTGCCAGTACGTGAACTGCAGCGCAGGGATCATCGCGAGCACGATGACCGGGACGCTCAGGACGACAGCGCCGATGAGGCGCTGACGGAGTCCCGTGAGCTCGGGATCTGCCGGCTCGTCGTCGTGGGGCGGCTGCGGCACGCGTGCGGTGTAGCCCGTGTTCTCCACCTCGGCGACCAGGACCGCGGGATCGAACCCGGCGGGCGCCCTGACGAGCGCCTTCTCGGTCGCGTAGTTGACGGATGCCTCGACCCCGTCGATCCGGTTGAGCTTCTTCTCGATCCGGTTCGCGCACGACGCGCACGTCATTCCGCCGATGTCCAGTTCGATCCGGGCGTCGGCGGCGGATGCAGGTGCCGACACTAGACGCGCACCGCTTCGTACCCCGCCTCGTCGACGGCGGCGAGGATCGCGGCATCCGTCACGGGGCTCGACGTCTCGACGACCAGCTGCCCCGTCTGGGCGCTCACGTCGACGCGCTCGATCCCCGAGATCTGGGTGACTTCGCGGCGCACGGCCGCCTCGCAGTGGCCGCAGGTCATGCCCGTCACTCGATACTCGCTGATCTCGGTCATCGCCATCCCTCTCATCTCCGGCGCGAAGCCTGGCATGCGGAATACCCTACCGGGGTACCTTGATGAAGAACAAAATACTCCAGTGGGGTATTGCGTGCTCGAAATTCTCTCGATCCAGTGTGCAGATTGATAACGATTGGGTCGCGTTACACATCGTTAACGAACGGCAACATTGCAGAGACCCGCGCGCCGTTAGGTTATGAGCTACTGGGTCGGCGCCCGAGCCGAGCCCGTGTTCACTCAACCAAGGAGAAACATGAGCGTCTTCACCCGCTCGCGCAAGACCACCGTGCTCGGTGGCATTGCGCTCGCCGGCGCCAGCGCCCTCGTCCTCGCCGGCTGTGCCGGCGGCGGCACCGGCGGCGAGACCAGCGCACCACCCGCGACCGAAGAGCGTGACCTCACGCTGAGCATCGGAACGGTCCTGCCCCAGACCGGTTCGCTCGCCTTCCTCGGCCCGCCCGAGGAAGCCGGTGTCGGCCTGGCCGTCGCCGAGATCAACGAGGCCGCCAAGGGCATCACCGTCGAGGTCGAGTACGGCGACTCGGGTGACACCGACAACAAGGCCTACGAGACCACTGTTCCGCGTCTCCTCGGCAACGGTGTGCAGGCGCTCATCGGTGCGGCATCCTCGGGTGTCACGAAGCTCTTCCTCGACCAGGCGGTCGGCGCGGGCGTCATCACCTTCTCGCCCGCCAACACCTCGCCCGACTTCACGACGTGGGACGACGACAACCTGTACTGGCGCACGGCTCCGTCCGACCTGCTCCAGGGCGAGGTCCTCGGAAACCTCATCGCCGAAGACGGCAACTCGTCGCTCGGCATCATCTACCTCAACGACGCGTACGGCACGGGCCTCGAGGCCGCGCTGACCGAGACGTTCGAGGGCACCGGTGGTTCGGTCGTCGCGAGCGAGTCCTACAACGCCGGTGACACCAACTTCTCGGCTCAGGTGTCGTCGATCCTCGCGCAGAACCCCGACGCGATCGCGGTCATCGGCTTCGAGGAGACCTCGACGATCGTTCCGACCTTCGTCTCGAGCGGCTTCCCCGGCGACAAGTTCTACTTCGTCGACGGAAACCTGTCGCAGTGGGGCGAGGACATGCCCGTCGACATCGCCGGCTCGAAGGGCACGCTGCCCGGCCCCGTGCTCGCGGACGACTTCCAGGAGCGTCTGTCGGCACAGTGGCTCGAGCAGGATGGCTCGGAGCTGACCGACTTCTCGTACGCCGGTGAGTCCTACGACGCCGTCGTCCTCCTCGCGCTCGCGGCTCTCGCGGCCAACTCGACCGACCCGGCCGACATCGCCGGTTCGCTGCAGGAGGTCTCGGGCGGTTCGGGTGACGGCGAGAAGTGCGACTCGTTCTCGGCCTGCGCCGACATCATCCTCGGCGGTGGCGTCGCGGACTACGACGGCTACTCCGGTGGCGTCGCGTTCGACGAGTCGGGTGACCCGACCGAAGCCACGATCGGCATCTTCCAGTACCAGGAAGGCAACATGCACGAGCGCATCAACTGATCTCTGATCAGCTGATTCGTTAGCTACGAGGGCCCCGGTTCCGCAAGGAATCGGGGCCCTCTGCCGTTCACGCGAGAGGGCCGTGCACTCGCGCTCCTGTGCGGGAGCGCCCCGCCCGCAGCGGTCCCCGCCGCGGCATCCCCTCGGTTCACTTGTCGCAAAGGGCGGGGAGGACGCCGTGGGGCCCGCCATTCGCGACAAGTGAGCGGGAGGGTGCCCCGTGCGGGAGCGCCCCGCCGTAGCGGTCCCCGCCGCGGCATCCCCCGGTTCACTTGTCGCAAAGGGCGAGTCGGAGGCCGGGGAGGTCGCCCTTTGAGACAAGTGAGGGCGATGTAGCGGGGGTGCAGCGCGGGCATGGAACGACGGAGGGGCGGATGCCGCAGCATCCGCCCCTCCGTCGATCCGTGGTGTCAGTTCTCCTGACCGAGCGAGCCCAGGTAGAGGCCGATCACCTTCGGGTCGTTCAAGAGCTCGCGCCCAGTGCCCTCGTAGGCGTCGCGGCCCTGATCGAGCACGTAGCCGCGGTCGCAGATCTGCAGGCAGCGGCGCGCGTTCTGCTCGACCATGATGGTCGTCACGCCCGCCTTGTTGATGTCGGAGACGCGGATGAACGCGTCATCCTGACGCACCGGCGACAGACCCGCGGACGGCTCGTCGAGGAGCAGGACGGCGGGGTCCATCATGAGGGCCCGCGACATCGCCACCATCTGGCGCTCACCGCCGGAGAGCGAGCCCGCGCGCTGCTTGAGGCGCTTGCCCAGCTCCGCGAAGATCCCCGTGACGAACTCGAGACGCTCCGAGTACGCCTTGGGCCGCTGGTACAGGCCCATCTGCAGGTTCTCCTCGATCGTGAGCGAGGGGAAGACGTTGTTCGTCTGCGGAACGAAGCCGACACCGCGCTTGACGAGCTTGTCGGACTTCAGCCCGACGATGCTCTCTCCGTTGACGGTGATCTCGCCGCCGCGCACCTTCACCATGCCGAAGATCGACTTCAGCAGGGTGGACTTGCCGGCGCCGTTCGGGCCGATGATGCCGATCAGCTCGCCCTTGTGGGCGATGAGATTGGCACTGTTGATGATGTTGATGCCGGGAAGGTAGCCCGCGTCGAGGTTCTTGACCTCGACGACGACGCGGTCGCTCCTGGCCGACTCGCCCAGGGGTGCGTCCCCCGAACGGGTGCGCGAGTCGCTCGAACCCGAGGCGGGTGCCGAGCCTGTCGACGGTTGGCTCACTTCTTCTCCTCCTCGGCCTCGGCGATGGACTCCGCCTCGGCCTCGTCGATCTCTTCGAGCAGCTCGATCGCCGAGGTGTTCAGCTCACCCTCGACGCGGCCCGTGACGACGCCGAGGTCGACGTCCTGGTGCGCACCGAGGTACGCGTCGATGACGGCCTGATCCTGCATGACGGTGTCAGGCGGCCCCTCTGCGACGATACGACCCTCTGCCATGACGACGACCCAGTCGGCGATGTGGCGGACCATGTGCATGTCGTGCTCGACGAAGAGCACCGTCATGCCCAGATCCTTCAGATCGAGGATATGGTCGAGGAGCGACTCCGTGAGTGCCGGGTTGACGCCTGCCATCGGCTCGTCGAGCATGACGAGCGACGGATCGTTCATGAGCGCGCGCGCCATCTCGAGGAGCTTGCGCTGTCCGCCCGAGAGCGACGCCGCGTAGTCTTCCGACTTCGCGTCGAGCTTGAACCGCTGCAGCAGGTTGTGCGCCTTCTCTTCGATCTCGGTGTCCTGCTTGCGCCAGATCGCCGGGATCATGCTCGACCAGAACCGCTCGCCCTTCTGGTGCGGGGCGCCGAGCTTCATGTTCTCGAGCACCGTCAGCAGCGACAGCGCCTTCGTGAGCTGGAAGGTGCGCACCTGACCCATGCGGGCGACCTTGAACGACGGGATGCCGCTCAGGTCTTTGCCGTCGAAGCTCCACGTGCCCGTGTTCGGCTTGTCGAAGCCGCACAGAAGGTTGAAGAGCGTCGTCTTGCCGGCACCGTTGGGGCCGATGAGCGCCGTGATGGCGTTCCGCGGAACCTCGAGGTGGTCGACGTCGACGGCGGTGAGACCACCGAAGCGGCGCGTGACCTTGTCGACGACGAGGATCGGGTCGACCTTCGCCACGCCGGGGACGGGTTCGCCCTTGGCAAGACCCTGGGTCTTGGGGCGGCGGATGCTCCCTGTGGTCGGCGGTGTGCCGGCGTCGGGGGGAGTGCTGTTACTTGACAAAGGTCAGCTCCCTCTTGTTTCCGAGGATGCCCTGAGGGCGGAAGATGACGAGCAGCATGAGCGCGACGCCGACGAGGACGAAGCGGAGCGTGCCCGCCTGGATGGGCGAGATCGGCAGGATCCCCGTCGACGCGAGTGCCGGGAGCACACCGTCGAGGAAGGCCATGATCACCCAGAAGATGACGGCACCGAGAGCGGGACCGAACACCGTGGCTGCGCCACCGAGGAGCAGGATCGTCCAGATGAAGAACGTCAGGCTCGTCGTGTAGGTCGCAGGGACGACGGCGGACGGCAGCGCGAACACGACACCGCCGAGGGCGCCGAAGATGCCACCGAGCACGAGCGACTGCATCTTGTAGGCGAAGACGTTCTTGCCGAGCGAGCGCACGGCATCCTCGTCTTCGCGGATGCCCTTGAGCACACGACCCCACGGGCTGCGCATGACCGACCACACGATGAAGATCGCGATCGCGAGAAGGAGCAGTCCGAAGACCCGCACCCACAGCTCATCAGCCGAGTACACCCACGGGCCGAACCCGTAGGTGCCTTCGGGGAACGGGTTGGAGCCGCGGAAGCCGGCGTGGTATCCGCCGAGTCCGTCAGCCGAGTTCGTCCACTCGTCGAACACCGTCGTGGTGAACATGAGGCGCACGATCTCGGCCGCCGCGATCGTCACGATGGCGAGATAGTCCGCGCGCAGTCGCAGCGTCGGGATACCCAGGATGAGCGCGAAGATCGCAGCGCCCACCATTCCGATGATGATGCCGAGCCACCAGGGCAGTCCGAACGACAGGATCGAGATCGCGTAGCTGTACGCGCCGATCGCCATGAAGCCCGCCATGCCGAAGTTCAGAAGGCCGGTGTAGCCGAAGTGGACCGCGAGTCCGGTCGCCGCCAGTGCATAGGCGATCGTCGTCGGGCTGAACAGCCAACCCGCGGTGTTGTTGAGAATGCCTCCCCAATCCATGGTCGCCTCCTAACCGAGTCTCTCTTTGCGGCCCAGGATTCCCTGTGGCCTGACGAGCAGAATGAGAATGAGCACGGCCAGCGCACCCACGTACTTGAGGTCGGACGGCAGCCAGAGGGTCGAGACCTCGACGAGCAGACCGACGATGAGGGCACCGATGAGCGCTCCGAACGCCGTTCCGAGGCCACCGAGGGTGACGGCCGCGAAGATGAGCAGCAGGATGTGCACACCCATGTCCCAGCGGACGCCCGGTCGGAAGTAGCCCCACAGGATGCCGGCCAGGGCCGCGAGCGCTGCGGAGATGATCCACACCGTGCGGATGACCCCGTCGACGTTGATTCCGGATGCCGCGGCCAGGCCCGGGTTGTCGGAGATGGCGCGAGTCGCCTTTCCGACGCGGGTCCGCAGCAGCCAGAACGCCACGGCGACGATCACGACGATGCTGATGCCCATCGACATCATGTCGATGACCGACAGTCGGATGGGTCCGAGGATCTGGATCTTCGGTGCTCCCGCATCGGGGAGCTGGACCGTGCCACCGCCCATGAAGAACTGGTACAGGTAGCGCACCGCGAGCGAGAGGCCGATGCTCACGATCATCAGCTGGACGAGCCCGATTCCCTTGCGCCGGAGAGGTTTCCACAGTCCGGCATCCAATGCCCAGCCGAAGGCACCGCCGACGAGGATGACGATCGGGATCGTCAACCACATCGGGATCTGCAGGCCCACGCCGAGCGCGACGGCGATGATGGCGCCGAACGTCACCATCTCGGCGTGCGCGAAGTTCGTCAGGCCCGTCGTTCCGAAGATGAGCGAGACGCCGATCGCGGCGAGTGCGAGGAGGAGACCGAAATTGAGGCCGTTGATGACGCGCTCGACGAACTGATCGAAGAACGACGTCGTGACGCGCTCACCCGCCCCCAGGAACAGGTTGACGATCTTGGAGCCGGTCAGACCGAACTCGACCTCGAACGAGCCGGACGTTCCCTGCATGGGCTGGATGCCCTCGGGGAGCTGCGTCGGGTCGACGATGACCCCGTCCGGCAGCGTCGACTCGTCGATGGTGAGGACGTACGTCTCCTTCTCGGGGACGTAGAGGCGCCAGCGCCCTTCGGCATCCGTCTCGGTCTCTGCGTCGAAACCGTTGCCTTCGATCGTCATGGTGACGCCCTCGACGGGCTCGCCACCGTTCGTGACGATGCCGCCGAAGTAGAAGTCCGTGACTTCCTGTTCTTCGGGGGGATCGTCGCTATCCGCCCACGCGCCCTGAGGCGCCTGGAGAAAAAGCATCATTGCCGCGAAGAGCGCGGCGGCGACGACAAGCAGCCATCGCCGCTGTCGCCTAGCGATCACAGTCGTAGGACCCACAAAACCTCCAAGCCAGCACCACGCGCACCGAAGCTCGGGTCGCAATCGGCCGTGATGAACGACGCTACGACCCTAATGTGTCATGAGTGTTTCGCATACCTCTCTTTCTGTAGCTGTGACCGAATCGGAACCACGCGAAGTGCGCGAGGGTGAAGGGGAAGACGAATCAAACCGCCAACTTCGCGTCTTGCACGGCCATCCGAACGCCGACCGCGCGAACTGCGTGGAACTCGTGCTCGCGCGGGAACAAATCGGCAAGCGCGCCGCTTAGAATCAAGATCACCCCGAATTTGCTACCCGTGCGAGGCCTCCGGGCCGATCACATCCCGCCGCAGGAGATCACATGGAGTACAACGACCCGTTCGGAATCGTCGGTCTGACCTACGACGACGTGCTGCTCCTTCCAGGGCACACCGACGTCATCCCGAGCGAGGCCGACACGTCCTCTCGCGTGACGCGGCGCATCACCGTCGCGACACCGCTCATCTCCAGCGCGATGGACACCGTGACCGAGGCCCGCATGGCCATCGCGGTCGCCCGCGAAGGCGGTCTCGGCATCATCCACCGCAATCTGTCGATCGCCGACCAGGCGGCGATGGTGGATCGGGTCAAGCGCAGCGAGTCCGGCATGATCACCGACCCCATCACGACGACACCGGATGCCACGATCGAAGAGGTCGACGCTCTGTGCGGCGAGTACCGCATCTCGGGTCTCCCGGTCATCGACGACGACGGCCGGCTCGTCGGCATCATCACGAACCGCGACATGCGCTTCGTCTCGGGCTTCGAGCGGCAGACGACGGTCGTCCGCGACGTCATGACGACCGAGGGCCTCGTCACCGGTCACGTCGGCATCGGCGCCAACGACGTCATCGCCCTGTTCGCGCGCCACCGGGTCGAGAAGCTGCCGCTCATCGACGACGACGGCAAGCTCGCGGGACTCATCACGATCAAGGACTTCGACAAGAGCGAGAAGTATCCGCTCGCGACGAAGGACGAGCACGGCCGCCTCCGCGTGGGCGCGGCGATCGGCTTCTTCGGCGACGCGTGGGAGCGCGCCGAGGCTCTGCGCGACGCGGGCGTCGACGTTCTCGTCGTCGACACGGCGAACGGCCAGTCGGCGGGCGTCATCGACATCGTCCGCCGGATCAAGGCCGACGAGTCCTTCGCCCATATCGACGTCATCGGGGGGAACGTCGCAACGCGCGAGGGCGCCCAGGCTCTCATCGACGCGGGCGTCGACGCCGTCAAGGTCGGTGTCGGACCGGGATCCATCTGCACGACGCGTGTCGTCGCGGGTGTCGGTGTGCCGCAGGTGACCGCCGTCTACGAAGCATCCCTCGCCGCGCGCGAAGCGGGCGTGCCCGTCATCGCCGACGGCGGGCTCCAGTACTCGGGAGACATCGCGAAGGCACTCGTCGCGGGAGCGGATGCCGTCATGATCGGGTCTCTCTTCGCCGGCACCGACGAATCGCCCGGCGAGATCGTCTTCCAGGGTGGGAAGCAGTTCAAGCAGTACCGCGGCATGGGGTCGCTCGGGGCGCTGCAGACCCGCGGCAAGAAGACGTCGTACTCGAAGGACCGCTATTTCCAGGCCGACGTCCCCAACGACGACAAGCTCATCCCCGAGGGGATCGAGGGCCAGGTCGCGTATCGCGGACCCGTCTCGGCCGTGGCGTACCAGCTGGTCGGCGGTCTTCGGCAGTCGATGTTCTATGTCGGTGCGCGCACGATCGACGAGCTCAAGGCGAAGGGCAAGTTCGTCCGGATCACGGCGGCCGGCTTGAAGGAGTCGCACCCGCACGACGTGCAGATCGTCGTCGAGGCACCCAACTACAAGCGCTGACAGACGCCCTCTCCTCCCCGGGAGCGTCCAGTCGCTACTCTGGGCGGCATGGCACGCGAGCAGCGACCCGTCTTCTACTCCGCCGCGCGCGTCGAGGCGTACACGGATGCCGTCATCGCGATCGCTGCGACGCTCCTCGTCCTCGACCTCACGACGACGGCGCTCGGTGACGTCGACTCCGATGCATCCCTATGGGCAGCACTCGGGAGGATGTGGCCGAACTTCCTGTCGTTCGCGATCAGCTTCGCGCTGCTGAGCGGCTTGTGGGTCATCCACATGACGCAGTTCCGCCTCATCGCTCGCGCTGATGCGGTGCTCCTGTGGCTCAACAACGGGCGACTGATCTTCATCGTGCTGATCCCCTTCACGACGAGTCTCGTCGACGAGTACTCCGAGTATCTCGCCGGTCGCGTCCTGCTCCCCATCAACTTCTTCTTCGCGACGCTCATGGGGGTCGCCACGTGGACGTGGGCGGCCGCGAAGAACGGGCACCTGCTCACGGAGGAGGCCAAGGCGGAGGCGGCCGCGGGGGGAAGCGACGGTTTCGTCGCGCTCGCCTGCGGGGCGGTGACGATCGTGCTCGCCCCGTGGATCGGGTCGTGGGCGTTCCTGGCCTACGTCTTCAACGCTCCGATCTCCGCCGCGATCCGCCGGCGTCGTGCACGTCGGGTCTCCTCGACCGGGGGGCCAGGGGGCTGACGGATGCCGCGCCCCGGCGTATCGTCTGGGGCATGTGCCGCAGCATCCACACTCTCCACAACTTCGAACCGGCCGCGACGTCCGAGGAGATCCACGCAGCCGCTCTGCAGTACGTCCGCAAGATCGCGGGGACGACGAAGCCCTCGAAGGTCAATCAGGAAGCCTTCGATCATGCCGTCCACGAGATCTCGCACGCGACGCAGCACCTCCTCGACGCGCTCGTGACGAACGCGCCGCCGAAGAACCGCGAAGAGGAGGCCGCGAAGGGCAAGGCTCGCGCCATCAAGGCGGGCCGCTACGCCGCCGCCTGACCCCCGGCATCCGCCCGCCCCTGACTCCCGGCATCCCGCCCAGGTCTCCCGCCCGGTCGCCGAGAAGACCCAGACCGTCGATTTCGCTGACTCAATCGTGCAGTTCGGGTCTTCTCGGCATTCGGGGTTCGGCGCGAGCACGGGGTCGAACCCCCGTCTCGACCCCGGCCCCGGGCGCGATCCCGCGCCTCGACAACGCCCGCGGGGTCGAGCTTCGGTCGGCGAAAAGACGAAGAACGTCAGGTTTGGGTCCGTCAGCGCGCAGTTCGGGTCTTCTCGGCTGCCCAGCCTCGGCCTGAGCCCGGTTGTCGAAAAGACGAAGAACGTCAGGTTTGGGTCCGTCAGCGCGCAGTTCGGGTCTTCTCGGCGGGTCGGGGGGGTGGCCCCGAGTAGGCTGAACGGGTGAGCATGGACATCGAACTCGGTCGCGCCAAGCGCGCACGTCGCGCCTACACGTTCGACGACATCGCGGTCGTGCCCTCGCGGCGCACGCGCAATCCCGAGGATGTCTCGACCACGTGGTCGATCGACGCCTTCAGCTTCGACATCCCCGTGCTCGGGGCCCCCATGGACTCCGTCGTGAGCCCGCGCACCGCGATCATGCTCGGCCAGCTCGGCGGGCTCGGCGTCCTCGACCTCGAAGGCCTCTGGACGCGGTACGACGACCCCGAGCCGCTCCTCGCCGAGATCGCGGGCATGGACAAGGGCGATGCGACAGGACGGATGCAGGAGCTCTACGCCGAGCCCATCAAACCCGAACTCGTCCGCGACCGCCTCGCCGAGATCCGGGCGGCGGGCGTCACGGTCGCGGGCGCCCTCACTCCGCAGCGCACACAGGACCTCTACGAGACCGTCGTCGCTGCCGGCGTCGACCTCTTCGTCATCCGCGGCACCACGGTGTCGGCCGAACACGTGTCGAGCGTCGACCAGCCCCTCAACCTCAAGAAGTTCATCTACGACCTCGACGTGCCTGTCATCGTGGGCGGCGCGGCCACCTACACCGCTGCGCTCCACCTCATGCGCACGGGTGCCGCAGGCGTGCTCGTCGGCTTCGGCGGCGGAGCGGCCTCGACGACGCGGGCGACCCTGGGCCTGCACGCGCCGATGGCGACAGCCGTCGCCGACGTCGCCGGCGCGCGCCGCGACTACCTCGACGAGTCGGGCGGCCGCTACGTCCACGTCATCGCCGACGGCGGAGTGGGCACGTCCGGTGACATCGTGAAGGCCCTCGCGATGGGAGCGGATGCCGTCATGCTCGGCGTCGCACTCGCGCGTGCGACCGACGCACCGGGCCAGGGCTACCACTGGGGGCCGGAAGCGCACCACGCGAGGCTCCCTCGCGGGCGCCGCGTGCGCGTCGACCAGGTCGCGCCGCTCGAGGAGATCCTCTACGGGCCCGCCCCCGTCGCCGATGGCACGGCGAACCTCATCGGGGCTCTCCGCAAGTCGATGGCGACGACGGGATACTCCGACCTGAAGGAATTCCAGCGCGTCGAGGTGGTCGTCGCGCCGTACAGCACGCGATGACGTCGGTCATGCCTGACGTGTCCGCACCGCAGGAGCCACCGGAGGTGTTCCCGCCGACGCTGCGCGAGGTGATGCTGCGGCCGCAGTGGATCGCGATGCTGCTCCTGTGCCTCGTCGTCGCGGGTGTCTTCGCGTGGCTCGGGCAGTGGCAGCTCGAGCGCGCGATCGACACGAACCCCGCCCCTCCCGGCGCGACGGAGGAGGTGCGGCCTCTCGCCGACGTCGCCGGACCGGGCGAGTACCTCCCGGAGCCGCTCGTCGGCCAGCGCGTCGAGGTGTCGGGCACGTGGGTCGCCGGCGACTTCCTCATCGTCGAGTCGCGGTTCAACGACGGCGTCGAGGGGTACTGGGTGACCGGTCAGCTGCGAATTGCCGACGTCCTCGTGCCGACCTCGGTCGCCGTGGCCATCGGCTGGGCGCCGACGCTCGAGGCGGCTGAGTCGGCGGCTGCAGAGCTCGAGAGCGACGTCGGCGCACCCGTCACGGTGACGGGGCGCCTCATCTCCGACGAGGGGCCCTTCGTCCCCGGACGCGGCGCCGATCCCTTCGCCATGAGCCGGATGTCGCCGGCGGCCCTCTTGAGCAGATGGCACGACACCGAGGGTCTCGACGTCTACCGGCCCTACATCGCGTCGCAGTCCGCTTCGGCATCCCTCGACGACATCTCGTCACCGCCGCCCGACGAGCAGAACCCCATCAACTGGCTCAACATCTTCTACGCCGCCGAGTGGGCGATCTTCGCGGGCTTCGCCTTCTACCTCTGGTACCGCCTCGCGAAGGACGCGTGGGAGAAGGAACTCGAAGACCTCGAGGACGAGGCCGCAGCGGCCCCCTGACAGGAATCTGCTGTCAGGTTCACGTGACCGCACGGTGAACGGACGGTTGTCGCGGACTGTTCTCTCGGTGCGACTCTCGGTCTCCGGTCGTCTCGAAAACGCCGGTCCCATGCGGCTGAATGAACAGTGGGCGAAGAGCGGACGAAGTCACCACGGGATGCCGCGCCCGCTCGCCAGACTCTGACCGAGCGCGTCGTTCCGTGACGCGCCGCGCCCCCCGGCGCTCATCGAGCCGGCACCCGAGCCGGTGCTTCGAAGAGGTGATTCCGCGTGCCCCGATTCGGCCGTCCCGCGATGATCACGGCAGCAGCGACTGTCGCGATCCTCGGTCTGACCAGCATGGCGGGGGGTGTCGCCGTCGCGGCGTCCACCCCCGGGGGCGGTCTCGCCCCGCCCGCCATCGATCCCGCGATCGTCCACACGCCGACGGCGGTTCCCGACCGGGTCATCCTGACCCCGACCACGACGCCGGAGACAAGCCAGTCGGTGACGTGGCGCACGTCGGACGCCGTGACGACACCCCAAGTGCAGTGGGCGCTGAGCGGCCCGAGTGTGATCTCGGGCCAGAAGACGGTGGCGGCGACGTCGACGATCGATTTCACGGCGAACCTCGGTTACGACATCGCGCACCACTCGGCGACGATCGAGGGCCTCGAAGCGGACACGACGTACGTCTACCGCGTCGGCGACGGCGAGACCTGGTCGGAGTGGCTCGAGTTCACGACGGCGGCCGACACCGTCGGCGGATTCAGCTTCCTCGTGCAGGGCGACGCCCAGAACGACAACAAGGCCTACACGTCGCGCGCGTTCCGTGCCGCCTTCGAAGCGCGGCCGTACGCTCGGGCCGTCGTGCACGCGGGCGACCTCATCGACACCGAGACGAGCGACTCCGAGTGGGGCGAGTGGCACGAGGCAGCGGCCTTCGCCAATCAGTACCTCAACGTCATCGCCTCGACGGGAAACCACGAGTACTACCCCGGCCCCGACCTCTCCCGGCACTGGGGCGCCCAGTTCGCGTACCCGCTCAATGGGCCGGAGGGTCAGCCGACCCTCGCCGAGACCGTGTATTACGTCGACTACCAGGGCGTCCGCTTCATCAGCCTCGACAGCACGCAGGCGATGGGCGCGGCGTCCCGGGCGGCGCAGACGGCGTGGCTCGAGGACGTGCTCTCCGACAATCCCAACGAGTGGACCGTCGTCAGTTTCCACCACCCGATCTTCTCCGTCACGAGCGGTCGCGACAACGCGGGGCTGCGGGCTTCGTGGCTGCCGATCTTCGAGGAGTACGACGTCGATCTCGTCGTGCAGGGCCATGACCACGCCTACGGGCGCGGCAACCTCATGGCGAACGAGCAGGACCTGCCCGAGGGTGCCGACCCCGCGGCCAGCCACACCGGCCCGGTCTACCTCGTGAGTGTCGCCGGCCCGAAGATGTACGTTCCGGATCCCGCCGAGACCAACAACTGGATCACGAACGGCGCGAACCTCCGCGTCGTCGGTCGTGACGTGCAGCTCTTCCAGACCGTCGACGTCACCGACGACGGACGCATGCATGTCGAGGCGCGGACCGTCGACGGTGCGCTCTTCGACTCGTTCACGATCACGAAGAACGCCGAGGGCAAGATCGTGACGGATGCCGAGGCGTGGGCCGGCGGACCCGGGTCGACACGCGAGGGCGTCGAGCCCCCCGCGCTCCCGACCGATCCGACGGACCCGACGGATCCGACGGACCCGACCGATCCGACCGATCCGACCGATCCGACGGACCCGACCGATCCGACGGACCCCACTGACCCGACTGACCCGACCGATCCGACCGATCCGACGGACCCCACTGACCCGACGGACCCCACTGACCCGACTGACCCCACTGACCCGACCGATCCGGGTGAGGAGGACCCGACCGTATCGCTCAGCGACACGTCGGTTGCTCCCGGCGGGCAGCTGACGGTCTCCGGTTCCGGATTCGGAGAGGGCGAGCGCGTGGCCATCGAGCTGCACTCCACTCCCGTGACGCTCGCGCTCAGCACAGCGGACGACGCCGGCGCCCTGTCGGCCACCGTCACCATCCCGCAGGACACCGCGCCGGGCGAGCACTCGATCGTGCTGCGCGGCCTCGAGACCGGCCTGACGGCGCGCGCCGACATCATCGTGACCCGCGCACCGGGCGCCCCGACCGCTGCCCTGCCGGCGACGGGCGGCGCGCTGCCGATCGGCCTCATCGCGATCGGCGCCCTCCTGACTGCGGGTGGCGGCATCGTCCTCTCGCGCACCTTCCTCCGCAACCGAAAGGCGGCATGACCGATGGCTCGTCATCGCACATTCCCGCGCCTCGTGGCCGGCGGCATCGCCGTCGCCGTCGCTCTGGCGGGTGGCGCGCTCGTCGCGACGCCGGCCCAGGCGGCATCCGTTCCCGCGGCGGAGCGCTACGCGCCCCTCCGCGTGCCCGACCGCATCACGCTCGTCCCGGGCGAAGACCCCACGACGCAGCAGGTGATCTCGTGGCGGTCGTCCACCGCCGTGACGGAGGGCTTCGTCGAGTTCCGCTCGCTGACCCCCGCGCCGTACCCGGCCGGCGTGCAGAAGATCGCCGCCCAGTCGCGCGTCGAGCAGACGACCGACCTCGGGTACACGCAGGCCATCCACACCGCGACCCTTTCGGGGCTGCAGGCAGGCGTCGCCTACATGTACCGCGTCGGCGACGGGACCAACTACAGCGAATGGCAGGACTTCGAGACGGCATCGGCCGAGGCGGACAACTTCTCGTTCATCTACCTGGGCGACATCCAGAACGGCATCCACTCTGATGCGTCGCGCGTGCTGCGCAACGCCTTCCGCGACCGCCCGAACGCCGACCTCGTGCTGCAGATCGGCGACCTCGTGAACGACGCCGAATCGGATGCGCAGTGGGGTGAGCTGTACGACGCCTTCTCATACACGCTCGGAACCCAGCAGCTGCTGACGACGCCGGGCAACCACGAGTACGAGGGCAGGCTCTCGCAGCAGTGGCAGAACCAGTTCACCTACCCCGACAACGGGCCCGACGGCACGGGTGGCGTCTACGACGACCTCGAGGGGTCGGTGTACTTCACCGACCACCAGGGAGTGCGGTTCGTCTCGCTCAACAGCAACATCGTGAGCACCGAGGCGCTCGCGATCCAGGCCGCGTGGCTCGACACCGTGCTCGCCGAGAACCCCGGCGACTGGGCTGTCGTGTACTTCCACCACCCGGTCTACTCGCTCGACGAGGGCCGGAACAATCTCGGCATCCGTCAGGCGTGGGGACCGATCCTCGAGAAGCACAACGTGGATCTCGTCCTCACGGGCCACGACCACGCCTACGGCCGGGGAAACCTCCTCGCCAACGAGCGGGACCTGCCCGAAGGTGCCGATCCGGAGCTCAGCCACACCGGCCCGGTCTACGTCTCGTCGAGCGTCGGATCGAAGTTCTACGACTCGGGTCCCCGCCACTGGAACGAGAACGGCGCGCACCTTCGTCGCCTCGTCGCCGGGATGCAGACCTATCAGGTCGTCGACGTCGCCGGCGGCACGCTGCGGTTCGAGTCGCGGACGGCGGATGGATCGTTCCTCGACGGGTTCACGATCACGAAGAAGGACGGGCAGAAGCTCGTCGTCGACGGCGTCGAGCCCCAGATCATCGACCCGGGAACCCCCGCGCCCTGTCTCGGCTGCGAGCCCAACCCGGATCCGACGGATCCCACGGATCCGGGCGAGCCGGCCGGGGACTTCGTCTACGAGCAGACGGCTCAGCTCGACGCCGTCATGCCGAACAGCGTCGGCGGTGCGCACACGGCGGCTCTCCCCGCGGGTGTCACCTACGATCAGGGCCGCGACGTCCTGTACCTGGGCGACCAGAACGGGAGGAAGATCTTCGAGATCGATCCCGACACGGATGCCGTGCTGCGCGAGATGACCCTTCCGGAGAACATCCGCGACCTCGGGATCGATGAGGAGAGGCAGCTGCTGTACGTCGGTCAGCAGAACCGCAACTGGGTCGTCGTGTCGATCGCGGATGCGACGTTCGGCGAGATCGTGCGGGGACCGTATCCCATCATCGAATCGCAGCGCTCCATCGACGTCGATCCGATCAACGACTTCGTCTACGTCGCGGTTCCCGCGCGCGGCGTCGAGGTCTTCCGGGCTTCGACGGGCGAGTCGCTCGGCGTCATCAACGGGACGGCGGACGCGTACTACGTCGCGGCCGACTCCGCGACGGGCACGATCGTGACGACGAAGTTCCAGGGCGTCGCGGGCATCCCCGATGTGCAGGCCTTCGCCGCGACCGACGGCTTCCGCCTCATGTGGGAGAAGGAGGTGCGACCGGGCGCGCGTCAGGTCGACATCGACAGCGCGCAGGGCCTCCTCTACGTCGGCTACACCGGCACGGGCGCGGACGCCGGCGGCTTCTCGGTCCACTCGCTCGCGAGCGGCTCCCTGTTGGCCGACCAGGTCGGACCGGAGTTCGGCAAGGACGGCTACGGCATCGTCGTCGACGAGGAGCACCAGCGCGTCTTCGTCGCCAACCGCGACTTCCGCCTGAACCCTCCGGGTGAAGAACTCGTCCCGTACGCCGTCACCGAGAGCACGCGCGTCGTCGCTCCTCCGGCCGAGACGTTCGCGTACGAGCACCTGACGCACCTCGACGCGGTCATGCCGAACAGTGCGGGAGGTGCGCACACGGCAGCTCTGCCCGCGGGCGTCGCCTACCACCAGGGCCGCGACGTCCTGTACCTGGGCGACCAGAACGGTCGGAAGGTCTTCGAGATCGATCCGGACACCGACGTCGTCATCCGTGAGATGACCCTGCCGGAGAACATCCGCGACCTGGGCATCGACGAAGAGAACGAGCTTCTCTACGTCGGGCAGCAGAATCGCAACTGGGTCGTCGTGTCGATCGCGGATGCGACGTTCGGTCAGGTCGTCCGTGGCCCGTACCCGATCATCGAGTCGCAGCGTTCCCTCGACGTCGACCCCGTGAACGACTTCGTCTATCAGGCCGTGCCGGCGCGCGGTGTCGAGGTCTTCCGCGCTTCGACGGGCGAGTCGCTCGGCGTCATCAACGGGACGGCGGACGCGTACTACGTCGCCGCCGATCCGGCGAGCGGGACCGTCGTGACGACGAAGTTCCAAGGCGTCGTGGGAACCCCCGATGTGCAGGCCTTCGCCGCGACCGACGGCTTCCGCCTCATGTGGGAGAAGGAGGTGCGACCGGGTGCACGTCAGGTGGACATCGACGGCGAGCGCGGTCTCCTCTACGTCGGCTACACCGGCACCGCTGCCGACCGCGGCGGCTTCTCGGTGCACTCCCTCGAGACGGGTGCGCTGCTCGTGGACCAGGTCGGACCGGAGTTCGGCAAGGACGGGTACGGCATCACGGTCGACGAGGAGCGCCAGCGCGTGTTCGTCGCCAACCGCGACTTCCGCCTCAACCCTCCCGGAGAAGAGCTGGACGCGAAGGCAGTGACGGTCAGCATCCGCACGGGCGGAGACGACCCGACGGATCCGACCGACCCCACCGACCCCACCGATCCGACCGACCCCACGGATCCCACGGATCCGACGGATCCGGCCGACCCGGGGGAGGAGCCGTACACGGCGACCGCTCTCGCCGCCATCCCGACCGAGACACCCGAAGGCGCCGACGAGATTCGTCCCGTGGGCTCGGCGGTGGACCCCGAGACAGGTCTGCTCTACGTCGCGGATGAGATGCGTCCCGCGCGGGTGCACGTCATCGATCCGAAGACCGACAAGGTCGTGCGCACTCTGACGGCGCCCACGACCGACCCGGTCGAGGACGGTCTGCGCGACATCGCGTTCGACGCCGCGACGGGCGATCTCACGGTGGCGTTCGGCAACAACTGGGTCGTGATGGATGCCGAGACCGGCGCCAAGGTGGCGGGTCCGTTCACCTTCTCGGGCGGCGTGCGCGGACTCGACGCCGACTTCGCCGGTGGTCGCGTGTTCGGCGGGCTCCGGGGCTCCGGCTTCGAGGTGCGGGATGCCGCGACGGGTGACCTCATCCGCGCGGTCGACGGCCCCGTCGACGGCGGCGCCTGGCGCACGCACGGCGTCGCCTACGATGCGGCGAACGACCTGATCTACGTCAGCAACAGCGACACGGCAGGGTCGACGCAGGGGATCCGCGTCTACAGCGGGGCGGACTACTCGCTGCTCGACACGCTGGCCATCGACGGTGCGGACTTCCGCTCGATCGCGGTCGACCCGGCAACGGGAACGATCGTCGTCGGACACCAGGGCATCACATTCGACGCGTCAGGTGCCTCGGTCTACCGTGCGAGCGACCTGACGCTCGTGGAGCGGCTGTCGGCGCACAAGTACGGCAACAAGGTGTACGGAGTCTCGATCGATCCGGCATCCCACGTGCTGTACGTGTCGGCGCGCGACCGGTTCCCGGCGGGGATCGTGCAAGTCGCCCTTCCTGCCGAACTGCCCGAGGTGGAGGAGCCCGTGGAGCCGTGGATCGCACGCGCGCTCGCGGCGATCCCGACGGAGGCCACCGACCCCGAGGTCCGGCCCGTGGGGTCGGCGACCGACCCTGAGACCGGGTTCGTCTTCCTCGCCGACGAGATGCGTCCCGCGCGTGTCCACGTGGTCGATCCGGCGACCGACGCCGTCGTCCGTACGATCTCCGCTCCGACGACGGATCCCGTCGAGGACGGACTCCGCGACATCGCCTACGACGCCGTGAACGGGCACCTCTACGTTGCCTTCGGCAACAACTGGGTCGTCATGGATGCCGAGACGGGGGAGCGGGTCCGCGGTCCGTTCGCCTTCACCGGCGGCGTCCGCGGCATGGACGTCGACCTCGTGAACGGTCGTGTGTTCGGTGCCGTGCGCGGTGGGGGATTCGACGTCGCGGATGCCGCGACGGGCGAGCTCCTGCGCACGATCGACGGGCCGTCCGACGGTGGAGCGTGGCGGAGCCACGGCGTCGCCTACGATCCCGCAGGAGATCGGATCTACGTCAGCAACAGTGATGCGACCGGATCGACTGAGGGGATCCGGGTGTACTCGGGTGCGGACTATGCTCTCGTCGACCGCCTCGCGTATCCGAACGCGGACTTCCGGTCGATCGCGGTCGACGGGGAGGCCGGCATCGTCGTCGTCGGACACCAGGGCATCACGTTCGACGCCTCGGGTGCGAGCGTGTACTCGACAGCCGACCTGTCGCTCGTCCAGCGCCTCAGCGCACACGCGTACGGGAACAAGGTCTATGGCGTCTCGATCGACGCCGAGCGCGACCTGCTCTACGTCTCGGCGCGCGACCGCTTCCCGGCGGGTCTCATCCAGGTGACGCTCCCCTCCGCAGGCTGAGCGCTCCCGAACCGCCGCTTCACCCCGCTCGCCCGGGCGTGAGGCGGCGGTTCGCCGTCGGCGCGGACCGACATGAGCCCGCGGGTAGAATGAGGCGCATGCCCCGTGCCCCCAAGCTCGCCTCATTCCCGGCGATCCGCGGAGCGACGCGCTTCTACGAGATCTGCTCCACCATCACGGGCATCGGCCTGCTCCTTCTCGTCGCCGAGATGGTCCTCAAGTACACCCCGCTGCACGTGGAGCTCTTCGCGGGCGGTTCCGGCGGCTTCCTGTGGTTCGCTCCCGTCATCGCTGGCCCCGGCTGCGAGTGGTGGTCGCTCTTCCTCCCGATGACCAACGACTGCGAGATGATCTCGGTCGGCGACGGCTTCAACATCTCGCTGTTCATCCTCGTCGCCCACGGCTGGTTCTACGTCGTGTACCTCATCTCGTGCTTCCGCGTCTGGAGCCTCATGCGCTGGCCGTTCGTGCGGCTCGTCGTCCTCGCGCTCGGCGGCATCGTGCCGCTCCTCTCCTTCTTCATGGAGGCACGCGTCGCGAAAGAAGTGCGCAGCTACCTTGCGGCTCGTGAAGCGGCCGAAGCATCCCCCGACACGATCCCCGCAGCGGAAGGTTCCCGTTGACCGAGCAGACCGAAACGTCGCAGCGCCCCGTCCTCGTCGTCGACTTCGGCGCGCAGTATGCGCAGCTGATCGCCCGACGTGTCCGGGAAGCGGGTGTCTACAGCGAGATCGTGCCCCACACGGCCTCCGCCGCCGACATCGCCGCGAGGAACCCCGTCGGCATCATCCTCTCCGGCGGACCATCATCGGTCTACGAACCCGGCGCCCCGTCTCTCGATACGGGAGTGTTCGAGCTCGGGGTGCCGACGCTCGGCATCTGCTACGGCTTCCAGGTGATGGCGCAGGCGCTCGGGGGCGAAGTCGCCCACACGGGCCTGCGCGAGTACGGTGCGACGGATGCCGTCGTGGCCAACGACGGCGGAGTGCTCCTCGCCGACCAGCCCGCCGAGCAGAACGTGTGGATGAGTCACGGCGACCAGGTGGCGCGAGCACCGGAGGGCTTCGACGTCCTCGCGTCGACGGCGGCGACGCCCGTTGCGGCGTTCGGGAGCGATGAGAAGCGTCTGTACGGTGTCCAGTGGCATCCCGAGGTCAAGCACACCGATCACGGGCAGAAGGTCATCGAGAACTTCCTGCACAGGGCGGCGGGCCTTCCCGCCGACTGGAACAGCGACAACGTGATCGCCGAGCAGGTGGCGCGGATCCGCGAGCAGGTCGGATCGGGTCGTGTCCTGTCGGCCCTGTCCGGCGGCGTGGATTCCGCCGTGTCGACCGCACTCGTGCACGAGGCCGTCGGCGACCAGCTCGTCGCGGTCTTCGTCGACCACGGGCTCCTCCGCAAGGGCGAGCGCGAGCAGGTCGAGAACGATTACGTCGCCTCGACGGGTGTGCGCCTCGTGACCGTCGACGCGCGTGAGCAGTTCCTCAACGCGCTCGCAGGCGTCAGCGATCCCGAGCAGAAGCGCAAGATCATCGGCCGCGAGTTCATCCGCTCGTTCGAGAAGGTCCAGGCCGACCTCGTCGCGGAAGCCGCGGCCGAGGGCGAGCCGATGCGGTTCCTCGTGCAGGGAACGCTCTACCCCGACGTCGTCGAATCGGGCGGAGGCAGCGGGACCGCCAACATCAAGTCGCACCACAACGTCGGTGGTCTTCCCGAAGACCTGCAGTTCGAACTCGTCGAACCGCTCCGGACCCTGTTCAAGGACGAAGTGCGCGCCATCGGGCGCGAACTCGGGCTTCCCGAGGCGATCGTGGGCCGCCAGCCCTTTCCGGGGCCCGGCCTCGGCATCCGGATCGTGGGTGAGGTCACCGCTGACCGCCTCGAGATTCTGCGTGACGCCGACGCCATCGCGCGCGAAGAGCTGACGAAGGCAGGCCTCGACGGCGAGATCTGGCAGTGCCCCGTCGTGCTCCTCGCCGACGTGCGATCCGTCGGAGTGCAGGGAGACGGCCGCACCTACGGCCACCCCATCGTGCTGCGGCCCGTATCGTCGGAAGACGCGATGACGGCCGACTGGACGCGTCTGCCCTACGACGTGCTGTCGCGGATCTCCAACCGCATCACGAACGAGGTTCGCGAAGTGAACCGGGTCGTGCTCGATGTCACGTCGAAGCCCCCCGGCACCATCGAGTGGGAGTGACCTCGAGCGCCGATCGCCGTCCCCGCTGATCGAGTAGTGCGCGGAGCGCACGTATCGAGATCCGACCCCACGCAGGAGTGACCTCGAGCACCGATGGCCGCTGTGGGATGATGGCGCGATGACACGTCGCTACGTCAAGCCGACCGGATTCGACGGAGTCTTCAACCGGCTCGTCGGATGGCTGACGAAGATCGGTCTGCCGCTCGCGGGAAGCCGTGTCCTGTCGGTCCGTGGTCGATCGAGCGGCGAGTGGCGTTCGACGCCCGTCAATCCGCTCCGTGTCGGCGGCGAGCGGTACCTCGTCTCACCCCGGGGTCATACCCAGTGGGTCAGGAACATCCGCGTCTTTCGCGAAGGGCGACTCGCGAGCGGACGCCGCGTCGAGGAGTTCCGCGTCGAGGAAGTGCCCGACACCGAGAAGCCGCCGATCCTGCGCGCCTATCTGAAGGCGTGGGCGTGGGAGGTGGGCCGCTTCTTCGAGGGCGTCGACGCGTCGTCTCCCGATGAGCGCCTGCGCGAGATCGCCCCCGACTTCCCCGTGTTCCGGATCGTGGCGGCGCCCGCATGACAGAGTTCCCCGACGCCGAGTACGTCATCCTGTCCAGTCGACTCATCCCCGACATGGACGGCGGGTACACCCTCGCGACCCTCGCGCGAGCGCGCCAGATGGCCGCGGCGGGCGTGCACGAGGGTCGAGGTCCCCTGCTCCTGACAGTCGATCCCGGCATGCCCGCCGATCACGCCCGCCACCGCGCGGCGTTCGACGGGCGTGACCTCATCACGTCGCCCGACCGCATGCGCAACCTCTTCGACGAAGCCGCCTCCGACGGGGGAGGCGCCGCCGCATGGCTCCTCGGCGCGGTGCATCCCGGCGATCCCGATCCTGCCCTCGAGTACCGCGTCGTCGCCGATCGGTCGGGTCGGCCGATCGTGGGGCTCCCCGTCATCGCGGGCGACCCCGACTGGCACATCAGCGACGCGCCGGTCGTCGCCTACGACGTCACCGGGCGCATCGCGGGTGTCGTCGACGGCTTCGGCGCCCTCTATCGCGCGTGGCTCGCGGACGTCGTGGCGGGTCTTCGCGCGGATGCCGCGGATCGGGCTGTCGTCGTGATCTGCGAGTCGCGTCAGCTCGGCGAGCTCATCGCGGGATGGGACGACGAGTCCGTCCGACTGTTGCACACCGTGCACACGGTCCACCTCGAGCCGCCCTACACACCCGACGCCCCCGTCAATGCGCTGTGGAAGCGGTGGTTCTCACTCGCGGAGAGATTCGATGCCGTGCTCTGGCCGACGGAGGCACAGCGGGCAGACGTGACCGAGCGCTTCGGAGACGCGGGCGTCCATGTCGTTGTTCCGCACGGCGTCGAGGCGGCGGCATCCGTCCCCTCGTCGTCCGAGCGTGTCCACGGACGCGTCGTGATGCTCAATCGGCTCGCACCCGGAAAGCGGCTCGACCACGCCGTGCGCGCCTTCGCCGAGGTCGTGACGCGTGTGCCCGACGCGACCCTCGACATCTACGGCGAAGGCTCCGAGAAGGCCCCGATACAGGCGCTCATCGACGAGCTCGGGCTCGGCGCGCGCGTCGTACTGCGGGGGTCGACCGAGCACCCGGACCGGGTCCTGCGGAGCGCGTCGGCGTACCTTTCGACCTCCGCGTACGAAGGGCAGGGGCTCGCGATCGTGGAAGCGCTCGCGGACGGATGCCCGGTCGTGTCGTACGACGCGCCGTACGGTCCGCGCGAACTGCTCGGACGGGGCGGTGGAGTGCTCGTGCCCGACGGCGACGTGCCGGCGCTCGCGGATGCCCTGTGCGCCGTGCTGAGCGACCCGGAACTGCACCACCGCCTGGCGGTCGAGGCGGTGCAGTCTGCGCGGGCGGTCGACCCCGCGCATGCCATGGCGGCACTCGCGCAGGCTGCGCAGGACGTTCTGCGACGCCCGAGTCGCCGCAGCTGACGCAGGCGGTGTGTCACATCTCCGCCTGGACGGGGGCTGCGGGGCTGTGGTCGGGCGGCAGGGAGCAATCGGGGCGGAGTTATGGCTCGCCGGGGTGTGGCATCCGTGGCATCCGTGTCGTCAGCGACCCGGCCACGTCTTGCCGGCCCACGGATCGTAGTCGGCGATCAAGTCCTCCTGGGCGGGTCGATCGCCCTCCGGAACGTGCTGCAGGTTCACCCGCACGCGGTACCACAGCGATGAGGAGCCGCGCATGCCGTCGAGCAGCTCGTCGGCGGGATGCAGGTGGTCGGCGGCGGCGGGATGCTGCGCCTTCCACTGGGTGAGGGCCGCGAGCGCCTCAGGCTTCGTCTTCGTGCGGGCGACCTCGACGAGCGGCATCGTGGATGCGCGTCGTCCGGATCCGTCCGTCCCGCGCGGGGGCTTCTCGGCGGGGCCGAGGTCGGCGGCGAGCTGGAGGAGGCCGTCGAGGGTCCCGGGCGCGGCGTCGATCCCCTCGTGCGGGTCGCCGATCGCGCCGAAGCGGTCAGGCACGGTCCGGACGGTGAACTCCTCGGGACGCCGCACCCGCACCTCGTCCCATGCGAGCGGCGTCGACACGCGGGCATCGGCGAGTGGGCGCACGGAGTAGGCGGAGGCGACCGTGCGATCCTTGGCGTTCTGGTTGAAGTCGACGAAGACGCTCTCGCCGCGCTCCTCCTTCCACCACCGCGCCGTGGCCAGGCCGGGCGCGCGGTTCTCGACCTCGCGCGCGAGGGTCTCCGCCGCGAGGCGCACATCGCGGAAGTCCCACTGCGGGGCGATCCGCACGAGGATGTGAAGCCCGCGTGATCCGCTCGTCTTGGGCCAGCCGACGAGCCCGACATCGTCGAGCACCTCGCGGGCGACGAACGCGACGTCGACGATCTGCGACCAGTCGACGCCCGGCATCGGGTCGAGGTCGATGCGCAGCTCGTCGGGATGGTCGAGGTCTTCCGCTCGCACGGGATGGGGGTTGAGGTCCAGGCAGCCGAGGTTGACGATCCAGGCCAGGCCCGCGGCATCCCTGATGACGGCCTCTTCGGCCGATGTGCCCCGCGCGTAGTGGAGCGTCGCGGTGTCGATGAAGTCGGGATGGTGCTCAGGCACGCGCTTCTGGAAGAACGCCTCTTCCGCGATGCCCTTCACGAAGCGCTTGAGGACCATGGGGCGACCGCCCGCGCCGCGCAGGGCGCCGTCCGCGACGGCGAGGTAGTACTCGACAATGTCGAGCTTCGTCAGACCGGACTCGGGGAACACCACCTTGTCGGGGCTCGAGATGCGGACCTCTCGGCCCTCGACCTCGACGAAGACTTCTTTTCGCGGACTCACACCGTCACGCTAGCGACGAGCGGATGCCGCGGCCACCCCCTCCGCCACCCCCGCCGAGCCCGGTGGCCGACCCCGGTGGCCGATCCGGGTGGCCGAGAAGACCCGAACTGCACGTTTCGCGGCGGAAGTCTGACGGTTTGCGTCTTCTCGGTGGAGAGGGTGAGGCGCTGGAAGGGCACGTGTCGCGGGGCGACGGGTCGCGGCACGGGATGCGAAAAGACGCAAACTGCTGGCCACGGTGCCGAAAACGTGCAGTTCGGGTCTTCTCGGCGGGGAGGGTCAGGCAGACAGGGCGAAGGGGGCGCGACGAACAGGCTCAGCGGCGGCGCGGGAACGAGCCCGGAGGTCGTCGACGACGCCCGCGGCGAGGTCGAACAGCGACTGATCGAGTGCACCGGCGATCGCGGCGACCATCTCGCTCGACGGCTCCTTGAGGCCCCGCTCGACCTCGGACAGGTACTGGGGCGAGACGCCCGCGCGGTCCGCCGTGTCGGTCAGCCGTTCACCGCGCTCGTGTCGCAAGCGGCGCAGACGCTCACCCACGACCTCTCGCCACAACGGCTCGGGTGTCGCAGCGCTCTTCGTCGGCATCGGGATGAGCTCAGCCATGGCCATACCGTACGGGAGGCGCGTCGATCGGATCGAGAGGTTCCGCTCACGGCAGAACGCCGTGTCGGTCCGCGTCAGAGGGAGAGCAGCCCGCGAGTCAGCAGCCACACCGCGAAGGCGATCGACGCCGCCGCGGCGAGCGACAGCGCCACCCGATGCCCGCCCGTTCCGTCTCCACCGCGCCATGCGCGCACGAGCAGGACCACCAGCACGATCGTCGAGGCGAGTGCGACAAACGGCAGCAGCATCAGCGGCCACGCGCCGGCAGGCAGTCCGAAGTCCAGCAGGACGGGGTCGACGCGCGCGGTCATCGCCGCGAGCGCGCCCGCGTAGGCGAGGTTCGCCGCCGCCGCAACCGATGCGGCGAGGACGGCACCCTCCGGGGCGGGCCCCCGCCGGCGCACGAGCCAGATCACGCCGTACGCGATGCCGTAGACGAGGGTGGCCGCGAGAGCGACGAGAAGCACCGCTGCGAACCCGAGCAGAACCGGGTCGCGGTCGCGGGCGAGATCGCGCTCGAGACGGTACATCGCCGAAGACGGGTCGATGTCCGCCGTCGTGAGGAAGGCGGTGCTGGAGGCGCGACCGATGCAGGGCGCGCTGGGCGCGGTGGCAGGGTCCCTTAGGAAGGCTGCAGCAACGGATGCCGCGCACGCGTCGAACTCGGCCCCCCACACGGCGCCCTGCCCCATGTTCGCGAAGTCGACGGCGTAGGCCTGCGAGAGTCCTTCAGCGGCCGCCTCGGCCCAACGGGCGGGCGTCAGGGGGTCGAGGCCGCCCGTCGCGATGAGGGTCGGGATGCCGCTGGACACCGCACGGCTCTCGTTCTCTCCGAGCGCCGCGACTCCCCAGGCGTCGCATTCCTCTCGCATCGTCGGACGCGACGGGAGATGGCGGAGCAGCGGATCCGCGTCGAGCGCCTCCTGGATGCGGGCATCGTCGTTGAACGGGACCTCCTCCGCGCAGTCGAGCGAGAGCTCGAGACCCGATCGGGCTTCGAAGTCCGCGAGGCTCGCTTCGACGAGAGGCAGGATGACGTCATCGTTTCCCTGCGCGAGCTGATCGATGACGAACGGCAGGACGCGCGCAGACCGAGGGTCGCGAAGTGCATCGACGAGGCCCCCGAGGACCGCGGCATCCGTCAGCTCGACGCGGAGCGACGAACGATCGACGGGAGCCTTCGCGTCGATCGTGATCGGCGCCTCGGCGGCGCGCGCGAGCACATCGTCGAGACTCGTCCTCAGCTCGGGATACGCCGAACGGCACCGATCGACGCGCTCGCAGCGGGCGAGGAGGCTCGAGAGAGCATCGAGGGTCGCCGCAGGCGCCGCTTCGTAGCGATTGACCTGTGGAGGATAGGCGCCGTCCAGGATGACGGCGCGCAGGCCATCGGGGCGGTCTCGCATCGTCGTCAGGGCGAGACGCGAACTGTACGAACGCGTGTAGAGGTTCCAGGCGTCGTAGCCGAGGACGGCTCGGAGTTCTGCGAGATCAGCGGCGCCTGCTGCGCTCGTATACGCGCCGAGGTCGATGCCCTCATCGACGAGGCGTTCGCGGCACCGCTCGATCTGCCGTACCCGCCGGGCATCGGCGGCGTCTTCCGAGAGGAGCGCGCCGTCGTCGATGAACTCGGTCAGCGACAGCTCGGGGCACGCGAGAGAAGGCTGCGCGCGGTTTCCACCACGCTGTTCGATCAGGATCACGTCCCCCCGGTCCGTGGCCCAGTCGGCATGCTCGAGGAAGGACGGGAGTTCGTCGTACGACACCCCGTTCGGACCACCCGTGGGTATCACGAGCGGGTCGGCGGCGGCATCGGCGGAGTCGGTCTCGATGATCGTGACGGGGAGTTCGAGGGTGCGCTCGAGATCCGCCCCCTCGCCGCGACGCTCCAGCACGGTGAGAGTTCCGCACCGCACACGATCCCGGTACGCGAGCGGAAGCTCCACGACGCACTCTTGAGCGTCGTACGTCGCAGCAGGAGCGGCCGCCGCGGGCGCCGGGGAGGCGGCATCCGCCAGTGCGAGCGCTCCGGCGAGGGCGGCTACCACGAGGGTCCTCGCGAGCAGTTTCGTGAACGGATGCCGCGACGCACTCATCACGACACTATAAGCGGCGAGGGGGAACCGTCCGTGCGGGAACGACGAAGGGCCGCCCGTGGGCGACCCTTCGTGCGACTGCTTTCGCGGTGAGACTAGTTGCTGCCGCGGACGATCGCGATGATGCGCAGGATCTCGACGTAGAGCCAGACGACCGTCACCATGATCCCGAAGCCGCCGAGCCATCCGTACTGGCGCGGGGCGCCGTTGCGGACGCCGCGCTGGATCGAGTCGAAGTCGAGCACGAGCGAGTACGCGGCCATGATGACGACGAACACGCCGATGATGACGCCCCACGGGATGCCGAACGGGCCTTCCTGGCTCAGCATGCCGAACGGGCCGCCCGCGATCGGGGCGTTGAAGACCATGAGCAGGATGTTCACGATGGAGAAGGCCAGATAGCCGAGCATCGCGATGAGGAAGATCTTCGTCGCCCTCTTCGACGCGCGGATCTTGCCGCTCGCGAAGAGTGCAAGGGTCACGCCGACGACCGAGAGGGTCGCGAGCGTCGCCTGCAGGACGATGCCCTCGAACATCATCTCGAAGAAGGCCGAGATGCCTCCGACGAAGAGGCCCTCGAACGCGGCGTACGCGAAGATCAGCGCGGGGCGGATCTTCTTGCGCGACGTGAAGATGATGACCATCGAGAGCACGAAACCGACGAGAGCGCCGATGATCCAGGGGAGGATCGTGGGTGCGCCGGTCGCGGCGACCGGTGCCATCGTCCAGATCCAGCCCGCGACGGCGCCGACGAGAAGGATGCCGAAGAGGCCCACCGTCTTCCAGATAGTGTCCTCGTACGACATGCGGTCGGTCTCGACCGCGCCCGCCGAGGGGGCGGCGTACATGCCCTCGAGGTGAGCCTGCGCGGCGGCGTCGGTGCCGGCGCGCTGAGCCGTCGCGAACTGCGTGTTACCGCCGAGGTTGGCCGCCTGAGAGCCACCGGGGTACGTGCGAACGGCCTTCGGATCCTGGAAGGCGGGGTTGTTGAATGCGGGGTTGTTGAGGGCCACTGCTCTCACACTCCAAAGTCGGGGGTTCCCAGCGCTGTGCTGTGTTGCCGTCAACGATACCGGACGGGCGCTCCGCGGCTCCCGGACGGCGACTGTGAGTGGGCTATGAGCGCCGCGGGATGCTGCCCCGGGGTGGGGATGCCGCGAGGTGCGCGCACTAGCCTGGGACGGTGCCGCGCCGCCATCCGCTCGTCATCGGCCACCGGGGCGCTCCCGGGTATCGGCCGGAGCACTCGCGTTCGTCGTACGACCTCGCCCTCGCGATGGGCGTCGACGCCGTCGAACCCGATGTCGTCGTCTCGAAGGACGGTGTGCTCGTCGTGCGGCACGAGAACGAGATCTCAGGGACGACGGACGTCGCCGAGCGTCCCGAGTTCGCTCGTCGCCGGGCGACGAAGACGATCGACGGGAATGAGCTGACCGGCTGGTTCACGGAGGACTTCACGTGGCAAGAGCTCTCGACGCTGCGCTGCAGGGAGCGCCTTCCGAAGGTGCGCCCGTCGAGCGCGTCGTTCGACGATGAGCAGCCCGTGCTGCGGTTGCGTGACGTGCTCGATCTCGTGCGCGCCGGGTCGCTCGAACAGGGTCGCGAAGTGGGCGTCGTGCTCGAGATCAAGCACGCGACGTACTTCGAGGGCCTCGGATGGGATGTCGCGAGCCTCGTGCATGCCGAGCTCGACGCCGCGAACTGGAGCCGCGGGCAGTTGCCGCTGACGGTCGAGTCGTTCGAGTCGACGGTGCTGCTGCGGTTGCGGGAACGCGGCGTCCCGGCGCTGTACATCTATCTGCTCGAGGCTACGGGTCGTCCGTTCGACCTCTTCGTGCGGAATGGAAGGAACGCGCCCACCTACCGTGCGACGGCGACGCCGTCGGGACTCGACGGGCTCGTGGGATCGGTCGACGGCATCAGCGTCGACAAGAGGATGATCCTCGCGCCCGACAGGCTCGGCAGGCTGACGGGCCCGACCCGGATCGTCGCAGACGCCCACGAGCGAGGTCTCCGGGTCTTCGCGTGGACGTGTCGACCCGAAAACGCGTTCCTCATCGGGCAGTTCCGCTCATCGCGCGCACCGGGAACCTTGGGTGACTGGCAGGGCGAATGGAGTGTCATCCGGGATGCGGGAGTCGACGGCGTCTTCGTCGATCATCCCGATCTCGGCGTGGAATTCTTCCGGGAGGGCTCGTGAGACCCCGGATGCGGTTCGTGTTCCTCGTCTTCGTGGGCGGGGTGATCGGCACGGCGGCGCGGGAGGCGGTCGTGCTCGCGGCGGCGGTGGGAAGCGGTATCCCGTGGGGAGTGCTCCTGGCGAACCTCGTCGGCTCGTTCGCCCTGGGGCTTCTCATCGGTGTGCTGGGTCGCCGTGAGGAGACGCCGCGCCGCCGCGACGTCCGCCTGCTCGTCGCCACGGGTGCCATCGGAGGATTCACGACGTACAGCGCGCTCGCGACCGATACGGCGCTCCTCCTGCAGTCCGACGCGGTGACGGGCGTCGTCTACGCCGTGGGCAGCGTCGCGGGCGGCCTCGTGCTCGCCGCTGTCGGGATGCTCGTCGGCAGGCGGTTGCCGCCGCGGCATCCCGCGACGACGGATGCCGCATCGTGAACGCCCTCGTCTTCGCACTCGCAGCGCTCGGGGGAGGCGTCGGTGCGGCGCTGCGCTTCGTCGTCGACGCCTCGGTCACGCAGTTGCTGGGGACCCGGTTCCCGTGGGGGATCCTCGTCGTCAACACGACCGGATCGTTCCTGCTCGGCCTCGCGACGGGTCTCGCCGAGGGAGATGTCGCGTGGCTCTTCGTGCTCGGGGCGGGGGTGCTCGGCGGCTACACGACCTTCAGCACCGCGATCGTCGACACGGTACTGCTCGTCGAACGCCGGGCGTGGGGGAGGGCGCTCGTGAACGCCCTCGGCACGGTGCTGGCGACGGTGCTCGCCGCGACCCTCGGACTCCTCCTCGGCCACGCGTTCTGACCTTCTGCCGACCCGGGCGCCGCGTGGGGTCGCCCGTTCCGCCGACCCGGGCGGCATCGTGGGGTCGCCCCTTCCGTCGACCCGGGCGGCCCCGGCACCTTCGCAGGGGTCGCCCCATCAGCCGAGAAGACCCGAACTGTCGCGGTTTGGCTGCGAAACGAGCAGTTCGGGTCTTCTCGGATGGGGGAGGGGGGGGTGGGTGGGCGCCTGTCAAGCCCATCGACCGAGGGCGGCGGGGCGACCGATGATGGAGGTCCATCGAGAGGAGCTCGCCATGTCGAACAACCCCGCTTTCCCGATCGTCCCGGACCCCGATGAGCCGTCGGCCGACGACGCCCTCATCGAGACCGAGGACGGCGACCAGAGCCTCGACCCCGACGTCGACGACGCCCTCATCGACAGTGCGGAGGCGGATCGGATCGCGGCAGAAGGCGATTGATCGCCTCGCCGCCGGTAGCGTGCTCCGCATGCCCATCAGAATCGACAACGTCGGCATCGCCGTGCGCGACCTCGAGGAGGCGATCGCGTTCTTCACCGATCTCGGCCTGGAGGTCATCGGCCGCGACACCGTGAGCGGCGAGTGGACCGATACGGCCGTCGGCCTCGACGGGAACCACTCCCGCATCGCGATGCTCCAGACGCCTGACGGCGGTGACCGGCTGGAGCTCTTCGAGTACATCCACCCGCAGGCGATCGAGTCGGCACCCACGGCGCCCAACGAGATCGGGATGCATCGCGTGGCCTTCGCCGTCGATGACATCGACGCATCTCTCGCCGTCGCCGCGCGGCACGACTGCTTCCCGCTTCGCGGTGTCGCGACGTACCAGGACCTCTATCGGCTCGCGTACGTCCGAGGCCCGAGCGACATCATCGTCATGTTCGCCGAGGAGCTCCGGAAGAGCTGAGCGCCTCGGCTCGTCGGTCGAGGCGGACCCGCACGACGACGAGTCCCGCGACGAAGGCGCCCACTCCTCCCGCGGCGAGATCCCCGATCGTGTCGGCGTATCCCACCGAGATGGTGTCGGTGATGACGGCATGGCCGAACCACTCGACCATCTCCCACAGCACCGAGAGGGCCAAGCCGAGGGCCGGGCACAGGACGAGGGCGATGCGCGGGCGGAACCGCGGATCGGACGCCGCGGGCACGATGTCCGCACGGACGAGGGCGAGGTAGGTGAGGACCGTCAGAACGCCCGTGCAGACGAAGTGCAGCACGATGTCCCACCCGGGCACCGTCGTGTAGAGGTCGAAGACGTTGCTCCAGGCGGCGACGAGCACCACGACGCCGTAGAGGATGTCGAACCAGGACGCGACGCCGACGAATCGCGGCAGCAGCAGCACGGGAAGTGCTGCCGCGAGGACGCCGGCGTCCGTCGGCTCGAAGACGAGCGCAGCGATCACGATGCTGAGCACGCCGAAGAAGCGGATGCCGTCGGCGGTGAATTGACCGGGCGTCCGCGGCGGCCGGAGGAAGTTCTCGATCATGCCGGCCCCTCCAGGGTGATGGCAGCGTGGACGGGGAGATGGTCTGATGGCCAGCCACCTCGGATCGGCCGCCCGTCGATCGCAGCCGCGCGCACGTCGACACCAGGAGAGACCGCGATCCAGTCGATCCGCTTCCCGCGGCGCGGCTTCCGGTAGCCGGCGAACGTAGCCCACTCCGGCGTCGTGCGAACGGATGCCGCGGTCCAGGCATCCCTCAATTGGCCGGTGCCGAAGAGCGCGCGAGAGGTCGGGCTTCCGATCCCCGCGTTGGCATCGCCCGTCACGATGACGGGAACGCCCGTCGCGAGGGCGGTCTCTCGCACGCGCTCGGCGGATCGCACACGCGACCGCGCCGAGAAGGGGTCGAGATGCGTGTTCACGACGGCGAATCGTGCTCCGGTCGTCCGGTCCTGGAAGATCCCGACGACGAGCACCCTCGGAACGATGTTGCCCCACGTGCGCGACCCGGCCTCGTCGGGCCGGTCCGAGAGGGCCGACTGCCGCCACTCGAGCAGCTCCAGCCGACCACCGTCGAAGAAGATCGGACAGCCTTCGCTGCGCGGGTCGGGCGACCGGCCGTGCCCGATCCGGGCGTAGCCGCGCCCCAGGGCCGCCGAGATCACCGAAGCCTGTGCCGGCACGACCTCCTGGCTTCCGAGTATCGCCGGCCGCTCCGCCGCCAGGAGCGCCGCGAGGAGTGGACGCCGCCGCGACCAGCGATCGGCCGGCCGCCACGACAGCGGCCCCACGGGCCTGCGCACATTCCAGGTCATGACGTGCAGCGCCTCGTCGCCGATGTCACCGAGGACCGACGGCCTCACGAGCTGACCGCCTCGAGGTGACGACGCCGCCGGACGAGGCGGCGCAGCAGGCGACGTTCCCAGCGGATGGGGGGAAAGTCGTGCGGCCAGTGCGAGATCACCGTGTGGAATCCACGCGCGAGACGTCGGCGGAAGGACCTCGCATCGAAGAACGGCCGCATCGAGATGCCCATGGTCGTGCCCGTGACGAGCGCGATCCGGTGCCGCTCGCCGAGATGGAACGCGAGATCGAGGTCGTCGTGCACGCGCGCGTCGAGGCGATGGACCCCGCGGCGCACCTCGTTCCACGCGTCGCGACGGAAGGCCAGATTCGATCCGAAGAGCGGAGGGTGACCGAGGGCGGCGAAGCCGACGGCGAGATAGGAGCCGAGGTACACGGCCGCGGCGACGCTGCGAAGCCGTGGGGGACCGTCGATGAAGGCGGCTCCTCCCGTGAAGGCCGCGACGTCCGGTCGCCGCTGGAATGCGTCGACCATCACCTCCACCCATTCCTCCGCGGGAATGCAGTCGGCGTCGAGACGCAGGATGACGTCGCCATGCGCAGCGTCGTATCCGCGCGACGCCGCCGCGGGGATACCAGGGGTATCGCAGCGGATGACGCGCGCTCCCGCGTCGCGGGCGACATCGGCAGAGTCGTCCGCCGACCGATTGTCGACGACGATGATCTCGTCGGGGCGGAGAGACTGGGCCTCCAGCGCTGTCAGGCAGCGTCGCAGTTCGCGGTCATCGTCCTTGACCGGAATGACCACCGACACCGACGGCCGCGAAGTCAGGACCGCTCCCGTCGTCGGGCGTCGGCTGAGGCAGCGGCAAAGGGGGCGGGCATACATCGACACTAGGTCGGCACGGTCCCGACCAGAGGGGGATTGACCCCTCTCCGGCCCCGCGCTAGCCGTGCCGCCCCGGCCGCGACACCTGGAGCAGCGGCGCCCTCGCCCTCGCCCTCGCCCTCGCGTGAACGACCGTGCCGACGGAGCCGGCGCCCACCCGCCGAGAAGACCCGAACTGCGCGGTTCCGTCGCGGAGACGCGCAGTTCGGGTCTTCTCGGCAGAGGGGGAGCGAGTCTCGGTGGGAGGGTGGCGCGGCGCGATCAGTCTCGACCGGGGAGGTTGAGGTCCGCGGGGTCGACCTCCACATCGCCGACGTCGTCGGGTCCGCCTGTCCCCGGCGTCACGCGTACGTCGTCGGGATCGATGTCGTCGTCGACGGTGTCGGGGAGGCCCGTGGTGTTCTGCTTCTCCTCCGTCTCGGTCTCACTCGCCGGACTGTAGGTCATGTCCTTGCGCACAGTGTCCGCGTCGGAGATCTTGTCGGAGGGGGGAGCGGGAGGAAGGGCGTCTGTCTCTCCGGCGGCGAACCGCATCTTGTCGTCTGCGTCCATGCCCCGACGGTACTCGCGGCGGCGCAGATCCGACCGGGGCTTGACGCGCGGCATCCCGTGTCGACGCCTCCCCTCGCGAGAAGACCCGAACTGCGCGCTCAGGGTGGAATATCGCGCAGTTCGGGTCTTCTCCGCGAGGGGGCGCCGACCTATGGCGGGACCTTCGTCCTCACGTCGATCGGTGCTGTGGACTTCGGTGGGAGGGAGAGCCGCGATGCGGCGAAGGTCCGTGGAGGTGACGTCATGAGCAGGATGGACGATGCGGTCGTATCCGTGCTGAGTGAAGAGGAGTGCTGGAGCCTGCTCGAGCGCGGTGAGCTCGGGCGGTTGGCGCTATCCGCGGACGGGGAGCCCGAGATCTACCCGGTCAACTACGTCCTGGACGGACCTCGACTGCTCTTCCGCACGGCACCGGGGTCGAAGCTCGCCGATCTCTCGGCGAACCCGCGCGTCGCGTTCGAAGTGGAGGAGTACGACGACACGTCCGCCGCGAGCGTCGTGCTGAAGGGCGTGGCTCAGCGACTGGAGCTGCAGCGCGAGATCGATGCGGCCGATGCGCTTCCGCTTCGCCCGTGGATTCCGACGCTCAAGTACCGGTGGGTGCGCATCGTCCCGACGTCGCTCACGGGGCGTCGCTTCGATCGCGGTCCTGAGCCGTCGCGCTACATCGCTTCCACGCGCGACGCCTGAGCGCCGACGCGGCCGTCACGCTCCGTCGTGGCCGCTGTCGCCAGCCGCATCCAGGTTTCGGCGATCGCGTCGGCGTTGAGCGACATCGATCGGATGCCGCGCGCGAGCAGCCACTCGGCGAGCTCGGGATGGTCGGAGGGGCCCTGCCCGCAGATGCCGATGTAGGCGCCGCGGCGATTGCACGCCTCGATCGCCAGCTCCAGGAGCGCGAGCACGGCGGGATCCCGCTCGTCGAACGACCCCGCAACGGCGGCGGAGTCACGGTCGACCCCCAGTGTGAGCTGCGTCAGGTCGTTGGACCCGATCGAGAAGCCGTCGAAGTGGTCGAGGAACCTATCCGCCAGGAGCGCATTCGACGGGATTTCGCACATCATGACGATCTCGAGCCCGTCATCTCCTCGGCGCAGTCCGTTCTCGGCGAGGAGCGCTACGACGGCAGCCGCCTCGTCGAGCGTGCGGACGAACGGGATCATGATCTTGAGGTTCTTCAGGCCCATCCGCTCGCGGACGTGGCGGAGGGCTTCGCATTCGAGATCGAAGCATCCCCGGAAGCTCGGCGTCGTGTAGCGCGAGGCGCCGCGCCAGCCGAGCATCGGGTTCTCTTCGTGAGGCTCGAACGCGTCGCCGCCGAGAAGCGTCGCGTACTCGTTCGTCTTGAAGTCGCTCATTCGCACGATGACGGGTTTGGGTGCGAACGCGGCGGCGATCGTCGAGATCCCCTCGGCGAGACGGCGGACGAAGAAGTCCCGGGGCGTCGGGTACGCGGCCGTCCGTTCGCCGATCCGGGTCTTGAGCGGCTCGGGAAGAGTGTCGAAATCGAGCAGTGCGCGAGGGTGGATGCCGATGATGCTCCCGACGATGAACTCGAGCCGGGCAAGGCCGACGCCGCGGTTGGGCAGCTCCGCGAGGGCGAAGGCCTGATCCGGCACTCCGACGTTGAGCATGAGGTCTACGGGCAGGTCGGGGAGCACGTCGAGCGGCGTCTCTTCGACGCTGAAGGAGAGGATGCCGCGGTAGACGGTGCCGTCATCGCCCTCGGAGCAGCACACGGTGACCTCGCTGCCGTCCGTCAGCACGTTCGTCCCCGTCTCGGTCCCCACGACGGCGGGGATCCCGAGCTCGCGTGCCACGATCGCGGCGTGGCACGTGCGGCCTCCGCTGTCGGTGACGATCGCGGATGCGCGCCGCATGATGGGCTCCCAATCGGGGTCCGTCCTGTCGGCGACCAGCACGTCGCCCGTCTGGAACAGGTGCATCAGCGTCAGATCGTGCATGACGCGCACGCGACCCGCTCCGATCCGCTCTCCGACGGCCCGACCGGTCGCGAGCACGTCGCCGTCGTGCTCTTGCAGCACGTATCGCCGCATGACGTGGCTGTCGCGTCGCGTGACCACGGTCTCGGGGCGGGCCTGGACGATGTACAGCATCCCGTCGACGCCATCGAGTGCCCACTCGATGTCCATCGCACGTCCGTAGTGGTTCTCGATGGCGAGCGCCATGCGGGCGAGGTCCTCGATCTGCTCGTCGGTGATGCTGAAGCGCGAGCGCTCGGCGGGCGATACGTCCGTGAGGACTGTGCTGTCCGCCGTGCTCGCTCCGTCGCCGTAGCGCAAGGCGACCGCCTTCGTCCCGAGCTCTCTCCTCAGAATCGAGGGTCGTCCTGCACGGAGGGCAGGCTTGTAGACGTAGAACTCGTCGGGGTTGACCGTTCCCTGAACGACGGTCTCGCCGAGTCCGTACGCGCTCGTGATGAAGACGACCTGATCGAAGCCCGACTCGGTGTCGACGGTGAACATGACGCCCGACGCTCCGATGTCGGAGCGGACCATGAGCTGCACGCCCGCGGAGATGGCGATGTCGTCCTCGCTGAAGCCGTGCTGCGCGCGGTACACGATCGCACGATCGGTGTAGAGCGATGCGTACACCTTCCTGATGGCATCCAGGAGGTTGTCGATGCCGGAGATGTTGAGGAAGGTCTCCTGCTGTCCCGCGAAGGAGGCGTCGGGAAGGTCCTCCGCCGTCGCGGACGAGCGCACTGCCCACGTGACGCGGTCGGGATGCGGCTGTTCGGTGAGCAGCCTGGCATAGGCGGAGCGGATGGACTGCTCGAGCGACGGCGGGAACGGCTGGTGCTCGACCTGCGCACGGATCTCGGCCGCGACCCGCGCGAGCGTGCGGACGTCGCTCGGGTCGACGTCGCGCAGTGCGGACCTGATGCGGCTTCCGAGGTCGTCATGGGAGAGGAATGCGCGGTTCGCGTCGGCGGTCGTGGCGAACCCGTCGGGTACGCGGACACCCGCACCGGCAAGACCGGAGACCATCTCGCCGAGCGACGCGTTCTTTCCGCCGACCTGCGGCAGGTCGGACATCGTCGTCTCGCGGAACCAGAGGACATCGGACATGAGGAGCACCATCCCGTCTCGGGGCGAATCGGCGTCGTCGCCGCCACGGCGAGTCTCCGCCGTTGCCGCGGGCGTCGTTGGGTCGAACGTCCCGTCATGGGTGACATCCCACCATCGCCCGGCCCGCAAGACCGACCTTCCCTTCGCCGAGAAGACCCGAACTGCTCGCCGTGCCCGGAAAAGGGCGCAGTTCGGGTCTTCTCGGCGAAGGGGCGCTGACCCCCGCGGGCGGGTCGAGACCGGGTCTTGCGCTCGGCCGATGGTCTGGTCAGAGTGAAGAGGTGGTCGGTGTGCGGATCTTCGTGGTGTCACTCGCGTCGCTGGTCGGGGCTGCCCTGATCGCCGCCGTCGTCTTCGTCGTCGGGGTCCGCAGGCGCAGCCCCCGTGTGCTGCGGGTCGTGCGGGTGCTGCAGCGCGACGTGATGAACCCTGGAGCGCTGCGCGACGCGGGTTCCGCCGGCTCGCCATGGTCCATCGTCCGTGTGCCGGGACGGGTCAGCGGCAAGGTCTACGACACCCCTGTCGGGGTGAAGCGCGAGGGCGACGAGCTGTACATCACTCTTCCCTACGGGGAAGGCACGCAATGGTTCCGCAACGTCCGGGCTGCCGGCGGCGCGACCGTGCTGCACGACGGCCGCGAGATCACGGCGACTGCACCCGAGCTCGTTCCCATCGAGAAGACGCCGATGGCTGCTGCCGACCGGGTCGCGATCGCGATCTTCGGCGTCACGCACGCCCTACGGCTGCACGTGGCATCCGTCTCGGCACCGTCACGCTAGAGCTCGCGGCCGGGGTGGACGCGTCAAGACGTACGAGTCGCGCCCGCGCGAACCCGGAACCAGAGACTGAGCTCACGCGTGGCGCGGAGGACGCTGTCGGCGTCGTCCATCCTGTCGAGGTCGTCGAAGGTGCTGCGGAATCCTGGCGGTGGCGGGCCGGACGGCTCGGTGACGGCCTGGTAGGCCATGGTCCAGTCGGCGAATTGCCGACCGCCGGGTCGGCCTTCGTTGAGAGTGCGGACGCCCGTGTGCCGGGGATCTCGCTCGATCGCCTCGTAGAGAGCGCGGACGGCGGTCTCGGGACCTTCGAGGAATTGGACGAATCGTCCGCTCCGGTACAGCAGGAGGCCCGTGATGTCGCGCGATGCGTTCTTGTCTCGCGCATGCCGAAGCAGCGCCGCGAGCGCGTCGTCGTCGAAGTGCGAGGTTGCCGTGCTCGCGTACACGAGGGAGAAGAGCCCGCCGCCGTCGGGTGCGCGCGTCACGGACGGGTTCCGTCGGTGCCGGCCGAGACGACCGCGTGCATCGCCTCGTCGAGGTGGACGTGGGTGCTCAGTGGGCGCGCGTGCGCGTCGAGGGCGGCGAATCGTCCGTCGGGCAGCACATCGATGCATCCGAGGAACGATCCGTTGTGGCTCCCGACGTAGAACCCTTCGTCGACACGTGCCCACAGCGCGTCCGCGATGTCAGTCATCTGTTTCCGTATTCATTCGTTTCAGGCTAACCGCCGCATCCGACATCGGGCCGGGATCGCCCGCGTCGGACCGTCGGCTCTCCCTCGCGTACGGCGAAGATGCTGCAATGGACGCGACGGCGGGAGTCGAACCCGCAACGCTCCCGGGTATGAGCCGGTGCCCGGGACCGCCCGGATCGCCGCGATGACCCCACGCTAACCCGGCTGCTTCTCGGGCGCACCGTGCATGACGCAGGGTTTCGCTGGGAGTCCGTGCGTGTCGTCGGGTCTCGATACGCCGCTGCGCGGCTACTCGACCAGCGGGTAGGGCTGCTGCGCGGCTACTCGACCAGCGGGTAGGGCTGCTGCGCGGCTACTCGACCAGCGGGTAGGTCTGCTGCGCGGCTACTCGACCAGCGGGTAGGGCTGCTGCGCGGCTACTCGACCAGCGGGTAGGGCGGCTGCGCGGCTGCTCGACGAGCGGGGGTAGGGTGCGCGGCTACTCGACGAGCGGGCAGGGCTGCTGCGCGGCTACTTGACCAGCGGGTGGAGGCGGCTGCGCGGCTACTCGGCCAGGGCGGGCGGAGGCGCGGAGAGCGCCCGGAGCATCCGTTCGAGCACTTCGCGCAGCTCGGAGCGGGCAGGCTCGGCGAGGTCGGTCGTGTACTCGACACCCGCGGGGATCCACGAGAGGCCGTACATCGTCTCGCGGAAGTCCGCGCCACCGACCGGCCAGCGCGTGTGCGAGGCGTCCTCCGCGGTCGCCCCCTGTCCCCACTGGCCGAAGAACGCGCGCATGTCGTCGATCGGCAGTTCCATGACGGCATCCGCCTCGACCGCCTGACGCACCCACGAGCGTGCGACGAGGATGAACTCCTCGATCTGCTCCGGCGTCAGGGGGCGCGGCTCGAACAGCACGCGGGTGTGCTCGACGCCGCTGAGGCGATCGACGCGGAAGGTGCGCCAGTCCTGCTTGTCGAGATCCCAGCACAGCAGGTACCAGTGGCGGTCGGCGGGCGCGAGCGCGTGCGGTTCGACCCGCCGCTTCGTCACTTCACCCGAGGCCGCCTCGTACGAGAAGCGCACGCGTTCGTGGTCGCGGCACGCGAGGGCGAGTTCTCCGAGGATCTCGCTCGAGACGGCGGCCCCGGCGTTGATGCCGGCGGGTTGCACAGTGTCGGCGAGAGCTGTCACCCGGCGACGAAGAGGAGCGGGCAGCACCTGCTCGAGCTTCGCGAGCGCCGTGATCGTCGTCTCAGGACCCGACACGAGCCGTTGGGATGCCGCGACCCGCAGCCCGATCGCCATCGCGACGGCCTCGTCGTCGGTCAGGAGCAGAGGCGGCACGGCGCTTCCTGCTTCGAGTCGGTATCCCCCCGCGGCTCCGGGCGTCGACTCGATGCGATACCCGAGCTCGCGGAGCCGTTCGACGTCGCGCCGCACGGTCCGTTCCGTCACTCCGAGGCGCGCCGCGATCTCCGAGCCGGGCCAGTGGCGATGCGTCTGGAGGAGGTTGAGGAGCGCCAGCGCCCGGGTCGTCGTATCGGACATGCCGCCAGCATCCCATCGAATGCGGACAGAACGGGTCCGCGATGGATCAGTCTGTATCGGATGCCGCGGCGACGAGCGGCGCGAGCAGCTCGGCCACGACGGCTTCGGCACGGGCGGCGTCTTGCGCGATGATCGCGTCGACGAGTCGGGCGTGCTGTTCCGCGTGCGGGTCCTCCTCGTGGGTCACATCGTCGACGAGGACGCGTTCGAACAGGGGCGCGAGGCCGTCGTAGAGGTCGGCGAACAGCTCGTTGTGGGTCGCGGCGATGACGGCGCGGTGGAAAGTGATGTCTGCCTCGATCCGCTCGTCGGCGCCCCCCGATGCCCATGCCGCGGTGCGCGCGGCGAGCAGGGCGCGCAGGCGATCGACGTCGGCGTCGGTCCGTCGGCGGGCGGCGAGGGCGGATGCCGCGCCGTCGATCGCCGCGCGGAGCTCCAGGCCGTCGCGCCGCTGCGCCCGCGACGCTCGCCGCGTGACGGACCGCACGAGTTCGGAGCCCGCGATGACGAACGTCCCGCGCCCCTGCTGTCGGCTGACGAGTCCCGCCTGCACGAGCGACTGGATCGCCTCACGCACGGTGTTCCTCCCGGCTCCGACCCATGCCATGAGATCGGCCTCGGTCGGGATCCGCTCGCCGACGGGCCATCGACCGGAGGCGATCTCGTCGTGGAAGAGCTCCGTGACGCGGTCCGTCGTGTTCGGCTGCGTACGCGGCCGGCTCGCCGACGCGCTAGAGTCGAGCGGATTCATCCCATCATCCTACCTATTCGGAGTTCTTGTGACGACGCCCTTTCGTCGAGGGACGCTGCTGCCTCTCGTCGCCATCATCCTGACGGCGCTCAATCTCCGCACAGCTGTCACCGGCTTCACACCGCTGCTGGAGATGATCGGTGCCGACCTCGGCTTCGGACCCTCCCTCTTCGGGGTGCTCGGGACGATCGTCACAGGGTCCTTCGCCGTCTTCGGCCTTCTCGCCGCGACGATCGCGCGGCGAATCGGTCTCGAACGCGCGCTGACTCTCGCGGTCCTGCTGACGACGGCCGGCATCGTCGTTCGGGCCTTGTCTCCCGATCCCACGGTGCTGGTCCTCTCCACCGTCATCGCGTCGGTCGGGGTCGGAGCGTCCAATGTGCTCGTGATCCCGCTCGTGAAGAAGTACTTCAGTGCGCGGCTCAAGGCGATGAGCTCGCTGTACATCGCTCTGCTCCAGGTCGGGCAGTTCGTCGCCCCCCTCATCGCAGTGCCCGTCGCCCTCGCGATCGGCTGGCGCTGGGCGATCGGCATGTGGGCGGTTCTCACGGCGATCGCCGTCGTGCTGTGGGCGCTGCTCGCGGTGCGGGCGCGCGGAGAGCGGGCACCCGAGACCGCGGCACCCCCGCGCCTCCGCGGTGCCTGGAAGACGCCGCTCCTGTGGTCGATGGTGCTGCTGCTCGGGATGACGAGCCTCAACGTCTACGCGATCATCACGTGGCTTCCCGCCATCCTCGTCGACGCGGGTGCCGACCCTGCTTCGGGAGGCGCGCTCCTGTCGCTGTTCTCGGTGTTCGGGCTCTTCGCAGCGTTCATCGTGCCGCCCCTCACGATCCGCCTCCGCAACCCCTTCGCCATCGTCGTGGTGTGCGTCGCCCTGATGGCAGCCGGCTACCTCGGCCTGATGCTGGCTCCCGGCGACGGTGCCGTGGCGTGGGTCGTGCTGCTGGGGCTCGGAGTCAGCACGTTCCCGCTCTGCCTCACCCTCGTCAACGTCCGCACCCGTACGACGGAAGGGTCCACTGCTCTCTCGGGAGCCATGCAGGGGATCGGCTACGGCATCGCGTGCATCGGCCCCCTCTGCATCGGACTGCTCTATGGGCAATCGGGATCGTGGACGAGCTCGTACGTCGTGCTGTTCGCGAGTCTCGCGGTCATGCTCGTGAGCGGCTTCGTCGCGTGTCGGCCGGCTGCGCTGGAGGACCAGGTCGCGAGCCGACAGCAGCGCGTGCGCATCGGCTGAAATCCACCCGCGGATGCGGACCGCATCTGTCCGCATCCGCTTCTACCGTCGGTGCATGCCGAACGACACCATCATCGAAGCGACGGGACTCACCAAGCGCTTCACCGTCAAGAAGAAGACCGTCGAGGCGGTCACCGACCTCTCTTTCCAGGTCGAGCGAGGCGAGCTCGTCGCGTTCCTGGGACCCAACGGCGCGGGCAAGTCCACGAGCCTGCGCATGCTCACGACCCTCATACCGCCGTCGTCGGGCACGGCGCGCGTCGTCGGTCACGACATCCTCCGGCAGTCCGCCGCCGTGCGGGCGCGGATCGGATACGTCGGGCAGCTGACGAGCGGCAGCTTCTCGCAGCGCGTCCGCGATGAGCTGCTGAGCCAGGGTGCCTTCTACGGCATCTCGCCCGCGGCATCCCGTGCCCGCGCCGACGAGCTGATCGAATCGCTCGACCTGGCGTCCTTCGCGACGCGGTCGGTGCAGCAGCTGTCAGGCGGACAGAAGCGGCGGCTCGACATCGCACTCGGGCTCATGCACGCGCCGCCGCTCATCTTCTTGGATGAGCCGTCGACGGGTCTTGACCCGCAGAGTCGCGCGAATCTCTGGCAGCACATCCTGGATCTGAGGACGCAGCACGGCACGACGATCTTCCTCACGACGCACTACCTCGAAGAGGCCGACCGCTACGCCGAGCGCGTCATGGTGATGGACCGCGGGCGCGTCATCGCCGACGACACCGCGACGCGGCTCAAGGCGCACCTCGCGGGCGACGTCCTCACGCTCGGGTTCGCGACGTCCGCAGACGCCGAACGCGGTCTCGCGGTGGTCGGCTCGCTGACCGATCGCTCGGTCCGCGCCGACGGCGACGTCCTCACCGTGACGGCGCCCGATGGCGATGTCCTCCTCCCCGAAGCGGTCCGTCGTCTCGATGCGGTGGGGCTTCGCGTCGAACGCGCGACGGGTGTCCCGCCGACGCTCGACGACGTCTTCCTCGCCCTCACGGGGCGCACGCTCCGCGAAGCGGGAGAGGGAGCGGGCGGCGAAGAGGAGCCGGCGGCCGACTCCACCGACGACACAGAAGCGACCGCACACGAGACCCGCACGACAGGAGCCCAGCGATGACCACGACCGACACCGCCGTCACGGCGAACCCCGCACGCGACACCTGGAACGTCCTCAAGCGTGAACTCAGGCCCGTCGTGCGCGATCCCTTCACCCTCATCTTCAGCCTCGTGCAGCCGCTCGTCTTCCTCGGTCTCTTCGCACCGCTGCTCGTCGGCTCGTCGGGTCAGCCCGTCGGCGAGACGCTCCAGTGGTTCGTTCCGGGAGTGCTCGTCATGATCGTGCTCTTCGGAACCGGCGCGGTCGGGTCGAATCTCCAGTACGAGATGATGACGGGCTCTCACGAACGAACGCTCGTCGCGCCGCTGTCGCGCTCGTCGCTGCTCGTCGGACGCGCGCTGAAAGAGGTCGCGCCCATCGTCGTGCAGGCGCTCATCATCGTCCTCATCGCCTGGCCGTTCGGGTTCGCGATCCACGGGATCGGACTTGTCGTCGGCCTCGCGCTGCTCGCCGTGTTCGGCATCGGACTCGGGTCGCTCTCGTACTCGCTCGCACTCGCGACGAAGGACCGCGAGTGGCTCTTCTGGGGCGTGCAGCAGACGCTCATCTTCCCGCTCCTGATCCTGTCGGGCATGCTTCTTCCCCTCGACGAGGGTCCGGGCTGGATGCGCGCCGTCGCGACCGTCAACCCGGTCAACTGGGTCGTTCAGGCCGAGCGCGCCCTGTTGGCGGGCGACTTCGCGAACGCCGACGTGCTGTGGGGCTGGGTCGCGGCGGTCGTGCTCGCCCTCGTGGGCCTCTGGGTCGGCATCCGGTCGATGCGTCGCAGCAGCTGACGGATGCCGCGGCCGGGCCTCCCGCGAAAAGAGCACACCCTCGGGAGGTCTAGGCTCGGGAGCATGGCGACGGCGACACGGCGAGGCATCCTCGCTGCTGTCACCGTCGCCGTTCTCCTGCTCTGTTCGGCCGCCGTCGGCATCCTGCTCGGCGAAGTGAACGGCCGCCCCGTGCGGATCGATCCCGTCGATCGTGTGCAGCCGGCAGCCTGGGCGGCACGCATTCTGCTGTTCCTCGCGTTGGCCTGGGTGCTCATCGGGATCATCGCCACCCGCACGCGACTCGTCCGTCGACCGGGAGCGGCGGCTGCGCGTGCGACCTGGCTCGGATCGACGCGGCCATGGCGAGCGCGGGAGTCGACTCTCGGGATGCTCGGACTGGACCGGCTTCTTCTCGTGGGTGTGCCGGGGGGTCTTCTCCTGGCAACCCTCCTCGTCGAGACCGCCCTGCTGTCGTGGACCTACGTCGCCGTCGCCGTGGGCGCATGGCTCGTCTTCCTCATCGTGCTCCGCGTGCTCATCGATCACGAGCGCTCGCCCTATCCCGTCGCGGCGGCGATCGGCGGAGTCGTCATGTTCCGCTGCATCCTCTCGCTCCTCGAGCTGTCGTTCGCGGAATCGGAGAACCCCGCGCTGTCGGCGTGGAGCTCGCCGCTCGCCCGCGTCGCGTACGTCGCCGTCGCTCTCGCCCTGTTCGCGTGGACCTTCGTCGCTGCGGGATGGGCGCTGTCCCAGCAGATGGGCGTGCGCCGCGCGACGGGTGCCGTCCTTGCCGCCGCGGGCGCGGGGCTGGGGGTCACCGCCACGATCCTCGGCGCGGTCGGCTTCGAGCAGGCCCTCCTGGCGTGGCACGACGAGCTCGAGCCGCTGCCGTGGGTGCTCTCGCGCGTGCTCGGAACGCTCGTGACGCTCGACATCCCCGACGCCCTGCCCTGGTTCGCCGTCGGCTGCGGCATCCTTCTGCTCGTCGTCGGCGTCAGTCTCCTCACCGCGCGTCGGCGTCGCTAGACCCCCGTCGGTCCCGCCGGTCGAATGCCGCGGGCCGGGGCCCGGGCCGGGGCCGGGGTGGGGTTCAGGCGCGCGAGGTGGCGCGGCGAGCGATCGCGATGCCGGCGGCGAGGAGCAGTGCGACGCCGACGGCGAGGACGACATAGCCCACGACGACTCCCGGGTTGACGGTCGACGGGCCGAGCTCGACGAGCCACGCGCGCACATCGCCGCGGCGATCGGGCACGACGGTGAAGACGATGGCGACGGCGGCGAGGGTCGCGAGGATCGCGCCCCACACGATCCCCGCCCAACGGATGCGAGGAAGCTCTGCGACGTCGGCCGCAGCCGTGGCGGGGGCGTAATCGACGGGGCTCGGCGGAATGATGTCCGCCTCGTCGATGGGCTCGGTGGGCTGGTCGTCGGTCATCGTTCCTCCGCGGCGTTCTCGTAGATGTCGACGTGCACGTGTCCGCCCGGCTGTTCGAGCCGGATCGCCTGGGCCTCGATCCGAGGAGTCTCATCGTCGGTCGTATCGATCGTGCGAAGGATGAGCGGCTCGCGGCGGGAGCCGCTGCTCGCGGTCCACGTTCCGTCTTCGATGAACTCGCCCGTCTCGACGTCGAAGGTCGTCCACGTGACGACGTCGATCCCCTTCACGTCCAGCTCGGCGAGGGAGTCGGGGCCGACGACGATCGTCGTGGACCCGTTCCGCTTGATGATGTCGATCGGCGCTCCGCCGTCGCCCCACACGTCGATGGAGAGGTCGCCCCACACCTGCGTGAAACTGCGGGGATCGGCGTTGCTCACGTACGTGTACCCGAACGCGAGGCCCTGCGTCGCCGCGGGAACGGCCGTCGACACCCCCGCGACGAGCAGCGCGGCCGAGACGAAAGCGAGGAAGCCGCTCCGGCGGCGGCGCGCGCCGGCGGTCACTATCCCGAGCCCCATCACGACTGCTCCGGACAAGAGGCCGGCGGCCACGGCGACGTTCGCGTCTTCCGTCGCGCCCACGATGAGGGCCGTCGATGCTCCGACGACGAGCGCAGCGCCGATGACGAGCGCGATGTAGGCCGCGCTCGTCCGCGGATTCGTCAGGCGGCGGAGGCGACGTCTCTCGGCCGCCTCGGCAGCGAACGCCGCACCCGCGGCGGCTCGCTCGGCACGGGCCTGTTCGCGAGCGGCGGTCTCGGCATCCTTCTGCTGTCGTCGCCACGCGGCTTCCTGCGCGCGCCATGCGTCGTGCTGAAGCCGCCACTGCACGAGGTCGTCGGGCGATGCGTCCGGTGCGGCGGGGGGAGGAGGGAGAGGGGCGGACCCGGCCGCGGACGCCCCCGCGTCGCCGGCCGGATCCGCATGCGCGTCGACACCCGAACGGTCGACGGCGAAGGCGGCGCCCGGATCCGCGGAAGCCGTTCGCGGATCGGATGCGGGCACGCCGCCGGTCGGAGCCGCGCGTCGCGAAGAGCGCACGGCGACGTAGATGAGCCCCAGGATGACGGCGATGACCGCGAAGGTCGCCAGCACCGCGAACGGGGACAGCTGCGGGAACGCCGGCACGATGTATCCGAAGGGCAGCACAACGCCGAAGAACCACTGCGTGACGGGGAAGACGCTCAAGAGCAGAAGAAGCCCGATCCCGACCATCGCGGGATCGAAGCGGCGGCGGACCAGTTCCTGCACGTGGATGCGGCCCGCGGTGTCGGGAAGCAACGCCCACCCGATCGCGTACACGAGGAACATCGGCAGCGAGAACAGCGCTGCGACGACGAAGATCCCTCGCACGATGACGGGATCGATGCTGATGCGGTGGGCGATCCCCGCGCATACTCCGCCGATCCAGCCGTCGGCCCGGATCACCCCGAGGTCGCGGAGCCAGGCGAAGAACCGATCGCCCCGCGTGGGGGCGCCGAAGGGTGGAGCGGGTGGCGGTCCGGGATGAGCGGGGGGCGCAGCATCCGTCTCGGCATGCGATTCGGTCATGTCTCGATCCTCGCCGGGCCGCGGGCGGCGCCGCCATGGGGTGATCCCCTGACAGCACCCTGATCTTCGCCGACCGTGGGCGGCGGGGGTGCGCGGGGGTGATTGGATGGCGGCATGTCCTCCCTACCGCTCCGTCACGTTCCGCTCGCGCGGCCGCGCGATTGCGTCGTATCGGGAACAGCGGCCGGCGTCGCCGAGCACCTCGGCTGGTCCGTCGCCGCGACACGCGCCGTCTTCGTCGGGTCTGCGCTCCTATGGGGCGCAGGGGCGATCCTCTACGCGTGGATCTGGGTCATGACGCCGTGGCGCGAGGGCGCGGATGCTCCGACGCGGCGTGCGCCCGTCGCGTGGGCGCTGACCGGCGTCTCGGGCATCGTCGCCCTCGTGGCGCTCGGCCAGCTGTGGAGCTACGCGGCATCCGACCGGCCGCTCTCGACGGCACCGGAGTGGTTCTCGTACGTCGCCTTCTCGGCGGCGCTCGCCGTGGCCGCAGGTCTCTGGGCGACGTTCGCCGATCGGCACGACTCCGCACGAGGACCGCAGCACGAACTCGCCGTGCGCCTCACCGTCACGGGGATCCTCGTCGCCCTCGTCGCGTCGCAGGCCGCCGTCATGCAGGATGCGGGTCTCGTCGCGTTCGTCCTCGCCGTCGGGATGCTCGCGGGCCTCGCGCTCGTCTATTCGTCGACGTTCGTGGAGAAGTGGCGGAGTCTGTCGGGCGAGCGCGTCCGACGCATCCGGGAAGAGCAGCGGTCGGAGATGGCGGCGCACCTCCACGACTCCGTCCTCCAGACCCTCGCGCTCATCCAGAACAGATCGGGTGCGTCGAGCGAGGTCGCGCGTCTCGCCCGCGCGCAGGAGCGCGAGCTGAGGGCGTGGCTCTACGACGGCGATGCACCCGCCGACAGCGACCTGCCGACCGACCTGCGCGACTATGCAGGGGCGCTCGAACTCGACTTCCCCGCGCGGATCGACGTCGTGTCGGCGGGACTGTCGACGGAACGCGCGAGCGGCGACGTCGCCGCGGCGGCGCGCGAGGCCATGCTCAATGCGGCCAGGCACGCGGGCGGCGACGTCTCGGTGTACATCGAGGGTGCGGCATCCGTCGTGGACGTGTTCGTGCGCGACCGGGGACCGGGCTTCGACGTCGACGCCGTGCCGGGCGACCGCCTGGGCGTGCGCGAGTCGATCATCGGGCGGATGCGGCGCGCCGGCGGCTCCGCGACGGTCGGACGGGGAGCGGGCGGCGTCGGCACCGAAGTGCACCTGCGCCTCGCGAGAGAGGAGGCGTGGCGTGGCTGAGTCCTTGCGCGTCGTGATCGTCGACGACCACTCCATCTTCCGATCCGGGTTGCGTGCCGACCTCGACAGGTCCCTCGACGTCGTCGGCGAGGCGGCAGACGTCGACGAGGCGATCGCCGTCGTCGAGCGGACGAAGCCCGACGTCGTCCTCCTGGACGTCCATCTGCCGGGGGCGGTCGACGCCACGACGGGCGGGGAGGCCGTCCTCCGCGCGTGCGCCGCCGGTCGTTCGCGCTTCCTCGCGCTGAGCGTCTCGGACGCGGCGGAAGACGTCGTGCGCGTCATCCGGGCCGGCGCGCGCGGCTACATCACGAAGGGATCGTCGGGGGCCGAGGTCAGCGCTGCGGTGCGAGCAGTGGCATCCGGCGACGCCGTCTTCTCGCCGCGTCTCGCGGGGTTCGTCCTCGACGCGTTCGGCGCCGTCGCCGGCGAGACCGCGACGGCGAGCGACGAGCTCGACCGGTTGTCGGCGCGTGAGCAGGAGGTCATGCGACTGATCGCGCGCGGGTACGCCTATAAAGAGGTGGCCGCGGAGCTGTTCATCTCGACGAAGACGGTCGAGACGCACGTGTCCGCCGTGCTGCGCAAGCTGCAGCTGTCGTCGCGCTATGAGCTGACGGCGTGGGCGTCGGAGCGGCGTCTGCTTTGACGGCGGTCGGGAGTCGTCCGTCGGTCGGGTGTCGGCGCTCGCGCGTAGACTCGAGGAGCAATGACAGACGCCTCCCAGCCCTTGATCGTCGGCGGCGACCGCGGGCCGGCTGCCCCCGGCGCCCGCCCCGACGAAGACCTTCTCGCGGGACTCAATCCGCAGCAGCGCGAAGCCGTGATCTACCGCGGTCCCGCGCTGCTCATCGTCGCGGGAGCGGGTTCGGGCAAGACGAGCGTGCTGACGCGCCGCATCGCCTCGCTGCTGCGCACTCGTGAGGCGTGGCCGAGCCAGATCCTCGCGATCACGTTCACCAACAAGGCTGCGGGTGAGATGCGCGAGCGCGTCGGCCAGCTCATCGGCGAGCGCGCGCAGGGCATGTGGATCTCGACGTTCCACTCCGCGTGCGTGCGCATCCTGCGACGCGAGGCCGAGCAGTTCGGATTCACGAAGGCGTTCACGATCTACGATTCGGGCGACTCCCGCGCGCTCATCAAGCGCCTCGTCAAGGAGCACGAGGCCGATTCCTTCGGGCTCACCCCGGCGGGTGTCCAGTCCCGCATCTCGAAGCTCAAGAACGAGCTCGCAGATGCCGAGTCGTATGCGCGCCAGGCGAACCTCAGCGATCCCGCCGAACGCGTCTTCGTCGATCTCTTCGCGGCATACCAGCGCGAGCTCCAGCGGGCCAACGCCTTCGACTTCGACGATCTCATCGGCCAGGTCGTGTACCTCTTCCGCGCCTTCCCGAAGGTCGCCGACGTCTACCGCAGGCGATTCCGCCACATCCTCGTCGACGAGTACCAGGACACCAACCACGCGCAGTACTCCCTGATCCACGAGCTCACGCGGCCGCCGGGATCCGACGCCGAGCCGATGGCAGGGGGCGGCGGGATGATGATCTTCGACGCCGAGCCGGATGCTGCGGATGCGGCATCCCTCACGGTCGTCGGCGACTCCGACCAGTCCATCTACGCTTTCCGCGGTGCGGACATCCGCAACATCAGCGAGTTCGAGCGTGACTTCCCCGGCGCCAAGGTCGTGCTGCTCGAACAGAACTACCGCTCCACGCAGAACATCTTGAGCGCGGCCAACGCCGTCATCAGCAACAACTTCGATCGCAAAGACAAGCGTCTGTGGACCGACGTCGGCGAAGGCGAGAAGATCGTCGGCTTCACCGGCTACTCGCAGCACGACGAGGCGCAGTTCGTCGCCGACGAGATCGAGACGCTCCATCGCGGCGGGCTCGACTACTCCCAGATCGCGGTGTTCTACCGGACCAACTCTCAGTCCCGTGCGCTCGAAGAGATCTTCATCCGGTCGGCGCTGCCCTACAAGATCATGGGCGGCACCAAGTTCTACGAGCGCGCGGAGATTAAGGACGCCCTCGCCTACCTCGTCGCGGTGGCCAACCCCGCCGACGAGATGGCGGTGCGCCGCATCCTGAACAGGCCGCGACGCGGCATCGGAGACGTCACCGAGACAGCGATCGCGCGGTACGCCGCCGACGAGGGCATCACCTTCCGCGACGCGCTCGCGAACGCGTCGGCGCTCGGCGTCGGCCCCAAGATCCAGGCCGCGATCGTGCAGCTCGACGCGGTGCTCGCCGAAGCGTCGGCCCTCATGCTGCCGACATCGGGCGAGCTGGCGCCCCCCACGGCGGTGGCCGAGGGGCTGCAGCTGCTGCTCGCGAAGAGCGGGTATCAGGATGCCCTTCGGGCGAGCCGCGATCCGCAAGACGAAGCGAGGCTCGAGAACCTCGACGAGCTCGTGGCCGTCGCGCGGGAGTTCGCGCGCAACAACCCCGAGGGGACGGTCATCGACTTCCTCGGGGAGGTCTCCCTCGTCTCCGACGCCGACGACCTCGAAGACGCCTCGGGGTCGGTGTCGCTCATGACGATGCACACGGCGAAGGGCCTCGAGTACGACGCCGTCTTCCTCACGGGGGTCGAGGAAGACCTCATCCCCCATCGGATCTCGGCGAACGAGCCCGGCGGACCGCAAGAGGAGCGACGCCTGTTCTACGTCGGCGTGACGCGTGCGCGCAAGCGCCTCTACCTCTCGCTCGCCATGACGCGCGCGCAGTTCGGCGAGGTCACCGTCGCCATGCCCAGTCGCTTCCTGCAGGAGATCCCCGCCGATCTCGTTCACTGGAGGCAATCGCCGGGAGACGTCAACTCCCGAGGCGGCACGCAGTCCCGCGCCCTCAACGCACGACGCCCCGGTGGCTTCGGCAGCTCGGGCGGAGGGCGTTACGGCGACGATCTCGTGCCGCTCGCCCGACGCGAACCGAAGACCGACCTCAGCCGGTTCGCGAACCGCGTGCCCTCGAAGGTGCGCGACAACGGCGACATGGAACTCGCGCCGGGCGACCGGATCCGCCATGACGACTTCGGCGACGGTCGTGTCGACCTCGTGACGGGCGAGGGAGCCAAGCGCGTCGCTCATGTGCGCTTCGAGAAGGCGGGCGCCAAGAAGCTGCTCGTCAAGATCGCCCCGATCGAGAAGCTCTGACCCGTGCACGGTGGCGAGCCCCGTTAGGCTCGAACAATGGCACTCTTCTCGCGCCGCCCGAAGAAGTCCGACGACCTCGCCGCTGACGCCGATCCCCGTGAAGGTCAGCCGAGCGACGCCGCACCGGCGGCCGAGGCATCCGCCGACGCAGGGGATGCCGCGGCATCCGTCAGCATCTCGATGTCGTCGTTTCACGGCCTCGGCGTGGCAGCCGCGCCCGTGCAGTCGCTGCCGGCGGAGGACCGGCGGTCTGCGGACGAGCGGATCGTCGAGACGGTGCCGGGTCTTCGCGACAATGTGCTCCTGAGGGAAGCGCTCGGGCGGCTTCCCGAGAAGCCGTCGCCGAGCGAACTGCTCGACCTCGCCCGCAGCGTGCTGCAAGGCCACCTGTTCCTGCGGGTCAAGGGTGATGCCCGAGCGCTCCTCGCCGAGGGCAAGGGCCTTCCGCTCGCGGTCGCGAACGTCGGCGACAAGACCTTCGCGCTGGCCTACTCCAGCGGGGCGGCACTCAGTGCCAGCATCCGATCCGATGGCGACACCGCCACGTCGGCCGTCGGACAGCCGTCGATCGCGGTCCTCCGCCACGTGCTCGAGACCTCTGCGACCGGCCTCATCATCGATCCCGCGTCCGCTCCCGCGCGCGCGATTCTCCCGCGCGCACTCATCGAGCGCATGCTCGCCGCGATCGACGAGACGCTGACGGTCAAGACGCTGCTCGCGGGTGAGCGGACGGATGCCACGGCGGCGAGCATCGCCGACGCGCTCACCCGAGTCCCCGTGTGGCTCGCGGTCAACACGCCGTCGGAGGGCGCGCAGCCGGGGATCGCGCAGGGCCGTGCCGCCGACGGTTCGCGGTTCCTTGAGATCTACACGCATCCGCTCGAAGTCGTCGCGATGGGCCGCGATGACCGGCCCGCGCCCGTCACCGGCGCTCAGCTCGCCCTCGCGCTCCGCCAGGACGCGGGACTGTCGGGTGTGATCGTGGATCCCGGCGGCCCGTGGATCCGGCTCAGTCGCGACGACCTCGCTCCGGTTCTCGCCCTCGCCGAGTAGCCCGCCCACGCTTCACTTGTCGCGAATGGCGGCTTCGGGGCGGGGGAGCCCACCATTTGGGACAAGTGAACGGATGCCGCGGCGCACACCGCGCGGTGCTCCCGCTGCTGCGGGGGAGATGAGTTCGCTTGTCGCGAAGGGCGGCTTCGGGGCGGGGGAGCCCACCATTTGGGACAAGTGAACGGATGCCGCGGCGCACACCGCGCGGTGCTCCCGCTGCTGCGGGGGAGATGAGTTCGCTTGTCGCGAATGGCGGCTTCGGGGCGGGGGAGCCCACCATTTGGGACAAGTGAACGGATGCCGCGGCGCACACCGCGCGGTGCTTCCGCTGCTGCGGGGGAGATGAGTTCGCTTGTCGCGAAGGGCGGCTTCGGGGCAGGGGAGCCCACCATTTAGGACAAGTGAACGTGGAGATCGCGGGAATGAGGCCTAGGGTCGGTGCATGGCGTCTGCGCGCATCATGCTGACCGTGCCCGGTGGCCCCGACGGTGATCGCGAGGTCGCGCTGTCGAGTCCCGATCGGGTCCTGTGGCCCGAGCTCGGAATCACGAAGCGCGAACTCGCCGAGTACTTCATCGCCGTCTCCGCGCCCTTCCTGTCGGCGAACGGGAATCGACCCGTCTCACTCGAGCGGTTCCCCGAGGGTGTGGACGGCGAGCGGTTCTTCTCGAAGAACCCCCCGAAGGGGGCGCCCGACTTCGTTCAGACGGTGACCGTGACGTACAACAGCGGGCGGCGGCATCCGCAGATCGTCCTCACCGAGCCGGCGGCAGTCGTCTGGGCGGCCCAGATGAACACCGTCGTCTTCCACCCGTGGGCATCGCTCGCGACGCAACCCGACAACCCCGTCGAGCTGCGCATCGATCTCGACCCCCAGCCGGGCACGGACTTCGCGGATGCCGCGGCGGTCGCGCCCGCTCTGCGGGACGTTCTCGCCGAGGCCGGCCTCGACGCATGGATAAAGACGAGCGGCAACCGTGGCCTCCACGTCTTCTGTCCGATCGAGCCGACGCACGAGTTCCTCGACCTCCGTCACGCCGTCATCGCCGCGTCACGCGAGCTGGAGAGGAGGATGCCGGAGCAGGTCACGACGAACTGGTGGAAAGAGGAGCGCGGAAAGCGGGTCTTCCTCGACTTCAATCAGGCGAACCGCGATCGCACGATGGCGGGCGCCTACAGTCCGCGCGCGCTTCCCGCGGCGACCGTGTCTGCGCCGCTCGGCTGGGACGAACTCTCGCACGCTGACCCGGCGTCGTTCACGCTCCGGTCGATGCCCGCTCGGCTCGCCGACATCGGCGATCCGTGGGCCGGGTTCCTCGACAGACCGGGACGCATCGACACGCTCCTGGAGTGGTGGGAGCGGGACCTCGCCGACGGTCTCGGCGAACTGCCGTTTCCGCCCGAGTTTCCCAAGATGCCCGGTGAACCGCCGCGCGTGCAGCCGAGTCGGGCGAAGCAGAAGGACGATGCCGGGTGATGCCCGCGGAAGATCGCGGGTGATGTGTCATGTCTCAGGACATCGGTGACGAATCTGTCTCAGGACATCAGTGACACTTCCGGGGTGTTTGGTGGTGACACTTCTCATCTATCTGTGAGGGATGAGTCGCGCTGAGCCTGTTGATCCCCGTGTCCGTCTCGCGATCGTGCAGTGGCCGCCCGACGCGCCGCGCGGGTCTGTGACGACGTTCTGCGCGGAGCACTCGATCTCGCGGAAGACGTTCTACGCGGTCCGCAGACGCGCCCTCGACGAAGGGCAGTCTGCCGCGCTCGAGCCCCGGTCTCGCCGCCCGAAGACGAGCCCATCCGCGATCCCAATGAATACAGAGTGGGTACATCCGCGCTATCGGACTGCACCGCCGCGGGTGCTGAGCTCTCCGAGTACGGGCTTGCCCCGGCACGTGCCGACTACGTCTGAGCGGCTCTGTCGCGAGGACGCCGTAGAGTCGCCGCATGGCTGTCGACAGCGCGCCTCCGCCGGCTCTGATCTCCGAGGCCGTCGTCGCCGATCTCGGCTCGGGCCGCGGGGCTCATCCCCGCTCTGACTCTGGCGCAGTCGCCCAGATCGCCACCGACCACCGGATCTCCCCACCGGACCTGACACGAGAGGTCACCCGAGTCCTTGCGGTCTCGGCCACGCCCCAGGTCCCTGAGATGACCGACGACGCGAGTTCCGCATTCAAGGGCAAGCTGCGCACACTGCTCCCCGAGCTCTCCGACGACGCGATCGACGCACTCACCTCGCGGGCGTTCTGGTACACCCACTGGAACGCCGGCGGCACCCCACCTCTCCCCCCGGCCGCGCCCTACGTCGAGTCGCCGGCGACGTCTCCGGCTGAGCAAACGACTCCTGGCGGCGTGCAGTACTGGCGTCACACCTGGAGCGCCGGCGCCCGATACTTCAAGCTCGAGCGCGGCCGCGACTTCACCCGGGGCTGTGGACGTCGCTGAATCTTCCTCTCAGTCCGGTGCGTGAGGCGATCTCGAGCTTCGCAAAAACCTTGTGAAGGTGATATTCCACCGTCCGCGGACTGATGAAGAGCCGTCCCGCGATCTCGGGATTCGAAAGCCCCTCGGCGGCGAGTCGTGCGATCTGCTCCTCCTGCGGAGTCAGGCCACGATCCACGTCCGTTCGTACGGCCACCGTCGTCCCTGTGGCACGCAGCTCACGGGCGGCCCGAGCCGCGAAGGCGCGGGCGCCCATGCGCGAAAAGTTCTCATGAGCCGTTCGCAGATGCTCGCGCGCTTCGCCGATTCGTCGCGCCCGGCGCAGCCACTCGCCGCAGAGCAGGTGCGCACGATTCGCTTCGGCGTGAAGGCCCGCACGCGTCAGCCGGACCAGCGCCTCGTTGAACAGCTCTTCGGTTCCGTCGCCGCCGCTCGTGAGAGCCCGACACCGTGCCTCTACACCCCGCGCCCAATCCGTACCGGCACTCTGCGTGGACGCAACGACCACGTCAAGCGCGGCTACGGCCTCCGTCGCGCGCCCTGTGCGAGCGGCGGCTTCGACCAGTTCGACCGCGCCCCACACACTGCCCGAGTCGAAAGGATTGCGCATCGCGGCGGCGCGGCGGCTGCTGTCCAGCGCATCCTCGTAGCGGCCCAGACTGTTCCCGAGGAGCGCCCGCGTCCACTCGATCAGCGCGACCCCGGCGCCCTCGCCACGCTCTTCCGCGGGTTTCAGGTGCGCCTTCGTCAGGCTCGCGACGAGCGTCTCATCCCCGGTCCATGCGGCGAGCACAATCTGGTTGTAGGGCACGGCTTCACCAGCCGTCGCCTCCGTCGCGACGACGGCCTCCCGGCTGAGCATCGAGGCGCCGGCGAGGTCTCCGACGAAGATCAATGGGCCCTGGCGGGAGACGAGTGCGATCGACAGTTCGCTGAGCGCTCCGAGGTCGCGGGCGATGTCGAGGTGCAACGTCGAGATCTCGAGCCAGCGGCGGTGATCCCACAGACTCGCGGCGGTGACGCCGGCGACCCAGAGCGGCTGCAGCACCTGCGGGTCGGATCGGGAGACTCCGGTCATCGCGTCGAGGGCGACGCGGATGAGCTCCGCTGGGTGCTCGGATGGCTCCGTGAGCGCCGCGGACAGCGCGTGTAGCAGCTGGTCGAGCGGCGCGTCTATGTGCGGGCGACGGAGCGCGTGAGCATCGCGGGCGACGGTGGTGACGTCGCCGCCTTCCGCCGCGAGACATGACGCGAACAACGCGGCGCTGAAAGCCTCGAGGTAGGTCAGCCTGGCGAGCTGAGGATCGATGAGGGCGACGCGCCTTGCAGCTGCGAGCAGTCCCGGTACGGCGCTATTGCTCCGGCTCGCCGCGAACGAGACGCGGGCGCGGGTCAACGCGGCGTGGCGACGTGTCGATTCCGTGTTCGTCGAATGCTCCGCCGCTCCTGCGGCTGCGCGGGCGCCGTCGTAATTCCCGCTCAGCAGTTCTGCCTCGGCGACCAGCAACCATCGGCGCGAGCGAAGGAGCGGGGCGGAGGTGAGTGATACGGCGGTCCGCTGAAACGCGGCGGCGGCCGCCGGTGCACCCCGGGCGAGGGCTCGTCGCGCAGCATCCTCGAGTCTCGATGCGATCACCTCATCGGGTTCGTCGACTGCGCGCGCCACGTGCCACACCTGCCGGTCGGGATCGATTTCGGCACTCGTGATGTCGGCGAGGGTCCGGTGGGCCCAGCGTCGATCCTGCGCCGAAGCGGCCCGATAGATGGCGGAGCGGACGAGCGGGTGCCGGAATCGAACCTCGGCCGCGGATGAGCAGAGGCCGGCTGCGACGGCGGGCTCTGCCGCGAACGAATCGATGCCCAGGCTGACGGCGGCACTCCAGATGACGGCCGTGTCGGCGAACGGCTCCGCGGCGGCGATGAGCAGCAGCCGCTGAGAGTCACGGGGGAGAAGCGTCCACCGCTGAGCGAACGCCTCCTCCACCTGGCTCGTGAGGCCGCCGCTCGCAGGGGTGAGAAGGCCGCTCGCCAGCTCGGCGTGTGTCCAATGCTTCGGGAGCTCAGTCAGGGCGAGCGGGTTGCCCCGGCTCTCCGCGATGACGCGATCACGGACCCGCGCGTCAAGCTGGACCGGGGAGACCGTAGCCAAGAGTTCAGCGGCGTGCGCACTGTCGAGCCCCCGCAGCGCGAGTCGGGGCACGCCCGCGAGCGTCGACGCCGAAGGCGTGCGCATCGCGAATATGAGGGCGACCGACTCCGCGAACAGGCGTCGCGACACGAAGGCCAGCGCCTGTAGCGAGGATTGATCGAGCCACTGCGCGTCATCCACGATGCAGACGAACGGTTCCTCCTTGGCGGCGTCGGCGAGGAGAGTCAGAACAGCGAGAGCGACGAGGAACCGATCCGGCGTCCGATCAGCGCGCTGTCCTAGGGCGACCTGGAGGGCCTCCGCCTGCGGCGCGGGCAGAGCCTCGAGGAGGTCCACGATCGGTGCGCAAACCTGGTGCAAGGCGGCGTACGGAAGTTCAGTCTCCAGCTGCACCGCGACGATGCGGGAGATCTTGCAACCAGTCGCTCTCGAAACGAAGTCGTCGATGAGCGCGGATTTGCCGACGCCAGCCTCGCCCTCGATGACGAGCGTCCGGCTGCGCCCGCCGCGCAAGTCCTCGAGCAGGGCATCAAGCATCTCCCGCTCGGCCTCTCTGCCCAGCAGCATCGCCCCAGCGTACCGGGGCGTCTTGCGATCATGTTCGGAACGCCAACTGGGGTGCTCACGGATGGTGTGGCAGGCGCATCGCGCCAAGAATTCTGTGCAACCCACCTCGCCCGCCAGACACACCGCGAACGCCCGCAGGTCGAATCCTCAGATCGAACGAATGTGAGCCCAGATGACCGCTATACCACAGTATGCGCTGAAGACCGCGGCGCGGGACGGACTGGTTCGCGACCTGCCGGCTGGTCACGAGGATCAGCGGGGCGTGTCGAACTCAGCGACGCTGATCTGGGACGTCGACGAGGCGATCCTGGTTGACACGCTTCTCACAGTCGATGAGAACTCACGGCTGATCGAGTGGATCCGGGACCAGGGCAAATCGCTCGTGGCCGTGTATGTCACTCACGGGCACGGCGACCATGCGTTCGGCATCGGTCAGGTGCGCAAGGCCTTCCCGCAGGCCCAGTTCTGGGCCACTGCCGGCACGGTCGCGCAACTGCGGATCCAGGCGAGCCCGATGATGTACGAGGGTTTCTGGCAGCGGCTCTTTCCGGGGCAGATTCCTGTGGCATCGCTGCCTGACGAGCTCGAGGCGACATCGTTCTCGTTCGCCGGACACGAGGCGCGGGTCATCGAGACCGGCTTCACCGACAGTCCCGACACGACCGTGCTGTGGATCCCGGACGCCGGCCTTCTCGTCGGCGGTGACGTCGTCTACAACAACACGTATCCGTACCTCTCCGCCGGAACGCAGGAGACGCGACGATCGTGGATCGACGCTCTCACGCACCTCAAGGAGCTCCACCCGACGCATGTCGTCTCGGCGCACAAGGACGCCCGTCTGGGCGATCCGCCCTCCGACATCGACGCCACGATCCGGTACCTGCATGATGTCGCCGACGTCGAGCGCACCGCGTCCGATGCCCTCGATTTCTACCAGCAGATGCTCATCAGACAACCCGGCCGACGCAACATCGGATCGCTCTGGGGCGCGGCGACCGCGATCTTTCCCGTGACCTCCGATCCGGCCCCGCTTCCCCCCGCACGCTCGATCCCGCCGCACTGACACACGAAAGAGAAGGAAACATCATGACCGATTCACCCACCGTCGTCCTCGTACATGGCGCGTTCGCCGAGTCCGCCAGTTGGAACGGGGTCGTCTCAAGGCTCCTGGATGAGGATGTCCCAGTCATCGCCGCGCCGAACCACCTGCGCAGCGTCCGCACTGACGCCGAGAATGTGCGACGGATGGTCGACTCAGTGGGCGGGCCAGTCCTGCTGGTCGGCCACTCGTATGGAGGCTCGGTCATCACCGCGGCTGCTGCCGGCGATGATGCGGTGCGGGGCCTGGTCTACGTCGCCGCCTTCGCCCCGCAAGCAGGAGAGACCGCGCTCGGCCTGACCGGGCTGTATCCCGGCAGTACCCTCGGCGACACGGTCCGACCGATACCGCTGGGTGACGGGACGAACGATCTCATCGTCGACCGCGACATCTTCCCGAACCAGTTCGCCGGCGACGTTCCGCTTGCCGACGCGCGTCTGGCCGGCGCTACCCAGCGCCCGATTCACGACGTCGCGCTCGACGATGCCCAGGACGGCGCGCCGGCATGGGAGAGCTTGCCGTCGTGGTTCGTCTTCGGCTCGTCTGACAAGAACATTCCCGTCGAGGCCCATCGATTCATGGCGCAGCGCGCCGGCTCGCGAGAGACGGTCGAGGTGGAGGGTGCGTCGCACGTGGTGATGGTCTCCCACCCCGACAAGGTTGCCCGCCTCATCCTGAATGCCCTCGGCTCACTTCGCTGAAAGCCCCGAGCCGAATCCCGAAAGAAGGAGACCATGAGCACTTACCTCATCAATCACCTCCGGATCCCTGGAGGTGTCCCGAACAACGAGGCGCTCCGTTACCTAGAGCAGGTCGAAGCCACAGTGGCACCCCACGGGGGCCGATGGCTCGCGCAGGGCGATCCCGACGCCGTCGAGGGGGCGTGGCCGGGCTCGGTGGTGCTGATGGAGTTTCCGGATCGCGCGGCCGCCGAAGCGTGGTACCAGTCATCCGCGTATCAGGAGATCCTGCCGCTGCGGATCAACAACGCCATCTCGGATCTCGTGTTCATCGACTCGCTGCCCGACGGCTTCACGGTCGCGGGGTTCGCCTCCGATATTCGCGCCCTGGTTGCGTGATGCCATGAGCCGCATCGACAGCCGTCTGCAACAGCTTGGCATCGTCATCCCGCAGGCGTCGCCCTCGCCTGCCGGCGCCTACATCCCCGCTGTGATCAGCGGAGACCTGGTGTACACCGCCGGTCAGCTTCCGTTGGTCGACGGTGAGCTCACGCACTCCGGCAAGGTCGGTGCCGAGGTAAGCCTCGACGATGCGCGGGAGTGCGCCCGGACGTGCGCGCTGAACGCCCTGTCAGCCGTGCGGGAGATGCTCGGCTCGCTCGATCGCGTGACGCGCGTCGTCAAGGTGGCCGGCTTCGTGGCATCCGATCCGAGGTTCACCGCGCAGCCTGCCGTCGTCAACGGAGCGTCGGATGTGCTCCAGGAGATCTTCGACGCTGCCGGGGTGCACGTCCGAACCGCCGTTGGAGTGGCCGTGCTTCCGTTGAACGCCCCAGTGGAGGTTGAACTCAATGTGGAATTCCGCTGACGTCATGAGTCAGACATGGTTTATCACCGGGTCCTCGCGCGGCTTCGGTCGCGCTCTCGTTCTCGCGGCACTGCGTGCCGGCGATCGTGTCATCGCGACCGCACGCAGGCCCGAGCAACTCGACGAGGTGGTCACCGAGTTCGGAGACAGCATCCTCCCGCTGGCGCTCGACGTCACCGATCCGAGCCGTGTCGTCGACGCCCTGCACGAGGCGCGCGAGCGCTTCGGGCGCATCGACGTGGTCGTGAACAACGCCGGCTACGCCAACGTGGCGCCGATCGAGACGGCATCGGAGGAGGATTTCCGCCGCCAGTTCGAGACGAACTTCTGGGGTGTGTACCACGTGTCCCGAGCGGCGATCCCGGTGCTGCGCGAACAGGGGAGCGGCCTGATCGTCCAGTTCTCCTCCGTCGGCGGGCGGGTCGGCGGCTCCCCGGGCATCGCTTCCTACCAGGCCGCGAAGTTCGCGATCGACGGCTTCAGCCGCTCGCTCCGTGCCGAGATCGCACCCTTCGGCACGAAGGTCCTCGTCGTCGAGCCCAGCGGGTTCCGGACGGATTGGGCGGGGTCGTCCATGGAGGTCCAGGATGTGCGGGAGGAGTACGTCGGGACGGTCGGCCAGGTGAGCGGTGTGCTGCGGGCGCTTGCCAGCGAGGCCCCGGGCGACCCGGCGCGCGTGGCCGAGATTCTGGTCGCACTGGCCAAGCAGTCTGAGATCCCGGAGAACCTGCCCGTCGGCGTGAACGCGACCGAGATGAGCGTCGCCCTGGACCAGAAGCTCTTGGCCTCGGACCTGCGGTGGGCTCCCGTCAGCCGCTCCGCCGACATCGGGGAACCCTTCCCAGTGGAATTTCCGCCCCCGGCTTCTTGAGCCACCCGCCTGTCACCCCACCTCATCTCGCAAGCCAACGCAAGGAGACTGCAATGTCCGAATCCACCGACCGCGACTACGCGACGGCGCTCGATGAAGCCGAGAAGCTCCTCGGCTTCCGACTCGAGCGCTTCCTCGGGACCGCTACGACCGAGCCCGAGAACGCCGAAGACTTCAAGCGGATCGCCACGATCCAGGCGTTCGGAGACGCCTGGCCACGCACCGACCACCTCGACACGCGGACCCGCGCGCTCGTGTCGGTGACCATCGCGGCGTCACTCGGCGTGCTGGAACCACTCCGGGGGCAGTTGCGCATCGCCCTCAACAGCGGAGCCACCAAGGAGGAGATCGTCGAGGTCTTCATCCAGATCGCCGCCTATGCCGGCGTCGCTCGCGCGTTTGAGGGATATGGCATCGCGGCTGAGGTCTTCGCAGAGCACACCTGAGCACGCTCGTGGTCCGTCGCCGACGCGCATCGTCGTGGACGAGTTGATCGACGACGGAGGGCGTCTCGAAGTCAGCAGCCGGTCGTGAGCACCAGGTCGAGAGCCGCGACTACCCCTCAGCGCAGCGCCGTTCGCCTCGTGGCGGTCGCCTCCAGGGCGCTACCGTCCGGCACGAACAGCGTGAGGACGGGCGGATGCCACGACCCGGCCGCCGTCACCCGAGCCGAGACCCCGTCAGGACTCGTCGCTGCGACGAGCGTCGCTCCCCCGCCGGTATCTCGCACCATGGCGTCCGCCTGCGCGCGGACCCCTGTCTATGTCGGGCGCGCCGTCGGATGGCCGTCGGTGACCGCGAGTTCGAACCCGTCGGCTGCGGCGAGGACAGCGGCATCCACCACCGTATCCAGGCGCTTCTGCTCGAGGTACACGCTCGTCGCGTCGACGCGCACCAGGATCACGACGAGAGCGAGCACCGCGTAGCCGATCGTGACGATGAGGATCGTGCCCTCATCATCGTCCGCCGGGATCGACGGGCGACGGCGGATGCGCGAGACGAGCTTCATCCCGAGTTCCAGAACCGCGACACCTTCCCGCGACGCGATCCGGGTCGTCCGAAAGGCGATCAAGCGCCACGGCGTCCCGCAACGTCTGTTGTCCGACAACGGCATCGCGCTGAACCCATCGCGGCGCGGGATCGTCGGCCAGCTCGTCGAGTACGTGAGTCGGCTCGGGGTCGAGGCGATCACCGGGAAGCCCTACAAGCCGACCACGCAGGGCAAGAACGAGCGGTTCCACCAGACGTTGTTCCGCTACCTCGACAAGCAGCCCATTGCCGCGAACCTCCGCGAGCTGCAGGCGCAGATCGATCGGTTCGATCACATCTACAACGCCGAACTCGGCCACCAGGCGCTACCCGGTCGGATCACCCCGTTGCAGGCATGGGAAGCGACCCCGAAAGCCACCCCGCCCAGGCCAAGACCGATCAAGCGGAAGCCGAACGAACCGCTCCCGCCAGCACCGTCACCGAACGGCCGCGTCCTCGACGGCATCCGCGTCGCGACGGTCCACCCGAACGGATCGATCAAGGCCCGCGGCTGCATCTTCAACGTCAGTTACCCGATGCGCGGCCAAGACGTGTTCGTCGTCTACGAAGCCGCCGGGATCATGGTCTTCGACAACCGCGGCACCCTCATCGTCGAGCACCTCTGGCCTCCGCCGGGCGTCAAGTACATCGGCAACAGCAAGCCCCGCGGACCCAAGAAGAAGGAGGTGTCACCGATGTCCTGACACACGAACTGTCACCGATGTCCTGATGCGGAACTGTCACCGATGTCCTGAGACATCACAAGATCGCGGGTGATGTCCACCATTTGGGGGATGAGAAATCTCTCATGAGTGCGCTAGCGTGGGTCGGGAACTAGGGAGAACCATGCCGACGTCGTCACCTCGCACGCGCACCGCCGCGCGACCCACGTTCGCCGCGCGCGCGGCGCTGGCCCTCGGTGTCTGCGCCGCTGTCATCGCCGGACCCGTGTCGGCCGCCTCGGCATCGACCGCTCCTGGTGAAGCGAACGACTCCAACACGATGGTCATCCGCGTCGAGATCCCTGCGCGCACCGCCGCTCCGACACCGGCTCCGACGAACGACCCCGCTGCGGGCGGCAACAACGGCGGGCTTCCCGCGACGGGCTTCGACGCGAGTCTTCTCTTCCTTCTCGCGGGTGCGGGCGTCGTCGCGATCGGTGCGGGCACCGCGATCACCGCGCGTCGCCGTGCGCAGGCAGCGCGCAGCACCACGCACCTTTCCTGATCAGTCCAGCACGTCTCCGAGGTCGTAGGCCGAGACGGTCTCGAGCTGCTCATATGTGCACGATCGCGGATCACGGTCGGGACGCCATCGTTCAAACTGCACCGTATGCCGGAACCGCCACCCTTCCAGCTGGTCGTATCGCACCTCCAGCACGCGTTCGGGCCGAAGGTGGACGAACGACGAGTCGCGGTCTGCCGCCGAGAAGCGTGACTTCTCTCCTTCGCCCGTGACGGCCCGACCCTCGTCGTCGCGTTCGACGAGGGCTGCGAGTTCGTCGATCAACTCGAGCCGACGTGCGTTGCTCCACGCCGCGACGCCGCCGACCGAGACGAGACGGCCCTCGTCGGTGTAGAGGCCCACGAGGAGCGACCCCACGCCCTGACCCGACTTGTGCAGGCGATAGCCGAGCGCGACGACGTCGGCCGTGCGGGCGTGCTTGATCTTGAACATCGCGCGCTTGTTCGGAGAGTAGGGCTGCGCGAGGGGCTTGGCGACGACGCCGTCGAGCCCGGCTCCCTCGAACTCGGCGAGCCACCGCTCGGCGACGTCGGGGTCGTCGGTCGTGCGGGTCACATGCACGGGGTGAGGCACGTCGCCGAGCAGGTCGACGAGCTCGGCCCGGCGCGTCGAGAACGGTTCGGACTGCAGGTCGCGATCGCCGCGCGCGAGCAGGTCGAACGCGATGAACATGGCCGGCGTCTCCTCCGACAGCATCGAGACACGGGATGCCGCCGGGTGGATCCGCTGCGAGAGGGATTCCCAGTCGAGCCGCTGCGCGCCAGGTTCGCCGCGCGGAACGACGATCTCGCCGTCGATGAGGCATGGCTCCGGAAGGAGGTCGGCGAACGCCGCGACGAGCTCGGGGAAGTAGCGCGTGAGCGGCTTGGCGCCGCGCGAGCCGATCTCGACGTCGGTGCCGTCCCACGAGATGAGCGCCCGGAATCCGTCCCACTTGGGCTCGTAGCTCAGCCCGCCGTCGACGGCGGACGGTGCGGGGATCGCGGGGACGGACTTCGCGAGCATCGGGGCGGGGATGTCGTACGGCATGCACTCATCCTGCCCCGGGCCTCCGACGTCGGACACCCCGAGCCGCCTCGCGTCAGACGAAGGCGCTCATGCCCGTGATGTCGCGGCCGATGAGGAGCGCCTGCACCGACTCCGTGCCCTCGTACGTGTGGATGGCCTCGATGTCGGCGAGATGCTGCATGACGCCGTTCTCGAGGAGGATGCCGTTGCCTCCCAGGACGTCGCGGGCGATCGAGGCGATGCGGCGGGCAGCCCGCGTGTTGTGGAATTTCGCGAGCGACGCCTGGGTCGGGCGGAGCGCGCCCGCGGTCTCGAGGTCGGCCAGCCACCGGCAGTAGAGCTGCATCGCCGTGAGCTCCTCCAGCATGTGCGTCAGTCGCTCCTGCACCATCTGAAACTTCGCGAGCGGCTTGCCGAACTGCACGCGCTCCCTCGCGTAGGTGAGTGCGGCCTCGTAGCAGGCGGTCGCGTGCCCGAGCGCCGACCACGCGACCCCCGACCGGGTCGAGTACAGCACCGTCGAAGCATCCTTGAAGGTCTTCGTCCCCGGCAGCACGGCGTCGAGGGGAAGGCGCACGTCGTCCAGCTCGATGTGCGCCTGATGGATGCCGCGCAGCGACACCTTCCCGGTGATGACCGTGCCGGTGTACCCGAGGCGGTCCTGCTCGACGAGGAAGCAGCGCACGTTGCCGTGGTGCTCGGACCCTTCGTCGTCGACGCGTGCCCAGACGAAGGTGATGCCGCCCGACGCCCCGTTGCCGATCCACTTCTTCGCTCCGCGCAGCACCCACTCGTCGCCGTCGCGGCGCGCCGTGGTCTCGAGCGAGACCGAGTCGGAGCCGTGGTCGGGCTCGGTCAGCGCGAACGATCCGAGCACTTCGGCGCGCGCCATCGGCACGAGCCACCGCTCCTGTTGCTCGTCGCTTCCGAAGAGCGCGAGCGTGCGCAGCGCGAGTCCGCCCTGCACGGCGACGACGGTCCCGAGCGAGCCGTCGCCGCGCGAGATCTCCATGTTCACGAGGCCCGCCGCGAGGGGCGAGAAGCGCGTCAGGGCGGGGTGGTCGATGCCGTCGTTGAGCAGGTCGAGCTCGCCCAGCCGCACGGCGAGATCGAGCGGGTAGTCGGCCCGATCCCACGCGTCCTGCATGCGCGTGCCGACCTCATCGACGTACGCCTTCGCACGTTCCCAGATCGCTCTGTCCTCGGCGGGGATGTCGGCGAACACGGCGAAGTAGTCGGTGCCCAGGCGCGTGAGCACGTCGTACGTCGCGACGCTCTCGCCGGGGAGATGGGGGGTGTCGGGGGTGGTGCTCATGGCGTGCTCCAGGATGCAGCGCCGCGGCGTTCCGCGGCCTCCTCAGGGTACTCCGACGAAACCGCGTGCCGCCACTCGTGAGACCGAGTGTCAGCCTTCGAGCTTGTCCTGAAGGCGTCGGGCGACCTCCGCCGTCGGCATCCGCCGGGGGAAGACGGCGACCACGACGTCGTCGGCGAGCGGATCGGATCCTCCGCTGTGGACGCCGAACTTGCGCTTGGCATCGTCGAGAGCACGGCGCAGGACCGCCTGCGGAACCCGCTTCGGGCCGCGCAGCAGCTGTCGCAGCACGTGGTTGTGGACCGCGGTGACGAGCGCCGCGAATCCGACGGCGTCGAGAGGATCGAGGCCCGGAAGGGCCTCGCGCAGGTATTCGTCGAAGAGGCGCTCGTAGCGGAAGACCGTCACGATCTCGCGCTCGCGGAGCGACTCGACGCCGCGGACGATCGCGTAGCGGCGCCGTGCGAGCTGCGGGTCGGCGGCGAAGTGCAGGAAGACGCGGAGGGATGCTTCGCACACCGCCTCCCACGGGTCGTCGTGAGGCTCTGCGAGGTAGGTCCTCAGCTGATCGAGCAGCTGCTCGTGGTCGGCGAAGACGACGTCGTCCTTGCCGCCGAACTGCCGGAAGAAGGTCGAGCGCGAGATCCCCGCGGCGTGCGCGATCTGCTCGACCGAGGTCTCGACGAATCCCTGCTTCGCGAACAGGTCGATCGCGGCCGCGACGACGGCTGTGCGAGCGGTGGCGGATGCTGCGGTGTCGGTCATGTCGGAGAGAGCCTAGCCGCCCACGGGGACGCGAGCACGGGTGTCAACCCCATGGACGCGGCCCGGTGCGTCCCCTTCACTGGGTCGATGAGCTCGCTGTGGAAGCAGGACCGGAACCCGCCGACGGGAACACCGTTCGTCGCGGGAGAACGCCACGACGTCATCGTCGTCGGAGCGGGGATCACGGGTCTCAGCACGGCGCTCCAGCTGGCGCGCGAAGGGCTCGACGTCGCCGTCGTGGAGGCGCGCGACGTCGGTGCGCTCGCGAGCGGTTCGAACACCGGGAAGGTGTCGCTGCTCCAGGGGAGCGTGCTCTCGACCCTCCGGCGTCATCATCCCGCGTCGCTCGTCCGGGCCTACGTCGACGCCAATCGTGCCGGTGCCGACTGGTTGACCGGATTCGCGACGGATGCCGGGGTGCCCTTCACTCGGCGCACGGCGTTCTCCTATGCCCAGACGAGGGGAGGAGTCGACACGGTGGCCGCCGAGGCCGCCGCCGCACACGAAGCGGGACTCCCCGTGCGACGTGTCGCGGACGATCCCGTCGACGGGCTCTTCCCCGTCCTCGATGCCGTCGCCCTCGATGATCAGGTCGCGATCGATCCGTACCGGGTCGCGGTCGCGCTCGCCGAGGCGTTCCTGGCCGTGGGCGGAACCCTGCACACGGGTGTCCGCGTCCGTCGGTCGCACGCGGTTCCGCACACGGGAATCGTGACCGACGAAGGGCCCGCGTTCGCGCACCATGTCGTGCTCGCAACGGGAACTCCGATCGCCGACCGCGGGCTGTATTTCGCCAAGACACGTGGTCTGCGCTCCTACTGCGTCGCGTTCACCGTGCCGGGTGACGTCGTTCCCGACGGGCTGTATCTCTCGGTGGACGGCCTCTCCGTGGACGGCAGGACCCGCTCGATCCGATCCGTGACGGACGACGACGGTCCCGCGGAGAGGGCGGCGCTCATCGTGGGCGGCAACGGGCATCCCGTCGGGCGGGCCGATGGCGAGCAGCGCCTCGTGGACGATCTCGTCGCGTGGACGCGCGACCACTTCCGCGGAGCCGAGCCCGTCGCCTCCTGGTCGGCGCAGGACTACGAATCGCACGATCTGATCCCCTTCGTCGGCGCGATGCCGCGCAGTCTCGGACGGATCCGGTTCGCGACGGGCTTCGGCAAGTGGGGACTCACGAACGGTCCCGCTGCCGCGCTCCGCCTCAGCGCGGAGATCCGCCGCGTGGCGTGGCGCGACCGGCCCGATTGGATGAACGTCATCGCGCGGCGCTTCACGGTGCCCGCCGATGTCGGTCGCGGAGCCGCTGAGAACGTCCGGGTCGGGTGGGAGGCCGTCTCGGGCTGGGTCGGCGCGCAGCGGACGCCCGTGCCTGTGCCGCGGCCGGGCGACGGCGAGGGAGTCGTGGCGACCCACGGCGGGCGGCCCATAGGAGTCTCCACGGTTGCGGGGGTGACGCGCGCCGTGAGCGCCGTCTGTCCGCATCTCGGTGGAGTCCTGACGTGGAACGATGCGGAATGCACGTGGGACTGCCCCTTGCACGCCTCCCGGTTCCGCCCTGACGGAGCACGCATCGAGGGCCCCGCGACGCGCGACCTCGACGAGTTCCCGCGCTCGCCGGGCGAGCCGGTCCCGTCGGAGGCTCCGCCTGCGCGGTAGTAGGCTGGGGGACTGGTCGGTCTCTCGACATCGAGAGAATCTCGGCACGGGGCATCCCGGCTCCGTTCGCCCCAGCGAAGGACTGCACAGTGGATTTGTACGAGTACCAGGCACGTGATCTGTTCGAGAAGTACGAGGTGCCGGTACTGCCGGGCATCATCGCGGACACCCCCGAAGAGGCGAAGGCCGCGGCGGAGAAGCTCGGCGGCGTCGTCGTCGTCAAGGCGCAGGTGAAGGTCGGCGGCCGCGGCAAGGCCGGCGGCGTCAAGGTCGCGAAAACCCCTGATGAGGCTTATGAAGCCGCGCAGGCGATCCTCGGCCTCGACATCAAGGGCCACATCGTCAAGCGCGTCATGGTCGCGGCGGGAGCGAAGATCGCGCGCGAGTTCTACTTCTCCGTCCTGCTCGACCGCGCCAACCGCTCGTACCTCTCGCTCGCGAGCGTCGAGGGTGGCATGGAGATCGAGCAGCTCGCCGTCGAGAAGCCCGACGCGCTCGCCCGCGTCGAGGTCGATCCCGGCGAAGGCATCACGTACGAGAAGGCGCTCGAGATCGCGAAGGCCGGTCACTTCGAGCCCGGACTCGCCGAGAAGGTCGCCGACGTCTTCGTCAAGCTGTACGCCGTCTACACGGGTGAGGACGCGACGCTCGTCGAGGTCAACCCGCTCATCGAGTCGGAGGACGGCGAGATCATCGCCCTCGACGGCAAGGTCTCTCTCGACGAGAACGCCGAGTTCCGTCACCCGGCACATGCCCAGCTCGAGGACAAGGACGCGGCAGACCCGCTCGAGGCCAAAGCGAAGGCGAACGACCTCAACTACGTCAAGCTCGACGGCGCTGTCGGCGTCATCGGCAACGGCGCCGGTCTCGTCATGTCGACGCTCGACGTCGTGGCCTACGCGGGCGAGAAGCACGGCGGCGTCAAGCCCGCCAACTTCCTCGACATCGGAGGCGGCGCCTCGGCAGAGGTGATGGCAGCGGGTCTCGACGTCATCCTCGGAGACCCCCAGGTCAAGAGCGTCTTCGTCAACGTCTTCGGCGGCATCACCGCGTGCGACGCTGTCGCGAAGGGCATCGTCGGAGCGCTCGCCGAGCTCGGCTCGAGCGCCTCCAAGCCGCTCGTCGTGCGCCTCGACGGCAACAAGGTCGAGGAGGGGCGCGCGATCCTCCGCGACGCGAACCACCCTCTCGTGACCCTCGCCGAGACCATGGACGAAGGCGCCGACAAGGCCGCCGAGCTCGCGAACGCCTGAGACTTCGAGAACTAGGGACTGCAGAACATGTCGATCTTCCTCAACAAGGATTCCAAGGTCATCGTCCAGGGCATCACGGGCGGCGAGGGCACGAAGCACACGGCACTCATGCTCAAAGCGGGCACGAACGTCGTCGGCGGGGTCAACGCCCGCAAGGCCGGCACGACAGTGCTCCACACCGACAAGGACGGCAACTCCGTCGAGCTTCCCGTCTTCGCATCGGTGAACGAGGCCATCGAAGCGACGGGTGCCGACGTCTCGATCGCTTTCGTGCCGCCCGCGTTCACGAAGGATGCGATGGTCGAGGCCATCGACGCCGAGATCCCGCTTCTCGTCGTCATCACCGAGGGCGTGCCCGTCGGTGACACCGCCGAAGCGTGGGCATACGCCAAGGCGAAGGGCGAGAAGACCCGCATCATCGGGCCCAACTGCCCCGGAATCATCACGCCGGGTGAGTCGCTCGTCGGCATCACGCCCGCCAACATCACGGGCAAGGGACCGATCGGACTGGTCTCCAAGTCGGGAACGCTGACCTATCAGATGATGTACGAGCTCCGCGAGATCGGCTTCTCGACGGCGATCGGCATCGGCGGCGACCCCATCATCGGCACGACGCACATCGACGCCCTCGCGGCGTTCGAGGCCGACCCCGAGACGAAGGCGATCGTCATGATCGGCGAGATCGGCGGCGACGCCGAAGAGCGCGCGGCCGACTTCATCAAGGCGAACGTCACGAAGCCGGTCGTCGGGTACGTCGCGGGATTCACCGCCCCCGAGGGCAAGACGATGGGTCACGCAGGCGCGATCGTGTCGGGTTCCGCCGGCACGGCGCAGGCCAAGAAGGAGGCCCTCGAGGCCGCCGGTGTCAAGGTCGGCAAGACGCCGAGCGAGACCGCTTCGCTCATGCGCGAGATCATCGAGGCGCTGTAACACGAGACATAAAAAGGGCGGATGCTGCGGCATCCGCCCTTTTTCGTGTCTTTCGGATGTATTCCTGGAGCGGAATCGAACTCTCCTCTTGTGGAGGTCCGCCTCCGGGGTCTACCGTTCGAGTCGGAATGCACAGGGTCACGTCGCCGTGTGCAGGGGGATGGGGATCTCACTGAAGGACGAATGGGCAGAAAGGGCCCCATGAGTCGGAGACCCCCCTTCATTGGGGATCGAAGAGCACGCCGCGCCGCGCGCGGCGTAGAGGACGTCGCGCCCGCGTGGTGGCGACTCCCGCTCGTCGCTGCGCTCTCCGCTGCTCTCGTGATCGGTCAGCTGGCCTGGGGTTCTCCCGTCAGCGCTGCCCTCCCGGAGGCGCCCGTCGCGACACCTGCCGCGCCCTTCACGACCTGGTCGCCCGCCGTCCTCGACGTGCCCGCGCCCGCCGTCGACCTGCCGGTCATCACGCCCGACGTCATCGAGCTCGTTCCCGCGCCGGAGGCGGAACAGCCACGCCCGCGGGCATTGACGCGCATCGTCGTACTGCCGCCCACCGTGGTCGTGTCCGTGCCCGTTCCCGCTCCTTCTCCCGTGTCGCCGTTCGGTCCCAACTGCCGTCAGGTGTCGACGGGGCAGACTCCGTCGACGGGCGGCACGAGCACGTCGTCCACGACGAGCACGAGCAGCACGAGCCTCACGTGCGGTCCCGGAACCGTGAATCCCGGCACGATCGGCACGATCCCGACGCCGCCGCCGGTGCCGAACATCCCGGGACTTCCGACCCCGCCCGCACCGCCGGCTCCGCCGACGCCGCCCGTGCCGCCGACGCCCAGCCCGACGCCCACGCCGACTCCGACCCCCGTTCCGACTGAGACCCCCACGCCCGAGCCCACTCCGACGGCTCCCGTCGATCCGGCCGATGTCGAGGGGGCTCCCGCGATGCTGTCGGTCCGTCCGTTCGATGCGACGGCGGTCGGGACGGATGCCGCGACGACGGCGCCGGCGGAGGCCGAACCGATCGTCGCCGAGCCTGTTCCGACGGAAGCGGCCGTCGTCGAGCCGGCTCCCGTGGAGCCCACCCCTGTCGAGCCCCCGGTCGGCTCAGCCCCGGTCGAGACGAGCACCGCCGAGTCGGCCTCATCCGGTCCCGACGCCGCGACGGACGCGGGACAGCCGGCGCCGGGATCGGAGCCGACCGTCCCGGCCGCACCCGCCGCCGAGGAGACCGAGACTGCCTCGGCCTGGTCGCTGTCGGCCGCGGGGGCGATCACGATCTCGATCGACGGAGGCGACCTCGTCGCTGTCGTCGACGGTGTCGAGCACCGCCGCGCCGTGGCATCCGTCACGGCTCTCTCGCTGTCGGCCGGCGGACGAATCACGCTTCCCGCATCCATCGGCATCCCCGTCGCGATCTCGTCGGCGGGCTCGCTCGCGATCTCGGGCGCCGGCGTCGTCTGGTCGTCGAACGGTGCAGGAGCCGGGTCCGTCGGGGCGATCTCGTTCGCGGGGGTCGGTGAGCTCGTCGCCGCGGGAGCCGGGCACCGACTCACGGGACCCGCCGGCGACACGACCTGGCGCGTGACGGGAGAGGGCGCCGGGACCGTCGCCGGGCAGCGCTTCTCGGGCTTCTCTGCGCTGCAGGGTGCGGCGGGCAATCGCGACGACGTCGTCGTCTCGGGTACGGGCTACATCCGCTCGGTCGACGGCGGCGCAGGCGGCTACGACGTGCTGCGCTTCGAAGGCGCTCAGCCGTCGGTGACATCGCGCCCGACAGGCCCGCAGTCGGGAACCCTCGTCGTCGGAGGTCGCACGATCGCCTACGACGGCCTCGAGCCCGTCGGTCCCGTCACGACGGCCGACTTCGACTTCTCCGATGCGACCGACGGCGACACGGTGGAGGTCGTCCCGGATGCCGCCAATGCGGGACACATCCTCGTCCGGAGCATCGCGAACTCGTTCGAGTCGCACTCGGTCCGGCCGACGTCGACCTTCACGGTCCGCGCGACGGGCGCCGGCGCGACGATCCGTATCCTCGGCATCCTCGAGTTCCTCGGCGTCACATTCGTCTTCGTGTCGGCCACGATCGTGATGGACGGCGCGACGATCGACGCCGGGTCGGGTGACATCACGCTGGCCGCCGTCGCCGACTCCACTGACGACACCCCCGCAACGGCCGAGGTCCGCCTCGTCGACGCGATCCTCCGCGGCGCGGGGGTGGCACTGACGGCGACCGCGACGAGCACGGTCGACACCGGGGCGGCCCTCGGGCTGGCCGTCGGCGACAGCGCCGCCTCGGCCGCCGTGCGTCTGACGGGGGCCTCGCGCATCGCGGCCTCGGGCGACGTCGCTCTGTCGAGCAGCTCGACGGCGACGCTCACGACGTCGTCGACGGGAACGGGCGCCGACGCCGCTGCGGATGCCGCGGTCGCGATCGCGACGATCGACAACGCGGCCGTCATCGAGGTCACCGACGCGTCGACGATCGCCGCGGGAGGCACCGTCCTCCTCGCTGCGACGACCGTCACGACCGCCACGACGACCGCCGACGCGACGGCCGCGACGGCGGGCGCCGCGATCGCCACGACGCGCGCGACGACCCGCACGGCCGCTGTCGTCGACACGATCGCTCCCGCCGGCATCGCCGCGGGCGGCGCGCTCACGATCCTCGCCGACTCCACCCACACCCTCACGACGACCGCGACGGCGAGCCCGGGCGGCGCGACGGCCAACGGCACATCGCCCGCGACGGCGACGTCCACCGCGGCGCAGCCCGGCGGATACGCGTCGGCGCCCGGCGGAGCGATCGGGGTCGCGGGAGCCCTGGCATTCTCCGACCTGCAGCAGGACACCGGCGCGCTCCTCGGCGGCGCGGTCCCCATCGCGATCGTCGCCGGTGGCGCGGGCGCTGCTGTGACGGCGACATCGTCCGGCTCCGCATCGACGGATGCCGATGGGTCGGCCGTCGGCGGATCGGCGACGGGCGTCGGGGTGAGCGTCTCGGTCAACCTCGCGAGCACGCGCACGGAAGCGCGGATCGGCAACGTCGACCTCACGGCGGCCGGCGTCACGGCGACCGCGACAGCGGCGCCTCGCACGGTCGCCGGGGTGAACGAGTACCGCGCCGAGTCCGTCTCGGGGGCGGGAGGGGCCTCGAGCGTCGGAGCCGCGGGTGCCCTCGCCATCAACGCGTCGACCTTCCGCACGCGCGCCGCGATCGATCCGGGCGCGACGGTCACCGCTCCCGGTGCCGATCTCGCGTTCACCGCCCGCGGCGACCACGACACGATCGCCCGCGCCCTCCCGGGTGCGCAGGCGGGCGCGACGACGGGCATCGGCGCGAGCGTCGCACTCAACGTCGTCAACGACTCCGCGACGGCCGAAGTGTCGGACGGCGCGACCCTCGCGCAGGCGGCCGACCTCACCGTGACGGCGCACACGACGGCCCCGGCCGTGACGGAGGCGCGGGGCGGCGTGGCATCCGATGCGGCCATCTCGGCCGTGCTGGCGATCACGATCCACAACGTCACGACCCTCGCGCGTATCGGGACAGGATCACCGCTGACGCTCACCGGGGGCTTCGTCTCGACGGCGACGCAGATCGCTCCCATCACGACGACCGCGACCGGCAACGTGAGCGCCGAGGGCGCCGCGGCCGTTGCGGCCGTCGTCGCGCTCACGTTCGCGAACCACGTGGTCCGGTCGGAACTCGCGCGCGACCTGACCGCCGCGTCGATCACGCTCCGCGCCGTCGGCCTGGCCTCGTCCGCGACGACCGCGACGGCGTCTGCGACGGGTGCACCGGGCGAGGACGCCCCCGCCACGCAGACCCCCGCGGCCCAGGCGGGCGACGCCCGGACGTGGGCCGACGGAGTGGCTCCCTCCACGGGCGCCGCCGTCGACGGAACAGGCGGCAGCGGATCGACGCCGCTGCCGAGTCCCTCCACGCCGCAGGGTGAGGTCACCGTGACCGCCGCGTTCGCCCTCACGATGCACCAGCTGACGGCGGACGTGTCGGTCGCGGGCATCGCGATCGTCGCGCCGACGGTCCGCTTCGAAGCGCTCGGCAACCTGTCGGCCGCATCGACGGCGTCGGGATCCCCCTCGGACCGCGGGCCACCGAGCGGGACAACGATCGCCGCGGCCGTCGCGATCACACTGGCGGACGTCACTGTCCGCGCCGAGGTCGGCCCCTCGACCAGCATCACCGCAGACGCGCTCCACCTCACGGCGGGAATCGCACCGCAGAACGCCGCAGGCGTCGACGACGCGTCGCACCGCTTCACCACGACAGCCACGGGCGGACAGGGCTCGGGAGGCGACCTGGGGGTCGCCGGATCCGTCGCCATCGCCGTCGTCGTCCTCCGCACCGCAGCCGGCCTCGACGCCGGCGCCACCGCCGCTCTCGGCGCCGCGCTGTCGGTCTCCGCCACCTCGGCGTCCGAGACCACGACGAGGGCCCTCCTCTCCGACGCCGGCGCCGGCACCCCGACGACAGGGATCGGCGCGGCGTTCGCGCTGACGAGCGTCGACCACACCGTCTCCGCCGTCATCGCCGACGGCGCGGTCGTGACGGGTGCAGGCAGCGTCACGATCGCCGCCTCGACGACGGATGCCGCGACGGCCCTCGCGCAGGGCTCGGCGCGCGGCGGTGACGCGGCCGTCGCCCCCTTCGCCGCCGTCACCCTCTCGACGGTCACGACCCGTGCGTCGATCGGAACGGGCGCCCTGCTGACGGTCGGCGGCGCGCTTTCGGTCACGGCGGGCCAGCGCGCGGTCGCCACGACGGAAGCCCGCGCCGCGACCGGCACGTCGGCCGGCACGGCCGTCGGCATCGGTCTCGCCCTCACGATCGCGACGCACACTGTCACGTCTGCGCTCGGCCGGAGCGCCACCGTCGCGGGCACGACGACGCTCGCCGCAGCGGGCATCTCCCGCTCGAGCGCGACGGCCGCCGCGTCGGCGGGTGGCGCTCCGGAGAATCCGGCCGACTCGGGCGACGCGTCCAACCCCGGCGGCGCCGCCGGATCGGGCGTCGACGACGCGGTCGCCGGGACGCGCGACCACGCCGACACCGTCGCGACCGCCGCGGGAGGTTCGGGCGCGGGGTCCGCGGCTGCGACGCCGAGCGCGTCGACCTCGCAGGGCGATGTCAACGCCGCGGCTGCCGTCGCCGTCACGATCGCCGAAGCCAGCGTCGCGGCCTCCCTCGGTCTCGGCACCGTCCTCACGTCGACAGGCGCCGTCTCGATGACGGCGGGCGAGAACACGGATGCCGCCGCTGTCGCCGACGGCTCGGCGTCGCAGGGCACGGACGCGACGATCGGCGCGGCGGTCGCGATCGTCCTCGCGACCGTCTCGAACCGCGCCGTCGTCGCGGGCGCCGTGACGAGCCCGGCGACGACGCTCCTCGCGTCGACCGTCGCCGACGGCGCCGACACGACCTCGGTGATCGAGGCGCGATCGACGGCGGGCGCGGGCGGCGGAAAGGTCTCGGTCGCGGGCAGCGTCGCCCTCGCGATCACCAACATCGACGTCGCTGCTCTCGTGGAGGGAGCGGCGAGCGGGGGGACCGTCGCGATCGGGGCGGGGACGTCGGTCACGACGACCGTCGCGGCACTTCCCGCGGGCGAGGGGGTGACGGATGCCGGCGACCTCGGTCTCGGCGCGTCCGTCGCCCTCGCGCTCGTGACGATCGGGGTGCGCGCGGCCGTCGCCGCGGGAGCATCCCTCACGGGCGTCTCCGATCTCACGATCACGGCCGGCACGACGGCCCAGACGGTCGCCGAGGCGCGCATGGGCGCGAGCGGCGGCGGCGTGGCCCTCACGCCCGCCGTCGCGGTCGCGCTGTCGGACGTGCGGACGACGGCCGCGATCGGCTCCGGGGGACCGTCCACCCTGACCGGCACGCTGCAGCTCGCGGCGCGTCAGACGGCCGCAGCCACGTCGACGGCGGGTGCGCTCGTCGTCGGGGCGGGCGACGCCGGCATCGGTGTCGCCGTCGCCCTCACGATCGCGACGCACGCCGCGACGGCAGCGCTCGCCCGCAGCATCACGGCGGCAGGAGTCGTGCTCATCGCTCACGAGACCTCCGACGCGACGGCGACGTCGACGGCGTCGGCATCGGGCGCTCCCGAGAACGACACGGCCTCCGGCGACCCCGCCAACCCGGGCGGCGCGGGCGGCGCCGGCGTCGACGTCGCACTCGCCGCCGAGCGCGGGCACGCCGACGCGGTGTCCTCCGCGAACGGCGGATCGGGCGCGGGGACGACGACGGCTCCGTCGGCCGAGACGTCGCAGGGCGGAGTCAACGCCGCCGCGGCCGTCGCCCTCGTGATCTCGACCGCGACCGCCGCGACGGTGCTCGAGTCGGGCATCGCGCTCGTCGCGACCGGGGCCGTGCGGCTCGATGCCGCGATCGACGCCGACGCAACGGGCCGCGCCGACGGATCCGCGTCTCAGGGGGCGGACGCCACGATCGGCGCGGCTGTCGCGCTCGTCCTCGCCGACGCGTCGACCCGCGCCGTCGTGCCGGCCGGTGTCTCCGTCACCGCCGGAAGCCTCGAAGTCGTCGCCCGCGGTCTCGCCGATGGCGACGACGGCGTCTCTCGCGCCTCCGCCGGCGCCGTCGCGGGGGCCGGCGGAGGCAGCGTGTCGGTCGCCGGCTCCGTCGCGATCGCGATCGTGACGCACGAGACGCGCGCCGCGCTCGAGGGCACGGCGACGCTCTCCGGGACGGCCGTCGTCGCGGCATCCGGTTCGTCGGCCGTCGCAGTCTCGGCTCTTCCCGCGGGACAGGGCGTGACGGATGCCGGAGACCTCGGCGTCGGCGCCTCGTTCGCGCTCGCGGTCGTCACGGCGTCGTCGGCGGCCGAACTGACGGGATCTCTCACGGGGGCGACGGCGCTGTCGCTGACAGCGGTCGGGGTGTCTGCCGTGACCACGGAGGCGCGCATGGGCGCGGCGGGAGGCGGCGTCGCGATCGCGCCCGCAGCGGCCGTCGCGCTCGTGACGACCGTCGTCGCCGCGCGGATCTCGGCCGGCGCGCCCGTCATCGTGACGGGTGCCGTCACGCTCCTTGCGGATCAGCGGGCCGCCTCCTCGACGACGGCGGGATCGATCGTGGTCGGCGCGGGCGACGCGGGAATAGGACTGGCGCTGGGCCTCACGATCGCGAACGCGACGACGGTCGTCGAACTCGGCCGGAACCTGTCGGCGCAGAGCGCAGCCTTCGAGGCGCGCACGCTCTCGACGGCGACGGCGACCTCGGAGGCATCCGCGTCGGGGGCGCCGGAGAACGGAACGGGTGGATCCGCCGGTTCGGGAGTGGACGACGCCCTCTCCGCCGAGCGCGACCACGCCGACGCGACCGCCGCCGCCCACGGGGCGGAAGGGTCCGGCTCCGCGACAACGCCGAGCGCCGCGTCGTCGCAGGGCGGGATCAACGCCGCGGCGGCGGTCGCCGTGACCATCGCGACGGCGAGCACGCGCGCGACCATCCTGTCGGGGGCGACCCTCACCTCGACGGGGGCGGTCACGATCCTCGCCCGCGCCGACGGCGATGCCGCGTCGCGTGCCGACGGGTCGGCCTCGCAGGGTGCGGACGCCACGATCGGAGCCGCTGTCGCGATCACGCTCGCGACGGTCACGACGACCGCAACGATCGCGGCGGGTGCGGTCGTCACCGGACCGAACCTGACGGTGCGGGCCGACCAGATCGTCCCCGGCGGAGACGGCACCTCGACGACATCCGCGCGGTCGGTCGCCGGCGCGGGCGGCGGAAGCGTCTCGGTCGCCGGGTCGTTCGCCCTCGCTGTCACGGGACACACGGTCCGCGCCGGAATCGACGGCGCGGCGGGTGGTGGTGCCGTCGCTCTGACCGCCGTGGCGCGTACGGCGACGACGGTCGCGGCGCTCCCGTCGGGAGTCGGGGTGACGGATGCCGGCGACCTCGGCTTCGGTGCGTCGGTGGCTCTCGCGCTCGTCACCGAGCGCACGACCGCGGAGATCGGCAACGGCGCGACCCTCACGGGTGCGACGTCGCTCGGTGTGACGGCCGACGCGCAGAGCTCCGCGACGACCGAGGCGCGCATGGGAGCGCGCGGGGGCGACGTCGCCCTGTCGCCGGCCGTCGCGGTGACGCTCTCCACGGTGTCGACGACGGCCCGTGTCGGCTCGGGCGCCCAGACGACGCTCGCGGGTGCCCTCGCGGCATCCGCTTCTCAGCGGGCGACGGCGACGGCCACCTCGTCGTCGCAGACCCTCGCGGCCGGCGACGCGGGGATCGGGCTGTCGCTCTCGCTCGCGATCGCCACGCACACCGCGACGGCCGCGCTCGCCCGCAGTCTCTCCTCCGGCGGCGCAGTGGGACTGCAAGCCACCAACATCTCGACGTCGTCCGCCACGGCGTCGGCTTCGGCTGCGGGAGCCCCCGAGAACGGGGGCGGGGGCGGTGCCGGCACGGGCGTCGACGAGGCTGTCGAGACGGAGCGCTCGCACGCGTCCGACACCTCGGTCGCGAGCGGTGGCGCGGCGGCAAGCAGCTCCGCCCCGGCGGCGGAGTCCTCGCAGGGCGGCGTGAACGCCGCCGCGGCCGTCGCCGTGACCCTCTCGACGGTGCGGGCCGAGACACTCCTCGCGCCGGGGATCGCGCTCACCGCGACGGGAGCGGTGACCCTCTCGACCGGCGTCAACGCCGATGCAGCGTCCAGCGCCGACGGGTCGGCGTCGCAGGGGGCGGATGCCACGATCGGCGCCGCCGTGGCGATCACGCTCGCCGACCTCGTGAACCGCGCGGTCGTTCCCGTCGGCGTCACCGTGACGGCCGGCGCCCTGACCGCGACGGCGACCTTCGTCCTCGACGGCGCGGACGACACCTCGACGACGAGCGCCCGCTCCGTCGCCGGCGCGGGCGGGGGGAGCGTCTCGGTCGCGGGTTCGTTCGCCCTCGCGATCGTCGGCGGCCAGACGCGCGCGTCGATCGACGGAACCGTTGCGCTCACGGGCGGTGCGCTGAGCGTCGCGGCCGTCAGCCGGCTCGCGACGACGGTCGCCGCCCTCCCCGCCGGTGCGGGAGTCACCGACGCCGGCGACCTCGGCTTCGGCGCTTCGGTCGCGCTCGCGATCGTCACGAACCGTACGACCGCGGAGGTCGCGAACGGCGCGACCGTGACGGGCGCCGGCTCACTCGCTCTGCAGGCGACGGGCCGGACGCGCACGAGCGCGGAGGCGCGCATGGGTGCCGCGGGCGGCGATGTCGCCCTCTCGCCCGCTGTCGCGGTCACCCTGTCCACCGATGCCTCGACGGCGCGGATCGGCACCGGCGCGCTCGTCGTCGTCACGGGTGCCGTCGATCTCGATGCCGTCACGGATGCCACGGCGACCGCGACCGCGTCGTCGTCGACGCTTGGCGCGGGCGACGCGGGAGTCGGCATCGGGGTCGCGCTCGCGATCGCGACCCACACGGCCCTGACGGAACTCGCACGGAGCGTCCGGGCGGGCGAGGTCACGCTCGCGACGTTCCTGACCTCGGTAGCGGGATCGACCGCGTCGGCCTCGGCCGCCGGTGCTCCGGAGAACACGTCGGGAGGCGGATCCGGCTCGGGAGTCGACGATGCCGTCGCCGCGGAACGCTCGCACGCCGACGGCGTCGCCTCCGCCAACGGCGGGGCGACGAGCGGCGCCGCGACGACCCCGAGCGCATCCTCGTCGCAGGGGGGCGTCAACGCGGCCGCGGCCGTGGCGATCACGCTCTCGACGGCCCGCGCCGAGGCGCGGATCGTGAGCGGCGTCACCGTCACGAGTGCCGGCAGGGTCGCCCTCGACAGCCTCGTCAACGCCGACGCCGCATCCGCAGCCGACGGCTCGGCATCGCAGGGGGCGGATGCCACGATCGGCGCCGCCGTCGCCATCACCCTCGCCGACGTCGTCAATCGCGCCGTGGTCCCCGCGGGTGCCACGATCGCGGCGCAGTCCGCCTCGATCGCGGCGGGTGTCCGCGCGAACGGCGCCGACACCACCTCGTCGTTCGGCGCCCGCTCGGTCGCGGGTGCGGGCGGCGGTAGCGTCTCCATCGCCGGATCGTTCGCGCTGGCCGTCGTGACGCCGACGACCCTCGCCTCCCTCGACGGGACGCTGACACTCACGGGTGGCGACGCGACCGTCACCGCGACGAGCGCGACGGACTCGACCGTCACTGCGCTTCCCGCCGGTGCGGGCGTGACCGACGCGGGTGACCTCGGCTTCGGGGCATCCGTCGCACTCAACCTCGTGACCGACCGCACGACCGCGAGCGTTTCCGATGGCGCGGTCGTGTCGGGTGCGCGTCACCTCGTGCTCGCCGCGACGGCGGAGAGCACGGCCATGACTGAGGCCCGGATGGGAGCTGCCGGTGGCGATGTGGCACTGTCGCCCGCTGTCGCCGTGACGCTCTCCACGGTGGACACCACTGCCCGTCTGGGGACGGGCGGCCCGCTGTCGTTGACCGGCTCGCTCAGCGCGACGGCGACGCAGAAGGCGCGGGCGACCACACGGGCCTCCGCCGCCGTCCTGGGGGCCGGCGACGCGGGGGTCGGCGTGGGCCTGGGTCTGACGATCGCGGGCCACTCCGTCTCCGCTCGCCTCGCCCGCAATGTCGCGGCGGGTGTCGACATCGTGCTCCGGGCGAGCGGCGTCTCGTCGTCGTCCTCGACGGCGTCCGCATCGGCCGCGGGCGCCCCCGAGAACACTGGCGGCGGCGGCTCGGGCGGCACGGGAGTCGATGAGGCGGTCGATGCCGAGCGCACGCACGCGTCGTCGACCTCGACGGCGAACGGGGGTGCGGGCGCTGCGGGCGGCACGGCACCGGCGGCCGAGTCGTCGGCGGGCGGAGTCAACGCGGCCGCTGCGGTGGCGGTCACGCTCGCGACCGTCACGGCCGAGACCGTCGTCGCCGCCGGACTCACCGTCACGGCTGGTGGCACGGTGACGCTCGCGAGCTCGGCGAACACCGACGCGTCCACATCGGCCGACGGGTCGGCATCGCAGGGAGCGGATGCCACGATCGGCGCCGCCGTCGCGATCACCCTCGCGAACGTCGTGAATCGCGCATCGGTCCCTGCGACGGTGACGCTGCGCGCGCAGAACCTCGTGGTGTCGGCGACCGTGACGTCGGATGGCGCTGATGGCACGTCGACGTTCGGTGCCCAGTCGGTCGCGGGTGCGGGCGGCGGCGACGTCTCGGTCGCGGGATCGTTCGCCCTCGCGATCGTGAATCACACGACCCGCGCGGGGATCGACGGCACGGTGCAGCTCGCCGGAGGGGATGCCACCCTGACGGCGGCGAGCGCGGTGTCGAGCACCGTCAAGGCGCTCCCCGCGGGTGCGGGCGTGACGGATGCCGGTGACCTCGGGTTCGGCGCATCGGTCGCGCTGAACCTCGTGACCGACCGCACGACCGCCGAGATCGCGAACGGGGTGAGCCTCACGGGTGCGCGGAACGTCTCCCTGACGGCGACGGCGCTGGATCAGGCGGTGACCGAGGCGCGGATGGGCGCCGCGGGCGGCGACGTCGCACTGTCTCCCGCCGTCGCGATCACCCTCTCGAACGTGACGACGCAGACGCGCGTGGGCACGGGAGTGCTGACGGTCACGGGGAGCCTCGCGCTGACGGCATCCCAGAAGGCGACCGCCGCGACGACGGCGTCCTCGTCGACGGAGGGAGCCGCCGACGCGGGCGTCGGTGTGAGCCTCGCCCTCACGATCGCGAACCACACGGTGACGTCGACCCTCGCCCGCCCGGCGACGGCCGGCGTCGATGTCGCCCTGCGCGCGTCGAGCATCTCGGTCTCGTCGTCTACCGCCGCCGCGTCCGCCGCCGGCGCGCCGCAGAACAGCGGCGGCGGAGGCGGCACCGGCTCGGGTGTCGTGGACACCGCCGAGGGCGAGCGCGCGCACGCCGACGCGACATCGACCGCCAACGGCGGCGCCGGCGCGGGAACGGCGACGACGCCGCGGCCGGAGTCGTCGCAGGGCGAGGTCAACGTCGCGGCCGCCGTCGCGATCACGCTCGCGACCGTCCGGAGCCAGGCGATCGTCGCGTCCGGAGTCGCGACCGTCACGGCGGGCGGCACCGTCACCCTCGCGAGCTCGGCGAACACCGATGCCTCCACCTCCGCCGACGGATCGGCGTCGCAGGGAGCGGATGCCACGATCGGCGCCGCCGTCGCGATCACCCTCGCCGATGTCGTCAACCGGACAACGGTCCCGTCGACCCTCACGGTGCGGGGACAGAACCTGGTCGTCTCGGCGACGGTCACCCCGGATGGTGCGGATGCGACGTCGACGTTCGGTGCCCGGTCGGTGGCGGGTGCCGGTGGCGGAGACGTCTCGGTGGCGGGGTCGTTCGCCCTCGCGGTCGTGAACCACACGACGCGCGCGGGCGTCGACGGGACGGTACAGCTGTCCGGCGGCGATGCGACGCTGACGGCGGCGAGCACGGTGTCGAGCACCGTGAAGGCGCTGCCTGCCGGTGCGGGTGTGACGGATGCCGGTGACTTCGGCTTCGGCGCATCCGTTGCCCTGAACCTCATCACGGACCGCACGATCGCCGACGTCGCCGACGGCGTCTCGCTCACGGGCGCGCGGAACGTCACGCTCACGGCGACGGCGCGCGACGACGCGGTCACGGAAGCGCGGATGGGCGCCGCCGGCGGCGACGTCGCGCTTGCTCCCGCCGTCGCGATCACGCTCTCGAACGTCACGACCCTGACGCGCCTCGGCACGGGAGTGCTGACCGTCACGGGAAGCCTGAGCATGACGGCATCCCAGAAGGCGACCGCCGCCACGAGCGCGACGAGCGCCGTCCTCGACGCCGCCGACGCGGCGGTCGGTGTGAGCCTCGCCCTCACGATCGCGAACCACACGGTCACCTCGACCCTCGCCCGCACGACGACCGCCGGCGTCGATGTCACCCTCCGTGCGTCGAGCATCTCGGTCTCGGCGGCGACCGCTGCGGCATCCGCCGCGGGCGCACCGGAGAACGACGAGGACTCCGGCGATCCGGCCAACCCGGGCGGAGGAGCGGGCACGGGTGTGAACGAGCTCGCGGCCTCCGAGCGGGCCAACGCCGACGGCGTCGCGACGGCCAACGGCGGGGAGGACTCGGGCGATCAGGCGGCCCCGACGGCCGAGTCGAGCAGCGGATCGGTCAACGTCGCCGCCGCCGTCGCCATCACGATCTCGACCGTGCGTGCACGGACGGTCGTCGACGCGGCGGTCGCGACCATCACGGCGGGCGGCACCGTGACACTCGCCTCGAGTGCCAACACGGATGCCGCATCCGCCGCCGACGGCTCGGCCGCGGGCGACGGCGACGCGACGATCGGCGCAGCGGTCGCCTTGACCCTCGCGAACGTCACGAACACCGCCGACGTGCCGGCGACCCTTACGGTGACGGCCCAGAACCTCGCGCTCGCGGCGACCGTCACGGCCGACGGTGCCGACACGACCGCGACGATGAGCGCGCAGTCGGTCTCGGGTGCCGGCGGCGGCAAGATCTCGGTCGCGGGATCCTTCGCGCTCGCCGTCGTGAACCACACGACACGGGCGTGGATCGAGGGGAGGGTCGCCCTCCTCGGCGGCGACGCGACGCTGACCGCCGTCAGCAGCGTCGCGAGCACCGTCACGGCCCTCCCGTTCGACGACGGCGTCGTGGCGACGGGCGACGCGGGCATCGGGGCATCCGTCGCCCTCAATCTCGTGACCGACCGCACGACGGCCGAGATCGCCGACGGCGTGAGCCTCACGGGCGGACGCAGCGTCACGCTCTCCGCCACCGCGACCGACGCCGCCGTCACCGAGGCTCGCATGGGTGCCAAGGGCGGCGACGTCGCCCTCGCGCCCGCCGTCGCCGTGACCCTCTCCAACGTCACGACCTTCACGCGCATCGGCACGGGAGTCCTGTCGATCACGGGCGATCTCGTGTCGACGGCGACGCAGAAGGCCTCCGCCGACACGACCGCCTCGTCGGCCGTGCTCGACGCCGCGGATGCCGCGATCGGCGTCGCCCTCGCCCTCACGATCGCGAACCACGGCGCGACCGCGACGCTCGCCCGGAACGTCACGGCGGGCGGGGGAGTGCGTCTCGGCGCGTCGAGCATCTCGGTCTCGAGCGCGCTCGCGTCGGCCTCGGCCGCGGGTGCCCCCGAGAACGAGGACTCCGGCGACCCCGAGAACCCCGGCGGCGCGTCGGGCACGGGTGTCGACGACCTCGCCGCCGGGGAGCGAGCGCACGCCGACTCCGTCTCGACGGCCAACGGCGGCGAGGACTCCGGCGGGCAGGCGACGCCGAGCGCCGAGACGAGCGACGGTCCCGTGAGCGTCGCGGCCGCCGTCGGCATCGTCGTCTCCGACGTCCGCGCCGAGACGATCGTGGACCCCCTCGTGACCCTCATCACCGCGGCCGGAACCGTCGCGCTCGCCTCGAGCGTCAACACCGATGCGCGCTCGGGCGGCGACGGCTCCGCCGCGGGCGACGGCGACGCGACGATCGGCGCGGGTGTCGCCCTGACCCTGTCGACGACGGTCAATCGCGCCGTCGTTCCCGCGACCCTCACGATTCGCGCACGCGACGTGTCGCTCGCCGCGTCAGTGACGGCCGACGGCACCGACACGACGTCGACCTTCGGCGCTGCGGCATCCTCGGGTGCCGCGGGTGGAAACGTCTCGGTCGCGGGATCGGTCGCGATCGCGATCGTCACGACCGACACGACGGCTGCCGTCTACGGCACCCTGATCCTGACGGGCGGAGACGTCACGCTTCTCGCCCGGAGCGCCGTCGCGGGAACCGTCACGGCCCTGCCGACGGGAAGCGGCACGACGGGATCGGGAGACGCCGGCATCGGGGTCTCGTTCGCCCTCACCCTCGACACGCACCGCACGACGGCCCTCGTCGACGACGGAGTCTCGATCACGGGAGCGCGCACCGTGTCGCTCGCGGCGGAAGCGCGTGATGCGACGACGACGGAGGCGCGCATGGGAGCCGAGGGCGGCGGCGTCGCCGTGTCCCCGGCCATCGCGATCGTGCTCTCCAACGTCACGACACGTGCACGGATCGGCACGGGGACGCTCACCGCCTCGGGCGACGTGGTCGTCCGGGCGACGCAGCACGCCGCCGCCGAGAACACGGCCGCGGCAGAAGCCATCGCGGGCGGCGACGCGGCCGTCGGCATCGGCCTCGCCCTCACGATCGCGAATCACACCGTCACGGCATCCCTCGGACGCGTCGTCACCGCGGGCGGCGACGTGACGCTGCAGGCATTCAGCTGGTCGCGCTCGAGCGCCCGCGCGTCGGCGTCGGCGTCGGGTGCGCCCGAGAACGAGGGCGACGGCGGATCCGGCGGGACGGGTGTCGACCAGCAGGTCGGCGGTCAGCGCGACTACGCCGACAGCGTCGCGGGCGGCTACGGCGTCGAGGGATCGGGCGGCGCCGAGACGCCGAACGCCGAGACGAGCGCGGGACCCGTTGCCGTCGCCGCCGCGATCGGCATCGTCATCTCGACCGTTCGCGCCCTCTCGATCGTCGAGCCGCAGGTCGCGACCGTCACGGCCGGCGGTCGGGTCACCCTCTCGTCGTCGCAGAACACGGATGCCGCAACGGGCGCCGACGGCTCGGCGGCGCGCGGCGGCGACGCGGCGATCGGCGCGGGCGTCGCGATCACGTACGTCGACGTCGTCAACCGCTCCGTCGTGCCCGCGACGCTCACCGTCCGTGCTCAGGCGCTGACCGTGAGCGCCACGATGACGATCGACGGGGCGGACGACACCTCGACGATCGGCGCCGTCGCGTCGTCGGGCGCGGGCGGCGGCAAGGTCTCCGTCGCGGGCTCGGTCGCCCTGGGCCTCGTGTGGTTCGACACTCTCGCGGCGGTGTCGGGAACCGTCGTGCTGACGGGCGGTGACGCGACGCTCGCGGCGGGAAGCGCGGTCGCTTCGACGATCAAGGCGCTCGCAGCCGGCGAAGGCGTCGTCGCGACCGGCGACGCAGGGGTCGGAGCATCCTTCGCCCTCGCCCTCATCACGAGCGATACGCACGCGCGCCTCGACGACGAGGTCTCGCTGACGGGTGCCGATGACATCGTGCTCGTCGCATCGTCGACGAGCCGGACTGTCACCGAAGCATCGATGGGTGCGAAGGGCGGCGACGTCACCGTCACCCCCGCGATCGGCATCACCGTCTCGACCGTACGCACGACGGCCGTCATCGGTTCGCTCGCGTCGGGTCCCATCCAGGCGAGCGGCAACATCCAGCTCTCCGCGATCCAGCACACGTCCGCCGCGACGACGGCCGGTGCCGTCGCGACCGATGCGGGCGACGCCGCCATCGGCATCGCGATCGCCCTCACGTTCGCCTTCGACGAGACGCAGGCCGTCACGAGGCGCAGCATCGTCTCGGGCGGGTGGACGACGCTGTCCGCGACCGGGTCCTCGCTCAATGCCTCGACCGCGAGCGCTTCGGCGAGCGGTGCTCCCGGTGAGGACAGCGCCGACGCTCCCTCGGGGAACGTCGACAGTCAGGTGCAGGGCCAGCGAGACTACGCCGACTCCGCGAGCCTCTCGCAGGGCGGCTCGGGCGTTCAGAACAGCGACAGCCCGTCCGCCTCGACGAGCGACGGCGGCGTATCGGTGGCGGGGGCCGTCGCGCTCACGATCTCGGACGTCAGCTTCACGGCCTTCCTGCCCGACGATCTGCGGATCACGGCGGGCGGCCACGTCTGGCTCCTGACGTCCGCGCAGGTCGACAGCAGGGCCGAAGCCTCGGGCACGGCACTCGCGCAGGACGATGCGGGCGTCGGCGTCGCCGTCGCCCTCAACCTCGCCTTCGTCGTCAACCGCGCGTGGGTCGGAGAGCGGGGCGTTGTTGTGGGCAACGGCTTCGCGGCATCCGCGACGATGACGGCGCTTCCCGATGACACGACGCACGACTTCTCCGCGATCGCGCACGCCGGCGCCGGCTCGAAAGACGTCGGCGTCGCGGGAGCCGTCGCCCTCAACATCGTCACGAACAGCACGGAGGCCTGGATCCCCTCGTCGGCGCGGGTCGACTTCGGCACGGGCGACGTCACGATCGCGGCGGAGAACCGGCGGACCGACACGGCGAAGGCGACAGCGGATGCCACGGGCGGCAGCTCCTCGACGGGTGTCGGCGCATCGCTCGCCGTCAACGTCATCGCCGACGACGTGACGCGCGCCGAGATCGAGGACGGTGCGGATGTCGCCGGCGGCGCGAACGTCACCGTCCGCGCGGATCACGCCGACACGGTCGTGAACGAGGTGTCCGCGGGATCCGAGGGCGGAACGGCCGTGAGCCCCGCCGTCGGGATCAACGTCGTCCTCCCCGTCGTGCGGGCACGCATCGGCACCCCCGGCCCGCGGCCCTTCGTCGCGACGGGCGCCGTCATCGTGCGGGCGAGCCACACGGGATCGGTTACCGTGTCGGGTGACGCGGAAGCCGCGGGAGACACGGCGGTCGGTGCCATCGTCGTCATCAACGTCGTGACCCTCGACGTGCGCGCGACGGTGCTCCGCGACATCACGGCAGGCTCCGTGTGGATCATCGCCGCCAACGAGGTGCACACGAGCGCGATCGCGAAGGCGAGTGCGGGCGGTGCAGATCCGACGAGCACGGGCGGTGCGAGCAACTCCGATCAGCAGGCGCAGAACCAGCTCTCCGGCACGCCCGCGACGAGCAGCTCCGCGACGACGCTCCCGTCGGCGAGCGGCAACGTCTCGCAGGGCAACAGCCAGGCAGGATCGCAGTCGGGCCAGTCGAGCGACGGCGTCGGCATCGGTGCCGCCGTGACGGTCAACTGGGTCACGGTCACCTCCGAGGCCGCTCTCGCTCCGAACCTCGTCGTCGACGTCGACGGCGTCTTCGCCGTCCTGGCATCGAACGAGACGGATGCCGTCGCTCAGGCGACGGGGCTCAGCGCGAAGCTCGACGGCGGCACGAAGGTCGGGGCGGCCGTCGCTCTCAACGTCGTCACCGTCGACAACCGCGGGATCGTCGGTGCCGGCGCCGACGTGCAGGCGGGGAGCGTCGCCATCACGGGCCTGTCGACGGGCGGTCGCAACGACTTCCAGGCATGGGCGATCGCGGCGTCGGGCGGCACGAGCGACACGTCGGTCGCGGGGTCCGCCGCCGTCCAGGTGCTGCTCCTCAAGAACGAGGCCGTCATCGGCTCGGGCTCGACGTTCGCGGTCGTCGGCGGCATCTCGCTCGACGCGTCGAACCCCATGGGCCTCTCGGCCATCGCGGCATCCGGAGCGATCACGCTCGACGGCAACGGAGTCGGCGCGGGCATCGTCGTGCAGTTCGTCGAGTCGACGACGCGCGCCGTCATCGAGTCGAGCTTCGCCACCCCGACCGTCATCGACGCCGGGGGTGCCATCATCGGCCGGGCCGCGGCATCCCTCGCCCCTCTTCCCGCACCCGAGATCCCGCTCCTCGGCAGCCTCGGATCGTTCACGGGTGTGGCGCTCGGAGCCGCTGCGGGCAACGGCGACGTCGCGGTCGGCGGGTCCGTCATCGTGAACGTCACCGACCGGGTGACGCACGCGGGCATCGGCGAAGGCGCGCAGATCAACCAGGGCATCCCGACCACGGCGGGACAGGACCTCGCGTTCACGGCATCGGATCAGACGGAGTTCGTCGACGTCGCGGGGGCGCTGGGCCTTTCGACGGGAACCGCCGGCATCGGCTTCGCGCTCGTCGTCGGCGTGCACAACAAGGACGTCCGCGCCTTCATCGGGCGGGGCGTCACGGCCGACCTCGGCGGCTCGGTGTGGCTCGTCGCGACCGCCGGCGAAGCCTTCACGCAGGTCACCGCCGGTGGGGCTGCGGCATCGGATGCCGGAATCGCCGGCTCCTTCGTCGTCCTCGTCGTCAACAAGGGATCGGGCGCGCCCGGTACGCGTGCCTACATCGACGGCGGCGCCGAGACCCCCACGATCGTCCGCGCACGCGGCTCGATGACGATCACGGCCGCCGACCCCGTCGAGGCGACCCTCTTCGCGGGAGCCGTCGGCGCGGCGAGCACCGCGGGTGTCGGCGTCTCGTCGGTCGTGCTCGTCCGCACGGGCATCGTCGACGCCTACGTCGCCCCCGCGACGACCCTGTGGGCGCGCGGCGGCGTCGGCCTCACGCTCGCCGCGAGCCAGTCCGGCGAGATCTGGATGTTCGCGATCGGCGGCGCGGGCGCGGGAACGGCAGCCGTCGCGGGCTCGGCCTCGGTCGGCATCCACGACAACACGACCCTCGCGCACCTCGACCGGGGCGTCACCCTCGACGGCGTCGCCGCCGGCGGATCCGCGTCGGCCATGATCAGCGCGACCGACCGCACGACACTGCGCGGCGTCGCGGGCCAGGCGGCGCTCGGCGGCACGGCGGGCATCGGTGCGGGCGCCGACGTCCAGGTGCTCACCAAGAACACGCGCGCGTGGATCGCGCCGCAGGCGGTCGTCGCTGTCTCGGGCGACGTCGGCGTCGACGCGCTGTCGAGCGAAGAGGTCGTGTCGGTCTCGGCGGGTGCGTCGATCGGCGGCACGGTCGGCGTCGCCGTCAACGCGGCGGTGCCCGTGTACTCCATCACGACGATGGCCTTCGTCGGCGAGATCTGCGGCGCCGGCACCGTGAGCGCCGCGACGTGCCCGTCGTCGCGCGCCGACGTGTTCGCGGGCGGAAGCACGCGTGTCACGGCGAACGAGGTGCTGAGCCTCACCGTCATCGCCGGTGCCGTCGCGATCGGCGGCTCGGCGGGCGTGGGTGCCGCGGCGGCCGTCCCGATCGTCACGAAGATCACGCGCGCGTTCATCGGCGACCTCTCCCGCGTCGTGGCCCAAGGCGGCGGAGCGGGAATGCTCGCGACGACGGGCGGCTACGACGTCCACTTCATCGACACGCGCTTCAATCCGCAGACGGCGCTCGTGGATGCCACGACGGTCGAGCTCGGCTACGCGCACGGCCTGACGAACGGCCAGCAGGTGTCGTACGACCCGGGCGGCGGGCAGGCGCTCGGCACCCTCGTCGCGGGTCAGCCGTACTACGCGCAGGTCGTCTCCCCGACGCGCGTGCGCCTCTACGCCGCACCCTTCGACGCCGCGGGCAACCCCGTCGGAGCGCCCATCGCGCTGACGCTCCCCGCTCGTCCCGGGCAGTCGCACCGGATCTTCGGCACGGACGAGGGTGCGATGCCGCAGCGCGACGCCCCCTACTTCACGCCGTCGCTCGACGTCGCGGGCAACGTCGTGACGCTTCCGTACGACCTCGATCTCGACCTCGGCGACGCCGTCGTCTACACCGCCAACGGCGGCACCCCGATCGGGCAGCTCGTCGACGGGGAGACCTATTACGTCATCCCCGTCGGCCCGCACTCGTTCCGCCTCGCCCGTACTCTGTGCGAAGCCGACCCGAGCGCCGACGGCTGCTCCGGTCCGCAGACGCCCATCGCGCTCAACGCGGGCGCGGCGACGGGTCGCGCCCACAGCTTCGTGCTGCAGGGCACGACGGCACCGGGAGACCCCGCCCAGGTCACGGGCATCCGCATCCTGACCCCCGTCACGGGCGTCATCCGCGGCGTCGCCGTCATCGCCAACAACAGCGACGAGATCCTCGCGGTGGGCGCGACGGCGGCGGGCGGCACGGCGGGCGTCGGCGTCAGCGGCAACGTCAACGTCCTGAGCGTCGACACCGACGCCCTCATCGGCAAGTTCGCACGCGTCAACGACGAGGCCGGCGCGAACGCCGCGCAATCGGTCGCGGTCGCCGCCGGATCCGCCTTCCGCCAGCTCATGGTGTCGGGTGCGCTCGCGGCAGGTATCGCCGGCATCGCGACGAGCGCCGCCGTCGACATCGTCGACATCGACACGGATGCCACGATCGACACGGGCGCGATCGTCCGCGCCGCGCGCGACATCCGCATCGTCGCCGACGCCGTGGCCAATGTGACGGCGGCGGGCGTCTCGCTCGGCGGTGGCGTCGTCGGCGTCGGGGTCGCCGTCGTCGTCGCTGTGCTGAACCTCCACACCTACGCGCGGACGGGGGAGCGGGTGACCCTCGACGCGGGGAACAACATCCTCGTTCAGGCGATCGACGACACCGACCTGACGATCGTGTCGGGCGGAGTGGGCGTCGGGTTCGTCGGCGTCGGCATCGGGGTCGGCGTCGTGTCGGGCACGAAGGACACCCGCGCCGTCATCGGCGCCGGCAACACGGTCGACGCCCGGGCGCTCGGCGGCGGTGCGCTCAGCGGCATCCCGACGGGAACCGTGAACGCGAACGGCTTCCCCGAGGGGACGCAGTCGGGTCTCGCGGTGCGCGCATCGTCGAGCCAGAAGGCCTTCGGCCTGGCGGTCGCTCTCGGGGCGGGATTCGTCGGGGTCGCAGGCGCCGTCAACGTGACGCTCCTGCGCGGCACGACGATCGCGCGGATCGACAGCACGTCGGCCCAGCGCACGGTCATCAACGGCGACCGGCCGGCGGGCGCGGCGCAATCGGTGTCGGTCACGGCGACCGACCACACCGACACGTTCACGATCGGCGGCGGCCTGGGTGCGGGCTTCGTCGGCGTCTCGGGCGGCATCGACATCGGCGTCGTCGACATCACGACCGCCGCGAGCATCGGCGACTACGCGACCGTCTACGCGAGCGACGACCTCGTCGTGCAGGCCCTCACGATCCGCAAGGTCCAGACGATCGCCGTCAGCATCGCGGGCGGCTTCGTCGGCGCATCGGCCTCGGTCACAGTGTGGACGGCGGGCGGTTCGCCGTCCGGCTCGTACGACGACGGCAGCGGCAGCCAGGACGCCCTCGCGTCCGAGGGCGCGGGAACACCGCAGGAGTACGCGGGCGGACACGCGTCGGGCGGCGGAGCGAACGGCTACCACGGCATCCTCGACGGCGCGACGACGGGGTCGAGCGACAATACGACGTCGCGCTACACGCCCTACCTGCAGCAGGCCTCCGCCTCGATCGCGTCGCGCGCTCCCGGCACCGACCTCGTGTCGCAGGAGTTCTCGCTCCCGCCCGTCCCTGGCGGCACCTCTGGCGGCATCGGCGCGAACGTCACGATCGTGACGGGCGACGACGTGCGCGTCACGGCGCGCGCAGACGAGTCGTACTTCGGGCTCGCCGGCTCGGCCTCCGGCGGAGTCGGAGCCCTCGGCGCCTCTATCGTCATCGCGACGCTCGACTCGAACGTCGACGCGGGGATCGCCACCGGCACCGTCATCCTCGCGGGCGGCGATGTCGCGGTGCAGACGGGGCACCGCGAGCGCACGGAGGCCCTCTCGTTCTCGGGGCAGCTCGGGCTCCTCGCCGTCGCGGGCCAGGTCATCGTGCTCGACTCCGAGGCACGGCAGACGTCGCACATCGACGACGGCGTCGCGATCCCCACGGCGGGCGGCGTCGTCTCGGCGACGGCGCAGACCGACCGCCGTGTCGCACCCCGCACGATCGGCGTCGCCCTCGCGGCCGTCGCCGCGGGAGCATCCGTCGCCGTCGCCGACGTGACGGGCGACACGCGCGCGCGGATCGGCCTCGCGAATCTCGGGTCCCTCGTCCCGGTCGGCGGGGTGAATGTCTCGGCCACGTCCGTCATCGACGTTCCCGTCACGGCGCAGTCCGTGTCCGGCGGTGTCGGAGCCTCGATCAACGGCGCGGCGGCGACCGGAGAGATCTCGGGAACCACGCGCGCCGAGTTCACGGGCGTCGCCCGGGTCGCGGGCGCCTTCTCTCTCCTCGCGGACGCCCGCAACACCGTCGACGCGCAGACGCTCAACATCCAGACCGGCACCTTCACGCTCGGCCTGACGCTCGCCCACGCGACGATCTCGCGCACGGCGATCGCCGTCGTCGCCGATGGAGCCTGGATCTCGGCGGGCGGCGCCGTCGGCGTCGCGGCGAACTCGCGGAACCGCGTCGACACCTTCACGCCCGGCGGCGGACTCAGCGCCGTCACGGCGTCGCTCATGAGCTCGGTCGCCCTCATCACGGGACTCACCGAGGCACGACTCAGCGGTGACGTCGCCGACTCGGGCTCGATCACGGTGGCAGCGACGGGCCAGAACCAGGCGTTCGCCGAGGTCTTCCTCGCGAACATCTCGTTCCTCGGCGGCGCAACGGGCACGGAGGCGAAGGCCGAGGTCGCCGCGAGCGCCGCCGTCCGCGCCCTCATCGACTCCGGATGGGTGGGGAGCCGCGGTCTCATCGCGGCCCGCACGACGATCATCGACGACGGCACCTACGGCAACGTCGCCCGCGCGCGCTTCTTCGGCGGCAGCGGTGGCATCGTCGGCTTCGGTGCCGCGATCACCTCCGCCATCCTGCGGGGCGCCACGATCGCCGAGCTCTCCAGCACCGTCGGCGCCGCGGGTGGCGTCGAAGCCAGCGCGACAGGGCGCTCGTCCGCCGAAGCCGACACGACGACCCTCGGGATCTCGGGCTTCGCCGTCTCCGTCTCGGTCGTCTCGGCGCTCCTCACCGATCAAGCGATCGTCCGGGCGTCGATCGTCGGGCCCGTGTGGTCGTCGGCCATGACGACGGTGCGGGCGCACAGCCGCAACATCGTGACGGCGACGACGGATGCCGCGACGGTCGCCGGCTTCGGCTACAGCGAGAACGTCCCGACGGCGACGCTCTCGGCCGGCACAAGGGCGGAGTTCCGCTCGACGCTCGTCGGCAACGGCCTGACGGTCGATGCGCGCGGCGAGAACACGTCGACGGCGCGCGCCCGCTACGTCGACGTCGGCCTCCTCGCCCTCGGCGAGGGCGGTGCACGGGCCGTCGTCACGACGTCGGCCGCCGTGGTCGCCGACGTGGCCTCGGGTGCTGGACAGGTGCGTGCGGGAGCGGGACCCGTTGCCGTCACGGCGTGGTCGCAGAACGCCGCGCTCGCCGACGTCCGCAGCGTCAGCGTCGCGCTCTTCAGCATCAAGGGCACGACGCCCGAAGCGTTCGTCTCGGCCCCCACGCGCGCGTCGTTCGTTGCGGGGGCGGCGGACTCCGGAGCGTTCACGGTAGCCGCGTCGTCGCGCAACACCGTGGATGCGACCGTGCGAGTCCTCTCGATCTCAGTCCTCGAGGGGCGCGACACGACGGCGACGGCGATCATCGAGGAGTCCGCCGACACGACCGCGTCGGTCGGATCGGGCGTGACGCTGCAGGCCACGGGCCAGGTGGCCGTCCGGTCCGAGAGCCGCGCGGGAACGCGTGCGTCGTCGCACGTCGACAGCGGCGGCGGCGGCCTCATCGCGGGCGGACGCCTGCTGTCGACCGCCGTCATCCGGCCCGCCGTGAGCGCCGTCTACGACGGCATCGTGACCGCCTCGACGGGCGTCACGGTCGCGGCATCCGGAGCAGCCGAGGTTTCCGCGCGCCTCGACGGCGTCTCCATCGCGATCGCGTCGCTCGATGTCACGCTCGCTGTCGCGGAACTGACGACGACCGCCGACGTGACGGCACGGTTCGGCTCCGGACTCCTCGTGACGTCGGGTGCTGTCGAGGTCACGGCCGGCGCCGTCAACACCGTCACGGCGCGCACGGACGTCGCGTCGGGCGGCATCTTCGTCGGCAGCTTCGACGTGCCGACGGCGCTCATCGGCGCCGCGACGACGGCCGATTTCTCCGGCGACCAGTTCGGCGGTACGGGCCTCGCGGTCCGGGCGACCGCGACGAACACCGCGACGTCGACCTCGGGCGGTATCGGATTCGGACTCGGCGCCTTCACGATCTCGTCGGGTCGCGCGACCATCACGAGCGACGTCGTCACGCATGCCCGCGTACTCGCGGGCGCGACGGTGAATGCGCCCAGCGCCGCGATCGTCGTGGACGCGATCGCCGTCAACACGGCCACCGCCGCGGGCGGATCCGTCGCAGGCGGCGCCATCACGGTGAGCTCGGCAACGCCGGAAGCACGTATCACGGCGAGCACCTGGGCGCGCATGCTCGCTCAGGTGCTCGGCGGGGGAGCCGGCTCGGCGGGCGCCTCGTCGCTCGCGGTCCGGGCGCACTCGACCGACGAAGCCGTCGCGAAGCTCCAGAACACGTCGGGCGCCGCGCTCGCGATCTCGGTCGGCCGGGCGAAGGCGCACGTCGCCCCCGTCGTCGACACGCTCGTCGGCGCGGGTCTTCCCATCGTCGTCAGCGGCAACATCTCGGCCGAGGCGACGGCGCAGCCGATCTCGCGGTCGTTCGCCGCCAACTTCTCTGTCGGCGTCGCTCTCAACGTCCAGACGAACGAGGCGACCGCCGAGAACCTCCCCACCGTGCGGCTCGCCGTCGCGGAGGACACGTACCTGCGCGCCGGCGGCACCGTGCGGCTGACGGCCAACCAGAACTCCGCCCCGCCGCCCCCGCTGCCGTCCTTCGCCTTCGATGCCGTGACGGGCGTCGACACGGGCGCGAACACCATCACGCTGACGGGAGCGCACTCGCTCGACGACTCCGCGACCGTCACGTACCACCGCGAGGGCGGCACCGCCGTGGGCGGGCTCACCGACGGGTCGGAGTACGGCGTCATCGTCGTCTCGCCGACGCAGATCCAGCTGGGGGCCGTGTTCGACGGAACGATCGTGGATGCCGCGAACGACGTCATCGTCTTCGGTCGGGAGCACCACTTCGTCGACGGTCAGCGCGTCTTCTACACCGCCGTGGGCTTCGCCGTGCCGGGACTCGTCAACGGCAAGGCCTACATCGTGCGCGTCATCGACGAGGTGCGCATTCAGCTGATCGACGCCGACACGCCCCAGACACCGTACGAGTTCGACGGCGGCGACGTCGACGAGACCGAGGGCCTCATCGTCGGCGGTCACCCGTACTCCAACGGACAGCTCCTGCAGTACATCGCGCCAGAAGCCCGCGCATCCTTCTTCTCCAGCCGCGTCGACATCGTCGTCGACGCCGACGGCAGCCCCGTCCAGGTCGGGAGCCCGCCGACGTTCCAGATCGAGGACAACAACGTCATCGCCGTCCGCGGTCACGGTCTGCAGACGGGCGACCCCGTCGTCTACCGTTCGACGGGGGGCGCGCTCGGCGGTCTTGCGCAGAACACGACGTACTGGGTCATCCGCATCGACGCCAACCGCATCCAGCTCGCCGCCTCGCTCTGCGAAGCGCTCGGCAACTGCGACGACGGCGGCGGCGGGACGATCCCCGTCACACCGCGGGGACTGACCCCCGACCTGTCACAGGCGGGCCTGCAGGTGCTGCACCAGCTCTTCGCGCCGGGCCAGCAGCCGATCGCGGGTCTCGCGAACGGTCAGGTGTACCGCGTGTGCGACGCGACGGCGAGCTCCTTCGGTCTCGAGCTCATCGACCTCCTCGGCGTCTGCATCCACGTTCCCATCGCCGCGGGCGGCAGTGTCGGCACGAGCCGCTTCGTCCCCGCCGTCGTCGACATCGCACCGGGGCTCGGCGTCGGCCGACTCGTGCTCGACCTCACAAGCACCGGAACCGGGCAGCAGCGGATCCAGGTCGCGTCCCAAACGCCGGCGCTCCCGTCGGGGCGCTACACCGAGGCCCGTGTCTCGGGCGAGGGCGGCGGCTTCATCTCGGTCGGCGAGACGCTCCCGCGGACCGTCGTCGACGCGACGCTCGACCTCGACGTGCGCGATCGCGTGCGCATCGAGGCGGTCGGCGACATCACGGTCCAGACGCGCAACACCGCCGCTGCCGTCGCCGATGGCACGTCGGCGGGACTCGGATTCATCTCGGTCAGCCACGCCCGCGGCGTCGTCAGCGCGCGGGCGACGACGACGGTGTCGCTCAAGCCCGGAACGCAGGTCGCGTCTACGGGTGGCAGCATCCTGGTCGACCCCCTCACCCTCGCGAGCGGCAACGCGTACGCGTCGTCGAGCGCCGGCGGATTCGGGCACGGAACGGAGGCCAACACGCGGGCCGATCTCACGACGATTTCGCGCGTGACGCTCGCGGGCCGCATGACGGCATGGAACGACCTGACCGCGACGTCGGGCACGGCGATGCAGTCCGAACTGCGTGCGAGCGCGTCGGGCGGCTCGTTCGCTGGAAGTTCGACAGCCGGAGACGAGTGCGGCAACTGCCACATCGTCGCCAACAACGAGTCGACGCTCACGGTCGGCGGTGACGCCTACCTCGAGGCCGACAACGTGCTCCTCCAGGCGCAGATGATCTCGACGCGTCTCTACGACTACAACCGCTCGAACGGCGACGGCGCGTTCGAGGACTCCGATGCACGATCCGAAGTCCACCTGACGTCGACCGTCCACACGCAGCTGAACAGCGACGCCAAGATCGTCGGCTGGCAGACCGTGACGATCCGATCGACGCACGACAACCTGCTCCTGCGCGCCGAGTCGCGCGCGACGTGCGGATGCTTCGGCGGCGACAGCGACGCCGACGCCGTCGTCCGCTACAACGCGACGTCGTCGGTCCGCGCCGAGGCCGGGGTGCGCGTGCGCACCGCGACGCTCCTCGTCGAGGCGCTCCACGTGAGCATCACGCTCGAACCGCGTCCGTCGACCGGTGGCGGCTTCATCGACTTCGGCGGGTCGGGCCAGAGCCTCACCGACAACCGCTCCCGCTTCGTGGAGTGGAACGCCGACGTCGTCCTCCATGCGCCCAACCCGATGCTCATCGTCGACGCGGCGGGGCGCATCATCAAGAAGTACGCCGTGACGGTGCGCGACGACCTCGGCACCGTGTACACGCTGGGTCAGGTGATCCCCGTCGGTCGCACGATCGTGGTCGACGCGATCGAGAACAACGGCGGCGGCTCGGCGACGTACCACGCGAACGCGACGGGCGGCTCGCAGCAGGGCATCGTTCGGGGAGACCAGGGCACGCTCCAGGTGCAGAACACCTTCGACGTCGTCCGGCTCCACAACTTCTCCGACCGCGACCTGCGGGTGAACGCCATCAGCGTCGTCAACCTCGACGACGTCGGGGCGACTGTCAACGTCCGGGCCGACAACTCCAGCACGTTCCGGTTCGCGATCGGGCGCCCCATCTTCATCCCGACATTCGTCGACATCGCCAACTGGTACAACCCGGGAACGGCCGACCTTCAGCTCTACGGCGCGATCGACAACCCGATCGGCACGACACGTGTCATCGCCGAGAACGGGAACATCTTCGCGTTCGAGGATGGCGCGATCCGCACGAACATCGCCCAGCTCTACGCCGAGCGCGGCACGATCGGGCTCGCCGGCACCCTCCTCGGCATCCCGTTCCGCCTCCCGATCCCCATCGTGCTCGTGCAGAGCGACTACCTCATCGACGACGTCGACCCGACGCGGCTCGTCGAGCTCGTCGCCGACGCCCGCGACGACGTCGTGCTCGACCTCACCTACAGCGCACGGATGCCGGTGGGCTCGCCCTACGCATCGACGGCGTTCGTCCCGGTCCTCGGACCGATCCACGCCGGGCGCGACGTCAACATCCTCGTCAACGACAGCATCTTCGGCTCCGACCCGCCGCCGTTCACGTCGTACCTCGTCGAGGTCGTCGTGACCGATCCGCCGTCGAACGCGCCGATCCCGCCGAGCGGCCAGTATCACTCGTACTTCCACCCCGACCCGGGTCCGTGGCCGGGCTTCACCGACCCCGTCCTCATCGCGTGGGGCACGGCGAACGTGCTGCGTGACAGCGCGTACACCTTCAGCGACGTGCGCGCGGGCGACGACATCGTCATCCGGCACCCGTCGACGGCGACCGTCATCTCCTTCGACGTCCGCTCCGACGTGGACGCGACGCTCACGAGCATCCGCTACCCCGCGCTGTCGTACTCCACGAGCAACGGCGACGGTGAGATCACCCTGCTCACGAACGGCGAGATCTACGACTACGAGACGGTCGGCGACCTCCGTGTCGGCACGATCACCTCGACCGCCGACGACGTGACGCTCCAGACGGCGGAGAGCACGGCCTCGATCCTCGACGATGGCACGATCGACGACGGCACGCCGCGCGTCGCGGGCCGCGACATCGTGCTCATCGCGGGCCTTCTCTCCGGCCGCATCGGTGGTCCCGACCTCGACCTGCCGCCCTTCTTCGACACGGCGCCCGACTTCCTCGAGATCCGCTCGTCGCTGTCGGAGCGCGGCCGCGTGACGGCCTTCGCGGGCGGCGACGTCCTGCTCGATCAGGTCGCCGGGACGCTCTTCGTGCAGTTCGTACAGTCGCTCGACGGCGATGTCGCTCTTCGGACGCGGTCCGGCGGCATCCTGTCCGATGCGCCCGGTGCCGTGGCCCGCGTCGTCGCGCGCGATGCGGACGGCGACGGACGCGGAGGGAACATCGACCTCATCGCCGTCGGCGGCACGATCGGCGCCGACAGCCCCGATCGGGCGCTCGATCTCGTTGTCGACACGGGCACGGGCGCACGCCTCTACGCTCTCTCGACGCTGGGCGATGCCATCATCTTCGTCCCGCCGACGGGGATCTTCGTGACGGAGGCGACCGGCAGCCTCATCCTCCTGCGGGCCGAGGCCGTCACGGGCGATGTGCGCGTCACGGTTCCCTTCGTCGATGGCGGTGAGGACGAGAGCCTCTTCCTCCTCCCCGTCGGAAGGACGATCGACGAGCTGACGGAGGTCGTGCAGGGCCGCGTCGTCGCCGGCGGCAGCGTCACCCTCCTCGTGGGCCAGGACGTCATCGCGCCGCTCGACACGCTCATACAGGGCGAGACCGTCACGATCCGCGCATCGTTCGGGAAGACGCTCGCGAGCCAGGGTGGGTCGCTCCTCTACTTCGCGGGAGAGGTCACGGGACACCCGACGGAGATCTACGGCGGACTCGGCGACGATGTCTTCCTCTTCGACAGCACGCTCCTCGGCGGTCACACTCTCGTCTACGGCGGCGACTCCTCGAAGCCCGGCGGGGGCGACGGCGACGACACGTTCTTCGTCTTCCTCCTCCAGTCGATGACGGGGACGCACCTCGCGCTCCCGGGCGACGACTTCGCCGGCACGGAGGTGCGCGACGCGCTCGTTTTGTTCGGGCAGGACGGGAACAACCACTTCCAGATCCAGACGTGGGGCGGAGAGGATGCCGTCGGGCACGACTACCGCATCATCGTGCGGGGCGGGGGAGTGCGCTACGGCCAGAACACCCTCACGATCGACGGCACGGATGCTGCCGACCTCTTCCTCTTCCGGGCAATCGCTGCGATCGCCGAGCACCCCGACGCGCGGCGCCCCGCGTTCGTCGCGCACATCAACGAGGATGCTGGCACCGTCGAGCGCATCTCGTACGACGAGGGGATCAACACGCGCCTCGTCGTCAACGGCCTGGGCGGTGACGACGTGTTCGTGTTCGACGACAACAGCAGCGTCACGACCGTCTACGGCGACGACGGCGACGACACCTTCATCGTCGGTCAGTTCTTCGGCGCGCCACGGATCGAGCCCGATGTCCAGCCCGGCGACGGCATGGAGACCATCGAGACCGAGTTCGGAGAGGCGAGCCGCGGCATCACCCTGCCCGCCGTGCTCTACGGGAACGCGGGCGACGATGTCTTCATCATCAACGGCCACGTCGCCGAACTGCGTGTCGAGGCGAATACGGGCGACGACGAGTTCCAGGTGCTCGCCGTCCGACTCATTGATGGTGCGTACCGCCAGAACGGCTTCCTCTCCCTTGACGGCGGAGCCGACACGTCGTCGTTCGCGATCCTCACGACGGGACCGGCGGCGGACATCGTCGTCGGCGCGGTGACGGTGCTGGGTGCGGGCCTCAACATCGAGTTCGACCACATCGTCGTGCCGACGGTCACCTCGGGGGCCGTCGTCGTCGAACCCCCGATCGTGCTGCCGGATGAGAGCGCCGTGCCGCCGGCTCCCGTCATCGTCCCCGTCATCCCGCGCGAGCCGGGGGCGGGCGAGGTCATCATCGTCGAGTCGGGCGGGCGGACGACGCTCGAGACGGGCGTCAAGACGACCGACAGCTACACGATCGCACTCGGCACGCCGCCGACGGAGCGCGTGTACATCACGATCTCGTCGGCGTACGCGGGCGGACTGCCGTACGCGCAGATCTCGATCGACGGCGGGCTGACCTTCCATGACCAGGTGATCCTGATCTTCGAGGTGGGGGAGACCGGACCGAAGACCGTCATCGTGCGTCTCATCGACACGGCCGGCGACCACCCGTTCTCGCTCTTCGCGCTCGTCCCGTCGGCGGAGCCCGGACCGGGAATGATCGTGCAGACGGTGAGCCACATCGTCTCGAGCGACGACCCCCTGTACGACCGAGCCGTCGCCAGGAACGTCTACATCAACGGCGGCGTCGACGAACCGGTCGATCCCGTGGACCCCGTCGATCCCGTGGACCCCGTCGATCCCGTTGATCCCGTCGAGCCCGTGGATCCGGGTCAGCCCGTCGTGCCGGCTCAGCCGGCGTCTGACGGTGCCGACCGCCTCGCGGCGACGGGTGCGCCGAGCATGCTCGGCTGGCTCCTCGCGAGCCTCCTCTTGCTCGGAGCGGGTGCGTTCCTTCTTCGCCGCCGCCACGCCTGATCGCGTCTCACTCCTTCGGGAGGTGGGTGTGGGCGGGGAGACCCCTCTCCTGCCCGCACCCACTGCTCGCCGACGCCGGCGGGACAGCCATTTCCCGTGGGCGTCGGCGAGCAGGTTCGAGGACTCGGGTCCTCGGTGCGTGCCCTGGGGGCACGGCCGGTCTGTGTTCGTGGGGACGATGTCGCGAACGGAGACCGGCGGGTCACGGAGCCAGGGCGGTGAAGCAGCTCACTATGTGCCGATCCGATAGACGGCGTTCGCGCTCCGGGTGGCCACGTAGGCAAAGGTGCTGTTCTCCGGGTTGATCGCCAGACCGGATACATACGTGCCGAAGGTGAAACTGGCAGTGACAGTGTTGGTCGTCGTGTTGATCCGACTCACGGTTCCGCCGTCGGCGTTGGTGACGTAGGCGAAGGTCCCATCCAGGCTGATCGCGACATCTCTCGCGGTCGTGCCGACGGTGATGGGTGAACCCACGACCGTGTCGGTTGCGGTGTTGATCCGGCTGACAGTGTTGCTGGTCCAGTTGGTGACGTAGGCGAAGGTCCCGTCTGGGCTGATCGCCACCGAGTACGGATTGGTGCTGAGGGCAATGGTGGCGGTGACGGTGTTGGTTGCGGTGTTGATCCGGCTGACCGTCTTGGTGGTCCAGTTTGTGACGTACGCGAATTGGCCGTCGAGACTGATCGATACCCCGAACGGGTACGCGCCGACGATGATAGTTGTGACTGCGTTGGTTGCGGTGTTGATCCGGCTGACCGTGCCGCTGGCCGCGTTGGTGACGTAAGCGAACGTTCCGTCCGGGCTTATCGCCACGCGTGCCGGGTTCGTGCCGACGGTGATGGGAGAACCTACGACAGTGTTGGTTGCGGTATTGATTCGGGTGACGGTGTTGCTGGCCCAGTTGGTGACGTAGGCGAAGGTCCCGTCCGGGCTAATCGCCACACCGTGCGGGTTCGTGCCGGCGGTGATGGGAGAGCCTACGACGGCATTGGTCGCGGTGTCGATTCGGCTGACTGTGTTGCCGCCCGTGTTGGTGACATACGCGAAAGTTCCGTCCAGGCTGATCGCGACATCCTCCGTTATTCCAATGGCGGGAATGGTGACGGTGGTAGCGACGGTGGTGGTGTCAGGCGAGGTGAGGGGGCCGGAGGTAGCGGTGACGGTGATGACCGTGCCGGGGGTGGTGCCGGTTGCGACGTTGAGGGTGGTGGTGAATTGCCCGGCGCTGTCAGTGGTGCCGGTGGGGGATCCGAAGGTGGCGGTGGCGCCGGTGGCGGAGAGGGTGACGAGTTGTCCGGCCCAGGGGTTTCCGTGGGAGTCCAGGACGGTGGCTGTGACGGTGGTGGTGGGGGTTCCGGTCGTGACCGTCGAAGCGAGGATGTCGACGCTGAGGGCGGAGTTATCGGAGGTGGCGTGGGCGGGGACGGCGGTGGTGAGGATGATGGCGGGGGTGGCCAGGGCTGCGGCGGTGAGGACTTGCCGGCGGTTGAGGCCGCTCGCTGGTCGTTCGGCGTCGCTAAGGTCGGTATTCATCTTTGGCTGTCCTCCACGTACTCGAGTGTTCGGGTCGCCCGCTTCCGTCGGGTAGCGGGTCGAGTGCTGTGAAGGTTAGTGCTGCGTTGCGCGGGGCGAATATTGCGGGCGCGGGCCGCGTCCGGCGGACCTTGCAGGGAATTCATCCCCGCCCTCACCTGACTCCCTGTCCCGCGAACCGACGGGGCGCGTCGGCGGGCGCCCGAAACGGCCCGGATCACCGCCGCCCTCCCGCGTCGAGGCCATACGATGAGGCCATGCCGCTGACAGGTGAATACATCCCCTCCACGAGTGAGTGGGCAAGGAAGCAGGCCGAGCAGTACGAGGCATCGGGGGGGACCGAGGCGAACACGCTTCGCGGCGTCCCCATCATCGTCTTGACGACGGTCGGTGCGAAGTCGGGAGGTCTGCGCAAGACGGCGCTCATGCGCGTCGAGCACGGCGGCGACTACGCCGTCGTCGCGTCGAAGGGCGGCGCCCCCGACGAGCCCGCATGGGGCGAGAACATGCGCCGCGAGCCGCACGTCGAACTGCAGGACGGTGCCGTCAAGCGCGACTACACGGCGCGCGAGCTCGAGGGCGACGAGCGCGACCTGTGGTGGGCCCGGTCCGTCGAGGTCTGGCCCGACTACGCCGAGTACCAGAAGAAGACCGACCGCCAGATCGCGGTCTTCGTCCTCGAGCCCCGCGACTGAGCACACGCGGCGATGCCCCCCTCGCCGCACCGCGTGATCCCGCGGCAGAGCATCGCCATCCTGGTGTCGGTGCTCGCGGCGATCGTCGTCGCGCTGTTCCTCGGCTTCGCCGCGCTGACCGCGGTGCCGCCTGCACTCGCGAACCTCGCGAGCGAAGACGCCGACGGACGGACGCCCGTCACGATCGAGTCCGCCGACCTCCGAGCGCAGATCGTCGCCCCGGCGGGATGGGTCGTCGTGCACGAGTCCGCGGCATCCGTCATCGTCCGCACTCCTGATGGCGTGATGTCGGCCCGCGTCGATCTCGTCGACGAAGAACCCTCGGCGGTCGTCTCGGCCGAACCGGGGCTCGCGACCTCGCTGCGCACCGAGACGCTCACGTCGGGACTCACCGTCGTGCACGCCGACCTCGACGGGGGAGGCGTCGTCGCTGCTGTCGCACTCGGCGATGGCGGAGGCCGGCCGAGCGCGCGCGTCGTCGCGACCGTCGTCGAGGGAGCCGACGCGGCGCTCTACCGGCCCGCGCTCGCGCAACTGCTCGACGGGATCACCCCGTGACGCGCCGCCGCACTGCCGCCGTCGGGGTCTTCGTTGCTGCCGTCGTGCTCACGGCGTGCGCTCCCATGGGCGATCCGGCGTGGGTCCCGCCGAACTGGACGCCGAGCGAGATCGTCGTCGTCGACGCCCCCGAGGCGCTCGATCCGGTGGATGACAGCGCCGTCGCGGCGCGGATCGTGCCGCAGCGCATCCGCAACGACGCCGCGGGCGTGCAGGCGCGCTTCACGTATCTTCCCGGAGCGGATGCCGCGGCCTCGGCCTTCAACGCCGCCGTCGAGCTTCGCGTGCGCGAGGCCACCGCCACCGCCGTCGCCACGTCGGGCACGCCGTATGCGCCGCAGGCCCAGCTGGCCGGCGCGGGCCTCGGCGACCGCTCGTGCGTCGCGGGGTCGGCGACGCGACCAGCCGCCGATCTTCTCGCTGACCCGGCGCTGGGCGCACCGGGAGGAGTGGGTGTGGCCCTCGTGTGCGACATCGTCGCGGCATCCGGATCGATCCTCGCGCAGCGATTGCGCACGATCGCGGGAGCACCGGGCGCCATCGCGTCGGACGTCACGAGCATCCTCTACGTCGACACGGCGACGGGCGACGTCGCGACCGCCGAAGGGCTGTGGGCCGAGGGTGCGGCCGAGCGCCTGAGCGAAGATGTCGTCGATGCGCTGCGCCGCTCCGCCGGTGCGCTGTCATGGCGGCCCGCCGAGAGCGGCGACGCCGCCCAGCTCGCGGCGATCCGCGCTGCGCTCGCCTCGACGACCCCGGCTCCCGGAGGACTGACGTTCACGATCCCGGCCGGGTTCACGGCGCCCCAGCTCGCGTCACTGGGGACGCCGGCGACGGAGGAGCCGCTGACGATCGCGGTGCCGACGGCTGTCGCGAGCGGGCTCGTCACCGACTTCGGCGCGCGCGTGCTCGCGTCGGAGGGACTCCCGTTCGACGCACCCGTCGCGGGTCCCGCGGGAGCGGACCGGGTCGACTGCGGGCTGGTCCCGTGCATCGCCGTCACCTACGACGACGGACCCACGTCGCTCACGCCGACGCTGCTCGACGAGCTCGCTGGAGCGCGAGCCGCCGCGACCTTCTTCATGCTCGGGAGCTCGGCGGCGAACGCCCCCGACACCGTCCGTCGTGTCGCGGCGGAGCGGCACGAGATCGGCAACCACACGTGGAGCCACCCGCAGCTTCCCGAGATCGACGATGAGCAGGTCGCGTTGCAACTGCAGCGCACGCGCGACCTTTTGCGCTCCCTCAGCGGGCAGGCGGTCGCGAGTTTCCGGCCGCCCTACGGCGAGTACTCGGAGCGCGTGCTCAGGATCGCCGCCGAGCCCGCCATCCTGTGGTCCGTCGACACGCGTGACTGGGCCGGTCCCGCGGACGACGCGCTCATCCGGTCGGCGGTCGATGGCGCGACGCCGGGCGGCATCATCCTCTTCCACGACACGCACGAGCGATCCGTCCGCGTCGCGCCCACCGTCTTCTCGGGCCTCGCCGACCGCGGCTTCACCCTCGTGACGGTGACAACGCTCTTCGGCGGTCAGCTCCCGGCATCCGGCGCGTTCCGCCGCGCCCCCTGACGGCGCTCCGCCGCGGCATCCCGTGGCATCCGTCGCCGAGCCGCCACGTCCCGCGCGAGCCGCTACGCCGCGTGCGTTCGCTGCCTGTCGTCTCGCGCGTCCCGTGTCGTCTCGGGTGCAGGATCGCCGAGGCGGGGCCAGACGGGCATCGCGCCTCTCGCGCTGTGGCATCCGTGGCATCCTCCGCCGAGACGACACGCGCCGTGCGAGCCGTTACGCCGGGTGCGTACCTAGCCTGTCGTCTCGCGCGTTTCGTGTCGTCTCGGGTGCAGGGTCGCGGATGTGCGGGCCAGGCGGCCGTCGCACTTCTCGCGGTCTGGCATCCGTCGCGGCATCCCGAGCGTCCCTCCTCAGCTCGAATCGCTATGGAGACGACGAGCTGCTAGAGCGCGGCAACGTGGAGAATCTCGGCGCCTTCGTCCATTCGAGTTACGGGCGCGCCCAGCACGCCATTGCGATATCCGATGAAGCCGACGACGCCAGTGCCTGTCGAGCCGAACAACTCCTCAGCGCGTCCGTCCAGGAGGGCGTCGATGATCGCGGTCACATGGGGGAGGTCATCTGCACCCTCGAAAACTTCAGCGTGGACGATGCGGCCAACGGAGATTCTGACTGCATCGTCCCCCATCTCCATGGTGAGCGTCCTCGATGCTGTCGGGCCGGTGAGAAGGACAGTGCGTTGATCTTCGAGGAGTACGACTCGCCCTGGGTACCGGTGGTTCAGTTCACGTATGAGGTCCGACACCTTCACCTCTCCTCCTCACCGCAGAATGAGTGTAAGCAACACCATGTCGGCGGTGATGTGCGCACCTATCGTAGGCACGCGCACGCCGCGGGGGAGCTTCTCGCCCTGGCATCCTCCGCCGAGCCGCCACGCGCCGTGCGAGCCGATACGCCGCGTGCGTACGCAGCCTGTCGTCTCGCGCGGGTCGTGTCGTCTCGAGTGCAGGATCGCCGAGGCGGGGCCAGGCGACCGTCCCGGCCCTTGCGGTGCGGCGTCCGTGGCATCCTCCGTCGAAACGCCACGCGCCGTGCGAGCCGATACGCCGCGCGCCTACGTAGCCTGTCGTCTCGCGCGTTCCGTGTCGTCTCGGGTGCAGGATCGCGGTCGTGGGGCCAGGCGACCCTCGCACCTCTCGCGGTGCGGCGTCCGTGGCATCCGCGGCATCCTCCGCCGAGCCGCCACGTCCCGTGCGAGGCGCTACGCCGCGTGCGTACGTAGCCTGTCGTCTCGCGCGTTTCGTGTCGTCTCGCGGCCAGCCGGTGCCCCGCACCCCGGCGCCGACCCGCGTCAGCCGCCGAGGAGGGACTCGACGGGGCCGCGGGCGAAGTACAGCAGGAAGCCCGCCGCGACGATCCACAGGAGAGGGCTGATGCCCTTCGCGCGACCCGAGAGCGACCGCACGACGACCCACGAGATGAAGCCCGCGCCGATGCCGTTGGCGATCGAGTAGGTCAGCGGCATGACGGTGATCGCGAGGAACACCGGCAGCAGGATCGAGAAGTCCGTCAGATCGATGAAGCGGATCTGCGACATCATGAGCGCGCCGACGATGACGAGAGCGGATGCCGCGACCTCGGTCGGCACGATCGACACGAGCGGCGTGAAGAACATCGCCACGAGGAAGAGCGCGCCCGTCACGACGTTCGCGAAGCCCGTGCGAGCGCCTTCTCCGATGCCGGAGCCCGACTCGATGAACACCGTGCTCGATGAGCTCGACGTGAGTCCACCGGCGACGGCGCCCACGCCCTCGACGATGAGCGCCGACTTGATGCGCGGGAAATCGCCCTTCTCGTTCGCGAGCCCCGCTTCCTTCGACAGGCCCGTCATGGTGCCCATCGCGTCGAAGAAGTTCGTGAAGACGAGAGTGAAGACGAGCATGAGGGCGGCGAGGACGCCGATCCGCTCGAACGAGCCGAACGACACCTGGCCGAGGAGCGACAGGTCGGGGAGGCTCACGAGCGACGACGGCAGCTCCGGCACCGACAGTCCCCAGCCGCCGGGGTTGACCTGGTCGCCGTCGAACTTCGGGCCGATGTTCCAGATCGCCTCGACGATGATGGCGACGACGGTGCCCGTCACGAGACCGATCAGGATGCCGCCCTTGACCTTCTTCGCGACGAGGATGCCCGTCAGGAGCAGCGTGAAGACGAAGATGAGCGTCGGCACGGTCCCGACCGACCCGTCGACGCCGAGGCCCACGGGCGGCGATGACGCACCCGTCGACGTGACGAACCCGGCATCCACGAACCCGATGAAGGCGATGAAGAGGCCGATGCCGACCGTGATGGCGAGCTTCAGCTGGATCGGCACGGCGTCGAAGATCATGCGTCGAAGCCCCGTGACGGCGAGCAGCACGATGATGAGGCCGTTGATGACGACGAGGCCCATCGCCTCGGCCCATGTCACCTGACCGACGACGGAAACGGCCAGGAACGAGTTGATCCCGAGCCCCGCCGCGAACGCGAAGGGGAGCCGCGTCACGAGCCCGAAGAGGATCGTCATGACGCCCGCCGTGAGCGCCGTCGCCGCCGCGACCTGCGAGAACCCGAGGATCGTGCCGTCGACGTCGGCGCTCGACGACAGGATGATCGGGTTCAGGATGACGATGTAGGCCATCGTGACGAACGTCACGACGCCGCCCCGCACTTCGGTGCCTATCGTCGAGCGACGCTTCGTGATCTCGAAGAACCGATCGAACGCGTTCTTCGGTGCCTGCTCGACCTCGGTCGTCGGTGCGGGTGCTTCTGCCATGGGTGACCTCCGGGCACGAAGATATCGCGTCGGGGCCCCGGGTGCGCGCCGCGCGGGCTGCCGCGCGGGTCGGACGCCGAACGCTGGGTAGGGTCGATGGCGCATGCATCGCCTCATCGTCGTCATCCTCGCCGCCGTCGACGCCGCCATCGCGGCGGCCGTCGGCCTTGCCGTGATCCTCGCGCCGCTCACTCTCGTGTGGGTCTTCGCGTTCGGGGGCGCGGCCGATTGGGGTTCCCTGTGGCCCGCGACGGCGACGATCTGGCAGTTCGGGCACGCCGTGCCGCTCGAGATCACGCTCTCGGCCGAGTACCTCGCCCGAACGGGCATCGATGCGTCCGCGGCATCCTTCGTCCTGTCGCTCGCTCCGCTCGCCTTCGCGGTCTTCACCGCCGTCTTCGCGGCGCGCTCGGGGCGACGCGCGTCGCGCGCGGGAGCGTGGATCACGGGCGTCGTGACGGGCACGCTCGTCTTCGCCGCCATCGCGGCGGCGGCCGCCTACACAGGTGTGACGCCCTTCGCGACCGTCGAGACATGGCAGGCCGTCCTCTTCCCCGTCCTCTTCTTCGCCCTCCCGGCGCTCGTGGGAGGTCTTGTCACCGAGTGGATCGAGGCGGGTGACGGCGGGGTCGCACGGCTGCGCGACCATATCGAGGAACGCGATGGCGGATGGGCCGACGCCCCGGCACTCATCGCGCGAGGCTCGGCCGTCGTGGCCGCGGGGCTCGTGGGCATCGGCGCGCTCGGTCTCACCGTCGTCCTGTGGGCCCGCGGCGGAGAGGTCATCGCGCTGTTCGAGGCGTCGCACGTCGACGCGCTCGGGGCGTCCATCGTGACCCTCGGACAGCTCGCCTACCTTCCGACGCTCATCGTGTGGGCGATCTCGTTCATCGCGGGGCCAGGGTTCGCGATCGGTGCCCAGACGACCGTCGGTCCTGCGGGCACGCAGGTGGGAGTGCTTCCCGGCATCCCCGTCCTCGGAGCCGTCCCGGACACGTCCACACCGTGGCTCCTGCTCCTGGCTCTCCTCCCCGTCGCCATCGGCGCCTTCGCGGGATGGGTCACGCGCTCACGCCTCGCCGCGCTCTCCGAGACCGACCACGACGCGATGGCCCCACGGCTCGCGATCATGGTCGGGATCGCTGTCGTCCCCGCAGCCTTCGTCGCTCTCCTGGCGTTCCTGGCGTCCGGTGCCCTCGGGCCGGGGAGCCTCGCCCGGGTCGGGCCCGACCCCGGTCCGCTCGCGCTCGCCGTCGGGCTCGAAGTGGGCGTCGGCGCGGCCATTCTGCTCCTCTCCCCGCGGCGACGCGGCGAGAGGATCGCGCCCGGCGTCGAGGACGACGCGCAGTGGGGCGTCCGTGACGACCGTGATGCGGATGCCGCGCAGCCGGCCCTCTTCGACGACGCGTCGAACGACACCGAGCCGCTGGATCGCGAAGAGCTCGGCGACCTCTTCGGCACGCGCCCACTGGATTCCCGCGGGGGGAAGTCCGACCGCGGGCCCTCGGTAGACTAAGCGGGTGCTCACGGTCGCCGTTCTCATCTCGGGCGCGGGCTCCAATCTGAGAGCGCTGCTCGATGCCGTCGCCGACCCCGCCTTTCCGGCATCCGTCGTCGCCGTCGGCGCCGACCGCGAGGCCGACGGGTTCGCCCATGCCGAAGACTTCGGCATCCCGACCTTCCTCGTGCCGTGGGAGAGCTACTCATCCCGCGAAGAATGGGGCGCGGCGCTCGGTGCGCAGCTCGCCGTGTGGAAGCCCGACCTCGTCGTGCTGAGCGGCCTCATGCGCCTGCTTCCCGCCTCGCTCGTCGAGGCCTGGGCGCCTCGCATCATCAACACCCACCCCGCGTACCTGCCCGAGTTCCCGGGCGCCCACGGCGTCCGCGATGCACTCGCAGCGGGAGTGACCCAGACCGGGGCGACCGTCATCGTCGTCGACACGGGTGTCGACACGGGCCCGATCCTCGCGCAGGAGCGTGTGCCGGTCCTGCCCGGCGACGACGAGCACACCCTTCATGACCGCATCAAGCCCGTCGAGCGGCGCCTGCTGATCGACGTCGTCCATCGCATCGCGACGGGCGACCTCGACCTCGCTCTCGAAACCACCCCCTGACGCCCACCCGAGGAGCATCCGTATGGCCGGACCGAGCCACGACCCCGCCCTGTACCGCGACCGCGATGTCGTGCCGATCCGCCGCGCGCTCGTGTCGGTCAGCGACAAGACGGGTCTGCTCGATCTCGCCGGCGCGCTCGCGGCCGCCGGCGTCGAGATCGTCTCGACCGGGGGATCCGCGTCGCTCCTGCGCGAAGCGGGATACCCCGTGACGGACGTGTCCGCCGTCACGGGCTTCCCCGAGTCGCTCGACGGGCGCGTCAAGACGCTCCACCCCGGCGTCCACGCGGGACTCCTCGCCGACCTCCGTCTCGAGGACCATGAACGTCAGCTGAGCGATCTCGACATCGCACCCTTCGAGCTCGTCGTCGTCAACCTGTACCCGTTCGTCGAGACGGTCGCGTCGGGCGCAGACCCGGCCGACGTCGTCGAGCAGATCGACATCGGCGGTCCTGCGATGGTCCGCGCGTCGGCGAAGAACTTCGCCAACGTCGCGATCGTCGTCTCGCCCGAGTCGTATCCGGCGATCGTCGCCGCCGTCGCCGAGGGCGGCACGAGCCTCACGCAGCGCCGCGAGCTCGCCGCCCGCGCCTTCGCGCATACAGCGACGTACGACCGTGCCGTCGCGCAGTGGTTCGCCGAGGAGACGCTCTCCACCGACGCCGAACTGCCGCAGCACCTCACGATCAAGGCCGAGCGCCTCGAGACGCTCCGCTACGGCGAGAACTCGCACCAGCGCGCCGCGATCTACTCGCGGGTCGGCGGACACGGCATCGCGCAGGCGACGCAGCTGCAGGGCAAGGAGATGTCCTACAACAACTATGTCGACGCGGATGCCGCTCTCCGCGCCGCCTTCGACATGGTCAAGCCCGCCGTCGCGATCATCAAGCACGCCAACCCGTGCGGCATCGCCGTCGCGGCTCCCAATGCCCTCGATCCCATCGCGAGCGCTCACCTGCGCGCGCACGAGTGCGATCCCGTGTCGGCCTTCGGCGGCGTCATCGCGGCCAACCGCACCGTGACTCTCAAGATGGCCGAGAACCTGCGCGACATCTTCACGGAGGTCATCGTCGCGCCCGATTTCGCGCCCGAAGCGCTCGAGGTCTTCAAGCTCAAGAAGAACCTGCGCGTCCTGCAGCTCCCGGCGGACTGGCGTCAGGAGCCGATGGACGTCCGTCTCGTCTCGGGCGGTCTGCTGCTGCAGGATGCCGATCGGTTCCCCGACGACATCGAGTCGGTCGCGAAGGACTGGCGTCTCGTCTCGGGCGAGCGTCCGGAAGACGACGACATGACGAACCTCATCTTCGCGTGGAAGGCGTGCCGCGCGGTCAAGTCGAACGCGATCGTCCTCGCGAAGGGCTCCGCGACCGTCGGCATCGGGATGGGCCAGGTCAACCGCGTCGACTCGTGTCGTCTGGCGGTCGAGCGGGCCGGGGATCGCGCAGCGGGTTCGGTCGCGGCATCCGATGCGTTCTTCCCCTTCGCTGACGGACCTCAGGTGCTCATCGACGCCGGCATCCGCACGATCGTGCAGCCGGGCGGCTCCGTGCGCGACGAAGAGGTCATCGAGGCGGCGCGCGCCGCCGGCGTGACGATGTTCTTCACGGGGGAGCGGCACTTCTTCCACTGACACCGGGGAGGGAGCCGGCCGCCACGGTCGTGTCCGATTTCCGCGAGCCGTTGCCGAGGAGGCATGTCAGGCTAGGGGTGTGACCAGCCCCGGGATGACCTTCGATGAGCGGTATCGCGCGATCGACTCGCGCGACGCGCGCTTCGACGGGCAGTTCGTGACGGCCGTGCGGTCGACCGGGATCTACTGCCGCCCGAGCTGCCCCGCCCGGACACCCAAGGCCTCGAACGTCACGTTCTATCCGACGTCGGCGGCGGCTCACGAGGCGGGGTACCGCGCGTGCAAGCGATGCCTTCCGGAGGCCGCGCCCGGGTCCCCGCTCTGGAACGTGCGCGGCGACACGGCCGGCCGCGCCATGCGGCTCATCGCCGACGGGGTCGTCGAGCGCGAGGGCGTGCCGGGCCTCGCACGCCGCCTCGGCTACTCCCCGCGGCACCTCACGCGCCTTCTCACCGCCGAACTCGGCGCGGGGCCCCTCGCGCTCAGTCGCGCGCACCGTGCCCAGACGGCCCGCATGCTGCTCGTCGGCACCGACCTTCCGGCATCCGAGGTCGCGTTCTCCGCGGGCTTCTCGAGTGTCCGGCAGTTCAACGACACCGTGCGCGAGGTGTTCGGGATGCCGCCGCTCGAGCTGCGCGCACGGCGGCGATCACGCGATGCGACGTCGGTTCCCGGCGCGATCGACCTCGTGCTGCCGCATCGTGGTCCGCTCGACGCGGACGGCCTCTTCGCGTGGATGGCGGCCCGCGCTGTTGCGGGGGTCGAGGATGCCACGACGTCGTCCTTCTCGCGGACGATCCGCCTTGCCGGCGGTCCCGCGTGGTTCGAGCTCCGCCTCGACGACACGGGCCGCGTCCGTCTGCGCGCGCGACTGACGCAGGTGTCCGACCTGACGTCGCTCGTGTCGCGCGCGCGGCGCCTGTTCGACCTCGACGCGGATCCTCTCGCGGTCGACGGCGAGCTGTCGCGGCATCCCGAACTCGCGCCACTCGTCGCGGGCCTCCCCGGGATCCGCGTGCCGGGTGCGGCGGATCCGCACGAGATGCTGATCCGCGCCATGATCGGTCAGCAGATCACGGTCGTCGCGGCCCGCACGGCGTTGACGTCGCTCACCGCGGCGCTGGGGGAGCGCGCCGATGAGCTCGGTGGGCTCCTCTTCCCGACCATGGCGGCGATCGCCGAGCGGGGAGCGGAGGTGCTCCGGGGCCCGGCTGCCCGCATCCGCGCCGTCACGGGTGCCGCCGCCGCCCTGGCCGACGGCACTGTGACGCTCACCTCTGGCGACGACGGACCCGAGCAGCGGGCCGCACTCCTGGCGATGCCGGGGATCGGGCCGTGGACGGCCGACTACGTCCGCATGCGCGTGCTCGGCGATCCCGACGTCTTCCTGCCGGGCGATGTCGCCGTGCGCGCTGGGGCCGCGGCAGCGGGACTTCCCGCCGAGCCGCGTCCGCTGACCGACTGGGCGGCGCGCACGGCGCCGTGGCGCAGCTACCTGACGGCGCACCTGTGGCGAGCCGTTCCGCCCCGGCCCGCGCGGGTTGGGCGACGACGGCGTTCAGAATTCAGTCCGGACGCCGGGGTCCTCGAGCCGGGCAGCCGTAAAGCCGCCGCAGGGCGCGTTCCGCCCGGCGCCGAAGACTGAATGTTGAACACGCGAGAGAGAAGACGACACATGAGCACCGCCACGATCCAGACCATCGACACCCCGGACGGCGCCTTCACGATCCTGTCCGACGAAGCCGGTCGTGTTCTGTCGTCGGGATGGACAGCCGACCTCGACCGGCTCGTCGGCAGGCTCCGGCCGCAGGACCGCCCGACGGCGGTGTCACCCGGGGAGACGGATGCCGCAGAGGCCGCGCTCGCGTACTACGACGGCGACCTCACGGCGATCGACGACGTCGTGGTGTCGCAACGCGGCACGCCCATGCAGCTCGCGGGCTGGAGCGCCCTCCGAGAGATCCCGCTCGGTCAGCCGCTCACCTACGCGCAGTTCGCAGCCCATCTCGGCTCGCCCCAGGCAGTCCGGGCGGCGGCAGCCATCTGCGCGCGGAACGCCCCCGCGCTGTTCGTGCCGTGTCACCGCGTGCTGCGGACGGGCGGTGCCCTCGGCGGATTCGCGTGGGGACTCGACGTGAAGCGGTCGCTCCTCGACCGCGAGGCCGGACTCCTCGTCGAAATGCGCTTGCACTCAGAGAACTCCCAGGTCTAGGCTGGAGGGCTGTCGCGCTCGCGACCCGCTCGCTCACACACCTCAGGGGGATGTCATGCACCAGGTCGCTCTCGCCGCCAAGGCCGCCGTCATCCTCGCCGTCCGCCGCGCTGCGTGGCGTACGCGCGCGTTCGCGGGATGACCGCTTCCGCTCGACGCCCGGCATAACGCCGCCCCGCGGAGCGTTCCCCCGAGGGAACCACGCGTCTCATCACGCCTCTTCCAGGCTCTTCGCCGTCCGTCGCGGCATCCGCTCCACCCCTGCAAGGATCATGACCACTACCGCTCAACCTCCCCGGTCCGATCTGTCCACTCTTCGCGCGCTTGCGCGGCTCCTTCCCTTCGCCAAGCCGGTTCTGTCGCGCCTGACGCTCGGCGCCGTGAGCGCCCTCGTCGCGAGTCTGCTCGCCCTGGCGATCCCCCTCGTCCTGGAAGCGATCGTCGCCGGCCCTGTCGCGACGGGCGATCCCGGGCTCCTCGTATGGGGCGCGCTCGCGATCCTCGGCCTCGGACTCGCAGAAGCGGTCATGGTGTGGCTGCGGCGCTGGTTCGTCCTCGGGCCCGCGACCATGGTCGAGTACGACATCCGGCAGACCTTCTACGCGCGCCTCCAGCGCCTGCCCGTCGCCTTCCACGACAAGTGGCAATCGGGTCAGCTGCTCAGCCGCATGATGCAGGACATCAGCATGCTCCGCCGCTGGCTCGCGTTCGGGCTCGTCCTGCTGGTCGTCAACGTGCTGACGATCCTGGTCGGCACCGTGCTGCTCTTCCGGTGGCACTGGCTCCTGGGTCTCACGTTCCTCGTCGTCTCCGCACCGCTGTGGTACGCCGGGTACCGCTTCGAGAAGACCTACGGAACGCTCGCGCGCCAGAGCCAGGACCAGGCGGGCGACCTTGCGACCTCCGTCGAGGAGAGCGTCCACGGCATCCGCGTACTCAAGGCCTTCGGCCGGGGAAAGCACGCGCTCCAGAAGTTCACGCGCCAGGCCGAGTCGCTGCGCGAGACCGAACTCAGCAAGGCCCGCGCTGTCGGCTGGATCTGGTTCTGGCTCGTGCTGCTGCCCGACATCGCGTTCGCGCTGTGTCTCGGCGTCGGCATCTACCTGGCGGCATCCGGACAGCTGCAGGCTTCCGAACTGGTGGCGTTCTTCGTCATGGCGACGGTGCTGCGCTGGCCGATGGAGTCCATCGGTTTCCTCTTCTCGTTCATGCTCGATGCGCGGACGGCGACGGATCGCCTGTTCGAGGTGTTCGACGAGGAGAACACCATCACCGATCCTGCCGAGCCGGTGGCGCTCGGCCGGTCGCGCGGCGCGCTCGCGTTCGAGGACGTGCACTTCCGGTATCCGGATGCCGCACCGTCGGAGCGCGATCTCATCGACGGCGTCGATCTGACGCTCCGTCCGGGCGAGACGATGGCCCTCGTGGGCCTGACGGGCTCGGGCAAGACGACGCTCACGACGCTGCCGGGGCGGCTGTACGACGTCACGGGCGGACGCGTCACGATCGACGGCGTAGACGTGCGCGACCTCGCCCTCGGCGAGCTGCGCGGCGTCGTCGGGATGGCGTTCGAGGACTCCACGCTGTTCTCGCAGAGCGTCCGCGACAATGTCCTGCTCGGTCGAGAAGACCTCGAGCCGGGAAGCGTCGAGGCGGAGCGGATCCTGCGCGAAGCGCTCGCCGTCGCTCAGGCGGGCTTCGTCGACGAGCTCCCGAACGGCGTCGACACGATCATCGGTGAAGAGGGGCTGTCTCTCTCGGGCGGCCAGCGTCAGCGGCTCGCGCTCGCCCGCGTCGTCGCCGCGCGACCGGCGGTGCTCGTCCTCGACGATCCGCTGTCGGCCCTCGACGTCGACACCGAGGCGCTCGTCGAAGACGCTCTGCGCGAGGTCATGGCCGATACGACGGCGCTCGTCGTGGCGCATCGCCCGTCGACCGTCATGCTCGCGGATCGGGTCGCCCTCATGGAGTCCGGCCGGATCACCGCCGTCGGGACGCACTCCGAACTGCTGCGGACGAGCGAGCACTACCGGCACGTCATCTCGAGCCTCGAAGACGAGGAGGCTCGCGTGCGCGATCTCCGCTATCAGCCCTACAACTCCACTCACGGACCGGAGGTGACCTCGTGAGCACGACGACGGTCGCGGGAACCAGCGGCGAAGACCGCTCCGACTACACGCGCGAAGAGAGCCGGTCGATCCGGCGGCGCTCGCTGCGCCTTCTCGGGTCGCTCGTCGTCCCCGTGCGCGGCCAGCTCATCCTCGCGGGTGCGGTGCTCGTGGTGTCGACCGCGATGCGCGTCGTCGGCCCGCTCCTCATCGCATACGGCATCAACACGGCCCTGCCGGCCGCGGTCGACGGCATGGACTGGATGCCGACGATCGGGATCGTCGCGGTCTATCTCCTGACGAGCTTCGGCGGCGCCGCTCTCATCGGCTGGTACGTCGTCGTCGCGGCGCGGCTGACGCAGGCGATCATGCTGGAACTGCGCAAGCGCATCTTCCTGCACACGCAGCGTCTGAGCCTCGAGTTCCACGAGTCGTACACGTCGGGCAGGATCATCTCGCGTCAGACGAGCGACCTCGACACCATCCGCGAACTGCTCGACGGCGGGCTCAACGAGCTCGTCTCGGGCGTGCTCTACGGTCTGTTCACGCTCGCGGCGCTGTTCCTCCTCGACTGGCAGTCGGGCGTCATCCTCACGGTCGCGGGCGTTCCGCTCTTCCTCCTCATGCGCTGGTTCTACCTCCGCTCGCAGGTCGTCTACCGCGAGTCCCGCGTCGTGAGTGCGAAGGTCATCGTCAAGTTCGTCGAGACGATGACCGGCATCCGCGCCGTCAAGGCGTTCCGCAAGGAGGCCCGCAACGACGAGGAGTTCGGCGATCTCGCGCTCCAGTACCGCGACGTGAACATCCGCTCGATCCGGCTCTTCGGAACGTTCGAACCAGGACTCATGGCCATCGCGTCGTTCGCCCTCGCGCTCATCGTCTTCTGGGGCGGTCTCCGGGTGGCCGACGGCACGATCCTCGTCGGGACGCTGCTGGGCGCCGTCGTGTTCGTCCGCAACTTCTTCTCGCCGATGCAGGAGGTCGCGTTCTTCCTGAACTCCTACCAGTCGGCGACGGCAGCCCTCGAGAAGGTCTCCGGCGTTCTCGAAGAGGAGCCGACGGTGCCCGATCCGCGCAACCCCGTCGATCTGTGGGAGGCGCGGGGGCACGTGCGCTTCCAGGACGTGACCTTCGGCTACTCCGACACCCGCACGATCCTCCCCGACTTCACGCTCGACATCCCCGCCGGTCAGACGATCGCGCTCGTGGGCACGACGGGGGCGGGCAAGTCGACCCTCGCGAAGCTCGTGTCGCGGTTCTACGATCCGACGAAGGGGGCGATCACCCTCGACGGCGTCGATCTGCGCTCGCTCCACCCGAAGGATCTCCGCCGGGCGATCGTCATGGTGACACAGGAGGCGTATCTGTTCAGCGGGACCGTCGCCGACAACATCGCACTGGGCAAGCCCGACGCGACCCTCGACGAGATCCGTGCGGCGGCTCGGGCCGTCGGCGCCGACGCGTTCATCGAGCGTCTTCCCGACGGGTACGCGACCGACGTCAACAAGCGCGGTGGTCGGGTCTCGGCGGGGCAGCGTCAGCTGATCTCGTTCGCACGGGCCTTCCTCGCCGACCCCGCCGTGCTGATCCTCGATGAGGCGACGGCGTCGCTCGACATCCCGTCGGAGCGGCTCATCCAGAACGCACTGCAGACGCTCCTCGCCGACCGCACCGCGATCATCATCGCGCACCGCTTGTCGACCGTCGCGATCGCGGACCGCGTGCTCGTCATGGAGCACGGCCGGATCATCGAGGACGACGTGCCCCAGGCCCTCATCGAGGGCACGGGCAAGTTCGCCCAGCTGCATCGGGCCTGGCGCGAATCGCTCGTCTGAGCATCCGGCATCCCCCTCCCGTCGAGACCCCGCGATCTCGCCGACACACCCCGTCATTGCCCGCGTATAACGGGGTGGCTCGGCGAGATCGCGGGGTCTCGACGAAGAAGGGGGCCGGGATGCCGCGAGGCCGGGATGCCGCGGGGCGACCCAGGCGACGAGGCCTCGGTGGGGGAGGGGAATCCGAGGCCCCGCCGCGGCTGCAGACGACCGTGATGGCCGAGGTGGGGGGATGGTCGCCGGGGTCCGTCAGATCCGGATCTCGGCGATGACCTCACCGTACTCGGTCTCACCCACGGGTGTGAAGCCGACGCGCTCGAAGAATGCCTGCGGACCTTCCTCGCCGGCCTCGTAGATGACGTCGACGCGGTCCATCCCGCGGCGGCGGGCCTCATCCAGGAGCTCCCGCACGGCGAATCGTCCGATGCCGCGGCCCTGGTCATCGGCGTCGACGTTGATCCGCCAGAGCACCGACTGGAAGTGCTCGACGGGCGTCTCGGGGTCGAAGTTTGCGCTGACGAACCCCACGACCTCGTCGCCGTCGAGGACGACGCGCTGCCACGAGGTCTGCGGGTTGACGACGGTCGCGGCGATCCCGTAGCTGACGGGAGCGAGGAACTGCTCCTGGCCGGGTTTGAGCGACATGTTGTTGACCGCGACGATCGTCGCAGCGGACAGTTCGACCAGTCGCAGTTCCGTCATAGGGCAAGGCTAACGGCAATCGCGGCCGGGTGACATGATCGTCCGCGCCGCCGTCGGCAGCATGGCTCAAAGTATCTCGACGTCGAGATACTTTGGTCCGGTGCGATAGGCTGAGACGACGACCCGAACGGAGACGACACCGGTGACAGACTCGACCATCATCTACACCTACACCGACGAGGCCCCGGCTCTCGCGACCGCATCGTTCCTCCCGATCGTGCAGGCTGTGACCCGTCAAGCAGGAGTCGATGTCGAGACGCGAGACATCTCGCTCGCGGGCCGGATCCTCGCTGCGTTCCCCCAGAACCTCACGCCCGAGCAGCAGGTCGGTGACGCGCTCGCCGAGCTCGGCGGCCTCGCGACGCTTCCCGAGGCGAACATCATCAAACTCCCGAACATCTCCGCGTCGATCCCGCAGCTCAAGGCCGCGATCGCCGAACTTCAGGCGCAGGGATACGACGTCCCCGACTACCCCGACGACGCGACCACCCTCGAGGCCAAAGACATCCGGGCGCGCTACGACCGGATCAAGGGTTCGGCGGTGAACCCGGTTCTCCGCGAAGGCAACAGCGACCGGCGCGCTCCGCTGGCCGTCAAGAACTACGCGCGCAAGCACCCGCACCGCAACAAGCCCTTCGCCGAGGGGTCGAAGACCCGGGTCGCGACGATGGGGCACGATGACTTCAAGTCCAACGAGAAGTCCTGGGTTGCGGCGCACGACGACGTGCTGACCATCCGCCACGTGGGATCCGACGGCACCGTGACGGTGCTGAAGGACAACCTCAAGGTGCTCCCGCGCGAGATCATCGATGCGACGTTCCTCTCGGCGACGGCGCTCGACGCCTTCCTCGCCGAGACGCTGCGCGAGGCCGAGACCGACGACGTCCTCTACTCGGTGCACCTCAAGGCCACGATGATGAAGGTCAGCGACCCGATCATCTTCGGACACGTCGTCAAGGCGTACTTCGCGGATGTCTTCGAGCGCTACGGCGACAAGCTCGCAGCAGCCGGACTCACGCCGAACAACGGTCTCGGCTCGATCCTCGCAGGACTCGACGGCGTCGAGGAGGGGCACGAGATCGCGGCGGCCATCGCCGACGACCTCGCCCGCGGTCCGCGACTCTCGTACGTCAACTCCGACAAGGGCATCACGAACCTGCACGTTCCGTCGGACGTCATCGTGGATGCCTCGATGCCGGCGCTCGTGCGCAACGGCGGCAAGATGTGGGGCGTCGACGGGGGAGAGGACGACACCCTCGCCGTCATCCCCGACTCGTCCTACGCCGGCGTCTACCAGGCCGTCATCGACGACGTCATCGCGAACGGCCCCCTCGACCCCGCGACGATCGGAACCGTGCCCAACGTCGGCCTCATGGCGCAGGCTGCGGAGGAATACGGCAGCCACGACAAGACCTTCGAGATCGCCGCGCCCGGGGTCGTCCAGATTCTCGACGGCGAGGGCGAAGTGCTCATCGAGCACTCTGTCAGCACGGGCGACATCTGGCGCGCGACGCAGACGAAGCACATCGCCGTCGTGGACTGGGTCCGCCTCGCAGTGGGCAGGGCTCGCGCGACAGGCGCTCCCGCCGTCTTCTGGCTCGACCTCAACCGTTCGCACGATGCGCAGCTCATCGCGAAGGTCCATCAGGCGCTCGCGCTGCTCGACACCCGTGGCATCCAGATCACGATCCTCGCCCCCGAGGAGGCCACGCGCTACACGCTCGCGCGCATGCGTCACGGACTGGACACGATCTCGGTGACGGGAAACGTGCTGCGCGACTATCTCACCGACCTCTTCCCGATCCTCGAGGTCGGCACGAGCGCCAAGATGCTCTCGATCGTTCCGCTTCTCGCGGGCGGAGGGCTCTTCGAGACGGGCGCCGGCGGATCGGCTCCCAAGCACGTGCAGCAGCTCGTCGAGGAGAACTACCTCCGGTGGGACTCGCTGGGTGAGTTCTTCGCGATCGCCGCGTCGCTCGAGCACCTCGCCACGACGACGGGCAACGCCCGCGCCCAGGTGCTCGCCGACACGCTGGATGCCGCGACCGGCACGTTCCTCGAGCACGACAAGTCGCCCGGGCGTGCCCTCGGCACGATCGACAACCGTGGCAGCCACTTCTACCTCGCGCTGTACTGGGCGCAGGAACTCGCGGCGCAGACGTCGGATCCCGAACTCGCTGCGCTCTTCGCGCCCGTCGCGGCCGCACTCGCGGAGCACGAGCAGCAGATCGTCGACGAGCTCGTCGCGGTGCAGGGGCGTCCGGCCGAGATCGGCGGCTACTACCGCCCAGACCCGGCTCTCGTGGAAGCCGTGATGCGGCCCTCCAAGACGCTCAACGACATCATCGACGGCCTCCGGGACTGATTCCACGCACGAAGAAGCCCCGCCTCACGAGAGGCGGGGCTTCTTCGTGCGTCTGGAAGGCGCGCGTCGTGGCAGTCGGGTCAGGCCTGGACCCGCACCTCGGTGCCGACCGCGACCCAGTCGTACACGAACTTGGCGGTCGCCACCGGCAGGTTGACGCAGCCGTGACTCATGACGTTCCCGAAGTTGTTGTGCCAGTAGGCTCCGTGCAGAGCCTGGTCGCCGTTGAAGTAGGCGAGGTACGGGACGTTCTCGGTGCAGTAGGGCGCGCCCTCGAAGCATCCGAGGTCTTGCATGGGTGTCTTCCAGTTCACGCGGAACGAACCGGTGAACGTCGGTGAGCCGCCCTTCCCGGTCGACGCCAGGTAGGAGTCGACGATGTTGCCGTTCTCGTACAGGTAGACGCGCTGTTCGCTGAGGTCGACGACGACGTTGCGTGCGAGCGCCGTCGTCGTGAAGGGCACCTCGGTGACCGGGAGGGTGAACGCCCCGTTCCCTGTCGCGAGCTGCGCGGCGTAGTCGCCCGCGATCTGCGACGGATCGCCGAGCTCACGCCCGACGACGCCGGCCGACTCTTCGCGCAGAACCTCGCCGGCGGTGTCGGTGATGACCGTGTTGTTGACGGGGGCGCGGTTGACGATTTCCGGAAGCGTGTCGACGACCTGCTGGATGGCGGCTTCGTCGGCCGTGATCTCGAACGTGCCGCGCTCGCCAGGCTCGACGGTCAGCCAGGAGGCGACGACGGCGCGGTCGATCGGAACTGTCCGCTCTTCGCCGACGTAGAACCCGGCGTGATCGAGGATGCCGTTGAGGTTGGCTGCGGCCGACTCGGCGACGTAGGTGGGGATGTTCGCGTCGATCGGAGCGGCAACGACGTTGAATTCGACGCGGCTCTCGCCCGCGACGAACGCGGACTGGAGCGCGTCGCGCACGGCGCTGACGTCGATGCCCGTGCCCTCGACGGACGGCGTCGTGATGTAGGAGGCCGTTGCGGCATCGAAGGCGAGGGTCGCGTCGACAGGATCGACGTAGAGATCGGGTGCGATGGCACGCAGCGCTTCGGTGGCCGCCGCGTCGTCGATCGCGACGACAGCGGGGAGAGGCTCGCCGAACCACTGCGTGACGTTCCACGCGGGTCGCTCCGCGAACGCCGTGTCGGCGAGGGCGCGCGCATCGAGCGTCGCGCCGAGGTCGGCGCCTGTCAGCTCGGCATCGGCACCTTCGCCCGTCAGGACGACCGTCGTCTCGGCGAGGCGCTGCGTGAGCGCGTCGGTCGCGGCGCCGGGGGTCATGAAGCCCACGGACGCGCCGCCGACGGAGGTGCCGGGGGCGATGAGGACGAGCGATGCCGCCACGAGCCCCGCAAGAGCGGCACCGGCTCCGATGCCGATCCACAGACCGACGCGCTTCTTCTTCGGCTCGGGTTCGGCAGGACTCCACTCGAGCGGGCTGGTCGCCGTCGTCTCGTCGCTCGTTTCGGGCGCGTCGGTGGACGTGTCGACGACGGATGTCGCGCCGGTCGACGCGTCGTCAGCTCCCGGCTTGACCGCTAGATCGGTCACGCAGCACCCCCCGGTAAAGCGGAATCTTCCCACTCATGCTAGTCGACAGTGGGGGACACGCGGGCAACGGTCGCATCACGACCGCCGGGTCCGCTCTGTAACAGTTTTGTTAAGAGTCCGCGCAAATACTGCTCGATCGCTTGCGAGGCGGAGATTCGTAAGGTCTACTAACAAACATGACCGCAACGGAAGCGCGGCGTGGCTCTTCCACTCTCGAGCCGACGCACCCCCCGACACCCGCGACGACGAGCGCTCGCGCCTTCGCCCCCGGGCGCACCCTGCGCCCGGGCACCAAGGTGCTCCCCGAGCACGCGAGGGCCCACAATCGCGCACTCGTGCTCCAGACCCTGTTCCACCAGGCGGCCATGAGCCGCGCCGACCTCGCTCGCGAGACAGGACTCACGCGGGTCACGATCTCCGATCTCGTCGGCGAACTCATCGCCGACGGGTTCATCGTCGAAACGGGCACGCGCGAGTCCTCGGGACCGGGTAAGCCCGCCATCCTGGTCGACCTCGACCGCGCAGGACACCGGATCGTCGGCCTCGACCTCTCGGGGAGCGAGGTCGTCATCGGGGCGGTTCTCGGTCTCGACGGCAGCATCATCGAGCGCCGCGAGATCCCGCTCCCCGTGGCCGGCGATCTCCTCGAGGCCGTCGTGGAGCTCGCGCGTGGACTCGTCGACGCCGCGGATGCTCCCGTCCTGGGCATCGGCGTCGGAAGCCCCGGCGTCGTCGACCCCCGGGGCGTCATCCTCGCCGCCCCGAACTTCGGCTGGGTCGGCTTCGACCTCGAGGGAGTGCTGCGCAACGCGTTGGGGCTTCCCGTGCTCGTCGCGAACGACGCGAACGCAGCTGTCCTCGCCGAGTACACGTTCGGCGGCGCCGGCGACGACGTGCTGCTCGTCAAGATCGGCCGCGGTGTCGGGTCCGGTCTCCTGGCGGGCGGACAGCCGATGCGTGGCGCCCGATTCGCGGCGGGTGAGATCGGCCACGTGACGGTCGGGACCGACGGCGGACCCGAGTGCGTCTGCGGCAAGATCGGATGCCTCGAAGCCTGGCTCTCCGTGCCGTCGCTCGCGAAGCGGCTCGACGCGGCAGCCGACGCCGATCACGACCGCGTCCTGCGCGATGCGGGCGAGCGGCTCGGGATCGCGCTGGCACCCGTCGTGGGCGCGCTGGATCTCTCGGAGATCGTGCTCTCCGGTCCCCCCGAACTTCTCGACGGCCCGCTCATGGAGGCGGCGCTCGAGACGCTGCGCACGCGGACCCTCGCCGAGTTCCACGACGGCATCCGCATGCGGATGACGGAGCAAGGCCAGGACATCGTCCTGCGCGGAGCGGCCGTCATGGTCCTATCCGGACAACTCGGAGTCTCCTAGGCGACTCGCACCCCCGGAGGGATCGCTCGGTCCCTCCCACACCAGAGAACGAAGGAACAGCATGATGAAGAAGACGCTCGGAGCCGCGGCGCTCCTCGGCGCCACGGCTCTCGTGCTCGCCGGCTGCGCCGGCGGCGCGGATGCGGGCTCCCCCGACGCGGACGGCGCGGAGATCCGCGTGTGGCTCGTCGGCACGGACACTCCGCAGGAGGCGCGCGACTATCTCGTCGACACGTTCGAGGACGAGAACCCCGGTTCGACCCTCGTGATCGAGGAGCAGACGTGGGAGGGGCTCGTCGACAAGCTCACGACGAGCCTGTCGTCGTCGGACAGCCCCGACATCGTCGAGTTCGGCAACACGCAGGCTCCCGCCTTCACGTCTGTCGGTGCCCTGCTGGACATCAGCGACATCTACGAGGATCTCGGCGGCGACGATCTGCTCCCGGGCTTCGTCGAGGCCGGTTCCTATGACGGCGCCTTCTACGCCCCGCCCCTCTACTCCGGCGCGCGCGTCGTGTTCGCCGACCCCGCCTTCGTCAGCGAGGCACCCGCGACGCTCGAGGACTACATCGCCACGGCGAAGGAGCTGCACGCGGCCAACCCGGAGAAGTCGGGAATCTACTTCGCGGGCCAGGACTGGTACAACGCGCTCCCCTTCATCTGGGAGAACGGCGGGGAGATCGCCGTCGCGGACGGCGAGGAGTGGGATGCCCAGTTGAGCTCTCCCGAGTCGATCGAGGGTCTGCTCCAGGTTCAGGACCTCATGGAGAACGCCTCGATCGCGCCCAAGGACGGCGACAACGCCGAACCCTGGACGCCCTACTGCGAAGGCACGTCCATCCAGTTCTCGGCACCCAACTGGGCGCTGGGTCTGGCGAGTGCGTGTGAGACGGCCGAGCCCCCTGCGGCGCCCTACGTCTACGCGCTCCCGGGTGTCGACGGCGGCGCTGCCCAGGTCTTCGCGGGCGGGTCGAACATCGGCATCTCGGCGAAGTCGGCCCACCCCGATCTCGCCAAGAGCGCCCTGGAGATCATCCTCAGCGATGGCTTCCAGACGATCTACGGTGAGAACGGTCTCATCCCGGCCAAGAAGTCGCTCGCCTCGACGCTCGGCGACACACCGGAGGCGCAGGCCTTCACGGAGGCCGCGGGGAACGCGAAGCTCACCCCGGCCTCGCCGAAGTGGGCCGAGGTGGAGGCCGCGCGCATCCTCGAGGACTTCTTCGTCAAGATCGCGCAGGGCGGCGACGTCGCGTCCCTCGCGGAAGAGGTCGACGTCAAGATCGAGGACATCCTCAACGGATGACCTTCCGGGTCGCGCGCGGTTCCACGAGCCGCGCGCGACCCGCCATCCCCATCGACACGCAGGAGCCTCCCATGTCCGTCGCGCCCAGCGCCCCGGCCGTCAGTGCCGTCGACGGCGAGCGTCTCGTCGCTCCGCCCGACCCGTCGCGCCGAGAGCCAGCCCGCAGGCGACGCCTCCGTCCCGGCGGCTTCACGCCCTACGCGCTCCTCACTCCGGCCCTCATCGTGCTCGCGGTCATCACGGGGTGGCCGCTCATCCAGCTGCTCGTGATGTCGTTCCAGGAGTTCGGCCGGGCGCAGGTCTTCGGCGCGCCGCCCGAGTTCGTCGGCTTCGACAACTATGCGAGCGTCCTCACCGACCCGCAGTTCTGGCAGGTCCTGACCCGCTCCGTCGTGTTCGCCGCCGTCTGCGTCGTCACGACGATGGTCCTCGGCATCCTCGTCGCCCTCCTCATGAACAGCCTCGGGAAGGCGCTGCGCACGCTCGTCTCGATCGGACTGCTGCTGGCGTGGGCGATGCCGCCGCTGTCGGCGACGATCGTGTGGGGCTGGATCTTCGACACGCAGTACGGCGTCCTCAACAACGTGCTCACCAACTGGTTCGGCCTCGACTTCCAGGGTCACCCGTGGCTCATCGACCCGCTCAGCTTCTTCGCCGTCGCGACGATCATCATCGTGTGGGGCGCGGTCCCCTTCGTCGCCTTCACGGTCTACGCGGGCCTCACGCAGGTGTCCGAGGAGGTGCTCGAGGCCGCTCAGCTCGACGGCGCCGGCGCGGCGAAGCGCTTCTTCCTCGTCATCGTGCCGTCGATCCGCTCGATCCTCGTCATCGTGACGATCCTGCAGGTCATCTGGGACCTCCGCGTCTTCACTCAGATCTACGCCCTGCAGTCGATCGGCGGTCTCGCGGAGGAGACGAACACTCTCGGCGTCTACATCTACCGCGTCTCGCTCGGATCGGGAGACTTCGGAACGGGCGGTGCGATCTCCGTGATCGTCGTGCTGCTCCTCATCGCACTGTCGATCTTCTACGTCCGCGGGAGCATCAAGGAGGAGACGCTGTGACCGCCGCGACTCTCGCTCCGCGCCGGCGCCGTGTGCGACCCGCCTCGGTCATCCTGGCCGTCGCCGCGTTCGTCGTCTTCGCGGCATCCGTCTTCCCCGTCTACTGGATGGTGAACACGTCGTTCCAGCCCAACGGTCAGGTGCGCGGGAGCGACCTGCACTTCTGGCCCGACAACGGGACCCTCGACAACTACATCAACGTCATCTTCAACTCCGGCCGGGCGCCGTTCCTCCCCGCCCTCGGCAATTCGCTCATCGTGACACTCATCACGGTCGTCGTCTCGCTCGTGTTCGCGTTCTTCGCGGCGCTCGCCGTGACGCGCTTCCGCTTCCGCAGCCGCGCGGGATTCATCATCGCGATCCTCCTCATCCAGATGATCCCCGCCGAGGCGATGATCATCTCGACCTTCCGCCTCATCGACGGGTGGCAGCTGCTCAACACGGTCCTCGGCCTGTCCGCCGTGTACATCGCGGCGGTCCTGCCGTTCACCATCTGGACCCTCCGCGGATTCGTCAACGGGGTACCCGTGGAACTCGAGGAGGCTGCGATGATCGACGGGCTCAGCCGATCGCAGGCGTTCTGGCGCATCACGTTCCCCCTGCTCGCGCCGGGCCTGGTCGCGACCGGCATCTTCGGGTTCATCCAGGCGTGGAACGAGTTCCTCTTCGCCCTCGTGCTCAACGCGCGACCCGAGGCGATGACGCTGCCCGTGTGGCTCAGGACGTTCCTCGACCCCAATGGCGGCATCAACTGGGCCGAGCTCATGGCAGGCTCGACCCTCGTGGCCATTCCCGTCGTCGTGTTCTTCCTCATCATCCAGGGGCGGATGACGGGCGGCCTCGTGTCCGGGGCGGTCAAAGGCTGATGCGCGCAGGGACTGCGGCTGCCTCCTCGAGGGGGGACGGCCGATGAGGATCGGGCTGGACGTGGGCGGCACGAAGACGGATGCCGTCGCGCTCGATGACACGGGGGCGCTCGTGGGGCGCGTGCGGGTACCCACAGGGTGGGGCCCGGCGGCCGTCACGCAGACGATCGTCGACGCTGTCGCGCTGCTGCGGCGCGATGCCGGCATCCCGGCAGATGCCGTGACGTCTGTCGGAATCGGGATCCCCGGCCAGGTCGAGCCGGGCACATCCCGCGTCGCGCACGCCGTCAATCTCGGCGTCGCCGAACTCGACCTGCAGGCTGTCGTCGGGTTGTCGCTGGGAGCTCCCGTCCGCGTCGAGAACGACGTCAAGGCAGCGGCCGTCGGCGCGTACGCCCTGCACGGCGGGACGGGATCGGTGGCATACCTCAATCTCGGCACGGGCGTCGCTGCGGGCGTCGTGCAGAACGGCGCCCTGATCCGCGGCGCGCGGGGCACCGCGGGCGAGATCGGCCACATCTCCATCGACCCCAACGGCCCTCTCTGCCGGTGCGGTCAGCGGGGCTGCATCGAGGCGCTCGCGGGGGGCGGATCGATCGCGCAGCGCTGGGGACGGCCGGGGGCGCATCCCGTCGGCGACGTCTTCGCGGCGGCCGACGCGGGAGATGCGCGGGCCCGGGATCTTCGCACGGGCCTCGCGCGCGCCGTCGCGGCGGCGGTGCGCGTGCTCGTGCTCACGATGGACGTCGATGGCGTCGTCGTCGGGGGAGGCCTCACGGGTCTCGGCGAACCGCTTCTCGCAGACGTGTCGGCGGAGCTCGCCGCGAGCGCTTCGGCATCGCCCTTCATGCGGTCGCTGCGCCTGGACGAGCGCATCGAGCTGCTGCCCCAGGGGTCGCCGGCGGCCGCCGTGGGAGCTGCCATCATCGGAGAGACGACGGGAGCGGAGGTGGTCGCCCATGGCTGAAGTCGTCATCGTGCGTGATGAGAACGAGGGCGGCGCGCTCGTCGCCGACGAGATCGCACGACTCATCCGCTTCGATCCCGAGGTCGTCCTCGGACTCGCGACGGGGTCGACACCCCTGCCGGTGTACGAGGCGTTGAGGCCGCGACTGGCGGGTCTCGATGTCTCGCGCGTTCGCGGGTTCGCCCTCGACGAATACGTGGGCCTCGACCCTCGGCATCCCGAATCGTACCGATCCGTCATCGCCCGCGAGGTCGTCGAGCCGCTCGGGCTCGATGCCTCCCGTGTGCACGTGCCGGACGGATCGCTCGCGGGCATCGAGCACGCGGGCGACGACTACGAGCGCGCCATCCGGGAGTCGGGCGGTGTCGCGCTGCAGATCCTCGGGATCGGCACAGACGGGCACATCGGGTTCAACGAGCCCGGGTCGTCGTTCGCGTCGCTCACGCGCGTCAAGACCCTGACCGAGCAGACGCGGCGCGACAACGCGCGGTTCTTCCATTCGGTCGACGACGTTCCCCGTCACTGCATCACGCAGGGCCTCGGAACGATCATGCGGGCGCGTCACCTCGTGCTGCTCGCGTTCGGGGAAGGCAAGGCCGCGGCCGTCGCGGGCGCCGTCGAAGGGCCTCTCTCGGCGTCGGTGCCGGGGTCGGCCATCCAACTGCACCCGCATGCCACGGTGATCGTCGACGAGGCCGCCGCCGCGGCGTTCGAGCGCGCCGACTACTACCGGTACGCCTTCGCCAACAAGCCGGAGTGGCAGGGGATCTGACCAACGTCTGAACACGGTCTGGAACATAGGCTGGTGAGATGACGGACGCCGCATCCTCCCCCCGTCGCGCGGACGCGCGCATCGCATGGCAGGTCGGCGGCTCGCTCCTCGTGGCCGCGGCGCTGCTGCGGGTCGTGGCATCCAACCCGCCGTTCCCGCAGTTCTTGTCGGGAGTGGTCGCCGACGTGCTGTGGTGCGCGGCGCTCGTCGTGTTCGCTGTGGGATGGCGTCGCGCGGGCAGCGTCGTGGCGCGCAGGCCGCTCGGCGTCACGGCGCTCGTCGTCGCAGGCGTCGCGCCGCTCGTGCTCGGCATCGTGGGCCGGCTGGTCGTGTACCCGCAGGACGGGTCTCCCGACCCCGGTCTGCTCGCCCTCTCCTACGTCTCGCTGCTCCTCCCGGTCGTCGCACTTGTCATCGGTCTCGTCCAGGTCGCGCGTGCGGGTGCCGTTCCACGAGCCGTCCGCTGGACGCCGCTCGTCGTCGTGGCCGTTGCGGTGGGCGTCAATGTGCTCGTGCAGATCCTCGCTGTCACGCCGGGCATGCGCGGCGACGAACTGCTCGTTCCCTACCTCTTCTCGCAGGCCGTCGTCACGATCGGCCTCGCCGTCGTCGGGATCCTTGCCATCGTGCAGGCGCCGCGCGCGGGCGGATCTCCCGAGGCCGACGTGCAGGTGTATCCGCCGCCGGCATGATCGCGAGGACGGGGACTCAGGGCGCGAAGACCTTGCCCGGATTGAGGATGCCGCGCGGGTCGAACACCCGCGCGATCTGCCGCTGCAGTTCCCACTGATCGTCGCCGAGCTCGTCGGCCAGCCAGCGGCGCTTGAGCACTCCGATGCCGTGCTCGCCCGTCAGAGTGCCACCGAGCCGGAGTGCCGCCCGGAACATGTCGTCGGCCGCGGCCCAGATCTCGTCGGGGACGTCGACGATGCCGTGCTCGTCGGGCGCGGCATCGAAGAGGAAATTGGGATGCAGATTGCCGTCGCCCGCGTGCGCGATCGTGGGGATCACGACGCCGTGCTCGCGCTCGACGCGGGCGATCTCGTCGAACATCGCCGGCAGAGCGCTGCGCGGCACCGAGACGTCCTCGATGAGCGACGTGCCGAGCTTCTCCATGGCGGGGTGCATCGAGCGGCGGATCATGAGAAGGCGCTCGCCTTCCGCGCGGTCCTGCGTGACGGCGACGGTCCCTCCCGCGAGGGTGAGGACGCGCGAGATGGCGTCGGCCTCGGTCACGGCGGCGGGGCCGTCGGTCTGGATCGTGAGCTGCGCGGCGCCCGCGGGGGGCGTGTCGATTCCCAGGTGCGCATGGACGGCCGCGAGCGACGCGGCATCCATGAGCTCCATGATCGCGGGCTGGATCCCCGCCGCAGTGACGGCCGCCGACGCTGCCGCTGCCGAGCGCACATCGGGGAACGTCGCGGCGATCGTGCACAGCTCGCCCGGCACGAGCCGGCGGAGCTTGAGCGTCGCCCCCACCACGACGCCGAGGATGCCCTCGGAGCCGATGAAGAGCGACGTGAGATCGAGCCCCGTGACCCCCTTCACCGTGCGGTGGCCGAGGTGCAGGAGTCGTCCGTCGGCGAGCACGACGTCGAGTCCGAGCACTGCGTCGCGGACGACCCCGTACTTGGCGCACAGGAGGCCCCCGGCGCCCGTGGCGATGTTGCCCCCGATCGTCGAGATCGCGCGGCTGGCGGGATCCGGTGCCCACCACACGCCGTAAGGCGCCAGCGCGGCGTTGAGGTCGGCGTTGAGGATGCCGGGCTCGACGACGGCGAGCAGGTCGTCGGGGCGCACCTCGAGGATGCGATCCATGCTGCGCACCGAGAGCGCGATCTCGCCCGCGCCCGTGTTGGCGCCACCCGCGAGGCCCGTTCCCGCTCCGCGCGTCACGACGGGCGTCGCGGTCTCGTTCGCGATGCGCAGCGTCGCCTGCACGTCGTCGACGGATGCCGCATGCACGACGGCCAGGGGGACTCCGGCTGCCGCATGGCCCGACTTGTCTGCGCGGGCGGACTGCAGGGATTCCTGGGTCGTGTCGACCCGGTCGCCCAGTGCCGCGCGGAGGCGCGCGACGACGTCGTGGGTGCTCATGCGAACCGGCGGCGACCCGCGAGGACCCCGATCGTCACCGCGAGGACGCCGTAGACGAGACCGACCCACGTGAGCCCCATGCTCCACAGTGCGATCGTCGCGGACGCGTAGACGAGCAGTTCCACGATGGCCCGCACGAAGGGGTGCACCGCGAAGACGGCGCGAGGCGAGACGAAGAGCGCCCAGACCAGGATGGCCGCGACCGGAGCACCGATTCCCGCGACGATGTTCCACGGGAAGGGCCAGGCGACGAACCCCCAGACAGCCAAGGTCGCGAAGGCGAAGAGTTCGCTCACGAACGCGAGGACGTCGATCGCCGAGAGCGGAGCGCGCTGTGCGGGCACGGGCTCAGCGGGCTTCTGGGGCGGAACGTTCGGGGTCTCTGGCACGGCCTCAAGTCTACGCGGGGGGTGTGGACGCTCTCGCGGCGATCACGAGGGGACGACGCCGAGCAGAAGGTCGAGGAACCCTGCCGTCAGGGCGGGACCGATCGCGTCGCCCGCGACGTAGCGGAGGGTGAGCTGCGGATTGAGCAGGACGTAGTCGAGGCGGAGGCCGAGCTCGACGATCGCCTCTCCGTCGGCGTCGAACTCGACGGTCCGCGCCGGTTCGGTGAAGAACTGCGCGCTCATCGACGAGGACGGAACGCCCGTCACCCGTACGACGAGGACGATGCCGGCCTCGCCCGAGAGCGCGAGCGACGCACCGGCGACGGTCGGCGTTCCGTCCGGGAGTTCCGCACCGGGTGTCGGGGTCGGCGTGGGTGTCGGGGTCGGCGTGGGTGTCGGGGTCGGGGTGGGTGTCGGTGTCGGGCTGGGCTCGGGTGTCGGCGTCTGAGTCGGGCTGGGCTCGGGTGTCGACGTCGGGGTCGGAGACGCGCTCGGCGCGGGTGTGGCGCTCGGCACCGGTGTCGGAGGCGCGGGATCCGCGTCGGGCTCGGCCGCTCCGGGCTCGGTCACGTCGGGCTCCGCGGGCGCGGCGGGCGGGACGGGGACCGCCCACGGCGACGGCGAGACGGGGTCGGGCCGATCGGTCTCGACGGGCGTGGGAGTCGGCGTCGTCGCGGCCGTGCTCGACGCAAGGGGGAGCGGTGCGGCATCCGGATCGTCGGTGATCGGCTGGACGACTCCGGATCGCTCGGCTGAGACGGGCGGCGTCGTCATGTTCGGGATGACGACGGCCGCCGCGACGACGGAGCCCGCCACGACGATGCCCGCGGCCGCCAGCCCGATGACGGCGCCGACGCTGGAGAGGATGCCTCCCGCAGCGACCGCCGCGCCCGCGCCGGCTCCGGCGGTCGCACCGGCTCCTGCTGCGCCTCCCGCCGATGCACCGGCGGCCCCGCCGGCCGTCGATGATCCACCAGCCGTGCTTCCGACGGCGGAACCCGCGCTCGACGGGTCGACGGGCACGAGCGGTGCTCCCGCCGCGGGCGCGACGACCGCGCCGTCGACGACGCTCGAGGGCATCGCGGCCAGGGCGAGAGTGGGGATGCCACCGCTCTGCAGCGATGCGAGGTAGGCGGCGCCGCCGGCGGTGCCGATCGTGAGCGGCAGCAGGATGAGGGCGAGCCGGCTCCCGACATCGGTCGCCTCGCTCGCCACGATCGCGCAGCGCGTGCACTCCTCGAGGTGGCCGGACACCTTCGCGAGATCTCGCCGGCCGAGGTTGTTCCGTGCGTATGCGCCGAGCCGCTCGATCGTCCACTGGCAGTCGGAGCCGTCGGCGACCGATCGGAGATGCGCCTGGATCCAGGCTTCGCGGAGGCCCTCGCGGGCGCGGAACGCCAGCTGGGCGACGGCGGCGGCCTTCATGCCGAGGAGCGGGGCCATCTCGGCCGGCTTCATCCCCTCGATCTCTGAGTACCAGAGCACCTCCTGCCAGCGCGTCGGGAGGCTCCGGAACGCCTGATGCGTGAGGCTCCTGTCGAGCGCATCAGCGGTGGCTTCTTCACTCGTCGACGGATCCTCGACGGTGTCGAGCACGTCGATCGCCGTCTCTTTGCGGTCGCGTCCCCAGCCGGCAGCCGTGTGGCGGATCGTGGTGAACAGATACGCGCGGAAGGATCCCGTCGGGCCTCGCCCCCGCTGAATGGACTGATAGATCCTCGTGTAGGCCTCTTGCACGAGATCATCGGCGTCCAACGACGACGAGATGGAGCGCGCGACCGTGATCCCCGATCGGTAATGGCGACGCCACAGTTCACCGAACGCCGTGCGATCACCCGAACGCGTGCGGAGCACGAGATCGGCGTCACCGATCTCGGTAGCGCCGTCAGGCTCGTCGATCGTCGTCATGCGGAACTCCAGGTATCTGCGGCGCGCGCGTCGCGCTCTTCCCTCTAGGAGACGCGCGGATTCGGGTTTCATTACGCGGCTTCCTCATTCTGCCCCGTCGGAAGGGCTTTGTCTCCAGCCCCGACGCGAGATTCGGAGGGCGTTCGAGGATCCGCAGAAAAAAGTTCGGGAAGTCGCGTAATGGATCTGGCACGCAGCCGTCTCATGAGGTGAGAGACGCTCACGCTCCCCTTTTGGGGGAAGGCGGGGGCGGAGCGGCGACGGAGACAGGACGTCCGGATTCGACGGGCGATATCGCGGGAACCTCGGGGGAGGGCCCCGCGGGATCGGACCGGCTCTCAGAGGGGGGATCGCGGCCGCTGCATCGGGGGATGCAGCGGCCGCCTCACTCCTCGTCGGGTCCGTCAGCTGAGCGAACCGGCCGTCCAGACCGCGACGACCTCGAGCTCCCGCGTGAGCAGGACGGCATCGGCGAGGCGATCCGGCGCGAGCTCGCCGATGTCGGTTCGGCCGAGCACGCGCGCGGGCGTCGTCGTGACCGCTGCGACGGCGTCGACGAGGGGCACGCCTGCCGACACGGCGAATCGCACGGCGGCATCCTGCGTCAGCGTCGAACCGGCGATCGAGCCGCCGCCGGTGAGTCGCGCCATGCCGTCGACGACGTCGACGGTGAGTGGGCCGAGTTCGTAGCGGCCGTCTCCGGCACCGGCAGCCGCCATGGCATCGGTGACGAGCGCGATCCGCCCGGGGGCCGCAGCGAAGGCGAGGCGCACGATCTCGGGATGCAGATGGAAGCCGTCGGCGATGATCTCCAGGACGACCCGCGGGTCAGCCGTCGCCGCTCCGACGGGGCCCGGTTCGCGATGGTGCAGCCCCGGCATCGCATTGAAGGCGTGGGTGAGGAGGGTCGCGCCCGCATCGAAGGCCGCCGCCGCGGCATCCGTTCCCGCCCCCGTGTGGCCGACGGCTGCGACGGCACCGCGGGCCGTGACGACGCGGATCGCCTCGAGTCCGCCCGGGAGCTCGGGAGCGAGCGTGATCTGCCGCACCGTGCCGCGACCGGCACGCAGGATTCGATCAATCGCCTCCGGCTCGGGCGGGCGCAGAGCCGATTCGTCGTGGGCACCCTTGTGGACGGGATCGAGGAACGGTCCCTCGAGATGCGATCCGAGCACATCGGGGTCGGTCGCGACGAGGTCCGCGACGATGCCGACGCGGTGTTCGAGGACGTCGAGCGGCGCCGTCACGAGCGAGATGACGGCACGTGTCGTGCCGTGCGATCGGTGCAGTCGCCGCGCCCGTCTGACGGCTTCGGCACCGTCGTCGTACGACGCGCCCCCGCCGCCGTGTCCGTGCAGGTCGATGAATCCCGGCGTCAGGAGGGCGCCGTCGCCCGCCAGGTCGACGGCGGAGAGGACCTCGGCGGATGCCGCAAGTGGACGCCACGAGTCGCCCTGGCCCGTGCCCGCGACGACGCCGCCGTCGAAGACGACCCACGAATCCTCGCGGGCGACGCCGCCGTCGATGAGGGTGGCCGAATGCAGGATCGTCGTCACTCTTCCGCGCTCCAGTCGACATCGGGGAGCGCGGTGTACTCGATGCCGAAGCTCGACCACAGGGGAGCGAGCGCGCCCACGCGCGATCGGAAGGACTCCCACGTGCGGAGTTCCGAGGCGTCCGCGCGGGGCGACCAGGCGATCTCGGCGGCCGCCGAGATACGCGGGAACGCCATGACGTCGATCTCGCCGAGCGTGCGGATCGTCTCGGTCCACAGGGGAGCCTCGACACCGAGGATGTCCTCCTCGTCGACTCCGGCCACGACGTCGGTCGGCTCCCACGCGTACGCTCGTGCGAGACTCGTCACCCCCCGCGCCCACGTGAGACCGAGCGGCGAGCCCGCGTCGAACTTCATGTCGAGGTAGACCGCGTCGGCGGGGGAGAGGATGAGCTGCGCGAATCGCCGGGCCTTCTCGTCGGCACCGTCCGTCGGCGTCACGAACCCCCAGTACTGACCGACGGTCTCGTCGTCGAGGCCGTCAGCGGCGCCCGCCTCGTGCCAGGCGACGGGTGTCTTGCCGAGGTCGGCGACGATCGCACTCGCTCGCCGCATGAACTCCGCGAAATCCGCGGGCGACGTGCCGAGCGCTTCGTCGCCTCCGAGGTGCAGGTACGGGCCGGGGGTGAGCGACGCGACCTCGCCGAACACGTCGGCGAGGAAGTCGTACGTGCGCTCGTCGTGGATCGCGAGCGATGAGAAGCCGACCGCGAATCCCTCGTAGGGCACGCCCGCGGTGGGCAGACCGCCGCCGAACTGCGAGACGGCAGCGCGGACATCGTCGGTGATGACGGGTTCCGCGGCGAGTTCGGGATACGCGAGCCCCACGGCGTGCGTGTGGCCGGGGACGTCGACCTCCGGCACGACGATCATGTGGCGTGACGCCGCGTACGCGACGATGTCGCGGTACTGCTCGCGCGTGTAGAAGCCGCCCGGCTCGCCGCCGACGGATGTGCCGCTGCTGCGTTCGGTCAGCAGGGGACGGGATCTCAGCTCGAGGCGCCACCCCTGATCGTCCGTCAGGTGCAGATGCAGAGCGTTGAACTTGAGCCCTGCCGCGCGGTCGATGTACGCCTTGACGGTGTCGGGACCGAAGAAGTGCCGCGCGACGTCGAGCATGACGCCGCGATACGCGAATCTCGGGGCGTCGTCGATCTCGACGGCGGGAACGATCCACGTGCCCCCTTTCCTCCGCACGAGCTGCCCGAGCGTCTGCACGCCGTAGAAGAGCCCCGCGGCATCCGTTCCCGTCACGACGACGGATGCCGCGCCGACGGTGATCCGGTACGCCTCGGGTTCGTCGCCACGCACGACGCGCAGGATGATCGACGAGCCCTCGCCCGGTGCGTCGCCCACGACGAGCGGGGTCACATCGCCGTGCGTCCTGGTCGTGAGGAGCGAGCGGAGCGCGCCCGCGGCATCCGGATCCCCCGTGATGGGGACTGCCGGCGTCAGGACGAAGGGGGCTTCGTCATCGGTCGTGAGCGAGCGGGGTGCGGGGACGACAGCGGGAGGCGTCATGGAACCATCCTGTCGGAACGGCTTGTAAAGAGTCCTAACAAAAGTGCTCGCCTCAGGATATCGAGGCGCGGACGGACTCGGAACATCGACCCCGCGACGGAGGAACCGTCACCGGCATCCGATATGCTCGCCTTGTCGCGACTGGCGTTGAGGTGGGGCTACCACCGGGGAGCGGCTGACACTGGCATTCGACCGCACGCCTGGGCCGGGTCTCGATACACCGCCGCTTCGCGACGGCACTCGACCAGCGGGTGCCCGTCGTTCGCGACGGCACTCGACCAGCGGGTGCCCGTCGTTCGCGGCGGCACTCGACCAGCGGGTGCCCGTCGTTCGCGGCGGCACTCGACCAGCAGGATCGTCTCTCAAGCCGCCGTCAAGGAGAACGCCATGACCGACCAGTACTTCAACGCCCCACTCTCGGAAGTCGATCCCGAGATCGCCCAGGTCCTCGAGCGCGAGCTCGAGCGGCAGCGCGGATACCTCGAGATGATCGCCTCCGAGAACTTCGTTCCCGTTTCGGTGCTCCAGTCGCAGGGCTCCGTCCTCACGAACAAGTACGCCGAGGGCTACCCCGGACGCCGCTACTACGGCGGCTGCGAAGAGGTCGACGTCGCCGAGGAGCTCGCGATCGAGCGGGCCAAGAAGCTGTTCGGCGCCGAGTTCGCCAACGTCCAGCCCCACTCGGGCGCGACGGCGAACGCCGCGGTCCTCCACGCGATCGCGCGTCCCGGCGACACCCTGCTCGGGCTCTCGCTCGACCAGGGCGGGCACCTCACGCACGGCATGAAGATCAACTTCTCCGGCCGCCTCTACGACATCGTCGCCTATGGCGTCGACCCCGAGACCTCCGTGATCGACATGGACGAGGTGCGCCGTCTCGCCGTCGAGCACAAGCCCAAGGTCATCATCGCGGGCTGGTCCGCCTACCCGCGTCAGCTCGACTTCGCGGCCTTCCGCGCGATCGCCGACGAAGTGGGCGCACTCCTGTGGGTCGACATGGCGCACTTCGCGGGGCTCGTCGCCGCGGGCCTGCACCCCTCGCCCGTGCCGCACGCGCACGTCGTGTCGTCGACCGTGCACAAGACGATCGGCGGTCCCCGCTCGGGCTTCATCCTGACCAACGACGCCGACATCGCCAAGAAGATCAACTCGGCGGTGTTCCCTGGCCAGCAGGGCGGTCCGCTCATGCACGTCATCGCGGCGAAGGCCACGGCATTCAAGCTCGCCGCGACGCCCGAGTTCGCAGAGCGTCAGCAGCGCGTGCTGAACGGCGCGCGGATCATCGCCGAGCGCCTCTCGCAGCCCGATGTCGCGGCGGCGGGCATCGCGGTCCGCTCGGGGGGCACCGACGTCCACCTCGTGCTCGTCGATCTGCGGGATGCCGAGATCGACGGCAAGCAGGCCGAGGATCTGCTCCACGAGATCCACATCACCGTGAACCGCAACGCCGTGCCCAACGACCCGCGCCCGCCGATGGTGACATCGGGCCTGCGCATCGGAACGCCCGCCCTGGCGACGCGTGGCTTCGGCGACGCCGAGTTCACGGAGGTGGCCGACATCATCGCGCTCGCGCTCCTTCCCGACTCCGACGTCGAGGCGCTCCGCACGCGCGTCGCCGCCCTGACGGCCGCGTTCCCCCTGTACCCCGGCCTGCAGCAGTAGCCCGCGCCGCGGCATCCCGCCCCCACCGCGCCGGCGGCGTCCGCGAGGTGGCATCCGCGAGACTGCACCTGTCGGCCGAGACAGCAGCGGCAGACCGCAGTCTCGGCCGGAGGATGCAGTCTCGCGGCCGGGCCACCGGCCACCGGCCACCGGCCAACGGACAGGGGCAGGGCCGGGACGGCGCGCAGCACCAACACGACACGACGCGAGGAGACGACATGGTGGCCACGAAGCTCGACGGACGCGCGGCAGCGGCCGAGATCAAGGAAGAGCTGCGCGCACGCGTCGCAGCGCTGCGAGAACGAGGCGTCGTGCCGGGTATCGCGACCGTTCTCGTGGGGACCGACCCCGCCTCGCAGCTGTACGTCGGCATGAAGCACCGCGAGTCCGAGGCGATCGGCATGAACTCGATCCAGATCGAGCTGCCCGCCGACGCCACGCAGGCTGACGTCGAGGCCGTGATCGACGGCCTCAACACGGATGCCGCGTGCCACGGCTACATCGTGCAGCTCCCGCTCCCGAAGCACCTCGACACCGATGCGGTCCTCGAACGCATCGATCCCGCGAAGGATGCCGACGGCCTCCACCCCACGAACCTCGGGCGACTCGTGCTCAACGTCAACGCACCGATCACGTCGCCGTTGCCGTGCACGCCGCGCGGGGTCATCGAACTCCTCGTGCGCAACGGGTACGACCTCGCAGGAAAGCACGTCGTGGTGGTCGGCCGCGGCGTCACGATCGGCCGCTCGATCGGATTGCTGCTCACACGGCGCGACATCAATGCGACCGTGACCCTGACCCACACGGGTACCCGCGACCTCGAGCACCACCTCGCGCAGGCCGACGTCATCGTCGCCGCCGCGGGCGTCAAGCACATCGTGCGACCGGAGCACGTGCGCGCCGGCGCTGCCGTCCTGGACGTCGGCGTCACGCGCGAGACGGATCCCGACACCGGCAAGAGCCGCGTCCACGGCGACGTGCATCCCGACGTCGTCGAGGTGGCCGGCTACGTCTCGCCCAACCCCGGAGGCGTGGGGCCGATGACCGTCGCGCTCCTCATGACGAACGTCGTCGAGGCCGCCGAGCGCTCGCTCGACTGAGGCTCGCCGTGTCTGTGGGACGATAGACCTCGTCTGTCCCGCCCGACTCTGGAGGACCTCATCGACAGCCCGACCGGCATGCTCGCGTCGCTTCGTCGCGCCTGGATCTTCATCCTCGTGCTGGGACTCGTCGGTGCCGGCGTGGGCCTCGGATGGGCGGTGCTGAGCCCCGCGAAGTACTCGTCGTCGAGTGACGTGTTCTTCGCCGTCCGAGCCGGCGGGAGTCTCAACGAGCTCACGCAGGGCAACCAGTTCATCGAATCGCGCCTGCGGTCGTACTCCGCCGTCGTGACGTCGCCGCTCGTGCTCGATCCGGTGATCGACGAACTCGGGCTCGACGTCACCGCCGACGAGCTCGCCCGCCAGGTGTCCGCCGAGACGCAGCTCGACACCGTCATCCTCACCGTGACGGCGACCGACGACACGGCCGAAGGGGCGGCGGAGCTCGCGCGCGCCGTCGTCTCGAGCCTCGAGACGGTCGTCCCGACGCTCGAGGACGGGGGGGAGTCCGGGCCGCAGGTCGCGATGACGGTCACGCGCGCCGCCGCCGTGCCGCAGGCACCGTCGGCGCCGCATCCGCTGCTCTTCGTCGCCCTCGGCGGGCTCATCGGCCTCGTCGGCGGCGCCGCCGTCGCGATCGTGCGCGGGCGCGTCGACGATTCCCTCACGGCACCCGACGACGTCGCCGCCGCCGTGCCCGATGTCCCGGTGCTCGGGATGCTGCCCCGCTCGGCGCACCGCGACGGTGTCACCGACGCCGTCATCGAGATCCGCACGATGCTCTCCGCGGCCCTCGCCGGACGTGAGCGCACGTCGGTGCTCGTGACGTCGCCGTCCCGAGGTGAAGGTCGCACGACGGCCGCCGTGCTGCTGGCTCAGTCCCTCGCCGCAACGGGCAAGCGCGTGTGCCTCGTCGACGCCGACCTCCGCCACCCCGGTGTCGGCCGTCAGCTCGGGATCGACGACGGCGGACTGGATGCCGTCCTCACGGGTGGCGCGACGCTTGCCAACGTCCTCCGCCCTGTCGCGGGCGGCGAACTCTCGGTCATCACGTCCACCGCCGTCAAGAATCCCGCCGAGCTGCTGTCATCGGCCGAGATGGATCGACTCCTGCGTCGCCTCGAGGTGCACTGGGACGCCGTCGTCGTCGATGCCTCCGCGTTGTCGGAAGGCCCCGACGCGACGATCCTCGCGGAATCGGTGGGAGCGGTCGTCCTCGTCGCGCGCATCGGCGCCTCGACCCGTCGGAGCCTCGCCCGCGCTGCGGCCAGGATCCGTTCGGTGGGCGGCTCGCCCGCAGGCATCATCGTGACGGCTCGGCGCGCCAGCGCGCGGTCCTCGCAGCGATGACGCCCCCTGCGCCGCGTTCGCGCTCCGTTTTCGTCTGCCACTCGTCCCTCGCGGTCGGCGTCGAACGCACCCTTGTGACACTCGTGCGCGCGGCCGTCGAGCGCGGAGACGCCGTCGACGTCATCATCCCCGGGCCCGGTCCGCTCGTCGACCTGCTCGAGCCGCTTCGCGGGCGCATCGGCCTGCGCGTCCGCAAGGCGCAGTGGTGGATGGGACCGGACCACACGGGGCCGCGGGGCGTTGCGAAGCTGCTCCATGCGGCATCCCAGGTTCCCGTCTGGACACGGATGTTCCGAGCGTCCCGCCCCGATCGCGTCTACGTCATGTCGACCGTGTGCCCCGCCCCCATGGCGGCGGCACGGCGGTCGGGGGCTGCCGTCGTGGTCTTCCTCAGCGAGAGCATGCGCACGAACGACACCCTGCGCTCGGTCATCTCCAAGCCGGAGATCGCGCGGCGCGTCCGCGCGTGGGCCGACGTGACGGTCGCCGTCTCCGACTTCGCCGCCGCGCAGTGGGGCGGAGCGGATGTCGTCGAGGTGCCTGAGATCGCGCAGCCGGGCGTCGCCGTCGCGCTCGCGACGCCACCGGCATCCGGACCGCTGCGGCTCGTCATGCTGGGGACGCTCTCCGCCGAGAAGGGACAGGCCGACGCGGTTCGCGCCGTCGCCCGGGCGCGGGAGGGGGGAGTCGAGGTGACCCTCGACCTCTACGGCGACGCCGACCCGCTGGCTCTCGCCGACCTGCGGAGTCTCGCGGCGGATCTCGGGGCGGCTGAGGCCATCCGTCACAGGGGCGCGACGTCCGACGCGCTCGCGGTGCTGCGAGGCGCCGACGCGAGTCTCGTGTGCTCGCTCAACGAGGCGTACGGCCGGGTGACGGCGGAGTCGCTCCTCGTGGGCACCCCTGTCGTGGGCTACCGCCTCGGGGGCACGGCGGAGATCCTCGCGGCGGGCGGAGGGCTCCTCGTCGACCCGACGCCCGAGGCGCTCGCCGATGCGCTCGTCGCTCTCGCCGCGCGGGATGACGCGCTCGACGCCGTCAGGGCCGAGGCGCGCGAACGCGCATCGACCCGCGAGGGATTCGGCGACGCGGCGGCGACGCTCCGTGCGATCGAGGACCGTCTCGCGAGTCAGTCCTCGCGCGTCTCCTGAAGCGTCAGGAGCGCCCAGAACAGCACGACGGCTTTCGCCGTCGTCACGGCGAGCACCGCGACAGCCGCGCCGATCGCGCCGCCCAGGACGGCGCCCAACGCGATCGCGGCGATCGTCGCGACGGCGAACGCGGTGCTCGTGATCGCGACGAACCGGTGTCGCCCGCGGCCCTGGAGGAGTGACGAGTACGGCGACGTCAGCCCGATCGCGGGGAGCGAGAACACGAGGATCGCGAGGGGCACAGCGGCATCCGCGTACTGCTCTCCGAGGAGGAAGACGACGATCGGTCCCGCGAGGAACGCGAGGACTCCCGCCGGGATGACGAGCGCGAGGCCGGCCGCTCCGAGGAGGAGCGCCGCGCGTCGCGCGCCCGAGTGCGCCATCCGGGTCGCGTGCGGCAGGACGACCGCCGCGAGCGTCGACGAGACGAGCTCGAACGGCGCGACGAGCTTCGCTGCCGCCGAGTAGAGACCCGCCGCCGTCGGTCCCGCTGCGATCGCCGTGACGGCGACGTCGAGGGTGCGGGACTGAATCGCGATGTCGTTGACGGCGAAGGGGACGGAGTCGCGCAGCACGCCCCGCCAGCTCGAGGCGACGCGAACGTGGACACCGGCCCGCCGGAGCGTGAGGCTCGCGTGCACTTGGCCGAGGAGCGGTCCCGCCGCCGTCGCGATGCAGTACGCGGGGATCGCGGCGAGTCCCGCGAGCAGCAGCCCGAAGAACACGGCCGCCGTCGTGAGCCGGCGAAGGAGCACCGACACGGCGGGACGCAGGCGCTCGCCGTCGGCGATCGCGACGGACAGTGACGCGTCGACGTTCTTGTCGAGCGCCGTCCCGATCACGAGCAGCACCAGGACGCCGGCGAGATCGATCGGCACGAGTCCCAGGAGGAGCGCCGCCGCGGCGACCGCCCCGCCGAGGATCGACGTGACGATGTTGAGCACGAGCGCCGTCGCGACGTCATCGTTCGCGCCGAGCGCGCGGGCGCGTCCGAGGTAGCTGGGGATCCCGACGCTGCACACGATGAACCAGAAGAGCAGTGCGCCCGTGATCGCCGTGATCTGGCCGTACTCCGCCGCGAGGACGCTCCGCGCCAGCACGATGCCGACGAGCGCCTGGATGACGGCGCCCGCGAGCCGGGACACGAGGATCGCGGCGAACTGGCGCGTCACTCCGGATCCGCCGTCCGCGCGAACGCCGTCACGAACAGGAGGCCCAGGAGAGCGTGCAGAGGGAGGAGCGCCTCGATCGCGTTGTATCCCGAAATCGCGATGACGAGCGCCGTGAGCGCCGCGAGGATCGGGAGGTTCTTGCGGGTCAGGGCGGCGATCGCGGCGAGCACCGCGATGAGTCCGAGGGAGATCGCGCCGGGAAGGCCGAGGCTCAGGAGGATCTGCAGCGGCGAGCTCTCGACGACGTACTGCTGGTCGTTCCAGGGCGCGAGGGCCCGGTCGGCCATTCCCGGACCGACGCCGAGCCAGTCGCTCGCGCGGATCGCGGTGAAGGTGATGTCGGTGATGGTCCCGCGCGCCGCGCTCGAGGTGGAGGCCTCACTGCTGTCGACGCGCGATTGGAGAAGACCGGATGCCGCGATCGCGAGGGCCCCGATTCCGGCGACGGCCACCGCACCGCCGTAGCGGGGGAGGACGCGTCCCCGCGCGAGGATCGGCACGAGGACGAAGATGAGGACCGCGGCGACGGCAGCCGCAGCGAGGGCGCTGCGGGACACCGTGAGCGTCAGCGCCGCGGCCGCCGCGACACCCCACAGCCACGGCGAGCGGGGGACCGTGACGAACCGCGCGAGGGCGGCGGCGAGGGTCGCGGCGAAGAACGTCGCGGCGTAGAGCGGATGACCGAACGAACCGTGCGCGCGGTAGACGGCCCAATCCTGCGTGACCGACCGGCCGACGACGTCGTAGATCCGACCGTAGAGCGGGTTCGAGCCGAGGGCGTACTCGATGCCGATGTAGAGCGCCGCGATGATCGTGACGACGGGCCAGACGCGCCACAGGGTCTGCAGCTCGCGGTCCGCGCCGCCTGCGAGGAGCGGCAGCACGACGGCGAGGATGAGGCTCGCCATCCACTGCGCGCCGAGCTGGAAGGCGACGGCATCCGTGCTCTGGGTGAGCAGCCAGCATCCCCACGCCGCCGCGGCGACGGCCGCGACGCGCGCCCACAGCAGGAGGGAGTCGCCACGCGCAGCGCCGCCTGACACGATGCGGCGGACCGCCCAGACCCCGAGGGCGATGGCCGCGGGCGACGCGCCGTTGAGGTACCCCACCGCCTGCTGCGGGATGAAGACGAACGCCGCGAGCGAGATCGACGGAAGGGTGTGGACGGGAGCGAGCACGAGGACCGCGAGGAACCCGACGGCGGCGACGGCCGTCACGAGCAGCTGCGGCGTCGGAGTGACGGCGCGCAGCGCCACCACGACGACGGCGATGACGACGAGGGCACCCGCGCTCGAGAGCAGCCTGCCCTTCGCGAGGGTCGTCACGTCGAGAAGTCCGTCGCGCCGGCGCTGTGGAATGCGGCCGTCATGTTGCGCTCCCACTGCGCGGGACTGAGGTGCTCGGCGGCGTACCGACGCGCGTTCGCGCTCAGGGTGCGGCCGTGCGCCTGGTCGTCGACGACCGTCCGGAGCGCCGTCGCGAGCTCGTCGACGTCGCCCGCGGCGACGAGGAGGCCCCGGTCTTCGCCGAGCTGTTCCGTGATGCCGCCGACGTTCGTGCCGACGACGGGGACGTCGGCCGACATCGCCTCGTACACGACGAGGGGGCTCACTTCGTGCCAGACGGAGGGGACGACGAGTGCTGCGGCATCCGCAAGATACCCCGCGACCTCGTCAGGCGCGACGGATCCCGCGAACGTGACGGGAGCGTCGAGTTCCTCCGACAGGGCGCGGAGGGCATCTTCATCGCGGCCGCCGCCGACGATGACCGTGCGGACGCCGGAGATCGCGGCCGCCCGGATGAGCACATCGACGCCCTTCTCGGGCACGAGCCTCCCGACGTAGAGGACGTGATCGCGCTCGCCGACGGGCCGCTCGGGGCCGAGCTCGACGGGATGGGGGAGGCGGCGGATGCGTTCGGCCGACACCCCCGCGGCTGCCGCGGCGCGCTCCTGGAGTCCGTTGAGGACGGTCACGGTTCCCGCCTTGCGATAGCTCCCCCGCGCGCGCGTCGCGATCGCCTCGAGCGAGAGGGCGACACCCGCCGGCGCGCTCCCCGCCCAGCAGCGCTCGACCGCCGGAGCGTAAGCGAAGCCCGCTTTGTGATCGAGGCATCGCGTGCAGATCGTGCCGGTGCGCTCGGAGAAGAAGCGGTAGTTCGGGCACGCGATCTTGTAGTCGTGGAGGCTCAGGACGGTCGGGATGCCGCGGGCAGCAAGGTCGTCGAGCATGACGGTGCCGAGCTGGTGGTAGACGTGCACGACATAGGCCGCATCGATCCGCTCGGCATCGAGCAGTTCGCCGAGGAGGCGCCGCGTCTCTCGCGAGAGGGTCGCCCGCTCGAGGGTCCGAAGGCCGTCCTTGACGTTCGACACGCGGAAGTCGACTTCGCTTGGGAAGTAGGTGGAGTACGGCGTGGGCATCGAGTCCTCCTCCGCCATCGCGAAGGGGATCACCTCGTGTCCCGCGGCCTCGAGCCACGCCGTGACGGCCGCGACGTGCGCTTCGACGCCGCCGACCATGCGGTGGTACTTGTTCGCGACGAGGATCCTCATGACGTCCACTCCACGTGGTCGAGGGCATGCGGGTCGGCCGCCCACGCGAGGAGCCACCCGCCCAGCACCCACTGATCGTGCGCCCATTCGCGACGCGACGGGATGATGACGGATGCCACGACAGCTGCCCCCGCGATCGCCATCCGCACGGCGGCGGCAGACCCGATGACGGCCCGCGCCTGCCACGCGGGCGATCCCGTGTGGTCGAGCCAGGAGATCGCGGGTGCCGTCGCGAGCTCCATCTGCCGCAGCTGTCGTGCCATCGCGGTGTGCGACTTCCTGCTGTGGCCGCCCGTGTGGAGCGCACGCAGACGCGTGTCGACGCGCACCGCGAGCCCCGCGCGACGCGCGCGATGGCAGATCTCCTGGTCCTCGAGATACATGGGGAGCCGCGTGTCGAGGCCCTCCCCGAAGACACCGCGCCGGATCGCCATGAACGCACCCGATGTGAAGTCGACGTCGATGCGACCGGCTCGGGACGCACGGACGCTGCGTGCGGGCGAGCCGAGGAGGCGCGCGAGACCCGGAGCCCCGACGACCTCGGCGAACAGGCGGCGTCGGTTCCAGGAGCGCCGGAGGCTTCCGCGATCGGCCGCCCCGCCCTCGTCGACGAGGAGAGGCGCCGAGATCCCCACACGGGGATCATCGAGGCCAGAGAAGACGGCGGTGATTGTCGCGGCATCCGTCGTCACGTCGGGGTTCAGCAGGGCGATCGCGTCGAGGGGTCCCCACATGGCCTCGGCGCGGCCGACGGCGTCGTTGACGGCGGGGGAGAAGCCCGCGTTGTGGTCGGCCACCTCGGCGATGACGCGGTTCGAGACGTCGCCGGTCACCTCGCGGACGATCGCGATCGTCTGTTCGCTCGCGCTGTTGTCCAGGACGACGAGATGCGCGGACTCATCGGCGATGAGCCAGTCGCGCAGCGTCTCCGACTGCGCGCGGATGAGGTCGGTCACATTGAACGCGACGACGACGATGAGCTTCACAGGTCCCCTCCCCAGGGGTGCTGCACTTCTGCGCAGCCGGTCGGGCCCCGGCGTGCGAGGGCACCCGTCAAGTATGACCGATCCCCTCCCTCCTGTCGTCGACAACCCGCGGTCTCGCCGAGACACCCTGTTGTTGTGCGCAAGTAGCGGGGTGGGTCGGCGAGATCGCGGAGTCTCGACGAAGAGGGGGCGGGTCGGGGAGGGCGTCAGGGGTCGGGGTCAGGGGGTGAAGCGGGCGAGGAACTCGCGCGTGCGCGGCTCGCGGGGAGAGCCGAAGATCTGCGCGGGAGGGCCCTCCTCCAGCATCCGGCCGTCGTCGAGGAACACGACGCGCTTGGCGATGTCGCGCGCGAACGACATCTCGTGCGTCGCCATGAGGATCGTCGCCCCGTCGTCGGCGAGCGACCGCACGAGCTCGAGCACTTCGCCGACGAGTTCGGGATCGAGGGCCGATGTGATCTCGTCGAGGAGCAGCACTTCGGGATCGGTCGCGATCGCGCGGGCGATGGCGACGCGCTGCTGCTGGCCTCCCGAGAGCCGATCGGGATGCTCGCGGGCCTTGTCGGCGAGGCCGACCCGCTCGAGCAGGGCGAGACCGCGAGCATCCGCGTCGCGGCGGGGCACCTTGGTGACGACGCGCAGCCCCAGGGTGACGTTGTCGAGCACCGTCAGGTGCGGAAACAGGTTGTAGCTCTGGAAGACCGCCCCGAAGCGCGAGCGGATGCGGTTCGCGTCGACGCGAGGATCGGAGATGTCCTCATCGCCGAGGAAGATCTGTCCGTCGTCGATCGGCTCGAGCAGATTGAGGCAGCGCAGCAGGGTGGACTTCCCCGACCCCGATGCGCCGATGACGGCGACGACGTCGTGCGCCGAGAGATCGAGCGAGATCCCTTGCAGCACGGGCTTGTCGCCGAACGACTTCCACAGGTCGGTGGCACGCAGGAGCGCTGTCATACGATCGCCCCCATCTGCTCGCGGCGCTGTAGGCGCGCGGTGTACCAGTCGGTGAGCCGGATCGTGGGGATCGCGAGGAGGATGAAGAGGATGCCGGCCACGACGTACGGCGTGAAGTTGTACGTCTGCGCCGACTCCACCTTCGCCGCGAGGATCGCATCGGCCGCGCCGAGGATCGAGATGAGCCCGACGTCCTTCTGCATCGCGACGAAGTCGTTCATGAGCGGCGGAGTGATCTTGCGGAACGCCTGCGGAAGCACGACGCGCCGCAGCGTCTGCGTGTACCCGAGGCCCATCGCGCGGGCCGCCAGGCGCTGCGACGGATGCACGGCCTCGATCCCCGCACGGATGACCTCCGCGACGTACGCCGAGTAGGTGAGCGTCACGGCGAGGGTTCCCAAGACGACGACGGGGATCCGCACGCCCGCGAGGGTCGGCAGACCGAACCCCACGATGTACAGGACGATGATGAACGGCAGCCCGCGGAAGATGTCGGTGTACGCGGCCGCGAGGACGCGCACGGGGAAGAAGACGGGGCCACGCAGTGTCCGCAGGAACGCCAGGAGGAGCGCGAAGGCCCCCACCGTGATGACCGACAGCCCCAGCACCTGGAGATTGAGAAGGAACCCCTCCCAGATGCGCGGGAGGGAGTCCAGGGCGATCGCCGGGTCGAAGAAGGCCCGCTGGACGTCGCTCCACCCGGGGGAGAGCGCCGCCGTCGTCACGACGACCGCGGCGAACGCGAGCGACGAGGCGACGGCGATCAGCACGGACCGACGCGACTGGCGCGCGCGGAATGCCCTCCGCTCGAGCTCGAGCGCGCTGGGCGTGTGGGTCGTCACGCCTCGACCGTACCGAAGTGCGTCGGGTCGAGCGTCACTGGAGCAGCGTGACGCCCTGGCCGGCTCCGAGCCACTCGTCGGTGATCTCGGCGAGGGTGCCGTCCTCGCGCAGCTCGTCGATCGCGGCGCTCACGCTGTCGGTGAGCGGGGAGTCCTTCGACAGCACGACGCCCCACTCGTCGGCGATGCCGCCGGCGGGCAGCTCGCCCACGATGAAGGAGTCTTCGATGTAAACGGAGGTGGCGAGGAACGCCGTCGGGAGGTCGATCACGAAGGCATCGATCTGGCCCGCGTTGAGCGCCGCGACGACGTCTTCGTTGGAGCCGAAGAGCTGCGGAGCGACGTCGAGCTCGACGACCTCTTCGAGCGTCTGGGCGCTCGTCGATCCCGCCATCGCACCGAAGATGAGGCCCCGGAGGCCGTCGATCGTGTCGATACCGTCGGCGGCACCGCCCTCGATGGCGACGATCGCCTGGCTCGCGGCGTAGTACGGCGAGGAGAAGTCGACGGCCTGCTTGCGCTCATCGGTGATCGTGTACTGCTGGATGTTGAAGTCGAAGTTCTTCGGGCCGGGAGCGATCGCGGCCTCGAAGCTCGTGCGCACCCACTCGACGTCGTCGGGGGCGAAGCCGAGCTTGTCGGCGATCGCGTAGGCGATCGCCGCTTCGAAGCCCTCGCCCGACGTCGGGTCGTCGTCGATGACGTAGGGCTCGTACGCGATGTCGCCGGTCGCGATCGTGAGCTTGCCCGGCGTGACGTAGGCCTCTTCGCCGACCTCGGTGCCGTCGCCGCTCTCGGGCTCTCCCGATGCCGCGCAGCCGGTCAGGGCGAGCGCGGCGAGGGCGACGCCGGCGACGGCGGTGCGGAGCAGGGCGGAACGGCGGGACATGGGGCCTCCTGGGCTCGGGTGGTGGCGGGCGCGAAGGGTGCTGTCGCGGCATCCGCTCTTCCATGATGACGGTGATCGGATGCCGCGGGCTTCGCCTGCGACGCATTGTTACGGTGTTGATGCACCGAGGCCATCAACCTCGAGCCATCCCGTATCCTTCCCGCCCTCCTCGCCGCCCCCTTGCCGAGCCCGCGCCGTCTCGGGCCCCTGGGTGCCGAGAAGACCCAAACCGCTGCGTCTGGGCGCCGAATCCAGCGGTTCGCGTCTTCTCGGCACCCAGGGGGTCGTCCGCGGCCCCTCTGCCGAGAAGACGCGAAACGTCCGTCTCGGGCCGAGTTGTGCGCAGTTCGGGTCTTCTCGGCACTCGGAGGGAGACCCCGGCGACGGGAGAGGAGCCGACGGATGCCGCTAGAGCTCGTCCAGCATGCGTCGCTGCTCGTCGGTGAGACCGTCCTTGAGCTCGCGGCGTCCGGCCTCGGCCGCAGGGGTCGGCGGCACCGCCGGACCCGTACCCGCGGCATCCGTCGCCCGCCGACCCGTCGCGCGGTCGTAGACGGCGCCCGCCCGCGTCTCGATCTTGTCGTCGACGGCCGCATAGATCGCCCACGCGACGAGAAGCGCCACCGGCGGCAGCACCCACCCCCAGAACCAGCCGCGCACGCTGACACCCGAGAGCAGCACGACGGCGACCCAGATGATCAGCTCGATGATGAAGACGAGAGCCACCTGCACGAGCCACTCGCCCGCCCGCGTACGCTGGCCGGCCGACTTCGCCGCGGCCCCCGTGAACGCCTTCTTGATGACCGGCTTGAGCCAGATGGTCGCCGCCGTCAAGAGGATGGCAGCCCAGAACGCCGCCCACCCGACCGCGACGCCCGGCAGGATCCAGCCCATGACCAGCAGTACGACGACGTTGAACACGTACAGGGAGACGAACCGCACGATCCAGGCCTTCATGTCTCAAGCCTGCCACGCGCCGCCCGTGCGCGGGAGATCACCCGATCGACACCAGCTGATCGAGGTCGTCGTTCGGGAGCGCATCCACCGTCGCCGTCACCTCGACCTCGACGAGATCGGCGCGACCGGACATCACGTTGAGGAAGGCGGTGTCTGCGGCATCCCGTCCCGTCGCGATCCGCACGAGCGTCGAGCGCGGCGCGAGCGTCGTCGCATCGACGACCCGCCAGGCGCCCTCGATCCACGCCTCGGCGACGGCGTGGAAGTCCATCGGATCGAGTCCCGGCGCGTAGACCGCGACGAGGCGCGCGGGCACCCCGAGGCTGCGCAGCAGCGCGACGCAGAGGTGCGCGTAGTCGCGGCAGACGCCCTGCCGAGCGAGGAGCGTGCGGGTCGCGCCGTCGGTCGGCAGCGACGATCCCGGCACATACGACAGGTGTGTTCCCACCCACGACGACACGGAGGCGAGCAGCTGCGCAGGATCGTCGATACCCGCGAACTGGGCCCCCGCCGTCGGCGCGAGGGCGTCGGATTCTGCATAGCGGCTCGGACGCGTATAGGTGAGCAGATCGATGTCGGCGGTCTCGACCGCCTGACCTGCGCCCTCGACGTGCGCGGAGTACTCCACGACGAGCTCGCCCGTGCCGCTCTCGACGCGGTGGAGTCGCGTGCCGTGCACGTCGCTCAGTTCGGTATGCGGAAGCGCGGCTCCGTCGAGCGTCGCAGTGAAGGACTCGGCCGTGGGGGCGTAGTGCTCCGAGACGGCGATCGCGAACACGAGGTCGGCCGGCTCGGTGATGTTCAGCACGATGCGGCTGGTGACGTCTCTCTGCATGCGTCCAGCCTGACAGGCCGTCGTGTCGTGCGCATGAAGCTTGTGCGTCGGGCTTCGTCCGGAGTATGCGCCGACGCGGCATCCCTCCCGCTCATTTGTCGCGAATGGTGGCTCGGGCCGACTTCACGTCGCCCTTTGGGACAAGCGAACGGAACCACCTCGCTGGTTCACTTGTCGCGAATGGCGGCCTGAGCGAGCCCAACCTCGCCCTTTGAGACAAGTGAGCGCGACCCCCGAGAAGCGTCAGTACGACCGGCGGGCCCCGGTCGCGGACGAGGACCAGCGCGCCGCGAGCGCCTCGGATCCGCGCGCCAGGAGGGCCACGTCGGCACCCACGAGGACGAACGACGCCCCGGCGTCGAGGTAGGCCTGCGCTGCGGACGGGTCGAAGGCGTTGACTCCGACCGGCTTGCCCGCCGCGCGCACGGCGTCGAAGGCCCGCACGACGGCGGCGACGACGTCGGGATGCGTCTGCCGACCGAGGAGACCGAGGGATGCCGCGAGGTCGCTCGGCCCCACGAAGACGCCGTCGACGCCGTCGACCGCCGCGATCTCGGCGGCGGCGTCGACGCCCGCCGCGGTCTCGATCTGCACGAAGAGCGACACGTGCGCGTCGGCGCTCGCGAGGTAGTCGTCGACCCGGTTCCAGCGCGCCGAGCGGGCGAGCGCCGACCCGACGCCCCGCACGCCGCGTGGCGGATACCGCACGGCGGCGACCGCAGCCGCAGCCTCCGCAGCCGACGACACCATGGGCACGAGCAGGTTCTGCGCCCCGAGGTCGAGCACCTGCTTGATCGTCGCGATGTCACCGATCGGCACGCGTACGACGGGTGTGATGTCGGATGCCGCGACGGCCTGCAGCTGCGCGAGGACCGACTCGAGCCCGTTCGGCGAGTGCTCCATGTCGATGAGGAGCCAGTCGAGGCCCGAGCCGGCCGCGATCTCGGCGACGAGCGGCGAGCCCGTGCACACCCACATGCCCGCGAGCGGTCGTCCGGCGGCGCGCAGGTCGTCGCGGAACGTCAGACGAAGCGGCATTCGATGACTCCCATCGGTCCGAAGTCGCAGCGCACCTCGTCGCCCTGCGACATCCATACGGGCCGCGTGAACGACCCCGCGAGAATGATCTCACCCGCTTCGAGCCGCGCACCGTGCTGGTGGAATTTGTTCGCGAGCCAGGCGACGCCGGTCGCGGGGTGTCCGAGGACCCCCGCGGCGACGCCCGTCTCCTCGATCTCGCCGTTCCGCGCGAGGACGCCCGGCACCCACCGCAGGTCGATCTCGTCGGGACGCTTGCGCACATCGCCGAGCACCATCGCGCCGTAGGCGGCATTGTCGGCGATCGTGTCGACGATCGTTCGTCCCTCCAGCTCGATGTGCGAGTTCAGCACCTCCAGCGCCGGCACGGCGTACTCGATCGCCGCGAGGGCGTCGTCGAGCGTGCAGTCCGGTCCTTCGAGCGGCTCCCGCAGGACGAAGGCGAGCTCCACCTCGACACGGACGTTCGAGAACAGCTCCACCGGGATCTCGGAACCCGTGCGATACACCGTGTCGTCGAACATGACGCCGTAGTCGGGCTCGGTGATCCCCGTCGCCTGCTGCATCGCCTTCGACGTGAGACCGATCTTCCGTCCCACGAGCCGTCGGCCGGCCGCAAGGTTCTTGTCGCGCCAGACCCCCTGGATCGCATACGAGTCCTCGATCGTCACGTCGGGGTACCGCGCCGTGATCCGCGGGATGATCCCGTGCGTGCGGTCGGCTTCGGCGAGTTCCTCCGCGATCGATGCGAGCACGTCGGGTGTCAGCGTCACAGCTGGTTCCCGAGCTTGTATTCGGGGAGGGATGCCGCGCCTTCGGCAGCGCGCGTGTACGAGAAGCCGTCGGCGCCGATCGTGACAGCCATCTCCGACGAGTCGGTGCGGGCGATGACCGGCTGGGGGTTGCCGTCGAGGTCGAGGACGAGCGAGGCCTCCGTGTACCAGGACGGCACGACGGGGTTGCCCCACCAGTCGCGGCGCTGGTTGTCGTGGACGTCCCACGTGACGACGGGGTTGTCGGGGTCACCGGTGTAGTAGTCCTGCGTGTAGATCTCGACGCGGTGTCCGTCGGGGTCGCGCAGGTAGAGGTAGAACGCGTTCGAGACGCCGTGGCGACCCGGTCCGCGTTCGATCGCGTCGGAGCGCCGCAGCGCCCCGAGCTTGTCGCAGATCGCGAGGATGTTGTGCTTCTCGTGCGTCGAGAACGCGACGTGGTGCATGCGCGGCCCGTCACCTCCGGTCATGGCGGTGTCGTGCACGGTGGGCTTGCGGCGCATCCATGCGGCGTAGACGGTGCCCTCGTCGTCCTGGATGTCCTCCGTCACGCGGAAGCCGAGGTCTTGCATGAACTTCACCGCCCGCGGGACGTCGGGTGTGACCTGGTTGAAGTGGTCGAGGCGCACGAGGGCGCCCGGCGTGTAGAGGTCGTACCGCCACGCGAGTCGCTCGACATGCTCGACGTCGTGGAAGAACTCGTAGGGGAAGCCGAGCGGGTCCTCGACGCGGACGGACTCCCCGATGCCCTTCGTGAACCCCTCGGCACGGCGCTCGACGCGGCATCCCAGCTCTTCGTAGAACGCGACGGCGCGGTCGAGGTCTTCTGGCGTGCGGACGCGGTACGAGAAGGCGGCCACGGCGGCGACGGGCCCCCGCCGCAGCACGAGGTTGTGGTGGATGAACTCCTCCATCGATCGGAGGTAGACGGTGTTCTCGTCCTCTTCCGTCACGACGAGGTCGAGCACGTCGACGTAGAACTGCCGCGAAGCCGCGAGGTCGGTGACGACGAGCTCCATGTAGGCGCAGCGGAGGATGTCGGGCGCGGGGCTCGTCGGCGTCGGCACCGGGTTCTCGCTGCGGATCGGCGCCTCCTGGCTCACGAAGAAGCCTGAGGAGGTGAGGGTCATGTCGTCGCGGTGGGTCATGTCAGCGTCCTTGCTCTGGTTCGCGGGAGGGGATCAGTGGGATGCCGCGGCATCCGACCGACCGAAGGTCGGGTTGTGCGCGGGGCCGAGCGTGATGTGCACGGCCTGCTGATCGGTGTAGAAGTCGATCGAGCGGTAACCGCCCTCGTGGCCGAGACCCGAGGCCTTGACACCGCCGAAGGGCGTGCGGAGGTCGCGGACGTTGTTCGAGTTGAGCCACACCATTCCCGCCTCGATCGCCTGTGAGAAGTTGTGCGCGCGCTTCAGGTCGTTCGTCCACACGTACGCCGCGAGCCCGTACTTCACACCGTTCGCGAGCGCGAGAGCCTCTTCGTCGGTGTCGAACGGCGTGATGGCCACGACGGGTCCGAAGATCTCTTCCTGGAAGATCCGGGCGTCGGGGGAGACGTCGGCGAAGACGGTCGGCGCGACGTAGTTGCCGGTTGGGAGGTCGTCGGGGCGTCCTCCACCCGCGACGAGGCGCCCCTCGGACTTTCCGAGCTCGACGTACGACATGACCTTGGCGTAGTGCTCGGGGTGGACGAGCGCGCCGACCTCGGTCGCGGGATCCTGCGGGTCGCCGACCTTCACGCGCGAGGCCTGCGCCGCGTACCGCTCGACGAACTCGTCGTAGACGGGACGCTCGACCAGGATGCGGGAGCCTGCCGTGCAGCGCTCGCCGTTGAGCGAGAAGACGCCGAAGATCGTCGCGTCGATCGCGGCCTCGAGGTCGGCGTCGGCGAAGACGACGGCGGGGGACTTGCCCCCGAGCTCCATCGACAGGCCCTTCAGGAAGGGTGCCGCGTTCGCGAAGATGAGCTGGCCCGTGCTGCTCTCGCCCGTGAAGGAGATGAGGGGCACGTCGGGATGCTTGACGAGGGCGTCGCCGGCATCCTCGCCGAGTCCGTTGACGAGGTTGAAGACGCCCTGAGGGAGCCCCGCCTCTTCGAAGATCCCGGCCCACAGCGACGCCGAGAGCGGCGTGAACTCGGCGGGCTTCAGGACGACCGTGTTGCCCGTCGCGAGCGCGGGGCCGAGCTTCCACGACTCGAGCATGAACGGCGTGTTCCACGGGGTGATGAGCCCCGCGACGCCGATCGGCTTGCGGTTGACGTAGTTCATCTGCCGACCGGGAACCTTGAACGCGTCGTCGGTCTGGGCGACGATCAGGTCGGCGAAGAAGCGGAAGTTCTCCGCCGCGCGCCGCGCCTGGCCGAGGGCCTGCGTGATGGGGAGCCCCGAGTCGAAGGACTCGAGCTCGGCGAGCCGGGCATCGCGCGACTCGACGAGGTCGGCGATGCGGTGGAGGACGCGCGATCGTTCGCGCGGCAGCATCCGGGGCCACGGACCCTCCGTGAAGGCACGGCGGGCCGACGCGACGGCGGCGTCGATGTCGGCCTTCTTGCCGGCGGAGGCCCGCACGTACGTCTCGTTCGTCACGGGATCGAGGACGTCGAACTCGTCGCCGTCGATCGAATCGACGAACTGCCCGTCGATGTAGTGGCGGATGCGGTCGGGGAGGTCGGCGGGAACGTGCCGGGTCATGAGGGTGCTCCTTCGGGGAGTGGTCAGAATGCCGGGAGGCCGAGGGCCTCGTCCGGGTGCTCGTGGATCATGTAGGCGTCGAGGGTCGCGGAGCGGTGGCGCCGCGCGGCCTTCTCGATCTCGCCGAGGGGCGCGCCGTTCTCGATGAGCTGCAGGATGTTCTCGTGCTCGCGGACGGACTCCTGCGCGCGCCCCGGAACGAAGCTGAACGTCGAGTCGCGCAGGTGGCCGAGCCGGCCCCATTCAGCGTTGACGAGCTCGAGCATGCGCGGGTTCGCGCACTTGCCGAAGAGGGCGGCGTGGAACTCCTGGTTGAGGGCCGTGAACGCCTTCGGATCGAAGTGCTCGAGCGTCTCGATCATGAGCTCGTTGATACGCCGCGCCGCCCGGAGGTCGTCGGCGGTGAGCCGGCGGGCGGCGAGCGCCGTCGCGGCCCCCTCGAGGATCGACAGCGCCTGCATCGACGATCGGTACTGCGAGTCGTCAACCATAGACACGCGCGCGCCGACGTTGCGCTCGAACGTCACGAGGCCTTCCGCCTCCAGCTGTCGCACGGCCTCGCGCACGGGGACGACGCTCATGTCCAGCTCCGTTGCGATCGTGCCCAGGACGAGGCGGTAGCCGGGCGTGAACTCCTGGCGCGCGATCCGCTCCTTGATCCAGTGGTAGGCCTGCTGCGACTTCGACAGGCTCTGCGTCTCGGTCATGACCGCTCCTCGTCGTAGCGTCTGCGCCACTCGGCGTTCAGGGGGAAGAGCCCGTCGACGGGGTTCCCCTCCGCGACGCGCGCCGCGATCCAGGCATCCTCTTCCTCCTGAGCGAGCGCTGCGTCGGCGACCTCCTCGGCGATCGCGGGAGGGATCACGATGACGCCGTCGGCGTCGCCCACGATGACGTCTCCCGGCTGCACGGTCGTGCCGCCGCATCCGATCGTGACGTCGTGGTCCCACGGGACGTGCTTGCGTCCGAGGACGGCGGGGTGGGCGCCGGCGGTGTAGACGGGGATCCCGACCGCCGTGACAGCGTCGATGTCGCGGACGCCGCCGTCGGTGACGATGCCCGCAGCGCCCTGGGCGTGCGCGCGGATCGCGAGGATGTCGCCGAGCGTTCCGGAGCCGGACTCGCCGCGGGCCTCGATGACGATGACCTCGCCGCTCTCGACGGCGTCGAAGGTGCGCTTCTGCGCGTTGTAGCCGCCGCCGTGGCTCGCGAAGAGGTCCTCGCGAAGCGGCACGAAGCGGAGCGTGCGCGCCGTCCCGACGAGCTTGGCGCCGGGATGCAGGGGGCGGACGCCGTCGATCGTGACGTTGTCGAGGCCGCGCTTGCGCAGTTGCTGCGACAGGCCGGCGACGGGCGTCCGCTCGAGCTTTGCGCGCAGCGCAGGAGATATGCGGGTCACAGGTCGATCGGGGGCCGATCCTCCTGCGGGGGCGAGATCTCCTGCATCCCGGACGGAAGGGAGGCCCGCGGCTTCGCGCGAGCCCCACGCCTCGGCGCGCTGCGTGTCGTCGACGGCGGGGAGTGAGCCGAGAGCCCCGTCGAAGGGGATGTCGCCCTGGATGACCGTCGTACGGAGGCGCCCCGACGTGGCACCCGTCGCCGGTGCGTCGACCTCCACGTCGACGACGTCGCCGGGCGCGACGACGGAGGAGCCCGCCGGCGTGCCCGTGAGGATGACATCGCCGGGCTCGAGAGTGAAGTGCTGTGACAGATCCGCGACGATCCGGGGGAGGGGGAAGAGGAGTCCGGCGGTCGTGTCGTCCTGGACGAGGTCGCCGTTGACCCACGCGCGCACGCGGAGGGCGGTGGGGTCGACGGTGCGAGCGTCGATGAGGCCGGGTCCGAGAGGGGTGAACCCGTCGCCGCCCTTCGACCGGACGTTGGAGCCCTTGTCGTTCGCGCGGAGGTCGTAGAGGCCGAGATCGTTCGCGGCCGTCACCCCCGCGACGTGCGCCCACGCGTCCGCCTCGTCGACGCGGCGCGCGGACGCGCCGATCACGAGCGCGATCTCACCCTCGAAGGCGAGAAGCTCGGTGCCCGCGGGCCGCTCGACCGTGCCGTCCGTCGCGGCGACGGAACTCGACGGCTTCAAGAAATAGGACGGATGCTGCGGCCTGCGCCCCCGCTGATCGGCGCGCGAGGCGTAGCTCAGGTGGATCGCGATGATCTTGCCCGGGCGGCCGGGTAGAGCCGCGAATCGCGGATCTCCCGTGGTCGAGTCGTTCATGAGCCCCCTCGCTCTTGCGTCGTATCCGAAATCGTATATGATCGGTCGGCATCGGGCAAGCATCCCCTGCCGCCGCCCGAGAACCGTACAGAGATGTCGGAAGACGAAGGAGTCACCTCATGAGCGCACAGCAGACCCCCGCGGGATTCACCCCCACGGGAACCGTCGCGACGCACCGGGATCGCCGTCGCGTCGTCTTCGCGACCGTCGTCGGCACGACGGTCGAGTGGTACGACTTCTTCATCTACGCCCAGGCGGCCGCGCTCGTCTTCGCGACCCTCTTCTTCGAGCCGGCCGGAAAGGGATTCGCGCAGATCCTCGCGTTCATCACCGTGGGCATCAGCTTCCTCTTCCGCCCGCTCGGTGCGTTCCTCGCGGGCCACCTCGGCGACAAGTACGGACGCCGTCTCGTCCTCATGCTGACGCTCGTCCTGATGGGTGTCGCGACGACGCTCGTGGGGCTCCTGCCGACATATGCCGCGATCGGCATCGCCGCGCCGATCCTCCTCGTCTTCCTGCGCATCCTGCAGGGCATCTCGGCCGGTGGCGAGTGGGGCGGCGCCGTTCTGATGGCCGTCGAGCACGCCCCCAAGGGCAAGCGCGGTCTCTTCGGTGCCTCGCCGCAGATCGGCGTTCCCCTCGGCCTGCTGCTCGCGTCGGGCATCATGGGCCTCATGGCGGTCATCGCCCCCGGTGAGGCGTTCCTCGAGTGGGGCTGGCGCGTTCCGTTCCTGCTCTCGTTCGTGCTGATCCTCGTCGGCTACTACATCCGCCGGCGCGTCGAGGAGAGCCCTGTCTTCGTCGAGCTCGCCGAGCGCAAGCAGCAGACACGGATGCCGATCGTGCAGCTCTTCAAGCGCCACGCGCTCCTCGTACTGCTGGCGGCGCTCGTCTTCGCGGGCAACAACGCCGTCGGCTACATGACCACCGGCGGCTACATCCAGCGCTACGCGACCGACCCCGCGGGCCCCGTCGGTCTGACGACCGCCGATGTCCTCGGTGCCGTGACGCTCTCGGCCGTGTCGTGGCTCGTCTTCACGTGGATCGCGGGGTGGCTCTCCGATGTGATCGGTCGCCGCACGACCTACATCGTCGGCTGGATCGCGCTCTTCGTCGGGGTCTTCGCGCTGTTCCCGCTCGTCAACACCGGAAACGTCGCACTCCTCGCGCTCGGACTCATCATCCTGACGATCGGCCTCGGCTTCACGTACGGACCGCAGGCGGCGCTGTACACGGAGCTCTTCCCGGCATCCATCCGCTTCTCCGGCGTCTCGATCTCGTACGCGATCGGCGCGATCCTGGGCGGCGCCTTCGCCCCGACCATCGCGCAGGCGCTCGTGCAGGCGACGGGCGGCACGATGGCCGTCACGTGGTACCTGGCGGGGATGGTCGCCCTCGGCCTCCTCGGATCGCTGCTGCTGCGCGACCGCTCCGGCATCCCGCTCGGCCCCGACCACGAAGAGGAGCAGTCCGCGAGCCCCATCTACGGACGCGCTCGGGCGTAACCTCGACTCCGACCGGGAGGTCTCATGCAGTTCCATCACCACGGCTACGTCTCGAGCGACCCGCGCGTCCAGCCCGCCGCCGGAACGGGCGTCGACCGCCCGGCGGAGCTTCCCGACGAGGTCGACGTGCTCATCGTGGGGTCGGGCCCTGCCGGGATGCTGCTGGCGGCACAGCTGTCGCAGTACCCCGAGCTCACGACCCGCATCATCGAGCGCCGCGAAGGGCGGTTGCCGCTCGGGCAGGCCGACGGCATCCAGCCGCGGAGCGTCGAGACCTTCCAGGCGTTCGGGTTCGCCGAGCGGATCGTCGCCGAGGCCTACAACATCGCGTACATGAACTTCTGGGGGCCCGACCCCGAGAATCCGCGCAACATCGTCCGGAAGACACGGACGGAGGACTACGCGCTCAACATCAGCGAGTTCCCGCACCTCATCGTCAATCAGGCCCGCGTCCTCGACTATTTCGCCGAGGCGGCCGCCGACGGGCCCGGGCGCATCGTGCCCGACTACGGCGTCGAGTTCGTCGGTCTGACAGTGCAGGACGACGGGGTCGACGTGCGCGTGCGGCACACCGCCGGGGCGCGCACCGGTGAGGAGCGCACGATCCGCGCCGCCTATGTCGCCGGGTGCGACGGCGCGCGCAGCGGCGTGCGGGAGGCGATCGGCCGCGTGCACGTGGGCGGGGTCTCCCTCCATGCGTGGGGCGTCATGGACGTTCTCGTCAACACCGACTTCCCCGACTGGCGCACGAAGTGCGCCATCAACTCGACGGCGGGGAACATCCTCCACATCCCGCGCGAGGGCGGCTACCTCTCGCGCATCTATGTCGATCTCGGAGAGGTCGCGGCCGACGACGACCACCGCGTGCGACAGACGCCGATCGAGGCGATCATCGCGAAGGCGAACGACATCCTGCATCCGTATTCGCTCGACGTGAAGCAGGTCGCGTGGCACAGCGTCTACGAGGTCGGGCACCGCGTGACCGACGGCTTCGACGACGCGGGTGAGGGATCGGACCGCGATCCGCGCGTCTTCCTCACGGGCGATGCGTGCCACACCCACTCCGCGAAGGCGGGACAGGGCATGAACGTCTCGATGCAGGACGGCTTCAACCTCGGCTGGAAGCTCGGGTCGGTCCTCACCGGGCGGAGCCCTGCGTCGCTCCTCAAGACGTACTCCTCCGAGCGAAAGCCCGTGGCGCAGCAGCTCATCGACTTCGACAAGGAATGGTCCTCGCTCATGGCGCGGAAGCCCGAGGAGATCTCCGACCCGCAGGACCTCGCGACGTACTACCTCGCGACGGCGGAGTTCCCCTCGGGGTTCATGACGCAGTACGGTCCGTCGTCGATCGTGGCGGGCGCGGAGCACCAGAACCTCGCGGAGGGCTTCCCGATCGGCAAGCGGTTCAAGAGCTCCGAGGTCGTGCTCGTCGCCGACGGCAATCGCGTGCACCTCGGCCACCATGCGCGTGCGGACGGGCGGTGGCGGATCTACGCGTTCGCGGATGCCGCGGCATCCGCCCTCGATGCGTGGGCGGAGTGGCTCGCGACGTCGGACGAGTCGCCCGTGCGTCGCCACACGCCGGCGGGGGCGGACATCGACGCGGTGTTCGACGTCAAGGTCGTCTACCAGCAGGGCTACGACGAGGTGGACGTGGCATCCGTCCCCGCGATCTTCCGCCCCGAGACGGGTCCGCTGGGACTCAGGGACTGGGAGAAGGTCTTCGCCGCGGCGCCGAGCGCCTGGACGACGACCGACATCTTCGACGAGCGCGCCCTCTCGCGCGCAGGCGTGGTCGTCGTCGTGCGCCCTGATCAGTACGTCGCCGCCGTGCTGCCCCTGTCGGCCACCACCGAGCTGGCGTCCTTCTTCGCGGGCGCGCTGCTCCCCGCCTGAGCCCTCTCTCGCCGACACCCCGCGATCTCGCCGACCCACCCCGTTGTTTGCGCGCAACGACGGGGTCGCTCGGCGAGATCGCGGTTTCTCGACGGATGCTTCTCGACGGATGCTGCTCGGCGGATGCTCAGGAGTTCACGCGGATGATCTCCTGCTGGTACGGCGCGATGACCGACGGCGAGATGCGGACGTCGAGCAGGAGGAATGCGCGCGTCTCGGGGTCTTCTGCAGCCCACTCTCCGAGGCGGTCGAGGTCGGCGAGCTCGCGCACGATGACGCCCTCGGCTCCGACCGCGCTGGCGAGTCCGGCGAAGTCGACCTCCGGGATCATCATCGGGCCGGTCGCGACGCCCTTGAGCCCGTAGAGGTTCACTTCGGCGCCGTACGCACCGTCGTTCCAGACGACGGCGAGGCCGCGTCCGCGCGCGACCCGCACGGCGGACTCGAGGTCTGCCAGCGCCATGAGTCCGCCGCCGTCGCCCGTCGTCAGGACGACGGTCGAATCGGGGCGAGCGAGCGCGGCACCGGGCACGGACGGGAAACCCAGCCCGATCGACTGATACGCCGTTCCGATCATCATCATGCGGTCGGGTGACGCGACGGGCCAGTACATGTTCGCCCAGCCGATGAAGTGCCCCCCGTCCGACACGACGACGCGGTCCTCGGGCAGCACGTCGCCGATGCGGCTCGCGACCGTGCGCGGGTCGAGCCGTCCGTCGGATGCCACGCCGTCACCGGCCTCGAGCGCCCGGGCATCGTCGAGGGCGACCGTCTCGCGCCATCCCGACGGGGTCGCGCCGAGACTCGCGAGGTCGGCGACCAGCTCCTCCGCGACGACGCGCGCATCGCCGCGGACGTAGCCCCCCACGTGGGCGTGCGTCGCGGTGGCGGCGACGTCGACCTGCACGACCCGCGTCCCGGGGGCGAAGAGGGCGCCGAAGCGCATCGTGAACTGGTTGAGCGAAGCACCGAACACGACCGCGACGTCGGCCTCGCGGATGAGCTCCATCGCCCCTTCGGCGCCGAAGCCGCCCGTCACGCCGAGGTCGAACTCGGCGCGGGGGAAGATGCCTCGGCCGAGCGCCGTCGACGCCGTGAGCGCACCGGTCGCGTCCGCCAGGGCGCCGAGCGCGACACCCGCACCCGCCACCCAGGCGCCGCGGCCGGCGAGGAGGAAGGGGCGCTTCGCCCCCGCGAGAGCACGCGCGAGCTCCGCGATCGTCTCGCGGGCGAACGGCGTCGGCTGCAGCGCGGCAGGAAGGCGAGGCTCGAGCGTCTCGGGGACCTCGCCGGCGTCGAGGGTCGCGACGTCGTAGGGGATCGCGAGGACCGTCGGCACGCGGTAGGTCAGGGCGTGCTCGATCGCGATGACGGTCGTGGCCGCGGCATCCGCTCGTCCGACCGTATAGGTGCGTGCTCCGACGGCGGAGGCGAGGGCGATCTGGTCCACGTCCCACGGGCGGCGGCCCGACGTCGGCTCGTCACCCACGACGAGCACGAGCGGCACGTGCGCCTGCACCGCCTCTGCGAGCGCCGTGAGCGTGTTCGTGAATCCGGCACCGTAGGTGGTCGTCGCGGCGGCGAGGCGACCCGACGCGCGATGGAAGGCGTCGGCGGCGACGACGGCTCCCGCCTCGTGGCGCACCGCCGTGAAGGCGGCCGGGGTGATGCGTTCGATGGCGTCGAGGAACCAGGCGTTGCCGTTCCCCATGACGCCGAAGACGTGGTCGATGTGGCGGGCGAGGGTCACGGCGACGTGCGCGGAGACGGAGGGCATGGCGAAGCTCCTGCGAGAGAGACGGATCGGAAGTGGATGCCGTATGTGTCTCGCGCGCCCGACTCCTCGCCGGAGCGGCTGCGTGCCCCTTTTTCGAGCACCGGGCGGCCGAAGAAGCCACCTGACGTTCCGAGTATAGGCGCGGTGTCACTCCCGCAGAGACGACTGCCAGCGCGTATCCACTTCCGCGAATTCCGCGCGGTAGCAGGCCTCGTCGGCGCCCGAGCTCACGACCTCGTCCATGAGCACCCAGCGGTAGTGGTCGCCCATGTCGGTGAGGGAGGAGACATCGTGCCCCGCGTCCTGCAGGCATGAACGGTAGCGGGCGAAGGCGGCGCGGTACTCCTCGAGGGTGACCGCGCCGTCGGCGAGCTCGGCCTGCTGTGCGGCCGAGGGCTCAGGCGCCGGCGGGATCGCGATCCAGCTCAGCCAGACGGCGATCGACCCGCTTGCTGTGACGGTCACGTCGTGCGGGCCGCTGCCCGACACGGTCTCTGCGGACCCCGAACCGCCGTAGCGCACGCGGGGTGTGTCGGATGCCTCCGAGCAGGTGCCGTGCCCGATCGTCGTGTCGTCGATCACCTGCGTGTAGCCGATCTCGGGTGCGAGACAGATGACGTCGACAGCGAGGTGCGTCGCATCTGCGGGGCGCTCGCCGACCGAGACGGGCCCGCGCGGATCGTAGGCGACGACGGGGTCGCCGATGAGCGTCATGTCGTCGCGGACCCAGCTCGGCTTCGTGATCGTGATGCTCTGCATCGTCACGTTGGATGTGCGTTCGGCGGCGCTCGCGGCGATGCCGACGGCCCCGCCCGTCAAGACCCCCGCTGCCACGAAGGCCACGAGGGGCCGCCACGACATGCGGGCTCGGCGGGGTGCGGTGAGGGGAGTCGCGTCGACGGATGCCACGAGGAGCTCCCGCAATGCGGCGTCGCGGGGGTGCGGATCGGTGTTCATGGTGATCTCCGATGTCGATCGGTCAGACGGCGAGGCGCGCGGCGAGGCGTCGGCGCGCCCGATGGAGGCGGGACTTGACGGTTCCGGGTGCGACGCCGAGTGCCTCCGCGGCCTCGCGCTCGGAGAATCCCTCGATGACGCAGAGGGCGAGGATCTCCCGGTCTGCCGTGGGGAGTGCCCGCAGGTGCGAGACGACCTCGTGCTCCTCCGCGGGATCGCGGTCGTCGTGAGCGCGCGGGGGCAGGCGTTCGAGCAGCGCGCGATAGCGGGAGGCGCTGCGGCGCTGATTGCGGGCGATGTTCGTCGCCGTCACGAGCAGCCAGGGGAGGACGGAGCCGTCCACGACGCGCACTGACGCGCGCTTCCGCCATGCTTCGAAGAACGCCATCGCCACGACGTCGTCTGCGTCGGCGGGAGTCACGGCGAGCCGGAGGCTGTGGCGGTACAGGCGGTCGCGGTGCCGGTCGAAGATGCGCCCGAACGCCTCTCCGTCGCCGTCGGTCGCTCGACGCCAGTCATCGGCGTCGGTGCCCCGTGGGCTCTCGGGAGGCGGAGTCATACCCTGTAGTGTCCGCGACACCCGGATCGGTTCCCGCGGTCCTCGCCGACGTCGACGTGCACGGCATGATGGTCCCATGAAGACGACACAGCTGCGCCGGTACACCCTCGTCGACGGAGAGTACGACGCGTTCGTCGCGTGGTGGCGGTCGACGATGCCCATCGTGCGCCCGCAGGCCGGGTTCACGATCGACTTCGCCTACGGCATCCGTGAGACGAACGAGTTCGTCTGGGCCGTCACGGCCGACGGTGACGAAGAGGCGTTCCTCGCTCGGGAGAAGACCTATCTGGGCTCGCCGGAGCGCGCTGCCGCCTTCGACGGCGTCCCTCAGCGCATCGCCGAGTACAACATCCGCTTCGTCGAGACGTTCTGATCGCGCTCGCCCTCACGGAGAGCGATTGCGCTCGGCTGTACGTCGTGTACATGGAACCAAGCGCTGCCCACGCGAAAGAATGGGACGGCAGAACCGCAGAATCGTATACGATCTGAGGATGCCGCGGGGCGCGGCATCCGGAACGACGAGGGAGTCCCCGTGACCGACAACCGTGAGACCGCGCTGCTGGAGTCCGTTCCCGATGGCCTCTTCATCGGCGGCGAATGGCGAGCGGCGACCGACGATCGGACGCTCCGCGTCTTCGACCCGGCGACGGGGCAGGTCGTCAAGACGATCGCCGATGCCTCGCCCGAGGATGGCAAGGCGGCCCTCGACGCAGCCGTCGACGCGTTCCCCGCGTGGGCGGCGACTCCCGCACGCGAGCGTGCGGAGATCCTGCGTCGCGCGTTCGATCTGCTCCAGGAGCGCAAGGAGGATTTCGCCCTCCTCATGACGATCGAGATGGGCAAGCCCCTCGCTGAGGCGCGCGGCGAGGTCGCGTACGGGGGAGAGTTCCTGCGCTGGTTCAGCGAGGAGGCCGCGCGGATCCAGGGGCGCTACGGTGCGAACCCCGAGGGCACGGGACGCATGATCGTGTCGCAGCATCCTGTCGGTCCGTGCTTCCTCATCACCCCCTGGAACTTCCCGCTCGCGATGGCGACGCGCAAGATCGCGCCCGCGCTCGCGGCAGGCTGCACCGTCGTCATCAAGCCCGCCGAGCTGACGCCCCTCACGACGCTCGCGTTCGCGAAGCTGCTGGAGGACGCGGGGCTTCCGAAGGGCGTCGTCAACGTCTTCACGACCTCGACGTCGGGCGCCGTGTCGGAGCCCATCATCCGTGACCCGCGCCTGCGCAAGCTGTCGTTCACGGGCTCGACGGGGGTCGGTCAGCGGCTGCTCGAGCAGGCGGCGCAGGGGGTCCTCCGCACGTCGATGGAACTCGGCGGCAACGCTCCGTTCGTCGTCTTCGACGATGCCGACCTCGACAAGGCCGTCGACGGCGCGATGCTCGCGAAGTTCCGGAACATCGGCCAGGCGTGCACGGCGGCGAACCGCTTCATCGTGCACCGCTCGGTCGCCGATGAGTTCGCCGCCCGCGTCACCGAGCGCGTCCAGGCGATGCGGATCGGGCGCGGCACCGAGGAAGGGGTCCAGATCGGGCCGCTCATCGACGATCGCGCCGTCGCCAAGGCTGAAGAGCTCGTGCAGGATGCCGTCGGCCGGGGCGCGACGCTGCGCACGGGCGGCGAGCGCGTCGAGGGGGAGGGGACGTTCTACGAGCCAACCGTCATCACGGACGTGCAGCCGGGGAGTGACATCCTCCGGGAGGAGATCTTCGGACCCGTGCTGGCGATCGTGCCCTTCGACACCGAGGACGACGCCGTGCGGCTCGCGAACGACACCGAGTACGGGCTCGTGTCCTACGTCTTCACCGAGAGCCTCGCGCGCGGGCAGCGCACGATCGAGCGCCTCGAGACCGGCATGATGGGCCTCAACGTCGGCGTGGTCTCCAACGCCGCGGCGCCGTTCGGCGGCTGGAAGATGTCGGGTCTCGGTCGCGAGGGCGGCGCCGAGGGCATCCACGAGTACCTCCAGACGAAGTACACGCTGACGCCCAACCCCTTCTAATCCCGGCCTCCAGTCGCCGAGAAGACCCGAACTGCGGGCTTTTCGGCCCCTGGGCGACGTTCTGGGTCTTTTCGGCAACCCGGGGTGAGAGCGATCGCGGACAGCATCCGTCCGGGTGGGGGAGCAGGATGGGCGGATGGATGCCGCGAAGCTCCGCGAACTGCGCATGAAGTCCCACCGCCTCGCCGCGCCGGCACCGACCATCGCGGCTGCGGCGGAGCACATGCTCGCGACGCAGGCGCAGGAGTTCTGGGGCGGACGGTGGGCGCTCGCGGTCCGCACGCGCGGCGAGCCGAGCATCCGCGACGTCGACGCCGCCTTCGACCGGGGCGAGATCGTGCGCTCGTGGACGATGCGCGGCACGATCCACGCGATCCCCGCCCGCGACCTGGCCTGGGTGCTGTCGGTCACGGGGGAGCGGCAGCGGCGTCAGGCCGCGGCGATCCACCGCCGCGAGGACCTCGACGGCGAAGAGATCGGCCGCGCCGAACGCGCCGTCCGCGCGGCGCTCCGTGGCGGCGGTCGCCTGGCGCGCACCGAACTCTTCGCGGCACTCGAGACCGCCGGAGTCTCGACGGCGGGGCAGCGCGGCTACCACCTTCTCGTCCAGCTCTCGCTCCTGGCCGTCGTGTGCCAAGGCCCGGTCGTGCCGCGCGACGGAGGGCCGACACGGGAGCAGTACATCGTGCTGACCGAGGAGTGGATCGAGGATGCCGCGACACCCGCCGATCCGCTCGCCGAGCTGTTCGTGCGGTTCATCGCGTCGCACGGTCCGGCGGGGGGCCGCGACTTCGCGTGGTGGACCGGCCTGCCGCTCGGGATGTCACGGAACGCGGCAGAGGCGGCATCCGATCGCCTGCGCGTCGTCGAGGACGAGCCCGATCCGCTCTTCGTCGCCGAGGACCCGGCTCCCCGCCGTGCCCCTCGCGTCCCGCGGGTGCTCGCCCTGCCCCCGTTCGAGGAGTACTACCTCTCCTACGCCGACCGGACGGTCGCGTGCGCGCCCGAGTTCCTCGCCGCGATCGGCCCCAGCAAGAACGGCATCGTCCGCCCGATCATCCTCGTCGACGGCGAGGCGGTCGGGGTGTGGTCGCACTCCCTCGCGGTCGGCCGCCACACGGAAGACCCTCTCCCGGAGCTGTTCACCCCGGATGCCGCGACACCCGACGACGTCGCCGCAGCGCTCGACCGCTACCGGCGCTTCATCACGGCGTGAGCACGGGACGCGCCTGCCGCGGCGATGCTCACACCTGCGAGTGCCGGTCGAGGAACTCGTAGACCTCGCTGTCGTCGACGCCGGGGAAGTCGCCGCGCGGGAGCGGCGAGAACATGTGCCGGTGGACGCGCGCCGACGGCCAGGCCTTGCCCGACCAGCGCTCCGCAACGTCGGGCGATGCGCGTCGGCAGCACGACTCGTCGGGACAGGTGGATGCTCCGCGCTTCTGCGTCTCGCGTCCGCGGAACCACCGTGCATCGTCGAATCCCACCCCGACGGTGATCGAGAACTCGCCCTCGGTGGTCGTTCCCGTTTGCGTCGAGCACCAGAACGTCCCGGCGGGGGTGTCGGTGTACTGATAGTGCTCGGTCGTGCGGTTCTGCTCGCCGAACGCGGCGCGCGCGAGCGAGTGGCGACAGACGATCTGACCCTCGACGGCCCCCGTGACGTCCTGCGGAAGAGGGAGCCCGTCGTTCTCGTAGACGCGGGAGATCGATCCGGAACCGTCGACGCGCAGGAAGTGCAGGGCGATACCGAGGTGGCGCGTGAGGAGGTTCGTCATGCGCATTCCCGCGGCTTCGTGCGTGACGCCGAACGCGTCGCGGAAGTCTTCGACGGCGAGGTTGCGGTCCTTCTTGGCCTGCGCGAGGAACGCGACCGATGCGGTCTCGGGCATGAGGCAGCACGCGGCGAAGTAGTTGATCTCGAGGCGCTGCTGCAGGAAGTCGGCGTAGTCGGTCGGTGGCCGGTGCCCGAGCAGGCGGTGCGCCATCGCCTGGAGCGCCATCGATCGCAGTCCGTGGCCTCCCGGGATCGACGCGGGCGGAAGATAGATCCGGCCGTGCTCGAGATCCGTGACCGACCGCGCCGAGTGCGGCAGGTCGTTGACGTAGAGAAGATCGAACCCCAGCTGCTTCGCCATGATGCTGACGGAGCGATGGGTCAGCGCGCCGGAGACGTGCCCCGCGGCGCGGAGCTGCTTCTCGGCGAGCTTCTCGATGTCGGGGAGGTAGTTGTCGACCTTGCGCATCGCCAGGCGCAGTTCGGTGTTGGCTCGCCGGGCCTCCTCGGGAGTGGCGATCGCCTCCCGTTCGCGACGCTGGAGTTCGCGGTGGAGACCGAGGATCGACTCGATCGTCTCGTCGGACATCCCCTTCGTCACCTTGACCGGCGCGATCCCCAGCTGACGGAACACGGGGCTGGTCTGCGCGCGCTGCAGTTCGATCTCGAGCGCCGCACGGCGGTTCGGCGGTTCGGTCGAGAGGAGGCTCGTGACCTCCACGCCCGTCGCGGCGGCGATGGCCTGGAGGATCGACAGCTTCGGCTCGCGCTTGCCGTTCTCGATGAGGCTCAGCTGGCTGCCGGCGATACCGACCAGCTCGCCGAGCTCATCGAGTGTGAGTCCGCGCGTCTGACGCTGATGGCGGATGCGGTGGCCCAGTGTCGACAGCTCGAGCGAGGTGGGGGTCATTCCTTGATCCTAATGAAAGAGTTGCAATTCTTTCGACCAAGGATGCCAGAAATTGCGCGTGTATCTCGTCAGAGTGGAGGAGAACACGGTTCTGTTCACCGAATCGACGAGGAGCGTCACATGGCCCTGGCAGACATCTTCACCCGTCCCGCCGACTCCGCCGCACCCGCGAGCCCGCGCGCCTTCGGTATGCGCCCCGCCGGTGCCGGCCTCGAGGAGCTGACGGCGTGGGTCGACGAGATCGCTGCGCTCACGCAGCCCGATCGCATCCACTGGGTCGACGGCTCGCGCGCCGAGAACGACGCCCTCCTGCGCCAGATGGTCGACGACGGCACCCTCATCAAGCTCAACCCCGAGTGGCGTCCCGGGTCGTACCTCGCGCGCTCCCACCCGAGCGACGTCGCTCGCACCGAGGCGCGCACCTTCATCGCCTCGGAGCGTGAGGTGGATGCCGGACCGACGAACAACTGGGCAGCGCCCGACGAGATCCGCTCCACCATCACTCCGCTGTTCGCAGGATCGATGAAGGGTCGCACGATGTACGTCGTGCCCTTCTCCATGGGAGCCGTCGGCGGGCCGCTCTCGCACATCGGAGTGCAGATCACCGACAGCGCCTACGCCGTGGCATCCATCGAGATCATGACGCGCGTGGGAACCGAGGTGCTGCGCGAGATCGCCGGCGGAGCGCCGTGGGTGAAGACCGTGCACTCCGTCGGCGCCCCCCTCGAGCCCGGCCAGAAGAGCGACGCGTGGCCCTGCAACGACGAGAAGTACATCGTCCACTTCCCGGAGACGCTCGAAGTGTGGTCGTTCGGCTCGGGCTACGGCGGCAACGCGATCCTCGCCAAGAAGTGCTTCGCGCTGCGCATCGCCTCGGTGATCGGCCGCGACGAGGGATGGCTCGCCGAGCACATGCTCCTCATCCGGGTGATCGATCCGGCCGGGCGCCGCTACCACGTCGCGGCGGCCTTCCCCTCGGCCTGCGGCAAGACGAACCTCGCGATGCTGAAGCCCACGATCCCGGGATGGCGTGTCGAGACGCTCGGCGACGACATCGCGTGGCTCCGCCCGGGTGAAGACGGACGCCTGTGGGCGATCAACCCCGAAGCGGGCTTCTTCGGGGTCGCTCCCGGCACGGGCGAGTCGACCAACCAGACCGCGGTCGAGACGCTGTGGGGCAACACGATCTTCACGAACGTCGCTCTGCGTCCCGACGGCGACGTGTGGTGGGAGGGGCTCACCGACGAGGCCCCCGCCGAGCTGACCGACTGGCAGGGCAACCCCTGGACCCCCGCGATGGGACGCCCCGCGGCGCACCCGAACTCGCGGTTCACAGTGTCCGCGGCGCAGTGCCCGCAGATCGCGGCCGACTGGGACTCGCCGGAGGGCGTCCCGCTGGATGCGATCCTCTTCGGCGGTCGCCGCGCGACGAACGTCCCGCTCGTGGTGGAGGCGACCGACTGGACGCACGGCGTCTTCCTCGGCTCGACGATCTCGTCGGAGCGCACCGCCGCCGCCGAGGGCACCGTGGGGGAGCTCCGCCGCGACCCGTTCGCGATGCTTCCCTTCTGCGGATACAACATGGCCGACTACTTCGGTCACTGGCTCAAGGTGGGCCAGAAGCTGCGGTTCGATCGCGCGCCCCGCGTGTTCCAGGTGAACTGGTTCCGCAAGGGCTCGGACGGCCGCTTCCTCTGGCCCGGCTTCGGCGACAACGCGCGCGTCATCGACTGGGTCATCCGCCGAATCGAGGGTGAGGTCCCCGCGATCGACAGCCCGATCGGCCGCCTCCCGCGCAGCGAGGACCTCGACATCGAGGGGCTCGACGTGACGGATGCCGACATGGCCGAGCTCTTCGCGATCGACCCCGCATCGTGGCTGCGCGAGGCGGACTTGACGGAGGAGTTCTTCCAGACCTTCGAGGGACGGGTGCCCGCGCCCCTCTGGGCCGAGCTCGCCGCTCTCCGCTACCGCCTCCAGCGCGCCTGACCTGGCGTCGTACGGTTCACTTGTCGCGAATGGCGGGTTCTGCGGGGGCGAACCCGCCATTTGCGACAAGTGAGCGGCTGGTACTGGGCGAGGCCAGGCACATTCACTTGTCTTGAATGGTGGCCCTGTGGCATCCCACCTCGCCATATGCGACGAGTGAGCGGTCGGTGCCGGGCGAGGGCAGGCGGTTGGTGCCGGGCGAGGGCAGGCACGTTCACTTGTCTCGAATGGTGGCTTCTGCGGGGGCGAACCCGCCATTTGCGACAAGTGAGCGGCTGGCGTCAGACGAGGAGCTGGTGCTTCGCGAGATCGCGGTACAGGGGGGTCGACGCGACCAGCTCGGAGTGGGTTCCCTGGCCGACGACACGGCCATGGTCCAGCACGACGATGAGGTCGCTGTCCACGACCGTCGAGAGTCGGTGGGCGATCACGACGAGCGTGCGGCCGGAGGCGACGGCGTCGATCGCCTCGCGCATCCGCTGCTCGTTGAGCCCGTCGAGCGACGACGTCGATTCGTCGAGCAGCAGGATCGGGGGAGCGGCGAGGAGGGCCCGCGCGATCGCGAGTCGCTGGCGCTCGCCGCCCGAGAGCATGACGCCCGACTCGCCGACCGGCGCGTCCAGCCCGAGTTCGCTGCGATCCAGCACGTCGCCGAGATTGACGGCGCGCAGCACGCGCTCGCACTCGGCGTCGGTCGCGTGCGGTGAGGCGAGGCGCAGATTGTCACCGATCGTCCCGGCGAGAGTCGGGGCATCCTGCTCGACATATCCGAGCTGCGCGCGCAGTTCATCGCGCTCGAGGGTGCGGACGTCGACGCCGTCGAGGAGGATGGCGCCGTCCGTCGGGTCGTAGAAGCGCTCGATGAGTGACAGCGTCGTGCTCTTTCCGGCTCCCGAGGGGCCTACGAGGGCGACGCGAGCCCCGCGCGGGACCGAGAACGAAACGCCACGCAGCACGTCGTGGGAGTCGTCGGTCTGGGATGCCGCGGGCTGCGCGCCATCCGGCAGCGTCACCGCCGACGTGTCGACGTGCGCGGATTCGAGCATCGCGAACGCCTCGGTCTCGACCTTGCGGCGGGCGGCGACGACGTGGGCGGGGTAGGCGAAGTGCACGTCGCGGAACTCGATCGCGGGAGCCGACTCCGACGAGGGCTCCGGCTGGACGCGCGCGGCGATCGCGGCGTCGTCGTCGGTCTCGGTGGGCAGGTCGAGCACTTCCTGGATGCGTCCGAGCGCCCCGAGTGCCTGGTTGACGGACGTGATGGCGCCGAAGAAGGAGCCGAGGGGGCCCACGAGGAGGAACAGGAACATCACGAAGGTCACGAGCGCGGCGATCGTGATGGCCCCCGACGCCACGCGGAACCCTCCGATTCCCAGCACGACCAGGAGCGACACCTGGAGGGCGATGCCGGCGACGGGCACGACGAGCGCCGACACCTTCGCGATGCGGACGCCCACGCGATAGGCGTCGGTCGCCTGCTGGGTCACCGACGCGACCTCGCGCTCCGTGGCGCCCGACGCGCGCACGGTCCGGATCGATCCGACGGCGCGCTCGACGCCCGACGCGAGTTCGCCGACCTTGACCTGCTGCTCTGCCGTCGCGGCCCGGATGCGGCCGGACAGCACCGTCACGCCGAGGATCGACACGCCGATGACGAGGACGATGAGGGCCAGCAGCACCCAGTCGATGAGCGCCATCGCGATGAGCGCGCCGAGGAAGATGAGGGAGTTGCCGATCGCGTCGGCGAGTCCTTGCGTCAGGACGGCGTAGAGCAGGGTCGTGTCGGTGCCCACACGCGAGACGAGGTCGCCCGTCCGCCGCGCGTCGAACTCGGAGATGGGGAGATGCAGGATCCGCGAGATGAGCCGGCGGCGGCTCGAGTACACGACGGCGGTGCCCGTTCGCTGCAGCAGGTAGTGCTGGTATCCCGAGATGAGCGAGGATGCCACGACGAGCCCCACGATGAGCCAGACGAGGCTCTCGAGAGGCTGCTGGTCCTGCACGCGCTCGATGACCTGTCCCACGAGCGCCGGCTGGGCGAGCGTCGTGACGGCGCCCACGATGCTCAGGAGCGCCACGACGATGAGCACGCGCTTGTGCTCCAGCAGGAAGGGGAGCAGTTGCTTCAGGCTCGCGCGCGGGCCCTCCTGCGCGGCACGGCGGCCGCGCGCCGGACGGGTCATCGACATGGTTCTCCCTCGGTGGTGCGGAAGGGGGTCACCTTCGACCGTACTTCTTGTGGACGGCCTGCTTCGACACGCCCAGGGCGTCGGCGATCGCCTGCCACGAGTAGCGGAGGTTCCGGGCGCGGCGCACCTGAACCTCCTCGGCACGCGCGAGTTCCCTGCGTACGTTCGCGAGTCGCCGCAGTTCCGCGATCGGCTCCTGCGACGGTGCCTCGCCGATCGCGGTGCGAAGGTCGTCTGCGCCCATGTGCTTCCCTTCGAATGCCGGGAGGTCCGGCGTCCGACGTCAACCATAGTTGACGGCCCCTGGTGCGTCAACTGATGTTGACAATACGGTGTCGGCGACCGGATGTAGTGTGATCCGGTGCCAGAACCCGTCATCGCCGCTGCGAACCTCGTGAAGGCCTACAAGGTCAAGGGCAAGCCTCCGTTCACGGCCGTCGACGGCCTCGACTTCGAGGTCGCGCCCGGCGAGTCCTTCGGTCTTCTCGGGCCGAACGGCGCGGGCAAGTCGACGACCATGAAGATGGTCGGCGCGGTCTCGACGCGCACGTCGGGCGATCTGTCGATCCTCGGTCTCGACCCGGACAGGTACGGCCCCGAGATCCGCTCCCGACTGGGGGTCGTCCCGCAGCAGGACAATCTCGACGGCGAGCTCAATGCGCGCGAGAACCTCTTCATCTACGGCCGGTACTTCGGGCTCCCGAGCAGAGTGTGCCACGAGAAGGCCGACGAGCTGCTGGCGTTCGCGCAGCTCGAAGACAAGGCGAAGAGCAGGGTCGATCAGCTCTCTGGCGGCATGAAGCGCAGACTCACGATCGCACGCGGTCTCATCAACGATCCGCGGATCCTGCTCCTCGACGAGCCCACGACGGGTCTCGATCCGCAAGCGCGCCACGTCCTGTGGGATCGGCTGTTCCGGTTGAAGGAACGCGGCACGACGCTCGTCCTCACGACCCACTACATGGACGAGGCCGAGCAGCTCTGCGATCGGCTCGTCGTGGTCGACAAGGGGCGGATCATGGCGGAGGGCACGCCCGCATCGCTCATCCGGCAGTACTCGAGCCGCGAGGTGCTCGAGGTGCGCTTCGGCTCCGACCGCAATGAACAGATCGCGCCGCAGCTCGAGGGGATCGGCGACCGCGTCGAGGTACTGCCCGATCGGGTCCTGGTGTACGCCCACGACGGTGAGGCCGCTCTCGAGCAGGTGACGGCGCGTGAGTTGAACCCCGTGACGTCGCTCGTACGTCGTTCGAGCCTCGAAGACGTCTTCCTCCGCCTGACGGGAAGGTCGCTGATCGAATGAGCGACCGTCTGGGAGGGGCAGCAGGATCGCGGATGCCGCAACCCGCCGCCACGCAGAATCCGACGCTCGACGAACTCCGCGCCGAGGCGATGGAGTGGGGCCGCAAGCCGCGCGGGCGCGGCTCTTGGTACGTCACGGAGCACATGGTGCGGGCCATGCGCGCGTACGGGTGGACGATCATCGTCGGCGCCTTCGGTCAGCCCGTCCTCTATCTCCTCGGACTCGCCGTCGGACTGGCGGCGATCATCGATGTGCCGGTCGTCGACGGCGGGCAGGAGGTGCCCTACCTCGTGTTCGTGGCCCCGGCGCTCCTCATGACGTCGGCGATCGCCGTGGCATCCGAGGAGTTCACCTACCCCGTCATGGCGGGATTCAAGTGGCGGCGCTACTTCTACGGCTTCAGTGCGTCGCCGCTGTCGTCGGGTCAGATCGCGAACGGCGTCGTGCTGGGGGCGGCCGCACGCATGGCCGTCACCGTCGTGCTCTACTTCGCGTTCATCGTGCTGTTCTTCGCGTGGCTCCAGCCCGACGCCATTCGCCCTGCGACGGCCTGGATCTCCGTCGTCATCGGCCTGGTCGCGGGCCTCTCGTTCGGCGTCCCCCTCATGGCCTATGCGGCCTCGATCGAAGACGACAAAGGGCAGTTCGCGCTCGTCCAGCGCTTCATCTTCATGCCGATGTTCCTCTTCTCGGGCACGTTCTATCCGCTCGCGACGCTCCCGTTCTGGCTGCAGTGGATCGGCTGGGTCTCGCCGCTCTGGCACGCGACCGAGCTCGGGCGCATCGTGACCTACGGCAAAGACGCCTCGGCCGCCATGATCGCGCTCCACATCGGCTACCTGCTGCTTCTCACGATCGGCGGACTCATCGTCGCCCGGCGTCTGTTCGAAAGGCGGCTCGCGAAATGACGACCATGACGATGGGTGCCCCGACCCGCGCGGGCGGCGTGCGGTCGCTCTGGGTCGGCAATCCCCAGGCGGTGGTTCAGCGTGGACTCATCGCAGCCCGATCCTCGAGCTGGGTCGTCGTGCTGTCGGGATTCTTCGAGCCGGTCTTCTACCTGGCGTCGATGGGTCTCGGGCTCGGCGTCCTGATCGGCGACGTGCAGACCTCGGGCGGTGTCGAGGTGCCCTACGCGGCCTTCATCGCTCCGGCCCTGCTCGCTGTGTCGGCGATGAACGGCGCCATCTACGACTCGACGTGGAACGTGTTCTTCAAGCTGCACTACGGGCGGCTGTACGAGGGGATGCTCGCGACCTCGCTCGGACCGCTCGACGTCGCCCTCGGTGAGATCCTCTATGCCCTTCTGCGCGGTGCCCTCTACGCGACGGGATTCATGGTCGTGATGCAGGTGCTCGGGCTCAATCTCGCATGGACGGCGTTGCTCGCGCTTCCCGCCGTCCTGCTCATCGCGTTCGGCTTCGCGAGCGTCGGGATGGCTGTCACGAGCTACATGAAGACCTTCCAGCACATGGATTGGATCAACTTCGTCCTGCTGCCGATGTTCCTCTTCTCGGCCACGCTGTACCCGATCACGATCTACCCCGAGTGGGTCCAGAGCATCATCATGGCGTTCCCGCTGTGGCACGGCGTCGAACTCGTACGGGGGTTGACGACGGGATACCTGAGCACCGCCATGCTCTGGCACGTCCTCTACTTCGTCGTGATGATCGCGGCGGGCCTCGTCTTCACGACGAAGCGGCTCCGCGCCCTCTTCCTCGACTGACGCGCCCGCCCCCCCCCACACGCCACCCCCCCAATCGACTTGTCGTATATGCCGTCGAAACCGTCTCCTCGCGGCACATATACGACAAGTCGATAGGGCGGCTCAGCGCCAGATGACGGCGATGCCGGCGTTCGCGAGCGTCAGAAGACCGATTGACCAGAACACGGCGGGGGCGACGGCACCGCTGCCGCTCTTGCGCGCACGCGCGGCGCCGATGCCCATGAGCGCCCCGATTGCGAGGAGCACGACGAGCTTGACGCCGATCTTGACGTAGTTGAGGTCGTACGAGATCCCCCACGGTGCGGCGAGGGCGAGACCCGCGACGGCTGCGAGGACGAGGCCCAGGTTCATGACGGGGTTGATCTGCAAGCGGCGGCTAAACGCCTCGACGGCCCATGCGCCGAAGAGGAGCGCGAAGCCGGTGATGTGCACGAACACGACGATGTGGCGGAGGATTTCCATACCCGTCACGGTAGGGCTCCGCCCCGCGGTCCGCCAGCAAGGTGGGCCTCAGCTTCGTACGCGCGCTTCTCCTGCGTCAGCCGCGCAGCCCGCGCAGGACGAGCGCCGTGCGGACGGCGGCGTCGGCCGCTTCATATCCCTTGTCTTCGTGGGATCCCTCGAGCCCCGCGCGATCGATGCCCTGCTTCTCGTCGTCGAGCGTCAGCACGCCGAACCCGACAGGCTTCCCCGTATCGATCGCGACGCGCGTCAACCCATCGGTCGCCGCCGACGAGACGTACTCGAAGTGCGGCGTTCCTCCTCGGATGATGACGCCGAGTGCCACGACAGCATCGGCGCCGGACTCCAGTGCCGCCTTCGCCGCGACGGGGAGCTCGAACGAACCGGGAACACGTACGAGTCGCCAGGATGCTCCGGATGCCGCGAGGGCTCGCTCTGCCCCGCCGATGAGTCCATCGGTGATGACGTCGTGCCACGTGCCGGCGATGACGACGACGTCGAGTCCGCTGGCGTCGACCGGCTCGCCGGGCTGGGGGACTCCCGAGGCGCTCATCGCTCGGCGCCTTCGTGCAGCTGGGCGAGGGCGTCGCGCAGCTCGCCCTCGTCGATGATGTGGCCCATGCGGTCTCGCTTCGTCTCGAGGTACTGGTGGTTATTGGGTCCGACTCCGACGATGAGCGGCACCTGCTCGACGATATCGAGGCCGAGATCGCGGAGCTGGTGGACCTTGTCGGTGTTGTTGGTGAGGAGGCGCACCTTGCTGACGCCGAGGTCCGAGAGGATCCCGGCGGCGGCCGCGTAGTCGCGGGCATCTGCGGGCAGGCCGAGTGCGAGGTTGGCGTCCACCGTGTCGAGCCCGCGCTCCTGCAGGCTGTACGCCCGCAGCTTGTTGATGAGTCCGATGCCACGACCTTCGTGTCCGCGCATGTAGACGACGACGCCGCCGTCCTGCTCGATGGCGTCCAGAGCCGCGTCGAGCTGAGGCCCGCACTCGCACTTCAACGAGCCGAACGCTTCGCCTGTCAGGCATTCGGAATGCACCCGCACGAGGGGCGCGTCGTCGTTCAGCTCGCCCGAGACGACGGCGAGGTGGTCCGTGCCGGTCACGCGGTCCTTGTACGCCAGGAAGCGGAACTCTCCGTGCGAGGTCGGGACCTTGGCTTCGGCCCGCAGGCTCACGCGTCGGCGGGCGGTGTGCACCGCGGCATCCGTCGGGTCCGTCTCGTTCAGGTAATCGATGAGCTGCTCGATCGTGATGACCGGAACGTCTTCGCGCTCGCCGAGTTCGAGCAGGCCCGGCAGGCGCATCATGCTGCCGTCCTCGTCGACGACCTCGCCGATCGCGCCGACGGGGGACAGCCCCGCGAGCTTCATGAGCTCGACGGCCGCCTCGGTGTGGCCGGCCCGTTCCCGGACGCCGCCGTCGACGGCGCGCAGGGGGAGGATGTGGCCCGGCCGGATGACGCTCGTCGGCGTCGATTCCGGGTCGGCGAGGACGTTGAGGGTGTGAGCGCGGTCCGACGCGCTGATCCCGGTGGACGCGCGGTCGGCGGCGTCGACACTGACCGTATAGGCCGTGCCTCGGGAGTCCTCGTTGTTCGCGACCATGGGCGGCAGATCGAGCCGGTCGGCCCAGTCGGCGGGCATGGGCGCGCAGATGAACCCGCTCGACCAACGGATCGTCCAGGCGAGCCATTCGGGCGTCGCGAGCTCGGCCGAGAGGATGATGTCGCCCTCGTTCTCGCGGTTCTCATCGTCGGCGACGATGACAGGACGCCCGCCCGCGAGAGCGGCGAGGGCGTCGGGGATGGCGGAAAGGCTCATCTCGAGCCCCCTTCTGTCGTGTGGATCTGCGGAGTGAAGGCGAGGAGACGCTGCACGTGGCGCGCGAGGATGTCGGTCTCGAGGTTCACGCTCTCGCCCACCGTGCGATCGCCGAGTGTCGTGGCAGCGAGCGTCTCGGGGATGAGCGACACCTCGAACCATGCATCGGACCCTGCCGGCGCGGCATCCGTCGGGGCGTCGGAGGCGGCGCTCACCGTGAGCGACACACCGTCGACGGCGATCGAGCCCTTATCGACGACGAGGGGCGCGAGGTCGGCGGGAAGCGAGATGCGGAGCACCTGCCACTGCGCGCCGGGGCGCACCTCGAGCACCTCGCCCGTTCCGTCGATGTGTCCCTGCACGATGTGGCCGCCGAGGCGACCGTGCGCGGGCGTCGCGCGTTCGAGGTTGACGCGGCGCCCGACGCTCACGTCCGCGAGCGTCGACATGTCGAGGGTCTGGCGCATGACGTCGGCCGTGAACCAGTCGGGTCCCTGTTCCACGACGGTCAGGCACACCCCGGAGACCGAGATCGAGTCGCCGTGCCTGGCATCGGTCACGGCCTTCGGCCCGCGCACCGTGAGTCGCACGCCGTCGCCGGATGCCGTGACGGCGGTGACTTCGCCGACTTCCTCGACGATTCCCGTGAACATCAGTTGTCTCCTTCGTGCTGCGTGGTGGCGACGATGAGCAGATCGTCGCCGAGTCGTTCGACGGATGCCACCGACAGTTGGCGCGCCTGCGCGATGGTGCCGATGCCGAGGTCTCCGAGTGCGAGTCGCGTGCCTCCCAGGAGCACGGGCGCGATGTAGGCGAGCACCTCGTCGACGAGGCCCGCGCGCACGAAGGCGCTCGCGAGGGTGGGCCCGCCCTCGACGAAGACGCGCTGCACGCCGAGGTCGCGCAGCTCGGCGACGACGGCGGCGAGGTCGTGTCCGTCGCGGTGCAGAACGGGGAGTGGATGCCGGGTGACCGCGGCATCCGCCGGGATGCCGCGCGCGCCCAGAACGATGGGACGCGGCTGTCGATCGTGCAAACTGCCGTCGGGCCGTCGCGCCGTCAAGGCGGGGTCGTCGGCGAGGAGCGTTCCCGTTCCCACGATGATCGCGTCGGCCGCCGCACGCCTCACATGGACGTCGGAACGCGCGATCGGCCCCGTGATCCACTTGCTCGTGCCGTCGTCGGCGGCGGCTCGACCGTCGAGACTCTGCGCCCACTTGACGGTCACGTGCGGGCGGCCGAGCCGCTGCACCTCGAGCCAGTCTCGGAGGAGTGCTCTGCCTTCGTCCTCGCGGACACCCGACTCGACCGCAACGCCCGCTGCGCGGAGACGCTCGGCGCCGCCGGAGGATGCGACGCCAGGATCGTCGACGGCGTACACGACACGCGCGACGCCGGCGGCGATGAGCGCTTCGGAGCAGGGACCTGTGCGGCCCGTGTGATTGCAGGGTTCGAGAGTCACGACGGCGGTGGCGCCGTCTGCCTGCCCGGGGGCGAGCTTCGAGAGGGCGTCGACTTCGGCGTGCGGCGTTCCGGCCCCGCGATGCCAGCCCTCGGCGAGCACGTCGCCTTCAGAGGACAGGATGACGGCGCCGACCTGCGGATTGACGCCGCGGGGGCCTCGGAGGGCGAGCGAAAACGCGCGCTCCATCGCTGCGCTCTCCGCGGTGTTCGCCGGCATCCGTTCTCTCCGTCCAGGTTTCAGAACGACGGATCCGGAAAAGGGGAACGCGCGGCGCGGGGCTCGCCCGTTCCGCTCGTGCTGCCTCCCATCCGGACTAGCGATGGGTTCCCATCGCATCACCGTCGGTCCCGGATTTCCACCGGGTCAGCCGTGGCGGCATCCTCTCGGATGCTGATGCCACAGCTCGCGGACTATCACCGCCGGTTCGGATTCTCACCGACCCCGGAGCACGTCGATGCTCACGAGTGTAGTCAACGCCGGGAGTGCGGTTTCATTCCATGACCGTGAATGAACCCCGAGGGCCGACGCGGGTCATTCCGTGAGTGCGCGCGCCGTCGCCTCGTCGAGCACGATCTCCGTCGCGAGCCGGGCAGCGAGAGCCCCGCGGAGGCTTGCGAGCTTGGAGACTCCCGACACGACGCACACGCGGCGCTCGACACGGCGGAGCACCTCGAATCGAGGACCGGTGGCGCGGTCGTTGAGCGGGATGCCGTCGCTCGAGCCGTCAGCGCGATAGAAGACCGTCGCGACGTCGCCCACGACCGCTTCGGCTTCGAGTCGCTCGAGGTCGCGCGGCTCGAGGTATCCGCCGGAGTAGACGTGGCTCGGCACGCGGGAGTCGGCGGATCCCGTACTGAAGACGACGAGGTCCATCGCCTCCTGCAGTGCGAGGATCCGGCGCGTACTGCGTTCGCGCCACATCGCGCGCTTCGTCGCCGGGTCGTCGAAGAAGGCGGGAACGGGGAACTGCTGCGCGCTCCCGCCGTACGCGCCGGCGAATCGGCTCAAGATCTCGCTCGCGTACAGGAGTCCCGTCGTCTTGGTGTTTCCCGATCCGTTCAGCTGCACGAACGTCGTACCGCGCACCGATTTGGGGACGAGGCGTCGGCTCATCGCGGCGGTCGTGGCCCCCCACGCGACTCCGATCGTCATGTCGGACTGGATGATCTCGCCGAGGAGGTGCGCCGCCGCCACCGCGACGCGTTCGAGCCGGTCGACCTCGCTCGCGTCGTCGACGACCGGCACGACGTGGGCGACGACCCCGAACTGCCGCGCGATGCTCTCCTCGAGACGCTGCGGTGCATCGAATGGCGAACGCACGCGGATGTCGACGATGCCCGTCGCTCGAGCGTGGGCGAGCAGTCGCGAGACGGTCGAACGCGAGGTCGAAAGCTCCGCCGCGATGGCCTCCATCGTGCGCTCCTGCACGTAGTAGAGGTGTGCGGCGGTGAGCGCGCGCTGCGTCAGCCCCGAGTCGTCAAGGTCCTCCATGCGTCCATCCTGCACATATGTGCAAGACGGATGCAAGAAAGATCATCGGTGTGAGAATGGACGGCGAGGCCCCCACCCGAAAGAGGAGAGCAGCATGACGCGTCGCGGATACGACGAGCTGAAGGACCGCCCCTACGCCGACGTCCTCATCATCGGGGGCGGGATCAACGGGCTCGCGACCTTCCGCGATCTCGCGCTGCAGGGGGTCGACGTCGCTCTCGTCGATCGGGCGGACTTCGTCAGCGGCGCCTCGGCCGCCTCGTCGCACATGATCCACGGCGGCATCCGCTACCTCGAGAACGGCGAGTTCCGCCTCGTGCACGAAGCCGTGACGGAGCGCAACGCCCTGCTCCGCACCGCGCCTCACTACGTCCGGCCCCTTCAGACGACGATCCCCATCTACTCGACGTTCTCGGGCGTCCTCAGCGCGCCGTTGCGCTTCCTGCGTCACGGCAGCGGCAAGCCGCGGGAGCGCGGTGCCGCGCTCATCAAGGTCGGCCTCGTCATCTACGACTCGTTCTCGCGCGGCGGCGGCCGCGTTCCGCGGCACACCTTCCACGGACGCCGCCGGTCGCTGTCGCTTCTGCCGCACCTCAATCCGGCCGTGAAGTACACCGCCACCTACTGGGATGCCTCCCTCCACGACCCCGAGCGGCTCGCCCTCGACCTGCTTCGCGACGGCCGGGAGGCCGGTGGCGCGAACGCGCGGGCGGCCAACTACACGGCCGCGGCGGCGACGCGCGACGGCAAGGTCGTGCTGCGAGACGCCGAGTCGGGCGACGAGTTCGGGTTCGCGGCATCCGTCATCGTCAACGCGTCAGGACCGTGGACCGACCTGACGAACGCGGCACTCGACGATCCCACCACGTACATGGGCGGGACGAAAGGATCGCACATCGTCATCGACGATCCCGAACTGCTCGCGGCGACGGGCGGACGCGAGCTGTTCTTCGAGCACGAAGACGGCCGGATCGTCCTCATCTATCCCCTCAAGGGCCGCGTCCTCGTGGGGACGACCGATCTCGAGCACGACATGGCCGACCCGATCGTCTGCACCGAGGAGGAAGTGGACTACTTCTTCTCGCTCATCTCGCACGTGCTTCCCGACATCACGGTCGACCGCTCCAAGATCGTCTACCGCTTCTCGGGCGTGCGGCCGCTTCCCGGCCACGGAGATGTCGCGCCGGGATTCGTCTCGCGCGACTACCGCGTCGAGTCTCAGCAGCTGGAGGGCAGTGACGGCACGACCGTCCTGAGTCTCGTCGGCGGCAAGTGGACGACGTTCCGGGCATCAGCCGAGCATCTCGCCGATCGAGCGCTGGAACTCCTGGCGCGGCCGCGGCGCCGCTCGACGCGAGGACTGTCCATCGGCGGAGGCCGCGGATACCCGACGACGGAACGAGCCCGCCACCAGTGGGTCGCCGACCACGAGGAGAGTCTCGGGATGGTGCGCACAGCCACGCTGCTCGACCGTTACGGGACGGTGGCCGAGCAGGTCATCGAGGCGATCGCCGCCGACGCCGGCGATGCGCCGCTTGTGACCGTTCCGTCCTACAGCAGCGGGGAGCTGCGGCACCTCGCGCGCAGCGAACAGGTCGTCCACCTCGACGACGTCCTGCTGCGGCGGACGAGCCTCGCATTCACAGGAGCCGTGACGGCGGAGTCGGCGCGCGAGATCGCCGAGGCGATTGCGCCGGTCATGGGCTGGGATGCCGCCGCCACGCGCGCCGAGGCCGACCGAGGGCTCGCGCGGGTGCATGCCGCCGACCCGGCGTGGCTCGCCGAGAACGCGCCGGCGTGACGGACCGACGTCGGTAGCCTGGCCCGACGGGCGAAACTCGAAGAGGAGAACCAGTGGCAGAGCACGTTCTGGCGATCGATCAGGGAACCACCTCGACGCGGGCGATCGTCTTCGACGACGCGGGAAGGATCGTGACGACGGCCCAACGCGAGCACGAGCAGATCCTGCCGCGGGCCGGCCGGGTGGAGCACGATCCCGTCGAGATCTGGACGAACACGGAATGGGTCGTCGCCTCCGCCCTGTCGCAGGCGGGTTTGTCGTCGAGCGACATCGCGGGCGCGGGCGTGACGAACCAGCGCGAGACGGTCATCGTGTGGGACCGCCGGACGGGGCGGCCCGTCCACAATGCGCTCGTGTGGCAGGACACGCGCACGCAGCCGCGCATCGATCAGCTCATCGCCGACGGTGGTGTCGACCGCTTCGCCGACACGACGGGGCTCCCTCTCGCGACGTACTTCTCGGCGTCGAAGCTCGCCTGGATCCTCGACCACGTCCCCGGCGCACGGGAAGCGGCGGAGGCAGGTGACCTCCTCTTCGGGACACCCGATACGTGGGTCGTCTGGAACCTTTCGGGCGGGAGCCGCGGCGGCATCCATGTCACGGATGTCACGAACGCGAGCCGGACCCTCCTGATGGACCTCGAGACGCTCGACTGGTCCGACGAGATGCTCTCCGTCTGGCGCATTCCCCGCGCGATGCTGCCGGAGATCCGGTCGTCATCCGAGGTCGTGGGCGACGTGCAGCTTCCCGGCGTGGCGCGCGGGATCCCGATCGCCGGCATCCTCGGAGACCAGCAGGCCGCGACGTTCGGACAGGCGGCCTTCGGCGACGGTGAGTCGAAGAACACCTACGGCACGGGCAACTTCCTCCTCGTCGGAACCGGTACCGAGATCGTCCGGTCGCAGCACGGTCTCATCACGACCGTCGCCTATCGCCGGGGCGATGAGCCGGCGCGCTACGCCCTCGAGGGATCGATCGCCGTGACGGGTTCGCTCGTGCAATGGCTGCGCGACAACCTCGGGATCATCCAGCGCTCGGAAGACGTCGAAGCGCTCGCCGGCTCGGTCGACGACAACGGCGGCGCGTACTTCGTTCCCGCCTTCTCGGGACTCTTCGCCCCCTACTGGCGCCCCGACGCGCGAGGAGCCCTCGTCGGCCTCACCCGCTACGTCAACAAGGCTCATATCGCCCGTGCCGCGCTCGAGTCGACCGCCTTCCAGAGCCGCGATGTCATCGAGGCCGTCGCGGCGGACTCCGGTCGCGATCTGACCGAACTGCGCGTCGACGGCGGGATGACGCGGAACAACGCCCTCATGCAGTTCCAGGCCGACATCCTCGGCATCCCGGTCGTGCGTCCCCAGGTCGTCGAGACGACGGCCCTCGGAGCCGCGTACGCAGCGGGCCTCGCGACCGGAGTGTGGGACTCGCTCGACGACCTGCGTACCCACTGGCGCGAAGACCGCAGATTCGAGCCGCAGATGGACGAGGACGAGCGCGAGCGCCGCTACCGCCAGTGGAAGAAGGCCGTCTCGAAGTCGCTCGACTGGGTCGACGACGATGCCCGCACCCTCATGGGCACGATGGGGGATTGACCCGCTCCGCTACTTCAAGAGGCGGGAGAGCCGACGGTCGGCGAGGATCTTTCCGCCCGTCTGGCATGTGGGACAGTACTCGAGCGAGTTGTCGGCGAAGAAGACGCTGCGGACCTCGTCGCCGCACACGGGACACGCTTCGCCTCGGCGCCCGTGCACCTGCATCCCTCGCCGCTTGGCGTCCTTCAACTCGGCGGGAGGCTTGCCGGATGCCGCAGCCACCGCTTCTGCGAGGGTCGCCTGCAACGCGGCGAAGAGTCGATCGACCTCGACGTCGGACAGGCTCGAGGCCAACGCATACGGGGACATCTTCGCCGCGTGGAGGATCTCGTCGGAGTAGGCGTTGCCGACACCGGCGATGATCGACTGGTCGCGGAGCACGCCCTTGATCTGCGTGCGTCGGCCCTCGATCAATCGGCCGAAGGTCTCCCGGTCGAAGTCGGGGGCCAGAGGGTCAGGACCGAGCCGTTCGATGCCCGGCACGCTGTCGGGCTCACGGACGACGTAGAACGCGAGCGACTTCTTCGTGCCCGCCTCGGTGAGGTCGAAGCCCGAGTCGTCGTCGAAGACGACCCGGAGTGCGATGGGCGTCTTTCCTGGGCGGATGACCGTCGGCGGCATCCGGTCCGTGAACCGCAGCCATCCGGCCTTCGCCAGGTGGAAGACGAGGTGTGGCCCCGTCGTGGCGAGATCGACGAACTTGCCGTGGCGCGTGGCATCCGTCACTTCACACCCGACGAGCTGGTCGATCGGTGGGTCGTACGTCTTCAGCGCGGCGATGTTCGCGACGGTCGCCTTCCTGATGGTGCGTCCGACGAGGCGCTCGCGCAGGAAGTCGACGAGCCCCTGGACCTCGGGCATCTCGGGCATGCGCCCATCCTGCCACGCGGTCCCGACGGTGGTGCGAAAGAAGTCAGACGCCCTCTGTGCCGTCGAGGACGGGCCAATCCTGCGGTGAACGGTCGTCGGTGGCGAGCAGCCCGGCGATCCACGCGTCGTCGCGTCCGCGGTGGCTCGGGAGTGCCTGGCGGAGGAGGCCCTCGTAGCGGAACCCGACACGTCTGGCGGCGCGCGCAGACCCGACGTTGCCCACGACGGCGCGCCATTCGAGCCGCGGGGTGTCCAGACCCTCGGGCGACAGTCCCCAGTCGACGACGGCTGCGGCGGCTTCCGTGAGTAGTCCCTTTCCGCGCGAGCCCGGCGACATCCAGTAGCCGAGTTCGACCGCCCCACGGCCATGGTGGTACAGGCCGATCATCCCGGCGAGCTCGCCGCCTTCGCGGATGGCCCACGTCTGCTCGACGCCGCTCTGCCACCGGCCCGCGACGCGCGCGACGAACCCTTCGGCGTGCGAGCGCTCGTAGGGCGAGGGGACGGTCGTGTAGCGCTGGATGTCGGGGTCCTGGCAGGCCTCGTAGATGGCGTCGACATCGCTCTCGACGGGCACGGAAAGGACGAGCCGCTCGGTATGCAGGGTGACGGGTTCCACGGCGCCAGGCTACCCGGCCGCTCGCTGCGGAGACCGCTCGGTGGTCTGCCCCGTCCATCATTCAGTCCGCGTGCCGCGAAGGGCGGCGGGCGGGCCCGGATTCCCGCCCCGGTCCGACAGCCGCCGTACCCCGGGGACTGAATAGTGAACGTCGACTCCTCCCCAGCGCGTTCTCGTGGGACCTGATATCCCCAAGATCGCCTCGCGTCGACAGCCGGCTGGTCGGCGCTCCCAGCATGGAGGTCATGTTCGAGGTCTGGGAGCGCGCCGATCTTCTTCGCGGCGGCCTGACCTCGCGTCGGATCACGCGGGCGGTCCGTGACGGAAGGCTGTTGCGCCCCCGTCAGGGGGTCTACCTGCCGCCCGACGCCCCGTCGCCGCTGGTCGGCGCGCTGCGGGTGGGAGGTCGTCTGGACTGCCTTTCCCTGATTCGTGAGCTCGGCGTCTTCGTGTTCGACTCGTCGTCGCTGCACGTGCGCATGACGCGCGGCTCCAGTCGCATGCGCTCGGCGGGCGACGTGCGCGTGCCCTTGGCGCCGCGTCATCGTCGAGAGCAGGTTCAGCTGCACTGGCGGGCGCTGGTGGAGCCACCATCGCTCGCGGCGGTCTCGGTCGTCGACGCGCTCGTTCACTCGGTCCGTTGCCAATCACCGCGCCACGCCATCGCCACGATCGACAGCGCACTTCATCTCGGTCTCATCGACCTTGGCCGTCTCCGCGAGGCCTTCCAACACGAGCCGGCTCGCTTCCGCGCCCTCCTGCCACTCGTCGATCCGCGCGCCGAGTCCGGCCCTGAGACGCTCGTGCGACTCATCGCTCGCGCGCTCGGCTATGTCGTGGAGCTCCAGGTATCCATCCAAGGGGTGGGCCGCGTCGACCTCCTCCTGGATGGGTGGCTCGTCGTCGAGTGCGACAGCAAGTCCTTCCATAGTTCATGGGAGCAACGGCAGAAGGACTACCGGCGAGACCGGGAGCTCGCCGCACAGGGCTACAGCGTGCTGCGACTGACTGCGCGCGACATCATGCACGAGCCCGAGGTCGTCGTTGCGGCGCTCCGAGGACTCCGCGCGCGTCGCTGAAGGCGCCGGTGCAGCCCGGATGACCCTCGTCGGGGTTCGGAATTCAGTCCCGCACGAACCACGCCGGTGGGCGGTCCTCGCCGTTCCGGGCGCGCCGCGCCCGGCTCCACGACCCCGGACTGAATTCTGAACGCCCGGGCTCGCACGGAGTCAGCGCTCGCGTCAGCGGCGGCGGAGCAGGCCGACGCGGTCGTAGACGTCGGAAAGGGTCTCGTCGGCGACGGCCTGCGCCTTGGCCGCGTTGGCGGCGAGCACGCGATCCAGTTCGGCAGGATCGTCGAGCAGGTCGAGCGCGCGCTGCCGGACGGGGCCGAACTCGTTCACGACGACCTCGGCGAGCCCCTTCTTGAAGTCGCCGTAGCCGCGACCGGCGTACTCGTCTTCGATGGCGGGGATCTGTCGACCGGTCAATGCCGCGTAGATCACGAGCAGGTTCGAGACGCCGGGCTTGTTCTCGCGGTCGTACCGCACGGTGCCGTCGGAATCGGTCACGGCACGCATGACCTTCTTCGCCGAGACCGACGGGTCATCGAGCAGCCAGAGCGTACCGGCATCGGATTCGGCCGACTTCGACATCTTCGACGTCGGATTCTGCAGGTCGTAGATGCGCGCTGTCTCTTGCTGGATGACCGGCATGGGCACCGTGAAGGTCTGGCCGTAGCGGGAGTTGAAGCGCTCGGCGAGATCGCGTGTGAGCTCGACGTGCTGCTTCTGGTCGTCACCGACCGGCACGATGTCGGTCTGGTACAGCAGGATGTCGGCCGCCATGAGGACCGGGTAGGTGAAGAGCCCCACAGAGGTGGCGTCGGATCCGTAGCGCGTCGACTTGTCCTTGAACTGCGTCATGCGACCCGCTTCGCCGAATCCCGTGATCGTCGACAGGACCCAGGCGAGCTCGGGGTGAGCGGAGACGTGGGATTGCACGTAGAGCGTCGACTTGGACGGCTCGATGCCCGCCGCGATGTACTGCGCCGCCGTCCGCCGTGTCTTCTCGCGCAGCTCGGCGGGATCGTTCGGCTGGGTGAGGGCGTGCAGATCGACGACCGAGAAGAATGCGTCGTACGACTCCTGCAGGTCGCGCCACTGCATGAGTGCGCCGATGTAGTTGCCGACCTGGAGAGAGTCGGCAGATGGCTGCATTCCGGAGTAGAGACGCGGTTTCTTCACTCCTCGATCCTACGGGGCGGTCGCGTGACTCAGGATGCCGTGAGCCCCAGCGCGTAGTCGGCGACGACGGGCGCGTGGTCGCTCCACCGGGTGTCCCACGATGGTGCACGCACGACGCGATAGTCGCTGACGCGCGCGGCGAGCTGGGGTGTCGCGAGGTGATAGTCGATCCGCCACCCGGTGTCGTTGTCGAACGCCTTTCCGCGATTGGACCACCACGTGTACGGACCGTCGACGTCGCCCGCGAAGCGCCTGCCCACGTCGACCCAGCCGAGCCCCGGGCCTGATGATCCGTCGACTCCCACGACTGGTGCGCCGGCCTCGCCCAGGAACCGGTCGAAGTAGGCGCGCTCGCGCGGGAGGAATCCTGCCTTCTTGACGTTCCCGCGCCAGTTGCGGATGTCGAACTCGCGGTGCCCGACGTTGAGATCGCCCATCACGACGGCCAGGGGCGATGCGGCGGCGAGCTGCGGCATCCGCTTCTCCATGGCATCGAGGAACGCCCACTTGGCGTCTTGCTTCGCGGTGTCTGCCTCGCCCGTCGGCACGTACGCGCTGACGACCGCGAGACGCTCGCCATCGACGTCGAAGTCGACCTCGAGCCACCGGCCGGCGGAGTCGAGTGCCTCGTCGTCGCCGAGGACACGACGGACGTCGAGCCACTCCGACCGCGACGCGACCGCGACGCCGGCGCGGCCTTTCGCGAGAGCCTCGTCGTTGACGAGGTTCCACCCCGGGAGCGCGGCCGCCAGTTCATCGCGCGTCGCGCGCACCTCTTGCAGGGCCATGATGTCGACGTCTGCCTCTTCGAGCCACGCCAGCATCCCTTTGCGGGCGGCGGCGCGGATTCCATTGACGTTGACAGAGGCGATACGGACGCGGTGAGACACGCCCGCCAGCCTAGCCGCGGGCACCGACACCCGATTCAGTCGAAGAGCGAACCGCGCCGCGGCGGCGGCGGGGCGGAGGCCTCGAGGTCTGCGAGCCGTTCGCGGGCATCCTGCACAGCACGCTCGGCACGCCACCTGCGGTACCACGGAGCCTTCTCGCGTTCCTCCTGCGCCGTGCGCAGCCGGACCCGCGCGGCGACCACGAGTGCCTCGTGCTCGCGCGCGCGACGTTCCTCCTCGGTCTGCTCCAGCAGCGGCAGGTTCTTGTCGGATGCCGATACGGCTATCCATGCGGATGCCACGAGGATGATGACGCCGATGATCCGGAACCACAGCAGGAGCCCCACGAAGATCGCGAACGTGGCGAGGAGCGGGTTAGTGGGGGTGTAGCTGAGGAGGAGGCCCGCCCCGACCTGGAGGACGGTGATCGCCCCGCCGCCGAGAAGTGCTCCCGGCCACACCTGCCGCCAGTGCAGCGACGCGCCCGTGAGGAACTTCACGAGCGCTGCGAGCGCGCTCGTGTACAGCACGAACGAGACGACGATGGATGCGAGGCGCAGGCTCACTTGGTACCACTGCGTGTCGAGCGAGATCCCGAACAGATCGAAGACGAGACTCAGCGCCCACGTGCCGATCGACGTCGCGGCGGATCCCAGCAGGAGCGCGACTCCGAAGATCACGGCGGCGAGGAGGTCGCGGGCCTTGAGGAGGAAGTAGCTGCGGCGGTCGGGCGGGATCGCGAAGATGTCGCGGACGGCGCGTCGTGCGAACGTCACGAAGCCGATCGCCGTCCAGATGACCGTCCCGAGAGCGATGACGCCCGTCACTCCGAGGACGCCCGCACTCTCCGTCGCGATCTGCGTCACCTGCGCGGTCGTGAAGAGCCCCGTGCCGGGTTGGTCGGAGATGAGGTCGGGGATGTAGCTGTTGATGACCGCGATGAGTCCGTCGATGGCCTCTTCGCTTCCGCCGAGCCACAGGCCCGTGATGGCGAATCCGACGTAGATCGCGGCGAAGATCGCGAAGAGCGCCTGATAGCTCACGCCCGCCGCGAGGAGGAAGCCGTTGTGCTGCAGGAAGTGCCGCCAGACGCGGACGGGGAACCAGCCCAGCGTCCGCTTCGTGATGCGCGTCGCGCGGCTGATCGGTGCGTCGAAGCGTTCGCGCAGGTTCTCCTGCGTCGCCTCCCAGCGCTCGCGGAGTGTCGCCTCCTCCGCTGTCTCGGCCGCGCGCACGTCCTTCGACGGGTTCGACGAGCGGCGGTCGGTCACCCTGCCAGGTTAGCGAGAAGCGGATGCCGCGGCTTTCGCCGGATCGCGGAACCACCTCAGGAAGAACAGGATCGTCACGAGTGCTACCGCCGGAAGCAGGAACGCCGGTCCGAGCCCCGGAGCATCCGCCAGCAGGCCCAGGACGACCGCGCCGAGGATCGAGCCGGCATAGTTGAAGAGGTTGACCCGCGCGATGACCTGGTCGCTGTGGGCCGGGTCGAGATCGCCCGCTGCGCCGAACGTGACGGGAAGCAGGATGCCACTGGCGAGGCCCGCGATGGCGAAGCCCGCCACGGCGACCCCTGGCGCCGGCACGAGTGCGACGAGCGCGCACCCGATCGCGGCGAGGATGGCGGACACCGCCACGAGGCGCGCACGTCCCACCAGCGGGATGAGCCGGTCCGTCGCGAGCCGCGACACGAGCACGACGCCCTGGTACGCCGCGTAGCCGAGGGGCGCCACCCAGGCGAGGGCCGAGAGATCGTCCGCCAGGTAGACGGTGCTCCACGTGCTGACGGCGGAGTCGGCGACGAAGACGACCAGGATGACGAGTCCGAAGGCCCAGATCCCCGCGCGGGGGAGGATCGACCGCTCGGCGCGGGGGAGTGTCTCGTCGACGGGCTCGTCGCGAGCGAAGCGCCTCACACCGAAAACGGCCGCGGCCAGGGGGACGACGGCGGCCGTCGCGATCGCGACACCCGCCCCTGCCGCCGAGAGCGCCACCGCCGAGACGAGAAGGGCGCCGCCGATGGCGGCAACGGTTGCGGCGGCGAAGAATCCCCCCATGAGGTGGCGCCCGTAGCTCCGCTGAACGGTGACGCCCTGCATCGCCGCTGCCGCGTCGACGCAGCCGAGCCCGATGCCGAAGACGGCCCACGCCGTGACGAAGACGCCGAACGGCGTCGGAAAGGCGATGACGGGGAGTGCGACGCTCTGCACGACGAGCCCGAGGACGAGCGAGGCGCGGCTTCCGAAGCGGACGGCGACGGCATTGGCGAGCACGGAGCCGCCCGCAGCCGAGAGGGCGACGCCGAGCACGATGAGGGAGACGACCGTGTCGTCGACTCCCTGACGCAGCTTGAGCGCCGGCAACGACGTCACCACGACGGCATACCCGAGGCCCTGAGCCGCATACGCGGCCGTGACTGCCGCCCGCGCGACGCGATCCGACGCGTGATTCAGGGGGCGTCCTGCAGGGGAGACATGCGGCATCCGCTCATCGTGCCACGGCGCCGCAACTCGGGCACAGCGCCTCTCGGGGCCGCGGAATCAGCGCTTGCCGCGCAGAACCGCCTGCTTGACCTCGGCGATCGCCTTGGTGACCTCGATGCCGCGGGGGCAGGCCTCGGTGCAGTTGAAAGTCGTGCGGCAGCGCCACACGCCTTCTTTGTCGTTGAGGATGTCGAGGCGCACATCGCCGGCGTCGTCGCGGGAGTCGAAGATGAAGCGGTGCGCGTTGACGATCGCCGCCGGGCCGAAGTACTGTCCGTCGGTCCAGAAAACGGGACAGGAGGACGTGCACGCGGCGCACAGGATGCACTTCGTCGTGTCGTCGAACACTTCGCGATCGACGATCGACTGGATGCGCTCCTTGCCCGGCTCGGGCTTCGAGTTCGAGATGAGGAACGGCTGGACTTCCCGGTACGACGCGAAGAACGGCTCCATGTCGACGACGAGGTCCTTCTCGAGCGGAAGGCCCTTGATCGCCTCGACGTAGATGGGCTGCGAGATGTCGAGGTCCTTGATGAGCGTCTTGCACGCGAGGCGATTGCGGCCGTTGATCCGCATCGCGTCGGAACCGCAGATGCCGTGGGCGCAGGAGCGGCGGAACGTGAGCGAGCCGTCGACCTCCCACTTGATCTTGTGGAGGGCATCCAGCACGCGGTCGGTCGAGTAGAGCTCGACGTCGTAGTCCACCCAGCGCGGCTCTTCGTCGATCTCGGGGTTGAACCGACGGATGATGAACGTGACGAGGAACGACTGGATGCCGGTGTCGTCTGCGGTCTCGGCGTCGATCTGGTCGATCGCGTCCGGCTCGACGAGTGCTGTCGACATCAGTACTTCCTCTCCAACGGCGGGTACCGCAACTCGCCCGCCTCGTTCTTGGTGAACACGACGGGCTTCCAGTCGAGGCGGATGTGGTCGTCGGCGTGCGAGGACCCGGCATCGCCCGACAGGTAGGCCATCGTGTGCTGCATGTACTTCTCGTCGTCGCGCGTCGGGAAGTCGTCGCGCATGTGACCGCCGCGGCTCTCCTTGCGGTTGCGCGCCGTCACGACGACGACCTCGGCGATGTCGAGCAGGAACCCGAGCTCGACCGCCTCGAGAAGATCGGTGTTGAACCGCTTGCCCTTGTCGTCGACGTGGATGTTCTTGTAGCGCTCGCGCAGTTCCTCGATGACGTCGAGGACCTCACCGAGCGACTCCTCGGTGCGGAAGACCTGGGCCTTGCGGTCCATCTCGTCCTGCAGCTTCTTGCGCAGCACGGCGATACGCTCGGTGCCCGGGTTGGCGCGAAGGCCCTCGATGAGCTCCCGGACCTCCTTCGCGGGGTCTTCCGGCAGCGGGACGAACTCGGCCGACTTGACGTACTCGACCGCATTCCTGCCCGCGCGCTTGCCGAAGACGTTGATGTCCAGGAGCGAGTTGGTGCCGAGGCGGTTCGAGCCGTGCACCGATACGCACGCGCACTCGCCGGCGGCGTACAAGCCGGGCACGACCGTCGTGTTGTCGCTGAGCACCTGCGCGTCGTTGTTGGTGGGGATGCCGCCCATCGCGTAGTGCGCCGTGGGCATGACGGGCACGGGCTCGACGACGGGGTCGACGCCGAGGTAGGTCCGCGCGAACTCCGTGATGTCGGGGAGCTTCGTCTCGAGCACCTCCGCGCCCAAGTGCGTGCAGTCCAGGAGCACGTAGTCGCGGTGGGGGCCGGCGCCGCGACCTTCCGCGACCTCCTGCACCATGCAACGGCTCACGATGTCGCGCGGCGCGAGGTCTTTGATCGTGGGGGCGTACCGCTCCATGAACCGCTCGCCGGAGACGTTGCGAAGGATCGCACCCTCGCCGCGTGCGCCCTCGGTGAGGAGGATGCCGAGACCCGCAAGGCCCGTCGGGTGGAACTGGAAGAACTCCATGTCCTCGAGCGGCAGGCCCTTGCGCCAGATGATGCCGACGCCGTCGCCGGTCAGCGTGTGGGCGTTCGACGTCGTCTTGAAGATCTTGCCGAATCCGCCCGTCGCGAAGATGACGGCCTTCGAGTGGAAGACGTGCAGGTCGCCCGTCGCGAGGTCGTAGGCGACGACGCCGGCGATCTCGGTCGACCCGTCGTCCTTCTTCACGGTGATGAGGTCGAGCACGTAGTACTCGTTGAAGAAGTTGATGCCGAGCTTGACGCAGTTCTGGAACAGCGTCTGCAGGATCATGTGCCCTGTGCGGTCGGCGGCGTAGCAGGCGCGGCGGACGGGGGTCTTGCCGTGGTCTGCGGTGTGGCCGCCGAACCGACGCTGGTCGATCTTGCCTTCGGGCGTGCGGTTGAACGGCAGGCCCATGTTCTCGAGGTCGATGACGGCGTCGATCGCCTCTTTCGCGAGGATCTCCGCGGCATCCTGGTCGACGAGGTAGTCGCCGCCCTTGACGGTGTCGAACGTGTGCCACTCCCACGAGTCCTCTTCGACGTTCGCGAGCGCTGCGGCCATCCCGCCCTGAGCGGCGCCCGTGTGCGAGCGCGTGGGGTACAGCTTCGTGATGACGGCGGTGCGGGCGCCCGAGCCCGCCTCGATCGCGGCGCGCATACCGGCGCCGCCTGCGCCCACGATCACGATGTCGAACTCGTGGTAGTGGACGCCGTCCTTGACGTAGCTGTCGGTCGTCTGGGTGCTCACAGGTGGATTGCCTCTGTCGTTTCGATGCGGAGGGGACGGATGCCGCGGCTCAGTTGGCCGCGCACTTCTCGATCAGCCAGTCGGTCGAGCTCGTCTCGATCCCGATGCAGGGGTCGAAGGTGAACACGACGAGCGTTCCGAGGAGGATGAGGAAGCCGGCCGAGATCCACAGGGCCCACACGAGGACGCGACGCGTCGTCTCGCCCGTGACGTAGTCGTTGACGATCGTGCGCATGCCGTTGGCGCCGTGGATGAGTGCGAGCCAGAGCATCAGCACGTCCCACCACTGCCAGAACGGCGTCGCGAACTTGCCCGCGACGAACGCGAAGTCGATGCCGTGGATGCCTTCGCCGACCATCAGGTTGATGAAGAGGTGCCCGAAGATCAGCACGATGAGGAGCACGCCCGAGACGCGCATGTAGATCCAGCCCGCCTTCTCGAGGTTGGGGCCCTTGCGGCGGACGGAGGCGCGCGGTGCGCGGGGGTCGGCGATGGTGGCCATCAGTGCTCTCCTCCCCAGCCGGTGCTGAAGACGATCGACAGGTGGCGGACCGAGAAGGGGATGAGGGTCGCGAGCCACAGTGCCAGGACGCCCCACCACAGCTGGCGCTGGTGCCGAGTGGCCCACGACCAGAAGTCGACCAGGATGATGCGCAGTCCGTTGTAGGCGTGGTAGGCGATCGCGGCGACGAGCACCACTTCGCCGATGCCCATGATCGGGTTCTTGTACGAACTCATGACGGCGTCGTACGCCTCGGGCGATACGCGGATGAGTGCGGTGTCGAGCACGTGCACGAGGAGGAAGAAGAAGATCGCGATGCCGGTGATGCGGTGAAGCACCCACGACCACATGCCTTCGTTGCCTCGGTACAGCGTCCCCCGGGGGACGCGCGACGTGGTCTCTGATACCGACGGTGCGACGCGGGTTGGTGCCGACACGGCCGTCCTCCCTGGCTCGAACACGGGTGAGGGGCAGGTCTATGCCCCGGGATGACCGGACTGAGGGAACGGCCACCGGCGTCACGCGGGCGCTGTCTCCATCCTATTCCCGGTTCCGCGAGGGGGGCGACGTAGGCGACCCTTACGGCCCCTTCTTCCGGAGGGATTTCGTCGCGGGAAAGATCGTGTGAAGTTTCGGGATGCCACGAGCGGATGCCGTGGCATCCCGACGCGTCTGACTAGGTTGGAGCCCATGACCGATCCGATCCCCGACTTCTACGCCGTCATCCCCGCCGGCGGCATCGGAAGCCGCCTGTGGCCGCTGTCACGGGCCGACGCGCCCAAGTTCCTGCACGACCTGACCGGTTCCGGAAGGTCGCTGCTGCGTGCGACGTGGGATCGGCTGGAGCCTCTCGCCGGCGCCGAGCGCATCGCCGTCGTCACCGGTCGAGCCCACCGGGCCGCCGTCGAGGGGGAGCTTCCCGGCATCCCCGACAAGAACGTCTTCCTCGAGTCCGAGCCGCGCGACTCCACCGCGGCGATCGGTCTCGCCGCGGCGATCCTCGCTCGCCGCGATCCCGAGGTCATCATCGGCTCCTTCGCAGCAGACCATGTCATCCGCGTGCCGCACTTGTTCGAGTGGGCGGTGCGCCAGGCCGTCTCGACTGCTCGCGAGGGCTACATCACGACGATCGGGATCCAGCCCTCCGAGCCCTCGGTGGGCTTCGGCTACATCAAGAAGGGCGAGGGGCTCATCGTCGAGGGGGCCCCCGAGGCCGCCCTCGTGGAGAGCTTCGTCGAGAAGCCCGACCTGGAGACGGCCAAGACCTACTTCGCCGAGCGCTCGTACCTGTGGAACGCCGGGATGTTCATCACGAGGGCCGATGTGCTGCTCGCCGAGATCGCCGAGAACCGCCCCGAGCTGCACGCCGGGCTCATCGAGCTCGCCGAGGCATGGGACGACCGCGAGGCCCGCGGGCCGGTCGTCGACCGCGTCTGGCCGAGGCTGGAGAAGATCGCGATCGACTACTCGGTCGCCGAGCCGGCGGCCGCCAAGGGACGGCTCGCCGTCATCCCCGGCCACTTCGACTGGGACGACGTCGGCGACTTCGCGAGCCTCTCCAAGCTCAATTCGGGCGGCCGGTCGGAGAACCTCGCGATCCTCGGCGAGAACGCCCGGATCCTCGCGGATGCCGCGACGGGCATCGTCGTGAGCAACACGCCCCGCGTCATCAGCGTCATCGGTGTGAAGGACATCGTCGTGGTCGACACGGCGGATGCTCTGCTGGTCACGACGACCGAGCACGCGCAGCGCGTCAAGGGCGTCGTCGACGCTCTCAAGCTCACGGGTCGCAGCGACGTCCTCTGACGCGGAACCCGCGGCATCCGTATCGGCTCTGTTGCGTCTTTGTAACCATTGGCCCCACGGGCCCGGACGGGTACGCAACCACCACGTCACAGTAGGTAATCTTTACCGTCCCCGTGAGAGACGCGGGGGAAGGATGTGGAGGCTGAGTTGACCATCTCACGCACCAAGAAGCTTGCCGGCGTCGCGGCGGCCGCGGGCATCGCCCTCGTCCTCGCGGGCTGTGGAGCAGCTCCCGAGACCGAGGACAGCACGACGGCACCCGAAGCCGGTTCGGACTTCCTCCCCTGCCTCATCTCGGATGAGGGCGGTTGGAACGACCGCTCGTTCAACCAGTCGGCCAAGGAGGGCATGGACCGCGCGCTCGAGGAGCTCGACGTCGAGGGCATCGAGCTCGAGTCGACCACCCCCAACGACTACGCGCCGAACCTCGAGACCCTCGTCTCGGAAGGCTGCACGTTCATCGTCTCGGTCGGGTTCAACCTCTCGGCCGCCACGGTCGAGTCGGCGCTGGCGAACCCCGAGGTCGACTACGCGATCATCGACGACTACGCCGACAACGACTTCGACGGCACGACGGATGCCCCGAACATCAAGCCCCTCGTCTTCAACACGGCAGAGGCCGCGTACCTCGGCGGCTACGCGTCGGCGGCGTGGTCGGCGCAGAGCGGCGTGAACAAGGTCGGCACCTTCGGCGGAATGCAGATCCCGTCGGTCGCCGTGTTCATGGACGGCTTCCAGCTCGGCGTCGAGAAGTACAACGAAGACATGGGCGGCGCCGTCGAGGTGTTCGGCTGGGACATCGAGACGCAGGAAGGCGCCTTCACGGGCGGCTTCGCAGCCAACGACACGGCCAAGCAGACCGCGCAGGGCATCCTCGACCAGGGTGTCGATGTGCTGCTCCCCGTCGGTGGCCCGATCTACGTGAGCGCCGCTGCCGCGATCTCCGAGGGCAGCAACGACGTTGCGATGCTCGGCGTCGACAGCGACCTGGTCGTCGCCGACGAGAGCGTCGCCGACATCACGCTCGTCTCGATCATGAAGGCCATCGACGTCGCCGTCTACGACGCGACGATCGCGGCCGCGACGGGCGACTTCGACGTCGCGCCCTACGTGGGCACGCTGGAGAACGAGGGTGTCAAGCTCTCGAGCTTCCACGACTTCGAGTCGCAGCTCCCCGACGGTCTCCTCGACGAGCTCACGGCTCTTCAGGACCAGATCGTCTCGGGTGACATCGTGGTGGAGTCGCCCAACTCCCCGTAACGGGCAGGGTCCGTATCGGGGCGAGCGACGGTCGACCGTCGCTCGCCCCGATCGGCGTCGACTGGGGTGTCGGATCGCTCCTCCTCACCGGAGAGGGCCACGGGTAGGGTGCACATATGAAGCTCGAGCTACGGGGAATCACGAAGCGATTCGGCAGTCTCGTCGCCAATGACCACATCGATCTCGTCGTTCAGCCGGGCCGCATCCAGGCGCTCCTGGGTGAGAACGGCGCGGGCAAGTCGACGCTCATGAACGTCCTCTACGGTCTCTACCAGGCCGACGAGGGCGAAATCCTGCTCGACGACGTCGTCCAGCACTTCCGTGGCCCCGGCGACGCGATGGCGGCGGGGATCGGGATGGTCCACCAGCACTTCATGCTGATCCCCGTCTTCACGGTCGCCGAGAACGTCATGCTCGGTCACGAGAGCACGAAGGCCCTCGGCGCCCTCGACCTCGCGGCCGCACGGAAGCATGTGCGCGAGGTCGCCGACCGCTTCGGCTTCCAGATCGACCCCGACGCGCTCGTCGGGGATCTCCCCGTCGGCGTCCAGCAGCGGGTCGAGATCATCAAGGCGCTCTCGCGCGACGCGAAGGTGCTCGTGTTCGACGAGCCGACCGCGGTCCTGACGCCTCAGGAGACCGATGAGCTGATGACGATCATGCGGCAGCTCCGTGACGAGGGCACGTCGATCGTGTTCATCACCCACAAGCTGCGCGAAGTCCGCGAAGTGGCCGACGAGATCACGGTCATCCGGTTGGGCAAAGTCGTCGGGACGGCGTCGCCCACCGCCACGAACGCCGAGCTCGCCTCCCTCATGGTCGGTCGCGCCGTCGAGCTGACCGTGCAGAAGGGCGCGCCGCGGCTCGGCGAGGGCGGTCTCGAAGTGCGTGGCCTCCGCGTCTTCACGTCGACCGGCACCGTCGTCGTCGACGATGTCGACTTCGACGTGCGACCCGGTGAGATCCTCGCGATCGCAGGCGTCCAGGGGAACGGGCAGACCGAGCTGGTCGAGGCTATCGTCGGCCTGGAACCCCGCATGGAGGGCTCGATCAGCCTGGACGGCGTCGAACTCGGCGGGCGGAGCGTCCGTGGCATCCTCGACGCGGGGGTCGGCTTCGTGCCGGAAGACCGCACCGAGGACGGGCTCGTCGGTGCATTCTCGGTCGCCGAGAACCTGATCCTCGATCGCTCGGGAGACGCGGAGTTCGTCCGCTTCGGCACGATCCGACGCGACGCGCTCGACGAGTTCGCCCGCGCACGCATCACGGAGTACGACATCCGCACGCAGGGCCCCGGCTCTCCCGCGGGCTCCCTCTCCGGCGGCAATCAGCAGAAGGTCGTCATCGCACGCGAGATGAGCCGTGAACTTCGGCTGCTCGTCGCGGCGCAGCCGACGCGCGGCGTCGATGTCGGGTCCATCGAGTTCATCCACAAACGCATCGTCGAGACGAGGGACAGCGGCATCCCCGTCGTCGTCGTATCGACGGAGCTCGACGAGGTCACGGCCCTCGCCGATCGCATCGCCGTCATGTACCGCGGAGCCATCGTCGGCATCGTGCCAGGCGACACCCCGCGAGACGTCCTCGGCCTCATGATGGCGGGCGCGACCGAGGCGGGAGCAGCAGCGTGAGCGGCAAGACGCCCGGCACCGACGACGTGCTGGAGCCCGGCGGACAGCTTCCCCGCGCGACCGGACCCCTCACGGGACAGGACCCGCCGCCTCCGCGCAGCAGTGTGTTCCTCAAGGAACTCCTGCGTGGAAGCGCCGTGACGACCTTCCTCGCCATCGTGCTCGCGCTTCTCGTCGGCGGCATCCTCATCGCCGTCACGAACGAGGACGTGCAGGAAGCGGCGGGGTACTTCTTCGCCCAGCCGGGGGACACGTTCGCCGCGATCTGGAACGCGGTCTACGGGGGATACGAGGCGCTCTTCCGCGGTGCGGTCTTCAACGCGCGGGGTGCCGACTTCGCCGCCCAGATCCGCCCCCTCACGAATTCGCTCGGGTTCGCCGCTCCTCTCATCGCGGCCGGTCTCGGTGTCGCGCTGGCGTTCCGTGTCGGGCTGTTCAACATCGGTGCGCGCGGCCAGATGCTCATGGGCGCGATCTTCGCGGCGTTCTTCACCTTCAACCTCGACCTTCCGATGTGGCTGCACCTTCCCACGACGCTGCTGGCGGGAATCGTCGGCGGCGCGCTGTGGGGTGGCCTCGTCGGAGTCATCAAGGCGGTGACCGGCGCGCACGAGGTGATCCTCACGATCATGCTCAACTACGTCGCGTATTACCTGCTGCTGTGGATGATCCGCACGCCCGGACTCCTGCAGAGAGAGGGGACGAACCAGCCGATCTCGGCCGCGACCCCCGAGTCCGCGCAGTTCCCCGATCTCCTGGGCCCGGCCTTCCCCGCACTCGACTGGGGCTTCGTGATCGTCGTCCTCGCGACCCTCCTCGTCTGGTGGGTCATCGAGCGATCGAGCCTCGGACTCCGCCTGCGTGCCGTGGGTGAGAACCCCCACGCGGCGCTCGCCGCGGGAATCAGCGTCAAGCGGATCTACGTCTACGCGATGCTCTTCGCGGGAGGACTCGCAGGTCTCGCCGCCATGAACCAGATCCAGGGTTCCGTCACGACCGGGTTCTCCGGCACGATCGACGCGGGCATCGGTTTCGATGCCATCACGGTGGCCCTCCTCGGCCGCAGCCGCGCGTGGGGCACGTTCGCCGCCGGCATCCTCTTCGGCGCCCTCAAGTCGGGTTCCTTCTCGATGCAGGCGCAGGGGATCCCGGTCGACATCGTGCTGGTCGTGCAGGCGCTCATCGTGCTGTTCATCGCGGCGCCGCCGCTCCTGCGCACGATCTTCTTCCTCCCCAAGAGCGACGCCGAGAAGGCCGCCAAGGCGAGAGCCAAGGCCTCGAAGAAGGCGGTGTCGGCATGAGCGCCTCTGCCCCCACGATGATCGACGACGGACGGATGCCGCTGACCACCGTCAAGGTGCGCCACCTGAAAGTGCCGATCGTCCTCATCATCGTCACGGTGCTGCTCGCGGCGCTGTTCGCGCTCGTCCCGCGATCCGGTGAGAGCACGTTCCGGCTCGGCGACGCGTCCTCCGTCATCGCGCTCCCGGATGTCGTCCTGCCGACGGCGCTCACGTGCTGGGTCGTGCTGGCGCTTCTGGCTCTTCTCACGGCATGGGCGTTCTGGGAGGCATGGTCGTACCGCCGCATCCCGCTCTGGCTGACCGTCGCGTACGGCGCCTTCGGCGTCTTCGCCTTCCTCGTGTGGGCGGGCGCGGGCGGCCTCGTTCCCGTCTCCAGCCTCCTCGTCGGCGCGGTGTCGCTGTCGGTGCCGCTCGTCTTCGGCGCCCTCGGCGGCGTCATCGGAGAGCGCGCCGGCGTCGTCAACGTCGCGATCGAGGGGCAGTTCCTGCTGGGCGCCTTCTCAGCGGCGATGCTCTCGAGCCTCACGGGCAATCCCTTCGTCGGCCTCATCGGCGCGATGATCGGCGGCGTCCTGGTCGCATTCGTGCTGGCCGCGTTCGCCATCAAGTACCTCGTCGAACAGGTCATCGTCGGTGTCGTGCTCAACGTGCTCGTGACGGGGCTCACGGGCTTCCTCTACGGGGCGCTCCTCGTGCCGAACGAAGCGCAGCTCAACAATCCGGTGCGCTTCGAGCGGATCAAGATCCCGCTCCTCGGCGACATCCCGATCCTCGGGCCTGTGCTCTTCAACCAGACGTTCATCGTGTACCTCATGTTCATCGCGGTGCCGCTCGTCGCGTGGGGGCTGTACCGCACCCGCTGGGGCCTGCGGCTCCGCGCCGTCGGCGAGCACCCGCAGGCGGCCGACACCGTGGGCATCAAGGTCAACGCGACGCGGTTCTGGAACGTCTCGCTCGCGGGCGCCATCGCCGGCATCGGCGGCGCCTACTTCACGCTCGTCTCGGTGCCGCAGTTCGGCAAGGAGATGACGGCGGGTCTCGGCTTCATCGCCCTCGCGGCGGTCATCTTCGGGCGCTGGGATCCCATCCGCGCGTCGCTCGCCGCCCTCATGTTCGGATTCGTCACGAACCTGCAGAATCTGCTGACGATCCTCCGCACGCCCATTCCGAGCGAATTCATGCTCATGCTTCCGTACGTCGTGACGATCATCGCCGTCGCGGGCTTCGCGGGACAGATCCGGGGGCCAGCAGCCGCCGGGAAGCCATACATCAAGGGGTGACCCACGTGACCGATATCGACTGGGACGAGCTACGCTTCGCAGCAACCGACGCCATGAAGCGCGCCTACGCGCCGTACTCGCGCTACAAGGTGGGGGCTGCCGCCCTCGTCTCCGACGGCCGTGTCGTGACGGGATGCAACGTCGAGAACGCCTCGTACGGCGTGGGCCTGTGCGCCGAGTGCGGCCTCGTGAGCGACCTCCAGATGTCGGGCGGCGGTCAGCTCGTCGCCTTCGTGTGCGTCAACGGCCAGGGCGAGACGATCATGCCGTGCGGACGCTGTCGTCAGCTGCTGTACGAATTCGCGCTCCCCGGGATGCTGCTCGAGACCGTCTCCGGCATCCGCACGATCGACGAAGTCCTCCCCGACGCGTTCGGTCCGCGCGACCTCGAGGACGCCGCACGATGACGGGCGTCGAGCCCTTCGACGCCGTCGACGTCATCCGCATCAAGCGCGACGGCGGCGCCGTGCCCGAGCCGGAACTGCGCTGGATGGTCGATGCGTACACGCGCGGCTACGTCGCCGACGCCCAGATGGCGTCCTTCGCGATGGCCGTTCTGCTCAACGGTATGGCGAGGGACGAGATCCGCGTCCTGACCGACGCGATGATCGCCTCGGGCGAGCGGATGAGCTTCGCGAGCCTCGGCAAGCCGACGGTCGACAAGCACTCGACGGGAGGCGTCGGCGACAAGATCACGTTGCCGCTCGCGCCCCTCGTGGCATCCTTCGGCGTCGCCGTGCCGCAGCTGTCCGGTCGCGGCCTCGGACACACGGGTGGCACCCTCGACAAGCTCGAGTCGATCCCCGGGTGGCGTGCTGCCCTCGACAACGACGAGCTCTTCGACCAGCTGCGCGAGGTCGGTGCTGTCATCTGCGCTGCGGGCTCGGGGCTGGCTCCTGCCGACAAGAAGCTCTACGCGCTGCGCGACGTGACCGGAACGGTCGAGGCGATCCCGCTCATCGCCTCGAGCATCATGTCGAAGAAGATCGCCGAAGGCACGGATTCGCTCGTGCTCGACGTCAAGTTCGGTTCGGGTGCCTTCATGAAAGACGCCGATGGTGCCCGCGAGCTCGCTCGCACGATGGTCGCTCTCGGCACCGACTCGGGGGTCGCGACGACGGCGCTCCTCACCGACATGAGCACGCCGCTCGGACTCGCGATCGGAAACGCGAACGAAGTACGCGAGTCGGTCGAGGTCCTCGCGGGGGGCGGCCCCTCCGACGTCGTCGAGCTGACCGTCGCGCTCGCTCGCGAGATGCTGACGCTCGCCGGCCAGCCCGACGCCGATGTCGAGGCGGCACTCCGCGACGGCCGTGCGATGGACTCCTGGCGCGCCATGATCCGCGCGCAGGACGGAGATCCGGATGCCGCCCTCCCGGCGCCGCGCGAGACGCATACCGTCGTGGCATCCGATGCCGGCTTCGTCACGCGAATGGACGCCCTCCCGTTCGGCATCGCGGCGTGGCGCCTCGGGGCCGGACGCGCACGCGCTGAGGACCCCGTCATCCACTCGGCGGGGATCGACCTGCACGTCAAGCCCGGCGACCACGTCGCGGCCGGACAGCCGGTGTTCACGCTCCTCGGTCACGATGCGTCGCGGTTCGATCGCGCCCTCGACGCTCTCGAGGGCGCCTGGGAGCTCGGCGCCGCGGCGCCCGCGACGCATCCGCTCGTACGGGAGCGGATCAGCGCGTGACGTGGGGTGCCCCGAGCGTGCAGACTTGACCCCGCAGGACACCCGAAACCCGAGGAGCGCCACATGCCCATCGATCAGCACGGCGACGCCGTTCTTCAGGGTCTTTCGATCCGCAGCCTGCCGAAGGTCGCGCTGCACGACCACCTCGACGGCGGTGTGCGCCCCGAGACGATCATCGAGCTCGGCGACGAGATCGACCTCGACCTTCCCGAGGACGACGCCGACGACCTCGCCGAGTGGTTCGCCGAGCAGAGCGATTCCGGCTCGCTCGTGGACTACCTGAAGACGTTCGAGCTGTCGATCGCGGTCATGCAGACACGCGAAGGTCTCACGCGCGTCGCGCGCGAGTTCGTCGAGGATCTGGCCGCCGACGGCGTGGTCTACGGCGAAGTGCGGTGGGCGCCCGAGCAGCACCTCTCGGGGGGACTCACGCTCGAAGAGGCCGTGGAAGCCGTCCAGGACGGCATCGAGGAAGCAGAGGACGCCGCGGAGCGCGACGGCCGCGACATCCGCGTCGGTCAGCTGCTGACGGCGATGCGCCAGAACGACCGTTCACTCGAGATCGCGAAGCTCGCGGTCGCGTGGCGCGGACGCGGCGCCGTCGGGTTCGACATCGCCGGGCCCGAGGACGGGTTCCTCCCGTCGCGTCATCGTGCCGCGTTCGACTACCTCGCATCCGAGTTCTTCCCCGCCACCGTGCACGCCGGCGAAGCTGCGGGGCTCGAGTCGATCCGCGGGGCGCTGATCGACGGTCGCGCTGTCCGGCTCGGACACGGCGTGCGGATCGCCGAAGACCTCGACGTCGTGTCGAGCGAGGGAGACGAGGTGTACGTCAAGTTCGGCAACCTCGCCCGCTGGGTGCGGGACCGGGAGATCCCGCTCGAGCTGTCGCCGTCGTCGAACCTGCAGACGGGCGCCGTCGAGCGCTGGGGTCGCACACTCGAGGACCATCCGTTCGACCTCCTCTATCAGCTCGGCTTCGCCGTGACCGTGAACTGCGACAACCGCACGATGAGCCGCACATCGCTCACGCGCGAGCTCGCGCTCCTCGCCGAGACGTTCGAGTACGGACTCGACGATCTCGAGGCGTTCCAGCTCAACGCCGCTGCGGGCGCGTTCCTCCCCGTCGAAGAGCGCGAAGAGCTCATCGAGCTCATCGGCGAGGGCTTCGACCGCTAGCTCGACTGCGCCTCTCCGTCCTGCGCGGCACGCTCACCATCGCGCCGCCCAGCTCACTTGTCTCAAAGGGCGACCTGCGGGGTGGTCGGCCCGCCATTTGCGACAAGTGAACGGATGCGCGGGCTCGGCCCCGCCGCCTCGCTCGGCGCCGCTCGGCACCCAGCTCACTTGTCTCGAATGGCGACCTCTGGGCGCGAGTACCCGCCATCTGAGACAAGTGAGCGGCGGACCCCCTCGTTCACTTGTCGCAAATGGCGACCTCTGGGCGCGAGTACCCGCCATTTGGGACAAGTGAGCGGCGGGGCTACAGCGCGGCGATCTCAGCCTGACGAGCTTCGACGACGGCGCGGATGCGGGGGAAGAGCGGATGCTCGGGCTCGAGCCCCGTCACGGAGGCCGTGAAGTCCGCGGCATCCTGTTCCCGGATGAGGCGTTGCAGCTCGACCGACTGCGGGTCCTCGGGGTCGTCGAAGGCGAGGGCCGCTGCCATCGCGCTCACGAGTGCGTCGACGGGAAGGCCTCTCTCGGCCGCCTCGGCTGCCGGACCGACGAACCGCTCGTGTCGGGAGAGCTTGCGCAGCGGCTGGCGGCCGACCCTCCACACGGTGTCGGGAAGCGCGGCGTTGCGGAAGCGGCGCAGGATCGTGGCGCGGTATTCCGCCTGCGCGTCGGGATCGAGCTCGTGCTTGGCGATGAGAAGGGCTGAGGTCTCCTCGAGGACGGCCTCCACCTTCGCGGCGATGGCGGCGTCGGCGAGCGCTTCCGCGATGGTCTCGACGCCCGCCTGGGCGCCGAAGTAGGCGGTCGTCGCGTGTCCCGTGTTGACGGTGAAGAGTTTCCGCTCGATGTAGGGGGCGAGGTCGTCGACGAAGTGCGCACCCGGGATGCGCGGGGGTGCCGATCCGAACGGGGACCGCTCGATCGCCCACTCGTAGAAGGGCTCGACTGTGACGTCGACACCCTCGCCGGGCGGCTGAGCCGGCACGATGCGGTCGACAGCCGTGTTGGCGAACACCGCACTGGACTCGAGGGCGTCCCACGCAGGCCCTGCCGCGGTCTTCATCTCGTCGCGAAGGAGGTCGGTCGCGTTGATTGCGTTCTCGCACGCCATGATCTGCAGCGGGCGAGAGGACGGTTCGCGCAGGGCGAGGCCGGCGATGATGTGCGGAGCGACGAACTTCAGGATGGTCGGACCGACCGCCGTCGTCACGATGTCGGCCGAGGCGATCGCGTCGACCACCTCTTGCGGATGCTCCGCCGAGTTGATCGCGCGGAAGCCCGTGACGACCGTGTCGACGCCACCGTCGCCGACTTCGTGCACGGTGTACTCGGAGACGCCGTTGATCGCGTCGACGAGGGGTGCGGACACGTCGGAGAAGACGAGGTCGTACCCGCCCTGGTGCAGCAGGAGGCCGACGAAGCCCCGGCCGATGTTCCCCGCGCCGAAGTGGACCGCCAGCATCAGACGCCCGCGGCCGAGACGAGCGCGAACAGCTCCTCAGGGCTCGACGCGGCCTTGAGCTTGGCGACCTCGTCCTCGTCGGAGAAGAGGATCGCGATCTGCGAGAGGATCTCGAGGTGCTCGTCGCCGCGCCCGGCGATGCCGACGACGAAGGTCACCGGCTCACCGCCCCAATCCACGCCGCCGTCGTAGCGGACGACAGACAGGGCGGAAGCGAGGATCTCGTCCTTCGTCTCGTTCGTGCCGTGCGGAATCGCCAGCTCGTTGCCCATGTAGGTCGAGACGGTCTCTTCGCGTTGCTGCATCGCGTCGAAGTACCGGTTCGTGACGGCGCCGGCGGATTCCAGGATGTCGGCGGCCTCCTTCATCGCTTCTTCGCGTGTGGCGTCTCCGGAGTGGATCCGCACCTGGCCGAGGTTCAGGACGTCGAGTGCCATGTGATTCGCCTTTCTCTTCCCCACGGATGCCGCGGGCTCTGTCTTCGAACGTATCGGGCCGTAGCCGAGCGATGCCCGTTCGGGGCAGGTTCTCCACCCGATACGCCGCTCTTCACGGCGTGTCGAGCTCGGAACCTGCCCCGAACGGGAGCGAGACCCGATCTGAGTGATCAGCTCTGCTGGTCGCGGACGAGGTCGACGACCTCTTCGTACTTCGGCGAGTTCATGAAGTTGTCGACGGAGACGTGGATCGCCCCCGGCGTCTGCTTCCGAGCCCGGTCGGTCAGCTGGTTCTGCGTGATGACGAGGTCGGCGGAGTCGTCGAGGTTCGCGATCGCCTTGTTGACGACCGTGACGCCCTCGATGCCCGCCTTCTTGATCTTGTTGCGCAGGACGCTCGCGCCCATCGCCGAGGAGCCCATGCCCGCATCGCACGCGAACACGATGTTCTTCACGGTCTTGATGTCGACGCTGCCGCCGTCGAGCTGGCCGCCCGTCTCCGCTTCCGTCTCGAGCCGGTCGACGGCCGCCTCCGCTTCGCGGATGGCCTCGCGGTCGTTGGGGTCAGCCGCGCGGAGGGCATCCAGCGCCGCCGACGTCTTGCCCTTGTTGGCCGCCGTCTTGGAGACAGCGGACGAGAACGCGTCGGCTTCCGCGAGCAGGTCGCGCTTACGCGAAGCACGCAGGATGATGCTCGCGACGATGAACGTCACGGCAGCTGCCAAGACGACCGACAGGAGGACGACGAGAAGGTTCGGCACGCCCGCCGCTACCGCCGCCGCGCTCACGGCGAAGATGCTGCCCGGTGCCGCGGGGAAGACGAGTCCGCCGCTCAGGAGCATGTTGGTCGTGACGCCGGTCGCACCACCCGCGATGAGCGCGAGGATGAGGGTCGGCTTCATGAGCGCGTACGGGAAGTACACCTCGTGGATGCCGCCGGCGAACTGGATGACCGCCGCGCCCGGTGCGGAGGCGCGTGCCGCGCCGAGACCGAAGATCGCGAACGCGAGGAGCAGTCCGAGGCCCGGACCGGGGTTGGCCTCGAGGAGGAAGAGGATCGACTTGCCGTCGGCCTCCGACTCCGTCAGGCCCAGCGGCGTGAGCACACCGTGGTTGATGGCGTTGTTGAGGAACAGCACCTTGGCCGGCTCGATCAGGATGCTCGTGAGGGGGAGGAGGTTCAGCTCGACGAGCCAGTTGACGCCGTTGCTGAGGGCCGTCATGAGGCCGTTGACAAGCCATGCGATGGGGTAGAAGCCCACGATCGCCATGATGAAGCCCCAGATCCCGGCCGAGAACATGTTGACGAGCATCTCGAAGCCGGAGCGGATCTTGCCGTCCCACAGGCTGTCGAGCCACTTCATCGTCCATGCCGCGAGGGGACCCATGATCATCGCACCGATGAACATGTGAACCTGTCCGAGCTCACCCGCGTCGGGGTTCGCCGCGAGCGCCGCCGCGTTGAACTGCGCGATGAGAAGGTCGGAGCCGGCGATGGCACCCATCGTGGCGATGATGCCGACGACACCGCCGCGCTGCTTGTAGACCATGTAGCCGCCCGTGTACCCGATCACGAGGGGGAGCAGGTAGTGGATGAACGGACCGACGATCGTGGCCAGGTCGGCGTTGGGGGTGAAGCCCTTCTCGATGAAGAACATCGTGAAGATGCCCCACGCGATCAGGGCGGGGATGTTCGGCATGATCATGCCGGACAGGAACGTCCCGAAGCGCTGCACGCCGACGCGCACGCCGCTCGAGGACGTTGATGGGGTGGACGCCGTTGTCATGACATGGCTCTCTTTCTCTGGGTCGATCGCAGCCGCACGGGCGGCCTATCGGGTTGCAGCGGCCTGCGCCGCGCTTCGTGCTGATGCCGCGTCGTTCGCGGCGAGGGCGGCCTCGGCGATGCTGCGGGCATCGTCGAGGGAGTGCTGGAGCAGCGTCGCACGCACGTCGGCGAGCGCCGTGGGCGCCATCGAGAGCGACGTGGCACCGAGGCCCACGAGCACGACGGCGAGGAGCGGATCTGCGGCGGCCTCGCCGCAGATGCCGACCGGCTTGCCCGTCGCCTGGCCTGCGGCTCCGACCTCGCGGATGAGGCGCAGGACGGCAGGGTGCCACGGGTCCTGGAACGATGCCACCGAGCCGAGGAGGCGATCGGCGGCCATCGCGTACTGGGTCAGGTCGTTGGTTCCGATCGAGGCGAAGTCGGCCTGCGGGAGCACTCTGTCGGCGAGGAGCGCCGACGACGGCACCTCGACCATGACGCCGGCCGTCTTGATGCCGTAGTCCTTCGCGAGGGCGACGAAATACTCGGTCTCTTCGACGGTCGCCACCATGGGAGCCATGACCCACAGGTCGGCGCTCGTCGCGGCATCCGCTTCGGCGAGAGCCGTCAGCTGTTCGCGCAGGATGTCTTCGCTGGCGCGCAGGGCACGGATGCCGCGGAGTCCCAGCGCGGGGTTCTCCTCGTGCGCGTCGTTGAGGAACGCGAGCGGCTTGTCGGCGCCGGCGTCGAGCACGCGCACGACGACCTTCTTGCCGGGGAAGGCGGCGAGGAGCTTCGTGTACGCCTCGCGCTGCTGCTCCACCGTCGGAGCCTGGTTCGAGCTGAGGAAGAGGAACTCCGTGCGGAAGAGGCCCACGCCTTCGGCGCCCAGCTCGACGGCTTCCGCGGCCGCTTCGGGCTTGCCGAGATTGGCCAGCAGCGGCACGGGAGTCCCGTCGGACAGCGCACCGTCGGTGAGGGGGGCGGATGCCGCGGTGGCACGTGCGTGCGCGCGGTTCTCGGCCTGTGCAAGCTCGTCGGCGCTCGGCTGCGTCGTGACGACGCCCTTCGCGGCATCCACGATGACCATCTCGCCGTCGACGAGCCCCTTCGCGTCGACAGCCCCGACGACCGCGACGATCGACTTCTCGCGAGCGAGGATCGCCGTGTGCGACGTGGGGCCGCCCTCGGTCGTGACGAGCGCGAGCACCTTGTCGAGATCGAGAAGCGCCGTGTCGGCGGGAGCGAGGTCCTTCGCGACGAGGACGAACGGATGCCCGGGGTCGGGGACTCCCGGAGCGGGCACGCCGCGGAGCCGGGCGATGACGCGCTGCGCGACGTCGTCGAGGTCGGCGGCGCGTTCGCCAAGGTATCCGCCCATCGCCACGAGCTGGTCGCGGAATGAGGCGAACGCGTCGTGCACGGCGAACTCACCGGTCGATCCGGCAGCGAGGCGCGAGTCGATCTCGGCCTCGAGCGTCGGGTCCTCCGCCATCATCGCCTGCGCCTCGAGGACGTCCTGCGCTGCACCGCCCGCTTGCGCGCCGCGCTCCTCGAGCTCTCGGGCGACAGCGGCGACGGCCTCACGGACGCGCGCCTTCTCTTCGTCGTTGGTGAGGGTGCTGGGTGCGTCGCTGGGCGCGGGGAACGGCTCCGCCATCCTCGCGACCGGGCCCTGGGCGACGCCGAGACCGATTCCTACTCCACGCAGTTCTGTCATGTCGTCACTCCGCATCGTGGTCGGTGGCAAGAAGCTCGGCCAGGCGGTCGAGAACGGCTTCCGCGCCGTCACCGCCGCCATCGATCGCCAACGTGACGTAGTCGCCCTGTTCGATCCCGAGGGCGATGACCCCGAGGATGCTCGCGGCGTTGACGGGTGCACCCGCATCCTTCGCGATCGTGATCGGGATGCCGGTCTCCTTCGCCGCCTGCGCGAACATCTTCGCGGGGCGCGCGTGCAGGCCGTGTGATGAGCCGATCCGTACCGTTCTGGTGAGGGGTGGCATGTCCGTCCTTTCTGGGGTGGTTCTCGGTCGGGCGTCGTGTCAGGGGAGGGGGGAGCCCGCGGCCGGAGAGAACCCCCCGGCGTCTCCGACCGCGGCGCGGACGAGATCGAGCGTCCGCGTGCCGTCGAGATCCGTGAAGATGTCCGGCGGCAGCAGCACCACCCTCGTGCCGCGCACAGCCGCATCGTGCTGGATCCGCTCCATCGCGTGGGCGAGGTGCGGGCCGACGAGGACGACGTCCGCGGCATCCAAGTCGATCGGGAGCGACATTTCGGTGCCGGCGAAGGCGACGAACGACAGACCCCGGTCCTGCGCCGCATGACGCACGCGCTGCGCGACGAACGTGCTCGACGCACCCGCTCCGCAGACCACCAGGATCCTCATCGATCCGCCTCCTTCTTGGACATTCTTGTGAAATGGCTGGGAGCGGACAACCAGTCCTTCTTCCGCGGGGGCGGAAAGGCGGAGCGGGATGCCGGTCCTCGTCGGCTCGACGCGTGATTGACTTGCCTCGACGCGACGACGGCGTCGAGGCATTTCGAGGAGGACCGTGACGAGAGCCAGACAGGACCGTCTGCTCGGGCTGCTCGTCCGTGACGGCGACTGGGCGACGGCTGCGAGCCTCGCCGATGCGCTCGGGGTCACACCGCGCAGCATCCGGTCCTACGTGACGGCTGTCAACGCACGTGTCGGGTCCGGCGCCGCGATCGAATCGGGGCCCCAGGGCTACCGTGCGGGATCCGATGCTGCGGCGGCCTTGCGCTCCACGACCGGTGCCGATGCTCCGCGGGACCGGCTGCACTCGCTCATCCGCACCCTCCTCGAATCCCCCGACGGCATCGACGTCTTCGAGACGGCCGACCGGCTCTATGTGAGTCCCGCGACGCTCGACGCCGACCTCGCGCGCGTACGGGGCCTCCTCGGCGGCACGGAGCTCACCCTCGAGCGGTCCGCTTCGACGGCACGGCTGCGGGGCACCGAGATGGCCCAGCGACGCCTCTTGTCGCGCCTTGCGCACGACGAGATGGATGCCGGGTCGTTCGACCTCGAGGCTCTCCGACGGACGCTCGGCGCGGAATCGATCGGCGCTCGTGCGTTCGGACCGTTCAAGACCGACCTCGTGGCCGACCTCGGCTCGCTCGGCTACTTCGTCAACGAGTTCGGCATCGCCGACGTCGTCATGCACATCGCGATCGCCGCCGACCGTGTCTCGCGAGACCGGGGCCTCGAGGGCGGTGCGACAGATGCGCGGCCGGCCCAACAGGAGGTCGCCGCCGTCATCTCGCGCCTCGCCGACACGCATCTGGGCGTGCAGCTGGGCGCCGGCGACCTCCAGCACCTCGCGACCCTCGTGCTGACTCGGGTCGTCGCGCCGGGCATGGGCGGGCGCGACGACCACGCCCGTTCCCGGCTGGAGCCCGACGTGGAGGCGGCCGTTCGTGAGGTCGTCGAGCTTGCGGCATCCCAGTTCCTCGTCGACATCGCGTACGAGGACTTCATCCTGCGGCTCGCCCTGCACGTGCAGAATCTGCTCCACCGTTCCAAGGAACAGGCGTGGTCGCGCAATCCACTGACGCGTTCGCTCAAATCGACGTACCCCATGATCTTCGAGGTCGCCGTGTACATCGCATCCGGACTGCAGGAACGGCTCGGCATCCCTCTGCTCGACGACGAGATCGCCTACATCGCGATGCACGTCGGCGGGCGCCTCGAACGCAGTCGTCGCGCCGACCAGCTGCTGACGGCCACGATCGTGTGCCCGGGGTACTACGAGCTGCACGAATTGCTGCGCTCGTCCGTCGACCGGTCTCTCGGCCAGGCGATCGAGGTCGTCGGCGTCGAGACGCGCGTCGACCCCGATTGGGCGTCGATCGACAGCGACCTCGTCCTCACGACGATCGATCCCGCCCCCGGCGGCGACCGCTTCGTTCGCATCCAGCCGTTCCTGACGGATGCCGACGTCGAGCGGGTCCAGGCGGCAGCCGGGCGAATCCGGCGGGGGCGCCGACTCGCACGCCTGCGGACGGAACTCGAACGGTACTTCTCTCCCGAGGGATTCGTGCGAGGACTCGACGGGGCGTCGTCGGATGACGTCATCCGACGACTGGGCGCACTCCTCGTCGCGCAGGGGGTGATCGACGACGACTACGTCGAGCGGGCCATCCAGCGCGAGGCGCTCTCGTCGACAGCGTTCACCGACGCGCTCGCCGTTCCGCACGCGATGGGCATGACGGCGACGCGGACCGCGATTGCGATCGGTATCGCGGAGCCATCGATCCCGTGGGGCGATGGGCGCGTGCAGGTCGTCGCGCTCGTGGCGTTCTCCGAGACCGACCGCGAGGCGTTCCAGACGGTCTTCGAGCAGTTCGTCGAGGTGTTCAGCGAGCGGGAATCCGTGCAGCGGATCGTTCGTCGAGGCACGGAGTTCGCCGCGTTCCTCGACGAACTCGTCGCCGTCATCGACGGCTGAGCCGGCCCGCCCGGCCCGGGCGCCTTCCCGCCCCGGGGCGTGTTCTGTCGCCGCGGGGCGTGTTCTGACGCCGCGGGGCGTGTTCTGACGCGGCGCCTTCCCGCCCCGGGCCCCGGAGGCTCGGGCGCTGCCGGGCGTGGGCGTGTTCTGACGCGGCGGGGCGTGTTCTGTCGCGGCGCCTTCCCGCCCCGGGCCCCGGAGGCTCGGGCTCTGCCGGGCGTGGGGCGTGTTCTGACGCCGCGGGGCGTGTTCTGACGCGGCGCCTTCCCGCCCCGCGCCCCGGAGGCTCGGGCTCTGCCGGGCGTGGGGCGTGTTCTGACGCGGCGGGGCGTGGATTCTGCGCCCCAGGGCGACGGAACGCGCCCCAGGGCGACGGAACGCGCCCCAGGGTGACGGAACGCGCCCCGGAGGCTCGGGCTCCGCCGCGCCCCCGGGTGCGTAAGGGGCGGCGTTCCGGCGGAGCTGTGCGGCGTCTTCGAAAAGCCAGACAGAGCCGGGGACAGGGACGCAGGGCGTGGATCGGACGGTTCCGCACTCATTGTGGGGCGCACTCTCTCCGCTCGGGGCGCATAATCGGCGCCCCACACGACGGATGGCGCCCCATCCGGATAGTCCCGAGGAGGGCGGGCTACGGGGACGGGCGGATGCCGAACTGCGCGAGCCGAGCAGCGAGCGTGTCAGCCGTCACGATGTCCTGCCATCCCCACCGGACGAAGCGCCTTCCGGTGATGCCGCGGATCCAGTCCTCCCGGCGCTTCTCGCGCTGCAACGCTTCGGCGGTGGACAGACCGTCCAGCATCCGGCCGTCGACGTACTTGATCGCCCCGTCGAACTCGCCGAAGGCGTCGGCTTCGTCGATCCCGAAGTCGACGAAGTAGTCCTGCCCGACTGGCCCTGTCACGCGCACCTGGAGCTGGGGCGTCGCGAACCCCGCCTGGTGGAGACGGATGCGACTGATGCTCTCGCCGGGGAGCTCTGCGCGCCCATCGGCGAACTCGACGGCACGGTGCGCCTTCGCGCGCCCCTGGGCTGATTCCCGAACCACCGCGAGAACGTCTTCGACGAAGGCGGCGGCTCCGTCCGCGTCGTAGTGGTGCCGGCGGAGGAACTGCCGTCGGAGGGCCGCGTCCGCGACCGTGACCGACTGCTCGAAGGTGCCGATCCGCGCGAGATCGGCGACCGTACGGGTGAGTGACGTGCACGAGAGCCCATTGATCTCCACAACATCCGATTGGCCCAGGATGCCGCGGTGCCGCACGAGCCCACGCGCACTTCCCGGGCGCCCCGCGGGAGCGATTACGTGAACTGACGCGGGAGGCCGGAAGAGCGGCATCCCGTGGAGTGCTGCGGCTGTATGAACAGCGAACACCGGCACGCGTCGTGATGTCATTGCGACCGCTCGTGCGCGCGCGACGGTTCGGTCGGGATCCGTCGCCCGTCGCCAATTCTCTCCGTCGACGTAGACGCCCGCTCGCACGCGCAGGAGTGCTCCCGTGCGGACGAGTGTTGTCAGACGCCCCGGCGAGATGCCGTCAGCGTGGACCTCGTCGCGACGCTGGAGTCGGAGTATCGGCATGGATGCAGTGTCGTCCAGGACGCGGGCGTCTGGAGTGCGGACGGGTCGCGGTGTGGAGAGAACGCCTGAGGCGGCGGATCGGGAGGAGACGATGCAGAGCGGGGGTGACGCGTGGGGCCGAGGGACGGAGTGGAGGCGCGTCTGGCACACTCTGGGGCGCGATCCGTCGCTCGGGGCGTGCATTCCGCGCCCCGGCGAGCAAGAGTGCGCCCCGGGGCGGTGGGCGGCGGATCGTTCGGGGAGCGTGAGCTACCAGCGCAGGGTGGCCCCGGGGCGGTGGGCGGCGGATCGTTCGGGGAGCGTGAGCTACCAGCGCAGGGTGGCTCGGGGCGGGGCGCGATCCGTCGCTCGGGGCGTGCATTCCGCGCCCCGCGGCGGCGGAGAGTGCCCCGGCGCGGGGCGGGGGGGATTGTTCCGGGAGCGTGAGCGATGTGCGCAGGGTGGCTTTGGGTCGGGGCGCGATCCGTCGCTCGGGGCGCGCATTCCGTGCCCCGGCAAGCAAGTGTGCGCCCCGGCGCGCGGCGAGCGGGGGGTCGTTCGGGGAATGTGAGCGATGTGCGCAGGGTGGCTTAGGGTCGGGGCGCGATCCGTCGCTCGGGGTGCGCATTCCGCGCCCCGCGGCGGTGGAGTGCGCCCCGGCAAGCTGGAGTGCGCCCCGGCAAGCTGGAGTGCGCCCCGCGGCGGTGGAGTGCGCCCCAGCAAGCTGGAGTGCGCCCCGGCAAGCTGGAGTGCGCCCCGCGGCGGTGGAGTGCGCCCCGCGGCGGTGGAGTGCGCCCCGCGGCGCTGGAGTGCGCCCCGGCGGCGAGCCCGAACGGCGCCGGCGCACAACCGGGCCGGCGTCTCACGCGCGGCGCGTGGGAACTCAGCCGCGGAGCAGGCGGGTCTCGAGGCCGAGGCGAACGGCAGGCCATTCGGTCGGCAGGATCGAGAAGACGACGGTGTCGCGGAGGGTGCCGTCGGGGCCGAGGCGGTGATTGCGCAGCACGCCGTCCTGCTTCGCGCCGAGCCGCGCAATGGCGGCGCGCGACTGGCGATTGTGCCAGTGCGTGCGGAACTCCACGGCGATCGCGTCGCACGCTTCGAACGCATGCGTGAGCAGCAGCAGCTTCGCCGCGGTGTTGACGGCGGTCCGTTGCGCCTCGATCCCGAGCCACGTGTGCCCGATCTCGACGTGGCGGTTCGCCTGGTCGATGTTGCAGAAGGTGGTCGTCCCCACGATTCGTCCGGTCTCGCGGCGCCGGACGGCCCACGCATTCATCGATCCCTGGGCGACCCACGCGAGACGTTGGCTGACGTCGCCCGCCATCGCATCGGGGGAGGGCACGCTCGTGTACCAGGCGTGCTCCAGACCGACGGATGCCGCGGCGAGATCCGCGATGTGGTCCCTCGAGAGCGGTTCGAGCCGGACCCACGCGTTCTCCAGGACGATCGGCTCGCTCAGCGCCGTCGGTTCATACGAAGAGACGTCCACACTCACCCCTTGTCGTCGTTCATGACGTTCTCGACGGCCGCAGCGCCCGCCGACGGGTCGGACGCACCCGAAGCGGCACGGGCGGCCGTGATCGCACGTCGCCCAGCCGGAAGCGAGATGGCCAGGCCGATCACGATGAACGTGAGCATCCCCGCCCCGATGAGGAGGAGCTCGATGGGCAGGACGTCGGCGAGCGGGCCGAACACGACCATGCCGATCGGCATCGCGAGAGCCATCACGATCCCCACGAAGCCGAAGACCCGCCCCTGCCGTTCGGGCTCGACGGTCTCCTGCAGGAGCGTCATCGACGGGGTGGAGAAGAACGGCACGGCGAGGCCGACGAGGAACATGAACGCGAAGAACACCCAGATGTTGGTGGACAGCCCCAGCGCGATCGACAGCGCACCGAACAGCAGCGACGAGACCACGATGAGCCCGATGCGGCTGCGGGAGGCGAAGAACGACGCGATGAGGATGCCGCCGAGCACCATCCCGATGCTGAACGACACTTCCAGCACGGCGAGGTTGACGACGTTCTGGGTCTCGCCCGCGGGGAAGGTCCGCACGAGCATGAGCGGGGTCAGGTTGGACGGAGCGACGGTCAGCACGAACACGATCGCGAACACGACCAGGAGCCATCGGACGAACGCGTGGTGCGCGATGTAGCGCACGCCGTCGACGAGGTCTGCGAAGTAGCCGGTCTGCGCGTCGGCGGCCGTGCGCACGGCGCGGACGGGCACGAGGGCCAGAAGCCCGATGCCGATGATCGCCGTCACGACGTCGATGAAGAAGATCGGGATGAGCGCGGCCGCGGACCCGTCGTAGACGGCGGAGGCCCACGCGAAGACCGCCCCGCCGACCGCGGGAGCGAGGAGCGCCATGGCGGACTGGATCGAGCCGTTCACGCCGTTGACCCGGATGAGGTTGCGGGTGGGGACGATCTGGGGGAGGAGAGCCGAGACGGCGGGCGTCTGGATGCCGGCTCCCGCAGACCGGATCGCCATCGTCAGGTAGATCAGCCACACCTCGGCGTAGCCCGTCAGCATGATGAGGGCGAGCGTCAGCGTCGTCGCGGCGATCGCGGCATCTGCGCCCATGATCAGGAACTTGCGATTGTGGCGGTCGGCCCAGACCCCGCCGAAGATGGAGACGACGGCCTGCGGCAGGAAGCCGAACACCGCGGCGAGGGCCATGATGAGGCCCGACTGGTAGGTGATCGTGAGGTACCAGAACACCGTGTACTGCACGAGCATCGACCCGAATAGACTCGCCGTCTGGCCGCCCAGGAAGAGGATCGTGTTGCGCAGCCATCGCGGGGGATCGGATGCCGCCTCGCGGGCATCCGCACGCACGTCGTCGCTCATCGTGGCCTCTGTCGTTCCGTCACCTCTGACACGCCCTGCACGGCGTGCGGCGTCACGCTAGCACGGGACCCGGACATGCCGGGTCCCGAGTGCCGTCGCGCGCGCGTGCGCGTCAGCCGAGCGCGTCGAGCAGCCGCCTCGCTCCCGCCGAGAGGGCGTCGATCCGGCCGCGCGCGTCGTCCGCGGAGTCGCCGCGGACGTCGAGGTAGAGCTTCAGCTTGGGCTCCGTTCCGCTCGGCCGCACGATCACGCGGGAACCGTCGGCCAGCCACAGCCGCAGGACGTCGCCCGGCGGGAGGCCGTCGACACCGTCCAGCAGGTCGTCGACGCGATCGATCGCGACGTCTCCGAGGGAGGTCGGGTGCTCGGCGCGCAGTGCCGCCATGATCCGCCCGATCGACGACACGTCGTCGACGCGCACGGAGATCTGGTCGCTCGCGAAGGCGCCGAACGTCTCGTCGAACTCTGCCAGCAGACCCGCGATGCCGATACCTCGGGCGCGGGCCTCCGTCGCCATCCCGAGCATCGCGATCGCTGCCGAGATGCCGTCCTTGTCGCGGACGGTCTCGGGGTTCACGAGGTAGCCGAGGGCCTCCTCGAAGCCGTAGATCATCCCGGGGGCGCGCGAGATCCACTTGAAGCCCGTGAGGGTCGCGGAGAAGCCGAGGCCGTAGTGCTCCGCGACGGCGGCGAGGCCGGGCGATGACACGAGCGAGCAGGCGAGGGATGCGGCATCCGTCGTCCCGCGCTCGGCAGCCAGGCGTGCGGCGCGCCAGCCGAGGAGGAGGCCGATCTGATTGCCCGTCAGCCGGCGCCAGCCGCCGTCAGCGGCGGCGTCGGGGATCGCCACGGCGAGCCGGTCGGCGTCAGGGTCGTTCGCGAGGACGAACTCCGCTCCGGCGTTGCGCGCCGTCTCGAAGGCGAGGTCCATCGCGCCGGGCTCTTCCGGGTTGGGGAACGAGACGGTCGGGAAGGCGCCGTCGGGGTCGATCTGCGCCTCGACGACGACGGGAGCCGGGTAGCCCGCGACCTCGAGGATCCGCGCGAGCGTCTCCCATCCGACGCCGTGCATCGCCGTGTACGCCCACGTGAGGCCCTCCGCACCGGCGCCCGCCGGCGCGACCGCCGCGGTGGCCTCGACGTAGGCGTCGACGACGGACTCGGGGGCCGTCTCGTAGCCGAGCGATCGGGGGATGCCGGCGAGGTCGCCGCGTTCCGCGACGCGCGCGATGTGCGCCGCGATCTCGGCGTCGGACGGCGACACGATCTGAGACCCCTCGTCGGAACCTCCGAGGTACACCTTGTAGCCGTTGTCGTCGGGCGGGTTGTGGGATGCCGTCACCATGACGCCCGCGGCAGCGCCGAGGTGGCGTACGGCGAAGGCCAGGACGGGCGTGGGGAGGAGTCGCGGAAGGAGGATCGCGCGGAGGCCGGCTCCCGCGAAGATCTCGGCCGAGTCGCGCGCGAAGACATCGGAGTTGCGTCGCCCGTCGTAGCCGACGACGACGCACGGCACGTCGGTGGCATCCTTCCGCCGCCCGCGCAGGAAGGCCGCGAGGCCGGCGGCCGCCTGCCCGACGAGGACGCGGTTCATGCGGTTGCTGCCCGCTCCGAGGCGCCCGCGGAGTCCCGCCGTGCCGAAGGCGAGCCGTGTCGAGAACCGGTCGGCGAGGTCGGCCGATGCCGCTGCGTCGCCCGCTTCGCTCGCCGCGATGAGATCGCGCAACTCCGCGCGCGTCTCGCCGTCGGGGTCCTGGGCGAGCCAACCGCGCGCCGCGTCGAGGATCGCGGCGCCTGCCGTCGCGGCATCCGTTCCCGCGGCGTCGTTCGCCGCCGCCGCGCTCACAGCGCTCCGATCACTCGCGCGAGGAGCGACGAGATGACGGGCTCCGCCTCGCGGCCGGCCTCGATCACCTCCTGGTGGCTCAGAGGTGTCGTCTGGATGCCGGCGGCCATGTTGGTGATGAGCGAGAAGCCGAGGATCTCCATGCCCGCCTGCCGCGCGGCGATCGCTTCGAGAGCCGTCGACATGCCCACGATGTCTCCGCCGATCGCCTTGGCCATCCGCACTTCCGCGGGCGTCTCGTACTGGGGCCCGCGGAACTGGCAGTAGACGCCCTCGTCGAGCGCGGGGTCGATCGAGCGGGCCAGGTCGCGCAGGCGCGTCGAGTACAGGTCGGTGAGGTCGACGAACGTCGCCCCCTCGAGGGGGGAGGCGGACGTCAGGTTGATGTGGTCGCTGATGAGCACGGGCTGTCCCGGCTTCCACGTGTCGCGGATCCCGCCCGCACCGTTCGTGAGGACCATCGTGCGGGCTCCGGTCGCCGCCGCCGTGCGAACGCTGTGGACGACGCGACGCGCCCCGTGCCCCTCGTAGAAGTGGGTGCGGGCGCCGATCACCAGCACGTTGCGGCCCGTCGGCGTGCGGACGCTCCGGAGGGTTCCGACATGGCCCTCGAGCGCCGGCTTGCTGAAGCCCGTGACGTCGGTGGCGGATACGACGGCGGTCGTCTCGCCGATGAGCTCTGCCGCCTTGCCCCATCCGCTTCCGAGCGTCAGGGCGATGTCGTGTTGCGCGACGCCCGTCTCGCGGGCGATGTCGGCGGCGGCCTCGGCGGCGATCGCGAACGGGTCCGCGGTCGGGTCGTCGAGGGGGTTATCGGTGGTGACTGACATGTGCCCACCTTATGAACGCGGGGTCTCAGGGGCCAGTCCGCGCGCCGATCGGCGCGGCGGTGGAGGCGTGCGTCGCGCGACCGCGTCCGTCAGGGGGAGAATGGATGCCATGACGTTGAGCTTCGAGCGCACGCAGTCCGTCGCGATCATCGGCGGAGGTCCCGGAGGCTACGAAGCGGCGATCGCCGCAGCGCAGCTCGGCGCGGAAGTGACCCTCGTCGAACGGTCGGGAGTGGGCGGCTCGGCCGTCATCACCGACGTCGTCCCGTCCAAGACGCTCATCGCGACGGCCGATGCCGCCGTCGCCGCGCGAGGCGCGAGCGACCTGGGCGTCCAGCTGTTCGCGAAGGGCGGAGACGGGAGGCCCCTCACGCCCGAGGTCGCGATCAACCTCGCCGCCGTCAACCGCCGGCTTCTCGCTCTCGCGAGGCAGCAGTCCGACGACATGCGCGCGTCCCTCGTCGAGGCGGGCGTGCGCATCATCTCCGGCCACGGCCGTCTCGAAGGCGACCGGGGGGTGATCATCTCGACGGGACCCGGCGGCACCGATTTCGACCGCATCGAGGCGGATACGCTCGTCGTCTCGGTGGGCGCGTCGCCCCGCGAACTGCCCAGCGCGAAGCCCGACAACGACCGCATCCTCACGTGGACGCAGCTCTACGACATGAAATCGATCCCCGAGCACCTCATCGTCGTCGGATCCGGCGTGACGGGCGCGGAGTTCGCCGGCGCCTACATGAACCTCGGATCCAAGGTGACGCTGATCTCGAGCCGCGACCAGGTGCTCCCCGGCGAGGATTCCGACGCCGCGGCCGTCATCGAGCGCGTCTTCAAGCGCGGCGGGATGACACTGCTGTCGAAGTCACGCGCCGACAAGGTCGAGAATCTCGGCGATCGTGTCGTCGCGACCCTGTCCGACGGTCGGACGGTCGAAGGCAGCCACTGCCTCATGGCGGTCGGGTCGATTCCCAACACCGCCGGGATCGGACTCGAGGAGGCGGGCATCCAGATGACCGACTCGGGACACATCCAGGTCAACCGGGTCGCGCGGACGTCCGTGCCGAACGTGTACGCGGCGGGAGACTGCACGACGTTCGTTCCGCTCGCCTCTGTCGCCTCGATGCAGGGGCGCACGGCGGTCTTCCACGCGCTCGGTGACGTCGTGATCCCGCTCGAGCGTCGCCGCATCACATCGAACATCTTCACGTCGCCCGAGATCGCGACGATCGGCTGGCAGCAGAAGGACATCGAGGACGGCAAGATCGCCGGCGTCGTCCACAAACTGCCGCTGGCCGCGAACCCGCGCGCGAAGATGATGGGCATCAAGGACGGCTTCGTCAAGCTGATCGCGCGCCAGGGATCGGGAAGCGTCATCGGCGGGGTCATCGTCGCCCCGCGCGCGTCGGAGCTCATCTACCCCATCGCGATCGCCGTCGAACGACGCCTCACGGTGGACCAGGTCTCGCGCGTCTTCGCGGTCTATCCGTCGCTCGCGGCGAGCATCACCGACGCCGCCCGCGCGATGCACGTCGTCGACCACACGATCTACGGCGAGGCGTAGCCGTAGCGGGGTCCCGCTGCGGGCGCCTGTTCGCTGCGGCAGCGAAGCGGCGGTGACCGGGGCGGATGCCGCGGGGTCGGCGTCAGCTGATCGTGAGCAGCTGGTGGCCGGCCGAGACCGTCGTGCCGGGAGACGCATCGATCGCGCCGATGACGCCGTCCTTGTGCGCCTGGATCGGCTGCTCCATCTTCATGGCCTCGAGCACGATCACGAGGTCGCCCTTGACGACCTGCTGGCCGGGCTCGACGGCGACCTTCACGATCGTCGCCTGCATGGGAGCCTTGACGGCATCGCCCGATGCCCCTGCGACGACGGACGGCGCGTGCGAGCGGCGTGACGGCGGCACGACGGCGGGTCGGCCCACGGCGCCGGGAGAGGCGAGGATCCGATCGGGGAGGCTGACCTCGAGGCGCTTGCCGGCGACCTCGACGACGACGGTGTGTCGCGCTTCGGCGGGCTTGGGAGCTTCGAGCTCTCCGTCCCACGGTGCGATGTCGTTGACGAACTCCGTCTCGATCCAGCGGGTGTAGACGCCGAACCTGCCGTCCTCGGCGGTGAAGGCGGGGTCGCGGACGACCTTGCGGTGGAAGGGGAGGACCGTCGGCAGCCCCGCGACCTCGAACTCGTCGAGTGCCCGCCGCGCACGCTGCAGCGCTTCGGCGCGGTCGCGTCCTGTCACGATGATCTTCGCGAGGAGCGAGTCGAAGGCTCCCGAGACCGTGTCGCCCGCTGTGACGCCGGAATCGAGACGGATGCCGGGACCGCCGAACGTCTTGAAGACGTGGATCGGGCCGGGCTGCGGGAGGAATCCTCGGCCGGGGTCTTCGCCGTTGATGCGGAACTCGATCGAGTGGCCTTCCGCGACGGGGTCGTCGTAGCCGATCTCCTCGCCCTCCGCAATGCGGAACTGCTCGCGCACGAGGTCCGTTCCCGTGATCTCCTCCGAGACGGGGTGCTCGACCTGGAGGCGCGTGTTGACCTCGAGGAACGAGATCGTGCCGTCCGCGCCGATGAGGAACTCGCACGTCCCCGCGCCGACGTAACCGACCTCGCGGAGTATCGCCTTCGACGCGTCGTAGAGGGTCTTCACCTGCTCATCGCTCAGGAACGGAGCGGGCGCCTCTTCGACGAGCTTCTGGTGGCGGCGCTGCAGCGAGCAGTCGCGCGTCGAGATGACGACGACGTTGCCGGCGGCATCCGCGAGGCACTGCGTCTCGACGTGGCGCGGCTTGTCGAGGTACTTCTCGACGAAGCACTCGCCGCGTCCGAAGGCCGTGATGGCCTCGCGCGTCGCCGAGTCGAACATCTCGGGGACTTCCTCGAGGGTCCGCGCGACCTTGAGGCCGCGACCACCGCCGCCGTAGGCGGCCTTGATAGCGATCGGGAGGCCGAACTCCTCCGCGAACGCGATGACCTCGTCGGCGCCGTCGACGGGACCGGGGGTTCCGGGGGCAAGCGGAGCGCCGACCTTCTCGGCGACGTGCCGGGCTGTCACCTTGTCGCCGAGCGCCTCGATCGCCTCGGGCGACGGACCGATCCAGATGAGGCCCGCGCCGATGACGGCGCGGGCGAAGTCGGCGTTCTCGGCGAGGAAGCCGTAGCCGGGGTGGACGGCGTCGGCGCCGGAGCGACGCGCGACGGAGAGGAGCTTGTCGATCGACAGGTAGGTCTCGGCGCTCGTCGAGCCGTCGAGAGCGTACGCCTCGTCGGCGAGCCTGACGTGCAGGGCGTCCCGATCCTGGTCGGCGTAGACGGCGACGGCGGACTTGCCGGCATCGCGGGCGGCGCGAGCGATGCGGACGGCGATCTCACCGCGATTCGCGATGAGAACCTTCTGGATCTTCGCCGAGGCGGTCTGAGGCATGGATGCCAGCCTACCGAGCAGGTGCAAGGCCCCTTTGACCGGTTCGTACAAGAACCGATCGAAAACGTGGGCGTCCTACTACAACGCGGTGACGGGCTCGAGCGAGGGATCCGCCGAGTGCCACAGCGACGTCCAGTCCACCCCGACCTCGCGCACGAGCTGCCGCAGGGTCGACAGCGACATGCCGACGACGGTCGACGGGTCGCCGTCGACGCGCTCGATGAAGGCTCCCCCGAGACTGTCGACGGTGAAGGCGCCCGCGACGTGCAGCGGCTCTCCCGTCGCAACGTAGGTCTCGATCTCGGCATCCGTCACGTCGGCGGCGAAGGAGACGGATGCCGCGGCGACGGCATGCACTTCGCGCGGCGGCCGGCCAGGACCGAGGCGCACGACGGCGTGTCCCGAGTGCAGGACGCCCGTGCGCCCGCGCATGGCCCGCCAGCGGGCGATCGCGTTCTCGGGCGTGTGGGGCTTGCCCAGGATCTCCCCGTCGAGCTCGAACATCGAGTCGCCGCCGATCACGATGCCGTCGAAGTCGGGGATGTCGTCGGCGAGGCGCACGGCGACGTCGGCGGCCTTCCGACGCGCGAGCAGCAGCACGTGCTCGTCGGGAGTGAGCGTGCGCGCCTCGGCCGTCTCGACGGCGTCGATGACGGCCTCTTCGTCGACGGCCGGCGCGATCGTCAGCGGCCGGATGCCGAACTGCCCGAGCAGCATGAGGCGGGCGGGAGAGGTCGAGGCGAGGCATACGCGCATGCGACAACGGTAGACCGCACGATCGGACGGCGACGACGCCGGAGGCGAGCGTGTCCCCCGAAAAGGGGGCGGGCAGCTGTTCTCCCACGACGTCGCGTGAGAGAGAATCGAAGGATGGATTCCGACGAGCTCATCGACCTCGACATCACGGGCGTCGCGCACGGCGGTGTCTTCGTCGCACGGCACGAGGGGCGCGTGGTCTTCGTGCCCGACGCGATCCCGGGGGAGCGGGTGCGGGTGCGCGTGACGGACACGTCGAAGAACTCGTTCTGGCGGGCGGAGACGATCGAGGTGCTCGACGCGTCGCCCCACCGGCGACCGCACGTGTGGCGGCAGGCCGATGTCGATGTCGCGCCCGACCTGCGACCCGGTGGAGCCGACTTCGGCCACATCGACCTCCGTGAGCAGCGGAAGCTGAAGCTCGAGGTGCTCACCGATGCCCTCCGTCGTTTCGGCGGCATCGAGCTTCCTGTCGAGATGTCCGGCGCCGAGGCGATCGTCGCCGGCGACGGCAGCACCGTCGCCGAAGAGACGAGTGACGGAACCGGATGGCGCACCCGCGTGAGCCTGCACGTCGACGACGCGGGCCGCGTCGGTCCGTACGCAGCCCGGAGCCACCGGGTCATCCCGGTCGATGACCTGCCCCTCGCGACCCCGGCCGTCGCACGCGCCGCGCTCGAGCGAACGGAGGGCGCTCCCGGGCGCATCGATCTCGTCGAGCCGGCGGACGGGCGTGTCCGCGTGATCCCTCGTCCCGAGCACACCCGCACGCGCAACGGCCGGAACCCTCGCCGTGACCGTCGCAAGGATCCCGATCGCGAGACGATCCTCGAGCGGGTCGACGGTCGTGACTTCCGCGTCGACGCGGGCGGCTTCTGGCAGGTGCACAGACTCGCGGCCCACACGCTGACAAGCCGGGTCAGGTCGACGCTCCAGACTCTCGCGGGCGCGGACGCGGATGGTGCGGTGTTCGATCCCGAGGCCCTTCACCTCGATCTGTACGGCGGTGTCGGCCTCTTCGCGGCGACGCTCGCGTCGCTCGCCGGTCCGACCGCGCGCGTGACGTCGGTCGAGTCCGATGCGCGGGCCACCGAGCACGCGGGCGAGAACCTGGCGGACTGGATCGGCGCACGGGCGGAGACCGACCGCGTCGACCGCTGGATCGCTCGGCTGGGGGATGCGGCATCCGCCACGGAGCGCGAGCGGATCTCGCGCGGGGTCGTCCTCCTCGACCCCCCGCGGTCAGGGGCGGGACGCAGCGTCGTGAGCGGGATCGCGGCGCTCCGCCCCGAGACGGTCGTGTACGTCGCGTGCGACCCCGTCGCCCTCGCTCGGGACCTCGCCACGTTCCGCGCGGAGGGATACGAGGCGGTGCGCGTGGACGGCGTCGACCTCTTCCCCAACTCCCATCACATCGAGGCGGTCGCGACCCTGCGTCGCGCCGAGGCCGGAGGCTAGAGTGGGTGCAATGACGCGCGTCGCACTCATCGACGACCACGAGTCCGTTCGGCTGGGCCTCGAGGCCGCTTGCGCACGCGCCGCCACGAAGGATGTCGTCTTCTCCGGGTCGAGCGTGACCGAGTACCTCAACTGGCGAGCGTTCAGCACCGCGGCGCCCGCCGATGTGGTCGTGCTCGACCTGACTCTGGGTGACGGCACGACCGTCACCGAGAACGTCACGAAGCTCATCCGCGACGGATCCAGCGTCATCATCCACTCTGTCGCCGACCGACCCGCTGCCGTCCGCGAGGCACTCGCTGCGGGGGCTGCCGGTGTCGTGAGCAAATCGTCGCGGATCGACGACGTCATCGCCGCGATCCGCACGGTCGCGCTCGGCGAGCCACTCAACAACGTCGAGTGGGCGAGTGCCGTCGAGGGTGACCGCGCTTTCGCGGATGCGCAGCTCTCGGCGCGCGAGCGCGACGTCCTCCGCCTGTACGCGGCGGGACTTCCCCTCAAGGTCGTCGCCGACCGGCTGGGTGTCGCCTACTCGACGGCGAAAGAGAACATCACGCGCGTGCGGATCAAGTACGTCGAGGTCGGGCGACCGGCGCCGACGAAGGTCGATCTCCTCAGGCGTGCGATGGAGGACGGCATCCTGGCGGACTCGCCCGAGCAGCCGCCGTCGGCTCCATCCCCGGGGCGCGCGCGGTGATGGCAAGCGGTCCCTCGTCGATCATCGACGACGCCTGGGGCCACATCCCGCATTCGCGAGAGGCAACGGCGGGAATCGGCGCCTTCACGCGTCAGCGCGTCGAGCGGATCATCTCCGTGTCCTCGGGCATCGGCTCGACGATCCTCGGCGCGCAGGCGCTCGTCTCGGCGCTGGGCCAGCGGGAGGACCTCCGCGGATGGCAGGACGTCCTGCTCATCGCGGTCTTCGGGACTCTCATCCTGATGATCACAACGTGCCTGCTCGGTCGCGGTGTCAAGCTCGGAGCCGGGACGTTCGCCGTCGTCTACGTCGTGAGCCTCGCCCTGTGGCCGCTCGCCTCGGTGGGCTCGACGCTCGCGCCGACGGAAGCGCCCTGGATCTGGTACCTCGTCAACATCGCGACCCTCGCGGCCGTGCTGGCCTTCAGCCTTCCGCTGCAGATCGTCTGGACGGTCCTGGCTCCTCTCCTCTTCGGGGTCGTCCGTCTCGTCCAGGGCGGCTTCGAGGGGGCTGTGCTGTATACGGTGCTCGTCGACGTGTCGTTCGCGCTCATCCTGGGTGGCGTCCTGCTGACACTCGGATGGGTCCTGCGCTCGATCGCCGTCGGTGTCGATGAGGCCCGTGCCCAGGCGGTCGACTCGTATGCGCGGGCCGCGGCGGCGGATGCTGCCGAGAAGGAGCGTGTCGCGGTGGCCGCGCTCATGCACGACAGCGTGCTCGCGGCGCTCATCGCGGCAGAGCGCGCCGAGACCCCGCGAGCACGGACGCTCGCCGTCGCGATGGCCCGGGAGGCCCTGACGCGGCTCGCGAACGCCGAGCAGGACGCCCGAGAGGGGAGCGACGCTCCGCGCAGCCCCGCCGGCGTCGCCGACGACCTCCAGGCCGCCGCCCGCGAGGTCGGCGTCCACATCGCGATCCGGCGCCAGGTCTCGCCCGAGGCGCCGTCGGTACCCGGACGTGTCGCCCGCGCCCTCGTGCTCGCTGCGACGCAGGCGATCGCGAACGCCGTCCAGCACGCCGGTGGGCGAGGTCTCTCGATCCTCGTCGACGGCGACGAGCGCCGATTGCGCATCGAGGTCCGCGATACGGGCGAGGGATTCGACCTCGCCGGCGTTCCCGACGATCGGCTCGGCATTCGAGGTTCGATCATCGCCCGCGTGGCGGCAGTGGGCGGCACCGCCGATCTCCGTTCCAGCAAGGCGGGGACCACGGTCGTTCTCGAGTGGCCCGCGGATGCCGCGCAGCGCACGGCGCCCTTCGGCACCGACGCGAAGCCCGAGGCCGACGATGGCGACGAGATCGCGGACGTCGAGGAGGAGACCTCGTGAGCGTCCGGAACATCCTGGCGGCGCTCGCGGTGGCGTTCACGGCGTATCTGTCGGCCCGTGCTCTCGTCATCACCGAGCCGGTTCCGCAGCCGACCCTCATCTACGCGGCGTTCGCGTCGTACCTGCTCACGACGCTCCTGTGCATCTACTGGCGTCCGCGTCGGCGTCGCGAGACGCAGACCCGCGATACGCCGGGGCAGCGCGGTGACAAGCTCCCGATCTGGGCTGCCGTCCTCGCTCTCGGCAACGCCGCCCTCGTTCCCCTCGCGCTCGCGATCGGTGTCGGCGAGGAGTGGCGCACGGCGACGTTCGCGACGTGGTATCTCGGCGGGATCGGCGCGCTCATGGTGGTCGTGGTGGTGCGGCGGAGGCCGTGGATCGCCTGGATCGGCCTCGCCATCCTCGCCGTCGAATCGATGATCTTCATGGGCCCGGGCTCCGCGCTCGCACTCGGCCTCGTCGGTTCGATCGTGTGGATCATCGTCGCGAATCTGGTCCGCTACTCGCTCGACCGCGCTGCACGCGACACGGCGCAGCTGGCTCAATTGCAGCGGGCGGCGTCGGCGTGGCAGGCGTCGCAGCTCGTCCGGCAGCGCGAGCGTCGCGTGCAGGTGCAGCAGGCGCTGGCGGTGGCCGGCCCCGTTCTCGCACGCGTCGTGGCGACGGGCGGACTGCTCGACGTCGACGACCGGCTCGAAGCACGTCTGGCCGAGGGGCGCCTGCGCGACGAACTGCGCGGTCCGCGGCTCCTCGACGACGACGTGCGCGCGGAACTCGAGCGTGCGCGACGCCGCGGAGCCTCCGTCACGGTTCTCGACGAGGGAGGCCTCGACGGCCTCGACGAGGAATCGCTGTCCGTCATCCGCCATCAGCTCGCCGAGACGCTGCGCAACGCGGCATCCGATCGCCTGTACATCCGCACGTCCCCGCACGAGAGCATCGCCGTCACGGTGGTGGGCCGGTCCGGATCGGAGCAGGGCCTGAGCGATGAGGACGCCGTCGACCTGTGGTCGGAGATCCAGCACCCGTGACGTCGGTGCGTCTCGCTCCCCGGCCCGGCGGGGGAGGGGATACCGGGTCGGGGAGCGAACGAGTGAAGGAGGCGAGGGGCGGCGAAGCCGCCCGCCCCTCGCCAGGCGAGCAGTTACCCGAAAACCGCTCGCGCAGCTGAACCTGGGTCGTCCGCGAAGACGACAGGTCAGCCGAGCGCAGAATGCGTTCCAGCGCACTCAGTCTGAGCGCGCCGCCGAAGTTTGTCTGTAGGTATTTCGGGGGACAACGCGTCGATCGTCAGGCCCAGGGGCTCCAGCCCATGTCCCGACGCAAGGGCGTTCGAAGCGCGCGTTGCGAGCGCGACCAGGCCGAGGGTCTGCAGGTCTCGTCGACGACGGCGGCCTCGGCTTCGCGCTCGTACGCTTCGGTGACGACGGCGACGAGTGCCGCGAGCTCTTCGGGTGTCGGGTCGCCCCGGCGCACCTCGACGGCGACGGGCTCATCCTGCGGCGCGCTCACAGCGGGATGTTCCCGTGCTTCTTCGGCGGCATCGCCGCCCGCTTGCCGCGCAGCGCGCGCAGCGCCTTCGCGATCGAGACCCGCGTCTGAGCGGGTTCGATGATGCCGTCGAGCTCGCCCCGCTCGGCGGCGAGGAACGGAGACGCGACGTTGTACGTGTACTCGTTCGCGAGACGCTGACGCACGGCCGCGACGTCTTCACCCGCTTCCTCGGCCTTCTTGATCTCTCCGCGGTACAGGATGTTGACAGCGCCCTGCCCGCCCATGACGGCGATCTCGGCCGTCGGCCACGCGAGGTTGATGTCGGCGCCGAGCTGCTTCGACCCCATCACGATGTACGCGCCGCCGTAGGCCTTGCGGAGGATCACCGTCACGAGGGGCACTGTCGCCTCCGCGTACGCGTAGAGCAGCTTGGCTCCGCGGCGGATGACGCCGGTCCACTCCTGATCGGTGCCGGGCAGGTAACCCGGCACGTCGACGAGGGTCACGATCGGGATCGAGAAGGCGTCGCAGAAGCGGACGAACCGGCTCGCCTTCTCGCCGGCCTCGATGTTGAGCGTTCCGGCCATCTGCGACGGCTGATTGGCGATGATGCCGACGCTTCGCCCTTCGATGCGTCCGAAGCCGATGACGATGTTCGGCGCGAAGAGCGGCTGGACCTCGAGGAACTCCTCCGCATCGACGATGCGACGGATGACGTCGTGGATGTCGTACGGCTGGTTCGGCGAGTCGGGGATGACCGTGTTGAGAAGACGGTCGGCGTCCGTCGTCTCGAACTCGAAGCCGGCTTCGTACGCCGGGATCTCCGCCATGTTGTTGTCGGGGAGGAAGCCGAGGAGCGTCCGCACGTAGTCGATCGCATCGTCTTCGTCCTCGGCGAGATAGTGGGCGACGCCCGACCGGGTGTTGTGGGTGTGCGCGCCGCCGAGCTCCTCCATCCCGACGTCTTCGCCCGTCACGGTCTTGATGACGTCGGGACCCGTGACGAACATCTGGCTCGTCTTGTCGACCATGACGACGAAGTCGGTGAGGGCGGGGGAGTAGACGGCGCCGCCGGCGGCGGGTCCCATGATGATCGAGATCTGCGGGATGACACCGGATGCCGCGGTGTTGAGGCGGAAGATCTCGCCGTATTTCCCGAGGGCGACGACGCCCTCCTGGATGCGCGCCCCGCCCGAGTCCAGCATGCCCACGATGGGAATGCCGCTGCGCATCGCGAACTCCATGACCTTGATGATCTTGTCGCCCGCCACCTCGCCGAGCGAACCGCCGAATGTCGAGAAGTCCTGTGCGTACACCGCGACGGTGCGGCCGTGGATCGTTCCGACGCCGGTGACGACCGAGTCGCCGTAGGGACGCGCGCGATCCATGCCGAAGGCGGTCGTGCGGTGGCGAACGTATTCGTCGAGCTCGACGAAGCTGCCCGGGTCGACGAGCAGGTCGATGCGTTCGCGCGCCGTCCCCTTGCCCTTCGCGTGCTGCTTCTGCTGAGCCACGGCCTCGGCGTCGAGGACGGCCTCCTGGTATCGGGCGCGCAGGTCGGCGATCTTGCCGGCGGTCGTGAAGAGATCGGGCTGGTCGGTCACGGATTCCACCCTATCGACGCCGGTCCCCCGTCGGTTGGAGGGTTCGCACAACGAGCTGTGTCATCCGCTGTTCACAGCCGTGCGCCACGCCGGAGCTCCGTGTGTCCGGGCGCCGTCCGGGTAGCGTGGCGTGCATGTCGATTCCCGAAGAGGGGTATCCCCTCGCCGCAGCGATCAGCCCGCGTGTCCAGATCGTCGAGGCGACGGACTCGACCAACGCCGACGTCGTCCGGCATGCGACCGAGGTGCCCGAGCAATGGCCGCATCTGTCGCTCCTGCTCACGACGGACCAGCGCGCAGGGCGCGGACGTCTCGACCGCACCTGGACGGCACCTCCCGGAGAGGCCCTCGCCGTGTCTGTTCTCGTGCGGGTCCCGCAGGTGCCGTACGCGGCACGCGGATGGATCCCGCTCGTCGCGGGCGCCGCGATGACGCGCGCGATCGCCGGGCAGCTGGTCGGGACGGGCCACACCGTGCGGCTCAAGTGGCCGAACGACGTGCTCGTCGACGGGGGCAAGATCTGCGGCATCCTGGCTGAAGTCGTGCCGGGCGATCCCGATGCCGTCGTCGTCGGAACCGGTGTCAACACACGGATGCCGCGCGTCGATCTCCCTGTCACGACGGCGACCTCGTTCGCAGCGCTCGGGCCCGAGTGCGACGAGGACCGCCTCGTGGCCGACTACCTCACGGTGCTCGACGAGCACCTGACCGCGCTCGCCGCCACGATGGGCAACGCCGCGCAGGCAGGCATCGTCGCCGAGGTCGAGACGCTGTGCGCGACGCTCGGCCAGGACGTCGTCGTGCTGCTCCCCGACGGATCGCAGCTCGCCGGTCGGGCTCAGCGGATCGACCCGGATGGACGCCTCGTGGTCGCCGACAGCCTCGGGATCGAGACCGCCGTCTCAGCGGGCGACGTCGTGCACGTGCGCTGACTGCGACGTGGCGCGCACCGACCGCCGTCGCGGCACGCCATGATGGGAGCATGACGCAGCCGATCTACGGCGGGCGCCCACTGACGCCGGCGCCGGGGGCGCCGACCCCCGAGCTGCGTGTCGCGCGTTTCCGTGGACACGCCCGGCGCCTGTTCTGGTCGGCACTCGTCCTGATCGCGGTCGCCGGTGCGACGGGCTATTTCTACGGCAACCTGCCGGCACCCTTCGAGAACTGGATGCTGCTGACGGCCGCTGCAGTCGCGATCTTCCTGTTCGTCCTGTTGCCCTTCCTCGCGTGGTGGTCGCACGTCTACACGATCACGACGCGCCGGGTCATCGAGCGGTCCGGCATGCTCGGGGTGCGCAAACGCGAGCTCACGCACGTCCGCGGCTATTCGATCCAGGTGCGCCGCGGCATCCTCCAGCGGATGTGGGGTGCGGGAACGCTCGTGCTCACGAACGGCATCGACGAGCCGCTGCGTCTCAAGAACATCCCGAGCATCGGTCTCGTCCACGAAGCACTCGTGGACCAGGTCGAGGTCAACCAGATCCTCGCGCACCGCGACGCGCAGCCACCGCTCCCGCCCGGCACACCGCCGATGCCGCCCCTCCCCGCATAGCGCTCCTTCACCGCGCGGCTCCCAGGATTCACTTGTCGCGAATGGTGGCCTTGGGCCTCGCGACGTCGCCCTTTGAGACAAGTGAGCGTAGAGATGCGGCAGGTCGTGGGGATTCACTTGTCGCGAATGGTGGCCTCGCGCGGGTGCAAGGCCACCATTCGAGACAAGTGAACGTCGTGGTGCGGGGTTTGGGATGATGGGGGGATGACAGTGCGAGTCGGAGTCGTCGGCGGTGGGCAGCTTGCCCGCATGATGATCGCGCCTGCCGTGGAGCTCGGTATCGAGCTGTGCGTGCTGGCGGAGGAGGAGGGGATGTCCGCGTCCCTCGCGGCGACGGCCGTGGGCGATTACCGCGACGCCGCGACCGTGCTCGCCTTCGCGAAGACGGTCGACGTCGTCACGTTCGACCACGAGCACGTTCCGCAGGACGTGCTGGCGCAGCTGATCGCGGACGGCGTCCGCGTGCACCCCGGTCCCGAGGCCCTCGCGATCGCGCAGGACAAGCTCGTCATGCGCGCGCGCCTGCAGGAGCTCGGGATGCCACAGCCCGACTGGGCCGCGGTCGTCGACGTCGACGAGCTCCAGGCCTTCATCGACCAACACGGCGGGCGCGCCGTCGTGAAGACCCCGCGAGGCGGGTACGACGGGAAGGGCGTCCGCGTCGTCTCGGCGGCGACGGAGGCGCAGGACTGGTTCGCGACCCTCGCAGAGGACGCCCGCGGCGGCGCACTCCTCGCGGAGGAACTCGTCGACTTCTCGCGCGAACTCGCGCAGCAGGTCGCGCGTCGACCGTCGGGCGAGATGCGCGCCTATCCGGTCGTCGAGACGGTGCAGCGCGGCGGTGTCTGCGCCGAGGTGCTCGCGCCCGCCCCCCGCGCGGGAGAGCGTCTGTCCGAGGTCGCGCGCGAGATCGGCGCGACGATCGCCGAAGGCCTCGGCGTGACGGGGATGCTCGCCGTCGAGCTCTTCGAGACGACCGATGAGCGACTGCTGGTCAATGAGCTCGCGATGCGCCCGCACAACAGCGGCCATTGGAGCCAGGACGGCGCCGTGACGAGCCAGTTCGAGCAGCACCTCCGCGCCGTCGCAGATCTGCCGCTCGGCGATCCGTCGCCGCGCGTGCCCTGGACGGTCATGATCAACATCCTCGGCGGACCGGCAGAGGGCGGCCTCGCCGACCGATTCGCCGCCGCCATGGCCGCGCACCCCGCGGCGAAGATCCACACGTACGGCAAGTCGCCCCGCCCCGGGCGGAAGGTGGGCCACGTCACGGTCGCCGGCGACGACCTCGACGACGTCACGTACGAGGCGCGGGCCGCGGCATCCCACTTCGTCGACTGAATCGGATGCCGCGTCTCATCGACGTGGAGCCGTGCCGTTGCGGGGATCTTCCAGCCCCGCGCTCTAGCCTGGTCGGGTGACCCGGCCGCTGCATTCCTCCGACGCGCCCCTCGTCGGCGTCGTCATGGGCTCCGACTCCGATTGGCGCGTCATGAGCGACGCGTCCCAGGTCCTCACCGACTTCGGGGTTCCGCACGAGGTCGAGGTCGTCTCGGCCCACCGCACGGTGGACAAGCTCGTGCGGTACGGGCGCGAGGCGCGCGGCCGCGGCATCCGTGCCATCGTCGCCGGAGCGGGCGGTGCGGCGCACCTTCCCGGCATGCTCGCGTCTCTCACGGCGCTTCCCGTCATCGGGGTCCCCGTCCAGCTCGCGACCCTCGACGGGCTCGATTCGCTCCTCAGCATCGTGCAGATGCCTGCGGGGATTCCCGTCGCGACCGTCTCGATCAACGGCGCCAAGAATGCCGGACTCCTCGCCGTGCGCATCCTGGGAACGACGGATGCCGCGCTCGCCGACGCCGTGGAGGCATACGCCCGCGACCTCGAGGCGCAGGTCGAGGCGAAGAACGCGCGTTTGAAAGGCTCTCTATGAGCGTTGCCAGTCCGCCTCGGCCACGCGAAGCACGCCAGCCGCACCTCATCGAGGACCGGCCGCTGCGGCATCCCGACACGCGCTCCCCGCAGTTCATGTCACGGCGCGGCTGGTGGCTCGTTCTCCTCAACTTCCTGATTCCGGGATCCGCGCAGATCCTCGCCGGCAACCGCCGCCTGGGGCGTTTCGGTCTCGGCGCGACGATCCTCATGTGGCTCCTCCTCGTCGTCGCCGCACTCTGCGCGCTGCTGTGGCAGCCGGTGCTCTTCACGCTCGGAACCAACTGGTTCGCCTTGACGGCCGCGCAGATCCTCCTGTGGGGGTATGCCGTGCTGTGGATCGTGCTGACGATCGACACCCTGCGCCTCGTGCGCCTGGTGAAGACGGGCGGCGTCGCGCGGTTCGGAATCGCGATGCTCGCCATCGCGCTCATGGTCGCGGCCTCGGGCGGCGCCGCGTACGCCGGGAACCTCGCGGGCGTCACACGCAACACGATCCAGATCATCTTCGGTGCGAGCGGTCCGCCCGTCCCGCCCTCCGACGGCTACTACAACATCCTGCTCCTCGGCGCCGACAGCGGAGAGGGGCGTGATTCGATGCGGTTCGACAGCATCTCGGTCGTTTCGGTCGACGCCGACACGGGCCGCACGACGATCACCGGCATCCCACGCGACATGCCGAACTTCCCGTTCGCGCCGGGTCCCATGCAAGACAAGTATCCGAACGGCCACGAGAGTCACGCCGATCCGACGTGCGGGTGGGGGAGCGGTATCAATCAGCTCCGCACCGAGGTCGAGGTCTGCCAGGACGGCAACCTGCTGTATCCGGATGCCGTGGCCAACGGCTCCGCGCCCGGCATCGAGGCGACGAAGGATGCGGCCGAGGGCATCATGGGCATCGAGATCCCGTACTACGTCTTCATCGACATGCACGGCTTCGCGTCGCTCATCGATGCCCTGGGCGGTGTCGACATCGAGGTCGCCGAGCGCCTGCCCAAGGGCGGCGGACCTCAATACGACGGTCAGCCGGCGGACGAGTGGGCGATCGGATGGATCGAGGCGGGCCCCCAGCACATGGACGGTGACACCGCCCAGTGGTACGCGAGGTCGCGCTACACGACGAGCGACTTCGATCGGATGCAGCGGCAGCGGATCCTCCAGCAGGCGATGCTCGCGCAGTTCACGCCGCAGACGGTTCTCACGCGGTTCCAGGATGTCGCGGCGGCGGGCGCGGACATCGTCGAGACCGACCTGCCGCAGTCTCTCATCCCGTTCCTCGCGGAGCTCGCGGTCAAAGCGCGGGAAGAGCCCGTCACGACGATCGAGTTGACGCCCGACGGCGGCGTCAACGAGTACGAGCCCGACTTCGGGTACGTGCAGCAGCTCGTGCGCACGGCTCTTCACCCGCCGACACCGACCGCCGAACCGGAGGGCTGAGCCGTGGTCGCCACGTTGCGGGTCGTGCTCGATCAGCTCGTCGCGCCGACGGATCCCGCGCTCGTCGAGGCATCGCGCGAACTCGCCCGGGCCCTCGTGCTCGCCACGCCGGCGGGGTGCGACGTCGAGGCGATCACGCCCGCGGGCAAGGACGAGGTCGAGGGCGTTCCCGGTCTTGCCGGTGTGCATCGCGCGGCGCTCCCACGTCGCGAGCTCGCAACGGCGCTGCAGATGGGTCTCGGCACGGGGATCGGCGGCGGCATGATCCATTCGCCGACGCTCTTCGCCCCCCTCGTGCGCCACGACCGTGTGCACGCGAGCGACCAGACCGTCGTCTCGCTGTGGGACGTGCACGCGTGGGAGTCGAGCGCCGAGCTCCCGCGCGGGGCCGCGCTATGGCAGAAGGCGATGCTCAAGCGCGCGGTGAAGTTCGCGGACGCCGTCGTGGTGCCCACGCACGCTCTCGCGCAGCGCGTCCGCGAGATCGCTCCGAAGCTCGGGGACCGCATCCGCGTCATCTCCGGTGCGTCACCGTTGGACTTCGCGGTGCCGAAGGACGAGATCGGCCGTCGGAGGTCGCTTGCGCTTCCCGAGGGCTACCTTCTCCTCTCCGGCGGCCCGATGCCGTCGCACGAGCTCTCCGCGGGGCTCGCCGGGATCGCGGCATCCGGTGTCGACCTGCCCGTCGTCGTGATCGACGTTCCGGACGGGCTCGAGCCCGCCGTCGCCGACCTCGCGTCGGCCGCGGGGATTCCGGAACGCCGCGTGCACGCGCGCGGCACTCTCGAGCAGGGCGATCGCGCCGCCGTGTACGGAGCCGCGCTCGCGTTCGTCGCACCCTCGCGCCGCGCGGCCTTCCCCTGGCGCGTCGTCGATGCCCTCACCCTCGGCGTGCCGGTCATCGCGTCAGACTCGGCTGTGCACCGCGAGGTCGTGGTCGACGGGGGAATGCTCGTGGATGCCACGGACGCCGACGCCCTCGGCGCCGCACTCTCGGAGGGACTCTCGTCGACCGAGTCGGCCGATCGCCTCGCGGTCCTCGCCGGCGACCGGGGAAAGGTCTTCTCGTGGCGCGAGGCGGCTGACAAGGTCTGGGGGCTGCACGCCGATCTGTAGTCGACGAATATCGCGAAACCTCGGCGTGTCGTCATTGGTTTCCGTATTCACGTTGTACTCATGAGTAACATCCGCCACACTGTCCACATGAGAATCGACAGGTGGACGATGCGGCGTGTGCGTTCGCTGCGGAGCATGGTGGCTTCGGCGGCGATCGTCACGGTGATCGCAGCGGTTCTGGTGGGCGCGCCTTCTCCGGCCTCGGCGAGCAGCTCGCAATCCGCCATGGCGAGCGCTTCGCAGGTCGCCCCGTCCGGCGCCGTCAAGACCGCCGACCTGTCGGGCTTCCAGCCGGGCATGATCATCAGCGACGCCGTCTTCTTCAACAAGGGCACGATGACGGAGGCTCAGATCCAGGCCTTCCTCCAGTCGAAGGTGCCCAGCTGTCAAGCCGGCTACACGTGTCTCAAGGACAAGACCGACATCTCCCGCACGACCAACGCCGACGCGATGTGCGGCTCCTATTCCGGTGGAGTGCGGGAGAGTGCGGCGCGGATCATCTACAAGGTCGCCCAGGCCTGCGGCATCAACCCCCAGGTGATCCTCGTGACGCTCCAGAAGGAGCAGGGCCTCGTGACGCACACGTGGCCGAGCGAGTGGCGCTACACGATCGCCATGGGTCAGGGATGCCCTGACACGGCGGCCTGCGACACGCGCTACTACGGCTTCTTCAATCAGGTCTTCGGCGCGGCGTGGCAGCTCAAGCGATACGGCAACCCGCCGGGGACCAGCAACTACTTCAACTGGTATGCGCCCGGACGCACATGGAACGTGCGATTCCACCCGAACGCCGCGTGCGGCAGCACGCCCGTCTACATCCAGAACCAGGCGACCGCGAACCTCTACTACTACACGCCGTACCAGCCCAACGCGGCAGCGCTGCGCGCCGGCTACGCGGCGGCCAACGACCCGTGCTCGTCGTACGGCAACAGGAACTTCTACAACTACTTCACCGACTGGTTCGGTTCGACGCAGAACGGGCCCGACCCGTGCGCCCAGCCGTCAGGCGCGAAGAAGGCCGTGAAGACGTACGTCGTGACCGCTGCGTCGCTCAACGCGCGACTCGCGCCGAACACGGCATGCGCCAAGGATGCCGGAAGCTTCTCGCAGGGAACTGTCCTGCAGGCGGTCGCTGTCGCGGGCGACTGGCTCAAGGTCCACGACGAATCCGTCGACCGGTGGGTCAATCGTGCCTACCTGCGATACGCGACAGCCGAGGAAGGCGCATGCGCCCGTCCGGGCGGAGTCGGGCCGGCGGTGCTGACCTACACCGTCACGACGCCGACCACGTCGCTGCGCGCGGCGCCCGACGACGGCTGCGGTTCCTCGGTCGTCCCGGTCTCCGGCGACACGATCCTCAAAGCCGTCGCGGTGAGCGCGGACAGGCAGTGGGTCAAGGTGAACGCCGGTGAAGAGGTTCTCTGGCTCGATCGTGCGGACACCCGCAGGGCGAGTGACACCGAGATCCCGTGCGCGATGCCGGGCGGTGTCTCCTCGGCGAAGCTGCACTACGTCGTCCGGGACGGCGGAACGGTGGGCCGATCCGCTCCCAACCCCGCGTGCGGAATCGGTGCCGCGACACTGTCCGCCGGCACCGTCGTCCAGGCGGACAGCGCGAACGGGCCCCGCAACTGGCTGCGTGTGTCGACCGGGCAAGGGACTCTCTGGGTCGACCGGGCGCAGCTCGCGCCGGCCACGGCGGCGGAAGCCTGCTCCGCGGTGCCCGCATCGCGGGCCGCGAAGAACACCTATGTCGTGCTGGAGAGCGGCGCGACGGCTCGCTCAGCACCCAGCACGGGCTGCGAGCCGGGGTCGACAGCGCTCACCGCCGGCACCGTCGTCTCCCCGACGACGAGCACGATTCGCGGCGACTGGCTGCGAGTGCGGCTCGTCGCGGGTGAGCGGTGGGTTCCGCGTTCCTCGGTCCGGGCAGCGACCGCCGCCGAAGCGTGTCAGGTTCCGGTCGACACCAGGTCCGCCCAGTACACCTACATCGTGGGTGACGAGGGGGCGACGGGGCGGATGGCGCCGCACACGGGGTGCGCGGACGGAGCCGGCGAGGTCGCCGCCGGGACGATCGCGACGGCTGTCGCCGCGACTGCGCCGGGGGATTGGCTCCTGCTCGCTCTTCCGGAAGGGCAGCGATGGGTCTCGCGCGCGAGCACCACTCGCTACACCGCGCCGTGATCCGTCCCGCCGCGGATCACCCCGCGGTCGGGCGGAGGTAGTCGCGCAGGCTGTCTTCCGCGGAGCGCGCGACGAAGCCGGTGGATTCGATGCGCGAGAGATCGAGCACGCTGTTCCTCGGGCGCGGCGCCACAGGACCCGTCGCATCCTGGAAGTACTGCTCCGTCGTGACGGGCGTGACTTTCGATCCCTCGACACCCGAGAGCTCGTAGACGGTCTTGGCGATCTGCGCCCACGTCGTCGGCTCGCCGGCACCCGTGAGGTTGTATCGCCCGTACGGCGCCTCGACCTCGAGAAGGTGACGGATGCCGCGGGCGATCTCGCTCGTGAAGGTCAGGCGCCCCACCTGATCGTCGACGACCTTGGGCTCGATGCCGCGTTCCGCCAGCGACGCCATCGTCCGGACGAAGTTGCGTCCTTCTCCGATGACCCAGGACGTCCGGACGATGTAGTGCTTCGGCACGGTCGACACGACCGCGTCGCCGGCCGCCTTCGTCTGGCCGTAGACCCCGAGCGGGCATACGGCGTCGTCCTCGCGGTAGGGGCGATCGAGAGTGCCGTCGAAGACGTAATCGCTCGAGACGTGGACGAGCGTGATGCCGTGCGCAGTCGCGATGCGCGCGAGCGCGGCCACTCCGTCGACATTGGCCGACCACGCGGCGCGGCGCCCGTCGCTCGTCTCGGCGGTGTCGACGGCTGTATAGGCCGCCGCGTTGATGATGACGCCGTAGTCCCGCCAGTGCCTGCCGGACTCCAGCGCCGGATCCGACAGATCGAGCTCTGCACGCGTCGCGAACTCCACGTGCGCGTCGTCCGCGAACTCCTCCTGCAGAGCGAGTCCGAGTTGCCCGGAAGCCCCCACGACGAGAACTCGGCGAGGCGGGACAGGCACGACATCCGCGAGGCGCGGGTGAGTGAGGTCCTTGGCGGAGATCTCGACCTCGGCGAGGGGGATCGGCCACTCGATCGCGACGGTCTCGTCGGCGAGGTTGAGGAACGAGTACGACGCCGACGGCGACCAGTGGTCGTTGACCAGGTAGGTGTACGCGGTGTCGGGATCGAGGGTCTGGTACGAGTTGCCGACGCCTCGGGGCACGAAGATGGCCCGGGAAGGATCGATCTCGGCGGTGTAGACCGCACCGAATGTCGGGCCCTCCCGCAGGTCCACCCATGCTCCGAAGATCCGACCGGTCGCGACCGACACCCATTTGTCCCAGGGTTCGGCGTGGATGCCGCGTGTCGTGCCCACGGCGTCGTTGAACGAGACGTTGTTCTGGACGGGACCGAAGTCCGGCAGGCCGATCGCCGTCATCTTCTGCCGTTGCCAGTTCTCCTTGAACCAGCCGCGGGAATCGCCGTGCACGGGCAGTTCCAGGACGATGAGCCCCGGGATGGGGGTCTCGACGACGGCGAGAGCTTTGCCGTACTCGGTCATCACTGCCCCTTCGATGCGTAGAAGGCCTCGACGCCGTCCTTCGCCCCCGCCCACCACGACTCGTTATCGCGATACCACTGGATGGTGGCGGCCATTCCCGCTTCGAAGTCGGCGTATCCGGGAGTCCAGCCGAGCTCGGTGCGGAGCTTCGTCGAGTCGATCGCATAGCGCAGATCGTGGCCCGGCCGGTCGGTGACGAGGTCGTATGCATCCTTCGGCTGCCCCATGAGTTCCAGGATCAGCTCGACGACCTCTTTGTTGTTCTTCTCGCCGTCGGCTCCGATGAGGTACGTCTCGCCGATCTCGCCCTTGTCGAGGATCGTCCGCACGGCGGAAGAATGGTCGTCTGCGTGGATCCAGTCGCGCACGTTCTCGCCCGTGCCGTAGAGCTTCGGCCTGATGCCGCGCAGGACGTTGGTGATCTGGCGTGGGATGAACTTCTCGACGTGCTGGTACGGCCCGTAGTTGTTCGAGCAGTTGGAGATCGTGGCACGGACACCGAAGGAGCGCACCCACGCGCGGACGAGCAGGTCGCTGCCGGCCTTCGTCGACGAGTAGGGCGAGGACGGGTTGTAGGGCGTCTGCTCTGTGAAGCGGGTCGGTTCGTCGAGTTCCAGATCGCCGTAGACCTCGTCGGTCGAGATGTGGTGGAACCGACGATCGTGGGCCCGTGCCGCTTCAAGGAGCGTGTACGTGCCGACGATGTTCGTGTCGAGGAAGGGGCGCGGGTCGTGCAGCGAGTTGTCGTTGTGCGACTCGGCCGCATAGTGGACCACGGCGTCGACCTCGCCGAAGAGCTCGTCGACGAGGGGCGCATCGGTGATGTCGCCTTTGACGAACCGCACGCGATCCTCCGGGAGACCCGCGAGGGAGTCGATGTTGCCCGCGTACGTCAGGGCGTCGAGGACGGTGACGTGGTCATCGGTGTGCTCGACGACGTGGTGGACGAAGTTGGATCCGATGAAGCCGGCGCCGCCGGTCACGAGGAGTCTGGCCATCGCACCAGGCTACCTGGGCTGTGCGCCGGTGCTGGAACGCCGCGGGGCTCAGCCCCTCTTCCTCCAGCGCAGGCGCGACACGCCTTCCGCCGTGCGTACGAGGCGACTGCGGCGCAGCTGGTCCAGTTCGCGCTCGGCCTCCTCGCGCCGACGGGCGTTCGCCTCGCTCTCAGCGCGCAGGCGCGCGACGAGGTCGTCGAGCTCCTGGACGTGCCGCAGCTCGAACTCCAGTCGATCGGAGGTCTCCCGCGCGGTCACCTCGAGGTCGCGCAGCCGCTCTTCGAGCGGACGCAGGCCGCGCATCAGCGCGCGGTCGGCCTGCGCCTCGGCCTCGGGGATGGCGACGTCGGGAACCGGCGAGGGCACGAGGTCGGCGATCGTGGTGTCCCGGACGAACCATCCGCGACGGAGGCCCTCCTGGATCTCGTCGTCCGACGGATGCCGGGCGACGTAAGACGACGAGAGCAGGCCGTCTTTGAGTCGTCGGTAGTCGCGCATGCCGTGATGGTTCGCGCTGGGACGCAGGTGCGGCGATGCCTCGTAGGCGCGTCCTGCGTTCTCGACCTTCCGATGGAACTGCTCCCAGGATCGCCACGGGAAGTGGTAGACGCGCAGCCCGCGACCGGCGGGGAGTTCGTGCGCGGGCTCCACGTCGACGAAGTGATTTCCCTGTGCGACCTCGACGTCCTCGCGAGCGGCGAAGGCGACGTCATCGGTGGCATGAGCGTGGATCCCGAGCGCGCGCATGACGTCGTCGGGGCGTTCGTCGCGATAGAGCAGACGCTGCAGACCTGTGCCGCTGCGCGCCGGCGCCCCGGTCATGTCGGTGACCGGAACCGGGAAGGCTCCGATCGCCGGATCGATGCCGGCCAGCTCCTCCGCGACGGTCACGCCCGGCGTCGCCGCCGCCCAGAACTCGTCGGCGTCGGCGTTGAGCACCCACGTCGCGCCGCGCCGTGCAGCCTCCCGCGACATCCGCGTCACGACCTCGTGCTGCTGCTTCAGGTGGCGCGGATCGTGGGACAGCTCGATCTCGCCGCGCGCGGCGAAGTCCTCGAGGATCTCACGGGTGCCGTCGACGGAGCCGTTGTCCGTCACGAGGAACAGGCCGACGCCCTGGTCGAGGTGGTACCGGATCATGGCGCCGACGATGTCGGCTTCGTCTCGCACCATCATTGTCATGGCGATCATGGGCATCCCGATCCGGTCTCAGCGCCCCGCCGCGGCGTCGGCGAGATCGGCCTCGACCATCGCCCGCACCATCTCAGTGAACGTCAGGGTGGGTCGCCAACCGAGGAGCTCGTGCGCCTTCGACGCATCCCCCATCTGAAGCGCGGCGTCGCCGTGACGCAGGAGGGTCACGTCGACGTCGACCCGGCCCTCCCAGTCGTCGACGCCGGCCGCCTCGAACGCCGCGGCGACGAAGTCTCGGACGGAATGCGATGTTCCGGTCGCGATGACGAAGTCATCCGGTACGGCCGATGCCGCCGCGAGAGCGCGTGAGTAGTCCGGCGCCCATCCCCAATCCCGGCGCGCATCGAGGTTGCCGAGCGACAGCCGTTCCTGCAGGCCGAGGCGGATGCGAGCGGCGGCGCGGGTGATCTTGCGCGTGACGAACGTCGGAGGACGCCGAGGCGACTCGTGGTTGTAGAGGATGCAGCTCGCCGCGTCGAGGCCGCGCTCGCGGTATACGCCGACGAGATGGTGACCGTAGGCCTTCGCAGCGCCGTATGGGTTCGACGGGCGTACGGGGGTGTTCTCGTCCTGCGGCGCGGTCCGCGCGTTCCCGAAGATCTCGGCGGAGGAGGCTTGCACGAACGATACGCGTGACCCCGTCCTGTCCTGAAGGCGGAGCGCCGCATCCAGGAGCACGGCGGCTGGAAGGCCGGTGATCGTCGCAGTCTCGAGCGGGTCCTCCCACGATCGCGCGACGGACGAGATGCCGCCGAGGTTGAACACCGTCGTCGGGCTCACGCGTTCGACCGCGCGCGCGAGCGCCTCCGCGTCGCCGAGGTCGGCGTCGTGGAGCGTGGCCGACGGCACGAGTCGCCGCAGCGCGTCGCCTGCCGAATCGGAGGGCCGCACGAGACCGTGCACCTCCCAGCCGTCGTCGGAGAGCTGTTCCGCCAGGTAGCTGCCGGTCTGCCCGGTGATGCCTGTGACGAGGGCGCGTGGCATCTAGACCACGCCGCTCTTCACCCGCTCCACGTCTGCGTCGACCATCATGTCGACGAGTGAGGTGAAGTCGACTTCGGGCGTCCATCCGAGTCGGTCGCGGGCTTTGGTCGAGTCTCCGATGAGAAGATCCACCTCGGCGGGTCGGAAGAAGCGGGGGTCCTGCTCGACGACGCTGCGCCAGTCATCGATGCCGACACGGGCGAATGCGCGCGCGACGAACTCCTCCACCGAGTGGGTCTCGTTGGTCGACACCACGTAGTCGTCGGCTTCGTCCTGCTGGAGCATGCGCCACATGGCCTCGACGTAGTCGCCGGCGAACCCCCAGTCGCGACGCGCATCGAGGTTTCCGAGGACGAGCTTGTCCTGCTGTCCGGCAGCGATGCGCGCTGCGGCGAGGCTGATCTTGCGTGTGACGAATTCAGGACCGCGCAGCGGCGACTCGTGGTTGAACAGGATCCCGGACGAGGCGTGCATGCCGTAGGACTCGCGATAGTTGATCGTCATGTAGTGCCCGTAGACCTTCGCCACGCCGTACGGCGAGCGCGGCCACAGAAGGGTCGACTCCCGCTGCGGCACCTCGTGGACCTTGCCGAACATCTCGGAGCTGGAGGCCTGATAGAACCGGATCCGTCCGAGGTCGTCGCCGGCGTACAGGCGGATCGCCTCGAGCATGTTGAGCACGCCCTTGCCCGTGACGTCCGACGTCAGGCTCACGTTCTCCCACGAGTAGGCGACGAAGGAGATGGCGCCGAGGTTGTAGATCTCGTCGGGCGCCGCGGCGCTGACGGCCCGGAGGAGGCTCGACAGATCGAGCAGGTCTCCCGTGAGGATGCGGACCTCGGGGAAGTCCCGCTCCAGCGCCGCGATCTTGGGGTTGTTCTGCCCGCGGACCAGTCCGAACACCTCGTAGCCCTTGGAGAGAAGGAGCCTGGTCAGATAGTGGCCGTCCTGTCCGGTGATGCCGGTGATCAGCGCGCGGGGCATGGAACTCCTCGGGGTCGTGCGTGCGAAGCGCGCAGCGGGCGCACCATGCAGTAGACCTTATCCGACGCGCGAGCACGGGCAGAGGGCGCCGGTGTCGCGAACTACACTCGGTGTGCACGGCGAGCGGATGGGACGGGTGGGATGCTGAAGCGGATCGTCAAGAAGGTCGCGCGGGTCACGGCACGGGTCGCCGACGGTGCCGCCGGAAGGCTCGCCGAGTCGGCGATCTACCTCCGGCTCGGCCCGCGCGGATACGCGCGGCACCAGGACACGCTGCGGACGGCGGCGTCGGGCATCGGCACGACGTACGCCAACGGGATGACCACGACCCTCACCCCCGAGCGCGCGGCCGCGTGGCACCGCGTCAGCTGGAAGCACGTCGTCGTCGTCGTGTACGGCGAGCCCGTCGACGACATCAGCACGTGGATGCACGATGTGTCCGGGCTGCTGCACGCCCACCTCCTCGTCGCTCCGTCCGTCGCCCGTTATGCGGAAGGCGTTCGCGGAAACGGCGTCACCGTGGCCGATGGAGCGGAGGCGCGGCCGTCGATCGACCTCGCCGACATCCTCGAGTGGATGCACCGCGCTCGGCGGCGCTGGGATCTCGTGCTCATCGATGCGGGCAATCCGCTTCCCGCCCCCGAGTCGATCGTCCAGCTCCAGCACGCCGCGCACGTCTACCACCCGGACGGTGAGATCGGTTTCGTCACCCCGGCCTATGCGAGTCCTGAAGGGCTCGCCGCCGGCTTCCAGTTCGATCGGCGGACGGGAGAGGTGATCGCAGCCCTCCCTGGATCGCACGACTACGGGCAGGGGCGGATGCCGCGCTACGCCGTCACCGCCGCCGCGCACGGCCTCTACATGACCACAGACGCCGTCGACCGGGTCGACATCGCGGGTCGCCACCTCGAGGGACTCGATCTCGATCATCAGGCGATGCGACTGGTTCGGCACGGCTGGGCGGGCAATCACCGCACACTGTGCTTCAGCAGCACCGTGTTCGAGGTGAAGGCCCTTCCTCGGTTGACGATGCAGGGCGAAGCGCGCAGGTGGCTTCTCGAGCGCGCGTCCGGCCCCGGTGAGGCGATGCGCATCATCTTCGTCCTGCAGGCGACGACCGTCAGCGGTGGGATCCGAGCCGTCTTCGAGATCGCGAACGGCCTCGCCGAGCGAGGGCTGGACGTCTCGATCTGGTCGTTGCAAGGTGCACCCGACTGGTTCGATCTCCGCGTGCCCGTCACGACCTTCGTCAACAACGACGATCTTCTGCTCTCGCTGCGCAACGAGGACGCCATCAAGGTGGCCACGTGGTGGGAGACGGCGGAGATCGTCTGGCTCGCGTCGGTGAACCATGGCATCCCGGTGTACCTGATCCAGGAATTCGAGACGTGGTTCTACCCGGACGATGCTGTCGCGCAAGCAGCCGTCGTGGCGAGCTATCGCCGCGAGTTCGTGAGCCTCACCGAGGCGAGCTTCCAGGTGAAGGAATTGGCCGAGGTCGGGGTGACCGCGACTCTCATTCCGCACGGCTACGACTCGAGCGTCTTCCGCGTCCTCCCGGACGGGAAGAGGGCGGACGACACCCTGCTGGCCCTCGGCCGGTCCTTCTTCCAGAAGAACTTCGCCATGACACTGCGTGCGTGGAGATCGTTGGGCGACGCACGCCCGAAGCTCCAGCTCTTCGGCACAGAGCCCGGCATCGTCTCCGACGAACGAGCCGACTACCGGGAGCGTCCGCGCGACGCCGAGGTCAACGAGCTGTACAACACCGCGACCGTCTTCGTCCAGACGTCACGTCACGAGGGATTCTGCCTGCCGGTGCTCGAGGCGATGGCCGCCGGATGCCCGGTCATCACGACCGACTCCGACGGCAACATGGACTTCTGCCGAGACGGCGTCAACTGCGTGATCGTCCCGCAAGACGACGACGCGGCACTCGCTGCCGCGATCTCCCGTCTCTTCGACGATCCGGCGGAGCGGGCCCGTCTGTCCGCTGCCGGCCTCGAGACGGCCGCCCGCTACACCTGGCCCGTCGTGTTGAACTCGGTCGCCGACTTCTACGAGGGGGTGGCGCGAGCGGGCTCAGCGGGCCAGACGTTCGCGGAGGCGTCCGAGCAGTCCCTTTCCGGCTGACATCGTCGTCGCGATCGGTCCGCTCGCATCCCGCACGGGCTCCTCTTCGAGCGGAGCTTCCGCGGACTCGATCGCAACCGGCTCCGCCGGCGGCTCCTCTTCCGGCGGCGCAGATTCCTCTGGGGCCTCGGGGAGGTCCGCCGGTTCTACCGGCGGGATGCGTTCCCGCCAGTCGATGATCGCGGCACGAAGGTCGGTCGTCGTCGCCGACCACCGCCAGTCTTCGCGGATCGATGCAACGTGGGCCCGCACCTCCGCACGGCGCACGGGGTCGCTCAGTTCCCTGACCGCCGCGACGATCCCCTCGACGTCGCCGAAGTCCGTCACCGTCCCGAGATCGTGGGCGCCGATGTAGTCCGCGAACCAGTCGCCTTCCGTCACGATGCTCGGCAGTCCCGCCCAGAAGTGATCCAGGATGCGCGTGCGGAACGCGTAGCGGGTCTCGAACGAGTCCTTGTGCGCGCAGATGGCGATGTCGGCGTCGAGCAGGTAGTCGGCTCTGCGGTCGGCGGGCACCCATCCGTCGATGAAATGCACGCGCTCGCCGAGGACGCCGAGCTCGGACGCGAGCGCCTCCGCGCGCTCGACCGCGGGCGGCCTCCCGATGGTGGAATTGGGATGGGTGGTCCCGTAGAAGACGAGGTGCGTGCGCATCCGGTCGCTCTGCAGCTCGGCCACGGCGCGGATGGGCGACTCCGCGTCGAACCAGTCCCAGATCCCGCCCGCCCACAGCAGTACGAGATCGTCCGCGCCGATGCCGAACCGGCCGCGGATGCCATGCTCGGCGGCCGCGGGCTCGCCGTCCTCCATCCCGAAGGGGACGAGGCCGATGAGGTCCGATGCCCGCCGATGATCGAGTCGACTCGGGAGGAGGCCGCCCGAGGCGAGGAGATACCCGATCCAGAAGTCGCGCTGGCGCTCGTTCGACGTGACGAAGTACCCGCCGACCGTCAGGCAGAAGCGGAAGTACGCGAGCACGTCGCGGAAGACGGCATCCTTGCCCTCTCGCGTGTCGGCGCCGCCGATCGACTCCGCCCCGATGGCCTCCGCGGGGAGTGCGTTGTAGAGGTCGAAGACGAACCTGCACCCCGCGCTCGCGGCCGCGCGGACGACGTTCTCGTCGATGAGCTGGCAGAAGGCGACGTCGTGATCGGAGACGATCCCGACGAGCTCGTCGGTCGTCGCGTAGGTCGCGACGCGGAAGGCGCCACCCGTGACGGAGTCGGCATCGCTTCCCGCGATGCCGACCGCGAGCGTCACGTCGGCGATATCGGAGAGGTGCTCCGCGATCCGGACGAATCGGATGCCGGGGCCGGCCATCCTCGCGCCCACGACGTCCGCCGCCACCACCACGACACGCGGACGAGCGGTGGGGGAGTGCGGTGTGGATACCATGGGACTCCGTTCTCCATCGAGTGGATCGCACCCGCCATATGCCGAATCTTCCCCGTCGAATCGCACGTCGCATCGTCGAGAAAGCGCCTGATCCGTGGAAAGCGCGCATTCGGGCTGCGCGAGTCGATCGCTCCTATACTCTCAACACTCGCGGCATCGTGGCCAACCCCGAGATGATGTCGTGGTTCCGGAGCAACGCGCGCCCGGTCAGCATCGTCATCCCGAGTTACAACGACATCCCCCTCCTGACGGAGGCTCTCGCGAGTATCGCCGCGACCTGTGCGCACGTCGACTACGAGATCATCATCGTGGACGACTTCATCGACCCCGCGGTGTCCGAGCGGCTCAGGGCGTTCGAAGACGACAAGACGTCGGTCGTCTTCAAGGACCGCCGTCTGGGATTCTCCGGGACGGTCAACGAGGGCATGCGGCGTGCCAGGCACGACATCGTCCTGCTCAACAGCGACATCGTCGCTCAGCCGGGGTGGCTGGAGGCGCTGCAGTACAGCGCGTACGCCATCGACCCGAAGATCGGCATGGTCAGCCCCAAGCTCGTCTACCCCGATGGCCGTATCCAGTACGGGGGAACGTACTACGCGCGGATCCTCGCACCGCAGTGGTTCGGCCACCTGCACGTCGGATCACCCGCCACCAAGCCGTCGGCGAACGTCGCGGGGTACAACCGCTCGATCTCGGGGGCGTGCGTCTACATCACCCGCGACGCGTTCGAGCGCACAGGGTTCCTCGACGACGAGTTCTGGCTGGGCTTCGAAGACGTCGACTACGGGCTGCGGGCGTGGGATCTCGGCATCCGGTGCTATTACCAACCCGCGTCCATGCTGATCCATCACGAGTCGGCATCCCGCGGCTACAGCCAAGGTCAGCGCGAGCTGGCCTCCATGCGCCGATTCTGGCGCAGGTGGGAGACGAGGTTCCTCGCTCGTCGCCTTCCCGAGGACGCGCCCGTGGACTTCCTCGTCGGAGAAGGATCGGATTCGCTCTGGCGCGACTACGTCGCGGCCCTCGCGGGTCACCTCTCGGCGGACGGCAGGGCGGTGACGGTCCGCGAGGTCGCCGGACCCGAGCCCGACGAAGAGGTCATCGAGGATCTGGGCGATGCGAAGCGCGTCGTCATCGCGTGCGATTGGGTCGCGGCGACGACGACATGGCTCGCATCCGCGAACGGCTCCCTGCCCGTCTACCTCCTGCCCGCCGTCGAGAGCATCCCGCACGGCGGCGACCGCGCCCTGCAGGCACGGATCATCGCGGGATACCGCCCGGAGTTCGACTACATCGCGCCCAACAGGTGGACCGGCGGGCAGCTCGCTGCCGAGGCGGCGTGGGAGACGGGCCGGCGCATCGCGCCGGCGCTCGTGCCCGCGTCCCTCCCCGACGGTGCGGCGAACCTGGTCGTGAGCATCGGCGCGGGTGTCGTCGAACGCGCAGCCGTCGACAAGGCGTGCGCCACGCACGGCACGACGACGCTCCACCTCGACGCGATCGAGTCGCTCGACGCGATGAGGGACCTTCGCCCGCGTGCCGTCGTGCTCTTCTCGGAGCAGCAGTCGAGCCTGCTGCCTTTCGCTCTGATGTCGCTCGGCGCGGTCTACCTCGCCCCCATCGACCCTCGTCTCGTGCACGAGGTGCTCGATGGCTACAACGCCCTGCTCTTCCGGCCCGGAGATCTCGATCAGCTCGGCAGGTCGCTGGACGATGTCCTCGCCGACGACGCGGTATGGAGCGAGATCCGGGAGAACGGCCACGCCTCCGCTCACCGTGCCGGCGCGGCGGCTCTCCGTCAAGTCGCGGACGCCGTCCGCGACTTCTCGCAGTCACCCGTGTGACCAGCGGATGGGATCTGGTTTGAGCGGCTGCCCGGCATCGGGGAGACTGGGGTGATGCGCGGCATCATTCTGGCAGGCGGCACCGGCTCCCGCTTGCACCCCATCACCCTCGGCGTCTCGAAGCAGCTCGTGCCCGTGTACGACAAGCCGATGATCTACTACCCCTTGTCGACGCTGCTCCTGGCGGGGATCCGCGACATCCTGATCATCACGACGCCGCAGGACTCCGACCAGTTCCAGCGACTGCTCGGAGACGGCTCGAGGTTCGGCGTCTCGATCACGTACAAGACCCAGCCCTCGCCCGACGGCCTCGCGCAGGCGTTCATCCTGGGGGAGGAGCACATCGGCTCCGAGAGCGCCGCCCTCGTCCTCGGCGACAACATCTTCTACGGACAGGGGATGGGGACGCGACTGCGCCAGTACAACGATCTCGAGGGCGGCGTCGTCTTCGGGTACTGGGTGGACGACGCCACGGCGTACGGCGTCGTGGAGTTCGACGATGCGGGTCGCGTGGTCTCCCTCGAGGAGAAGCCGGCCAAGCCGAAGAGCAACTACGCGGTTCCCGGTCTTTACTTCTACGACAACGATGTCGTCGAGATCGCGAAGAATCTCACGCCCTCGCCGCGCGGCGAGCTCGAGATCACCGACGTCAACAAGGAGTACCTCTCGCGAGGATCGCTCAAGGTCGAGCTCCTGCCTCGCGGGACGGCGTGGCTCGACACGGGGACGTTCGACTCGCTCGCCGAGGCCACCGACTTCATCCGCACGGTCGAGAAGCGCCAGGGTCTGTCGATCGGCTGCCCCGAAGAGGTCGCGTGGCGGATGGGCTTCCTCACCGACGATGAGCTTCGCCAGCGAGCCGAACCGCTCGTGAAGAGCGGATACGGCGCGTACCTGCTGAAGGCCCTGCAGCAGGGAAACCGCTGACCCGTGTCCGCTGACACCCTCGTCGCGAAACCCCTCGGTGACGCCGCTCGACGACTCGTGGTCTACGTCGTCTGGGATCGGCGGGGAGGCGTCGACGACTACGTTCCCTATGCGCTGAGGGGTCTGCGAGACGAGGCTGCGCACATCCTCGTCGTCGTCAACGGCTCACTGTCCGAGGAGGGGCGCGAAAAGCTCAGCCCCGTGGCCGACGAGATCCTCGTGCGCGACAACGCCGGATACGACATCTGGGCCCACAAGGATGCGCTCGACCACCTCGGAACGCGAATCGAGGAGTTCGACGAGGTCATCCTGACGAACGACACGTGGTTCGGCCCCGTTCGTCCGTACGCCCCCGTCCTGAGCCGGATGGCGCAGATGCCCGTCGACTTCTGGGGGATGACGGACCACGCGCGCGAGGAGCCCAACCCCTTCACGGGCGAAGGAGTGCTGCACTACCACTTGCAGTCGTTCTGGCTCGCCGTGCGGCGTCCCATGTTCCTCTCCGACACGTGGCGCGACTACTGGCGCGATCTCCCCGAGATGCCCGACTACTTCGACGCCGTCCTCAAGCACGAGGCGGTGTTCACGCATCACTTCGCCACGCACGGCTTCACGCACGGCGTCGCGTTCGCCTCTGCCGACTACCCCACCGATCATCCGGCCCTCTTCAATCCCGATCTGCTCCTCGCCGACGGGTGCCCCCTCCTGAAGCGGCGGCCGTTCTTCCACTATCCGCCGTTCCTCGATCGGAACGGGGTCATCGGCCGCGAGATCGCGCGCGAAGTCGAGTCCTACGGGTATCCGATGCCCATGTTCTGGCAGAACCTCGCGCGCAATGTCGAGCCCAAAGTGCTCAATGCCGACGGCGGAATGCTCGAGGTCCTGCCCGATGTGGAGGTCGCCTACGATGCGAGCCGTCCCTTCCGGATCCTTGCTGCGCTCCACATCTTCTACACGGAGATGACCGACGAGATGCTCGATCTGATCGAGCGCCTCCCCGGCGACTACGACCTGGTCGTCACGACGCCCGACGCCGAGCGCGCCGAGGCGATCGGTGCCGTCATCGCCAGGCGGAGTCTGCGCGCCGGCACGACGGATGTGAGGGTCGTTCCGAACGAAGGGCGCGACCAGAGCGCATTCCTCATCGGATGCCGCGACCTGCTGCTGGGCGACGATCACGACCTCGTCGTGAAGCTCCACTCCAAGAAGACGCCGCAGGACGGCTTCAACATCGGTCGTCACTTCGCGGCGCAGCAGTTCGGCAATCTCCTCAGCAGTCCCGGATATGCGGCCAATCTCCTCGGTCTGTTCCAGGCGGAGCCCGGTCTGGGGCTCGTCTTCCCGCCGATGATCCACATCGGATACCCGACCATGGGCCGCGCGTGGTGGGCCAACAAGCAGGGTGTGGCCGATCTCTGCGAGGAGCTCGGGATCCGCGTTCCGCTGGACGATGTCTCGCCCCTCGCGCCCTTCGGCTCGATGTTCGTCGCCCGCCCGGCGGCGCTGCGCCTTCTCGTCGAGCGCGAGTGGGCCTGGGAGGACTTCGGCGCGGAGGAGGCGTACCGCGACGGCGGACTCGCGCACGTGCTGGAGCGGATGCCGGTGTACGCCGCCGGCGAGCTGGGATTCCACGCGCGCACCGTCTCGACGACGGAGTACATGTCGATCAGTCACCCCGCCCTCGAGTACAAGCTCGATCAGCTGTCCGCGACGCTCCCCGGCGACACGGTCGATGCGATCCACTATCTGCGCGGGGCGGGCAACGTGGGGGAGGGGCGGCTCATCGACTTCGCCCGGATGTACCTCCGGTTGCACCATCCCGGAACGGGTGCGGCGCTGCGGCGGGTCGCGGGACGCGACACGGCGATGGGACGCACGTTGCGGCGACTTCGAAGGCCGAGAGGCTGACGCAGCCCGTCGGCAATCACACAGAGTCCAAAGGCTTAGGATCTTCAGGATGTCCACTTCGTCCGGCGCCAGCGCCGCTCAGCGCTTCGAACGTCTCGCCGCGACACCGATGCGGTCGGTCGGCGCACCCGCCGGTATCCGTCCTCAGGCGCTGTGGGCGTCGGCGCGCGACCTGCTGTCGCATCGCGAGATGCTCGATCTGCTCATCCGACGCGACCTCAAGGCGAAGTACAAGGACTCGACCCTCGGCTTCTTCTGGTCGCTCGCGCGGCCGCTCATGCAGCTCGCGATCTACTACGTCGTGGTCGGCCAGTTCCTGCAGGCGGCGCGGGGAATCCCCGACTTCGCGGTGTACATCTTCGCGGGCCTGACGGCGATCGGCCTGTTCACCGAGATCGTGACGGGCGGCACCGCCTCGATCATCGCGAACACGGGGCTCGTGAAGAAGATCTACGTTCCGCGCGAAGTCTTCCCCCTGGCATCCGTCGGCTCGGCGCTGTTCAACTTCATGGTCCAGCTCGGTGTGCTCCTCGTGGCCACGCTCATCGTGGCCAAGCCGCCGCTGCACTGGGAGATCCTCTACGCGCTCCCCTCGGTTGCGGTCCTCGTGGTCTACGGCACGGCGCTGGGACTTCTGTTCAGCGCCCTCAATGTGTATCTGCGCGATGTGCAGTACCTCGTCGAGCTCGGGACGATGCTGCTGTTCTGGGCGAGCCCCATCGTCTACTCGTGGCAGATGGTCAGCCAGATGGTCCAGTCGCCGGTCCTGCTCGACATCTATACGAACAACCCGTTGACTCTCGCTGTCATCGGCTTCCAGCACGCCTTCTGGGTCGCCGGTGAAGATGTGCCGCAGCCCACCGATCTCCTTCTGCGTCTGGTCGTGGCGCTCGTGATCGGCCTCGTGCTGCTGTTCGTCAGTCATCGTGTCTTCCTGCGGCTGCAGGGCAACTTCGCACAGGAGCTCTGATCCTTCCCTCATGAACACGGCAGAGCCCGCTCCCGAGGTCATCCGCGTCACCGATGTCTCGAAGCGCTTCACGGTGCGCAAGGACTCGTCGATCAAAGAGCGCATCGTCACTCTCGGTCGCGCGGGCCGCAAGCACAAGCAGGATTTCTGGGCGCTGAAGAACGTCAGCCTCGACATCCGCGCCGGCTCGACGGTCGGCCTCATCGGCCACAACGGGTCGGGCAAGAGCACGCTGCTCAAGGTCATCGGCGGGATCATCGACGCCACGTCGGGGACCGTCGAGCAGCGCGGCCGTCTGGCGGCGCTCCTCGAACTCGGCGCCGGGTTCCACCCCGATCTCACAGGGCGCGAGAACGTGTACCTCAACGCCTCCGTCCTCGGACTGACCCGCGGTGAGACCGACGATCGATTCGACGAGATCGTGGCGTTCTCGGGAATCGGCGACTTCATCGACACGCAGGTCAAGTTCTATTCGTCGGGGATGTACGTCCGCCTCGCCTTCGCCGTGGCGGTGCACACCGACCCCGACATCCTCCTCGTGGACGAAGTGCTCGCGGTCGGCGACGAGGCCTTCCAGCGGAAATGTCTCGACAAGATCAAGACCTTCCAGTCGGAGGGGCGGACGATCGTCATCGTGAGCCACTCGATGGCCCAGATCACCGAGCTGTGCGACCGCGCCGTGCTCCTGAATGCCGGCAACATCGTGCACGACGGTGATCCCGATGTCGCCGTGGCCCATTTCCGCGACATCCTCGACGAGCGCCGTCTCGCGGAAGAGGCCGACGCCCACCCCGACGAATCCCTCGAGGAGACGCTGCCCCGCATCCTCGGCGCGCATCTGGACGTCATCAACGGCAACGACGCGGGTGAGGTCCTGCCCGGGAGCGACATCCGCATCACGATCGACCTCGAGGCGCCCCAGCCGATCGAGAGATGGAGATGCGCGATCCAGGTGGACACGGTGCTCGGAGCGGCCGTCTACGGCACGACGAGTGATCGTGTCGGGGCATCCCCGGCGCCGCTCACCGGTCGGCGAACCGTCGACTTCCTGCTTTCGGACGCCCGCTTCGGTACGGGGAAGTACTTCGTGAACGTGTCGCTCATGGACGAAGCAGGGCGGCATCTCGACGATGCGCGGCTCGCGTGCTCGTTCAATGTCGCGCAGTATGCCAAGAGCGCGGGAATCGTCCACATGGTGCCCGAATTCAACGACCACGGCTCGTCCTCGCGCTGAGCGATCGTGGACACGTCGGACAACGGATCGTTTCTGCGCCGTCTGCCTCGCGCGCCTCGCGCGCTCGCCAGACGCGGGCGGAATGCGTTCGCGCGAGCGCGCGCAGCCGTGCCCGGCATCGGCCCGCGTCTTCGCACGGCGTACACGAGGATGCGCTGGAGACTCGTCGTCGCCGCGATGGTCGTCTGGCGCGTACGCCCGCGGCCCGTCTTCGGGGTGCCGCGCGAGGACGCCGTTCCCGTCATCATGTGCCTGTGGAACCGCCCTGCACGTCTGCGCCGGACTCTGGAGCTGCTGGCCGCACAGCAGGACGCACCGCCCATCCGTCTCGTGCTGTGGAACAACAAGCGCGCGGATGATCCGCTGCATCTCGCCGAGCTCGAGGCCTTCGGCCGCTATGGCGCCGTCGCGAGCGTGGAGTACGTCAGCAGCCGCCTCAACATCGGCGGCATCGCACGGTTCATCGTGGCGCGGAGCATCACGAGGCGGGGCGGGTCCCGTCCCTTCATCATGATCGACGACGATCTCGACTTCTCACCCACTCTCGTGAGCGACCTTCTCGCGGCGTATACGCCGCGCACATACGCGGGATGGTGGGCGTTCCGGATCATCGGCACCTATTGGGAGAGGGCGGAAGCGCTCCCCGGCGAACGCGCCACCTACGTCGGAACGGGAGGATCGGTGTGCGACTCGGCGCTCGTGTACGAGCGAGGGTTCTTCGCGCGGCTGCCCGCCCGGTGGGGATTCATCGAAGACCTGTGGACGAGCGCGTTCGCGGCGTCGAGAGGGTGGCGGGTCGAGAAGGTCGCGACGGAGATCGAACTGACCTCTGAGGACTCGAATCAGTACCTCGCCCTCTTCGATGTCAAACCCCGCTTCTGGGAGTATCTGCGTGCTCGTCTCTCGACCAACAGGCCTATCTGAGGAGCCGATATGACTGATGCTCCGGCCTCCCCTCGCGTGTTCGGCGTGGTTCTCGCGTACCACCCCGAGCCCGATGTCCTCGCCAACGTGCGTGCTCTCGCTGCGCAGACGGCCCATGTCATCGTCGTCGACAACACCCCGGGGGGAGACCCTGCGGGAGTGCTGTCGCAGCTCGACGTCGAGCAGGCCGTCACGGTTCTCACGCTGTCGACCAATCTCGGAGTAGCGGCCGGGTTCAACGCCGGGATGAGAGCGGCACTCGCCGACGGCGCGGACTTCGTGTGGATCTTCGATCAGGACAGCACGGTGACATCCGGGATGCTCGAGCGCCTCCTCAGCGCGCACGCGGCGGCGGGCAAGCGCGCCGGCGTCGTCGCCCCCGCCCTGCGCTCCCACGCGACGGGAGTCGTCTATCGTCGCGAGACGGGTCGCGGAGCGGGAGACGTGGACGTCCTCATCAGTTCCGGCTCGCTGTTCTCGCGCGAGCTGCTGGAGCGGATCGGGCTTCACGATGAGCCTCTCTTCATCGACTACGTCGACCACGACATCTGCCTGCGCGCCCGTCGCTACGGGTTCCGCAACCTCAAGGTCTACGACACGCTCCTGGACCACCGCTTCGGCGACTCCACCCCGACCACGATCTTGGGCCGACGGGTGTACCTCTCGGAGTACTCGCCCCTGCGGCACTACTACTCCGCGCGCAATCGCGTCATCGTGGTCAAGCGCTTCGGGTTCGGCCGGTGGTTCTGGGAGGACGTCGGATTCACGACGAAGGCGTGGGCGAAGGTACTGCTGCGCGAGGGAGACCGTCGCGTGAAGATCGCGGCGTTCCTCCGCGGCGTACGCGACGGACTCCGCTACCCGACGCGCTGAACGGGCGCCTGTGCGGGCGGGTCTTCGACCTCGAGCGCCGGCGGGGACGGTCGCTTGGCGAGCCACAGGATCACGACGAAGCCGGCGAAGGCGACGACGCCGACCACCCACATCGCCAGGGGAGTGGGAGCCCCCGCCCACCACCACTGGCCGCCCGCCCCCGGGTCGACGGCATCGCCCTCAGAGCCCGACGTGTAGCGCCGGATGTTCTGGTGCAGCGACACCGTCATCCCCACGACGAGGCACGCGGCGGCGAACCAGTAGCGCACGCCGTCCCATGCCTGTTCTGCGTCTGGTCGGAGGCTCGCGATCCCGACCGCGATCATGAGGAGGGGCAGCAGGTAGCGCGGCTGCACGGTGGACCCGACGATGGCGTTCGACTGTGCGAGCATGACGAACGGGACGATCCACATCGCCAGCAGCGCCAGGACGATCGCCACGGTGCGCCGGCGTGACGCCCCGCGCATGCCGACGAAAAGGGCGCCCGCGAAGACGGCGACGGTGAGGACCCAGACGGCAGCCGGCATCCGGGTGTCGAACCAGCCGAGGTTCGCCTGGCCGAGCGCACCGGTCCACAGGGACGGGACCTCCAGGAGATTGGAGATGTGCTGCGCCGCCGTGAGCCGGCCGGCCGAGGGATCGAGTCCACCGAAGGCGGCACCGCCCTGACGCGCACTGAAGTAGAAGAGGATGCTCACGACCACGATCGCCGCGGCGCTCGCGAGCGGCACGAGGTGGCGTCGCCAGTGGCCGAGACCGAGCACGAGGGCCATCGCCGTGCCGTAGACCGCGAAGATCGCGGCATCCGCGCGCGCTCCCGCACCGATGATCGCCCCGACGAGAGCAAGGCCGGCGAGGAGGTAGCTTCGACGACCCGTCGTCTGCGTGGCCCCGTAGAGCGTCGCCCACACGGTCGCCGCCGACAGCAGCGCCCACGACGACGGGTTGGTCGACGCATAGATGAAGACGCCCAGCGGCACGGCGGTGACGACGACCGAGATGAGTGCCGCGGGGCGGATGCGCCGCGGAAGCAGGAGCACGACGGCGGTGAGGAAGCCGACGGCGAACGCCGAGTTCACGAGGCGGATCGTGATGACCGACAGCTGTACGTCCTCGCTCGCGAAGACCGACATGACGGCGTAGAAGACGCGCGGGTAGAGTCCGTCGGCGTTGGCGCGGGGCACCTCGGTGAGCCCCTCGGTCGCGGGGTCCCAGCATCCGGCGTCCACGTCGGGATGGAAGGCGTAGCAGGTCGAGTTGACGATGGGCGTCGGCACCATCCGTGCCGGGTCGGAGGCATCTCCGTCGACGGCTTCGCACAGTCCTTCGCGCTCGCCCATCCCGCACCAGATCGACGGCAGATGGAAGTCGTCGTCCGGGCTCGATCCCACGGGGGACGCGAACGACCATGCGCCCAGAACCAGGAAGGCCAGGAGGGGGAGCCCGATGACGACCAGCCATCGGCGTGCTGGAGTATCCGTCGGTGCCACCCGGCAATGGTAATCGCTGTGCCGCCGTGCGCCGTCGGGGCTCGCGGGCGGCGATCGGTAGGATGGCGGATCGTGGCAGATCGCAAGGGAACCGTGCTCGTCGTCGTTCCCGCGTGGAACGAGGAGCAGAACGTCGGGCACACCGTTCGCGAGATCCTGGCTGCCGAGTCGGGCTACGACGTCGTCGTCGTCGACGACGGGTCGACCGACGCGACCGCGGACGTCGCTCGTGCGGCAGGGGCGACCGTGCTGTCGCTGCCGTTCAACATGGGAGTCGGCGGCGCGATGAAGACCGGTTTCACTTACGCGCAGCGGCACGGGTACGACAGCGCGGTCCAGGTCGACGCCGACGGGCAGCACAACCCCGCCGACATCGCTTTGGTCCTCTCCGGTCTCGCGGTGGCCGACATCTCGATCGGGGCGCGTTTCGCCGACGTCGGCACCTACGAGGCCAAAGGGCCTCGGCGTTGGGCGATGGTGTTCCTCGCCTCGGTCCTGTCCCGCGTCGCCAAAGTGCGGTTGACGGATGCCACGAGCGGTTTCCGCGCGGCCAACCGACGCGCGATCGACCAGTACGTCACCTACTATCCGGCCGAGTACCTGGGAGACACGATCGACTCGCTCGTCGCTGCGGTCCACGCCGGCCTGACGGTGACGCAGGTCCCCGTCGCCATGCGGCCGCGGATGCACGGCAAGCCGAGCCAGGGTGCTGCGGGATCGACGCTCTACCTGTTCCGCTCCGTCTTCGCTCTCGGTCTCGCCGTCATGCGAGGCGGACTTCGGAAGGGATTGCGTTCGTGATCGTCATCCTCGGCGTCGTCTTCGCCCTCGGCGTCCTGGCCGTCATCTTCTGGTTGCTGCTGACGCGCCGCCTCCGCGAGAAGTACGCCTTCCTCTGGCTCGTCATCGGACTGGCGATGCTGCTCCTGACCGTCTTCCCCGGACTTCTCGAGGGACTCGCCAACCTCGTCGGCGTCGAGGTGCCCGCCAACCTGCTCTTCATCCTCGCGCTCGCCCTGCTCATCGGAGTGACGCTTCACCAGTCGTGGGAGCTCTCCACGGCAGAGGACGAGATCCGTCGCGTCGCCGAAGAAGTCGCGATCCTCCGTGCCGAGATCGAGCGTCTCGATTCCGCCGACGGCGAGGCAGACGAGGAGATCGGTGACCACCGCGAGTGAGAATCCCTCGCGTGGTCTCACCTTCGTGCTCGGGGCGACCGTCGTCGCCGGAGTCAGCGGCTACGCCATCCAGATCCTGGCGGCGGCTCTCCTCCCCGATGACGACGCCTACCTGACGTTCAGTGCCTTCTGGTCCGCCGTCTACCTGCTCGGCTCCGCCGTGGGCGGCATCCAGCAGGAGGTGGCACGGGCGACGCGGCCTGCGGCTCGAGACGCAGACCGCTCACGCGGACTCCGCCCGTTCACCGTCGCCGCCACGGTGCTCACCGCTGCGGCGGCGGCGGTGGCTGCGCTCCTCCTCGCGCCCGCGGCATTCGACGGCGACCCCGTCGTCATGGGCTCGGCGCTCGTCATCGGGCTCCTCGGCTACCTTCTGACCTCGGTCGCGACCGGACTCTTCTACGGCACGCACCGGCTCGGCGCCGTGGCCTCGCTCATCGTCGTCGACGCCGTCTTGCGCGGAGTCGTGGTCGTGGGAGCTCTGCTGCTCGGCCTTCCGCTCGGAGTCGTCGCCCTCGCGGTCGCGCTGCCCTTCGGCCTGGCGGTGGGTGGCGTGTGGCTTGCGGTGCGGCGGAGCGTGACCGGGCTGTACACGGTTGACGTGAAGGATGCGCAGCTGGCCCGCAACGCTGCCCACACCGTCTTGGCGGCCGCCGCGACGGGCCTCATGGTGACCGGCCTCCCTCTCGTCTTCCGGCTCAGTCTCACCGACGCGGGCGCCGCCTACGTCGCGAGCCTGACCCTGGTGGTGACACTCACACGGGCGCCGTTCATCATTCCCATCATGGCCCTGCAGAGTTTCCTCACCGTGAGCTTCCGCGATTCGGCTGCAGCGGTCGGTCCGCGGTTGCTGCGCTATCTGGCGCTCGCCGGCGGAGTCGGGGTCGCCGCTGCCGCTGCTGCCTGGCCTCTGGGCCCGTGGGTCGTTTCCCTCGTCTCCGGCGGCCGATCCTCGACGGACGGATTCACGAGCGCCTTCGTCGTCGCGAGCGCCGTGGCCGTGGGGTGTCTGTGCATCACGGGACCTGTGCTCCTCGCACGCCGACGCCACCGCAGCTACGCGGGCGGGTGGGTGATCGCCGCGGTCGCGACCTGTCTCTTCCTGTTCCTCCTGCCGGCCGAGCCCGAGGTGCGCGCCATCGTGGCCCTGACGGTCGCTCCACTGTGCGGGCTCCTCTTCCATCTGTGGATGATCGGGCGGAGCGCGCCGACCACCGACGCGAGTGGCTCCGCGCGGCCTCTCGTGGGCCTCGGTTAGGATGTGTGGGGCGCTATCGTCCCTCCAGCTCGAATTCACTTCTCGTCTCGGCGATCCGTCGGACATTCCGAAGGTCACCATGCGCGTCTTCATTCAGATCCCTTGCCTCAATGAGGAAGAGACCCTGCCGCTGGTTCTCGACAGCATCCCTCGCCACATCGACGGGGTCTCCGAGATCCACGTCGTGGTCATCGACGACGGATCGTCCGACCGGACGGTCGAGGTCGCTCGGGAGCACGGTGTCGAGCACTTCGTGCTGCACACGCGGAACATGGGCCTCGCGCGGTCCTTCCGCGACGGAGTCGACTACGCGCTGCAGCATGGCGCTGACATCGTCGTCAACACGGACGGCGACAATCAGTATCCCCAGCAGCGCATCGGCGACCTCGTACAGCCGATCCTGCGCGGCGAAGCGGACATCGTCATCGGCGACCGTCAGACGCGCACCATCGCGCACTTCTCCGCGTTCAAGAAGCTCATGCAGGGGGTGGGCAGCAGCATCGTGAACTTCGCCGCTGAGACCGACCTGCCCGACGCGGCGAGCGGATTCCGTGCCTACTCGCGCGAGTCACTCATCCGACTGAACGTCGTCACCCAGTTCAGCTACTGCATGGAGACGATCATCCAGGCGGGCAACAAGCGCCTGCGGATCGCGAGCGTCCCCGTCACCACGAACCCCAAGACGCGGGAATCCCGGCTCTTCAAGAACATCTTCCAGCACATGGGGCGCTCGGCTCAGGCGATCATGCGGAGCTATGTCATGTTCAAGCCGCATGCCGTCTTCCTGACGCTCGCGGCCGTATTCCTCATCGGTGCGGCGATTCCGTTCGGACGGTTCCTGGTGCTCACCTGGTTGGGCATCGCGGGAAATCACATCCAGTCGCTCATCTTCGGGTCGGCGATGCTCGTGGGCGCGCTCCTCAGCGTGGCCCTCCTGGTGATCTCCGACATGCTGCGCACGAACAGGACGCTCATGGAAGACGCGCTGGAGAGAGTGAAGCTCTTGCAGTATTCGCCCGAACGACAGCTCGACCCCACGCGGGCGGATGCCGCGGAGGCGTCGCGTCACCCCTCCCTTCCTGTCAGCGAGGCCGCTGTCGCCCACATCATGCGTCGCGTCAGCACGCAGGACCACAGCCACGCCCACATCGCCGCCGAGCACGAGTCGGACGATCACGACGCGGCGGAGCCGACCGGTCCCCGGTCGTCTTCCGCCACGAAGTGATCTGCGTGCCTACGAACCCTCAGGAGTCTGCGTGCTGAACACGCTCAAGCGTCTCGCCAAGAACCTGCTCGCCATCACGTGGATCCGACGCGTCTACGAAGTCGTCAACCGGATCGTCCTCGAGACGTTCGGCTCGAGCCGCATCCTCACGCACTTCCTGTACTTCGTCAGCTTCATCACCTTCAACCGTGAGCAGTCGGCGGTTCTTCGAGGGCGGCGCGACTACTACCGCAACAAGCGGCGGGACAGGCTCAGTCACGTCGAACTGCGGCGCAACATCCATCGACTCGAGAAGGGGCTGGTGATGCGTCCCCGTCGCGACGTGTTCGCCAGGGACTACATCACCGAGACGATCGAGTTCTACGAGGATGCCGTCGCGCAGTGCCGGGTGGCGCCCGGCACCATGGAGCAGAGCGAGATGGACTGGACGCACGACGTTCTCACGGAGTACTTCCGTGTCGCGACGGGCGACGACGCCACGATCGCCGCTGCGCGCGGACGATTCGTCGCGGCAGGCTACGGAGGCGAGTTCACGGGGAAGGTGCCGTACGTCAAGAAGGCGCTCTCCGACCTCAGCTACGAGAGCCTCGAAGAACTCGTCGTGCAGCGCCGGAGCGTCCGCTGGTTCGAGGATCGCGCCGTGCCGCGGGAGCAGATCGATCGCGCGCTTCTCCTCGCACGCCAGGCGCCGACCGCGTGCAACCGGCTGCCCTACGAGTTCCGCGTGTTCGACGACCCGGCACGCGTCCGTGAGATCTCCGCCATCCCGTTCGGCACGGCAGGCTACAGCCACAACATCCCGTCCATCGTGGTGGTCGTCGGAAAGCTCGAGTCGTACTTCAGCCCGCGCGACCGTCACGCCATCTACGTCGACAGCTCGCTCGCCGCGATGCAGTTCATGCTCGGCCTGGAGACTCTCGGCCTGAGCTCGTCCGTCATCAACTGGCCCGACTTCGAGCCGCTCGAGCGCAAGATGCAGAAGAAGCTGGGGCTGGGTCTGAGCGACCGCGTCGTCATGCTCATCGCGGTCGGCTACGCGCATCCCGAAGGACTGGTTCCCTATTCTCAGAAGAAGGAGCTCGACACGTTCCGGCGATTCAATTGACCGGCGAGTCGGCCGCACCGTCCGGCAACGGCGCCGGCCGGAGGCGCCGGCGGATCGTCCGCTGGATCATCACGGCGGTCGTCGTCGGAGTCGTGGGCTACTTCTTCGCGGTGACCCTCGCCGACAACTGGCAGGACGTCGTCGCGGAGAACCTCTCCTTCGACTGGCGGTGGGTGCTCGCGACGCTCATCTTCGCAGCCGCCGTGCCGCTCACGGGCATCATCTGGGCGCGTATGCTGCGTGTGCTCGAGCCGCGTGCCCGCGTGTCGACGGTCGAGGCCGTGGCCGTGCAGTGCCTGTCGTGGCTCCTCAAGTACGTGCCGGGTCAGGTCGGCTCGGTCGTCAACAAGGTCGTCTGGGCCGGCCGGAAGGGGATCAGTCGGACGCTCGTCCTCATCACGTTCGTCTATGAGAACGTCTACCTTCAGCTGGCGTCGATCGTGCCGGCGGCCGCCATCCTGTTCGTGAGTCTCGGCCCGGAGATCTTCGGCGAGAACGCGACCCTGCTTCTGCTGCCGCTGCTCGTGCTCCTTCCCCTCGGACTCGTCATGTATGCCCCGTTCTTCCGTCGCGTGATCAGCATCCCGGCGCGCCGCGTGCTCAAGCAGGATGTTCCAGCGGGCTACTTTCTGGGCAGCATCGCGTCGCTGCGATTCTTCCTCGAGTTCCTCGCGCCCCGATTCCTCAACGGGGTCGGATTCGTCCTGATCGCGGCGACCGTGTCCTCGATCGGCCCTTCGCAGTGGCTGCCCTTCGCGGCCGCGTACGTCCTCGCCGGTGCGATCGGCATCCTCGCGTTCTTCGTTCCCAGCGGTCTGGGAGTGCGCGAGGCGATCATCGTCCTCGTCCTGAGCCAGTACGTGCCCGTTGCGGAAGCCGTCGTCATCAGTCTTCTCGCGCGTGTCATCAGCACGATCGGCGACGCGGTCGTCGCCCTCCTCTACCTCACCGTCCGCCAGTCGATCCCCAAGGAGCATCGTCCATGACCTCCTCGCCCCGCATCACCATCATCGGTTCAGCGCTGTCCGGCAACAAAGGCGCCGCGGCGATGCTGGAGGCCGCCATCCAGACCCTCACCGAGCGGCTGGACGATCCGAAGTTCACGCTGCTCAGCATGTACCCGAAAGAGGACTCGGCGCAGAACGAGTATCCGCAGCTCGAGGTCGTCCCTGCTGCTCCGCGGCAGCTGGGCGTGACGATCAACTCTCTCGCGCTCGCCTACCGCTTGCTTCCGTTCCTCCGCGGCACGCTTCGCGCGCGCTCGCGCGCCATCCGCGCACTCGCAGAGTCCGACGTGCTGCTGGACCAGGGCGGCATCACCTTCACGGACGGCCGCGAGAAGTTCCTGCTGTACAACATCGCGTCGATCCTTCCCGCCCTCAACGTCGGTACGCCTGTATTCAAGTGTGCGCAGGCGATCGGTCCCTTCCGCAATCCGATCAACCGACGTGCTGCGCGCATGTTCCTCCCGCGGGTGAAGACCATCGTCACGCGCGGCGCCATCACGCAGGAGTTCGCCGACGGACTGGGGCTCGACAACACGGTGGCGGGGGCGGACTACGCATTCTCGCTCGAGCTCAGCGGGAACGAGGAGATCGAGGTCGCCGACCACGTGGATCTGTCGTTCTTCGACACCGACGTCGTCGGCGTCTGCCCGAGCGTCGTGCTCCAGCGCAAGGTCGATGCCCGCGGAGGCGACTACGTCGGGCAGCTCGTGGACTTCATCGAGGGAGTTCGACGGCAGGGCAAGCGCGTGCTGCTCATCCCTCACAGCGTCCGCACGGGGACCGAGAAGACGCACAACAACGATCTGCCGCTGTGTCGCGAGATCCATTCCCGCTTGCGGCTCGGAGACGACCTGCTGTTCGTCGACCGTGAGCTGTCGTCGCAGCAGCTGCGCTACCTCATCGGACGCTGCTCGTTGTTCGTCGCGAGCCGCTTCCACGCCATGGTGTCGTCGCTGGCGATGGCGGTTCCGACCCTCGTGATCGGTTGGAGCCACAAGTATCGCGAAGTGCTGGAGATGTTCGAGCTCGAAGAGTGGGCGTTCGGCCACGACCAGCTGACGCCGGAGCATCTCGCCGAGCGGTTCGACGCCCTCGTGGGTGCCCGCGACGAGGTGAAGGAGAAGCTCGACCGGCACCTGCCCGAGGTCAAAGCGCGCTCGCGGATGCAGGCCGACCTGATCGCCGAACTCGTGCGCGGAGGATCATGAGCGCTCCGGCGCTCCCGCGACGCAAGGATCTCGCGCGGTCGACGACAGCGCGCATCGCGTATGCCGCGGTGATCGTCGCGATCACCTCGCTTCTCGCGTTCTGGACGGCGCTCACCCCACCTTTGTCCACGGTGGACGAGCCCGCCCACATGAACTCCGTCGTCCGGCTTCTTCAGGACGGCGGTTGGCCGCCTCCTCGGAGTGCGCAGTTCTCCGAGGGCATGCTCGTCGCGATGCGCGAGGCGGGAAACCCGTTGGGCGCCACGACGCCTCTCGACGAGCTGCCGCCGCCCGAGGAGCGGTCCATCATCGTTCCGTTGAGTGCCTCGGGTCTGGACGGGGCCAACGCGAGGGATTGGATGACGCAGCATCCGCCGACCTACTATGCCCTGATCGCCGAAGCACTCAGGCTGATGGGCGGGGAGGGCTGGCGATGGGATCAGCTCGTTGCCGGCGCGCGACTACTCTCGGTGCTCTTGGTCACGGGCGGCGTCATCTTGGCCCTCGCCGCTGTCCGACGGGTCAGCGGCTCGGCGGTTGCGAGCGTCGTCGGCGTCGCTGCCATCCTCGCCATCCCGCAGTTCTTCAATGTGCTGAGTCTTGTCACCAATGACGCCCTCGCCGTGTTCACCGGCGGCGGCATAATGTACTTCCTCGCCTCGGCGCTGTCCGCCACGACGGCGAACACCCGTGCGCTGATACGCCCCGCCCTCGGGGCCGGGCTGTTCCTCGGACTCGCGCTCCTGACCAAGGGGACGATGATCACTGCGATCCCCGCGGTGTTCGCGGTGTTCGCCTTCGTTGGTCTCTCGCGAGGACGCACGCCGCTGAGCCGGTTCGGGCCGCCCGCGGTGTCGATGCTCGTCGCCTTCGTCATCGGAGGCTGGTGGTGGCTTCGCAATCTCATCGTGAACGGCGAACTGCAGTCGAGCAACTCGGGGACCGGCCGCACTCCCGAGGCATTCGACGGCTACAGCCTGGTCGAGTTCGTCCAACGCACCTCGGTGCAGCTCGTCCAGACGTTCTGGGGATCGATCCGGTCCACCCTCGACCTTCCGTCCGTCCTGACGGTGTCGCTGACTCTGATCTTCGCCGCCGCGCTCGTCTGGGTCCTCATCGTCTCCACGCGGCGCAGCACGGTTGCGCTTCTCTCGCTGGCCCCTGCGCTCGTCGTCGGTCTCATCGTCTTCCACGCGTGGGAGGTGTACTGGAGCACGGGGAGGATCGTGGGTATCCAAGGGCGGTATCTGTTCCCGTGGATAGCCGTCTTCTCGATCGTCATCGCGCTCGCCTGGATCGCGCTGTTCGCGGCGAGGTCGCGGTGGCCCCGCGCCCTCGGGAGCTCGACGATCATCCTTCTGGCCGCAGTAGTGGGCGTCTACGGCGCGATGTTCGCCTACCGCGCTCGCTGGCAGGAGGGCGGATGGCAGGAGATGGCGTCATCCGGCGCACTTCCGGTCCCGCTGATCGGCGCGACCGCCGTCGCTGCCATGGTGGCTGTGCTGGTCGCAGTGGTGGCCGCCGGCATCCTCGCGATGGGGGCAACCGCGGGGATGCCAGCGCTCGCGGCCCGGCACCCCGACGAGGGACCTGGCCCGACATGACGAGATCGCCCGACCTCGAGACAGACCTGGGGCCACGGACTTACGGAGTCCTCGCGGCGACGGTGACTGTGGTCTTCGCCGCCGTCGCGGTGGTCTGGGCCCTTGTCATGCCTGCATTCTCCGGCCCAGACGAGCTGCGTCACTACAACTCGGTCGTCCGCGTGCTCGACGGAGGCGGCTGGCCGGAGCCGTACAAGGCCGACGTGCTTGATGCGACATTCACTGCGTTCTACGAAAGCGGCGCAGAGTATCGCGGGGTCGGTTTGGCGCACCTGCCAGACCCGGAGGATCGCTCGACAGTGCTGGACGGGGGTCCGTCGGGATTCACGGTCAGCGACCAGATGGTCCAGCATCCGCCGGCGTACTACTATGTGCTCGCCTCGGTTGTCTCCGCTTCCGATGAGGCATCGTTGCGCTGGGATCACGCGCAACTGTCGATGCGCCTCCTTTCGGCAATGCTGGTCGCAGGAGCCGTGCCGCTTCTCATCGGTATCGGCAGATGGATCACCGGTTCACGGCTGGCCGGGATCGTCGCGGGATCGGCGATCCTGTTCGTTCCCTTCTTCGGCACTGCGGCCGGCCACATCAGCAACGATGCGCTGTTGATCCTGGCGTGCACGACAAGTCTCTACGCGGCGGTGCGCGCAGTCGTGAGCCTACGCCCGGCGTGGCTGCTCGTCTGCGGTGCGGCACTCGGCGTCGCGCTGCTCACAAAAGGATTCGCGCTTCTGCTGATCCCGGTCATCGCGGCCTTCGCCGTCCTCGCGGTCGTTCGCGCCGGATTGAGACCGTGGCGAGCGATCGCCATCGCGGGGGCGACGTTCGCCATTGCATTCGCCATCGGCGGGTGGTGGTGGCTGCGCAACCTGATCACCATCGGCAAACTGCAACCCAGCATGCTCGGGAACCGCGAGCGCTCCACCGCCCCTCATCCGGATTACGACCTTCTCGAGTTCATGACGAGCGCCGTCGGACGACTCAACCGCACGTTCTGGGGCAGAGGCGCGCGTGCCGAGTTCGCACTTCCCGAGCTCGCGGTGATGATCGCCGGCGGGGTTTCTCTCGCGATCGTGGTGGCCGCCCTGTTCTTCGCACGCCGGAGACTCGAGTTCTTGCTCTTGATGTCGTTTCCCGTCCTCATCTTGACGACGACGCTTGTGAATGCCCATGCGATCTACTGGGACATCGGCGATCCCTCCCGCGGCGTGCAAGGGCGCTATGTGTTCGCGTCGATCACGGCCTGGACCACGGCCGTGGCCATCGTTGTGTGGACAGCCACGCGGAGGGGCAGCCTCCGGGCGCGTTCTACCGTGGTCGCGGCCGTCTTCTTGATGGGTGCACTGACGACGGTGGCGGCGGGGTGGTGGGTGATTCGATCGATTTCGGAGCCGGACGGAATCTGGGCGTACGTCGCCGCGACCGGCGTGCGTCACGGAGTACCCCCGGCAACTCTGCTCGTCGCCGTGGCCGTCGGTATCGTAGCTGCGGCCGCGACGGTCGCCATCCTCTGTGTCGGAACGTCAGTCGGGTCCGTTCGGCTTGCCGCACCGTGGCTCGATAAGGAGGACGCATGAAGGCGGACACACCCGATAGGGGACTCCCCGTCGTCCGAGTCCGAGGCGACGAACGGCCGCGTCGCGCCGAGATCGGCGTCGTCGCGCTCATCACAGCGGCATTCGTCGCCATCCTTTCGATGTGGGCGCTGTTGACGCCGATCTACGGTGCCCCTGACGAGCAGGCGCACTTCAACAGTGCCGTCCGGCTCGCCGAAGGCGGAGACTGGCCGGCCCCCGGCGAAGCCCGCATGATCGGTGCCGTCCGCGAGGGGCGGCTGCAAGTCGATGTCCCGGCAGCCCAGCGGTCGACGATCGCCGAGCTCATGGCGGCATACCCGGGCACCACGGAGCACGTGGACCACATGACGCAGCATCCCCCGCTCTACTATGCCTTCGCCGGAGCCGTCCTGCGCGCGATCGACTACCAGGATCTTCGGATCGACCACGCCATGGTGGGCGTGCGGCTCGCCGGGATCATCTTCATGGCACCTCTGCCCTTCCTCGTCTGGGATGCCGTACGAAGGCTCACCCGGTCATCGAAGGCCGCCGTCGTCGGCGCGGCGGCGCTCCTCGGCGTTCCTCAACTCGCGCACATCACGAGCGCGATAACCGGTGACGGGCTCGTCATCCTGCTGAGCGCGGTCGTCGCTTGGCTCGCCATCCGGGTCATGACGGGTGAGCGCCGACTCTGGGCGCCGATCGCCCTCGGCGCGGCGCTCGGTACAGCGCTGCTGACGAAGGGGACGGCGCTCCCTCTCATACCGTTCACGCTGGCTGTGCTCCTCTGGTGGCCTCGCGACGTGTCCATCGCGCGCCGAATGGGCCGCGCGGCGCTGGCCGGGGGAGTGGCATTCGCGATCGGCGGTTGGTGGTGGCTGCGCAACCTCGTGCTCTACCGCGACCTTCAGCCGAGCGGCCTGGCAGGTGGAAGGCCGACGGTCCCGTGGGAAGAGGGGACGGGACCCGACATCGTCTACTTCCTCTCGCTCATGTGGGACCGCGTGACCCAGAGTTTCTGGGGCGCTTTCGGCCGCCTGGAGTTCATCCTTCCCGAGCCGATCACCGATGTGCTCACGGTGCTGGCGATCGCCGTGATCGTTGCGTACTTCGCGGTCCGCAATCCACGGGATGAGCGCGCGAGGATGGCGTTCCTCGCTTCCCTGCCGCTGCTTCTCACCGCCATGCTCATCGCCAACACCTGGCGCCACTACGTCCGTACGCAAATGCCCGGGGGACTGCAGGGGCGGTACTTCTTCGTCGTCATCCTGGTGCTGATCGCGCTCAGCGCGGTCGCTTGGTATCGCCTGATTCCGCCATCGAGGCGGTCGGCTCTGGGTGTCGCCATGCTCGGCGTCTTCGGGCTGCTCGCGGTGCTCGGTCCGCTGCGGGAGTACATCGGGGTATACGAGAATTCGCTCTACCGGTTCACGAGGGAAGGCCTCCGCGACTTCGCTCTGCATGCCTCGGCGGGAGTCGCCGTGACGGCTGTGGTCGCCGCGACGGCCGGGATCCTCCTCGCCGCCGCTGTCACCGCCGCCATCAGGTACGCACTGCGGTCACCACGTGACCCCGGGGGTGCGCCGCCGGTCAGCGTCCGAACGCGAGATACCACGTCGCGCGTCGAGCCGCCGCCGTCCCCCGCGAAAGGGTCGCCGGGAGTTGAGTGATCGCGTGCAGTCGTGACATCAGGCGCAGGCGTGCCGCACGAGCTGCTCTTGTCCACCCGATGCGCGCTGCGCGCTCGGCCGTCTCGGCATAGAAGCGGCGCTCGTCGGCGAACCGGCTGCCGTCTCGCAGCGTGGTCTGCGAGAGGCTCTCGCTGTGCCGACGGTAGGCGAAGCACACGACACCGGTGTAACGCAGCGACCCGCCCTGCAGAGCGATATCCGTAAGGAGTGCCAGATCCAGGATGATGGGCAGGCCGTCGCGGAAGCCGATCCTGCGCACGGTGTCCGTCCGAAGGGCGAGCGACGGCCAGTACAGCCAGTTCCCTCGAAGCAGACTCGTCGCCATCTCCTCGCCGCGCAGGGTCGTCGCGACCCGCGGTGCCAGCAGACGCTGCTTGACGGCATCGACGAGAGACCGCGCGGGGGCGCCCCGACCGTCGATGACACGGACACCTGGCTGGATGACGTCGGCCTCCGGGTAGTCCCGGATCGTCGCCCGCACATGGCCGACGAAACCGGGGAGCAGGAGATCGTCCGAGCCGAGCACGACGACATGCGAACCCTCCGCTGCGGCAACGGCGCGACGGAAGTTCTCGGTGATTCCGACGTTGGTCTCGTTGCGGCGATAGGTGATCCGGCTGTCGCCGAGCGAAGCGATGTGATCCCTCACGGCGGTGCCCGGGTAGTCATCGTCCACGACGGTGAGCCGCCACCGAGGATCGGTCTGCTGCCGGACGGACTCGATGGTGAGGAAGAACGACCCGGGGTCACCCCAGAACGGCACGCAGATGTCGAGGTCCATCCGTCCATCTTCGCGCAGGCGCGAGGTCGACGATGCGGACGACGCGACACACGGCGACTCCTCGCCGTGAAGTCGCCGATGGATAGACTCGACGGGCGCGGTACGGCTGCCGCGCCCTTTGTTCCGCTCGCAGATCGGCCAGTGACATCGACCTTCTCATCGTCGGCTCAGGGCTCTTCGGCCTCACGATCGCCGAGCGTGCCGCAGCTGCGGGACGCTCGGTCACGGTGATCGACCGCCGCACCCACATCGGCGGAAACGCCTACAGCGAGATCGAGCCCACGACGGGCATCGAGGTGCACCGCTATGGCGCGCATCTCTTCCATACCTCGAATCCCCGGGTGTGGGAGTACGTCAATCGGTTCACGGCGTTCACCGACTACGTGCACAGGGTGTACACGAATCACGGGGGAGTCGTCTATCCGCTCCCGATCAACCTCGGCACGATCAACCAGTTCTTCCGCGCGGCATACTCACCGGCCGAGGCGCGTGCACTCATCAACGAGCTGGCGGGCGAGTTCGACGCGGCGACGGCGACGAACTTCGAGGAGCGCGCCATCGCGCTCATCGGCCGACCGCTGTACGAGGCGTTCATCCGCGACTACACCGCGAAGCAGTGGCAGACCGATCCCAAAGAGCTCCCTGCCGAGGTCATCAGCCGCCTGCCGGTTCGGTACACCTACGACAACCGCTATTTCAATGACACATGGGAGGGACTTCCCGTCGACGGCTACACCGCGTGGATGGAGCGGATGGCGGATCATCCGCGGATCGACGTGCGGCTGTCCACCGACTTCTTCGATGTGGAGCAGCCGATCAACCGCACCACGACAGTGGGGCAGGTGCCCGTTGTGTACACGGGGCCCGTCGATCGCTACTTCGGTTTCGTCGAGGGGTCGCTGTCCTGGCGCACTCTCGACTTCGAGCAGGACGTGCTCGAGACGGGCGACTTCCAGGGAACGTCGGTCATGAACTATGCCGACGCGGACGTGCCTTTCACACGCATCCACGAGTTCCGGCATTTCCATCCCGAGCGCGCCGAGCGATACCCCGCGGACCGTACCGTGATCATGCGGGAGTTCTCGCGCTTCGCCGAAAGGGGCGACGAGCCCTACTATCCCGTGAACACTCCGGGTGATCGCGAGCGGCTGCTGGCGTATCGCGATCTCGCGCGGGGCGAAGCCGACGTGCACTTCGGCGGACGTCTCGGCACGTACCAATACCTGGACATGCACATGGCGATCGGCTCGGCGCTGTCCATGTGGCAGAACCAGCTCGCATGAGGACAGGGGAAGGCGCGCGCGCGTGAGCACGAGGACGCACGGCATCTGGCTCCTGTCGGCGGGCGGGATGCTCATCGTCGGACTCGCGCTGCTGGCGACCGGTGTGACTCCCTGGGTGGCGCCCGTCGCCGTCGCGCTGTGCTTGACGCTCGCCATCGGGCAGCGCACGTCCTGGCCCTTCGCGCTCGCGGCCGCCGTCATCGTCGAGCTCGCCCTCATCGCTCTCATCGTCCGGTTCACGCCATCGATGGGCATCGGCCTCGTCGCCGGGGCGACCATCGTGCTGGGCGTCGTCGGCCTCACGGGACTCATCGCGTTCACGCTGCAACCGGATCCCCGGGTGGTCGGCGTTCGCGTCCTGCGCATCGGCCTGCCGATCATCGTCATCCCGTTCGCTCTCGTGATCGTCGTGGCCGTGCAGGGCATCGCCACGGGAGAACTCGAGTGGGCCATGCACAACGACGCGGTCTGGAACCTCGTCACGACCCGGATCATGGTCGAAGACGGAGGGCTCGACGCGATCTCACACCCCAATGCATCGCCGCTCACGCCGGGACTCCTCGCCGTCGCCATCGCGGTCGGACGCGAAGGGGTTCCACCGAGCGAGCTCCTCGCGCATGATGTGGGTCGTGTCGCCGTCTTCTGGCTGCTCGCAGCACTCGGCGGGGCGCTCCTCGCGGCGCTCGTGGGAGCGCGCAGCGTGCGCGGAGGCACGCGCGCAGCTCGGATCACCGGTGCCGGGATCGCGGCGCTCGTTCCGCTCTCGTGGTTCACGTTCGGATTCGCGGCGCAGTACGGCTTCTACAACGCCACGGTGACGATGCTCCTGCTTCTCGCCGCCTGGCTCGCGTGGCTCGAGGCCCGCGTCGCGCCCGTCGCGGCAGCTGCCGTACTGAGCCTTGCCGCCGTTGCCCTTCTCGCGACATGGGCACCCTTGGCCATCGCGCCCTTCGCGCTCGCGTGTGCCGCGCTCGTCTCGCGTCTGTCGGCCCTCAAAGGACAGCGCAGCGGATGGTGGGGATACGTCGTCCTCATCCTCGCGGTCCTCCCCGTGCCGCTGTACGTCGTCGCCGTCACGCTCCCCGATCTCCGGCGGGATGGCGCCGCACTCGCTGTCGACGGTGGCATCATGCCGCTCGGCTCGACGCACGTCCTCGTGATCGCCATGGTGACTCTGCTCGTCGCCGTCTTCGGCGCGATCCACCGCAATCAGGGTCACCAGTTGAACGGTGTGCTGGTCGTCCTGGCCAGTGGGGCCCTCGGGGGCGCATACCTCGTTGCGCAGCGGGCGAACGCCGGTGCGCCCCTGTGGGGCTATTACCCTGCCAAGTTCGCGTGGCTCCTCGTGTCGCTCCTCTTGGTGATCCTCGCCGCGGCGATCGCCGGCGAGATGGCCTCGGTGCGCGGTCGCCGACTCGCGACTGCCGGGATCGCGGCCGTCGCCGCCGCCGTGCCGGCATCGCTCATGCTCCTCGTGCCGCCGTCGAGCGACCGCGTGGTCTCGCTTCTCACTCCCGTCGCGATCGCAACGAACAAGGGAGTCGCGTCCGGCTCACCAGCCGCACAGAATCTGTTCCAGCTCGCCGAGCCCGGAGAGCGCACGATCGTCGCCGACTATCTCGGGCCTTCCCATGACCGCTTCATCAACAGTTGGCTTCTTCAGCTCGAGTCGACGTCAGCGCAGGATCCGATCCGCACATACTCCTATTTCCTCGACCCGCAGAACCCCGCACAGGTCTGCGAGGCTGCAGCGGTCTGGGCCGGTCCTGTCCGGATCGTCACGAGCGTGCCGGCCATGGCGGACGCGCTCGGGGAGACCTGCGGCGGCGCGGACGTCGACATCGTCGTTCGCGATCCCGCCGCAGGCGTGCACCTAGACTCGGTATCGTGACGACAGCCGCTGTCGGCGCCCCCGGATCCCCGCGGCGCTACCTGCATTCCTTGTGGTTGCTGTCGGCGCGAGACCTCAAGGTGCGCTACGCGACCAGTGCCCTCGGATATCTCTGGTCGGTTCTCGACCCGCTCGTGATGAGCGCCATCTACTGGTTCGTCTTCACCCAGATCTTTCAGCGTACGGTCGGCCACGAGCCCTACATCGTGTTCCTCATCACGGCTCTGCTGCCCTGGGTATGGTTCAACTCCGCGGTATCCGACTTCACTCGAGCGTTCAGCAAGGACGCTCGGCTGGTGCGATCGACGGCGATCCCACGATCGATCTGGGTCAACCGGATCGTGCTCAGCAAAGGGGTGGAGTTCCTCTTCTCGCTGCCGGTCCTGGCGCTCTTCATCGTCTTCTCCCGCCCCGTGGTCGAGTTCAACTGGGGACTTCTCCTCTTCCCCGTCGCCATGGCGCTTCAAGTCGTGCTTCTGGTCGGCCTCGGCCTCCTGATAGCTCCGCTGTGCGTGCTGTGGAGCGATCTCGAACGGACGACGAAGCTCATTCTGCGCGCGCTCTTCTACGCCTCGCCCATCATCTACGGTGTCTCCGATCTGCCCGGTGTGTTCGAGACGCTCGCGGCCTTCAACCCGCTCGCCGGGATCATGGCGCTGTACCGCGTCGGGTTCTTCCCCGGGGAGTGGGATCCGTGGGTCATCTCGGTCAGCGCAGCCATGTGTTTCGCGTTCCTCGGTCTGGGGCTGATCGTCTTCCGGCGGCTGGAGCGGCCGATGTTGAAGGAGCTGTGATGACGTCGCACGGAGCTGCCATCGAAGCGAAGGATCTCGGCGTCCGCTTCCGCCGCAATCGGCGCGGGCGGCGCAGCGTCAAGGATCTCTTCGCCAACTCCTCTCGAAGGACCAGACCCGACGAGTTCTGGGCGCTGCGCGACGTCTCCTTCGAGGTCGAGCCCGGGGAGTCGATCGGCGTCGTCGGACGCAATGGGCAGGGCAAGTCCACGCTGCTGAAGCTCGTCGCGGGGGTCTTGCTTCCCGACGAAGGCGGCGTCGCGGTGCGCGGCGGAGTTGCTCCACTCATCGAGATCACGGGCGGGTTCGTGGGCGATCTGACGGTACGCGAGAACGTGCGCTTGACGTCAGGGCTGCACGGGATGTCGAAAGCGGAGGTCGCGCGTCGGTTCGACGGCATCATCGACTTCGCCGAGCTGCGCGACTTCGTCGACACGCCGTACAAGCACCTCAGCAGCGGGATGAAGGTGCGACTCGCGTTCGCGGTCGTCTCGCAGCTCGAGGAGCCGATCCTCCTCGTCGACGAGGTGCTCGCCGTGGGCGACAAGGCCTTCCGTGAGAAGTGCTACCGGCGCATCGACGAACTGCTGGCGCAAGGTAGGACGCTCTTCTTCGTGTCGCACAGCGAGCGGGATCTTCGCCGCTTCTGCACGCGCGGGTTGTACCTCGACAAGCACCGTCTCGCGATGGACGCGCCCATCGACGAAGTGCTGGACAGATACAACAGCGACCACCCGGCATCCTGACCCGCCGGATCGACTAGGGGAGGGCGCCGCCTCCACGCGAAAGATACGTCCCGAGTTGGGTTTCGACGCCGTCGTTGATGGCGACGGGTCCGCCGAGGACGACGATGCGTTGGGGGTTGAGTCGTTGGAGTTCGGCCTTGACGGTGTCGGGGATGCGGTCGGCGGGGGTGAGGAGGAGGGGGCCGTCTTGGGATCCGGCTGCCGCGGCGCCGGCGAGGGCGTCGGGGAAGTTGTATCCGTTGGCGATGTAGACGACGGGGACGTTGCCGCCGGGGTAGGTCTTCTTGCTGATGTCGACGGCTGTGCCGACGCGGGAGTTGCCGGCGAACCGGTCGACGGTACCCGTGGTGTAGGCGGCGAGTTGGGTTTCGACGCCGTCGTTGATGGCGACGGGTCCGCCGAGGACGACGATGCGTTGGGGGTTGAGTCGTTGGAGTTCGGCCTTGACGGTGTCGGGGATGCGGTCGGCGGGGGTGAGGAGGAG